>JAESGM010000006.1_pt1 | contig 952916 bp, 941 predicted proteins | sample 9269721 | NCBI WGS metagenome assembly JAESGM01 (sample SAMN15720920, study PRJNA650825) | algae metagenome | isolation source: Komarekiella atlantica HA4396-MV6 and co-occurring heterotrophs from... | place: USA: Theobald House, Kauai, HI | collected 2009-07-29 | reverse complement strand
CGTCCGCTTCCGGTCAGACCAGCCGCGCGGAGCAGAAGACGCGAAGCCGAAACTACACACTCACGGTAACCGGGCCTCGCGCCCAAGCTCCGCCCGCCCTTCCCACCCGTTCACAGCGGAAGAGCGATGAGGCGCGCCTGCACCCCACACCCGACGCCCGACCCGACGCCGCCACCCATGGTTCCGGGTTCGGCTACGCGGTCCAAAAGGACCGACAGCGGCGTTCCTATCCCGCCTTGAGCATGCGCCGGCGTTCGACGGACGATGGAATCCGCAAGGCCTCCCGATACTTGGCGACGGTGCGGCGCGCGATGTCGATGCCCGCCTCCTTCAGGATCTCGACGATGCGGTCGTCGGACAGGACGTCGCCGTCGCGGGCCTCGTGGTCGATCATCGACTTGATCCGATGACGGACGGCCTCGGCGGAGTGGCTCGCGCCGCCGTCCACCGCCTGGATCGCGGCGGTGAAGAAGAACTTCAGCTCGAAAACGCCGCGTGGGGTCGAAACGTACTTGTTCGACGTCACCCGGCTCACGGTCGACTCGTGCATGCCGATGGCGTCGGCGACGGTCTTCAGGTTCAGCGGTCGCAGAAATTCGACGCCGAAGGCCAGGAAGGCGTCCTGCTGGCGCACGATCTCGGACGACACCTTCAGGATCGTCTTGGCCCGCTGGTCCAGCGATTTCACCAGCCAGTTGGCCTGCGCGGCGCAGTCGGCGACGAAGGTCTTCTCGGCCTCGGTGCGCGCGCCGGCCGAAACCGAGGCGTGATAGCGTTTGTCGACGAGCAGTCTGGGCAAGGTGTCGGCGTTCAGCTCGACCTTCCAGCCGCCCGCCGGGTCGGGTCGGACGTGGACGTCGGGAATGACCGTCTGGGCCACATCTCCCGCGAAGCCCGCGCCGGGACGCGGCGTCAGGGCCTTGAGCTCGGCGATCATTTCGCTGAGGTCCTCGGCGTCGACGCCGCACGCCTTCCTGAGGCTGCCGAGGTCGCGCCGCGCCAGCAGGTCGAGATTGTCCAGCAACGCCGCCATCGCAGGATCGAAGCGGTTGCGCTCCACCAGCTGAAGCTTCAGGCACTCCGGCACCGAGCGCGCCATGACGCCCGTCGGCTCGAAGCCCTGACACACGGTCAACACCGCCTCGATCCGGTCCAGGCCGCACCCAAGGCGATCGGCCAGCTCCTCCAGTTCGCCGCGCAGGTAGCCGCCTTCGTCGACCCCGTCGATGAGGGCGAGTGCGATGGCGTGATCCGCAGCCGAGAGCCCGGCCGCCGAAGCCTGGGCCTGCAGATGCTCCCACAGGGTCGGGTCGTGCCGCTCGGGCCTTTCGCCGCCGTCGCCGTCGTTGAACGAGCCGCCCTTTCCGGCCGCCGACCAGTCCGACAGGCCTGGCTGGGACGCCGCCTCATCCGACAAGCGGTCCGAGGTGCGTTCGCCGGGCGTGGCGTCGCCGTAGACATCGTCCTCGCGCGCATCGACGCTGGACGAGCGGTCGGCCGCCTCGGCTTCGGAGAAGCTGAGCTCAGCGGTGTCGGCGGTCAGATCCCGGGTCGGCTCGGCCGGGGCCTCGGCTTCCTCGCGCTGGAGCAGGGGGTTCTTCTCGAGCTCGGCCTCGACGTATTCGTTGAGTTCCTGATTGGACAGCTGCAAGAGCTTGATCGCCTGCTGGAGCTGGGGGGTGATGACCAACCCCTGCCCCTGCCGGATCTCAAGCCTCTGACCGATCACGCCTGCGTCGCCCCTGCCGCCGGACCGCCGTGGCCCGGAACTTGCTGGGACGATGAAGCGAAGCGGTTAACGCGCGGTGTTCGCCGCGGAGCTCAGGCGTCAGACGTCGAGATCGACCGTGATCGGGCAGTGGTCCGACGGCTGTTCCCAGGCGCGCACATCCTCGTGGATGACAACCGAGCCGGACCGGACCCTCGGTGCCAGCCCTTGCGACGTCCAGATATGATCGAGCCGCAGGCCCCGGTTGGTCTTTCGGAAATCGACGGCGCGATAGCTCCACCAGCTGGCCAGCTTCTGCGGCTCGGGGAAGGCTTCGCGCACCACGTCGGTGAAGCCGCCGACGGCCTGGAGCCGGTTCAGCGTCTCGACCTCAATCGGCGTATGGCTGACCACCTTGGACATGAAGCGGTGGTTCCAAACGTCGTATTCGCTGGGTGCGATGTTGAAGTCGCCACAGAGGACGAGCGGATTCGAGCGGTCCAGGGTGCGGACCGTCTCGGTCAGGCGCTCGTAGAAGTCCATCTTGTGGTCGAACTTCGGATTGAGCTCCCGGTCAGGGACGTCGCCGCCCGCTGGGATGTAGAAGTTCTGCACATCGATGCCTGCGATCCGCGCCGAGACGCAGCGGGCGTGGCCCAGCTTGCAGGCGTCGAAGGTGCGGCTCTCCTCCATCGGCAGGCGGCTGGCGATCGCGACGCCGTGCCAGCCCTTCTGGCCCGCGATCTTCAGATGCGGCAGGCCCATCTCGGCGAAGGCGTTCCGGGGGAACTGGTCCTCCAGACACTTGATCTCCTGCAGGCACAGGACGTCGGTCCCGCTCTCGGCGACGAAGCGGGTGACCTGGTCGATGCGCAGACGGACGGAATTGATGTTCCAGGTGGAGACGCGCACGCGGCTCAGCCCTGCCGGATCGGCGTGGTGCGAGGGTCCGGGCCGTTGGTGACGACCCGGTCGCGGTCGCCCAGGTCCTTGACCACCTTCACGTCGGCGAAGCCCGCGGCCTCGAAGAGAGCTTTCACTTGCGGGCCCTGATCCCAGCCGATCTCGACGGCGAAAACGCCGCCGGGCTTCAGGATGCGCATGATCTCAGGGGCCAGATCGCGATAGGCCTGAAGCCCGTCGGGGCCGCCGTCCAGCGCCAGCACCGGATCGTGGTCCCGCACCTCCGGATCGAGACCGGCGATGTCGTCCGACGGAATATAGGGCGGGTTGGACACCACCAGGTCGAAGCTGTGATCGCCGAACCCTGCCGCCCATTCGGTCCGCAGGAAGGCGGCGCGGCCGTCCAGCCCCAGGTTGGCGGCGTTCTCGCGCGCGACCGCCAGGGCTTCCGACGAAATGTCTGTGCCCACGCCATGCGCCGCCGGCCGCTCGGTCAGCAGCGCCAGCAGGATGGCGCCCGAGCCCGTGCCCAGGTCGATGGCGTGGAAATGCCGGCCCGGCTCGAAAGCGAGCAGGGCGACATCAATCAAGGTCTCGGTGTCGGGGCGCGGACTGAGGACGTCCGGCGTGACGTTCAGCATGATCTTCCAGAACCCCTTGCGGCCCAGGATGCGCGACACTGGCTCGCGCCGCAGCCGCCGCTCCACATAGCCGTCCAGCGTGGCCTGCTGATCCGGCGTCACCGCGCGATAGGGGTCGGTCAGGATGTCCAGCCGCGAACAACCGGTCGCGGCCTCAAGCAGAAGCCGCGCATCGATCGCGGGGCTGTCGATCTTCTGGGCCTTCAACGCGGTCTGGGCCGACTTCCAGGCGGTCAGCAGGGTGGGGGCGTCGCTCATTCAAGTCCACTCGACGGGGTCGTTCACGGCGATCTCGCCGGTCGTCTGGACCGACAGATAGAGACCGCAGAAGGCATGGCCATAGAGCCGCATCAGGTCGCCGACCAGATCGGCGTCGCGCTCGCCGGTGGCTGGATCGACATCGACGGCCACGCAGCGGCGGATCGGCTTGACGGCCTTCAGCGTCGCGTCGCCGATCTTCAGCGCGCGACCCGCCGCGTCGTTCTCGATCCAGGGCGCCCAGCCCTCGACCTGGACATTGGCGCGAAACCGCAAGGGGTCCAGCGGCCGGCCGACGCGCTCGGCCAGGTCGCGCAGGCTGGCGAGATTCAGGATCGAGACCGCGCCCTTGGGATCGTCCATGAAGCGGTGGCCTCGACCGTCCAGCACCCTCAGCGGCGCCGTCGCCTCCTCGCCCAGCGCCTCGGTGAGCCAGGCCTCCAGCGCCAGGTCGCCGTCGGTCTGGCCCAGGCGGACGGTCAGGGGCGGGGCGCCCGGCCTCCGCACCGTCAGGTCTCCGGTGCGCTCGTCCCACTGGCTGACGACGCGGGCCAGCGCGGGGATGCGCGCCAGGACGGCGAACCGCATCTTGGAGATATGCGCCGGCGCCTCGGGATCGAAGCCCGAGGGTCCGATCTCGACGGCATAGAGCCGGTCTCCGGGAAAGGCCGCGCCCGCGTCCAAGCGCGCCCGCTCGAGCGGCTCGGGCGTCAGGCCCTTCACAGGGTGCCGATGAAGCGCGGCGATGCGGGCGGGAGAGGTCACCGCCGCTCCGTGCCCGACCCGCCGGTCGCAGGCAAGCGTCCGGAACGGGCCGCAAGCCTGACGGTTTATGGCCTCATGTCCTCCCCGCCCCGTCGATCCCTCCTGTCCGGCCCCTGGCGGTTCCTGGGCGCCGCCCTTGCGGGACTGGCCGCCGGCGCCGGGGCCGCGCATCTGATCTATTCCCAGGGACATCGCTACGGACTGGAGCTGCGGGCGCCGCGTCCGGAGCCCTCGCCCCCGAAGCCGCCCACGCCCGAGGATCACGAGGCCCGCGAACCCGGCCGGGGCCGGATCGCCCGCCACCCGCACCAGATTCCCCACAAGGGCTGGGTCGACATCGCCTGGCGGGTCGGGGCGTCCTACTTCGGCGACCGGGTCGGCTTCGTCGCCGGGGGAGTGACCTTCTTCATCCTTCTGTCGCTGATCCCGACGCTGGGCGCCTTCGTCACCATCTACGGCCTGTTCGCCGATCCGAACGACGCCTGGATGCGGCTGGCCTTCCTCTATTCGGTGCTGCCGGCCGATGTGACCCAGTTCCTCGGCGCGGAGATGGCCCGGCTGGCGGCCGGATCGACGTCGCAGCTGACCTTCACCCTGATCTGGACGCTGGGCCTGTCGCTCTGGACCGCCAACAACGGGATCAAGACGCTCTTCTACGGACTGAACGTCGCCTATCACGAGGTCGAGAAGCGCAACATCGTCCGCTACAACCTGATCTGCTTCGCCTTCACCCTGACGGGTCTGGCGGCGGTGCTGATTTCGGCCGCCCTGGTCGTGGGGGTGCCGGTGGTGCTGGGACCGCTCGGCCTGGCCGAGGAGTGGCAGGCGCTCGCGCCGCTGCGCTGGCCGGTCCTGTTCGTGCTCTATGTCGGCGCGCTCGCCGTCATCTATCGGTTCGGACCCTGCCGGGCGCGCGCCCGCTGGCGGTGGCTGACGCCGGGAGCGGTCTTCGCCGCCGTACTCAGCGTCCTGACGTCGTTCCTGTTCAGCTGGTATCTGACGACCTTCGTGCGGCTGGACTCTTACGGTCCGCTGGCCACGGCAATGGGCTTCCTGCTTTGGACCTGGATCTCGGTGCAGGTGATCCTGATGGGGGCCGAGCTGAACGCCGAGATCGAGCACCAGACGGCCCAGGATACGACGACGGGCGACCCGAGGCCGCTCGGCGAACGCGGCGCCGTCATGGCCGATACGGTCGGCCCACGACGCGGCAGCCCCGCCGCTCTGACCTTCACCCTGCGCCACGCCGAGGCCCTGGCCGATCGCCTCGGACGCCGGCGAAACCGGCCCGCGTCGCCTTCGGGGTCGCAAAACGGGGGCGGCGACCCTATCTAGGCGGATGAGCAGCTTTCGTCAGACCACCCTCGAGCGCGCCTATGACCTGGCGCGCAGCGGTTCCTGCCGGACGGTCGGGGACATCAAGACCCGGCTCCAGGCCGAGGGCTACGAAGGGGTCAAGGACCGGCTGTACGGCGCGTCGCTGACCGCGGCGCTGCGCAAACTGTGCGTCGAACACTATGTCTCGCCCGACGCCCAAGCCGCCGCGACGCAGTCCGCCCCGGCGGGCGACTGAAGCGCTTCGGTTGCGCCGATGGTGGTTTGGGTCCATAAGCCCTGTGTCGATCTCTCTGCGTAACGCCCCTTCTCTCTGCGCACGCACCGAGTTTCCGGCCGATCCCATTCAGACCCGACCGGCTTCAGGCGCTTTTGCCCGCGGCCAATTTCAAACGGAGAGCTGAAATGGCGACCGGAACTGTCAAGTGGTACAACGCAACCAAGGGCTATGGCTTCATCGAGCCGAGCGACGGCGGCAAGGACGTGTTCGTGCACGTCTCGGCCGTTGAAGGCGCGGGCATGAACGGCCTGAACGAAGGTCAGACGATCTCCTACGAGGTCGAAAAAGACCGTCGCACCGGCAAGGAATCGGCCGGCCAGCTGAAGACGCCGGAATAGTCACGCCGTCCGTCCTCACGGACGACGCAGAGACGCGGGGTCGGATCGCCTGTTCCGGCCCCGTGTCCATGTCTGGCGTCTCCCGCCGCGACACGCGGGCGCTTGCCCCTGCGACACCCGCCGCGTAGAGCGCCATGACGATGTTCGGCCTCGCCAATCCAGACAGGTTCATGCGCTTTACCGCGCCCGTGACCCCGGTGCTCTGGGCGCTCGCGACGCTGCTGCTCGCGATCGGAACCTGGCTCAGCTTCGCCGCGCCGGGCGACTATCAGCAGGGCGACACGGTGCGGATCATGTTCGTCCATGTGCCCGCCGCCTCGCTGGGGCTCGCCGCCTATGCGGCCTTGGGCGTCTCCAGCTTCTTCGCGCTCGTCTTTCGCCATTCGCTGGCCGACGCCGCCGCGCGCGCCGCCGCCCTGCCCGGCGCCGCCTTCACCGCTCTGGCCCTGATTACCGGCGGCCTGTGGGGTCAGCCGATGTGGGGGACGTGGTGGGTCTGGGACGCGCGGTTGACCAGCGTGCTTGTGCTGTTCCTCTTCTACCTCGGCTACATGGCGCTGCGGTCGTCGATCGACGACGAGCAGAAGGCCGCGCGCGCCGCCGCCGTGCTGGGCCTCGTCGGCCTGATCAACCTGCCGATCGTGAAGTTCTCGGTGGACTGGTGGAACACGCTGCATCAGCCGGCCTCCCTGCTGCGGGCGGGCGGCACCAGTGTCGACCCTGTCTTCCTCGCCCCGCTCCTGACCATGATGGCGGCCTATGGGGCGCTGTTCGGCGCGGTGTGGCTGACGTCGATCCGGGCCGAGGTGGTGCGCCGCCGGGTCCAGGGCATCCGCGCGCGACGGGCGCTGGAGGCCTGATGCTCGATCTGGACATGAGCCCCTATGGCGCCTTCGTCTGGCCGGCCTGGGCGATCACGGTGATCGTTCTGGGCGCTGTCGTCGCCCGCGCGGTCGTCTCCGCCCGGCGCTGGAAGGCTGAACTGAAGCGCCTGGAAGACGAGGACGCCGCATGAGCCGCTGGCTGACGGTCATTCCTCTGGTTGTGCTCGCCGGGCTGGCGGTGCTGTTCATCGGCTGGTCGCTGCAACGCGACCCCGAGTATCGGCCCGACGCCATCGTGGGGCAGACGGTGCCCGAGACGGTCCTGCCGATCCTGCAGGGCGATGTGGCCGGCCCCCAGAATGTGGACCTGAAGACCGCTGGGGTCGGCCGCCCCATGCTGGTCAATCTCTTCGCCAGCTGGTGCGCGCCCTGCCGCATCGAGCACCCCCAGCTAATGGCGCTGAAGGCCCGGGGCATCGCGGTCGTCGGCGTCGCCTACAAGGACGAGCCTATCGCCACGCGCGCTTTCCTCGACGAGCTGGGCGACCCCTTCGCTATGGTCCTGGTCGATCAGGAAGGCCGCGCGGGTCTGGATCTGGGCGTGTCGGGGGTGCCGGAGACCTTCGCCGTCGACGCCATGGGCCGGATCGTGGCCAAGGCGTCGGGGCCGCTGCTGACACAGGCCGATGTCGATCGTCTGGTCGCGGCGCTGGACACTCCCTCGCGCCCCCTGCCCACAGCCCGGACGCCGGAGGAGCTGGCGGTCCAGAGAGAAGCGGCGGCGCGTTAACCCTTTTTCGACGGGGTTCGTTAACCTTGTCGGCATGAGCGCGATCCGCCCCGACCTGCCCGTTGTCCAACCCGCGCCGACGGGACCCTCGGCCCAGATGCGCGCGGCGCAAGCCGCCTTCTTCCGCGCCGCCTTGGCGGAGGTCGCGCCCGCCGCAGCGCCGGCGACCGCGACGTCTGCCGCTCAGGCCATGACCACTGAGGAGACGCCCAGACTCCCTCGCCCCGGCGCCCTGCTCGACATCCGCGTCTAGGCGGCCGGTTCGACGACCTTCGGCTTCTTGAGCTTGCGAGCCTTCTTGGGTTCGGCGGCCTTCTTCGCCGCCTTCTCGGCCTTGCGGGCCTCCTTCTGGGCCTTCTTCAGCGCCTTGGCCTCGGCCTTGGCCTGATCCGGGGCGGCGTCAGCGGCCGAGGCCAGTTCCGACAGCAGGTCCAGAAAGCCGTCGCGCTTCCCCTTGGGCAGCAGCGCCATGATCCGGCGGTCCGCCGCCTCGACCTTGGGCCGGGCGGCGTCCAGCAGGGCCTGACCCGCGGCCGACAGGCGCACGGCCTTGGCCCGCGCGTCCAGCGTCGAGCGTTCGCGGGTCAACAGGCCCTTGGTCGTCATGCGGGCGACGAGGTCGGCGAGCGTCGAGCGGTCGATGCCGGTCGCCTTGACCAGATCGGTCTGGGTCAGACCCTCCTTGACCGAGACCGCTTCCATGACCGCGAACTGCCGCTGGGTGGGACCGTCGGAGCCGAGCTCCTCCGAGTAGATGTCGAGCGCCAGCTGGAGCGCCCGGTGCATCAGGTGACTGGGGGATTCGGCGAGCGTTCCCGAACGCCGCGCCTGTTTGCCGGACTTCACCATGGACGCCATCCCCTTTGCCGTGTGCGGAGGGTTATCAGCCTCGCTTTACGGTTTGACGACAGACGATTCCGGAACGGGTCAGGGGGCGGTGTCGGGCCGGGCCGGAGCCGACGGATCGACGGGTCCGTCGCCGACCAGGTTCTTCATGATCAGCGGCACCTGAGCCAGGCCGAAGACGGACGATGCGATCCACAGCACGCCCCGGAAGCTGACCCAGACGTCGGCGGGATCGACGCCGGTCAGGCCGAGCTTGGGCGCCACCCAGGCCACGAGAGCCTCGGACCGGACCGCTTCGTTCACAAGCGCCACCGCCAGGAAGAAGAAGCCGTAGCGGATCGTCAGGATGCGCCAGGCTCGATCATTGACCGGAATGACGGTTCCGAGCAGGGCCTTCAGCGGCTGCTTGCCGAGCAAGGTCCCGCCGAGCAGCGCCACCGCCAGCGACCCGTTGAGCACCGTGACCTTCAGCTTCACGAACAGGTCGTCGTTGAAAACGAGCGTCAGGACGCCGAACACCAGGGCGAACCCGCCGACGATCAGCGGCATCAGGGCCAGACGCTTCTCGACGAACAGACCGACCGCCACGGCCACGGCGGCCCCCGCCACGAGGGCCCACGTCGCCTGCACCAGGGCCTCGTCGCCCGAAAGGCCCCGCAGGCGCAGGATCAGGAACGCCAGGGCGAAGGCGGCGATGGCCCCGAAGTCGACCACGGAGCGGATCCAGGTCGGCGGCCCTTCTCGGGCGGCGGTCTCGGGTTCGGCCACGATCAGTCCTCCAGCCCGACCAACGATCTGGAGAACGCTCGGGCGTCGAAGGGTTGCAGGTCGTCGATCCCTTCGCCGACGCCGATCAGCTTGATGGGCGCGTCCGACGCCTGGGCCACCGGCACCAGCACCCCGCCGCGCGCCGTGCCGTCCAGCTTGGTCATGACCAGACCCGAGACGAAGGCGGCCCGACCGAAGATCTGCTCCTGGGCCAGCGCGTTTCGGCCCACCGTGGCGTCCAGCACCAGCAGGGTCTCATGGGGGGCGTCCGGATCGGTCTTCTTCAGCACGCGCACGATCTTCAGGAGTTCGTCCATCAGGGCGGTCTTGTTCTGCAGCCGCCCGGCCGTGTCGATCAGGACGACGTCGAAGCCCTCCGCTTTGGCCTTGGCGTAGGCGTCGAAAGCGAGCCCGGCTGCATCGGCCCCGTCGCGACGGCTCTCGAAGTGGGCGCCGGCGCGCTCGGCCCAGACCTTCAGCTGTTCGCGGGCGGCGGCGCGGAAGGTGTCGCCGGCCACGATCATGACCTTGGCCCCCTGACGGGTCAGGTCGGCGGCGATCTTGCCCAGGGTCGTGGTCTTGCCCGAGCCGTTGACGCCGACGAACAGGACGACGAACGGCTTGATCCCGCCGCCGACGCCCTCGGGGCCCAACGGATCGAACGTCGCCTGGCGCGGCAGGAGCTCGGCGGCGACGGCTTCGGCCAGCGCCTCCTTGACCTCGCGCTCGTCGGAGACCTTGCCGAAGCGGAGCTGGCGGAAGCGTTCGACGATCCGGTCGGTCGCGGCCGGGCCGAGGTCGCTTTCCAGCAGGTGCTCTTCCAGCCGATCGAGCGCCTCTTCGCTCAGCGGCTCCTTGACGAAGGCGGAAACGACCGTCTCGGTCATCTGCTGGCTGGACCGGGCCAGTCCCGCGCTCAGGCGCTGGAACCAGCCCTTCTTGGGCGCGTCGGTCATGCGACGGCTTTAGCGGTCGCCGGGCGACAGGTCACGGTCTATCGTGGCGCACGCCAGACTTAGGCTCTATATGAGCAAAACTCTCAGGATCGCGCATTGGCCGAGCCCCACCCGTTCCACAGCCCCCGCACCCACGGCTTCGTCCGCGTCGCCGCCGCGACGCCGGTGGTTCACGTCGCCGATCCGGCGGCCAATGCGCGTGAGCATCTGGACCTGATCCGCAAGGCGGGCGAGGCCGGGGTCGAGCTGCTGGTCTTTCCGGAACTCAGCCTTTCCGCCTACGCCATCGACGACCTGCACCTGCAGGCGGCCTTGCTGGATGCCGTGGAGGTCCAGTTGCCGGTGCTCGCCAAGGCCGCCGGCGAGGCCGGGCTGGCGGCCGTGATCGGCGCTCCCGTTCGTCACGGCGATCGCCTCCTGAACTGCGCGGTCCTGCTGGCCGGCGGCGAGATCGTCGGGGCCGTGCCCAAGACCTATCTGCCGAACTATCGGGAGTACTACGAAAAGCGCTGGTTCTCGCCCGGCGACGACATCGGGGCGGAGACGCTGCGGATCGCCGGGGCCGACAGCTGGATCGGTACTCGCCTGCTGTTCGAAGCCGACGACCGGCCGGGCTTCGTCGTCGGGCTGGAGGTCTGCGAGGACTACTGGGCGCCCCTGCCGCCCTCGACGCGCCAGGCGCTGGCCGGCGCGCGCATCCTCTGCAACCTGTCGGCTTCCAACATCGTCATCGGCAAGGCCGACGAACGCGCCCTGTTGTGCGCCAGCCAGTCGTCGCGCGCGGCGGCGGCCTATGTCTTCGCCGCTTCGGGTTGGGGTGAATCGACCACCGACCTGGCCTGGGACGGGCAGGCGACGATCCACGAACTGGGCGCGCGGCTGGCGTCGGGCGAGCGCTTCGCGCTCGAGAACCACCTGACGATCGCCGATGTCGATGTTGGCCGGATCGGCCTGGAGCGGCTCAGGAACGGCACCTTCGCCGACTGCGCCCGGCGCGAGCTGGATGATGAGGGCTACATCCGGCTGGGCTTCCGTGCCCGCCAGGCGGCGACCACCGGCCCGCTGATCCGGCCGCTCGACCGCTTTCCCTTCGTGCCGGACGATCCGGCGCGGCTCGATCAGGACTGCTACGAGGCTTTCAACATCCAGGTCCAGGGCCTGATGCGGCGGATGAAGGCGACCAACGGCGAGCGGATCGTCATCGGCGTCTCCGGCGGGCTCGACTCCACACAGGCGTTGCTGGTCGCCTGCCGCGCTTTCGACCGGCTGGGCCTTCCCCGGACGAACATCCTCGGCTTCACCATGCCGGGCTTCGCCACCTCGGAAGGCACTAGGTCCAACGCCTGGGCCCTCATGAACGCTCTCCGCGTTACGGGTGCCGAGATCGACATCAAGCCGGCTGCGACCGAGATGCTGAAGGGCATCGGCCATCCGTTCGGCCGGGGCGAGCCGGTCCACGACATCACCTTCGAGAACGTCCAGGCGGGTCTGAGGACGGACTATCTGTTTCGCCTCGCCAATCAGAACCGCGCATTCGTGCTCGGCACCGGCGATCTGTCGGAGCTGGCGCTGGGCTGGGCGACCTATGGCGTCGGCGACCACATGAGCCACTACAACGTCAACGGCGGGGTGGCGAAGACCCTGATCCGGCACCTGATCCGCTGGGTCGCGGGACGGGAGGACATGGCTGCGGCCGCGGCCACGCTTCACGCCATTCTGGACACGGAGATCTCGCCCGAGCTGGTGCCAGCCGTGGACGGGAAGCTGCAGTCGACCGAAGGGACCGTCGGCCCCTACGCGCTGAACGACTTCTTCCTGTTCCACATCACCCGCTACGGCCTGACGCCGTCCAAGGTCGCCTATATGGCGCATCAGGCCTGGGGCGAGGCCGCGCGGGGTGAGTGGCCGCCGAGCGTGCCGGAGGAGGAGCGGGTCGCCTACGACCTGACGACCATCAAGGCGTGGCTGAGGAAGTTCCTGGTCCGCTTCTTCCAGACCAGCCAGTTCAAGCGCTCGGCCTTGCCGAACGGGCCCAAGGTCGTCACCGGCGGCTCGCTCTCCCCGCGCGGCGACTGGCGCGCGCCCTCGGACGGCACGGCGAATGTCTGGCTGGACGAACTGGACGCCAACGTCCCGGACGACTGAGCCGGCTCAGAAGCGGAAGATCGATTCCAGACGGACGCGGGGCTGGGCCCGGCGGTCGGTTTCTGCTGCGCGGGCCGGATCCTGCTCGGGGGTCGCCAGGCCGGCGGCGGCGCCGACGCGCAGGCGCGGCGACAGGCGGTAATAGGCTCCGGCTTCGACGTCGCCCCATTCGGCCTCACGACCGACCGGCTGGTTCAGATTGAAGTCGAGACCCCACCGTCCGTTCTCGTTCCAGCGAAGGCTGCGGCGGGGTGCCGGCGCTGGCGAGTTGCGCTGTGCGGCGCTGGAGGCCTCGGCCAGGGTCACGGCGGGCGCGCGCGAGCGGCTCTGCGCGGACGCGTCTTGGCTCACGCCGACGAGGGCGGCGAGCCCGACAACCCCGGCGATGACGACCGACAGCCGCATGTCCTACCCTTCGGGCCGGCGCTTCCGGCCGGTCCTCGCGTCCCAACCTGGCAACTTCGCCAGTGGACCCTGCGATTAGACATCGGTTGTCAGCCCGGTCAACGCAAGCCTCAGGCCCGACCCGGGTTCCGGCCACTCTTGCGCTCGCCTGTGGCGCGAGCGTCACGGGAGAGGGCGCTGCGGTCCTGAGAGAGCGAGGGAAACCGCCGTGCGCCGATGCAACCGTCTTTGCCTTGTCATCGCCCCTTTTCACCGTGTTATAGAGCCTCGCTTCGTCGCGCGCGCCGTGTTTGGCCCGTGCAAGCGCCTCATATCGGTTGGAGACGTGCCTCAATGAGCTTGGTTCGCGGCAAGACGGTCGTTGTGGCCGCGGTCCTGATGGCTTCCGGCGTGGCGCTCGCCGGCTGCGGCGGCGGACTGTTCGGCGGAGGTCGCGAGACCGCCCGCGCCGATGCTCAGGCCGGGATCGGCGTCAACGGCTACCTGTGGCGGGCCACGCTCGACACCCTCAGCTTCATGCCGCTGCTGACCGCCGATCCGTGGGGCGGCGTCGTGAACTACGACTGGTACGTCAATCCCCAGACGCCGAACGAGCGGTTCAAGGCGACCGTCTTCATCCTCGACACCCGCCTGCGCGCCGATGCGCTCAACGTCACGGTCACCAAGGAAGTCCGCGACGCCTCGGGCGGGTGGACGGCTGCGCCTGTGGCTGCCCAGACCGAGGCGGACCTCGAGAACGCCATCCTGACCCGCGCGCGCCAGCTGAACCTCGCCAACGCGGGCTGAACACCGCTAACTAGACCGCCTCCTTCGGTTTCTCCGCTAGGAGCCGCCTGAAGGAATCCCGTGTCCGCCTCTCCGACCCGCTACGACCCCAAGTCCGCCGAACCGCGCCAGCAGGCCCGCTGGGCGGAGGCGAACGCCTTCGTCACCAGGGACACAGGTCGGCCCAAGTACTATGTCCTTGAAATGTTTCCCTATCCTTCGGGAAACATCCACATGGGGCACGCTCGCAACTATGTGATGGGCGACGTGGTGGCGCGTCACAAGCGGGCGCAGGGGTTCGACGTTTTGCACCCCATGGGCTGGGACGCCTTCGGCATGCCGGCTGAGAACGCGGCCATGGAGCGGGGCATCCATCCCAAGGGCTGGACCTACGACAACATCGCCAACATGCGCGAGCAGCTGAAGCTGCTCGGCCTGTCGCTGGATTGGTCGCGCGAGTTCGCGACCTGCGATCCCGAATACTACGGCAAGCAGCAGGCCTGGTTCCTGGAGCTGTATCGGCGCGGCCTGGTCTATCGGAAGGACGGCGTCGTCAACTGGGACCCGGTCGACAATACGGTTCTGGCCAATGAGCAGGTGATCGACGGCCGCGGCTGGCGCTCCGGCGCCCTGGTCGAGAAGCGCAAGCTGAACCAGTGGTTCCTGCGCATCACCGACTACGCCGACGACCTGATCGAGGGTCTGTCGACGCTGGACCGCTGGCCCGAGAAGGTCCGGCTGATGCAGGAGAACTGGATCGGCAAGTCCAGGGGCGCGACCCTGTGGTGGGACATCGTCGAGGCTCCGGATTTCCTGCCCGCATCGGGCGACGGCGAACCCAACCACGCCCGTGATCCGATCGAGGTCTACACGACCCGCCCCGACACCCTGTTCGGCGCCAGCTTCCTGGCCCTGTCGGCCGACCACCCCCTGACCAGGGCCATCGCCGAGCACCGGCCCGACGTGGCCGACTTCATCAAGGCCTGTGCACAAACGGGGACGTCGGAAGCCGACATCGAAAAGGCCGAGAAGCTGGGCGTGGATCTGGGCGTGCGGGTGCGCCATCCCTTCGATCCCGAGCGGACCGTGCCGGTGTGGTCGGCCAACTTCGTTCTGTCGACCTATGGCTCCGGCGCCATCTTCGGCTGCCCCGGGCACGACCAGCGCGATCTGGACTTCGCCCGAAAGTACGGCCTGCCCGTGCTCCCCGTCGTCCGCCCCGAAGGCGCCGAGACCGTCGAGATCGACGCGGAGGCCTATGTCGGGCCCGGCCGCATCTTCAACTCCGACTTCCTGGACGGCCTCAGCGTCGAGGAAGCCAAGGCCGAGGCGATCCGCCGGCTGGAGGCCTCGGGCCACGGCAAGGGCGCGACCATCTATCGCCTGCGCGACTGGGGCGTCAGCCGCCAGCGCTACTGGGGCTGCCCGATCCCGATCATCCACTGCCCGTCGTGCGGCGTGGTCGAGGTTCCGGCCGATCAGCTGCCCGTCGTCCTGCCCGATGACGTGACGTTCGACGTGCCCGGCAATCCGCTGGATCGGCATCCGACCTGGAAGCACGTGAAGTGCCCGTCCTGCGGCGCGGACGCGACGCGCGAGACCGACACGCTGGACACCTTCGTCGATTCCAGCTGGTACTTCGCCCGCTTCGCCGACCCGACCGTGGCCGAGCCGATCAGCAAGACTGCGGCGGACCGCTGGCTGGCGGTGGATCAATACATCGGCGGGGTCGAGCACGCGGTGCTGCACCTGCTCTACGCCCGCTTCATCACTCGCGCCCTGTCCGACGCCGGCATGCTGTCGGTGAAGGAGCCGTTCGCGGGTCTTTTCACCCAAGGGATGGTGGTCCACGAGACCTACCGCCGGGCCGACGGGGCCTGGGTCGAGCCCACCGACGTGGAGCTGACCAACGACGGCGGCCGCCGCACCGCTCGCCAGCGTTCGACCGGCGAGACCCTGATCATCGGCGACATCGAGAAGATGTCGAAATCCAAGAAGAACGTCGTCGCCCCGGCCGAAATCCTGGAAAGCCACGGCGTCGACGCCGGTCGGCTGTTCGTCCTGTCCGACAGCCCGCCCGAGCGCGACGTCCAGTGGACGCCCGGGGGCGTGGAAGGCGCCAGCCGCTTCGTCCAGCGCGTCTGGGCCCTGTTCGACGGCTTCGACCCCGACAGCCCCGCGACCGATCAGGACGCCGCCCTGGTCCGCGAGACCCACAAGGCCATCAAGGCCGTATCCGACGGGGTCGAGGGCTTCCGCTTCAACTCCGCCATCGCCAAGCTGTACGCCTTCGTGGCCACCGTGCGCGACCACGAGGGCGCGGGCGGCGCGGCCAGGCGCGAGGCCCTGTCGGCGCTGGCCCGCCTCATCGCCCCCTTCACCCCGCACCTGGCCGAGGAGTGCTGGACCCGCCTGGGCGAGCCCGGCATGGTGCTGGACGCGCCCTGGCCGCCCTACGACCCCGCGCTGGCGGCCGACGACGCGGTCGTCCTGCCCATCCAGATCAACGGCAAGCGTCGCGCCGAAATCTCGATGCCGCGCGGCGCCGACACCGCCGCTGTCGAGGCCGAGGCGCTCGCCAATCCGGCGGTGAAGGCGTATCTGGAAGCCAACGGCCAATCCATCCGCAAGGTCATCGTCGTGCCTGACCGCATCATCAACCTGGTCGCCGCATGAGGGGCGGGCGCGCCCCGGCGCTGACCCCCGCGGCTGGCCTTACGTCCATCGCCCTGCTGCTGGCGGGGTGCGGGTTCACGCCGATGTATGCGGAGACGGCCGACGGGTCGCCAATTCGGCGCATCGCCGTCTCGACGCAGGACGATCGCCTCGGTTACCGCCTGCGAGAGCAGCTGGAGGACGCGCTGGCCTGGGACCGATCGGCCGCGCCGCTCTATCGGCTGGAGACGGCGGCGGAGCAGAACCGCCGCCCGCTCGGCCGCCGCATCGACGACACCGCGACCCGCTATGAGCTGACCGTCCGCGCGGCCTGGACCCTGACTCCGACGTCGGGCGGCGTGCCGATCACCGGCGTCCAGACCGTGACCACCACCTACGCCTCGGCCGACCAGCCATACGCCTCCATCGCCGCTCAGCAGGACGGCGAGGACCGCGCCGCCGCCGAACTGGCCCGCCTCATCCGGCTCGACCTGCTGCGGGTGCTCTCCGAGTGATCCTGGCGAAGCGGCCGGAGGTCGATCGCTTCCTGTCGAAGCCCGACGCGGGCGTCCGCGCCGCCGTGATTCACGGCAAGGACCGCTCGGGCGTCGCCGAGCGGGCAGAGATCCTGTGCAAGGCGATCACGCCGGACCTCAACGACCCTTTCAACGTCACCGTCCTGACGGACTCGGACATCGACGCGGACGAGACCCGGCTGGAGGAGGCCCTGACGGCCTTGTCCATGATCGGCGGGCGCCGACTCGTTCGCGTGCGGCTGGGTTCCGAGAAGGCCTCGATCGACAAGGCCGTGGCCGCCGCGCTCAAGACCCACGGCGAGGGCGGCTACAACCCCGACGCCATGTTGGTGGTGGAAGCCGGGGCGCTCGGCCGCGACTCCGCCCTTCGAAAGGCCGCAGAGGCCGGCAAGGCCACCGTCGGCATCGCCTGCTACGAGGACGAGGCCGGCGATATCGCCCGCATGACACGAGAGGCTCTGGTCGCCGACAAGGTCGGTCTGACCTCGGACGCGCTCGCCGTCTTCGTCGCTCGCCTGCCCAAGGAACGCGGGTTGATGCGCCAGGAGATCGAGCGCCTGGCCCTCTACATCGGCCCCGGTTCGGGCCGGACGATCGATGTCGAGGAACTGGAGGCCCACCTCGGCGTCGAGGCCGACGCTTCCCTCTCCGACGCCGCGCTCCAGGCCTTCGGAGGCCGCCCCGGCCCGGCCCAGGGTGGACTCCGTCGGGCGCTGGCCGAGGGCGAGAGCGCGGTCATGGCCGTGCGCTCGGCCTCGATCCATCTCGGAAAGCTGCGCCGCATCAACGTCCTGCAAGGCTCGGGCGCGGGAGCCAAGGAGGCCGCCAAGGCGGCGGGCGTCTTCTGGAAGCAAGAAGCGGAAATGCTGCGTCAGGCGCGCGCCTGGTCGCTGGATCGGCTCGACGAGCTTCAGGACAGCGTCAACTCCGCCGACCTGATGACCAAGACCACCGGCATGCCCGAACACCTGATCGCAGAGCGGCTGCTGCTGGAGATCGCCGCCCGCGCGCGTCGTCTGGGCCTTTAGGCCATCAGGCGGGCAGGGCAACCACCGCGACGCCCTCTGCGGTCAGCCGGTCCGCCAGAGCCGAGACGGCGGCATCAACTGCTGACGGGTCCCGGCCACGCACAACCAGGTTGGTGCCGATCTCGCCCTGCGTGCCTGCGCCAAAAGGATAGCTGCCGAAGCTGAGGTCGCGGTTGGCTTTCGCCGCATCGGACAGGGTCGCAGCGACCGCGCCTTCGCCGACGCCGGTGACGCGCAGCGTCCGGGCATGGACCACCGCGCCGGTCCGCAGGCGCGGCGCGACGCTCTCCAGCATGGCCGTCATGATCTTTGGCACCCCCGCCATGACGAAGACATTGTCGACCTGGAACCCCGGCGCGTCAGTGACCGGATTGGCGATCAGGACGCCGCCGTCGGGGATGCGAGCCATGCGCCGCCTGGCCGCGTTCAGTTCGTCGCCATAGCGCCGCTCCAGAATGGCGAGGGCCTCGGGGTGCTCGTCGATACCGACGCCGAAGGCCATGGCCACGCAGTCGGCGGTGATGTCATCGTGCGTCGGGCCGATTCCGCCGGTGGTGAAGACGTAATCGTGGGCGTGACGCAGCGCGTTCAGAGCGTCCACGATCTGGTTCTCGCGGTCTCCGACGGTCCGGGCTTCCAGCAGGTCGATGCCCAGCGCCGCCAGGAAGCGCGCGAGGGTGTTCAGATTGGTGTCCGCCGTCCGGCCTGACAGGATCTCGTCGCCGATGATCAGGACGGCGGCGGTGGGGGCCTGGGTCATGACGCCGACCTAAGCCGTTCACCGCTGAGCGCAAGGCGGTGCGACACCCGCCCCTCAAACCGCTTGAGGTTCTGTGCTATCGTCGCCATCTGACGCGCCACAATGGTCCCGGACGGACCGCCCGAGACCCGAAGACCGATGTACGAGACGCCCGAGCTGGAAGCCGACACCCTGGTCCGCACCAGCGCCATCCGCATCTACGACGATCCCGCCGACTTCGAGGGCATGCGGGCGGCCGGGCGGCTGGTGGCCGAGGCGCTGGACATGATCGCGCCGTATGTCGTGCCTGGCGTGACGACGCAGGAGATCGACGACCGCATCCGCCAGTTCACCCTGGACCGGGGCGGCCTGCCCGCCTGCCTAGGCTACAAGGGCTACATGAAGACCGTCTGCACCTCGATCAATCACGTGGTGTGCCATGGCATCCCCGGCGACCGGGTGCTGAAGGACGGCGACATCGTCAACATCGACCACACCGTCATCGTCGACGGCTGGCATGGCGACTCCAGCCGCATGTACGCGGTCGGCCAGATCAACGCCCGGGCGAGGAAGCTGGTGGACGTCACCTATGAGGCGCTGGCGCTGGGGCTGGAACAGGTCAAGCCGGGCAACACCTTCGGCGACATCGGCTATGCCATCCAGCGCCACGTCGAGGCCAACCGCATGTCGGTCGTGCGCGACTTCTGCGGCCACGGCATCGGCCGGTTGTTCCACGACAGCCCCAACGTTCTGCACTACGGGCGTAAGGGCGAGGGCGCGGTGCTGAAGCCGGGCATGATCTTCACCGTCGAGCCGATGGTGAACCTGGGCAAGCCGCACGTGAAGGTCCTGTCCGACGGCTGGACCGCCGTGACGCGCGACAAGTCCCTGTCGGCCCAGTGCGAGCACACCGTCGGGGTCACGGAAGACGGCGTGGAGATCTTCACCGCCAGCCCCGCCGGCCTGTTCCGCCCGAACTAGCGCCGCGCCCGCGCCCAGCGCACCGCGGCGCCGGCGTCCAGCAGCGGCAGGTCGATCGCGCCTTCGCCGCGCGCCGTGGAGGTCAGTCCCTCGATCACCTCGGCCGGGGTGAGGTCCGGATTGACCGCGAGCATGGCGGCCGCCGCCCGCGCAACGGTGGGAGCGGCGAAGGAGGTGCCCAAGGTGCGCATCACCTGGCCGCCGGGCGCGACGACGGCGTTTCCGTCACCGAGGGCGTAGAGCCGGACCCCTTCGCCATAGGTCGAAAACGCGGCCGCATTGCCCGCCGAACCTGTCGCGCCGATGCTGATGAAGTTGGGATACACGAGCGTTTGCGGCGTAGCGCCCGCGCTCTCGTCGCTCTCATCGGTGTTGCCTGCCGTGTCGACGCCGTAGCGAAGGTCCAACTGGCCCTTCTCGAGCGCGAACTGCAGGCCCAGCCGGCTGGCCAGCTCCGGGGAGGGCGGGTGCCGAGGCGCCGGCGAGGGCATCAGCTGATGGTCGTAGGTCGGCCCGTTCCAGTCGTCGATCACGCCGTTGCCGTCGTTGTCCATGCCGTCCAGAGGCTCGGGGGGATCGATGGCGAGCTGTCCCGCGACCAGGGTGGGGTCATAGCCGGCCTCCCACACCGCCGCGATCACGGGCCGGGCGCCGGCAAGATCAGCGTCCGAAGGGGCGCGAGCGGGCCAGATGTCAACGGGCCGGGCGGGCCTGCGGGTCGAGCGCCAGGGCGGCCGATCCAGCGTGGAAGGCGGGGCTGACGATCTGGACCTGACTGTAGCTGCGCAGAATTTCGTCGCGGGCGACGACGGGGTCGGCGGCGGCGAGCGTCGCTTCCAGCCGGGCTGCCGAGGCCGGGCACCGCTGATCCGGGGCGGCGGCCAGACCGGCGGCAAGGGATTCGCGCAGCATCTGGCCGACCTGACGAAGCTGGGGCTTGGTTTCGGCCGCGCGTTATTCGGCGATCAGCCGCAGCGCCCGCTCCGGCTGGTTCTCGATCAGGTCGATGCTGGCCAGGCCGATCCGCAGGCGATTGAGGATGGTGGGATCCTTGATGTCGTAGTCGCGAAGTAGCCGCTCGACCTCGGCCCTCAGCGGCGGCAGCAGGTCGCTTTCCAGCGCCGGCGTGTTCAGGATCTCGCTGGGCGGCCTCGGCATGGGGAACTGCGTCGGCGGCATGTCGGCGTCGGAGGCGATCACGGGGCGTGTCGTCTGGGCTGCCGCGGACGAGGCAAGGGTCAAGCCCGCGAGCGCGACGGTCAGTAGGAGCCTCATGTGCATCGTTTCCCCTCCCCTGGACGAAGACGATGGGGCCTGTTTGACTTTGGGTTGTCAATCGGCGCGACCGGCGGTCGTCGAGCCGGGTGGAGACCGTCATGAGACGCTTCAGGATAGCCCTGTCCCTGGCTCTTCTGGCCATCGGGGGCGCAGCCTTCCCCGCTTCGGCCCAGACGCTGCGCCCGTCGGGAACCGATGGAGCTGAAACGACTGTCGCGGCGGCGAGTATCGCCGCCCTGCCCCGCCAGACCCTTTCGCTGACCGCTCATGGCGAGACGCACGTCTATGAGGGCCCACGCTGGCCTCGGTGCTGGAGAGGCTGGATGCGTCGCTGGGCCAACGTCTGCGGGGCGAGGCGTTGAAGACCTTTGTCTTGGTGCGGACACCCTGACGGGGCCGCCGCAACGGTTGACGCCGCCCCGGCCCGCGCCCAGCCTGGCCCGGACGGGGAGGACTTCCATGAGACTGCTGATCGGATTTTGCGCGGCGCTGGCGCTCGGGGCCTGCGCGAGCCTTCCGGACGGGACCGATCCAGAGACGGCGGCGTGGTGGCGGACGACGGGCGTTCTGGCGGCCGACGACATGGAGGGGCGCGACACCGGTTCGGCGGGCTATGACCGCGCCGCCGCCCATGTGGCCGAGCGATTCGCGGCGGCGGGCCTGTCTCCGGCAGGCGACGACGGGGGGTGGTTCCAGCCGATCGGCTTCGACGAGATTGAGGTGACGCCCGAGGGCACGACCCTGTCGGTGGCGCCGTCCGACGGCGCCGCCCGGCCCCTGCGCTTCCTGCACGAGGTGTCGGTGACCCCGGCCTTCGGCATGGTCGAGCGGCTGGACGCGCCGCTGGTGTTCCGGGGCTATTGCGCGCCGTCCGACATGACCGGCGTCAGGGGCAGCGTCGTCGTCTGCTTCGGCGCGCGCCGCGCGGGGCAGACGACGGGCGGCGAACGCCTGCGCGCGGCCGTCGAGGCGGGCGCCGTGGCCATCGTCAATGTGGACGACATGGGCTTCACGGTCGAGCCGCCGCGCTGGCCGCTGGCCTATGCGCGCACGGTCGTGCTGGCCGACGGCGCGGCCCGGACCGCCTCTATCCCCGTCCTGAGGCTGAGCGCCCCGGCCTTCGTCGAGATGGCCGCAGCGGCGGGGCGCGACGGGGCGGCGATCCTGGCGCAGGGCGCGCGCGGCGAGGCCATGGTCTCGTTCGATCTGGACGCGCGGCTGCAGGCGCGGTTCGCCACCCGGCAGCGACGCTCGACCTCGGCCAATGTGCTGGGCGTCCTGCCGGGGACCGATCCGGCGCTGGCGGACCAGCCCATCCTGCTGATCGCGCATCTGGACGGCTATGGGTATGGCACGCCGGTCGACGGCGACGGCCTGTACAACGGGGCGCTGGACGACGCGGCCTATGTCGCCACCCTGATCACCCTGGCCGAGCGACGCCAGGGTCGGGGCTATCGCCGTCCGGTGGTGTTCGCGGCGGTGACGGGCGAGGAGAAGGGGCTGCACGGCTCGCGCTGGCTGGCGACCCATCCCACGCCCGGCGCGCCCATGCCGGTCGCCGTGCTGAACCTGGATCAGCTGCGGCCTCTCTATCCCCTGACCATCCTGACGACGCTCGCGCTGGAGGACTCGACCCTGGGCCAGACGGTGCGCGACATCGCCGGACCGATGGGGATCGCCGTGCGGCCGGATCTGGAGCCCGAGCGGGGCCTGCTGCGTCGCTCGGACCACTGGCCCTTCATGGAGCGGGGCGTGCCGGCGCTCAGCTTCCTGTTCGGCTTCGATCCGGGGACCGAGGCCGAGGCGCGGTATCGGGACTGGTATCGCCACCGCTATCACGCGCCGCAGGACGACATGTCGACGCCCATCGACTTCCAGGCCCAGGCTGATTTCCACCGGTTCTGGTTCGAGTTGGTCGAGCGGGTCGCCGATGCCGAGGCGCCGCCGCAATGGCTTCCCGACAGCCCCAACCGGCCGAGGCAGTAAAGCGCGCTACCGCTCGCGACGCGGTCGCTCGCCGCTTGAGCGTGGCCTCTAGACGTTCCGCATTTGTTCTGTCATCGTGATCGCGCGGGACGGATCAGGTGCGAGGTCGAGCATGCAGGCCGGGGCGACGGTTCTTTCGTTTCCAGAGCGGGCGACGGCGGTCGCGCCGCCCATCGAGGTCAAGCGGGCGGCGGCCCACCATGCCGGGCACCGTGAGCGTCTGCGCCATCGGGCGCGGACGGCGGGGCTAACGCATCTGCCGGACTACGAGCTGCTGGAGCTGTTCCTGTTCCGCAGCCAGCCCCAGGGGGACGTCAAACCGATCGCCAAGGCGCTGCTGGCCCGCTTCGGATCGCTCGCGGCGGTCCTCGCGGCCTCGGTCGAGGACCTGATGACGGTCCGGACGGAAGACACGAAAGGGCGGACCAAGGGGATCGGGGTGGAGACGGCGCTGGATCTGGCGGCGCTTCATGAGGTCGCCCAGCGCGTGGCCAAGGAGCCGGCGGTGAAGCGGCCGGTAATCTCGTCGTGGACGGCGTTGCTGGCCTATGTGCGCGTCGCGCTCCAGCACGAGCCGCGCGAGCAGTTCCGCGTGCTGTATCTGGACAAGAAGAACCAGCTTATCCTCGACGAGGTCCAGAACCGGGGCACGGTCGATCACGCCCCGGTCTATCCGCGCGAGGTGGTGCGAAGGGGGCTGGAGGTCTCGGCCGCCGCCATGATCCTGGTGCACAACCACCCCTCGGGCGACCCGACGCCCAGCCGGGCCGACATCGACATGACCAAGCAGATCGTCCAGGCGGCGAAGGCCCTGTCGGTCGAGGTCCATGACCATCTGATCGTGGGCCGCGACGGCGTCACCAGCTTCAAGTCGCTGGGGCTGATGTAGGCGCGCCCGGCAGACTGACCCCCGAGGGCGCGGACTCGATCTCGCGGACGAAGGCTTCGGTCAGATTGCCGGAGGCCTTCTCGCGTCGCCACGCTTCGCCGCCGATGGCGCTGTCGATGTAGGCGCGAGCCCACAGTCGGCGCTTCTGCCAGATCTCGGGCGGCAGACCGCGACGTTGCGAGACGAACCATTGCGCCTCCAGTCGATGCAGATAGGCCCGGGTCACGAAATTCAGTCGCGCCTGTTCGCCCGCACTGAAATCCGACAGGGTTGCGCCCGGCGTGAAGCTGCGGACCGACAGCTCGCTGAGAACCGGGTCCTGGGCGATGGCGAGGTTGAAGTCGGACCAGGCGAGTTCGCCCTCGAAAGCGGCGCTCATCTCCCGATCCCGCACGCTGCGTCGATACTCGAACAGCACGTAGATGAGCGTCACGAGCACACCGAGGCCACCGACGAAGTCGCCCAGCCCGCCCAGATCCTGCAACGTCATTTCCGGTCGCCCCTCGCCGCCCGCCGTGCAGCGACGGTGTCACGCGCGCCGACCGAAAACCAGAGGTCGACGCCCGCCGGGCAGTGAGACCGTCAGAACCGCGTCGACAGCGTCAGCCGGGCGTTGATCGGCGCGCCGGTCGAGATGTTGGCGTTGTTGTGGGCGTCGGGGAAATAGTCGGCGTCGAACAGGTTCTCGATGTTCAGCTGAACCTCCACGCGGTCGGAGACCTCGTAGAAGGCGGCGGCGTCCACGCGGGTGAAGCCGGGCAGGCGGGTCGCGGCCGACGAGGTGCGGATGGCGGCGAACTGGTCGGACTGGTGCGTGACCCCCAGCCCCAGGCCCAGACGCGGCGTGACCTCATAGCGGTTCCACAGGCTGAACTGCTGTTCCGGCACCTGGGCCAGGCGGACGAAATCGTTGCCCTTCAGCACGCCGTCCTGCCAGGCGTAGCCCGCGCTGATCTGCCAGCGGTCGGTGATGTTTCCAGTGGCGGCCAGCTCCAGCCCGGTCGTGCGGGTCTCGCCGACGTTGATGGTCAGGGCGGGGTTGTTGGGATCGGGCGTGGTGGCGTTGGTGCGGTCCAGCTGGAACAGGGCGGCGGTGACAAACAGGTTCGGACTGGCCTGCCACTTCAGGCCGATCTCGTGATTGGTGAAGCGTTCGGGCTCGAGGTTCTCCTGCACCGTCGTCAGGCTGAGGAACTGGTCGCCCGAACGCGGCAGGAAGGAGCGGCTGTAGCTGGCGTAGAGCGACAGGTCCGGCGCCGGCTTGAAGATCAGGCCCAGCCGCGGCGAGACCTTCTCATCCGTTCGCGAGAAGGGCCGGTCCGGGTTGGGCAGGAAGTCGACGCCGGTGATGTCGAAGCGGTCGAAGCGCAGGCCGGCGACGATGTCGAAGCGGTCGCCCAGGCTGATCTGGTCCTGCACATAGGCCGAGACGGTCTCGACGGTGGACTCGGTCTGGCGCGCCAGGGTCGGGAAGGTCACGGTCGGGAAGACCGGGTTGGTCAGGCTGAAGGTCGCGTTGGACAGCACCCCGTTGCGGCGGGAGTTGGCCGTGGTCTGGTCGCCGTATTCCAGGCCGAACAGGATCTTGTGCGCCAGCGGGCCGGTGGTGGTTTCCCACACCAGGTTGGACTGGATCAGGATGTTCTCGCGCGTGGTCGGGTCGGTGTAGGCCGCCAGCGGCACGGTCCCAGTCTGGCTGGTCGCCGGGCCGTTCGGATAGACGTTGGTGTAGACCTTGTCGAAGTCGCCCCACAGGGCCGTGGTCGACCAGTTCAGGCCCTCGGCCAGCTCGCCATCCAGGCGGGCCTTCAGGATATGGGCTTCCAGCGTGGTGCGGTTGACGCCCGGCACGCCGAAGAACTGCTCGCGGTAGCCCTCGATCGGACGGCCGTTCAGCGAGGGCACGCCGCGATCGGTCGAGCGGTCGTCGTCGACGTATTCATACGACAGGCCCGCCGACCAGCCGGGCGCGAGCTCGGCGGCGACGTAGGGATTCACCGCGAACCTCTGGCCTTCGTAGAAGTCGCGGTGGTTGCCCAGCTCCTCATAGACGGCGTTCAGGCGGAAGGCTGAGGCGTCGCCGATCGGCGCGTTCAGGTCCGCCGACAGGTCCCAGGCGCCGAAGCTGTTGGCCGACAGGCGCGAGCCGAAGAACATCTCTCCGGCCTGCGGCGTCTTCTGCACCCGGTTGACGATGCCGCCGCCGCCGCCCCGACCGAAGATCAGGGCGTAGGGACCCTTCAGCACCTCGACCCGCTCCAGATTGTAGAGGCCGCGGAAGTACTGGACGTCGTCGCGCACGCCATCGAGGAAGAAGTCGGCGGTGGTGTTCTGGCCGCGCAGGGTGATCTGGTCGCGGTTGCCCTCGCCCTGGCCGATGGTGACGCCGGGCACATAGCGCAGGACGTCGGACAGGCTGTAGGCGGCCTGGTCGTCCAGCTGCTGGCGGGTGACGACGTTGACGCTCTGGGGCACGTCGATCAGGGGAGTGTCGGTCTTGGTCGCCGTGACCGAGTTCAGGGCGACGTAGCCGCGGGTCTGGCCCGTGACGATGATGGGGCTGAGCTGATCCACCGGATCCTCTGCCACGGCCACGGCTGGCAGGGTGGTGACAAGGGCGGTGGAGAGGAGCAGGACGCGCACGGGAACCTCGGCAGTAGGACGGGCACGACCCCTACTGCGACGCATTCTTATTTTCAAGAGGGTTGAGAGCGGCTCGCAATATCAGGCGCGGGCGTTGCCGTTCCGTCGCCGCCTGCGCACACTTCTCCGGATGTCGCGGCGACCACCGTCGCCGGAACAAGACCCCATGACCGAACTCGCCACCGCGCGGCTGTCGCTGCGTCCCGTCCGTCTTGATGATTTCGAGGAAATGGCCGCCCTGTGGGCCGATGAGCGGTTCACCCGTCCGATCGCGGGCCGCGGCGCGCTGACGACCGAGGAGGTCTGGTTCCGCCTGCTGCGCGACCTCGGTCACTGGTCGGCGCTGGGTCAGGGTAACTGGTCGATCCGCATGAAGGACAGCGGCGCCTACGTCGGCTCGGTCGGCGTTTTGGACTATCGCCGGGCCTGCGTCCCGCCGCTGGATGCGCCCGAGCTGGGCTGGGGCGTCGCCCCGGCCTTTCAGGGCCAAGGCCTGGCGCGCGAGGCGCTGGAGGCCGCGCTGGACTGGTGCGACCGCGTGCTGAAGGCGCCCCGCACCGTCTGCATGATCGACCCGCCCAACGCCCCGTCGCTGAAACTGGCTGAGCGAACGGGTTATCGGCCCTATGCGGACGGGACCTATCAGGACAAGGCCGTGATCCTGCTGGAGCGGCGGGTGTTTGGTTCGTGAAGGTGGTGGCTGGGGGCGGGATCGAACCGCCGACCTGTGGGTTATGAATCCACCGCTCTAACCATCTGAGCTACCCAGCCCCTTGAGGAGCGTCGCGGGCGGGCGGACACGATCGGCCGGGCGCGCGAGAGGCGTGCCTATATCGTCCGCGCCCCGCCGGTTCAAGCGGTGTGTTGGCCGCGTGTCCGCCGCGACAGGCCGTCGCGCGGGAGCCGCAACCGGAACGGTGGCGCTTTGACGCCGTTGCCGCCATAGAACCCGACACCAGATCCTGAAACGGAGACCGATCCATGCGCCCCATGCTGCTCGCCGCCGCCACGTCCGTTCTCGCCCTCGCCGCCGCCTGCGGGGCCAACGGCGAGCCCAGCGCCGCCGGGCCGCAGCAGGCCGGCGCCCCGGTCGAAACCCGGCCGGCCAATGCGCCGGATCAGCGCCCGGCCTTCGCCAACCAGACCCGCGCGCCGGGCGTGACGACCGAGCGGGCGCTGGCCCACACCGTGGTGGCGTCGGGGCTGGTTCAGCCCTGGGGTCTGGCGATGCTGCCCGACGGGCGCTGGCTGGTGACCGAGCTGGGGGGCAATCTGCGCATCGTCACCGCCGACGGTCGGGTGGGCCAGCCCATCGCGGGCCTGCCGGCGGTGGACGCGCGGGGCCAGGGCGGCCTGCTGGACGTCGTCGTCGGCCCGACCTTTGGCCAGGACCGGATGATCTACTGGAGCTATGCCGAGCGTCGGGAGGGCGGCAACGCCACCTCGGTCGCGCGCGGCGCCCTGTCGGCGGACGGCACGCGGGTGGAGAATGTGCAGGTCATCTTCCGGGCGCTGCCGGTCTATGACGGGACGATGCATTTCGGATCGTCGCTGGCGTTCGACCCCCCCGGGCATCTGTTCATCACGCTGGGCGATCGCTCCGACGCGCCGATGCGGCCGCAGGCGCAGCAGCTGAACAGCCACATGGGCAAGATCATCCGCGTCAACGCCGACGGCTCGGTGCCGGCGGACAATCCCTTCGTCGGCCGCGAGGGCGCCCTGCCGGAGATCTGGTCGGTGGGTCACAGGAACGTCCAGGGCGTGGCCATTCAGCCGGGCACGGGCGCGGCCTGGACCGTTGAGCACGGCACGCGCGGGGGTGATGAAATCAACCTCGTCGAAGGCGGCAAGAACTACGGCTGGCCCGAAGTCACCTACGGCATCGAGTATCGGGGCGGGCCGATCAACGGCGGCGTCACCGCGCGCGAGGGCACGGAGCAGCCCGTCTACTACTGGGACCCCTCGATCGCGCCGGGCGGCCAGATCTTCTACGAGGGCGCCATGTTCCCGGAGTGGAGCGGCAACCTGCTGGTCGCCGCGCTCAAGGACAAGCACATCGCCCGACTGGTGCTGGACAACGGCCGGGTGGTCGGCGAGGAGCGTCTGCTGACCGACCTGGGCGAGCGCATCCGCGACATCGCCATCGCGCCTGACGGCGCCGTCTGGGTCATCACCGACGAAGATAACGGCAAGCTCGTGCGGCTGGCGGCGCAGTAGCGACCGACGCCGGAAGGGCGGTCAGCCCTTCCTGTCGATCTTGAACGGCACGAAGTTGGACGGGTGGCTGACCACGCGCTCGCTGGCGCGCGGCTGGCGCTGGCCGACCAGAAGTCCGCCCCACAGGGCGAAGGACATCATGGCGTGCTGGAGGTTCTTGTCCTTGTCGTTCATCGTGTGCGTCTCCTTTCGCTGAACGGAGGAAGGAGACACGTCGTGCGTCGGGGGATTTCACCCTCTCGTCGTTTCGCGTCATCGTCACCTTGCGCCACACAGCGCGCGAACGCAAGTTTTTGATCCGGTATCGGAGTAGTTTTCGTCTTTATGTCGTCATCAGGACACGCTCCGCCGAAGGCCATCGCCACGCCCTGCATCAAGGTCTGCGTGGTCGACGGGGCGTCTGGCCTTTGCCTGGGCTGCTATCGAACGCTGGGCGAGATCGGCGGCTGGAGCGCTCTGAGCGACGATCAACGCGCTGAAATCATGACGGACCTTCCGGGGCGGCGCGAGAAGATCGACCCTCGGCTGCGCGGCGGCTGAGGCGTCAACCTTTCGTCAGCCACGTCGGTTCACCCCATCCCAACCGCACTCGGGCATAGAGGACGCGCGCCGCAGAAGCGGCCGGTCCGCAGGGAAGTGTTCTGGTGCGTTTCGACCTTCAGTCCGCCGTCGTCATGGTCACGGCGACCCTGTCGTCGCTGTCCGTCGCCTGGTGGCTGACCCACCGCGAGCCGCGCGAGGCCGAAGCCGCCGTGGTCATGCCGGCCGTCGCGACGGCCCCGGCCTCGGGCGGCGTCGCCCAGATTTCGCGCTCGGCCGACGGCCACTACTGGGCCCAGGCCGATGTCGAGGGTCGCGCCGTGCGCATGCTGGTCGACACCGGGGCCAGCGTGGTGGCCTTGACCCGTCAGGACGCGCAACGGCTCGGCCTGCGCCTGACGCCCGCGGACTTCACCCAGACGGTCGAGACGGCGTCCGGTCCGGTCATGGCTGCGGCTGTGGAGTTGGATCATGTCTCGGTCGCCAGCGCGCGGGTGGAGAATGTGCGGGCGCTTGTTGTCGAGGAAGGCCTGCCCCATTCGCTGCTGGGCATGAGCTATCTGGGGCGACTGTCCGCCTTCGAGGCGCGGCCGAACGGGCTGACGCTGAGGCCCTGAAGACTGGGTGTCGCTCGATCGTGGTTCACCACGGAGGGCACAGAGGTTTCACAAAGGACACAGCGGGACCGCGTCCGTGTCTAGGTCGCCGACCGGTCGCCCGATTTATCGAGGGTGAGGATGGGCGGCTGCGCCGCCGCTTTTCGATGGACGCCCTTTCAACCCGCTCGGTCTCGCCGTGTTCGCAGTGAACCCGCTGTGCTCGCCGTGATGAACACTTCGGGCCCGACGACTACAGCGCCTTCACCATCACCGAAACCGCTGTCGCCAGCAGATAGAGGGCGAAGGCGCGGCGGAGAACCTTGCGGTCCAGGCGGTGCGCCAGACGCGCGCCATAGGGGGCGACCAGCGTCGTCAGCAGCCCCATGGCCACGGCGGCGGGGACGTTGACGTAGCCGAGGCTGAGCGGCGGTCGGCCCTCCGCGCCCCAGCCGAAGACGACGAAGCCCAGCGTCGCCGCCAGACCGATCGCCACGCCGAAGCCCGACGCCGTCGCCACCGCCTGATGGATCGGCCGCCCGCACAGCGTCATCAGCATGCCGCCGAAGCTGCCGCCGCCCACCCCCATCATGGCCGAAAGCCCACCGATCAGGGCGCCGATCCCGCGCCGCCCCCAGCCGTCCGGCAGGTCCTTCGCGAGCGTCGCCGTCTCCGGCAGCAGCCCCATCTGGGCGGCCACGACCATCAGGCAGACGCCATAGACGACCGCTAGCCCCTCCATCGACGTCAGGCCCGCGACACCCGCTCCGATCAGGGCCCCGACGGCCACCCACGGCGTCCACCGCTTCAGCACCCGCTCGTCCACGGCCCCATGCGCCCGGTGCGCGCCCAGGGACCGCCAGGAGGTGGCGACGATGGTCAGCAGCGACGTGCCGATGGCGACGTGCAGATTGGGCTCTCCGCCCAGCCCCAGCACGGAGAAGGCGTAGAAGAGAGCAGGCACCAGTACCGTGCCGCCGCCCACCCCGAATAGGCCCGCGATCAGTCCGCCGACGAGTCCCGCGGCGAGGACGGCGGCGCCGAGTAGCAGAAGCTCCGTCAGGTCGAGCCCGAGCAAACCCTAGGCCGCCTCGCCGAGCCGCTCGCGCCGCGCCTCGGCCTCGCGCACGGCGTCCAGCGCCCGGTCCACGACGTCCAGGCCCGCGCCCGGCCGGATGGCCTCAACTGTCAGTATGCGGCGGAAGGCTCGCGCCCCGGGGCGGCCGTGCATCAGGCCCAGCATGTGGCGCGTCATGGCCGACAGCGAAACGCCCTCCGCCAGCCGCGCGGCCAGATAGGGCTTGTAGCGGTCGACGGCCTCGAAGGCGTCCACGTCCGCCGTCGCGGTTCCGAACAGGCGCCGATCCGCCTGACCCAGCAGGGCGGGCTCGTGGTAGGCGGCGCGTCCCATCATGACGCCGTCCAGCGCCACGCCGTCGGCGTCCGACAGGTGCGCCTCGGCCTCGTCCAGGGTGGCGACGCCGCCGTTGATGGAGATCGAGAGATGCGGCCGCTCGGCCTTGAGCCGGCGCACCAGCGGATAGTCGAGCGGCGGAATGTCCCGGTTCTCCTTGGGCGACAGGCCCTTCAGCCAGGCCTTGCGGGCATGGACGATGAAGACCGAAACGCCCACGGCGGCGCAGGCATCGACTAGGGCGAACAGGCTCTGTTCCGGGTCCTGATCGTCCACGCCGATGCGGCATTTCACGGTCGCTGGTACCCACACGGCCTCGCGGATGGCCGCCATGCAGTCGGCGACCAGCTCAGGCTCGCGCATCAGGCAGGCGCCGAAGCGGCCGGACTGCACCCGGTCGGACGGGCAGCCGACGTTCAGGTTGATCTCGTCATAGCCGAGCTCGGCGCCGATGCGGGCGGCGCGGGCCAGCTGGTCGGGCTCGGACCCGCCGATCTGCAGCGCCACGGGATGCTCGACGGCATCGAAGCCCAGCAGCCGCTCCGGATCGCCGTGGATCACCGCAGGCGCGGTGACCATCTCGGTGTAGAGCAGGGCCTGTTTGGTCAGGGTCCGGTGGAACGCGCGGCAATGCCGGTCCGTCCAGTCCATCATGGGGGCGACGGACAGGCGGCGATGGGCCTTCAAGGGATCGGCGGGCGCGGTCACGGCGCTCACATAGGGCAAGGGGGCGGCGAAATCACGCCCCGGCCGCATTCCGGTCAGTAGGCGAAGTCGCGGTAGATGCGGGTCACGTCGCCCTGCCAGTCGCCGTGATAGAGATCCAGCAGCCGCTCGGCGGGGGTGACGCCGCTATCGGCGATGTCTTCCAACTCGGCCAGATAGCCCCGCTCGTCGACCATGCCGCCGGAAAAGCGGGCGCGGTTCTTCAGCCCCTGTCTGGCGATGGCGACCAGGTCCACGGCGACGTCGCGCACCGAGCGGCCCGCCACCTCTGCGCGCAAGCCGAGCTTGGTCACGTCGCGGCGCAGGCGCTCGTGATCGGCGATGTCCCAGTCCTTGCAGAGGTCCCAGGCGGCCTGGAGCGACGGCGCGTCGTAGAAGATGCCGACCCACAGGGCGGGCAGGGCGCAGATGCGACTCCAGGGACCGCCGTCGGCCCCGCGCATCTCCAGATACTGCTTGAGGCGGACTTCGGGAAACAGGGTGGTCAGGTGGTCGGCCCAGTCCTTCTTGTTGGGCTTCTCGCCGGGAAGGGCGGGCAGGCGGCCGTCCATGAAGTCGCGGAACGACTGGCCCGAGGCGTCGATGTAGCGGCCGTCGCGCTTGACGAAGTACATCGGCGTATCGAGGGCATAGTTCACATAGGTCTCGAAGCCGAAGCCGTCCTCGAAGACGAAGCCCAGCATGCCGGTGCGGTCGGGATCGGTGTCGGTCCAGACGTTGGCGCGGGCCGACAGGAAGCCGTTCGGCCGACCCTCCGTGAACGGACTGCAGGCGAACAGGGCGGTGGCGATGGGCTGGAGCGCGAGGCTGGTCCTGAACTTCAGCACCATGTCGGCCTCGCTGTCGAAGTCGAGGTTGGCCTGGATGGTGCAGGTCCGCAGCATCATGTCGAGGCCCAGGTTGCCGACCTTGGGCATATAGGCCCGCATGATGTCATAGCGGCCCTTGGGCATGACTGGCACGTCCTCGCGCCGCCACAGCGGATCGAAGCCGGCGCCAAGGAAGCCGAGGTTGAGCTGGTCGGCGACCTGCTTGACCTCCATCAGGTGCTGGCCCGTCTCCGAGCAGATGTCGTGGATGTCCTTCAGCGGCGCGCCGGACAGTTCAAACTGGCCCCCGGGCTCCAGGCTGATGGAGGCGGTGAAGCCCTCGCTGTTCTTCCGCTCGAGCGCGATCACGTGACCACCCTCCTCGACCGGGGCCCAGCCGAAGCGTTGCAGCCCCTCCAGCATGGCGCGGATGCCGTTCGGGCCCTCATAGGTCGGACGGCGCAGGGTGGACTTGTCGAAGCCGAACTTCTCGTGCTCGGCCCCGACCCGCCACTGGTCCTTGGGCTTGATGCCTTTCGACAGGGCGCCGACCAGGTCGTCGAAGGTGAGCGGAGCCGTCTCGGTCATGCGGGCAAGCCTTGCAGGTGTCGCGGCTAGATGGGCGGGATTGTGGCAGACCTCAAGGGCTTACCGTTCCCAGTCCCCCACGGCCGCCTGCCACAGCGTCATCGCCGCGATGGCGGCGGTGTCCGCGCGCAGGATGCGCGGTCCCAGCGATACGGCGGTGGTGAAGGGCAGGCCTCGCAGCCGCTCTCGCTCGTCGGGTGAGAAGCCGCCTTCGGGACCGATCAGGATGGACCAAGGGGCGGGCTGGGTGACCGCTGAGGCCACCGGCGCGCCACCCGTCTCGTCGCAGAACATCAGCCGGCGGCCGTCCTCCCAGGCGTCCAGCATCGTCTCCAGCTTCACCGGATCGTCGACGGCGGGCACGTCCAGTCGCCCGGTCTGCTCGGCGGCCTCCTCGGCGATGGCGTCCAGGCGGTCGAGACGGATGCGGTCGGCGTTGGTCCTCTGGGTGATCGCCAGCCGGACCCGTTTCGCGCCCAGCTCGGCCGCCTTCTCCACAATGGTCTCGACCCGCGCCTTCTTCACCACGGCGACGATCAGTTCGAGGTCGGGGCCATAGGCCTGCTGCCGCGCCTGTTCCTCGGCGCGCAGGATCACGCCCTTCTTCAGAACCTCGGCGACGACGCAGCGCCACTCCCCGTCGACGCCGTTGAAGACCAGCAGCGGATCGCCCGCCTTCAGCCGCATGACCTGGGTCAGGTAGCGCGACTGATCCAGCGTCGGCGCGAGCGCCGCGCCTGGAGACAGGGGCTGGGGAACGTGGAGGCGGATCATGGCCGCCCCTTAGCCTAGAGCGACCGCGCGATCAGCAGCTTCATGATCTCGTTCGTCCCGCCGTAGATGCGCTGGACGCGGGCGTCCTTGTACAGTTGGGCGATCGGGTACTCGTTCATGTAGCCGTAGCCGCCGTGCAGCTGGAGCATCTCGTCGATGGTCTCGCCCTGAATGTCGGTGACCCAGTATTTGGCCATGGAGGCTGTCACCGCGTCCAGCTGACCCTTCAGGTGCAGGCCGATGCAGTGGTCGACGAAGACGCGGGCGACGGTCAGCTTGGTCTTGACCTCGGCCAGCTTGAACTGGGTGTTCTGAAAATCCAGGATCCGCTTCCCGAACGCCTTCCGGCCCTTCACGTATTCCAGCGTCTCGTGAAGGCCGCGCTCGGCGGCCGCCACGCCCTGGACGGCGATGTTCAGACGCTCCTGCGGCAGCTGCTGCATCAGCTGGATGAAGCCCAGGCCCTCGGCGCCGCCGATGATGTTCTCGCCGGGCACCTTCACGTCGTTGAAGAAGAGTTCGGAGGTGTCGTTGCCCTCCATGCCGATCTTGTGGAGGTTGCGCCCGCGCTCGAAGCCTTCGGCGCCGTCGGTCTCGACCACGATCAGGCTGGTGCCCTTGGCGCCCTCGGCCGGATCGGTCTTGGCCACCACGATGATGAAGTTGGCCAGCTGGCCGTTGGTGATGAAGGTCTTGGAGCCGTTCACCACATAGCCGTTGCCGGACTTGATGGCGGTGGTCTTGACGCCCTGCAGGTCGCTGCCCGCGCCCGGCTCGGTCATGGCGATGGCGCCGACCAGTTCGCCGGTCAGCAGGCGGGGCAGCCAGCGTTGCTTCTGCTCCGGTGTGCCGTAGTGCCAGATGTAGGGGGCGACGATGGCGTTGTGCAGCGAGATGCCGAAGTGGTCCGCGCCCTTCCAGCCGAGCTGGCGCATCAGCACGACCTCGTGGCGATAGTCGCCGCCCATGCCGCCGTCTTCCTCGGGCATGGACAGGCCGAGCAGACCCGCCTCGCCGGCCTTGTTCCACAGCTCGCGCGGAACGGTGGAGTTGGCGATCCACGACTGGACGGCCTCCGGCGGCGCGTGCTCGTCGATCCACTTGGCGACGGAGTCGGAGAAGAGGACGATCTCCTCGTCCTGCATGAAGTCGGGTTCGGCGACGGACAGGGGGTTCATTCGACTTCTCCAATCTCCCTCCCCTTCAGGGGAGGGCAGGCGCGAAGCGCCGGGTGGGGGCGGCAAGGCTGAAGACAGGTGATGTCGGAGCCTGGATCACGGGGCCGCCCCCACCCGGTCTCCGCTCCGCTTCGACCCCCCTCCCCCGCAAGGGGGAGGGAGAGGTCTGCGTCAGATCAGAACGCCTCCGCCGGCATGGCCATCAAGACGTCCGCGCCCGTCTTCAGCTTCTTCAAGTGAGCGCCGGCGTCGGGCAGGATGCGCTCGACGAAGTAGCGGCCGGTCTGGAGCTTGGCGGCGTAGTAGGGGTCGGTCGAACCGCCGTCGATCGCCTTCTGGGCCGCCACCGCCATCTGGGCCCAGACGTAGGCCAGCGCCGTCAGGCCGAAGATGTGCAGATAGTCCGTGGACGCAGCACCGGCGTTGTCCGGGTTCTGCATGCCGTTCTGCATCAGCCACATGGTGGCCTCCTGCAGCTGCTTCTTGGCGTCGGCCAGGCCGTCGACGAAGGGCTTGACGCTCTCGCCCGCGCCGCCGTGCTCGGCCACGAAGGCATCGATGTCGCCGAACCAGGTCATGATGGCCCGGCCGCCGTTGGCCGGCAGCTTCCTGCCCACCAGATCCAGCGCCTGGATGCCGTTGGCCCCCTCGTAGATCATGGTGATGCGCGCATCGCGCAGGTACTGCGAGGCCGGATAATGTTCGGTGTAGCCCGAGCCGCCGTGCACCTGCATGGCGAGCGAGGCGACGTGGAAGCCCTTGTCGGTCAGATAGGCCTTCAGCACCGGCGTGATCAGGCCCATGTAGTCGCGCGCCTTCTGGGCGGTGGCCGCATCGTCCGAACGCTGAAGATCGGCCTGCAGCGCGGTCCACAGGATGAAGGCCTGGCCGCCCTCGACGAAGGCCTTGGCCTCCAAGAGCATGCGGCGCACGTCCGGATGGACGATGATGGGGTCGGCCGGGCCGTCCGGGTTCTTCGGTCCGGTCAGGCTGCGGCCCTGGACGCGGTCCTTGGCGAACTCGACCGCGGCCTGATAGGCGGCGGTGCCGATGGCGAGGCCCTGCAGGCCCGTGCCCAGCCGCGCCTCGTTCATCATGATGAACATGGCGGCCATGCCCTTGTTCTCTTCGCCGACCAGCCAGCCCTTGGCGTTCTCATAGGCCATGACGCAGGTGGCGTTGCCGTGGATGCCCATCTTGTGCTCCAGGCCCGCGCAGCCGACGCCTTCGTTGCGCTCGCCCAGCGATCCGTCGTCATTGACGTGGATCTTGGGCACGACGAACAGGCTGATGCCCTTGATGCCGGCCGGCGCCCCCTCGATGCGGGCCAGCACCAGATGGATGATGTTGTCGGTGAAGTCGTGCTCGCCGGAGCTGATCCAGATCTTCTGGCCGGTGATGGAATAGCTGCCGTCGCCGTTCGGCACCGCCTTGGTGCGGATCAGGCCCAGGTCCGTGCCGCACTGGGGCTCGGTCAGGTTCATGGTCCCGCCCCACTCGCCGGTGGCGAGCTTGGGCAGATACTTGGCCTTCTGCTCCGGCGATCCCGAGGCGTGCAGCGCCTCGTAGCAGCCGTGGGTCAGGCCCGGGTACATCGAGAACGCCGGGGAGGCGGCCGCCGTGAACTGGCCGAACGCCATGCCGACCACGGCGGGCATGCCCTGGCCGCCGAACTCGGGGTCGGACGACAGGGCGGGCCAGCCGGCCTCGACCATCGACTGATAGGCTTCCTTCCAGCCCGTCGGGCCGGTGACCTTGCCGTTATCCCACTTGCAGCCTTCCTGATCGCCGACCTTGTTCAGGGGGGCGATGACTTCCTCCGAGAACTTGGCACCCTCTTCCAGGATCTGCTGGACCAGGTCCGAAGACACGTCCTGGAAGCCCGGAGAGTTGGAATAGCGATCGATCTCCAGAACCTCGTTGAGGATGAAGGTCAGATCGCGGACGGGCGCCTTGTAGGCCATGGGGTCAGGCTCTCAGCTTGAACGGATGATGGTGGTGGTGGTCGAGGCGTTCGCGCAGCACCGAGGCGTATTCCTCGGCGCCGGGCAGAAGGTCAGGGCGCTGTTCCTTGAGGCGGGCCTCCATGGCCGCGCAGGCTTCCTCGGCCATCTGGATGGCAGCGTCGAGGTCCTCGCGCTGCTGCTTCAGGGCCTCGATCTGGGCGCGGTGACGGCGCAGGGCGATGGCCATCTGATGGGTGTTGCCGTCGTTGCGGTCATAGAGATCCAGCATCTCCTGGATCTCGGTCAGGGTGAAACCGATGCGTCGGCCGCGCAGGATCAGCTTCAGCCGCGCCCGGTCCCGCGCGTCATAGACCCGGGTCTGGCCCTTGCGCGCGGGCGTCAGAAGCCCCTTGTCCTCATAGAACCGCAGCGCGCGCGCCGTCGCTCCGAACTCGCGGCAGAGCTGGCGGATCGAATAGGTGCGATGATCGTCGGCGGTCGCCATGCACGATCCATACGCAAAGTTGACGCGGACGTAAAGGGAAGGTTTCTGCGGCGGAATGTCGAGAAAGCACGTCAACAAGGGGACCTCGCCGAGAAAGGGCGACCTGCCGACCAAGGACTGCGTCGTCTGCAACCGGCCCTTCGCCTGGCGAGCCAAGTGGGCGCGCGACTGGGACCGGATCACCACCTGCTCGGATCGCTGCCGGGGTGAACGGCGGCGCAAGGGCTCGACGGGGGAACCGGCGTCGTGACACTGTCGTTTTCGCGACAGAAGGAGAGCTCCCCCGTGTCCCTGATCGCCCGCCGTCCGCGCCTGATCGCCGCTGCCGCCGTGACCGCCGTCGCGGGTCTGGCGCTCGCGGGTTGGACCTTCGCACCGCGCCCGGGCGCGGACGGGCGGGCGCTCGGCCCGCGCATCGCCATCGACCTGGTCACGCCGCCCGAGCCCGAGATCGTCGAAGGGGGCATTCTCGATGTCGGCCAGATCAATGACGGCTTCGATGACGCCGCGCTGGAGCGCGTCGCAGCGGTCGAGGATCCCACCTTCATCCCCGAAGACGCCTATGCCGGTCCAGACGGTGATCTCGCCTATCTGCCGCGCATGCCCATGCCGCGCCCGATCGCGATGGACGAGTTCCTACCGATCGACGCGCCGCCACCGCCGCGACGGGATGCGCTGGACGACGGCTCGCGCTGGTTCGGTCTGGACCGGCTTCTGGGATTCGGACCCTCCCGTCGCGTCGAGCGGATGGAGCGGGTCGAGGCGGTCCCCGACCCCCGCTGGGACGACCCAGAAGAGCCGCCGATCGAGGCGCCGCCGCCTCCCGGACCTCGGCCGTACTACTCGGATCAGGGCCAATATTCGTCCGAATAAGTCGCAATGATTACAGCGCAGTAATCGTGACGACGATTTAATCCACCTGTCTCGATTGTAACGAGACTGAAACGCGTCATCCCGCCACACCTCTCGGCACAACGAGGGGAACCCCAAGGCGATGACCAAGTCCATTCTTCTGGCCACGACGGCCGTGATCTTCAGCGCCTCGGGCGTCCTGGCCCAGACGGCGCCGGCATCGACGGCCACCGCGCCGCAACAGGCCGCCCAGACCCCGGTCCCGACCGGCCCCACCGCCCAGGCGCCGCTGGTCGACGCTAGCCAGCAGGGCGTGCTGGTCTTCACGCCGGACTTCTTCGCCGACCAGAGGCCGAACACGGCGCTGGACATGGTCAACCGCATCCCGGGCTTCTCGGTCCAGGACGGCGACGGCTCGCGCGGTTTCGAAGGCGCGGTCGGCAATATCCTGATCAACGGATCACGCCCGGCGTCCAAGAACGACACAGGGTCGTCGGTCCTGTCGCGCACCCTGGTCCCCCAGGTCGAACGCATCGAGCTCATCCGCGGCGGCGCGCCAGGTATCGACATGCAGGGCTACTCGGTGGTGGTGAACGTTATCACCCGGACCACGGCGTCGACGGAGCAGATCCTGACCGCCCAGGGCTTCTTCTTCGAGGGCGGCGCGGATCGGGCCGCCGGAACCTACCAGTTCACGCGGCGCAACGGCGAACGGGTCTGGGGCTTCACCCTGTCGGACGGCGTCGCCATTGACGATGCCCGCGGCGTCGGCCGGGTGGTCCGGCGTGACGCCACCGGCGTCGTGACGCGCGACGAAGGCTGGCGTGACGGCCAGAACGGTGGCGGCCAGTCGATCCGTGGCAACTTCGCCGACGCCTTCATGGGTGGGAAGATCGACCTCACGGCTCGCATCGGCCGGAACGATTACGAGCAGTTCAGCCTGCAGAGCGGGCCGGGCATTCTGCGCGACAGCCGGTTCCAAGACGAAGGCACGAGCGGAGAAGTCGGAGCGGTGTTCACCCGGCCCTTCGGGACGGGGATGACCTCCGAGACGCGCTTCATTCGGGAATGGAACGATTTCGAGAACGCCTCGACCTTCCAGACCACCGAGAACAATGTCCCGGGTCCGCTCCAGCGCTTCGCTTCCGAAGGCGAGGCCTCCGAGACCATCCTGCGGTCGCTGGTTCGCTGGGAGCGTTCGCCCTCCGTGACGCTGGAGGCCGGGGGCGAGGTCGCCTACAACATGCTGGAGATCGCTCAGGAACTGACCGACGGCGGCGCTGTCATCCCCCTGCCTTCCGACCAGATCAAGGTCGAGGAGACGCGGGGGGAGGTCTTTGGACGCGGCACGTGGCGCATCCGGCCCAATCTGACCCTGGAGGGCGGCGTGCGGCTGGAGGCTTCGACCATCAGCCAGTCGGGCGACGCGGACCAGGAGAAGAGCTTCTTCTACGCCAAACCGCGCTTCCAGGCGACCTGGACCCCCATGCCGCAGAACCAGCTTCGTTTCCGCTTCGAACGGGAACTGGGCCAGCTGGACTTCGGCGACTTCGCGGCTGGAGCCGACCTTGATGAGGAGCAGCTGTTCGGCGGCAACGTCAATCTGGAGCCTGAGGAGCGGTGGATCAGCGAGCTGATCTATGAGCGACGTTTCATGGGCGACGGCATCGTCTCCATCGGCTATCGCCACGACGAGATCATCGGCGTGATCGACAGGCTGCCGCTGCCGAACAATCTCTCGGCGGTCGGCAACATCGGCGACGGCACGCTTGATCAACTCGCGGTCAATGTCGTTCTGCCGCTGGACTGGGCCGGGTTCTCCGGCGGCGAGTTCCGCTTCCGGAACACCTGGAACGATACCGCGGTGATCGACCCGACGAGCGGTCGTGAGCGCCCGATCTCAGGCGTCCGGCCCTCGCAGCCGGCCTTCACCATCGCGCAGGACATCACGAGCTGGCGCATCAACTGGGCCATGACCTACCTCGAGAGCCTGGAGCAGTTCAGCTACGGACCCGATCAGATCTCCGGCTTCACCGGCAGCGACTACTTCGAGGCCAACATCGAGTGGAAGCCTACGCCCACGTGGGCGATCCGGGGGCAGGTCAACGTGTGGAACGACTTCGTTCCCGAGCGTATCGTCTTCGCCGACCGCACGCCGGCGCGACCGATCGCCTTCACCGAGCTGCGTCCCACCGACCCGCGGACCTTCTGGCAGATCCGGGTGCGGAAGACGTTCTGATCGGAGTGATCGAACAAGCAAAAAGGCCCGGCGGATGTTCCGCCGGGCCTTCTTCATATCGGGCGACCGGGATCAGTGAACGCCGGCCATACCCTTCTTGAGCAGGGGCGAGATGACCAGCAGCACCACGCCCGTGCCGACGCCCACCCAGCCGATGGTCCCGAAGATCGAGCCATAGGTGTCCAGCGCCAGTTGCGGGTTGGTGACGACGCCCGCCACCGTATCGGTCGCTGTCGCCTTGGCGATCTGACCGGCGACGATATGCGCCACCGAACTCGACAGGAACCAGACCCCCATCATCAGACCGACGACGCGATCCACCGACAGCTTGGTGATCATCGACAGGCCGACGGGCGACAGGCACAGCTCGCCGATCGTATGCAGCAGATAGGTCAGGAACAGGAACAGCAGCGGCACGCGGAAGTCGACGCCGGCTTGGGTCGCCGCCGCCCACGACAGCAGCAGGAAGCCCGCGCCGACGAAAGCCAGACCGAACGAGAACTTGACCGGTGTCGAGGGCTCGATGTTGCGCTGGGCCATCCACACCCAGAGCGCCGCCATGACCGGTCCCAGAACGACGATGATGCCGGGGTTGAAGAACTGGGTCTGGCCCACGTTCAGCCAGCTGGGCATGCGGGTCGACTGGTCCGCGAACAGGGTCAGCGACGACCCCGCCTGCTCGAACAGGGCCCAGAACAGGACCGAGAAGAAGATCAGGACCTGCGCGACCAGCATCCGGGTACGCTCTGCGCCCTTCAGCCGGATCAGGGTGTAGCCCACCACCGCTGCGAAGATCACGCCGGCCAGGATCGGCAGCGAGGCCTCGATGATGGCGTGACGCTGCATCAGCAGCCACACGGGCAGGACCGCGACAAGTCCGCCGATCCAGAAGATCGCCTCGAAGGGCAGGCCCAACAGCGACCGCCGCTTCAGCCGCTCAGGCTCGGGCGGAGCGCCACGTCCCTCCAGCCAGCTTTGGCCGGCGATGAAGGTGATCAGGCCCAGCAGCATGCCGATGCCCGCGAGACCGAAGCCATAGGCCCACCCATAGGTGATACCCAGCCACGAGCACAGAAGGGTCGCCAGCACGGCGCCGAGGTTGATGCCGACGTAGAAGATGGTGAAGCCGCCGTCCCGACGCGGATCGTTCTCGTCATAGAGGTGACCCACGACAGTCGAGATGTTGGCCTTCAGGAAGCCGACGCCGACGATGATCAGCGACAGGGCCAGGAACAGTACGGGCTCGGCCGTCAGGTCGCGCTGGATGCGCGTGGTGTAGCCGTCCGCCGCGATCGTCGTCGGGAAGCCCGCCGCCGTGGCGGTCTGCGCCCCTGAGCCTGCCGGCTGACCCTCGACGTCGACGACAGCCACGCCCTCTGGGCCGATCGAGATCGGCACCCGGGCGTCTCCCGCGACCGCATAGAGCTGACGATCGGTGTCGCGGCCTTCCACGGCGATGGCGTATTCCGTGCCGCCAACGGTCAGGAACTCACGCCCGCCCTGGCCCTCGAAGGCCATGGTGAAGTGGCCCGCGACAAGGAGGACCGCGCCGATGATGACGGCCTTTCGGGACCCCAGATACTTGTCGGCCAGCAAGCCGCCGACCACGGGCATCAGGTAAACGAGGGCGGCGTAGGCGGCGTAGATGCCCTGGGCCTCGGCCGGGCCGAACAGGAAGTGCTGGGTCAGGTAGAGCACCAGCAGCGCCCGCATGCCGTAGTAGGAGAAGCGCTCCCACATCTCGGTCAGGAACAGGATCACCAGCCCGCGCGGATGCCCCAAAAACGTCTTGCGAGGCGCGAGCGCGCCTCCCCCATCCGTTGCACTCAACGGCTCACTCCCTGCATTGGCGCCCCTGCGGCGCGGATGGCGGCATAAGCAGCACGGCGGGAATGGCCCGACAAGCCTTATGGTAATCGAACCGTCACGAAACCGGGATGAACGCAGGCTGAACCCAGGTCAGAGCTGCGCTCAAGCAGCGAGCGACCGCGTCGCGAGCGGTAGCGCCCTCAACAGGCGTGGCGCTTTTCGTGGTCGAGGAGCCAGCGCTTGCGCTCGAGGCCGCCTGCATAGCCGGTCAGGGTTCCGTTCGAGCCGATGACCCTGTGGCACGGCACGATGACGCCGACCGGATTGGAACCGTTCGCGAGACCGACGGCCCGCACCGCGCTCGGGCGACCGATGGCGGCGGCGAGCTGTCTATAGCTGCGGGTCTCGCCGACGGGGATTGCGCGCAAGGCCGCCCAGACCTCGGCCTGGAACGCTGTGCCCCGGGTTCGGACCGGCAGGGCGTCGAGCGCGCGCACGTCACCGTCGAAATAGGCCGAGACGGCCCGACGCACCGGCTCCGGCGCCCGGCCGGGCGCCAGGATCGCTCCGGGCGCATGGCGGGCGAGCAGCCGCATCATTCGCGGTTCGAAGTCCGTGAAATCCAGCGCCCGCACCGCGCCCTCGGCGTCGGTCACGATCAGCACCTCGCCGACCGGCGTCGGCATCCGGTCGACGGTCAGGGTTTCAGGCCGCTTGTCGCTCATCGTCTCTCTCCGTCAGTTCGGCCGCCGCAATCCCCGCCATGCGCAGGTGCAGCGCCCCATAGGCCCGCCAGGGCCGCCAGCGCTCAGCCCGCCGGGCCAGAGCCTGATTCTCGTCCCCCAGCCGGTCGCTGGGCGCGTCGTCGCCGGCGTCCACCCACAGACCGGGCAGGTGCAGCCCCGGCCGGGCCTCGACCAGAGGCCTAAGGACAGGGTCGGCCGACAGGTCTCGCGCTATGGCTTCGGGATCGGCCGACAGGTCGAACACCCGCCGCACCCGCGCCAGCACGCCCGGCAAGGCCCGCAGGTTGTCGGCCTCGACGACCAGCTTCAAGCGCCCCGGTTCGCCGGGCGTCGCCGTGACGAAGCCCTCGGCGCCGTCGACGTCGCGCGTCAGGTCGCGCCGCCAGACGCCTTTCTCGAGCGCATCGCCGCGCGCGGCGAGCGCCGTCAGAAGGGCGTCCCAATCATAGGGCGGGCGATAGGGCAGGCTGAGCCGCACCCCGCCGTCGGCCGGCCGCTCGGCCCGACGACGCAGGGCCGACGGCGGACGGCCATACAGGGTCTGGAAGGTCTCGTTGAATCGGCGGACAGAGCCGAAGCCTGAGGCCAGGGCCACTTGGGCCATCGACAGGTCGCTCTCCTGGATCAGGGCCTTGGCCAGCAGGATGCGCCGCGTCTGGGCGACGCTGACCGGGGCGGCGCCCAGGTGCTGGCGGAACAGCCGCCTTAGCTGGCGTTCGCCCACCCCCAACCGTCCGGCCAGATTATCGACGTCGCCCTCGTCCAGCGCGCCCTGTTCGATCAGGCTCAGCGCCCGGCTGACGGTGTTGGAGGTGCCGCGCCAGGCCCCCATGTCCGGCGCCGTCTCCGGTCGGCAGCGAAGGCAGGCGCGAAAGCCCGCTTCTTCCGCCGCCGCCGCCGTCGGCACGAAGATCATGTTCTCCCGCTTCGGCGTCCGGGCCGGACACACCGGCCGGCAATAGATCCCGGTCGTCTTGACGCAGGTGAAGAACCGCCCGTCGAACCGGGCGTCGCGCGTCAGAACGGCGCGGTAGCAGGCGTCCTGGTCCAGAAGGGTTGCGGCGGTGTCCATGCCGCGAGAATGGACCGTCGGCCGATCCAAGTCTCGCGGTTTTCGGACATCTGAGCGTCAGGTCCGCGCCGGGCGCGCCATCCGCGCCAGATTGGCGAGGACCGACCCCGCCATCGCCAGAGCGATCACCGCCGCCGACCAGGTCAGCATGATGGACAGGGTCGAGGCCACGCCGGGCAGGTCGCGCCCCCGCTCGTCGATCATGCGCAGCCAGTCGAGCGTCAGATAGGCCTGATCGATGGCGACGGTCGCCGTCTCGCCTGCCGAGCTCAGAACAAACAGGTCGCCCGCCTGGACGATGAACCAGAGCAGCACGAGGTTGGCGGCCGCCACGGCGGCGCGGAAGAGCGCCCGCAGCCGCTCGGCCGTCGGATTGATCAGGGTGAACAAATCGACCGCTATCTGCACGAGGGCGAAGGCCAGGATCGGAGCGTAGAGCGTGGTCCACACCGGCGCGCCGGCCACCGTGACCGGCTGATCCGCGATCTCGAAGGTCGCCAGGCCCGGGAAGCTGACCAGACCCAGCCACCACAGAACGAACAAGCCGAGCGCCAGGATCGAGAACACCGCCTCGCCGGCCGGGCTCGAGCCGCCGACGCGCACCTGGACGGGGCGGATGTTCACGCCGGCTTGCGTCGAAGCCTTGGACGCCTCCCTGGCCCTGACGCCCCAGGTCGTGGGGTCGGACAGGCCGAACAGGGACAGGTCCCTGGCCCGCCACTCGGTCATCCACTTCGGCCGGATGCGGTAGTGCTCCATGATCGCGCCCGCCAGCGTCAGCGCCCCGATCAGCGTCAGGCCGGAGCCGAAGAACCCGTGGAACGCCTGGCTGATCGCCTGGCCAGGATCGCGCGGCCCGCTGACCAGGGTCACGACCAGCGACAGGGCGTGGATGGCCAGCAGCACCAGCAGCCCCGCCTTCACGCCATAGAGCCACCAGGGCAGAAGCTCCGGCCCGATCAGGCTGTCCGGGCCCGAGCGGTAACGAGCGGCGACGGCCAGCGGGTGGCCGATCTCCCTCAGGACGCTCTCGACCTCGTCGGGCGTCAGGTCGCGGCCGAGTTGGGCCTCCTTCGCCTCCATGCGCGAGACGATCAGCTCGCGCAGTTCGTCGGTGATGTCGGCCCGGGTCTCGGGCGGCAACTGGGCGGCGACGGCCTCCAGCCAGCGGTCGATGATGTCCTCGGACGGCGTGGTCATGGCCTGTCCCTCCCCAATGAATGTTCGGATGTCAGAGAAGCCGGTCCAGCGAGCCGCCGATGGCGCGCCATTCGGCGGTCAGTCGTTCCAGCAGGGACGCGCCCAGCGGCGAGAGCACATAGAAGCGCTTCCTGCGCTTCTCCTCCTCGCGCCACTCGCTGAGCAGCAGACCCTGCGATTCCAGGCGGCGCAGCAGGGGATAGAGGGTCGATTCCTCCATCTCCAGGCCGTCCGCCGCCAAGGCCTGGCGCAGGGTGTAGCCGTAGCGCTCGGTCCGCAGACAGGCGAGCACCGCCAGCACCAGCGACCCGCGCCGCAGCTCCAGCCGCATCGATTCAAAAAGCTCGTCGTCTGCGGACAAGGCGACCTTCCGTGCCGCACATAGTGTGTGATATACAGTGTATGCCACATACTGTATGAGGGAGTCAAGCCGATGAGTTGAAAGTCCGCGAAGCCTTTTGCGTTTTCCCGTCCGATGAATAGGGTGACGCCTTGTCCCTGGGGGTTCCTGTTTGATGCCGTCCGTCTTCGCCCGCCTCGCCGCGACCAGCATGGTCGCGCTCGCCGCCCTGTCCGCCCCGCTCGCCGCACCAGCCCAGACCGCGCCTGAGCCCCTCATCGCTGGTGCGACTTACGACCCCAGCGTCCCGACCGTGCGCTCGGTCCTCGGCTACGACTCCGGCGACTTCGTCACCCGCCCGGCCGACGTCCGGACCTATTTCGAACGGTTGCGCGAGCACGCCTCCGACCGCGTCGTCATCGGAGAATACGGCCGCACGCATGAGGGCCGCCCGCTGTGGTGGGCCGCCATCGGCACGCCGGCCAACATCGCTCGCATGGACCAGATCCAGGCCAACTCGCGCGCGCTCGCCGATCCCCGCGTCACAACCCCGGCCCAGGCGCAGGCCATCATCACCGACCAGCCCGCCGTGGTGTGGATGGCCTATTCCGTCCACGGCGACGAGATCAGCCCCGCGGACGCCGCCATGGCCGCGGCCCACCACCTGCTCGCCTCGCGCGACCCGGCGGTTCAGGACTGGCTGTCCAAGACGCTGGTCATCATGGTCCCGACCCAGAACCCGGACGGCCGAGACCGCTTCACCGACAGCTTCTACGCCGGCTTTGGCACGCGCCCGAACCCCGACCCCCTGTCGGCCGAGCGCGACCAGCCCTGGCCCGGCGGCCGCTTCAACCACGACCTGTTCGACCTGAACCGCGACTGGTTCATCCAGACCCAGCCGGAAACCCAGGGCCACGCGCCGCTGGTCCTCGCCTGGCGGCCCCAGGTCCTGGTCGACAGCCATGAGATGGGCACCGACGAGACCTTCTTCTTTCCGCCCGAGGCCGAGCCGCTCAATCCGCTCCTGACCCGGAACACCCTGGAAAGCCGAGAGATCATCGGCCGCAACACCGCCCGCCGCTTCGACGAACAGGGCATCGCCTACTTCAATCGCCAGACCTACGACGCCTTCTATCCGGGCTATGGCGACGGCTGGCCGGCCTACCTCGGCTCGGTCTCCATGACCTATGAGCAAGGCTCGGCGCGGGGCCTCGCCGCCCGCCGCTCATCCGGCGAGATCCTGACCTATCGCGAGACGGTCCGGAACCATCTGATCGCCACCCTGTCCACCATCGAGGCCGCCGCCGCCAACCGCGAGCGCCTGCTCCGGAACGCCTACGCCTATGGTCAGGACGGGGTGTCAGGCGGACGCGGCGCCTTCGTGCTCGCGCCCAATCCCGCCGATCCGACCACCGTCGACAAACTGGCGGGCCTGCTTACCCGCTCGGGCGTCGAGGTCGGCCGCGCCAGCGCCGCCTTCACCGCCTGCGGCCAGAGCTACCCCGCCGGATCCTACGTCGTGCCGCTCGCCCAGCCCCAGCGCCGCATGGCCGAGGTGCTGCTGAACCAGAACGTCCCGCTCGACGCCGACTTCCTCGCCGAACAGGAGCGCCGTCGCGCCCGGGGCCTGGGCGACCAGATCTACGATGTCACCGCCTGGTCCATGCCGGTGATGTTCAACACGCCCTTCGTCCGCTGCGGCACGGTTCCGTCCGTCGCCACGACGCCCGCAGGTTCGACGCTGGTCCGCCCCGGCTCGGTCGCCGAAGCCGGAGCCGCCTATGGCTATCTGGTCCAGCCCGGCGTGGCGGGGCTGAAGTTCATGGCCGCCGCCATCCAGCAGGGCTTGGCCGTCCGCTCCATCGAGCGGCCCTTCGAGAAGGACGGCCGTCGCTGGCCGTCCGGCACCATGCTGATCAACCGGGCCGGCGCCCCCGCCGACCTCGACCAGCGCCTCCAGACGCTCGCCGCCCAGACCGGCGCCCGCGTCACCGGCATCGCCGACAGCTGGGTCTCCGACGGCCCGAGCTTCGGCTCGGACGGCGCGGTCCTCGTTCGCGCCCCCGGCATCGCCCTCGCCTGGGACGAACCCACCAGCCCGACCGCCGCCGGCGCCACCCGCTACATCCTGGAGCGCGAGTTCGGCCTGCCCGTCACCGTCGTCCGCACATCCAGCCTGACCTCCGCTGACCTGTCCCGTTTCCAGGTTCTGATACTTCCCGAGGGCGGGAACTACGAGTCCGCGCTGGGCCCCGGCGGCGTCGCCAACCTGCGTGGCTGGGTCCAGCGAGGCGGCACGCTCATCACGCTCGGCCGCGCCAGCCGCCTGATGGCCGACGAGGACGCCGACCTGCTCGCCTCCCGCCGCCAGGATCCGTCGTCGGAGGAAGAGGACGAGGCCGCCGACATCATCGCCGACGAAGCCCACTACGAAAGCCTCATCGGCGTCGCCGAGCCCGGTCCGGCCAGCGTCGCCGGCGCCCTCGCGCTCGCCCAAGTCGACACCGAGCACTGGCTCGCCGCCGGCATCTCGCCCACGGTCAATGTGCTTGTCCAGGGCGCCGACATCTACGCCCCCCTCGGTCAGGGCGAGGGGGTCAACGTCGTCCGTTTCGCCGGGCCGAACGACTTGGTGGTCTCGGGCCAGATGTGGGCCGAGAACCGCGCGCGTCTCGCGTTCAAGCCGGCGGTGATGGTCAACGGCCTGGGCCGGGGCCAGCTGATCGCCTTCACCCAGGACCCCACCGTGCGCGGCTATCTGGAAGGGCTCAAACCTCTGCTCATCAACGCCGTGCTCCTCGGACCGGCACGGAGCTCGCCCAATTGGCCGTCGCGATGATCCGACTCATCCGGTCCTAGGTGCGTCGGAAAAGCCTCGAGGCCAGGTAGCCGATGCCCGCCGCCAACAGCACGCACACGACGCCATAGGTCCACGGGCGACGGTGGGCGAACTCATAGATGTCGCGCTCAAGGCCGACCTTTTCGACCCGGAGCGTCAGGTTCGACACGCCCGCCGGCTGGCCGTCGCGGAACAGCCAGACCTCGGCGTGGTACTCGCCGGTCGGAGCGACGGACGGCAGCTCGACCTCCGCGCGGAACAGGCCCCGGTCCACGAAGGTCACGCCGTCCGGATCGGTGTTGTAGAGGGCGGCGGCCTCGCGCAGCCGGATCACGGCGCGGCGCCAGTCGAGGTAGTCCTCGCCCAGCCGGCTGATCACGACATCGCGGACGCCATAGCGGGTGACGGTGCGGCTTTCCTCCGGCGCGTTGATGCGCAGGTGATCGACCCCGACCCCCAGGCGACGCAGCTGGCCGAAGCCGGCGATGTCGGACAGGGGCCGGGTCGAGGCGGTCATGTAGAAGCCGGGCGCGCCCTCGAAGAGCACAGGGCGGCTGTTCAGCCAGACGCCGAGGTTGCGGGTTTTCTTGACCAGGCGGACCGGCTCGTCGGGGCCGCGCACCACGACGACCACGTCGGTCGGATCGTCGGTCGGGTTGAAGACCGCGCCGTAGAGGACGATCGACGCCCCACGGAAGCTGGAATCGACCTCGACCCGGGCGTCGGTGAGGGCGGCGGCGACGCGCAGCTGATCCAGCGTCTTGACAGACCGCTCGGGGGCGGGGGCCGCGACGGCGGGCGGGGGCGGGGGAAGCGCCTGCATCATCCGTCCGCGACCCCCGGCGCGATCAGGAAGATGTCGCTGGGCCGCACGAACAGCTCCAGCCCCATCTGGATGCCGACCAGGAGCACGATCAGGCCGAGCGCGGCCCTCAGCACATCGGCCTTGAACCGGCCGGCGTAGCGGGCGCCGAGCTGGGCGCCGACGACCCCGCCGAGCAAGAGCAGCGTGGACAGGACGATGTCGACGGTCTGGTTTCGGCCGGCCTGAAGTATGGTCGTGATGGCGGTGGTTATGATGATCTGGAACAGGCTGGTTCCGACCACGACGCTGGCCTTCATGCGCAGGGCGTAAAGCATGGCCGGCACCAGGATGAAGCCGCCGCCGACCCCCATGATGGCCGACAGGACACCGGCGAAAACGCCCAGGCCCAGCGGCGGGATGGCCGAGATGTAGAGGCCGGATTTCGGGAACCGCATCTTCCACGGCAGGCCGTAGAGCCACAGCGGACGGCGACGCTCCTTGTGCGGAACGACCTCGCCGCGCACCCGGCGCAGGATTGCGCTCAGGCTCTCGTAGAGCATCAGCAGGCCGATCGAGCCGAGGAACAGAAGGTAGGACAGCGACACAACCAGGTCGGCCTGACCGAGCAGGCGCAGGTAGCGGAAAAGCTCCACCCCGCCGATCGCACCGAGCGCTCCGCCCAGCGCCATGACCCCGCCCATGCGGAAGTCGACCGCCCCCGCCCCGGAATACCGGATGACGCCGGAGGTGGAGGAGGCGACGACGTGGCTGGCCTGGCTGGCGACGGCCACGGTCGGGGGGATGCCCAGGAACACCAGCACCGGCGCCATGAGGAAGCCGCCGCCGATGCCGAACAGACCCGAGACGAAGCCGACCACCGCCCCCAACAGGATCAGGAGCGGCCAGTTCACCGAAACCTCGGCGATCGGCAGATAGATCTCCAAAGGGGCGGGCCTTCGGCTGGATACGAACGCTAGACGCCGGAAGGCGAGCGCGGGTGTCTTAACGCCGGGCGGCCGGGAGGGCCACCCGCAGACCGTCTCAGGCGAGCGGCTCCAGCGTGAAGGCCTCGGCCTGGGCGCGGGCGGTCTGGCGGGCCGCGGCCGGGATGGTCGGGCTGAGGCGGTCGACGGCGGCCTGGGCCTGGGGATCGCCGGCGCGGGCCGCGATCAGGTACCAGCGGTAGGCCTGGGTCAGGTTGGGCGCGACGCCCGTGTCGCCGTTCTCGTAGATGCGGGCGACGTTGTACTGGCTGTCGACCAGGCCCTGATCGGCGGCCTGCTTGAGCCAGTTCAGCGCCTCGGCGCGGTTCTGTTCACCGCCGACGCCGTCGTACAGATACATCCCGTAGGCGTGCTGCCCGCGCGCGTCGCCGCTCTCGGCGGCGCGGCGGGCCCAGGTGCGGCTCTCGGCCTCGTCGATCTCGAGCCCGGCCTCGCCGGTCTGATACAGACCCGCCAGCTTCAGCTGCGCCTGGGGTTCGCCCAGGTTGGCGGCGCGGGTCAGGGTCTCGACGCCCGCCGGATCGTCGCGGTCCAGCTGTTCGATGGCCTGGGCGTAAAGGGTCTGGGCCTCGGTCAGGTCGGCCGGGGCGGCGTCCAGCGGAGCGTCACCGGTCGGGGTCAGGGCCAGAGCCGCCAGGGGCGTGGCCTCGGTCGCGCCGGCCGTGGCGCCGCTCAGCGCCTGGCCGATGTCGGCCATGTCGTAGCCGGTCAGGCGGCCGGTGGCGTAGAGACCGCCGACCACGGCCATGCCGGTCACCGAGGCGATGAAGGCCTTCTTGACGGTGCCGTCGCGGCCGGCCTGCTTGTCCAGCCGTTCCTGCAGCCTGGACTTGCCGCCCTTCTTGAGGCCGAGGCCGAAGGAGACGCGCGGCGCCGCGGCGGGGGCTGCGGCTTCCGGGCTGTTCATGGCGGCCCGGGCGGCCTGGATGGTGTCGCGGGTCGTGCTGGCGCGCCCGGCGGCGGCGCCGGCCGCCATGGTCGCGCGCATGCGGCGCGGATCGACGAAATCGGTTTCGGCGGCGAAGTCGTCGTCGGCATCGACGATGCGGGCGGACGGCGCGGCCATCTCCGCGACGTAGGGGGCGGGCTCGGCCTCGATCTCCGCGATGGCGTCGAGCGCATCGGACACGTCCGCGCCTCCGAAGCCGGCGAAGGCGCTGGCGGCGGGCGCGGTCCCGAAGGGCGCGGGCTCCGACGCCGGTTCGATCCGGCGGGGCAGGGCGTCGAAGCTGTCGGACGCCGGAGAGGTCTCGTCGACCTGGGCGGACAGGACGACGGGCGCGGCCGGGAAGGGCTCCAGGTCCGCCGACAGGGGATCGATCGACCAGCCGTCGGCCGGAGCGGCCGCGCCGCCAAAGTCCGGATCGGCCGGGAAGGCGGCGGCCCGCCAGTCGGGCTGGGCGAAGTCCGCGGCGCGGGCGGCGGGTTCCGGCACGGGCTCGGCCTTGGGGGCCGCGGGCTGGGCCAGGCGCTGTTCCAGCGTCTCGCGCGCCTCGGCCAGAAGGGCGGCGGTGCGCTCTTCGGACAGGCGCATGCGTTCGGCCAGTTCGCCGGACGCCCGGTCGTAACGCTGCTCGATCCGCTCCGAGCTTTCGCCCAGGCGGCGGCCGATGTCCTCGAGCGCCTGGGCGGACTTTCGCTCGGACTGGGCGATGCGGTCGGCCAGGCGGTCGGAGATGCGGGTGATCTCGGTCCCGAGCTTCTCCAGCGCGATGGCGTTCTGGTCCTCGGCGCGGGTCAGGCGGTGCTCGATCGCCTGGCCGTAGCGGCCCATGTCGCGCTCGATCTTTTCCGACACCGACTTGGTCAGCGCCGCCTCGAACTTCTCCAGACGGGCGTCGCCGGCCGTCTCGATCCGGTCGACGCGGGTGTCGAGGTTCTGGGCGATGCGCAGCACCTCGCGGCCCATGGCCTCAATGCCCTGGGCGGAGCGCTGCTCGGCCGCGCGGGCCTGTTCGCCCAGGCCCTGCACCGCCGCCTCGATGCGGCTCATCCGGCCTTCGTGCTCGGCCGTCTCGAGCTTGCGCATCATCTCGGCGCGGTTGGTCTCGACCTGACGCGACAGGGTCTCCGCCAGCTTCTCGAAGCGGGCGGCTTCCTTGGCGCCTTCCGGCTCGGCGCGGGTCTCGGCGGCGCGCAGGCGCTGGTCGAGACCGGCGAAGGCGTGCTCCAGACTCTTGAGCGCCTGGGTCGTCTGGTTCTGGGCGGCGTCGAGGCGACGGCCGACCTCGGCCAGCAGCTCGGTGCCGGCCCCCGCGCCGGCGGCCTTTTCGACGGCCTCGATGCGCGCGGCGAGCGTCTGGGCCCCGGCGCGCTGACGCTCCTCGATGTCGTAAAGGCGGCTGGTCAGGGCGGCGACGGCCGTGTCGGTCTTGTCGAAGCCCTCCAGACGCTGGCGCGTCTCGGCGAAGCCGGTGCGCTGGCGCTCCTCCATGTCGTAGAGGCGGCCGGCGAGCGTGCCCAGCGCCTGCTCCACCTTGGACAGGGTCTCTGCGGACTTCGGGCCCACCTCGCGCTCGAAGGCTCGGAGGCGACGGTGACCTTCCTTCAGCTCTTCCGAGATGTCGTCGATGCGGCGCTGGTGTACCCCGGCCTGCTGGTCCTGGGCCTCCAGCCGACGGACAAGGCCGGATACGGCCTGGTCGACGCCCTGGATGGCGATGGTGGAGCGACGCTCGGCGGCTTCCAGCCGCGCGGCGATGGTTTCCACCGAGGCGGCGACGCGATGCAGCGTCTCGTCGGCGGGCTCGCGGTAGTTGCGCGGCGGTAGGTCGTAGGCGTCGTCGATGCGGCGCGAGCGGCCGCGACGCTCATAGGACTCGGAGGCGTGCGGGCGGCGGGGCAGGGGCTGGACGCCCTCATCCTCCTCGCTGTCCTCCATGATCATGGTGTTGAGCCACTCGCCGAGCGTCATGCCCGAGCGACGCGCCAGATCCTTGGCGACCTCGCGCGCCTTGGGGTCGATTCCCTTGACGCTCCAAGGTGCCGCCGCTGCGCTCACTGATTCGGCTCCCGACCCATGGAGGAACGCTAGTCGTCCAGATTCGGGGTGTAAACGGCGCGTTAACCCCAACATCTAGACGGCTGCCCATCTTCCTGTGGACAGCGGCCCTCCGCCCGCCCCTGTGTCGCCGGGACGTGGTTAACGACCCGTGAAGATTAACCTCCCGGTAAGGCGAAGCTTGCGGCGGCGCGGGCGGCTCCGCACATGGCGGCCATGACCCTGACCGTGACGCTCGCCCTTCTGCTCGCCGCCGGCGCCCTTGGCGGCTACGCCGGATGGCGGGGCGCCCAGCCGGTGAACCTGGCGCGGCCCCGGCTGGTGCCGTGGCGGTTCGTGATGCTGCTGTGCGCGGCGTTCGGCTTCCTGCTGCTCATCCATCTGGCTGCGCTCTTCGGCGTCGTAAGGCCGCAGTAGAGCGGGACGCGGAACGGCGCGACGGCTGGGCGGTTCATACCGGCGAACCCTAGCCCAGCCGGAGACCTCCCATGTCCGACGACATCCTGAACCCCGAGAAGGCCGAGACCGCCTTCTGGCACGCGCTCGAGAAATCCAACACGGGCATGCTCGGCCTCGACCAGCCTGGCTATCACGCCCAGCCGATGACGGCCTATCGCGAGGAGGGGACCGGCGTGATCTGGTTCTTCACCCGCGACAACACCGACCTGGCCAGGGATGCCGGCATCGGCGGCGGCCAGAGCGCCATGTTCCACTATGGCTCCAAGGACCAGAAGGTCTGGGCCTGCATTCATGGCGAGTTGTCGGTCCACGGCCACGACCGCGAGATCATCGAGCGCTACTGGAACCCGGTGCTGGCCGCCTGGTACCCGGAGGGCAAGGACGATCCGGCCCTGACCATCCTGCGCTTCGACGCCGACGATGGTCGTGTCTGGGTCAGTGACGGCGGCCTGCTGAAGTTCGGCTTCGAGATCGCCAAGGCCAACCTGACCAAGACGATGCCCGACGCGGGCGGCGTGGCGGACGTCAACCTGCAATAGCCTGCGCGGAGGGCGAGCGCCGTTCGGCGGGTAAGGTTTCGGCAGGGACTCCCTAGGCCTCCCTTAAACTTTGCGGGTCAGGATCGGCCGGTGACATCCGCCGCCGCATCTTCTCCCGTCGCCAAGCTGACGCTCGCCGTCGTGACCGAGCCCGAACGGGCGACGCCGGCGCCCGTCGGCGCGCGCGAGGACGCCATGCGGTCGCTGCTCCAGACCGCCGCGGACGCCGGGATCACGCGCGTGGCCACCCGGCCCCAGGGCGATCAGGAGCGGCTGCTGGGCCAAGCATGGCCCTTCCCGTCGCCGTTCTCGGTGAGCGTCCGCGCCGTCGCCCTGTCGGAGGGCCTGGACCGCGTCGAGGCCCGCGCACGCCGCTCGCTGGAGCGCATGGGCCTGCCGCGCGGCGACGTCTTGCTGGTCTCGGGCGCGGGCGACCTCGCCGGCGCCGAAGGCCGCGCCCTGTGGGACCGGATGCGCGCGCTCAGGGATCGGGGGCTCTACCGTCGCATCGGCTTCCTGGCCACCCTGGAAGATGGGCCCCTGCTGCTCGCCCGTCGGTTCCAGCCGGACGTGGTTCAGATCCCCTGCAACATCCTGGATCAGAGGCCGGTCGTCGACGGCGTGCTGTCCGACCTCGCCGGGCTCGGCGTCGACGTCCATGTGTCCTCGGTGTTCGCGCGTGGGCTGCTGTTCGCCAATCGCGAGACCCTGCCGACGCATCTCAGCGCCTACGGCGTCGCTCTGTCGCGCACGCGCCGGCGCCTGGCCGAGGCGCGCGTCGACCCTATGCAGGCCGCCCTGGCCTTCTGCCTGAACCTGCCGCCGGTGGCCGCCGTGATCGCCTCGGTCGCCTCGGCCGCTGAGATGCGCGCGGTCCTGGCCGCCGCCCACGCGCCCAGTCCGAACCTGGACTGGTCCAGCCTGGCGCTGGAGGCCCCTGCCGCCCTGACCACCGGGGTCGCCGGCCTGGTCAGCGACGCGGCCTGACGAAGGCGAGATCACGCCAAGGATCGGCTTGAGCCCGCCCCCCTGATCCGTCACCCTGCGGCGGTCCATGAACGCCCCGCTCCAGCATCCTCCCAAGGCCGACCCGGCCGCGCCAGACCTGACCGGCGTGACCCCGGTCATGGCCCAGTTCCTGGCGGCCAAGGCGTCCCAGCCGGACGCCATCCTGCTGTTCCGCATGGGCGACTTCTACGAGCTGTTCTTCAAGGACGCCGAGTTGGTCGCCGCCTCGATCGGCCTGACGCTGACCAAGCGCGGCAAGCATCTGGGCGAGGACATCCCCATGGCCGGCATGCCGGTCCATGCGGCGGAGGGCTACATCGCCCGGTTGATCCGCCAGGGCTTCAAGGTCGCCATCTGCGAACAGCTGGAGGATCCCGCCGAGGCCAAGAAGAGGGGCTCCAAGGCGGTGGTGCGGCGCGACATCGTCCGCGTCGTTACGCCCGGAACCCTGACCGAGGACTCGCTGCTGGACGCGCGCGGCGCCAACCGGCTCGCCGCCGTCGCCATCCGCCGGGGGCGGGCCGCCGTGGCGGTGGTCGAACTGTCAGGCGGGGCGGTGGACTGCGTCGCCTGTTCGGTCGCCGATCTGGCCGCGACTCTCTCGGCGTTCCGGCCGTCCGAGGTGCTGGTCACCGACAAGCTGTTCTCCGATCCGGAGGTCAAGCAGGCGCTCGACGGCTCCGGCGGCGTGGTCCAGGCGCTGGCGTCCGCCGTGGCCGAAGCGGCGGCGGCCTCGGCGCGGGTGACGCGGCTCTACGGCGTCCAGTCGCTGGACGGTTTTGGCGCCTTCGAAGAGGCGGAGATCTCCGCGCTCGGCCTCATCGCCGCCTATCTGGAGACAACCCAGGCCGGAAAGGTCCCGGCGCTCTCGCCGCCTCGCCGCTCCGGCGAAACCGGCTACCTCGCTATCGACCCGGCCACTCGCCTGAGCCTGGAGATCGACCGCACCCAACGCGGCGAGCGCGAGGGGTCGCTGCTCGCCTGCATCGACCGCACCGTGACCTCGGGCGGCGCCCGCGCGCTCGCCGAACGCATCGCCCGGCCGCTGCGCGATCCCGCCGCGATTAACGCTGGCCTGGACGCCGTCGAATGGCTGCTGGAGCGGCGGGGTTTGCGCCGCGATCTGAGGGACGGCCTGCGCGCCTCTGCCGATGTGGCCCGCGCCGTGTCGCGGCTTGCGCTCGGGCGAGGGGGGCCGCGCGACCTCGCCGCGATCCGCTCGGGTCTGACGATCGGAGAGGCCATCGCCGGCCTGTTCACCGCCTCGCCCGATCCGCTCACCGGACCGCCAGCGCGGATCATGGCGTGTCTGGACCGCCTGACCCTGTCGCCGGATCTGTCGCGGCTGATGCTTGATCTGGCCGAGGGGCTGTCGCTGGAGCCGCCGCATCTGGCGCGCGACGGCGGCTTCGTGAACCCCGGCTTCCGGCCCGAGCTCGACGCCGCTCGGGCGCTGCGCGACGACAGCCGCCGGGTGGTCGCGGACCTCGAAGCCCGCGCCGTGGCCGAGTCGGGCGTGCCCTTCAAGATCCGGCACAACGCCGTCCTCGGCTATTTTCTCGAGACCACGGCCAAACACGCCGAACCCCTGTTCCGCGCTGGCCCCGAGAGCCCCTTCATCCACCGCCAGACCCTGGCGGCCCAGGTCCGCTTCACCACCGTCGAGCTATCCGAGCTGGATACGAAGATCAGCCAGGCCGGTCACCGCGCGCTGGCCATGGAGACCGAAACCTTCGAGGCTTGGCGCGCCCAGGTCCAGTCGCTCGCTCGCCCGCTCCAGGCCCTGGCCGAGGCCATGGCTGAACTGGACGCCACCGCCGCCCTGGCCGAATGGGCGGAAGAGGTCGGGGCGGTCCGGCCCGTCGTCGACGACAGCCGCTGCTTCACCGTCGAGGCCGGTCGCCATCCCGTGGTCGAGGCTGCGGTCAAGAAGGCGGGCGATCCCTTCACCCCAAATGACTGCCGCCTGGACGGCGACGGGGTCGGTTGCGCGCGCCTCAGCATCGTCACCGGCCCCAACATGGCGGGCAAGTCGACCTTCCTGCGTCAGAACGCGCTCCTGGTCGTGCTGGCCCAGGCCGGCACCTTCGTGCCGGCGCGGTCCATGCGGCTCGGTGTCGTCGATCGTCTTTTCAGCCGCGTCGGGGCGGGCGACGACCTCGCGCGCGGGCGCTCCACCTTCATGATGGAGATGGTCGAGACCGCCGCCATCCTGACCCAGGCGACGGACCGCAGCTTCGTGGTGCTGGACGAGATCGGGCGCGGCACCGCGACCTACGACGGCCTCGCCATCGCCTGGGCCTGCGCCGAGGCGCTGCATGACGTGAACCGAGCCCGCACCCTGTTCGCCACCCACTATCACGAGCTGGCCCGGCTGGAGGAGCGGCTGGACCATGTCTGCAACCTGTCCATGAAGGCCAGGGAGTGGAACGGCGAGCTCGTCTTCCTGCACGAGGCGGCGCCCGGCGCGGCGGACCGGTCCTATGGGGTCCAGGTGGCGAAACTCGCGGGCGTGCCGCCTGCCGTCGTCGCCCGCGCCCGCGCCGTGCTCGACCGGCTGGAATCGGAGAAGGCGGCGACCGCGCGTCTGGACGACCTGCCCCTCTTCGCCGTGGCGGATCCGCCCCCGCCGGCGCTGAAGTCCGATGTGGACCAGGCGGTCGCCGCGCTCGACCCTGACGCCCTCAGCCCGCGCGAGGCGCTGGAGGCGCTCTATCGGCTGAAGGGGCTGGCGGGCGCGTGACCAGCCCGCTCGACGATCGCCTCGACGCCCTCGTCGGCTCCCCCGGCCTGCGCGCCTCCGTCGCCGAGGCCCTGCGCCAGCACCACGACACCGCCCGCGAGAGGATCGCCACGAAGCTCTCCAACGGCCTGCCCGGCGTCGAGGTCGCCCGCCTCTACGCCGCCGCCGCCGACGAGCTGCTGACCGCCCTGTGGCGTTTCACCACCGAGACCCTCTACCCCGCCCCCAACCCGACCGAGGCCGAGAAGCTGGCCCTGATCGCGGTCGGCGGATACGGGCGCGGCGTCCTGGCGCCCTTCTCCGATCTCGACATCGTCTTCCTGCGCCCCTGGAAGACTACGGCCCGCACGGAGACGGTGGCGGAGTTCATGCTCTACGTCCTGTGGGACCTGGGGCTGAAGGTCGGCTCCGCCGCGCGTTCGGTGGACGAAGCCCTGTCGCTCGGCAAGTCCGACATGACCATCCGCACGGCGCTGCTGGAGGCCCGGCCGCTGGCGGGGGACGCCGACGTCGCCGCCGAGTTCCTGACCCGCTTCCAGGCGACGGTCGCCGCGTCCGATCCCCGCCCCTTCATCGCCGCCAAGATGGAGGAGCGCGAGGCCCGCCACGCCAAGGCTGGTGCCGTCCGCTACCGCGTCGAGCCCAACATCAAGGACGGCAAGGGCGGCCTTCGCGATCTCAATACCCTGTTCTGGATCGCGCGCTCCCTGGCGCCCGACAGCCCGCTCGGCGCGCGTGTCATGGAGGACCTTCTGACGCCCCGCGAGCGTCGCACCTTCGAAGAGGCGTTCGACTTCCTCTGGCGCGTGCGCTGTCATCTGCATCTGGCGGCGGGCCGTGCCGAGGAGAAGCTGACCTTCGACCTCCAGCCCGAGGTCGCCCGGCGCATGGGCTGGCGCGGGCGCGGCGACGAGCCGGCGGTGGAGCGCTTCATGCGCCGCTACTTCATCGTCGCCCGCGACGTCGGCGCCCTGACCCGCGCCATGAGCGCCACCCTGGAGGCCCGCCAGCAGAAGAAGACGCTCAGTCTGTCCCGCCTCATCCCTGGCCGCCGCCGCGACCTGGGTGTGGAGGGGTTCGTCGAGGATGGCGGGCGGTTGTCCGTGACGGGGCCGGAGGTGTTCGCCGACGACCCGGTGAAGCTTCTTACCCTGTTCGTCACCGCCGACCGGCATGATCTGGACCTGCACCCGCACGCCTTTTCGGCGGTGACCCGGTCGCTGGGTCTTGTCACGCCCCGTCTGCGACGCGACCCGCAGGCGACGGCGGCGCTGCTGCACATCCTGGCGCACGGCCAGCGACCCTATCGCGTCCTGACCATCATGAACGAGGCGGGGCTGCTCGGCCGCTTCCTGCCGGAGTGGGGCCGCATCGTCGGCCAGACCCAGTTCAATATGTATCACGCCTATACGGTCGACGAGCACACGCTCCAGGCCATCGGCATCATCAACGACATCGGCCGGGGCGCGCTCAAGGCCGACCATCCGCTGGCCAGCGAGGTCATCCACCTGATCGCCGATCCCGAGGCCCTGATGCTGGCCATGCTGCTTCACGATGTGGGCAAGGGCGGCGACCGGGGCCAGCTGGAGGACGGGGCCATTTCCGCGCGCCGCGCCTGCGAGCGGCTCGGGCTGGAACCGCGCCGGATCGAGCTGGTCGTCTGGCTGGTGCGCCATCACCTGGCCCTGTCCGACTACGCCCAGAAGCGGGACGTGTCGGATCCCGACACGGTGCGCGCCTTCGCCGAACTGGTCGGCGATCCCGAGCGGCTGCGCATGCTGTTGGTCCTGACCGTCGCCGACATCCGAGCCGTCGGGCCGGGCGTGTGGAACAGCTGGAAGGGCCAGCTGATGCGCAGCCTTTACGCCGCCGTCGAGGCCCTGTTCCGGGGCGAGACCGTGCAGACGGCCGACCCTCTCGCCGACCGCGCCGCACTGGTCGCCCGCGCCCATACCCAGGGCGCCGCCGCCGAGGCCCGCTCCGGCGCCGCCGGCCGCATCGAGCAGACGACGGAGATCGCTCTGGCCGCCCGCGACCGTCCCGGACTGTTCGCTGACCTTGCCGCCGTGCTGGCGGCCGCCGGGGCCGATGTGACGGGCGCGCGCGTCGCCACCGCGGCCGACGGCACGGTGCTGGATGTCTTCCAGGTCCAGGACGGCGCCGACCAGCCCTATGGCCAGGCCGAGCCGCGCCGCCTGACACAGCTGATCGCCGCCCTGGAGTCCGCCGCGCGCGGCGACGCGCCCGCACCCCTTCCGCCCATGCCCGCCGCCTCGCCCCGCCGCGCGGTCTTCGACGTGCGGCCCGTGGTGATGATCGACAACGCGGCCTCGGCCGAGGCCACCGTCATCGAGGTCTCCGGCGCCGACCGTCCGGGCCTGCTGGCGGAGCTCTCGCGCACCCTGACCGACCACGACCTGTCGATCCGCTCCGCCCACGTCGCCAGCTTCGGCGAGCGCGCGGTCGACAGCTTCTACGTCACCGACGCCAAGGGTCGGAAGCTCACTTCCGACGTCCTGCTGGACGAGGTGCACCAGGCGCTCGAAGCCGTTCTCGACCGCGCCCCCGCCGCGCCCCAGGGCCGCCGCATCACCGCCGTCCGCGCCAGCGCCCGCGACGTCTCCGAGCTCGGCCCGAGAAGGCCCGTTCCGTCGGCCGCGGAAGCGCGCTAAGCCCGCTTCAGTCCCTCCGCCCCGACCGCATGAGCCTGCCTTGAGCCTCGCCCGCAACACCCTGGTTCAGGCGACCCTGACTCTGGGCAGCCGCATCCTCGGCTTCGGCCGCGACCTCGCCCTGTCGGCCCAGTTCGGCCAGGGGCCGATGATGGACGCCTTCACCACCGCGCTGATGCTGCCCAACATGTTCCGGCGCCTGTTCGCCGAGGGCGCCTTCGCCCAGGCCTTCGTGCCGATCTACGGCGGCGTGCGGGCGCGCGAGGGCGAGGAGGCCGCCGCCGTCACGGCGTCCGAGGCGCTCAGCTTCATGTTCGCGGTCGTTGCGGGCTTCTGCATCCTGCTCCAGGTCGCCATGCCCTGGATCATGCCGTGGCTGCTGTCGGCCTGGCGCGACGACGCGGGCGTGATGTTCGCGGCGACCACGGCGGCCCAGCTCACCATGCCGTATCTGGCCTGCATGACCATCGCATCCCTGTTGTCGGGAGTGCTCAACACCTCGGGCCGCTTCGCCCTGACGGCCGCCGTGCCGGTGTTCCTCAACATCTGCACCCTCGTGCCGCTGGTCGCGCCGATCTGGCTCGACATCGACCAGACGACGGTCCTGCTCGCCGCGTCGGCGGCGGTCACGGTGTCGGGCCTGATCCAGATGGGCCTGCTCTGGTGGGGCGTTCGGCGGCTGGGTGTCACCCTGCGGCTGGGCCTGCCGCGCCTGACGCCGGGCGTGTCGCGCACGCTCAAGCTGGCGGTGCCTGGCGTGCTGGCGGGCGGGGCGCTCCAGCTCAACTCGGTCGTCAGCCAGCTACTGACCGGCTCCAACGAGGGCGCCCGCTCGGTGCTCTACAACGCCGACCGCCTCTACCAGCTGCCGCTCGGCCTAGTCGGCGTCGCCATCGGCCTGGCTCTGGTCCCGCGCCTGACCAAGGCCTTCGTCTCTGGCGACCATGAGGGCGGCAGACGCACACTGGACGACGGCATCACCCTGTCGATGGCCTTCACCCTTCCGGCGGCCGTGGCCATGTTCGTCATCCCCTTCTTCATCATCGACGCGACCGTGACGCGCGGCGCCTTCACCAGCGCGGACGCCGCGCGCACCGCCGATGTGCTGCGCCACTTTGCCTGGGGGGTGCCGGCCTTCGTCCTCGCCAAGGTCCTGACCCCGCCCTTCTTCGCGCGCGAGGACACCCGCCGGCCGATGATCTTCTCCATCGCCTCGGTCGCGATCACCGTGGCGCTCGGCTCGGCCCTGTTCTTCGGACTGGAGCAAGCCGGCCGGGACGGCGTCGTCGGCCTCGCCATCGCCACGTCCACTTCAGCCTGGATCAACGTGGCGCTTCTGGGCGGCGTGTTGGTGAAGGAAGAGGCGTGGAAAGCCACGGGCCGCTTCCTGTCACGCTTCGCGCGGGTGCTGGCCGCCAGCCTGGCCATGGCCGCCGTGCTCCTCCCCGCCAGCATCTTCTACGAGGACCTCGCCCGGCTATTCCTGGCCAAGGAGATCGCCGTTCTGGTCGTCTGCGGCGTCGGCGCCCTTGTGTATGGCGTCGCCCTCGTGCTTTTCCGCGCCGTCAGCCCGGCCGAGCTCAAGGCCGTGCTGAGGCGTGAACCCGGGGCTTCCACCCCCTCCGGACTGGACTGATGACTGACGACGCACCTGCATACGCCGGCCCCCGCCGCATCCTCTCCGGCATCCAGGCGTCGGGCGCGCTGCATCTGGGCAACTACCTCGGCGCGCTGAAGCGGTTCGTCGCGCTCCAGGACGCGGCCCCGACCTTCGTCTTCGTCGCCGACCTGCACGCCATCACCGTCTGGCAGGACCCCGCCGTCCTGACCGCCCAGACGCGAGAGATCGCCGCCGCCTACATCGCCTCGGGCCTCGACCCCGCCCGCTCGACCATCTTTCCGCAGTCGGCCGTGCGGGCCCATTCCGAGCTGGCCTGGATCCTGAACTGCGTCGCCCGCCTCGGCTGGCTCGACCGCATGACCCAGTTCAAGGAGAAGTCGGGCAAGCACAAGGAGCGCGCCTCGGTCGGCCTCTACACCTACCCCGTGCTCCAGGCCGCCGACATCCTGCTCTACAAGGCGACCGAGGTTCCCGTCGGCGAGGACCAGAAGCAGCATCTCGAATTGACCCGCGACATCGCCGCCAAGTTCAACACCGACTTCGGCGTTCCCGGCTTCTTCCCCCTGCCCGAGCCGGTCATCCAGGGCCCGGCGACGCGGGTCATGAGCCTGCGCGACGGCTCGGCCAAAATGTCCAAGTCCGATCCGTCCGATCAGAGCCGCATCAACCTGACCGACGACGCCGACACCATCGCCGCCAAGATCCGCAAGGCCAAGACCGACCCCGAGCCCCTGCCCGAAACCGTCGACGGCCTCGCCGACCGGCCGGAAGCGCGGAACCTCGTCGCCATCTACGCCGCCCTGTCGGACCAGACCCGCGAACAGGTCATCGCCCAGTTCGGCGGTCAGGGCTTCGGCGCCTTCAAGCCGGCGCTGGCCGACCTCGCCGTCTCGGCGCTCGCCCCCGTCACGGCCGAGATGCGCCGCCTGATGGACGACCCCGCCGAGATCGATCGCGTTCTCCGCGACGGCGCCGAGCGCGCCGCCGCCATCGCCGATCCGGTGGTCGACGAGGTCAAGCGGATCGTCGGTTTCTGGAGGGGATAAGGGCCGGCAGAGGTCGCCGCCGGCCCTCCGGGGAGGCGGCGTCAGGCCGCCTGGATGCCGCTTTCGGCCAGCCACTCCAGAATCTTGCCCTTGGGCATGGCGCCGACTTTCAGCGAGGCCATCTGGCCGTCCTTGAACAGCATCAGGGTCGGAATTCCCTTCACGCCCAGCTTGGAGGGCGTCATGGGGCTGTCGTCGATGTTGATCTTGGCGATGGTCACCGCGCCGGCCAGTTCGTCGGAGATCTGCTCCAGGGCCGGCCCGATCTGCTTGCACGGCCCGCACCACTCCGCCCAGAAGTCCACGAGCACGGGGGTGGACGCCTTCAGCACGTCGGCGTCAAAGCTGTCGTCGGTGACCTTCAGCGTGGCCATGAGGGGTTCTCCTGCGGGCGGTCGCGCGCCATTTGTGTTCGGGCGAGATGTGGGGCGATTCCGCAGGAAATCAACGCAACCCCGCCAGGGCTTCAGCCATCAATCCCTGCGGAACCGCCATCAGCTTGGGCCCATCGGTCCAGACCAGCGCCGCCTCGACCGGTCGGTCCGGATAGAGCGCCCGCAGCACGGCGACATAGACCGCCATCTGGGCGACGTAGGCGGGGTCGGCGTCCTCGATGCGCTCGGGCGCGGGGCGGTTGGTCTTGTAGTCGACGGCAAGGACCCGTTCGGTCGTGATGACCAGGCGGTCGATGCGGCCGTTGATGGAAACGCCCGATGGCAGGTCCGGCGCGGAGCCGACGAGAGCAACCTCGGCGCGGGAGCCGGGGCCGAACACCGGGGCGAAGCGGGGGTCGTCCAGCACGCCGAATGCCGCGGCGATCATCTCCTCGCGTTGGGTGTCCGACAGGCCGCGCTCGCGGGCGAGGAGACGGCGGGCAGCCTCGGGCCGGACGTCAGAGGCGATCTCGGGCAAGCGTTCGAGCAAAAGGTGGATCAGGTCGCCGCGCCGGAAGCGGCCCAGCGGAGCGCCCTCTCCTTTCGACGTGACGGCGAGCGGAGACGGGGCGGCGGCGCGCTTGCCACCCTTCGCCTGTGAGGGAGAGACGTAGCGCGCGGACGGGTCGACCGTCGGGGCGCGCCGGGCCCAATCGGGGATGATCGCGTGTGGCGCTGCGACGGCGGCCGAGCGTCGGCCTAGCACGACTGGGTCATAGCCATAGCGGCGGCGTTCCTCGCCGATGTCGCGGACCTGAGACCCCAGGCGCTCGAAGGTCTCGGCGAGCACAGACCACCAGCTGCCCTCGTCAAAACCGTCAGTCCGGTTGGACAGGCCCCGTCCCATGACCATGACGCGGTCGCGCGCCCGGGTCAGGGCGACGTAGAGCAGGCGAAGGCTCTCGTCCAGCGCCCGCTGGTCCCGCGCGGCGCGGGCGGCCTGGGCGGCCGGGGCGTCCTCCTCCTTGCGGCCCAGGCACATCAGCCAGCCCTCGGCGTCGTCCTCCAGCGCGACCGGCATCAGGGCGGGGCCCATGCCTTTCGCCCTGGAGGTCGTATCGGGAAGGATGACGACCGGCGCCTCCAGTCCCTTGGCGCCGTGGACGGTCATCACGCGGACCTCGCCGCGCGGCCCCTCCAGCTCGCGCTTAACCTCCACGTCGGCCTGTTCGAGCATGGCGAGCGCCGTCTCCAGATCGAGCCCGCCGCGATCCTCGGCCGCCAGCACCTGGTTCAGCGTCTCGTCGATGGCCTCCTCCGCCTCGCGGCCTAGCCGGGCCAGGATGCGGGCGCGACCGCTGAGGCCGGTCTCGTCCACGCGGTTCAGCAGGCCGGAGAAGAAGGCGAAAGGGTCGCGGCCGCGCGTGTCGATGGCGAAGTCGAGCAAGGCTCGGGCGCGGGTCCACTCGGGTCGTTCGGACGCGCGGTCGCGCAGTTCGCGCCAGAGCTTGCGACGCTCCTTTTTCGAGCCGGCGAGTTCGTAGAGGCCGTCCTCATCCACGTCGCAGAGGGGACTTCTGAGCACCTCCGCCAGGCTGAGGTCGTCGTCGGGATAGAGGGCGAAGCGGGCGAGCGAGATCAGGTCCGAGAAGGCGATGTGGCTGGACAGCCTCAGCCGGTCGGCCCCCGCCACCGGCACTCCGGCGGTCTTCAGGGCGCGGATGATCTCCTCGAAGGTCGCGTCGCGGCGGCGGACGAGGATGAGGAAGTCGCCGTATTCGGCGGGGCGGAGTTTCCCGTCCTTCTTGTTCTGGACGGCGACGCCGGTCTCGACCTGGCGCCGGATCTCCTCCGCCAGCGCCCGGGCCATGCGTTTCCTGGCGCTGTCGGGAGCCTCCTCGTCGACGGGATTGTCCCACGCCTCGCGCTCGGGGGCCTTGACGTCCTGATAGAGGGGCCAGAGATCGACGCAGCCCTGATCGGCCTTGCGCATCGGCTGGTGCGGCGGAATGGCGGCGACCTGTTCGCCGACGAGGGCCCTGGTGCGCTCGGGCGTGTCGAAGACGGCGTCAACGAAAGACAGGACCTCCGGCGTGGAACGGAAGGAGGTCGCCAGAGGCACGCCCTTGAAGGCGAAGCCCGCGCCCTCCACCCGGGTCTGATAGGCCTGCGCTTCCCGCGCCAGACGCTCGGGCCGGGCGCCCTGGAAGGAGTAGATCGACTGCTTCTCGTCGCCGACGGCGAAGACGGTGCGCTCCACCGTCCCGGCCCCGAAGCGGCGCGAGCCGATGCCGGCGAAGAAGCCTTCGGTCAGGGCGCTGACGATGGCCCACTGTTCCGGCGCTGTGTCCTGGGCTTCGTCGATCAGGACGTGCTCGATGCCGCCGTCCAGCTTGTAGAGCACCCAGGCGGCGCTGGTCCGCCGGGTCAGCAGATCGACGGTGCGGGCGACCAGATCGCCGAAATCCAGCGCGCCCTTCGCCGCCTTCCGCTGCTCATAGAGATGGGCGTGGGCCTGGGCGAGGGTCAGGACGTGCTCTGTGTCCTCGGCCAGGCGGGCCTTCCGGACCTCGTCCAGCGCAGCCAGGACCTTGGTCTGGAGCGTCGTCAGCCAGTCGCGGGCGAAGGCGGGGGCCTTGGACGTCGCCATCGTCTTCACCGGCTGGCCCGCCTGGGTCAGGAAGACCGCGCTGACGCCCGGGAAGGTCCAGTCGGCGTGGTGCATGCGGTCGGCGCATTTGGCGTCGTTGGTCCCGCCGGTCGCCATCTGCTCGGCCACCGACAGCCAGGCGTCGCGGTCGAGGAAGCGCATGAACTCCGCCTCGATCGAGTCGGCGTCGCGCTCGGGGTCGGACCCGGCGAGCACATGCGGACCGGGCGAACGGCCCTCGGCGACGCGGTCGATGTAGTCGGTCAGCTTGGCGCGGTCCTGCTCCAGCGTGTTCAGCAGGGCCTCGAAGTCGGCATAGGCCAGGGCCACGGCGAAGTGGGCGTAGGCGCGGCCGACCTTCCCCTCCGGGTCGGCGAGGGCGAGCCGGGCCAGGTCTTCGCGCGCGGCGTGGGACAGGGCGACGGCGGCCTGATCCTCCAGCACCTTGAAACCGGGGGTGACGCCGGCCTCCAGCGGGAAGCGCCGCAGCAGCTTCTCGCAGAAGGCGTGCAGCGTCTGGATCTTCAGTCCGCCGGGCGTGTCGAGCGCCTGGGCGAACAGTTTTCGCGCCTGACGCAGGTCGGCGGCGGACAGCCTGTCGGGGTCGCGGCCATCGAGGTCGGCGAGCGAGCGGCGCAGGGTCTCGTCGTCGGCGACGGCCCAGGCGCCGAGGCGCTGATACAGCCGCGCCTGCATCTCGGCGGCGGCGGCCTTGGTGTAGGTGACGCACAGGATCTCAGCGGCCTCGACCTTGGCCAGCAGCAGACGCGCCACGCGGTCCACCAGCGTCGAGGTCTTGCCCGAGCCGGCATTGGCGGTGACGAAGACCGACTGGCGCGGATCGGCGGCGTCGATCTGGGCCGGATCGGGCAGGATGCGGACGTCGGGATCGGCGGTCATTCCGAGCCCTCCTCGCCGCCGATCACGGACCACTCCCAGATCCGCGCCAACCGGTCGTAGTTGCCGCCGAAGGTCCCCATGAACTGGGGCGCGACCCAGCTGAGGTAGGGCGTCATCGGATCGTCGAAGCGGGCGACCCGCGCCTTCAGGCCCGCGAGCGCGGCCTCGGACAGGGCCTGGGCTTCGGCGCCTTCGCCGCGCACGGCGACCTCTCCGGCGACCTTGCGGCCGACGACACGGACGTAGGTCAGCTCTTCCGGCGGAACGGGGCCGCGATCCTTCAGGCCTGCTTCGGCCAGGATGGCTCCGGTGAGGGTCAGCTGGGGCGAGAAGCCGGCCTTGACCTGTTTGGCGGTTGGGGCCGCGCCGGTCTTGAAGTCGAGGATGGCCGCGCCGGTCGCCGACAACTCGATGCGGTCGGCCTTGGCGGTGACGGTGAAGGGGCCGGCGGGCGCGAGGAACGTCAGGGCGACCTCTTCCTCCACCCGAATTTCGATACCCCTCGCCCGGCGACGCATCTCGAACCCGGTGAGCCAGCGCGCGCAGTTCCGGGCCAGTGGCGTCTCGCGCGCCATGGCGGCGTCCTCGAAGCCATGGTGTGTCAGCTCCTCGTGCAGCAGATCGACCAGCTGCTGCTCGCAGTCGTCGGGCAGGACATCGGGCCAGGCCAGCGTCAGCCGCTCCACCGCCTTGTGGATGGCCGAGCCCCGCGCCATCGCCTCGGCGGACTGGCCGGGGCGGTCGAGCTCCTTCAGGCCCAGCACATAGCGGGCGTAGACGGCGTAGGGATCGCGGACCCAGCGTTCGACGCCGGTGACCGGCAGCTTGCGCGGACGGCGCTCGACCGGCGGGCGCGGGGCGGGGCGATTGGCCAGCCGGGCCGGGCCGGTGGGCGCGTCCAGGGCGCGGGCGATGTCGAAGGCCGGGCAATCGGCGTCGATCTCGACGAGATTGTTCTCGCCCGTTGCGCCGCCGGTCAGCATGCGCAGCCGCCACAGCCAGCGGCTCTGCACGGCGGGCTGGCCGCCCAGCCGTTCGCGGTGAATCAGGATGGCTTCGGGATTGGACGCCGCCTGGACAAAGTCCTGCGCGGTCTGCCCGACCCGGCGCTCCGGCGGAGGCAGGCCCAGCGCCTTCCTCATCGGGCGGGACATGAAGGGATCGGTGGGCGCAGCGGCGGGCCAGACGGTCTCCTCCAGCCCAGCCAGGATCATCCGGTCGGCGCGCACCAGCCGCGCCTCGATGGCGCCGAGGATGCGCAAGGAGGGGTGGGTGGCTCCGCCGGTACGGACGGTCGTTTCGCGCAGCAGGGCGTGAACCAGTTCGGCGAAGGCGTCGCGGTCGATGGGACCGAGAGCTGAGCCGCCCTCGATCAGTTGGGACAGGAGGGCGGCCGCGGCCTCTCCGTCCGGGCCGGACCAGACATCGACGCCGCACAGGCTCTCGATCAGGGCGGTCAGGGCGCGGGTGGCCTCGTCCAGTCGGGCCTCGGGCGCGAAGGGGGCCTGGGCGGCCTCGGCGAGAAGACGCAGGCGCTCGGCCAGGGCGGCAGCTTCAGCGAGCGCGGCCAAGGCGTGTTCTGAGATTGTTTCACCCCCGCGCCGGGGCTGGCAGGCCTTGTCCAGACGCTCAGCGATCCGGGCCCAGCGGCGCGGAGGGGGGCCTCGCAGGGCGGACTTTTCCAGCGCGCGGATGGCCGTAGGCGTGGCTTCGGGCTGGGTGATCGCCTCGACCTTGAGCAGGCCCAGCAGGGTCTGGGGGTTGAGGGGATCGGCGATGAAGCGCGCGGCGAGATCGACCAGGGTCCCGACCGGCATCCGCTCCAGCGTGGCGCCGGAGGAGGTGTCGGCGACGATGCCCCACCGCTCCAGCCGGGCGGCGACGCGGCGGCCCAGCGCGAGGTCGGGCGTCACGAGGGCGCAGGTCTTGCCGGGGGTCTCGAGCGTCTCGCGCATCAGGAGGGCGATGGTCTGGGCGGCCTCCTCCTCGGCGCGGCAGGCGATCACGGACAGGCCTTCAAGGCCCAACGCGACGGGGTCGGCGGCCTGGCCGGCCTCGGCGGCCCGCGCGCGCAGGTCAGCAATCTCCGTGCGCCAGTCGGCGGTGGCGTCGGCTGGGCGCAGCGCCTCGTTGAGCAGGCGGGCGCGGGCGCGGCCTCTCGCCTCCTCGGCGGCCGCGACAGGGGCCCGGAACCACGGGCGGACGGCGGCGCGATCGATCTCGGCGCGTTCCAGAAGGCGCTTGAGCGCGCCCTGCGGGTGGGGCTCGTCGACCTCGGCCCAGGCGGGCTCGGCGAGGTCGAGGTCCAGACCGGGCAGGACGACGCATCCCTGAGGCGCGTTCGCCACCGCCTTCAGCACGTCTGCGGCGGCCTGGACCGTGCCGGTCGAGCCGGCGGCGATGACGGGACCGGTCGGCGGCGTCTCGGCCCAGCGTTCGGCCAGAAGCCGCAGCAGCCGGGTGCGGCGCCAACTGGCGTCGACCAGACCCATGGCCTTTAGCCGCTTGGGCCAGGCCTCGACGGCGAGACCCAGGAACTCGGCCGAGGCCTGCCAGTGTTCGGCCAGGTCGTCGGGGGCCAGCGTCGCGACACGCTCCGGCGCCTCGACCTCCTCGATGTGGCAGGAATCGAGGAAGCGGCCGAGCGCGCCGGCCAGCTCCAGCGCCCGCAGCGGCGGGTGGCCCGGCAAGTGGTCCTCGACGATCATCCGCGCCATCTCGAAGCGGCGCGTCAGGGGCGCGATGGCGGGCGGCAGGTCCAGCCCCAGTTCACCGGGCGAGAACGGGGGCTCGTCCTCCTCCAGATCGCCCAGCGGCCGGACCTGGGGCAGGAGGACGGGTCGGCCCCGGCTCTGCGTCGCCAGCGCCGCCCCAAAGGCGCGCGCCGCGCGACGATTGGGCAACAGGATCACGGCGTCTGACAGGGTCTCCGGCGGTCGGTCGCCCAGCCAGTCCAGAACGCCGGCCGCGAGATCGTCCAGGAACGGTCGGTGCGCCGGGATGGCGAACCAGCGCGGGCGCGCGCCGGAGAAGGGGTCGAAGCGGGTGGTCAAAGGCCCGCCAGCCGCGCTTCGGCCTCGTCGCGGGCCTGGGGGTCGCCGACGTGCATCCAGTCGCCGTCCAGCACGCAGCCGTAGAGGCGCCCCGCCGCCGCCGAGGCACGCCACAGGGGGCTCAGCGAGAAGGGCCCGTCCGGCCCGCCGTCGGCATAGTCGGGCCGGGTGATGTGCAGACCCATGTAGGCGAAGGGTGCCGCCAGGGCCTCGCCCCGAAACATCAGGCGGCCGTCGTCAGCCAGGAAGAAGTCGCCATCACCCTCGAAGCCGATGGAGCCCTCGCGCCTGGCCAGCAGCAGGCAAGCGTCCATCTTAACCGGGTCCCACATGCGGGCCAGGTCGGCGATCGCGTCGCCCCTGTCGATCCAGACGCTGTCGATGTTGGCGACAAAGACGGGATCGTCGCCAAGCAGGGGCTTCGCTTTCTTTAGACCGCCGCCCGTTTCCAGCAGCGCCTCACGCTCGTCGGAAATGAGGATGCGCGGCCGCTCTCGCCCCGCCAGATGGCCCTCCAGCCGGTCCGCGAACCAGTGGACGTTGACCACCGCCGTCGTCACGCCGGCCTCGGCCAGCCGGTCCAGCACATGGTCGACCAGGGGCCGGTCGCCGACCTCGACCAGGGCCTTGGGACGGTCGTCTGTCAGGGGCCGCATGCGGGTGCCCAGCCCGGCGGCCAGCACCATCGCGGTCCTGGGCGCGTTCGGCGGTATCGTCATTGGCGCACCTCGGCAGGGACATGCTGATCGAACCAACGGGCGACGCCCTCAAGGCCAGGCTTCGTCAGATTGCGGTTAAGATGCGCCCACATCCGCGGCATGAAGGCGGCGTAACGGGGCTTGCCGTCGCGTGCGATCAGCCGGGCGAAGATGCCGAGGATGCGGGCCTCATTAAGCGTTGCGAGGCCCGCATAGCCACGCAGGAAGTCGGCGCGGTCGGACACCTTGGCCACCGCGAAGTAACGGTCGAGCGCCTCGGCCTCGAGCTCCGGCGAGACGTCGCGGCGGGCGTCCTGAAGCAGGGAGTGCAGGTCCCATGACGGATGCGCCCGCACCGCGTCCTGGAAGTCGATCATGCCGACGCGGGCGACACCGTCGCGCTCGGGCAGCCAGATCAGGTTCTCGGCGTGATAGTCGCGGTGCGCCATGACCGACGCCCCGGCCGCGCCCTCGGCCACGACGGGAGCCCAAGCCTCGCGCCATTTGGTAAGGGCCGCTTCGTCGAAGCGGAGATCGGGCCGCAACCGGGGCAGCCATTCGACGAACAGGTCCGCCCCGCCCTGAAGCGCGGTCTCGTCATAGGTCTGGAGCGGCCAGTCGCCCGCCGGTCCGGTCAGTGTGGCCGGCGCGCCGGTCGCATGTAACCGCGCGAGCGCCTCGACAGCGGCGAAATAGAGCGGCGTCTCGTCCTGACCGTTTTCGATCACGCGGGCGAAGACGCCCTCGCCGAAGTCTTCCAGGAGCGCCAGACCAGCGGGGGCGTCCAGGGCGGGCATATCGGGGGCCGACAGGCCGACCGAGCGCAGATGGGCGGCGACGGCGGCGAAGGCCTCGATGCGACCGGCCGACAGGCGGGCGATGGCGTTCCAGCCTTCGGCGCGGCGCCGCTCGGGCGACCAGGATGGATCGGCCGGCGGGCTCTCGGCCGCCGCGACCTGGTCCATCAGCATCAGGGACGGACCTTCGGCAGGGAACAGGCGCTCGTAGCGCCGCGTGGAGGCGTCGCCGGGCAGGGGCTCGCGGCGCGCGTCGGCCAGCCCCGCCGCCGCCAGGAAGGCGCGGCGTTCGGCTTCGCGGTCGGGGTTCGCCTCAGTCATTCCAGCCTTCGACCAGTCGTTCGATCTTCTTTGTCCATGCGCCTACGCCAGAAACGGTCGCATCGCGCCCGCCGTCGGCCTCCGACAGCAAAATCGTCAGCCGGTGGGGGCCCAGCACCCTGGCCAGATCGTCGCCGAGCCGCACGGGCCATTCGATCAGGGCCGCGCCGACGTCCAGCGCCTCGTCCAGCCCGATTTCGCGCGCTTCCTCGGGGCGTTCGAGCCGATAGAGATCGAAGTGGGCGATCGGGGGATCTGTGTTGTAGAACTGGACGAGCGTGAACGTTGGGCTGGGCACGTCCTCGTCCGGGCCGGCGAGGGCCCGGATCAGGCCGCGCGCGAGCGTCGACTTGCCCATGCCGAGCGGCCCGTCCAGCAGCACGGCCTCGCCGGGGGCGAGCAGGGGGGCGACGGCCTGGCCCAGCCGCGTCGTGGCCGCCTCGTCGGAGAGACGCAGCGTCGTCACGCGAAATCCGCGTCGGGCTGGGTCGGCAGGACCCGTTCGGTGAAGGCCTTCAGGGCATAGGTGGCCCGCGTCGCATCGATATCGAGGCGGGCGGGCGGGATGGGCTTGCCCACGTTGAGGCGGAAGGGCTTCTTCCGCTTGTTCAGGAGCTCGTGGAACAGGGTGACGTCGCGCAGTTCCTGGGAAAACCGGTCGAACAGGTGGAACAGCGTCGAGGTGGGGCCCGTGACGTGGATCGGGACGATGGGGGCGTCGTACTTGCGGGCCAGGGAGGCGGCCGTGGGCGCCCAGTCGGGATCGGTGAGCTGGCCGTCCTTGCCGACGCGGGCCAGGCGGCCGGCGGGGAACAGGACCACGCAGCGCTCGGCCTCGAAGGCGGCGCGGGCGGCGTCCAGCGTGGCGCGCGTCTTCTCCCGCGTGCGCTTCTCGACCACCCATTCCACGGGGATGACGACCTCGGCGAGGCGGGGCGAGACGCGCAGCGCATCGGCGTTGGCGAAGTAGATCGCATCGGCGCGGCGCCGGCGAATGGCGTCGTACACCGCAATGCCGTCCGCGATGCCCGTGGGATGGTTGGCCACGACGATGCAGCGGCCCTCGGCGGGCAGGCGATCGAGGTTCAGGCTCGACACCTTCAGGTCCAGCAGCTGGGACACATGATCCAGCGCCGCCTGCCCCGACAGGGGCGCGATGGCGTCGGCCATGCGCCGCGCCTTGCCGTAGCCGAGCAGCCCATAGAGGCCGGGCCGCACCACCGGCCAGAGCGGCGAGGCCGTCAGCCGGGGCGCGCGCTCGGCGATCAGGACGTCGACGACGTGATCGCGCCCGCGCCGGGCCGGGACGGCGGCGGCGGAGCCTGCGAAGGGGCTGGCGGGGGCGGGATCGACGGGGCTCATGGACCCGCCCTTGTCGCCGCTCGCCCGGAGGCTGGCAAGCGCCGCTTCCGCCCGCTCCGGGCCGGTGCTACTGCCCCCCGCCCGTCCTTCCCCGGAGCCCGCCATGACCGCCGCCGCCGACGCCACAGCCGCCCCCCTGTCCGGCCCCCAGCCCGAGGGCCAGCTCGTGGGCCGCGTCATCGCCATGCCGGCCGACACCAACCCGGAGGGCGACATCTTCGGCGGCTGGCTGCTGGCCCAGATGGACGTGGCCGGCGCCACCCCGGCCTTCGACCTGGCCCACGGCCGCTGCGCCACCGTGGCGGTGGACGCCATGGTGTTCCACCAGCCCGTCTCCGTCGGCGACGAGGTCAGCCTCTACGCCAGCGTGCTGCGCGTCGGCCGCACCTCGGTGCGCGTCAAGGTCGAGGCCTGGAAGCGGCCCCGCACCGGCCAGGAGATCACCCGCGTGACCGAGGGCGTCTTCACCTATGTCGCCATCGACGCCGACCGGAAGCCCCGGCCTTTGCCGGCATCCTCCTTCGCCGAGGCTTCCTCCTTCGCCGAGGCTTCGGAGGATGCTCGGGGGATTTAGGGACCGCCGCCGCCGGGCGGAGCAGATTCAGCGTGCGAACCGTCTGAATCGTCTGAAACCGAGGGCGCGGGCGCAGCGTCGAGGTCGGTGTCGGCCGCGCTGTCCGCCTCGCGGGACGCGGCGAGCTGGCGGGCGAGGCCGGTGAGGGCGCGAAGCCGGCCCTGATCGGCCTCGGCCCGAACCTCGGCATGGGCGCGGGCGAGCGCCAGGGTGTCGGCGGCGGCGGTTTCGGCCATGCGGCGGGCGGCGGCCTCGGCTTTCGCCTTGCGGGCTTCCTCGATCTCGGCGCGGGCGATGAGGCGGTCGTGGACCCGCATCCAGCTGGCGGCCGCCCCGCCGCGCCCCTGGGCCATCGCCCGGCGCAGCTGATAGAGCGCCCGCTCCGCCAGCGACGCATAGCCCTCGTCGTCCGAGATGTGGCCCCAGCGATCGTCGAGGCGTTCCTCCGCCTCGGGGTCGTCTTGGTCGGCGCGGCGCCAGCCTTCCTTGCGGGCGCGCTCGCGCAGGGTTGCCATGCTCAGGTCGAAGCGGAAGGCTACCTCCTCGGCCGTCTCGCCCGCCAGATAGGCGTCGCGCGCCCTGGCCCAGGTCTCGTCGGAGCGGATGCGATAGCCGCCGCGCGGGGCGGGCGGGGGCTTGGCGCCTCGCTCGCGCGTGTCGGGCTCGGCGTCGTACCAGACCCCGCGCGTCGGCGGGTCTGCGTCGTCCCAGGACGCGGCGTTCTCGAAATCCGGCATGGCCCCTCTCTCCGTCCGGCGGCGTCCCCGCCGCGGTGAAACCGGCCATTGTAAGCGAGGCGGGAGCGCCGTTCGGTGTTTTGGGTCTCAGCGGGAAGGGGCGTTGATTGGATGAGGGAATTTCGAGTGAGTTTGGATGATTGGGCGGTTGGGGGCACGGCTCCCTCTCCCGCTGGGAGAGGGCTTGAGCGTCCAAGAGCGGAGCGATTGGGAACGCGAAAGGGTGAGGGTTCGTCGTTTGCCGAGACCCACCCATCTCGCGACGGCTCACGCCGACTGGACCAACCGACCCTCACCCTTTCGGCTAAGCGGATCGCTCCGCTCTCCGAGCCTCAAGCCCTCTCCCACCGGGAGAGGGACCAGGCGAGCCGATACGTCCCGCGTCCGTTGAACGCCAGCCAGCCTCGGTCGCGGAGGACCTGGAGCTGCTGCCTGATCTTGGGGCGGACGTTGCGGTTGCCGGGATAGAGCGCCGAGAGGGCGGCCTCGTGTGCGTAGACGTCGTCGAGGGTGAACTCCGGGCGTCCCACCGCCTCCACCGCGCGCATGACGGCCAGCAGCCAGCCGCGCGCGTTCAGGCTGGCGTCCTTCAGGAACAGGGTGGAGCGCCAGCGGTCCACGACCTCGGCGCGCGGCGTGACCGCGCCGCCGGTGATCAGGGGGATGCGGCCAGACAAGGGCACGTCGCCGATCAGGATGTTGCAGCCCTGCCATCCGGCGCGGCGGGCGTTCGGGCCGAGCGGCTTTCGCGGTTCGATCAGGTCGGCGGTGAAGAAGTGGCGGGGCACGACGATCAGGTCGGTGACGCGGGCGCGGCCCGGATCGTAGCTCATGACCATCAGGCTGGGGTTGTTCCGCGCCTTCAGCCGGGCGGTCATCGCGCCATAGGCGCCATCCATGATCCGCCGCTTGATCGGCCCGCGCTGGGCCTTGAGCTCATACTCCTCGGCGCAGACGGAGCAATGGAAGTCCGCGACGGGCGCATTGGCCTTGAACGCGGCCAGAGGCTCCGCGCCGCAGGAGGGGCAGAAGCCGTACATCGCCATCCAGCCCTCGGACAGGACGCGGACGTTCTGCGACGCGCTGGCGAAGACGGCGGCGTCCTCGGCGAAGCCGAGATTGCGGAAGGGTTCGTCGTCGGCGGCCATGCCTCAACATGGCGGCGGCTTGGCTAATCAGCCCTTACCGCGCCTGTAGTCGTCGACGTCGTTCCAGCCTTCGTCGATGGCAGACATGCGGACCGCGTCGAACTCGGTCACGCCTTGGTTCTCCCAAGTGACTTTGACGTGGCCTTCGTAGACGAGATCAACGGCCTCCTCGGCGGAGTCAGCTTCGACCTCGCACGTACCGTCGATGTAGGCGTCCACACGGGAAGGGATGCGGAACGTGGCCATGACGCTAGAGCAGCTGGTTCAGTGCGATGAAGAGTTTCTCGAATCGCGCCCCAGCCTCGGGGTGCTCTGCCAGTATTCGGGAAGCTTCTTCTGGGTTCTCAAAGTACCAAGACGCGGGGCCGAAATGATCGAACTCTGGCCAAGCCGGCCGAAGTCGAAAGACTCCCTCTACCATCTTAACGATGCGATCTGACTTGGGCTCAACGTCGGATAGGTCTTCAATCTTCAGCTTCGGTTTCAGCTTATAGGAGGAGTTGACAATCTCAACATAGGCTTCAGGTCCGAAGAAGTCTTCGATGTCTGAGTGATCTTGATCAAGAAAGTCACTAGTAGTGAAAAAATGTCCTGACTTGAGTATATTGGATGAAAGTATCTGCTCCACCTTCCGCCGGTCGGTCGGGCCAAAATCGGACAGCGCTGCAACGTGCAGGCCGTTGCCGCCAAAGAGGGATATGAAGGGTTGCAGCTTATCAATTCCGCCTGACGGGCAGATTACCCACCTTGGGTCGAGGCGCGTTCCCCCCTGCTTCTCAAGCGCACGCGAGGCGGCTTTCAAGAATAGTATGTCGGATGGCCCTTCAACCAGAAGCGTGTGTTCTCCGATGAACAATGACTGGGCGATGTCGTACCCGAGCGCGCCTTGGAGTGGGAACAGTGTGTCGCGGTCGGTCGCGAGGGTATCGGATCGGACCTTTGTCCCATGAACTTCGACCCTCCCGTTGGCGGTCGGTTTGATGACGTCCTCGACTACGCGAACGGCCGAAAGATCTTCGCTTGGTATTAGAAACGGTGAGTGTGTTGTGAATATTACCTGATGGTGTGGCTTCAGCTTCTCATAGATGTAACGAAGCAGATCACGCTGGGCTTTTCCATGAAGTGTCAGACCGGGCTCATCGAGCAAAATTATAACGTTTCCATCCTCATTCTTGATCTGAGTGAACTCCACCAAGAATGAGAAAAACCAAATAAATCCAGCACTCCTTTCGGAGAACGGCACCGAGGCACGGTGATTTGTGTTCTTGACACGAGATCTTATCACCGTGCCCTTGTCAAAGGGCGCAGGATCACCAGCCCTGCCCGGTGAGACGTCGACTTCTACTTCCAGGGCTGTGTTCTGAGACCAGTACTCAAATATCTGGTCTGTCAGTCTGTTTGAAGCCGATTCACATTCAGATTTCAGCTCCTCGTAGCGGTCTGCCCCTGATATATCTTCTAGATCAGTTCCTGCATACTCCAGGAATTGCAAGAATATAGCGTCGGAGCGCGACAGTCGTCCGTTCGCCCGGTCTGCAAGTATCTTTTCTACCTGAACCTCGCCAGACATCCTATCAAAGTGCGAAAAAAGCTTAAAGCGCGGTGTTGTTGCGTCCAAGATGGCTCGCGCTTTTGACAAGGCGCTGTGGCCTGGAAATTTTTTGATCTCGTCGAGGAGAGCTGACTGTTTGTCGCTAGGGGAGGTCAGTTCTGAAAGAATTTTCGCGGCTGCCGCCGTGGTAGAAACATCCTTTAGTGGCCCGGCCTCAACGGCGTCGAAACGATGCCGCTTCATCATGTTCTCGAGAACGACTTTTTCGTTCACAGGCAAATTCCAGTGCGTTCCGACGGAGCCATAGTATTTGGATATCTTGGCGTTGGCGCCTGTGTAGGCACCTTCTCCAAAGGCGTTAGTGAGCGCGGCAACTTCTGCGTCACTCAACGACCAATCCGAGGAACACACTAACGCCTCAGAACCCCCATGCCGTTGTTTGTACTCCGCCCGGAAACGTCGCGGATAGTCGATGACCTTGTCGTACTCCTCTTCCTCTTCGCCATAGGGACGTAGCTGATGAAGGGCGTTGAGCACCGCCGTCTTTCCGGCCTCGTTCTTCCCGACCAAGCACGTGACGTCGCCTATCGTGAACGGCTCGGAGTCCTCCACGGAGCGGTAGTTCTTGATGTGAACTTGTTTGAGTCTCATCTCGCCCTCACGTTGTGGCGGGATCGTTAACGATTAGCGGCCCTGGGTCAAGCTGACGTTCGATCTTTGTTCCCACACGGGCCGCGGCCAAGGGACAGTCACCTACCGCCCCTTCCTGAACCGCTCCGCCTTCTCCGCATTGGCCTCCGCGCGCCAGCGCTTGGGCGCGGCGGTGTCGACGGCCTCGCCCTCGGCGGTCAGGACCTCGTTGGCGAACTCCAGGTCCATGAGCTTCATGCGCTTGATCTCGTCGCGCAGGCGGGCGGCTTCCTCGAACTCCAGGTTGGAGGCGGCCTCGCGCATGCGGCTCTCCAGGTCCTTGAGCGCGGCCTGGAAGTTGGAGCCTGTAAAGGGCTTGGCCTGCTCCTTGACGCCCGGCGCCGTGAGCTTGTCCAACGCGCGGCTCTCATAGGGGCTGTCGAGGATGTCCTTGATCTCGCGCTTGACGCTCTCGGGCGTGATGCCGTGCTCGGCGTTGTAGGCCATCTGCCGCTCGCGACGGCGGTTGGTCTCGGCGATGGCGCGCTCCATCGAGCCGGTCATGCGGTCGGCGTAGAGGATGACGCGGCCGTCGACGTTGCGGGCCGCGCGGCCGATGGTCTGGATCAGCGAGGTCTCCGAGCGCAGGAAGCCCTCCTTGTCCGCATCGAGGATGCCGACGAAGCCGCACTCCGGAATGTCCAGGCCCTCGCGCAACAGGTTGATGCCGATCAGGCAGTCGAAGGCGCCCAGGCGCAGGTCGCGCAGGATCTCGATCCGCTCGAGCGTGTCGACGTCGGAGTGCATGTAGCGGACGCGCACCCCCTGTTCGTGCATGTACTCCGTCAGGTCCTCGGCCATCTTCTTGGTCAGGGTGGTGACGAGCGAGCGGTAGCCGCGGGCGGTGGTGGCCTTGACCTCGTCGATGACGTCGTCGACCTGGTTGCGGGTCGTGCCGCTGACCGGGCGGATTTCGACCGGCGGGTCGATCAGGCCGGTGGGGCGGATGACCTGTTCGACGAAGACGCCGCCCGCGCGCTCCATCTCCCACGGGCCGGGGGTGGCCGAGACGTGGACCGTCTGGGGCCGCATGGCGTCCCACTCGTCGAACTTCAGCGGGCGGTTGTCGATGCAGCTGGGCAGGCGGAAGCCGTATTCGGCGAGCGTCAACTTGCGACGATAGTCGCCCCGGTACATGCCGCCGATCTGGCCGATGGTGACGTGGCTCTCGTCGACGAACAGGAGCGCATTGTCGGGGATGTATTCGAAGAAGGTGGGCGGGGGCTCGCCGGGCGCGCGGCCGGTCAGCCAGCGGGAATAGTTCTCGATGCCGGCGCAGGAGCCGGTCGCCTCCATCATCTCGATGTCGAAGCGGGTGCGCTGTTCCAGGCGCTGGGCCTCCAAGAGCTTGCCGTTCTCGACCATCCAGTCGAGCGTCTCCTTCAGCTCGGCCTTGATGCCGTGAATGGCCTGGTTGAGCGTCGGGCGCGGCGTGACGTAGTGGCTGGCGGCGTAGACGGTGACCTCCTCCAGGTCGGCGGTCTTCTTGCCGGTCAGGGGGTCGAACTCGGCGATGGCCTCGATCTCGTCGCCGAACAGGCTGACGCGCCAGGCGCGGTCCTCCAGGTGGACGGGGAAGATCTCGATGGTGTCGCCGCGCTTTCGGAACATGCCGCGCTCGAAGGCGGCGTCGTTGCGCTTGTACTGGAGCGCGATCAGGTCGGCCCGGAGCTTGGCCTCGTCGATGGTCGCCCCGACCTTCAGGTCGAAGGTCATGGCCGTATAGGTCTCGACCGAGCCGATGCCGTAGATGCAGCTGACCGAGGCCACGACGATGACGTCGTCGCGCTCCAGGATCGCCCGCGTCGCCGAGTGGCGCATGCGGTCGATCTGCTCGTTTATGGAGCTGTCCTTCTCGATGTATGTGTCGGTGCGGGGGACGTAGGCCTCGGGCTGATAGTAGTCGTAGTAGCTGACGAAGTACTCCACCGCGTTGTCGGGGAAGAAGGCCTTGAACTCGCTGTACAGCTGGGCGGCGAGAGTCTTGTTGGGGGCCAGGATCAGGGCGGGGCGCTGGGTCGCCTCGATGACCTTCGCCATGGTGAAGGTCTTGCCCGAACCGGTGACGCCGAGCAGCACCTGATCCCGGTCGCCGGCCTCGGCCTGGGCCACCAGCTCGGCGATGGCGGCGGGCTGGTCGCCGGCGGGGGTGTAGTCGGTGACGAGGCGGAAGCGCCCGCCCTTCCTGTCGGCGGCGCGCTCCGGGCGGTGGGGTTTCCAGTCGCTGGGCGCGCCGGGGGCCTCCTCCGGCGTCAGGCGGGGGCCGGTGACGGGCGCGAACATGGGCATCTTCGCCATGACGTCGGGCAGGGGGGCGCCGTCGCGGACGAAGGGCGTCTGCGCCTCCGCCACGCCGGGATTGGGCGTGTGCACCGGCTTCTTCGCGCGCGGGGCCTTGGCGGAGGGCGTGGAGGAACGGTTCATGAACGTGAATGTAGGGCGCGGGCGGGGGCTGCGCCAGACAACGCGCGGGGCGGAGGGGGGATGCTGACAGGAGGTGTCAGGAGCGCGCCACCCAGCGGCCGTCGTCCAGACGCTCGACGTGGCCATAGCGATGCAGGGTCGTCAGCACCCGGCCGATGCGGGAGGCGAGACGCCGGCCGCCGCTGAAGCGTCGCGCGAGGCCGTCGACGTCGAGCGCGCCTTCGGCGTCGGCCAGGGCGGCCTGGACGGCCAGGGGCTGCTCGTAGCGGTCCGGAGGAAAGGCCGGGCGGCGACCGGCAGATGAGGGGCGGGCGAGATCCGGGTGCGGGGTTTCGGTTTCACGGAGGGGCGGGCCGCCTCGCCCGGGCCGCCAGTCGGGCCGAAGCCAGCGGACGCGACCGCGCGCCTCCTCGGCGCCGCGCACCCGGTTCAGGGCGGCGAGCTCGGCGATGATCTGTCGGTCGGCCAGGTCGGCGGGCCAGCCGTAGGCGGCGGCGACGAGGCCGTCGATCTCGTCGTGAAGCTCGCGCAGGATGAGGACGCGCCCGCGCGTGGCGGCGTCCTTCTGACGGTCGTCCAGACCGGCGCCGGCGCGGACCGCCTCCAGCAGATTGTAGAGGCCGGTCAGGGAGAGGTCGGCGTGCTCTGTCAGCACCGACCGGCGGTGCCGCTCGAGCGCCTCGCCCGCCGTCCGCAGGCGCGCGCGCCTCGCCGGGTCGAGATCGGGGAAGGGGAAGGGATCGAAGCAGCCGCTCTTGGTGTAGCGCGGCCGATCCTCGAGACTGCCGCCCCGCGCCCGGCACCAGAGCGCGTGAGGTCGCGACGACAGGACCGACAGGATCGCCGCGTCGTCGCTGGCGACGCAGACCAGCATGTTGTCCGGCAGGATGGCGGCGTCGAGGAACTGGAACACCCGGTGCTTCGTCGTTTCGACGGTGACGATGTAACGCGCCAGGCCGTCCAGAGCCGGCCGGAAGTCGCCGCGCGGCTCGCCGAAGATCCACCAATTGTTGCGATAGGCGGCGCGGCGGTTGGCGTCCCGGCCGATCAGGACGCCGCGGTCGTCGCGGACCTCCTTCACGGTCTGGATCAGGTGGGCGTAGACCTCCGGAAAGCGGTCGCGCACCACCTCGCGGTCCAGGCCGTAGAGATCGATCACCAGGGCGTCGCGGCTGTGGCCGGTCAGGTCGCGTCCGTTGCGATAGGGCCTGATGTGGCGTTCCAGCCCGGGCCTTCGACCCAGACCGAGCGCGGCGGCCTGGGCGCGGCCGATGATGAAGCCCGCCCCGTGCAGCTTGACGCCCGGCGAGCAAAGGCCGGAGTTGGCCGCCAGCGGCCTGGCGCGTCCGGCGTCCGTGCCCACGCTGAGGTCCGGATTGATGCGGCCCCGTTCGCCGACCAGGGTCACGACCGGGGCGTCCGTATCCAGCTCCGATTCCGATGCGACGGTCAGGCGCTCGCCCTGATGGAAGCCGCCCTCGGCGACCGTCATGGCGATGCGAACCGCCGCGCTGTCGCTCGCCGCCCGGGTCCAGGGATGGTCGGGGACGGCGTAGACGAGGCTGAGCGGGCGCGGACCGGCCATCCAGCGGTCCAGGGTGCGTCGCTGGAAGGTCTGGGTGATGGAGTTGGTGGTGACGAAGCCGAAGCGCCGCAGCCGCGATCCTGGCCGGGTCAGGAGGTCGGCCGCCCGGTCCCACCAGTACATGACCAGGTCGGCGCTGTCGTTCATCTGGGGATGGACGCGCCACAGCGCTTCGGCATAGCCCTCGTCCTGCCTGGCCCGCAGGTCCTTGCCGCCCATGAAGGGCGGATTACCGACGATGAAGTCCGCGTCGGGCCAGTCGGGCCGGCGCGCATTGGGCCATTCCGGAACGGCCCCGTCAGTGGACATGCGGAACCGCAACTCCGGCCAGCCGTCCCAGGTGAGGATCGCGTCGCGGTGCACGATGTTGCCGTGGGCCCGCAGGATCGGCTCGGCCGGATGTCCGGTGTGGTTGCGGTAGTGCTGCTGCAGCCAGCCGATCCACAGGACGAGTTCCGCGATCGCGGCGGCCCTGGGATTCACTTCCAGACCCAGAAACTGGCTGGGGTCCACCGTGCCGAGATCCAGATGGTCGGTCTCGCCGAGATCGGTCAGGGTTTCGAGGACCTCGCCTTCCAGCCGCTTGAGCAGTTCAAGGCTGACATAGAGAAAGTTCCCGGTCCCGCAGGCCGGGTCGAGAATGCGCACCGCGCGCAGGTCGGTCAGGAAGCGGCGGGCCAGCCGAACGGCGCCGCGCGTGTCGCCTTCGTCGCGGGCCTGTTCGACGCCGGTCGCGACCTTGCGCCAGTCGCGCCGCAACGGCTCCATGACGGTCAGCTCGACGAGCCGTTCGACATAGCGCCGCGGCGTGTAGTGGGCGCCGAGCCGCCGGCGTTCGGCGGGCTGCAGCGCGTGTTCGAGGAGGGAGCCGAAGATGGCCGGCTCGACCTCGCGCCAGTTGCTTCGGGTGGCGAGCAGCAGGCGGTTCAGCTCGGGAGCGCCCAGCGGAAAGACGCGGCTGTCGGCGAACAGCCCGCCATTGATGTGGGGCACATGACAGCCGAAGGGCTCGAAGTAACGCTGATGGTGCTCTGGCGCGTTGAGCTGGAGCCAGAGGCGCTGGAACAGCGGCGCGAAGCCGGCGGGCGATCGGATGCAGTCCTGGATCGCGGCCACCAGCCGGTCCTTGGGCAGCAAGCCGACATCGGCGGCGAAGATGGTGAAGATGCAGCGCATCAGGAAGTGCGCCACCTCGGCGGGATCGCGCCCCTGCGCCTCGAGCGTGCGGGACACCTGGGCCAGTTCGTCGACGATCTCGCGTGTGATGGCGGCGGCGCGGGGCGTGGGGTCGAGCGAACCGGGATCGGTCCAGATCGCCCGGATCAGGTCCTGAATGTCCGGCCGGGCCAGATCGTCATGGCTGAAGCGGAAGCGTCTCCGGTCGGGGAAATGGCCATAGCCGCGACCGGTGCCGGTGAAGTCGGCCCAGACCTCGAAGCTACGGGCCACGTCGCAGATCAGAATGAACGGCGGCGCCGGATGGTCGGGGGGAAGATCGGCCACATAGGCCTTGGCCTGCGCCCGCGCGTTGCGCATCAGCGTGTCCCAGCCGCGACCCGCCGCGTGATCGGAAGCCCCCAGCATGTCCGCGGCGACCTCGACGGCGTCGAACGGGGCCGCTTTGGTGCGGTCGGACCAGCGCGACTGCTTGGCCTCGAGAACGAAGCAGCCGCGCTTGTAGAGGTCGATGCGGCGCGGCTTCCCACCTTCGTCGAACGAGGAGCGCACGGCGCGCTCGAAGACATAGTCGTTGTGGGCGGACGAGGCGCTGGCGGGGTCCGGCGTGGGCAGGTCGAGCGCTCTCAGCATCTCCACAAGATAAAGCGGAGCGTTGCCACGCTCAGCGCCGCCTTCGCAGGCACGCCATTTCGCGATGAACTGATGAATATCCAATCCCGCCCCCTCAGCCGCGAGGCGAGCAGGATTGAACAACCTAGACGAGATTTACAAGAGCAGTGTTCGCTCGAAACGAGAGATGCTCGCTATCGACCTCGCTATGGTCGTACTTGTCGCGTCTCCCGGAACAGAGCCGCCGCGACCAGCCAGGCGGCGGTGAACACCCCGGTGGTGACGAAGATCACGACGGGCCATTTCTCCGTCCCGGCCCCCCAGTCGGCGACATAGGCCCAAGTCCCGATGCCGAACTGGACGGCCGCTGCGGCGGTGAGGACGGCGCTCATCCCGCCGGCGCGGAAGCGGACCAGGATCGAGCCGAACAGAACGGTGGCCAGCACCAGGCCGAACCACAGGTTCCGGGGGTTGTCCTCCGAGCCGATGACGCCCACGGCGCCGTTGATCCAGAACAGGAGGATCGACGCGGCCAGGGTGACCAGCACGCCCAGGCGATAGCCCCAGTCCCGCGAGGCGCGGACCACGACCTCGCAGACCAGGCCCGCGCCGATCAGGATCGCGCCGGCCAGCAGGAAGTCGAAGGCGGTCCATTGGACCTCCGGGTTGAAGCGCATGGCGACGGCGGGGGTGACGAGCAGCGCGGCGACGCAGCCCCAGCCGATGAGGCGCAGGATCGGCAGCAGACGCTCGGGCGGAGCGGTGGGGGTCGGGGTGTCGGTCATTGCCTTGGGCTCCGGATCGGGTGAGGCTTGGAGCGTGGCGGAGGGGGCGGTGAGCGTCCTGAGCCGGGCCTGAGGAAACGCTGAAAACCGTGCCGCGCCGCGTCTATCGCTTCGACCGCTTCGAACTGGACCCCGAGGACCGGCGCCTGGCGCGGGACGGGGCGGCGGTGGAGGTCAGCGGGCGGTATCTGGACGCGCTGGTGCTGATGGTCTCCGAGCCGGGGCGGCTGGTGACCAAGGACCGGTTCCTGGAGGAGGTCTGGAAGGGCGTGCCGGTGACGGACGAGGCCCTGACCCAGGCCATCCGGTCGCTGCGGCGGGCGTTGGGCGATGACGCCGCGCGGCCTCGCATGATCGAGACGGCGCCGAAGCACGGATATCGCTTCATCGCTCCGGTGACGGTCGTGGAAGACGGAGAGGCGGCGGGTCCGGCTGCGGCTGCGGCTCCCTTGGCGGTGAGCTCGGCGGTCGTGGGCCGGACGGAGCGGGCGCTGGATCGGGTGTTCGAGGTGGGTCGCGCGGGGACGCTGGGCGGCGGGGCGGCCGGGGCGGTCGGGGGGCTGGTCTACGGGGCGCTGGGCGTGCTGGGCGGCGAGGGCGCGGGCGCGTCCGGCGTGCTGGTGATGATCTGCGTGACGGCGCTGGTCGGACTGGCGGGCGGGGCGGGCGTGGGCTTCGGCATCGCGGCGGGGGAGCGGGTCGCGGGGGGCGCGCTCGGGCGGATCGGCGGCGGGCTCGTGGGGGGGCTGGTCGTGGGGGCGGTGGTGCGGCTGCTGGGGCTGGACGCTTTCGACCTGCTGTTCGGCCGGGCGCCGGGCGCGATCACCGGGGCGATGGAGGGGGCGATGCTGGGCGGGGCGGTCGGTGCGGGCGTGGTGCTGGGCGAGCGGCTCGGCGGGTCCTGGCGCAGGCGGGCGGTGGTCGGCGGTCTGGCCGGCGCGGTCGCGGGCGTCGGCATCGTGCTGGCCGGGGGGCGGCTGCTGGTCGGCAGTCTGGCCACCTTGGCCGAGGCCTTTCCGCAGTCGCGGCTGACGCTGGATCCGGTCGGCGCCGTTTTCGGGGAAGCGGGCCTGGGGCCGGTGTCGCATGCTGTGGCCAGCGGACTGGAGGGGATGCTGTTCGCGGGCTGCGTCGTCGCGGCCATCGCCCGGGTGCGCTCCAGCGCGGCATCGGGCGATCTGGACGGGCGCGCGGACGGACTCTAGGGGCTCGGGCAGGGCGGCGGCGGCGACTTCGGGAGAGGCGGATGGACAGGGGACGGACGACGGCGTGGGCCTTGGCGCTGGCGGGGCTGATCCCGTTCGTGAGTTGCGCGGTCATGGTGGCGCTCGGCGAGGCGCGGGCGGAGGTCTGGCTGAGCGCGCTGATCGCCTATGGGGCGGTGATCCTGTCGTTCCTGGGCGGGACGCGGTGGGGGGCGGCGCTGGCGGGCGGAGGGGCGGTGGACCCCGTGACGCTGGTGCTCAGCAACCTGCCGGCGCTGGTGGCGTGGGCGGCGCTCCTGCCGCTGGAGGCGCCGCAGGCGGCGCGGCTGGGGCTGCTGTCGGCGGGGCTGGCGCTGATGTGGCTGTGGGACCGGCGGCGGGGGCCGGCGTGGTACCCGGCGCTGAGGACCACGGCGACGCTGGGGGCGCTGATGTCGTTGGGGCTGGCGGTGGTGGTTTCAGGCTAGACCAGGCTGTCCCAGGCGAGCGCATGGACCCGGTCGCGGCCGAGCGCGGCGACCAGCGGCGGCGTCGGGAACAGGCCCGCCACGGCGGGGTCCAGCACATTCAGCCCGCCGGTGAAGGCGCCGAACGCGGGCAGGATCAGGCGGCGTCCATCGGTGAGGAAGCAGGGACGGCGGACCATGCGCGCATGGGCGACCACGCGGGCGCAGGGGTGCAGGTGGCCGGCGACCTCTCCCGGGCGGGGCCGGGTCTCCGGCTCATGGGTCAGGTGGAGCGCACCGAGCGCCAGCTCGGGCACGACGCGACCGGGCAGGGCGAGGAGGCGCTCGAAGTCCCCGGCGGCGAAGGTCGCGGATGACGGAGTTTGCGGGGTGAGCGCCTCCCGGTCATGGTTGCCCTCCAGCCAGATCCAGTCGCGGCCCTCGGCGAGACGGTCCAGCCGGACCCGGTCATCGGTCGCCATGCGCCCGACCGAGCGACTGTCGTGGAAGCTGTCGCCCAAGAGGACGACGCGGTCGGGCTGGAGCTCGGCGAGCTCGGCCTCCAGCCGGTCCAGCGTGGCGCGGCTGTCGTAGGGCGGCAGCATCTGGCCGCGCGCGGCGTAGGCCGACCCCTTCTCGAGATGCAGGTCGCCCGCGACCAGGGTTCCGTGCGCGGGCAGCCACAGGGCGCCGGAGCAGCGCAGCACGCACAGCTCACCCATCACGCGCACGGACAGGGAGCCGCAGGCGCGCCGCGCGGGGGTCAGGGTCTGTCGCAGGGCGGCGTTCATGCGGCGCCCTGAAGCTCGGGCGGAGCGTCTTCCATGACCTCGTCGATCAGCTCCTGGGCCGAGGCCTCCAGGATCATGTCGGCCGCGTCGCCGCCGACCCGCTCGCGCCCGATCATGACCAGCACCGGCACGCTGAACGGAGAGGCGCGCTCGAGCGGCGCATGGCGGATGTGCCCCGCGATCCGCGTCAGCAGCTGACCCAGCCGGGCGACGTCGAGCAGGCCTGAGGCGGCGTCGGCGCGGGCGGTGCGGAGCAGCAGGTGGTCGGGCTGATGGCGGCGGAGCACGTCGTAGATCAGGTCGGTCGAGAAGGTCACCTGGCGGCCCGTCTTCTCGGCGCCGGGCTGTCGGCGCTCGATCAAGCCGGAAACGAGGGCGCAATTGCGGAAGGTGCGCTTCATCATAAAGCTCTCCTCCAGCCACGCCTCCAGATCGTCGCCCAGCATGTCGGGCTGGAACAGGGCGTCCCAGTCCAGGCCGTCCATCGGCCGGATCGACCAGATGGCGAGGGAATAGTCCGTGACCACGAATCCGAGCGGCCCGACGCCCAGCCGGTCCAGCCGTCGGGTCAGCAGCATGCACAGGGTGGAGTGGGCCAGACGCCCCTCGAACGGATAGGCCACCAGGAAGTGGCGGCTGCCGCGCGGGAAGGTCTCGACCAGCAGGCTGTCGGCGTCGGGGATGAGGCTGCGCTGCTCCTGCAGTTCCAGCCACTCCTGAACGTCGGGCGGCAGGACGCGCCAGTGGTCGCGGTCCTGGATCATGCGGCGGACACGGGCCGCGAGCGAGGTGCCGAGCGGGAACTGGGATCCGCCCCACGACGGGATCTTGGGGTCCTTGCCGGTGGCGTGGGTGACCAGGGCGTCCATGCCGCTGATGCCCTGAAACGCCCAGACCTGCCCGGCGAAGACGAAGGTGTCGCCGGGGCTCAGCTGCTCGAAATACCACTCCTCGGCCTCGCCGACCTTGCGGCCGCCGACCAGCTGCTTGGAGGCCCCGCCGCGGCGGGACGCGACGCGGACGTTCAGCGTCCCCGCCGCGACGATGGCCCCGACGTTCATCCGGTGACGCTGGGCGATCTGCTGATTGCGGACGGTCCACTTGCCTTCCGCGTTCCGCACGATGCGGGCGAAGCGGTCGTAGGTGCGAAGGGCGTAGCCGCCGGTGGCGACGAAATCGACGACCTCTTCGAACGCTTCATAGCTCAGGCCGCGATATGGCGAGCAGCCGGTGACCTCCGCATACAAATCATCCATGTCGAAGGGCTCGGAACAGGCCACGCCCATGACGTGCTGGGCGAGCGTGTCGAGCGTGCCGATATGGTGCGGCTCCCAGTCGAAGGCGTTGTCGGCCACCGCCTCGCGCGCCGCCTGGCATTCCAGCAGTTCGAACCGGCTGGCGGGGACCATTAGGGCGCGGCTGGGTTCGTCGAGCCGGTGGTTGGCGCGGCCGATGCGCTGCACCAGGCGGCTGGAGCCCTTCGGCGCCGCCATCTGGATGACCAGGTCGACGTCGCCCCAGTCGATGCCCAGATCCAGCGTCGAGGTGCAAACCACGGCCCGCAAATCCCCCCGCGCCATGGCCGCCTCGACCTTGCGCCTCTGCTCGGCGGCCAGCGAGCCGTGGTGCAGGCCGATGGGCAGGTTGTCGTCGTTGATGGCCCAGAGCTGCTGGAACACGAACTCGGACTGCCAGCGCGTGTTGACGAAGATCAGGGCGAGGTCGGCGCGCTGGATGGCCGCGTAGACCTCGGGGATGGCGTGCTGACCGGTGTGCCCGGCCCACGGGACGCGGCCTTCGCTGACCAGGACGTCGATTTCAGGGGGGGCGCCGGGGTCGCCGCGGACGATGACGACCTCACTCCGGCTCTCCGCCCCCTGGGCGGAGACAGGCGACCCAGTCGCCAGAGGCGGGCCCGTGCGTTCGGACTCGCTGCCCTCGGCAGGAGAGCGCCTTTGCGAGGACTCGCCCGCCTCTGCGCGCTCACGCGCGCTGTCTCCGCCCAGGGGGCGGAGATTGGGCGCCAGCCACTCCGCGATCAGGTTCGGATCGTCGATGGTCGCCGACAGGGCGACCCGTCGCAGCCCGGGCGAGAAGCTTTGCAGCCGTGCGAGAGCGAGGTTCAGCAGATCGCCCCGCTTGCCCGACCAGATGGCGTGCACCTCGTCCAGCACGATGCACTTCAGATCGGCGAAATAGGCTCGCGCCCCGCCCCAGGCGCAGAACAGGGCCAGCTGCTCGGGCGTGGTCAAAAGGATGTCGGGCGGATTGTCCCGCTGCCGCTGCTTCTTGGATTGCTTGGTGTCGCCGGTCCGGCTCTCGACATGGATGTTCAGCCCGATCTCGCGGATGGGCGTCATCAGGTTCCGCTCGACGTCGGTCGTCAGCGCCTTCAGCGGCGAGACGTAGAGGGTATGGATGCCGCTGCCCGGCCCGAACTCCGGCCGGGGACCGCGCTCGGCCAGGTCGATCAGGCTGGGCAGGAACCCCGCCAGCGTCTTGCCTCCCCCCGTCGGCGCGACCAGCAGGGCGTGCGACCCGGCCTCGGCCGCCGCGATCATCTCCAGCTGATGCCGACGCGGCGCCCAGCCCCGCCGGGCGAACCAGTCGGCGAACAGGGGAGAAAAGGTAGTCATTCGCCGGGACGCCGACCCTCGCAAGCTCCATTGCGCCAGACCCCGCCCGCATCGAGACAATCATCCTCGGCAACGAACTCCTCGCCCCAACTCACCCAAAGCAGCGCCAAGGCTGCGCTCACGCCAGCCGCGATCAGCCATGTTCTGGGAATCCGCCGGCTCATCGTTCGCTCCACGGCGATAGCACCCGGCATCCGCTGTGCTCGAAGTGGCGGACGTTGCGGGTCACCAGGGTCAGGTCATGAACCAGAGCGGTCGCCGCCAGGATTTCATCGGTGATGCCGACGTTCAAACCTGCCGATCGATAGGCTTCCGCCAAGATGGCCCATCGCTCTATCACGGCTAGATCCGCCGCAATGAGCCGGTCGCCGTAGTCCGCGATGATGCCGTCGATCCGCTCCCGAAGGACGCTGGCGCGGGGGTCGGCGCCCAGCCTGACCACGCCACGTCTCATCTCGCCGATGGTCAGGACGCTGAGGTGGAGCTTGTCGTCGAACATGTCTTACGGCGAACCCACCGAAAGCAGCCACTCGACAAACCCCGCGTTCGGCCGCGATTTCAGCGTTTCGCTGATCGCGTTCGTGTCGAGCAGAAACTTCAAAAAGAGAAATCTCTCGCCGGTCGGCGGTCCCGCTCGATTTCCACGCCATCCAAACGCGGGCCGTTCAGCAGCCATTCCTTGAAGGTCGGCTTGCGTTCGGACAGCCGACGGAAATCGGCCTCCGAGACGAGTCGATACTCGCCGTGCCCTTCAATGGGCACCGCCTGGGGGCCATCGCTATCGACCTTGGCTGCCATCGTGCGCAGCCACTCGTCGCTGGAAATCATCTTGTTCATCGTTCTCGACCATAGCGCATAGAGCCGGAGCAAACCAGATGTTCCCGTTCCGTTTCCAGTCGACGCACGCTATCTGTCACGCGTGTCCGACGGATCCGCCATCGCCAACCTTCGCCTGACTGGCGCCGAGCCGTGGCTCGACCTGCCGCCGGCGCTGGCCGTCCCTCCCGGGGCAGGCGCTGTTTGCGACGTCGATGGCGCGAGGAAGATCGGGCGGGGCGCGGCCGAGGGGGTCTTCACCGGCGGCCCGGTGCTGGTGGCCCACGCCAGCCTGACCGCGCGGCGGCTCGGCCTGTCGCCGCCGCCGCGGTCGTCGGACCTGCTGGATGTGCTGGAGCTCTGGGCCTTCGTGCGGCCGGCGACCTTCTGCGCGCCGTCGCCGAGCGGTCTGGCGCTGGCGCTCGGCATGAGCGAGCCCAAGGGGGCCGAGGCGCAGGCCGCCGCGCTGCGCGACGCCGCCGCGACCCTGCTCAAGGAGCTGGCCGACCCCGCCTATCCGCGTCGGGAGGACGCCTTCACCCTGGCCGAGACGCTGGGGCGCGCCGGGTGGGCCTGGGCGTGGCGGGTCTCCGGGGCGCTACAATCCCAGCCGCTGCGGGAGCGGCAGTATCGCGGGTCCGGCCTCGACGTCTGGGCGCGGCTGCCGGAGTGGGAGGACGACGCACCGCGTGGCGAAGCCGGCTCGGTCCCGGTCGACAGTGAATCCGCCCGCATCCGGCTGGAGAAGCTGCTGCAGCAGTCGGGCCTGGACGAAGCTCGGCCGACCCAGTCCGACTATGCGGCCGAGGTGGCCTACGCCTTCTCGCCCCGGAACGAGGAGGGCCGTCCGCGCATGCTGCTGGCCGAGGCCGGGACCGGCACGGGCAAGACTCTGGGCTATCTCGCGCCCGCCTCGCTGTGGGCCGAGCGCAATCAGGGGGCGGCCTGGGTCTCGACCTACACCCGCGCGCTCCAGCGCCAGATCGACCGCGAGATCTCCGCCCTCTGGCCCGACCCGGCCGAGCGCAAACGCAAGGCCGTGGTCCGCAAGGGCCGCGAGAATTACCTCTGCCTGCTGAACCTCCAGGACATGGTGCAGGCGGCCCAGCTGGGGAACGGCGACCTGATCGGCCTGGCCCTGACGGCGCGGTGGGCGCTGCATTCGCGCGACGGCGACATGACCGGCGGCGACTTCCCCGGCTGGCTGCCCGGACTGTTCGCGGTCGGGCCCAGCGCCCAGGCCAGCGCGGGCAATCTGGTCGACCGGCGCGGCGAGTGCGTTCACGCCGCGTGCTCCCACTACCGCACCTGCTTCGTGGAGAAGACCATCCGCGCCAGCCGCCGGGCCGATCTGGTCGTCGCCAACCATGCGCTGGTGATGACCCAGGCCGCCTTCGACGGCGCCCGCACCGCGCGCGGCCTGAAGCAGGACAATGAGACCGCGGCCCTGAAGCGCGTCGTCTTCGACGAGGGCCACCATTTGTTCGACGCGGCCGACAGCGCCTTTTCCGCCTGCCTGTCGGGTCAGGAGGCGGCCGAGCTGCGACGCTGGATCCGGGGGCCGGAGGGGCGCGGGCGTCGCGGACGCGGTCTGGAACAGCGGCTGGGCGACCTCTGCGCCGACAACGACCACGCGCGAAAGGCCCTGAACGACGCCATCCGCGCCGCCGCCGCCCTGCCCGGCGAAGGCATTTCGGGCCGCATCGCGCCGCCGTCGGGCGAGGTGAACCCCGTCGGGCCGATCGAGCAGTTCCTGATGGCGGCGTTGGAGCAGATCCGCGCGCGTACGTCGGAAGCCGCCTCGTCGGCGTCGTCGGAGTTCGGCACCGAATGCGCCGTCCGCCCCGCCACCGAGCCCCTGCTGGAGACCGCGCGCGGCGCCGCCCAGGCCTTGGCCGCCGTCGAGGCGCCGCTGCTGGCGCTTGCCCGGCACTTGGAGGACATCCTCGACGACGAGGCGTCGGAGCTGGACGGCGCCGCCCGTGCGCGCATCGAGGGCGCGCTACGGGGGCTGGACCGCCGGGCGCGCATGACCCTGCCCGGCTGGCGCTCCATGCTGGCGGCGCTGGAAGAGGGCGGGTCCGAGCCCGACCCCGACTTCGTCGACTGGCTGTCGGTCGAGACCGCCTTCGGCCGCATCCATGACGTGGCGCTGCGCCGTCACTGGATCGACCCGACCGTGCCGCTGGAGGCCGCCGTGGTCCTGCCCAGCCACGGCCTGCTGGTGACGTCGGCCACCCTGTCCGACCCGGTGGCGGAAGCGTCCGGCGGCGACCTGTTCGGCATGGCCCGAATGCGCACCGGCGCCGCCCGCCTGATCGAGCCCGCACGCACGCTGAAGGTCGAGAGCCCCTTCGACTATGCCACGAACAGCCGCGTCATCGTGGTCCAGGACGTGGCCAAGGACGACCCGCGCCAGACGGCAGCGGCCATGCGCGAACTGTTCCTGGCGGCCGGCGGCGGGGGGCTGGGCCTGTTCACCGCCATCCGCCGGCTGAAGGCGGTCTATGAGCGGTTGGGCCCGGACCTGGCCAAGGCGGGCATCCCCCTCTACGCTCAGCACGTCGATCCGCTGGAGGTCGGGGCCCTGGTCGACATCTTCCGCGCCGAACAGGACAGCTGCCTGCTCGGCACCGACGCGGTGCGCGACGGCGTTGACGTGCCCGGCCGGTCGCTTCGCCTGCTCGCCTTCGACCGCGTGCCCTGGCCGCGTCCGGACCTGCTGCACAAGGCTCGGCGCGAGAAGTTCGGCGGCCTGTCCGACAAGGGGCGCGGCTATGACGACGCCCTGGCCCGCGCCAAGGTCGCCCAGGCCTTCGGCCGCCTGATCCGCCGCGCCGACGACAAGGGTGTCTTCGTCATGCTGGACGCGGCCTGTCCAACGCGGCTGTTCGCGGCCCTGCCCCCGGGCGCCGAGGTCCAGCGCATGAGCCTGGTCGAGGCGATCGAGACGACGCGGGCGTTCCTCGCGCCCTGACCATTGCTTTTGTCGAAGCCCGGCGCGGGCACTTACTCCAGAGCTTCGCGGATGCAGCCGCCCAGGTTCGACAGGACGCTCTCCGAAACGTCCCGTCGCGGATGATCGAAATCGCGGATGTAGATCGTTCGACGAAAGCCGGCGGCTGTGGAGCCGATGCACTCCATTCTCTGCCACGACCCACGCTCCATTGTGTCGCCCAGCGCGACGACGACGACGGGCGCCGCGTGATCATCCGCAGCCACGACAGCGCGCATGCACGACCGGCGCGCCTCGGTCGGCTCCGCGTCGGGTCCCATGCAGCGACCGAGAGCCTCAAGAGAGACCGATGCCGGCCGCGCCGACACCTGCCCCTCAGCCGTCAGCGCGGCGATCAGCCGTCCAGACTCGACGCGAGCCGCCTCGTCCTGCCCGCCTAGCCAAACGAACGCGACCTTCACCTCCGGCGGCGGCATGGCTTGGGCTTGCGCCACACCCAGGCCCAGGGCGATCAAAGCCGAGATCATGCGTTTCTTCCTCGCGGCGACGCCGTCATTCGGGCTGCGGCCAGGCCGCCGCCGAGATCATCCCGATCCGGTTGACGTCGCCGGGCCAGAAGGCCCCCAGATATCGGGGCGCGGCCCCCACCTCGATCAGTTGCACATAGACCGGCGAGGAATCCGGAACCGGAGGCGGCGGAGGCGGCGGCGGGATGGGCGGCACGCCCGGCGCGGGCGACACCGGGGCCAGCGGCACCTCTCCCGGCCAGAACGGGCCGGCCGCCGCGCGACATGGGTCGTTCAGGGCGGCGTCGAGCACCCCCGCCTGACGCGCGTTCAGCCGTCCCCCTTCCGGCGGCCAGCGATCCACGTCAGCGAGCGGGCCGCCGTACCAGCGCGCCATGTGGGCCTCGTATTCGGGTGTGCCCTCCGGCGGGCGTTCCGGCGGCGAGGCGGCGCCCGAATGCCGGTCCTGCTTCCAGAACCACCACGACCCGTCGGCCTCGCGCCAGACCACGGTCCAGATCGTGTTGGAATGGCCGCCGCCCGGCGGAGCCACGACGCGGAACATCACCGGGGCGTCGGTGGGCGGCGACCGCCAGTCCCCCTCCGGGATCACGATCTCGTCGAACATCGCGGTCACGCGATCGCGGACGGCGATCGCCTCCGAGCGACTGGCCGCCGCCTCCACGCGCGCGATCTGGTCCCGCGTCGCCGTCGGGCATTCCGCCGATGCACTGGTCAGCAGGCTCGCTAGCGCCATCGCAGATAGTGTCTCGATCATGTTCGGCCTCCAAATCCACGGCACAATCGGTGGTCGGTCGACAGTCCGTCAACATCGCCGTGGCCGTCGTCAGCTTCAGTCAGGCCATGCCCACGGGTGGCCGCCCGACGTCCCTGACGATTTCCTTTCGTCCGCCTACAGACCCTTGACGCCTCAGCGCCAAACTTCACTGTGGAATGTGAGGTGGATGGAAGGGACGCGTCATGCTGCTGGAACTGATCGCGATGGCTGCGGTGGCGACCGCGCCCCAGGATTTCAACGGCTGGCCGGCGACAGTCACCCTGGAGTGCGAGGAGCATGCCGCGACCCGGACCGTCCGTCGCGACGGCCGCTGGGTCTTTGAGACTGCGCCGCCCGGGCCGGGACGATTCCAGGTCGTCATCGACGCGGCGAACGCTCGCATCGACGATCCCAACCGGCCCGGCGGCCATGTCCCGGTGCGGGTCGGTTACGGCGTGCTGCGCATCGAATTCCCGCCCAGCCTGCTGTCGGACTTCGAGGATTCGAGCTACACCTACTACCTGGCGCCGCCAGAGGCCGAGAGCGGCCAGTACCTGAGAACCTATGCAGACACCCAGGGCGCTTTGACCGTGGTCGGGGAGTGTCGCCGGCTTTGAGCGCGTCTAGGAGATCGGAAGTCCACCCATGATCCGCAACCTTTGCGCCGGCCTGATCGCCGTCGTCTTCGCTGCAGGCTCGACAGGGCCGGCCGGGGCCCAGGCCGCGCCGGAGTCTCTTCTCTCGGAGCGGATCGCGTCCGGCGCATCGTTCGTCGTGGTCACCAAGGATCGCGCGGTCCCGTTGCGCGCGGGCAGCTGGAGCTACCCGAACGGCGCGGACCGGTGGACGGTCTTCGAGGGACGCTACAATCCCGAGAGCGGCATCTGGGACACCGATGTCGTCGGCTTCCAGGTGCGCGGCATCGAGTATCACTCCTGCCCGCCCGACCTGGATCATTCCCGCTTCCGCTGCGGCGGCGTCCACACCTTCGGCCACCGGCTGTCGCGCCGGGTGACCCCGCGCGATCATGTGCTCGTCGTGCTCGAGAACGAACTGACCTTCGACGAGGCCGGCAACGTCTATCGCGAGGGCGAGCTGATCGGCATGGTCGCCACGCCGCCCAGTCCCTACTAGCCGGCCGGGGCCGGGGCCGGGGCCGGGGCTCAGGGCTTCAGCAGCACCTTGACGCAGCCGTCCTCCTTGTCGCGGAAGGTCTTGTACATCTCGGGCGCGCGACCCAGCGGCACCGTGTGGGTGATGGGCAGTTCGGAGTTGATCTGACCCTCTTCAATGCGGCGGAGCAGGTCGTCGGTCCAGCGCTTGACGCTCGTCTGGCCGGTCTTGAGCGTCAGCCCCTTGTTCATCAGGGCGCCCGTCGGGATCATGTTGGACACGCCGCCATAGACGCCCGGCACCGAGACCGTGCCCGCCGCCTTGCAGGCCATGATGGCTTCGCGCAGCGCCGGCGGCCGCTCGGTCTCCAGCTTCAGCGCCGTCTGGACCTTGTCGAGCAGGTGCAGCGCCTTGGTCGGGCCGTGCGCCTCCATGCCGACCGCGTCGATGCACTTCTCCGGCCCGTGGCCGCCGGTGATGTCCTTCAGGTGCTCCAGCACATTGGGCACCGTGCGCCGGTCCAGCACCTCCGCGCCGACGCTGCGGGCCAGGTCCAGCCGCTCGTCGACGTCGTCGATGGCGATGACCCGCTTTGCCCCCAGCACGATGGCCGAGTGGATGGCGAACAGCCCGACCGGCCCGCAGCCCCAGACCGCCACCGTGTCCTCGGGCGTGATGTCGGCCTGCACCGCCGCCTGCCAGCCGGTCGGCAGGATGTCGGACAGGAAGATGTAGCGTTCGTCCGGCCCGTCCTGCGGCACATGGACGACGGAGGTCGCGGCGAAGGGCACGCGCATGTACTCGGCCTGGCCGCCCGCATAGCCGCCGGTGATGTGGGAATAGCCGAACAGGCCGGCCGTCGTGTCGCCGAAGAACAGCTTGGCTAGGTCGGCGTTGCGGTTGGTGGTCTGGCAGACCGAGAAGTTGCCCTTCTGGCACTGCTCGCACTCGCCGCAGATCATCTGGAACGGCACGACCACACGGTCGCCGACCTTCAGGCCGCCGGCCTTGGCGGCGGCGCCGACCTCGACCACCTCGCCCATGGGTTCGTGGCCCATGACGTCGCCCGCGCACATGGTCGGGATCAGGCCGTCGTAGAGGTGCAGGTCCGAGCCGCAGATGCAGGTCGTGGTCACCTTGATGATGCAGTCGCGCGGGTCCTCGATCCGGGGATCGGGCACCTCTTCGCAGCGCATGTCCTTCTTGCCTTGCCAGCAGATCGCTTTCATCGCCGTTCTCCTTCAGACGCGGTTGCGTTGGACGGCGCCCATGCGGGTCGCGGTCAGGACATCCAGGGCGGTGATGGCCAGCACGGCGCCGAGCGCCATCCGGGCGTTGCCCGCCTTCGGATTGGTCGGACGGGCGAGCGCGCTCAGAACGGCGATGTCGAAGATGTCGCCGCCGACCCGGGCCCACAGCACGTCGGTCCGCGTCGGGTCCTCGGCCAGTTTGAAGCCGGTCCAGATCTCGCGCGCGCCGAATGTGGCCAGGACGGCGGCGGTCGGGGCCGCGATGCCGAAGGTCCGCTTGACCGAGCGCGGGAACAGCGTGCCCCAGACCCCCAGGCCGATGGCGGTCATGCCGATCATCATGGAAATCTGCGGCGTCACCGCCGGCTTGGCCCGGACGCGGTCGGTGGCCAGCTGGATCGGCGGTTTTCCGGGGAGACGAAGGCTGGTGCTCGGGGAGCGCAGGAAGTTCTCCCAGGCGGACATGTCGGAGCCGGAGGCCCCGGCGCCGGACGCACCGCCTCCTCGGACGCCGCGGATGGGTTCAGCAAGGCTCATGATGTCGCTCATCGGTCTACTGATGGATATGGCTTGGCTTACAAACAGTCTGAGCCGTGGCGCGGACCGTCTACGATGATCGGGAGCCCTCTTGCTTCGAAACGGTTCCCGTCTGTCCGTCGATCCCTGGACGAATATTCAGCTAGACCATTCGGACGCGCACGAGGGCGCCCTTGTGTCGATCGCCGCTCCGGCGGCGAACCGGGTCTAAGGTGACTCCGACAAGGCGCTGATTTCGCCGCGCGCTTGCTGTAACGAGCGCCCATGACCGACGCCGCCCCGCCCCGCCACAAACGCTCCGGCCTGTTCGCCCCGATCGGCCTGTTCCTGATGGCGCTTGTCGCCTGGTCGGTCTGGTGGTTCGTTCTGGCGGGTCAGGTGCGCGAGCGGCTGGACCAGCGCATCGAGGCGCTGGGGGAGAGCGGCTGGGACGTCGCCTACTCCGGCATAAACACCTCCGGCTGGCCCTTCCGGGTCCGGATCGGCGCCGAGAACGTTCGCGTCACGGCTCCGTCCGGCCATGCGCTCGCCGCGCCCGAGCTGGCGGCCGAGGCCAACGCATGGAATCCGGATCGCTGGGTGCTGGTCGCCGGCGACGGCCTGGTTCTGACGCGTGCGGGGAAGGGCGACGTGGCCATCGGCGGACGGGTGATCCGCGCCAGCGTCAGCGGCCTGACCCAGCGATGGCCCAATGTGGCGGTCGAACTGGCCGATGTGCGCTTCACCGCCCACCGTGACGCCGAGGTATTTCCGATCTCACAGGCCGAGCGGATCGAGGCCTATCTGCGCCCTCATCTGGCGCCGGCCGGAACGCCGGGTGTGGAGAGCAGCGTTGACGTGCTGTTCCGCCTGATCGACGCGGAGGGGCGCCCCGGCGGACCGGTCGAGGGCATGGCGCGAAACGGCAAGCTGACGCTGCAGATCGAGACGGTGATCGAGGACGCCGATCGCCTGCAGGGCGCCGACGCCGCCGGGGTCTTCTCGGCCTGGACGCGGGCGGGCGGGCGCTTCACCAACGTGCGGGGCGAGGTCTCGGCGGGCGAGAGCCGGGCGACGCTGGCCAGCGACGTCCTGTCCGCGCGGCCGGACGGACGGCTGGAGGGGACGCTGTCCGTGAACGCCCAACGTCCGATGGCCGCCATCGCCGGGCTGGCGGGGTCGCGCGACGGGGCGGTGGACCGCGCAGGCGCGGCGGGCGCGGCGGCAGCGAGCGCCGTCGAGGGCGGCGAGGACGTCGACATCGCCATCGTCTTCCGCGACGGCCGCACCTTCCTCGGCCCGTTCGCCCTCGCCCCCGCGCCCAAGCTGTTCTGATGCTGGAGGAGCCGGAGCTCGACACCGGGCGGCTGGCGCTGGATCGCGCCCTGCTGGAGGCGCTCGCCGCCCGCATGGCCGCCGGTGGCCACGGGCGCGCGGATGCCAGGGCCCTGGCTCTGCGAGAGGCCCTGCGCGCGGCCGGCCCGGCGCAAGCCGCCGTGCTGCGGGCCCTTCACGGACGGATCGAAGCTGCCGCGGGGCGCGGCATCGTCACGGTCGGAACGATGTCGGCTCTGCTGGCCGCCGACCGCTGGGGCGCGGCCGCACCGGTCGCGGACGCGGAGACGGCGCTGGTCCGCGTCGACGAGACCACCTCGGCCCTCATCGACCTCGGCGACCGGCCCTGGTGGGGGCGGCTGCTGGCGCGGCCCGATCTGCGGGTGGTGGAAGCCTTGCCGGACGACCGGGCGGGCGTTCCCCGCGCCCTGCTGATTTCGCGCGAGCCCGGCGGGCCCACGGGCGACGACCGGACCTTCTGGATCACCGACAGCGGCCTGCCCGACGCCCGCATCCGGGGCGATCTGGCGGCGCTTGGCCTGGCCGCGACCCTGATGACGCAGGCGGGCGGGTTGAAGCTCTACGCCATCGCGGGCTATGTGCAGCCCGAGGACGGGCGGCTGACAGAGGCGCCCGGCGCGCTGTCCGGCGTCATCGGATCAGCCCCGATCTTCTGAGAAAGTCCAAATGACCCAGGCCGCCCCCCAGCCGAAGCCCGGCATCCTCGACATCGCCCCCTACGTCGGCGGCAAGTCCTCCATCGCCGGCGTCGCCGAGCCGATGAAGCTGTCGTCCAACGAAAACGCCCTGGGGCCGGGCGAGAAGGCGCGCGCGGCCTATGAGGCGGCGATCCGGGCCATTCATCTGTATCCGGACGGTCGCGCGTCCAAACTACGCGCCGCCGTCGCCGAGCACCACGGCCTGGAGCCCGAGCGGCTGATCTTCGGCAATGGCTCGGACGAGGTCTTCGCCCTGCTCAACCAGACCTATCTGACGGCGGGCGACAACATCGTCACCGGCCAGTACGGCTTCCTGGCCTATCGCATCTCCGCGCGCGGCTGCGAGGCGACCGAGAAGCTGGCGCCGGAACCGAACTACAAGGCCGAGGTCGACGCCCTGCTGGAACAGGTCGATGACCGCACCCGCATCGTCTACCTGTCCAACCCGTCCAACCCGACCGGCAGCTGGAACACCGCAGACGAGATCCGCCGCCTGCACGAGGGCCTGTCGTCCAGCGTGCTGCTGGTCATCGACGAGGCCTATGCCGAATACGTCACCGAGCCGGGCTGGGAGACGGCCCTGCAGCTGGCGCGCGAGGCGACCAACGTCGTCGTGACCCGCACCTTCTCCAAGATTCACGGCCTGGGCGGGCTTCGCATCGGCTTCGGCTATGCGCCCTTGCACGTGGCGGAAGCCGTCGACCGCATCCGTCTGCCCTTCAACGTCTCGGTCCCCGGCATCGAGGCGGCGACCGCCGCTCTGGCCGACGAGGCGCATCAGAAGGCGTCGCGCGAGCTGGTCCAGACCTGGCGACCCCGCCTTACCCAGGCGATCCGCGGCTTCGGTTTCACCGTCCTGCCGTCGGCGGGCAACTTCATTCTGGTGCTCTTCCCGGACGAGAAGCGCAGTGCCGCCGCCGCCAACGACTATCTGAACTCAAAGGGCATCATCGTGCGCCAGGTCGGCGGCTACGGCATCCACGACGGCCTGCGCATCACGGTTGGCACCGAGGACCAGAACCGCGCGGTCATCGATGCCCTGAGCGAATTCGCCGCGAGCTGACGGCGCGGTCCCGGCCGGGGCCGCGTCGCCGCTTCGTCAGTATCCGGCCGGCAGTTGCAGGCCGTGGCCGTCGGGCGTGCTGTCGCTGACCGTGCCGATGGTCGAAGCGGGCCAGTGGGCCTGGATGATGCCCATCATGCCGCGTCCATACTGCGGGTTGGCGAAGTCCTGCCCCAGATCCGTCAGGATCGACAGCCAGCCGCCGGTCACCGCGCCCGCGTCACGCATGCGCTGGATGGCGTCGGCCTCGGCCATCGGGCTGTTGGAGCCCGAGACGTCGGTGATGACATAGACCTTGTAGCCGTTGCGCAGCAGGTCGAGCGTGGTGTGGAGCGTGCAGTTGTCGATCGAGATGCCGCCGATCACGATCGTCTTGCGGCCCGTGGACGCCAGCCAGGCCGCCAGCTCCGGCGTGTAGCCCGACACCTGGGTCCGGTTGAACCGGTGGATGTCGTGGGTCACGTGCTCGGTGATCTCGGGCAGGAAGGTCCCGTAGTAGTCGTTCTCCTCGCCCAGCACGATCGTCGGCACCCGGAACAGCGGGTTGAACTTGGCGAAGGCGGTGATGTTGTTCCGGAATTGGGCGCGTGGGATGGTGTTGATCAGATTGTCCAGGCCGGTGACGTAGTCGACATAGATCAGCACCGTGTCATCCAGCGCGGGCCTTGCGAGCGCGGCGGGCGCCGTGCTGTTCTGGTCCGTACTGTTTTGGGTTGTGGCGGTCTGAGCGTGCGTGGTCGTTGCGGCCGAGGCGAGCAGGATGGCGGCGGCGAGGGCGAGCAATGGCTGACGCATCTTCGATATCCCCTTGTGGCGACCCGTCGAGCGGGCGCGGGACCGTCTCTCAATGCGCGGCGGCGTGCGCGCCCGATCCTGCTTGGACCCGGCTCGATGTTGCTGGATTGGGCGAAGGCGCGACGCTCAGCCGGCTGACGCGGCCCAACGGGACGGTCACCGTGGGCGCGGGCGCGGCGATGGCCCTGGCCGTCCGCATCAACCTGATCGCGCGCGAGCGGTCGATGGAACGCCCGGACCCGGCGAGGCTGAAGGCCTGCGTTACGCCGGACTACTACACGCTGGCGCCCGCGGGCGGAGAGGCGGTGCTGGCGGCCCACGCCGCCCAGGAGATCCTGCTCCTGACGGTCGGGGTCGAGACCTTCCTTCGGTTCGGGGTGACGGATGAAGGCTGTCCCCTGGCGCCCCTGCGCGGGCGGGTGCTCGTCGATCCGGTCGTCACCGGTCTGGTGGAGCAGCTGGCCGATCCGACGTCAGCAGCCGACGCGGCCTACAACGAAAGCCTGTTGCGGACCTTGGTCCTGACGCTCGTGCGAACGGCCCGGACGCGCTCTAGAGACGCCTTGCGCGGGGGCCTGACGGCGCGCCAGCTGGCGGCGCTGAAGGACCATATCGAACCGCGCCTGCATCAGCGGCTGAAGACCACCGAGCTGGCGGACATCGCCGGTCTGTCCCCCTTCCACTTCGCCCGTGCTTTCAAGGCCTCGATGGGCGCACCGCCGGGCGAATGGATCCGTCTGCGTCGTTTGACCGTCGCCCAGACCCTGCTTGAGAAAACCCAGCAGTCCATCACCGACGTCGCCGCCGCCGTGGGATACGAGAGCCCCAGCCGGTTCGCCCGGGCCTTTCGCGCCGCCACGGGGCTGAGCCCCAGCCGCTTCCGCCGCGCTCAGGCCTGAGGCGGGGCCAGAAGCCGCGTCGAGGCCGTCTCTATCCGGCTCTCCAGCTCGGCCATGAACGGTCCACGCTTCAGATCGGCCGGAATGGGCGGCAGGAACTCATAGACCGCCACGCCGGGGTTCCGGCGGAACCCGTGAGCCGGCCAGTACACCCCAGCGTTGGTCGCCACCGGCGTGCACGGCATGGCCAGGTCGCGGTAGATGGCGGCGACGCCCGGCTTGTAGTCAGGAACCGCTCCGACCTCGGCCCGGGTGCCTTCGGGGAAGATGACGATCTGGCGGCCTTCGCCCAGCCGTTCCCGCGCCTGACGCACCATGTCCTTCAGCGCCTTGGCCGCCGCCTCGCGGTCGACCACGATCATCTTCGTCTTCAGCGCGAACCAGCCGAAGAAGGGCAGGATCGCCAGTTCCTTCTTCATCACGATGCAGGGGTCGTCGAGCATCAGGAACGGCACGATGACGTCCAGCATCCCCTGATGCTTGGCCGCGACGAAAGCGGGGCCGACCGGGCGGTGCTCCAGCCCCCGGAATTCGACCCGGACGCCCGCGATCCAGTGGAGCCCGAACAGCACGAACCGCGCCCAGGCCCGGATCACGGCCATGGCGTAGCGGTGCGGCAGGATCAGCGCGGGCGACAGGCCGACGGCGAAGATCGCCATCGACAGATACAGCCAGGCGACGAACAGGAGCGACCGCAGGATGGTCAAGACGCCGCCGCCTCCTGGGCCTCGGTGGGCGCCTCCGCTTCGGCGCCCTCACCGGTGACGCGGTCCCAGGCCACCCGGCCCATGACGGCCAGATACTTCATGTACTCCAGCGTCATACGCCGCGCGGTCACCGCCGCCCGCCACCAGCGGCTGTCGTCCAGCGACGGCGTTTCGACGGCATAGGGGGTGAGCTCCACGCCCGGCGCGGCGCTGCGGATTTCCATCAGTGACCTGGGCATGTGGTAGTCGGACGTCACCACGATCAGGCTGTCATAGCCCTTGGAGCGCGCCCAGGCGGCGATCTCGGCGGCGTTGCCGGTGGTCGTCTCGGCCTCGAACCCCAGGTCGACGCAGCAGTTGAACAGGCGGTTGGAGCCGGGCGTCAGGGCCCGCAGTTCCTCGCGGCGCACCTCGCGGTTGACGCCCGAGATCAGCACGCGCTCGCCCTTGTCCTGTTCCAGCAGGCGGATGGCGGCGTTGACTCGCTCGGCCGAGGGGCCGGTCAGGGCCACGATGGCGTCGGCGCGCTCGGGCTCCGTCGCGGGCGCGAGGCTGCGCACCCGCTCGGCGAAGGCGAACAGCCCGACCAGCCAGATCAGGGCGACGATCCCGATAAGCGCCAGAAACTTCATCGTTTCTCCCTACCGGCCGGCGTCGCCGCCGCCAAGTCGCGACAGCGCCCGCCCCGCCGCCAGCCGCGCCGCGACAAGCGCCACCGTAGCCGCGACCAGGGGGGTTGGCGAGAGGATCAGAAGATCGCTCCAGGCCAGGGGCAGGGCCGGACTCAACCCCTCGCCGCCTCCCAGAAAACGCACCAGTGCGGCGAGCGCCAGAGCCACCCCGCTCCCGGCGGCCCCGCCGACCAGCGCCAGCCGGGCGTACCGCCTCTGGAACAGCCCGACCACGGCGTCGTCGGTGGCGCCCGACAGGCTCAGCGTCTCGATCACCGACCGCCGCGCCTCCACCCCCGCCCGCACGGCGTGGATGATGGCCGCCGCCGTCGCCCCGGCCACCGCCAGAAAGGCCGCGATGGCCAGGAGCGTCACCGTGGCGGCGGATCGCTCCACCTCGCCGCGCCACAGGCTGTGGTCGTCCACCGTGGCGTCGATCCCGGCCTCGGCCAGCGCCCGCCCGAGCACCAGCGCGCTGGCCGGCGCCTCCTCGTCCAGTCGCACGGTGACCAGATGCGGCAGGGGGATGTCTTCCAGCGCCGCCTCGCCCATCCAGGGGGTGAGCAGCTTCTCCGCCGTCGCCCGATCCATGGCGGCGGCTTCCTCCACGCCCGTCACGCCCGCCAGAGCCTCGGAGGCGCGGGCGGCGGCGGCGTCGCCGGTCTCGCCGACGCCCGGCCGGACCTGAACCGTCGCTTCGCCCCGCAGCTCGCGCGCCCAGCCGCCCGCCGCCCGCTCGGCCGAAAGGGCGCCCAGCCCGGCCAGACAGGCCACGAAACACAGAACCGCGAGCACTCCGCCCAGCCACCGTTCGCCCGCCCCGTCGCGGGGCAGGAGATCGCGCTCGGGCAGTGCGGGCGCGGCCTCGACTGGCCCGAAGAGGGTGGACCAGCGGATCATGCCGCTCGCGCCTTCGCCGCCGTCGTCAGTCGCCCGTTCGCCAGCCTCAGAACGGTCGCGCCGGACCGCTGGGCCAGGGCCTCGTCGTGGCTGGCGATCAGGACCGTGACGCCCTGCCTATTCAGCGACTGGAACAGCTTCAGCAGCTTCTCGGCCATGACCGGATCGACGCTGCCGGTCGGCTCGTCGGCGACGATCAGCTCGGGCCGGGCCATGACGGCGCGGGCGATGGCCAGCCGCTGCTTCTCGCCACCCGACAGGCTGGTGGGCCGCTCGCCCATGCGGTCGCCCAGACCCACCCAGGCCAGCATCTCCTCGACGTCGGGACCATAGTCGGCGGGCTTGTCGCCGCGCAGGCGACGGGGCAGGGCGGCGTTGTCGAAGACGCTGAGGTGATCCAGCAGGCGAAAGTCCTGAAACACCGCCCCCATGCGCCGCCGGAAGCGGGGCCGGTCCCTGGCCGACACCGCCGTCGCGTCCTCGCCGAACAGGGCGATTCGGCCCGCGCTCGGTCGTTCCGACAGGGTGATGAGCTTGAGCAGGCTCGACTTCCCCGATCCCGACGCCCCGGTAAGGAAGTGGAAAGAGCCGACGGGCAGTATCAGCGAGATGTCCGAAAGCACGTTCGGGCGTTCCGCATAGCCGAATCCGACCCCCGTCAGGCGGACGGTCTCGGGCGAGGGCGCGGGATCGGCGGCCGGGCGGCGCGTTCGGGGCATCGGTGTCTAGTCGTCAGGAACGGCGCGGAAGCGCGCCGATGGGAGGGGGCCGAGGGATCGGCCTCGCATAGTCAGCGAACATGATACTGACCTGCCCGTCCTGCGCCACCAGCTATTTCGCCCCCGACGGCGCCATTCCGGCGGGCGGACGCAAGGTCCGCTGCCAGTCCTGCGCCCACGTCTGGCACGCCACGGCCGAGGAGCCCCTGACGCTCCAGGCGACCGCGCCCGCCGTGGCCGAGACCGTCAAGGTGGTGGCGTCATCCGAGCCGCCGCCCGTCGCGCCCGAGACGCCCGCGCCCGAACTGCCCAAGGCGTTTCGCGCCCGCGCCGAGCAGCAGCGCCGCGTGCGCCGCGCCGCGACCCACGGGGCCGTCTGGGCGGGCCTGGCCAGCATGTTCGTCGGCATTCTGGCGGGCAGCTGGCTGTTCCGCGTCGAGGTGGTCGAGTTGTGGCCCCGGGCGGCGGCCGCCTACGCCATGGTCGGCACGCCGGTGAACCCGACAGGCCTGGAGTTCGAGGCCGTCACCGCCAAGGCCATGCTGGACCGACCCGACATGGTCATGGTGTCCGGCGCCCTGCGCAACGTCCGGGGGCGCGAGATCCTGCCGCCGCCAGTGCGGGTCGCCCTGCTGGACGATCACGGCGCCGAGGTCGGCCACGCCGTCATCGAACTGGACGGCGCGCCGGTGCTGCCCGGCGGCGTCCAAGGCTTCGCCGCCATGATCCGGGATCCGGGGGCCAAGGGCGTGGACGTCGGCGTCCACTTCGTCGGCGCGACGCCCGCCGGGCATGGACCGGCCCACGACGCCGAGCCTGCACATGGCGAAGACCACGCCGCCCCCGCCGGTCACGACCGCCCCCGCCCCGAGGGCGACGACCACGGACTGCGTCCCGCCATCATCGAGGCGGCTCCGGTGGCCCACGCCGAACCCATCGACGCCCAGCCGATCGTGGATACGAGCCACGCCGCCGAGGCCACACACCACTAGGGCCTATCGACAGCGACGGCGCCGAGGCGCTATCCGCGCACATGGCCGAAACTCCCCCGTCGCCCACCGTCCTTCTCCCCGAAGCCGAGGTCGCGCGCGTCGTCGCCGAGCTCGCCGCGCGCGTCGCGCCCCATGTCGACGACGACACGGTCGCTGTCGTCCTGCTGACCGGCGGCCTGTGGTTCGCCGCCGACCTGACCCGCGCCCTGTCGCGGCTGGGCCGAAACGTGCGGTTCGACGCCCTGTGGCTGGCCTCCTATGGCGACGAGACCGAGAGCCGGGGCTCAATCGACGTCCGCGCGCCGCTGCAACGCCCCGTCACGGGCCGGAAGGTGCTGATCCTCGACGACGTGTTCGACACCGGCCTGTCGCTGGCCGAGGCCGTGCGGATCGCCAGGGAAGCCGGGGCCGCCGAGGTCCTGACCTGCGTCTTCGCCCGCAAGCCCTGGCCCCTGCCGCGCGCGCCCGAGCCGGACTTCGTCGGCTGGGAGGCGCCGAACCGGTTCCTCGTCGGCTATGGCCTGGATCACGCGGGCGGCCTGCGCGGCCTGCCCGACGTCTGCGCGATGGACTGAGCCGCCGCAGTAGGCACGCCTTGGCTATCGCTTGAAAACAGCCACCCAAATGAAACAGGCCCTCGCCAGCAAGGCGTAAATCGCGGGCACGATAAACAACTCTCCCAAGCGTGAGATTTCAGATGGGCCAGTCCAATAGGCGGTTAAACCGAATAGGCCCGAGACGCCGATGATGGCGGCGAAAAGTCTGACCCAGATATCTGCCACCAAGGTCCGCATGACCCGAAGGCTACTGCATCGAGGTCTGGCTGTCCCCGTCGCCGGGTTCGGCGGCGTCGATCTGCATCAGGGCCGTCAGCACCTCGACCCGGTCTTCAAGCGTCGGCGATTCCATCAACGCCTGCTTCTCGGCCGGTTCGAACGGCAGGGCCATGGAGAGGCTGTTGACCAGGGCCTCCTGCGGCGCGGCCTCGGCGGTTTCCCAGTCGATCTCCAGCTGGCGCCGCTCCAGATACTGGCGCAGGGCGAACAGGAAGGCCTCGCGGTCGAAGCCTTCGCCGCCCGAAGGCGCCGTCAGGTCGGCCTCGAACGGCTGGAACGCCGCGCGCACCTGGCGATACGGCGTCTGGACCGGCAGCTCGGACGCCACGCGGAAGCGCGCGACCCCGGTCAGGGTGATCAGATAGCGCCCGTCGGACGTCTCGGCGAAGGTCGTGATGCGCCCGGCGCAGCCCACGGCCGACAGGCTGGGCAGACGGCGCGGCCCGCCGACGGGCTGGATCATGCCGATGATCCGGTCACCCGCCATGGCGTCGTCGATCATGTTCAGATAGCGCGGCTCGAAGATGTTCAGCGGCAGTTGCCCGCGCGGCAGCAGGATCGCCCCCGGCAGGGGAAACACAGGGATCACCTGGGGCAGATCGACCGCCTTCACATAGCCCTGCGCCATCGCTGACCCCTATGCGAACAGGATGGACGACAGGCGGCGGCGCCCGTCCTTGGCGATGTCGGACGTCAGGCCCGCGGCCTCGAACACGACCAGCAGCTGCTTCCTCGCCGCCTGCTCGTTCCATTCGCGGTCGGCCTGGACGATGGTCAGCAGGCTGTCGACCGCCCCCTTCAGATCACCCGAGGCGGCCTGGGCGAGCGCCAGGTCATAGCGCGCCTGATGATCGTTCGGGTCGGCGGCCACCTTGGCCTGAAGCTCGGCGGTCTCCCCCGTCTCGGCGCCCGAAGCCAGCGACAGCTGGGCGCGGACGCTGACCACCGACGGCTCCTTGCTGTCGGCGGGGGCCATGGCGATGGTCTGGCGCGCCTGATCGGCGTCGCCGCCGGCCAGATAGACCCGCGCCATGCCGGCGATCGCCTTCTCGTTCTCGGGCTCGAGCGTCAGCACATGGGCGAAGGCCTGGGCCGCCCCGCCGAAATCGGACAGGCCGAGCGATTCCTCGCCCAGTTCCAGCAGCTGCTCGACATCGGAGTTGGCCGAGGATCCGCCCGTCAGCTTCTCGATGAAGGCCTTGACCTGGCTTTCGGGGAGGGCCCCCTGGAAGCCGTCGACCGGCTGGCCGTTGACGAAGGCGTAGACGGTCGGGATCGACTGCACCCGCAGCTGGCCCGCATAGGCGGGGTTCTTGTCGACGTCGATCTTGACCAGCTTGACCGCGCCGCCGGCGGCCCGGACCTGCTTCTCCAGGATGGGCGTCAGCGTCCGGCACGGCCCGCACCAGGTCGCCCAGAAATCGACGATGACCGGCTGCTCCTTGGAGGCGGCGATCACGTCGGCCATGAAGCCGGCGTCCGAGCCCTCCTTGATCAGGTCGTCGTTTCCGGCGGTCGGGTCGGCGAGGCTCATCGTGGGGTCATCCTGTCGGCGTGTAACGCGAGAGCCGACAGATGGTCGCGCGGGGCTGCGGAGGCAAGCGGCTTTCTCCCTCCCCGGAACGGGGAGGGCAGGCGCGCAGCGCCGGGTGGGGGCAGCCCGGTGAGCCAAACGCCGACATTGCCTGTGGTTCGCCTTGCCGCCCCCACCCGGCGCTACGCGCCTGCCCTCCCCCGCTGGGGGAGGGAGAGGTTCAATCGAAATCCACCACCATAGCCTCGCGCCCGATCGCGTCGAGGAACCGGCGGAACCCGTCCTGCGCCAGCGCCGTCGTGGCGGTGTTGGTCAGGGGGTGGAAGTTGACGATGTCGGCCTCCCACAGCCGCCGGTCCAGGACGAAGGTCACGCGCCGGTCGACGTCGTTGATGAGCCCCAGCGCCGTGACCGACCCCGGCCGCACCCCCAGCGTCTCCCACATCAGGGCCTCGTTGCCGAACGACAGACGGTCCGAGCCGATCCGTTTCGGCGCCGCCTTCAGGTCGATCACCGTGTCCTGCCGCGCCGAGATCAGCCACAGCCGCCCCTTCTTGTCCTTGAGGAACAGGTTCTTGGTATGGGCGCCCGGGATGGCGGCCTTGAGTTCCAGCCCCTCCTCAACGCGGAACACCGCCGGGTGGTCATGGGTCGTCTGGTCGATGCCTTGCTCGGCGAGGAAAGCGAGCACGCTCTCTCGATCATGCGGCGGTTGAGCGGTCATGGGCGGGCCGATAGGAAGACGACACGACCCGCTTAGCCCAAGGACGTCGCCTCGTGGAACTGGAATGCTACCCGATGTCGTCGCGGCCGCCGGACCTGGTGCCCGGCCGCCAGTCGCGCAACTGGATGGACGCCTTCGCCAGCCGCCATCCCTATCGCTGCCTGCCCCTGACGATGGCCAACACGACGGGATGGGAGCTGCTCTGCCCCTTCACCTTCACGGCGGAGTGGAACGGCGGGCCGTCGCAGAACGACATCACCATCACGCCCGAGCGGCATCAGCCGGAGCTGGACCACTTCGTCACCTCACACTTCTCGCGCGGTGTCCTGACCATGCACCCGCAGTATCTGTTCCGCACGCCGCCGGGCTGGGGGATGATCTGCTCGGGCTCGCCCAACCACATGAAGGACGGCATCCAGCCATTGGTCGGGCTGATCGAAACGGACTGGCTGCCGTTCCCCTTCACCATGAACTGGCTGTTCACCCGGCCGGGTCGCGTCAAGTTCGAGAAGGGCGAGCCCTTCTGCTTCATCCACCTGATCGAGCACCGGAAGATGGAGGCCGTCCAGCCGGTGATCCGCACGCTGGAGTCCAACCCGGTGATGAAGGGCCAGTTCGAGGCCTGGAACCGCCAGCGCACCGACTTCAACACCCGGCTCGCGTCCGGCGACCCCGACGCGGCCAAGGAGGCCTGGCAGAGGTTCTACTTCAAGGGCGAGATCCCTGAGGCGCTGGGCACGGCCCCGGCCACGCACGCGAACAAGCGCAGGCTGAAGAACCCGAGGGTGGGTTAATCCTCCCCCATTGGGGGAGGTGGATCCGGAGCGAAGCGAAGGAGACGGAGGGGGCTAGCCGCAAACGCCGTCGTTCGCGGCAAGCCCCCTCCACCGCTTCGCGGTCCCCCTCCCCCTATGGGGGAGGATTTTCGAGTCACATCGGCCGCGTCACGCGCCCGCCGAGGTTGGCGATGACTTCGCGCGCGTCGAAGGCGTTGGGATCGCCCGCCGGCTTGGGACCGCGGCCCAGTACGATCTCGGCATTGGCCTCGAAGCGGTCTATCTCGCGAATGTCGAGGTCATTGCGGTACCAGAACGGGTCGTTCCAGCGGCTCCAGTAGCCGCGGTGATAGTAGCGCCAGGACGGCCCCCAGAACCGGCTGTAGGGCCGATAGAAGGGATCGGGGATGGCCTGGTAGCGCACGTCGCGGTCGGTCGCGCGCTCGACGGTCGAGAACCAGTCGAAGCCGTTCTCGACGGTGATCTCGGCGGCGCGCAGCAGCAGGCCCATCTCGACCTGTTCACGCGACGTGACGGAGTTGCCGGCGAAGCTGACGCGATAGCGGTCGGTCTCGAGCCGCTGTTCGGCGTATCCGCCGCGCTGGCCGTTGAAGCCGGCGGGGGCGTAAGGCGTGGAGGTCGCGCAGGCGGACAGCGCCAGGGCTGCGGCGGCGACCATCAGGATGGACTGGGTTTTCATGAGTACGCTCCGGAGGGTGGCGGACACTGGGCCTTCCGACCTGAACGGCGCATGAACGACGCCGTTCCGGGGACGCACAAGTCCCTATAAACGCGAGACAATCAGCACGGCGGCGGTCAGCAGCAACAGGCCGACGATCACGCCGAAGCCGCGCCGGAAGCGGGGCTCGTCCATGCGGGCCAGCGCCGCTCCACCCAGACCGTAGGTCGTCATGGTGATGACGTCCATGAGGATAACCGCCGCAGCGAACAGGGCCAGCTGCGGCGCGGCGGGCCGGTCTACATCCAGGAACGGCGGCAGGACGGCGGTGAAGAACAGCACCGCCTTGGGATTGGCCAGCTGCACCAGGAAACCGTCGACGAAGGCGGGCCGTCGCGTCTGCACCGCGCGCACCTCGCTTTCGGATGACGAGGCCGGCTTCACCGCGCTCCGGATCGAGCAGACGCCCAGCCAGCCGACGTAGACGGCCCCGGCGATGGCGATCCAGCGGAAGGCCTCCGGAAACGCCGTGACGAGCGCGCCCAGTCCGAGCGCCGCCGCCCCGAACCAGACCAGCGTCGCCATGTTCATGCCGGCCACGGCCAGCAGCACCGCGCGCCGGCCTCGCTCCATCCCCGTGGCGATGGAAAACAGGTTCGCCGGCCCCGGCGTCACGGCCAGCACAGCCATGACGCCGCAGAAGGCTATGTAGAGCTGGGGATCGACGGGAAGGCGCATCAGGCCGACAGGCACACCACCTGGGCCACCCGCAGATCGCGCCGCAGGTCGTCCGCGACGCGGCCGTAGTTGTCGATGGTGACGGGCTCGCCCAGCACAGGCTCGTCGGCCCGCTGCTCACCGCGAATGGCAGGGCCAAGCGTGTCCGGTGAGGTGGTGTAGACCCGGCCCCGGCGCGGCGCCTCGGCGATGGTCACAGCGATCGCTCGCCCGGCCCGATCCAGCGCCGGAGCGCCCGACAGGCCCGCCAGCGTCCCGTCCAGCCCTTCCGTCCGCCCGACCTCGGCCCAGGCCAGCACGGGCTCGTCGCGCGCGCCGCGCCCACGCACCTTCAGCACCTCACGCCCCAGCAACCGCGACGTCACCTCGCCCGGCTTGCCCTGCGGATAGCCCGGATGGAACGCCCGCTGGCCGATGCGCAGCGGCTCGCTCGTGGTCACGGGCACGGCCGGCGGCCCGCCGGCGGTGATGAGGAGCGCGATGTCCGCGCGCGGCGCCAGCCGCACATCGGCCGAGACGGCCCGGCCGCCGCCAACGACCAGCGCGGGTCTGCGGCACCCCTCGACCACATGGCGCGCCGTCAGCCAGCGGCCCTGTCCCGCGATGGAAAAGGCCGTGCCCGCCGCCGGGATGAAAGGCATGTCCGGCGTCGTCACGGTGACGGAGGGATCGAACGGGGTGATCGGGCCCAGAAGCGCGCCCTCGACCTCGTCGGGCGGCGGGGGCGCGGGCGGGGCGTCGGCGTTCTCGCGACGGCTCAGGGAGAACACCAGCACCACGGCCAGAAGGCCGCCGTAGACCAGCCAGTCCGGCGGACGCATCCTGGCCATCTCCGCCTCAGCCCGTCAGGGCGGCGGCGAGGATCAGCGCCGTGGCGATCTTGGCGGCCACCAGCAGGACGGCGGCGGAGACCTCGCCTTCCTGGATTCGCTGGGGCAGGCCCGTCAGGACCAGATCGACCACCCGGAACGCCAGCAACTGAAGGATCAGCGTCGCCAGTCCCCACAGCAGGATGTCCCGCACCGATGTCGACACCGAGAGCGACACCGCCAGCGGAATAGCCAGACCCAGGAGCACCCCGCCGAAGGCCACGGCGGCGGCGGCGTTGCCCTGGCGGATCAGGGCGATCTCCTTCCAGGGCGTCAGCAGGCCGTAGATCACCGCACCCCCGGCCAATAGACCGAGCGTCGCGGCCAGATGCAGGACGAGCACCGGAAAGCCGCTGGCGAAGGCCTGGACCTCGGGGCTGGCGAGGGCGTCGGTCAGGGGACTGGCGGCCATGAGGGTCGAGAAACCGGCGAACGGGTGGAGGGAACGAAAGGCGAAACGACTTGCCCCATTGCGGCCACGATCCGCAAGGTCACGGCGGCCACACTGTGTGTCCAATGATTGCGGAAGCGTGAGCGGCCCGGTAAGCGCCCGCCATGACCGACGCCACTACCCCTTTGCCGACCATTCTCGTGGTCGCCTGCGCCCTGGTCGACGCCGACGGCCGGGTGCTGATCGCCAAAAGGCCTGAGGGCAAGGCGCTGGCCGGTCTGTGGGAGTTTCCGGGCGGAAAGGTCGAGCCCGGCGAGCGACCCGAACAGGCCCTGATCCGCGAACTGAAGGAGGAACTCGGCATCGACGTCACCGAGGCCTGCCTGGCACCGTTCGTTTTCGCCAGTCACGCTTACGATTCGTTTCACCTGTTGATGCCACTGTATCTGTGCCGACGCTGGTCGGGCGTGGTCACCGCGCGTGAGCATCCCGAACTGGCCTGGGTGAAGCCGTCCGGACTGGCGGCCTATCCCATGCCGCCCGCCGACGCGCCCCTGGTCGCCTGGCTGCGCGACCTGCTCTAGGTCCGGAGGCCGCCGATGACCCCGTTGATCCGCCGTTTCCTCACGGACGAACGGGGCGCGACCGCCATCGAATATGGCCTGATCTGCGGCCTGATCTTTCTGGTGATCATCACGGCGGTGACCCTGTTCGCCAGCCGGGCCACCGCCATGTTCGACTACATCAGCTCGACCATCGCGGCGGTGATCTGAGGCAGGAGCGCGGACGGCTGCTCACGGCTGGCGCGAATCTTTCCTCCGTGCACCCCGGCGAAGGCCGGGGTCCAGCGCCGCCCTTGGCTCAGGGAGGGTTCAAGGGCGATCAACGTCTGCCGTCCGCGTGCGATCTGGACCCCGGCCTTCGCCGGGGTGCGCGGAAGTGAGTGGGTTGGCGCGAGTTGACTAAGCAAGCCAGCCTCAGCCCCGCCCATGCTCCTCGACGCCGAGTGCGTCGGCGAGCCGGACCTTGGCCGATCCTCGCTGCAAAGGCTTGGGCTGGCTCTCGTGCGGTCCCCAGCCCGCCAGATGGATGATCTCGAAGGTCGCCGGGATGCGCCCGTCCGCCTCAGCGTATCGCTGGGCGTAAAGGCTCGCCGCTCGCGTCAGGATCGCCCGGTTCAGCGGCCGGATCGGCCCGGCCAGCACATTGGTCTCTCCCATGCCCCGGAGATCGCGCACGAGCGCCGGCAGGCCGGAGTAGCGCACCGTCACCCGGTCCACGTCCGCCACGGGCAGGGCGAACCCGGCCCGTTGCAGCAGCCCCGCTCCGTCGAACCCGTCGGCGAAGGGCGAGACGCGCGCGCTGGCGCCGTCGCGCAGCTCCAACTCGGCCTCCGTCAGCACGGCCCTCAGCTCCTTCAGCGTGCCGGCGCCCAGCAACGTCCCCAGGAACAGGCCGTCCGGCTTAAGCGCGCGCCGGATCTGGGCCAGGGCCCCCGGCAGGTCGTTTGCCCAGTGCAGCGTCATCAGCGACACGATCAGATCGGCCGTCCCCTCGGCGACGGGCAGGGGCGCCGCGCCCGGATCAGCCGCCAGATCGTCCTCGGCGAGAGACGCCGGCGCGCCCACACGCCCCGCTGCGTCCGAACCTGCCAGCGCCTCGGCGAACGGACCCGGGAACGCCGAGAGGTCGACGGCGACCGGAAACTCCCGCAAGGTCGCCTCCAGGCTCTGGACGGCGTTCTCGGCGGCGCGGCGATGCAGGAAGTCGGCGTCGGCGAAACGCCTGGCCGCGCGGGCCAGCCTCGCCGCCCGGCGGCGGGGGTCGAAGATGACGGGGGGACCGGACGCGCTCATGCGCCATCAGGATGGGGGCTGGAGAGAGCGATGGGAAGCCGGCCGGTCGCGCGCCGTCCCTGTCTTGCGTGATTTCGCGCGGGGCCTGACCGACCTGATCCTGCCGCCGCTGGCTCACGACAGCCCCGAGGCCACGGCCCAGGCCGGCCTGACGCCGGACGCCTGGAGCCGCGTCGTCTTTCTGGAAGACCCGGTCTGCGACGGCTGCGGCGCGGCCTTCGAATACGACGGCGGCGACTTCGCCTCGGACCGGTGCGCGGCCTGTCTGGCGAAACCCTACCGCTTCGAACGCTGCCGTGCGGCCTGCGTCTACGACGAGGCCTCGCGCGGCCTGATCCTGAAGTTCAAGCACGGCGACCAGCAGCAGTTCGCCCCCCTGTTCGCCCGCTGGCTCTCGCGCGCCGCTGCACCCCTGATCGAGGCCGCCGACGCTATCGCTCCGGTGCCGCTTCACCCAGGACGCCTGCTGACGCGCCGCTTCAACCAGGCCGCCGAGATCGCCCGACCGCTGGCCCGCGACGCCCGCCGAGACTACCTGCCGGACGCCCTGATCCGCGCCCGCGCCACCGAGACCCAAGGCGGCCGCAGCGCCCGGGGCCGGCGCCTGAACGTCAAGTCCGCCTTCGCCGTCACCGAGGCCGGAGCCCGGCGCGTGCGCGGCCGCCGCATCCTGCTCATCGACGACGTTCTGACCACCGGGGCCACCGCCGAGGCCTGCGCCACGGCCCTGCTGGACGCCGGAGCCCGCGCCGTTGACCTGGCGGTCGTGGCGAGGGTGCGAACCGCGCGCGAACCGCCTACATAGTCTGGTCCCGCCTCAGTTTTTTTCCGGAGCTTTCGCCTTGGCCGACGTCGTGATGTACACCAAGCCCGGCTGCCCCTACTGCATCGCCGCCATGGGTCTGCTGGACAGGAAGGGCGTCGACTTCACCGAGATCGTCGCCGCCTTCGACCCGGCGAAGAAGGCCGAGATGGTCGAGAAGTCCGGCGGCCGCATGACCTTCCCCCAGATCTTCATCGACGGCCGCCATATCGGCGGGTCGGACGACCTGCACGCGCTGGACCGCAAGGGCCAGCTCGACCCCCTGCTGGCCGCCTGAGCATGTCGGGGCTGCCCGTCGCCCTGATCCAGACCCGCACCCCGGCCACGGCCGCGGCGGGCCTTAAGCACGTCGAGCCCCTGATCCGACAGGCGGCCGCCGATGGCGCGAAACTCATCCTCACGCCGGAAGGCACCAACCTGCTCGAACAGCGCCGCGACCGTCGCGCCGCCGCCATCACCGACGAGGATAAGGATGCCTGCGTCCTGGGCCTGCGCCGCCTCGCCGCCGAGCTGGACGTCTGGCTGCTGATCGGCTCGGCCATCGTGCGTTCGGGCCACACGGGCGACGACCGCGCCGCCAACCGCTCCCTGCTGATCGACCCGGCCGGCGCCATCGTCGCCCGCTACGACAAGCTGCACGTCTTCGACGTCGACCTGCCGAACGGCGAGACCTATCGCGAGAGCGCCACCATCCGCCCGGGCGACGCGGCGGCCGTGGCCGACACGCCCTGGGGACGCCTCGGACTGACCGTCTGCTACGACGTGCGCTTCCCCCACCTGTTCCGCCAGCTGGCCAAGGCCAACGCCGCCCTCATCGCCGTGCCCGCCGCCTTCACCGTGCCCACCGGCGAGGCCCACTGGGAGACCCTGCTGCGCGCCCGCGCCATCGAGACCGGAGCCTTCGTGCTCGCCCCGGCCCAGGGCGGCCCGCATGAGGACGGCCGCCGGACCTGGGGCCGCTCCACCGTCGTCTCGCCCTGGGGCGAGGTGATCGGAAAGCTTGACCATGATGACCCCGGCGTGCTGCACGCCACGCTCGATCTCTCCGAGGTCGCCCGCGCCCGCGCCGCGATCCCGGCCCTGACCCACGACCGCGAGTTCATCGCCCCGCAATGATCCGCTACGCCCTGCACTGCGACGCCGACCACGGCTTCGAGGCCTGGTTCGGCTCTTCGTCGGACTACGACGACCAGTCCGCGCGTGGCCTCGTCGAATGCCCCTTCTGCGGCTCGCGCCAGGTCTCCAAGCAGATCATGGCCCCCGCCGTCGCCGGCACGAAGCGCACGCCCGCGCCCGAAGTCGCGCAGAAGATGCAGACCATGATGATGGAGATGGCCCGCGAGGTCCGCTCTCACGTCGAGCAGAACTTCGACTACGTCGGCGACGCCTTCGCCAAGGAGGCCCGCGCCATCCACGAAGGCAAGTCCGAGAAGCGCGAGATCTACGGCGAGGCCACCCCCGCCGAAGTCAAGGCGCTCAAGGAAGACGGCGTCCCCTGCGCGGCGCTTCCGCCCGCCCCGCCCGACCCCGCCAAGGTCAACTGAGAGGCCGCCCATGTCCGCCGCCCTGCTCGCCGCCCTCGCCCTGCAGACCGCGCCAGCGACGATCGACGACGTGTCCTGGCTGGCGGGCTATTGGCTGAGCTGCGATGGGGGCCGCGAGGTCTCCGAAACCTGGAGCGATCCGCGCGGCGGCGTGATGGCCGGCGCCACCCTGACCGTCGGCCGCTCGGGCCGGGGCTCGGTCGAGTTCACCCGGATCGCTGTGGTGGACGGACGGCTCGCCTTCCTCGCCCAGCCGAACGGCGTGCCCGCCACCGTCTTTCCCCTGATCGAATCCGCGCCCGGCCGCGCCGTGTTCGAGAACCCGGACCACGACTTCCCCCAGCGCGTCGCCTACAGCCGCGAGGGCGACGTCCTGACCGGCCGGATCGAGGGCGTGTCCGACGGCCAGCCGCAGTCCATGACCTGGACCTACCGCTCCGCCCCGCTCAACAGCCGATGCCCGGCCTGATCTGGCGGCTCATGACGCCGGAGGATCTTGCCGGCGTGTGCGCTGTCGCCGGCGTCGCCTTCCCCGACCACTTCGAGGATCGCGACTGTTTCGCTGACCGGCTGGCGCTCCATCCGGAAGGGTGCTGCGTCCTGACTGATGGTCGGGAGGTCTTCGGTTACGTCATCGCCTATCCTTCGCGGCGCGGATCGATCCCGCCGCTGAACAGCCGGATGGCGGCGCGGTATGTCGACGCGGACGTTCTCTACCTGCACGACCTCGCCCTGCGGCCCGAGGCGCGGGGCGGCGGCCATGCCCGAACGGCGATTGAGACCCTGATCGAACAGGCGAAGGGCGACGGCTGGCCGGCCGTCGCCCTGGTCGCCGTCAACGGCGCCGAGCCCTTCTGGGCCCGGCACGGCTTCGTCGTCGATCCTTTCCCGGCGGTGCGGGCGGCGCTGGCTGGTTATGGCCCCGACGCCCGCTACATGGTCCGGCCTCTCTGATCAGAAGCGGTAGGCGACCCCGACGCGGAGGTTGCGGCCGGGCAGGGGGGCGATGTCCTTGAGGAAGCTGACGTGCTCGCGCGCCTCCTCGTCGGTCAGGTTGCGGGCCTCGGCGAACAGGGTCACGCCCTGATCCGCGAACGGCCGCCAGGCGCCCGACAGATTGACCAGGGTGTAGCTGTCGGTCGGCAGTTCGAACTCGGCCACCTCGTCCTGCTCGGCGACGTGGCGCACCTCCAGACCCAGGTCCAGCGGACCCGAGCCGTACTTGACGCGTCCGGTCAGCGACAGCGGCGGGATGCGCGAGGCCGGACCCAGGTCGGTGTCGGCGTCGACGTAGTCGACCGCGCCTTCCAGCGTCACCGCCCGGTCGCCCGCGGCCCAGACGTCATAGGCGATCTCGGCCTCGAAGCCGCGGAAGTCGGCGTCGGTCTGCTGGTAGGCGAAGATCGGGAACTCCTCGATCTCCCCGTCCTCATCGACTTCGAACGTGTCGCCCGTGTCGCGCAGGTCGATGAAGCCGTCGTAGCGAGAGGCGTAGACGTGCAGGTCCCCGCGCAGCCGGCCGCCGTCGTAGTGCAGCGTGCCTTCCAGGGTCGTGACCGACTCGCTGTCCAGATCGATATTGCCGACTTCATAGACGCCGGTCGCGATGTGCACCCCGTCGGCGAACAGCTCGGTCTCGGACGGGGCGCGTTCGTTACGCGCCAGGCTGAGGCCCAGGAACAGGTTCTCGGACGGCCGCAGGAACACCGCCGCCGAGGCGGACCAGTTGTCGAATTCGCGCTCGATCTCGCTCGTCCCGCCGATCGGGGTCGCCGAAACCGTGCGGCGGTCGTAGCGCAGACCACCCTCGAAGCCGTAGCCGTCACGGTCCCAGCGCTGGACGGCGTAGACACCCGCCTCGTCCGTCGTGCTGCCGGGGATGTAGGCCTCGTCGCCGATGGCCGAGAGATCGCGCGACAGAGCCTGGACGCCGATCGCGCCGTTCCAGCCGTTCCGGTCCCTCTGGATCAGATCCGCGCGCGCTTCCCAGCCGTCGGATTCGAACACCGTGCCGGGCTCGCCGACGTCCTCGAACTCGGTGTGGGTGTAGTCGGCCTGGCCGAAGGCGCCGCGCAACGCCCGGAACGGCCCCGTGTCGAAGCGCAACTCGCCGCGCGCGTCGAATCGCTGCTGCTCCAGCTCGATGAAGACGCCTTCCTCGGCCACGACGCCATAGGTGCTGTCGGTCTCCTTGTAGGAGACGCCCGCGAAGCCCCGGTCGCCGATGAACGAGCCGCCGACGCCCCAGGCGTCCAGTTCCGAGAAGCTGTTGGGGACCACGCCGGTATCCTCGCGGTCGATCCCAGCAGCGTCGGCCAGCCTTTGCGAGATCGGCGAGGAGGGGATGTCGTAGTCGTCCGCCTCCTTCGTCACCGCGTCCACGTGCAGCACGAAATTCCCGAACGCGATGTCGGCGCGCCCGCCGAAGGAGGAGCCCTCGTCCACGGTCGAGCCCTGGGCGACCAGCAGGCCGTCGAACCCGCCTTCCGGCAGGGCGTCCGGAATGCGGCCGTCCAGCACGTTCACCACGCCCCCGATGGCCGAGCCGCCGTAGACGAGGGTGGAGGGACCGCGCACGATCTCGATGCGATTGGCTTCGGCCGGGTCGGCCGCGACCTGGTGGTCCGGCGAGACCGAGGAGGCGTCGATCAGGCCGATGCCGTTGGTCAGAACCTGGACGCGCGGTCCGGTCAGGCCGCGAATGACAGGGCGGGTCGAGCCCGGCGCGAAGGAACTGGAGCGAAGGCCCGGCGTGCCGGCCAGGAGGTCGCCGAGCGTCGCGGCCGGCGCCGTGGCCAGGGCTTGCTCGTCCACCACGGTGGTGGCGATGACCGAGGCGTTCTGGCTGATGCCGAAGGGGGCCCCGGTGACGATGATGTCGTCCAGTTGGGCGTCCTGAACCGGTCCGGCCGACTGGGCGGTCGCGGCCCCGGCGAGCGCGGTCCAGCTGACGGCGGCGAGCAGAAGCGGGCGGGCGGTTCGCAGAGCGGTCATGGGCAACGGTCCTCCTGAAGAGCGCGACCGTTATGAAATAACATACCCCGCCGTCAAGCGGTTCTGGTCAGCCCCCGGTCATCGACATGGGCCTTGGGACCGCCGCCATGCCGGCCGCGATCCGGAAGTCATGCGCGCCGGGCTTTCTCGCCACCGCCTCGCGGATCGCCTGTTCCACCGCGCTCTCGCCGCCGGCCTCGAGAGCCGCGGCGAGATCGGCGTGGTCCTCCTGACCCAGACACAGATAGAGCCGCCCGATGCAGGTCACCCTCACGCGGTTGCAGTCGCCGCAGAAGTTGTGGCTCAGGGGTGTGATGAAGCCCAGCGTCCCGCCAGTCTCCTCGACCCGCACATAGCGCGCCGGTCCGGCCGTCCGCTTCGCCAGCGGGGTCAGTGTCCAGCGCGCCTCCAGGTCCCGCCGGACCTCGGCCAGAGACAGGAACTGCGACGTTCGGTCCGCGCCGATCTCGCCGATCGGCATGGCTTCGATCAGGCTGATCTCATGACCCTCGCCATGCGCCCAGGCGATCAGGTCGGCGAGCTCCGCCGCGTTGTCGTCCCTGAGGGCGACCGCATTGATCTTGACCGACATCCCGGCCGACCGGGCCGCCGCGATCCCGTCGAGCGCGCGAGCGACGTCTCCGCCCCGCGTCAGGCGGCGGTAGGTCTCGGGATCGCGCGTATCCAGCGAGACATTCACGCGCCGCACGCCGAGATCGGCCAGAGCCGCCGCATGCTCCGCCAGCCGCGTGCCGTTGGTCGTCAGCGTCAACTCGTCTAGGGCGCCCGACGCCAGATGCCGCGACAGCCGCGCCACCAGATCCATGAGGTCTCGCCGCACCAGGGGCTCGCCGCCGGTCAGCCGGATGCGACGCGCGCCGAGGTCCACGAAAACCGAAGCCAGCCGGTCCAGCGCCTCCACAGACAAGACGTGATCCCGAGGCAGGAACCTCTGCCGCTCGGCCATGCAGTAGACGCAGCGCAGATCACACCGGTCCGTCACCGACAGCCGCACATAGCGGATCGCCCGACCGAGCGGATCGATCAGCGCGGGGGAGACAGGCTGGGGTGCGACGGCAGGCATTGAAGCGACAGCATAACCCCGACGCGGCGATGCGATAGCCGCCACGAGGATTCGCTCATCGACCGCCGCCGGTTACAACCGGACCGTCGCCCTCAGTAGATCTCGAACAGCCCGGCCGCCCCCATGCCACCGCCGACGCACATGGTCACGACGCCGTACTTGGCCCCGCGCCGCTTGCCCTCGATCAGGACGTGGCCGGTCATGCGCGCACCCGACATGCCGTAGGGATGGCCGATCGAGATGGCGCCGCCCGAGACGTTCAGCCGGTCCATCGGAATGCCCAGGGTGTCGGCGCAATACAGCACCTGCACCGCGAAGGCCTCGTTCAGCTCCCAGATGCCGATGTCGTCGACCGTCAGGCCGTGGCGCTTCAGCAGCTTGGGCACCGCATAGACCGGCCCGATGCCCATCTCGTCGGGCTCGCAGCCCGCCACCGCCATGCCGCGATAGGCGCCGAGCGGTTGAAGCCCGCGCTTCACCGCCTCTCCGGCCTCCATGATCACCGAGGCCGAAGCGCCGTCCGACAGCTGGGACGCGTTGCCCGCTGTAATGAACTCGCCCTGCTGGATCTCCTCGCCGCCGCCGAAGACGGGCTTGAGCGATTTCAGGCCTTCCAGCGTCGTGTCCGGCCGATTGCCTTCGTCCTTGGAGAGTGTGACCTCCTTTGAGGAGGTCTGGCCCGTCGCCTTGTCCGCCACCAACATGGTCGTGGTCATGGGCTCGATCTCGGCGTCCAGCCGGCCTTCGGCCTGGGCCGCGGCCGTGCGCTGCTGGGACTGGAGCGCGTATTCGTCTTGGCGGTCGCGGCTGATGCCGTAGCGGCGGGCCACGACCTCGGCGGTCTCCAGCATGGACATATAGATGTGCGGCGACAGCTTCAGCAGCGCCTCGTCCTTCATCCGATACAGGTTCATGTGCTGGTTCTGGACCAGCGAGATCGACTCCAGCCCGCCTCCGACCGCCATCTTCTGCTGATCGAAGATCACCTGCTTGGCCGCCGTGGCGATGGCCATCAGACCCGACGCGCACTGCCGGTCCAGGCTCATGCCCGGAACCGTGGGGGGCAGCCCCGCCGCCAGCGCCACCTGACGGGCCACGTTCGTGCCCGTCCCGCCCTGCTGGAGCGCGGCGCCCATCACCACATCCTCGATCTCGGCCGGATCGACGCCCGCGCGCTGGACGGCGTGGCGCACGGCATGCGCGCCCAGCTGCTGGGGCGCGGTATCATTGAAGGCGCCGCGATAGGCCCGCCCGATCGGGGTCCGGGCGGTGGAAACAATGACGGCCTCACGCATGGCTCTCTCCTTATTGGCGACCTTGGTCAGGTTGACGCCCTGGATTGGTGAGTTTGACGTAGCGCCTTGACGCCGGGTCAAGGCAAGACCCGTGCTCAGCCGCCCAGCGCCTTCTGAGCCTTCGAAAGCTCGATCATCCCCTGCGCCGCGCCCATCTCCGGGACGATCTCGCCCGTGCGGTCGCTGATCTCGGCGAAGCGGGCCGCGATCTGCTCGGGCGCGTCGTCGCCGACGACCCGGGTGCCCTGGGTCAGGGTCACATAGGCCCGCTCGAACCCGCCGGCCCCCGCGCCCAGGATGCAGCGTGTCGGCGCGTCCTGGCTGACCAGATAGAGCAGCCCCGGCGTCACCAGCTCCGGCCCCAGGTGATCCAGCGGCAGGGCCGCGCCCAGGTCCTCGGTCATGCGGGTGTGGGCCGTCGGCGCCAGGCAGTTGACCCGAATGTCGTTCTTGGCCCCCTCGATCGACAGGGTCTGCATGAAGCCGACCAGGGCCATCTTGGCCGCGCCATAGTTCGACTGGCCGAAGTTCCCATAGAGCCCCGACGACGAGGTGGTCATGACGATGCGGCCATAGTTCCGCTCCCGCATGCCGTCCCACACCGCCCTGGTGCAGTTCACCGCCCCCATCAGGTGCACATCGACGACAAAGCGGAAATCCTCGACCTCCATCTTGGCGAAGGTCTTGTCGCGCAGCACGCCGGCGTTGTTCACGAGGATGTCCACCGAGCCCCAGCGGTCGGTCGCCTCGGCCACCATGGCCTTCACCGCCTCGAAGTCGGTGACGGACGCGCCGTTGGCCATCGCCTCACCGCCGGCGGCTTCGATCTCGGCGACCACGGCCTCGGCCGGGGACTGCGATCCGCCCGAACCGTCGCGGGCGACGCCCAGGTCGTTGACGACCACCTTGGCCCCCCTGGCGGCTAGCCCCAAGGCGTGGGCCCGGCCCAGTCCGCCGCCGGCGCCCGTGACGATCGCCACCTTTCCGTCAAACCGAATGGCCATTCGTTCATCTCCCTTGGCTGTGCCTGTCCTGATAACAGGGATGATTTCAGCGCCAAGGGGGCGATATGTGTTGAAAGGGCGCCACAGTCGCCCCATTGCGAACCGAAATAGGGAACTTGGGCTCAACTCTGCCGTTCGGCCCGGTGAGCGTCGCGTGTAAGCGTGGCCTTTGGGCATTCAACTCGACATGAGGACTGACATGAAGCTGAAACTTCTCGCCAGCGTCGCAGCGGTCGGCGTTTTCGCCGCTGGTGCTGCTTCGGCTGAGCCGGATGGGTGGTATGGCGCGATCGACGCCGGCTATCACATCATCGACGACATCAACGCCGAGTCTTCGACGACGGGCATCAACTGGAACCACGAAGTGAACGACGGCTGGGCGGCGTTTGCGCGTCTGGGCTATCGCTTCAATCCGAACTGGCGCGTGGAGCTCGAGGGCGGTTATCGCTCGGGCGACGTGGGCAAGATTCGCCGCGCCAACAACAACGCGCCGTCGGGTGTCTGCAACTTCACGCCGGCGACGGGTCCGTGCTTCTCGCCGGAAGGCGACATCGAGTCGGCCACGCTGATGGCCAACGTGCTGTACGACTTCGGCGGCGACTACTGGGGCATCCGTCCCTTCGTCGGCCTGGGCGTGGGCATCAACCGCGTGGCGGCCAACTTCTCGGGCGCCCTGCGTGAGCCGGTGCGCAGCCGGGCCTTTGCGGTGGACGACAGCTCGGTGAAGTTCGCCGCCCAGGCGATCGCGGGTCTGGCCTACGCCGTCGGCGACCGGACCAACATCGACCTGACCTACCGCTATCTGACGGGCGACGCCGAGTGGGACAGCTTCGTCTCGACGGGCGCCAGCCTGGGGACGTGGGAAGGCGATTACGACCAGTCGCACACGGTGACGCTGGGCCTGCGCTACGCCTTCGGCGCGGACGCTCCGCCGCCGCCGCCCCCGCCGCCCCCGCCCCCGCCGCCGCCTCCGCCCCCGCCGCCTCCGCCCCCGCCGCCGCCTCCGCCGGCTCCGCAGGCGCGTGAGTTCGTGGTGTACTTCGACTGGGATCGCTCGAACCTGACGGCGGAAGCCCAGTCGGTGGTGACGCAGGCCGCCAACTACGCCAAGTCGGGCCGCCCGACGCGCGTCCTGGTCGTCGGCCACGCCGACACCTCCGGCTCGGCCGCCTACAACGTGGGTCTGTCGAACCGCCGTGCGCGCACGGTCGCCGATGCCCTGGTCGCCCAGGGCGTGAACGGCGGCGTGATCTCGCTGGACGGCCGCGGCGAAACCCAGCTGGCCCGCCCGACCGCCGACGGCGTTCGCGAGCCGCTGAACCGTCGCGCCACCATCGGCATCAACTTCTAGGACGTCTGGACGGGGCCTCGGATCTTTCGATCCGGGGCCCCGCTCCGGTCTTCTGGAAGGGCGATGGCTGGCTCATCCGCCCGCCGTCGCTTCCGATGATCCGTATGCAGAGCCGCCGGTTTTCGTCCTGAAGACCGGCGGTTTCGCTTTTGCGAACAAGGTGGTTGATCCGTGGACGCCGCAGGGCGACAAAGACGCCCATGCCGGTCGTTCCGCCCGCGCCCGACCGATCCGTGTCCGACAGTTCTTGCGTGAGCCGGTCCCCATGACGGACGTCCGCCAGCTGCAGAGCCTGAAGCGCCCGCCCGCCGCCGATGCGGGCGCGCCGGCTCGCGCCGCGCCGTCCTCCGCCCAACCTCAGCCCCCCCGGCCCCAGGCCGCTCATCCCCTGCCGCGCCCCGCGCCGGGCCGGGGCCTGGTCGGCCGCCGCTTCCTGATCGTGACGGCGCCGTTCGGCCCGTTCGGCCGGACGCTGGCGCGGGCGCTGGAGGCGGAAGGGGCCTCGGTGGCGCGCATGGTGTTCAACGCCGGCGACGCGGCCTCGTGGCGGCGTCCGGGCGCGGTGCCCTACACCGGCGACGCCCGCCGCTGGCCCCAGCGTCTGGCGCGTCTGGTCCAGGACCAGGGCCTGACCGACCTGATCGTGTTCGGCGAGGGCGGCCCCTACAACCAGGGCGTCCTCAGCCAGAAGGACAGGCTGAAGGCCTTGGCGGGGGGTGTAGGGCGTGGGGTGTCGGGTGTGGGGTCCGCCTCTGTCGGCGCCGATGCCGATGGCGCAGGCGCCGCTTACGGCCGACGACCCTCCGCTCAAGCAGCGAGGCTCCGCGAGCCGAGCGGTAGCGGCGCCGCCGCAGGCGGCCACCCGGATGCGCGCCTGCGCATCTGGGTGCTCGAGAACGGCTACTTCCGGCCGGACTGGGTCACGGTGGAGGAGGACGGGGTCAACGCCTCGTCGGGCCTGTCGCGCCACGCCCGCGCCTACGACCCGCCCATCCCCGAGATCCTGCCGACTCGGCCGGCCGGGCGCATCCTGCCCCACCACGTCATCAACATCAGCCTGTACCACATGGTCCAGCCGCTGGGCCGGCTGGTGTTCCGCCGCTACGTCCACCCCTACACCACCAGCCCCTGGGCGCAGTTCGTGGGCCATGTGCGGCGCTACCTCGGCCTGGCGCTGGCCTCCCGCTCGGAGGCCGACGCCGAGGTGATCCGGGGGCGCGGACCTTTCTTCCTGGCCTGCCTGCAGCGCGAGGGCGACGCCCAGCTGCTGCGCTACTCCCACTTCGCCGACAACACCGCCTTCCTGGCCGAGGTGATGACTTCGTTCGCCCGCCACGCCCCGTCCGAGGCCCGGCTGGTGGTCAAGAACCATCCGCTGGACCCGGGCCTGGTGGACCTCAGACGCATCACCCAGGTCCTGGCGGTCGAGCGCGGCGTCGCCGAGCGGGTCGACTTCATCGACGGCGGCAACCTGGCCCAGCTGTGCCGCGCCTCATCGGGGATGGTGGTCAACAACTCCTCGGCCGCGCTCTCGGCGCTCGGCTTCAGGACCCCGGTCAAGGTGCTGGGCGAGGCCTTCTTCGACTTCGAGGGCCTGACCGACCAGAAACCGCTCGACGCCTTCTGGACCGACCCCGCAGCCCCCGACGACGCCCTGTTCCAGCGCTTCCGGGCCCACGTCATCGCCCGCACACAGGTCAACGGAAACTACCACGAACCCAAGGCCCTCAAACCCACCGCAAAAGCCCTCGCACGCAGGTTCGCCGCAGCGCGGTAGGCACGGGGCCTGTATCCACGCGACGATCCCCGACGTAGCTGAGGCGTCCCGCCCTACGGAGCCCGTCCATGTCGCGTCCCGCTCGCCTTGTCACCGCCCGCTTCGCGCTCGTCACGAGCCTGGTCCTTGCCGCCTGCTCGGGTGAGCCGGCCACGGCCGGGCCGCCTGTGCAGTCCGGTCCGGACAGCGGCCGGCGCGAGGTCGCGGTGTTCGCCGGAGGCTGCTTCTGGTCCGTGGAAGCCAACTTCGAGCGCATACCCGGCGTCGTGTCGGCGGTATCGGGCTTCGCGGGCGGCCGGGTGGCCAATCCGACCTATGATGAGGTCGTTCGCGGCGGCACCGGACACCTCGAAGCCGTGCAGGTGACGTTCGACCCCGCGCGCGTCACCTATCGTCAGCTGGTCGACCGCTTCTGGCGTACGATCGACCCCACCGATCCCGACGGCCAGTTCTGCGATCAGGGCGCGCCCTACGCCACGGCCGTCTTCGCCACCCCAGCCCAGCGTCCTGCCGCCGAGGCGTCGCGCGCCGCCGCCGCGACCGTGATCGGGGAGCGGCGTTTCGTCACGCCCGTGCGGGATGCCGCCCGGTTCTGGCCCGCGGAGGCCTATCATCAGGATTTCGCGCGTCTGAATCCCGTGCGGTATGGCGGCTACACGCGCTTCTGCGGGCGCGAGGCGAGATTGCGCGCCGTCTGGGGCTGAAGGGCCGACTGTTGCGCGCGCGACACCCCTGATCGCCGTCACATCACTGTCGCATGATTGTCGTGTCTCGTTCCGACACGCGCCCTAGACGGAGCGAGATTTCGACGCGGCCCATTGCGGCCGCATTTTCGCGCGCCGGGCCGCCGTCCGGACCATCTGGGGACACAAGATGACCAACCGCTCTCGGGCATTCTGGGCGAGCACCGCCCTCCTGACGTCGCTCGCGATGTCGACCGCCGTCTATGCTCAGGAAACGACTTCGGCCGTGCGCGGCACCGTGGTCGCTCCCGACGGTTCGGCCGTGTCGAACGGGGCGGTCACTCTGACCCACCTGCCGTCGGGCACGACCCTGACGACCTCGACGGGCGGCGACGGGGTGTTCAACGCGCGCGGCCTTCGTCCGGGCGGTCCGTACCGCATCAGCGTCTCCTCGTCGGCTGGCGACGGAGTCCTGGAAGACGTCAATCTGCAGGTCGCCGAGACGACCGATCTGACGGTCTATCTGGAAGGCGCGAGCGCGGTCGAGGACATCGTCGTCGTCGGCGTGCGCGATGTAACCGCCGACAACACCGGCGTCACCTCGGTCCTCAACCGCGAGGACGTGCAGGGCGTCGTCTCGGTCAGCCGCGACATCCGCGACCTGGCTCGCCGCAACATCCTGGTGTCGCAGAACACCCGCGGCGACAGCGGGATCTCGATCGCCGGCTCCAACCCCCGCACCAACCGCGTGACCATCGACGGCACCCAGGCCCAGGACGACTTCGGCCTGAACACCGGCGGCCTGCCGACCCGTCGCGGCCCGGTGTCGCTGGACGCGATCGAACAGTTCAGCGTCAGCGCCGTTCCGGTCGACGTTGAGAACGGCGACTTCTCGGGCGGCGCGCTCGACGTCGTGCTGCGTTCCGGCGGCAACGACTTCCGCGGAACGGCCTTCGTCAACTATCTGAACGACGGTCTGGTCGGCACCTCGATCCGCGGCGTCGAAATCCCTTCCCAGATCAGCCAGGAGAACTGGGGCGGCTTCCTGTCCGGGCCGCTCTGGCGCGACCGTCTGTTCTTCGCCGTGTCCTACGAAACTTATGAGACGGTCGACCAGACCGCGACCGGTCCGACGGGCGCCGGGTTCCCGAACTCGATCCGCGGCATCACCCAGGCGAACATCGACAGCTTCGTCGACCTGTTCACCAATACCTATGCGACGGACTTCCCCATCGGCGAGATCGCTCGGACCAAGCCGATCACCGACGAAAAGACCACCGCCAAGATCGACTGGAACATCACTGACAACCAGCGCCTGTCGCTGACCTATCGAAACGCCACATCGGGCGTGATCCAGCGCACCAACATCAGCACCACCTCCGCAGGCTTCGACTCGCAGTGGTATCTGACGGGCGAAGACGACACGGCCTACGCCGCCGAACTGAACTCGCAGTGGACGGACAACCTCTCGACGCAGCTGCGCGTCACCTACCGCGACTACACCCGCCTGCAGCAGCCGCCGTCCGGTCAGGAGTTCGCCGACATCATCGTCTGCTCCGATGCGACTCGCACCGTGACGTCGGGCGCCATCACCGGCTGCGGCTCGAACTCGGTCTACCGCTTCGGCCCCGACCAGTTCCGTCACGCCAACTTCCTCGCGACCGAAAACCTGCAGATCCAGGCCAAGGCCGAGTACTCCTTGGGCGACCACCTGTTCAAGGTCGGCTATCAGGGTCAGGAAGTCTCCGTCTTCAACATCTTCGTGCCCTCGAGCGACGGCGTCTACTACTTCGACTCGCTGGAGGACTTTGAGGCGGGCCAAGCCAGCCGTCTGGTCTACTCCAACGCCATCACGGGCGATGCGAACGACGCCGCGGCTGTGTTCGAATACACCCTGCACTCGGTCTTCGCACAGGACACCTTCCAGATCACCGACAACCTGACCCTTCAGTTCGGGGGTCGCTTCGACTGGTATGAGAGCGACGACAAGCCCGCCTTCAACCAGAACTTCTTCAACCGGGTCGGCTTCACCAACCAGAACACATACGACGGCACGTCGCTGTTCATGCCGCGCGCCTCGTTCGAGTACGAAGCGAACGACTGGCTGACCTTCCGCGGCGGCCTGGGCCTGTTCCAGGGCGGCTCGCCGGACGTGATCCTGTCGAACTCCTTCTCCACCACGGGCGTCCTGACCTCCGGCATTCAGATCGAGCGCAATGCCGACGGCACGTTCCGTGAGACCACGGGCGTCGCCGGCTTCACACCGGCGATCGGCGCGGCGGCACTGAACGTCAACGTGGCCGACCCGCGCTTCGGCTACGACCTGCCTGCGGAAGTGCTGGCGCTGCAAGGCGGGGCGGTCGCTTCGCCGACCGCGGAGGTCAACGCCTTCGCCCCGAACTTCCAGCTGCCGTCTGACTGGAAATACTTCCTGACCACCACCATCGAGCTGCCAGAAGGCTGGGCCTCTTGGGCCGGACCCTACGGCTCGCGCGCTCTGGACAACTGGCGGGTCAACCTGGACATCGTCTACACCGAGGTGAACAAGGGCATCACCTTCCGCGACTTCCGCGCCCAGCCGCTTCTGGTGAACGGCGTGCAGCAGTTCACCCCGGACGGCCGCCTGCGTTATGACGGCATTCTGGGAACGACCGCCCAGCGCGCCTCGTTCGGGATCACCTCGACCAACCCGGGTTCGAACCGCGACATCGTCGCCCTGAACCATGACGAGGGAGAGAGCATCTCGGTCGGCGTCAGCGCCGAGCGCAGCTTCTTCGACCGCGATCTGAACGTGCTGGTCGGCTATGCCTACTCCAACATCGAGGACCGCAGCTCGACGACCCGCTTCAACTCCACGGCTGGCTCCTTGTACGCGGGCGGCCCCTCATTCCTGGACCCGAACCAAGAAGAGTACGGCACCTCGTTCGAGGAGATCAGCAACCGCTGGAAGACCGAGATCAACTACTCGAACAACTTCTTCGGCGACCTGGAAACCCGCCTGAACCTGTTCGCCGAAATCCGCGACGGTCGTCCGATCACCTTCACCATGAGCGACACCGCCGCCAGCCGCAGCCCGACGTTCGGCGTCAACCGTGGCGGACAGCTGCTCTACGTGCCGGACTTCGCCAACGACCCCAACCCGAACGACAACCAGGTTGGTTTCGTCGTGTTCGACAGCGCGACCACCCGGGATCGCTTCCGTCAGCTGGTCGACACCTTTGGCCTCGAGTACGGCCGCACCGTCGGCAAGGGCGAGGGCTCGGATGACCAGCCCGAGACCTATCAGATCGACCTGCAGTTCAGCCAGGAGCTGCCGGCCTTCTTCCTGCCGGGTCGCTTCCGCTTCGTGGCCGACATCCAGAACCTCGCCAACCTGCTCAACGACGAGTGGGGCATCGTCGAGGAGTACGGCGATACCCTGACGCTGATCAACGCCCAATGCGCGGATGCTGCAGGCGTGGTGCGAAGCAACGTCGGCAACCCGGTCTGCTCGACCTATCGTTACTCGAGCCCGAGCTCGACGGCCGACATCAGGAACCGCGACAACAACGGTCGCTCGTTCTGGGCCATCCAACTGGGCCTTCGCTACGAGTTCTGATCCCTCTGATCAGAGCGGAAGATCAAGGCGGCTCCGAAAGGGGCCGCCTTTTTCTTTGATCCCTTCCGATCCCGTCCGCGGTTGAAGTCGACGGCCTCGGGGCCTATCTGGCGCGGTCCTTCCGCATCCCGGATGTTGTCCTGCCCATGACCCTCGCCCGACCCATCCCCGCCGAGTGGGCGCCGCACCGCGCGATGTGGGTCGGCTGGCCCAGCCATGGCGAGCTGTGGGAGGAAAATCTCGAACCCGCCCAGGCCGAGGTCGAGGCCCTGGTGCGCGCCCTCGCCGGCCCCGGGCGCGAGCGGGTTCGCCTGATGGTCGGCAAGGCCGAGGCGCTCGAAGACGCGCGTGCGCGGTTCGCCGGCGTGGACGGGGTCGAGGTCACGCCCGGCCGGTTCGGCGACATCTGGCTGAGGGACACCGGCCCGATCTTCGCGGCGGGATCACGCCATGCGTCGGCCTTCCACTTCAACGGCTGGGGCGGAAAGTACGACCTGGAACACGACGACACGGTCGCCGACCAGATCGCCGTGGCGTCCGGCGCGGCGCTGGATCGTCATGGTTTCGTGCTGGAAGGCGGGGCGCTGGATCACGACGGGGCGGGAACGATCCTGACGACGCGTCAGTGCATGCTCAACCCCAACCGCAACGCGGGCTGGACCGAAGCGGTCGCGGAAGCCGCTCTCGCCGAGGCGCTCGGCGCGCGAAAGGTGCTGTGGCTGGGCGACGGACTGCTGAATGACCACACCGACGGCCACGTCGACAACCTGGCCCGCTTCGTCGCGCCGGGAGTCGTCGCCTGCCCGGTCGGCTGGGGCCGGAACGATCCCAACGCCGAGGTTTATGACGCCGTCGCCGCCGCCCTGTCTGTGATGAGGGACGCCGAGGGTCGCACGATCCGCCTGCTGCGCCTGCCGTCGCCCGGCCTGGTGCTGGACGAGGACGAGCGACCCATCCCAGCCAGCCATATGAACTTCCTGATCGCCAATGGCGCGGTCATCGTGCCGACCTATGGCGACGAGACGGGCGCCCGGCTTGCCTGCGAGGGTCTGGCCACCGTCTTCCCGGACCGCGAGATCATCGCCCTGCCGTCGCTGGCCATCCTGACCGGCGGCGGATCCTTCCACTGCATCTCCCAGCAGGAGCCCGCCTGATGGCCCGTACGATCAGCGTCGCCGCGATCCAGACGTCCTATGGCGAGGACCTGGACGCCAACATCGCAAAGACCATCGGCTTCATCCGCGAGGCCGCGTCGAAGGGCGCCCAGGTCATCCTGCCCAGCGAGCTGTTCCAGGGGCCCTACTTCTGCGTCAGCCAGGAGGAGCGCTGGTTCGGGACCGCCTATCCGTGGTCGGAGCATCCCTGCGTCACGGCGCTGCAGCCGATCGCGGCCGAGCTGGGCGTGGCCATTCCGGTCTCGATCTTCGAGCGCGAGGGGCCGCATTACTTCAACAGTCTGGTCATGCTGGACGCCGACGGCCGGGCGCTGGGCGTCTATCGCAAGAGCCACATCCCCGACGGCCCGGGCTATCAGGAGAAGTACTATTTCCGGCCTGGCGACACGGGCTTCAAGGTCTGGAACACCCGCTTCGGCCGCGTCGGCGTCGGCATCTGCTGGGACCAGTGGTACCCGGAAACGGCGCGGGCGATGATGCTGCAGGGGGCGGAGGTGCTGATGTATCCCACCGCCATCGGTTCGGAGCCCCACGACAAGGAACTGGACACCGCCGAACCCTGGCGTCGCGCCATGCAGGGCCACGCCGTGTCCAACGTCGTGCCGGTCGTCGGCGCCAACCGCACCGGCCATGAAACGGTGACGGAGGCTGGCCAGGTCTTCTATGGCTCCTCCTTCATCGCCGACCACCGGGGCGACCTGGTCGAGAGCTTGGGACGGGACGAGGAGGGCGTGCTCGTCCACGCCTTCGACCTGGACTACCTCGACCGGCACCGCGCGGCCTGGGGCTTCTTCCGGGATCGGAGGACTGATCTCTACCAGTCCCTCGTTCAGCCGCGACCGGCCTGAAACCACCACGGCGATCCGAGTGGCCGCACGCGATTGCCCCGGACGACATTGCGCTCCGCCCGGTCTCCGTCGTCCGCGCTGGAGCCGAACGGCCAGCCGGCGTCGTCTCCGCAGTAGCGCCGGCGACCCTCGCGCGAGCCGACCACGATCGCGCGGGGCGCCAGCCAGGCCGCGCCCTCGAAGCGATTGTCCTCGATGCGGTTGTCGGTCGGCGCCTGATGACGGATCACGCCGTCCTCGCCGCAGTTGCGATAGAGGAAGACCCCGCCTCGCCCCGCGCGCCGAAAGCGGTTTCCGGAAATGCGATTTCCGGCCGAACCGTCGACGGCGATCTGCTCCCGGCCCGTCCGGATGTCGAAGGTCACCCCCTCGATGACGGCGCCGGCGCTCTCGGCGTCGAGGTAGATGGCGGTCGAGACAGAGCGGCCGAGAAAGCGCCCACCGGTGACGCTCAGCCCCGTCACGCCGGGGCCGACATAGAGCGGGATCGAGCCGGTGGCGATCAGGGTGCTGTTCTCGATCCGGATGTCGGTCGGGGCCGCGGCCTGGGCCCGGGCCGTGTGGCCGAGGCTCCGCGACGAGGTCCGCAGCGCCTCGATCCGTCCCTGGGCTCCGAGCCCCCAGACGCGGATGTTGCCATGGACGACGCAGTTCGACAGCCGAACGCCGACTGGACGACTCCATCCCCCGCCGTCCCGGCGCGAACGGATCGATAGCGTCGGCGTCTGCGTCGTGGAGGGCGCGCCCGCCCGCCCGATCGCTGCGCCCCGGCAGTCCAGTCCGGCTCCGGAGCTTTCCGCGCCCTCGATCACAATCGGACGCACCACGAAGGCGTCGGGCCCCAGTCGCGCGAAACAGGTCAGGTGGAATGGGGTCGTGTCCCGCGCGGAGGTCAGCGCCGCCAGGACCTCGGCCCCGCAATCCTCAGGCGGCCCGCCAGACGCCAGAGCGAGCAGGCCTGCAGCGGCGACACCGATCACCTCACCGCTCCGATGTCACGGCAGCGGAATGGCCAGGGCGGCCCGTTCGGCGGCGCAGGCGGGGCTGGTCCGGCCTGCCGCGCGGGCGGCCGCGATCTCCTCGCGCGCCTGTGCAGCGTCGGCGGGGAAGGTCGGGCTGGCCAGAATCGCCTGGGCGACGCGCTCTCCCAGAGCCGCCCCCGCTTCGACGTCCGACGGATAATGCATGCCGCAGATCATGCGGCTGATCGCGATCTGCCGCCCGATCCCGGCGACCTCGGCCGCGCGGTCCGGAACCAGGGCGGCCAGAACGGTTCCATAGGCGGCCCCGACCGAGGCGCTTCCGGACGGATAGGAGGGCGTCGCCCGCTGCGCCGGCGTCAGAACCTGACAGGAGCGACGCTCAGGGTTGTCGCCGACCGGCCGGGGCCGGTGCGCGCGTGCCTTGGCCTGCTCCGCGGCTTCATTGGCGTCGTGCAGGACGCGAGCGAGCAGCGCGGTCAGGTGCGGGGCCTCGGCCGCCTCGATTCGAAATCCCAGGGCGCAGTCGAAGTGCGCCAGGGCCAAGGCGGGGCGGACCTCGGCATGTCGCGTCGCCAGAAGCCAGCGGTCGGTGTCTTCCAAAGCCGTCAGACGCCGCGAGGCCGCGCGGTCCTCCGCTTCCGCCGCCGAGCCCGGGGCCGGGACCGGCGGAACGGCCGTCGCCTGCTGGGCGATGTCCGAAGGCGACAGATAGCCGGGGCGCGCACCCGGGTCCTGCGCCAGCGCCGTCGTCGCCGCCCCGATCCCTGCGACCACCCAGAGCGGGATCAGCTCACGGACGGCCCTCATCCTGACGCACTCCAGCTCAGCTGCACCGATGTGCGGCCTTCTGGGGTCGGCGATGCGACGACCTGCAGATTGTTCTGATCCCTAGCGGCCCCGTAGGCGCGCGCCTCGCCCTGGTTCATGGCCATGACGGAGGCCAGACCCGCCCGCTCGGCCTCGCGTCGGTGAAAGGCTATGACGGCATCCGGATCGGCGTCGGTCACATAGGTGACCAGTCCGCCCGACGCGCCGGCCGCCGACGCCGTCACGGGATCGGCCTCGACCACGCCGCCGGGATAGACCACGGCGAAGCCCGGCGCCCCCTCCGCCGCCGGCTCGGCGACCGGACCCGCGGGCTCGGCAGGGGTGGACGGCGCGATCGGGGCAGCCGTCGCGGCGGGCTCGGCCGCCGGTGACGCTGTTTTCGGCGCCGCTTCGGCGTCCGCCTCCGGCGCGTCGGCCGGGCCGCACGCGGAAAGCACCAACGCGCCGGCCATGCAGAGCGCCGATCCTTTACGCTTCATCCCTGGTCGTCCTGTTCGACGTACGCCTTTTTCGCACCGTGGCCCATCGGTGCGGCGTCAGCAAGGCGCTCGACCGGTCCGCGACGCCGCGGTTCTGTTCTGGGCCGTCCTCACGGTGTCGATCGCGGACGTCCGACGGCGAAAAAGGCGGACGCAATGATCAGGAACCGACAGGCCGAGGCCCCGAGCAACCCCAGGGCCAGGGCATAGGCGCCGAAGGCGGCAAACACGAAGGCGGCGCCCAGCAGCAAGACGGCCCAGGGCAGAAGCGTGTGCAGGAGGAAGACTTGCCGCCCCATGATAAGCAGATAATTGCTGAGCGCCGTCTGGGCGGCGAGCAGCACGCCCGTCACAATCATGATGATGAGCACCGGCCATTGGGCCGCGAAGGCGGGACCCACCTGGGTCATGATCCACGGCGCCAGCAGCATCAGGGGCGCGGCGAACGCGCCTGCGGCCGCCAGCTGGGTTCGCGCCAGGCCGATCGAGACGCGCCGCATCTCCGACACGCGCCCTTCGGCGTGCAGGGACGACAGGACGGGCAGCGCCGCGCGGTTCGTCAGGGAACTGATCAAGATGACCCCGCCCAGCACGCTGTTCGCGAAGGCGAAGACGCCGACCTGCGCCAGGCCGTCGGGGGCCCGGTCGCTGACGATCACCTGGGCCAGCCACAGGGTCGGCGCCCAGACGGCGCCGCTGAGGAAGACCGGCAGACCGAACGACAGCAGACGCGGCAGGTCGTCCCGGCGCGGCCGGCCGATCACCGGCCCGCCCTCGGCACGCGCGAAACGCGCGTAGAGGCCCGCGAGCACGCAAAGCTTGACGGCTTCGATGGCGACCAGCCCCTGGACCGCGCCGGTCAGGCCGAACTGGCGCCCCATCAGGGGAACCACGGTGACGGTCAGAACGGCGGCGATCGCCGAGGCCATCCCCAGCGCCCGACCCCGCTCGAACGCCATCAGGATTGCGGTCGCCAGGCTCACGCCCGCGGTCAGGGTGACCCAGAAGAGCACCCAAAACGCCAGGGGTGAAGCCGAGGGGAGGGCGAGCACATCGAGGATGATGGGCCGGCCGATGCCTGTCCCGACCGCGAGCAGCAGCGCCGCCCCGGCGGCGGCGATCGAAACACCCAGACCGATCAGCTGCGCGGCCCGGGCGAAGCTCTCCTGTCGCAGGGCCGGCAGATAGCGCGCGAACACCGGCCCCACCCCGAGCACCACGGCCATCTGGAAGGTGTTGACCAGACCCTGGGCCAGGGTCAGCCGTCCGTAGTCCTGGGCGCCCAGGACGCTGGCCAGCAAAAACACCACGGCGATGGCCGCCGCCTTCTCGAGGGCGAAGGCCAGCATCGTCCATCCGGTCATGCGCAGGATGCGGCCTGCCGTCTCGGAACGGTCGATGACCGTCGACACGCGGATGCGAAACCGATCCAGCGCCGCGAAGGGGTCAGACATGGATCGCCCGGGGCGCCGGAGCCCGGATCAAGCCGTCACGCGGATGTCGGCCGGATGTCGTAGGCGCTGCACCTGGGCGTGAACGGCGCGGGCGGCCGCCTCGTCGTCGCCGCTTCGCGCGAGGTCCACCAGGGTCCGCAGCTGCATTGCACTGAGCCCTGCGCCGCCGTTCCGGTCCTCGACCTCGAACACCGAGTCCAGCCGGCTGACGATGCGTTCATTGCTGTCGATCAGGGCTTCGGACAGCTTCTCGCCGGGACGCAGGCCGGTGAAGCGGATTTCGATGTCTTCGCCGACCGTCAGCCCCTGCAGCGCGATCATGTTGCGCGCCAGATCGACGATCTTGACCGGCTGACCCATGTCCAGAACGAACACGCTGGGGTCCGTCCGCGTCAAGGCCGCGCTCTCGGCCGTGGCGTGCAGGACCAGCTGGACGGCCTCTGGGATGGTCATGAAGTAGCGTTCGACCTGTGGATCGCTCACGGTGACCGGGCCGCCGCGTTCGATCTGTTCGCGGAAGATGGGCACCACCGATCCGGCGGAACCCAGCACGTTTCCGAAGCGCACCACGCTGAAAGCGGTCGTCGAGCGGCCGTGCTGGCTGCGGATCACCGCCTCCGCCAGTCGCTTGGTCGCGCCCATGACGTTGCTCGGTTCCACCGCCTTGTCGGTCGAGATCATGACCATGTTGGACGCCCCGACCTGACCGGCGGCCTCGGCGACGTTGGCGGTGCCCAGGATGTTGGTCAGAACGCCCTCGCATGGATGGTTCTCCACCAGGGTGACGTGTTTCAGCGCCGCGGCGTGGAAGACGATCTCGGGCGCCTCGGCGCGGAAGGCGCCCAGCACCGCCCGTTCGTCACGCACGTCGCACAGCCGCTCCTGGATCGAGAGCTCGGGGTGCGCCACGGCGATTTCTCGTCCGATCTTGAACAGGGCGAACTCGGAGTGATCCAGCATCGTGAGGTGGTCGCAGCCGAAGGCGGCGACCTGGCGACAGATTTCCGATCCGATGCTGCCGCCGGCTCCGGTGACCAGCACTCGCCGGCCGTTGACCAGTTCGTGGATGCGGCCGAGGTCCAGGCGGACCGACGGGCGGGCCAGCAGTTCCTCGACGCTGAGTTCACGCAGGGCTTCCGGCAGGCTGCCGCGCGCGGCGCTGAGCTCGCTGATGGCCGGAAGCCGCAGCAGCGCGACGCCCGAGCTCTTGAGCGCGCCCAGGGCCTGGCTGGAGAAGGACGAGATCACATCGGGCGGCGACAGGAACAGGATCGACTGAACCGGCTGACCGGCCGCGGCGAAGTGGGCCAGGGTGTCTTGCAGATCGGCGACGGTCCCCCGGACGGGCACGTCCCGGATCAGGCGACCTCGATCCGAGGCTTGCAGGCTGAGAATGCCGACCGGGTGATGACCCGGCGACTTATCCCGCGCCAGCTCGCGCAGAAAGGAGTCGGCGATGCCGACGTCACCGATCAGAAGCAGCCGATTCCGGTCCTTCGGGGGCTGATGAAGCAGCGGAGCGAGCGCCCGCACCAGCGATTTCTCATGGGCGGTCCGCCGCAGAAGTCGGATCGACGCCAGACCGCCCAGATGCAGCACCCAGGTGATCAGCAGCACCGACCGGGGGACCGTGTCGGCCCTCATCAGCACGAAGGCCACGAGCAGAAAGGCCGCCATGGCCAGAAAGGTGCTGCGGAGCAGGGCGAAGCCGTCCTGGATCGAGACATAGCGCCAGCTGGATCGTTCCGTGCGGAACAGCAACTCGAGAACGGCCGCGAGGGTGGCGTAAAGGCCGGCCAGCAGCCAGACCGGTCGCGCCTCGATGGAGGCCCACCAGGCGACCGGCGGGTCGATCACGAAGGCATAGGCCAGCAGATAGGCGGCCAAGGCCACCGCGATGTGGATCGCGAACTTCAATGCGTGTTGCACGGCGCCCCCTCCGTGAACATTGGTTTACCAATCTGACGCTGGCCGTCATAGCCGGGAGGGGCGACAGAACCGCTACGGTCGGCCTATGAGGCATTCATGCATCAGTGGACCATCGACGCCTTCGCCGACCGACCCTTCACGGGCAACCCCGCATCGGTGGTCGAGCCGACCGCCGCCTGGCCTGATCCCGCTTGGATGCAGCGCCTCGCGGCCGAGAACAACCACTCCGAAACCGCCTTTCTGCGCCGGACGGTCGACCCCTCGCGGTTCGACCTGCGCTGGTTCACGCCGGCGACCGAGGTCGCCTTGTGCGGCCACGCGACCCTGGCCGCCGCCCACGCCCTGTGGCGCGAACAGGGCGTCGAAGCGGAGGTCCTGACCTTCCTGACGGAGTCGGGCGAGCTGCGCGTCCGGCGGCTCGCCGTGGGCTACGAGATGGACTTCCCGGTCGATCCCCTGACTCCGGTCCCGACGCCCGAAGGCCTGGCCCAAGCGCTCGGGGCCGAACCCGTCGAGGTCTGGGCCAGTCGCTACCTGATCGCCGTGATGGCCGAAGCGGAGACCGTGCGCGGCCTGTCGCCCAAGGCCGGGGCCGTGTCCCCGTTCGGCGAGGGCTGCGCGGAAAGGGGCCAGGTCGTGGTCGCCGCTCTGGCCCCCGACGACGACCATGACGTGGTGGACCGCTTCTTCGGTCCGGGATGCGGCATCGAGGAGGACCCGGCCACCGGCTCCGCCCGGTGCGGCCTGGCTCCCCTGTTCGCGCAGAAGCTGGGTCGGCCGATCGTGCGGTTCGTTCAGGCCTATCCGGGTCGCGGCGCCCGGTTCGAGACCGAGCTGTCAGGCGACCGCGTGCTCATTCGGGGCCAGGCCGTCACCATGATCGAAAGCCGGTTGCGGATCGCGCCCTGACCCATCGCGCATGAGAAAAGGGCGCGACCCCTGATGGATCGCGCCCCTCTCGCGGACGGCCGGCTGGGAGGGCTGTGTCATGGCCGCCCGAAGCTCATGGGATCACCAGCGGCGATTGTCCCGGTCGCGGCGCTCGACGCGGATCTGGGCCGCCAGACGGTCGAAGCGGCGGTCGAGATCAGCGCGCTCCCATCCGGTCAGGCCGCCCCGGCGATAGCTGGCCTCGAGCCGCAGCAGGGAGTTGAACTCCCCGCGCAGGCGGGCCGCCTCGCGTCGGCTCAGCTGGCCGTTCCTCAGCCCGACGTCGATGCGACGGTCCAGGGTGTTCAGGCGAGCGTTGATCGGCTGCCAATAGCCGTTGGCCTGGACGTGCGCCCGCGGGCCGTAGACCTGGGCGGCGGCCGGAAGCGCGGCGGCCGAGGCCGTGGCGAGGACGATGGCGGGAACGAGCAGCTTTTTCATCGGATCACTCCTTTGCGTTACTCCGCAACCGGACCGGCTGCGTTGACGCCAGAAAAGCGCATCGCGCCTGAGCCCGACCTGAACACGTCGTTTCAGACGGCGTTCATCGGCCTACGCCTCTTCGGAGAGCCCGATTTCCAGCGCGGTTAAACGTCTCTAAGGATGGTGTTCAGCCGCTGTTCACGGCCGTTGCGCCATGAAGTCCGCCATGTCCCGCGTTACCGCCCTCGCTCTCGCCGCCCTGATCGCCGCCGCTCCCGTGAGCGCGGCCCAGGCCCAGGCGCGCGTCTCCGCCGACCTGTTCGGCCTTGGCGTCTCGGCCGGCGTCGGCCTGATGCAGGACCGCGGCCGTCGCGGCGGAAACGACCGCGAACAGGACGGTCCCAGACTGATGAGCGAGGCCCAGGCCCTGTCGATCGCCCAGCGGCGCGCGGGCGGCGCCCGCTTCGTCGGCTCGCTGGGTCTGCGCGGAACGACCTATGTCTTCCGTTTCGAGCGCGACGGGCAGATCATCGACATCGCCGTCGACGCGCGCGGCGGCTGAGAGCCAAGAAGGAATACGCATGCGGGTTCTGCTGGTCGAGGATGACGCCGACCTGTCGCGCCAGCTGAAGGGCGCGCTGTCGGACGCCGGTTACGCCGTCGATCACGCCGCCGACGGCGAGGAGGCCCATTTCTTGGGCGATACCGAGCCCTATGACGTCGTGGTGCTCGATCTGGGCCTGCCCAAGATCGACGGGGTGTCGGTGCTGGAACGCTGGCGGCGCGACGGAAAGACCACGCCGGTGCTGATCCTGACCGCGCGCGGCGCATGGTCGGACAAGGTGTCGGGCTTCGACGCCGGCGCCGACGACTACCTGACCAAGCCCTTCCACACCGAGGAGCTGCTGGCGCGTCTGCGTGCGCTGCTGCGCCGCTCGGCCGGCATCGCCGTGGCGACCCTGTCGTGCGGCGGCCTGCGGCTCGATCCGAAGGCGGCGCGGGCCACCGTCAACGGCGAGCCGCTGCGGCTGACCTCGCTGGAATACCGCCTGCTGCACTATATGATGATGCACCAGGGCCGGGTCATCAGCCGCACCGAGCTGGTCGAGCACCTCTATGACCAGGATTTCGACCGGGATTCCAACACCATCGAGGTCTTCATCGGCCGTCTGCGCAAGAAGGTCGGGGCCGAACGGATCGAGACGGTGCGGGGCCTGGGCTATCGCCTGACGCCTCTGGCCGGCGAGACCGAGGCGGCGTGACGGACGAGGCGTCGGGGGGCGCGGGCTGGGGCCGGTTCATCGGGCGGCCGGGTCGCAGCCTGACGCGCCGCCTGATCTGGCTGGCCTCGGCCTGGATCGTCGTGGCGCTCGCCGCCACCGGATGGATCCTGACCACCCAGTACCAGGAGAGCGCGTTTCGCCGTCTGGGCGACATGCTCAGCGACACCATCGACGAGGTGGTGATCGCCACCTCTGTCACGCCCGATGGCGTCACTGTGGCCGAAATTCAGGACGCGCCCACGCTGCGTGGCCTGTCCGGCAAATACTGGATGGTGGCCGAGGTCCTTCCGGACGGCGGGGTGCGCGTGCTGGCGCGTTCGCCGTCGCTCGCGGGCGAGACCCTGTATATCGCGCCCGAACTGCCCACGCGCCTGCAGGCCTCGATGGGCGATCTGCTGAGCTACAACGATCCCGGCATCCTGCGTCTGCCGCAGCGCCAGCCGCTCCGGATCGCCGCCAGCCTGAAGACCCTGCCAGGCCGGGCCGAACCTCTGGTCTTCATGGCGGGCATCGACCGGTCCGACATCGAGGCCGACACGCGCGAGTTCGCCACCTACGTCTGGATCGCGCTTCTGGTGCTGGGTCTGGGCCTGGTCATCGCCGTTTTCCTGCAGGTCCAGATCGGCCTCAGGCCTCTGTTCGCGCTCCGCAACGAGATCGCCAACGTCCGCAAAGGGCGCGCCGCGCGCATCGAACGCGACTATCCTCTGGAGATCCAGCCGCTGGCTGAACAGGTCAACCGCCTGCTGGATCACAATCAGGAGGTCGTGGAGCGCCAGCGGACCCATGTCGGCAATCTCGCTCATGCGCTGAAGACGCCGCTGTCGGTGATGCTGGCCGAGGCCGACGCCCGGCCCGACCCTCTGGCCGAGATCGTCCGCCGTCAGACCGAGGTGATGAAGGGCCAGGTGGATCACCACCTGCGCCGCGCCCGCGCCGCCGCCCGCGCCGCCCATGGCCTGGGCGAACGCACGCCCGTCGGCGAGGTGATCGACGAGATGGCGGTGATGCTGGAACGCGTCTTTCAGTCCAAGGATGTCGAGATCGACTGGCGCGCGCCGGACGAACTGGCCTTCCTCGGCGAGCGGCAGGACCTACAGGAAATCCTCGGCAATCTCATGGAGAACGCCTGCAAGTGGTCGAAGCGGCGTGTGCGCGTCTCCGCCGGGGCCAGCGGTCTGGGTCAGATGATCGCCGTGGTGGAAGACGACGGTCCGGGCCTGCCGGAGGATCAGCGCGAAGCGGTGCTCAAGCGCGGGACGCGGCTGGACGAGGACGCGCCGGGATCAGGGCTGGGCCTGTCGATCGTGGATGACCTGACCCGCGCCTATGGCGGCCGGCTGACGCTGGGGGCCAGCGACCTCGGCGGCCTCAAGGCCGTGCTGGAACTGCCCGCCGCCGAGAGCTAAGGCCGCAACGACAAAGGCCCCGGCGTTTCCACCGGGGCCTTCAAGCGTCTCGTGATCGCGGGATCAGGCCTCGTCGGCCGCCGGGACTTCGGCCTTGCCGGTTTCCGGCACGACCACGCCCTTGGAGGGACGGACCGACTGGCGCTCGGCGATGCGCGCCGACTTGCCGCGGCGATCGCGCAGGTAATACAGCTTGGCGCGGCGGACGACGCCGCGACGCTTGACCTCGATGGAGTCGATGTTCGGCGACAGGATCGGGAAGACCCGCTCCACGCCTTCGCCGAACGAAATCTTGCGCACCGTGAAGTTCTCGTTCACGCCGCCGCCGGCGCGGGCGATGCAGACGCCCTCGAAGGCCTGGATGCGTTCGCGCTCGCCTTCCTTGATCTTGACCATGACCCGCAGCGTGTCGCCGGGCTGGAAGTCAGGGATCGAGCGCTTTTCGACCAGGCGGGCGCGCTCTTCGGCCTCCAGGGTCTGAAGGATGTTGGCCATGTCTATTCTCCTCGGGCTTTGCCGCCCCTTGCTTGTGAGTTGGCGGGGCCAGGCCCCGCGGTAGATCCCGGAAGCGGAGCTTCCGGGTGGGAGTTGGCGAGATGCGCCGCCCAGAGGTCCGGCCGTCGCTCCCGCGTGGTCAGTTCCCTTTGTTCCGCCCGCCAGGCCGCCACGCGCTTGTGGTCGCCGGACAGGAGGACCTCCGGGATATCGATCCCCTCGAACGTCCGCGGTCGCGTGTACTGCGGATGCTCCAGAAGACCGTCCTCGAAGCTCTCGGACGACAGGCTTTCGGCCTGGCCCAGAACGCCGGGGATCAGTCGTACGCACGCCTCGATCACCACCATCGCCGCCGCCTCGCCGCCGGCGAGAACCGCGTCTCCGACGCTGACCTCCTCGAACCCCCGGGCGTCGAGCACCCGCTGATCCACCCCCTCGAACCGGCCGCAGAGGACGACGACGCCGTCCGCCTTGGCCCAGTCCTTCACGCGCGCCTGGGTCAGGGGCCGACCCCGTGCGCTCATGTACAAAAGCGGCCGGGGCGGGCCGTCGAGGCTGTCGAGAGCCCGGGCCACCACGTCCGCCTTCAGCACCTGACCCGGACCGCCCCCCGCGGGGGTGTCGTCCAGGAAGCCGCGCCTATCCTCGCTGAAGGCCCGGATGTCAAGGGTTTCCAGGCTCCACAGCGCCTTCTCGCGCCACGCCGTCCCGATCAGCGAGACCCCCAGCGGCCCCGGAAATGCTTCCGGGAACATGGTCAGGACAGTGGTCCGAAACGGCGGGACGGAAGGCATGGGCGGTCCCTGGGTCAGGGTCGGAGCGACGGGTCCGGCGGTCGATCCGCTGGCGCGTCAGGGTCTAGACCGTCTGGCCGCGACGGAGAAGGACATCCAGAGTCAGGAGCGATTGCGCCTGCGGTTCCGGACGCGCTCGCGTCCTCGCGGCGGATTGCCCGTTGTGACAGTGCCCAGCTCTCTGTTCGTCAAGGTGCTCTGGACGGCCGTCCGGTAGTCGGGCTTGACCCTCAGGTCGCCGTCGTAGGGCAGGCCCCGGTTCAGCTGGTCGGAGCGTGTGCGCTCGGTCACCGAAGCCGGCTGCAGCCAGGAGTGCCGGTCGCCCACGCCCCAGGTCGTCACGCTGGTCACGGCGGGCTGTTCCAGGACGATGTCGAGGTAGCTGCGGACGTGATCGGCCACGCGCTGGTCGCGTTGAGCTGTTGAACCGGACGTCGAGGTTTCCTTCACGTCCAGCTCGGTGACGGCGATCGTCAGGCCCAGGCCGGCGATATCGGCCAGGAAGGGGGCCAGGACCTCGCGCCGGATTGGCCCTTTGGAGAGGTCCAGGTGCGCCTGGATGCCGATCGCGTCCAGAGGCACGCCCTCGGACTTCAGCTGCTCGGCCAGCCGCAGCAGGCGCGTTCGCCGGGCCGCCTCCACCGGATTGTCATAGTCGAGGCTGAACTCGTTGATCGCGAGCTTGCCGTTCGGCGCGTGCATGCGCGCCTCGACCAGCGCGTTGTGGATGTAGTTCGGGCCGAAGGCCTGGTGAAAGCAGGTGTTGCGCAGGCCGTTGACGCCGCCCTCGGTGTCGATGGGCTCATTGACCACGTCCCATTCCTCGACGATGTCGCGGAAGCGCGGGACCACTTCGGTGAAGTGCTCACGCACGGGACGCCAGTCGCCGGGGGCGTGACGCAGGACGTCCTTGGCCCAGGGCGGCGTGCTCTGATGCCAAAGCAGGGCGTGGCCGCGCAGCTTCATGCCGTGGGCGCGGGCGAAGGCCGCCAGACGATCCACCGGGTCGTGCCAGAAGGTATAGCGTTGATACTGCAGGTGATCCCACTTCATGTGGATCTCTGGCGTGATCAGGGTGCAATCCTGACGCACGATGTCCGCCAGTTTGCGGTCTGTCTCCAGCCACTCGGGCCTCACGGCCGCGCCCACCCGGCGGACGGGCGGCGACTGGGCGACTGCGACAGATGTCGGCATGGCCATCACGGCCGGCGTGAACAGGAGGCCCGCGAGCACGGCGCGGCGCGACGAATGACGCATCGTTCGACAACTATCAAGAAACATCAAGCTCGCCCGACACAAGCTTGACTGTAAAGTCACGCGGCGTTGGGCTACGCGACCGACCCTAAGTCGAGTTAGATAACATATGATCAATAACAAGGGAAGATTTTGCGGCGTAGATACCTAAATGATGAGCAGGTTTGCAGAATTCACTGGTATTCAGACTGGCAAACGATGAGTTTCTTCACCTGTCAGAGCTTTCTTGCGCGCTGATTCCGGAAGGGCCTTTTGAACCAAGGGCCTGATTGAAGCTCTCGGCTGGGTCGCGCGGTTTGACTGGCCGTGGGCGCACAGCCAGGCGCCGCCGCTGGCCGCGGTGGAGCCGGCATCTCCCGCTCACTCCGGCGCAAACCGGGATGGGCGAAAGGGGTCAGGTCGCTGCGTAGCCCTGGATCGGCCGCACCTCGAGCGTGTCGGCCTGGATCGCGCCGATGCCCTGCGCCGCCGCGAGCGCCCCGGCGATGGTCGTGTAGTAGGGGATCTTCTGCATCAGGGCCGTGCGACGCAGGCTGAAGCTGTCCTGCAAGGACTGCTTGCCCTCGGTGGTGTTGATGACCAGGTGGACGTCGCCGTTCTTCATGGCGTCGACGATGTTGGGGCGGCCCTCCAGCACCTTCTTCACATAGCCGACGGGCAGACCCTGTGCGGTCAGATAGGCGTGGGTGCCGCCGGTGGCGATGACCTCGAACCCCTGTTTCAGAAGCAGGGACACCGCCTCGACCACGAACGGCTTGTCGTCGTCCTTGACCGAGACGAAGGCGCAGCCGCCGGTGGGCAGCCGGGTCCCGCCGCCGATCTGGGACTTGGCAAAGGCGCGGGCGAAGGCGGGGGCCATGTCGGCCTCTCCGGGGCGCTTGAAATCCAGCCCCATGACCTCGCCGGTGGAGCGCATCTCGGGCCCCAGCACGGTGTCCACGCCCGCGAACCGGGCGAAGGGGAAGACCGCTTCCTTGACCGCGATGTGGTCGTAGGGCGCATCGGTCAGGCCAAAGGACGACAGGGGCACGCCCGCCATCACCTTGGCGGCGATGGAGGCGACCGGCACGCCGATGGTCTTGGCCACGAAGGGCGCGGTGCGGCTGGCGCGCGGATTGACCTCCAGCACGAAGATGCGCGGATTGGCGCTGTGCGGCTCCTCGATGGCGAACTGCACGTTCATCAGGCCGCGCACCTTGAGCGCACGCGCCATGGCCTCGGTCTGGCGCTTCAGCTCGGCCACGGTGGCGTCAGACAGGGACCAGGGCGGCATGGAGCAGGCGCTGTCGCCCGAATGCACCCCGGCCTCCTCGATGTGTTCGAGCACGCCCGCCACGAAGACCGTCTCGTCGTCGCACAGGGCGTCGACGTCGACCTCGGTCGCGCGGTTCAGATAGTGGTCGATCAGGACGGGATCGTCGCCCGAGACCCGCATGGCCTCGTGCACATAGCGGTCCAGCTGCTCGCGATCGTGGACGATCATCATGCCCCGTCCGCCCAGCACATAGGACGGACGCAGCACGACCGGATAGCCGACGCGCTCGGCTTCGGCCGCGGCCTCTTCGGGGCTGCGGGCCAGGCCGTTCGGCGGCTGCAGCAGGCCGATGTCGTTCAGCATGACCTGGAACCGCTCGCGATCCTCGGCCAGGTCGATGGAGTCCAGGCTGGTCCCCAGGATCGGCACCCCGTCCTCGTCCAGCGCATGGGCCAGCTTCAGCGGGGTCTGGCCGCCAAACTGGACGACGCAGCCGATCAGCTCGCCCTTCGACTGCTCGACCGCGATCAGCTCCAGCACGTCCTCGGCCGTCAGGGGCTCGAAATACAGCCGGTCGGAGGTGTCGTAGTCGGTCGAGACCGTCTCCGGATTGCAGTTCACCATGATCGACTCGACGCCGATGTCGGCGAAGGCGAAGGCCGCGTGGCAGCAGCAGTAATCGAACTCGATCCCTTGCCCGATGCGATTGGGGCCGCCGCCCAGAATTATCGCCTTTTTTCTGTCGCTTGGCTGGGATTCGCAGACCGGAATCTGACCCAGCGCCCCAGTCTCGTAGGTCGAATACATATAGGCGGTGGCGCTGGCGAACTCGGCGGCGCAGGTGTCGATGCGCTTGAACACCGGGCGGACGTTCAGGCCGCGACGGGCGGCGCGGACCTCGCGTTCGGTCTTGCCGGTCAGCTGCGCGAGGCGCGCGTCGGAGAAGCCCTTGGATTTCAGTCGGCGGAAGTCAGCGGGGTCGGTGGGCAGCCCCTTGACCCGGATGTGGCCTTCCTCGCGGACGATGTCGGCGATCTGACGCAGGAACCAGGGCTCATAGGAACAGGCGGCCTCGACCTCCTCGACCGTCAGGCCGTGGCGGAAGGCCTGGGCGATGACGCGGATGCGGTCGGGCGTCGGCTGGCCCAGCGCGCGCACCACGGCGGCGCGGATGGAGGCGTCGTCGCCGCCGGCTTCCGTGCCCTCGATCTCGATCTCGTCGAAACCCGACAGGCCGGTTTCCAGACCGCGCAGGGCTTTCTGCATCGACTCCTGGAAGGTCCGGCCGATGGCCATGACCTCGCCGACCGACTTCATCGAGGTGCTCAGAAGCGGCTCCGATCCCGGATATTTCTCGAAGGCGAAGCGCGGGATCTTGGTCACGACGTAGTCGATCGACGGCTCGAAGCTGGCTGGGGTGACCTGGGTGATGTCGTTCTGGAGCTCGTCCAGGGTGTAGCCGACCGCCAGACGCGCCGCGACCTTGGCGATGGGGAAGCCCGTGGCTTTCGACGCCAGGGCCGACGACCGCGACACGCGCGGGTTCATCTCGATGACGACCATGCGGCCGTCCTTTGGATTGATCGCCCACTGGACGTTGGACCCGCCCGTCTCGACCCCGATCTCGCGCAGCACATTGATCGAGCCCGTGCGCATGCGCTGGTACTCCTTGTCCGTCAGCGTCAGGGCCGGCGCGACGGTGATCGAGTCGCCCGTATGGACGCCCATCGGGTCCACGTTCTCGATGGAGCAGACGATGATGCAGTTGTCCGCCTTGTCGCGGACGACCTCCATCTCATACTCCTTCCAGCCCAGCACGCTCTCCTCGATCAACACCTCGGTGGTCGGCGACAGGTCGAGACCGCGCAGCACGATCTCCTCGAACTCTTCCCTGTTGTAGGCGATGCCACCGCCGGTGCCGGCAAGCGTGAAGCTGGGTCGGATGATGGCGGGCAGGCCGACGAACTCCAGCCCCTCCAGCGCTTCTTCCAACGTATGCGCCGCCTTGGACCGAGGGCTCTCCAGTCCCAGCTTGTCCATGGCGTCCCTGAATTTCTGCCGGTCCTCGGCCTTGTCGATGACCTCGGCCCGCGCCCCGATCATCTCCACGCCGTACTTCGTCAGAACGCCGGTGGCGTCGAGCGCCAGCGCAGTGTTCAGCGCCGTCTGCCCGCCCATGGTGGGCAGGAGGGCGTCGGGCCGTTCCTTCTCGATGATCTTCTCGACGAACTCCGGCGTGATCGGCTCGATGTAGGTCGCGTCGGCCAGACCCGGGTCGGTCATGATCGTGGCCGGGTTGGAGTTGACCAGGATGACCCGATACCCCTCGGCCTTCAGCGCCTTGCACGCCTGGACGCCCGAGTAATCGAACTCGCACGCCTGCCCGATGACGATGGGGCCGGCGCCGATGATCAGGATGGACTGGATGTCTGTGCGCTTGGGCATGTCAGAAGTTCTGCAACCATTTAACAACGGCTTCCGCCGCCATTTTTGCCACCTGACCAATCACGCCTTCGGAAAATTTCGTAGAGACAAACTTCAGAGGCGCCAACAGCGATGTCTTTATGTAATTTACTGATGGACTACCCGATTTAATCGTCTCAATAGCACCCTTTATGGCTAGAACTATCCCGTTTCTCTGATCGGGTTCGGTCGCAGCATAACCGTTGTTGCCCTCGATTTGTTGTAGGGCGGCTTCGGTTGCTGAAATCATCTCTCCATAGTCCAAGTTGCCTCGATCAATAGGGAGCGGTTCCCAAAGGTCGTGGTCTGACTCCAAGCCGCTAGTTATCGTCGCTTGGTCAGGCTGGAGCACCCAAGGCACGCCGTGCTCCATATAAGCATCAATATCTGGGTTGGGGTCACGACCATGCTCCATGAGCAGGTCAAGCCCTGACGATGTCAGATAGTACTCGTGTCGATTTTCACTGTAAGAATAATATCCGTGGACGCCAGCGCGTTCGATAAAGACTGGCAGGAGCCCAGCGGCAATACCGCCGAAGGCATATGTCAGGTTATCCGGATCGACTGATCCATCCTCAGACTCGGCGAGCAGCGAGTAAATCTCAACCGCGACGGCGATCTCGAGTCTGCGCAAATTTGGTATGGCAGGAAGGGACTTGGGCATCAGCGGTGTTCCGTCAGTTTGTCACGACCGCGCACTCCCAGCCGTCGTAGTCCAGCTGGAAGGCCGCGGCCCAGGATTGCATCATGGCGCTGACGGGCGCGAAGGAGGCTTCGTCCACCGCCATCGTGGTCTCGAGCACGGTCGTCTCGTCTTGGCCGGACGTGACGAAGCCGGCGCGGCGCGCGACCTCGTTCAGGTCGTCGTGGTCGCCCTCGCCGTGGAAGAAGAACAGGGTGTGGCGTGGCGTGACGCCACTGTCGCCATGCTCGGCCAGGGCCGCGCGGATCATGGCGTCGCGCTCCTCGTGGCTGATGACGTCGTCGTGCAAGGCGGTCTCTCTGGCGCGCAGGATCGCCGCGCGTCGCGGCGTTTCGGCTGCGGCGGCGGGCGGAGCGGGTTGTCGGTTAAGCGGCCGGTTTAGAGAGGCCGGGAGGCTGGCGCAAGGCGATCCCGCCGACAAAAGAAAGGGGCGGCCCGTCGCCGGACCGCCCCTCCTTGGTTGCTTGACGTCGGACCTTAATAGCGGCCGGTCAGACGGATGTAGAAGAACCGGCCGACGCCCGACACCGGCGTGGCGACCGTTCCGAAGAAGGGCTCTTCGTCGGTCAGGTTGTTGATGCCGAAGGTGGCCGAGTAGTCCTCCTTGAAGTCCCAGCGGATCGAGGCGTTGTGGCTCCAGAACTCGTCCAGGAACTGGGGGCTGAAGTTGGCGATGTTTTCGATCTCGGTCGAGGGCAGGGCCTGCTCGCCCTGATAGCTCGAGAAGAGCGACACCGTCACGTCCTTCACCTGCCACTGGACGGTGGTGTTGAAGGCCCACTCGGGAAAGCCCAACTCAAGCTTTACCGGATTGGCGCGGGCGGGGTCGTTCACGAAGGGGAAGTTGTTTCGATCTTCCAGATAGGTGCCGGCAACGTTCGCCCGCAGCGTACCCCAACGGTCGCCGCCGCCACGATCCAGGTCGAGGACGTAGCCGACGTTGAAATCGACGCCCGACGCCTCGATGCCCGAGAAGTTCAACTGGGTCTGCAGCAGATAGTTGAACCCGCCGAAGGTCGGCGATCCCACGGTCCGGTTTCGCGTGAACAGGGCGCAGAACTGGTTGTTCAGGTCCGGCGCGTCGTAGCAGGCGTCGACGATGTTCTGGGCCGTGACCGAGGCGATGCCGTTCTCGATCGAGATGTCCCAATAATCGATGGTGGCGGTGAAGCCGTCCAGGAAGCGCGGGGTCAGCACCACACCGTAGGTGATGGTCTCGGCTTCTTCCTCCTCAAGGTTCGGATTCCCGCCGGTCTGGCCGAGGAAGCGCGCCGTCAACGGATCGGTGAAGTTGTAGGTCCCAGTGATGCCCAGATCCGCGCGGCAGTTGGCCTCGCGATTCGCCGGGTTGTTGCCCAGGCCGACGTTGGCGATGTCGCAGGGGTCGACCGGGCGGAAGGTGGCCGAGTTCAAGGGGGCGAACAGTTCGCCGATGTTCGGGGCGCGCACCGCGACCGCATAGCCACCGCGGAAGCGGATGTCGCGGCTTGGCGCCCAGATGCCGTCGATCTTGTAGGTCGAGGTCTCTCCGACGGTCGAATAGTCACCGACCCGACCGGCGATGTTGAAGCTCAGCAGCTCCGCGAACGGCGCGCCTTCCAGGATCGGGAAGTTCAGCTCCAGGAAGGCCTCGGTGACATCGAAACCGCCCTTGGTGATTCCCGTGGTCGTGTACTGGAAGCCGTAGCCCTCCTGCAGGAATGGGTCGGGCGTGAACTCGCTGCCCTCGTCGCGATACTCGGCGCCGACGGCGAAGCCGATCGGGCCGCCCGGGAGGCTGAACCACTGCGAGGAGTCGCCGATCAGGGTGGCGCTGAACACCGTCTGGTCGATCGACGAGACGTTGGTCCGCATATAGTTCTGGAAGGCCAAGGCTTCGGCGGTGTTGTTGTCCGTGCCGAACAGGTTCAACGGCCGGCAAGGCGATCCGGTCCCTGGCGTGAAGGTCGTGAAGCCGCCGAACTACTCGATCGTGGCGCCAGGCCCGAAGTTGGCCGTGTCGGTCAGGTAGGAGTAGCGCGGGAAGGCGGTCGGATCGAGCGTCGAACGACAGACGATCTGCCCATTCGGCGCGGTCACGGCGTCGATGGCCGAGAAGAAGCGATCCTCGAGGCGCAGGGCCTGAACCGTCTCAACCTCGGCCTTGCCGTAGACGAGCGAGACGTCATACGACCAGCCGTTGGCGAACTCGCCGTCGAAGCCGAGGACGCCGCGATAGGTTTCGCGTTCGTTGGTGCCGCGCGGGTCGAAGATGTCGACGTTGTCCCGGCCGATGGTGATCAGGGAGTTCGCGTCGCCGTTACCGGCGGCGATTTCCGCGTTCACGAGGGCGCGCAGGGACGCCGGGATGAACGGGTTGTCCAAGGCGATCGGAATGGAGTCGTCGAAGCTGTTGTAGGGCGCGTAGGTGACGCCGCGGTTGTAGGCGTACTTCAGTTGCGCGTAGGGCCGGAACAGAGGCGACACCTCATAGTTCAGCAGCAGGTTGACGTTCACCGCCGTGTCGCGCGGCAGAAGGTTGTCGCCATTGAAGGTTTCCGGGCTGCCGTCGCCGCCCGAATGGTTGGTGAAGGCCCCGATGCGGCCGTCCTGGAAGGGGCGGACCTGGTTCGTAATGGGGTCGACGACCCAGCAGCCGACCGGGAAACCGCCGCCGCTGCCGCGTCCGCCGACGCTCTGGGAGCAGTCGTTGACGCCGTTGCCGTCCAGGTCCGGCAGGGTGGCGAAATCGCCCGGCCCGCCGGCGAAGCCGAAGCCATAGGGATCATAGCCGACCAGGCCGCCGATCGAGGCGATCGCGAAGGTGGGGTTGTTGTAGTAGACGCGCGGCGCGGCCGCCTGGGCGCGGGCGATCAGGTTTGCTGGGGTGTTGGCGAAGCGGGGATTGCCGTTGGCCAGCAGGATGGTCCGGCCCTGAGCCTGGCTCAGCGTGACGCCGGGAGGCAGGGGGTCGCCCAGTTGGAAGACCCGGTCCGGGTTGGGATAGTCGTTGGCCAGGTTGTTGTCGCGGGTGAACTCGCGATCCCCGAAGAATAGCGCTTCGGAATGGCTGCCCTGTATTGCCAACGCCACATTGCCCCGGCCCCCGTCGAAGTCGCGGCCGACGGTGTAGGAGGCGTAGAACTCCTCGGAATCGCCCTGACCCGAAATGCCGGCCTGGACCTCGAACTCCTGGCCGACGAAGTCGTCCTTGAGGATGAAGTTCACGACCCCGGTGACCGCGTCGGAGCCGTAGACGGCGGAGGCCCCGCCCGTCAGCACCTCGACACGCTCCACCAGCGCAGAGGGGATGGTGGAGACGTCGACGGCCGCGGTGCCCTGAACGCCCGCCACGTGGCGGCGCCCATCGACAAGCGTCAGGGTGCGGTTCGCGCCCATGCCCCGTAGGTTCAGTGTTTGTTGGCCGCCGTCGGCCTGGGCCTGGCTAGTCGAGTTCTGCAGCGCGGGGATGACATCGAGCGCATTGACCACATTGGTCACGCCCTGGAGTTCCAAGCTCTCCGACGTCACGACCTGGACGGGCTGGGGCGCGTTCTCGGCGCGGACGGCGATGCGCGACCCTGTGACGACGATCTCTTCGACCTCCGTGGCCTCCTGGCCGGGGTCCTGGGCAAGAGCCGGGCCGGCCATGAGGGCCACAAGGCCGACGCCGGCCAAGCACTGGGTCCGAACGCTGAATGTCCTACGCATGATTTGATCCTCTGACGCCAAAAGAAGGCTGCGGCGAAGGTAGCTTTTTGCTGCGACGCGGCGAGGTCAACGCGGTCCAGTCGCCTTTCGCGATTTTGACGCGACAGGGTCACCCCAAAGACACAATCGAGATTGCGGCGATACGGAAACGAAAGTGCAGGAAAACTGTCGCGCCTCCGCCTCACTTGGTCGCATTTTGGCTTCAATTCCCCGAGAAGGGACGCAATAGAGCCGCTGCGCGTCCAACCTTGTGTAACGGCGTTCTTTTCGTAAGGTTTCATAGACTGGCGGAACGCTGTTCTGCTTCGTGAACACTCAGGGATCATCCATGCAAATTCGGCGTCCAACGCTCCTTCGCTCTACCATTCTTGCGGGTACTGCCGGTCTTCTCTCCGTCGTTGCCGCCGGAGCCGCCTCCGCGCAGGACGCGCCAGCCCAGGAGCAGGCGACGGAGGTCGAGGAGATCGTGGTCACCGGTTCGCGCATCCGGGTTCAAGACTATGTGGCCCCGAATCCGGTGGTCTCGGTTACGGCGGAGTCGATCCAGAACTCCGGCCAGACCAACCTGACCGACTTCCTGACCGAGCTGCCTGCGCTGGCCCAGTCCCTGACGTTGCAGGAGGGCGCGGACACCACCACGCCGGGGGCCGCGGGCCTGAATCTGCTCGATCTTCGCGGTCTGGGCACCAACCGGACCCTGGTGCTGGTCAACGGCCGCCGCCACGTCGCCTCCAGCCCCGGCACGGCGTCCGTCGACATCAACGCCATCCCGGTCGCCCTGATTGAGCGCACGGAAGTGCTGACCGGCGGCGCCTCGGCCGTCTATGGGGCCGACGGCGTTTCGGGCGTAGTCAACTTCATCCTGAAGGACGACTTCGAAGGCGTGGACATGCGCGCCCAATACGGCAACTCCGAAGCCGGCGGCGGCGAGAACATCTTCGCCAGCCTGCTGATCGGCGAAAACTTCGCCGGCGGCCGCGGCAACATCACGTTCGGCCTGGAATACAACAAGGACGACGCGCTGAAGTTCTTCGACCGCGACTTCACGCGGACGGGCAACCGCTTCATTTTCGTCAACAACCCGGATGATCCTGAGACGTTCGGCGGCGCCCAAACGCCGGACATCCCGGACCTGATCCTGGCCAACAACGCGCGTTACATCGACACGACGCGGGGTGGATCGATCTATACGAACTTCGCCAACGCCACGACGCTGTCGGGCGTCAGCTTCCTCGGCGACGGCTCGCCGTTCATCGACGGCGAAAGCGCGGGCGGCTTCATCGCGCTGGGCGGCAGCGGCACGCCGCTGGACGACTTCAACGACGACCTGCTGCCGGGTCTGGAGCGGGGCACCGTTAGCTTCACCGCGCGTTATGACCTGACCGATAATCTGCGTCTGTTCGGCGAGGCCAAGTATACCCAGAGCCAGACCGAGTTCTTCGCCCAGCCCAGCTACGTTTACGGGCTGTTCACCTCCCTGGATAACCCCTTCATCCCGGCGGCGGCGCGCGCCGACGCCCTGGCCCCGGGCGGCCTGGGCACCATCGAAGGCTACGACGGCTTCCTGCCAGGTCCGGGCGTGCTGGTCGCGCGCGACAACTTCGATCTCGGCACTCAAGGCTATGACATCACGCGCGAGACGCTGCGCGGCGTCATCGGGCTGGAAGGCGACCTGACCGACAACATCAGCTTCGAGGCTTCCTACGTCTACGGCCGGGCCGACGAGGAAACGGTCACGAGCAACGTTCTCATCAACGATCGTTTCTTCGCCGCGACCGACGTCATCCTGTCGGGCGGCCAGCCGGTTTGCCGCTCCAACATCGATCCGACGGCCATTCCGGTGGGTGACGTCTTCGGTCAGTTCGCCTTCCCGGACGAAGCCTTCGGCGCGACCTTCACGCCCGGCGCCAACTCCGGATGCCGACCGATCAACCTGTTTGGCGAGGGCGTGAACGACCAGGCCGCGATCGACTGGATCACCGGCACCTACGTCGATGACGCCACCATCGAGCAGCACGTCGTCAACGCCTTCATCTCGGGCGACACGACCGGGTTCTTCAGCCTGCCGGCCGGCCCCATCGGCTTCGTGCTCGGCGGCGAATACCGCAAGGAGTCGAGCGACGCGCGTCCGTCGGCCATCCAGCTGCTGGCGGATGATCTGGAGTATCCGCTGACCGGCGTCGGTCGCGCCTCGCGCACCCAGGGCGAGTTCGATGTGTCGGAGGTCTTCGCCGAGGTTTCGGTGCCGATCGTGCGCGACCTACCGTTCGCCCAGGCTGTCGACCTGTCGGCCGCCTATCGCTACTCGGACTATTCGACGAGCGGCGGCTCCGACACCTGGAACGTCAACGGCCGGTGGGAGATCGACGACACTGTCGCCTTCCGCGGAACGGTCGCCCGCGCCGTCCGCGCGCCCAACATCGTCAACCTGTTCCAGGGACGTCAGCAGACGTTCGGAAGCTTCGCCGACCCTTGCTCGGCTGAGAACTTGACGGAAGGCGAGAACCCGGAGCTGCGGCTACAGAACTGCACCGCCGATTTGGCGGCGTTCGGTCTGGACGCTGGAGACTTCATCAACAACAGCTCGGAAGCTGTCGGAGGCTTCATCCAGGGCAACCCGTTGCTCGTGCCGGAGGAAGCGAACACCTGGACGTTCGGCTTCGTGCTGACGCCCGTCGCGATCCCGGGTCTGTCGCTGTCGCTCGACTACTACAACATCGAGATCGAGGACGCGATTCAGTCCTATACGGCCCAGCGGATCGTCGATAACTGCTATGACCTGCCGCGTCCGAACCAGTTCTGCGACCTGATCGAGCGCGGCACCGTCGGCGGGAACGCAGGGCGGATCACCAGCTTCCAGCAGTCGCCGGTGAACGTCTCGAGTTACGCGACCTCCGGCTGGGATCTGAACGTCAACTATCGTCTGGATCCGGCCAACTTCGGCATCGAGCGGGATATCGGCACGTTCAACTTCGCGCTTATCGCCAACGCCCTGGATGAGCTGACGTTCACGGAAGATGAGACGGCCGACCCGACCTATTCGCAAGGCCTCGCCGACGCGCCGGAATACACCGCGACGTTCGACGTGACATGGAACTGGCGCGACTGGTCGGCCAACTACGGCTTCAGCTGGTTCGCCGAGACCTATCGTCAGAGCCGCGTCAGCCGCGTCAACAATCCGGACGCCTATGAGCCCCAGTACCGCAAGTTCCCGGCGCGCGAGGTCCACGACTTCCGCATCGCCTATGACGTCAACGACGGCGTGGGGCTCTATGCGGGCGTCAACAACTTCACGGACGAGCAGCCCGCGCCCGGATCGGAAGGCTATCCGGTCAGCGCGCTGGGCCGCTACTTCTACGTCGGAGCCACGGCGCGTCTGAGCTCGCTCGGCAGCCTGATGTCCTGGCGCTGAGCCGAGACCGGACCACGGAAAGGGGCGGAGGCGAAAGTCTCCGCCCTTTTTCTATGCCCGCTCCGCGATCCAGGCGGGCAGGTCGGCGATGCTGTCCAACAGGCCGAACCGGGGGTGGTCGACCGGCGGCTCGGCCACCTCGTGGGCCCAGGTGACATGGTAGGGGATGTGGACGGCGAAGGCGCCGGCCTCGATGGCGGGGAGCACGTCGGACTTCACAGAGTTGCCGGCCATGACGGCCTCGTCGGCTCCCGTCCCATGGCGGGCGAAGACGCGGTCGTAGGTGCCCCGGTCCTTCTCCGACACGATCTCGACGGCGGCGAACAGGTCGCCCAGGCCCGATGCGGCGAGCTTCCTCTCCTGATCCAGCAGGTCGCCCTTGGTGATGAGCACAAGCCGATAGCGTTCCGAAAGGGCCGCCAGGGCCTCGTCGACGCCGGGCAGGGTCTCGACCGGGTGAGCGATCATCTCGCGGCCGGCGGCGAGGATCTCGCGCACCACCCCCGGCGGCGGTTCGCCCTCGCACAGCTCCATCGCCGTCTCGATCATCGACAGGGTGAAGCCCTTGATGCCGTAGCCGTAGAGCCGGAGGTTGCGTTTCTCGACCTCGGCCAGGCGGGCCTCGACGGCGGCATTGTCGTGCTCGCCCAGCAGGTCGAGGAACCGCGCCTGGGTCAGGCGGAAGATGGTCTCATTGTGCCAGAGGGTGTCGTCGGCATCGAGGCCGACCGTGGTGATGGGCATGGCAGGGCAGGGTGTCCGATCGCGTCGCGGGGCCGACGCAGGCTTCGTGTAACTCGCTGCGCGACGAGGGCGAAGCCGCAGTCGTCAGGGCGCTGCGCCCTGTCGCCGCTGAAAGCCCCTACGCCATGCGCAAGACCGTCATCGCCGCCTTTCTGATCGGCGGTCTGCTGGGCGTCCCGGTCGGGATCGGCGTGGGATTCTACATCTTTCCCTTCGTCTTTCCGCCTGCGGAAGCGACCGAGACGCTGGCGGCCGAGGAGGTCGCAGCCACCATCGCCACGGGGACCTTCATTCACGCCAATCCGTCGGACCCGGTCCACTATGGCCGGGGCCGCGTCCGGGTGACGGAGCAGTCGGTCTTTCTGGAGAGCGACTTCGAGGTCGGGCCGGGACCGGCCTACCGCGTCTATCTGGTGACCGCCGATGGCGTGCGTACGGCGTCGGACGTAACGGAGAGCGAACACATCAGCCTGGGGACACTGCGGGCCTTCAAGGGCGGACAGCGCTACGCCATTCCGGCCGGAACCGACCTGTCGCGGTACAAGAGCGTCGTGATCTGGTGCGAGCAGTTTTCGGTCCTGATCTCGCCGGCCGATCTGGTTCCCGCCTGACGGACGCGAGGTCTGGGGCAAGGTGACGCCTTGCCCGTTTCGTTGAGGGCGACCACCGTCGCGGTCATGTCCGACACATCCGCCGTCGTCATCGGAGCTTCCGGAGGAATCGGCCGCGCGCTCGCGGACGCTCTGGAGGCGTCGGGCAATCATGATCGGGTCCACAGACTCGGCCGGTCGCTCGCCGGAAACGCCCATGTCGATCTTGAGGACGAGGCCTCCATCGCCGCCGCCGCCGAGCGCGTTCGTGCGGGCCCACCGCCGACGCTGATCCTCGCCGCCACCGGAGTGCTGCACAGCGGGCAGGAGCCCGAGCGTACCTACAAGGCCATGACGGCCGAACACCTGCTGCGCGACTACCGGATCAACACGATCGGCCCGGCTCTGGTCATGAAGCACTTCGCGCCGCTGATGCCTCGCGACCGGCGGGCGGTGTTCGCCGCCCTGTCGGCGCGGGTGGGGTCGATCGGGGACAACCGGCTGGGCGGGTGGCACAGCTACCGCGCCTCCAAGGCGGCGCTGAACATGCTGCTGCGGAACCTGGCGGTGGAGCTCGGGCGGTCGCATCCGCACGCCGTGGTGGCGGGGCTGCATCCGGGGACGGTGGACACCGGCCTGTCCAAGCCGTTCCAGAAGGGCGTCGCCGAGGGCAAGCTGTTCACGCCGACTCATTCGGCCGAGCGGCTGCTGGCCGTGCTGGACGGCCTGACGCCGGCGGACAGCGGAGGCGTTTTCGCCTGGGACGGAGTGCGGATTCCGGAATAGCGTCCGGCCATGAGCCAGACCGAGACGATTCCCATCCCCTCGACGCGCAAGCTGGGCTGGGGCCTCGCCGCCTTGGTCGTGGCGGGAAACATGATCGGGTCGGGCGTCTATCTCGCGCCGGTGGCGCTGGCCTCGACCGGCTCCTCCAGTCTCATCGGGTGGCTGATCTGCGGGGTCGGGGCCATGGTGCTGGCGGCGGTGTTCGCGGGCCTCGGGCGATGCCAGCCGGACGCGGACGGCCTGTCGGACTTCACGCGGCGGGGGCTCGGCTCGTTCGTCGGTTTTCAGACCGCCATCGCCTACTGGGGCGTCTGCCTGACGGGCAATGTGGCCGTGGCGCTGGCGGGGACCGGCTATCTCGCGTTTTTCTTTCCGACGCTGGCCGAGCCGGTACCCGCCGCACTGTGCAACCTTGTCCTGATCGGCGCCTGCACGGCCGCCTATGCGACGGGGGCCAAGCTGGCGGCGCGGCTGGGGGCGGCCACGCTTGTGATCGGCCTTCTGCCGCTGGTGCTCGCCATCGTGGCCGGGGCGGTCGCCTTCAGCCCTCAGACCTTCTCCGCCTCGTGGAATCCGTCGGGCGAGCCGCTGACCCAGACGGTGCCCGCCTCGCTCGTCGTGATCTTCTGGTCCTTTCTGGGTCTGGAGAGCGCCGCCGCCCTGTCGAAGCTGGTGCGCGATCCCGGTCGTGACGTCGGCCGGGCCAGCGTCGGTGGCGTCGGGCTGGCGCTGGTGGTCTATGTCGCCGCCAGCATCGCGGTGTTCGGCGTGATCCCGGCGGGCGAACTGGCGGCCTCCACCAGCCCCTTCGCCGACCTGGCGGCGCGGGTGTTGGGAGCCTCGGTCGCCGGCCTCGTCGCGGCGTGCGCGGTGCTGAAGGCGCTCGGCACCATCGCGGGCTGGACCATTCTGGGCGGAGAGACGGCCCGCAGCGCCGCCGAGCAGGGCTATCTGCCGCGGTGGTTCGGCTCGGCCGCGACGCCCGGCCGACTGCCCGTGACCAATCCCCTCATCAACGGCGCGATCATGGCCGGGCTGGTGGTCATGACGTCCCAGCCGCGGTTGGCGGACCAGTTCGGCCTGCTGATCGGGGCCTGCACGGTCCTGACCATCTGCCTCTACGCCCTGTGCTGCATCAGCCTGTTCCGCTTCAGCCGCTCGGCCGGATGGCGGGCGCTGGCGGTGGTGGGCGGCGTGTTCTCTGTCGGAGCGGTCGCGGCCGCGGCGCCGGGCAACGTCGTGCCGGCGATCGTGCTGTTCACGGTCGCCTCGATCGGCTGGCTGTGGGTGCGTCGCGGGCGCGTTGACCGGGCGGCCCAGCCTCTGTAGCAACCGCGCCGTTTGTTCGCCGGGATTCGGTGTAAGGGGACGGCCATGACGACTTCTCTGCTTCCCGGCTGCACCGGTGTTCTGGCGCTCGCCGACGGCACGATCTTCCAGGGGGTCGGGGTCGGAGCGACCGGCTCGGCTCTGGGCGAGGTCGTCTTCAATACGGCCATGACGGGGTATCAAGAGATCCTGACCGACCCCTCCTACATGAGCCAGATCCTGGCCTTCACCTTTCCCCACGTCGGCAACACCGGGACCAACGTCGAGGATATCGAGCAGATGGGCGGGGGCTCCGACACCTCCGCGCGCGGGGCCGTGTTCCGCGACCTGCCGACCGATCCGGCGAACTGGCGCAGCGACGCCAGCCTCGACGCCTGGATGAAGCGGCGCGGCGTCGTGGGTCTGTCGGGCATCGACACCCGCGCCCTGACCCAGGCCATCCGCGACCACGGCGCGCCGCACGCCGTCATCGCTCATGACCCCGAAGGCCGTTTCGATCTCAACGCCCTGGTCGCCGAAGCGAAGGGGTGGACGGGTCTGGTCGGCCTCGATCTCGCCAAGCCCGCCTCGACGCTGCAGGCCTTCGACTGGGATCAAGGCCTGTGGGACTGGCCCGAGGGCTATCCGCGCGTGGACGCGACGGGCAAGTCGGTCGTGGTCGTGGATTACGGCGTGAAGCGCAACATCCTGCGAGCGCTGGCCTCGACCGGCGCGAAGATCACCGTGGTGCCAGCGACGACCTCGGCCGAGGACATCCTGGCGCGCGATCCGGACGGCGTGGTGCTGTCGAACGGTCCGGGCGATCCCGCCGCGACGGGCGAATACGCCGTGCCTGAGATCCGCAAGCTGGTCGACAGCGGCAAGCCGATCTTCGGCATCTGTCTGGGCCACCAGATGCTGGCTCTGGCCCTGGGCGCCCGGACCGTGAAGATGGATCAGGGCCACCACGGCGCGAACCACCCGGTCAAGGACCTGACCACCGGCAAGGTCGAGATCGTGTCGATGAACCACGGCTTCACCGTCGATCGCGACAGCCTGCCCGACGCCGTGCAGGAGACGCACGTCAGCCTGTTCGACGGCACCAACTGCGGCATCCAGCTGAAGGACCGGCCGGTGTTCAGCGTGCAGCACCATCCGGAGGCTTCGCCGGGGCCGACCGACAGCCTCTATCTGTTCGACCGCTTCAGCGCCCTGATGGACGCCTGAGCGCCTGCCGTCAGGACGCCGGGACCGCCTTCGGCTCGGCCAGGAACATCTTGTTGACGATGACCCAGCGGCCGTCGACCCGCAGCAGCTGCATGTAGTCGGTGAAGCGGACGGCCGGATAGTCGAGCACGATCTTGGCGGTCGCCGTGTCCCCCGTCACGTCGACGAACGCGATCGAGCGACGGCGCTGGGCCTCGTCGGCGGCGGCCTGGCCGTTGCCCGCGCGGGCGATGTAGTCGGTTGCCGTCATGCGGATCAGCGCGCCGCCGCGGGTGCCCCACAGCTGGGCGTCGGGGTGGAAGGCCTGGCGGAACTGTTCGGGGTCGCCGGTGGCGTGGCCGCGCAGATAGGCCTCCAGCGGCGCCCGCACCTCGGCGGACACGGCCGCGACCTCGGGCGCATGGGGCGTCCACGGGTCCTGGGCGAAAGCGGGTCCGGCCGCCAGCGCGGCGACGAGGGCGAGAACGAGCGGTTTCAAGAGCGCCTCCCTGACGAGCGGCTCAAGCTCCGCCATGTTCGTGGCGGCGATGTGGCCTCAGGGCAGGGGGGCGAAGCTGCGCTCTTCGCGCAGCGCGCTGGCCTTCTTCACCGCGACCGGCACGGCGTGGAGCCAGTAGTCGGCGTCTTCAGCCCGGCCGCAGGCCTTGCGCTCCAGTCCACGCAATCGGCGCTGGGCGGCGTTGGCGAGCAGGCGCGCATGCAGCGCCCGGGGCGTCAGATCATGGATGGCGGGGGAGCCGGGGACGGCGACGGCGTCGGGGCCTTGCGGCTCCACCGCCGGGCGGGCGATGGCGATGAACATGGAAGGCTCGCGGAACTAGACGGCGGCGCTTCTGCACCCAGAGGCTGCATGGTTAACCACACCCCCTGTGGATAGTTCCGTGTTGAGACTAAAAAATGTTTCGAACCAGTCGGTTGACTGCCCAACCTTGCCTTACTGGTTAAGACATCATTAACGGCTGCGGTCCGCGCACGGGGGATGCGGCCACCGCTCGAGGCGGCCGCATCCGCACGGGTTCAGTTAGGCCCGCGGCAGTCGGTGGTCACCGTGGCCTCCGGCGTGCTCCGGGTGCAGACCGACTCGCGCTCCGGGCGGCCGCCTTCCCGGTCGCGATACATGCTTGTGGTGCGCGAGCGCACGTCCTCGCCGTTGCGCACCACGGTCCGGGTGCGCGAACGCGCAACCTCGTCGTCGGTGCGGGCGGTGGCGCGGGACTGCTGCATGGCGCGTCGCTCGTTCAGGCGAGCGCGGGACTCGGTCGAGGCGGCGCCGTCGACGGCCGTGGCCGCGCCGCCGCCGCTGACGCCGAGCGAAGAGCCGTCGGTCGTGCCGGCGCCATAGGTCGAGGCGCTGACGCCGCGGCCTTCGACGCCGCCACTGGTCCCGCCGCTGACGGGCGGCCGTTCCTGCTGTTGCGCCAGGGCGGCCGGTCCGGACGCCGCAAGCATCAGGGCGGCGCTGGCCGCCGTAGTGAAGGTTCGAAGGGTCATGGGTCTCTCCTGCCGGCCGGCCGCTCGTCGATCACGGTGGTGCAGCCGGTCTCGTCATGGGTTGTTGTGATGGTGCGCCGGCCGTCGCTGCTTGAGGCGACCGCACGGCCGCCGCTGCTTGAACTCGAGGCCGAGACGCTCACGGAGCTGCGGCTCGATCCGCGCGACGAGGACGCCGCCGCCGCGCGGCTTCCGCGCGCATCGGCATGGACGTCGAGGTCGATGTCGTCGGGCATGGTTCTCGGCTCCGTCAGGGTTCCGTCGGGGGCGATCCGGACGATGCGACAGCGTTCGTCCTCCTGCGGCGCTGGAGGCCAGGGAGGCGAACCTCCGAGGAGCCAGGCGGTCAGCGGAACGGCGAGGGCGGCCATCATCGTCCGGATCTCCGATAGGGGGAGGCCCCGACCGTCCGGCCGGGGCCCATCTCAGGCGTCCTTATTGCGGGCGCGGACGACGCGGCGTCTGGCCGACGGTGGCGGTCGAGTTGCCGTAGATGTCGGCGCTCGTGCCTTCACGGCTCGTCTCGCCATAAGCGTCGACCGTCGAACTGGTCGAGGCCACGCCAGAACCCGAGGCGGAACCGCCCGAGGTCACCGCGGCGCTGGTCGAGTTTCGATCGGTGTAGACCGAGCCCGCGCCATAGGTGCTGGTGGCGTTGGGCTGGGGCTGCTGCGCCTCGCGGTCCCGATTGCGACGGTCGCGGTTGCGTTCGCGACGGTCGTCGCGGCGGTCTTGCGGGGCTTCGACGGCCGCGCCTACGAGGCCGCTGGCAACCGCGCCGCGATCACTGGCGTTGGCGACCCCCGCGCCGACGGCCCCGACGGATTGCGCCGTGGCGGCGCCGGCCAGACCGAGTACAGCGGAAGCGACAGCGGCGGGAATGACAGTACGCATTTTCATGTTCGGTACTCCAGTTGGCATGCTGCACAATGCGACATGCTCATCTACTACCGGAGCCAGAAACAAGCAGAGTTCGCGCCCGTTCCGGAAAACCGGTTTTCGCGAGAAACAAAATGCGTGTATGAACGATTGCTGAAAATCACGTTCAGATAAACATTGTTTGCCTAGTATGAACCGGGCTATCTTGGCCGTTAACTTCACTATACACAAATGGTTCCGGTTTAGTCGGTTGCATACGGCAGAGTTGGCCGGGGGTGCGCTCGACGCCCATTCGGGTCTATTCATCGCGCGTGCGCTTCGACGACCGCTTCCTGGAGGAACTGAAGGCCCGCCTTCGCCCGTCCGACGTGATCGGGCGGACGGTGAAGCTCAAGCGTCAGGGGCGGGAGTGGGTCGGCCTGAGCCCCTTCACCAAGGAGAAGTCTCCGTCGTTCTTCGTCAACGACGACAAGGGCTTCTTTCATGACTTCAGCTCGGGCAAGCACGGCGATGTCATCTCCTTCCTGCAGGAGACCGAGCGGCTGAGCTTTCCCGAGGCCGTGGAACGGCTGGCCGCCGAGGCCGGGATGCAGATGCCCGCCGAGGACCCCCAGGCCGCTGAGCGGGAGCAGAAGCGGCAAGGTCTCGCCGACTGGATGGACCTGGCCCAGAAATGGTTCGCGGCCAACCTGCGCCGCTCCGTGGGCAAGGCGGCGCGCGACTATCTGGAACGGCGCGGCCTGCCGGAGGACCAGTGGGAGCGGTTCGGCCTGGGCTATGCGCCGAATGACCGCGAAGGCTTGAAGGCGGCGTTGGTCCAGCGCGGGGCCAAGCCGGGTGAACTGGTCGAGGCGGGCCTGCTGATCGCGCCGGAGGGCGGGGGCAGTTCGTATGATCGGTTCCGCGACCGGCTGATGTTCCCGATCCTGGACGCGCGCGGGCGGCTGGTCAGCTTCGGTGGCCGGGCCATGAACCCCGACGACCGGGCCAAGTATCTGAACGGCCCGGAGAGCCCGCTGTTTCACAAGGGCGCGACCCTCTACGGCCTGCCCGAGGCGCGGCGCATCCTGGGCGCGGCGTCGAAGTCGACCGAAAGCGTGATCGTCGTCGAAGGCTATATGGACGTCATCGCCTGCCAGAGGGCGGGGCTGCCGGCGGTCGCGCCCATGGGCACGGCCCTGACCGAGGAACAGATGGCCCTGCTTTGGCGGGTCTCGGCCGAACCGGTGCTGTGCTTCGACGGCGACGGGGCGGGGCAGAGGGCGGCGTTCCGGGCCATCGAGCGGGCGTTGCCGCTGCTGAAGCCGGGCAAGTCGTTCCGCTTCGCCCTGCTGGAGGGCGGTCAGGACCCCGACGACATCCTGCGCGAAAAGGGCGCGCCCGCGCTGCGCCAGGCTCTGGCCGAGACCCGGCCCTTCGCCGAGGTCCTGTTCCGCCGCGAGGTGGAGGCCGAGCCTCTGGATACGCCAGAACGCCGGGCGGGGCTGAAGGGCCGGCTTCGCAACGCCGCCGCCGCGATCCAGGACAAGGATCTGGCCGAGCAATACCGGCGCGACCTGTTCGAACGCTTCGACGCCCTGTTCCCCGGTCGCCCGGCGCAAGCCCCGCGCGGCCAGACGGTCGGCGGTCGCTGGCGGCCCGGCCCGCCGCCCAAGCTGGGCCAGACCGCTGAGGGTGCCCAGGCCATGCAGGCCCTTAACCGCGCCATCGAGCCCATGGCCGCCGCGCTGGCCCACGGGGCCATCGAGGACCCGGAGCGGATGGACGACCATCTGGAGGCCATCTCCAGCCACGGCTTCGGCGACCCCTCGCTGGACGGCCTGGCGCAGGAACTGGTGCGGCTTCGGTTCTCGGGCCAGACGCTTGACAGCGCGGGCCTGCGTCGCCATCTCGCCGGTTCCGGACACGATGCTCTCGTGCGCGAGGTCGAGAAGGCGGCGGCGAAGTCCGGCGCGCCTTTCCTGGCCGCAAGCGCGCCCCTCGCCGAAGCAAGGGTCCGGTGGTCGCAAGGCTTCGCGGCCCTGACCCGTCTGGCGGGTCTGGACGCGGCGCTGGCGTCAGCGAAGTCGGGAGCGGATACCGCTTTCGACGCCTCGGCCTTCAGTCGTCTGAAGGCCGAGCGAGACGCATTGCGGCGAGCGATCAAAACCGGGGCGATCTGGGACGACGCGGCGGCTTCCTGAGGAAGTCGCGCGAGATCCGTCCTATTTCGGCACGACTGTTGCAATTTTGCCGAGGGTGGAACCGCACCCCGGACGGAGACGATAGGCCTATATGACCGATACGCAGGAACCGCCCGAGTCGACGACCACCGACGGGCCTCTGCTCGATCTGACTGACGCCGGGGTCAAGAAATTCATCAAGCAGGCCAAGGCCCGCGGCTATGTGACGATGGAGGAGCTGAACAAGGTCCTGCCGTCCGAAGAAGTCACGCCCGACGCCATCGAAGACACGCTCGCCATGCTGTCGGAGATGGGCGTCAACGTCGTCGAGGCCGAGGAGGACGCCGCTGAATCGTCCGGCGGCGAGCTGGCCGAGAAGGCCGAGACCGCCGTCTCCGACGAGAACGCCAAGCCGACCTATGACCGCACCGACGACCCCGTGCGGATGTATCTGCGCGAGATGGGCTCGGTCGAGCTGCTGAGCCGCGAGGGCGAGATCGCCATCGCCAAGCGCATCGAGGCCGGGCGCGACGCCATGATCTCGGGCCTGTGCGAAAGCGCGCTGACGTTCGAGGCCATCATGGTGTGGCGCGACGAACTGGCCAACAACCGCATCCTGCTGCGCGAGGTCATCGACCTGGACGCCACCTACGGCGTCATCAACCCGGCGTCCCTGCCGCACAACCAGCCCCAGCCCCCTATCCCCGGCCAGCCGGTTCCTCCCCGCGAGGAGCCCGAAGAGGGCGCCGAGGCCGTCGGCGATAAGCCTGAGGGCGACGAGGACGACGAGGACTTCGACGATGGCGGCGGGATGTCGATCTCGGCGCTGGAAGCCGAGCTGCGCGACGGCGTCATGGAGACGCTCGACGCCATCGCCGCCGACTTCGACGCCTTCAGGAAGCTCCAGGAGAAGCTGGTCGAGAGCCGGCTTAAGGGCGAGGACCTGTCGGCCAAGGATCGCAAGACCCACGACGCCCTGAGCCAGGCCATCTCGGGCCGGCTGAAGACTCTCAAGCTGAACAACAACCGCATCGAGGCCCTGGTCGAGCAGCTCTACGCCATCAACAAGCGGCTGATCGGCCTGGAAGGCCGGCTGCTGCGCATGGCCGACAGCTACGGCATTTCGCGGCCGGAGTTCCTGAAGGCCTACTTCGGCTCCGAGCTCGACCCGACCTGGGCCGAGCGGGTCAAGGACATGGGCGTGCGCTGGACCAAGTTCAGCGATGATCAGGCGGCCCAGATCGCCCAGATTCGCGCCGACGTGGCGGCGGTCGCCACTGAGGCCGGCCTGCCCATCGACGACTACCGCCGCATCGTCCAGACGGTGCAGAAGGGCGAGCGCGAGGCCCGTCAGGCCAAGAAGGAGATGGTCGAGGCCAACCTGCGCCTCGTGATCTCCATCGCCAAGAAGTACACGAACCGCGGCCTGCAGTTCCTGGACCTGATCCAGGAGGGCAACATCGGCCTGATGAAGGCGGTCGACAAGTTCGAGTACCGCCGCGGCTACAAGTTCTCGACCTACGCCACCTGGTGGATCCGACAGGCCATCACTCGCTCGATCGCCGACCAGGCGCGCACCATCCGCATCCCGGTCCACATGATCGAGACGATCAACAAGATCGTGCGCACCAGCCGCCAGATGCTGCACGAGATCGGGCGCGAACCGACGCCGGAGGAGCTGGCCGAAAAGCTGGCCATGCCGCTGGAAAAGGTCCGCAAGGTCCTGAAGATCGCCAAGGAACCCATCAGCCTCGAAACGCCCATCGGCGACGAGGAAGATTCGCACCTGGGCGACTTCATCGAGGACAAGAACGCGGTCCTGCCCATCGACGCGGCCATCCAGTCCAACCTGCGCGAGACCACCACCCGGGTGCTGGCGTCGCTGACGCCGCGCGAGGAGCGGGTGCTGCGCATGCGCTTCGGCATCGGCATGAACACCGACCACACCCTGGAAGAGGTCGGCCAGCAGTTCTCGGTCACCCGCGAGCGCATCCGTCAGATCGAGGCCAAGGCGCTGCGCAAGCTCAAGCACCCCAGCCGGAGCCGGAAGCTGCGGAGCTTCCTGGACAGCTGAGGTCAGGGATTAGGGATTAGGGATTAGGGATTAGGGGTCGCTGCGGAGACGCGGCGGCCCCTTTTCTTTGTCATGCCGGATCCGAGCCTCACCTCGTCCGAGTTGAGAGAGACGCGCGCGCCGACGCCAAACTGACCAAGGCCGACCGTCAACTTCGCCGGTCTCGCCAACGCCTGCGACCGATTTTGACGCACGGATCGCCTAGAGTGCGCGCATGACGGAGAGACGAGAGATCAAGCAGCGGTCGCAAGCGGTCTGGGACCGGGTGAAGGCGGCCTATCTTGCGGGGGAGCCGGCGGCGTCCGTGGCGCGACGGTTCGATGTCGGCCTGGGCAACCTGCGCTTTCGCGCCAACAAGGAGGGCTGGACGCGACGGGCGGCGATGGCGCGGGTCGAAGTGGAGGAGGCGATGGAGACCGCACGACTGGCGGGCCGAGCCGAAGCCACCCAGCCTGATCGCCTCGGCGCGCCCGCCGATCCGCCGACCGAACCCCCGCCCGCCGACCCCGCCGCCGCGCGCGACGCCGCCATCGGGCGCGCGGCCGCCCTGCTGGACCAGGGCCGGGCGGCGGAGGCGACGACGCTGTTGAAGGCGGCCGAGACCCTGTCGCGACTGGCGGCCGAGCTCCCGCCCCCGCCACCGCCCGAACCGACCCCTGAGGAGGACGAGGCCGCCCAGGCCGCCGCCCGGGCCGAGCGCGACGCGCATGTCGAGCGCACCATGAAGGCGATCGAGGCGCACTATCGCGACGTCTGCCTGGAGGTCGCCGGGGCCATGTTGACGGAGCAGGCCCATATGGCGGCGCCCGAGAGCTGGGCCCTGGCCTGCTGGCACTGGCGCGCGCGGGTGCTGGGTCCCGAGATCGCCCTGGCGGACTTCGCCCAGGGCGTGAACGGAGGCTGGGCGGACCTCTACTGGGACGCGGTCGGGCGGCTGCATCCGCTGGAAACCGACATCCCCGAGCCCGAGGCCTTCATGGTGCGCCAGCATCTCCGCTCGTATCCCGAGGCGGACGTAAGCGGCTGGCCGTGGAACGGGGCGACCGCGCCGGCCGACGATGCCGAGGACGCGACGCCCAGCCGGGGCGGCGGACCGAGGGCGCGCCTGGCGTGACGCTGGGGCGGCTCGCGTCGCGCCCGTCCGGGCCGGGCGTTTCCCCGACCGGCATCGGCCCCCATATGGGCTCTGGACCCACGGAGCCCACCATGACCCGCACGCTGAAGATCGACTTCGTCTCGGACGTGGTCTGCCCCTGGTGCGTGGTGGGGCTGGGCGGGCTGGAGAGCGCGCTGGAGCGACTGAAGGCCGAGGGCGTCGAGGCCGAGGTGCGGTTCCAGCCGTTCGAGCTGAACCCCGGCATGGCCCCCGAGGGCGAGAACGGCGGCGAGCATCTGGCCAAAAAGTACGGCTCCACGCCCGAGCAGTCGGCGGCGAACCGGGCCATGATCACAGCGCGGGCGGCCGAGGCCTGGCCAGACCGGGGCAAGGGGGCCTTCGAGATGCGGATGGGGCCGGACAGCCGCATCTGGAACACCTTCGACGCCCATCGCCTGCTGCACTGGGCCGGCACGGTCGGGCGGGCCGAGCAGAGGGCGCTGAAGGAGGCCCTGTTCCGCGCCCACTTCACCGACAACCGCTCGCTGGCGGACGCGCAGGTTCTGGCCGATGCGGCGGCGACGGCGGGGCTGGATCGGGACAAGGCGGTGGAGGTCCTGGCCGACGACCTCTACGCCGCCGAGGTGCGGGCCGAGGAACAGCTGTGGCGCGCCCGGGGCATCAACGCGGTCCCGGCGGTGGTGGTGGAGGGGAAGTACCTGATCAGCGGCGGCCAGCCGTCGGCGGTGTTCGAGGAGGCGCTCAGGAAGATCGCGGGGGAGGTCAGCTAGCGCGCGTCGTCTCCTCCCTGTCGCGCAGCGATGGGGAGGTGGATGCGAGCCCTTGCGAGCAGACGGAGGGGTTCTGGACGCGGCGAAGAACCCCTCCGTCACTCCGCTTCGCTGCGTGCCACCTCCCCATCGCTTCGCGACAGGGAGGAGACGCTTACGCCGCCCTGGTCTTCCGGGGCTTCACCGGGGCGTCGGCGGCGGTGACAAGGTGACCCTTCCAGCCGGGGGGCGGCAGGAACTTGCCGGACTGTTCCTCGCGCGTGCCGTGCCTGGCCGTGTGGGCGGCGGCGCGCCCGGCCTTCAGGACGGTTTCGGTGTCGAAGATCTTTCTCATCGCGGGCTCATGTCTAGCAGAGACAGGCCTTCGTCGCTACTCGCGTAGACTTCCCACTCATCGACGATCGGCTTGTAGACGGTCTCCAGATACTCGAGGCTGAGGAGATAGCGGCGGCGTAGAGCCTCCTCCGGAATGCCATGGCCGCCTCGTGCGACACGCCGGGCCACGCGCGCGACGGAGAAGTCTGCCGAAGGGACCCGGAGATAGACCAGCTCGACCCTGTACCCGGCCGCGCGCCAGTCGCGGATGCGGACGGCGTGGGAGCGGGTGGCGAGCGTCGTCTCCAGCACGACGTCGGCACGCTGTTCGAACAGCTGGTCGAGCCGTTCGAGCACCAGCCGCCCGGCGGCGAGATCACGGGTCGGACCCGCGCCCGGGAGCGAACGCGCCACCTCGTCCGGATTGACGAACTGGAACGTCTCCGCGCGCTGACGGAGGAAGGCGTTGATGAAGGTGGTCTTCCCGGCGCCGTTAGGGCCAGCGAGGAGGACGAGAGCCGCCACCTAGTTGCGCAGCTGCTCTTTGTATCGGCAACAGACAGCGGCGATCATCCAATTTCTTTCCGAAGCTCCCTCGCCGTTCCCATCCTCGGATGAAGTCGGCTAGATAGAGCGGACCGCGCCGCAGGACTTGGAATGGCGGCAATGCGGCTGGAAACGTACAAGGCAGTCGGTGGCAGATTCTCTCTTTCCTTCGAACGCGAGCGCGCTGACTCTCAGCTCGTTCCGCATCAGCTCGTTCAGAGGATTGAGGGATGTCGAGCTTGACCATTTGAGCAGCATCAACTTGTTGGTGGGCGGCGGGAATAGCGGCAAGACGTCAGTCCTTGAAGCTTTGCATTGTTTTGCAAACCCAATCGACATTGGGGCTTGGGCCGCGATGGTTCGATCTAGGGAGATCCGAGCCAATGCGCTTTTGTCTGGCTCACCGATTTTCGACTATTTGAGGTGGCTGTTCCCGCATGATGCATCAGTCGATGACGCATCGGAGGCGCATCTGCCCATCCAGTTGAATGGCACTGGAGCCGCGCCGATCGAAAGTGCGCGGGCGACCTGTGAGTTCGTAAAAGCCCTTCGACCGGCTCCGAGTAGTCCCTTTGATGACGATGAAGACGAAGCTGCTGACGAGGCAGTAGAAGAAGAGCGACTTATCGAGGATGAGGGTTGGCGGTTTGATCTGAGTGTCAAACTCGTCGGCGAACTCCTGCCGCACAGCCGTCCGTACACATACTGGCAGAGAACGCAGTATGAAGCGCCGCGTCCTTCAGGAATCGGCTTTCGTAGCACTCTTTTACCGCCGTATGCTCATCGCAACCAGCCCATGCAGGTCCGTGGCGTTAGCCAAGCTGTAGAGGACGATCAAAAAGAAATTGTGGAAGAGCTACTGAGAAATCTAGATCCGAACATTTTAGGTATCGAGATAATCACCGATCGCCGTGGGGTTCGGCCTTTGGTAGCTCTCAGGCACCGTGAAGCGGGATTGGCCCCGATTAGCGTGTTCGGCGATGGCATTCGCCGCGCATTGATGATCGCGTTAGCAGTCAATCAAAATCGTGGGGGCATAATTCTAGTCGATGAGATCGAAGCCGCCCTTCATGTTTCAGCGCTCAGCACATTCTTCCCTTGGCTCGAGCGAGCTTGTGTTCAGAACTCCGTCCAGCTATTCGCTACGACGCACAGCTTGGAGGCCATAGATGCAATTAGTGGGTGCGCAAACAGTGAACAACTATCTGCATACCATCTTGGGTCAACGAATGAAGCGAAAGTAAAACGTTATACTGGGGGGATGCTGAAACGTCTCGTTCACGAACGTGGACTGGATATCCGGTAATGGCTCATCACCTCGTCGTCGTTGAAGGAGCCCATGACGCGGCCTTCTTTGCCAAGCTTCTCCGGCGTCGAGGCTTCGCGCAGGTGCAGAATCTGGCGGATGTCCCGGACTTTTGGGCCCCACTGATCCCAAACAAGTATCCTGTCGACCCGTCAGGAAGGCTAGATCGGATAATTGTTTTCCCCGACATTCACGTAGGTCAAGGAGGCGTCGATACGGTTGCGGTGAGTGTCGCGGGGAGTGATACCAACTTGATTTCAACCCTCCGTACCAGTCTCGAAATTAAGGCCGTCCAAGATTTTGCCACGCTCACACTAATCTCAGACACCGACTTCGCTACTGACGAGCTGACAAGGTTTGGAGCGCTTCTGCAGCGGCTCGAGGCGTTGAACCAAGATGCTCAAGCGGAGGGCCAACCCGGTTTTCCGCTAACGCTTCCTGGCATCATTGGCGCTTTATCGGCCGGCGAACCTCGGGTGGGAATATACCTTTGGCCTGGTGAAGGGCAGCAGGGTACTCTTGAGACGATCCTTCTTGAGTGCGCAGGCGTGACTCAGCCCGTTCTGAGGCAAGAGGCCGAGGCTTTCGTCACGTCAGTGAATGCCAAGCATCCGCCAAAAGCTGCCGCCACTGAACGGTCTGTGACGCCATCGGGAACACTGAAAGCTAAATGTGGAGCTATAGCCTCCGTACTCAAACCTGGCGGGAGCTTAGCTGTCTCTCTTCGACAAAGCGGGTGGTTGCCAGAAACGTCTGAGCTTCCAGCCGACGCAAAGAGAGCGGATGACTATTTGGCTTCGCTGCTAGCGGTAGCCTGAAGCTCACACCTTCACCTCCACCACCCCGCCCCCCGCGCGGAACTTCGCCGACATCTCCGCCATGCCGGCCTCCGCCTCCGCCAGCGAGCCGCCAGCGTCGTTCTGCGCCTGGGCGTCGCGGCGGATGTCCTGGCTGATCTTCATCGAGCAGAACTTGGGGCCGCACATGCTGCAGAAGTGGGCGGTCTTGTGCGCCTCCTTGGGCAGGGTCTCGTCGTGGTATTGCCGCGCCGTCTCGGGGTCGAGGCCGAGGTTGAACTGGTCTTCCCAGCGGAACTCGAAGCGCGCGCGCGACAGGGCGTCGTCGTGGGCGCGGGCGGCGGGGTGGCCCTTGGCCAGGTCGGCGGCGTGGGCGGCGACCTTGTAGGTGATGACGCCGTCCTTGACGTCCTGACGGTCGGGCAGGCCCAGGTGCTCCTTGGGCGTGACGTAGCAGAGCATGGCCGTGCCGAACCAGCCGATCATGGCCGCGCCGATGGCCGAGGTGATGTGGTCGTAGCCCGGCGCGATGTCGGTGGTCAGCGGCCCCAGCGTATAGAAGGGCGCCTCGTGGCAGTGCTTCAGCTGCTCGTCCATGTTCTCCTTGATCTTGTGCATCGGCACATGGCCGGGGCCCTCGATCATGACCTGGCAGCCGTGGTCCCAGGCGACCTTCGTCAGCTCGCCCAGGGTGCGCAGCTCGGCGAACTGGGCCGCGTCGTTGGCGTCGGCGATGGAGCCGGGGCGCAGGCCGTCGCCGAGGCTGAACGAGACGTCGTAGGCGCGCATGATCTCGCAGATCTCGTCGAAGCGCTCGTAGAGGAAGTTCTCCTTGTGGTGGGCCAGGCACCACTTGGCCATGATGGAGCCGCCGCGCGACACGATGCCGGTGACGCGGCTGGCCGTCAGCGGCACGAAGGGCAGGCGCACGCCCGCGTGGATGGTGAAATAGTCCACGCCCTGCTCGGCCTGTTCGATCAGGGTGTCGGCGAAGACGTCGAACGTCAGGTCCTCGGCCACGCCGCCGACCTTCTCCAGCGCCTGGTAGATGGGGACGGTGCCGATGGGGACGCTGGAGTTCCGGATGATCCAGTCGCGGATGTTGTGGATGTTCCGACCCGTCGACAGGTCCATGACCGTGTCGGCGCCCCAGCGGGTGGCCCAGACCAGCTTGTCGACCTCGTCGTCCACCGTCGAGAGGACGGCGGAGTTGCCGATGTTGGCGTTGATCTTCACCAGGAAGTTGCGGCCGATGATCATCGGCTCGACCTCGGGGTGGTTGATGTTGTGCGGGATGATGGCGCGGCCGCGGGCGATCTCCTGACGCACGAACTCGGGCGTGACGAAGTCGGGGATGGCGGCGCCGAAGCTTTCGCCGTCGCGGACGCAGGGCGCCGACTGCTCGCGGCGCAGGTTCTCGCGAATGGCGACGTATTCCATCTCGGGCGTGATGACGCCGGCGCGGGCGTACTCCAGCTGGGTCACCGGGCGGCCGGGCACGCCCTTGAAGACCCTGTGGTTGGAGACGTCGAAGCGGGGGGCCAGGTGCTTGCCCGAGGCATGGCCGTTGTCCTCGGGCTTGACCTCACGGGGGTGGGCGACGGGGGCGATGTCGCCGCGATCGAGCTGCCAGCTGGATTTGACGTGCGGCAGGCCCTTGGTGATGTCTATGGAGACCGTGGGATCGGTGTAGGGGCCGGAGGAGTCATACATCGTCACCGGCGGCTCATTGGCGCTGGGGTGCACGGCGACCTCGCGGAAGGGGACGCGGAGGTCGGGGAAGAGCTCTCCGGAGGCATAGACCTTGACGCCGCCCGCGCGGGGGCCGGTGGGGATGCGGCCGGTCGTGTCCGCCACCTTCTTCCGGGCCTCGGCGAGCGGCAGCTCGACATTGGGCTCTTCGCGTTGCTCGGTCGGGGTGACGTGGATGTTCATGGCGGCCTCCGGTTGAGAGGGGCCGCCGACGTCGGGCGAGGGTCCGGTGGCGTGGACCAGCGTCTCATCCCTTCGCCGGCATGACCCGGATCAGGTTCGGCCGGTCAGGCGATCACGCCAATCTCAGCGGCTCGAGCGCCGCCCCCGGGAGAACGCGGGGACGATAGACCTCCGGCTCGCCACAGACCAGCCCGACAGGTGACCAAAGCGTAAGTTGAGCCGGCCGGCGGAGGGGCGCATGGCGGGCGCGACGTTACAGCCAAGGTTGCCGAAATGACCCTGAGACCCCTGATCGCCGCCGCCGCCCTCGCCACCGCCGCCTTCGCCACCCCCGGCATGGCCCAGGTGGAGCGCATTCCCTCCTCGGGCGGGGAGGTGATCATTCCGGGGCCGCCGTTCGCCCCGGCCTATTACGAGTTCGGCTACGCGCCGGCGCGGCGGGTCGGCGACACGTTGTATGTCTCGGGGGTGATCATCTATCGCGCCGAGGGCGAGGGGACCGATGCGGCGGCCTTCGAGGCCCAGGTGCGGCGCGGGTTCCGCACGCTGCAGATGATCCTGGAGGCGGCCGGCGCCGGCTTCGAGGACGTGGCCATGGTCAACAGCTACCACGTCTGGGACGGGCCGAACTTCACCGGGGAGCGGATGGAGCAGTGGGACGTCATCCGCCGCGTCCGCGCCGAGTTCATTGGCGAGCCCCATTCGGCCTGGACGGCGGTGGGGACGACGGGGCTGCTGGTCCCCAACGGCATCGTCGAGATCGAGCTGGTCGCGTACCTGGGCGACGACTGACCGAAACCTTTCGCGGGCGCGGGGCGAAGGGAGCGGCTAGGCTGCGAGGCCAGCCGTGAGGAGACCCGCCATGCGCACCGAACCCTTCGATTTCGACTGCGCGGACGGCCGCCGCGTGCGGGCGCGGCTGGACCGGCCGGACGGGCAGGCCCGGGCCTACGCCCTGTTCGCCCACTGCTTCACCTGCGGAAAGGACAACCTGGCGGCGACGCGGATCAGCCGGGCGCTTGCGGCCGAGGGCGTCGGGACGCTGAGGATCGACTTCGCCGGGATCGGAGAGGCGGGCATGACGCCCATGCCGGCGGGCTTCACCGTGGACGTCGGCGACCTGGTCGAGGCGGCGGCGCACATGGCGCGGAACGGCTGCGCGCCCGGGCTGCTGATCGGCCACAGCCTGGGCGGGGCGGCGGCGATCGCGGCGGCGGGCGACATCCCGAGCGTCAAGGCCGTGGCGACCATCGGCGCGCCGTTCGACGTCGATCATGTACTGAAGCTGCTGGGGCCGGGCGCGGAGGGGCTTATGCACGGGGAGACCCATGAGGCCATCGTCGGCGGGCGGCCGGTGTCGGTGGGGGCGGGGTTCGCCGAGGACCTGAAGGCGCAGGACCAGAAGACGCGTCTGGCGAACCTGAAGCGCGCGCTCTTGATCCTGCATTCGCCGGTGGACCAGGTGGTGGGGGTCGAGGAGGCCTCCGGCATCTTCATGGCGGCGAAGCACCCCAAGAGCTTCTGCTCGCTGGACAAGGCCGACCACCTGCTGAGCCGGCCGGAAGACGCGGCTTATGCGGCCACGGTGATCGCGGCGTGGGCCAGCCGCTATGTCGACGACATGACGACGCCGGAGACGGCCCCGGCGTCGGACGGCGTGGTGCGGGTGGCCGAGACGGGCGCCGGCAAGTTTCAGGCGAAGGTGGAGGCCGGCGGCGCCATGCTGCTGGCCGACGAGCCGGTATCGGTCGGCGGGCTGGCGTCGGGGCCGACGCCCTATGAGCTGGTGGCGGCGGGGCTGGGCGCGTGCACGGTCATGACGCTGAGGCTCTATGCCGACAAGAAGGGCCTGCCGCTGGAGCGGGCCTCGGTCGAGGTGCGACACGAAAAGCAGCCGGGCCAGACGCCGCCGGACGTGTTCGAACGGACGCTGAAGCTGGAAGGGACCTTCGACGAGGACCAGCGCGCCCGGATGTTCGAGATCGCGGACAAATGCCCGGTGCATCGCACGCTGGAGGGCGGGGCGCGGATGGTGACGCGGGCGGACGCGCCGGCCATACCCGCCCCGGCCGAGGAGGAGCATTTCCAGGACATGGAGGCGGCCTGCGGGAGCTGACATCCTCCCCCATCGGGGGAGGGGGACCGCGAAGCGGTGGAGGGGGCCAGCAGCGCAAGCTGTGTCTGCGGCTAGCCCCCTCCGTCTCCTCCGCTTCGCTCCGGATCCACCTCCCCCAATGGGGGAGGATTTGCGTAGCGGCCTAGACTTGGCGGCCGGGCTGGGTCACGTCCGACAGATAGGGGTTGTCGGCGCGGCCTTCGCGGTCGTCGGCGATACCGTCGTGGTCACGGTCGGCGTCGGACGAGAAGACGCGGTTCTCGCCGTAGGCCCGGCGCTCCTGGGCGATCTGGTCTGAGGTATAGGGCTGGGCGTTGGGATCGAAGGCGCTCCAGCCCGTGGCGCGGTAGGCCTGGCCGCGCTGGGTCGCGTCGACGCCCCGGTTCTGGTTCAGCAGGGTCTCGATGCGGTCGGCGTCGGCGTCGTCGGCCTTGACGCTGACCAGGCTGCCGCCGCGACGGACGCCTTCGGAATAGACATGGGCCTCCTCGTCGGAGTGGCCGGCGTCCTTCAGAGCGCCGATCAGGCCGCCGGAGACGCCGCCGGCGACGGCCCCAATAGCGGCGCTGAGGCCGGTCGAGGCCAGCCAGCCGGCCGCGACCACGGGACCGAGGCCGGGAATGGCCAGAAGGCCGAGGCCGGCCAGCAGGCCCGCGCCGGCGCCGACCGCGCCGCCGGTCAGAGCGCCCTTGGAGGCGTCCTCGCCGGTGTTGTGGTGATCGTCGTCGCCGCCGCCATGCGTGCCGGCGTGCTTGCCGTCGCTGTCGTTGGAGATGAGGCTGATCCTGTCGTGGTCGACGCCGGAGCGTTCCAGGGCCTGGACGGCCTGGACGGCCTGGCCGTGGTCATCGAACAGTCGGGTGACGGTGCGGGTCATGAGCGAATTCCTGTGATATCTGGAGGGGGTTCAGGGGGTGACGACGGCGCCGCGGTAGTCCAGCGACACCTGGGCCGACTGGCCGTTCAGGGTGCCGGTCGCGGTCCACAGGCCCTGGTCGTTCTTCGTCAGTTGGGTCAGGCCGGTGTAGCCCGCCTTCTCGAAGGCTTCGCGGGCCTGTTCCTCGGTGAAGGAGTTGGCGCCCGGCGTCTGGCCGGCGTCGGTCATCGGTGTGGTGTCGATGGCGGCGTTGGCCGGCTGATCGGATCCGGAGGCGGCCGGCGCTTCGGCGGATTGCGAGGCCATCGAGCCGCCGGTTTCGGTCTCGGTCGAGGCGTCTTCGCCGCCACCGCACGCGGCCAGGAGCGCCGCGACGGCGGCGAGGGGGATGAGAGCTTTCATGGGAGATCCTTGGGGTGGTCCTGAAGCTGACCAAGCGATCCCCTGTCCCGAACGTTCCCCTGTTTCGGGAAGAGTCTCTGACCGGCGCGGCTGCGCTCAGGCGGGATAGGCTTCCAGCATCCGGTCGATGGCGGCCTCGATGCGGGCCCAGCCGGCGTCGTCCAGCGTCACACCGGCGAAGCGGTCCCGGGTCAGGGCGGCGAGCGCGAGGTGTTGTACGGCGGCGAGGAAGACGACGTTGAGCGCGACAACGTCGATCCCCTGCGGCAAGGGCAGATCGGGGCGGCGCGACGCGGTCCAGCGCTGGAGCACGGCCGAACGCTGGGCTTCCATGCGGCGGAGCAGCGGCGTGTCCTCGGCCAGCTCCCACGCCAGCAGACGAAGGATCAGGGGACTGGCCCGAAGCGCGTCGAGGTAGCCGGTCAGCATCTCGCGTGCGAACTCGCGGTAGGAACGGGCCTGAGTCACAGGGCGGGCCGCAAGGGTCTCGCCCAGCCAGAGGTCGAGGCGGCCGGCGAGCCGCTCGACCACGCCATCGACGCCCTCGAAATAGCGATAGATCAGCTTGCGATCGACGCCCGCCTCGGCTGCGAGGGTGTTGACGTTCAGACCGCTCCAGCCGTCGCGCAGCAGCAGCCGTTCGGCGGCGGAGACGATGGCCGCCTCCGTCGCCTGGCGGTCGCGTTGGCGGGGCTGGTTTGTGGCGCTACCGCTCGCGACGCGGTCGCTCGCTGCTTGAGCGCGGGTTGGTGTCTGGGCCGCCATCAGCCGTTCGTGACGCCGGCGGCGCAGGCGCGCAAGACCCGGCCGCGGCCCTCCTCGAAGTTGCGGGCCCAGCGGGCGTCGTAGGCGCCCATGCGGACCTCGGCGCGGGAGCCCGTGGCCGTCGGCCGGATGGTCACGCTTTCATAGGCCGCGCCATAGCCGGACAGGGCGTAGCGCCAGTCGAGTTCGTTCATCACGAAGCGGCTCATCGGCAGGAAGTCGGCGCGTTCCTGAAAGCAGGCGGCGACGGTCTCGACCGACAGGACGCTGTCGACGATCTCGTCCGGCGCCTGGGCCGACAGGATGTCGAGGTCGGCCACGCCGACGCGCGGGGCGGCGCAGGCGGCGAGGCCCAGAAGCGCCGCGAACGGCAGGGCGATCAGGGGAGAGGCGATGTTCATGGGAGGTCTCCAGGAGGCTTCGAGACCGCGGGATTGACATGTCTCGTTGTTGAGACATACATAAGTCCCATAACTGTGACAACAAGGAAATGGACGATGACGGGTTCGAGACGAACGGCGGGGGCGGCGATGGTGGCCTTTGGGCTCGCCGCCAACATTCCCTTCGCCCTGCTGGTCGACCGGTTCGGCTATGACGATGTGCTGAGAGAGCCGCCGTTGCAGGTGCTGGCGGCGTTCCGGGCGGGCGGGCCGGAGTTGATCCTGATCTGGCTGGCCTTCGCCCTGTGCGCGCTCGGCTTCCTTTGGGTCTCGGCCTGGACGGGTCATGCGATCCGTGCGGGCGGCGGGCGTTGGCCTGGCTGGGCGGCGGCGGCCGGAGCCGCGTCCGCCGTGGCGCAGGCGGTCGGCTTGTCGCGCTGGGCCTTCGTCGTTCCCGGATTGGCCGAGCGGGCTATGGACGGAACGGCGACCGAAAGCGCGGTCGCGGTCGGCGCCTATCGGGCGCTGCATCAGTTCGCGGGCGTGGCGATCGGGGAATGGCTGGGCCAGACCCTGCTGGCGGCCTGGACGCTGGCGGTCGGCCTGGCGCTGGCGCGCGGCCCGCTGGCGCGGGGCCTGTGGACACGGCTGCTGGGCGTCGGCGCGCTGGTGCTGGCGCCGCTCTGGATCGTGGGTCAGGTCGAACTCCTGGCCACTGTCGATCCCGCCTTTCCCGACTTTCAGATCACCCAGTGGGTCTTCACGGCCTGGCTGGTGTGGCTTTTGGCGCTGGGCGTGACCTGGCTCGTTCAAGGAGAGACGAAATGACGAACGTGCCTGTTCAGACCGACGGCGGCGCCAAGGGATGGCCCGGTCGCCTGCTGAGGCTCGAAGGCCTGGCGCTGCTGGTCGTGGCCTGCGTGCTCTACCACCGGACCGACCTGTCCTGGTGGTGGTTCGCCGGGCTGTTCCTCGCGCCCGACCTGTCGTTCGTGGCCTATGTGTTCGGGCGCGACGCGGGGACGCTGGCCTACAACCTGACCCACACCGAGGTCGGGCCGGCGGTGTTGGGGCTCGTCGGGTTGACCGTGCTGCCCGCCGCCCTGCCGTTCGCCCTCATCTGGGCCGCGCACGTCGGATGGGACCGCCTGATCGGCTATGGGCTGAAGTACGCCTCCAGCTTCGACCACACCCATCTGGGGCCGGTGGGAAAGGCGGCCAAGGCCGCGCGAGCGGGGTGAAAGCCGTCGTTAACCGAGCGGGCGCAGCATCGCTGGAACAGTCAGCGTCCGGGAGACCGCGATGGGCACGATGATGACGGCCAGCACGCGCAGCCGCAGGGACCATTTCGAGCCTTCGGATTCCGATCCGCAGGAGCAGCGGCGGCTGCGCGGCCATCTGGAGCAGATCGACTACACCGCCTTCGTCTCCAACCGTGAGGTCATTCCCCAGGTGATGGGCCTGGGCGCCAGCCACACCGAGCCGGCCGCGTTCCAGAGACTGGCGGTGGCGGCGGCGTCGGCCCGCGCGCGCTGGATCGCCGAGGCGCTGCGGCTGACCGAACAGGGCCACGCGGTCAGCCCCCACGACGCGGAACGGCTGGCGGCGCTGCGGTCGGTCTATGAGGAGCTGTCGGAGGCCTATGAGGGCCTGCGCCGGATGGTGGAGCGGGGCTATCTGCCGTATCGCGCGGCGGAGCGGGCTTGAGGCTAGCCTCTGTCTCTGCCTTGTCCGCGTCAGGCACGCCGGAGACAGACCATGGGAATCATGACCAGGGTGGCCGTCCTGGCTTTGGCCCTGCCGCCTCAGGAACCACGGGTTGTCACGCCTGCGGACTTTGAGCGCCTGCCCATGATAGAAGTGCCAGCGGCTGCACTCGAGGCCCTCATCCCAGAAGGGTCCGCCACCGTGGAATGCGCCGTGGAGAACGGGCTGATCGCCAACTGTACGGTCGTCGAGGAGTCACCCCAGGGCTTCCATTTCGGCACAGAGGTTCTGCGGTCGCTACGCCGCGCGACCTTGAAGCCCGAGGTGGCCGCGCAGACCGAGCGGTTCAGACTGACGGTCCGGTTCAGCATCGAAGTACCCGAGGCCGCCGAGTAGGGCGAAGTTTGGATTTCAGCGGCTGAAGCGCTGTCGACCGGGCCGATGGCGTCGCTGCCAACCGGGCGCTATCATCCGAGAGAAGCCGCCGCTGCCTTGATGAATCTCGCACCTACCCCAGCGGCTGCGGCCGGGTGGGGATCGGCGCGTCCGGGTCGGTAGGGGCGGCCTCGGCGGCGGTGGGCGGATCGACGACCAGGGGCGCAGTCTGGATGACCGGGGGGGCGGCCGGTTGAGGCGCGGGAGCCGGAACGGCTCGGGCCGGCGCCGGCGAGGGCGCCTGGGTCGTGGCGGGGCGCGCGGGCGCGGCGTTCGACGGGGGCGCGGGCTCCGGGCGGGCGGCGGGCGTTTCCTCCGGTTCAGCCTCGGCGGCGGTCGGGGCGGGCGCGGCGTCCTCCTCGATGGGGACAGCGTCGACGACGTCCGGGAGCGGCGCGGCCTCGGTCGGCGCGGGCGCGGTCGATGCCGCGGGCGCGTCGTAGGGCAGGGGCGCGGCGGGCGGGCGGTTCAGCGCCCAGATCAGGAGACCGCCGAGCGCCGCGACGCCGAGCACGGTCGCGCCGATCATCAGCCCGCGCCGACCGGACGACGGCGCCGCGCGGGGCTGGGCGAGGACGGCCGGCGCGGGGGTCTCGGCAAGCGGCGCGGGCGCGACAGTCGAGGCGCGGGAGACGTCGAGCGACGCGGTCGATGCGGATGAGGGCGCCGGGGTTGGAGCCGTCTCCGGCCGCGGTTGGGGCGGGACCGGCGGTTCCACGCGCGGCCCTGTATCGCGCGCCGGCCGAGGCGCGGCCGCCGTCGGTTCCGCGAGGGCGACGCGGTCGGCGGGCCCGGGCTTCGGTGCCTCCACCTCGGGGGCCAGGGGGCGTTCGCCGGGCAGGGGGCGCTCCGGCACGGCGCGGGGGATCATGGAGCCGGTGAAGATGTTGGTCGATGGGGTCGTCGCTGCCCGGGGCGCAGGGCGCGGCGGTTGGGCCGGGGTCTTGAGCGGCGCGCTCCAGCTTTGCGGAGGACGCGGCAGGGGACCGGCGCGGAACACCGTCTCTGGCGGGCGGCCCCAGACAATGCGGCCGCGACGGAAGGGCTCGGGCGCGCCGGAGGCCTTGGGCTCGGCGTCGGACGGGGGAGGCGAAGCGTCGGACATGGCGGGCCTCTTACGCCCGGTCATTGAGGCCGTCCAATGACCGGGGCGACGTGGGGTCAGCGAACCTCGACACCTTTCCAGAAGGCGATGCGGTCGGCGATCTCGGCCGCCGCCGACTTGGGCTCAGGATAGAACCAGGCGGCGTCCCGGTTCTCCTGACCGTCTACCACGATCGAGTGGTAGGAGGCCGTGCCCTTCCACGGGCAGACGGTGGTGGTCGACGAGGGCCGCAGTACAGCCGGGTCGACGGCGTCGCGGGGGAAGTAGTGGTTGCCTTCCACCACGACGGTGTCGTCGCTGTCGGCGATGACGACGCCGTTCCAGATGGCCTTGGGCATGGGGATCGCTCCGTTCAGTTCTTGAGGCGGTAGCCGGTCTTGAACATCCAGCCGACGATGGACAGGCAGATCAGGAAGAAGGCGATCATGGCGCCCGCGCTGACGCCCACGCCCACGTCCGAGAGCCCATAGAAGGCCCAGCGGAAGCCGTCGATCAGATAGACCACCGGATTGAACAGCGTCACCGTGCGCCAGGCGGGCGGCAGCATGTCGATCGAATAGAAGGCGCCGCCCAGGAAGGTGAGAGGTGTGACCACCAGCATGGGGATGAACTGCAGCTGCTCGAAGCTGTTGGACACCAGGCCGATGATGAAGCCGAACAGGCTGAAGGTCACCGAGATCAGCACCAGAAAGCCGATCATGGCCAGGGGGTGCTGGACCTGAAGGGGCACGAACAGGGTGGCGGTGGCCAGGGTCATCAGGCCGACGATGAGGGACTTGGTCGCGGCGGCGCCGACGTAGGCGGTGACGGTCTCAAGCGGCGAGAGCGGGGCCGACAGGATTTCGTAGATGGTGCCGGTGAACTTGGGGAAATAGATGCCGAAGCTGCCGTTGAAGATCGACTGGGTGAATACCGACAGCATGACGAGGCCCGGCACGATGAAGGCGCCGTAGGGCACGCCGCCGACTTCCTCCATCCGCCCGCCGATGGCCGAGCCAAAGACGACGAAGTAGAGCGCGGTCGTGATGACCGGCGTCACCAGACTGCCGAAGACCGTACGGCCGAAGCGGGCCATCTCGAAGCGGTAGAGGGCCCAGACGCCCCAGCCGTTGACGGTCATGCTGCGGCTCCGGTCCGGGTGTCCTGGTGAACCAGGCTGACGAAGATGTCCTCCAGCGAGCTCTGGCGGGTGTTGAGGTCCTTGAAGGCGATGCCGAGGTCGGACAGGCGGCGCAGCAGGGACGGCACGCCGGTGCGTTCGGCGTTGGAATCGAAGACGTATTGGATCTCGTTTCCGTCGGCCTTGAGCTCCAGCGCCCAATCAGAGAGTTCGGCCGGCAGGGCGGTCAGCGGGTCCTGAAGGTTCAGCGTCAGGGTCTTCTTGCCCAGCTTCTTCATCAGGGCGGTCTTCTCCTCGACCAGGATCAGTTCGCCCTTGAGGATGACGCCGACGCGGTCGGCCATCTCCTCGGCCTCCTCGATGTAGTGGGTGGTCAGGATGATGGTGACTCCGCGCTCGCGAAGCTGGCGGACCAGCTCCCACATGTCGCGGCGCAGCTCGACGTCGACGCCGGCGGTGGGCTCGTCCAGAAACAGGATGTCGGGTTCGTGGCTCAGCGCCTTGGCGATCATGACGCGGCGCTTCATGCCGCCCGACAGGGCCATGATCTTGTCGTTCCGCTTCTCCCAGAGGGAGAGGTCCTTCAGGACCTTCTCGACGAAGGCGGGGTTGGGCGCTCGGCCGAACAGGCCCCGGCTGAAGGTGACGGTGGCCATGACCGTCTCGAAGGCGTCGGTGGTCAACTCCTGCGGGACCAGGCCGATCTTCATGCGGGCCTGGCGATAGTCCTTCTGGATGTCGTGGCCGTCGGCGACGATGGTGCCGGTCGTCGGGGTGACGATGCCGCAGATGATCGAAATTAGCGTGGTCTTGCCCGCGCCGTTGGGGCCCAGCAGGGCGAAGATCTCGCCCTTGCCGATCTGGAGGTCGACGGTCTTCAGCGCCTGATGGCCGCCCTTGTAGGTCTTGGTGACGCCCTGGATGTCGATGACCGGCGGCATGGCGCGCTCCTCAACCCGGCCGCTGCGCCGTGGCCGGAATATGGCGTGGATCCGATGCGGCTCAAGGGGCTGGCGGAGCCATTTGCGGTCACGCCGCGTTTCACGGCGCCGCTTTCTTCAGGAGCCCCGATGGCCGACGTCTTCGCCCCGATCCAGGATGTACGCGCCCGCCTCGCGGCGCTGGGCGAGGCCGGGCGCGGGCGGTTCGCCATCCTAAGGCGCGTGCCGCCGTTGCAGACGCTGCTCGAATGGGCGGCGCGGGTCGGATACGGGGCGCGGGGCTTCGTCTACGTCTCGATCGGCGTGATCTGCCTGATGGCGGCGCTGGACATAACCGGCGATGCCGTGGGGTCGAGCGGGGCGGTGGCCATGATCGCCGATCAGCCGTTCGGGCGGGTTTGGCTGATGCTGCTGGGCGCGGGGTTGTGGGCCTTCGTGTCGTGGCGGGTGCTGCAGTCGGTGTTCGACGCCGACCGCGAAGGGACGTCGAGGAAGGCGCTTATGCTTCGCGCCGGGCAGGCGGCGAGCGCAGTGTTCTACGGGCTGCTGGCGTCGACGGTGTTCGAGTTCCTGGACGAGTACGAGCGGTCGGCGGGGTCCGACGACGTGGCCGAGAACCAGCAGAAGGCAGCCGAACTGCTGGCCCTGCCGCACGGCGACTGGCTGCTGATCGGGGTGGGTCTGGTCATTTTAGGCGTCGGCGTCGGCAACATCGTCAAGGGCGTGAAGGCCGACTTCGGCGAGGCGCTGGCCTGTTCGCCGGAACTGTGCCGCACCGTCTCGCCGATCGCACGGGCGGGGTATGTCGCGCGAGGCGTGGCGTATCTGCCGCTCGGCGTCTTCGTGTCGCTGGCGGGTTGGCACGCGAGCGCCGAGGAGGTGACGGGGTTCGGCGCGGCGCTGGACGCGCTGGAGCGGCAGCCAGGCGGCAGCTGGGTGCTGGGGTTGACGGCGCTGGGGTTGATCGCCTTCGGGCTGTTCGCTTTCGTGGAGGCGCGGTTCCGGCGCATCCGCCCGCCGCGCGACCTGACGCCACGCTGAGACGACACGCCGCGCGCATTCGCCGCGTCCGGATCCGGAACCGTGGCCGTATCTTCGGTCTTCCAGCAGACGACCGGAGCCGTTCGCGTGACCTTCTCCCGCCTGACCGCCGCAATCGCCCTGAGCCTCGCCCTCGGGCTGGGCGCCTGCGCGACTTCCATCCCCGCCGCTCAGGTGCGGGCGCCGCAGCCGACCAAGCCGATCGATCTGGAGCGGTTCTATTCCGGGCGCTGGCTGGAAGTGGCGCGCCTGCCGATGCGGCTGACCGACGGCTGCGTGGCGGCCACCACGGACTACGTCGTCGTCTCGCCCACGCGGGTCGACCTGCGCGACGCCTGCCGCCAGGGCGGGATCGATGGTCGCGAGCGGGCCGTCGGCGCGGCCGGTGTGATCCTGGACCCCGGCTTCAACGCCAAGCTGAGGGCGCCCTATTTCGGCGGGTTCGTGACCTGGGAGTACTGGGTGCTGGACCGGGCCGACGACTACAGCTGGTTCATCTCGGCCGATCCGCGCTTCGAGAAGCTGTGGATCTATACCCGCACCCCGCCGTCACAGGCCGAGCTGGCGGCGCTCGTCGATCGCGCGCGGGCGCTCGGCTATGATGTGAGCCGTCTCGAGTTCCCCGAAACCGCCCCCTGACCGGAGCCGCCGCCATGCGCCTGACCGTCCTCGCCGCTTCGCTCGCCGCCCTGACCCTTGCCGCCTGCAGCGCCGGTCCGCTGGCACCCGAGGGCGCGACCTATGGGCCAAACCCGACGCTGGTGCGGCCGAGCAGTCGGCCGCTGCCGCTGGTGAACATCGCCCCGGCCGTGGGCTGGCCCGAAGGCCAGGCGCCGACCGCGCCGCAGGGCTATGTCGTCCAGGCCTTCGCCTCGGGGCTGGACCACCCCCGCTGGCTCTATCGCCTGCCGAACGGCGACGTTCTGGTGGCCGAGACCAACGCCCCGCCCAAGCCCGAGGACATGCAGGGCGGCATCCGGGGCTGGATCATGGGCCTGGTCATGAGCCGGGCGGGCGCGGCCGTGCCGAGCGCCAACCGCATCACCCTGCTGCGCGACGCGGACGGCGACGGCGTGGCCGAGACGAAAACGGCGTTTCTCGAGAATCTGATGTCGCCCTTCGGCATGGCGCTGGTCGGCGACCGGCTGTTCTTGGCCAATGCGGACGCGGTGGTCGCCTTCCCGTATCAGACCGGGCAGACGCGCATCGACGCGGCCCCGACGAAGATCGCCGACCTGCCTGCCGGGCGGAACCATCACTGGACCAAGTCGCTGGTGGCCTCGGCCGATGGGACCAAGCTCTATGTCGGCGTCGGCTCCAACTCCAACATCGCCGAACACGGCATGGACGAAGAGGTGAACCGGGCGGCGATCCTGGAGATCACCATCGCCACCGGGGCGACACGGGTGTTCGCCTCGGGTTTGAGGAACCCGGTCGGGCTGGCGTGGGAGCCGGTCACCGGTCAGCTCTGGACGGCCGTCAATGAGCGGGACGAACTCGGTAACGATCTGGTGCCCGACTACATGACCTCCGTGCGCGACGGCGGCTTCTACGGCTGGCCATGGAGCTACTATGGCCAGACGGTCGACCGCCGCGTGAAGCCGGAGAACCCGGAGGCCGTGGCCCGCGCCCTGCGGCCCGACTATGCGCTCGGGGCGCACACGGCGTCGCTCGGCCTGCACTTCTATGACGGATCACTACTGCCGGCGGCCTACCGCGGCGGGGCGTTCGTCGGCCAGCACGGCTCCTGGAACCGCGAGCCCAAGAGCGGCTACAAGGTGGTGTTCGTGCCGTTCACGGCCGGCCGGCCGGGCGGTCCGCCGCAGGACTTCCTGACCGGCTTCCTGAACGCCGAGGGCGAGGCGCTAGGCCGACCGGTCGGCGTCATCACGGATCAGCGCGGCGCCGTTCTGGTGGCGGACGACGTCGGTAACGTCATCTGGCGGGTGGCGCCGGCGGCCTGAGGCCGGCGCGCCCCGTCAGAAACCAGCCAGGCTCAGGCGGCCTGTTCGCCGTCGGTGTGCAGCGACTTCGCCAGGTCCAGCAGACGTCGGCGCGGACGCTCGCCCAGCTGATAATAGGCCTGGATCAGATCCAGCGTCTCCTTGCGGCTGAACATCTCGCCGCCCTGCGGGCCGGAGCTGTCCTTCTTCTCGAGCGCCTCGGTCAGGCCGTCGTAGAAGTAGCTGATCGGCGTCTCCAGAGCCTCGGCCAGCTGCCACAGGCGGGCGGCGGAGATGCGGTTGGCGCCGCATTCGTACTTCTGGATCTGCTGGAAGCGGATGCCGACCTGGACGGCGAGCTGCTGCTGCGTCAGGCCCAGCAGGCGGCGACGGCGGCGCAGGCGGCGGCCCAGGTGGAGGTCGATGTCGGTGGCCATGGCCCCATTTCCCTTGTTGTCACGGGCTGTGCCAGAACGGCACGGCTCGCCCACAAAGCCGCAATCACCATGCCGCCTTCGCGTGACGGGGGAGCGACTGTGGTTAACGGGGGCGCGTTTGGCCGAATGATGCGTTAGGCTGGGACCCCGCCGTTATCGCGGGCCGCTTTCTCAGGACCTCTGCATGACTTCGACCCCCCGCCGTCTCCGCAAGGCGGTGCTGCCCGTCGCCGGTCTCGGCACCCGCGTGCTCCCCGGCACCAAGACCACGCCCAAGGAGCTGCTGAACGTCGTCGACCGGCCGATCCTGTCCTACATCGTGGAAGAGGCGCGCGAGGCCGGCATCGAGCACATCGTCTTCGTGACGGGCCGCGCCAAGCAGGCGATCGAGGACTATTTCGACCACCAGATCGAGCTCGAGGCCCAGCTGGCGGCCAAGGGCAAGACCGAGATCCTGGAGATGATGAACGCCGAACTGGCCAGCGCCGGCGAGATGAGCTTCACCCGCCAGATGCAGCCTCTGGGCCTGGGTCATGCCGTCTGGTGCGCGCGCGACATCATCGGCGACGAGCCGTTCGCCGTCATGCTGCCCGACGTGATCGTGGACGCGCAGCCCGGGGCGCTGAAGCAGTTGGTCCAGGCCTATGAGGAGCTGGGCGGCAACGTGATCGGGGTCGAGGCGGTGCCGCAGGACCAGACCCACAAGTACGGCATCGTCGATCCGGAAAGCCGCGATGGCGACCGCATCCGCATGAAGGGCATGGTCGAGAAGCCGGCGAAGGGAACGGCGCCGTCGAACCTGTCGATCGCGGGTCGCTACATCCTGCAGCCGGAGATCTTCGGCATTCTCGAGAGACAGGAGCGCGGCGCGGGCGGAGAGATCCAGCTGACCGACGGCATGGCGCGGCTGATGAGGGATCAGGTCTTCACGGCGGTGGAATACGCCGGCGTCACGCATGACTGCGGCGACAAGATCGGGCTGCTCAAGGCCAATGTGGCGCTGGCCCTGAAGCGGCCGGACCTCGGTCAGGCCGCCCGGGAGGCGGTCTCACACCTTCTGGCTCTCTGACGGCGGCCGTCGCCGGCCAGCCCCTCCCGTGTTCCGGAGGAATGACGGAAGGGGCCGCCCCGACCTAGTCTAGAGACGAGGGATCGATGGCGGGAGCCGGGGGCTGCGCCGCAGCGGGCTGGCTGTTCAGCGTCGCCGTGTAGGGCTGGGGTCCGGTCGGCGTCGCTGGAGCCGGATCCGCGGCAGGAGCCGGGTCAACGGTCGCGACGCGACGCTCGGTCGGCTGGCGGCGCTGGATGGCGGCCGGGGCCGGAGGGGGTGCTTCGCGGACGGCGGGTGCGGTCGGGGCCGAGGTCGTCCGGGTGATCGTGGCGCCGGACGGAAGACTTGTGGCTAGAGCCGAAGGCGCCGTCGAGCTCTCGAGCGGAGCAGCTTGAGGGACGGGCGCAGGCGTCTCGGCGACCATGGGCGAACGCTCGGGCGTATCGCCTGACATCATGACGGCGGCGGCTCCGCCGATCAGGGCGAGAGCGCCGACGGGGGCCAGGATCATCCAGGCGCGGACGGCGCCCTTCTTGCGGGCGCGGCCCGTGCGGGCATAGCGGGGAACGAAGACCTCGTCATGAACAGGGTCGTCGCGCAGAGTATCGTCGGTATAGGTCACAGTCATCTGTGGTCTTCCTGGTTGGAGGTGAAGCAACAGGCCTCATCAACCGAGGTTCCGGGAATCCGCGCCTGGTCGCGAAGAAACACCACGTGCGCCACAAAACTGTTCCGCTTCATCGACGATTGCGGCGAAAACGGCGCTGCGCCGGACGGCGGCCGCGATAACCTTACCCTAGGTGAACCGAAGCGGTGGCGCCACGGCCTTCTGGAATCGTCCTTACCGTGGCCGATGGATTCCCCCGCCGGTTGACCGGACGCCGCCCCTTGTCCATCACGGACACCTGTCCTTTGCGCCTCACACGGGAGTGACCGAGACCATGGGTCTGGCGGCCAATATCCGACGCGACCTCAAGTTCGCCGCCGGCCTGCGCCGCCTGCTGAAGCGCATCAAGCCGATCAGCCTGGATAGCGATGTTCTGGTCTGCGACGACTTCGAGGAGGCCGTCGACAAGTTCGGCGACAGCATCGCGATCGAGGACGAGACGCGGGCGCTGACCTATCGCGACCTGGACGGCATGGCCAACCGCTATGCCCACTGGGCGCGGGGTCGGAACCTGCGCCGGTCCGACGTGATCGGCCTGGTCATGACCAACCGGCCCGAATTCATCGCGGCGTGGATGGGCTTTTCCAAGGTCGGCATCGCCACGGCCCTGATCAACACCAATCTGACCGGGCAGGCGCTGGCGCACTGCCTGAACATCGCCGGCGTGTCCCAGGTCGTGGCCGACGAGCAGACCTGGCGACAATGCGAGGAGGCGCGGCCCTTCGTGACCCGCACCATGATGCTGTGGGTGCTGGGCCTGCGGGGTGAGGAAGAGACGTCGGACCGGCGCGGCCTGGACAACGCCGTGCGGGGCGGCTCCTCGGTGCGGCCGCCGAAGTCGGTGCGCGACGGACTGACCAATCGCGACACGGCGCTCTACATCTACACCTCGGGCACGACCGGCCTGCCCAAGGCGGCGCGCATCCACCACGCTCGGGCCCGTACCTATATGCGGGCGTTCGCCGGAGCGACGGCGACGACGCCGGAGGACCGGGTTTTCAACGTGCTCCCGCTCTATCACTCGACCGGCGGGCTGGTCGGGTTGGGGCCGGCCTTCCTGAACGGTGGGCGGCTGATCCTGCGGCGCAAGTTCTCGGCGTCCAGCTTCTGGAAGGACGTCAACGCCACGGGGGCGACGGTGTTCGTCTACATCGGCGAGCTGTGCCGCTATCTGGTCAACTGCCCAGAGCAGGAGGGCGAGCGCAGCCACAAGCTGAAGCTGGCGTTCGGCAACGGTCTGCGCCCCGACGTCTGGCCTGAGTTCCAGCAGCGGTTCGCCATCCCGAACATCCTGGAGTTCTATGGCTCCACCGAGGGCAACGTCTCGGTCTTCAACTTCGACGGCAAGCCGGGCTCGATCGGCCGGGTGCCCAAGTTCATCAAGAAGCAGATCAACATCCGCCTGGTTAAGTTCGACGTCGACACCGAGATGCCGGAACGCAGCGCCAACGGGTTCTGCATCGAGGCCAGGCCCGGCGAGATCGGCGAGGCCATCGGACTGATCGGCAACGACATTCGCCACGATTTCTCGGGCTATGCCGACAAGGCGGCGTCGGAGAAGAAGATCCTGACCGACGTGTTCCAGCGCGGCGATCGCTGGTTCCGCACCGGCGACCTGATGCGGCAGGACAGCGAAGGCTATTTCTACTTCATCGACCGGATCGGCGACACCTTCCGCTGGAAGGGCGAGAACGTCTCGACCGCCGAGGTGGAGCAGCGGCTGACCGACGCGCCCGGCGTCAAGGAGGTCATCGCCTATGGCGTGCCGGTGCCGGGCGCCGAGGGCAAGGCGGGGATGGTGACCCTGGTCGTCGACGGCAAGTTCTCGCCCAAGGCCTTCGCGGACTACGCCGACGCCCAGCTGCCGCACTACGCCCGGCCGGTGTTCGTCCGGATCGCCAAGACCCTGGAGACGACCGGCACGTTCAAGTACCGCAAGGTCGATCTGGTCGCCGAGGGCTTCGATCCGGCGACCGCTTCACCCGTCTATGTGCGGGGTGGCAAGACGGGATACCAGAAGCTGACGGCGGACGGGTTCGAGGCGATCCGTAGCGGGCAGAATCGCCTCTGATCAACGCATGAAAAGGCCCCCGCCGCGATCGCGACGGGGGCCGTCTTCCGAAGGATCGGCGGGGTCATGACGCCCGCCTGATGGCCCCTTACTCGGCCGGCGGGGTCGCCGGCGCCATGCCGTTCGGGTCGGACGGCGAGGTGTTCGGGGTATTCCCGGTGGTCAGGCCGCCGTCGGCGTTGCCGGCCTGCTGCTCGATGCGATCGGCTTCGGCGTTAAGGGCCTGCTCCTGGGCTTCGGTCGGAGCGGCGGCGGCCTGCTCTTCCAGGGCGTCGGCCTGCTCTTCGGCGGCCTCGTCGGCGGGCGACTGGCAGGCGGCGAGGCCCGCCATGGCGGCGACGGCGATGGCGGTGATGGTCAGCTTACGCATGAGAATGTCCTTCCAACAGTGGAGCCTGTCGAACGCCGCCGATCACGTTCGGTTCACGCGCTCGTGAAGGAATTCACAACATAGGTTATCCCGCCTCGGCGAAGGCCACCCGCGCGGCGCCCAGAAGCGCGGCGTGCTTGTGGGTAATCACCCAGGTCGGGATGTCAGCCATGTAGTCCTTGAACCGACCCTTGCGCTCGAACCGCCGGCGGAAGGGGCTGGCCTGCAGGAAGTCCAGGATGCGCGGCGCGATGCCGCCGGCGATATAGACGCCGCCCTTGGCTCCGGTGGTCAGGGCGATGTCGCCGGCGACGGCGCCGAGGATGGCGCAGAAGCGGGCGAGCGTGGCGCCGCAGGGGCTGTCCCAGTCCTCCAGCGCCTCGCGCGTGATCTCGGCCGGGTCGTCGATGTGCGTCTCGCGGCCCTCGATGCGGGCGAGCGCGCGGTGCATGTTGAGGAGGCCCGGCCCGCAGATCAGCCGCTCGATCGAGACGCGGTCATAGCGTTCGCGCAGGATGCGCAGGATCTCGTCCTCGACCGTGTCGCCGGGCGGGAAGCAGGCGTGGCCGCCCTCGGACGGCATGGCCATCTCCCGGCCGTGAGCGTCGCGCACCAGGGCCGAGACGCCGAAGCCCGTGCCGGGGCCGAGCACAGCCAGCGTCGCGTGCGGGTCGCCCGCCTCGGGGCCGCCGAGGTGGACCAGGCTGTCCGCAGGAACGATGGGCGCGCCCCAGGCCAGGGCCTCGAAGTCATTGATCAGCTTGACGGGATTGAGCCCCAGCGTCGCCAGTTCGGCCTCCGACACCGCCCAGGGCGAGTTGGTCAGGTCGATGGCGCCGTCCTCGACCGGCCCGGCCACGGCGATGACGCCGCCGGACGGCTTGACCTCGCAGCCGTCGATGAAGGCGGCGACGCCCTTCAGGAAGGTCGGATACTGCTCGGCGGGAAAGCTCTCGTGGTGCGAAAGGACCGGCAGGCCGTCCTTCCAGGTGGCGATGGCGAAACGGGCATTGGTGCCGCCGACGTCGCCGACGAGAAGGGTCTTGGAGTCGCTCATGGCCTTGACCGGGTCTGGGTTTGCGGGTGTCGGTTCATCACGGAGAACACAGAGGGTTCACAAAGGACACGGAGAGACCGAGCAGACAGAAAGGGCGTCGATCGGTCACTTCGAGCAGCGTGCCTAGAAGAGGATGGACGCTTCGCGTCAACTCCAGCCGCCCTTCCAGAGGATTCCGACCTCAGAGGTGAGCGGTCGACGCCGTGACCGTCCGCTCGGTCTCTCCGTGTCCTTTGTGAATCCTCTGTGCTCTCCGTGATGAACCTCTTCGCCTCACTCATGCGTCGATGGCCCGGTTCTGGATGTTGTGATCGTAGACGTCGCGCAGCTCGGGCTGGCGAGGCGTGGGAGCCGCCTGAAAGCAGACGGAGGCGCCCTCCTCGGCCGAGGACACGGCGGACCGGAACGCGCCGAACAGCTCGCGGCCATAGCCCCAGGCCTGGACGTCGCTGGCGACGGCAGGCGGGCGGGAGGACAGGTCGGCGGCGGTGGTGAGCACCCCGGCCTCGGCATCGAGGCGAACGATGTCGCCAGTCTTCACAAAGGCCAGCGGGCCGCCTTCCAAAGCCTCGGGCGTGACGTGGATGGCGGCGGGGGTCTTGCCGGACGCGCCCGACATGCGGCCGTCGGTGACGAGCGCGATGGGCACGCCGCGATCCTGGAGCACGCTCATCAGCGGCGACAGGGAGTGCAACTCGGGCATGCCGTTGGCCTTGGGGCCCTGGAAGCGGAGCACGATGACGCCGCCCTCGTCCAGCCGACCGGCCTGGAAGGCGGCGAGCACGTCCTCCTGGCTGTCGAAGACATGAGCGGGACCTTCGACGATGCGGTGCTGGGGCTTGACCGCCGAAACCTTGATGACGGCGCGACCGAGGTTGCCGTGGACGAGGCGCAGACCCCCCTCGCGGTCGAACGGGTCGGAGACCGGCCTTAGGATGTCGGTGTCCAGGCTCCGGGCGACGCCGTCCCTCCAGACCAGCTCGCCGTCCACCATCGACGGTTCCTGGAAGTAATGATGGATGCCGGGCCCCATGATGGTCTGGACGTCGGAGTGGATGTGGCCGGCCTCGGCCAGCTCGCGGGTGACGAAGGCGACGCCGCCGGCGGCCTGGAAGGCGTTCACGTCGGCCGAGCCGTTGGGATAGACCCGCGCCAGCAACGGCGTCGCCGACGACAGCTGGTCCATGTCGGTCCAGTCGATCAGCACCCCCGCCGCTCGCGCCATGGCGACCAGGTGGATGGCGTGGTTGGTCGAGCCGCCGGTGGCCAAGAGCGCCACGATCATGTTGACGATGGATTTCTCGTCGACGACGTCGGCCATGCGGCCGGTCCCGCTCTCGGCCAGCTTAACGGCCTGCTTGGCGGCGGCGGCGGTGAGGGCGTCTCTGAGCCCCGTCTCGGGATGGACGAAGGCGGTGGAAGGCATATGCAGGCCGCAGATCTCCATCATCATCTGATTGGAGTTGGCCGTGCCGTAGAAGGTGCAGGTGCCGGGCGAGTGGTAGGAGCCGATCTCGCTCTCCAGCAAGGTCTGGCGATCGACCTTGCCCTGGGCGTACTCGGCGCGGACACGGGCCTTCTCGGCGTTGGGAATGCCCGAGGGCATGGGGCCGGCCGGGGCGAAGACGACGGGCAGATGGCCGAACGCCAGCGAGCCCATGAACAGGCCCGGCACGATCTTGTCGCACACGCCCAGGCACAGGGCCGCGTCGAAAGCGTCGTGCGTCAGGGCGATGCCGACGGACATGGCGATGACGTCGCGGCTGAAGAGGCTCAGCTCCATTCCGGGGCGCCCCTGGGTCACGCCATCGCACATGGCGGGGGTTCCACCCGCCACCTGGGCGGTCGCGCCGATCTCGCGCACCGCGTCGCGGATGATCTGGGGGAAGCGTTCGAACGGCTGATGCGCCGAGAGCATGTCGTTGTAGGCGGTGACGACGCCGACGTTGGGCGTCTTGCCTGTCATGGCGGTCAGCTTGTCGGCGATGGTCTGGCCCGCGAAGGCGTGGGCCCAGTTGGCGCAGGACAGCTTGGCGCGGCCGACGCCGGAGTCGCGGGCGGCGTCCATGCGGCGCAGATAGTCGGACCGGGTCTCGCGCGAGCGGGCGACGATGCGGTCGGTGACTTCCTTGACGACGGGGTGCAGGGGCATGGCTTAGCCTTCCGTCCAGACGACTTCGAGCGGGACCTTGGCGGCGATCAGGGCGGCGATGGGTTGGATCGAGGGATCGCCCTCGGCCTCGCGTTCGAAGACGGAACGCTTCACCGCGCCCTTCAGGCCCAGGATCACCCGGCCCGCCGAGGCGAGGTAGGGCAGGTTGACCGACAGCCGCTCCTGCGGCGGCGCGGTGTTCTCACGCCCGGGCGGCACGCCCAGAACGGTCGGCGGCAGGTTGGGGGCGAGCAGGGTCTTCAGCGTCGGACTGTCGGGGAACATGGAGCAGATATGGCCATCCTCCCCCATGCCGAGAAGAACCGCGTCGAAGCGCCCGCCCGCCTCGGCCAGGGCGTGCGCGGCCAGGGCGGCCGCCCGGTCCACGGTGACGGCGGGGGTGTAGAGCGGGATGAAGCGGGCGGCCGCGGCCGGTCCCTGGAGCAGCACGTCCTTGATCAAGCGCGCGTTCGACTCGGGCGAGGTCTCCGGCACGTTTCGCTCGTCGACGAGCGTGACCGTGATCCGGTCCCAGCCGATGTCGGCCCGGGCCAGGCGGGCGTAGATCGGCGAAGGCGTCGATCCGCCCGGCCCAGCGAAGACCGCGCGACCGCTCGCCAGAACAGCGGCGGCGAGCGTTTCCTCCAGCCGCGCCGCGATGGCGGCGGCCCAGGCGTCGGTGTCGGGGAAGGCCTCAACCTGCATGGGTCTTCCACTCCCGTCCGGTGCGCGCCAGCAGCAGGTCCGCCGCGTCCGGGCCCCAGGTCCCAGCACGGTAGGGCATGGGCTTGACCTTGCCTTCCGCCCAGGCCTCGGAGACGCCGTCGACCCATTCCCAGGCCTTTTCCGCCTCGTCGCGGCGGACGAAGAGGGTGGAGTCACCGTTCAGCGCATCCAGCAGCAGCCGCTCGTATGCAATGCGGCGACGCGGCGGCTTCTGGCCCTTCTGGCCCACGCCCCAGGACAGGGACATATCGATGCGCTGGAGCTGCATCTTCTGATCCAGCCCCGGCCGCTTGTTCATCACGGTGAGGGAGATGTCCTCCTCGGGTTGGAGCTCGATGACCATGCGGTTGGCGCGGACCTCGCCGCGGCTGTCGCGGTCGAAGATGGAGTGGGGCACAGGCTTGAACTGGATGACGATCTCGGTGCGCTTCTCGGGCAGCCGCTTGCCTGTGCGCATGAAGAAGGGCACGCCCGCCCAGCGCCAGTTGTCGATGTCGGCCCGGATGGCGACGAAGGTCTCGGTGTCGGAGTCCGCCCCGCGTTCCTCGTCGTAACCCTTGACCCGCTGGCCCTCGACGGTGCCGGAGACGTACTGGCCGCGCACGGTGACCCGCTCGACCTCGTCCGTCGTGATGGGGCGCAGCGACCGCAGCACCTTGACCTTCTCGTTACGCACCGAGTCCGGGTCGAGGTCGGACGGAGGCTCCATGGCGACGAGGCAGAGCAGCTGGAGCATGTGGTTCTGCAGCATGTCGCGCAGGGCGCCGTACTCGTCGTAATAGGGCCAGCGGTCGCCGACGCCGACGGTCTCGCCCACCGTGATCTGGACGTGGTCGATCGACAGATTGTTCCAGAGCGGCTCGAAGATGGTGTTGCCGAACCGCAGGGCGATCAGGTTCTGGACCGTCTCCTTGCCCAGGTAGTGGTCGATGCGGAACACCTGATGCTCGCCAAACGCATCGGCGACGGCGTCGTCGATGGCGCGGAAACTCTCCAGATCGCGGCCGACGGGCTTTTCAAGGACCACGCGATCCTCAGGCTCGGCAAGCCCGGCGGCGCGCATGGCGGTGACGATGCGGGCGTAGAGCGACGGCGACACCGCGAGGAACGACGTCACCGAACCGGACCCGACCTTGTCGCGCAGAGGCTTCAGACTCTCGGCCGAGGTGGCGTCGACGGCGAGGTAGTCGAGGCGGGCCTCGAGCTTCGACCAAGCGTCGTCGGACCAGGCGTCGTCGGCTTTCGCCTTGCCCTGCACGGCCTCGCGGACCTTGGCGACGTATTCCTCGCGGGTCTCTTCGGAGCGCGCCGCGCCGATGATCTTGAGGCCGTCGGGCAAGAGGCCGTCGTGCTCGAGGAAATAGAGCGACGGCAGGAGCATCCGCATCGCCAGATCGCCGCCGCCGCCGAACAGCACCAGTGCCGTCATGCCCGCCCGTCTCCTTCGACCGGAGGCGAACCTCCGCTATTCGCTTGGCTGTTTGGCCGGTCGCTCGCGCGAGGCCAACACGTCCAGCACCGCCTGAAACGACAAGTGACGCGACCGTAACAGAACGAGCAAGTGGTAGATCAGGTCCGCCGCCTCGGACGCCAGTTCATCGTCGGGCCCGGCGGCGCCGGCCAGCGCGGTCTCGACGCCCTCCTCCCCGACCTTCTGCGCGGCCCGCTTGGGGCCCTGGGCCAGCAGTTTGGCGGTCCAGCTGGAGGCGGGGTCGGCGGAGGCGCGCTCGGAGATGGTGCGCTCCAGCCGGGCGATGCGGCCGAGGCCCGGCGCGTTAGCGTCGCCGAAGCAGCTGGTGGTTCCCAGGTGGCAGGCCGGGCCCATCGGCCGGACGGCGAGCACCAGGGCGTCGCCGTCGCAGTCGGGGGTGATGGAGACGACGGTCAGGCGGTTGCCGCTGGTCTCGCCCTTCCTCCACCGGCCGCCCCGGCTGCGCGAGAAGAAGGTGGCCTCTCCGGACTGGATCGTCTCGTCCAGCGCGGCGCGGTCCATGTAGGCCAGCGTCAGCACCTGCAGCGTGTCGGCGTCCTGCACGATCGCGGGGATCAGGCCGCCCCCCTTTTCGAAATCGAGGGTGTTGGGGTCGATCATCTGCTCGCTCCGATATCCTCACCCGCGCAGCGGGGGAGGGGGACCGCCCGAAGGGTGGTGAAGGGGGCGGAGGCACACACCGAGTCTGGAGCCGCCCCCTCCACCGCTTCGCGGTCCCCCTCCCCCGTTTCGCTTCGCTGCACGGTGGAGGACTTCACTGCCGCACCTCCACGCCGGCGCCCGCCAGATAGGCCTTCAGGTCCGGTACCGCGATCTGGCCGGAGTGGAAGACGCTGGCGGCCAGAGCGCCCGACACATTGGCCCGGTCGAACACGTCGAGGAAGTGCGACGGCGCGCCTGCGCCGCCCGAGGCCACCAGCGGGATGGTCAGGCGGCTGCGCGCATCCGACAGCTGGGCGGTGTCGTAGCCGCGACGCACGCCGTCCTGATCGATGCAGTTGAGCACGATCTCGCCCGCGCCCCGCTCCTGCGCCTCCACGATCCACTCCATGGTCTTCTTGCCCGCCAGACGCCGGGCGTTCGGATCGCCGGTGTATTTGTGGACGACGTAGTCGCCGTCCTCGCGGCGGCTGTCGACGCCGACGACGACGCATTGGCTGCCCAGCCGCTCGGCCATCTCGGTGATCAGCTCGGGACGCTCCAGGGCCGGCGAGTTGATCGAGACCTTGTCGGCGCCGTTGTCCAGGCAGGCGGCGGCCTGATCGACCGTGCGAATGCCGCCGGCCACGCAGAAGGGGATGTCCAGCAACCGGGCGATATCGCGCACCCAGCCGTAGTCCAGGGTGCGACCCTCCGGGCTGGCGGTGATGTCGTAGAAGACCAGTTCGTCGGCGCCCTGGTCGCGATAGCGCGCGGCCAGTTCGGCGGCGTCGCCCATATCGACGTGACCCTCGAAGCGGACGCCCTTGACCACGCGGCTATCCTTGACGTCCAGGCAGGGGATGATGCGGCGGGCGGTCATTGGACAGCCTCGATGGCCTGGCTGACCGTGAAACGGCCTTCGTAGATGGCCCGGCCGGTGATGGCCCCGTCGCAGCCGATGTCGGCGCAGGCTCTCAGATCGTCGAGCGTGGCCACGCCGCCGGAGGCCTGGACCTTCAGCTCAGGGCGGCGGCGGACGATCTCGGCCAGCAGTTCGAGGTTCGGGCCGGTCAGGGCGCCGTCGCGGCCGACGTCGGTGACGAGGACATGGGACAGCGTTCCGGCTGGATAGCGATCCAGTGCGGTCCACAGGTCGAAGCCCGCGGCCTCGGTCCAGCCCTTCAGCGCGGGCGTCGGCACGCCGTCCTCATCGACGCGGACGTCGAAGGCGAGGGTCAGGCGGTTCGGGCCAAAGCGGTCCAGCCATCCAGCCACGGCGTCGGGCTGAGTCACGGCCAGCGACCCCACGACAACGCGCGAGACTCCGGCCGTCAGCAGGCGCTCGACATCGTCGACCGAGCGGACGCCGCCGCCGGACTGAATGTGGGCCAGATGGGTCGCGGCGAGGCGGCCGATCAGGTCGTGCTGGACCGCGCGGCCGGCCTCGGCGCCGTCCAGATCGACGACGTGGACACACTCGGCGCCCTCGTCGGCGAAGGCGATCAGGCGGGCGACGGGGTCGGGGTCGTACTCGGTGACCTGGTCGAAGCGTCCGTGCATCAGCCGCACGCATTTGCCGCCGCGAAGGTCGATGGCGGGATAGACGATCATGCGGGCAGCTCGAGGAAGTTCTTCAGGATGCGCGCGCCCGCTTCGGCCGAGCGTTCAGGGTGGAACTGGCAACCCCAGCGGTTGGCGCTGCGGACCATGGCCGGGACCGAGGCGCCATAGTCGGCGCAGGCGATCGTCGCGGGCGTGTCGGGGCAGACGTAGGAGTGGACGAAATAGGCGTAGTCGCCCTCCTTGATCCCCTCCAGGATCGGGTCGTCGGACAGGGTGTGCAGATGGGACCAGCCCATGTGCGGCACGGGCAGGTCGTCGCGCACCGGCATGCGGGTGACGCGGCCGGGGATGAAGCCCAGCATGCTCGCCCCGCCGTTCTCCTCGCTCTCCGCGAACAGCAGCTGCTGACCCAGGCACAGGCCGAGCAGCGGGCGGGGGAAGCTCCCGATGATGTCGGTCAGGCCCAGCTCGGCCATGCGCTGCATCGCGTAACCGGCGGCGCCGACGCCCGGCAGGACCAGCCGCTCGGCCTCGGCGATCTGAGTGGCGTCGGAGGTGACGCGCACGTCAGCGCCCAGCCGCTCCAGGGCGAATTGGACGGACGCGGTGTTGCCGGCGCCGAGGTGGACGATGGCGGTGGTCATCGAAATCCTCCCCCATTGGGGGCCGAGGAAGGATCGCATGCGATCCGACGAGGGCACCGCGAAGCGGTCGAGGGGGCTAAACGCGCACGACGGCGTCTGGCCCAGGCCCCCTCCGTCTGCTTCGCTTCGCTACGCATCCACCTCCCCCAACGGGAGAGGATTTTCAGTGCGCCCATCACAGCACCCCCTTGGTCGACGGCACGGCGTCGCCCTCGATGCGGATGGCCTGGCGCAGCGCGCGGCCGAAGCCCTTGTAGACGGCCTCGGTTTTGTGGTGGTCGTCGTCGCCGGTGACCGAGATGTGGACGGCCGCGCCCAGGTGCTCGGCCAGAGAGCGGAAGACGTGGGCGGTCAGGTCGGTGCGGTACTCGCCGATGTAGGGCGTGGAGAACTCGCCCTCGAACACCGGATAGGGGCGGCCCGACAGGTCGATGGCGACATTGGCCTGGGCCTCGTCCATGGCGAGCACGAAGCCGTAGCGGGCGATGCCGCGCCGCTCGCCGAGCGCCTGTTTCAGGGCCTGGCCCAGGGCGATGGCCGAGTCCTCGATGGTGTGGTGCGGGTCGGTGTGGAGGTCGCCCTCGCACTGGAGCCGCAGCGAGAAGCCGCCGTGGGCCGCGACCTGCTCCAGCATGTGGTCGAAGAAGCCGACGCCGGTCTCGATCTTGATGGGGCCGGTCGCGTCGAGGTCGACGGAGCAGACGATGCGGGTCTCTTTCGTATCGCGGACGGCTTGGCCGGTGCGGTGGGCGCGGGTCTTGCCGACGGCGAGGCCGAGCGCGGCCAGCAACCGGTCGTTGACCTCGGGCTTGAGCGACACCGGCAGGCGCAGACGGTCGCCCGAGCGATCGGCGGCGACGCCGAAGCGGGCGAGGTCAGAGAGCGTCGCCTCGATGTCGGACGGGCGGGCCATCAGGATGGGACCGACGCCGGGCTCGACGACCATGACGCGGCCGATCTCGCGCACCAGTCGCTCGCGTTCGCGACGGACGCCGGCGATGCGTTCGGCGGTCTCGATCATGCGCGACGGGTCGAGCGCCTGCATGGCCAGGCGGACGAGCGGCTCTGGCAGGGCGTAGAGTTCGACGACTTCGGACAGCCGGGCCAGCGTCTCGCGTTGGGCGAGGGCCGCGCCGACGCGGGCGCCGGCGAGGCCGTAGGCCAGCGACAGGCTGCGCAGGACGACGAGATTCGCGAGGTCGCCGATCAGGGCTGAGGCAGAGGGGGCGTCGGAGAACTCGACCAGACCCTCGTCCACGACCAGCAGGCCGGGCGACACGCGGGCGGCCATTTCAGCGACGGCTTCGGCCGAGCCGAGCGCACGCACGACGGTGGCGACGGTTTCGCCGGTGGCGGCCCGGTAGATGCGGGAAACTCCGGCGTAGGGCTCGGCGTCCGGGGCGTCGACCGAACCGGCGTCGCGGGCGGCGAGGCGCCAGACCAACTCCAGGCCGTGGGTCAGGCCGCGCACCGGCAGGACGTGGTCGGCGGCGACGCCGTAGATCTGAGCCATGCGAGCGGCGAGGGCGGAGGCGTCGCCGGGATAGCGGTCAAGACCGTCGGCGCCGGAGACCAGCGGGGGAAAGGGAGCGGGGAGGGTCACTGAAATCCTCCCCCATTGGCGGAGGGGGACCGCGAAGCGGTGGAGGGGGTCAATCGCGCTCGCCGGAGTCGGGGACTCGCCCCCTCCGTCACTTCGCTGCGCTTCGTGCCACCTCCCCCAATGGGGGAGGATTTTGTAGGCGCGATCATCCGCCGCTCCTCATGTCGGCCGCCCGCGCGTGGGCTTCCAGACCCTCCAGCCTCGCCAGACGCGCGGCGATCGGGCCAAGCGCGGCCGCGCCCTCGCGGGTCACGGTCTGCACTGACATCGACGTCATGAAGCTGGCGGTGGTGATGCCGCCGAGCGTGCGGGCGCCGCCGTCGGTGGGCAGGACGTGGCTGGGTCCGGCGGCGTAGTCGCCCAGCGTTTCGGCGGCGAAGCGGCCGACAAAGATGGCGCCCGCCGCGCGGATGGCCGGCAACATGGCTTCGGGCTCCTCGACCTGAAGCGCCAGGTGCTCGGGGCCGTAGAGGTTGATGACCTCGCAGGCCGTCGCCTCGTCGCGGACCAGGATGGCCCGGGCCTCGTTCAGGCTGGCCCGGGCGATGGCCTCGCGCGGCAGGGTGGCGACCTGACGCTCCACCTCGGTCAGGATGTAGTCGAGATTGGCGCGGCTGGTGGAGACGAGGATGACCTGGGCGTCGGCGTCGTGTTCGGCCTGGCTGAGCAGGTCGGCGGCGGCGATTTCGGGCGCGGCGTCGCGGTCGACGACCACCATCAGTTCCGACGGACCGGCGGGCATGTCGGCGGACGGGCCGCCGGGCAGGGACGAGGCGTAACGCTTGGCCTCGGCGACATAGGCGTTGCCGGGGCCGAACAGCTTGTCGCAACGGGGAATGTCGCCGTCGGGCAGGGAGACGCCATAGGTCAGGGCGGCGATGGCCTGGGCCCCGCCGACCAGCCAGATCGCGTCGAGGCCGGCCTCGGCCGCGGCGAGGATCATTGCGGGGTGGACGGAGCCGTCCTTCGCCGGGGGCGTGACGGCCACGCGCTCGGACACGCCCGCGACGGCCGCCGGGATGGCCTGCATCAGCAGCGACGAGAACAGCGGCGCCGTGCCGCCGGGTACATAGAGTCCCGCCGCGCCGATGGGCCGCCAGACGAGGCGCGAGGTCACGCCGGGCGTGGTCTCGACCAGGGCGCTGTCTTCCGGGATCGTCGCCTCGTGGAAGACGCGGACATTGTCGGCGGCGACGCGGATGGCGCGGACGTCGGCGGGGGGCAGGGCCTGGCTGGCCTCGGCGACGAGGGCCTCGGTGATGGCGATGCGGCGCGGCGCGTGGCCGTCCAGCTTGGTCGCCCAGTCGATCACGGCCTGGCCGCCCCGAGCCGCGACGTCGTCGAAGATGGCGCGGACCACGTCGGTCACCTGGGTCTCGGAGCGGCGGGACGGGCGGGCGAGCGCGGCCCGCTGTCCGGAGGCGTCCAGTGAGGCCCAGTCGATGCGTTTCACCTCGATCATGCTCATCACATCATCTTCTCGATGGGCAGGACCAGGATGGCCGAGGCCCCGGCAGCCTTGAGCTTCTCCAGCGTCTCCCAGAAGACGGCCTCCTGGCAGACGGCGTGGACGGCCACCGCGTCGTCGCGGCCGGACAGGGGCATGACGGTCGGCGACCCGGCCCCCGGCAGGATGGCGGTGATCTCGTCCAGCGCCGAGCGCGGGGCGTTCAGCATGACGTACTTGGCGCCCTGCGAGGACACGACGCCCGCCATGCGCTCGATGATCGACTCCAGCAGGTGGGCCAGCTGCGGTTCCGGCGCGACGGGCGACTGGATCAGGACGGCCTGGCTCTCGAACACGGTCTCGCGCGCGACCAGGCCGTTGGCCTCGAGCGTGGCGCCCGTCGAGACGAGGTCGCAGATGGCGGCGGCGAGCTTGAGCCGCGGGGCCACCTCGACCGCGCCGCGCATGGTGACGATGTCGGCCTTGATGCCCTGGCTCTCGAGATAGCGACGCAGGATCTTGGGATAGGAGGTGGCGATGCGGCGGCCTTCCAGCGTGACCGGGCCGTCCCAGGCCAGCGTGGGCGGGGCGGCGAGCTTCAGCGTGCATTTGCCGAAGCCGAGCGGCATGACGACCGAGGCGTTGGCGCCGCCGTTCTTGCCTTCCTCCAGCACGTTCTCGCCGACGATGCCCAGGTCGCAGACGCCGTCGGCGACGAAGGTCGGGATGTCGTCGTCGCGCACGCGCAGCAGGTCGATCGGATAGTTCTCGACCTTGTAGAGCAGGTCGTTGGCGCCCTTGACCACGCGCAGGCCCGCGTCCCGGACGAGGTCCAGGCTGCGGTCGGCCAGACGACCGGATTTCTGCACGGCGATGCGAAGTCGCCCCTCTACGGTACTCATGGGTTGGGGCTCAGTGTTGGGGGTTCAGACGGTCCAGCACCAGGCGATAGCCCTGATGCGGCATCTCTTTCAGGAAGCGGGCGACGCGCACGACGGTCGTGGGACTGGCCCCCGCCTCGCAGGCGATCTCGCGATAGGACCGGCCGCCCTGGTCCAGCAGCCGGGCGACGGCCCAGCGTTCGGCGAAGGCGCGGACCTCGGCCGGGGTGCACAGGTCGGTCAGGAAGGCCTCGACCTCGTCGCGCGTCTCCAACGCCAGGAAGGCGTCGAGCAGGGCGGCGCGATCGCTCGCGGCGCGGCTCGGGGCGGACGGGGACAGGGTGTCGGACATCGCGGTGTTCCACTATGCTGTAACAGTGGAACGGTCAAGGGGGCTAATCCTCACCCGTAGGGGGAGGTGGATGCGGAGCGGAGCGAAGCAGACGGAGGGGGCTAGCCACGCACGCCGTGATGCGCGGTGAGCCCCCTCCACCGCTTCGCGGTCCCCCTCCCCCAATGGGGGAGGATTAAGCCGCCGCCGCCTCCAGCGCCGGCTTGTCCAGCCGCTCGATCAGGGCGGGCAGGGCCAGCGGGCGCGCGATCAGATAGCCCTGGGCCGTATCGCAGCCCATGCCGCGCAGCAGCGCCAGCGCCGTCTGGGTCTCCACGCCCTCGGCGGTGACGGTCATGCCCAGGCTGTGGGCCAGGTCGATGGTGGATTTGACCAGAAGCGCGTCCTTGGCGCTCTCGTCCAGCGACATGACGAAGGCCTTGTCGATCTTCAGCTCGTCGGCGGCGATGCGCTTCAGATAGGCCAGCGACGACAGGCCCGAACCGTAGTCGTCGATGGACACCTTGATGCCGGCCGCGGCGAAGCGGTCGATGATGCCGAGCGCAGCCTCCGGGTTATCAATGACTGCCGTCTCGGTGATCTCGAAGCAGAGGTCGGCCTTGGCGCGGGAGACTGCGTTCAGGGCGAAGCGGGCGAAGCTCTCGTCCGAAAGCAGGCGGCCCGAGACATTGATCGAGACCTTCAGTTTGTGCCCGGCCTTGGCGAGGGCCTTCTGGTCGGCGATGGCGCGCTTGACGCCCCATTCGGTCAGGGCGCGGATCTGGCCGGTCTCTTCGGCCATGCCGATGAACAGATCGGGCGCGATGAAGCCGCGCTTGGGATGGTTCCACCGCATCAGGCCTTCGACGCCGGTGATGGCGTTCTGGCGCAGGTCGAACTTGGGCTGATAGGCCATCCACACCTGATCGCTCTCAAGCGCGCCGATCAGGTCGGACATCAGGCTGAGATTGGCGCCGGGGTCGCCATAGGCGGCGGCGTCGAACAGGGCGGCTTTGGCTCCGGCGGCGCGGGCCTGATCGATGGCGACCGCTGCGCGGTCCACGACGGCGTCCAGCCCGCCGGTCGGCTGGCCGGCGCGGGCGAGGCCGGCCGTCAGGCTCGCGTCGATCCGGGCGCCGATCAGTTTGAGCGGCTCATCGGCGACGGCGCAGAGGCGGGCGGCTGTGGCAACGGCGTCGCCGTCGTCGCCTTCGACCTCGATCACCAGGCCCATGACGCCCGCGCCGACGCGGGCGACGGGCGCGCTGGTTGCTGTGGACAGACGGGCGCCGAGGGCGGCGACCAGCTGGCCCATGGCCTCGAAGCCGATGGCGTTCCTCACCACCTCGAAGCGGTCGACGCCGAACAGGACGACGTGGGCCGAGGCGCTGGAGGCCGCCTGGCGTTCCAGCCACAGGCGATTGGGCAGGCCAGTCTCCATGTCGTGCAGAGCCATGTGGGTCAGGCGGGCCTGCCGGTCTCGGATGTCGCCGGCCATGGCGTTGAAGCTATCGGCCAGGCGTCCGATCTCGTCGTTGGACGTGACCTCGACGTGAGCGTCCTCGCCCGCCTTCAGCCGGTGGACGGCCTCGTCGAGCGCGGTGATCGGCTGGGTCAGGCCGCGCGACAGGAACCATGTTCCGGCGACCAGCAGGGCGAGGCCCAACAGGCTGATCCCGCCGAGCGCCCAGAACATGGGCCCATAGGGTTTCAGCGCCTTGGCCATGGGGTAGCTGAGCGCCAGGACGGCGGGGGCGTCGGCGTCGAAGCTCGGCAGGGGGCGGGCCAGCACCATGGCCTCGCCCTGGGCGGTGCGTCCGCCAACGGCGGCGCCGCCCGCGGCGGCGGCGCGGTCCATGAGGCCGGCCAGCGCGCTCTCGGGGCCGGACATGTCGCGCCAGCCGTCGGTCGCGCGGGTCAGAACGGAGGCGTTCAGCGGAATGGCCGATAGCTCTTCCAGCCGGGTCATCTGAGCCTGGTCGAGCCGATCGATGAACACGACCCAGCCAATCAGAACGGGCGCCATGACCGGGGCGGCGACCGCCTGATGCAGCTGGCCGTTCAGGTCGAGCACGCCGGACGACATCTCGCCGCCGTTCAGGCCGGTCCAGAGGGTGTCGAGGGTCGCCTCGTCCAGCGAGGCGCCGGCTGCGATGGCGTAGCCGTCGGCGCCGAGGAGCAGGGCGCCGTCGACCCCCTGGCGGGCGCTGAGGTTCTCGAGCGCGGAGCGGACGGTGGGTTCGTCATTGGTGGCGACGGCTTCCCGGAAGCCGAAGTCCTGGGCGAGCACGGCGGCGCCCTGCTCGAGCTGGGCCGAGCGGGATGACCAGAGCTGGTCATAGACCGCGCCCGTCGCCGTCAGTTCGCCGCGCACCACGCCGCGCGCGCTGGCCGTGATGGCCGTGAAGACGGCCAGCGCCACGAACAACAGCGCGATCCCGAACAGGCCCGCATAGAGCACCGTCAGCCGGGTGCGCAGATGGCGGAAACGGATCATCTCAACGCACCGCCGCGCGGGCGGTGAAGTCGCCGGTCACCGTCTGCCGGCCCGGGCCGGTCCCGACGGTCAGGACATAGGGGCTCTCATTGCCGCGCACGTTCAGGCGCGGATGCCAGACGACCATGCGGGCGGGACCGGCCGGAACGCCGGCGATGGTGACGTCGCCCGTCGCCCCCGTCTTGCCGGCCCAGGGCGTGTCGACCACCCGGACATAGGCCAGCATTTGATCATGGATGTTGCAGCCCAGCGCGGCCGTTCCCACGGTCGTGAAGGCGTGAGTGCGGGTCTGGTCCTGACCGAACAATTCGATCTCGAAGCGGTTGCCGCGCGAAAAAGAATAGACGTGGTGGCGAACCCGATCGAGGTTGGGGAAGCTGACGGTCGCGCCCACCGGAGCGATCAGGACATAGGGCTGGAACTGCACGTCGCGCTGGGCGATGCGCAGCGGCCAGGCGAAGCGGATGGGGCCGCGCGGCACGCCAGCGTCGGGGCGAACCGTGACCACGGCGTCGCGCACGGGCCGCCCGGTCATGTCGCGGACAGAGACTGTCAGATCGCCTGCTGAGGCGACGCCGGTCATCGTCAGAAGAGCCAGGATTGAGACAAGTACAGTACGCATATCTCACCCCTTAACCAGAACAGGTGAAGTCACAGTAAACCGGAATGCAATCCAAGGTTGTTGTATGGTGTTACACAACGATGCTTTTTCCTCTGCGGAAGTCTTGGGCAGGCGGATCGAGATTTATCAGCCATTAACCCTGTTGCGGTTCTCTGCTCTGGGAATCAGAGTTTTTGCCATGCATCACATTGCAAGAGTGGCTGCCGTGGTCGGCCTGCTCGCTTGCGCCGCCCCCACATCGGTCGCCGCCCAGGTCGGGGACTGGATTCCGGAAAGCCGAACCGGCGGGAAGCTGCTGCTGACCGGCGGGGTATCGACCATCGAGGGCTCGGGAGGAGGCGGCTTGGCGACCTGGGCGGTTACCAGCGGCTATGGCGAGCGCGACGGGATCGGCGGCAACGTCCACGCCACCTATGTGAATCTGCCTGACTATGAGCTCCGGTCGTGGGGCGCGGCGGCGTCCTTCTGGGACCGCGTCGAGGTGTCGGTGGCGCGCCAGGAGTTCGACACCGGCGCGACCGGGGCGGCCCTGGGGCTGGGCGCCGGTTTCACCTTCACCCAGGACATCGTGGGCGTGAAGGTCAAGCTGATCGGGGACGCGGTCTATGGTCAGGACACCTGGCTGCCGCAAATCGCCGTGGGGGTGCAGCACAAGTCCAACGACCAGGGCGCGATCATATCCGCGGTAGGCGGTCGCGACGACGAGGGGACCGAGTACTACGTCGCCGCGAGCAAGCTGTTCCTGGCGGAGTCGGTGTTCGTCTCTGGCGCGGTGCGCTTCACCGACGCCAACCAGACCGGCCTGCTCGGCTTCGGCGGCGACCTGAACGATGACCTGGAGCCGCAGTTCGAGGGCTCGGTCGGCTATCTGCTGAACCGCAATCTGGCGATCGGAGCCGAATACCGCACCAAGCCGGATAATCTGGGTTTCGCGGGCGAGGACGACTGGTTCGACGTTTTCGCCGCCTGGGCGCCCAACCGGCATTTCTCCGTCACCGCCGCCTATGTGGACCTGGGGTCGATCGCGACCTTTGAGGACCAGCGCGGTCTCTATGTTTCGCTCCAGGTCGGGTTTTGATCCATGCGCGCCCTTCTGATCGCCGTCGTCCTTGTCGCCGCGCCCGCGCCGCTCCTGGCTCAGGAGGCCGAGGACGACCTGACGCTTCCGCCCGTCGTCATGTCGACCGAGTTCCCGGGCGAGATCGAGGTCGAACCCTATGAACGCTCCAACGCCAACGCGGGCGCGACCCCGTTCGAGGGGACGGAGATGTGGGAGACTTTCGGCGGGGCCGACGGCGTCTCGGCCATCGTCGAGACCTTCGTCGACCGGATCGTCGCCGATCCGCGCATCGCGGAGATCTTCGTCGCTCAAGACCTGGTACGCACGCGTCGAACGCTGAAGGAGCAGTTCGGCTACATCCTGGGCGGACCGGTCGCCTATTCCGGCCGCGACATGCGCTCCAGCCACGCCGACCTGGGCATCCAGTCCGCCGACATGGGCGCGCTGGTCGAGAACCTGCAGATCGCCATGAGCGAGCATGGCGTGCCGTTCCGCGCCCAGAACCGGTTCCTCGCCAAGCTGGCGCCCATGCGGCGCGACGTCGTCACGCGTTAAATCCTCACCCGCAGGGGGTGGAGGCGGATCGCATGCGATCCAACGACGAGACCGCCAAGCGGTGGAGGGGTCAGTCGCGGTGAAGGTGTGCGCGGCGAGCCCCCTCCGTCACCTGCTGCGCTCCGGGCCACCTCCCCCAACGGGGGAGGAGTGCACCGCAACAAAACGGTTGCGCATCGTCCGTGCTCCGGTCCACGCTGAACGTCTTCAGCGACAGGAGCGACCGTCACGTTCGACGAGATGTCAGGCGCGCCCGGATCGGCGACGGTCCGAAAGAGCTATCGGACGCTGGCCCGATGGCTGGAGACGGCGCCGCCAGACCTGCTGCAGGCGCGGTCGCGGCAGGCCGAGCTGTTCTTCCGCCGCATGGGGGTGACCTTCGCCGTCTATGGCGACGTGGAGTCCAACGAACGGCTGATCCCGTTTGACGTGGTGCCCCGGATCATCGGCGCGGCGGAATGGGAGCAGCTGGAGAAGGGGCTGAAGCAGCGCGTCTCGGCGCTGAACGCCTTTCTGAAGGACATCTATGGCCCGCAGGAGTGCATCCGGGCGGGCGTCGTCCCCGCCGACCTGATCCTGACCAATCCCCATTACCGGCCGGAAATGCAGGGTCGCCGGCCGCCGGGCGACATCTGGACCCACATCTGCGGCGTCGACCTGGTCCGCACCGGCGAGGACGGCTTTCTGGTGTTGGAGGACAACTGCCGGACCCCCTCAGGCGTCTCCTACATGCTGGAGAACCGTGAGATGATGATGCGGCTGTTCCCGGACCTGTTCGCCGAGCACCGCATCCGTCCGGTCGAGACCTATACCGACATGCTGCTGGCCAGTCTTCGGGCCTCGGCGCCCGAGCACGCCGGGCCTGACCCGACGATCGTGGTGCTGACGCCCGGGCCGTTCAACTCGGCCTACTACGAGCACAGCTTTCTGGCCGACAAGCTGGGGGTCGAACTGGTCGAGGGGCGCGACCTGTTCGTCAACGACGACATCGTCTTCATGCGCACGACCGAGGGGCCCAAGCGCGTCGACGTGGTCTATCGCCGGGTCGACGACGACTGGCTGGACCCCCTGACCTTCCGGCCGGATTCGACGGTCGGCGTGCCGGGGATCATGGCGGCCTATGGGGCGGGCAACGTCACCCTGACCAATGCGGTTGGCACCGGCGTGGCCGACGACAAGGCGGTCTACACCTACATGCCGGAGATCATCCGCTTCTTCTCCGGCGGCGATCCGATCCTGGGCAATGTGCCGACCTGGCGATGTCGGGAGCCCGACGCGCTGAAGGAAGTGCTGGATCGGCTGCCGGAGCTGGTGGTCAAGGAAGTCGGGGGATCGGGCGGCTACGGCATGCTGGTCGGCCCCGCCGCGACCAAGGCCGAGATCGAGGATTTCAGGAAGAAGCTGGAGGCGGACCCAGACGACTTCATCGCCCAGCCGACGCTGTCGTTGTCGACCGCGCCGACGCTGTGCGGGAGCGAGCTGCAGTCGCGTCACGTCGATCTGCGGCCCTTCGTGCTGTCGAGTCCGGCGGGCGTCAGAGTGGCCCCGGGCGGGCTGACGCGCGTTGCGCTGAAGGCGGGGTCGCTGGTGGTCAACTCCAGCCAGGGCGGCGGGACCAAGGACACCTGGGTGCTGGACGACTGATGCTGAGCCGCACCGCAGAGAGCCTGTACTGGACCGGCCGCTATATGGAGCGGGCCGACTTCCTCGCGCGCATCCTCGAGGCCGCCGTGCGCCTGGCCGCGCTTCCGGCCCGCGACGGAGCGGCGGCGACGGCCTGGGCCTCGGCCATCGCCTCCGCAGGGGTCAGCCGGGCCTTTGCGGCTTCTGCTCGGACGCCGTCGGAGAAGTCGGTGCGGGAGTATCTGGCCTTTGCGCCGGACAACCCGAGCTCGATCCGCGCCTGCATCAACGCCGCACGCACGAACGCCCGGTCGGTGCGCACCGCCCTGACCATCGAGCTGTGGGAGTCGATCAACGGGGCGTGGAACGGGCTGAACGACTTCGGCGAACCGACCAAGCGCGACGACTTCGTCCGGTTCCTGGAATGGGTGAAGGGCGTGTCCCTCGCCGTCGAGGGCGCGTCCTCGCGGACCATGCTGCGGAACGACGCCTACTGGTTTCTGCGGCTGGGCGGGGCGATCGAGCGGGCGGACAACACCGCCCGCCTGCTGGATGTGAAGTACCACCTGCTGCTGCCGGCCGGCGAGCGGGTAGGCGGGCAGCTGGACTATTTCCAGTGGACGACGCTGCTGCGCGAGGTCTCGGCCCTGACCGCCTATCGCTGGGTCTATCGCGAGAGCGTGCGGCCCTGGCTGGTCGCGGATCTGCTGGTGCTCAATCGCCAGATGCCGCGATCCCTGGCCAGCTGTCAGGCGATGATCGTCAGCTATCTGGAGCGGCTGGCGGCGGATTACGGGCGACGCGGCCCGGCGCAGCGGCTGGCCTCGGCGCGGCTGACGCAGTTCAACGAGGCGAAGATCGAGGACATCTTCCAGTCCGGTCTGCACGAATACATCCTGGCCTTCCTGGGTGAGAACAACGCCTTGGCCAGCGCCATTCACGACCAGTACCTGGTGTAGGGCGGCGATGCGCATCCGGATCGATCACGAAACCCGCTATGCCTACGCCCGGCCGGCGCGGTTCATCGTCCAGACCCTGAGGCTGACGCCCCGCTCGACCGAGGGCCAGCAGGTGCGGGACTGGCGCATCGAGACCGACGTCGACGCCCGCATCCGGCGCTCGGAGGACGCCTTCGGCAACATCGTCCATTCCCTCTACACGGAGCGGCCGACCGACAGCCTGACGGTGCGGGTGACCGGAGAGGTGGCGACGGTGGACACCGGCGGGGTGCTGAAGGGCTTTCCCGAACGCCTGTCGCCGCTGGTCTTCCTGCGCGACACGCCGCTGACCCACGCCGATCCGGCCCTGCGGGAGCTGGCCGCGCGGGTGGGGGAGGGCGACGCTCTGTCCCGCCTGCATCGGCTGATGAGCCTCATCCACGGCGAGGTGAAGTTCATGGTCGGCGCGACGACGCCGGATCACACCGCCGCCCACGCCTGGGCCCAGAAGCAGGGCGTCTGCCAGGATCACGCCCAGATCTTCATCGCCTGCGCCCGCCGGCTGGGCATCCCCGCCCGCTATGTCTCCGGCCATCTGCATCGCCGCGATGGGATCGTCGAGCAGGAGGCGTCGCACGCCTGGGCGGAGGCTTATGTCGAGGGCCTGGGCTGGGTCGGGTTCGATCCGGCCAACGGCGTCTGCCCGACCGAGCACTATGTCCGCGTCGCCTGCGGGCTGGACGCCCTGGGGGCCACGCCGATACGGGGGACCAGCTATGGCGGGGGCGGCGAGACCATGCGCGTCGCGCTGCGTGTGCGGCAGATGCAACAGACCCAGCAGCAACAGCAGTCCCAGGGCTGGTCATGAACACGCAAGGGATCGTTCGTTCATCCGAATCTGTTAGCGTCGACCCTTCCATTCGGCCGGGGAGCCGAGCGAGGTCGGGTACGGCGTCATGACCTACTGCGTCGGCATGCTGGTGAACGAGGGTCTGGCGATGATCGCCGACACCCGCACGAACGCCGGCGTGGACAATATCTCCTCCTACAAGAAGCTGCATGTGACCGAGGTCCCGGGCGACCGGGTCATCGCCATCGCCACGGCGGGCAATCTGTCGGTGACGCAGACAGCGCTGGCCATGCTGGCCGAGGGCGTGCGGATGCCTGGCCACGACGTGCCCGAGACGCTGGAGACGGCGCCCACCCTGTTCCGCGCGGCCCAGCTGGTCGGCTACTGCCTGAACGCGGTGCGGCAGGACCTCCTGCCCACGGTCGAGGCCGAGTCGCTGAAGATCACCGCCTCCATGCTGCTGGGCGGGCAGGTGAAGGGCGGCAAGACGGGGCTCTATCTCATCTACGCCCAGGGCAACTTCATCGAGTGCGGGCCGGACACGCCCTACTTGCAGATCGGGGAGCTGAAGTACGGCAAACCGATCCTGGACCGTGCGCTCCGCCCCGACACGCCGATGTCCGAGGCGGTCAAGCTGGGGCTCATCAGCTTCGACTCGACCATCCGCTCCAACATCGCCGTGGGTCCGCCGTTCGACATGATCGTGGTGCCCCGCGACGCCCTGCGCGGCGATCAGCGGCGGATCGAGGCGGACGACCCCTATTTCAAGGAGTTGGGCCGTCGCTGGTCCGAGGCCCTGGCCCAGGCGCATCGCGCCATGCCCGCGCCGCCGTGGATGGAGCCGAGCCGGCCCACGATCGCGGCGGTTCGCTAGGGCTCAGCGCGGTCCGAACGGCACGACCTTGTTGTTGCGGTCGTGGGCGATGTCGGCGGGGCCCAGGTAGGGAATGCCCGACCGCTCGCACCAGTGCTGGACGATCTCTTCGGCTGTCATCCCGAAGTCGGGCTCATTCGGCGTCACGTCGGTGAAGCGACCCGCGCGGATGCCGACGAGGCGACGCATGGACGGCTGGCTGGTAAGGTGGAACATCATCCGGTCGATGCGATAGGCGGCCTCGGACACATCCTCCAGCATCAGGACGTGGCCGGTCAGGTCGGGCTCCAGCGGCGTGCCGAGCAGTTGATCCAGCACCGTCAGGTTGAAGGCGACGGCAGGGCGAGGGTCGGTGGCGAGCGACGGTTCGAGGCCTTCGCTGACGCCCTTCCTCAGCCAGTTCAGGGAGCGGAAGCCGGTCGGGTCGTTGCGCACGCCGTCGGAGGCCATCGGGCCGTGGGCCACGCTGAAGCCCGCCTTGTAGAGGATGGCCAGCATCGAGCCGACATCGGAATAGCCCAGGTACCGCTTCTTCCGCGCCGCCTCGGTCAGGCGCGGCATGACCGCCTCGGCGATGCGGCAGGAGCCGTAGCCGCCGCGCGCGAACCAGATGTGATCGATCCTCGGGTCGTTGGCGAACTCGACGAAGGCGTCGGCCCGCTCCTGGTCCGTGCCGGCGAAGTGGCCGGACTTGCCGAAGCTGTTCGGATGGATGGTGCAGGTCACCTCGCCGGTCGGGAAGTGGCGCTCGAACCAGGCCTGGATCGCCTCGGCCCGCTCGCGGGCGAAGCGGGAGGAGACGGCGACGATGCCGATCTTCATCGGCGAGGCCTGTGCGTGTCGCGGTAGCGATTTTCCAGCCAGGGGATGCCAAACGTAGCGGCTAGCAGGAGGATCCAAGCGTCCTCCACCAAGATTTCAACGGTATCGACCAGTTCCTCCGAAAGCAGCCCGGTCATCCGGGCGACAACTGCGATCGCGAAAACAAGGAGTAGTGCTTTGAATGCCAGCAGCCCCCTCCTCACGATCATCGGCATGGTGGGCAGCCGGGCGATTTCCTCATCTCGCCCGTTAAGCCGGGGATCGAGGATCGCGTTGAGAGCATGACCGTGCTCACCCGGTTCGACGATTGAAGACAAGTCCGCGCACCTCGCAAATGTTCAAAAACGTATCCCGGCTTCCGGCTTGCGCATAGTCCGCTGGGATCGCTACTCACCGTGGATGAGCGATCAGCCTTCCTATTTCTTCTGCGGCATCGGCGGGTCGGGCATGCTGCCGCTGGCCATGATCGTCCAGGCGCGGGGCGCGATGGTCGAGGGCTCGGACCGGTCGCTGGATCAGGGTCGGACGCCGGAGAAGTTCGACTGGCTGCGGGCGCATGGCGTCGTGCTGCATCCCCAGGACGGGTCGGGCGTGCGGGCCGGGCACACGGTGGTGGCGACCGGCGCGGTCGAGGACACGGTGCCCGACATCGGCGCGGCCCGGCGGGTCGGCGCGCCGATCGTGACGCGGCCGGAGCTGCTGAGCCGGATCTTCAACGCCGCCCCGACCTCGATCGGCGTGGCGGGCACCAGCGGCAAGTCGACCATCACCGGCATGATCGCCGGGATCCTGCATCGGGCGGGTCGGGCCCCGACCGTGATGAACGGGGCGGTGATGCGGAACTTCGCTGACGCCGACCATCCCTTCGCCAGCGCCCTGATCGGCGGACCCGATCTCTTCGTGGCCGAGGTGGACGAAAGCGACGGCTCCATCGCCCGCTACGATCCGACGGTTGCGGTGGTGTCGAACATCTCGCTGGATCACAAGTCGATGGAGGAGTTGCGCGACCTGTTCGGCGGCTTCACCGGCCGGGCGCGGACGGCGGTGATGAACCTCGACAATCTCGAGACGGCGGCGCTGGCCCAGACGATGGTCGCCGCAGGGCGAGGCGAGGCCGTCGTGACCTTCGCGCTCGGCAACACGGACGCGGACCTGTCGGCCCACGATCTGGCGCCGCTGCGAGCGGGCATGACCTTCGCCCTGACGGACCGGGCGGCGGGGCGGACGCACGCGGTCACCCTGAACGTGCCGGGCGCGCACAATGTCGCCAACGCCCTGGCGGCCATCGGCGCGGTGCGGGCGCTGGGTGTCGGGATCGAGGCGGCGATCGCGGCGCTCGCGACCTTCGCCGGCATCCGGCGGCGAATGGAGGTGGTCGGCACGGCGAACGGCATCACCGTCATCGACGACTTCGCCCATAACCCCGACAAGATCTCCGCCACGCTGAAGACGCTGCACGCCTTCGAGGGGCGGCTGCTGATCCTGTTCCAGCCGCACGGCTTCGGCCCGCTGAAGCTGATGAAGACCGAGTTCATCGACACCTTTGTCGGACTGATGCAGCCCGACGACGTCCTGCTGATGCCCGAGCCCGTCTACTACGGCGGCACGACGGATCGGAGCGTGGGGTCGGAGGATATCGCCGTCGGCGTTCGTGCGGCGGGGCGTCGGGCCGAGGCCCTGCCGGATCGAGCGGCGTGCGGCGACCGGATCGTCGAGATGGCCCGGCCCGGCGACCGGGTGATCGTCATGGGGGCGAGGGACGACACCCTGTCGCAGTTCGCGCAGGAGCTTGTTTCGCGTCTGGGCGCTAAAGCCCCCGCATGATCCAGGACACTCCGGCCGAACTCCCCGACATCGTCGTCACCGCCGCCCGCCTTCCACCCGCCGCCAGCGAGGCGGCCTTCAGCGTGGTCCGCATTGGCGAGGAACGCCTGTCCCGCGAGACGCGGCTGGACGAGGCGCTGCGCTCCGTGCCGGCGGTCAGCCTGTTCCGTCGGACCTCTAGCCTGGCCGCCAATCCGACGACGCAGGGCATTTCGCTGCGCGCCATCGCGCCGTCGGGGGCAGGGCGAACGCTGGTGACGCTGGACGGCGTTCCGCTGAACGATCCCTTCGGCGGCTGGGTGATCTGGAGCCAGGTGCCGACCGAGAGCCTGTCGGGCCTGGACGTGGTGCGCGGCGCCGGGGCCGGGCCGTACGGAGCCGGGGCCCTCACCGGCGTCATCGCGCTGCGGGAACGCGACGGAGCGGGCGGGGCATTGGAACTCTCCGGCGGCGAGCTCGGTGGCCAGCGGCTGGGCGCGGCGACCACGCTCTCGGCCGGTCGGTTCAGCCTGACCGGCGCGCTCCAGCGCGAGGTCAGCGACGGCTACGTCCCGGTGCGCGGGTTGGCGGCGGGGGCGGCCGATACGCCGCTCGATCTGGAGACGCTGTCGGGCGCGCTCCGGCTTGACGCGGCCTTGGCCGGAGACCTGGCCCTGTCGCTGAGGGCTTCCGCGTATGACGAGGAGCGGGGCTCGGGCCTGCTCGGGGCGCGGTCGAGCGCCAGCGGCGAAAGCTATTCGGCGACCGTGTCGCGTGCGCCGAGCGCCGAACGTTTCGGCTGGCGGGCGCAGCTCTGGCGCCGCACCAGCGACTTCGCCAACACTTCCGTCGCCGTGGCGGCGGGGCGCGGATCGACCACGCCCGCCAACGATCAGTTCGAAACGCCCGCCGAAGGCTGGGGCTGGAACCTCGCCTTGCGGCGCACGGCGGTGTCGCTGGGCGGCGGCCGACTGGAGTGGGAGATCGGCGCCGACGCCCGCTTCAAGGAGGGCGAGACGCGCGAACTGTTCCGTAATCTCGGCGCAGGCTTCACGCGCGGTCGCGTCGCCGGCGGCGAGACGTCCGTGATCGGAGCCTACGGTGAAGCGTCCTGGACGGGCGGTCCTTGGCTGGTCGCAGGCGGCCTGCGCCTCGATGGCTGGGAGAATACGGCCGGTCGCCGGATCGAGCGAGACTTGGCCACCGGCCTGCCGACGCTGAACGAGACCGATCCGGATCGGTCGGGCGAGGTGGTGTCCGCACGGCTGGCGGCGCGGCGAGAGCTGGGCGGCGGCTGGGCCGGACGCGTGGCGGGCTACTCTGGGTTCCGACCTGCGACGTTGAACGAACTGCACCGGCCCTTCCGCGTCGGCAACGATCTGACCGAGGCCAATGCGGCGCTGGAGCCGGAGACGCTGCAGGGCGTCGAGGCGGGCCTGTCCTGGAGCGACAACGCGACCGAAGTGCAGGCGTCGGTGTTCTGGAACCGTCTGGACGACGCCATCGTCAACGTCACGATCGGGGCCGGGCCGGCGACCTTCCCGCGCGCGGGCTTCGTCCCGGCGGGCGGCGTTCTGCGTCAGCGCCAGAACGCGGGGACCATCGAGGCGACCGGCATCGAGGCGTCCATCATCCACGAGATCGACGACCGCCTGAGCCTCGACGCCGCCCTTGCCCTGACCGAGGCCGAGGTCGACGGCGGGGCGGCCGCGCCCCAGCTGACCGGCCTGCGTCCCGCCCAGGCGCCGGAGATCAGCGCCTCGGCCGGCGCGGTCTGGCGGGCGACGGATCACCTGACCCTGGTCGGGCGCGTCCGCTTCGAGGGCGACCGCTTCGAGGACGATCTCAACAGCCGCACGCTGGACCAGGCCGTGACGCTGGACGCCCGGGCGGAGTGGGAGGTGCGCGACGGCGTCGTCGCCTTCGTCGCCGCCGACAACCTGTTCGACGACGAGGTCGAGGTGTCGGAGACCGGGGACGGGGTCGAGGGCTACGGCCCGCCGCGCGTGGTCCGAGCCGGTCTGTCGCTGCGCTGGTGACGACCGCGCCTTCGCCCGCTAAACCGCCCGCCACGGGAGACGTATGATGACGCGAAACAGCGCACGCTATCTGACCGGCTTCGGCAGCCACTTCGCCACGGAGGCCGTCGAGGGCGCCCTGCCGGTGGGCCGCAACTCGCCGCAGAAGACGCCGATGGGCCTGTATGCCGAACAGTTGTCGGGCACCGCCTTCACCGCGCCGAGGAGCGAGAACCGCCGCAGCTGGCTCTATCGCCTGCGACCCAGCGCCCAGCATCCGGCCTACAAGCCCTTCGATCAGGGGCGGGTGCGGTCCGGACCCTTCACCGACGCTCCGCCCAGCCCCAATCGGATGCGCTGGGACCCGCTGCCCGTGCCCGATCAGCCCACGGACTGGGTCGAGGGGCTGGTCACCTATGGCGGCAACGGCGATCCGGAGACGCAGGGTGGGGCGGGCATCCACCTGTACGCCGCCAACCGGTCGATGACGGACCGCGTCTTTTACTGCGCCGACGGCGAGCTGCTGATCGTGCCGCAGCTGGGCGACCACGTCTTCGTCACCGAGTTCGGACGGATCGAGGCCTCGGCCGGCCACATCGTCGTCATCCCGCGCGGCGTGCGGTTCCGCGTGGACTGCGACGGTCCGATCCGGGGCTATGTCTGCGAGAACTATGGCGCCGCTTTCCGCCTGCCGGACCTGGGGCCGATCGGCTCCAACGGCCTGGCCAATCCCCGCGATTTCGAGACCCCGGTCGCCGCCTTCGAGGACGTGGATCGCCCGACCGAGTGCGTGCAGAAGTTCGCCGGGCGGCTGTGGGTCACGACCTTCGACCACAGCCCCCTGGACGTCGTGGCCTGGCACGGCAACAACGCGCCGTATCGCTATGACACGGCCCGCTTCAACACCATCGGCACGGTCAGCTTCGACCACCCGGACCCGTCCATCTTCACCGTCCTGACCAGCCCGTCGGACACGCCGGGCACGGCCAACGTCGACTTCGTCATCTTCCCGCCGCGCTGGATGGTGGCCGAGGACACCTTCCGCCCGCCGTGGTTCCATCGGAACGTCATGAGCGAGTTCATGGGCCTGGTGACCGGGGCCTATGACGCCAAGGAGGGCGGTTTCGCCCCCGGCGGCGCGTCGCTGCACAACTGCATGAGCGGACACGGGCCGGATCAGGCGTCCTATGACAAGGCGGTGGCGGCCGAGCTCAAGCCGGTCAAGCTCGATAATACGCTGGCCTTCATGTTCGAGACCCGCTTCCCGATCCGCACCACGGAATGGGCGCAAACCAGCCCGACGATGCAGCTGGACTATGATGACGTCTGGACCGGCTTCGCCAAGGGCGACGTCGGCCGCTAGGAGACAGATGATGCGCCTGCCGGTCCTCGCTCTCGCGGTTGGTCTGCTGGCCGCCTGCTCGCCCATGGCGGGCCAGGCGCCCGACCCAGGCGCGCCGACGCAGACGGCGGCGCAGGCCTGCGCGGCCCAGGGCGGCCAGATCATGCGCGTGGGGCGGCTTCAGACGGAGCGCTGCGTGGTCCCCTTCTCCGACGCGGGCAAGACCTGCCGCGACGGCGACGACTGCCTGGGCGACTGCCGCGCGCGCGATCCGGGACTGCGCGAGGGGACCAACGTAACCGGCGTCTGCGCGCCCAATGATCTGCCTTTCGGCTGCAACACCCCGATCGAGAACGGGCGGGCGCAGCCGACCCTGTGCGTCGATTGATCCCGGCGTCCGCATGCGCCAACCCCTCGTTCTTGTGACATGAGCCTGTCCGAGATCGCCCTGCTGCTGGGCCTGAACCTGCTGCTGATCACGGTCGTCATGACCCTGTTGACCCGACTGGCGGTGCGGTGGGGCGATGTCAGCTTCACCGACGGCGTCTGGCCGCTGGGCATGCTGCTGCTGGCGCTCGCGACCTTTCCCCGGACCGAGGGCGATCCGGTCCGCAAGGGGCTGATCCTGTGGCTGGTGGCTATCTGGGCGATCCGGCTGGGATGGCACCTCCTGAAACGGTGGCGCGAGCACGGCGCGGACCGCCGCTACACCGCCATCCTGGACGACCAGGCGAAGAAGGGCTGGAGCTTTCGCAGGACCGCCTTCCTGTTCGTCTTCCTGCCGCAGGGGGCTCTGGCCTGGCTGAACAGTCTGCCGGCGCAGCTCGGTCAGGTGGCCTACAGCCCGCCGATCGGCTGGATCGGCTGGACGGGCGCAGCGATTGTCGTCCTCGGCATCGCCTTCGAGAGCATCGGCGACGCCCAGCTGGCGGCGTTCCGGAGGGACCCGGCCAACAAGGGCAAGGTGCTGGACACGGGCCTGTGGCGCTACACCCGGCATCCGAACTACTTCGGCGACGCCTGCGTCTGGTGGGGGCTGTGGCTGATCGCTGCGGAGACGGGCTGGGTCGGCGTCGCCTCGATCGTGGGGCCGATTTTCCTGACCTACACCCTGACGAAGTGGTCCGGCATCGGCATCACCGAGAAGGCCATTCACACGACCCGGCCGGGCTATGCCGACTACGTGCGACGCACCAGCGCCTTCATCCCCTGGCCGCCGAAGAAGGCCTGAGTCTCAGCGGCGATAGGTGACTTCGCAGCCTGCGGCGGCAGCCGCCGCCAGCGCACCGGGCTTTTCGATTCGCACGGTCACGGCGCGCACGCGTGGGTCCAGCAGGCAATCGAGCGCCAGCCGTTCGGCGAAGGTCTCGACCAGGCCGACGTGGCCCTCAGACACGATCCGCTGGCAGGCCGTCGCGACCGTCTCGTAGTTGATGGTGTCGTTGAGGCCGTGGACCTCGACCGGGCCGAGGTCGAGGGTGACGTCGATGACCAGAGTCTGCAGGCGGCCGTGTTCGTGGTCGTAGACGCCGATCCCGGCCTGGACCTCCAGACCCCGGACGAACACGGTCAGGCCCTCCAGACGGGCGGCGGGCTGCGGCGCGGGCACGGCGGCGAGGGTCACGTCATGGCTCCGGCGCTCAGTCATCGGCGGGAATGTCGGGCGTGCGCCACGCCAGATGCTGCCCGCCATCGACGGCGATCATCTGTCCCGTCACCGACCGGGCGTCAACGAGATAGAGAACGGCGGCGGCGATGTCCCCCGGCTCTGCGCCATGGCCCAGGGGGACCGAGGCGGCCTCGGCGGCGAACTCTTCTTCGGTCTGGTGGATGGACTTCAGGGTCGGGCCGGGGCCGACGCCGTTGACCCGTATGCGGGGCGCCAGAGCCTGGGCCATCGTCCGCGTCGCCCACCAGAGGCCGTTCCTCGACAGGGCGTAGGAGACGAAACGCGGGTCGGGCTTCAGCACCCTCTGGTCGAGCAGATTGACCACGGCCGAGCCGTCGGGCGCCTGAGCGGCGAAGGCTTCGATCAGCACCAGGGGCGCGCGGAGGTTGGTCTCGAGATGCCGGTCCCAGGTCTCGCGCGACAGCGAACCGACGCGGTCGTCCTCGAACACGGAGGCGTTGTTCGCGAGGACGGAGAGTGGGCCGAGCGACTCGACAGCCGCCGGGACGAGCCGACGAACCTCGTCCTCCCTTGTCAGATCGGCGGTGACGATCGCGGCGCGTCTACCCAGCGCGCGAACTTCATCGGCCAGCGCTTCGGCGTCCTCGGGTGAGGACCGGTGGTGAATGGCGATGTCATGGCCGCGCCGGGCCAGCGCCAGGACGATGGCTCGCCCGATCCGACGCGAGGCGCCCGTGACGAGCGCCGCCCCGCGAGACGCTTCAGTCAATCCGGCCGAACTCGAGCGCGTTGATGGCGGCGAGGACGACGACGAAACCGATGATGATGCCGAGGGCCAGCATGGGATGCTCCTGTTCGCCGGACGCCATAGAATGCGGCGACCCGCGCATCAAGCGTGCAACGCCTCCGGACGATCCATGACCGACTTCCCCGTCACCGTCTTTCACAACCCCGCCTGCGGCACGTCGAGAAACGTCCTCGCCGCCATTCGGCAATCGGGGCGGGAGCCCGAGGTCGTGGAGTATCTCAAGACCGGATGGACCGAGGCGCGCCTGCGCGACCTCCTGACGCGGATGGGCGAGCGGCCGCGCGCCATTCTGCGCGAGAAAGGCACGCCGGCGGCGGAACTCGGCCTGCTGGAGGAGGGCGTGTCCGACGATTCGATCCTGGCCGCGATGGTCGAGCACCCCGTCCTGGTCAACCGACCCATCGTCGAGACGCCGCTCGGCGTCGTTCTGGCCCGGCCCTCGGAGCGGGTGTTCGAGGTTCTGGACACGCGGCCGGACAGCTTCGTCAAGGAAGATGGCGAGGTCGTTCGTCTGTGAAGCCGCTATCGCCCGGCGTGGCCGCTGTGGCAGCGTGAGGCCATGAACTGGCGCGTGCGAATCGAGCCCTTCACCAGGCCGCTGTTCTTCGCCGTGTCGCGGGCCAGCCGGGGCATGACGCTGGGCGTGCGGGCGGTCGCGGTGGACGGCGAGGGCCGCGTCATGCTGGTGCGCCACACCTATCTCGAGGGCTGGTGGCTGCCGGGTGGCGGGGTCGATCGGGGCGAGACCACCGGAGATGCGGCCGCGCGCGAGCTGTTCGAGGAGACGGGGCTGAGGGCGACCGCGCCGGGCCAGCTGCTGTCGGTCCATTCCAACGAACGGTTCTTTCCGGGCGACCATGTGCTGGTCTATCGCTTCGACGCCTTCGAGGTTGGCGAGATGACCCATCGCGGCGAGATCGCCGAGGCGCGCTGGTTCGATCCCGCTGCCCTGCCCGCCGACGCGCACAGGTCGACGCGGGCTCGGCTGGCGGAAATCTTCGGCGAAGCGCCCGTCGATCCGCTCTGGTAGGGAGAGCCCATGAACCTCGGACCCTGGATCGCCATGATCGCCGTCGTCTTGGCGGGCGGCGCCACCGCCCTTCAGGCGCCGACGAACGCCAAGCTGGCCGGAGCGGTCTCCGGCCCGGTCAACGCCGCCTTCGTGTCCTTTGCCGTCGGCACGGCGGCGCTGGGGATCGTGGCGGCGTTTCTGCATGCGCGGCCGGATATGACGGCGGTCAGGAGCCTGCCCGCCTATGCCTGGATCGGCGGGCTCTACGGCGCGGTCTTTGTCGTCGCGGCAGCCTGGGCTGTGCCGAGGCTCGGCGTGGCGACCACCATCACCCTGATGGTGGCGGGTCAGTTGCTGATCAGTCTCGTACTCGACCATTTCGGCGCCCTGGGCGTCCCGCGCGCGCCGATCAGCCTGACGCGGGTGGCGGGCGTGGCCCTGGTCATCGCGGGCGTGGTGCTGGTGCGGCGGGGCTGAGCTGGCCAGCGTAACCGTATTGTCCGGCGCGGCGAACGGCGGGCGACCGCAACTGTCCGAGCTCCGCCATGACCTTCGCTGACACCGCCCCCGCTCGTCTCGATGCTCGCGCCTTCCTTCGGGCCGGGATCGTCGTGATCTTCCTGTGGTTCGGCTACATGAAGTTCCTGCCCTACGAGGCCGAGGGGGTGAAGGGGATCGCCGAGACCTACTGGCTGTTCGGCTGGCTCTATCCGCTGCTGGGCGTGCAGGGGGCGTCCAACGTCATCGGGATCCTCGAACTCACGGCGGGCGCGCTGATCGCGCTGGGCGGACGCATCCCACTGGCGGGACTGGTTGGGGCGCTGATGGGGGTGGCGACCTTTCTGGTGACGCTCAGCTTCTTCTTCACCGCGCCGGGCATCGTGGCCGAGGGCTACGTCTTCCCGGCGCTGGGGTCGACGGGTCAGTTCCTGGCCAAGGACATCGGGCTTCTGGCCATCTGCCTGTTCCTGCTGTTCGACGCCCAGAAGCGGATCGCGCCCTGACCTGACGGGGCCGCTCGGGGGTGCTATCCCCCGCCCATGTCCGCTCCCCTTCCCGACGCCGGTCGAAACTGGGTCGACGCCCGCGCGCCCGAGGCGTGGAAGCGCTGGTTGAAGCTCGGCCGGTTCGACCGTCCGGTGGGAATTTGGTTACTCCTTCTGCCGGGATGGCAGGGAATTGCGCTAGCCTTGGCGGCCGAAGGGCGAGCGCCGGGCGCTTATGAGGCGTGGCTGTTTCTCGGTTTCGGCATCGGCGCCTGCCTGATGCGGGCGGCGGGCTGCGCCTTCAACGACATCGTGGATCGCGACATCGATCGGCAAGTCGCGCGCACGGCGGGACGGCCCGTGGCCTCGGGGCAGATCAGCGTGAAGCAGGCTTGGGCCTTCATCGTCGCCTGCAGCCTCGTAGCTTTTCTGATCCTGCTGACGCTGGGCGGGACCGCGATCCTGCTGGGCCTTGGCTCTCTGGCGCTCGTCGCGGCCTATCCCTTCATGAAGCGAATCACCTGGTGGCCTCAGGCGTGGTTGGGCATCACCTTCAACTGGGGCGCGCTGATGGGGTTCGCGGCGGTTTCCGGCGAGGTGATGGTCGCCTCGGTCCTGCTCTGGGTCGGCGGTGTGTTCTGGACCCTCGGCTACGACACCATCTACGCCCTTCAGGACATCGAGGACGACGCCCTGGTCGGGGTGAAGTCCACGGCGCGGCGGTTGGGGTCGAGCGTTCGGGCAGGAGTGGCGACCTTCTATGCCGGGGCTGTCCTGTGCGCCGGACTGGCGAGCGTGGCGGCAGGGTTGTGGCTGTTGTTCTTCATCGGCCTGGCGGCCTATGCCGCTCACCTGGCCTGGCAGGTCTGGCGGTTGCGGCCCGACGACGGCGCCCTCGCGCTCAGGCTTTTCAAGTCGAACCGCGACGCGGGCCTGATCCTGCTGGCGGCCATCGGCGCGGGTGCGCTATCGGTATCGCTCTGACCGGAGAGACCTGACCATGTTCGCCCGTCCTTGCCTGCTGGCCGTTTCGCTGATCGCTCTGGCCGCGCTCGCCGCCTGCAACCGCGATCGGCCGGAAAAGGCCGCCCCGGCGACGCCCGCCCCCGGCGAAGCGGCGGTGGTGACCCCGGCCGAAGCCGCCGCGCCGATGGCCTTTGAGTCCAAGACGCCCTACGCCGAGGTCAGCCTGACCCTGCCGATCGCGCTGCGCAGCCAGCCGGACCTGCACGCCCGGCTCTATGCCGCCAACGTCCGCGACCTGCGCACCTTCGCCGAGGGGGCCCAGGCCGACCGCACCGAGGCCGGCGGCGACGAGGGGCTTCCGCCCTATGACAAGTCGATCGAGTTCTCGCCGGGCGCCGAGACGACCAAGCTGTTCAGCCTGATGCGGACGGTGTCGGAGTTCACCGGCGGGGCCCATCCGAACGCCCAGTATGGCGCGGTCCTGTGGGACAAGGCCCTGAAGCGCGAGATCGCGGCGGCCGACCTGTTCGTCAAGCCCGCCGATTTCACCGCCCTGGACCAGGCCCTGTGCGCCGCCATCAACGCCGAGAAACGCCGCCGCGACCCGGCCGCCGAGACCGTCAGCCTGACCGGCGACGGCACGTGGAAATGCCCGCGCGCGCTGGAGACCCCGTTCGTCCTCGCCGCCTCGACCGAGCCCGGCAAGGCGGGCGGCCTGACCTTCCTCGTGGGGCCCTACATCGTGGGGCCCTACGCGGCCGGGTCCTATGAGGTCAGCGTGCCGCTCTCGGCCTTCCGCGCCCTGATCGCCCCGGCCTATGCGGGCGAGTTCGGCGGCGGGTTGAAGCCCGCCGCCTGACGCCTCAGCGCAGGAATTCGTCCACCGCCGCGTCGAACAGCGCCGGCTGGTCGGCCATGATGAAGTGCCGCGCCCCGTCGATGCGGACGAGCTTCACGCCCGGCAGGGTCGCATACTCCCGCGTCCAAAGGGCCTCGGCCATCGCGGGGGGCGGCCCTCCGTCGGCGTCGGTGGCGTAAAGGACGGTCACGGGCGTGGTCATGGCCGCCAGGCCCGGCCGGGCGTCGGTGGTCATGACGTCGTGGAAGGCGGCGGCGAAGGCGCGGCGGTCACTGGCCATCGACCACTCCACCATCCGTGCGCGGATCGCCGGGTTGCGGGCCAGGCCCTGGGCCGACTGGATCTGCTGCTGGCGGAAGGCGTCGTCCGAGGCGGCGAGCACGCCCGCTCGCGCCTGGTCGGCGAAGGGCCGGGCGCTGTCTGACGTGATCCCCGGGCCGAACAGGGCTGAGTAGAAGGGCAGGGCGTCGACGATCATGACGCGGCCGATACGATCCGGGTGGCGCTGTGCGAGCAGGAGACCCGTCAGGCCGCCCATGGAGTGGCCGATGATGGCCGGGCGCTCCAGGCCCGCGACCTGGATGTAGCGCGCCACTTCCGCGACCTCGGGCTCCACGAAGGGGCCGTCGCCGTGGATCCAGGGCTCGCCGGCGAACCCCGCCAGCTGGACCAGGTGCACGCGGTGGGTGGCCTTGAGGCGATCGGCCAGCGGCCGCCAGACTTCGCGCGAAGAGGCGAGGCCAGGGATCAGGATGATGTCGGGGCCGGAGCCGACCACCTCGACCGACAGCCGGTCGGAGGCGAAGGCCGGCGCGCTCTGGGCGACTGCGACGCCAGGCAGGGCGGCGATCGAGAGCGGCGCGGCGGCCATGGCGGCGGCCATGGCGGCGGCCAGGCACAGGGCGCGCAGGATCGCGCGCCCGCAAGGGGTGGTGTTCGGCATGATCATTGTCCTTGTGGTCAGGTTATCCTGACAATTTGTCAGGCGCGTGTGGGTTGGTGAAGATCGCTTCCACCGGCTCCCCGAAGACGGCGGAGATGCGGTAGGCGAGGTCCAGCGAGGGGTCGTGCTTCTCGGTCTCCAGGGCGTTGACCGCCTGGCGCGAGACCCCGATGGCGCGGCCCAGTTCCTCCTGGGTCCAGCCGCGCCGGGCGCGCAGTTCCTTCATGCGGTTCTTCATCGACTGGTCCGGATGAACGGAGTGACGAGCCCGTACAGGCCCCAGAACAGGGCGTAGACGATCCAGCCCGGCGCATGGGGCGCGTCGCCGTAGCTCTCCATGAAGCCCCACCCCGAGAACAGGGCGAAAGCCAGCCCGGCCGCGACGATGAAGCGTTTGGCCGTCAGCGTCCGCATGAACTCGTCGGCCTCGTTCATGAAGGCCACGGTGGCCCAGATCTGGCCAGCGATCGGCGCTGCCACCGCGAGGCCGAGAAGCATCCCGGCGGGCGTACCGATGATCTCGTCGAACGCCCCGAGGATGGCGGCGACGTTCACGGCCGCATACCCCGCCATGAAGGCCAGGGTGCGAACGACGTAGCGCCGGTTGGCGCCGTCCGCGACAGGGAGGCTGCGCATGGCTCTGGCTCCGTTTAGGTCAGGTCTACCTGACACGGGACATATGTCATGTCAACCTGACATTCTTGCGGATGGTCGCGTTCAGGCGCCAGCGGCGCTAGATTGCATCCATGCCCGCCGCTCCGCGCATCTCGCCCTCAGAGATCTTCACGCCCGAGGATTGGGCGCCGTTTCAGACCCGGTCGGCCTGGATGGGCCCGCTCCTGGTCCTGCACTGCTGGGGCGTGATCGCCGCCGCGATCGCGATCGGCCTCTGGCAGCCGGTCCTGATCCCGCTGTGCGTCATGATGATCGGCACACGTCAGCTCGGCCTGGCCATACTGATGCACGAGGCGGCGCACGGGGGCCTCTCCCGGAAGCTGAAACTCAACGATTTCCTCGGCCATTGGCTGTGCGCCGTGCCGATCGGCGCGTCGCTGACCGCCTACCGGCCCTACCACCTGTCGCATCACCGCTTCGCCCAGCAGCCGGAGGATCCGGACCTGATGCTGTCGGCGCCGTTTCCGGTCACGGGGGCCTCGCTCCGGCGCAAGATGATCCGCGACCTGACCGGACAGACCTTCTTCAAGCAGAGGGTGCTGCTGCCGCTCGCGGCCTTGCGCGGTCGCTCCGGCGCCGGCGATGACGCCCATGATTACGACGCCGTCGTCACCGGCCGGTCGATCGCCGCCTTCCTGCTCTGGAACGCCGGCCTGCTGGCGGTGCTCAGCCTGCTCGGCGTCTGGTGGGCCTTCTTCGCCCTGTGGCTCCTGCCGATGGCGACGTGGTTCCCTCTGGTCACGCGGCTCCGGAACATCGCCGAGCACGCCTGTGTCGAGGGTTCGGCCGACGACGCCTTCCGCGCCGCCCGCACGACCCGCGCCAGCTGGTGGGAGCGCGCCTTCATCGCCCCCTACTGGGTCAACTTCCACGCGGAGCATCACCTGTTCATGCATGTGCCCTGTTGGAACCTGCCCCGGCTGCATCGCGCTGTCCGCGCCACCGAGCCGGGCCGGCGCATGGAGGTGGCGAACGGCTACGTCGAGGTGCTGAGACAGGCGGCGTCCCGCCCGGCCTGACAAGGCGTCGCGGCTACGCCATGCCGCATTGCAGCGAAAGGAGGTGAGGCCGACACAAGGCCTATGTCTTACGTCCCGTCCAGCCGCGGCCTGCCCGTGCCGACCGGTCGCCTGTCGCGGCTGGCGCGGTTCGGCGGGCTGGCGACCGGCATCGCCGGGAACGCCCTGGCCGAGGGCGCGGTGCAGCTGGCCAAGGGGCGGCGCCCGACCATGGGCGATCTCCTGCTGACGCCCGCCAACGCCATCCGGGTGACCGAACAGCTGGCCCAGCTACGCGGGGCGGCGATGAAGATCGGCCAGCTGATGTCGATGGACGCGGGCGACCTCCTGCCGCCGGAACTGTCGGACATCCTCGCCCGCCTGCGCGCCGACGCCCGGCCCATGCCGCCGGTGCAGCTGACGGCCGCGCTCAACCGCCGCTGGGGCCGGGGCTGGGAGGATCGCTTCCACCGCTTCGACATGACCCCGGTGGCCGCCGCCTCGATCGGCCAGGTCCACCGCGCCGTGACCCGGGACGGCCGCGACCTGGCGATCAAGGTCCAGTACCCGGGCGTCCGGCGCAGCATCGACAGCGACGTCGACAACGTCGCCACCCTGCTGAAGGTCTCCGGCGTCCTGCCCCGCGAAATAGACCTCGCGCCCCTGCTGGCGGAGGCCAAGCGCCAGCTGCACGATGAGGCCGACTACGCCCGCGAGGCTGAGCATCTGTCGCGGTTCGGGGCCCTGCTGGCGGATGACCCCGATCACATCGTGCCAGGGCTTTGCGCCGAGCTGACCCTGCCTGATGTGCTGGCGATGGACTATGTCGAGGGCGGCCCGATCGAGGCCGTGGCGGGCGCCTCCCAGGCCGAGCGCGACCGCATCGCCACGCTGATGATCCAGCTCCTGCTGCGCGAGCTGTTCGACTTCGGCCTGATGCAGACCGATCCCAACTTCGCCAACTATCGCGTCGATGCGGCCGGGCGGCTGGTGCTGCTAGATTTCGGGGCGACACGCACCATTCCGCCGGACTTGGCCGAGGGCTACCGCGCCCTGATGCGCGCGGCGATGAACGACGACCGCCAGGCGGCGATCCAGGCGGCGGAGGCCATCGGCTTCTTCGACCATCGCGCCCGCGCCCGCGACGCCGAGGGGCTGGAGGCGATGTTCGACCTGGCGCTGGCGCCCTTCCGGGGCGAGGGGCCGTTTGACTTCGGCGATACGGCGGTGGCCGCCCGGCTGCGCGACCGTGGCATGACCTTCGCCCAGGATCGCGGCGTCTGGCACGTGCCACCCGTCGACACCCTGTTCGTCCAGAGGAAGCTGGGCGGCGTCTATCTGCTGGCCAGCCGGCTGAAGGCCCGCGTCGAGGTGCGCCGCCTGCTGGAGCCCTGGCTCTAGCCATCCCGCGCCGGACCGCCCACAGAGCGGGGGTGCCCATCGCCGATCCGACCGCCTTCATCCGCGCCAACACCCGGCTGCAGACCGTGCCGCACGCGCCGGAGCTCCGGCTGTGGCTGGCCGACGAGGTCACGCCCATCTGGCGCCTGACGGAGGAGGAGCTGGGCGAGCTCGGCCTGCCGCCACCCTTCTGGGCCTTCGCCTGGGCGGGCGGTCAGGCCCTGGCGCGATGGCTGCTGGACCATCCGGAGGAAGTGGCCGGAAAGCGGGTGCTGGATTTCGCCGCGGGCTCTGGCCTGGTCGGCATCGCCGCGAAGCAGGCCGGCGCGGCCGACGCCCTGTGCTCCGACATCGACCCCTTCAGTGAAGCCGCCGTCTCCCTGAACGCCGGGGCGAACGGCGTCGCCGTCCGCTACACCGCCGCCGACCTGCTGGACGCGCCCCCGCCCGACGTCGACGTCATCTGCGCTGGAGACGTCTGCTACGAGCAGCCGATGGCCGGCCGCGTTCTCGACTGGCTGGCCCGAGCGCGCGGGCAGGGGACACACGTCCTGATCGGCGATCCCCACCGCACCTACTTCCCGCGCAAGGGGCTGACCTTCCTCGCGGAGTACCGCGTGCCGACGACGCGGGAGCTGGAGGATCTGGAGATCAAGCGCACCTCCGTTTGGGCCCTGCCCTGATCGCACAGGCGTGAAGACACAGCGCTTGGCGATCGACCGCCGGTCGCCCATGCTGGGGCCATGCGATCCCTGCTCCTTCTACTCCTGCTCACCGCCGCCGCCCCGGCCGTCGCCCAGGTCCGACCGGGCCTTCCCGGCGCGAGCGGGGCCGACATCCAGCGCCAGCGGATCGAGGAGCAGCGTCTGCGCTCCGCCGAACAGGCCGCCTTCGCCCGCCAGCAGGCGCTGGAGCGTCGCCTGACCGAGCGTGAGATCGAGGCCGCCCGCGCGCCCGAGCCCGCCTCCCCGACGACCCTTATTTCGCTCTCGTCCCGTCGCGCCCCGTCTCAGGACCGCGTGGATCAGCTGCTGTCGCCATCCCCCAAGACGCCGGAGCCGGCCCCTGCCGACCGCCAGGCCCCCGACGCGGCCCAGGATCCCGCCGAGCTGCGCACCACCCAGGCCCTCAACGCGGAAATCACCGCCCGCAATGAGCTGGCGGAGAATCAGGAACGCGCCGACCGGGCCGCCTTCGAGGCCGAACGGGCGCGGTGGGAGGAGCAGCAGGCGCTCAACAACCGGGCCCGTCTGGACTGGGAGGCCAGCGTGCGCGCTTCGGACGAGGCCCGGCGCCGCTGGGAGGCGGATCGCGCGCGCTGGGAAGCCGACGTCCGCGCCTGTCAGGCGGGCGACCGAAGCCGCTGCGCCCCGCCGAGATGACGTAACCCTGCGCGCCTGCGCCGCGTAGAGATTCGAAAGGACGGTTTGCGGGCACGGACGGCCTGTGACACCGTTCGCCTGAACGGCTTTGGGGGCTGTGCATGACCGATGGCGTGATCGAAGGCGTCGCCCAGGCTGAACCGAAGCCTGACCGCCGCGCGGATCGGCCGCTGCCGGGCGGGCGCGTCGACACCTATCGCCACCCGCCGCTGGTCCGCCTCAGCCACTGGGTCAACGTAACCGCCGTGGTCATCCTGATCATGAGCGGGCTGAACATCCTGCTCGCCCATCCGCATCTGGACTGGGGGCGCGACACCAACTGGGGCAACCACTGGGTCGACATTCCGCCGATCCCGAACTGGCTCCTGCTCCCCGATCACCGCAACCTGGCCGAGGCGCGGCACTGGCACTTCTTCTTCGCGTGGGTCTTCGTGATCAACGGCCTGATCTACCTCGCCTACGGCTTCATCAGCCGGCGCTTCAACGGCCGTTTGTGGCCGAGCCGGGAGGACCTGGCCGGCTTCTGGCCCTCGGTGAAGGAGCACGCTCGCTTCCACTTCCCCAAGGATGAGGAGGCGCGGAACTACAACGTCATCCAGAAGCTGACCTATGTCTTCATGATCCTGGTCGTGCTGCCGATGATGCTGATCACCGGCCTGTCGATGTCGCCGGGGTTCAACGCCGTGGGCGGCTTCCTGCTCGACATAATGGGCGGGCGGCAGTCGGCGCGGACGCTCCATTTCATATCGGGCGCCCTGATCGTCGGCTTCATCGTCGTGCACGTCGGCCTCGTGTTCTGGACCGGTTTCGTCAACAACATGCGGGCCATGATCACCGGCTGGTTCATCCTGGAGCCGTCGACCCCGCATGGCGAGGACCGGAAGGGAGACCCGTCATGAGCGAGGCGCTTGTGAACCGCCGCTCGTGGATCGCGCGGGCCGGCGCGGCGGTGGGCGTCATGGCCCTGGCGGCGTGCCAGCGAGGCCAGACCATCGGCGAATCCCTGAGGGTCTCGGCCGAGGCCCTGACGCGGCGCTCGCAGCGCCTGCTGATCCCGCGCGAGGCCCTCGCGCCGGAGTATCGCCGGGAGGAGATCTCGCCCTTCTTCAAGCCCAACGGTTCGGTCGATCCGGCGGCGGCGGACTATGTGGCGCTCAGGGACGCGGGCTTTTCCGACTATCGGCTGACAGTCGATGGCCTGGTGGAGCGGCCGCTGTCGCTGTCGCTGGCGGACCTGCGCGAGCGGCCCAGCCGCACCCAGATCACCAAGCACGACTGCGTCGAGGGCTGGACGGCGATCGGCCAGTGGACCGGCGTGCGGCTGGAGACCCTGCTGGACGAGGCGGGCTTGCGGCCCGAAGCGAGATACATCGTCTTCCACTGCTTCGACGCCCTGACCCAGACCGAGGACGGGCCGCGCTACTATGAGAGCATCGACCTGATCGACGCGCGTCATCCCCAGACCATCCTGGCTTACGACATGAACGGCGAGACCCTCACTGTCCCGCACGGCGCGCCGCTGCGGCTCCGCGTCGAGCGGCAGCTGGGCTACAAACAGGCGAAGTACATCCGCCGCATCGAGGCGGTCGACAGCTTCGAGGCCATGCCCGGCCCGCGTGGGGGCTACTGGCCCGATCGCGGCTACGAGTGGTACGCGGGCATCTGAGCTCGGTATCGCGCAAGCATCGGCCGCCGCCGCCCGGTGCACGGTTTCCAGAAGCGGCCCAAGTCGTCGCCAAAGCTGGTCCGCACGGAAGCGGTGCAGCCTTTTCGTCCTGTGTACGTTTCCCGACTCTTGCGTCCGCGCGCGCGCGACAAGCGTTGCGATTGGCTGCGCAGTCGTGAGTGGCGAGCGACCCGCTCGCGGGACGGCCGAATAAGGGCTGCCCGCAGCGGGTGCATTGGGGGAATGGATGAGGGAACGCCGAGGAAAACACATGGTCGGAGGCCTGGCGGCCGCCACGATGGTCTGCGGTCCGGTGTCGGCTGCCGCCGAAGCCGCCGGCTCGGCGGGCCAGGGGATTGAGCAGGACCTGACCCGGCTGTCGCTGGAGGAGCTGGCCCAGGTCGAGGTCACCTCGGTCTCGCGCCGGCCCGAGAGCCTTTCCCAGGCCGCCGCCGCCGTCTTCGTCATCCGCGCGAATGACATTCGTCGATCCGGAGCCGCCAGCCTGCCAGAGGTCCTGCGCCTGGCTCCCAATCTGAATGTCCAGCGCATCAACACGGTCGACTATGCGATCACCGCCCGCGGCTTCAACGGCTTCGAGACTTCCAACAAGCTGCTGGTCCTGCTGGACGGCCGCAGCCTCTATTCGACCTTGAGCTCGGGCGTCTTCTGGGACGCGCGGATAATCCCGCTGGAGGACATCGAGCGCATCGAGGTCATCAGCGGCCCGGGCGGCGCCCTGTATGGCGCGAACGCTGTCAACGGCGTCATTAACATCATCTCGCGTTCGGCGACCGACACCCAGGGGCCCGCGATCGCCCTGGGCGTCGGAACCGAGGACCGAACCGTCCACCTGCGTCACGGCGGACGCATCGGCGAGCGGACGGCCTGGCGTGCGTACATCAGCGGCTTCGAACATGACGACAGCTTCGCCCCGGCGGGCGGTTCGGCCAATGACGACGCCTCGGGCCTGCGCGTCGGCGGACGGCTGGACTGGCAGGGCGAGGGGCAGAGCCTGACGTTCCAGGGCGATGTTTTCGACAACGCCGTCGCGGTGAACGAGAACACGCTCGGCACGCCGACCGATGTCCGGGGCGGCAATATCCTCGGGCGCTGGAGCCGCGACGCCTGGGGCGGCAGCTTCCAGGTCCAGTCCTACTATGATCGCTTCGAACGTGACGAGCCTGCGGGTCTGGAAACCTCCGACACCTGGGACATCCAGCTTCAGCACGCCGTCACGCGAGGCCGCACCCAGTGGGTCTGGGGCGGAGGCTACCGGATCGTGGAGTCGGCCTTCCTGCCCCGCACGTCCGGCGCCTTCCTCGATCCCCCCGAGCGCAGCCTCGCTCTGGCCAATCTGTTCGCCCAGAGCCAGACGACGCTGGCTGACGGTCTGGTCCTGACGCTGGGCCTGAAGGTGGAGGAGAGCAATCTGACCGGAACGGAGTGGCTGCCCAGCGTACGACTCGCCAAGACGATGTCGTCGGGCGACCTCCTCTGGGCGTCAGTCAGCCGCGCCGCGCGAACGCCCAACCGGATCGAGCAGGGCCTGACCCTGCCGGGCTTTCTCGAGCCGGGGCCTTTCGGTTCCGAAATCCTCACCGCCTACGAGGCCGGCTATCGCGCCCGTCCCACGGACCGGGCGACGCTGTCAGTCTCTGTCTTCTATAACGATTACAACGACCTGCGGACGACCTCCTTCACCCCGGGCACGCTCGTCCCCTTCCGCCTGACCAACTTCGGTCGCGGTCATACCTGGGGCGTGGAGGCCTGGGGCAGCTATGACGTCACATCCCGCTGGCGGCTCAGCGGCGGCGTCGCCACCCTGGAGAAGTCTTTCGAACTGGAGCCGGAGGGCGCGGCCTTCTCGCTCCAGACCTCCACCGGCGACGACCCCTCGCACCAGTTGCTGCTGCGCTCCCAGTTCGACGTGACCGATGCGATCGATCTGGACCTGAACTTCCGCGCGGTCGACGGCCTGGCGACCGTGCCGGCCTATGAGGAGCTGGACGCGCGCCTGGCCTGGCGCGTCAACGACCGGCTGGAGCTGGCCGTGAACGGCCAGAACCTGCTGAACAGCCGCCGCCGTGAAAACGCCGACCCCGCTCGCGCCCGCGTGTTTGGCCGCGGCGTCTACGCCACCCTGCGTCTGGGCTTCTGATGGGGGCCTGGGTGCGGGTCTTCTCCAGCGTGATCGCCGCCGCCCTCGTCCAGGCGGCGGCCCCGTCCGCGTGGAGCCAGACCGCGTCGCTCGAATATGGCGTCAAGGCCAACTACCTCGTTCGCTTCGCCGCCTTCGTCGAATGGCCGCCAACGGCCTTCGTCGCCTCCACCACGCCGGTGACCCTGTGCGTGGCGGGGCGCGACCCCTTCGGGCGGGCGCTGGATCAGGCCGCCGCCGGCCAGACCACCCACGGCCGCCGCATCCTCGTGCTGCGCCCCGAAAGCCTGGCGGCGGCCGACCGATGCCACATCCTCTACGCCGGCCGCGGCGCGGACGCGGCTTATCTGACGCCCCGCCGCGGCCGTCTGCTCGTCACCGAGGCCGGATCGCCCGGAATGATCGTCTTCGTCATCCGCGACCGCCGCGTGCGCTTCGAGATCGATCAGGCGACGGCGCGTCAGGCGGGCCTGGTCATGAGCTCACGCCTGCTCGGCCTGGCCGTCTCTGTGCGGGGGCGCTGAGCATGACCGCCTATCTGCGCAACAACGTCTTCTCGGGTCTGGTGCTGGCGGCGCTGGCGGTGCTGTTGGTCGCCGCCGTCGCCACCGCCGTGCTGGGCGAGCGCGCCGCCAAGGCCCAGCTGGCGCGCGAGGCCGGCGCCCAGGCCGAACTGCTTGCCTCGGCCGTCAGCGGCGCCCTCGCCTTCGACGACAACGAAGCGGCCCGCGACTATGTCGCCGCGGTCCAGACCAACCCCAACGTCCTCGCCGCCGCCGTCTATGACAGCGAGGACAACCTCGTCGCCAGCTTCGCCCGCCCCGGCGAGGTCATCCCGGCGAAGGCTACGGCGCGCGGCCGCACGACCCATTTCCAGGACGGACATCTCTACGTCGTACGCCCGGTCGTCGAGGGCGGGCAGACGCTCGGCACCGCGCGTCTGCGCCTCATGGACAACCCGCCGGCCGAGCGGTTCAGCCGCTACGCCGGCCTGCTGCTGATCCTCGCGCTCGCGGCCCTGACCGTTCTGGTCTTCGCCATCGCCCAGACCGCGCTGCGCCGCGCCAACCGCCGCCTGGCCGAGAGCAATATGCAGCTCACCCGCCAGATCGCCGAGCGAGAGAAGGCCGAGGAGGCGCTCCGCCAGAGCCAGAAGATGGAAGCCCTGGGCCGTCTGACCGGCGGGATCGCCCACGACTTCAACAACCTCCTGATGGTGGCCTCCAGCGGGGTCGATCTGCTCGACCGCACCGAGGACCCCAGGCGCCGCCGCATGCTCAGCGACGGCATCCGTCAGGCCGTGGACCGCGGCGCCGCCCTGACGCGCCAGCTGCTGGTCTTCTCGCGCCGCTCGCCCCTGCGCACCGAGGTGCTGGATCTGGGCGAGCGCGTGCGCGGCCTGCGCTTCCTGCTGGAGCGTTCGCTGCGCGAGGACATCCAGGTCGAGCTGACCGCGCCCGAGGGCCTGTGGCCGGTGGAGTGCGATCCGGCCGAGCTGGAGCTGGCCCTGATGAACCTGGCGGTCAATGCGCGGGACGCCATGCCGAACGGCGGCGTCCTCACGGTCTCGGCCGAGAACGTCGAGGGTCACCACAGCGGACGTGACGTCGTCTGCCTGACCGTGTCGGACACCGGCGTGGGCATGCCCGAGGCCGTGCGCTCGCGCATCTTCGAGCCCTTCTTCACGACCAAGGAGGTCGGACGCGGCACGGGGCTCGGGCTCTCGCAGGTCTATGGCTTCATCCAGGCTTCCGGCGGCGACGTCACCGTCTCATCGGAGGAGGGCAGGGGCACGACCTTCACCCTCTGCCTGCCGCGGAGCCACGCCGAGCTCGGCCTGTCGACCGAAGCGCCCCCGCCGCCCGCGCCCGCCGACCCGAAACGACCTCGCCAGGGCCGCCTGCTGCTGGTGGAGGATGACGACGCCGTCGCCGCCAGCGTCGGCCATATGCTGCGCGACCTCGGCTACACCTACGTCCGACGCGATCGGGCCGCCGACGCTCTGGATCTGGTCCGGACGGGCGAGGCGTTCGACCTGATGCTGTCGGACATGATCATGCCGGGCGAGATGGATGGCCTGGCGCTCGCGGAAGCTGTGTCACGCCAGCGCCCGGATCTGCCCGTGGTCCTCATGACCGGATACAGCGAAGCCGCCGCGACGGCGGCGGCCTCGTCATTCAGGCTGCTGCGCAAGCCCTATCGCATCGACGACCTGGCCTCGACGCTGGACGCCGCCCTCGCCGGTCGACCGGTCGCCGCCCCCTCGCGGAAGGCGGCGACCTGATCGCTCAGGACGTCAACGGATCGGCTGTTCCTCGATCGGCAGACCCAGGGCTTCGAGCTGCGGACGCACAACCGAGGCGTCGCCGACCACGACCCAGACGAACCGATCCGGATCGATCGCGGCGCGCGCCGCGGCGTCCATCTCTGCGGGCGTCAGGGCGCGGGTGCGGCTGGCCACCGTCTCGGCGTAGTCGTCCGGACGGTCGAACAGGGCGTTGGCCCGCAGGGCGTTCAGGATCTGCGCCGAGGTCTCGTATTGACCGGACAGCGAGCGGGTGTTCCCCGCGACGGCTCGGTCCCGCTCGGCCTGGGTCACGCCTTCGCGCTCCAGGAACCGCTCATATTGAGCGATCAGAGCGGCGATCGACTCGCCCGTGCGGTTGGCCTGTACGGGCGCGTTGACGATGTAGGGCACGCGGTGCTCGGCCAGTTCGACGTTGCCCCGCACGCCGTAGGACCAGCCCTTGGTTTCCCGCAGGTCCGCGTTGATCCGCGACAGGAAGTCGGCGCCCAGGATGGAGTTCGCCGTCGTCAGCACCAGGGTGTCGTCGCTGCCCGAGACCGGCAGCACCTGCCCGCCATAGATCAGCGACTGCGGCGACTGCGGCCGGTCGATCAGGACGATGCGCGGCTGGGCGGCGGGGATGTCGGCGCTGAAGGGCTTCTCGCCCTTGGCCGCCGCCGGGGCGCGCCAGTCGCCCAGCGCCCGGTCCAGCTCGGCCCGCACCTCGGCCAGGGGCCGATCCGACACGACGAAGATCGTGGCGTTGTCCGGCCGGATCCACGCCTGGTGCTCTGACGTCAGGTCGGCGATCGTCAGACCCCGGATGGTCGCCTCGTCGCCGGTGCCGGTCAGGCCCCGTCCATAGGGGCTGTCGGCGCCGTACAGCAGCGGCGGCAGGGCGCGCGCGGCGATGGCGTTGGGGTTGGTCCGCTCATTGGCGATGCCCGACAGGCGCTGGGCGCGCACCCGCTCCACCTCGGCCGGGGCGAAGGCGGGATTGCGGATCACGTCGGCCATCAGGGTCAGGGACGACCCCAGGTTGGCGCTGGGCGTCGACAGGGTGGCCGTCGATCGGTCCAGCGTCGCGCCGACATTCAGGTTCGCGCCCAGTCGTTCCTGCGCCTCGGCCAGCTCCTCCGGTCCGCGGCTGGTCGTACGTTCGTCCAGCAGGTCCAGCATGAGGCTGTGGGCGCCCAGGCGATCGGCGCGGTCGGCCGCGAAGCCCGCGTCGAACTCCACCGCCACGCGGGTCACCGGCACGGTGTCGACGTTGACGTAGACGACCTCGATGCCGTTCGACAGGCGCGCGCGCTCGACCGCGGGGAAGTCCAGGTCCGAGACCTCGCCGATCTGGGGCATGGCCATGCGCTCGACGCGCTGGATCGGCTGGGCCGGAACCGGCGTTGCGCCTGACGGGGTCGCGGCCGCCTCGACGTAGGCCTCGCGCTCGCCCGGGGCGATGGTGATGGAGGCGACCGGCCGGGTCAGCCAGCGTTGCATGGCGGCCTGCACCTGCGCCGGCGTGACCGAGGCATAGGCCTCCAGCTCGCGCTTGTAGTGGTCCGGATCGCCCGCATACAGCTGGCCTTCCGCCAGGGTCGAGGCCTTGCCGTTGACCTGTTCCAGGCTTTGCAATGTCTGGGCGACGTAACGGGTGGCGACGCGCGCGACCTCTTCCTCGGTCGGGCCGTTCTGGATCAGGTCGGCGATGATGGCGTCCAGCCGGCGCCCCACGGCCTCGGCGTCCTGACCCGGCTTCACGTTCGCCGTCACCTGGAAGATGCCCACGCGGTGGAAGGCCTGGTTGCCCGCGCTGACGGACACCGCCGTCTCGTCGCCGCGGACCAGCTCATTGTCCAGCCGCGAGCTGGCCAGTCCGCCCAGCACCTGGGCCGCGACCGACAGCGGCACGGAGTCGTCGCTCAGCAGGCCCGGCACCGCCCAGTTGCGGGTGATGCGGGTGTTGGCGACCCGGTCGCGCAGGATGATGTCGACGGGCGCCGCCAGCGTCGGCACCTCGGCCTGCGCCGGCTCGTTCACCGGTCCGCGCGGGATCGAGCCGAAGTAGCGTTCCGTCAGGGTCCGCGCCGTGGCCTCGTCGATGTCGCCCGACAGCACCAGCACGGCGTTGTTCGGACCATAGTTGTCGCGGAACCAGTTCCGCACCGTCTCGAGGCTGGCCGCGTCCAGATCGGCCATCGAGCCGATGGCGGAGTGGCGATACGGATGCCCCTCTGGGAACAGCGCCTCCTGCTGGGCGTAGGAGAACAGGCCATAGGGCTGGTTGTCGCGCTGGCGCTTCTCGTTCTGGACGACGCCGCGCTGCAGATCGAGCACCTCCTGTCCGACCTCGCCGAGCAGGTAGCCCATGCGGTCGCTTTCCAGGAACAGGGTCTGCTCCAGCGCCGGGGTCGGCACGGTCTGGAAGTAGTTGGTGCGGTCGAACCAGGTGGTGCCGTTCAGATTGGTCGGCCCCAGCGCCCGCATCCGCCCCAGATAGCTGCCCGGCGCGTTCTCCGAGCCGCCGAACATCAGGTGTTCGAACAGGTGGGCGAAGCCGGTCGACCCCGCCGGCTCGTCCTTGGAGCCGACGTTGTACCAGATCGACACCGCCACCACCGGTGCCTTGCGATCCTCGTGCACGATCACCGTCAGGCCGTTGTCCAGCTGGAACCGCGACCACGGGATGTTCACCTCCTCCACCAGCGCGGCGACCGGCGCGGCGGGCAGGTCCTGGCCCTGCACGGCGGCGGAGGCGATTGCGGCGGCGGGCTGCAGGTTTGCAGTCGTCTGGGCCCAGGCGGGCAGGGCGGCCAGAGCCGGGGCGGCGGCGAGGAGGGCGGCGAGCGAGACGGCGCGAAGTCGCATGGAAAACGGTCCTTTTCCTGAAAAGCGGCCGAACCTTATCCGCCGATCACGCCGACGCAATCTCCGGGGGCGGATCATGAACAAAGAGTCATTTTTGGCCGAACCGAGACTTGCCGGTCCCCCGGCGCCTGAAGCGCGTGGGTCGAAGCGCCGCCGCTGCGGCGGGGTTGGCAGCGGGGCCTCGCCCGGCATCATAAGGCAGCTCTTCCGAACACGGCTCAACCGTCATCGCTGCGCCCCGCAACCGTAACACGCGCGCCGCCAACCCTCGTTAGGGGCGAAAGCCTTACTCGGGGGACTGTCATGCTGAACCGCTTCACCACGCGCGCCGTGCTCATGGGCGCCGTCGCCGCTTCCGCCGTCGCCACGGCCGCCCAGGCCCAGGTGCAGGAGGATCCGACCCAGCTGGAGGAGGTGATCGTCACCGCTCAGCTGCGCGCCCAGGACCCGATCGAGGTGCCCTTCGCCCTGACCGCCTACAACGGCGAGTTTCTGGACGGCCTGGGCGTCCAGGACTTCGAGGAGCTGTCGGCCTTCGTGCCCGGCCTGGTCGTGCAGAACCAGTCGCCCAACAACCCCGGCTTCGTGATCCGGGGCATCACCTCGGACTCGACCGGCGCCGCCGACGAGCCGCGCGTGTCGATCTATCAGGACGGCGTGTCGATCTCGCGCGCGCCGGGCGCCTTCATCGAGCTGTTCGACATCGAGCGGGTCGAGGTGGCCAAGGGTCCGCAGTCGACGCTGTACGGTCGCGGCGCCCTGATCGGCGCGGTCAACGTCATCCAGAACAAGGCCGACATCGACGGCTTCGACGCCGAGGGCCGCTTCGGCATCGGCAACTACGACTACCGCATGGTCGAGCTGATGCTGAACGCTCCGGTCAGCGACACCGCCGCCTTCCGCTTCGCCACCCGCATGAAGTCGCGCGACGGCTACATCGAGAACCTGCTGGGCGGCCGTGACTACAACAGCGTCGACACCCAGGCCTTCCGCGCGCTGTTCGCCTATGAGCCCACCGACGCCTTCCGCTTCGACCTGATCGCCAACTACCAGCAGGACAATCCGTCGGGCGTCAGCTTCCGCTCCATCTTCTACGACGCGCAGGATCCGAACACAGGCGCGGTGCTGGGCGGCCGCAACCCCTCGGACGGCGCCGCCCTGACGCCAGGCACGAACATACCAGGCGGGTCGGAGCTCGGCATCGAGCGCGAGGTCTGGGGCGTGACCGGCCTGATCCGCTACGACCTGTCGGACAGCCTGACCCTGAACTCCATCACGGCGATCCGCAGCTTCGACACGGCAGAGACCTTCGATCCGGACGGCATCTCCCTCCCGATCCTCACCGGCATCGGCATCTCCAACGGCGAGCAGTTCAGCCAGGAGCTGCGCATGAACTGGGACAACGGCGGCCAGTGGTCGGGCTTCATCGGCGCGGGCTACTTCCGCGAGGACAACGCTTCCCAGTCGCCGATCGAGATCGACGAACGCATCGCGCTCGCCCAGCTCGCCGGCATCCTGGACGGCAGCCCGACCACGGTCGGAACGCAGGCCCTCCCTCGGTCGGTCTATGCGTCGCAGGCCTTCCTCCAACCGCTGCTGGCGGGCTTCGGCATCCCGGCCCCGGCCCGGGCCGGCATCGCGGCCAATCTGAAGGCCAGCCACATCGAGAACGCCATCACCGAGACCGAGCTCGACAGCTTCGACATCTTCGGCGACCTGACCTGGAAGCCGACCGACCGCTGGGAGTTCGCCGCCGGGGTCCGCTACACCTCGGATGAAAAGACCTCGGCCTTCGCCTCCTCGGTCGCCAACGGCCGGTCGATCGCGGGCGGCCTGCTGGCCGTCGCCCAGCTGCAGGGCCAGATCAACGCCCTGATCGCTCAGGGCACGCCGGCCGCCCTGGCCCAGGCCGCCCAGCTCGGCGCCTTCGCCAACGGACTGGTCACCCAACTGGCCACCCCGGGCGCCGCCAACGCGCCGGCCAGCGCCGCCTTCCCGCTGTTCGGCCTGACGTTCCAGCCGACCGTCGGAAACGGCCAGTTCAGCGAGCGCTCGCTGGAAGACGACGGCTTCACCTGGCGTCTGACCGGCCGCTACGAGATCAACCCCGACGCCAGCCTCTACGCCACCTACGCCCGGGGTCGCCGCCCGGCGGTGCTGGCCGTCGGCGTGCCCACCACGCCCTTCGGCGCCCCGGTGTTCAACGAGGTCGAGGAGGAGACGGTCGATAGCTATGAGGCGGGCTTCAAGACGGTCCTCGCCGAGGGCACCCTGCGTCTGGACGGTGCGGTCTTCTTCTACGACTACCAGAACTTCCAGACGACGGTTCAGGTCGGCACCCAGTTCATCACCACCAACGCGGGCGAGGCCGAGAGCTACGGCTTCGAGGGCCAGGCGGTGTGGTCGGCGACCGACACGCTCGATCTCTACGGCACCTACGGCTACAACCACTCGCGCTTCCAGGCGGGCATCTTCGACGGCAACCGCTTCCGCCTGTCGCCCGACCATAAGTTCAGCCTGGGCGCCCTGTGGTCGATCCCGGTCGCCGGCGGCGCCTTCGAGGTCCAGCCGACCTACACCTGGCAGTCCGAAGTCTTCTTCGACAACGACAATGACCGCACCAGCCTGCAGACCAACAACTTCGTGCCCGACCGTGCGGTGGACGAGGTTCAGGACAGCTATGGCCTGTTGAACCTGCGCGTCCGCTACACGCCCGATCACGGCAACTGGTCGGTCGAAGCGTTCGGTGACAACCTGCTGGACGAGGACTTCCTGAAGGACGCGGGCAACACCGGCGACGGGCTGGGCCTGCCCACCTTCATCGCCGGCGAGCCCCAGACCTACGGCGTCAACCTGACCGTGAGCTACTGATCATGCATATCGACCGTCGCGGACTTCTCACCGGCCTCGGCGCCGGGGCTCTCGCCGCCCCGGCCGTGGCCGCGCCCAGACAGCCCGCGACGGTCGCCTTCCTGCATGGCGTCGCATCGGGCGATCCTCATGCCGACAGCGTCGTCCTGTGGACCCGCGTCACGCCGGGGCCGGGCGCGAGCGGTCCCGTCGCCGTGTCCTGGCATGTGCTGGACGGCGAGCGCGACGTGGCCTCGGGCACGGCCGACGCCACCGCCGAGCGGGACTACACGGTCAAGGTCATCGCGGACGGCCTCACGCCCGGCGTCGACTACACCTATCAGTTCTGGGTCGGCGACGTCGTCTCGCCCATGGGCCGGGTCCGCACCCTGCCGGTCGGGCTGACGGCGGACGTCGTTTTCGGCGTCGCCTCATGCCAGCTCTACCCCGGCGGGCTGTTCAACGCCTACGAGGCCATGGCCGCCGAGCCCCGGCTGGACGCCGTCATCCACCTCGGCGACTACATCTACGAATACGGCGCCCGCAGGAACGACTACGGCGGCGCCACCGGCGAACAGCTCAGCCGCCTCCACCAGCCGCCGCGCGAGATCGTGAGCCTCGAGGACTACCGGCTGCGTCACGCCCAGTACAAGTCCGACCCGGACCTCCAGGCCGCCCACGCCCGCGCCGCCTTCATCTGCGTCTGGGACGACCACGAGGTGACCAACGACGCCTGGTCCATGGGTGCCGAGAACCACCAGCCCGAGACGGAGGGCGACTACGCCGCCCGCAAGGCCATCGCCCTCCGCGCCTACTACGAGTGGATGCCGATCCGCGAGCCCGAGGGCGGCCTGACGCTCGACCACATCAACCGCAGCTTCGAGTTCGGGGACCTGGCCACCCTCGCCATGGTCGAGACGCGCCTCCTGGCCCGGCAGAAGCAGCTCGACTACGCGACCGACATGCCGATGGTCGACGGAGCACCCGACCTCGCCGCCTTCAACGCCCGGCTCAACGCGCCGGACCGCGACCTGCTCGGCGACGCCCAGCGCGACTGGCTGAAAGGCGTGCTCGCCGCGTCCAGGGCCGCGAACAAGCCCTCGCAGGTGCTGGGCAATCAGGTCGTCATGGCCCGCGTCAACGGCCCCGACGTCACGAAGATCGCGCCGCAGGCCACCATCGACGCCATGGTCGACGGCCTGCCCGAGGAGGTCCGGCCCGGCCTGCGCCAGATGATCGAGCTCTACAAGCTGGGCGTACCCTTCGGCCTGGACAGCTGGGACGGCTACCCTGCGGGCCGCGAGCGCCTCTACGCCGCCTTCGCCGAGGCCGGGGTCCAGCCCATCGTGCTCGCCGGCGACAGCCACGCCTATTGGGTCAATGAGCTGAAGGATGCGTCCGGCGCCCGACGCGCCGCCGAGTTCGGGACCAGCGCCATCTCCAGCCCCTCGCCCGGCGACGCCGTCGCGCCCCTGCCGCTCGGCCCCCTGCTCAGCGCCAACAACGACGAGGTCGTCTTCTGCGACCAGAACGCCAAGGGCTATCTTCTGCTGACCCTCACCCCCGACCGCGCCGAGGCGAAGCTGCAGTCCGTCTCGACGATTCTCGCCAAGCCGTTCGAGACGCGCACGGTGGCTGCCTTCGTCGTCGCACGCGGCGAGACCGGCATCAGCGCACCAGTCCGGATCTGAGGTTTCAACGCCTGTTGCAGCGCCCGACCGGCGGATCGAGAGAAGAAGACCGACCTCGAAGGCGATATTGCTGCGCGCAACGGCGCGCGGCGCGATCCTGGATCGGGGCTTACAAGGATATGAGGGCGGCCGAGAGCCCATCCACGATGAACTGCTTCGTCATGGGGCCCAGCAGATCCAGATCGTCCGAGGCGAAGGCAGGCTGGTTGAAGGTCTCGACCCGGCCCGTCCGCGCCAGGGTGTACATGCTGGACGCCACCATCATCAGGAACAGATGCTGGGTCAGCACCGGACCCGCCTTGGGGAAACGTCGGCTCAGGGCGTCGATGTAGACATAGGCCGTCTCGTTGTAGGGGCCGATCAGCGACTGCGGCCACAGCCGCGAATAGGCGACGTTGGCGATCAGGCGCAGATAGCTCCGCCATCCGGTTTCGCCTGACGCCAACCGCGCGAGCGCAGGGTCGACGTAGGCGTCGACATAACCGCGCAGCCAGGCCTGATCGTCCGCTGGCGGATCAGCCAGGAGCGTCTCCAGGGCGCGCTCCCGATCGACGGCCAGCGGGACCGCGCGGCGGCGCAGGACCGCGAGATAGAGGTTCTGCTTGCTGCCGAAGTTGTAGGTGATGTGGGCCAGTCGGGTCTGCGCTAGATCGGTGACGTCGCGGACCGAGACGCCGGTGTAGCCCGACCGCGCGAACAGCAGCTCGGCCGCATCCATCAGCCGTTCCCGGATCGCGTCGGACCGCCTGGACCGCTGCGGCAGGGGCGTGGTCTCGCCGATGATCTCCGGCCCTTCAGGCAGGTCGGCCCAGCTGGCCTCGCCACTGTCAGGATCGCCGCGCATGCGCCGATTGTGCCGCGCCGCCAGCTTCTGGCCGATCTCCGACCGAAGCGGAACAGAGGCCTCGGGCAGGGCGCCGACGTCGTCACTTGTCATAGACACTCCAGTTGTGGCACGGTCGTTCCATAAAGCATCCGTTGTCGTGCGGCAACGAGAGCAAGGGAGGCGGTCATGGGGTACAAGCGTAAGGCTTATCTGTTCGCGTCTGCTACAGTGTTCGTCGCGGCTCCGCTGTTTCTGGGGCTTCCAGCACGAGCACAGGAAGCAGCGGCCGAGGCCGATGTGGTCGACGAGATCGTCGTCACCGCCCAGCGCCGTACCGAACGCGTTCAGGACGTCCCCATCGCCGTCTCGGTTCTGGGCGGGGAGACCCTGTCGCCGGGCCGCATCGCCACGGCGGAGGATCTGACCGGCAATGTCGTCGGGCTGCAGCTTGACCGGGTGTTCCAGTCCTCGAACCCGACGATCTTCCTGCGCGGCGTGGGCGTGAACGACTACAACCCCGCCTCCTCGGGCGCGGTCGGGGTGGTGATCGACGACGTCTTCCTGAACTCCAGCGTGGGCCAGCTGTTCTCGGTCTATGACATCGACCGGCTGGAGGTGCTGCGCGGGCCGCAAGGCACCCTGTTCGGGCGCAACACGACCGGCGGCCTGCTGAACTTCGTGACGCAACGGCCGACCTTCGACACCGAGGGCGACATCAGCGTCACCTACGGCCGGTTCGACCAGATCTATGTCGATGCGGCGCTGGGCGGACCGATCGTCGCCGACACCCTCGCAGGCCGGGTGTCCTTGTCCTTCAAGCAGCGCGACGGCTGGATGACCAACCTGGTCGACGGCCGGCGCCAGAACAACGTCGACAGCCTGGGCCTGCGCGCCCAGCTGCTGTTCGAGCCGACCGACACCCTGACCATCAACTTCAAGGTCGAAGGGGGCCGCAGCCGCTCCACCGCCTATCGCGGAAAGCAGGGCGGGACCTTCAACCCCGTGGCGGGCCGGCCCTGCACCGGGGAGGAGGTGCTGGAACTGACCACCTGCATCAACCCGCTGACCGGCTTCGGCGAGACGGCCGATCTGGACGAGGCCCGGACCAACGTCACCGACAACTACGAGAACCTCGACACCCTGGGCGGGCGGCTCAGCGTGGACTGGGAGATCGGGGACATGACCCTGACCTCCATCACGGCTCACGCCTGGAACCGGCGCACCCTGAACCAGGATCAGGACATGGGGCCCGCCGAGATCATCTCCTCGCCGCTGTGGCGCGAACGGGCGCGGCAGTTCTCGCAGGAGGTGCGGCTGGCCTCGCCCGGAGACGCCACCTTCCGCTGGATCGTCGGGGCCTTCTATCTGAACGAAGACCTGGACAGCTTCACCAACTTCCAATTCCTGGGCGCGTTCAATCCGAACCCTGGCCAGCCCTTCTTCGATCCGGCCAACAGCATCATCGGCCTGGGCCGACGCTACAACCAGGTCACCGACAGCACGGCGCTGTTCGCCCAGGTCGACTGGGAGCCGATCGCCGATCTGACCCTGACCGCCGGGTTCCGCTACACCTGGGAAGAGAAGGACCTGGACTTCATCACCTTCGCCGGACCGGTCGGCGCACCGGGCGGCGATGTGTTTCCGACCGTGGGACTGCTGGACGCCAATCCGGCCAACTTCGCCGTCGACGCGCCGATCGTCGTCCAGGACCAGTTCAACCGGCCGACCTGGCGGCTCGCGGCCGCCTACAAGCTGAACCCCCAGACCCTGGCCTATGCCTCGTACAACCGCGGCTTCCGGAGCGGAGGCCGCAACAGCGGCGCGCTGACGGCCCCGATCGAATTCTCGCGGGTCGATGCCGAACGCAACGACGCCTATGAGGTCGGCCTGAAAACGGACGTGCTGGATCGTCGGCTGCTGCTGAACACCGCCGCCTTCTTCTACGACTACAAGGATCTACAGGTCTTCACCCTGGAGCCGGGAACGCCCGTGCCCTTCCAGCGCCTGCAGAACGCGGACGCCCAGATCTTCGGGGCCGAGATCGAAGCGACGGCGCGGCCGATCGACGGCTTGCTGATCGAAACCGGGGTGGCCTACCTCGACACGGAGTACACCCGTCTCGTGGACGTGCTGCGGGGCGACCTGACCGGCAACCGGCTGGACAAGGCCCCGACCTGGCAGGTCAACGGCCGCATCGCCTATGACTGGACCGTCGCCCCGGGCTGGCAGGCGCGCGCGTCGCTCAACGGCTCCCATCAGTCGCGCATCTTCTTCGGGCCCATCAACCAGGCGCCGCTGACCCGCGACCCGGTCGGCACGCTGGACGCCGAAATCGGGGTGGCCGCCGACAACGGGATCGACGTGTCGATCTGGGTGCGTAATCTGACCGACGAGCGTTATCTGCAGGACGTGATCGACGTGTCGAGCCTGGGGGCCTTCGGCCTGTTCTACAACGAACCGCGGACCTTCGGTCTGACGGTCAGCTACGGATTCCGCTGATGACCGGCCAATACGTCGATGTCGGGCGCTGCCGCCTGTGGGTCGAGATCACCGAGCCGCGTCGCGGTCTGTGGGGCAAGCGCCCGCCGGCCGGGACCGAGACGATCGTGTTCAGCCACTCGCTCTTCTTCGACCGCCGCGAGTTCGAGCATCAGGTCGCGGCCTTCGGCTCCACCCACCGGGTGGTCTGCTACGACCATCGCGGGCACGGGAAGACGGGACCGGCCTCGGACAACCGCTACGACCAGGAAGCCGTGGCCGAAGACGCGATCGCCCTGATCGAACACCTCGGTGGGCCGGTGCATTTCGTCGGGCAGTCGATGGGCGGCTTCGTCGGGCTGCGCATCGCGGCGCGGCGGCCGGAGCTTCTCAAGACGCTGGTCGTCACCGGTTCCTCGGCGGATGCCGAAAGCGACCCCGCCCGCTTCGACCCCCTGATCAACCACCTGCGAGCGCACGGAACCCACGGGGTCGAGGACGACATCCTGAAGGTGATGTTCGGGGCCACCTCGCTGGCTGATCCGGCGCTGGCGGCCGGGCTCGCCGCCTGGCGCGAGCGCTTCTCCGCCCTTCCGCGCGACACCATCGGCTTGTCGGCGCTGAGCGTGCCCGAACGCGGTGCCATCCTGCCGGCGCTGCGCCGGACGCCCGTGCCGATCCTCGCGATCTCCGGAGACGAGGACTGGGTCTATCCCCACGACCACGCCGAGCGCATCGCCGCGACGGTCAAGACCGGCCGCGCCGCCCAGGTGACGTCCGCAGGGCACTCTGGCATCTGGGAGCGCCCCGAGGCGACCAACGCCCTGATCCGCGAGTGGCTGGGCGCGCACTGACGGGTCGTGTTCGGAGGCGGTCGCCGCATGGAGGTTTTGAGAACGGCCGACGCCCGGTTCGCCGACCTGCCCGGCTACGCCTTCGCGCCACGCTATGTCGACGACCTGCCTGGCTATGAGGGCCTGCGCGTCCACTATGTCGATGATGGCCCGCCGTATGCGGCCGATACCTTCCTGTGCCTGCATGGCCAGCCGACCTGGTCCTATCTCTACAGGAAGATGATCCCCGTCTTCGCCGGGGCGGGCGGTCGGGTGATCGCGCCCGACCTGATCGGCTTCGGACGCTCCGACAAGCCGACCGACGAGCGCCTCTATACCTTCCACTTCCATCGCAACCTGCTGCGCGCCTTGATCGAGCGCCTGGATCTGCGGCGGATCACCCTGGTCTGTCAGGACTGGGGCGGCATCCTCGGCCTGACCCTGCCGCCCGACATGCCGGAGCGGTTCGAGCGGCTGCTGGTTATGAACACCGCGCTCCCGGTCGGCGAACCGGCCGGCGAGGGCTTCGATCGCTGGCGCGCCTACAACCGCTCCCGACCCGACCTCGACGTCGCCGCTCTCATGAAGCGATCCGAGCCCGACATGACCGAGGCCGAAGCCGCCGCCTACGCCGCGCCGTTTCCCGACGCCCGCTACAAGGCCGGCGTCCGACGCTTCCCCGAACTGGTCATGACGCGACCCGACATGGACGGGGTCGAGGAGACCCGGCGGGCCGTTCGGTTCTGGCGAGAGGAATGGTCGGGTGCGTCCTTCATGGCCGTGGGCATGACCGACCCCGTCTTCGGCCCATCGGTGATGGAGGCCTTGCGCGCAGACATCCGTGGGTGCCCGCCGCCGATGCAAATCCCGGACGGCGGCCATTTCGTCCAGGAAAAGGGCGAGGCGATCGCCAGCACGGCGCTGGCGGCGTTCAGAGTCGCAGGCTGAACGGGCACCGCTGCGTGTCAGGCTGCCCCGGTCGGTGAGCGTGGCCAGCAAGGCGATGGCTCGGCGCCAACGGAAGCCAGATACAGGCACTGAAAAGGGCGGGCCCGTCGCCGGACCCGCCCTCTCCATTTCCGTCAGTCGTGAGTGACCGGACCCCGGGTCGAGCCCGGGGCAGGCTTAGAAGTCCATGTCGCCCATGCCGCCCATGCCGCCCGGAGCGCCGCCGGCCGGGGCCGACTTCTTCGGGGCGTCGGCGACGGCGGCTTCCGTCGTGATCAGGATGCCGGCGACCGAGGCCGCGTCCTGAAGGGCGGTGCGAACGACCTTGGCCGGGTCGATCACGCCCATGGCGACCAGGTCGCCGTACTCTTCAGTCTGGGCGTTGAAGCCGTAGGTCGGCGAGCCGTTCTCCAGCACCTTGCCGACGACGATCGAGCCCTCGACCCCGGCGTTCTCCGAGATCTGGCGGATCGGCGCCTGGATGGCCCGGCGGATGATGGCGATGCCGGCGGTCTGGTCGGCGTTGTCGCCGGTCAGGCCTTCCAGCGCCTTGGTCGCCTTCAGCAGCGCGATGCCGCCGCCGGGGACGATGCCTTCCTCAACCGCGGCGCGGGTGGCGTTGAGCGCGTCGTCGACGCGGTCCTTCTTCTCCTTGACCTCGACCTCGGTCGAGCCGCCGACGCGGATGACCGCGACGCCGCCGGCCAGCTTGGCCAGACGCTCCTGCAGCTTCTCCTTGTCGTAGTCCGAGGTGGTGTCCTCGATCTGCTTCTTGATCTGGGAGATGCGGGCCTCGATCGCGTCCTTCTCACCGACGCCGTCCACGATGGTGGTGTCGTCCTTGGTGATGGTGACCTTCTTGGCCTTGCCGAGCATGTCGAGCGTGACGTTCTCGAGCTTGATGCCCAGGTCTTCGGAGATGACCTGGCCGCCGGTCAGGACGGCGATGTCCTCCAGCATGGCCTTGCGGCGGTCGCCGAAGCCCGGGGCCTTGACGGCGGCGACGCGCAGGCCGCCGCGCAGCTTGTTGACCACCAGGGTGGCCAGGGCCTCGCCCTCGATGTCCTCGGCGATGATCAGCAGCGGACGGCCCGACTGGACCACGGCTTCCAGGATCGGGAGCATGGCCTGCAGCGACGACAGCTTCTTCTCGAACAGCAGGATCAGAGGCTCCTCGAGCTGGGCCTCCATCTTGTCGGCGTTGGTGATGAAGTAGGGCGACAGGTAGCCGCGGTCGAACTGCATGCCCTCGACGACGTCCAGCTCGGTCTCGGCGGTCTTGGCCTCTTCAACCGTGATGACGCCTTCGTTGCCGACCTTTTCCATGGCCTGGGCGATCATGTCGCCGACTTCCTTGTCGCCGTTGGCCGAGATGGTGCCGACCTGGGCGATCTCGGAGTTGGCCGAGACCTTCTTGGCGTTGGACTTCACTTCTTCGAGGACCGCGGTCACGGCCTTGTCGATGCCGCGCTTCAGGTCCATCGGGTTCATGCCGGCGGCCACGGCCTTCAGGCCTTCCTGGACGATCGACTGGGCCAGGACCGTCGCGGTGGTGGTGCCGTCACCCGCCTTGTCGTTCGTCTTGGACGCGACTTCGCGGATCATCTGGGCGCCCATGTTCTCGAAGGCGTCCTCGAGTTCGATCTCCTTCGCCACGGACACGCCGTCCTTGGTCGAGCGCGGGGCCCCGAAGGACTTCTGGATGACGACGTTGCGGCCCTTGGGACCGAGCGTCACCTTCACGGCGTTGGCGAGCACGTTGACGCCGCGCAGCATCTTGTCGCGCGCGTCAGTATTGAAGTTCACAACCTTGGCGGCCATGGAATCTACCTCAGTTCTTGGATGTCAGGGTTGACGGGGCTCAGGCCGCTTTGGCCAGGGAGTCGCGCTCGAGCACGCCGAGCACGTCCGACTCCTTCATGATGATCAGGTCTTCGCCGTCCAGCTTGACCTCGGTGCCCGACCACTTGCCGAACAGGATGCGGTCGCCGGCCTTCAGCTCCAGCGCGTTGACCTTGCCGGTCTCGTCGCGCAGGCCCGGGCCGACGGCGATCACTTCGCCTTCCTGGGGCTTTTCCTTGGCGGTGTCGGGGATGATGATCCCGCCCTTGGTCTTGGATTCTTCTTCCACGCGCTTGACCAGCACGCGGTCGCCGAGAGGACGAAACGCCATCTGTGTGTCTCCGATGAGCTCAGAAAAAAGGTCTGGGTCAGCCGCCCTGCGGCACGGATTAGCAGCCGTGACCGTCGAGTGCTAACGCGCCGTCGAGATAGGCTCGGGGCTCTCTCGCGTCAAGGGTCATGGCGTGATGAACGCCAGATGAACGAGCACGCGCCGCAGACATTCAGGTTCCTGAGAGCACACCAGATTTGTCGCTCGCCGTTCGCTCAAGATTGGGCCAGTCTCGGGCTGACGCATCGAGGGGCCATCATGAAGATCAATCGCCTGTTCGTTGCCGCGGCCGCCGCCGTGAGCCTGTCTTCAGGCCTGTCTGCGATCGCGGCGCCCGCCGAGGCGCAGAGCCGTTACGACCGACATCACCACGACCGCTATGACCGAGACGATGACGCCGCCGAAAACGCCATCCTCGGGGCCGTCGTCGGCGGCCTTGCCGGGGCCATCATCGGCGAGGGCGATGGCCGTTACATCGCCGGTGGCGCTCTGGCGGGTGCCGCGCTCGGCGCGGCGGCGTCGGACGATAACCGCCGGGGGTATCGCGATTACAGCGGCTCCTACGGCTACAGCTACGGCCCGGCCTATCCGTCTTATGGCTACGGCCACAGCGGCTACGGCTCCTATCGCAACGACTGCGACTACTGGCGCGACGGCCGCTGTTGGCGGGATCGCGGTGACTGGGAGCGCCAGAACCGGGATTACGACCGAGACCGCTATGACCGCAGGGATCGCGACGATCGGCGGGACCGCCGCGACTGGCGCTCGGACCGCCGGGATGACCGTCGTGATCGCCGCGACGACCGTCGGGACGATCGCCGCTGGCGCAACTACTGAGGCCAAGTGCTGAAGGCGGCCCGCCTCAGTCTATGAGGCGGGTCAGCAGATACGCTGTCGAGGGGTCCAAGCCGTCCGACGGCCGTCCGGCCTCGACGTCCTTCAGGATGGCCTTGGCCAGCACCTTGCCCAGTTCGACGCCCCACTGGTCGAAGCTGTTGATGTCCCAGATCACGCCCTCGACGAAGGTCTTGTGCTCATAGAGAGCGAGCAGGGCGCCCACCGCCTCGGGCGTCAGGGCCTCCAGCACGATGGTCGTCGAGGGCCGGTTGCCCGGAAACGTCTTGTGCGCCGCCAGCCGGTCGGCCTCGGCGGCATCCAACCCCGACAGCTCGGCGCGCGCGGCCTCGGTCGTCTTGCCCTGCATCAGGGCCTGAGCCTGCGCCAGGGCATTGGCCCACAGCGGTGCTTCGACCGCGTCGCCATGGGTCCGGCGTACGACCACGAACTCGGCGGGCACGACCTCCGGCCCCTGATGGATCTGCTGAAAGAAGGCGTGCTGGCCGTTGGTGCCGGGCTCTCCGAACACCACCGGACAGGTGCCGCGGGTCGCGGGCGAGCCGTCGCGGCGGACCCGTTTGCCGTTCGATTCCATCTCCAGCTGTTGCAGGAAGGCGGGCAGGCGGCGGAGGCCATGGGCGTAAGGCGCGACCGTGCGGGCGCGCCGCTTCAGCCCGTCGACGTTCCACACCTGCGCCAGCGCCAGCAGCACCGGAGCATTCCTTTCCAGCGGCGCGGACAGGAAGTGCTCGTCCATCGCCCGCGCCCCATCCAGCAACCGCTCGAACACGTCAGGCCCCAGGCCGATCACGCATGACAGGCTGACCGCCGACCACAGGGAGTAGCGCCCGCCGACCCAGTCCCGGAAGGCGAAGGTCCGCCCGCAGCCGAAAGCCTGCGCCCGCTCCGGCGCCGCCGTCACCCCGATGAAGTGCTTTTCGCGCCCGGCCTCGGGCAGGGCCTTGGCCAACCAGGCCTTCGCCAACTCGGCGTTCGCCAGCGTCTCTTGCGTCGTGAAGGTCTTGGACACGACGATCACCAGGGTCGTCTCCGGCTCGAGCCCGGTCAGGGCCTCGGCCATGTCGCGCGGATCGATGTTGGCGACGAAGCGCACGTCGATGGCGGCGTCCAGCGGACGCAGCGCATCCCAGATCAGGCGCGGCCCCAGGTCCGACCCGCCGATGCCGACGTGGACGATGGCCTTGAACGCCTTGCCGGTCGCGCCGGTCTCGCGACCCTCGCGCACGGCGTTGGCATAGTCGGCCATGGCGCGGCGCACCTCGGCCACCTCGGCCGACACCAGCTCGCCCAGCGCCCGGAAGTCCGCTCCGTCCGCCGCCCGCAATGCGGGGTGCAGCACCGCACGGCCCTCGGTGTCGTTGACCGCCTCGCCGCCGAACAGCCGGGCCCGCGCCGCCTCGACGCCCAAGGCGCGGGCCAACTCCAGACAGGCCTCAAACCCTTCCCGCGTCCAGCTCTGCTTGGACAGGTCCAGCCACAGGCCCGCCGCCTCCAGCGACATCCGCGACAGCCGGTCCGGGTCGGCCGCGAACTGGTCCAGGATCCGCGCCTCGCGGTCCCGGTCGGCGGCGGCGTCGAAGGCGGTCCAGGCGGCGTCGGTCATGGGGCGTCCAGGCAGCAGAGGGGGCAAGGTCTCGTTTACGGTCGGGGCGTAGACCGGTTCAATCGCCGATTCGCGAAACGGAGCCCGCCATGTCCTGCGGATTAGCCCTCGCCGCCGCCCTGCTGCTGTCCGACCCCAACGTCGCCCTCGCCGCCGCCGAACCGGCCGCCGTCGCGGGCGCCCCGGTATCAGTGGCGTCCGAGCCCCTGTTCGCCGACATCGTCGCCCGCGCCTCGGCGCTGAAGGCCCTGTCACAGGGCTTCGCCCCCGAGGCGACCCCGGCCGGCTGGGCCGGCTTCCGCGCCCAGGCGACCGAGCTCGCCGGCCTCGACATGCAGGGGCACCTGATCCTGGCCGAGCGGGGCGTGGACGGCGATCTCAAGTGCATCCTTCGCGGCATCGCCGAGGACATTCCGGTCAAGCTCGACGCCGTCGAAGCGGCGGCCAGTCCCGAAGCCCGGGCGCTCGCCCTGTCGGAACTGACCTATCTGCTGAACGACAACGTTGAGGTCATCACCTCCCCGCCGCAACCGGAGGCCTAGGCCTCTTCCGGATACTTGATCGAGCAGCCGTAGGGCGTGGCGAAGGCCGTGCGCACCGGCCGCCCGGCTTCCATGTCCTCCAGCGCCGCGCGGACGAAGTTGTTCGCCCCTTCCAGATCCTCGACCTTGTTGGTCGGGCGGTCGTCGATGCCGCCTTCGAAGACGATGCGGCCCTCGGGGTCGATGATCCGCATGTCCGGCGTGGTCTTGGCGTCGTAGAGCTTGCCCACCTCGCCCGTCGGGTCGAGCAGCAGGTGGGTGAAGGCGGCCGAATGCGTTTCGCGATAGGCGCGGGCGGCGTCCCCCGTGACGTAGCCCTGCTTGCCCGGCGCCGAGGAAACGATGGTCAGCCAGACCACGCCGTCGGCCGTCGCCTCGCGCTGCAGCGCCTGCATGGCCCCGGTCGAATAGTGCTTCTGGACATAGGGGCAACCCTCATTGGTCCATTCGATCACCACCGTCTTGCCGCGGAAGTCGGCGAGCGACCGCTGAACCCCTTCCGCGTCCGTCAGGGTGAAGGCGGGGGCCAGCCCCGTCTGGGCCGTGTCGGCTTCGGTGGCGCTGGCGGGCGTCGCGGCCGTTTCGGCGGCGGGGGCCTCGGCCTGCTGACAGGCGGCCAGAGCGAGCGCCGCCAGCGCGGGAGCGAGGATGCGAAGGGTCTTCATGCGTCGTCTCCTTTCAGGTCGTGGGGGGGGGGCTATCCGCCGAGCGCGTCGATGACGACGCCCTCCGTCAGAAGCTGGGGCAGGATCTCCGGTTCCGCCTGACCGGGCCTGAAGACCATGTAGAGGGGCACGCCCGAACGCTCGCGGCGCTCCAGCTCGCGGGTGATGGCGTCGTCGCGGCGGGTCCAGTCGCCGACCAGATAGACCGCGTTCGCCTCGGTCAGCGCCTCGGCCACGCGCGGCGAGGACAGGGCGGCGCGTTCGTTGATCTTGCAGGTCACGCACCAGTCGGCGGTGAAGTTGACCAGCACCGTGCGGCCCTCGGCGGTCGCGGCCGTCACCGTCGCCTCCGACCACGGCTGGGACGGCAGGGCGGCGCGGGTCGCGGCGGCTCCGGCCTCCACCCGCGGCGCGCGGACGGCGGCGAACGACAGGCCCGCGACCGCCAGCAGCGAGAGGAGAGCCACCCCCGCCGCGATCCGACCGCCCGAGGCCTGCGCCAGGCCGAACAGCCAGGCGGCCAGCGCCAGCGCCAACGCCGCTCCGAAAAGCAGGCCCAGCGCGTCGGCCCCGGTCTGGTTCAGGAACACCCACCCCAGCCACAGGGCGGCGCCATACATGGGAAAGGCCAGGACGCCCTTCAGCCGCTCCATCCAGGCACCGGGGCGCGGCAGGCGGGCCAGCAGCCGGGGCGACAGGCTGACGAGCAGATAGGGCAAGGCCAGACCCAGCCCCAGCATCAGGAAGACGATCAGGGCGAGCGGCGCGGGCATCACCAGCGCCGCCCCCAGCGCGAAGGCCATGAAGGGCGCGGTGCAGGGTGCCGCCACCACCACCGCCAGCACGCCCGTGAAGAAGGCGCCGACGCCGCCCGGCAGTCTCGACAGCGGTCCCGAACCGGCCGCCGCCTGCAAGCCCGCGCCGACGTGGAAGACGCCTGACAGGTTCAGCGCCACCGCCAGCATAAGCAGGGCCAGGATCGCCGTGACCACCGGCGACTGCAGCTGGAAGCCCCAGCCGACCGCCTCGCCCGCCGCGCGAAGGCCCAACAGAACGCCCGCAAGGATCAGGAAGCTGACCAGCACCCCGGCTGTGAACAGAACGCCGTCGCGCCGCGCCTCGGCCGGAGCATGGGCGGCCTTGGCCAGCGACGCCGCCTTCATCGCCAGCACCGGGAAGACGCAGGGCATCAGGTTGAGGATCAGTCCGCCGAGCAGGGCGAACAGGGCCGCCTGGCCGAACACAATCCAATCGACACCGTCTGCTCCGGGCATCGCCTCGGACAGGTCGAGCGCGCCCTCGCCGCTCGCGCCGGGCAGCGGCGGACCGGGCTCGGCCGAGATTTCCCAGGCGCCGGCGTCGGTGACGAGAACGCCGCCGACCGGACCTGTCAGCCCGCCAGTCCGCAGCGCCCCGCCGATCTGCAGGTTCAGCGTCACCCCCTCCGGGCCGCGCTCGCCGGGCTGGGGCGCCGCATGCTGGATGACGCCCGTGTCGAACGGGAAGAACCAGGCGCGGTCGCTGTCGATCCCAGCCACCGGCCCGCCCGTCGCCGTCAGCGTCAGGGTCTGGCCTGACTGGGTCGCGCGCGCCGTGATCCCCGCCGGGCGCGGCGCCGTCTCGACCACCGTCTGTATGCCTTCGCCCCAGCGCGGATCCAGCGGCGCGGCGCCTTCGCGGACCGGCAGGTCGAGACGCAGCGTCAGCTCATCCGGCACGCACATCTCGTCGCTGCACACGAGAAACAGGGCGCGGACGATCAGCGGCAGGGTCGTTCCGGGCCGGGCATCGGCCGGAATCTCGATCGGCACCGGCAGGAAGACCTGCCCCGAATAGCCGTAGTTCATCAGGTCGGCGAGCCGCTGCCGCTCCGGAACGGGCCACAGGATGTCGCCGGCCACGACGCCGCCCGGCAGGGTCCAGGTCAGGGTCGTGGGCCCGCCGGAATCGCCGGGGTTGCGCCAATAGGTGTGCCAGCCGGGCTCGATCTGCTGGCGGATGGCGACGATGGCCGTCCCGCCCGGCGTCGCCCACTGGCTCATCGACACCAGCTCGGCCTCGATGCGGACCGTGCTCTTGGGTCCGACCTCAACGGCGCCCGGCGCGGCGCTGATCGCGGGCGAGGATGCCGACTGGGCGGCAGCCGGCGAAGCCGCCAACCCCAAACAGAGCAGAAGAAGGGCGATCAGGCGCAAGGGCGTCGGCTCTCCGGTCGGCGAGAGACCTCTCTATCCGCCGCGGGCCGGATGCGCCACGGCGACGGGTCGCCGCGCCGTCTTCGACGCACGGCCGCCGAGTGTTACGGCCTCGCGCGCGCCTCGACCAGAACCTCGGTGCGCCGCCGCAGCGGCTCCTCCACCCCGCCGGGCGTGACCGCGCCGGCATCGCCCGCCGCCGCCACCTCGAACGCCGGAACCGGCCAGCCTTGCGCCGCCAGCGCCTCGACCACCGCCAGCGCGCGCCGCTGCGACAGCGTCAGGTTCTCCTGCGCCGCGCCCGTGGCGTCGGCCAGCCCCAGCACCCGCACGGCCCGAATCTCGCACCCCTGCAGCTGCGTCGCCGTCAGCCCGATCGCCGTCCGCGCCGCATCCGTAAGCCCCGCCTCCCCCTCGGCGAAGTAGACGTCGAACCGCTTCGGCCCGCAGGCGTCCGGCGTCGCCACGACGGAACGCTCGCCCATCATCGACGAACAGCCAGCCAGAAGGACTGCCGCCAGCCCCGCCGCGCCCAACCCTCGAAATCCGTTCATCGCCCTGTTCCCTGCATGAGAAAGGGCGGCCCGCCTTGCGACAAGCCGCCCCGAAAACTGAACTCGTCCAGCGTCTTAGTAGCGACGCTGACCGTTCTCCCAGTAGCACTCGTCCTGACGGTTGTCGTAGCAGTAGTAGTAGTTGCCACGGCTGTCGCGGTAGCGCTGCTGGTTGGCGCGGTCCTGGTTGGAGCCGCGGATGGCGCCCGCCGCACCGCCGACGACGGCGCCGATGGCGGCGCCGGTTCCGGCGTTGCCCGAGCCGACGTTGTTGCCGATGATGGCGCCGGCGACGGCGCCGATGCCGGCGCCGATGGCGCCTTGGCGGACCGTTTCATTGGTGCCGCCGTAAGGGTCGCTGGCGCAGGCCGTGGCCATGAGGCCGGCAGCCCCGATCGCGATAATCGCCTTCTTCATGGGTATGTCCTTCATCCCTGATGTTCGCCCCGCGAGCGAGAACGCTGGATTATAGCGCAGGTTCCACGGCTATGCTGCCTCTTAACGATGACATAGACTGGGGCGTCGGACGCGCGAGGGGCGTCGTCCGGCCAAGCGTCAGTTCTGCAGGGGGTTTGCTTATGCGTTTTCCTGAACCGGTTCGCGATTCCGACGGTCATTCGACCCCGGTCTGGGCCCGAAAGAAGCGACGGGGCGCCGGGGCCGGCGGTCTGGTTGGATTTCTGGTCACCTTGCTGGCCCTGTTCGGCGTGCTGACGGCGGTGCTGGGGATCAAGGAGCGGTCGCTGGCCGAGGGCGGGGCGCTAATGGACGGCTGGATCGCCACGGGCGTGAACGCTGCGCGCGAGCTGGCCGGTCAGGCCCCCGAAGCCGCCGAGGCCGCGACCGAAAAAGCCGGGGACGCCGCCGAGAAGACCGGCGACGCGCTAGAGGCCGGCGCGGCGACCACCGCTGAAGAGCTTACCAAGCAATAGCCACGCTTCGTCGGAACGGGCCCTTGACCGGCGCGTTCGGCGGGTGTGATCGACAACCTCATGCCCACTGACCGCCCGGCTTCCCCGGACACGCCCGACGGTGACACCGCCGCCGCGGCCGAACCGCGCGTGTTGAGCCCGCATGTGCCGATCCGCTCGGCGGTGGTTCTGGTCAATCCTCTGTCCGGCTCCACAGGGCCCGGCACGGCTCACGAGGCGGAAGCCATACTGGCCGAGTACGGCTGCGCCTTTGAAGTGATCGAATTGATCGGTGCCACCTTGGACGAACAGGTCGATGCGGCCCTGGCCCAGAAGCCCGACGTGCTGTTCGTTCTGGCGGGAGACGGCACGGCGCGGGCGGTGGCTTCCAAGGTCGGCCCGGACGGGCCGCTGGTCGCCCCCCTGCCGGGCGGCACCATGAACATGCTGCCCAAGGCCCTGTACGGCACGACCGACTGGAAGGCGGCGCTGCGCGGCGCGCTGGAAGAGGGGGCCGCGCAGTATGTGTCGGGCGGCGTCGTTCTGGGCGAGAGCTTCTATTGCGCGGCCATCTTCGGTTCGCCCGCGCTGTGGGCGCCCGCCCGCGAGGCCATGCGGACCGGTCGGCTGAGCCTGGCCTGGACCTATGCTCGCCGCGCTCTGAAGCGAGCCTTTTCCGGCAAGATTCGGGTCGAGCTCGACGACGGCAAAATGCGTCGGACGGAAGCCCTGGCCCTGATCAGCCCGATGATCTCCAAGGCCATGGAAGAGCCCGTCGGCCTGGAGGCGGCAGCCATGGACCCCAATGACGCCGCCGAGGCGTTCCGGCTGGCGGCGACGGCCCTGTTCAGCGACTGGCGCCAGGACCCTTCCGTCGTCACCCAGCCGGCGAAACGCATCCGCATCCGCGCCCGGTCGCGCATTCCGGCGGTGCTCGACGGCGAGCCCATGCTGCTGCCGCCGGACACGACGATCCGGTTCATTCCCCGCGCCTTCCGTGCGCTGGCCCCCCGGCCGCCTGCGGCGGAAGACAGTGTCTGATGGCCGAGGGACGGCTGCTTCAGTTCTCCGACGTCCACTTCGGCGTGGAGCACAAGCGGGCCTGCGCCGCCGCACTGGAGTATGCCCACGCGACGCCGTCGGACCTGATCCTGATTACGGGCGACATCACCCAGAAGGGTCTGCCGGACGAGTTCTCCGCCGCCGCCGGCTGGATCCGGGCGATGCCCACGCCGCGCTTCGTCATCGTCGGCAATCATGACGTGCCCTACTACAGCCTCAGCGCGCGGCTGTTTCATCCCTGGCGCGCCTTCGAGATGGCGACCGGCTATCCGGCGCACGATGGGGAGTTCGTTTCGGACACGGTCATGGTGCGCGGCGTCGTCACCGCGCGCGGCTGGCAGGCGCGGCCGAACTGGTCGAAGGGCGTCATCGATCTCGACCAGACCCGCCGCGCGGCCGAGGCCTTGCGCCAGGCGCCGGTCGGGGCGCTGCGCATCCTCGCCTGCCATCATCCTTTGATCGAGATGATCGGCGCGCCCATGACCGGCGACGTCAAGCGCGGCGACGCGGCGGCCGCCATCTTCGCCGAGGCGGGCGTGGACCTGATCACCACGGGCCATGTGCACGTCCCCTTCGCCCTGCCGATCGACCTGTCGGATCGATGTTCCTACGCCATCGGCTGCGGGACCCTGTCGCATCGGGAGCGGGGCGCCCCGCCCAGCTTCAACCAGATCCAATGGTCGGCGAAGGAGATCGTGGTGACGGTCATCGCCTGGGACGGCTCGACCTTCGCGCCATCGGAAAGCTGGCGGCTGCCGCGCCGGCAGGACACGCGCCATGTCGCATCCGCTCCCGACCCCGCCGCGCCGGGCGCCCGCGAGGCCGCCGCCGTCTGAGCATGGAAGAGGTCGCGGCAAGGATGCCGCGGCCTCTTCAAGGTTCGGGCTTTCGCCGACCCTATACGCGTCTGCCTCGTCCGCGCATGCCATTGGCGATCAGAGAGATCACGAACAGAACAAGCGCGATGACCGCCACGAACTTGGCGATCTCGAACGAGAAGTTGGCGATGCCGCCGAAGCCGAGAACGGCCGCGACGAGCGCGACAATCAGAAAAATGATCGCCCAGCGAAGCATGATGCCCCTCCTTGGACCGGAAAAGAAAAACAACGACACCGCCGTCGATGCCGCTGTTCTTCAAACGTCACGGTTGGCGGGAGGTTCCGCTCAGTATCGGCGTCGCCGACCGTGGGACTTTTCCGTGAAGGCCGCGGCGACCATGGTGGCCAGCGCCGGGTTGCGCAGGAAGATGTATCCACCCGCGAGCGCCGCGACGGTGCCCAGGATCGGCCGTTGCCGAAACAGGGTATAGGCGCGCGCGCCCAGACCCTCGGGCTCGTCCTCTTGCTCCTCGGCCAGCCCGCCCGCCTTGCCCAGGAAGGACACGGCCACGACGATCGCGATCAGGGCGAACAGACCGGCGGTGAGGGCGGCGGCGCCCAGCGGCGGCAGGACCAGGGCCAGGGCGTAGTAGACGGTGGCCCCGAGCGCCACGACCGCGACGAAGGCGCAGCCGGCGACCACCAGGGCCGCCGACAGCTTGCGAACGACGCTCTTGCCGATCATCAGCGACGGCGACCGGCGAGAAGCAGGCCGAGCACGACGCCGACGCCGAGCGCGATGGCGGTCGATTGGATCGGACGCTCCTGCACCCGCTCCGTGACGTAGCGTTGCGCCTCGTCGAAACGCTCGGCGGCGTCGTCGTAGTACTCCCGGCTGCGGACCCGCGCCTGGTCGTAGTAATCGCGGGCCTGCTCGCGCAGGACTTCGGTCCGCTCCCGGATGCGGGCGTCGGCCTCGGCGGCCTTCTCGCGCAGGCGGGCTTCGGCTTGGGCGGCCTTGGCCTTGAGGCGGGCGGCCTCCTCGCGGGCACCGACCTTCAGATCCTCCTTGAGAGTGTTCAGGTCGTTCTTGATGTCTTCCCGAGCCTTGCTGGTCGCCATGATGCGCGCTCCGTGTTTTTCAGCTTTGCCGTAGATAGAGGCCTCGTCCGCTGAACGCCACACCCTCCCGCTTGTTCCGCTGCGGTGCGGTATGGCGACGAAGCTGCCGCTCTAGCCCAGGCACCACGCCAGCACGGCCTTCTGGGCGTGGATGCGGTTCTCGGCCTCGTCCCACACGAGCGAGCGCGGGCCGTCGATGACGGCGTCGGTGACCTCCTCGCCGCGATGGGCGGGCAGGCAATGCAGGAAGACCGCTTCGGGGTCGGCGAGGTCCATCAGGGCGTCGTCGACGCCGTAGCCCTCGAAGGCCTCGAGCCGCGCCTCATAGTCGCTGTCGCCCATCGAAACCCAGGTGTCGGTGACGACGACGTCGGCGCCGCGCACGGCGTCCCTTGGGTCGCTGGTCAGGGTGACGTGGACGCCGCCTTTGGCGAGGTCGTGCAGGTTCGGGTGATACTCGGCCGGGCAGGCGACGGTCAGGTGGAAGTCGAACTTGGGCGCCGCGTGCATGAAGCTGTGGCAGACGTTGTTGCCGTCGCCGACCCAGGCGATGGTCTTGCCCGCGACCGGCCCGCGGTGCTCCTCGATGGTCTGGAGATCGGCCAGGATCTGGCAGGGGTGAGAGCGGTCGGTCAGGCCGTTGATGACCGGGACCGTCGCCACCCGGGCGAAGCGTTCCACGTCCTCGTGGTTGTTGGCGCGGATCATGACCGCGTCGACCATGCGCGATAGGACGCGCGCGGTGTCCTCGACCGGCTCGCCTCGGCCCAGTTGCATGTCTCCGGCGTTGGCGATGATGGAGGCGCCGCCCAGCTGGCGGATGGCGGCGTCGAAGCTGAAGCGGGTGCGGGTCGAGTTCTTCTCGAAGATCATCGCCAGCACGCGGTCCTTGCCCGGCGCGTCGGCGTCGGGGCGACCCTGGGGCCAGCCCTTGCGGGCGGCCTTGCGGGCATGGGCGTCGTCGAGAATGGCGCGGAGGTCGGCGGCCTCCAGCCGGTGGAGGTCGAGGAAGTGGCGGGTCATGGGACCATTGTCGGGTGCTGAGGAAGGTTCATCACAAAGAGCACAAAGGGTTCACGAAGGACACGAAGGGTCCGAGTGCTGATCCGAAATTCAGTCACAAGACGATGCGCCGCAGGCCATCCTTCAATCGGCTGACATTGAAGTTCACGAGGTAACCGAGCCTCAGGTTTGAGAACTTCAGGTAAGTCAGAACCTGGGCCGTATGGATCGACGCCAAGGCGTCGATCGCCTTGATCTCGAATATCACGGAACGTTCGACGAGGAGGTCCAGCCGGAAGCCGACATCAAGGCGTGCCTCACGATAGCGGATAGGGATGGCCACCTGACGTTCGACCGCCAGACCGGCCGCACGCAGTTCCTCGAAAAGGCAGGTTTCGTAGACCGACTCCAGCAATCCGGGTCCGAGCGCGCTGTGGACGGTGAAGGCTGCGTCCATCGCGGCTTTGCCGATCCGGTTCAAATCTCCGGAGACCGCCGCGAGGCCTTCGTGCTCTTCGTGCATCCTTCGTGCTCTTCGTGATGAACCCTGCCCCCCGGCCTAAGCCGCCAGCTTGCCGCGCGCGGCCTCGCAGGTGCGTTCCAGCTTCTCGACGGCCTCGCGGGCCTCGTCGAGGGTGAGGTTGAGCGGCGGAAGCATGCGCACGCAGTTGTCGCCGCCGCCGGCGATCAGAAGGTGCTCGCCGTCGCGGGCCATGGCCATGAACTCGCGATTGTTGGGGACCAGCTTCAGGCCGATCAGCAGGCCCTTGCCGCGCACGTCCTCGATGATGTCGGGGAAGCGTTCCTTCAGGCCGTGAAGCTGCTGCTTCAGGTAGCCGGAGATCTCCGCGACATTGCCCAGCACCTCGGGCGTGTTGATGGTGTTGAAGGCCGCCAGACCGACCGCCATGGCCAGGGGATTGCCGCCGAAGGTCGAGCCGTGCGCCCCGACCGTCATGCCCTTGGCCGCCTCGGTGGTGGCCAGGCACGCGCCGATCGGGAAGCCGCCGCCCAACGCCTTGGCGACCGCCATGATGTCGGGCGCAATGCCGGCCCATTCGTGAGCCCACAGCTTGCCGGTCCGGCCCATGCCGCACTGGACCTCGTCGAAGATGATCAGGACGCCGTGCTGGTCAGCGAGCTCGCGCAGGCCCCGCAGGCAGACGTCGGGCATGGCGCGGCAGCCCCCCTCGCCCTGGACCGGCTCGACGATGATGGCGGCGGTCTCAGGCTTGGCGATGGCCGCCTTCAGCGCCTCGTGGTCGCCCCACTTCACTTGGTGGAAACCCTGCATCTTGGGCCCGAAGCCCTCGGTGTAGTTGGCGTTGGCCGCCGCGTTGATCGCGCCGTAGGTCCGGCCGTGAAAGGCGCCGTCGAAGCCGTAGATGTCGATGCGGTCCGGCTGGCCGTTTGCCGCATGATACTTGCGCGCAGTCTTGAGCGCGCACTCGACGGCCTCGGTGCCCGAGTTGGTGAAGAAGACGACGTCGGCGAAGCTGGTCTCGGTCAGGCGGTCGGCCAGTTCTTCCTGTCCGGGAATGCGGAAGATGTTGGAGACATGCCAGAGCTGCTCGGCCTGGGCCTTGACCGCCTCGACCAGAACCGGGTGGGCGTGGCCCAGGCCGTTGGTGGAGATGCCCTGGACGCAGTCCAGATACTCGGTCCCGTCCTTGGCCCACAGGCGCGCGCCTCGCCCGCGATCCACTTCCAGCGGCGCGCGATTGTAGACACCCATCAAGTGACCGGACACGGACCTACCTCCAAAAGAAACGAAGCCCCGGCGCGGGTGCGACGGGACTTTCAGGGTCGGGGACTTGTCCGCCGGGGGAACGGCTTAGTCAACACCGGGCGGGTCAGTCGTCCCGGGAAAGCCGCAGCGCCAGATCGGCGACGAAGCGGGCGTTCCGGAGAATGTCGTCGCCGTCGATCCATTGCATGTCGTCGCCGGCCGAATGGATGCGCTGGAACACGGGCGGGACGAAGCCTTCGGCCAGTCCGGTCGTCTCGCCGCCGTTGAAGGCCAGCCACATCTGATGGGCTCCGACGGCGTCCTGCGAGCCGATGGAGATGACCGGCACGCCGGCGGCCGAGAAGACCCGGTCGTCGCTGGGCGGATAGACGGGGAAGGCGACGCAGTCGACGGCGCGTTCGGCGCACTGGGTGCGCATGGCGGCCAGGACGAAGGCGGACGCTTCGCCGACGTTCTCGCCGTACATCAGGGTCTCGCCGTAGCCGTTGACGTCGAGATTGATGACCGCGTGGATGCGCGCCTTGTCGTGCGCTTCCAGCCATTTGCGGGCGCCGATCAGGCCCAGCTCCTCCTGATCGGTGAAGACGAAGACGTAGCGGTAGGGGGACGGCGTCTGGGCGACCTGGTTGGAGATCAGGTCCAGCGCCTCGATCATCAGGGCGATGGAGCCGGCGTTGTCGATGACGCCCTGGGACATGACGCCGTCGGACAGAGGCACGGCGTCGAAGTGGCCGGTCAGGACGATGTCCTTGTCGCCCTGGCCCACGGTCACGACGACGTTGGCGCCGGCGAGCGGACCCGTGCGGGGGTTGCCGCCCTCGAAGCTCTGGAGTTCGGGCTGATATCCGGCGGCGCGCAGCTGTTCGACGACGACCCCACGGCGCTGGTCGTTGGGCTTGGCGGCATAGGCCTGGATCGCCGTCTCGATCGCCTGACCCTCGGGGCTCAGGTCGTCCTGGGCGAAGGCGGGCGCGGCGAGAAGCGTCGCGGCGGCGACGAGCGAACGGAACAGCATGGAGACCTCCCCGAAAGAGGGGGCAGGGTTAGCGCCTCAGCTCTTCAGCCGCCAGCCCGAGCGGAACACCAGCCAGCAGGCGACGGCCATGACGGCCGTGAGAACCACGCTCATGACCACGCCGATCCTCAGGTCGCCCTCGGCCTGGCCGATGAAGCCGTAGCGGAAGCCGTCGATCAGATAGAAGAAGGGGTTCCAGTGGCTGATCGTGGCGAAGGGCTCGGGCAGGTTCTCGACCAGATAGAAGGTGCCCGACAGAAAGGTCATGGGCATGACCACAAAGTTCTGCACCGCCGAGAGGTGGTCGAACTTCTCGGACCAAAGCCCCGCCAGAACGCCCGTCATGCCCATGAACAGGCAGGCCGCCGCGCCGAAGCCGACGATGGCGAAGAGGTTGGCGACGCCCAGCTTGGCGAAGGGCAGGACGCAGACGGCCGTGACCAGCCCGACCGCGAGCCCGCGGGTGGCGGCGCCGAGCGAGAAGCCGATGGTCAGCTCCAGCGGGCTGAGCGGCGGGGTCAGGAAGTCCGTCGAGGTGCCCATGATCTTGGCCTGGATCAGGCTGGAGGAGGCATTGGCGAAGGCGTTGTTCAGCATCGCCATCATGATCAGGCCTGGCGCAACGAATTCGGCGAAGGGCGTGCCGTGCAGCGGCGGGCGCGCGCCCTGAAGGGCGACGACGAAGACCAGCATGTAGAGCAGCGTCGTCACCACCGGGGCGGCGACGGTCTGGGCCCCGACCTTCCAGAAGCGGCGGACCTCGCGCAGGTACAGCGTCTGCACCCCGATCCAGTTGATGCCGGCGTAGTGGCGCGGGATGGGAAGGCCGGAGGGCCGGGTCGAGGCGAGATCGGTCATGCGCGGTCAGATGCGCGGACGCAGGCGACGGCGCAAGGCCGCAGCGCGATGAACGATATCGTCGAACGACGATTCAAGATGTGGTTCCTGTGGACGGAGTGATTCGCACATCTTGCGCCCTTTAACGGGTCGTTTACGATTAGTTGTGGGTCAGGGGGCCGGGAGGAGGCTCCAGGCGCCACATCTTGAATCAATTCGTACCCGGAGGGTGGCATGACCGCAGGCTGGACCGAGGATCGCGTCGGCGCGCTGAAGAAGCTCTGGCTGGAGGGACAGTCGGCGTCACAGATCGCCAAGCAGCTGGGCGGCGGCGTCACCCGCAACGCCGTGATCGGCAAGGTGCATCGGCTGGGCCTGTCGGGCCGGGCCACCCCGTCGCAGCCGGCGCGCGCCGCCTCGACCTTCCGTCCCGCTCGGGTGCGGACCACGCCTCCGGCCCAGCCGTCCGCGCCGCGCCGCATCGAGGCGGCCCAGCCTCGCCCGGTCGCGCCGACGCCGTCGCTGCCGAGCGTGCAGGAGCTTCCGGGCACCGCCACGGTGATGACCCTGGGCGCCCACATGTGCAAATGGCCGATCGGCGATCCGTCGTCGCCGGAGTTCAGCTTCTGCGGCCGGCGCGCCTCGGAAGGCGTCTACTGCGTCGAGCACGCCCGGGTCGCCTTCCAGCCCGCGCTGAAGAAGAACGGCAAGGACGAGCTGGCGCGTTCGCTGCGTCGCTACATCTAGTTGGCATTACCGCTCGACTGGCGGAGCCCCACTGCTGGAGCGCGGGCTCCGCTCCAACCCGAAAACCTTCGCCGCATTGTCGCGCGTTGGTCATGAACGCCCCCTAGAGGGCCGCGATCCGCCTCGTCGGCCTTGCGCCGGACGAGACCACGGGGGCGGGGCTGCGGTTATCCGGGTTGACGCAGCCCCCGACCCGTTCCCAACAGATCCTCACCCGCGCAGCGGGGGAGGGGGACCAGCCGAAGGCTGGTGGAGGGGGCGGCTCCAGAAACGGTGTGCGCTTCCGCCCCCTCCACCGCTTCGCGGTCCCCCTCCCCCGTTCGCTTCGCTCCTGGGGAGGATGTCTTCAGTTCAAGATCCGCCCGCCCGGCACGTCGAGGCTGAAAGCCGGGATCGTGGCCTCGAACGATCGGCCCGTGGCGTCCGTCATCATGAAGGCCCCCTCCATCGTGCCGGACGGCGTCGGCAGAGGGCAGCCCGAGGCGTAGGAGTAGCTGTCACCCGGCGCGATGACCGGCTGTTCGCCGACCACGCCGGGGCCGCGCACCGTCTCCACATGGCCGGTGGCGTCGGTGATGATCCAGCGGCGGGCCATCAGCTGGATGACCTGATCGCCGCGGTTCTCGATCTCGACCTGATAGGCCCAGACCCAGCGGCCCTCGTCCGGATCGGACTGGCCGGCGAGGTAGGCGGGACGGACGCGCACGACCACGCCCTGGGTTTCGGCTTCGTAAGGCAAGCTGTCGTGCATGGGCCGATGGTCGCGCGCGAGTGTGACCGTTTCAAGCGGGGACGCCCGAAAGCTGTTTCCGGCGCGGATCGCCGTGTATGCGAAGGCGCATGACACTGACTTATGACCGACCCGGCATCCTGCCGTGCCAGACCATCGAGACCCTGATCGCCACCGGCGCGATCACGTCCGCCACGCCATTCGACGCCGACCAGGTCCAGCCGGCGAGCCTGGACTTGCGGCTGTCGGACCGTGCCTGGCGCGTGCGGGCGTCGTTCCTGCCGGGACGGCGGCTGGTGTCGGAGCGGATCGCCGATGTCGAGATGCACCCGATCGATCTCTTGAAGGGCGTCGTGCTGGAGAAGGGCTGCGTCTACATCGCCGAACTGCAGGAACGGCTGAGCCTGCCGCCGGGCCTGATCGCGCGGGCCAATCCAAAGAGCTCGACCGGGCGGGTGGACGTCTTCGTGCGGCTGCTGACCGACCGGGGCGGATCGTTCGACGACGTGGAGGCGGGCTACGAGGGGCCGCTGTATCTCGAGATCGCGCCGCAGACGTTTTCGATCCTGGTGCGGCCGGGCACGCGGCTGAACCAGCTGCGGCTGAAGGCCGGGGAGCCGCCGAAGCTGGAGACGCGGTCGGTGGGTGTGGACCTGCAGGGCGACGACGTCGTGGGCTTTCGGGGACGTCGGCACGCGGGGGTGGTCGATCTGGACCGGATCGACGGGCATGATCCGAAGGACTTCTGGGAGCCGCTGACGCTGCGGCGCGGCGAGCTGCTGCTCGACCCGGGCGAGTTCTACATCCTGGCCTCGAGCGACGACGTGGAAATCCCGGTCGACCAGGCGGCCGAGATGACGCCGATCGATCCGAGCGTGGGTGAGTTCCGGGTCCACTACGCCGGCTTCTTCGACCCCGGCTTCGGCACGGACGAGGCGCATGGGGCGGGCTCGAAGGGGGTGCTGGAGGTGCGCACGCACGACACGCCGTTCCTGCTGGAGCACGGCCAGATCGTGGCGCGGCTGGTCTATGAACCGCTGACGGAGCGGCCGACGCGGCTTTATGGCGAGGGCGGCAGCCACTATCAGCGGCAGGGGCTGAAGCTGTCGAAGCACTTCAGAGCGTGGGGCTGAGGACGGTGGCGATCGCAGTCAATTCGGATGAGAGGGTGTTGTGGCGCGGGCAGCCCACACAAGGCCCACGGTTCTCTCCTCAGGACCTATTCGTGATCCCCTTCTCGGCATTCTGGCTTGCAATAGTCCTGATGATGTTCGCCTTTGTTCTGACCGAAGCGGAGCAAGTCGACCCGCTCGCCTACTTTATGCTGCCCATCTTCGTAGCGTTTGGCCTCTACATGTTGGTCGGCCGCTTCTTGGTCGACATCTTGGCCCGGCAGCGGACGCACTATGTACTCACTGACCGGAGAGCTGTGGTTGAAAGTGGATTGATTGGGACAAACCGTGCATCGGTCAATCTACTTGCCGCAACAGACATCCAGTTACAGAGTCGGAAAGATGGCCGCGGCACCGTGAGCTTTGGCCGCGCCAGCGTGTTTTTCGCCATGGTTCCCCCGAGCTGGCCCGGAGCCGCCGCGTTCCTGCCGCCGATGTTCCACGACATCGAAGATGCCGAGCGAGTCTATGATCTGGCGGTCAAGGCGCAACGGGACGCGCTCCATTTGGCTAAGCCTCGATAACGGCCGCTCTCAAACCAACCGATCCGCCTTCCTGAGGTCGGGGAACAGCTTCGCCCACAGGCCCGTCGCCCCTAGCGCCCCGATCCCCCCGAACACCGCCGCCCCGATGGGGCCGAGGAAGCGGACCATGACGCCGGAATAGGCCTCGCCCAGTTCGTTGGAGGCGCCGATGAAGAGCATCGACACCGACGACACCCGGCCGCGCATGTGGTCGGGGGTGGAGAGCTGGATCAGGGTCTGGCGGATGTTGACGCTGATCATGTCGGCCGCGCCGCCGATGAAGAGGGCCGCCGCGGACAACCAGACGATCTTGCTGAGGCCGAATGTCAGGGTGGCGAGGCCGAAGACGGCGACCGAGGCGAACATCCAGACGCCGCCCTTGCCCGGAATCGGATAGCGGGCGAGCAGCAGGGCCATGGAGAAGGCGCCCACGCCGAAGGCGGCGCGGAGCAGGCCGAAGCCCTCGGGCCCGACCTGGAGGATGTCGCGGGCGAAGATGGGCGTCAGGAGCGCGACCCCGGCGAACAGGACGACGATCAGATCAAGCGAAATGGCGCCCAGAACGATCTTGGTGTTCCAGACGTAGGCGAGGCCTTCCTTGACCGACTGCCAGCGGCCGGGACCGCCCTCGACGCGCTCGGGCTGGCCGTTGGTGCGCATCAGGAGGAAGCAGAGGAGGCCGACGCCGAACAGGGCGAGCGACACGCCATAGGCCAGGGGCGTCGACAGGCCGACGATGACGCCGCCCAGCGCCGGGCCGGCGATGGCGCCGGTCTGAAAGGCGATGGACTGGGCGGCGATGGCGCGGGGAAGCGCCGCGCGGCCGACGACCATGGGCAGGAAGGCCTGGCTGGCCGGAGCGAGGAAGGCGCGGGACGCCCCGAAGCCGAAGGCGACGGCCAGGAGGCCCCAGAGCGGCGGGTTTCCGTGGAGCGCCATGGCCAGGAAGGCGGCGGCGCAGGTTCCCTCCGCCACGATGGCCAGCATGACGGTGGTGCGGCGGTTCCTGCGATCCGCCATCTCTCCGGCGGGCAGGGTCAGGGCCAGGAGAGGGATGAACTGGAACAGGCCGACGAGGCCGAGATAGAGGCTGGCCTGCTCGATCGGATGGTCGCGGCGCGCGATCTCATAGACCTGCCACAGCAGGGCCGAGGACTGGATCTGGATGGCGAGCACGGCCGACAGCCGCCCCAGCCAGATCAGGCGGAAGTCGCGGATGGCCCAGGGGTTGGTTCCGTGCGCGGCCAGTGCGGCTTCCGCGTTGGGTTTTGTGATCGGCTCGGGCGCCTCAGGTGCGTCGGTCATGCTTGGGGTAGGGCGTCCCGTCCTTCTGGCAGAATGTTCCCGACGCGAAGGTCATGTCGATGTCGGGGTATTCGCCCCGGTCGCCGCCGGGCTTTCGCGTGCCGACTTCGAGCAGCACGACCTCGGCGTCCGAGCGGTTCTGCAGGCAGTGGCCGTTCTTCACCCCCGCCTTCCAGCCCGCGCAGTCGCCGGCGCGAAGCACGGTTTCACCCTCGTCCTCGACCAGGACGACCTCGCCTTCGAGCACCCAGACGAACTCGTCCTCGCCTTCGTGCCAGTGACGCTGGCTGGACCAGGCCCCGGCTGGCAGGCGCAGCAGGTTGACGCCGAACTGGTCGAGCCCGACCGCGTCGCCGAGACGCCAGCGGCGGCGCGCGCGGCAGGGCGCGTCGAAGGGCTCGGGATAGCCCGTTCCGTGGCCGGTCGGGGCTGCGTCGATGTCGATCTTGGGCATGGACTTCTCGCGACTGCGAAGTCCCCGTAAAGCATGGCCGCATGAGCGGCGCATCCCCCATCATCGATCCCGTCCAGCTGACGCGCGACCTGATCCGACGGCCGTCGGTCACGCCCGCCGACGAGGGCGCGATGGACGTGCTGGAGCGGGTGCTGACGGGGCTCGGCTTCAGCTGCCGGCGCATGGCCTTCGAGGGGCCGGGCGGCGAAGGCGTGCATGCGCGGATCGAGAACCTCTATGCCCGGCTTGGGACGGCGTCGCCGAACCTCTGTTTCGCGGGGCATACCGACGTGGTGCCGACCGGCGATGCGGGGGCCTGGTCCTCGGCGCCGTTCGAGGCGGAGGTGAAGGACGGCGTCGTGATCGGGCGGGGCGCGGTCGACATGAAGGGCGGGATCGCGGCCTGGGTCGCGGCGGTGTCGCGGGTGCTGGCGGAGGGCCCGCCGAAGGGGTCGCTGTCCTTCCTGATCACGGGCGACGAGGAAGGCCCCGCGCTGCACGGGACCAAGCGGGTGGTCGAGGCGCTGGCCGCCGAGGGCGAGGTGATCGACGCCTGCGTGGTCGGAGAGCCGTCGTCGCTGCAGCGGCTGGGCGACACCATCAAGATCGGGCGGCGGGGTTCGCTGAACACCTGGATCACGGTCCACGGCAAGCAGGGGCATGTGGCCTATCCGGACCGGGCGGCCAATCCGGTGCCGGTGCTGGTGCGGCTGCTGGCGCGGCTGGACGCCCATGTGCTGGATCAGGGCTATGAGGCGTTTCAGCCGTCGAACCTGGAGCTGACCACCATCGATGTGGGCAATTCGGCGACGAACGTCATTCCGGCGGAGGCCAGGGCGCGGCTGAACATCCGCTTCAATCCGGCCCAGACGGGCGACGGCCTGATCGACTGGCTGAACCGGGAGGCCGGGGCTGTGCAGGCCGAGACGGGCCTGCAGATCACGCTGGAGCACATGTGTTCGGGCGAGGCCTTCCTGACGCCGGAGGGCTGGTTCACCGGGGCCGTGCAGGACGCGGTGGAGGCCGAGCTGGGCGTCCGGCCCGAGGCTTCGACCACGGGCGGGACGTCGGACGCGCGGTTCATCCGGGCCTTGTGTCCCGTGCTGGAGTTGGGGCTGGTCGGCCAGACCATGCACCAGATCGACGAGCGGGCGCCCGTCAGCGAGATCGAAGCCCTGACCGGGGCTTACCGGCGGGTCATCGAGATGGTCTTCGCCCGCGCGGAACCTTGAAGATCGGCCGTTTCGCGGGCATATAGGCGACCGCGAGGGAACGCGGCGGTTGACCGCGCGCTGTCCGTTGCGAAACGCCAGACACTGATTTGACCACTTAAAGGACCACTGCCCATTCGCCGTCCGATGAACCAGCCGCCCGTGAAAGACGGGCCGCCCATGAACCAAGACATCCGCGCCCCGCGCGTTCTGCTGATCGACCAGCACGGGGAAAAGCAGGGTGTGATGCCGACCTCCGCCGCTCTGGAGGCCGCCGAGGAGGCGGGGCTGGACCTGGTTCAGATCGTGTCGACGTCCGAGCCGCCGGTGGCCAAGATCCTCGACTACGGCAAGTTCCGCTTCCAGGAGCAGAAGAAGAAGGCCGAGGCGCGCAAGCGGCAGAAGGTCGTCGAGCTCAAGGAAATCAAGCTGCGCCCCAACATCGACGTCCACGACTATGAGGTGAAGGCCAAGGCCATGCACCGCTTCTTCGACGAGGGCGACAAGGTCAAGGTGACGCTGCGCTTCCGCGGCCGCGAGATGGCCCACCCCGAACTGGGCATGAAGCTGCTGAACAAGGTCCAGGCCGACTTCGAGGAAGTCGCCAAGGTCGAATATGCCCCGCGCATGGAAGGCCGCCAGATGATCATGATCCTGGCGCCGAAGTAGGCGGCGTTCCGCGCCGTTTGATTGTCAAAGACCGGTTTGTCGTCTCTCCCTCCCCGGCACGGGGTCGACGAAGGCTCGCATGCGAGCCGAGGAGGGGTCGAAGCGCAGCGGAGACCGGGTGGGGGCGGCCGGTGAGTGTGCGGTGACGGGCCCGCCTCTGGCGCCCCGGATCAGGTCCGCGGCGCCTGTCTCCGCCCAGGGGGCGGAGAGCCGGTGCGACGCAGGCGTGCGTCCACGCTCTTCCGCTGTGAACGGGTGGGAAGGGCGGGCGGAGCAGCCGGGCCTTCGCCCGGAGACCGTATGGGTTTGTGTTTCGGCGAAAGACGACTGCTCCGCGCGGCTGGTCTGATCGGAAGCGGGCGGCCCCGCGTCGTTCCCGCGCGACTGCCCGGGGACCAACGGCCCTGTTAGAGCCTTGCCGCTACTGACGCCTCCGGCGGGAAGGTCGGCGTACCTTGCGAAAGCCGATCCCCTGAACGCGCCCGGTCTTCTGCCTGACGCCTTATCGCCGCGCGGTCCGAAGACCCCGCGAACCACCCCCTTGGCCCGGAACGCCGGATGAGCGCCCCTGGGCGTCTCCGGTCGTTGAACCTCGGGAGCTCCCGCTCCAACCGCTCCCGCCGCAGCAAGCTCGCAAGGCCTTGCGCCCTTCCCAAGCGACGGAACCGAGGGGGAGGGTATCACAGCCGGACATGCGGGCGCGTTCGGCGGGTCTCAAACGGAGCGGTCATTGATTCCCAACGCGGATTCCGGGCGTCTTTGGATGATTGAGAAAAACAGCGCGGAATTCCTCCCCCGTAGGGGGAGGGGAACCGCGAAGCGGTGGAGGGGGTTGGCCGCGAATGATGGCGCGCGCGGCAAGCCCCCTCCGTCTGCTTCGCTTCGCTACGCATCCACCTCCCCCAACGGGGGAGGATTTGGGGCACGACGCGGTCTGTCCGGATCACCGAGTCCGCTTCTCGACCCCGGCCTTCGCCGGGGTGCACGGTGGCGGTGAGGGTGCGAACCGGGGTGCGCCGATGCGGCGCTGGGCGGCCTCTCGCCGCCGCCGGGCGGCTCCGCTAGAAGGCGGGCATGCCCGATCGCCCGACCGCTCCGCCCGCCGCCGATCATGCCGACCGGCGGGCGCTGGTCGTGCTGTTCGCCATCGTCTTCATCAATCTGGTCGGGTTCGGCCTGGTGGTGCCGCTGCTGCCCTTCTTCGGGGACAGCCTGAACGCCGAGCCGTGGCAGGTGGCGCTGATGTTCTCGGCCTATTCGATCGGCCAGTTCTTCGCAGAGCCGTTCTGGGGGCGGCTGTCGGACCGGATCGGGCGAAAGCCCGTGCTGCTGATCACCGTGGCCGCGAACGCCGTCGGCTATCTGATGCTGGCCTTCGTGCCCAACATCTGGCTGGCCATCGCGGTCAGGCTGTTCACGGGGCTGGGGGCAGGCAATGTCTCGACGGTGCAGGGCTATGTGGCCGACGTCACGCCACCGGAGAAGCGGGCGGGGAGGATGGGGCTGATCGGGGCGGCGTTCGGGGCGGGCTTCATCGCCGGGCCGGGCCTGTCGGGCATTCTGGTGCAGGAGGACATGGGGCGGCTGGGTTACCAGCTGCCGATCTTCGCGGCCTGCGGGCTGGCGACGCTGGCGGCGCTGGGAGCCCTGTTCGTGCTGAAGGAGAGCCTGGTTCGGCGCGACGGGCCGGCGCCGGCGCGCGAGCCCTTCCTGTCGGGGGTCAGCCATGCGGCGGCCAATCCGGTGATCTCGCGCGTCGTCGTGGTGACGCTGATCTACATGGCGGGGTTCTCGGGCATGGAATCGACGTTCGGCCTGTGGACCGGGGCCCGGTTCGACTGGGGGGCGCGGGAGGTGGCCTTCGCCTTCATGACGGTCGGGCTGGTCTCCATGCTGTGCCAGGTGCTGCTTGTCGGGCGGTTGAGCCGCCGGTTCGGCGAAAGCCGGGTGCTGGCGTCCGGGTGCCTGATGTTCGGGATCGGGCTGATGGGACAGCTGCTGTCGCCCGCGCCCTGGGTGGTGGTGGCAGCCATGGCCTTCGGCGCCGTCGGTATGGCGATGACCATGCCCAACATCTCGGCCATGATCTCGCGCGCCAGCCCGCCGGACCGTCAAGGGGCGATGCTGGGGCTGAACATGGCGGCGAGCTCGTCCGGGCGCATCCTGGGGCCGATCGCAGCCGGGGCGATGTTCTCCGGGCTGGGACACGACTGGCCGCTGGCGGTGGGCGCGGCCCTGATGATTCCGGCGGCGATCATGGCGATCAACGCGGGGCGGGCGGCGACCCAGCCGGCGCGGCTGGCGGCGGAGGCGGCGGAGTAGCGAGAGCCGCTTGCCATCCGGCCGCGGTTCCCTTAGAAGCCGCGCCTTCGCGTGCGGACCGCCGGGCGAACAGGCATGCCTGGGCGGGACGAAAAGGACCCTTTGAGGTTCGACGGGCCTCGGCCCATCAGAATGAGAGTCGAAAATGCCGAAACTGAAGACGAAGTCGGGCGCCAAGAAGCGCTTCAAACTCACTGCGACCGGCAAGGTGAAGGCCGGGGTTGCGGGCAAGCGTCACCGCTTGATCAGCCACAACTCCAAATACATCCGCCAGAACCGCGGCACCTCGGTCATGGCCGACGCCGACGCCAAGAAGATCAAGTCCTACATGCCCTACGCCTGATCGGCGCCCGGCAGACCTGATCGCATCGCACAGAGATTTTGAAGGACTAGACACATGGCACGCGTGAAACGGGGCGTTACGTCCCACGCCAAGCACAAGAAGGTTCTGGAGCAGGCCAAGGGCTTCTCCGGCCGCCGCAAGAACACCATCCGCACGGCCAAGGCCGCCGTAGACCGCGCCGGGCAGTACGCCTATCGCGACCGCCGCAACAAGAAGCGTTCGTTCCGCGCCCTGTGGATCCAGCGCATCAACGCCGCCGCCCGCCAGGAAGGCTTCACCTACTCGCAGTTCATCCACGGCCTGTCCAAGGCCGGCATCGAGCTGGACCGCAAGGTGATGGCCGCGATCGCCGCCGACGCGACCGGCTTCAAGGCGATCGCCGACAAGGTGCGCGCCGCCCTGGCCTGATCGGCCGAGCGAGCGAGACGAGATGAAGGGCCGTCCGGGCGACCGGGCGGCCCTTTCGTTTGCGCCCGAAGAAAAAGGCGACCCTTACGGATCGCCTTGAAGTGGCATCATCGAGAATGAGGCGCGGAGGCGGCAGGACCTGCTGTGGCGGGTCCAAGTCGGGGGGCGTCGCCGCCTCCGCAGACCGATAACGGCGCTGCATGATTGGCGTTCCATGCGGGGCGAAGATTTTTTCGCCTGTCGGGAGAGGGGAACGGCGACGCTGGCCAGAACGTTGACGGGGCTTGAGTTTCCAGAGCCCGGAAGGCCCGCCATGACCCACGACGATCCCCACTCCCGCGCCGCCGACGCCGTGCATGAAGGCCGGCCGGTGGAGGAACAGTTCGTCAAGCAAGGGCGGGGTGGACGCCGCATCAGCATGGTGATGGTTGGAGGGCTGGTTCTGACCGCGATCGGTTTCGTGATCCTTTACCTGGTGTTCGCCCCGGCCTTCTCGGCGGGGGATGCGAACTCGGGCCAGCAGGGGGTGGACGCCGCTGCTTTCCAAGGCGAAGGCGGCGACAGCGTTCCGGCGGCGGACGCGCCGACGACCTCGACCGGGGAGCCCACCAGCCCGCCGACGGGCGAGGCGCCCAACGTCAACGCGCCGACCGTGCAGGCCGCGCCGTCGGGTCAGTGATGTGAGGAGTGGCTAGTGGCTGGTGATTAGTGGCTGGCCAAACGCGAGTTTGGACACACGAACCACTAGCCACTAGCCACTAGCCACCAGGATCAGGCCGCCTGCTTCTGGCTGGCCGGATGGAAGAACAGCGCCTGGCTGATCGCCGCCTTCACCGTTTCCGGCTGGAAGGGCTTGGTGATCAGGAAGGTGGGCTCGGGGCGTTCGCCGGTCAGGAGCCGCTCGGGGAAGGCGGTGATGAAGATCACCGGCACGTCGAAGCGCTTGAGGATGTCCTTGACCGCGTCGATGCCGGATGAGCCGTCGGCCAGCTGGATGTCGGCCAGCACCAGCCCTGGACGGTGACGGGCGACGGCGTCGACGGCCTCGTCATGGGTGGTGGCGGTGGCGGTGACGCGGTGGCCGAGCTCCTTCACCAGGCTCTCGATGTCGGCGGAGATGATGGCCTCGTCCTCGATGATCAGGACGTCGGTGGCCAGTTCGGCGTCGATCTCGGCCTGGGCCTCGGCGATCAGGCCTTCGACCGAGCGGACGTCGGACGACAGGATCTGTGCGGCTTCGGACGGGGTGAAGCCCTCCAGAGCGGTCAGGAGGAAGGCCTGGCGCGAGCGCGGCGCGATCCGCATCAGGCGGCTGGCCGCGTCCTCGTGGCCTAGGCCCGCGGCATTGGCCTCGAGTTGAGCGCCCGTGGAAGACCAGATGGCGTGGAAGACGTGATACAGGGCCACGCGCGGCGTCATGTCGGGCGACAGCTGGCGCTCGCCGGCGGCCAGGGCCTCGAGCGCGACGCGGACGTAGTTGTCGCCGGTGGACTGGTCACCGGTGAGCGCTCGGGCGTAGCGGCGGACGTAGGGCAGATGCGGCGCGAGTCTGGCCAGTAGGCTCATGGTGTCTTGGTCCCCGACAGGTCGTTGGAGCGCCCGTTCGCCGGACGCGTATCCGCGACCTAACGTATCACCCCCGCCACGGTTCCGGGGCTTGGTTCACGAGCTTGGCAATAAAGTTGATGGGCGACGGAACCCGGCCTTTGTCATCACGTTGACGGGGTTCGACAACCAGAAGCCGGGCGCGCACCCGGCCTTTTCTCTTGCGTGAATGAGATCAACCCTGGCGGCCCAGCACACGATGATCGACACCCCCGACCCGCGCCGCAAGGGCGCTGCGTCCCAGTCCGAAGGCTCGGACCTCGAAGAGGCGCGGCTGCGCCAGCAGGCGATCGGCGTGAAGCTGCGTCACCTGTTCGACGAGGTCGTCAACGAGCCGGTGCCGGACGAATTCCTCGACATCCTGCGTCGGGCCGACGAGCGCGGCCCGGGCGGAGACAAGGCGTGAGCGCGGTCCGCAATACGACGCCCAAGCCGCCGTCCGCCGATGACGAGGGGTTCAAGCGCGAACTGGTGACGCTGATCCCGCATCTGCGGGCGTTCGCGCGAACGCTGACGGGCGATGCGACGGCGGCCGACGATCTGGCGCAGGACGCCATGATGAAGGCCTGGGACGCGCGGGCCAGCTATCAGATGGGCACCAACATGAAGGCCTGGACCTTCATGATCCTGCGCAACCAGTTCTACTCGGAAAAGCGCCGGTCGTGGCGGCAGTCCCAGCTGGACCAGGAGGCGGCCGAACGGACACTGGTCGCCGTGGATGATCCTGAGGCCCCCGTGGCGCTGGACGAACTGCGTCAGGCGCTGAACACCCTGCCGGAGGAGCAGCGCGAGGCGCTGATCCTGGTGGGCGCGGGCGGCTTCGCCTATGAGGAGGCGGCCGAGATCTGCCAGTGCGCGGTGGGCACGGTGAAGAGCCGCGTGAGCCGGGCGCGGAAGGCCTTGCAGGCGACGCTGGAGCGCGGCGGGTATGACCGCGACGGGCGTGCGGCGGGCGACGCCATGCGCTCCATCCTGGCCGATGCGGACCGTCTGAGCGCGGCCCGTCAGGGCTGAGCCCGTGTCGCCGGCTGGATCAGACCAGGGGCCGAGACGGCGGCGCGTCTCGGCGCGGACTGTGTCGCGTTTTCTGGGGCGGTCCAAAGGGCTGGCGCGGTTCGAGGGGATTCGCTTCCGATTGGGCGTCGCGCTTGCGATCGCTCTGTTGCCCATCCTGGTGCTGCCGACCCTGCTGTCGATCGCGGATCTGTATCCGCTGGGCAACTTCCTCGCGCCGGTCGTGGCGTGGGTCGTCGCATTCGCCACGGTGATGTGGGTGACCGAGCGGATCGTGGTGCGATGGCTCGATTATCTGGAGCGGATCGCGGCCCTGTATGCGCGGGGCCGCTACTCGGTGAGGCCGGTCCAGGCCACGCATGCGCCATCGGAGGTGCGTCGGCTGGCGGGGACGCTCGATGCGCTGGCCGAAGCCATCGATACGCGGGACCGGTCGCTGACCGACAGCCTGACCGAGAAGGACGCCCTGCTGAGGGAGATCCATCACCGGGTGAAGAACAATCTGCAGATCATCTCATCGTTGCTGTCGATGCAGCAGCGGGCGCTCAAGGATGAACCCGCCAAGGCGGCGCTGGGCGACACGCGTCAGAGGATTTCGGCGCTGGCCCTGATCTATCGCACCCTCTACCAGTCCGAGGACATCCGGCACGCCGATGCGCGCGAGTTCCTGACCGAGCTCGTCGGGCAGCTGGTGGCGGGCGAGAGCGGGCGAGGGCCGCTGGTGGCCAGCACGGTCGATGCCGACAGCCTGATCGTCGATCCGGACAAGTTGGCGCCGCTCGCGCTGTGGCTGGTGGAAGCGGTGACCAACGCCCAGAAGCACGCCTTCGCCGGGCGGGGCGGCAAGCTGACGGTCCGGTTCAGGGTCGAGGGCGAGACCAGCGTGCTGGAAGTCGAGGACGACGGTCCTGGCCCCTCCGGACCTGCGGCCCAGACCGGGGTCGGTCGAACCCTGATGGGCGCCTTCGCCAAGCAGCTCAAGGGCGAGGTCGAGATCGTGGCTGCGACGCCGAGGGGCACGATTGCGCGCATGGTCTTCGCTACGCCCGAGGTGGTGAAGCCGACCGATCCGCGCGATCTGGAGCGCGTCGACGCGGTGGTGAAGCCCGGAACCCTGTCACGGCGGCCGCGTTGATCGGCGGTACCGGCGGGACCTCCCCCACCGCCCCGTTTCAGGAGTTTCCCATGCGCAAGGTTTTCGTCCTTTTCGCCGCCGCCGCCGCCCTGACGACCGCGGCCTGCAACACCGTCGCCGGCGTGGGCCGTGACACCCAGGCCGCCGGTTCGGCCGTCGAAGAAGCGGCGGAAGACGCTGCGGACTGATCCCTTCGCGTCCTGAGCGGGGCCCCACGCTCAGGATGCGAAAGCCCCGTCGGCCCGGCCGGCGGGGTTTTCTCTTGTCCGGCTTCCGGGCGCCCCGCTAGGTTCACCCGAAAGCGTTCGAGAGCAACGCCGGGGGGAAGCCTGAATGACCGACCACGCCGCGACGCCGCCCGGCATTGAAAGCGCGCCCGAGAAGGAACCCGGCCTGAAGACCGTGGTCGGGGCGTCCGCTGCGGGCACCGCGTTCGAGTGGTACGATTTCTTCATCTTCGGCTCGCTGACGGCCGTGATCGCGCGGCACTTCTATGCCGATGTGGGGGAAGCCGCGTCCTACATCCTGGCGCTGCTGACGTTCGGGGTCGGGTTCGTGGTGCGGCCGCTGGGCGCCCTGGTGTTCGGCTGGTTCGGCGACAAGACCGGGCGCAAGAAGACGTTTCTGGTGACCATCACCCTGATGGGGGCGGCGACGGTCGGGATCGGCCTGCTGCCCGACTACGACGCGATCGGCATCGCCGCGCCGATCCTCCTGATCCTGTTGCGCATCCTGCAGGGGTTCGCGCTCGGCGGAGAATACGGCGGGGCCGTGATCTATGTGGCCGAGCATTCGCCGGCGGAGCGGCGCGGCTATCTGACCGGATGGATCCAGACGACGGCGGCGCTGGGGCTGATCGGCGCGCTCAGCGTCATCCTGGCGACCCGAGCCATCGTGGGCGAGGAGGCGTTCAACGAATGGGGATGGCGCATCCCCTTCCTGCTGTCGCTGTTCCTGCTGATCATCTCCCTGTGGATTCGGCTGAAACTGAACGAGAGCCCCGCGTTCAGGAAGATGGAAGCCGAAGGCGGGGCGCGCCGCGCGCCGTTCCGCGAGTCGTTCCTGCAGTGGAAGAACCTGAAGTTCGTGCTGCTGGCCCTGTTCGGGACGATGATCGCGCAGGGGGCGGTCTGGTACTGCGGATACTTCTACTCCCGCTTCTTCATGGAGCGGATCCTGAAGGTGGAGGTGGCGACCGTCGACCAGATCATGCTGGCCCTGACGGTGGTCTCCGCGTTCCTCTACGTCTTCTTCGGCTGGCTGTCGGACAGGGTGGGGCGCAAGCCCGTGATGCTGTTCGGCATGATCCTGGCGCTCGTCGCCTTCTTCCCCGGCTTCCAGGCCCTGACGCGGGCGGCCAATCCGGCGCTGGCGGAGGCCCAGGCGTCTTCGCCTGTGACGGTGATCGCGGACCCGGCGACCTGCGCGCTGCAGTTCGATCCGGTCGGCAAGGCGGCCTTCGCCAGTTCCTGCGACCTGGCCAAGACGGTGCTGTCCAACGCGGGCGTCAGCTACGACAACGTCGCGGCCGAGCCGGGCTCGCTGGCGCGGGTGCGGATCGGCGCGGTCGAGGTGACCTCGGTCGAGGGCGAGGGGATGGCGGCGGCCGACCTGACCGCGGCCAAGGCGGAGGTCGAAGGGCGGATCAAGGCGGCGCTGACCGCCGCCGGTTATCCGGAGCGGGCCGATCCGGCGCGGGTCGACATCCCGATGGTGTTCGCCATCCTGCTGATCTTCATCGTGGCGGCGACGGCGCTTTACGGGCCCCAGGCGGCGGCCCTGGTCGAGCTGTTCCCGACAAGGGTGCGCTATACGGCGATGAGCCTGCCTTACAACGTGGGGACGGGATGGGTCGGGGGTCTGCTGCCGGCGACCAGCTTCGCCCTCGTGGCGGCGTCGGGGAACATCTACTTCGGCCTTTGGTACGCGGTGACGTTCACGGCCATCGCGGTGGTCGTGACCTTCTTCCTGATGCCGGAGACGCGGGGACGGAACCTGGACACCATCGGCCAATAGGCGCGCTCGGGCGGTCCCGCGCGAGGGGAACCGGCTGGACGCGGGCGACGTTTGCCGATCGTGTCAGGAAGGTGTCGCGAAATCATGGTTGGAACCGGCTGGATTTCGGGGCAGGCTGTCGGGAGTGTTCGGCGGTGAGGGGACCGTTGGTGCGTCTGGGAGGATGCGTTGCAGGCGTCATGGCGTTGGGAGCCCTCGCGGCCCCCGCGACGGCGCAGACGCTCGTCAACCAGAACTGGACCGACGCCGAGCAGAGGACCGCCGGGTCCATCACCGCGCAACTGAATCGGCAGGCGGGTTTCAACGTCGCCGTGGACCGGACCGTCGGGCCGCCGCTCGAGTTCGCCGTGGACTATCAGCCCATCGCGGCCGGCAGTCCGTTCGCCGCGACGACGACGCGAGACATCTGGCGCGAGGGTGAAGGCGTCTCCGAGCGCGTGCGGCTGCGCCAGCGTGGCGAGCTGCGCCGCGCCGACGGATCGCCCCTGCCGCTGACGCCGCTGGATCAGGCGGCGTTTGAAGCCGACGGCTATGACGTGACCTACACCCGCGGCTGGGAGGCGGCGCGGGGCTATACGGCCTCTGGGCTGGAAGTGACCCTGACGCCGCACGCGGGCATCGGCGTCGGCGACCGGGGCGGTCGGGCCGAGGCCGGCGCGACCCTGACCATCGGTCGAAGCGTCGACGGCATGGTGCCGGAAGGCTCGGAAGCGTTCGGCGACCGGGCGCGGTGGTATGTGTACGCCGCCGGATCAGGGACGGCCGTGGGCTACAACTTCGCGCGCAACCGGGACGGCGACTATGCCCGCTCGGGCGTCAGCCGCGATTCCGGGGCGTTCCTGGGCGACGCCTCGGTCGGGGTGGCCATGCGCCGGGGGCATGTGCAGGGCTCGTTCGGCCTGGTCTACCGCGAAGTCGAGGCCGAAGGGCTGCACGGCGGCGAAGGGATTGACCGCGATGTGTCCGAGGGGCTGGTGGCGTTCCAGCTGTCGATCAAGCCGGAGTAGGGATTAGGGATTAGGGATTGGAGCCCCGCGCACTCCCGGCTTCGCGCGCCTGCGAGATTTGGTCACGACCTGACCTCAGCTGGAGGCGTCGCGGCCCAGCGACTTCAGGTGCTCGCGCTTGTCGGCGTTCATTTCCAGGCGTTCGTCCAGCGCGACGAAGGCGAAGACGCGCGACAGGCCGGCGAGGCTCTGCTCGATGCGGCTGTTGGCGATCTGGGCGCGGCCGAGCTTGGTGATCAGGTGACGGTAGCCGACCGTCGTGTCCGAGCCCGAGAAGATGTGGGTCGAGACGCCCTCGACCTTGTGCGCCGTGCGCGACAGGACCTCGGAGGCGCGGTCGATGATGGCTTCCATCAGGTTCAGGAACATGTCGGCGCCCGACTCGCAGAGCGAGGGCTCGCGCTCCAGCTTGTCGGTGAACATGGTGAAGGGGCGGGGGTCGAAGTATCGGATCGTCACCAGCGGCCCGTGGGTCAGGATGAAGGTCACCGGATCGACGGTCGGCAGCTCCATCTCGGAGTTGTGGATGATGTCGGCCGTGACGTAGGTGGCCCCGTTCTCGCGGTAGAGGCGGCTGGAGGCCTCCAGCTCGCTCATCTCCTCGCGGGTCGGGATAGAGAGGCTGAGCGCCTTCTCGATGGCGACGTCTTCCTCGCGCGTCGGTTCGATCAGGTCGATCCAGAGGGTGTCGGGGGGCAGGGTCCAGTCGGTGCCGACCATCTCCACGCCCTCGCAGGCGGCGCAGCCCGAACGATAGATGCGGATCATCCGGGCGGGGTCTTCGGGGTTGCGGTCAGGGCTGGCCGGTGCCGCCGGCGGCCGCGCGGGCCATCTGGCGGCCGGCCTCCAGGCCCTCGCGGGCGCTGTTATAGATGAAGCCGTAGGTCGGATAGACGGTGGTGCCCAGGTCGTTGATCGGGTTGTACCAGACCTTGACCGCGCTCCAGTCGTTGGCGCCGGAGACGTCGACGACGGTGACGTTCTCCTCGACGCGGCCGCGGCTCCCGCCCCAATTGGCGTGGGTCACGCGGATGACGCGGTCGGTCAGGATCTCGGAGACGACGGCGACGTGGCCGCGGGTCATGCGGCCCTCGGGACGGAACACCAGGACCGAGCCGGTCTCGGGCGCGCGGCCGGTTCGGAAGCGATCCACGGCCTGGTTCCACCAGGTCCAGGCGTCGCCGAAGATGTTGATGCCCGAGAACATGCGCGCGAACGTCACGCACTGCCAGTAGGGCTCGTCCGCGCGGACGGGAGAGGGAGACAGGGCGAAGAGGCCGAGGGTCGCTGCCAGCGCAGCGGCGGTGAGCCGTTTCGTCATGTGCGATTGTTTCCGACTGTTACGCCCAAACTCTCCCTAGACGATCATCGGAAAAGGTTGAAGTCCCCTTTCAGGCGACCTGGGGCGAGCCCCGGCGCAGCGCCGCGCGGGCGGCGCGGCGGTCGGCGAGCCCCCGCAGCGCCTTGCGGGCCGGGTGTTCGACCAGGTGGTAGGCGATCGCGGCGACGACCGGCAGGGCCAGAACGACGGCCAGCCACACGAAGAGTTGAAGCTTCTTGTCCTCGGCCCCGGTCAGGCGGGCGGCGGCGTTCACGGCCAGCAGCTGCCACGGCACCAGCACCATGTAGACGGCGTAGCTGATCTCTCCGAGGTAGACGGCGGGACGCGACGCCAGCCAGCCGGCCGAGGCGTTCGACAGGGCGCCCAACGCCAGGATCAGGCCGCCGGCGAAGACCACGACGACACCGTCTGGAGCCTGGAGCGAGGCGGCGAGGGCCATGCCGGCGACCGACGCCAGCGCCAGCCATCCGGGGCGCTTCAGCCCGCCGCGACGGTGCAGCAGGTAGAGGGCGCAGCCGTAGGCGAAGCAGGGGACGATCCGCAGCGCGCCCCAGCGGAAGGTGGCTTCCGGGAGCGAGAAGCCCGCCAGCGCCTGGAACCCGGCGTAGAGCAGGGCCATCCCGGCGATGGCTCCGGCGACGGCGGCGAGGGGCCGCTCGCGCAGCCGCCAGGCGACGAAGGCGAAGGCGGGGAAGGTCAGATAGGCGAACCACTCCGCCGAGATCGACCAGGAGGAGTGGTTCCAGCCGGCCTCGGGCGCCAGACCCCAGGCGTGGAGCATGAAGATGTGGGCGGGCAGCGATTCCCAGCTGAGCACATTGCCGTCGATAGCCATGCCGGCGGCCACGGCGCCGAGGCCCAGCACGCCGACGCCGATCAGGGTCGCCAGATGCAGCGGATAGACCCGCGCGATCCGGGCCCAGAGGAAGCCGCCGTAGCGGAAACCGCCCTCGCCGAAGGCCTTCAGATAGACGTGGCTGAGGATGAAGCCGGACAGGACGAAGAACAGTTCGACGCCCAGATAGCCCTTGGCGACCAGGTTCGGCGTCAGGCTGACGTCCAGATTGGGCCAGAAGGCGTAGAGGGCGACCCAGGCGGCCGCGAAGAAGCGAAGCGCTGTCAGGGCGCGCAGATCCTGGGGTGTCTCGATCTGGGTCATGGCTCCCATCCTGTCGCAGGATGGGCGCCGGAACCGTTAAAGGGGCTAGGGCCGGGGCTCGCTATCGAGGAAGGCCTGCGACGCCGCGCAGCCGTTCAGCGTCTGACCGCCCAGTTCGACGCGGGCGGTCAGGGGATAGGTGCGGTCGCTCATGCCGTCGGAGCATTCAGTGGCCATGAGGGTGACGACCAGGGCCGTGCCGTCCTCGGCGGCGGAGGCGTAGACGGCGGTGGTGCCCTGGAGCGTCGGGCCGGGATTGGCGACGCGCAGGCCCTCGCTGTCTACCGCGGTGTAGACCAGGGCGTCTGGCGTGATGTCGACGCCCCAGAAGGGCTCGGTGCCGAGCGCGCGCAGCGGCTGGTTCAGGTCGACGCCGCCCAGGACGGCGGGCTCGGCGGGCTGAGCCGGTGCGGGGGTCTCGATCGTGGCTTCGGAACAGGCGGCGACCGCCAGGACGGCGGCGAGGGCGACGAGGCGTTTCATGCGCGGGCTCCGGACGCGAACAGGGGCGCACAGAAGCCTTCGCGTCGGGGCGGGTCAAGGGCGCTCGCGGAGGGGGCGGAGGGCGCCTAAGCTCGGGTCATGGCGATTCGGTCCCAGACCGCCCCGGAGGCGCTGGAGTTCTTCGCGGGCGGCGGCCTGGCGGGGCTGGGCCTGTCCGGGTTCGAGGTGACGTTCGCCAACGACATCGATGCGATGAAAGCAGCGGCGTGGTGGGCCAATCACCGGGGTCGCCTGCATGAGGGCGATGTCTGGGACCTGAAGGCGTCCGATATTCCGGGGCGGCCGACCTTGGCCTGGGCCTCCTCGCCCTGTCAGGACGTGAGCCTGGCGGGCGCGCGGGCGGGGCTCGGCGCGCGGCGGTCGGGAGCCTTCTGGGGGTTCTGGCGGCTGATGCAGGCGCTGGACGCCGAGGGGCGGGGGCCGCCGGTCGTGGTGATCGAGAACGTGGTGGGGTTGCTGACGTCGGGCGGCGGCGAGGACTTCGCCACCGTGTGCCGGGCAATGGCGGACGCGGGCTATCGCGTGGGCGCGCTGGAGATGGACGCGGCGCTGTGGCTGCCGCAGTCGCGGCCCCGGCTGTTCATCGTGGCCATGCGGGGTCTCGAGGGCGCGACGGTGGGCGGGCCGACGGAGCCGTTCCATTCGGCGCGGGTAAGGGCGGCGCACGCCCGGCTGGACGATGCCACGCGAGCGGCATGGGCGTGGTGGTCGCTGGCGGAGCCTCCCCGGCGAAACCTGCATCTGGCGGACCTGCTGGACGCGGACGACGGCGCCGAGTGGTTCGCCGAGGATCAGACGCGCGCGCTGCTGGCGCTGGCGTCGCCGCTGCACCGGCAGAGGCTGGAGGCGGCGGGTGCGAGCGGCGAGCGGCGTGTGGCGGCGGCCTATCGGCGGGTGCGGGTCGAGGCGGGACGCAAGGTTCAGCGGCTGGAGCTACGCTTCGACGGACTGGCGGGGTGTCTTCGGACGCCCGCCGGGGGGTCGTCGCGCCAGTATGTGATCGTGGCCGAGGGCGGCCGGGTGCGGGCGCGGCGGCTGACGGCGCGGGAGGCGGCGCGGCTGATGGGGCTGTCGGAGGACTATCGGCTGCCGGGCTCGGAGAGCGCGGGGCTGAAGCTGATGGGCGACGCGGTGGCTGTGCCGGTGGTGCGGGCGCTGTCGGAGGGGCTGTTGCTGCCGGCGGCGCTGGGGGCTCGCCTCGCCGCCTAATCCTCTCGCCGGTCGCTACGGCCGGGGTCGAGGGTGTTGTCGACCTGATCGTCCCAGCCTTCGCGGTGGGATTTGAAGGCGAGGCCCATCAGAAGCCAGGTCAGGCCGACGGTGCCCAGCACGCCCAGGCCCATGGCGATCCAGCCGTGGATGGGCATGGGGCCGCCGCCGATCGCCACCCAGAACCAGCCGAGCGCCGCCGTCGCCAGGGCTGAAAGCCCCAGCGCGAACAGGGTCGTCAGGACATGGCGGACGATCGAGTTGCCCATGCGCGCCGCCTTAGCACAGGCGAGGCCTCCGCGCCCGCGACACGATGCGGCGCTTTAGCGCTGGACCCACTGGCCGGCGGCGTTGCGGTACCACTGGCCCGATGGGATGCGCGGCAGGAGCTGGCTTTCGAACATCCGGGCGGCGGCGACCTCGGTCGTGGTGCCGGCGGCGCGGGCGCGTTCGCCGTAGGCGTCGCGGCGGGCGTCGTTCGTGACGGTCACGGCCTGGGTGAGAGGCGCGCCGGTCGAGGCGGTGCGAAAGCCGAGGTAGCCATCGGCCTGTTCGCCGACGACGCCCTGGGCCTTGGCCTGGTCGATGAGGGCCTTTTGCTCGCTGGTCTGACCGAAGGCCGCGCCGGCGGCGACGCCCAGCGCGGCCACGGCGGCGCCGAGCACGAAGAGCTTGTTGAGGGTCATGCGACGGGTTTCCATCAGAACAGGTTCGGGTTTTCGGCCAGCAGGTCTCGCAGTTCCTGATCCAGCCGGACGCGGACGTCGGCGTCGAGCTTGGCATAGATCTGGATCGGGTCGACCTGAAGGCGGATTGTGGGGGTGCAGCCGGACAGGACCACGGCCGCGCCGACGGCGAGAAGAACGGTGCGAACGAGGCGCTTGGGCGGGGTCATCGTCAGGGTCTCCGGCGAAGGAACGCTTTCACTGCCACGGTGGATGCCTGTCGGCGAGTGAATGGGTCGTGAACGGTCAGGGTTGGTCTCCGTTGCGGGCGCGATTGACCTCCAGCAGGTCCGAGACCAGCTGGTTGACGTTCAGCGTGGTGTCCAGCGTCAGGTCGATGCCCGTGTTGGACGGTAAGGGCAGGGGGCGGTTCAGGAACTCGCGGCTGATGAGCTCCGCCAGAGACAGGCGGATCTCCTGGCGCTGGGGCGGATCGTGGCGGCCGACGATGCGGAAGAGGACGCCGATGCGGCCTTCATCGAGACTGTTCACGTCAGCCGACAGGACGTCGAAGGCCAGGTTCTCCATGGCCTGATAGGCCAGGTCCTCGACCGTGCCGGGCGGGACCGCCCCGCCGCCTCCGGCCTCCAGCCCGGTCAGGGCCTCGCGCTGGATGGACAGGCGGCCAGGCTGGTCGGCGGCGAGGCGCCCCCCGGTGATGCGCACGCCCGTATCGGGGTCATAGGTGAAGGGCAGGCGGCCCGAGACGACGGCGTCCAGATCGACCTTGTCGCCGAAGCCGGCACCCTCGATCAGATCGCCGAGCTGGACGCGGTCCAGCACGATGACGCCGGAGAAGGGGCGGCGGTCCAGCGGCACGCTGAAGGGCTCGACCCGGACGGTCCCGCCCGCCGCCTGGATGGCGCCACCGTCGACGGTGATGGCGGCCTTGTCGAGCGCGAAGGTCAGGTCCAGCTCGGTGAAGGGGGCGATGGACTCGAGCGTAGCCACCCGCAGGGTCTGGCCGGGGGCGGTGGTGAGCGGCGCGAGATTGATGAAGTCGATCGTCCCGGTCAGACCCTTCACCGGGCCGGCGGGGCTGACGAAGTCGAGGCCGGGGACGATCAGACGGCCGGAGCTGGAGCCGCCGGCCGGCAGGTCGGGGCTCCAGTCGATGCGGCCGGTGAAGGACGCCGAACCCGCGGCGGGAGACTGGACGAACTCGGCCGCGAGCGGGCTGAGGTCGGCGGGCTGGAGGCCGCCCTCGGCGAAGGTGAGGGCGGGGGCGTCGATGGTGACGCCGCCCCGGCCGGTGGTTCCGTCGTGCGCCAGCGTCAGGCGGCCGAGCGGATTGCCCGAGCGGGCGAGGTCGAAAGCTCCGGACCACCGGTCGCTCGCCAGACCGGCGCGGCCCTGGGCGGTCAGGGTGTTGAAGCGGCGCGGGGCGGTGGTGTCGTTGACGACGGCCGTGGAGATGCGGGCGTCGAGGCCGAGACCGGCGCGCGAGCCGGTGGCGGTCAGGCTGCCGGAGGCTTCGGTGAAGGCGAGCGCGAGGAAGGGGGCCTGGGCCGCGACGTCGCGAAGGCCGCCGGTGACGCGCCAGCCGCCGTTTCGGGCGACCAGCAGCGGCTGGGCCGTGGGGCAGAGGCGGCCGGAGATGTCGATGACGTCGTTCTCGTCGAGGTCGAGGCGGTCGACCGTGACGCCGAGGCAGTCGGAGGGAACGTAGGTGACCCGGCCGTCGTCGCTGGCCAGGAGGCCGGCCGTGCGGACGGCGACGCCGCGCGCAGGGGTAAAGTCGAGGCGTGCGCGGCCGTCGATGCGGGCCTGGAAGCCGCCGGGCGTCAGGCGCCAGTCGGGCACGGCGAAGGCGGCCTCGGGCAGGCCGCGCCCGCGCGCGGCGGTCAGGGTCAGGGCGCCGCCGCCGCGTTCGCCGGGCCGGGCCTCGAAGATCGGGCGCCCGGCCGACGACAGGGTCAGGACGCCGCCGTTGGCGGGGGTGATGCGGGCGGGCTGGGTCAGGGCGACGCGGACGCCCTGGTCGTTCGAGGTCAGGCGCAACGACGGCGCGGACAGGGAGAAGGCGCCGAGCGCGCGCTTGAGCTCGGCGAGCTCCGGCGCGTCGTCGCGGGCGACCGCGCCGAACAGCGGCCAGGCGCCTCGGGCGGCGGCGACGGAGCCAGTCAGGGTCAGGGGCGTGGCGTCGCTCGAGGCGTAGGCGAGGGTCTGGCGGCCGGTCACGCCCGATAGCACGAGGTCGCCCGAGGTGACGCGGTCCATGCGGCTTCGCACGGGGCCGGAGACGGAGAGCCGACCGCCGTCGATCCGGGTCGCCGCGACGCGACCCTCGTCCAGGGTGACATCGGCGCTCGTCGCGGTGGCGGCAGGGGTGATGAGACGGGCGGCGACGAGCCGCGCCGTGGCCGCGCCGTCGAAGCCGAGCGTGTCGATCCAGCCGATGACGCCTCCCCGGCTCGCCACGGTGAGGACGGCGTCCTCGGCGACGGTCTGGCCGAGCGCCAGGCGAGCGCCGGTCAGCCGCAGATCGATCTCGGCCCGGCCGTCGCCGCGTCGGGCCTCCATGTCCGGGTAGGCGAGGGCGCCGATCAGCGTCAGGTCCAGATTTCGCCCCTGGGCACCCGCGGCCTCGAGGGATCCGGCTTCGAGGTCCAGGCGAAGGGCGATGCGATCGCCGCGGGTCGTGAGGTCCAGCGTCCCGCCCACGCCGCGGGCGTCGATATCGCCGCTGCGCAGGCTGGCCCTGGGCATGCGGGCGGCGAGCCGCATCAGCCTGCCGTCGTCGATCCGGGCGTCGGCCAGCAGCGACACCGGGCCGTATTCGGTATCAAGCCGCAGGCGGCCGGTCTCGACGATCACCACCGGACCGCGCGTCTCCGGGCGGGGCGGTCGGTCGGAGAACTCCTCGATCAGGGGATCGAGCGAGCCGAAGGACAGCTCGCCGTCGCGCCAGCGGGCCCGCATGACGGGGCGCACCAGGCGGATGCGTGACGGGGTCACGCTCATGCCGCCGACGGCCCAGGGCATGGCGAGCGCATAGTCGACCTCGACCCGCTGGATTGTCACGTCCGGATTGGCCGGGTCGCCGATGCGGACGCGGCCGATGAAGCCGTCCAGCTCGATCCGCTCCACCTCGACCTCTGAAGGGATGCCGCGGTCATCCAGCCAGCCGACCAGAACCTCGCGGGCGGCGGCGCGGCGGTTGATCCAGGTCAGGGCGGTCAGGAGGGCGGCGGTCAGGATGAAGACCAGAAGTCCGATCAGGACGAGACGCGGCCAGACGGGACGTCGGCGCCGGACGGGAGCGGAAGCCTGTGTCACGGGCGGGCCCTGTCCGAATACGGGACGGGCAATGCGTTCAGATGAGTCGAGATGTGAGAGACCAAGATCGTCGTGTCGGACGCGCCACATTGAGTGACATCACGGTCACTTTGAGTGAAGCGTCGCCGCGCCCCTGTCGGGGCTGATTCCAGAGGGACAGCATCGGCGCGCATAGCTTGGCGATAAACTCTCACGGATGCTGTCGGAATAGCCAAATCGCTTTCGTTCTACAGACAGGCGTTTGGGCGGTTAATCCTTTGTAACGATCCTGCTTCCCATGATGGCGTCGGCGAGTTATACGGCTTGCCTCGCGACCGGGGGGACTTGGGCGCGATCCTTGCTTTGAGTGGGTTTGGCGCCGGGTTGGCGTCGTTGTTCGCCGGGGACCGATGGCTCAGTTCGATCCGCGCCGTCAGCCGATGCGTTTTGCGCCGCATCTCCTGACCGCCGCCGCTGCCCTGACCGTGGCCACGCTCGCCGGCCGGGTCTATCAACCCGCTCAGGCCGAGCCGGTTCCGGAACTGACCGCCCAGCAGATCGCCGCCCTCGAAGCCCAGGCCTTCGCCGCCGCCGGCGCGCCCGCCGGCCTCACCGCCCCCGAAGCCATTCCTGTCCAGATCCGCCGCGGCGAGACCTTCGAAGAGGCCGTCCAGCGCACGGGCATCAGCGGGGCCGAGGCCCAGGCCGTCGCCGCCACCGTTTCCAACGCCTATGACGTCTCCCAGATGCAGGCCGGCCTGCGCTTCGAGACCGCCATCGCCCGTCCGCGCGGCGGCCGGGGCGACGCCCGCCTGATCGGCCTGACCATGCGCACCGGCCCGGCCAGCCAGCTGACCGTGTCGCGCAGCTTCGACGGCGCCCTGCGCCTGCGCGAACTCGAAGAGCGGGTCACCGAAGAGACCGTCGTCCTGACGTCCGAAGTGCGCGGCTCCCTGTCGGCCACGGCCCAGCGCATGGGCGCCGACGCCGCCATTCGCCGCGCCGCCACCCGGATCTTCGGCCACAAGTTCGACCTGGAACGCGATGTTCGGGCTTCGGACGAGTTCACCCTCGTCTATGACCGTCAGGTCACCGAGAACGGCCGCACGGTGGACACCGGCGATCTTCTCTATGCCGAGCTGAAGGGCGTGGCCTTTTATCGCTACACCCCGGCGGGCGCGCGCGAGGCGCAGTATTTCGACGCCTCGGGCAAGAATATCCGGTCGTCGATGATGCGTACGCCGCTGCTGCGCGGTTTCCGAGTGTCGTCGTCGTTCGGCGTGCGGACCCACCCGATCTCGGGCTTCCGCCGCATGCACCAGGGCATCGACTTCGCCGCCTCCACCGGCACGCCGATCGTGGCCCCCGCCGACGGCGTGGTGGTCGAGGCGCGGCGCTGGGGTGGATACGGCAACTGGCTGCGCATCCGGCACGCCAATGGGCTGGAAAGCGGCTATGGCCACCTGTCGCGCTACGGCTCGGGCATCCGCGCCGGTCAGCGCGTCAGCCAGGGCCAGGTGGTCGCCTACGTCGGCTCGACCGGCGCCTCGACCGGCCCGCACTTGCACTATGAGATCTGGCGCAACGGCCAACGGATCAATCCGACCAGCATCCGCGTCGACGTCGGGACCGAGCTGACGGGCGCCGACCTCGCGGGCTTCCGCGCCGAGAAGGCCCGGATCGACCGCATCATCGCCGCCGGCGGCCAGCGCCGCCCGGTCGTGATGCAGGCCTCGGCGCCCGGCCTGCGTCCGGCGGCTCCGGCGGCCACGCGCTCCTAAGCTTTCCTTTTCGCTATCGGTGGGGCGCGGCCGCTCGCTATTTGAGCGAGCGCATGCCCTCGACCGCCTCGACCAGCCGCGCCAGATCGCGCGGCGTCGACAGGCGATGGTCGCCGCCCTCGATCAGGTCCAGCCGCACATCGCCGCCGGTCAGCCGTTCGGCCAGGGCGATGGCGTGGGACCAGGGCACGGTGTCGTCGGCGCGGCCCTGAAGGACGTGGATCGGGGCGGTGATCGGGATGGGGCCGTCCAGCAGGAGCCAGTCGCGCGCTTCCTCGAACATGCGCCGGGTCAGGACGTATTCGCCGAGACCGTCCTCGACGATGGTCGCCTCGCCGTCTCGCAGGATGGTCTGACGGATGTGATCGGGCAGTGAGGGCCACATCAGCCGCTCGGTGAAGTCCTGGGCCGGGTTGATGAGGACGAGGCCCGCCATCCGCTCGGGCCGGGCCAACGCCGCGAGCAGGGCGACCCCGCCGCCCATCGAGGAGCCCACGGGGATCACCGGCCCGTCGAGGTGGTCGATCAGGGCTATGGCGTCCTCGCGCCAGCGGCCGATGGTGGCCTGTCGCCAGTCGCCGGAGGACTGGCCATGGGCGAAATGGTCGTAGCGGACGAAGGCCCAGCCGCGTTCGCGCGCGGCGGCGTCGAGCGCCAGCGCCTTGGTTCCCTCCATGTCCGAGCGGAAGCCGCCGACCCAGACGACAGTCGGCCCCGCGCCGTCCACACGCTGGAAGGCGAGGGTCTCGCCGTCGGGGCGCGTCAGTCGTTCGATGCTCATCCTGACCCTCTCGCCTGATCCGTCCGCGCCTGATAGCCAATCCCGAACCCCGACGCGAAGGCCCCGCGAACTTGATCCACACCGAACCATCGACCCTTGGGGGCGCGGCGCCCAGGGTGCTGCTGATCAGCCCGAACCGGATCGGCGAGCACGTCATCGCCTCGGGGCTGTGGGACGAGATCGGACGACGCTGGCCCGGCGCGCGGGTCACGGTGGTCGCCAGCGGCCCGACGGCGCCCTTCTTCCGCTCGGCGCCGGGGATCGAGCGGACTATCGTGATGGATAAGCGGCCGATGGCCGGTCACTGGCTGAGGCTGTGGCGGGGTCTGGCGGGGGGACGCTACGACGCCGTCATCGACCCGCGCGGATCCCTGACGGCCTGGGTGGTCCGGGCGAAGGAGCGCCGCATCTATCGCCGCGCCCTGGAGACCGGCCGGCCGAAGGTCGAGGTGATGGGGGCCCTGATGGGGCTGGACCACGCCCTGGAGCCGCGTCTCTACATCGACGATCGGGCCCGGCTGGAGGCGGAGGCGGTGCTGGTGCCGCAGCTGGCGGCGGGGCCGGGTCCCGGCCCGGTCCTGGCTCTGGCTCCCCTGGCGGTCCAGCCCGGCAAGAGCTGGCCCGCCGAGCGCTGGGGCGAACTGGTCTCCCGCCTGAAGGAGGACGCGCGCTTTCGCGGCTGGCGGTTCATGCCGGTGGGCGGACCCGGCGATCGGGCGGCCGCCGCACCGGCGCTGGGGGCGGCGGGAGAGCGAGCGATCGACTTCGTGGGCCGAGGAGACATCCTGGCCTCCGCCGAAGCCATCCGGCGCTCGGCGCTGTTCGTGGGCAATGATTCCGGGCTGATGCACGTGGCGGCGGCGGCCGGCGCGCCGACGCTGGGCCTGTTCGGGCCGACCGAGTGGTGGCTCTATGGACCGCGCGGCCCCCGGACGGCGATCCTCAGCGCGAACACCGAGCGGGGGCAGTTCCAGCCCATCGAGGCGCTGAGCGTGGATCAGGTCGTCGATGCGGTCGCGGCGCTGCGCGATCGCTATCCGCCCGAGACCGGAGCGCGGCCATGACCCCGGGGTCGCCCGTGTTGTTCGTCAACTCCGACCGGATCGGCGACTGTGTCATGTTCTCCGGCGTCATCGACGAGATCGGACGTCGGGTTCCGGATGCGCGGATCACCCTGGCCTGCGGTCCGACCGCCGCCCCTCTGTTCCGCGCCGCGCCCAGGGTGGAGCGGGTGATCCCCCTGCCCAAACGGCCCGCAGGCGGGCACTGGCTGGACCTGTGGCGCCAGACGCGCGCGACGCGCTGGCGGATGGTGGTCGACATCCGGGGTTCGGCCCTTGCGCTCGCGCTCCGGGCCGACGAGCGCCGGGTCTATCGCCGCAGTCTCGAGACGGGCCAGCCCAAGGTGCTGACCGTGACCCGGTTGATGGATGCGCCCGCGCCTCTGGACCCGTCGATCCACCTGGATGCGCGCGCGCGCGCCGACGCGGCGGCGGTTCTGGGGCCTGCGGATGGACCGATCCTGGCTCTCGCCCCCGTATCGACGGCGGAGGACCGCACCTGGCCCGCCGAGCGGTGGGCCGAGCTGGCGGCGCGCCTGGCCCGGGAGCCGCGCTTCGAGGGCTGGCGGTTCATGGCGGTGGGAGGTCCGGGGGACCGGGCCGCCGCCACGCCGCTGCTGCAGGCGGTCGGTCGTCGGGGGGTGGATTTCGTGGGGCAGGGCGACATCCTGGCCTCGGCCGCCGCGCTCGAGCGGTCATCGCTGTTCGTCGGCAACGATTCGGGGCTGATGCATCTGTCGGCGGCGGTCGGCACGCCGACGCTGGGCCTGTTCGGCCCGAGCGAATGGTGGCGAAAGGCGCCCTGGGGGCCCAAGGGGCGGGTTCTGGCGGTCAGCGACGACCCGGATCGCCGGCCGCCCATCACCGATCTGACGGTGGATCAGGTTTTCGCCGCCGTGGTGGATCTGCACGACGCCCACGGGGGCTGAGGCGTCAGGCGATCACGGCCGCGGCGTGTTCGAGCATGAGCACGGACGCGTAGAAGGTCGCGGTGAATGAGGCGCAGAAAAAGAAGGCGTCGCGCCACAGCTGGCGACGCGGCCGGGCCTGAAGGCTCGGCGGCAGGCGGACAGGCAGTTCCCTCATGACGCGACCCCGCAACGAAACCTCGGGACTATCGCCCCGGTTTCCTGATGCTGCGTGAACAGGAAGGGTGAACGACGGATTCGCCATGCCGCTGCGGCCTCGGCGCTCTGGCCCCGCGCGTGGCGACGGATTAGGTGTCTGCCATGCCTTCCGCCGACAGCCCGCAGGACGTCTTCAAGCGCGCGCTCGCCCATGCCGCGCGGGCCCTGGCCGAGCAGCCGGAGCTCGAAGTGGTGTTCGGGTCCGAGGGGCCTCGGCTCGCGGAGGGCGTGCTGACCTTGCCGCATCCGCCCCGGACGGCGTCGGAGGCCGAGAGTGCGACGCTGAGGGGGCAGGCGGACCGGCTGGCGCTGCGGCTGGCGAACCACGACGCCGGTGTGCATGCGCGCGGTCGTCCGTCCGACAGCCGGGCGGCCGAGGTGTTCGACGCGGTGGAGCAGGCGCGGGTGGAGGCGCATGGCTCGCAGTCTCTGGCGGGCGTGCGGGCCAATATGGACGCGGCGCTGCTGACCCGGCTGGAGAAGATGGGGGCGCTGCGGGTCACGGACGCCGAGCGGGTGCCGGTGCCGGAGGCGGTGGCGCTTCTGCTGCGCGAGCGGGTGACGGGTCGGCGCAGTCCGGATGGAGCCGGGGCCATGCTGGACCTCGTGCGTGAGGCGCTGGAGGGCAAGGCGGGCGCCGAGCTGGATGCGCTGGCGGCCCAGGCGGGGGACCAGGCAGCGTTCGGCGCGGCGATGAGGGACGTGCTTCGGGCGCTGGATCTGGATCCCGGCGACGGGCGCGGCGACGATGCGTCGGAAGACGCAGGCGAGGAGGAGCCGGAGCCGCAGGCCCCTGACCCCTCCGAGGACGATCAGCAGGACGAGGAAGACGACGGCGGCGGGGACGGCGGCCAGTCGATGGACGGGCGGTCCGAGGACCAGACCTCCGAACAGGACCGCGAGGCGCAGCAGTCCGGCCAGCCCGCCGAGCGCGACGGCGACCAGGCCGACGACGGTCCGGACGTGGCCGAAGGCGCCCTGCCGAACCGTCAGGAGAACGCCGACGACGGGCGGGCGATCGACGCCTATCGGGTGTTCACGACCGCCTTCGACGAGGTGATCGACGCGGCCGATCTGTGCGATCCGATGGAGCTGGAGCGGCTGAGGAGCCTGCTGGATCAGCAGCTGACCGTGCTGTCGTCTGTGGTGGCGCGGCTGGCCAACAAGCTGCAGCGGCGACTGATGGCCCAGCAGAACCGGTCCTGGGCCTTCGACCTGGAGGAAGGCGTGCTGGACACCGCGCGCCTGACCCGGATCATCACCGATCCGACCAGCCCGCTGAGCTTCAAGGCCGAGAGCGAGAGCCCGTTCCGGGACACGGTCGTGACCCTGCTGCTCGACAACTCGGGGTCCATGAGGGGGCGGCCGATCATGGTAGCGGCGGTGTGCGCGGACATCCTGGCGCGGACGCTGGAACGGTGCGGGGTCAAGGTCGAGATCCTGGGCTTCACCACCCGCGCCTGGAAGGGCGGACAGAGCCGCGAGGCCTGGATCACGGCGGGCAAGCCGCCGATGCCGGGGCGCCTGAACGACCTGCGCCACATCATCTACAAGGCCGCCGACGCGCCGTGGCGGCGCGCCAAGAAGAACCTCGGCCTGATGATGCGTGAGGGGCTGCTGAAGGAAAACATCGACGGCGAGGCGCTGGAATGGGCGCACGAGCGGCTGATCGCCCGGCCCGAGCAGCGGCGCATCCTGATGGTGATTTCCGACGGCTCGCCGGTCGACGATTCCACTCAGTCGGCCAATGCGGCGCTGTATCTGGACAAGCATCTGCGCCAGGTGATCGAGCGCATCGAGACGCAGTCGCCCGTCGAGCTGATCGCCATCGGCATCGGCCACGACGTGACGCGCTGGTATCGCCGGGCGGTGACGATCGTCGATGTGGAGCAGCTGGCAGGCGTCATGATCGAGAAGCTGGCGGAGCTGTTCGAGGCGGTGCCGAAGGAGACGAGCGGGCGCGGCGGGCGGCGCGGCCTGAAGCGCGCGGCGTGACGCGTTTGGCGCTGCGGGGCCTGGTCGCGGCTATCTTGCTGGCGGCGGCGGCCTGCGCCGGGGTCGCCACCTCGACGCCCCAACCGGCAGGCCCGGACGTACCGATCCGGGTCGAGGCGCTGAGAACGCCTCTGGGCATCGGCGGAGCGACCTTGGCCCCTGGCGTGCGTTACGCAGGCGGACTGACGCTGCGGGGGTCGCACCTGCAAGGCCTGTCGGACATCAAGATCGAGGGCGACCGGGCGTGGATCGTCAGCGACTTCGGCGATCTGATCCGGCTGACGCTGAGGTTCGATGGCGCGGGCCGTCTCGTGGGGGCCGACCAGGGCGCGCGGCGGGTGCTGTCCGATGCGGACGGAACAGCCCTGACATCCAAGGCGCGAGCGGACGCCGAGGGGCTGGCCCTCCTCCCGGACCGCCGCGTGCTCGTGGCGTTCGAGGGAGAGCACCGCATCTGGTCCTACGGCGCGCAGGGCCTCGAGCGGCCCGTCGCGGTCGCGGTGCCCCGGGTCGATCCGCCGCTCAACGAGGGCTTCGAGGGGTTGGCGACGGCGCCGGGTGGATGGCTGGTGCTGGCCGAAGGCGGCGGGGGCTGGCTGTGTGACGCGCGGGCCTGCGCCGACTTCGGCGATCTTCGCCCGTCGGACGGCTATCGCTTCACCGGCGCGGATCGCGATCCGACGGGCGAGGGCTGGTTCGTGGTGGAGCGGCGGTGGGCGCCGCCGCTCGATCTGCGGATGCGGGTGCGGCGATTGTCGGCCGAGGGAAGGCTGTCGGAGCCGCTGATCGAACTGCGGCCTCCGGCGTCGGTCGACAACTTCGAAGGCGTCGCGGCCGTGGCGACGGCGGGCGGGGCGCGGCTCTATCTGCTCAGCGATGACAACGCCAACCCGTTCCAGAGGACGCTGCTGCTGGCGTTCGACGTGGTCAGACCCGCTCCGACACCTTGATCGCGGCCTTGCAGCCGGCCTGGATGACGGCGCTGAGGAGCCGATAGGCGGGGGCCTCGCGGCTGCCGTGCTCTATGGCGTGGTCGTGGTGGGCCAGTTCCTCCTCGCGGAACTTCGTCAGCTCGGCGGCGAGCTCCGGATCGCGGTCCTTCAGCTCCTCGATCTGGTCGGCGTAGTGCTGCTCGATCACCGCCTCGACCGCCTCGGTGCAGGCATGGGCCGCCTTCTCGCCCATCAGGGCGGTGACGGTGCCGAGTCCGGTCGCCGCGATCGACCAGAGCGGCAGGAGCGCGGTGGGTCGGACCTGGTGTTCGTTCAACAGGGCGTCGAAGCGGTCCTTGTGGACCTGCTCGCCCGCCTTCATCTCGGCCATGTCGGCGGCGATGTCGGCCTTGCCGGGGGCGAGGGCGAAGACCCGCTGCTGCGCCTCGTAGATCTTCACCGCCCCGTATTCGCCGGCGTGATCCACGCGCAGGATCTCGGCCAGTCGCGCTCGCGTCGCGCCCCGGCCCGGGCGGGGCAGGGGAATGCGGCGGTCAGTTCCGGGGTGCTCGGGCATCCTTGGGCCTCTTGGCGGCGATCAGGCTGAACCCGGCCAATGCGGCCGAGATCAGGGCGTTCCATCCCGCCATGCTCAGCCCCAAAAAGCGCCATGTCACGGCGTCGCACATGACGACCCGCTGCGGCTCGCCGACGCCGAGCGCCAGCGACGTCAGAGCCTCCAGATCGGCTCCGCCCCCACCGCCTGCGCAAAGGGCGGGCAGCTCCCACCACTTCATCTCGCCGCCCGCGTGGAAGCCGGCCGTGATGGCTCCCGTGGCGAAGACGGACGCCAACAGGAAGGCGGCGATGCGGGGCGACCCGCGCCGGGACCCGCTGACCAGCGCCCACAGGGTGGCGATCAGGGCGACGGCGACCGCGCCCCAGTACACCTCGCGCTGTTTGAGGCAGAGGTTGCAAGGGGCCAGCCCCAGCACCCGTTCGCTGAAGTGGGCGAAGCCCAGCATGGCCAGCGAGATCGCGAGCGCGAAGGCGGTCCACCAGCGGGTCAGCAGGCGATAGAGGCTCATGTCGGCGACCCTAGCCTTATCCCGTGAAGCGCGCCATCAGGCCGACGGCCCAGCCCGCGCCGAGGAAGAACCCGGCCGCCACGATGGCGATCGCGCTCGCCCAGCCGACGGCCACAGTCGCTCCGGCCGCCACGAACAGCCCGTCCCTCTGGATCAGGCCGACCGAGAGAAGCGCCAGCGCCACCGAAGGGACAGTATTGGTCATGGGCAGCACGATGGTGACCGTGGCCAGGATCATGAACAGGGCGGCGAGACGCTCGGCGATCCCGGTGGTGAAGATCTTGAGGCGGGGCCGCGACAGCCGTTCCAGCCAGCCCATGCGCTTGACGGCGAAGTCCGCCATCCGGTCCAGCATGGACTTGGACACGGTGCGCTTCAGCAGGGTTTCCGGCAGCCAGGGCTCCTCCCGGCCCGCCAGCATCTGGCCGGCGAGCAGCAGGATCGGCACGCCCACGATCTGGGGCACGCCGTAGAGCGCCGGCACGAGGCAGGGGATGGCCAGGATCAGGATCATCAGGCCGAACGCCCGCTCATCCAGCCGGTCCCGGATTTGGCCGATGGTCAGGCCGTCGGGGCCGGACGCTTCGGCCAGGCTGGCGACCAGGCCGATGAACCCCTGATGCGGGTCGTCTGAGTGGCGGTTCGGGGCGGAGTCTCGGGCGGCGCTCGACATGAGGCGTGCCCTAGCGAAAAGACGCTTCGGTGGCGAGGCGCTATTGCAGGCTGCCGGACCGCCAGAGGCTGCGGGTCAGGGGTTCGGTGAGGTAGGCCAGCGCGCTGCGCTGACGCAGCAGGACCACGACTTCGACCGGCATGCCCGAGCGGATGTCCTCGGCGGAACGGCCCAGGCGTCGCAGCTCCTCGGCCGGGACGACGATCTGTGCGCGATAGTGCCTCTGGCCGGTGCGCTCGTCCTCGAAGGTGTCGGCCGAGATGCGCGTGACCTGGCCGTGCACCAGGGGCGGGTCGCGGTCGCGCAGGCTGGGGAAGCGGACCTCGGTGCGCAGGCCGACGCTGACGTTGTCGATGTCCTGGGGGTTGATGCGCGCGACGATGACCTGGGCGGCGCTTTCGGGGACGATCTCCATCAGGGTCTGGCCGGGCTGGATGACGCCGCCGACGGTGAAGGCCGTCAGGCCGACGACCTGGCCGTCGACCGGGCTGCGGATCTGGCCGCGCTCGATCTGGCGCCGCACGTCGAGCCAGCGCGGCGTGAGTTCGTTGATCTGGACCTCGACGAGCTTCAGCTGATCGGCGACCTCTTCGATGAGGCGGGTGGAAACGCCGCTGATCTGGAGCCGCGTCTCGCCGATCTGCTCGGCGGTGCGGGCGACCTGGGCGCGCAGCGAGCCGAGCTCGCCGTCCAGCGCGGCGGCGGTCCGCTCCAGGGCGCGAACGCGGTTCTGGGGCGCATAGCCTTGGGCCGCCAGCGCCCGGAGCCCTTCGAGTTCCTCGGCCAAAAGGCGCTGCTGTTCGAGGTTCGAGGCGATCTGGCGCTCATAGCCCAGCTGCTGCTCGCGCAACTGACCGACGCGCTGGCCGAGCACGCCGGATTCGGTCGAGCGACCCGACCGCCGGGCGGCGAACTGCTGTTGCTGCAGGCGGAAGGCCTCGTCGGCGAGACTCTGATCCTGCGGCGAGAGATCGGCGAAGGCGGAGGGGCGCGGCACGGCGGCCAGGCCGTCGCGCTCGGCGATCATGCGCGCCCGCTGGGCCTCGAGAGACAGCACCTGCGCGGCCAGACCGCGTTCCGTGGCCTCCAGATCGCCGGTCGACAGCTCGACCAGGACCTGACCCCGGCGCACCCGGTCGCCTTCGGCCACGTTGAGGCCGCTGACGACGCCGCCTTCCCGATGCTGGACCGCCTGACGATTGCCCGAGACCTCGACCTGGCCCGGCGCGAAGGCCCCGGCGTCCAGAGGCGCGAAGGCCGCCCAGCCGAGGAACAGCACGAAGAAGGCCAGCACGACCCCGCCGCCGATCATCAGCTCGCGGCGCGGCGAATCCGGCTCGGCGGCGTCGACGGGGGCGGGCAGGTCGCTCGCGCTCATGACGCCACCTGCTGCACGATCCGGCGATCGGTGCCGAGCCAAGCCAGAACCTCCTCGCGCGGGCCTTCCTTCTGGATGACGCCGTCGCGCAGAACCGCGAGGCGGTCGATGCGCGACAGGACCCCGGCGCGGTGGGCCACGACGACGACGGCGGCGCCCCTCTGGGCGCTGGCCAGGATCGCGTTCATCAGCGCGGTCTCGCCCTCCTGGTCGAGATTCGAGTTCGGCTCGTCCAGCACCAGCAGAACCGGATCGCCATAGAGAGCGCGGGCCAGGGCGACGCGCTGGGCCTGGCCGGCGGATAGCCCCGCCCCCATCGGGCCCAGCTCGGTGTCATAGCCGTTCGGCAGCCGCAGGATCATCTCGTGCGCCCCCGCGAGCGACGCCGCCGCGACGGCGCGGGCATCCACCACGGCGGGGTCCTCTCCCGCATGGCGCTGGAAGCGCGAGATGTTGTCCTTGATCGACCCGGGAAACAGCCCCGGCGACTGGGGCATGTAGCCGATGAAACGGGCGAGCTCGTCGCTCTCGCGGTTCTGGTAGTCCGAGCCGTCCAGGCGCACCGTCCCGGCGACGGGCTCGAGCGCGCCGGCGATCACCCGGGCCAGGGTGGTCTTGCCCGAGCCGCTGGGTCCGATGACGCCCAGCGTCTGGCCGGGCTCCAGCCTCAGATTGACGGCCCGCAGCTGGGGCCTGTCGCCGCCCGGCAGCTGGACGGTGGCGTTCTCGACCGCCAGGCGGCCCAGGGGCGCGGGCATGGCGGTGCGGTCGCGCTCGTGATCGGCGGTCTCGACGAAGAGATTGACCAGGTTGGTCCAGCCCGTGCGCGCCTGGACCAGCAGCGACCAGCTGCCCACCAGCAGCTCGATCGGCGCCACCGCCCGGCTGAGCAGAACGGAGGCGGCGATGATGGCGCCCGCCGAGATGTCGCCCCGAACGGCCAGAATGGCCGCCAGCCCGAGCGCGGCCGACTGGAGGGCGAGGCGCACGAACTTGATGGCCCCGCTGTAGCGGCCGCCGGTCAGCTGGGCTTCCAGATTGCCCTCGGCCGCCGCCCGCCGCTGGATCAGCTGGCGGGCGATGGAGGCGCGCCGCATGCCGAGCGCGCGCAGCGTCTCGGCCTGGTGGGTGAAGCTGTCCTGGGCGCGCAGGGCCTCGTTCATGGCCTGGGTGGCCGCCTTGATGCGAGGACGGCTGTCCATCTCGTTCAGCACGGCCAGGCCGATCAGCACCAGCCCGCCGAGCAAGGTCAGAAGGCCCAGCCACGGATGGATCAGGAAGCAGGCCCCCAGATAGATCGGCGTCCAGGGCGCGTCGAACACGGCCAGCAGCGCCTGTCCCGACACCGCCTGACGCACGGTCTCGAAGTCGCGGAGCGACTGGGCGCCCGAGCCCGCCGTGCGCGTCTCGATCACCCGCGACAGGATGGTCGGCGCCAGCCGCCGCTCCAGCCGCAGCGCCGCGCGCATCAGGAGCCGTCCCCGCACCCAGTCGAGCAGGGCGAGACTGCCGAGCGCGAGGAGCGCGGCCCCGGTGATCAGCGCCAGCGTGGTCAGGCTGCCGGTCGGCACGACGCGGTCGTAGACCTGCATCATGTAGAGCGTCGGCGTCAGGTAGAGGATGTTCACGAAGGCGCTGAAGGCCGCGACCCACACGAGGTGGGTCCGGCAGCTCTTCAGGGCCTCGGCGAGGGGTTCGGACCCCTTGGGAAAAGACAACAACACTCGACCCGTCCGGTTTCGCCCCGATGGGGCGGGACCATAGCGGCAAACGCCAGCGAAATCATCGCCGAAGCGGCGCGGCCCCGGCGGCCGGGCGGATCAGTCGCGCAGCAGCTCGTTGATCGCGGTCTTGGACCGCGTCTGGGCGTCCACCCGCTTGACGATGACGGCGCAGTACAGCGACGGCCCGCCGTTCGGGTCGGGCAGGGCGCCGGGGGCCACGACGGCATAGGGCGGCACCTCGCCGCGCGTGATCTCTCCGGTTGCCCGATCGACGATCTTGGTGGTGGCCGAGATGTAGACGCCCATGGCCAGGACCGCGCCCTGGCGGACGATGACGCCCTCCACGACCTCGGAGCGGGCGCCGATGAAGCAGTCGTCTTCGATGATGGTCGGATTGGCCTGAAGCGGCTCCAGCACCCCGCCGATGCCCACGCCGCCGGACAGGTGCACGTTCTTGCCGATCTGGGCGCAGGATCCGACCGTGGCCCAGCCGTCGACCATGGAGCCCTCGTCGACGTAGCCGCCGATGTTCACGAAGCTGGGCATCAGCACGACGTTCTTGCCGATGAAGGCGCCCTTGCGGACGATCGAGCCCGGAACGGCGCGGAAGCCGGCCTCGCGGAAGTCGTTGGCGGTCCAGTCGCCGAATTTGTTGGGCACCTTGTCGTACCAGGGACCGACGCCGGGGGCCGGCGAGGACAGGCCCCGGTCGCCGCCGCGCATGATCTCGTTGTCGTTCAGCCGGAAGGACAGCAGCACCGCCTTCTTCAGCCACTGGTGCGTGGTCCAGGTCCCGTCCTCGCCGCGCGAGGCCACGCGGGCCTTGCCGGAATCGAGCAGGTCCAGCGCGGTCTCGACCGCCTCGCGGGTCTCGCCGCGGGTGGAAGGGGTCAGTTCTGTGCGGATGTCCCAGGCCGCTTCGATGGCGGCTTCGAGCGAGGCGTGTTGGCTCATGCGGCGTCTCTCAGGGGGAGGGGTTCGAGGAAGCTAAGCAGATCAGGGGCCTTGGCGTCGACCCAGTCGCCGGCGACGCGGCCCGTGCTCTGCAGATGCTCGGCCGTGGCGATCAGGACGGTGGTCATGCCCAGCGCTTTTGCGGGCTCGAGATTTTTGGGCGTGTCCTCGAAGAAGACGGCGCGGCGCGGGTCGATGTCGAAGCGGTCCAGGAACCGGCGGAAGGTCGAGGGCGCGGGTTTGGGCGTCAGGTCCATGTCCTCGATGGCGAAGACGCCGTCGAACAGGTCGGTGATTCCGATCCGCTCCAGCACCCGCGCGGCGTGACAGCGCGCCCCGTTCGTCAGGACGAAGCGGCGGCCGGGCAGGCGGGCCAGGGCCTCGGCCATGCGCGGGCTGGGCTCCAGACTGTCCAGCGGCACGTCGTGGACCTCGCGCAGGAATCTCTCCGGATCGACGGCGTAGTTGGCCATCAGGCCCGCCAGGGTCGTGCCGTGCTCGTCCAGGAAGGACCGCTGCAGGACCCGCGCCTCGTCGGCGGGCAGGCCGACGGCGTCCACCATGAAGGCGTTGATGCGCGCCTGGACCAGCCCCATCACCCCCTGCTCGGGCGGATAGAGGGTGTCGTCCAGATCGAAGATCCAGGCGTCGATGTGGGAGAGGTCGAGATGGCTCTCTCCCTCCCCGGCACGGGGAGGGTGGTCGAAGCGGAGCGAAGACCGGGTGGGAGCGGCCGGGTGATCCAGGTGGCCCGCACCGCCAAGTCGGGCCGCCCCCACCTGGTCGCTTCGCGACCTGTCCTCCCCCGGTGGGGGAGGAAAACCTTCGGCGCCCGCGGCCTTCACGCCTTCACCAGCGTTCCGGCGCCGTATTCGGTGAACAGCTCGACCAGCATGGCGTGGGGGCGCCGCCCGTCCAGGATCACCACAGCCTCGACGCCCGCGCGCACGGCCGCCATCGCCGTCTGAAGCTTCGGGATCATGCCGCCCGACGCCGTGCCGTCGTCGATCAGGGCTTGCGCCTCGGCGACCGTCATCTGGCGGATGATCTGGCCGTCCTTGTCCAGCACGCCCTTGACGTCGGTCAGCAGCAGCATGCGCTTGGCGTTGAGCGCGCCCGCGACGGCCCCGGCAACCGTGTCGGCGTTGACGTTGTAGGTCTGGCCGTCTTCTGCGACGCCGATCGGGGCGATGACGGGCACCCAGTCGTCGGTCTCCGACGCGATCAGGCCGGCGATCAGCTTGGGGTCCACCTTCGTCGGCTCGCCCACGAAGCCCAGGTCGACCTCGTGCTCGATCAGGCTGTCGGGGTCGCGCTTGGTGCGGGTGGTCTTCTCGACCGTCAGAAGGCCGGCGTCCTTGCCCGACAGGCCGACGCCGCGCACGTCGGCCTCCTTGCCCGCGACCGAGATCCAGTGGGCGATCTCCTTGTTGACCGCGCCCGACAGGACCATCTCGGCGACCGCCATGGTGTCGGCGTCGGTGACGCGCAGGCCGTCGACGAAGTTCGACTTGACCCCCGCCTTGGTCAGCATGGCGCTGATCTGCGGTCCGCCGCCGTGGACGACGACCGGGTTCACGCCCATGAGTTTCAGCAGCACCACGTCGGCCGCGAATTGCTTCGCCACGGCGACCTCGCCCATGGCGTGGCCGCCGTATTTGATGACCACGGTCTCGCGGTCGTAGACCTGGATGTAGGGCAGGGCCTCGGCCAAGGTCTTCGCCGTCGCCCAGCCGCGTTCTTCCGATTGCCGTTCGGTCTCGTCCATGGGCGGCTCCGTAGCGGGCGGAGGGGCGCGTGTCATCCTTGCGACGCGCGGAAGGACTGTCGACGCCTGACGGTGAAGACGTCGACTTGTTTAAGTGGCGCGGCCTTGTGAAAGCCTCTGCGATCAGACCCGGCCGCTTGAGGGAGTTGCCATGCGCTCACGGGCCGCTAAAGCAACCGCCTATGGCCATTTGCCCGGTGATCATGTGCGGTGGAGCCGGTACGAGGCTTTGGCCCGCGTCGCGACCCTCACGCCCGAAACAGTTCATCCCCTTGGCGGGCAACCGGTCTCTGTTCCAGGAGACGGCTGAACGTGTCGCGCCGCTGGCCGGAGATCGCGGCCGCATGATCGTGGTCGGCGGCGCGGCTCATCGCGCCTCGATCCTGGAACAGCTGAACGATCTGGATCTGACGGCCCAGGTTCTGCTGGAGCCGCAGGCACGAGACTCGGCCGCTGCGATGGCCGCCGCCGCGCTTTGGGCGGAGCGGGACGACCCCGAGGCCATTCTGGTGTTCGTCGCATCCGACCATCACATCCCTGATCATGAAGCCTTCAGGGCTGCGATCGGTCAGGCCGTTGACAGTGCGCGGGCGGGTCGGGTGGTGACCCTGGGCGTGGCCCCTACCGGGCCTTCCCAGGCTTATGGCTACATCAAGCCCCAGGGACGTGGGCTCTCGGCGGTGGACGCGTTCGTCGAGAAGCCGGATCGGCGTCAGGCGGAGGAGTACATCAAGGCGGGTTGCCTCTGGAACAGCGGTAACTTCATCGTATCCGCCGCCATCCTGATCGAGGAACTTCAGAAGCATGCGCCCGCCGTCCTCGCCGCCGCCGCCGCCGCGCTGCCCGCGAAAGACGACCGTGAAGCTCGGGTTCAGCTCCTTGGCGAGGCCTTCGCGGAATCGCCTCGCATATCGATCGACTACGCCGTGATGGAGAAAACCCAGCGCGCCTCCGTGCTGGAAGTGGACTTCGCATGGTCCGATCTCGGCACATGGGACGCCATCGCCGGCATGGGAGAGGGTTCGACGGGCGTGCACGTGCTCGAGGACGCCGAGGGCTGTCTGGTGCGAGCGCCGGACGGGGTTATGGTCGCCGCCGTTGGGGTCCGCAATCTCGGCATCGTGGTTGAGGACGACGCGGTTCTGGTTTGCGACCTCTCCCAGTCTCAGGATGTGAAACGCATCGTCGAGCGGATCAAGGTCGTTTCGCCGCGGCACCTCGACTTTCGTCTGCCGGAACCCGAGCCGTTCGCGGCGGATGCGGCCAGGTTCGCCGACTGGCTCCGGTTGAAGGCCCTGCCCGTCTGGTCGACCCTGGGTCAGTCTCCTAACGGGGCCTTCGCCGAGGTTCTTACCTTGGACGGCCGGTCGCTTGATCTGCCGCGCCGTGCGCGGGTGCAGGCCCGCCAGATCCAAGTCTTCGCCTCGGCCGGACAGTTGGGGTGGAGAGGCCCCTGGCGCGAGGTCGTGCGTCGGGGTCTGGACCGACTTTACGCGGAATACCTTCGTCCCGACGGCCTGTGCCGAACCCTGCTCACGAAGAACGGCGAGCCCCTGGACGAGACAGCGATGCTCTACGATCAGGCGTTCGTGCTCTTCGCCCTGGCCACAGCGCGCTCGGCGGGCATCGAGGATGCGAGTCTGGAACTGCGCGCGATCACGCTGCGGGAGAGGCTTCTAGCCGAGGCCCCGGCGTCCGGCGGCTTGGTGGAGGCGGGCGACCACCCGTATCAGTCCAACGCCCATATGCATCTTCTGGAAGCCTGTCTGGCCTGGGAGGAGGCCGACGGCGACGATCATTGGCGGAAGCTGGCTGATCGGGTCGTCAACCTGGCCCTCACGCGGTTCATCGATCCTGTCGGCGGCTTCGTGCGCGAGTACTTCGACGCCGACTGGGCGCCGGCGCCTGGAGAGGCAGGTCGGCTGGTCGAGCCCGGACACCAATTCGAGTGGGCCTGGCTTCTGGCGCGTCACGGTCGCGCCCGCGGCGACGAAGCTTCTCTCGCCGCGGCCCAATCGTCGTACGCCTTCGGTCGGCGCGGCGTGTCGGATCGACCCGTGATTGCGCTCGACGCGCTCAATGACGACGGCTCGGTCCGTAGCCGGCGCGCCCGCCTTTGGCCCCAGACCGAATGGCTGAAGGCCAGCCTGATCCTGGGCGAAACGGCGGATGAGGATCAGCGCGAGGCCCTGTTCGCGGATGCCGAGAGCGCGCTGAGGGCGCTCTGGCTCTATTTGACGCCGGAGGGGCTATGGCGGGACAAGCACCTTCCGCGAGGGGGCTTTCTCGATGAGCCCGCGCCGGCGACCTCGCTCTATCACATCACAGCGGCTTTCGCCCAGTTGAGGGACACCCAGAGAAGCGCAGGCCTGCGAGATGTCGTCGATCTGACGCTCTCTTGATCGCGGGTCGATAACGCGCAGTTGTCCGGTTAACCCAAGACTTGACTTGAGGTCGTCCGGCAACCGGCTAACCTGTAGAAGCAACGGATAGTCGTGGGGTCACGCGTCATGCCTGCCAACAGCCGCTGGGCGACCGAGGACCTCCTCGTGCCCTTTCGCGATGTGTCCAGCCGGTCGTTCAGCCAGACGGTCGAACCGTTCGGCTCCGTCGACGGCTATCTCGCCTGCGGCTGCTGCGGGCGGTTCCATGCGGTCTTCGACGACGGGGCGGGTCCGCTCGCCTTCCTGAACGGCGACGACCGCGGCGGCGTTTCAGGCAGCAAGCCCTCGCTGACCGTCACGGGCGCCGCGGCGCAGCTGACGCGCACCAATGCGAGCTGGGCCAACGGTCTGGGGCAGGCGACGACCGTTGACTTCGCCTTCCGTTCGACCGCGCCTGCGACCATGCCGAGCGACACCGAGGGGTTCAGCCGATTTTCGGCCGCCCAGATCACGGCGACGCTCCTTTCGCTGCAGAGCTGGTCCGATGTGGCGAACATCACGTTCAACCGCGTCGATGACGGCGACGGCTATTCGAACAACGCCACCATGTTGTTCTCCAACTACTCGACGGGCGAGGACGCGGCGGCCGCCTTCGCCTATCTGCCCGGCAACCGGTCGGTGGCCTCGAACGCCGGGGACGTCTGGATCGATGTCACCCTGTCCTACAACGCCACGCCGGTCGCTCTCGGCTACGGCTTTCAGGTGCTGACCCACGAGATCGGCCACGCCATAGGTCTCTCGCACCCCTCCAGCTACAATGCGGGCGCGGGACAGCCGCTGTCCTACTCCAATAACGCCAGCTATTACGAGGACACGCGGCAATACACCGTGATGAGCTACTTCTCGGAGTCGAACACGGGAGGCTCCTTCGGCGGTCGGTATTCAGCGGTTCCGCTGCTCGACGACATCGCCGCGGCCCAGCGGCTGTATGGCACCAATATGACCACTCGGACCGGCGACACGGTCTACGGCTTCAACTCCAATGCCGGACGGTCCTGGTTCGAGGCGACCGGTTCAGCGACCGCCCTGATCTTCGCCGTCTGGGACGCCGGCGGACAGGACACCTTCGACTTTTCGGGCTACTCGCAGAACCAGGTCATCGACCTGCGCCAGGGGGCGTTCTCGAACGTCGGGAGTCTGATCGGCAACGTGGCCATCGCGGTCGGCGCGGTCATCGAGACGGCCATCGGCGGTTCCGGCAACGACACGATCTACGGCAACGCGGGCGACAACACCCTGACCGGGAACGCCGGCAACGACACGATCGACGGCGGCCTGGGCGTGGACACGGTCGTCTACAGCGGATCGCGGTCGGCCTATACCGTCACCTGGAACGGGCGGGTCGGCACCGTCACGGGGCCGGACGGCACGGACACCCTGACCAACGTCGAGTTCCTGCGCTTCGCCGACCAGACGATCGCCGCTGCGCCAACCGGCGGCCTGATCGTCAGTGGCGACATCACCAACAACGTCATCATCGGCACCGACCTGGCCGACACCCTGAACGGGGGAGGCGGCGACGACAACCTGACCGGCGGCGGCGGCAACGACACGCTGAATGGCGGGCTCGGCAACGACACGATCAGCGGCGGGGCGGGTGACGACCTGATCGTCGGCGGTTTAGGGAACGACAATCTTTCGGGGGGCGACGGGTATGACGTGCTTGATTACTCGGCGACCACAGGGGGAATAACGGTCAATCTTTCGACCGGGACTGCGAGCGGCGCGGCGGGAACCGACACCCTGTCGGGGTTCGAGGAACTCCGGGGAGGAACCGGCAACGACACCCTGACGGGCGACAACCAGAACAACCGCATTGTGGGCACCGCCGGGATAGACACGCTGAACGGTCTCGGCGGCGACGACACCTTGGTCGCGGGAGACCCCGTCGCCGCCGGCGGCGCACCCCACGTGATCAAGCCTCAGTCGACCGTTAACGCTACGCGAGCCACGGCGGTCTCTCTCGACAATGCTTTCGACGTCGTAGCTCGAGACGGCGTGCACAACGCCACGACCGTGCCCCACGCTACCGTCGTCGCAACGACGCACGGCGGCCGGGAGTACTACGCCTTCACCGCTATCGGCGGGACCTCCATCTCCATCGATATCGACAACGCCTCCTTCGACAGCGTCGTGCGTATTTATGACGCGAACGGGACCTTGCTGGCCACCAATGACGACGGATCGGTCGGCGCGGACAGCGGGCCTGCGACCGACTCGGGGCTGACCTTCGCCGTTCCGAGCGGGGGGATTTACTACATCGAGATCTCTCGCTGGGTCAGCGGCGCGGACTCCACACTCGAGGTCGATAACGCTCCGGCAGGGCAGACCTACACCATGCACGTTTCTGCGCCAGGTCATGCGGTCGTGGCGGCCGTCCTGACCGGGTCGACCTTGAACGGCGGCGATGGAAATGACGTTCTGATCGGCAGCAGCGGCGTCGACATCATGAACGGGGGTGATGGCGACGATACGATCAGAACCGGAGCCGGAGACGATGTGATCGACGGAGGCCAGGGCCTCGATACCGTCGTTGGCTTCACGGGTTCCCGAGCGCAATACACGATCACGACCGAGGGCGGCGTAACGACCGTGAGTCACGCATCTTCGGGCGTTCAACGCTTGACGAATGTGGAGCGTATCCAGTTCGCCGACCAAACGGTGACCCTTGCCGGACTCACCTTGGCGGGAACCGCCAACGGCGAAACCCTGAGCGGCGGCGATGGTGATGACACTCTATCCGGCTTGGGCGGCGCCGACACGCTGAACGGCTTCGGTGGAAACGATATCCTGATCGGCGGGTCGGGCAATGACATCATGGACGGGGGAGCGGGCGTCGATACGATCGAGCTCGAGGGTTCCGCTGATCGGTACTTCTTCGAGCGGACTCAGGACGGCTGGCGAGTCTACGATGGACCAGTCGACGTCGATACGGTCCGAAACGTGGAGCAGGTTCGTTTTGGATCTGGAGCAGCGGTGACGATCGATGTCGCCGCAGCCTCCAGCTTCGACGCGTTCAACTACATGGCCGGCTACGCCGATCTGCGGGCGGCATTCGCAAACTCTCCCGGCGAAGCCTACAGGCATTACCTCTCCACTGGGCGTTTGGAGGGTCGATCCGCGGCTCCGTTCGACGCGGTCACCTATGTCGCGACCAATCGCGATCTGATCCCGTTTTACGGGTTCGACCTGCGTGGCGCGGCTCAGCACTATGTCCTTTACGGTTCGACCGAGGGCAGGGCGGTTCGGGGGTTCGACGCCCTGACCTACACGGCGTCGAACCGGGATCTCGCCCTCATCTTTGGGACAAACGCATCGGCGGCCGCCAGTCACTACATTCAATGGGGCTATGCCGAGGGGCGGGCGACGTCCGGTTTCAGCAGCCTGACCTACATCGCTTCGCACGTCGATCTCGCGAGGTCTTTTGGGACGAACGCGGCGGCCGGTCTTGATCACTATCTGAGCTATGGGGCGCGCGAAGGGCGGAGCGCGTCTGGTTTCGACCCGCTCCTGTATTCGGCCTCTCACCGGGATCTGGCCCTTGCCTTCGGGGTCAACGGGGCGGCCGGACTGGATCATTACCTCACCTACGGGGCGCGCGAGGGTCGAAGCATATCCGCGTTCGATCCGCTTCTGTATTCCGCGTCGCACCGCGATCTGGCGCTTGCCTTTGGGATCAACGCCGCGGCCGGACTGGATCATTACCTTGCCTATGGCGCGCGAGAGGGACGAAGCTCTGCGGGCTTCGACGCGCGACTGTACGCGGCCAGCTATGACGATCTGGCCAGAGCGTTCGGACTGGACGCCTCAGCCGCGCTGATGCACTACCTGACCGATGGCGCACGGGAAGGCCGGGCCACCCAGGGATTCGATGCTGTCGCCTATTTGCTCAGCTATTCGGATCTGGCTGGACTGAATGTGTCGGCCGCTCTGGATCACTGGTTGATCTACGGGGCGGACGAGGGTCGCCTGGGAGACAGGACCTTCGGTAGAGAGCAGACGACACATGTCATGCCGACCGGGCTCACGACCAGCGAGATCGGAGCCGTCGGGGACCGGGACTGGTTCTCCTTCGTCGGGCAACAGGGCGAGAACTATTCGTTGAGCCTGTCGCTCGGGACACTGTCTTCTGCCGCTCTGTCTGTCTTCGATGATCGCGGACGTCTCGTTTCGAGCACGACGACCAATCCACAAGGCCAGGCGGAGCTGAACCTCGCGCCCTCCGCCTCGGGCACTTACTACGTTGTGGTAAGCGGCGTCGGACCTGGGACTGGAAGCTACGGCGTGACGCTCTCCACTGCTCAAAGCGCGCCCCCTGACCAGAGCAAGCTGCTCGCTGATGACCCATGGGTCATGCCGCTGGAAGACGCGGTCACGGGTCCGTCCGCAAACGCCGAACTGGATCAGGTCATTGACACGGGGCTGGCGGCGGACGCCCTCCGCGAGGTTCTCGTTTCGCAGATGGACTGGCCGACGGGCGCGGGTGTCGTCGACGAACTCTTGTCGGAAAACGCCTCTTTGTCGGCGATAGGGCCCTTGGTGGACTACTTGCGGCCCTCTGCACACGAGGAACGAGGCGGAGGCGTTGATCCGCTCGGCATCCTCCATCCGCTCCCTTCCACAGACTGGTTCATACTCACCTGACGCGGTGTCCGACGGTAGCCGGCTTTCCGCCGGGGCTGCGTCGCAGCCTCGCAGGCGTGAAGCGGGCCGTCTCTGGCGCCTGCCGAAATCGCCGTCTCGCGGGCGTGCTGGTCGAGTTCGACCGTACCGTACGAGCACCCGACCTAAGTTCGTCGCGGTGGGTGACGATCAGGCCGGGCCAACCCCATGCAGCCGCGATGCCCGGCGATGACGATCGTGGAGGGCGCCGCATTCGGAGCATGGCGTTGAAGAGACGGCTGGGCTAAATCTCCCGGATCGTCGTCCAAGCCCCTGTGCATGAGCCTCCAGTCCCTTCAACAGCACCCCCGCATCATCGGCGCCCTGATGATGCGCGAGGTCATCACGCGGTACGGCCGCGAAGGCCTGGGGTTCATGTGGCTGGTGGGCGAACCCATGATCTTCGCCGTGGGCGTCCTCATCATGTGGTCCATCATCAAGCCGCCCTATGAGCACGGGGTGCGGCTCGGACCGTTCGTGGTTTCGGGTTACCTGTGCCTGCTCATGTTTCGACACATGATCAGCCAGTCGTTGAACGCTCTGCCCGCCAATATGGGCATACTCTATCATGAACGCGTGCGCCCGCTGCACATACTTCTGGCCCGTGCGGCCCTGGAGTTCTGCGGAGCGACATTGGCGTTCTTCTTGTGTTATCTGCTCGTCGTGGCCCTGGGTCAGGCGCAGGAGCCGCAGGATCTGGTTCTGCTTTACTCTGGCTGGTTGATCGTCACCTTTCACGCTTTCGGGCTGGCGCTCGTGTTCACGGGTCTGGCGATCAGGTACGACCTCTTCGAAAAGCTCACGGCGTTCCTGGGCTACGCGCTCATTCCCCTGTCAGGCGCCTTCGCAATGGCGGCTTGGCTGCCGCCCGACGTCAGAGAGGTCTATCTGCTCATTCCTTTTCCTCACGGCGTCGAGATGGTTCGAGCGGGGGTCTTCGGAGAGTTCGTCGAAACCCATTTCGATTTGCGCTATGCGCTGGCATGGGCGGTGGGACTGGTCGCCGGCGGACTGCTTCTGGTGGCGACCGGGCTCGACAGACTTGACGCGGAATGACGCGCAGCGCGCGTGAAGAGATAACAATATGTCTGAAGCAAAGCTGACCTACCTGGGCAAGCCCGAACTGGCTGGCCCGAAGACGCGACGGAGCCTGCCGGGCATCGCCCGCCGGGCGCCTCTCGCCTTCCTCCTGGTGGTCGTGGCGCCGACGCTCCTCGCCGTCGTCTACTATCTGCTGTTCGCCGCTCCGCGATATGTTTCGGAGGCGAAGTTCGTGGTGCGGGCTCAGGATCAGCAAAGCTCGCCCGTCGGTGGGCTGGGGGTCGCCCTGGAAACCGTGGGCATCACCAGCGCGGCCACTGACGCCTACATCGTTCACGAGTACATGACCTCCCGCGACGGTCTGCGACAGCTCAGGCAGCGCCTGGATGTCGACACCATGCTGGGCCGGGCGCCGCTGGATTTCATCGAACGTTATCCGCGCCCCTTCTCCGGCCGCACCGACGAGGATCTGTACGCAGCCTTCCAGCGGTTCCTCACGGTCGGGTACGATTCCTCGAACGGCATCAGCACTGTGCGGGTCGAGGCGTTCACTTCGGGGGACGCTGTGGCTATGGCCCAAGGGCTTCTCAGCGGCGGCGAGGCCCTGATCAACGAACTCAATGAACGCGCGGAACGCGACGCCATCGCATCCGCCGTCGTGCGGCGAGACAATGCCCAAGGTCAGTTGAGGGAAGCCCAGCTGGCGCTGACCGCGTTCCGCACGAGAGAAGGCATCGTCGATCCCGAGGTCACCGTCAGGGAGAGCGCGGCGCTGACCGGCAGCCTGTCGACGACGCTCGCCCAGCTGCGCGCCGAGCGTGCGCAGATCGCCGCCGAGGCTCCGCAGAGCCCGCAGCTGACGTCGCTCGACAATCGCATCCTGGCCTATGAGCGGCAGCTCGCGGTCGAGCAGGCGCGGATCGCGGGTCAGGCCGGGTCGGTGGCCGCGAAGGTCGGCGACTATCAGAGCCTGCTGTTGAATCAGGAGATCGCTGACCGCGAGCTGGCGGCCGCGACCAACGCGCTTTTGACGGCGCAGCAGACCGCTGATCGTCAGAAGCTCTATCTCGAGCGGGTCTCTGGCCCAAGTCGGCCTGACAAGGCGACCGAGCCCAAGGCCATTCGAGGTATTCTTCTTGTTCTCGCCACGATGCTGCTCATCTACGGGCTGGGTTGGCTGATCTGGTCGGGGGTGCGGGAGCACCGCCAGGAGAGCTGATGTTGCAGGCACTCAAGTTCGTGCCGGTCGAGGCGGAGCCGGGCCTCGTCGTCTCTAACGTCTCGAAGACCTATCCGTCCGCCAGCCGACCGGTGTTCTCGAACCTGAACTTCGAGCTCGGCCGATCCAGCCGTCTCGCCATTCTCGGCCGAAATGGCCAGGGAAAGTCCACGCTGATCAAGGTTCTGGGCGGCATATTGCCTCCGACCGAGGGGCATGTGGCCTGGTCGATGACACGATCCTGGCCGATCGGGCTGGAGGGAGGATTCCAGGGCAGCCTCTCGGGGCTGGACAACATTCGCTTCCTGTCCAGGCTCTATAAGAAGCCCTTTTCGGAGACCCTCGCGCGGGTCGACGACTTCGCCGAACTGGGCAAGAAGCTGCGGGAGCCGGTCAAGCACTACTCGTCAGGCATGCGGGCGCGCCTGGCGTTCGGCTTGTCTCTGGCGATCGAGTTCGACTGCTATCTTATCGACGAACTGGTCGCGGTTGGCGACGCCCGCTTCCAGGAGAAATGCGCTCAGGAGCTGTTCCAGCATCGGAAGGACCGCGCCTACCTGATGGCGTCTCACGACATGCACACGATCGGCCGCCACTGCTCACGCGCGCTGATCATCGAAAGCGGCAAGGCCAAGATCTTCGACGACATCGAAGAGGCGATCGACATCTACGTCTGGCTGCGCGCCGCATGAGCGGGTCGGAGACCACCGGCCGGATCGTCGTTTCTCCCACAGGCCGGTTCCAAACGTGGAAGGACGTCATTGTTCAGGCGTCCATTGACGCGGGCTTTATGATCGCCCCCGACGGCGCCTTGGTCCGTGACGATCCAGCTCCCGCTCGCGTGGTGATCCAGCCGGCGACAGCCGATCTTCCGGAGCCGGGAGGGCGACAGGTGAGCCTCGTCGTGGACCTGGATCAGGCGGCGCAATTGATCGGCGAGACGCTTGATCTCGAACCGCCGGAGAACCTCCGTGAGGCGACTCGTTGGTTGGCGTCGCTTCAAGCCGCCGGGGCAGATGTCGTTTATGCCGACGAGGCCGACATCGTGATTCCCGCCTTCGAGCTGATGCTGAAGCACCCGGATGGCGCCCAGCACATCCCCAGACCCGGCGGGTCGCCATCCGCCGAGGCTCTCAAACTCTATGCCCGAGAAGCCCAAGCAGAGATTTCGCCGAGCCTGCTCTTCTACGATCGGCGGTACGCAGGGCCTCCGGGCTGGATTGACCTCACTGGACGCCCGCGCCTTCTGGCGTTTGGGCCAACCCTCTGGTTGCCTCCCGGACAATGGGAGATGCGCCTGAAGCTGGAAGTCGAAGCCCACGCACAAGGACGGTGGTTCCAGATCGACTGGGGCACGCAAACGGCTTGCGATCATTTTGATTTCCGACCAGAACGCATGGGCGCATACGAAGTGGCGATGACGTTCGATTGGACCGAGTCCGCCCCAGCCGAGTTCCGCCTCAAGGTTTTCGAGGGTTGTTTCGAGGGGTCCATTCGTGTGCTCGGCCTGAAGATCGCTCGGGCGGCCAGTTGAGCAAGCAGGGAAACGGCGGTGGTTCCGTCGGACTGAATGATAAACTTTCTAACAGACCTGATGCGCGACGCGCGCCGCCAGCCTGCCAAGCGATCACGAGCGCACCCGGGCCTCGAGGGGGCCGGATCGCTGAACGAACGGCAGTCGTACTTTTATCTCGGCCCTGACGCTGCGATGACACGGCTGCTCGATGGCCATGTCCTGCTGGTGGATCCCCAGGACGAGAGTGTCGCTTCGCACCTGATCGCTCATGGATACTGGGAAAGCTGGATCTCGGACGTCGTCAGGCGGATTGTCGGACCTGGGGATCGGGTCCTGGAAATCGGGGCGAACTTTGGGTACTACACGGTCGCGATGGCCAGACGCGTCGGCGCCGACGGCAGCGTTGTCGCCTTCGAGGCCAATCCCCAGATCGCCGCGCTGCTGCGGCGAACCGTCGTTTTCAACGGCTATGCCGGCCGGGTCGATGTCCGGTCACAGGCCGCGCTGGACGCGCCAGGACATGTCCGGTTCGTGACGTCGAGGGTCAATGCGGGGGGTGGGCACGCCGCCCCCGCAGCCGCTCATCTGGATGAGGACCAAACCGTTGAAGTCGAAGCGGTCCGCCTGGATGACGTGGTGGTGGGCGATGTCGATTTCATCAGGATGGACGCGGAAGGTTCCGAACCCCTGATCCTCAAAGGCGCCGAGCGTCTGCTTTTGAACCCCAACATCCGCATCTGCATGGAATGGGACGTGCTGCAGATGAGTGGCCGCGCCTCCGTGCCGGATCTCGTTGATAGGCTCGCATCGCAAGGATTTCAGTTCTGGCGAATCGAGACCGACAGCACGCTGACGCTGACGTCTCCGGCAGAATTGACCACTCTGCCTCCCCACGATGTTGTCATCAGCCGTGTCCCGCCGCTCGGCGGGTGAGCACCCGAAGCGTCGATCGTGACTCCCGGCCGGATCGCAACTGCGAACCGCGAGGGGTGGCTGCGCCTTGCGGCGGCCGACGCGAGTTTCCGCGTGACGCTGGACACCGTTTCACTCCAGCCGATGAGACGCTAGAGGTCGTTGGCCCAGCTGCGCCGCTGTCGCGCGGCGAATGTCCCGAGAGCGGCCTTACGCGTGCAACGGTTGAAAGTCCTCTTTGTCAGCCATCTCGCCGATGACGCGGTCAGTCTGGCGGCGGACATCTCGACACGGCGGCGGTGTCTTGACCTCGCGCACGCCTTGCGGCGCTTGGGACACGAGGCGAGGTGCGTGGGCCAGCGCGATTTCGAGCGTTCGTTCACGCGGTTGCCCAGCTTTGATGTCTATGTCTTCCACCGTCCGACGCTGACCGAGGCGTTTTCACGCATCTTTTCTGATCTGGAGCCGAACGCCAGGCGGATCGTCGATCTCGACGGCTTGAGTTTCGATGTCCGGAACTTCGTCAAGGCTCGCAGGCAACCCCCGGCGTCTCAGGAGCTCGAACGCATTGCCCGCTGTGGTGAAGCCGTGGGCCTTTTCACGCACGCGACCGTAGCCGATGAATCGGCGCTCAACGCGGCCAAAGATGTCTCGGAGTCTGTTCAGCCCGTCCTCTTGCCCGACGAGCGCGATTTGGATGGGCGGGCTGCCGCGGTCGCTCTCGAAGCACGAGCGACCCGCTGGCTGGACCTGGTGCGCACGCTATGAGGCGGGTTCTCATCTACGCCGAGCCCTTCCCCATCCGGAACCGCTTCGATGAGTTCGCCGACGCGGCCCTGCTGTTGGCCAGGGCGATGACAAATTCCGAGGGTTTCCCAGACGAAGTGAGAGTCTTCGGCAACGACGCCGTCGTTGATTCATTGTGTCGACGAGATGCACTCGTCGGTTCCGCCTGTTTGCGTCCCACGGACGACGAGAGAGCGGAGATCACGAGACAGTTCAGGCATTGGGGGGACGACTCCATCCGCGACTGGCTGGATCTCGCCGCGGGTCGCGGACCCGTTTCCGCCTTCTACGAGCATGTTGTTGAACGCCTCCACGAGCGCTTCCCGTTCGACGTCGTTCTTCTTTGGGGCGAGAACGGCGCCGTGCGCAGGGCGGCGAAAAAACTGGGCGCGGTCGTCGTTCATGGAGAGCTGGGGCCCACACGCCCCCCCTTTCAACCGACGCTGTACTTCGACCCGGCAGGCGTGAACGGCAACGCCTCCGCCCTAGCTGCGCCGATCGAGGTCGCCGATGGCGATGCGTTCGACACGGAGATCTGGTTGGCGCGCGGCGCTGAACCGGGCGGCACGGCTCCGCTGGACGCTCGCGTGATCCTGGATGTTGGCCTGCAGGAGATGCTGCCTAACCGGCCCTTTGTCTTCGCGCCACTTCAGCTCGCTGACGATCTGAACACGCTCGCCCATTCCGATTTCGCCAGCCCGGAGGACTTTCTGCGTCAGCTGGCCCCCCCGGTCCTGGAGGCCGGCTTCGATCTCGTGGTCAAACCCCACCCCGGCGCCGTGCACCGCCCCTACAATCTCGTCCGGGAGGATGCGGCTTTGGCCTATGCACGTCGCTTGGGGCCAGCTGTTTCCGTGTTGCCGCGTGATCTCCCGCCGCTCGCCAATCCCCTGCTGATGTCGCATGCGGCCGCAGTCTGCTCAATCAACAGCTCTGTGGCCTTCGAGGCCGGGGTGATGGGGGCGCCGAGCTTCGTCTTCGGCCGCGCCGCGTTCGATCCCTTCGGTGAGTTTCGACTACGGCTCGAGGATTTGCCCGACAGACTTCGGAACCTGAGCGACTGGCCGGGCGTCGATCGCTCCGTAGCCTTCGGGCTGAGACACTACTTCCTGCCTCGAAACGCCGTGATGGGGGGGCAAGCGCTTCCTGCTGTCGTCAAGTTCCTGTCCGGAGCGCGGCGTGGAAAGCCTTCGTCGGCGGCATACTGGTCCAGATGGAAACGCCTGATCGCAGGTCTGGAGACACGTCCCGAGACCCCTTCCGAGCCGGGCGTGATCATCGCCGGCGCCAAGCTGCCGCTTGGACCTGATCCTCTACCGGTCCAGATTGAAGAGGATACAGTCTCGTTCGAACGCCGCGACATGGACCGCCTGGTGGTGAAACGACTGTATGGGCGCTTCACCTGCTTTCTCGACTTCATCGACCTCGGGGGCCCACAGGGCCGGGTCGCGGGCTGGGCCGCGCTTGAGCAAGGGGACCAACCGCCTACGGCTATTCTGGTGGCGTCCCCGTCACACGTGTTGGCAGGCGGCGTGGCGAGCGTTGAGCGGACGGATGTCAGCGAACTGTTACCCCACGCGGCGACAGATCTCTTCGGCTTCGATCTCATGTTCGAGGTGGGGCCGGCGACGGATCAGCCGCTGCGGCTCCTCCTGGTTGACGAGGATGGGGCGGTGGAAGTCGTGGACATTGTCCGTCCCCCTGCGAGCCCTCGTTGAGGTCTGGAGAACTGGTCCGGTGACTCAATCAACGCAGTTCTCAGCTCAAGTTCGAAGACGCGCCCTTCAGCGTTTCGGCGTGACGGCTGGGATCAGCCTGCGCCAAGAACCGTAGCGTCAGCCTTCCCCCAACGCCACCTGGCGCAGGTAGCGGCCGTAATCGCTCTTGCCGAGCGCCGTCACGATCGCCTCCATCTGGGCGCGGTCGATGAAGCCCTGGTCGAAGGCGATTTCTTCGGGGCAGGCGATCTTGAAGCCCTGGCGCTTTTCCAGGGTCCGCACGAACTCGGCGGCTTCCAGCAGGCTGTCGGGCGTGCCGGTGTCCAGCCAGGCGAAGCCGCGGCCCATGATCTCGACCGACAGCTGGCCGCGGTTCAGATATTCGCGGTTGACGTCGGTGATCTCCAGCTCGCCGCGCGCCGATGGCTTCAGGTTGGCGGCGATGTCCACAACCTGTTCGTCGTAGAAATACAGGCCCGTGACCGCCCAGGGCGACTTGGGCACCGGCGGCTTTTCCTCGATCGACAGGGCGCGCATGTCGCGGTCGAACTCGACCACGCCGTACCGCTCGGGATCGTTGACGTGATAGGCGAAGACCGTCGCGCCGTTCGGCCGCGCCATCGCGCTGGTGAACAGGTCGGTGATGCCGTGGCCATAGAAGATGTTGTCGCCCAGGATCAGCGACGACGGGCCGCCCGCCACGAAATCCGCGCCGATGATGTAGGCCTGGGCCAGGCCGTCGGGGCTGGGCTGGACGGCGTACTGGATGTCCATGCCCCACTTCGACCCGTCTCCCAGCAGGGCCTGGAAGCTGGGCACGTCGCGCGGGGTGGAGATGATCAGCACCTCGCGGATGCCGGCCAGCATCAGGGTCGATAGCGGATAGTAGATCATCGGCTTGTCGTAGATCGGCATCAGCTGTTTGGACGTGACCAGCGTCATCGGATGCAGCCGCGTGCCGGACCCGCCGGCGAGGATGATGCCCTTCATCGGACAGGCTCCGGTATGAGTTCGGCGACGATCTCGGCGACCGCGTCCTTCCAGGGGCGCGGAGCGATGCCGTAGTCGCGGGTGATCTTGAAGGTGTCGAGACGAGAGTTGGAGGGGCGACGGGCCGGCGTCGGGTAGTCGGCCGTGGTGATGCCCTCGACCGTGGCGGAGGGTCCGCCCCGCGCGGCCGACAAGGCCATGATCTCTCTCGCCAGCCCGGCCCAGGTGGTCGAGCCCGCATTGACGAAGTGAAAGACGCCGGTCGGGGCGTCCGGATCTTCGATCATGCGCAGGGTGATGGTCTTCAGCGTGTCTGCGATATCGCGCGCCGAGGTGGGGCAGCCCTCCTGATCCTCGACGACACGCAACGCGGGCCGGTCGGCGGCGAGGCGAAGCATGGTCTTGAGGAAGTTGGCGCGGTGTGGGCTGAGAACCCAGGCGGTTCGCATCACCACCGAGCGCGGATTGCCAGTCGTCACCGCAACCTCGCCCGCCAGCTTCGACGCCCCATAGACCCCCAGCGGCCCGACCGGATCGGTCTCTGCGTAGTCGCGCTCGCCCGAGCCGTCGAAGACATAGTCGGTGGAGACCTGAACCAGGGGAATGCCCGCCGCGCGGGTGACTTCGGCCAGGATGGCCGGGCCCATGGCGTTGGCGGCGAAGGCGGCCGCGACTTCTGTCTCGGCCTTGTCCACGGCGGTGTAGGCGCCGGAGTTGATGACCGCCTTGAACGGCGTCGCGGCGAAGGCGGCGCGGACGGCCTCGGCATCGCCGAGATCGAGCTGATCCCGCGTCGGCAGGTGCAGCCGAACGTGCGAGGGCCACTGCGCGCTGGCCAGCTCCAGCCCCACCTGCCCGGCCCCGCCAGTGATCAGGATGTCGACGGCGTTGTCAGCCATGCGCCACGCCCAGCCGCTCGGTCTTGTAGCGGCCGTCCAGGATGGCCTGCCACCAGTCGCGGTTGTTCAGATACCAGTCGACGGTCCGCTCGATGCCCGTCTCGAACGTCACCGAGGGCTCCCATCCCAGTTCGTCGCGGATCTTCGAGGCGTCGATGGCGTAGCGGGCGTCGTGTCCGGGGCGGTCGGCGACGAAGGTGATCTGGTCGGCATAGGGCTTGCCGTCGGCGCGAGGGCGCTTGCGGTCCAGGCTGGCGCAGATGGCCTTGACCACGTCGATGTTGCGGCGCTCAGCGTTGCCGCCGACGTTGTAGGTCTGGCCCGGTCGGCCGCGCTCGAATACGGCCTGGAGCGCGCGGGCGTGGTCGTCGACGAACAGCCAGTCGCGCACGTTCGATCCGTCGCCATAGACCGGCAGGGGCTCGCCGTTCAGGGCCCGGATGATGATCAGCGGGATCAGCTTCTCGGGGAAGTGATAAGGCCCGTAGTTGTTCGAGCAGTTGGTCATCAGGACCGGCAGGCCATAGGTGTGGCCCCAGGCGCTGACCAGGTGATCCGACGCCGCCTTCGACGCCGAATAGGGACTGCGCGGATCATAGGGCGTGGTCTCGGTGAACAGACCGGTGTCGCCCAGCGACCCGAACACCTCGTCGGTCGAGATGTGGTGGAAGCGGAAGCTGGCCTTGTCCTCGCCCTCCAGTCCGCGCCAGTAGCCGAGCGCCTGCTGCAGCATGACGAAGGTGCCCACGACGTTGGTCTGGACGAACTCGCCCGGTCCGTCGATGGAGCGGTCGACGTGGCTCTCGGCCGCCAGGTGGGCGATGACATGGGGGCGAAAATCGGCGATGGCGGCGCGCACCGCCTCGGCGTCGCAGATGTCGCCCTGGACGAAACCATAGCGGTTGGAGGTCGAGGCCGGCTCCAGCGAGCTCAGCAGGCCCGCATAGGTCAGCTTGTCGAACACCAGCACCTCGTGCTCGGTGTGCTCGATCAGGCGGCGAACCAGGGCCGAGCCGATGAAGCCGGCGCCGCCGGTGACCAGAATTCGCATAGAGCCGTCTCTCCTTGGGGCCGCGACCTAGCCCAGATCGCCCGTCGCCGCCATCGGCGCCCCGTCATAAGCGAAGGGGCTGTCGAAGTCCGCCAGACGCGGCAGGGCCTTATCCTTGTCCGACAGGACGGGGCCGGACGACGGCAAGGGCCAGTCGATCCCGATGTCAGGGCAGTCCCAGGCGACCCCGCCGTCGCATTCGGCTGAATAGATGTCCGACACCTTGTAGGCGACCTCCGTCTCGGGCTCGAGGGTGACGAAGGCGTGGCCGTAACCGACGGGCACGAACAGCTGCCGACCGTTGTCGGCGGAAAGTTCGGCGAAGGCGACCTTTCCAAAGGTCGGCGAGCCCTTGCGCAGGTCGACGGCGTAATCGACGATCCGGCCCCGCACGCAGCGGACCAGCTTGGCCTGCGCATGCGGCGGCGACTGAAAGTGAATGCCGCGGATGGTGCCGACGAAGGTCGAGCTCGACTGGTTGTCCTGGACGAAGCGGACGTCGACGCCCATGGCCGCCCATTTGGCCTCGGCGTAGGTTTCAGAAAACCAGCCTCGATCGTCGGCGAAGCGACGCGTCTCAATCAACCTGACCTGGCCCATGGGCCCCTCGCTGCCGAAACTTCGTATCTTGCGCGGCCTAATGCCTTGACCACAAGGCATCAAGCGTTGCCGCAGGGCGCGGCGTCCGCCCCGTCCGATCCGATTGACCCGCGCCGCCTCAGCCGCCTAAGACTCGAAACTGCGGACCGCTAACGCCGCCCTGCACCACCGGTTGAACTCGCATGCCCCACAGTGACCCCGAAAGCGCTCTGGCTGAGCTGAACTCCGAGGGCTTCGTCGTTCTGGACAGCGGCCTGGCAGACCTCTGCGACGCCGCCGAGGCCGAGTTTCGAGCCATCGAGGCCGCTAGTCCCGAACTGTTCAAGCGGGAGGCCGATGGCCGGTATCCGCGCCTCATCAACTTCCATCTCGCGAGCCCCGCACTGCGTCGGCTGTACGTGAGCAACGCATTGGCGCTGGCGGTGCAGGACGCCTTCTTCGGAGCCAAGTCCTCGCTCTATACAACCCTGTTCTACGAAAAGGGTTCGGGTCAGGACATCCACCGCGACAGCCCCTACTTCACCACGCGGCCGGAGCATAAGTATCTGGGCGTCTGGGTGCCGCTGGAGGATGTCGATGAAGACAACGGGCCCTTGATGGTCATGCCCAAAGGGCATCTGCTTCCCGAGGAGGATCGCGAAGCGATCCGCGCCACGCTGTTCGAGCCTGACGAGGTGCCCGACACATCCGACGAGCTGTGGGTCGCCTATCAGGACACAGTGACCCGCCGGGGTCTGGAAGCGGGGCTCACCACCCGAACCGTGCCGGTCAAGAAGGGACAGACCATCATCTGGCACCCGCAACTGCCCCATGGCGGCGCCCCCATCAAGGATCCGACCCGGACCCGCTTGAGCCTGGTGCAGCACGTCACGCCTGAACACTATCAGGTCTATGGCCTGGACGCCTTCTTCAACCCGACCAAGCCTTTGCCGACTGAGGCGGCGTGGAACTATGGAGAGGACGAGGACCGGCTCTATATCAACCACGGCGTGGTCGGCATCGGCCATCACGTGTCCGTTCCCACCGAGACCTTGGCTATTGCCGGTTCGGCAGAACCTCAGCGCCTGACCGTGTAGAAAGGGGCCGACCGGAGCCTCAGCGAGGAGGTTTGGTCGCAGAGAGAAGGACGGGCATCATCCGTCCGACCTCTACAGGGCAGCCGTTGGACACGATGCCGAGGTCAGGACGATACAGCATGCGTAGCCGCACGTCCTCGAACCCGACGGCGCGCAGATCATCGACCAGGCTCCAGCCGAAATTGTAGAAGGCGAGGATGCCGGCGGGCACTAACGGATCCCCGTGCAACTCGGGCTCTGCGTGGTGCACCAGCGCACCCGCCTCATCGAAGCTGGCGCGCACGAACGTCTGGTCCAGCGCGTGAAACAGGGGAGCGGTGAAGATCGTCTGTCCACCTGGCCGCAGAACCCGCAGCGTCTCACGGAACGCGGCGCGATAGTCGGGGATGTGCTCCAGTACATCCTGGTGCAGGATAAGGTCCGTGGATGCGTCAGGCAGCGTCATGCGGGTCATGTCCTGGTTCTGAACGGCGACGCCCTCGACCGCGACTTCGGCTCCCGCGGGAACGTCATCGCCGAGATACTCGCAGAACAGAATCCGCTCTCCGTGCGCTTCACGCGCCCATTGGGCCCAACCGCTGAGCGCTCCAAAGAAGACGACATGCCCGGCCGCCGCCAGCCCGTTGCGACTGGCAAGCGTCATGAGCCGGTCACGGCTTTTCGCTCCGCAGGGGCAGACCAGACCCTCGCGAAGGTTTGGAAAGCCGGCGCCGAAGTCCGGTCCCCCGTTCACGACAAACCTCACCCAGCGCCGGCAGATGTGACAGAAGCCGCCAACCTCGGACTGCGTGCGCAGAAAGTCCTCTGCGGCGTCAGTGAACGCCGTCTCCGCCGCGATGCTGCGACGCCAGGATTGGATGTCTGTGAAGTCGGAAAAACGAATCATGCCGAACCGTGGCTGCTGGAGTGCGGACGGTCCGCGCCGACGGTCCTACTTAATGACTGAAGCTCGAACAATGCGTTTGGGCCGACATCGGACTGCTCCAATCTCGGGACTTCGCCGATGTCTAGCGCCAGCGACGGTTCTCGCGGTGGCCGTAGGTGAGGAAGTGGCGCTCCGCCGCGCCATCCCCGCCCGGAATGTCTGGATTGAGGGCGAGATAGGTCGCTGCGTCGAAATCCTCGGGGAGCTTCGAGGCTCCCGGCACCTCCGGTAGTGGGCCAGTCCGAAGCAACTCCTCAATCGGCACGTCCAGATAAACGTTCGAAACAGGTTCTCCGGTCGCCACGTTCGTGATCTGGCGCAGGTCGAGATTCCCGGTTAGTTGGTCAGAGAACGCAGGCGTGTAGTAGCTGCACCCTTCGAAGTAATAGTGTGTCACCTGGGACCAGCGGGTCAGTTCCGGGTTCACCTGACGGCTGCCTCCATGCAGCAGGTTCGCGGCCCAGATCAGTGCTTGCCCCTTCTTTGCGCAGAAGACCTCCGGCTGCACGCCGTGGGCTTCAACCAGCGCTTGCCACACATCCTCGTAGGCCGCTTGCGCGAGTCCGGCCCGGTTGGTTCCGACGCGCCGCCCGATCATCTCGTTGTAAACGATCGGCCACTTGTGCGAGCCCGGATAATAGACCAGCGGACCGGCATCCGGATGAATGTCTTCCATCGCCAACCACACCCCGCACATGAACCTTTCGGGGATGGAGGAGAAGTGGATGGAGTCGGAATGGAAATGCTGCTGAGTGCCGACCGGAAAGTTCAGCGTCTGGAAAGGGAACGCTCGACGGCCGTAGAGTTTGCTCAGGAGATTGATCACCGTCTCGTTCCCGGCAATCGCCCGAATATCCTCGTCGGTCGTCCACCCGTCTTGGATTCTCAAACCCTCGTTGCGGGCCCAGAGCTCGCCCTTCCATCGTTCCAAGGCGAACTTTGGCGTCAGGTTGTTCTTGATGCGGGTGATGCGCTCTTCGAGCTCATCGTCCGGAAAATCGAAGACCGCGAAGCCCTTTTCGTTCAGCTGAACGGCCACGTCCCGTTCCAGGTTGCTGAGGCCGAGATCATCGAGAGACGCCTCGAACAAGGACGATTCCACGACGGGCACACCGGGCAGGAGTCTTTCCGATATCGAGCGCATGAGCAATCACTGATTGGCAGGAGTTTGGAGCTTCGCCTTATGGCACAAGTCGGAACCATTCCAAGTGTGTCACTGGCCAAGAGCCGAGGACATATGGATGCCGGAGCCTGGCGGGTCCGAGCGAGCCGCCGTCAGCCGACGGCGAGGCTCCGTTCCGCGAGGTGGACGAAGCGGTCCAGCCATGCGTCGGGGAAGGCCTCCTGAGGCGAGGTCGGCCAGTCGATCGGTTCATGGGGCACCGGACCCGCGTTGACGCGCCGGATCGCCGCGATCAGCGATTGCGCGATGCAGCCGACATCGGGCTCGGCCACGTCGATCAGGTCCGACACGCCGGCGAAGGCGGCCTGGGTCTTGGTCATGCAGGCGTTGGTGACGGTCACGAGGCCGGCGCCGGCCATCTCGAGCGGCACCAGGCTGGGGTGTGGCGTGTACATGAGCGCCAGACCCACGTCCGAGGAGGCCAGCATGCGACGGTAGCCGGCCGCGTCGAGCTTGCTCACCAGCTTCAGCCGGTGATCGTCACCGAGCTTGACCGAGCCGTTCTCGCTGGCGCCGACCCCGACCAGGTCCCAGCCGTCGAGCTCGGGTCCCAGAGTTCGCGCCGCCTGGCGTAACGCCGCCACGCCGAAGTCGTACATGTTGCGCCCCGCGTGAGCCTGAGGGCGGGCGTAGAACAGGAGCCGGGGCCTGCGTCCGGCGCGGGGCTGCCGGCTGACGTCCTTCAGGCCGGTGATCGGATTGCGGAAGGGCAGGGCCTCCGCGTCGCCGAGCGCGCGGGGCCCGAACACTCCGGCTCGCGCATGGGCGAAGTAGTCCCGCAGCAGTTCGGTCGAGAAGATCGCATCGTGGGGGAAGTCATAGGTCATCTCGGCGCCGCGATAGTTGGTGCCGAGCTCGAACGTGAAGGGCTCGAACTCCTGGATTAAATAGAGGAAGCGGCTCCGGTTCAGGCCGCGGCGCAACGCGTCCACGATGTGGGCCGACCACCAGGTCGTGGCCAGGAGAGCGTCGCGGGGACCCAACGGCAGGGGCGTGCCGCGTGAGCCGCAAGCCAGAATCTCGGCGGTCATCAGGCCGGTCTCGAGCTCGGGGAAGGCGCCTACGATCCTGGCCACGCCTTCGTAGTCCACCGAGGGCTGGTCCACGAGGACGAGGCGGGCTCGCACGCCGCGCTCCGCCAAACGACTGATCAGCGAGATCTTGCTGTGATAGCCGCCGAAGAAGGTCCCCAGTTGAAGTTCGGGCAGGAACATGTTCACCCGAAGCGACGCCTCGCCGTCCGCCTGGGCCACGAAGGGCAGGGGCTCCGTCTTGCGCTCGAACAGGCTTCGTTCGGGATCGTTGTCGCGGCGAACCTGGCGCTTGCGCGCGACCAGCGCCTCTTCGCGCTGGGTTCGAAACGCCTCCGCCGTGGCCACGCCCGTCTCGACCAGACTGCGCGCCGTCAGGATGGCCGCGAACAGGTCGTCGATGTTCAGAAGCGCGTCTTCGCCGCCCGCGCGCCGCGCCAGCCGACGCCAGCCGCGCAGAAGCGCCCGCCCATCGTAGGCCTCTCCGCTGATCGCCCTCCGAACGGTGAGCGCCAGCTCCTGGACGGCCGGATCATGCCAGGCCGGGACCCGGATCAGGGCTTCGTTCAGCAGGACGAAGCGCTGCAGCAGCGGGATCGTCGCCGAAAGCGCCGTCTCCACGTAGGCCAGGTCACGAGGGGTCGCCGCGCCGCGTCGCGCCGCGCCGCGGAGGCGTTTTGCGATGGCGCGCCAATGCGTCTCGCCGCCGCTGCGCGATCCGGAGAAGCCGAGGACGTTCGCGCCATGCTGGACGTAGTCGTACAGCGGTCGAGGCGAATAGGCGATCCGGCCCGCGGCGGCGGCGAGCACCGACAGCCACTGGTCGTGATAAACCCCCATGTAGCGGGGGAAAGGCGTCATGAGCTCCGCCAACCAGACCGGGAAAGCGGCCGCGGCCCCCGTCACGGTGTTGGCGACGCCCAGCGTCAGGGGGTCGGCGTGGTGCAGTTTTCGGCCCTGCCAGAAGGTCGGGCTGATGATTTCCCCGTCATCCTTGACGATGCGCATGTCGGAAAAGGCGCAGGAGACGCCGTCGGTCAGCAGGCCGCGGAGCGCCTTGACCTTGTCATTGCGCCAGATGTCGTCCTGGTCGGCGAACAGCACCACCTCGGCGGCCTCAGAGCGCATGTAGAGACTGCGCTCGAAGTTGGAGATGAAGCCCATGTTGCGAGGGTTGACGTCGAGATCGATCCTCGGCCTGTCGGCATAGGCCGCCAGAACCCGCGCACCGGCCGGAGGCGAGGCGTCGTCGGAGATCAGCAGATGCGCTCCGGGATTGGCGAGGATCGTCTCCACCTGCTGGGCGAAGGGTTCGCTCGGCGGATTATAGGAGGCCATAGCGACCTGCACCCGCGCCTTGGACGCGGAGACCTCGGGTCGCTCGTGAATGTCGATCCTCAATGTCTCGTGCGTGACGAAGGCAGTCGGATCAGAGGCGTGGCCGAAGGTGAAGGCCGCTTGCAGATGGTGCGCTCCGGCGGCCAGCTCCCCGGCCGGAAAGTCGAACCACGCCATGAAGCCGGCCTTGAGGTCATCGACGCCTGCGCCGAAAAGCGCGTTGGCGTCGACCTCCTCGAGCCTGAAGTAGCGGAAGAACTCGCACTGGGCGTCGATGATGTCGGACTTCACCCGGATCGAACGCAGGCTCAGGGGGCCGAAGGTGGCTAGTCCGCTGAAGTAGAAGCGTGCGCGGTCGCCGCAGTGGACCTGCTGCTCTCGTCCGACCTCGATGTTGACGCGCGGGCGACCCAGCGCCTTCACCGCCTGAGCCAGGGCTCGAGGCTCGGGGAACGGATAGGCGCCGGCTTGCAGGCTCGTGATGAGGTCGCTGGGCCGGGTGCTTGAGGCTGCGGCCGCGAGCACCGTGGCAGGATCACCGGATAGTCGGCTCAAACCGCCGTTCGCAACGACATCCCTGGCGTCGGGCAGCCGGCGGTAGAAATGGCGGGCGATCGGCGCCGTGCCAGGGACGCCAAAGTCGCGAGCCTCTAGCCGTCCATGCTGCCAGAAGTGACGGAAAGGGTTGAGGGTCTTGTCTGCGGCGATGTCGGCGTTGGCATCGGCGTAAGCCTTGGGATCGAAGAAGGCGTGAGGCTTCAACCCCGCCGCCTCGCCCTCCAAGACAAAGTGAGAGAAGGCGTTCGGGTATCGGCCGCGCCGGACGGCTTGCAGCGCGGCGGGATAGGTCCGCAGATACCAGAGCTGGTCGAAGCACGGATTGGGCTCCAGCCCCGTCCGCCAACCTTCATTGACGTAGTGGGCGAACCGCGAGACGTAGCGCCCGGTCTGTTCCCTGGTCGTCTGGGTTCCGTAGTAGCCATAGTCGAAGTGCGCGACAGCCGAACGCCGCTCGGCCTCGTCACGTTCGAGCAGGTGTTCCAGATAGCTGTTCAGCCGCCCCGATCTGATCTCGTTGAAGATATCGGGGTGGCCGCGAAGGTATAGCCTGGAATTCAGAAAGGGATTGGGGTTGTCGCCCGAGGGCTCCCCCACTTCCACATAGTGCCGCAGATCGTCGAAATAGTTGCCGGACGGTTCGGACCGGGAGTGTCGGTAATGGACGGCGTCGAACAGGTCGTTGGATCGGAATCCTTCGATCGACCCGTACCTGTAGAGCGCTTCCGCAGAGTCGCGAGCGTCAAGGCCCCATCGCTCCAGTGTCTGCCGGCTGACCAGGGCCGACTTGTCGGCCAGCAGGCGGCGTATGAATGTCAAGGTCGTCTTGTCTGGCGTTAAGGGGGCCAGGAACACGCTCGGGGACCAGGGCCAAGGCTTGCTGGCGCTGACCGCCCGCAAGAAGTCCAGGTCGGAGAACAGGGCCTCAAGCACGGTGCGCCGGGGCAGGGCCTGAGCCGCAAACAGGTCATGCGTGGGCTTGCCAAGCGGGAGCCGTTCACGCGCCCACAGAAGCGTTTCCCGGCTGACCGGCTCCGCCAGGGACGATGCGTCCGGCGACATCGCCGCGCTCACCATGTGATGCTCAAAGGCAGGGGAGGCGAGGTGGTGACGGATCACTTCGGTCACGCTCAACCCGTCCCTAGGCTTCGAGCCGGAGGACTGGGCCTCGCTGGAGAGCAGCAGGGACAGTGCGTGCGACCGATCCCTGGCGGTGGCGCGGGCACGGGCGGCGCCGAGCAGGCGTCGAGCAATCTGCGCGAGTTTGGGTGACTTTCGGATCATCTGTGATCTCGCGCGGCGGCCAGGGTCATGAAGCAAGACCTACGACAGCGGGATGAGGCCGTGAGGCGGGATGGACTGGGGGGCGATGTTACGATCTGAAACGCGGCCCAGCCGTCTGCAGACCGCGCCAGCGCCCACGAAACGAGCCTTCAGCCAGCCGGGCTCCGCTTCGTGCGATTGTAGCTTGAGGGCGCCCCGAAGAAGACGCGGGTGTCGTAGCCAGACGTCCCCGGGGACCGCATCGAGCACGTGGTGTTCAAGCCCGCGTCGATGCAGAGCCTCGGCGATCCGCTGCATCTGCGTGGCGGCTTCCGGATTGGCTGTGTCAGGCTCTATCGAATGGCTCTCCGGGACGAAGCGCAGCTCCCAGTTCCTGCGCCACGCCGGATTCAGCGGGATCACAGCGCTGACGCCTCGCGCCATGACGCTCGATGGGTCCAAAGCGTCGAGTCCGAACTCCTCCGCGCGACCAGTCTCTAGAGAGATAAGCACAGGTTCATCCGCCAGCAGGGCTGCCACAGGCGCGCGCAGACGACCGATCAGCCGGTCCCAGCCCCCGTCAGCGGCGCTTTTCGGCGCCAAGCCCTCGGCAGCCGCCGCAAGGTCGGAAGCGGTCACCCAACCTTTGAGCACGAGAAAGCCGCGCCTCGCCCAAGCCGCTTCCTGCGCTGGGGTAAGCGGGGTCCGTGACGGCTCGTTGATTGATGTCCGGGTCATGCATCTCCGTGGGCCGTCCGTATCGCCCGCCGTCTGGCGGCGCAACCGTCGTCGGTCGCTCGGCGCTTGCCAATCTCAGCCCAGACGGTAAGCCGAACCCGTGATTTCGAGTGGGCGATGAAAAAGCTGAGGCGATGGGTTCGCGATGTCAGCCGCAGGCTGGCCGGCCGCGATGTTCGGTCGGAGCGCTCGCGTGGCGATGAGCGTCGCAACGTCGGCGACTGGACAATGGCGGCGCATCACTACCGCGCCTATCTGAAGCGCCATCCCCGCGACTTCGGCATCTGGGTCCAACTCGGCCATGCGCTCAAGGAGGCCAAGCTCCTTGACCAAGCGGACGCAGCCTATCGAGCCGCCGACAAGCTGGATCCCGCGAACGCCGACCTGCTGCTCTCGCGCGGCCACCTCGCCAAGCTGCGAGGCGCGCTGGATGACGCGGCGGACCTCTACAGTCGCAGCTTCGCCCTGGACTCCAACCCGGACGCCGCGAGGGAACTGGGGCAGCTGTCGGTCAGACCTGCTCCGCCGGCGCCGCCACCCTTGGCGCGGCTCGCGGGAGTGGTGGACGGTTTCGGTGAGGGAACGGTGGTCGGATGGGCCGTCGATTCGTTCGACTCGAACGCTATCGCGGAAGTGGAGGTTTTCGTCGATGGGAAGCGGGTCGCGAGCGGCCTGGCGGACATAGAACGGGACGATCTGGTCGCGGCCGGCTTGACGTCGCATCCCGCCGGGTTCGCGATAGACCTGAGCGGTTGCGTCGACCTGAGCGAGACGTCGTCCATCAGCGTTAGGATTGCCGGCGGCGGCGTTGACCTGGCAGGCTCGCCGCTGAAAGCGGAGGTGGCGTCGGAGGCCAAGCGTTGGGCCAAGCGCTGGGCTAAGGCTTCAGAGGCGGCGGTGGAGGCGATCACCTCCCGTCTGCCGTCTCCTTCCGGTTCAGAGCGAGTGTCATTCATCGTGCTCCTCGACGAGCGCGAACCGCACCTGCCCGATCTGATCGCCAGTCTGGAAGCGCAGTGGTGCGACAGGTGGAACGCCGTGCTCGTTCCGAAGCGCAGCGCGGCGCCGAAGCTGACCCGCGCGCCTCACAAGCGTCTGACCACATCTGATCGGGTCCGGGTCCTCGAGCCCGGCAGCCGCCTGGAGAGCGCGGTTGTGCAGGCGGGCGGCGAGATCGTCTGCGTGATCCCCGCCAGTTCGGTTCTGGAGCCCCAGGCGGTCTGGCGCATTCTGGACGCCGCTTCGGGCGAGGTGGACGTGGTCTACTGGGACGAAGCACGGATCTGGAAAGACGCCGATGCCGTGGAACGATTTGTTCTTCGCCCCTGCCTCGGAATCGACAACGTTGAACGCGCGCCCGAGATGATCGGGACCGTCGCCATGCGACGCGCTCTGGCCGAACAGGTGTTGGGTTCGGCCATCCACGTGGAGAGCATTGAGATCGGTCGCCGGGCTTTGTCGATGTGTCGCCGGGCGGCGCATGTTCCGTCCGTCCTCGAGCGAAGGCGGACGCGGGTCACTGCGGCGGAAAACGGCAGAGATGAGCCGACCGGGCTCAGCCCATCGCCCAAGCGGCGCGCCTTGATCATACTCGATCCCACGGTGCCTCAAGCCGAAGTCCGCAGCGTCGTTGAGGCGATCCTCAAGGCCACGCCTCGAGGCTCCACTGACCTCCTCGTCCTCTGTCGTGAGACCCGGCCGGCGTCCCTTGAGCGGTATCTGCAGCGATTGCCCAAGTCGATCTTCGTCGCCACCTGTCGTGACGATGAGCCGGCCGCCCATGCGATCAATACCGCCGTGGCCGCTCGCGCCGACGCCTATGACGACTTCGTCTTCGCGACCCGCGCCCTGTTTCCGTCCGGCGATTGGCTGTCGAAGCTCTTGAGGCATCTGGCGCAAGAAGAGGTCGGAGCCGCGGCGCCGATCCTGGTAGACCCTCGCGGCGTGATCGTGAGCGCGGGCGTGACCCTTGCGGACGGCGCGCTGCGGCGGCGTTACGCAGGGGTGCCGCTGAGACTGGGAGGGCGCAGGAGCAAGGGCTGGAACGGAGGCCTGATCTCCGTGCGTCGCGACGCGGCCGCCGAGGGCTGCGTCGCAGTGCGAGCGGATCGCTTCACTGAGGTGGGAGGGCTGGATCCCTTCGTCGCGGAGTCGATGATGCTGCCGGATCTATGTCTCCGGCTGGGGCAGGCCGGGTTCTCGGTTCTGATCGATCCAGACAGCCCGGTGACGGTCGAGGCGACAGAGGCGAGTGCGCCTGACCCCTTCTTCAAGGTGCGCTGGCGCGAATTGGCTTCGGGCGACGACCGTTTCTGGCACCCCTCGTTGACCACAGCAGGCAGCTTGACCTCGCCCGACGACACCTTTGCGCCGGCTCGTGTCCATGATGTCGTCCGCCCTGCGGCGATGCCAATGCCGGCAGGCCGCGCTTGATCTCGCTCAACCTTCGCAGGCGGTTGGCGCGTTGGCGTCGATCGCTCCGACCTGATCCTGGGGCCGAAATGAAGCAGGCGGTCCGCCAGACGATCGCGGCCGGGAACGAGGCCAGGGATATGGGGGATTGGAGCTCCGCCGTGGCCGCCTATGAGCAGGTCCTGACCCTGGATCCTGCCAATGCCGAAGTCCGCTTGCAGTTGGGACATGGGCTGAAGGCTCTGGGTCGCTTCCCCGACGCCGAGGCGGCGTACCGGATAGCGGCTTCGTTGCGCCGCGAGGATCCCGACATCGAGGTGCAGATCGGCCATGTCCTCAAACTCCAGGGCCGCGTCGACGACGCCCTGGACGCCTACGCTCGCGCCCTGACCATCGACCCCGTCCACCATCAAGCGCGACACGAACTGATCAGCGCGGGAGGCCGCAGCCGCCTGCCTGAGGCCAGCTTTGGACGATCTCCCAAGACCGACGCCTTCGTGAGGCTTTCCGCGGCCTTGCGGCTTCGCGACGCCGCGACCACGGAGATCGCCGCCCTGTCGACCTATCCGGTGGAGGCCTGGGACGCGTTTCGGCGAGCCTATCCGATCGCTCCCGCTCCGCAGGCGGCTCCGCCCGGCCCGGTCACTGTGTTGATCGACGCCGCCGAGGCCCAGCCCGCCGCCGTGAGAGCGACCTTGACGAGCCTTCTGGATCAGCGAGTGACGGACTGGACCGCCGTGATCCGCGCCGGAGCGCATCTTGAGGCCCATCCGGTTCGCAGTCTGGAGAACCAGGACCGCAGGCTGCGTTTCGTCCTGCCAGACGCGGTCCTGCCACGGCGGGCCGTGGACGCCCCGACCGTGCTCTGCGAGGCGGGCCTGATGCTCGATCCTGAAGCGCTGGGATGGCTGCTCTTCGCCGGTGCGCACACGGGAGCGACGCTCGCCTACGCGGATCACGACCACCATGTGCGAGACTGGCGCTCGGGCGCGATCTTCGCAGATCCTGTGCTGCTGAACGCTCCGGACCGATACGATCTGGAGACGCACCCACACCCGCCCGCGCTCCTCCTGGTCTCGAGCGGAGCGCATGATGTCGTGAAACGCTGGATTGGAGAGGGCAAAACCGGCGCGACGCTGCGCCGGGCAGTCCTGCTCGATGTCCTGGGCGCGGGCAGGCGCGTGGCCCACTTGCCTCGCGTCCTGTCCAGCCTCTCGGTGACGGCTCTGAACGGCCCCACGTCGGAAGGCCCGCCCTATCCCAGCAGGGCGGAACATGCGGGGCGTCTGGATGAAACGATCATGGTGGTCATTCCCACGCACGATCAGCCCGAGCTCTTGTCGCGGTGCGTGAGCAGCTTGGTCAGCAAGGCGGCGAACCCTGGGGCTCTGAAGATCCAGCTCGTGTCGCATCGGGTGAGCGACAGCGCCGCAGCGGTGGTCAGATCGCTCACGGAGAGCGGGACGGTCAGCGCCGCCGAGTTCGACGAACCGTTCAATTGGTCACGGATGAACAACCGCCAGGCCTTGAACGTCGCGCCAGAGACGCTCCTGTTGTTTGCCAATGACGACATGGAGATGCTCACTCAGGATTGGGACACGCGCCTGCGGGAACTGCTCGAGCGGCAGGACATCGGCGTCGTCGGCGCACGACTGCTTTATCCGGATCGGACGCTGCAGCACGCCGGCGTGGCGCTCGGGGCCAACCGGGGCCGACCTGTGCATGAGGGCCTCGGCCATGGGGTCCAGGCGGGCGGCCCCGGCGATCGGTGGCGGCGCAGGCGCCAGGTCGCGGCCGTCACCGGCGCCTTCATGGCCCTGCGGGAGGCCGTCTTTCGACAGCTCGACGGCTTCGACGAGACTCTGGCCGTGGCTTACAGCGATCTGGACCTCTGCCTGAAGGCCCGGGCGGCCGGACTCGCGGTCGTCTATGAGCCCGAGCTCGAGCTCGTCCATTATGAATCGCCTACTCGCGGTCACAACGATACGGCGGCGAAGGTCGCGTGGGACGATGAGGAGCTCAACGCCTTCCACGCCAGATGGGGAGCCTGGATGATGCACGACCCAGGCCGCAATCCGCAGTGGATCGGCGATGACAAGCGTCCATTCGACGGCATTCGCGACCTCGGTCGATCTACCGTGCTGCGCCATCTTGAACTCAGCGCAGCGCATCAGCCGTGGGCCATTCGCCGCGAAACGTCGCCGTGGGATGACTAGGCCTGCCGGTCTAAACGCGGCGGGTCCGAGTGCTGGCGGGTCATGCGGAGAACCTGGCGCTTGGTCTAAGGGCGATGACCCGATCTCTAATCCGACCGCCCTGCTTCCAGACGGCGGGCGCGCGCGCGGAGCCGAGCGCGGCGGCGTTTGCGTCGCTTGACCCTTTCGGCCTGTGCGTCGGCGGCTGCGGTCAGGCGACCGAGTTCGAACGCTCTCGCCATATCCGCCCTAGCGCCGGCGTCGGACTCCTCAAGCCGGCGGGTCAGCGCCTCAGTCAGCGACAGGATGCTGGCCGCCATTTGAACCTCGACGATCCGCGTGCGGCCGATCCGCCCGACACGTTCCAGACCGACCAGGCGCCAGCCCGACTCAGATCCTCTGACGATCAGGTCCCAGCGCTCCTCGGCTGTGAGCGTCTCATCGGCGGGGCGCCAGACGTGGCGGTCGCCGCTGCGCCGGTAGAGCGCCGGGGACACAGGCAGGCGATGGCGCGCATAAACCTCCAGCGCTTGCCGCCGGGCGATCGCCAAGGCCTGCCAGGCGGGATCTTGCAGCAGCTCGTCGAGCGTCGGCGAAGCGGGAAGATCGGTGGTCTCTTCCGGTGTGTTTGACATGGATTCGAACCTCAGACGGTCCGCTTCCAGACCGTCTTGGCCCAGCCCATTATCGACGCCTCCGGTAGCCGCGGTCTGCGGCGACCCAGCCTGGTCCGGGCTCCATTGCGGGGGGACGTCCGGCGCCTTCGAGGAGGCCTCTGGGAGTGGTTCGGCAATGACATCTGGCGGTCTGTCGGTCGAAATCGCGGTCGACTCGGCGACTTGGTGCTTTGGCGCTGCACGACTATCGCCCGTTCGTTGAGCACGACGCCACCACATCTTCATTCGCTCGCTCTTGGCCCGGTCGTCTTCACGCGACGAACGGAACGGATCATCGTCTGGGTGTCGTCGGTCGTTGCCGACGGCCGAGAATTGTCAGGCGAAATCGGTCTCATGGTCGATATCCCTCGCGACGATGGCTAAGCGGCCGGATCCGTCAAGGCCAGCATGACCTGGGGAGCAAGCCCATCGGGTAGAGGGGACGCGGCCGCCAAACGAGACCGATCATGAGGACGCCGCGTTGGTCGAGACCCACGAAGCGGACGTCACGACAGTGCGTAAAGCTCCCCAAGTCGCTCTCGGTAGCGTTCTGGACTGAACTTGGCGGCCTGCGCAGGACCCTTTCGCTGCAGTTCCTCGCGATAGCCTTGATCGGCGTCGAGTGTTCGCAAGCCCTCGCTGATCGCGTTCAGATCGTAAGGGTCCACCAGGTGTGCGGCATCCCCTGACACCTCGGGCAGAGACCCTGCCGTCGATGTCAGCACGGCCGTCCCCAGCAGCATCGACTCCAGGACCGGCAGTCCGAAACCCTCGTAAAGAGAGGGGAAGATCGTGGCGCGCGCGCCGCGCGCCAGCGTCATCAGCATATCGTAGGGCAGGTATTGAAGATGGACGATCTGATGAGGGCCGCCCTCCGCGCGCTGGACCGCCCCCTTCAGCAGCGCGGCCTCCTTGTCGGCGAGCCAAGCCCGTCCCCCGACGATCACGAGGGGGCCGCGCACTCGAGAGGCCAGATAGCCCTCAATGATCCGCCGAACGTTCTTCTTCGGTTCAATGGCGCCGAAGTACAGGTAGTAGCTCTTCCACTCGAGGCCGAAGATGCCCTCGATATCGCGCGCCGCGTCGGTCTCGGCGCGGTCGGTGACCCGAGCAGGAATCGAAACGGATTGGTAGGTGGTTACCACCCGTTCCTCGGACACGCCCAAGATCCGGATCACGTCCTGCCTCGTAGCCTCCGAAACCACGGCGATGCGATCGGCATGGCGGGCCACTGCACGACACAGGTTCAGGAAGACGCCTTTGTCATCCAGCGTCGTGTGGGGCAGACGCAACGGAATAAGGTCATGGATGGTGTAGAGATTCCTCGCGTCCCGTGCGCGCACCGGCAGCAGCGTCGTCCAATGGCAGATGTCCGGTCCCGGCGCGCCCGGCGCGAAGGCGACATCGGTCACGGTCCTCGATCCCCGGAATCGGATCAGGGCGTCGTGATAGAGACGTTGGGAAGCCCAGAACATGTCGGTGTCGGGCCGCGTCGCGCCGGTGGAAGGCCAGACGACTTCGCCGGTCGGCGGAACCGGAAATGCGCGGCTCGGCCGCAGCCGGCCTGACAGGCGATGCAGCGCGCGGCGCACCGCCGGGACTTTGCCCTTCGGAGGCGGCTGCACATCGATGAGCGCCACTTCATTCAGAACCGGGCTGTCGGTCCTGGCCGCGTTCGGGCCGTAGAGCACGCTTGTCTCGTGGCCGAGTTCGCGCAGGTTGGTCAGCAGATTGCGTCCGTAGGTCGCGATGCCCGACCCCTCCGGCAACGCCATGTTGTAGGCGTCGATGCAGATCGACGGCTTGCCGTTGGGTCCAATCATTCAATACCTCACCCGCGGTGGTCCCGCGGCACGACCGGCGGCTCGCTGTCCCTTGCCACCCGGCGAGCAGGTTGTGAAGGCATGCCGCTGCAAGGCGGAGATCACGAAGGCAGCAAAACCTCACCTGTTGGGCCGCGCATTCGGCTCGTTAGGCGGCAGCGAGCTGCTCGCTACTGGGCTTCGAAGATCGGACCGAAATCGCTCTGCGCGCTCTCGAAATCGGGAGGGCGGCCGATATCCAGCCAGTATTCATGGATCGGATATGCCCCGACCATCGCCCCGTCCGCCGCCAGCGACGCCAGCAGCTCCGGCATGTCGAAGGGCCCCTCGGCCGGGACGCGCGCTAGCACAGCGCCGTCCAGGCAATAAACCCCCGCATTGGCCAGCCACCGGAACGTCGGTTTCTCGCGCAGCGCGGTCATGCGAACGCCGTCGACCTCCGCCACGCCGTGCGGCGCCTGAAAGGCATGCTCGCGCACGCACAGCGTCGCCAGCGCCCGGTTCTCGACATGGAAATCCACCAGGTCGCCGAACGCCATGCGGGTCAGGACGTCGCCGTTCATCACCAGCATGGGTTCGTCGATCAGATCGGTCACAAGCGACAGGGCGCCGGCCGTGCCCCTCGGATGATCCTCGCGCAGATAGCGGATCTCGACGCCCATGCTGGACCCGTCGCCGAAATGGTCCTCGATGACCTCGGCGAGGTAGTTCACGGCCAGGCGGAAGCGGCGGAACCCTTGCGTCTGCAGCCGCTCGATGATGGTTTCGAGCAACGGCCGTCCCGCGACCTTCAGCATGGGCTTGGGGCAGGTCTGGGTCAGGGGGGCCAGCCGCACGCCGCGCCCGCCCGCCATGATGACCACCAGATTGTCCCGTGGCGCCCCCGCCGACACCGCGTCGGGATAGAGGCCGACGACGCGATCGTTGCGATCCAGCACGGGGGCGAGGCTGACCCCGCGTTCGGCCAGCCGGATCAGTGCCTCCTGCTCGGATCCGTCCAGCCGCAGGGCCACCGGCGAGACGTTCATGACGGCATCGATGCGGTCGTCCATCGTCAGGCGCCGCATCAGGCCCCGGCGAATGTCGCCGTCCGAGACCGTGCCCAGCAGGCGGCGGTCCGGATCGACCACCACCAGCAGCTTCTTCCGAACCGCGTCCATCCGCTCGATCGCCGCCAGCAGCGGCGCGTCCGGCGCGATCAGGTTGCCGGTGATGTCGCCCCCGCCGGTCACACCGCATACTCCTCGGGCCGGTAAAGGCCGGGGTTCGCCCGCACGAACTCCACCACGCGACCCAGCCCCTCCTCGATCGACACAGTCGGCGCCCACCCCAGCCGCTCGCGCGCCAGGGTCGCGTCGGCGCACAGCCGCTCGACCTCGCTGGCGGGCGGACGCAGGCGGCTGGCGTCCTCCTCCACCGAGAAGTCCATCCCGGCCGCCCTGGCGATCAGGGCGGGAAGGTCGCCGACGCGCGTCTCGATCCCGGTGCCTGTATGGACCGTCAGTCCTTCGATGCCCGCCACGGTCCCGGCCCTCAGGAAAGCGTCGACCGTGTCGTCGACATGGACGAAATCCCGCGTCGGCCGGGTGTCGCCCAGCCGGATCGGCCGCCCGGCCAGCAGCTGGGTCGTCACCGTCGGGATCACCGCCCGTGCGCTCTGGCGGGGGCCATAGGTGTTGAAGGGCCTGAGCGTCACGACGGGCGTGGCGAACGAGCGATGATAACTCTCCGCCAGCTTGTCCGCCGCGATCTTGGAGGCGGAGTAGGGCGACTGCCCCACCAGCGGATGCGCCTCGGTCATGGGCACGGTCTGAGCTGAGCCATAGACTTCGCTGGTCGAGGTGTGCACCAGCCGACCGATCTCCAGCTCGCGCACCGCCTGGAGCACATTGAGCGTGCCCAGGATGTTGGTCCGCACATAGCTTTCGGGCGCGAGGTAGGAGTACGGGATCGCGATCAGGGCGCCGAGGTGGAACACCAGATCGGTCCCGCGCACAGCGTCGAACACGCTGTCCCGATCCGCCAGATCGCCGCGACGGACATCGATGTCCTTGCGGATCGGCGACCGGTCCAGCCAGCCCGCCTCGCCGTCGGAGGTGTAGCGCACCAGCGCCCGTACCGACGCCCCGGCCTCGACCAGCTGTTCGCACAGCCGGCTGCCGATGAAGCCGCCCGCTCCGGTCACGAGAACGCTGCGGCCCTCAAGGCTTGAGCGCATCGGGCCTGCGATCGAGGTGTCGGTCATCGCCGGTCGGTTCCGCCCTGCCAGACGCGGCCGCGCCGAACGCGCGAGGCCTTGCGCGAATCAGAGTCTAAAGGAGGCCGCATTGGGCGTCACGGAGCGGACCATGATCGGGCAGGGGGCCAGCGTCGGCCGCGTCCTCGGGATCGTGCCGGCGCGGGCCGGTTCACAGGGGCTGCCGGGCAAGAACACGCGGATGCTGGCGGGCCGCCCGATGGTCGCCTGGACGCTGGAGGCCTGCCGCGAGGCGACGGTGCTGGATCAGGTCTTGGTCTCGACCGACGACGAGGCCGTCGCCGAAATCGCTGGCGAGATGGGGTTCGCGCCGCCATTCCGGCGGCCGGATGACCTGTCAGGTCCCGACGCCTCGGTGATCGACGCTATCGAGCATGCGCTGACGACGCTCGGCGATCGCTGGGACTATGTCGTCCTGCTCCAGCCCACCTCGCCGCTGCGGCTGGGCTCCGACATCGACGGGGCGGTGCGCCTCTGTCACCAGACTGGCGCGCCGTCGGTCATCGGGGTTTCGCCGGTCCTGAAGCCGCAGACCTTCTACGGCCGGGTGAAGCCCGACCGGACCTTCCGCCCCAATGCGCCGGAACCGGACGAGCCCGTGGTGATCAATGGCGCGGTCTACGTCGGCCGACCGGACGTGCTGCTGGAGCGCCGTAGCTTTCAGGGCGAGGGCGCGCTCGGCTGGGTCATGCCGCCGGAACGGGGGTGGGATATCGACACGGCCTTCGACTTCCTGGTCTGCGAGGCGGTGTGGCCGCATGTCCGGGGCGAGGGCGCGACGCCGCTGGACAGCGTTCGCCGCTAGGGCCGGTCCACGAAGGGCTTGCAGGCGAGGCCCCCAAGGTCGGTCCGCTCCAGGATCTCGACGATCCTGCGACCCGCGCGTCCATCGCCAAAGGGGGGCGGCTGCGATCGCGCAGCGGTCTTGGCTCCGGGCGCCGTGGCCCGGCGAATGGCGTCGGCGATGGCCAAGGGTTCCAGCGCGCAGTCGAACACGCTGGGGGGCTTGAGCCGACCCTCCTGTCGCGCGCCGACGTTGACGGAGGGCGTACCGGCGGCCGGGGCCTCGATCACGCCGCTGGAGGAGTTGCCGACGACGGCCTCGCAGGCGATCAGCGCGCGGAGATAGGCTTCCGCGCCGAGGGACTCGACCAGGCGGACCTGTCCAGGGCGCGCGGCCGCGAAGGCGTCCAGCGCCGCCCTGACCGCCCCCGATCCCGCATCGGCGTTGGGTCGTGTGATCAGGATCGGCCGGTCCGTGACCGAGGCCAGACCGCTCAGGAAGGTGTGGATCTGAGCCTGCGGCGAGGGCGCGCCCAGCGTCTCGGGATGGAAGGTGGCCATCAGGAAGCCGTTCGACCGGTCGAGGCCGGACAGGACCGCGATCTCGCCGAAGTCGCTGGACGGCAGGGCCTGCAGGTTGTCGACCGCCGTCGATCCCACCGTGAAGACCCGTTCCGGCGCCTCGCCCATCTGCAGGATGCGCTGCCGATAGGGCTCGGCGGCCGTGAAATGGAGCGCCGCCAGCTTGGTCACGGCGTGGCGGATGGCGTCGTCCACGGCGCCGGCGGTCCGGTGTCCGCCCTCCAGATGCAGGATCGGCAGCCCCAGCGGCACGGCCGCCGCCGCCGCCGCCAGCACCTCGGTCCGGTCCCCCAGAAGGAGCAACGCGTCCAGACCCAGGTCCGCATAGGCCCTCGCCGCGCCCGCCAGGGTCGCGGCCATGTCGGCGGCCACCGAGGGACCGTTGTCGCCTGAGAGCGGGGCTGGAACCGTGGCGTCCGCGCGCCGTCCGTCCGCCTCGATCTCGGACAGGGTTGCCCCATGCCGCGCCGAGAGATGCGTTCCCCCGACGATCAGCCTGGGCTCCAGGGTAGAGGACGCCTCAAGGGCGGTCAGCACGGGCCTCAGCAGGCCATACTCGGCCCGCGTGCCGGTGAAGACCCCGATCCGCCTCATGATTCGATCCAGTCGCCGGTCCGATAGTCCCGATCTGAGGGTCGACCGAGGAGATCCCAGAGCCGTGCCGGCGGCACCCCGCCGCCCGCCCGACGCGGCGCGATCGTCTCGGCGGTGAAGGGCTCCCCCGTCCGGATAGCCTGGAGCGCCACAAGACCCCGTCGCGCCACGGCCATGTTCTCGATCTCGGCCGGGACCGGCGCCTTGGCCGCGTCGCCGAGCATCTCGGCGACCCGCCGGGCCCCGACGACCAGGTCGGCCATCTCATCCGGCTCCAGCGAGGCCTTGTGGTCCGGGCCGGGGCGGGCGCGGTCCAGGGTCAGATGCTTTTCGATGACCCGGGCCCCCCGCGCGACCGCGGCGAGCGCGGTGTCGATGCCCAGGGTGTGGTCGGAGTAGCCCGGGATGACGCCCATGCCGGCGTAGAGGTCCAGAACCTTGAGATTGGCCTGATCGTGGGGAGCGGGGTAGGCGGTCACGCACTGCATGACGACGGTCCGGCCAAGCACCGCCACCGCCTCAGGGCTGTCGAGCGCCTCGCGGACGGCGTCGAGCGAAGGGCGTCGGTCCGCCTCGGCGACCCGCGCGAAGACGATCGTACCCAGGGCGTCACGCACGTCCTGAAGGGTCGCCATGCCGGTCGACAGCAGGATGGGCGGCCCCAGCCGGGCCAGCTCCAGCAGCAGGGGCAGGTTGGTCAGTTCGCCCGACCCGACCTTGATCCTGTCCATGCCGGTCTGATCGATCAGGAAGCGGGCCGAGGCGGCGTCGAACGGCGTCGACAGGAAGCCGATTCCGCACGCCTCGGCTTCGCGGGCGATCCGGGTCCAGGCGGCCAGGGGCAGAGACAGGCGGCGCAGCATGTCGGCCTGGCGATCGCCTTCCCCGGCGGCGGCCTGATAGGCGGCGGTCGGCGCGGAGGCCGCGGCCAGTTCATCGGGGTCGAACGTCTGGAACTTGACCGTATCGGCGCCCGCCTCCGCGGCGGCGGCGACGAGCCTCAGGGCCTCCTCTTCCTGACCGTCGTGATTGACGCCCGCTTCGGCGATGATCTCGCAGTGCGTGACCGGCTGGCTCATGGGTCCGGCATAGACCCGTTCGCGCGCCGGGCAAACCGGGCGGCCTACGCCCGGTCGCGCGAAGTCCGATTGTCCGTGAACGCCTGTATTGCGGTGAAGCTCGCCGATTTCTCCTGTAGCTTCAACGCCACGCTTGAACGACGACGACCATGGATCACGGCGAGGCTATCGACCTCGTGCTGCAACGCTGTTATGACCCCGACAGGCGGTGAGACCGCCGCTGAGATCAATTGTGGCTGCGGAGGGCTCACACCCATGCGTTTCAAGACCTTGTTCCTGGCTTCCAGCGCGGCGGCGGCTCTCGCCCTGTCGGCTGGTGCTGCTTCGGCTGAGCCGGATGGGTGGTATGGCGCGATCGACGCCGGCTATCACATCATCGACGACATCAACGCCGAGTCTTCGACGACGGGCATCAACTGGAACCACGAAGTGAACGACGGCTGGGCGGCGTTTGCGCGTCTGGGCTATCGCTTCAATCCGAACTGGCGCGTGGAGCTCGAGGGCGGTTATCGCTCGGGCGACGTGGGCAAGATTCGCCGCGCCAACAACAACGCGCCGTCGGGTGTCTGCAACTTCACGCCGGCGACGGGTCCGTGCTTCTCGCCGGAAGGCGACATCGAGTCGGCCACGCTGATGGCCAACGTGCTGTACGACTTCGGCGGCGACTACTGGGGCATCCGTCCCTTCGTCGGCCTGGGCGTGGGCATCAACCGCGTGGCGGCCAACTTCTCGGGCGCCCTGCGTGAGCCGGTGCGCAGCCGGGCCTTTGCGGTGGACGACAGCTCGGTGAAGTTCGCCGCCCAGGCGATCGCGGGTCTGGCCTACGCCGTCGGCGACCGGACCAACATCGACCTGACCTACCGCTATCTGACGGGCGACGCCGAGTGGGACAGCTTCGTCTCGACGGGCGCCAGCCTGGGGACGTGGGAAGGCGATTACGACCAGTCGCACACGGTGACGCTGGGCCTGCGCTACGCCTTCGGCGCGGACGCTCCGCCGCCGCCGCCCCCGCCGCCCCCGCCCCCGCCGCCGCCTCCGCCCCCGCCGCCTCCGCCCCCGCCGCCGCCTCCGCCGGCTCCGCAGGCGCGTGAGTTCGTGGTGTACTTCGACTGGGATCGCTCGAACCTGACGGCGGAAGCCCAGTCGGTGGTGACGCAGGCCGCCAACTACGCCAAGTCGGGCCGCCCGACGCGCGTCCTGGTCGTCGGCCACGCCGACACCTCCGGCTCGGCCGCCTACAACGTGGGTCTGTCGAACCGCCGTGCGCGCACGGTCGCCGATGCCCTGGTCGCCCAGGGCGTGAACGGCGGCGTGATCTCGCTGGACGGCCGCGGCGAAACCCAGCTGGCCCGCCCGACCGCCGACGGCGTTCGCGAGCCGCTGAACCGTCGCGCCACCATCGGCATCAACTTCTAGGACGTCTGGACGGGGCCTCGGATCTTTCGATCCGGGGCCCCGCTCCGGTCTTCTGGAAGGGCGATGGCTGGCTCATCCGCCCGCCGTCGCTTCCGATGATCCGTATGCAGAGCCGCCGGTTTTCGTCCTGAAGACCGGCGGTTTCGCTTTTGCGAACAAGGTGGTTGATCCGTGGACGCCGCAGGGCGACAAAGACGCCCATGCCGGTCGTTCCGCCCGCGCCCGACCGATCCGTGTCCGACAGTTCTTGCGTGAGCCGGTCCCCATGACGGACGTCCGCCAGCTGCAGAGCCTGAAGCGCCCGCCCGCCGCCGATGCGGGCGCGCCGGCTCGCGCCGCGCCGTCCTCCGCCCAACCTCAGCCCCCCCGGCCCCAGGCCGCTCATCCCCTGCCGCGCCCCGCGCCGGGCCGGGGCCTGGTCGGCCGCCGCTTCCTGATCGTGACGGCGCCGTTCGGCCCGTTCGGCCGGACGCTGGCGCGGGCGCTGGAGGCGGAAGGGGCCTCGGTGGCGCGCATGGTGTTCAACGCCGGCGACGCGGCCTCGTGGCGGCGTCCGGGCGCGGTGCCCTACACCGGCGACGCCCGCCGCTGGCCCCAGCGTCTGGCGCGTCTGGTCCAGGACCAGGGCCTGACCGACCTGATCGTGTTCGGCGAGGGCGGCCCCTACAACCAGGGCGTCCTCAGCCAGAAGGACAGGCTGAAGGCCTTGGCGGGGGGTGTAGGGCGTGGGGTGTCGGGTGTGGGGTCCGCCTCTGTCGGCGCCGATGCCGATGGCGCAGGCGCCGCTTACGGCCGACGACCCTCCGCTCAAGCAGCGAGGCTCCGCGAGCCGAGCGGTAGCGGCGCCGCCGCAGGCGGCCACCCGGATGCGCGCCTGCGCATCTGGGTGCTCGAGAACGGCTACTTCCGGCCGGACTGGGTCACGGTGGAGGAGGACGGGGTCAACGCCTCGTCGGGCCTGTCGCGCCACGCCCGCGCCTACGACCCGCCCATCCCCGAGATCCTGCCGACTCGGCCGGCCGGGCGCATCCTGCCCCACCACGTCATCAACATCAGCCTGTACCACATGGTCCAGCCGCTGGGCCGGCTGGTGTTCCGCCGCTACGTCCACCCCTACACCACCAGCCCCTGGGCGCAGTTCGTGGGCCATGTGCGGCGCTACCTCGGCCTGGCGCTGGCCTCCCGCTCGGAGGCCGACGCCGAGGTGATCCGGGGGCGCGGACCTTTCTTCCTGGCCTGCCTGCAGCGCGAGGGCGACGCCCAGCTGCTGCGCTACTCCCACTTCGCCGACAACACCGCCTTCCTGGCCGAGGTGATGACTTCGTTCGCCCGCCACGCCCCGTCCGAGGCCCGGCTGGTGGTCAAGAACCATCCGCTGGACCCGGGCCTGGTGGACCTCAGACGCATCACCCAGGTCCTGGCGGTCGAGCGCGGCGTCGCCGAGCGGGTCGACTTCATCGATGGCGGCAACCTGGCCCAGCTGTGCCGCGCCTCATCGGGGATGGTGGTCAACAACTCCTCGGCCGCGCTCTCGGCGCTGGGCTTCAAGACCCCGGTCAAGGTGCTGGGCGAGGCCTTCTTCGACTTCGAGGGCCTGACCGACCAGAAACCGCTCGACGCCTTCTGGACCGACCCCGCAGCCCCCGACGACGCCCTGTTCCAGCGCTTCCGCGCCCACGTCATCGCCCGCACACAGGTCAACGGAAACTACCACGAACCCAGGGCCCTCAAACCCACCGCAAAAGCCCTCGCACGCAGGTTCGCCGCAGCGCGGTAGGGATAACAGACCCCTTGAGGCAGCCGCTCCCGCTCAGCGGGACACGAGCACCAGGGGCGCGGAGCGTGTCGGAGACTCGGCCTTCGGTTCGCTGATCAGGGTGCGACCCACCAGGATGGTCACGGCCGCCACAGTGACGGCGGAAGCGGTCGCGGCCAGCGCCATGCGCACGCCCAGTCCGACATCCCCTGCCTGGCTCATTCTCGCTCCCGGATTCTCCGGAAACGAGAGGGACCACACGCGGCCCGACGACGCAAGTCGCCGAACCGCGTGCGGCGGCGTTTTCGTCAGCCCGTGAAGGGACGGATCAGAATCTCGACCCGGCGGTTCTGGGCGCGGCCCTCGGCGGTGGCGTTGGAGGCGACAGGCGCGCGCGACGAGAGGCCTTCGACATAGAGCCGCTCGCGCAGAACGCCCTGGGCGATCAGGGCGTCGGCGACGGCGAGCGCGCGACGCTCCGACAGCGGCTGGTTGATGGCGTCGCCGCCCGAGCTGTCGGTGTGACCCTTGATGTCCACGATCGAGCGGTCGTATTCGCGCAGCACCGCCGCGACATCGGCCAGCACGGCGTTGAAGCGCGGCTCGATGTTGGACTGGTTCACCGCGAAGGTGACGTCCGAGGGCATGCGCAGAACCAGGTTGTCGCCCTGACGCGCCACGCCGACGCCGGTGCCCGACAGTTCGGCCTCGAGCGCGCGCTGCTGGCTGTCCATGTAGCTGCCGACCGCCGCGCCGCCCAGAGCGCCGATGCCCGCGCCGATCAGGGCGTTCCGGCGGCCCTGCTCGCCGTCCGAGGTGTTGGTCAGATAGCCCAGCACGGCCCCGCCCAGCGCGCCGGCGATCGCGCCCGTGGCGGTGTTGTTGCGACGCGGGGTCGAGGAATAGGGATCGGTCGTCGTGCAGGCGGTCATGCCCAGCATGGCGGCGACGCCGACGCCGGTGACGATCAGGTTCATGCGCATGGTGTTGTCTCCAGGAAAAGCCCTCGTGCGGCTCAACGTCGGCTTATGGTCAAGGTTCCGCAAGTCGTCGTTCGCCGTGCGGCATTCCTTCGCCGCCGCGAGACTGCCAATTTCCCGGGCGAAGGCGTATGACACCCGACTTTCGGCGTCCACGCTCGACGCCGCGTCCCGCATGAGGCCCAGCCGTGACCGTCACCCTCGACGCCCCGACCCTTGAGAAGAAGGGCATCGTCCCCGTTTCCATGAGCCGCTACGACGCCAACTTCCAGGGCTTCAGCGACGACCTCGGCGCGTCCTTCAAACGCTATGGCTTCGCGGTCGTGTCCGATCATGGGCTCGACGAAGGCGTGATCTCCCGCGCCATCGACGACGCCAAGGCCTTCTTCGCCCTGCCGGAAGAGGTCAAGCGCCGCTACCATGTGCCCGGCACGGGCGGGGCGCGCGGCCTGACGCCGTTCGGGGTCGAGGCCGCCAAGGGCGCCGCGACCGTCGACCTGAAGGAGTTCTGGCACACCGGCCGCGAGCTGCCGGAGGGCCACCCCTACCGCCAGTACATGCGCGACAACCTGTGGCCGACCGAGATTCCGGGCTTCCGGCAGGACGTCTACGGCATGTTCGAGGCGCTGGACGCGCTGGGCCGCCGCATTCTTAAGGCCATCGCGCGGTATCTGCAGCTCGGCGACGACTTCTTCGAGGACAAGGTCCAGCTGGGCAACAGCATCCTGCGCATGCTGCACTATCCGCCAGTGCCGGCCGACGCGCCGGGCGTGCGGGCGGGCGCGCACGAGGACATCAACGTCATCACCCTGCTGCTGGGGGCCGAGGAAGCCGGGCTGCAGCTGAAGGACGCCGACGGCGAGTGGCTGGACATCGCTCCGCCGCCCGGCGCGCTGGTCGTCAACATCGGCGACATGCTGCAACGCCTGACGAACCACGTCCTGCCGTCGACGACGCACCGAGTGGTCAATCCGGCGCCGGAGCGTCGCGGCTTCGCTCGCTACTCGACGCCGTTCTTCCTGCACTTCAATCCGGACTATGTGATCGAGACCCTGCCCGGCACGATCACGGCCGACAATCCCGATCGCTACGCCGGCCGGGCTATCATGGCCGAGGATTTCCTGACTGAGCGGCTGAAGGAAATCCGCCTGATCTGAGGTCCGTGTCTCGCGGCTTCGATGGCGGTTTCATCACGGAGAGCACCAAGGGGCCACCAAGGACACGGAGAGACCGAGCGCTCGGACAGGTCGTCGATTGGTCACTTCGACATCGCGGTCATGTTGAAAGGCGCTGCGCGCCAACCTCGCGCAATGCGGCGGAGCCGCAATCAAAGGCCCGTGAGATCGGCTTGATGTGAACCCACACTCGGTCCCTCCGTGTCCTTGGTGGCCTCTTGGTGCTCTTGGTGATGAACCCTTGCGGCCTGTCCACGCACGCCAGCCTAGGCCGGCAAAACCTCCGGGTCGCGCGGGTTCTCCGCGAACTGCCCGCCCCGGCGGTAGCGCCACAGGTAGGAGGGGGCGATGGCTTCCAGCCCCGTAGGCTCGATCCCGAGATCGGCCAGCCCAAGCGCGCCCGAGGAGACGACATTGTCGGTCTTGAGCATCAGCACCTGATCCCGCGTCAGAACGGGCGGAATGCCGACCATCGCCGTCAGACCCGCGACGCGGCCGAGCGTGGCCGCGGCGAAGACCGGGATCGGCGCCAGCATCCGCGAGCGGTTCGTCTCGCGCAGGATGTATTGCAGGATATCCTTGAACGACCAGACGGCGGGGCCGCCCAGCTCATAGGTCTGGCCCTCGGCCTGAGAGCTCACGATCGCCCGGGCCACGGCCTCGGCGACGTCGCCGACATAGACCGGCTGGAACTTCGTCTTGCCGCCGCCGATCAGGGGCAGGGCGGGGGATATCGTCGCCATGGAGGCGAAGCGGTTCAGGAAGCCGTCGCCGGGCCCGAACACGATGGAGGGGCGCAGGATGGTCGCGGTCGGGACGCCGTCCAGGATGGCCAGTTCTGCCTCGCCCTTGGTCCGGCCATAGTCGGCTTCGGATTTCGGATCGGCGCCGATGGCCGAGATGTGGACGAAGCGCGCGATGCCGTTGGCCGCGCAGGTCTGGGCGATCGTGCGGGCGCCCTCGACATGGGACCTGGCGAAGTTGCCGCCCGGCCCTTCGAACAGCAGGCCGACCAGATTGACCGCGGCGGTGGAACCCTTCAGCGCGGCTTCCACGTCGGCGGGACGGGTGATGTCGCAGCGCACCGGCTGGATCTGGCCGACGTCGCCGCTGACGCGCAGATCCTGCGCCAGGTTCGGGCGGCGCACGGCCACCTTCACGCGCCAGCCCTGCCGAGCCAGCGCCCGCACCACCTGGGTCCCGACGAAGCCGGAACCGCCGAAGACGGTGACGAGGCCGGGGGTCGTGTCGCTCATGACGGCATCCTGCAAAGGCGTTCGGCGGCGGGGATAGACGATGGCTCTAACGGCCGCAACGCGGGGCGGGGACGCAGGGTCCGGAAAAGCGTCACAAGCCGTGTTGACCCCGTCCGTATGCTGCCTTAAGGGTCCGCGCCTTCCGGTTCGGAACGCCGTCGCGGCGGATCGAAACGGGCCCAGATGGCGGAATTGGTAGACGCGCTGGCTTCAGGTGCCAGTGGCTGAAAGGCCGTGGAGGTTCGAGTCCTCTTCTGGGCACCATCTTCTCGAACGGCGTCGCATCCCAGCGGATGCGGCGCCGTTCGTCTTTGAGGCCCGGGCGGCGCTCGCGGGGCTTCCATTCCGGACCGCCCGGCCCCATCTGGCGGCCATGTCCGATCCCCGCATTCCCGTCACCGTGCTCACCGGCTATCTCGGCGCCGGCAAGACGACGCTGCTGAACCGCATCCTCACCGAGGACCACGGCAAGCGTTACGCCGTCATCGTCAACGAGTTCGGCGAGATCGGCATCGACAACGACCTGGTCGTCGGCGCCGACGAGGACGTGTTCGAGATGAACAACGGCTGCGTCTGCTGCACCGTGCGCGGCGACCTGATCCGCGTGGTCTCGGGCCTGATGAAGCGGCAGAAGCCCGGCGCGCCGGCGTTCGACGCCATCATCGTGGAGACCACGGGCCTCGCCGACCCCGGCCCGGTCGCCCAGACCTTTTTCGTCGACGAGGACGTCAAGGCGAAGACCCGGCTGGACAGCGTCACGGCCCTGGTCGACGCCAAGCATGTCATGGCGCGGCTGGATGACTCGAAGGAGGCGCGCGAGCAGGTCGCCTTCGCCGACCGCATCATCCTCAACAAGACCGACCTGGCGACGCCCGGCGAACTGGCCGAGGTGGAGCGGCGACTGCGCGGCCTGAACCCGCTCGCGCCGATCACCCGCGCGGAGCGCTCGAACGTGCCGCTGGATCAGGTGCTGGACATCGGGGCCTTCGACCTGGAGCGGGTGCTGGATATCCACCCCGCCTTCGTGAACCCGCCCCACGGCGAGGACGGGCACGTCCACGACGAGCACTGCGGCCACGCGCACGATCATCACCATGACCACGCCAGTCACGACCACGATCATGCGGACCATTCGCACGGTTCAGACCATTCGCACGCTATTTCGGGGTCTGAATCTGGACCTCGGGGGCACAATCATGCCGACGACATCCGGGGCATCTCCCTGTCGCTCGACCGCCCAATGAACGGGGTCAAGTTCACCCAGTGGCTGGATCAGCTGCTGGGCCAGCAGGGCCAGAACATCCTGCGCGCCAAGGGCATCATCGACGTCCAGGGCGAGGATCGTCGTCTGGTCTTCCAGGCCGTGCACATGATCCTGGAGGGCGACCTCCAGCGCGAATGGGGCACGAATGAGCGCCGCTGGAGCCGCGCCGTCTTCATCGGGCGCGACCTGGATGAGGCGGAGTTGCGGGCGGGGTTCGAGGCCTGCGCGGCCTAGAAGTAGGCGATCAGCCGCCCGGTCACGACCACGCCGATCCAGGTGATCAGGGACACAGTCGCCAGCCCCTTGGCTGTATCGGGGATCTGATCGGGCAGCTGGGCGAAAAGGCTGCGAAACGTCAGGGCGTTCAGCCCGGCGATCCCGATCAGGACCATCTTGCTCCAGAACAGGCCCGAGCCGGACAGGGCCTCGGCGTCGGCCACGAACATCAGGGCGCCGGTGACCACCATCAGGCCGAAGCCGATCAGGAACAGCGGCGTGACGGCTCGCGACAGGGCGGCGGGCGCGATCCCCTTGCCGTAGCCGAGCAGACGCAGGTCCAGCAGCCCGATGCCGCCGACCACCAGGATGGCCCCGATCACATGGGCCGTGTTGGCGATGGGATAGACCAGGGCCTCGGAGCCGACCCAGCGGGCCAGCACCGATCCTTCGATGGCCGTGATCACACCGCTCAGCGCAGTTCGACCGTCTTGCCGCCGGCGGTGATGCGCTCAGCCCGGATCTCGCGCGTGCCGTCGCGCCGGGGATACCCCTCGACAGTCACGGTCTGGCCCACCGCGATATCGGCTTCGGCCAGGCCGCGGGTCTGCATGCGGGTGACGGGGGCCAGAACGACGTCCCAGCGCTGGCCGTCGATGGCGATGACGATGGAGCCGTGCGGGCTGCCCCAGCTGGATTCCAGCACCTGGGCGGTGGGGCGCAGCGTGCGCTCGGCGTCGTAGGAGCTCCAGCCGTGGTGGGCGGCGGCGGCCGTGGCGATCACGGCGGCGGCGCCGAAGGCCAGGGCGGCGGGTCCGAACCGAAGGGTCATTTGATTTCTCCCGGTTGTTCCTATTTGCCCGAGGATAAGGCATGGCGGCGGATCGATCCAGCGACGCACGCCGCAAGGAGCCCCTCATGACCCAGACCGCCCTGATCGTCGGCGCCTCGCGCGGGCTGGGCCTCGGCCTGGTCGCGGAATACCTGTCGCGCGGATGGCAGGTGATCGCCACTGTCCGCAAGCCCGCCGACGAGGCCGGTCTACGAGCCCTGCCCGGTGCCGAACGATTGAACCTACAGCTTGTAGATGTCACGTCAGACGCGGATGTCAGGCGGATCTCTCTTGACGCTCCTAGGCCCCTGGACCTCGTGTTCGTCAACGCAGGGATCATGGGACCGCCGGACATGGCCTCGGCGTCTGCGGACGAGATCAACGCGGTCATGCAGACCAACGCTTTCGGGCCCGTGCGCCTCGCCTTGGCTCTGATGGACAAGATCCGCGAACAGACCGGCGTGCTGGCGCTGATGTCGACGGGCATGGGCTCGATCGCGGACAACACGTCCGGCGGCTACGACGTCTATCGGGCGTCGAAGGCGGCGCAGAACATGCTGGCGCGCAGCCTTTGGGTCGGCCCGGCGCGGGCGCGTGGCGTCACCGTGCTATCGGTCAATCCGGGCTGGGTGCGCACCGACATGGGCGGGCCGGGCGGAACCATCGATGTGGAAACCAGCTGCCGGGGGATGGCTGACCAGATCGCCGCGAACGAAGGCGCCCATGAACATCGCTTCATCGGCTGGAACGGACGGGAGCTGCCCTGGTGAGCCACATCGATCCGACCAAGGAGATCATGGCGGACTTCCGCGACCTGCCTGCGGATCGGCCGATCGCCATGATCAACCTGCTGCGATTTCGGGACCGGGCCGACTATCCGACCGATCATCCTGAGCATGGCAAGACGTTGACCGGGGCGGAGGCCTATCGAAACTACGGCAAGGCCGCCGCTGCGCCGTTCCAACGGGCGGGCGGGCGCCAGATCTGGCTGGGTCGGCCTGAGCTGACCGTGATCGGGCCCGCGGACGAGGCCTGGGACCTGGCCTTCATCGCCGCCTATCCGTCCGGAGAGGCGTTCGTCGGTATGCTGCGCGATCCCGAGTATAGGCAGGCGGTCGTCCATCGACAGGCGGCCGTGGCCGATTCCCGCCTGATCCGCTGCGAGCCGCGCGGCCCCGGCGCCGCCTTCGGCGAGGAAGGCGCGGCGTGAAGTCTTTCCAGTTCGACGCCCAGGTCACCGCGGCGCATTTCGAGGCCTCCGGCGCCGCCTTCGCACTCGGCGACGGCTCGGTCCGGTTCGAGGACGGGACGTTCGACGCGGTCCACGACGGCGCGGTCCTGTGCGCCGCCGTCCATCCGTCCGGCGAGGGTCTGGTCACGGGCGGCGACGATGGCCGGGTGATCTGGAGCCGCAAGGGCGAGGCGGGGGTCCTGGCCACGGCCAAGGGCTGGATCGATTCCATCGACGCCTCGGCGGAGTCGAAGCTGATCGCCTTTTCCTCAGGACGGACGGCATCCGTCATCGATGCGACAGACGCCGGCTTCCGCCGCGACTTCACCCATGAGCGGACCGTGTCAGGCGTGGCCTTCGATCCCAAAGGCCGGCGCGTCGCCGCCTCCACCTATGGCGGAGCGTGGCTCTGGTATGCGCGGATCGCCGACCAAAAGCCGGTCAAGCTGAACTGGGCCGGGTCGCACACCGGCGTGGTCTTCTCGCCCGACGGGGCCTTCGTGATCACCACCATGCAGGACAACCAGCTGCACGGCTGGCGGCTGAAGGACGCCAAGGATCTGAGGATGGGCGGGTATCCGTCGAAGATTCGCAGCCTGGCCTTTCTGTCCAGGGGGCAGCTGATGGCGACGTCCGGGGCTCAAGGCGCGGTGCTTTGGCCCTTCGTCGGCGCGAACGGCCCGATGGGCCGGGAGGCCTCGGAGATCGGGTTCGACGACAGCACGCTGGTCACCCATGTCGCGGCGCGGATCGCGCACGGACGTCTGGCGGCGGGGCTGGCCGACGGGCGCGTATGGGTCGCCGATCCGGCCGCGCAGGGCCTGAACTTCGTGAAGGCCGAGAAGGGCGCGCCGATCACGGCGCTGGCGCTCAGCCCCGACGCCCGTCGCGTGGCCTGGGCCGACGAGGACGGACGTGCCGGCGTCACAGAGGTCATCATCGACAACCCTTAGGCGAACGCTTTAGGCTGACGCCCGTGTCGGGGGATCCGAATGTCGGACGATGGGGCGAGGCAGGGTCCAAGCACCGCCGCCGGCTGCCTGGCGGTGCTGATCCCCCTGGTTGTAGCGGGGACCTTGCTCGCCGTGATCTTCGCGTGGAACGTCAACGGCGCCGGTTGACGGGGCGGTTGCGACAGGGCCGCGTCGGCCCTAGCGTCCGGGGATGGACGAGGGGGCTCAACCACCGCCAAAGCGCCGCAAGGGCCGGCCGATCCTGATCACGCTGCTGGTCCTGGCGCTGCTGCCGCTGGGCGGAGTGCTGATCCATGCGCTCGCGCCGCCGCCCATGACCTTGCTGATGGCCCAGCGGGCGATGGCGGGGGATGGGCTGTCCTACCGCTGGCGATCCCTGGACGAGATCTCGCCGCGGCTGGTGGCCGCCGCCATCGCGGCGGAGGACGCGCGCTTCTGCAGCCATCGGGGCTTCGACTTCGAGGCGATCGAAGAGGCGATGAAGGCCAATGAGCAGGGCCGGCGCATGCGCGGCGGCTCCACCATCAGCCAGCAGACGGCCAAGAACGTCTTCCTCTGGCCAGGCCGCGACTGGGTCCGCAAGGGGTTGGAGGCGGGTTACACCGTCCTGATCGAGACGGTCTGGGGCAAGCGGCGAATCATGGAGGTCTATCTGAACGTCGCCGAGATGGGGCCGGGCGTTTATGGCGCCGAGGCCGCCGCCCAGCACTGGTTCGGCAAGTCGGCCGCGGACCTGTCGGCGCGGGAGGCGGCGCGGCTGGCGGCGATCCTGCCCAGCCCCCGCCGCTACAATGCCGGCTCGCCCGGACCCTATGTGCGTCGGCGGGCCTCGCGCATCCAGGCGGCGGCGAACACGGTGCGCAACGAAGGGCTCGGAGCCTGCGTGCTGGGCTGACAGAACCGCGCTCGATGGAGCGGCGAGTTAACCTTTGGCGTTGGACCTTCCCTTAACCGCGTCCTGCTAGTTCGGACCGGTTGCGGACTCCGTCGAGGCCGCAAGAAGGACCATCGGGGCCAGCATGACCATCGCCGCTCGCATCCGCGCCGGGATCGCCCGCGCCGTTTCGACCTGCCGCCGCTTTTCGCGCGACAGCGCGGGCAACGTCGCCGTCATCTTCGCGATCGTGCTGCCGGTTCTGATCATGATCACGCTCGGGGGCGTGGACATCAGCCGCGCCTCGACGGTGAAGATGAACCTCCAGGACGCGCTCGACGCCGCCACGCTCGCCGCCGCCCGATCCCAGTTCACAGAGGATGCGGAGATCACCGAGGTCGGGCTCAACTCGCTCCGGGCCAATCTTGCGCCGTTCAGCGACATCACCCTGCTGGAGGGCCAGACGACCTTCGCCCTGAACCCGGACACCGGGGCCGTGGAAGCCGACGCAATGGTCAGCGTCAGGACCATTGTCGCCAACATCGTCCTGCCGCCCTACGGCAGCGTGCTGGACGACGAACTGCCCGTTCGCGCGCGCTCTGAAGTGCTGCGTTCCAACAACCGGATCGAGGTGGCCCTGGTGCTGGACAACACCGGTTCGATGTCTGGTCAAAAACTGACCAATACCAAGGCCGCCGCGATCGATCTGATCAACCGTCTGGAGGCCGCCGATGGTCGGTCGATCGAGACGGACGCGATCAAAATCTCGCTCGTGCCTTTTTCGCAGACGGTCCGGGTGCATCAGGGCGGGACCAACAGCCCGCCCAGCTGGATGTCCAATGCGACCACCCATACAGGCGGCGGAGCGTGGGATGCCTCGACCAACCCGTACAGCATGTTCAGCACGGCGGTCGGCCGCTTCACCCTGTTCCAGAACCTGGGGACGACCTGGGGCGGCTGCATTGAGGCGCGGCCGCAGCCCTTCGATGTCCGCGATACCGCGCCCTCGACCGGCAATCAAAGCACGATGTTCGTACCCTACTTCGCTCCGGACGAACCGGATCGTGGCGACTATCCCAACTTCTCGACGTGGCAGAACTGGCAGTACGAGGGCAACAATTATCGCAACGACGGACGACCGGGTTCGAACTCCTCCAGCCCCTTCCCCAGCACCACAGCGCGAAACAATGAGTGGTTCGCGCGCCTGCGGAACACTGCCAAGTACGTGCCGACGACGGGCCTTCACACCGGGTTCGGGCCCAATAAGGGCTGCAATCTGCAGCCGCTCATCCGCTTGACCGATGATTACAGCGCTCTGCGCGCCGCCGTGAACAACATGACCGCCAGTGGGAACACCAACGTGCCGCTGGGCGCGGTGTGGGGCTGGCACACCCTGTCGCCGAACGCCCCCTTCGGCGATGGCCGACCCTATAATTCGGAGCGGCTTCAGAAGATCATCATCATCATGACCGACGGTGAGAACGTCATGAGCGATACGAACAGCCCGAGCGACGGCGCCTACAACGGCCTCGGCTATATCTGGCAGGACCGGTTGGGCATAACGTCGGGCGGTACCGACACCCGGCGCAGCCGTATGGACGACCGCCTGGATCATCCCACGGCGGGAACCGAGGATCTGTGCGGCAACATGAAGGGTTCCGGCATCCAAGTTTACACCGTCGCCGTGCAGGTCGACTCGGCCGCCCAGACTCTGCTGCGTCGCTGCGCCTCCAGCGCGGATCACTATTTCCCCGTTGACAGCGCGTCGGGCATCGGCGCGGCCTTCGACCGGATCGCCGGCGCCATCGAGAACCTGCGCATCTCGCGCTGACGAGATCGGCCGGGGCAGCCTTGCGGCGGCTCCGGCCTTCCTCCACGGTCAGCCGAGGGAGGAACGACCATGACCTATGTGAGCGGATTTCTGACGCCGGTGAAGACCGGAGATCGGGAACGCTACCTGCGCTCTGCGGAAGCCTGCTGGCCCTTCTTTCAGAAGAACGGCTGCCTGCATCACCATGAGACATGGGGCGTCGACATCCCCGACGGGCACACCACCGATTTCAACCGCGCGGTGAAGAAGGAAGAGGGCGAGGCCGTGGTGCTCGCCTGGCTGGTCTGGCCCGACAAGGCGACGGCCGACGCGGCCTGGAAGGCGATGGAGACCGACCCCGACATGCAGAACCTGAACATGCCGTTCGACGGCAAGCGGATGATCTGGGGCGGGTTCGAGACGATCTTCGAACGCTCGGCCTGATCCGTCAGCCGGTCAGCGCCGGCGTCATCAGCGAGGCCACGGCGATCAGTCCGCCCAAGGCCGTCAGACCCGCGCCGGCGGCGAAGATCAGCACGGCGCGGGCCTTGCGCCGGCGCATGCCGCCGGTCCGCACCTTGCGGATCACGAGCGGCGGCGTGCGGTTGAAGGCTTCCGAACCGACGATGTTGTGCTGGGACATGAACGCGCTCCCCGAGTCTGGCTGTCCGAATGGACGAACCCGTCAAGCGGGGCGGGCGGGGCCGAAAGATGGCGAACGGCGTTCAGACGCGAATCCGTGATCGGATGAACACCGATATGGTCTAGCCGCAGAACACCAGCCGGCCGGAATAGGCGCGGTAGTAGCCGCTGACCGGATCGTAGGAGCGATAGGTCGCCGCGCACCAGGCCGAGCGGTTCGGATCGCGCCAGCCGGCGCCCGAATGGCCGACCTGACCGGCGTAGCCACTGCCCGGATAGACCTGATCGGGACGACCGTAGGCGCCCCAATACTGGGCCCCCTGATTGTAGGGCTGGTAGACATAGCCTCCGCCAGAGTGGCTGTAGCCGCCCCGCCCGTAGCCGCGATGGCCGTGGCCGGAGCTGTGGTGGCGCACGAAGGGTCGTTGGTCTCGCCATGAGGCGTCGCAGTCGTCGCGGCCGCGATCCCAGTAGGCGTCGCAGCGATAATCGCCGGGGCGGTCGGCCTGGCCGTTGTAATCCCAGCCGCCGCCATGACTGGACCAGGTGCGGGAGCCTTGGGCGGCCGGGTCGTAGCCGCGCCAGTGCTGGGCGGCCGCGGGCGCTGCGGCGAGGGCGGAAGCGATCAGAACGGCGGCGACGACTTTCATGGCAAGCGCCTCGAAGGGAGCGGGGTCAGCCCGCGGATGGGTCTCTACAGGGTGACGCTGGCCGTCGCGCCCTGGCGGGTGCGGACATAGCGCATCAGCACGGTGCGATCGCCGCCCGCGCTGACCGGAGCGATGAGGAACCAGCCGCCGTCCGGCAGCCCCTCGAAGCGGAAGCGGCCGTTCTGGCAGGTCGTGGAGCGGACGTAGGAGCGATAGTCGGCGTTCGGATCGGCGACCGTGCGGGCCCGGACGACCGACTCGGGGACGGCGGCGCTGTCCGTCGAGCCATAGAGGGTCCGGAACCGCTGGCGGGTGTAGGGGGTGTCGGGCGTCAGGGCGACCGAGCCGGTGCAGGCGAAGGCCTGGCCGTCCATGCGATAGGCGACACGGCCGTCGACGGAGGCCGACCCGTTGCGCGTGGACCAGGCGAAGTCGGCGGGCACGAACGGCGCGGGCCCGCTGATCATGCCAGGGCCGGGCGTGGGCGCGCAGGCGGCCAGGGCCGAGACGGCGGCGAGGGAGAGAAGGGCGGTGCGGACGGACATGGTGCTCTCTGGAACGGATCGGGAGGTTCGCTTCACAGGCGATCCCACATGACGCCCAACGCAGGCGTAAGGTCAAGGTTGCGACCGGTCGTGGCGGGCGCCACAAGGCCGGATCAGACGACGGCCGGAGGCGAAGCCAACCGGACCGCGAGGAAGGCTACAGGACCCTCATGACAGTCGTGTTTTCCGACATCCAGGCGGCGCAGCAGCGCATCGCCGGACAAGTCGACCGGACCCCCGTGCGCCATTCGCGCCGCCTGTCGCAACTGACCGGCGCCGAGGTCTGGGTGAAGTACGACAACCTGCACTTCACCGGCAGCTTCAAGGAGCGCGGCGCCCTGAACCGCCTGCTGTCCCTGACGCCGGACGAGCGCAAGCGAGGCGTGGTGGCGGCCAGCGCGGGTAACCACGCCCAGGCCTTGGCCTATCATGGCGGACGGCTGGGCATCCCCGTCACCATCGTCATGCCGGAGGGCACGCCCTTCACCAAGATCGACGGCACCCGCAGCCACGGCGCGACGGTGGTCATCGAGGGCGCGGACTTCACCGGCTCCACCGCCGAAGCGCATCGCCTGAGAGACGAGAAGGGCTACGTCTTCATCTCCGCCTTCGACGACGAGGGCATCGTCACCGGCCAGGGCGTCTGCGCCATCGAGTTCCTGGAGGACGCATCCGAGATCGACGCCCTGATCATCCCGATCGGCGGCGGCGGCCTGATCGCCGGCTGCGCCATCGCCGCCAAGACGATGAAGCCGGGGATCGAAATCTACGGCGTCGAGGCGGCGATGTATCCGTCATTTACCGCCAAGCGGCGAGGCGAGACGCCGAAATGCGGCGGCGCCACCATCGCCGAGGGCATCGCCATCAAGGCCGTGGGCGACATTCCTTTCGCGCTCGCCGATCCCCTGATCGACGACGTTCTGGTCTGCGACGAGGCGGATTTCGAGAAGGCCGTGGCCTTCTTCGCCACGCTGGAGAAGACCGTGGCCGAAGGTGCTGGCGCGGGTGGTCTCGCCGCTCTGTTGCGGTACCCGGAACGGTTCCGGGGGCGGAAGGTCGGGCTGGTTCTGTGCGGCGGCAACATCGACGCGCGGATGCTGGCGGTGGTGCTGAACCGGGAGATGGTCCGGGAGCGTCGCCTGATCGTCTATCGCATCCTGGGCGACGACCGGCCGGGCATGCTGTCGGCCATGGCGGCGGTGATCGGGGGCAAGGGCGGCAACATCATCGACGTCGTCCACAACCGGCTGGCGCTGGACGTGCCGGCCAAGGGGGCGGAGTTCGACATCATGGTCGAAACGCGCGATAGCGCCCACGCCGACGAGATCGGACAGGCTTTGAAGGACAAGGGCTATGCGCTTCGGATGGGCTAGCGTCGCGGTCGCGGCGACCCTGGGTCTGGCGGCCTGCGGCGGAGCGGACGCCGGCGGCGTCGACGCCGAGGCCAATGCGCGGGCGGCGGCGTTCTTCCTGGAGTCGAACGCCAAGGAAGAGGGTGTCCAGACCACCGAGAGCGGCCTGCAGTACAAGGTGGTCCAGTCCGGCCCCTCCGGCGCCATCAGCCCGGATCGCAACGACCTGGTGCGCGTCGACTACGAGGGCTCGCTCACCGACGGCACGGTGTTCGACAGTTCCTTTCAGCGCGGCCAGCCCTATGTGACGACCGCGGAACAGGTCGTGCCCGGCTGGACCGAGGCGCTGCAGCGCATGAAGGTCGGCGACGAGTGGATCCTCTATGTGCCGCCGGCGTTGGGCTATGGCGAACAGGGGCAGGGGGCGGACATCCCGCCGAACTCGGTGCTGGTGTTCCGCATCAAGCTTCTGGACGTCGCGCCGGTGCCCGGCGGCGGGCGCGGCGTGGGCGTGGCGAACGGCTAGCCGGCGAACCCCCACTCTTCGACGACTGTGGGATCGGCTTCCGATGCTCGCCGCAGGTTGCGCAAGGCGTCGAAGTCCGGCGGCGAAAGCAGCCGGGACAGCGCCCAGACGGCAGCCCCACGCACGAGCGGCGAAGGGTCGTTCAGCAAGGTGCGCGCGCTGTCGGCCAGTTCCAGATCCCCGCTGTTGCCGATCGCGTAGAGAACATTGCGGATGAAGCGGTCGCGGCCGATCCGCTTGATCGGGCTCTTCGAGAACAGGACGCGGAAGGCGGCGTCGTCGAGCGCGGCAAGGTCGGCCAGGCGGGGGGAGATCAGCGCCTCGCGCGCGGTCAGCCGGGCCTCGCGCGCGGCCTCGGCGAACTTGTTCCAGGGGCAGACGGCGAGACAATCGTCGCAGCCGTAGATGCGCGAGCCGGTGGCAAGCCGGAACTCGACCGGCCACGGCCCCGCATGCTCGATGGTCAGATAGGAGAGGCAGCGCCGGGCATCCAGCTGGAACGGTGCGGGGAAAGCGGCCGTCGGGCAGGCATCCAGGCAGGCCGTGCAGGTGCCACAGTGCTCCGTTTCCGGTGGATCGGGCTCGATCTCGGCGGCGGTCAGGATGACGCCGAGGAACAGCCAGTTGCCGTGCTCGCGGCTGAGCAGGTTGGTGTGCTTGCCCTGCCAGCCGACGCCGGCGCGCTGGGCGAGCGGCTTCTCCATCAGGGGCGCGGTGTCGACGAAGACCTTGACCTCGGCCGCGAGGCGCGCGGCGAGCTGCCCCGCCAGGGTCTTGAGGCGACCCTTGATGACCTCGTGATAGTCGTCGCCTCGCGCATAGACCGAGATGTAGCCGGCAGAGCCGTCGGCCATCTCGGACAGGGGATCGTCGGGCGGGCCGTAGTTGAGGCCCAGCACGATGGCGGTCCGCGCTCCGTCCCACATGGCGGTTGGATGGCTGCGGCGATCCAGCGTCGTTCCCATCCAGCCCATCTCGCCGTGACGACCCGCCTCGACGAAACGGCGCAGGCGCTCGCCGGCCGACCAGGGCTCGGACGCCGAGGCGAAGCGGCAGACGTCGAAGCCGAGCTCCGCCGCCTTGGCGCGCAGGATGTCGCGGATGTCGGACATGGGGGCGTCTTAGCCCCTTGATCGGTCAAGAGGGAGGCCGGTCAGAAATCCAGGTCGGCGTAGCATGCGGCAGGCGCGAGACCCTGGAAGCGGTCGGCCAGCAGGGGGCGGAAGCACGGCCGGGACTTGATCTTCATGTACCAGGTCTTGAGCGCCGGCCAGGACGCCCACGGGATCTCGCCGAAGTAGTCGAGGATCGACAGATGGGCGGCGGCGACGATGTCGGCCTGGCTGAGGCGGCGCCCCGCCAGCCAGTCGCGGCCCGAAAGCAGACCGTCGAAGACGGCGAGGTGATGCTTCAGGGCGTCGCGTCCCTCACGCAGCATGCGGGCCTCGGGCGGGCCGAGCCGCAGCAACGGCTTTTCCATCCGCTCGTGCAGCAGGACGGCGTTGACCTCGTCGGTGAAGCGGCGGTCGAACCAGGCGGTCAGGCGGCGGACCTCGGCGCGCTCAGCGGCGTCGGCCGGCATGAGCAGCGGCGTCTTCTGCTGATCCTCGATCCAGCCGAGGATCGCGGAGGACTCGCAGAGCGTCAGGGCCGCCGGGCCTGCGACCTGCAGCACCGGCGGCATGCCCGACGGGTTCAGATCGTGCAACGGGCAGTCGGCTTCCCAAGGGCGTACGAGCACCTCGGTCCATTCGATCCTGGCTTCGCCGAGCGCCAGACGCGCGGCGCGTGAGCCCGGATCGAAAGGGAAGTGGAACAGGACGCCGGCGGACATGATCCGCTCCTGCGCCAGACCCCGTTAAATCCGCGTTTACGCTGATGGCGACGGCGTGGCCGGAACCGCCGAGCTCCACGGTCCGCGCGGGTCGGCGTGGATCAGGACGTCGGCGTCGGGGAAGGCGGCCCGGATACGCTGTTCGGCCTCCACGACGATGGCGTGGGCGTCCTCGAACGACAGGTTGCGATCCAGGTCGACATGCATCTGGGCGACCAGGCGCGATCCGGACATGCGGGTGCGGAGCTGGTGAACGCCTCCGACACGCGGATCGGCGAGGACGGCGTTGGTCAAGGCGACGCGGTCGGCGTCCGACGCCTCGCGGTCCAGCAGTTGGCCTCCGGAGTCCTTGATCAGTCCAAGGGCACCCCAGGCCAGCCAGACGGCGACCACCAGACCAGCGGCGGCGTCGAGGCCTGGCGCGCCGAGGAAGGCGCCGGACACGACCCCGATCAGCACGACCGCATTGGCCGCCAGATCGGCGGCGTAGTGGGCGCGGTCGGCCTGGACCGCCATCGAGCCCTGGGCCTTGAGCGATCGCGTCTGAAGCCAGACCAGACCTGCCGTCAGACCGATCGACACCACGACCACGCCGATGGCCCAGCCGCCGCCGGTCACGGGACGCGGATCGAACATGCGCGCCAGCGCCTCCCAGCCGATGAAGACGGCGGAGGCGAAGATCAGGCCGGACTGGACGAGGGCCGCCATGGCCTCGCCCTTGCCGTGGCCGTGCCGATGGGTGTGGTCGCCCGGCCGCGCCGCCCAACGCACGGCGTAGAAGGTGGTCAGGGACGCAGCGAGATCGAGCGCCGAGTCGGCCAGCGACGCCAGGATCGACACCGAGCCCGAGGCGCCGAGCGCGAAGGCCTTCAGCGCGATCAACACGACAGCGATGCCGACCGACAGGGTCGTCACCTGACGCGCGTCGAGGGCGCGGGGTGAGGCCGTGGGATCAGGCTTCGCAGCGTCGGTCATCGCCGCCCTTGTGGCGGATCGCCCGAAGGTTGCCAAGGATCGCGCCGTCGCAGAGCGCCGTTAGTCTTTCCGCCACGAAAGCGCCCCAACATCCTCAACAAATGACTGCGACGGCGGGAGCGACGATGACGTCAGGCCTGGACCAGGTCGGAACCGACGGCGCGGACCGCTGGGCGCCGCGCGGCGAGGTGCTGTCGCTGCTGGGGGTCAAGACCCAAACCCTCTACGCCTATGTCAGCCGGGGCCGCATCGCGGCCCGGCCTGACCCGGAAAACCCGCGTCGCAGCCTCTATGCCTTGGCCGACGTCATCCGCCTGAAGGGCGGTTCGACGGGCGAGGCGCCGGCGACGGTCATCCCTTTCGAACCCGAGGTGAAGGGCGAGGCGCGCATCGCCTCCTCCGTGAGCCTGGTCGCAGACGGACGCATCTACTACCGCGGCCGCGACGCGGCGGAGTGGGCCCAGACCGCGACGCTGGAGGACACGGCGCGCCTACTCTGGGAATGCGGGGACGCGAACCCCTTCGCGGGCCTGGGCGTCCGTGTCGACATGGTCGGAGGTGCCTCGCACCGCGCCCGCCTGTTCGCCGCCCTGTCGCGCCGGGCCGAGGAGGACGCGCCGGCGACCGGCCGGGATGCGCGGGGGCTCAGGGTCGAGGCCGCCGGCGTGCTGAACGAAGTCGTCGATGCGATCGCGGGTCCGGGTCCGCGCCTGTTCTTCCACCAGCGCCTGGCGCGCGGCTACAAGATGCTGGAGCGGGACAGCGTGCACCTGCGCCGCGCCCTGGTGCTGGCGGCCGAGCACGACATGAACCCATCAGTGCTGGCGACACGGGCGGCGGCGTCCGGCGGGGCGTCGCCGGCGGCGGCGGCGATGGCGGGACTGGCGGCGCTTTCGGGATCACCGATGATCCGGACGCTGAAGCGCACCATCGCCTATGTGATCGAGGCCCGGCGCGATCCGGTCGGCGCGGCCGAGCGGCGAGTGGCGTCTGAAGGCGGCATCCCCGGCTTCGGCTCCGACAGCTTCCCTCACGGCGACCCCAGGGCCGAGGCTCTGCTGGCCTTGGCCGAACTGCCCCGCGATCTTCAAGCGGTGGTCCGCGAGGGCGAGGCGGCGTCGGGTCAAAGGATCGCCTTCGCGGGCGCGCTGGCCATCGTGGCGCGTCGGCTCGACCTGCCGCGCGACGGTGCGCTCGATATCCTGCTGACCGGGCGGCTCGTAGGCCTGATGGCCCATGCGCTGGACCAGATCATGGAGGGTGGCCCGATCCGGGCGCGGCTGCGCTACATCGGCCCGAGGCCGTCCGAGACGGCCCCTTGAAAACTCTCGCCTGATCGCGGATCAGGCATGACCCGCCGACGGGCGTCGCGCGGACCTCTGGAGTCTTCATGTCCGACTGGCTGGCGGCGATCATTCTCGGCATCGTCGAGGGGCTGACGGAGTTCATCCCTGTCTCCTCGACTGGCCATCTTCTGCTGCTCGGCCACTTCATGGGCTTTGAGAGCGAGGGCAAGACCTTCGAGATCGTCATCCAGCTGGGGGCGATCCTGGCGATCATCAGCGTCTACTTCCGGCGGCTCTGGGCGCTGGCCACACGCTGGCCGGACGATCCCCGGGCCCGACACTTCATCATCGGCGTGCTGCTCGCCTTCCTGCCGGCCGCCTTCGCCGGCGTGATCCTGTATCCGGTCATCAAGGAAATATTCTTCGAGACGCCCCTGATCATCTGCGTCGCCCTGATCGTCGGAGGCGTGCTGCTCCTGCTGCTCGACCGCATGAAGCGCGCGCCGAAGTATCTGGACGTGAATACCTATCCGTTCCGGGTCTATGCCTTGATCGGCCTGTTCCAGTGCCTGGCCCTGGTTCCCGGCGTGTCGCGGTCCGGGGCCACGGTCGCGGGCGGTTTGCTGCTCGGGACCGACAAGCGGTCGGCGGCCGAGTTCACCTTCTTTCTGGCCCTGCCAACGATGGGCGGGGCGGTGGCCTATGACCTGTTCAAGAGCCGCAACGACCTGGACTTCACCGACGTCGGCCTGATCGCGGTCGGCTTCGTGACCGCTTTCTTGACCGCGCTGTTCGTCGTGCGGTTCCTGCTGGATTTCGTCAGCCGGCACGGTTTCGCCCCCTTCGCCTGGTGGCGGATCGCGGTGGGCTCGCTGGGCCTGGTGCTGCTCTGGGCCGGGGTCGGAGCCTGACTTGTCAGGCCGCCGGGTTCGGAGTCATCCTTCGCCCATGAGCACCGAACCCGCTTCCGGCGAACGCTTCCAGTCGTTCAGCGCCTTCTACCCCTACTATATCCACGAGCACTCCAACCGGACGTGCCGGAGGATCCATGTCGTGGGTTCTGCGCTGGTGATCGTGGCGGCGCTGCTGGGGTTGTTCGTCAATGCCTGGTGGTTTTTGGCCATGCCGCTGGTCGGCTACGGCTTCGCCTGGGTCGGGCACTTCTTCTTCGAGAAGAACAGGCCGGCGACCTTCAAATACCCGCTGTGGAGCCTGATGGGCGACTGGCGCATGTTCTTCGAGACCGTCAGCGGCCGGCGCAAGTTCTAGCGGTTCGCCGGGTCCCGGAACGCCCAGAGACTCAGGGCGAAGACGGCGACGGCGTCGCGGTCGGGCGACCCCTGCGGCGGCAGGTAGAAGGTCGGGCGCAGGCCGTTCAGCTCGACCCCGCCGACCTCGACCCCGTCCCGGCTGATGACATAGCCGAGCACGCCGTTCCCGAACGGCAGGCCGCCGATGCGACGGGTCTCGGTGCGGTACTCGACCCCGTTCCACGTCAGGAAGCCGGCGCGCTGGGGCTGCTGGAGACGACGCAGGAACGATCCGCGTGAGAGCGCCAATCCCATGGCCGCATCCGCCGGAGCCGATCCGGCATAGTCGCAGTCGTAGCTGATCGGCTCGCGATCGAAGGTGATGCCCAGAATGTTGCGATGGCCCTGACCGCCGCCGCAGCTGGCGGTGACCTCCCCGCCGGGTGTGACGATAGAAAGCTCCGCCGAGGTGAAGTCCCGCGATTGCCACGGAAGCCGGACCTCGTTGTCCCGGATCGACGCCCAGCCGATGTATTCGCCGACGGCGAAGCCCGGACGGAACAGGCTGGGACCGCGACGACCGGCAAGGCCGATCCGCTCGGTCCGATCGCGCATAGGCACGGCGGCATCCTGGGCCGCGCCGACGACGGGGGCGGCGGCGACAGGGGCGGCTGTGATCATGGCGACGAGGGCGAGGGCGGCGAAACGCATGGTCGATCTCCGGTCTGACGCCGGCAACCTAGACCAATCGCCGTTCGACGAGGAGTCGGCCGGTCAGTTCGAAGCGTTTTCCCAGGCCGGCGGGCAGCCTTCGAAGCGCCCGGCCTCGATAATGGTCACGTTGCGCTGGTTGAAGCGCATCACGGGGTCCATCGAGCGACGGCCGTGGCCCGTGTAGAGATCGACCCGCTGGCCCCGGATGGCCCCGCCGGTGTCCGAGGCATACCAGTAGCCGTCGTGGACCGTGCCGTCGGGCAGGCGGATGCCGACCGTCTCGCGGATGAACACGCGGGTGCGGCGGGGGATGACGCGCGGGTCGGTGGCGATGGTGCGCATGGCGATCGGCCGGCAGCCGAGCGAATCGTTGCCCGTGGCCCCGCCTCCGCCTGCGTGATACAGGCTGGCCTTGGCGCTCCAGTCGGGGTCTTCAGCCATCAGGGCCATCTGTTCCTCGCTCAGAGCGGCGAGGGCGTCTTCGGAACCGTCGGGCGTTTCGACGCTTTCACTCACCACGGGATCGGCGGCGACAGCCGCTTCGTAGGAGATGGGGTCGACGGCCGGAAAGGCCGCGGACCAGAGCAGGGCGAACGCCGCGACGGTGCTCAACACAGACGGAACTCATGATGACACCGGCCCCAGACCATGCCGGCGGGGCGGTGTGTGGTCAGGACCTGTGTTCAAAATGGGGCGAGTCGTCTCGTTGCGACCGTCTGTCCCCGGTCGCGGATGGATCAGTCAATCGTTGCCTGAGATGAGCGGAACCGGGGTTGGGCAACGGCGACGGTTGCGATAGCAGTAGTTCCGGCACATCGATTCTATGCTGGGGCGCGATGCTTACTGTTCATGGCGATATTCGCTCGGGCAACTGCTTGAAGGTCAAGTGGCTGCTGGACGCGCTGCGGCGTGATTATCAGTGGATCGACACGGACGTCATGACGGGCGCGACCCGGACGGCGGCCTTCCTTGCGCTGAATCCCTTCGGCCAGGTCCCTTTGCTGGTGATGCGGGACGGGAGGACCCTGGCCCAGTCGAACGCCATCCTGCTGCATCTCGCCGAGGGCACGGAGTTCATTCCGACCGAGGACTATGAGCGGGCGCGCATGTTCGAGTGGCTGTTCTGGGAGCAGTACAGCCATGAGCCCTACATCGCCGTCGCCCGCTTCCAGCGCGCCTTCGCCGGCAAGTCTGCCGAGGAGGTGGAGCCACGGTTGATGGAGCGAGGCCGGGCGGCTCTTGCCCGGATGGAGCAGGCGCTGTCGGGCGATCGATGGCTGGCGGGCGGAGAGCAGGCGACGCTGGCGGATCTGGCCCTGGTCGCCTACACGCGGGTCGCGCACGAAGGCGGCTTCGACCTCGGCCCGCACCCGGCGATCCGCGATTGGGTGGGCCGAACGGAGGCGGCGTTCGCGATCTGAATCCGAACCGGTCCGTTTGCGGATTTCTTAACCCCGGCCGTTCACCATGCGCGCCGGCCGGGTTGTGTCCGGTTCTCGGAGAACGGCATGGCCGAACTGTCGGTCGCCCAGCGCGCGGTCCTCGCGCAGATGGTCGAGCGTCTGCCCGACAGGACGCTGAAGACCCTGTCCCAGGCCGTCGCCCAGATGCCCGGCGACAAGGCCCGCGCCCTGTCGCAGATGCTGGCCGAGGAGGGCGTGGACCGAAAGCGCCGCACCGTCGCCTTCGCGCCAATGATGCCGCTGTTCGTCCCGCGCCGGGATGGCGTGGAGGGCCTGAGCTTCCCGTCCGCCGTCCTTCCGCGCCTCTGGAAGGCAGCGTCCGCCACGGCGCCGGAACTCCTGACGAAACTGGACGACATTCGTCTGCGGGAGGACGATCCCCAAGTCGTGGCGGTGGCTAACCGCTACTGCATCGCGGCGTCAGGGGTGATCCGGGACAAGCCCGACGTGATCTGGCCCCCGTCTCCCGGCCAGGAGGCCGAGCGGGACGCGAGGCTGACCGAACTGGCCCGGTGCTTCGATCTCGCGGTCCTGGCGCGCCGCGCGCTGAAGTCCCTGCCGCACTGGATCCTCAGACCCACGCCGGATGAGCTCGCCGAGCTGCGGCTGCTGATCCGCGACGCGGGCGAGATCACGCCGGACGGCGGGCCCAGGATGCTCGAGATCCTGTTCGCCCATCTGGCGGACGCCAGCCTGGTGCTGCGCCTTGTGGTCCACTCCTCAAGGTCGTCGGACAAGGAAGGCGTTCTGTCCGGCTCGGAGATGGCGGTCTTCGTCAACCGCCTGCTGGCCGAAGTGGAGGCGCGGGTCGCCCGGATCGGGGCGTTCAGGCCCACGGCGAACGTCGATCCCGGTCCCCAGATCAAGGCCGACATCACCTGGTGCGCCGAGACGCTGGCGGAACTGGACATGACGCTCCAGCTCGATCCGAACGGCGAGTGGGGCACGACGGCGCGCGACGCCCGGAGCCGCATCAACCGGGGCCTGTCCAACACCCTGAAGTCGACCGACAAGGCCCTGGATCGAGTGCTCCCGCTGAAGCGGGTCAAGACCGCCGGGCGGATGACGCGCGAGGCTGCCGATCTTGAACAGACGATCGCGCCCGAAGCGGTGCAGACCGCCATCGCCCTGCTGACGCTCGTCGGGGCCATGCGCACGGCGGCGCAGATTTTCGGCATCGAGAGCCAGAGGTCGCAACTGGTCCAGTCGGCGATCGACCGCATCACGACTTTCGTCGATCTGACCATCGAGGCCGTCAACGCAGGCGAAGCCGAGGACGAGGACCGCGCCCTCGCCCATGTCGAGACCTTGGCCAGGCTGCTCCTGCTGATCGACGCGACCGAGCCGGCGCGCACAGTTCGTCGTCGGGCCGCCGCCGCCGGATCGCTGGCCCGTTCGGCCTGAGCCGGACGCGGCGTCGCGGCCTCTCGCGGGCGGGTCACGCTTAGTCTAAGCCTCCCCTTCATGATCGTCTTCTGGACCCTGACCGGGCTCGCCGCCGCTCTGGCGGGGCTGATGATGCTGACCGGCGCGCGGCGAGGCGCGGGCGCGAGCGACATCGCCGCGCCCACGGCGTCGGCCGAGCTGGCCGAGCTGGACCGGCTGAAGGCCCGCGGTCTGCTGGACGAGGACGCCTGGACCGCAGCGCGGGCCGAGGCCGGGCGTCGCCTTCTGTCCGAGCCCGCTCCGCAAGCTCCGCTGACGGTCGGCGCTCGGGACCGGGCCGTCACGCTGGGCGCGCTGGTCGCGACCGTGGCGGCGGCGCTCGGCCTCTACTTCGTCATGGGCAGCCCCGGTATGGCGGACCAGCCCTATGAGCGGCGGATCGACGAATGGGCGAGCCAGGCCGAGACGCTGGATGCGCCCCGGATCGCCGCTGTCCTAAGCCGGGCTGTGAAGCGGGAGCCGGAAAACCACATGGCGCTCACCATGCTGGGCGCGGCGCGGTTCGAGGCGGGCGATCCGATCGGGGCGGCGACGGCGTTTCGCCGGGCGCTGACGCTCCAGCCGGATGACGCCACCAGTTGGGCGCGCCTGGGCGAGAGCCTGGTCCGCGCGGCCGAGGGGGAGATTCAGCCCGACGCCGAAGCCGCCTTCATCCGCGCGCTGGAGCTCGATCCGAGCCAGCTGGGCGCGCGATTCTTCCTGGGCGACCTGGCGATCAGCCGGGGAGAGGCCGCCCGTGCGCGGGAACTGTGGACGCCGCTGATCGAGGCGCTTGATCCCGCCGATCCGCGCCGCGCCGATTTGGCCGCCCGCCTGGACGCGGCGGCATGACCCGTTGGACGCAGCCGTCGGCGGAGATATGACGGCGTCATGAGCTGGCTTCCCAAATCGCCCAAGGCCCGGCGTCGTCTGTGGGTCGTGGCCGCCGCCGCGCCCGTGCTGGCGCTGGCGGTCGGGCTGTCGTTGTGGGCCATGCAGGACAACGTCACCTTCTTCTTTTCGCCCTCCGAAGCGACCGAACAGGCCGCGCCGGCCGGTCGCAAGATACGTCTGGGCGGTCTGGTCGAGGCCGGCAGCGTGGTCCAGCAGGGCGCGACCGTGACCTTCGCCGTCACCGACAACGCCGCCACCAGCCGGGTGATCTACGAAGGCGACCTGCCCGACCTGTTCCGCGAAGGGCAGGGGATCGTGGCGGAGGGCGAGTTCGGCCCCGACCGCGTGTTCCGTGCCTCCACCGTGCTGGCCAAGCACGACGAGACCTATATGCCGCGCGAGGTCGCCGAGAGCCTCAAGGCCAAGGGCGAGTGGCGACCGGAAGAAGGCCCGCCGCCCGCCAGCGCCGCCGCCCGGTCCGCCAGCGCCACATGATCGTCGAGTTCGGGGCCTTCGCCCTCATTCTGGCGCTGGTGCTGTCGGTCCTGCAGACGGGGCTGGCCATGGCGGGGCGCGTGCGCCGCAGCCCGCTGCTGGCCGGCGGCGCGGACGGCGCGGCGATCGCCACGGCGTTCGCCATTGTGCTGTCTTTCGCGGCCCTGATCTTCGCCTTCGTGGTGTCGGACTTCTCAGTGGAGAACGTCGCCCGCAACAGCCACACCGACAAGCCGATGCTCTACAAGGTCTCGGCCGCCTGGGGCAGCCACGAGGGCTCGCTGGTCCTGTGGTGCGGGGTCATGGCGGTGTTCGGGGCGCTGCTGGCGCGCGCCCGTGGCCTGCCGTTCGGCCTGAAGACCTCGGCCGTGGCGACGCAAGGCGCCCTGACGGCCCTGTTCCTGGCCTTCGCTGTCTTCACCTCCAATCCCTTCGTCCGGATCGAGGACGCGCCGGTGCAGGGTAACTCGCTCAATCCCCTGCTTCAGGACCCCGCGCTCGCGCTGCATCCCCCGCTGCTCTACTTCGGCTATGTCGGGTTTTCGGTGACCTTTTCGCTGGCTGTCGCGGCCTTGATAGAGGGGCGGGCCTTCTCGGGTTTCTGGCCGGCGTGGGGACGGTGGGTTCGGCCTTGGGCGCTGGCCAGCTGGGTCTTCTTGACGGCCGGGATCACGCTGGGGTCCTTCTGGGCCTACTACGAGCTGGGCTGGGGCGGCTGGTGGTTCTGGGATCCGGTCGAAAACGCTAGCTTCATGCCGTGGCTGGCGGGCGCGGCCCTGTTGCACAGCGCGGTTGTGACCGAACGGCGGGGCGCGCTCGCGGGCTGGACGGTGTTCCTGGCGCTGCTGGCCTTCAGCTTCTCGATGCTGGGGGCGTTCCTCGTGCGGTCCGGCGTCCTGACCAGCGTCCACGCCTTCGCCGTCGATCCCGAGCGGGGCCTTATGCTGCTGGGCATCCTCGCTTTGGCGGCCGGCTCGGCCTTCGCCCTGTTCGCCTGGCGCGCGCCCCAGCTGAAGGGTGGGGGCCTGTTCGCCCCGGTCAGCCGCGAGGGCGCGCTCGTCCTCAACAACCTGTTCCTGACCGTGGCGGCGGCGACGGTGCTGCTGGGCACCCTCTATCCGTTGATCCTGGAGGCGGCGACCGGAGAGACCATCTCGGTCGGCCCGCCTTACTTTGCCCTGACCTTCACGCCCCTGATGCTGGTCGCCTTCATCATCCTGCCCGCCGGGCCGCTGCTGGCATGGAAGCGTGGCGACGCGGTCGGCGCGATGCAGCGGCTGGCGGTCGCGGGCGGTATCGCCATCGCCTGCGGCTTCGGCGCCTGGCTGGCGTTCGAGCCCAAGAAGGCCCTGACGGCGGCGGGCATCGCCATCGGCGCCTGGCTGATCGCCGGCGCCCTGGCCGAGGTGGTCGAGCGCATTCGCCTGTTCCGCGCGCCGGTCGGCGAGGCACTGCGCCGCGCGCGCGGCCTGCCGCTGGGGGCCTGGGGCATGACGCTGGCGCACGCCGGGCTGGGCGTCTTCGTGCTCGGGGCCGTGGCCGAGACCAGCTTCAAGCTGGAATCCGCCGAGGCCCTGCCGATCGGCGGCAGCGTCATCGCCGGACCGTGGAAGGCCACACTGACCGACGTGCGCATCGTCGAGGGGCCGAATTATCTGGCCGAGCAGGGCGTGGTGACCGTGACCTCTGTCGATGGTCGGGCGACCCCGCGCACCGTGACGTCGGAACGCCGTTTCTTCCCGGCGGGCGGTCAGACGACGACCGAGGTCGGCCTCGATTTCCGGGGGCTGGACGACGTCTATGTCGTCATGGGCGAGCGGCGGGCGACCGCCGATGGCGCGCGCGCCTGGACCCTGCGCCTCTATCACAACCCCTGGGCCCGGCTGATCTTCCTCGGGCCCGCCATCATGGCGCTGGGCGGGATTCTGTCCCTGATGGACCGGCGGCTGCGCCTGGCCATGCCGGGGCGGAAGAAGGGGGTGGCGGCGTGAGTCCGAACCCCGTCATCCTCGGGATCGACCCGAGGATCGGACCGTCCTTACGCAGGACAGGGGGGCGGTTCGTCCTTCCGTCCGCGCGTTCATCCTCCGAACGAGCGGCTCCACATCCGATCCTCGGGTCAAGCCCGAGGATGACGGGATTGGGGGCGTTGTGCGCGGTCCTGATAACTGTTTTCGCCCTCTCCACTCCAGCCTTCGCCCAGGAACCCGCCGCGCCGCCGGATCGCCCCCTGCCCGATGCGGCCCAGGAAGCCCGCGCCCAGGCCCTGTTCGAGGTGGTCCGCTGCGTCGTCTGCCAGCACGAGTCCGTGGCCGACAGCCCGGCGGGCATCGCGGGCGACATGCGCCGCCTGATCCGCGAGGAGATCGCGGGCGGCGCCACCGATCAGGCCATCAAGGACGACCTGGTGCGACGATATGGCGACTACGTCCTGTTCACCCCGCCGATGCGGACGGGGACCTGGCTCCTCTGGTTCGGACCGGCCCTGCTGGTGCTCCTCGGAGCCGCCGCCCTGTTCGCCTTCCTGCGTCGCCGCCCGGCGGCCACAGCGCCGCTTTCCCCGGATGAGGAACGTCGGCTGGCCGATCTTCTCCAATCGGAAACGGTTCGCCCCGATCCTGACGCATCCGCGCCTCACGACGGGCGTTGAGGGCGGTCAAGCGTCGCCAAGCGGCGGTTGGCCAATCGGGCCAGCTGCCTATATCACAAGCGGAAACGGGTCCACGTGACCCAGACGGGATCGCACGAAAGACGATGATGAAGCGCAAGGAATTCATCCTGGGGGCCGCCGTCGGCCTGACCTTCGCCGCCGCCGCCACGGCGGGCGGCGTGATCGACTGGCCGGGCGCCAACGCCCAGGAGCGGCCTGCCGCGGGTCGGCTGGTGCCCTCGGCGGGCGCGGCCGGTCTCGCTTTCGCCCCGCCGCAGGGCGCGCCGCTCAGCTTCGCCGATATCTTCGATCAGGTGTCCCCGGCGGTGGTTCAGATCGACGTGGAGCAGCGCGTCGAGCGGCCGACGGGACTCGTTCAGATCCCCGGATTCCCGCCCGGCTTCGGCTTCCGCCTGCCGGAGGGCCAGACGCCTCCGGGCGCCCAGGAAGACGAGGACGCCCCGACCGCCCAGGGCGCGGGCTCCGGCTTCTTCATCTCGGCCGACGGCTTCATCGTCACCAACAACCATGTGGTGGAGAACGCGACGAAGATCACGGTGCGGCTGTCCGACGAACGCGAGCTTGAGGCGACGCTCGTCGGCCGGGACGAGCGCACCGACCTCGCGGTGATCAAGGTCGAAGGCGCGGACTTCCCGTTCGTCAGCTTCGAGACCGAGGCCGAGCCGCGCGTCGGCGACTGGGTCATCGCCGTGGGCAATCCCTTCGGCCTCGGCGGCACGGCCACCGCCGGCATCGTGTCCGCCAAGGCTCGCGACATCGATCCGAACGGCCTCAACGATTTCATCCAGATTGACGCCGCCATCAACCGGGGCAACTCGGGTGGTCCGACCTTCGACATCTATGGCCGCGTCATCGGCGTGAACTCGGCGATTTTCTCGCCGACCGGCGGATCGGTGGGCATCGGCTTCGCCATCCCCGCCTCCGTGGCCAAGTCGGTCACGGATCAGCTGCGACGCGGCGAGCGGGTGCAGCGCGGTTATCTCGGCGTCGGCATTCGGGGCGTCCCGGACGACGCCATCGCGGCGCTCGGCCTGCCGGAGGACTTCTCCGGCGCCGTGGTCGAGAGCGTTACGCCGGGCGGCCCGGCCGACCGCGCCGGCGTTGAGGTCGGCGACTTCATCGTCGGCATCAACGGCGTGGACGTCGAAAGCTCCAGCGACGTAACGCGGCGGGTCGCCGCTGTGCCGCCGGGCGAGACCCTGCGCATCGACATCCTGCGCAATGGCCGCCGCCAGACTCTCAGCACGCGCGCCGCGGCGCGTCCGTCCGAGGAAGAGCTGAACGCGGAGGACAGCGCCGGGGTAGGGGAGACGCCTGGGCAAACGCCTCGCTCGCAGTCCGGGACAGTGGTGGAAGGGATGTCGCTTCAATCCCTGACCCCTGCGCTGCGGGATCGCTACAGTCTTCCCGACAACGTCGAAGGCGTGCTTGTCACAAACGTGCAGCAAGGTTCAGAGGCCGCGCAACTCGGCATCCAGCCCGGCTTCGTCATCATCCGAGCGGACAATCGTCAGGTCCGGACGCCGGCGGACTTCAGCGCTGCGGTGCAGGGTGTCCGGTCTTCCAACCGACCCGGCGTCTATCTTCTGGTGCGCACACCGAACGGAAACCAGACGGCCGTGCTCGAACTCTCGGACAACTGATCGTCCCGACCCTGAACAAGGCTTAACTCCCTAAGTCGCCGCCGATGGGCTACCGTCGGCGGCGATTTGATTCCGGGAGGGGCTCGCCATGAAGATTCTGGTGGTCGAGGACGACGCCGAAGCCGCCCAGGCCATGGTGCGCGGCCTGACCGAGGCCGGCCATGTGGTCTCCCACGCCATCGACGGCGCCTATGGTTTGCTGGAGGCGCAGAAGGGCGACTGGGACGTCTATGTGGTCGACCGGATGATGCCCCGCCTGGACGGCATCGGCATGGTCGAGACCTTGCGCAAGAACGGCGACCAGACGCCGGTCCTGTTCCTGTCGGCCATGGGCGAGGTCGAGGACCGGATCACGGGCCTGAAAGCCGGCGGCGACGACTATCTGGTCAAGCCCTATGCGTTCGCCGAGCTGATCGCCCGGGTCGAGGCCCTGTCGCGCCGTCGCGAGACCGGCGGCGTCCAGACGGTGCTGAAGGTCGGCGACCTGGAGATGAACCTCATCGCCCGCACGGTGCATCGCGGCGCGACCGAGATCGACCTGCAGCCGCGCGAGTTCCAGTTGCTGGAGTTCCTGATGCGCCACGCCGGCCAGTCGGTGACGCGCACCATGCTGCTGGAGAAGGTGTGGGAGTACCATTTCGACCCCCAGACCAACGTCATCGACGTCCACATCAGCCGCCTGCGCTCCAAGATCGACAAGGGCTTCGACCGGGCGATGCTCCAGACGGTGCGGGGCGCGGGGTATCGGCTGGAGGCCTAAGCCTCAGCGATGCGTCTCCCGTCTCTCTTCCGCAGGACGCCCTTCCGGCTGACGCTGCTGTTCCTCGCCCTGTTCGCGGCGGCGGCCAGCGCCATCCTGGCCTATGTCTATTTCGCCTCGGCGGCGGAGGCCCAGGCCCAGGCGAGGAACGCGGTCGAACAGGAGCATGCCGCACTCACCGCCGTTTTCCGTGAACGCGGCCCCGACGCGCTGAACCAGGCCCTGGTCGACCGCATCCTGACGGGCGGGACGTTTCTCTATCTCTACATGGAGCGCGACGGGGCGGGCATCACCGGCAACCTGTCCGTCACCGCCCGGACCGAGGACGGCGAGACGACGGAGCAGGCCCTGAACGCCTCGCCCATCCCCAACTACGCGGGCGGAGAGGTCTGGGCGACGTTTCGCTTCACCGACATCGATCCGGACGGCCGCGTGGTCCGCAAGGAAGCGTTCGGCGTCCAGACGACCCTGTCGAACGGCCAGATGCTCTACGTCGGTCAGGATCTGGGAGACACCGAAGCCTATCTTGGCCGCCTGACGCAGGCGCTGTGGATGGCGATGGGCATGGTGCTGCTGCTGGGCGCGGGCGGGGGCCTGTTCATCAGCCGCAATGTCGAGCGGGCCATGGGCCGGCTGAATACGGTCGTTACGGCTGTGCAGGACGGCGACCTGAAAGCGAGGGTCGCGGTGCGGAACTCGGGCGACGAACTGGACGAGCTGGGCGTCGGCCTCAACCGCATGCTGGACCGGCTGCAGGCGTCGATGGCCTCGATCCGGCACGCGGGCGACGCGATCGCCCACGACCTGCGCTCGCCGTTGACCCGCATGCGGGCCAAGCTGGAGGTGGCCCTGATCGACGCTGAAAGCGGGAAGGTCGACGGGGTCGACGCCCTCCAGGTCGCGCTGGACGAGGCCGACGCCCTGCTCAAGACCTTCAACACCGTGCTCGCCATCGCCCGCCTCCAGGCCGCCGCCGGCCGGGTGCCGGACGCGGAGCTGTTCGACGCCGCCGACCTGGCCGCCGACATGGCCGAGCTGTATGAGCCCGCCGCCGAGGACAAGGGCCTGGATTTCTCCGCCGAGATCGAGACGGGGCTTCATGTCCACGGCGCGCGGCCGTTCCTGGCGCAGGCCTTGGCCAACGTCATCGACAACGCCATCAAATACACCCCGACCGGGGGGGCGGTGAAGCTGCGGGCGCGGCGCCGCTCGTCCGGCGAGATCGAATATTCCGTCACCGACACCGGCCCCGGTGTCCCGGAGGAGGACCGCGAGCGCGTGATCCAGCGTTTCGTCCGCCTGGACAACAGCCGGACCGAAGCGGGATCGGGCCTGGGTCTCTCGCTGGTCGGCGCGGTCATGGAGGCCCACATGGGCCGCATCCAGCTGGATGAAGGACCGGGCGTCTATGGCGGCTTCGGTCCCGGCCTGCGGGTCGCCCTGATCCTGCCGCCTGCGAGCGCGGCGTGAGCGAGGCGCTCGGGCCGCGGCTGAAACCCTGCGGGCCCGTCATCGACGCCGAAACGGCCTCGCGCGCGCTGGAGCCTGTCCGCGAGGCGGCGGCGTCCGGCGGCTGGACCGAGGCGCTGGAAGCGGCCACGCCTGCGCTGGAACCCGTGGTCGCCGCGTCCCCTTATCTTGCGGGCCTGATGCGGCGCTGGCCGGATCGACTGGCGGCCATCCTCGATGACGCTCCCGAGGCAGGACTGGCGGACATTCTCGCCCGCACGGACGGCCTGTCGGGCGGCGCGGACGCGGTAAAGGCTCCGCTGCGCCGGTTGAAGGGCGAACTGCATCTGCTCACCGCCCTGGCCGACCTCGGCGGGGTGTGGTCACTGGATCAGGTCACCGGCGCGCTCAGCCGCTTCGCCGATGCCTCGGCGGCCGCCGCGCTGCGCGCCGTCGCCCATGACCAGCGCGAGCGGGGCAAGCTCGTCTCGTCCGCCGACGATCCGCGCGGCCCGGTCCCCGGCCTGTTCGGCCTGGCCATGGGCAAGCACGGCGCGAACGAACTCAACTATTCCTCGGACATCGACATCAGCCTGTTCTGGGAGCCGGACCTTCTGGTTCCGGCGCTTGCCGAAGGGGTGGAGCCGCAGCGGTTCCTCGATCGCCTAGCGCAGGCCTTCGCCCAGCTCATGCAGGAGCGGACGGGCGACGGTTATGTCTTCCGCGTCGACCTGCGTCTCCGCCCCGACCCGTCCTCGACGCCGCCAGTCGTGGCCGTGCCGATGGCGCTCGACTACTACGAAGGCGTGGGCCAGAACTGGGAGCGCGCGGCCTTCATCAAGGCCCGGCCCGTCATCGGCGACCTGACGGAAGGCGCGGATTTCCTCAAGGCCCTGACCCCCTTCGTCTGGCGGCGCAGCCTCGACTATCAGGCCATCCTCGACATCCAGTCGATCAAGCGCCAGATCCACGTCCACAAGACCGGCGAGGGGCTGGAGGCTGCCGGCGCCAACCTCAAGCTCGGGCGCGGCGGCATCCGCGAGATCGAGTTCTACGCCCAGACCCAGCAGCTGATCCTCGGCGGCCGCGATGGGTCATTGCGGTCGCCGCGCACGGTCGATGCGCTCGCGGCTTTGGCGGACAAGGGCCACGTCCCGGCCGAGGTCGCGGCCGAACTGACCGCGTCCTACGAACGGCTCCGCGCGCTGGAGCACCGCGTCCAGATGCTGGACGACGAGCAGACGCACGTCCTGCCCGAAGACCGGGCCCGCCGCGCCGCCGTGGCGGCCCTTTCCGGCCACGCCGATCTGACTGCCTTCGACGCAGAGGTCGAGGCCCTGCTGGTCGGGGTCAATCGCCGCTACGGCGACCTGTTCGAGGGCGAGGAGCAGCTGTCGTCCGAGTTCGGCAGCCTCGTCTTCACCGGCGTGGAGAACGACCCGGAGACCTTGGCGACATTGGCCCGCATGGGCTTTTCCGACCCGGCCTCGGTGTCCGAAGCCATCCGCTCCTGGCACCACGGCCGCATCCCCGCGACGCGTTCGGCGCGGGGGAGGGAGCTGTTCACCCGGCTGGCCCCCAAGCTACTGGAGGTCGCGGCGCGAACGGGCGCTGCCGACGCGGCGTTCCGGCGCTTCTCGGTGTTCTTCGCGGGCCTGTCGGCGGGCGTGCAGGTCCAGGCCCTGTTCCTGAACCAGCCGGAGCTGTTCGAGCGCATCGTCGGCGTCATGGCCTTCGCGCCGCGCCTCGCACGCACGCTCGGCCGCTATCCCCAGGCGCTGGACTCGATGCTGGATGCCCGCTTCGAGACGGAGCTCGGCGTCAACACCGGCCTGTTCGACCAGATGGAGCGCGAGGCGGCTGAAGCCGGCGACTTCGAAGGCGCCATGAACGCCGTGCGCCGCCTGCACCGTGAGCAGGTATTCCGCATCGGCATGCAGACCCTGTCTGGCCGTATCGGACCACAGGCGGCCGGGCGCGGCTTCACCAACCTCGCCGACGCGGTCATGCGCACCCTGTCGGCGGCGGCGCTGGCGGAGACCGAGCGTCTGGGCGGCGCCATGCCCGGCGCGGTCGCGGTGATCGCTCTGGGCAAGGTCGGATCGGGCGAGATGACCGCCGGGTCCGACCTCGACCTGATGACCGTCTACGACGCCGCGCCTGAGGCCGTGTCGGCGACGAAGGGCTGGGCGGCCGATGTCTTCTACGTCCGCTTCACCCAACGACTGATCTCTGCCCTGTCGGCCCATACGGGTGAGGGCGGCTTGTACGAGGTCGACATGCGGCTGAGGCCGTCGGGATCAAAGGGCCCCGTGTCTGTCCGCCTCTCGGGCTTCGACGCCTACTATGGCGACGAGGCCGCGACGTGGGAGTTCATGGCCCTGACCCGCGCCCGGGTCGTGTGGGCCAGCGATGCTGCATTCGCCGAGCGCGCGGCGGCGGCAATCGAAGGAGCCTTGCGGCGACCTCGGCCGGACATCGACGTCGCGGCCGAGGTGAGGGCCATGCGCGACCTGATGGCCCGCGAGCGACGGCCGGACGGTTTCTGGGATCTGAAGCTCGCGCCCGGCGGCCTGGTGGACGCCGAGTTCGTCGGTCAGTTCCGCCAGTTGCAGGCGGCCGCCTCGGGCGGACCGCTGACCGTGTCGACGGTCGAGCAACTGGCGGGCGACCCCGCGCTCCGCGAGGCCTGGATGCTGCAACAGGGGCTGGCCCAGCTGCTCGCATGCGCCTTCGACGACAAGGCCGACGTCGAGGCCGAGCCAGAGACCTTCCGCCTGCGTCTCGCCGAAGCGGTCGGAGAGGGCGACTTCGCGGCCCTGATCCAGCGGCTGGAGTCGACACGCGAACAGGCGCGCGCAGCCTTCGAACGGGCGCTTCCGGGGGCCCGCGACGGATAATCCGGCGCGCCTCGTTTCAACTGCGGTGGGGATGCACGGGCGCGGGCCACGCCGCCGCCCATCGGAGAGACGAGACATGAAGATCAAGACCCTGACCCTGGTCGCCTTCGGCGCCCTGGCGCTCGCCGGAACCGCCAGCGCCCAGCAGCAACGCGGCCTCGATCGCGCCGACGCCGACGGCGATGACCGGATCAGCCAGGCCGAGTTCGTAACCGCCCGCACGGCCCGCCTGAGCGAGGCCGACGCCAACCGCGACGGGCAGGTGACCCGCGAAGAGGCCCAGGCCGCCTGGCAAGCCAACCGGTCCGAGCGGCGCGGGCAGATGTTCGCCCGCCTCGACACCGACCGGAACGGCTCCATCAGCCAGGCGGAGTTCGAAGCCGCCCGACCCGAGCGTGCCGGACAACGGGCGGACCGACGCGGCGGCCCCCGCATGCAGGGTCATCAGCGGCGCGCCGGACGCGCCTTAGCCCAAGGGCCGGTTCAGATCGAGCAGGCCCGCGTTCGCGCCTCCGAGGCCTTCGCTACGCTCGACGCCGACCGCGACGGCTATTTGAGTGAGGTCGAGCGCCAGGCTGCACCGGCTCGCCTGCGCGAAGCCATGCAGGAGCGTCGGGCGGAACGGCGCGCCCAGCGTGGGGCGTCGCGTCCGGCGCCCGCTTCGGAGTAGGGTCGGTGACGGGACTGGCCGGGTTCGCCCGGCCGCTCCTTTCGCGCGGAAAGGGACCGATTGGCGGCCGTTGTCGACCCCGACGAGGATCTGGTGCGCCGCGTGGGTCAGGGCGATCCCGCGGCCATCCAGGCCCTGGTGGCGCGCAAGCTGCCGCGCATGCTGTCGCTCGCCCATCGCATGCTCGGCGATCCGGTCGAGGCTGAGGACGTGGCGCAGGAGGCCATGATGAAGGCCTGGAAACAGGCGCCGCGCTGGACGCCCGGCAAGGCGAAGTTCGACACCTGGCTGCACCGGGTGGCGCTGAACCTCTGCTACGACCGCATGCGCAAGCGCCGCGAGGTGCTGGTCGAGGCCCCGCCGGATCGTCCCGATCCCGGCCCCGCCCCGGATCGCGGTCTGCTGGCGGCCGAACTCGGCGCGCGGGTCGAGGCGGCGCTGAAGGCTCTGCCTGAGCGCCAGCGCGAGGCCATCGTGCTGTGCCACTATCAGGAGCTCGGCAACATCGAGGCCGCTGGCTTGATGGGCGTATCGGTCGAGGCCCTGGAAAGTCTTTTGGGGCGAGGCCGACGGGCCCTTCGCGCGGCGCTGGCCGATCTGGCCCCCGGCGCCCCCGAGGCGGTAGGAGAGAGAGCATGAACCCGGAACGGATGCGAGATCTGGCCGAGGCCTGGGGCGGCGACCTGCGTCGCTGGCCGACCGCCGAGCGCGAGGCGGCGCAAGCCTTCGCGCGCGCCCAACCGGAGGCGGCGGAACGGGCCCTGTTCGAGGCCCGCCAGCTGGATGCTGCGCTCGACGCCGCGCCGCGTGCGGTGGTCTCCACCGAGTTGCGCGACCGGGTGATCGCCTCGGCCCAGGCGGCGGGTCTGAAGGCGCGGGCGGCGTGGCCCGGCCTGCGCCGCCTGCTGTGGATCGGCGGGGCCAGCTGGGCGGCGGCGGCTTGCGCCGGGGTGATGTTCGGCCTGACCCTGACCAGCGACCTGGAGCGTCAGGCCCAGCTTGATCTGGTGCTGGAGCAGGCCTCTGTCGGAGGACTGGACGATACGGCGGTGCTGGGATGAGCGCGCGTCTGCTCGCCATCATCCTGGGGATCGCCCTGGCCGTCTCGGTCGGCATCAACCTGTTCGCGGCCACGGCGGCGGTGACCGCGCTGTCGGGCCAGAAGAAGATCGAACGTGCGCTGGAGGACCGGCGGTCCGGCGATCGACGACCCTCGGCGCGCGAACTCCTGGCCTCGCTGGACCCCGAGGTGCGGCGCGAGGTTCGTCGTGGCCTGCGCGAGGCGGGGCTGGCCGCGAGACCCGACTTTCAGGCGGCGCGACAGGCGCGGGCCGAGGCGGTCGAAGCCGCGCGGGCCGAGCCCTTCGACCGTGCGCGTGTCGAGGCCCTGCTCGCGAGCTCGCGCGAGGCCGAGGCGCGGGGCAGGGCGAGGCTGGAGACGGACGCGTTGGCGATCCTGGAGACGCTGGAGCCCGAGGATCGGCGCATCGTCGCCGCCATCCTGGCCGGGCGCAACCGCGGCGGGCGGGAGGGCGATCGTCAGGATCGTACGCCGGACAAGGGCCCGCCGGGCGCCCCCTGAGCCCTACCGGAACGGCGGCTCGTCGAAGGCGCGGAGCTTTCGGCTGTGCAGGCCTGCGCCCTCGTTGCGCAGGATGTCCACGGCCTGGATGCCGATCTGCAGGTGCTCGGAGATCGAACCCTCGTAGAAGCGGTTGGCCTGCCCCGGCAGCTTGATCTCGCCGTGCAGCGGCTTGTCCGACACGCACAGCAGCGTCCCGTAGGGCACCCGGAACCGATACCCCTGGGCGGCGATGGTAGCGCTCTCCATGTCGATTGCCACGGCGCGGCTCTGGTTGAAGCGCAGCGCCGACTTGGAATAGCGCAACTCCCAGTTCCGGTCGTCGGTGGTGACCACGGTGCCGGTGCGCAGCCGCTTCTTCACCTCCTCGCCCGGCATGCCCGAGACCGACTTGGCGGCGTCGTAGAGGGCGCGCTGGACCTCCGCGATGTTGGGGATCGGGATGTCCGGCGGCAGGACGGCGTCCAGCACATGGTCGTCCCGCAGATAGGCGTGGGCCAGGACGTAATCGCCGATCGTCTGGCTGGGGCGCAGTCCCCCGCAGTGGCCGATCATCATCCAGGCGTGGGGACGGGTGACGGCCAGGTGGTCGCAGATCGTCTTGGCGTTGGACGGCCCCACGCCGATGTTGACCAGGGTCACACCTTCCCACCCCGGCGCCTTCAGGTGATAGGCGGGCATCTGGTGCTTGCGCCAGGCCGCGTCGGCGATGGCCAGTTCCGGGTCCGGATCGCTGCGATCGATCACCACGCCGCCGGCACAGGACAGGCTCTCGTAGGGCGAGTTCGGATCGGCCAGCTGGGCGCAGGCCCAGCGCACGAACTCATCGACGTAGCGGTGATAGTTGGTGAACAGGATGTAGGACTGTACGTCCTCCACCGGGGTGCCGGTGTAGTGTCGCAGGCGGGCCAGCGAGAAGTCGGTGCGCAGGCCGTCGAACTGTGACAGCGGGAACTCCTCGGTCAGGTCGAACAGGCCGTCAGAGATCTCGTCGCCGATGTGGGACAGGTCGGTGGTCGGGAAATGCCGCGCGATGGCCGCCGTCATCGACCGGTCCAGAACGACGTCGGAGCCATCCAACACATAGGGGAAGGGGATTTCCTGCTCCGACGGCTCGACCTCGAAGGTCGCGCCATAGTCGGCTTCCAGCAGGCGCAGCTGTTCCAGGATGTAGGGGCCGAACAGGTCCGGCCGCGTCACGGTGGTCGAGTAGACGCCGGGCCGCGAGATGCGGGCATAGGCGCGCTGGGCCAGGTTTTCGGGTCGCTCGCCGAACCAGCGCATGCGCAGGCGCGGATAGCAGAACAGGCCGCGCGAGCGGAGCGCCGCTTCGGGCGTCTGTCCGGTCTTGAGATAGGTGCGAACCGCGCCCCGCAGGTTGGCGACGGCGTCGGTGTAGAGGGTTTCGAGGCGATCCAGCGCCTCGGGCGCGCTCAGCGCCCCGGTCATGTGCTCTGTCATGGCCTCCTCTAACGGAAGACCGTGACCTTGGCGAGACAGGCGTTGTCTGTCGGCTACCACTCGCGATGCGGTCGCTCGCTGCTTGAGCCGGTTCAGGCGAGCGCGCGTCGGAAGAAGGCGCTGACGTCGGCGAGCACCGGCGCCTTCTTCCGGAACAGCGGCGAGAAGGTCGCGATCAGGTCCTCGTGCGTCAGGTCGGGATAGAGCTTCAGCTCCGAGCGGGCGCCCAGTTCACGCAGCCGGGCGTCGAGCAGGATGGAATCCTCCTCGTGGACCGTAACATCGGCCGTGCCGTGGCCCAGCCAGACCGGCGGCGCATCGGCGCGAGCGAAGGTCAGGGGCTGCGTCTGCAGCGGGTCTTCGACGTGACCGAAGGCGTTGATCGACGCCGGGACATTGAAGGGCAGGAACTCATAGGGGCCGGCCAGTCCCGCGGCCGCGCGGATCAGATCGGGCGCTCCGGCCGTCGTCATGTAGCGTCGATCCAGCGCGATCATCATCGCCAGGTGGGCGCCCGCGGAGTGCCCAGCTACTCCCAGCCTGCCAGGGTCGCCGCCCCAGGTCGGGGCCAACTCGGCGGCGCGGGCGGTCGCCGCCGCCGCATCCTCGACGAAGGTTGGGAACACCACCTCCGGCACAACGCGGTAGTCAGGCAGGGCGACGACGAAACCCTGCGCCGCCAGCGCCTGGGCCGCCCAGCCGTACAGGTCCTTGGACCCGGAATCCCAGCCGCCGCCATAGAAGAAGACGATGGTCGGCAGGTCCGCCGCGCCGTCGGGGGCGTGGACGTCCAGCGTCTGGCGGGGATGGTCGCCGTAGGAGATGGAGCGGGCGACACGCCGCACGCCCCGGTCGCGGGGGCCGACGGCGTTCAGCAGGCCCAGCGGGCTGCAGGCGGCGGCGAGGGCGCCGAGGGCGGGGGCGATCAGGCCTCTTCGGGTCATGGCGGCAGATACGCACGACGGCGGGATTCGGCTCAACCGCCGCTCTGCGACACCCGGCCACGCCGCCCCATGCGGACCGCAACGCCATGACGAAGAAGCGAAACTTCATCTGTTTGCGATGCAGTTGTCTTATTTTCTTTACATTGCCGAAAATGAGCGCAGTATTCCTCCGGACCCTGAGCTTTTTCGGGCCTGAGGAGGAGCCCGCCATGAACCGTTTGACCCTGTCCGCCGCCGTCCTGACGCTGGCCGCGTCCGCCGTGACCCCCGCCCTGGCCCAGGAGCGGGTGAGCTTTCCGATGCGCGCCCCGGACGGCGCCGAGCGCGTCGTGATGATCTGCGAGTCCGACGCCGCCACGCGCCGCGCCTTCCGTCGCGAACACGGGCAGGCGCCGGAATTCGTCACCGCGGAACAGGCGTTGCAGGCCCGCGCGACGGGCCAGGTCTGGGCCGCGCCCCGCTGCATGACGGCGCGGGAACATGCCCGGCTGGTCTCGACCCTGACGGCCTACGCCGCCGTCCGCTGAGGCCCTGACTACCCCTGGGCGCCGCGGATCGCCGCGGCGCCCGCCGGGGGCGCGATCACGGCCGCGAACAGCGCATAGGCCGTCAGCAGCGCCATCGCCGGCCAGGGGCTCAACCCCTCCGCCGCCCGCGTAAGAGCGCCTGCCCCGAACACCACCGGCGGGATGAACAGCGGCAGCACCACGATGGCGATCAACAGCCCACCCCTCTTTGCGCCCAGCGCCAGAGCCGCGCCGAGCGCACCGGTGAAGGCGAACCCCAGACCTCCGATCACGGCCGCCAGCGCGGTCAGCAACGCCAACTCCGGCGCCTGACCGAGCGCCAGCGCCGCGATGGGCGCGGCCAGCGCCAGGGGCAGGCCGGTCGCCAGCCACTGAGCCAGAGCCTTGATCCCGACGATCGCCTCCAGCGGCAGAGGGCCGAGCGCCAGCAGGTCCAGCGCGCCGTCGTCCAGATCGCGCTCGAACAGCCGCTCCAGCGACAGCAGCGAGGCCAGCGCCAGCGCCAGCCATGCGATGCCCGCCGCGACGGGCCGGAGCGTCGTCAGATCGCCCCCCGCAGCCAGCGGCACGATGGTTGTCAGACAGGCGAAGAAGCCGCATGCGAGCAGAGGCCCGCCGCCTCCGCCCCAGGCCAAGGCCAGCTCGCGCCGGAACAGGACGCCGACCGCGCTCATCGGCCCGCTCCGAGGTCGAGCGACCGCGTCGGGATCGGCAGCGGGTCGTGCACGGCCGCCAGGATCAGGCCGCCACTGTCCAAATGACGCCGCATGACCTCGCCCGCCGCTTCGCGCCAACGGGTGTCCAACGGGCTGAGCGGTTCGTCGAGCAACCACAGCGGACGCGGCGCGGCGATCAGGCGGGCGAGCGCCAGCCGCCGCCGCTGGCCCGCCGACAGCTTGCGGACCTCGAGATCCAGCAGCGGCTTCAGGCCCATGACCGACACGGCGTCGTCGATAGCGTCACCGCCCAGCCAGCGCGCCTGAAAGGTGAGCTCGTCGCGCGCCGTGCGCGCGCCCTTCAGCCCCTCCAGGTGGCCGAGCATGTGCATATGGCGACCCCGCGCCTCGCCCGGATCGAGGTCAACGCCATCGGCGGTACTGAAGCCGATCTCTCCTGCCCCGGGACGTATGAAACTGGCGATGGCGCGCAGTAGCGTCGTCTTGCCCGCGCCGTTGGCCCCGGTGAGGGCCACGGCCTCGCCGGCGGCGAGCGTCAGGGACAGATCGCGAAACAGGGTGCGCTCGCCACGGGCGAGGGCGAGGCCGGAGATGGTGAGGCGGGTGATCACGATGCTTTCCCTCCCCCTCGGGGGAGGGTGGTCGGAGCGGAGCGAAGACCGGGTGGGGGCGGCCCGGCCAGCCAAACCTCGACGTCGCCTTTGGATAGCTGAGCCGCCCCCACCCGGCGCTGCGCGCCTGCCCTCCCCCGCAGGGGGAGGGAGAAGCAGTGGTTCATCGCCCTGCGACCCGTTCTCAATGTCCCTGCATCCATCGTGGACTCATGGACGCCCCCCGCGACCCTCGCTATATCCGCCGTCGCCGCAGCGCGCTGTCGCCGCGCGCGCCGGGGACCTGTGCGCCCCTGCGATCGCCGCGAGACAGGTGAACCGGATGTCCGGGCGGCCTTGACCAGAGGAACACTCCCATGCCGTCAGTCGACAGCCTCTCCACCCGCCGGGACCTGACCGTCGGGCGCAAGAAGTACGCCTATTACAGCCTTCCCGCCGCCGAGGAAGCCGGTCTGGAAGGCATCGGCCGCCTTCCGCGCTCCATGAAGGTGCTGCTGGAGAACCTGCTGCGGAACGAGGACGGCGTGTCCGTCACCGCCGACGACCTGAAGGCCGTCGCCGCCTGGACCCAGAACAAGGGCGCGGTCGAGCACGAGATCGCCTTCCGTCCCGCGCGCGTCCTGATGCAGGACTTCACCGGCGTGCCCGCCGTCGTCGATCTGGCCGCCATGCGCGACGCCATGAGCGCGCTGGGCGCCGACGCGACCAAGATCAATCCCCTGGTGCCCGTCGATCTCGTCATCGACCACTCGGTGATGGTGGACCACTTCGGCACGCCCGGCGCCTTCCAGCAGAACGTGGAGCGCGAGTACGAGCGCAACATCGAGCGCTACAACTTCCTGCGCTGGGGCTCCTCGGCCTTCAACAACTTCCGCGTGGTGCCGCCCGGCACCGGCATCTGCCATCAGGTGAACCTGGAGAACCTGGCCCAGACCGTCTGGACGGCGGCCGAGGGCAAGGCGACCGTCGCCTATCCCGACACCGTGGTCGGCACAGACAGCCACACCACCATGATCAACGGCCTGGCCGTTCTGGGCTGGGGCGTTGGCGGCATCGAGGCCGAGGCCGCCATGCTGGGCCAGCCGATCCCGATGCTGATCCCCGAGGTCATCGGCTTCAAGCTGACCGGCGCCATGCCGGAGGGCACGACCGCCACCGACCTGGTCCTGACCGTCACCCAGATGCTTCGCAAGAAGGGCGTCGTCGGCAAGTTCGTGGAGTTCTTCGGTCCGGCCGTAGCCAACCTGACCATCGAGGATCAGGCCACCATCGCCAACATGGCCCCGGAATACGGCGCCACCTGCGGCTTCTTCCCGGTGTCGCAAGCGACCATCGGCTATCTGACCGCCACGGGCCGCGACAAGGCGCGCGTGGCGCTCGTTGAGGCCTATGCCAAGGCCCAAGGCCTCTGGATCGACGAGACCTCGGAAGACCCGATCTTCACCGACGTGCTGGAGCTGGACCTGTCCACCGTCGTGCCGTCGCTGGCGGGTCCGAAGCGTCCCCAGGACCGCGTCGAACTGACCTCCGCCGCCTCCGCCTTCGAGGACGCGCTGGCGCAGGTGTTCAACCGCGCGCCCGACGCCCCGCGCGCTGCGGTCGAGGGCGAGAGCTTCGACATCGGCGACGGCGACGTGGTCATCGCGGCCATCACCTCCTGCACCAATACGTCGAACCCCTCGGTCCTGATCGCCGCCGGCCTGGTGGCGCAGAAGGCCAACAAGCTGGGTCTGAAGGCCAAGCCTTGGGTCAAGACCTCGCTGGCCCCGGGCTCTCAGGTCGTGACCGACTATCTGACGGCGTCGGGTCTGCAGAAGGATCTGGATGCGCTGGGCTTCAACCTGGTCGGCTACGGCTGCACCACCTGCATCGGCAACTCGGGCCCGCTGGATCCGGCGATCTCGAAGACGATCAACGACAACGGCCTGGTGGCCACCAGCGTGTTGTCGGGCAACCGCAACTTCGAAGGCCGGGTGAACCCCGACGTCCAGGCCAACTACCTGGCCTCGCCGCCGCTGGTCGTGGCCTACGCCATCGCCGGCTCGATGCGGATCGACATCACCAAGGACCCGATCGGCCAGGACAAAAAGGGCAAGGACGTCTTCCTGAAGGACATCTGGCCGACCACCGCCGAGATCGCCGCCATCCAGAAGAAGGCCGTCACCTCGGCCATGTTCGCAAAGCGCTACGCCGACGTTTTCAAGGGCGACGCCCACTGGCAGGCCATCCAGGTCGCCGGCGGCCAGACCTACGCCTGGGACGACGCCTCGACCTACGTCGCCAACCCGCCCTACTTCGAGGGCCTGTCGATGGAGCCGGCGCCGGTCACCGACATCATCGAAGGGCGCGTGCTGGCCATCTTCGGCGACTCGATCACGACCGACCACATCTCTCCGGCCGGTTCGATCAAGAAGACGTCGCCCGCCGGTCAGTATCTGACCGCGCGCGGCGTGGACGCTCTGGACTTCAACTCCTACGGCGCGCGTCGCGGTCACCACGAGGTGATGATGCGCGGCACCTTCGCCAACATCCGCATCCGCAACCGCATCGTGCCCGAGATCGAGGGCGGCATGACCAAGCACTTCCCGTCCGGCGAAGTGATGTCGATCTACGACGCGGCCATGCGCTACCAGTCGGAGGGCCGACCGCTGGTCGTATTCGCGGGCAAGGAATACGGCACGGGCTCGTCGCGCGACTGGGCGGCCAAGGGCACGCGTCTGCTGGGCGTGCGCGCTGTCATCGCCGAGTCCTACGAGCGCATCCACCGCTCGAACTTGGTCGGCATGGGCGTGGTGCCGCTGCAGTTCAAGGCGGACGGCTGGACCAAGCTGGGCCTGACCGGCGAGGAGATCGTCACCATCCGCGGCCTGACCGACGCCAACATCGGCAAGCTGCGTCCGCGCCAGGACCTGTGGGTCGAGCTGTTCCGCCCCTCGGACGGCAAGATGGCGCGCTTCCCCGTGCGCTGCCGCATCGATAACCAGACCGAACTGGACTACTTCAAGTCCGGTGGGGTGATGCCGTACGTGCTCCGGAATCTGGCGGCTTAAGGTTCGGGCATCGCCTCCCCATCGCTCCGCGACGGGGAGGCGATGCTAGACCCGCATCGCCTCGGCCAGCAGCCGCGCCTCGGCCGCGCGGCTCGATCCGCTGCGCCACGCCACCACGATCTCGCGCTTCGGCGCTTCGGCAGCGAACGACCGCACCACCACGCCCTTATCGTCGGCCAGCCCGGCCTTGACCGCCATCGCGGGCAGGAAGGACACGCCCAGCCCCGAGGACACCATCTGCACCAGCGTATGCAGGCTGGTCGCGGCGAAGACGTCCTCCCCGCGCGGGGCGTCGATCTCGGCAGCGGCGAGCGCCTGGTCGCGCAGGCAATGGCCGTCTTCCAGCAGGATCAGGTCCTCGCCCTTCAGCGCGCCGGGCTGGATGTCGCCGCCTGACGCCAGCGGATGATCGACCGGGGCGGCGGCGAGGATCTCGTCGTCGCCGATGCGGGCGTGCTGGATGCCGGTCGCGGCATAGGGCAGGGCGATGACGGCGCAGTCCAGCTGACCGGCCTTCAGCCCCGCGATCAGCCGCCCGGTCAGGTCCTCGCGGATGAACAGGCGCAGTTGCGGATAGGCCGCCTTCAGCCCCGGCAGGGTGGCGGGGAGCAGGAAGGGGGCGACGGTCGGGATGACGCCCAGTCGCAGTCGCCCCGAAAGGGGGCGTCCGGCGTTCCGCGCCGCCTCGACCAGATCCTCGGTGCGGGCCAGCACGTCCTCGGCGCGGCTGACGGCCTCGGCGCCGACGGCGGTCAGCTGAACCGCGCCGCGCGTGCGTTCGACGACCGGCGCGCCGAGCACCTTCTCCAGTTCCTGGATGCCGGCCGACAGCGCGGGCTGGCTGACGGATGCGGCCTCGGCGGCCCGGCTGAAGGAGCCATGCTCGGCGAGGAGCTTGAGGTATTGGAGCTGGCGCAGGGTGGGGAGCATGGGATCGAGATAGGCGCGGTCTACTGTCAGCGCCAACCTGATCGGCCTGCCTTATCGAAATCCTCCCCCGTTGGGGGAGGTGTCATGGAGCGGAGCGGAATGACGGAGGGGGCTCACTGCGCACTCGGCGTGTGTGGCCGGACCCCTCCGTCTCCTTCGCTACGCTTCGGATCCACCTCCCCCAACGGGGGAGGATTGGACCACCTTGGCTTACGCCGCCAGCTTCTCGGCGTGCAGCGCGCGCTTGGGGATGTCGTAGCGGTCGTTCTCCATCACCTGCGTCCAGGCCTTGATGAAGGTGTTCAGGAACACCTCCTGGGACTGGCCCTCGGCGAACACCTCGGCGATGGCGCGCAGCTGGGAGTTGGAGCCGAACACCAGGTCGGTGCGGGTCGCGGTCCAGCGCTGTTCGCCGGTGATACGGTCCGTGCCGACGAACAGCTCATCCGACGTATCGTCCACCTGCTTCCAGGCCGTCGACATGTCGAGCAGGTTGACGAAGAAGTCGTTCGTCAGCTGGCCCGGACGATCGGTGAACACGCCCTCCTTGGCGTCCTTGTGGTTGACGCCCAGCACGCGCAGGCCGCCGACCAGGGCCGTCATCTGCGGCGCGGTCAGACCCAGCAGCTGGGCCCGATCGATCAGCAGTTCCTCGGTCGGGACGTTGAACTTGACCTGCAGATAGTTGCGGAAGCCGTCGGCGCGGGGCTCCAGAACCTTGAAGCTCTCGGCGTCCGTCTGCTCGGCTGTGGCGTCGGTGCGGCCCGGCGTGAAGGGGACAACGACGTCGTGGCCGGCGGCCTTGGCCGCCTGCTCGATGCCGACCGAGCCGCCCAGCACGATCAGGTCCGCGATGGAGACGTTCAGGCCCGACTTGGCCTTGATGTCCTCATAGACGGCCAGAACGCGAGACAGCTTCTCGGGCTCGTTGACGTCCCAGCTGCGCTGCGGTTCCAGCCGGATGCGCGCGCCGTTGGCGCCGCCGCGGTGATCGGACCCGCGCCAGGTGGCGGCCGAGGCCCAGGCCGTGCGGACCAGGTCGGCGACCGACAGGCCGGACGCGGCGATGTGGTCCTTCAGCGTCTTGACGTCGGCGTCGGTCAGCTTGGGTCCCGTGTGGGCCGGGATCGGGTCCTGCCAGATCAGGTCTTCGGCCGGAACTTCCGGTCCGAGGTAGCGGATCTTGGGGCCCATGTCGCGGTGGCACAGCTTGAACCAGGCGCGCGCGAACTGGTCCGCGAAGTAGGCCGGATCGGCCCGGAACTTCTCCATGATCTTGCGGTACTCGGGGTCGACCTTGAAGGCCATGTCGGCCGTGGTCATCATCGTCGGGACCTTCTTGCCCGGCGTATGGGCGGCCGGCGCGAGAGTCTCCGGCGGGTTGCCGACCGGCTGCCACTGCTTGGCTCCGGCGGGCGAGCGGACCAGCTCGTACTCGTGGTCCAGCAGCATGTCGAAGTAGGACATGTCCCAGGTGATCGGCGTCGGCGTCCAGGCGCCCTCGATGCCCGAGGTGATGGTGTCCTCGCCCATGCCGCTCTTGTGGCCCGACTGCCAGCCGAAGCCCTGAAGCGCGATGTCACCGCCCTCCGGAGCCACGCCGACCTTGGACGCGTCACCCGCGCCGTGCGCCTTCCCGAAGGTGTGGCCGCCGGCCGTCAGCGCCGCCGTCTCGACGTCGTTCATGCCCATGCGGGCGAAGGTGATGCGGATGTCGCGCGCCGACTGCAGCGCCTCGGGCACGCCGCCCGGGCCTTCCGGGTTGACGTAGATCAGGCCCATCTGGATGGCCGCCAGGGGCTCTTCCAGCGCCATGTCCTTGTCGGGCTGGATGCGGGTTTCGGCGCCGGCGCCGACCCAGTTCTCTTCCGTGCCCCAGTAGACGTCCTTCTCGGGCTCCCAGACGTCGGCGCGGCCGCCGCCGAAGCCGAACACCGGCCCGCCCATCGACTCGATCGCGACATTGCCGGCCAGGATGTACAGGTCGGCCCAGCTGATCTTGGCGCCGTACTTCTGCTTGATCGGCCACAGCAGGCGGCGCGCCTTGTCCAGGTTGCCGTTGTCCGGCCAGGAGTTCAGCGGGGCGAAACGCTGCTGACCCGAGCTGGCGCCGCCGCGACCGTCACCGGTGCGATAGGTGCCGGCCGCGTGCCAGGCCATGCGGATGAAGAAGGGGCCATAGTGGCCATAGTCCGCCGGCCACCACGGCTGGCTGTCGGTCATGAGCGCGTGCAGGTCGCGCTTCAGCCCCTCGTAATCGACCGACTTGAAGGCCTCGGCATAGCTGAAGCCGTCGCCCATCGGGTCGCCGGTCTTGCCGTGCTGATGCAGGATGTCGACCGCCAGCGAGTTGGGCCACCAGTCGCGGTTGGTGCGGCCGAGCAGGGCGCGCTTCGCAGCGGCCTTCTTGCTCGGATCAGACAGGGGTGAGTGTTCGCCGTCCATGGTGGGCCTCCCGGGGGGGTCAGAGTGATGCGGGAAGCTAGTCCTGACACGGGCTCAAGACAAATCGATTAAACTTCCCTACGGAATAAACCGCGTCTATGGGGCGGCCGAGCCGCGGGGTTGATCGAACGGCGGTGTGGCGATTAGGTGCGAATGGGGAGAACCCCTGGGGGAATCAGGGTTTGAATGAGTCGGCCTGCGCCACGCGGCGGCGTGTGCTGTTCGTCCACGGATATGATCCGAGAGGTCCGGGTCCGTACCACGCCCTCATGACGGAGGAGGCGGCCGAGGGTCGCCTGGAGGTCGGTCCGCGTCACGGCGCGCGATGGAGCCTCGCCGTCGACTGGCCGCAAGCGCGGGCGGAAGCCGACTTCGAGGTGCTGCGCTGGGACGATGTCGTGCGCAGCCTGTGGGTCAGGGGCGGACCTGCCCGATGGATATCCTGGCGCTTCCTGCCAGCCTATGTTCGATCGGGGGTTCTGGGTCGAGCCGCGCGGGAGCACCGCCCTCTGTTCTGGGCCCTGATCCTCCCGGCGTTGGCCAGCGGGGTGTTCTGGGCCGTGCTGCTGGGGGCGACCGTGGCGGTCGTCGCCGTCATCGCGGCGGTCATGGACCGTCTGGGGGCAGACGTGCGTTGGGCCGCGGCGGGTCTTGTCGTCCCACTGGTCGGCCCATTGCTGTGGCGGCGGTTCCGTGACCGCATCGATCTGGATTGGCTGAGCCAGTGTTTCGATGTCCTGGTCCGCTTCCGGACCCTGCCGCCGTTGCGCGAGGCGCGGATCGACGCCATGGCCGCCCGGATCGTCGCCGTGGTGACCGAGGCGGGCGCGGGGCCGGTCGTTGTGGTCGGCCACAGCATCGGCTCCCTGTTCGCCGCCGCGGCTGTCTCCCGCGCCCTGGCCCAGGAGCCGGCGGTCGCACGCGCCGCATCTCTGGTCACCCTGGGCCAATGCCTGTCGATTTACGCCGGATTGGGCGGGGATCCCGAATGGCGACGCGATCTAGACCGTCTGGTGGCGTCGGACATTCCCTGGACGGATGTGACCTCGCCGGCGGACGCGGCGTCCTCCGGGCGCTGGCCGCCGCTTGCGTTCAGTGGGCATGACGCCCGCGGCGCCCGGATCGACGCCCGCTCGCCGCGGTTCCACCAGGCCCTGGCTCCCGATCGCCTCCGCAGGCTGCGTCGCGATCCTTACGCCATGCATTTTCAGTATCTGCGCCTCTCGGATCATCCCGACGTCTATGACATCCGGCGCTTGATCGTCGGGCCGGCGGACGCCGGCTCATGACGCTCTTCACGCCCCCCAAGCCCCCTCCGCTGCCGGCGCGCCCGAGCCTTCTGCAGCGCGCGCGCCTGATCGCCCGGTCCAGCCTCGCCATCCTTCAGGGCGGCAGCTACGAGGCGCCGAAGGTCGGGCGCATGGCGCTGCCCAAACTCCCCGGACAGACCAGGCGCTGGGTCTATCAGGTCAGAGACCCGGCTCGTGTGCGCGAGATGTTGGTCGCCCGGGTCAACGCCTTTCCAAAGGCAGGTCTGATGGGCTGGATGCTGCGGCCGCTGACGGGCGAGAGCATCTTCACGACGAACGGCGAGATCTGGCGCCGCCAGAGGCGCATCGTCGATCCGGCCCTGGAGCAGGCGCGCGTGCGCGACAGCTTCTCACGCATGTACGACGCCGCCGAATGCGCCATGACGCGGCTGGGCGTCGCCGCTTCGACAGGCGGGTCGGTGTCCGTCGACGAGGAGATGACGCTGTTCGCGGCGGACGTCATTTTCCGCACCATCTTCTCGGAGCCGATCGACCCGGGAGAGGCCAGGGAGGCCGTGACCGCCTTCGAGCGGTTTCAGTCTCTGGCCTATACGCACGGGATGTTCGGCCTCGCCGGAGTGCCCGAGTGGATCATGCCCGGCGCCTGGGCGCGGATCCGCGCCGGCAGGCGCGTCCGGCGCGTTCTGCGCCGGCCGCTCGATCGCCGTCTGGCCCGGATCGCCGCCGGCGAACCTGCGCCTACCGACATCCTGGCCACGCTGATGGCCTCCAGAGATCCAGCCACCGATACGGTCTTCAGCCCCGAGGAACTGCTGGACCAGGTGGCGATGCTGTTCCTGGCGGGACACGAAACCTCCGCCAGCGCCATGGCCTGGGCGCTCTACCTGTTGTCGGAGGCCCCGGACGTTCAGGCGCGGGCGCGCGAAGAGGTGCTGGCGGTGGTCGGCTCGGAGCCAATCGCTTTCGAGCATATGAAGCGACTGGACCAGGTTCGAAACGTCTTTCGCGAAGCCCTGAGGCTGTACCCGCCGGTCACCACAGTGGTGAGGGAATGCGTCCGGCCCGAACAGATGGGGCGTCACGAGGCCAGGCCCGGCGATCCCCTTTTCATCACGCCCTGGGTTCTGCACCGCCTGGCCGATGTCTGGAGCCATCCCGACTGCTTCGATCCGGACCGTTTCGAAACCGCCGAGGGCCGGGAGGCTGTGCGTCAGGCTTATCTGCCCTTCAGCATGGGACCCCGCGTCTGTCCGGGGGCGGCTTTCGCCCTTCAGGAGGGCACGCTCATGCTGGCTCTGGTGCTGCGACGCTTCGAACTCGTGCCGGATCGCCGGGCCCCCGCGCCTGAACCGGTCGCAAAGCTCACCCTGCGATCCGCCACCGGTGTGCGCATCCACATACGGCCGCTGGCCGCTTGCGTCCCGCCGTCGCGTTCTTGATTCATCCTCGCCGGGTCGGTCTTGCCACGAAGACAGAACGCGCTCGCCCCTAGTCCTGCACCACGTTCCCGTACTCGATCCAGCGGATGTAGCGGGTCCAGCCCTGCTGCATGACGGTGTGGACCGGCTCGGCGAAGGCGCCGACGCCGGGGCCTTCGACCACGAACTCCATCGTGACCAGCGCGCCCATGTTCTCGGGCCCGGCGTCGAACGTCAGGTCGGCGCGCGTCGCCTTGCCGTTCAGGGGACCGAGGGGGGCGTTCATCACCACCTCTTCCTCGGTGATGGAAACAACGCGGGCGTGCTCGAACGTCGTTCCGTCGGTCATGCGCTCGCACCAGCAACCGCCGGGCGCGAAGGTCAGGGACAGGTTGGCGCTGTCGCCGGTGTAGGTGTGATCGGAGTCCCACCAGGTCGGGATGTCTGCCACGGCCGCCACAATGTCCTCCCGGGCCGCTTCCAGCCCCAGGGCGAACCGCAGGGTGAAGGCGTTCTCGCTGCGCGAGACGATCTCTGCCGAGGCTGGCGCGGCCGCGCTCAAAAGCATGGCGGCCAGCCAGCTTGCAGTCCATCTGACGCCCATGGTTCACCCCTCCGCGACCATCCGCTTCAGGTCGATCTTGCGCGCCTCGGGAACCTCGCGCCAGTCCCGATCGCGCAGGGCCGCGTCCATGGCATAGAGCGCCGTCAGCGATACCCGCCCGAAGTGGAACCGCAGGCGCCGATAGGCCTCAACGGCGCCGAGGCGACGCAGATCATCGGCCGTCTCTATGCCCGCCTCCGCCAGACGTCGCGCCATGACCGGGCCGAGGTTGCGCATCTCGGCCACGGTCTTCGTCATGCGTCGCCGTTGACCACGGGGCTATGGCTCATCTCGACCGACGCCATCTCGATTGCGGCCATGAAGGGCGCGGCTTCAGGCGCAGCGGGCAGCGCCTTGGCGGCTGCACTGGCCGAAGCCATGTCCCGCCACACGATGTGATCCGTGTAAACGCCGTCCTTGCCGCCCGACAGAGTGCGGCGGATGAAGCCGGGCCAGGTCTGAACCAGCGCATCCAGCGCCCGCGCGCTTTCTGCGAAGGCCTCCGGGTCGGCGCCCGCCGCCAGCCGAAACCGCACCAGTTCCACGATCGCCACGTCCATCTCCCGATCCGTTGACGATCCGGTGCTAAGGTCAGGCTGTGGCCACAGTGGTGTCAGCAGCTCGCGGCGGCAGCGTTACTGTCTATGTATAGTTTTTTGAATCAGCATCTTGTGTCTATAAGATGCGAAACAACTTCCGGATTGGACTCTCTGGACTCGGTACCTCCAGAGTCCAAGCCCGCCGCTAGCTGACCGCCTCGAAGCTCAGCGGCGCGCCCCAGAACTGGCTGACGAGGTCCGACTGAGCGCCAGGCTTGCCGGTGGTCAGGAAGGTGCGTCGCCCTGTGTCGCCTAGCCCATACTCCAGATGCCGCTCGAAATACCGCTCCAGCGCATCGGCCACCGCGCTGGGCTGGTGGATCACCGGCGTGCCGGGGGGCAGGGCCTCGGCGAAGATGTCGGCGACGATCTCGTAGTGGGTGCAGCCGAGGATGGCCTTGTCCGGATGCCGGCCGATGCGGCGGCGCAGGGCGTCCACGTGGTCGCGCACGACGACGTTCAGCTCTTCGGCCGGCGCGCCCAGTTCGATCAGGCCGGCGAGCCCTGGGCAGGGCTCGGAGAAGACGGCCAGATCCTCGCGGCGCTTGTCGATCTCGATCTCATAGACCCGGCTCATGGCCGTCGCGGCGGTGCAGAAGACGCCGGTGATCTCCAGCGCCTCGATCTTGTCGCCCTTCCGTTCGGCCTCGAACGTCCAGGGCAGGCCGGTCGCCGCCTCGATGGTCGGGACGATGATGCCCAGCACATTGACCGGCCGCCCGTGCCGCGCCCGCGCCTCGGGCACCCAGGTCTGCTGCAGGCGTCGCAAGGCGATAGCCGAGGCCGTGTTGCAGGCCAGCACGATCACGCTGGCCCCCGCCTCGAACAGCCGCTCGCAGCCCGCGCGAGTCAGGTCGACGATCTCCTCGCCGCCGCGTCCGCCGTAGGGGGCGTGCGCCTGGTCGGCCAGGTAGATGAAATCCCGCTCGGGGAACCGCCGGGTCAGTTCGCGGTGGACCGTCAGCCCGCCCACGCCGCTGTCGAAAACGCCTATCGCCATGGGCTGAGGCTGTAGGGCCTCGCCCGGAAAAGTGTAAGCGGTTTTCCGCCGAGGCGAGGCCCAACGAGGGGCGGCGGCTTGCCTCGCCGTCCAACGGCATTACACGTCGTTCATGTGACGGTCATGCGGACCCGGCCTAGGGTGCGCGCACGTTCGAAGAACCATGAACAGGAAACGCACATGCACAGACGTCAACTCCTCGTCGGAGGCGCGAGCCTGATGGCCCTTTCGGGATGCGCCAGCGCGGGCGCCATGGGCGGCGGGGCGGTCTCGCCCGCCGCGAGCGCCGAAGAGCTGGCCATCGCCAAGGCCGTGCTGCCGACGCAGACGCCGCGCGCCGAGCTGCTCCAGCCCTGGACCGGTCCCTACAACGGCGTGCCGCCGTGGGGTCAGGTGACCGCGCCCAAGCTGCGCGCCGCCATTCTGGAAGGCATCGAGCTGCAGCGCGCCGAGATCGCCGCCATCGCCAACAACCCCGAGCCGCCGACCTTCGCCAACACCCTGGTGCCGATGCAACTGGCCGGACAGCCGCTGGACCGGGCGACGTCGCTGTTCGGGGTGATGACCCAGAACATCGGTTCGGACGACTACAACGCCGTCGACACCGAGGTGTCGCCCATCCTGTCGGCCGCCGGCGACGAGATCACCTTCAACGAGCCCCTGTTCCAGCGCATCAAGACCGTCGCCGACAACGCCCGCGCCGCCGGCCTGACGGCGGAGCAGACGCGTCTGGCCGAACGCAGCCGCGACGCCTTCGTCCGCAACGGCGCGGCGCTCGACGCCGCCGGCAAGGCCGAGCTCGGCCGCATCAACACGGCGCTGGCCAACGCCTTCACCAGCTTCAGCCAGAAGGTCGTGGCCGACGAGAACACCTGGACCGTCATTCCGAACGAGGCGGGTGTCGCGGGCCTGCCGGACTCCAACAAGGCCGCCGCGGCGGCCGCGGCGCGGTCGCGCAATCTGCAGGGCTGGGTCATCGTCAACACCCGCTCCAGCGTGGATCCCTTCCTGACCTTCGCCGACGACCGGGCGCTGCGGGAGCAGGTCTGGCGCAAGTTCGTCAACCGGGGCGACAACGGCGACCGCAACGACACCAACGCCCTGATCGCCGAGATCGTGAAGCTGCGGGCCGACCGCGCGCGCCTTCTGGGCTACGCCAACCACGCCGAGTGGCGCATGCAGGACACCATGGCGCGCACCCCGGCCGCCGCGATGGAGCTGATGATGCGCGTCTGGGAGCCCGCCAAGGCGCGCGTCACCCAGGAAGTCGCCGACATGCGCGAGATCGCCGGCCACGACATCGAGCCGTGGGACTACCTCTACTATGCCGAGAAGGTCCGGAAGGCGAAGTACGACCTCGATCAGAACGAGCTGAAGCCCTACTTCGAGCTGAACGCGGTCAAGCGCGGCGCCTTCTACATGGCCGAGCGCCTGTACGGCTTCACCTTCACGCCTGTGCCGGCCGGCAGCGTCCCGGGCTTCCACCCGGACGTCGAGGTGTTCGAGGTCAAGAACAAGTCGGACGGCAGCCACGTCGGCCTGTTCTACTCCGACGACTTCGCCCGCGCGGGCAAGCGTTCGGGCGCCTGGATGACCAGCTACCGCATCGGCTGGGGCTATGAGGGCGGCGGCAACAAGCTGGTCTCCAACAACAACAACTTCGTGAAGGCGGACGCGGGCCAGCCGATCCTGATCTCGCTGGACGACGCCGAGACCCTGTTCCACGAGTTCGGCCACGCCCTGCACTACCTGTCCTACCAGGTCCGGTATCCGGGTCTGGGCACGACGCCGCGCGACTACGTCGAATATCCGTCGCAGGTGCATGAGCACTGGGTGCTGAGCCGGCCGATCCTGGACGGCTTCATGAAGCACTACCAGACCGGCGAGCCCATGCCGCAGGCGCTGGTGGACAAGGTCGAGGCGGCCGCGACCTTCAATCAGGGCTATGCCACGGTCAGCTATCTGTCCTCGGCCCTGGTCGACATGGACCTGCACACCCGGGCCAATCCGCCGACGGACATCGACGCCTTCGAGCGCGAGAGCCTGGCCCGCTTCGGCATGCCGAAGGAGATCGTGATGCGGCACCGCCTGCCGCAGTTCAATCACCTGTTCACGTCCGACGCCTACTCGGCCGGCTACTACAGCTATCTGTGGTCCGAGGTCATGGACGCCGACACCTGGGCCTACTTCGAGGAGTCGGGCGACGTGTTCAATCCGGACATCGCCGCCCGCTACAAGTCGATCATCCTGGCGGAGGGCAATGCGTCGGACCGCGCCGACGCCTATCGCCGGTTCCGCGGCCGCAACCCGGATGTGGCCGCCCTGCTGCGTGTGCGGGGTTTCCCGGTCACCTGACGTAGGAGAACGAGCCCGTCATCGAGCGGCTCCATCGCCGCTCGATTGCTCGATCCCTCGAAGCCGTCGCGGTTCGCCGCGACGGCTTCTGCTTGTGCGGTCGATCAACCGCCCGCCGCAGGGGCCCGAGCGCTGTCTCGTCCGGCGCGGCTAAGCGCGTAGGCCTGCTGAGCCGGCGCCGGCATAAGGGCGTGAATCTCGGCGCGGAGATGGATGACGCAGCGGCCGGCCTCGAGCGCGGACCCGCCCCGGCAGGCGCTGCGGGCGGCTCGGCTGACGCGGCGGTCGAAGATCTGGGCGCCCTGGGCGGTGGACAGGTCCAGATCGCCGTAGGCGATGCGGAGATCGGCGGCGGAGGCGGCGCCGGCGGCGGTCAGGGCCACGGCGACGGCCGTGGCGGCGGCGAAGGTCTTCATGACGGTCTTCCTGAGTGTGTGATCGCTCTTGGCGGCGACGGGATCAGGATGACCGCCCCGTTTCGCCGCCGGATGTGCATCCGGCGGCGAAACTGCGACGCTTGGTGAAATCGACGTCAGAGAGTGAACGATCGGCAATGAAGCCGCCGTCGGTCTCAGCCGTAGATGACCGGCACGGCGGCCAGGATGCGGCCGCCGCGCGCCCGGGCGTAGTCTTCGCGGCGAACGCTCGGCAGCTGGCGCATGGCCTCGGCGCGGAAGCGGGCGCGGCACTGGTGCTCGGCGATCGGGGCGCCGACGCGGCAGGCGCGACGGGCGACCCGGTTCACGCGGGCGTCGAAGGCGTCGGCGCCGGAAACGGAGGCGAGATCGAGATCGCCGAAGGCGATGCGGTAGTCCTGGGCGGAGGCGGCGCCGCCCGACAGGGCCAGAGCGGCGAAGGCGATGGCGAGGGTCTTCATGACGGAAGGTCCTTGGCTGTCGTCGCGGGGAGGCGACGCCGGGCCATATGACGATGTTCGGTGACAGCGCCGGGCTGTTTCCATGACCGACCGGTGAAGCCTTCCCTAAAATTCGTTCATGGTGAACACGACCGACCTTGAACGCGGTTCATTAAGCATGATCCGTGCGCGGTCTTTCTCAGCCGCTGTTTCGCAGGCCCGCCGCGACGCCGTTGATGGAGAGGAGGATGCCCTCGCGCACCCGGGGATCGTCGTCGCCGGCCCGGCGTCGCCGGATCAGTTCGATCTGCACGTGATTCAGCGGCTCGACGTAAGGCATGCGGAGCCGGATGAGGCGATCAAGCTCCGGCTGGCCGCCCAGCAGCGCCGACTGGCCCGTGACGGCCAGCACGGCGGCGTGGGTGCGGTCCCACTCGGCCTGGAGCGCGCCGAAGACCTGGGCGGCGAGCGCCGGATCCGGGACCAGAGACGCATAGCGGCGGGCGATGGTCATATCCGCCTTGGCCATGATCATCTCCATATTCTGAACCAAAGTCCGGAAGAAGGGCCAATCGGCCGCCATGGCGCGCAGCTCCTCGACGTCCGCGCCCTCGCAGGCCGAGCCGAAGCCGAACCAGCCCGGCAGCATGACCCGGCTCTGAGACCAGCTGAGAACCCAAGGGATGGCGCGCAGGTCCTCGATGCGGGTCGAGGCGGTGCGCGAGGTCGGACGCGAGCCGATCTTCAGCTCGGCGATCTCGTTGATCGGCGTGGCGGCCCGGAAGTAGTCGACGAAGCCGGGGGTCTCATAAACTAGGTTCCGATAGGCGGCCATGGAGGCGCGCGACAGGGCCTCGACCGTCGCCCCGTGTCGCGCCGTCATCGCCTCGTCCGGCGGCGGCGCCAGGGAGGCGATCAGCGTCCCGGCGGTCAGGGCGTCGAGGTTGCGGCGCGCCACGTCCGCCTCGCCGTATTTGTTGGCGATGACCTCGCCCTGTTCGGTGATGCGGATGCGGCCGGCCACCGTGCCTGTGGGCTGGGACAGGACGCCGGCGAAGCTGGACCCGCCGCCCCGGCCCACCGCACCGCCCCGGCCGTGAAACAGCTGCAGCCGCACGCCCACGCCCTGGGCCGCGGCCAGCAGGGCGCGCGAGGCCTCATGCAGCTCCCACGTCGAGGTCAGATAGGAGCCGTCCTTGTTGGAGTCGGAATAGCCGATCATGACCTCCTGCACGCCGCGCGCGCGGGCGACGGCGAGGGCGGAGGGCTCCTTCAGCAGGCGCTCCAGGGTGGGCCGGGCGGCGCGGAGGTCGTCGATGGTCTCGAACAGGGGCGCGGCCTGGATAGGGCAGGCGGCGGGGTCGTCCGGTCGATAGAGGCCGACTTCCTTGAGCAGGAGATAGACCTCCAGCAGGTCCGAGGCCGCGTCGGTCTTGGAGACGATATGGGTGCGGATGGCGTCGGTGCCGAAGCGGTCCAGCGCCTCGGCCGCCGCTTCGAGAATCGCACGCTCTTTCAGAGTCTCCGGCGCGTAGTCGGCGTAGGGGCTGAACAAGGGGCGGGGCGTGCGCAGCTCGGTCGCCAGCAGCGCCAGCCGCGCCTCCTCGTCGAGCGCCGCATAGTCCGCGCAGACGCCGGCGACGCGCAGCAGGTCGGCGACGACCCGCGCGTGGACGTCGGAGTTCTGGCGCAGGTCCAGCGTGGCCATGTGGAAGCCGAACACATCGACCGTGGCAATCAGGCCCGCCAGGCCGTCGTCAGCGAACACCCGACCGTGGTTGGCGACCAGGCTCTCGTGGAGCACCGTCAGCTCGGCGCGGAACTCCGACGGGCCGGCATAGGCGGGCGCCAGGAAAGGCGCCGGGCGCGGGGCGGGTTGGCCGGTCAGGTGCAGATGCGTCGCCGAGAGGCGGGCGTAGATCTGGCTGAGCGCGCGGCGATAGGGCTCGTCGGCGCGGTGGGGCGAAACGTCTCCCGACGCGTCGGACAGGGCCTGCAGCGCAGGGCTGATGCGGGCGAGCGAGCCGGACAGGCTGAGCTCGGCGCCGAGGGCGTTCACGGCCTCCAGATAGTGACGCATCACCGCTTTGGCGGGCGTGGCGAAGGCGGCGCGCAGGGCGTCGGCGTCGACATTGGGATTGCCGTCGCGGTCGCCGCCGACCCAGGCGCCGATGCGGACGAAGGGTCTCAGGTCCGGCGCGTTCAGGCGGCGGCGCCAGTCGATCAGCTGCTCCGGCGCGACCTTGAGGAAGACCCGTTCCAGGAAGGAGACGACGGTGTCGATCTCGTCCTGAACGACCAGGCCGGTGGTGCGCACCAGCCGCGTGGCCCACAGGATGACGGCCTGACGGCGCAGACCGGTGGTCATGACCTCGGGGCGGCAGGCCAGGTCGTCGCGGTCGCAGGCGTCGAGCAGGTCGGACACAGCGGCGATACGGTCGATGACGCTCTTGCGTCGGACCTCCGACGGGTGGGCTGTGAGCACCGGCGAGATCAGGGCGTCGGACAGCAGGGCGCGGGCGTCCTCGACCGAACGCCCGGCGGCGGCGAGCCGGGCCAGCGCCCCCTCCGGCGTGTCGGCGCGGGCCCCCTCGGCCGTCTGGGCCTGGGCCCGGCGCTTGCCGGCGCGGTCTTCGGCGACGTTGGCCAGCAGCGAGAAGACCGCGAAGCCGTGGGCGAGGCCCACCGCCTCGTCCAGCGATAGCTCGCTGAGCAACCGTTCCAGCTCGGCGGACCCCTTGGCCCCCGGGTGGCGGTGGTAGGCGACCGAGGCGACGCGCACGGCCTCGATCTTGTCGTAGAGCGCCTGACCACCCTCGTCTCGAATGACCTCGCCGAGCAGGCCGCCGAGCAGCCGCACCTCCTCGCGCAGGCGATCGTCGGGCGGGGGCGGGGAGGCGGGCATGGGCGCGTCCTTAGGGGAGAAGGGCGAACGCCACTCTTTCAGACACGCGTCCGCCTTGCGAGGGTCAAGCGGGGCCTTCGGATCAATCCGTGCAACGCGCCGTTCCCTCCTTCGGACGAAAGAAGGAGACGGATGATGGATGAGACCCTGATGTGGGCGCTCGTGGTGATCGGCGGGCCGGTGCTGCTGGGCCTGGCTTTGGCCCTGTCCAAGCTGCGCACCATGAAGCAGACGCGCCGCGAGGACCCGAACACGCCGGCCGATGATCCCTCGCGCGGGATGTAGCGGCCAACTTGCCCTGCGGAGCCTTTTCCGCCATAAGCCGCCGCTTCCGGCGCAAGTGAACCTCGCGCCTCCACCCAGACGACCCCCGCCCTTCGCCGAAGGGAGCCACGGGACGAGCCGGGAGAGGACCCCCGTCGACGTCGTACGTCCACGGGGGCTGAGGTCGTTTTGCGCCCTGACGAGGTGTGAATGTTCGAGGCTCTGAACGAGCGGCTGACAGGCGTCTTCGACCGGATCACCGGGCGCGGTGCCCTGTCCGAAAAGGACGTGGCCGAGGCGATGCGCGAGGTGCGCGTGGCCCTGCTGGAGGCCGACGTCGCCTTACCCGTAGTCAAGGACTTCATCGCCTTCGCCACCGAGCGCGCCACGGGCGAAGAGGTCATCCGCTCGGTCAAGCCGGCCGACCAGGTCATCAAGATCGTCTACGACGGCCTGATCGAGATGCTGGGCGGCGAGGAGCCGGTCCCGCTCAACACCAACGCCACGCCGCCCGCCGTCGTGCTGATGGCCGGCCTGCAGGGCTCGGGCAAGACGACCACGTCGGCCAAGCTGGCGCTGCGCCTGACCAAGTTCGATCGCAAGAAGGTCATGATGGCCTCGCTGGACACGCGGCGTCCGGCGGCCATGGAACAGCTGGCTCAGCTGGGCCAGCAGATCGAGGTCGCCACCCTGCCGATCGTCCAGGGCGAGAGCGCGGTCCAGATCACGCGGCGCGCCCTGCAATCGGCCAAGCTCCAGGGCTTCGACGTCCTGATCCTGGACACCGCCGGGCGGATCACCCTGGACGAGGCGCTGATGAACGAGGTGGCCGAGGTGGCCGCCATCGCCAGGCCGGTCGAGACCCTGCTGGTCGCCGACAGCCTGACCGGTCAGGACGCGGTGCGCACCGCCGCCGCCTTCCATGAGCGCCTGCCCCTGACGGGTCTGGTTCTGACCCGCGCGGACGGCGACGGGCGCGGCGGGGCCATGCTGTCGATGCGGGCCACGACCGGCCTGCCGATCAAGTATCTGGGCGCGGGCGAGAAGGTCGATGCGCTGGACGTGTTCGACGCGCGGCGCGTGGCGGGCCGCATCCTGGGCCAGGGCGACATCGTGGCCCTGGTCGAAAAGGCCGCGACCGAGCTGGACCAGGCCAAGGCCGAGGCCATGGCCAAGAAGCTGGCCAAGGGTCAGTTTGACCTGAACGACCTGGCCGCCCAGCTGCAGCAGATGAAGAAGATGGGCGGGCTTCAGGGCATCATGGGCCTGATGCCCGGCGTGGCCAAGATGAAGGCCCAGATGGCCGACGCCAACATCGACGACCGCATGATCGCCCGTCAGGAGGCGATCATCTCCTCCATGACCAAGATCGAGCGCAAGAAGCCCGACCTGCTGAACGCCAGCCGCAAGAAGCGCATCGCGGCCGGCGCCGGCGTCGAGGTCCAGGAGATCAACCGCCTGCTCAAGCAGCACCGCCAGATGGCCGACATGGTCAAGTCGCTGTCGCGCGGCGGACGCGGCAACCTGCAGAAGATGGCCGCCATGATGGGCGGCATGGGCATGGGCGGCATGCCCGGAATGGGCGGCGGCCCCGACATCAATCGCCTGAAGGCGCTGGGCGGAGGGCGCATGCCCGAGCCGAGCGCCGAAGAGATGAAAGCCCTCCAGGACCGGCTCGCCGGCCTGGGCGGCGGACTACCGCCGGGAGGCCTCCCGGGCCTGCCGGGCCTCCCCAAGAAACCGAACTGACCTCGTTAGAAAGAGACTGAAATGCTGAAGATTCGTCTGGCCCGCGGCGGCGCCAAGAAGCGCCCCTACTACTACATCGTCATCGCCGACAGCCACTCGCCGCGCGACGGCAAGTTCCTGGAGCGCGTGGGCACCTACAACCCCATGCTGCCCAAGGACGGCCCGACCCCGCGCGTCAGCCTGAAGGCCGACCGCATCGCCGAGTGGCTGGGCAAGGGCGCCCAGCCGACCGACCGCGTCGCCCGCTTCCTGAGCCAGGACGAGACCCTGTCGGCCAAGGTCAAGTGGACCCAGGGCAACAACCCCAAGAAGGGCGAGCCGGGCAAGAAGGCCCAGGAGCGCCTGGCCGAGCGCGCCCAGCGTGAAGCCGACCGCGCCGAGGCCGAGGCCCAGGCCAAGATCGAGGCCGCCGAAGCCGCCGCCCGCGCCAAGGAAGAGGCCGCCGCTGCCGCGGCCGCCGCCGCTGCCGCTCCGGCCGAGGAAGCCCCGGCTGAAGAGGCGGCTCCCGCTGAAGAGGTCGCTCCGGAAGCCGCCGCCGAGGAGGCTCCGGCCGCTGAGGCCGCCGCTGAAGAAGCGCCCGCCGCCGAGGAAGAGAAGACCGAGGCGTAAGGTCTTCCTTCTCCCCTTGCGGGAGAAGGTGGCAGCCGAGGGCTGACGGATGAGGGGTACGAAGATGCGGATGTGCTGTTTCCCGTGTCCCTCATCGGTCAGATCGCCTGTCACCCCTCATCCGTCTCGCTTCGCGAGCCACCTTCTCCCGCAAGGGGAGAAGGGACATGGGTGAGAAACTCATCCTCGTCGCCCACGTCGCCGGCGCCTTCGGCGTGAAGGGCGAGGTGCGGATCACGACCTACACGGCCGATCCTCGCGCCCTGATGGACTACGGCCCGCTGCTGCGCGCCGACGGCTCGCATGGCCTGACGCTCACGGCGGCGCGGCCGACCAAGGACGGGCTGGTGGCGCGCGCGAAGGAGATCGCCACCAAGGAAGAGGCCGACGCCCTACGCGGCCTCAAGCTCCATGTCCCCCGCGATCGGCTGCCGGAGCCCGACGAGGACGAGTTCTATCTGACCGACCTGATCGGGCTGGAGGCGCGCGAGCCTTCGGGCGCCGTGCTCGGCAAGGTCAAGGCGGTCCAGAACTTCGGCGCCGACGACATGCTCGAGATCGCCCCGGCCGAGGGCGGCCCAACCTGGTATCTGCCGTTCACGAGGGACGCGGTCCCCGAATTGCACATCGACGACGGCTGGCTGCTGGCCGTGCGCCCGGCCGAGGTGGGCGAGCGCGAGCCGGATTGAGGCTCAGTCGGTCGTGTCGTCGATCGGGGCGTCCGGGCCGTTCTTCTTGATCGACTCGATGGCGTTTTTCGCCGACGCCTTGGAGGCATAGCCCTCGGTCGAGAACATCACCTCGTTGTTGTGCTTGAAACGGACCCGAAACTCTCCGGCCTTGTCCTTGTAGATTTCGAACTTGTGGGCCACGGGGCGCCTCCCTGGTTGAGGTCGGGATAAGGCCAAGCTGCAACCGGCGGGGTCAACCCGTCCAGTGTCCCGTAACGGACACTTGCGCGTGAGCGAAGGACCCCCACATCCGCCTCAACCGCAACCGAGACTGTATCCCATGGCCGACCTCAGCGCCTTTCCGATCACCAACCAGTATCCGGCCAAGGACCCGTCGGTCCTGCAGCTCTATTCCACCCCCACGCCGAACGGGGTGAAGGTCGCGATCGCCCTGGAGGAGCTGGGCCTGCCGTACGAGCCCCACTTCGTCGACATCATGCAGAACCAGACCTGGACGGCCGACTATCTGTCGCTGAACCCGAACGGCAAGATCCCGGCGATCCTCGATCCCGATGGTCCGGGCGGGCAGCCGCTGGCGCTGTGGGAGTCCGGGGCCATTCTGGTCTACCTCGCCGACAAGGCGGGCAAGCTGATCCCGGCCGATCCGGCGGGGCGCTACGAAACCCTGCAGTGGGTGTTCTGGCAGATGGCGGCGCTGGGGCCGATGACGGGCCAGCTCGGCTTCTTCCACAAGTTCGCGGGCAAGGACATTGACGACAAGCGCCCGCGCGACCGCTTCGCCGCCGAGGTCAAGCGGCTGCTGGGCGTGCTGGAAGGTCGCCTGGCGGACCGGCCCTTCATCATGGGTGAGGATTTCACCATCGCCGACATCGCCCTGATCGGCTGGGTCCGCGCTATCCCGGCCTTCTACGCGGCGGGCGATCTGGTCGGCTGGGACGCGCTGAAGGCGGTGCCGGATTGGGTCGCGCGCTGCGAGGCGAGGCCGGCGGTGGCGAAGGGTCTGACGATCCCGGCTCGCCCCTGATCCGAACCCTCCCGGCGGGCGGCGCGTTCGGAAGGCATGCCCTCCAGCGTCATCCGCCGCTTTTCCTATGACGAGGCCGCCCGCCGCCTGCGGGTGACCTTCGTCTCGGGCGACGTCTACGACTATGACGCCGTGCCGCCGGACGTGGTCGAGGACTTCCGCGCTTCGGGGTCCAAGGGTCGCTTCTTCGGCCCCAACATCCGCGACCGCTACGCCTATCGCCGCGTGGCGCGGGGCTCAGGCCGAGAGGCGCGCGTCGGCGGATAGGCGTCCCGCGCCCTGGGTGGCGAACAGGGCGCCGACAAAGATCAGGATTGCGGGCGGATAGAGGTCACGGAAACTGGCCCCCGTCGGCGCGATCAGGGCGACCGCCACGATGAAGTTGATGGCCAGCACGATGCCCGCCCAGCGGGTCAGCAGGCCGGGGATCAGCAGCACCCCGACCGCGAGCTGGGCCCAGACCGACACCGGCGCGGCGATCTCAGGCAGGGGGCAGTTCAGCCCGGTCAGGAAGCCGACGAACTCGGCCATCCGCTCGGCCGAGACGATGTTGTCCCACACTCCGTAGATCAGAAAGGCGCCGAGAAAGAGCCGCAGCGCCAGCAGCGCCACGTTCGTCCCGCCCTTCAGATCATTCAGAAACAGCCCCCGCCGCATCGTCCCCTCCCGTCGATCGGAGAGGGGAGGATGTCAGCCCTCGTCGTCGCCCGCCAGACCCATCATGTGGAAACCAGCATCGACGTGGACGACCTCGCCGGTGGTCGACAGGCCCAGGTCCGAGCACAGCCACAGGGCGCAGCCGGCGACGCCTTCCATGCTGGTGTCCTCTTTCATCGCCGACATGGCGCGGCCCTGGGCGATCATGCCCCGGCCGCCCGAGATGCCCGCCAGAGACAGGGTGCGCATGGCCCCGGCCGAGATGGCGTTGACGCGGATGCCCCTGGGCCCCAGGTCGCGGGCGATGTAGCGGGTCGCGGCCTCCAGCGCCGCCTTGGCCACCCCCATGGTGTTGTAGTTCGGGATGGCGCGCTCGGACCCCAGATAGGTCATGGTCACCAGCGAGCCGCCGTTCGGCATCAGCCTGGCCGCGCGGCGCGCCACGTCGACGAAGCTGAAGGCCGAGATGTTCATGGCGAGCAGGAAGCTGTCGCGGCTGGTGTTCTCGACGAAGGAGCCCTTCAGCTCGTCCTTGTTGGCGAAGGCCACCGAGTGGACGACGAAGTCGATGGTCCCGAAGGTCTTCTCCAGCTCGGCGAAGGCGGCGTCCATGGAGGCGTCGTCGGTGACGTCGGCCTGGATCACGGCCTTGGCCCCGACGCTCTCGGCCAGCGGACGCACGCGCCGCTCCAGCCCCTCGCCGAGATAGGTGAAGGCCAACTCGGCGCCCTGCGCCGCCAGCTGCTGGGCGATGCCCCAGGCGATGGAATTGCTGTTCGCCACCCCCATGATCAGGCCCTTCTTGCCCTTCATGAGTTCGCCCGTGGGCATGTTCCAGGCGCTTTCGCCAGCCATCGTCGTCTCCCTGTCCGTTGGGCGCCGTTCTGAACGGAGCCGCCCGGAGAGACAAGCCCGGAGAGACAGGCCCGGTCAGGCGGCGGGCGGAGCGGCCAGGCTGGCGTCCACGGGCTGGACGACGCCGTTGGAGGCGATCACTTCATCGCCCGTCAGGCGCGCCTGACCGCCGCCGGGCCCGGCGACGACGATCGCCCCGCCGTCCTGCGAGAAGGTCAGGACGCCGTCCGCCATGGTGCGCATCTCGACCGGCCCGCCCTTCCGTTCGATGGCGGCGGCGATATCGGCGCGGGTCAGGGCGCCCGGTACGATGTGGGCGCGGAGCAGGGCCGCGCTCTGGGCCTTCATCTCGTCCTGCGACAGCTGCTCGGCGGATGAGCCCAACGCCGCCTCGGACGGGGCGAAGACGGTGTAGGGGCCGGCGCCCTCCAGCACGGTCTTCAGCCCGGCGTTCTCCACGACGCCCTCCAGGGCGCCGAGCGAGTCCTCATCGGCGATGACGGCCGCCACGGTCTGATTGGTCGGCTCGGCGGCGGTCGTCTCGCCGGCGCCCGCCTCCCGGTCGCCGCACGCCGCGATGAGAAGGCAGACGCCCGCCAAGGCCGCGGGCGCGGCGGCCCGATGGATCGATTTCATGAGGGTCCCCTCGTCAGGTCAGCAGCTGGATGGCCGCCTGCACCAGCTGGGTGGTGGGGTCGACCTGATAGATGTAGCCGTCGTTGTACCGGTAGTACCGGTCCGGCCCGTCGACGTACTGCGAGCGATAGGCATAGGGCACGTTGTAGATGTCATAGCCCGACGGCAGCGGCTGGCCGACCGTGATCGGCTGGCCGGTCAACAGCGCGGCGATCTGGCTGATGGCCTGGGTCTGGGGATCGACCGCATAGACCACGCCGTCGGCGTAGCGGTACTGATACCGGTCGTCGAAACCGTAGTAGCGGCTCAGATAATCCGGCGTCGGGTCATAGGCGTACTGCGTCGGCCAGACGTTGCCGGGCGACAGCACGCCGCCCAGCACCGGCAGATAGCCCAGGAGCCCGCCCTGCGGGTTCAGCCGATACAGATAGCCGTCCTCGTAGCGATAGCGGTAGTCGTCGCCCGACCGGCGCCACAGGTAGCTCCAGGGATCGGCCTCGACCGCGCGGGCGATCTGGCGGGCCTGACCGGGGGGCAGGCAGCCGTTGTCGCGCTTGGCCAGGCCGGGCGGGCAGCCCTGGATCAGCCGACGATCGTAATCACGCACGACGACGACGTTGCGGACGTCCTCCAGATCACGCCGCACGTCGCGCTCGATGTCCCGACGGACGTCGCGCTCGATGTCCCGACGGACGTCGCGTTCGATGTCGCGGCGGGCCTCTTCGATGCGCCGCTCGATGCGGTCAGGGCGGCCGCGATCCTCGACGATGACGACGGGGCGGTCGTCGCGGCCTCCGCGCGCCTCCCGCTGGTCCAGGCCTCGTCCGCGGCCGCGGTCGTCGCCCCGGTCGCCGCCGCGTCCTTCGCCGCGCGCTTCCTGACCCCGGCCGTTGCCGTTGCCTTCGCCTTTTCCGTTGCCGTTCTGGGCCAGGGCGGGCGCGGCGGCCAGGACAAGTCCCAGGGCCGCGACGCCGGCGAGCAGAAGTCGTTGTCTCATCTTCGTCTCCTTCGACCGCAGCAACGGTTGAAGCCCGCACGCCGTTCCCGGACCGGCGTCAGCCCAACTGATCCCGACCCGGAGAAGGATTGGTCTCCGGCTCCACGGACGACCGCCGCCCCAGCCGCTCGATCAGGGTCATCAGCGGGGTCGAGGTCACGCCGTGGACGAGGATGGACGTCAGGATGATGAAGCCGGTGATGGCCCACAGCCGCTCGGAATCGCCGAACTGGCCATGATTGATGCCGTAGGCGAGGTAGTAGATCGACCCCAGGCCCCGGATGCCGAGATAGGCCAAGAGCACCTTGTCCCGGCGGGGCAGGGGCGATCCGATCAGCGACAGATAGCCCGCGACCGGCCGCACGATGAACAGGATGGCCAGGCCGATGCCGACGTCGGTCCAGGTCAGGGCGTCCAGCAGGCCGTTCGCCAATGCGCCGCCGAACAGGACGAGCAGGAGCATCATCAGCAGGCGTTCGATCTGCTCGGCGAAGTCGTGCATCTCCTCGTGGAAGTCGTCGTCGCGCTCGGAGGCGCGGATCGTCAGGGCGCAGACGAAGACGGCGAGGAAGCCGTAGCCGTGGACGAGCTCCGTCGCCGCATAGGCGATGAAGGTGGCGCCGATCGCCACCAGACCGTCGGCATGGCGGGAGATGCCGCGTTCGTGGGCGCGGAAGATCAGCCAACCCATGGCCTTGCCCACCGCCCAGCCCATGACGCCGCCGGCGATCAGTTTCCACGCCACGTCCACGGCCAGCCACTCGCCCAGACCCTGGCCCGCCCAGGCCGCCGCGCCGGTCATGGAAACCAGGATGGCGAGGTTCACAAACGGAAAGGCCAAGGCGTCGTTCAGCCCCGCCTCGGCGGTCAGGTTGAACCGGACCTCATTGTCCTCGCCGGACTTGGGCGGGCCCGTCTGGACGTCGGACGCCAGAACCGGATCGGTGGGGGCCATGGCCGCGCCGAGCAGCAGCGCCATGGCCAGGCTGAAGCCCAGGCCTATGACCCCCAGCCAGGCGGTCGCGGCGATGGTCAGGGGCATGGCGAAGGCGAGCAGCCGCCAGGTCGGGCCCCAGCCCTTCAGGCTGACCGGCCGGTCCAGCTTCAGCCCGGCCCCCATCAGGGAGATGATGACGACCAGCTCGGTCAGCCGCTCGGTCAGGGTGTCGAAGGTGCGCGGATCCGGATCGAAGCCGATGACGTCCAGCGCGAACAGGCCGAACCCCAGGCCGACGCAGATCATCGCCAGGGACAGCGGCAGCTGCTTCAGCCCCTTGGGCGCCCAGGACACGAGCAGGACGACCGCTCCGAGACCGAGCAGCAGCAGGATGTAGGGGTCGATTTCCAGGCGCGCGGTCTCCGGTCAGCGCCCTAGAACGCGCGAAACCTGGCCTGGCCGCAAGCCGAGTCAGACCTTTGAGAAGATCACCGTGCCATTCGTCCCGCCGAAGCCGAAGCTGTTCGACATGACGGTGGTCAGTTCCATGTCCTTGCGCTCGCGCAGGATGGGCATGCCCTCGAACTCCGGATCGAGGTTCTCGATATGGGCGCTCTCGGCCGCGAAGCCGTGGTGCAGCATCAAAAGCGAATAGATCGCCTCCTGCGCGCCGGCGGCGCCCAGGCTGTGGCCCGTCAGCGACTTGGTCGAGGAGATCAGGGGCATGTCGTCGCCGAACACCGCCCGGACCGCGCCCATCTCCTTGGAGTCGCCCACCGGCGTGGAGGTGCCGTGGGGGTTCAGATAGTCGATGGCGCGCTGGCCCGCCTGGGTCAGGGCGATCTTCATGCAGCGCTCGGCGCCTTCGCCCGAGGGGGCCACCATGTCGTAGCCGTCGGAGTTGGCCCCATAGCCCACGACCTCGGCATAGATCCTCGCCCCGCGCGCCTTTGCCCGCTCGTACTCTTCCAGCACGACGATGCCCGCCCCGCCGGCGATAACGAAGCCGTCGCGGTCCTTGTCATAGGCTCTGGAGGCGACCGAGGGGCGGTCGTTGAAGTTGGACGACATGGCGCCCATGGCGTCGAACATGTTGGACATGGACCAGTCGATGTCCTCGACGCCGCCGGCGAAGACCACGTCCTGATTGCCCCACTGGATCTGCTCGGCGGCCGCGCCGATGCAGTGGACCGACGTCGCGCAGGCGGAGCTGATCGAATAGTTGATGCCGCGCATCTCGAACCAGGTCGACAGCACCGCCGAGGGGCCGGACGCCATGGCCTTGGGCACGGCGAACGGCCCGATGCGCTTGGGCGAGCCCTTTTCCATGGTGGTCTGGGCCGCCTGCAGGATGACCTGGGTCGAGGGGCCGCCCTCGCCGACGATCAGGCCGATGCGGTCGTCCTTGATCTCCTCAGGCGTCAGGCCGGCGTCCTTCAGCGCCTCCTCGAAGGCGATGTGGCCCCAGGCCGTGCCGTTGGCGAGGAAGCGGGCGGCGCGGCGGTCGACCAGCGGGGCCCAGTCCTCGGCCGTGACGCCCAGCGAGGGCGGCGCCCAGACCTGGCTGCGGAAGCCGTGGGCGATGTGGTCGGGGGCCGCGACGACGCCGGACTTGGCCGAGCGCAGGGACGCGGTCACCTCCTCCTGGCCCGTGCCGATGGAGGAGACGATGCCCAGGCCCGTGACGACGACACGCCGCATATGTGTTTCCTTCTAGAGTCTTCGGTCCGCGTTGATCGCGGAACTCGTTTGAAAATCAGCCGCCCGAGGGCTTCTCGCCCGGCTGGAACAGCCCGACCCGCATGTCGGTTGCGGTGTAGATAGGAACGCCGTCGGCCTCCAGCACCCCGTCGGCGATGCCCATGACGAGGCGACGGTTGATCACGCGCTTCAGAGTGATCTTGTAGGTGACCTTCTTGATGTGCGGCTCGACCTGGCCCTTGAACTTGACCTCGCCGACGCCGAGCGCCCGGCCACGCCCCTGGCCGCCGATCCAGCCGAGGTAGAAGCCGACCAGCTGCCACATGGCGTCCAGGCCGAGGCAGCCCGGCATCACCGGATCGCCGATGAAGTGGCACTGGAAGAACCAGAGGTCCGGATGGATGTCGAGCTCGGCCTCCATATAGCCCTTGCCGTGCTCGCCGCCGTCCGCGCTGATCTGGGTGATGCGGTCGAACATCAGCATGGGCGGGGCGGGCAGCTGGGCGTTGCCCGGCCCGAACAGCTCGCCCCGGCCGGACGCCAGCAGGGCGGCGTGGTCGAAGGACGAGGGGTATTGCGACTGGCTCAAGGGGCCCTCCGGAAGTGTGGCGGGGGCGTGACATGGGACAGGGCGGGGGTCAACACCGGGCGTTTTCTCCCTCCCCGGAACGGGGAGGGCAGATCGCGTAGCGATCGGGTTGGGGGCGGCAGGGCGGTACACAGGCGATGTCGGAGTTTGGCTCGCCGGGGCCGCCCCCACCCGGTCTCCGCTGCGCTTCGACCACCCTCCCCGTTCCGGGGAGGGAGAAGCCTTATCTGATCCCAGCCGGACGCGAGGCGTCGCACAGGGCGGCGTCGGCGGCGCCGAACACCGAATCGGCCTTGACCCAGCCGCGCAGCTTCTGGGCGCGGACGCGGCACCAGCCGTCCTCGCACTCGTCGAGCGAGACCAGGGAACGGCCGCTGAACCGCGCCTTCACATCGGCCTCGTCATCGGGACGGGCGCGGATCGGCACCTCGTCCGCCGTGGCGTTGAAAGCCCCACGACGGCCGGACGCCACGCTGCGGTGGATCCAGGCCACGCCGTTCTCGGGGTCGCAGATCTTTCGCCACTCGCGCGTCTCGGCGATGACCTGCACCGGCAGACCGGCGGCGCGGTATTCCCACAGGATGCGGTAGTCGAGGCCGGGTCCCTGGCGCGCGCGGACCTCCGACGACTTCAGCGAGACCCAGCGCGGCACCTCAAGCCCCGTCGGCGTAGGACGGCCGTCCGGCATGGTCGCTGTGGCCCCGGCCGCAAGTCCCGCGCCGATCACCAGGGCGATCGCGGCCATGCGGCGCGACAGGCTTTGGAGACGGGGGTGAGACTTGCTAGACACCGGGCTCTGCGCCGCTCGTGGTCAATCCAAGGCTCTCATGTCCAGCAATCGGCTTAAGGTCGTCTTAACCAGAAGGCTGCCGGACGCGGTCGAGACGCGCATGCGCGAGCTGTTCTACGCCGAGCTGAACCTGAAGGACCAGCCGTTCGACCGGGCGGCCCTGGTCGCGGCGGTCAAGCGCGCCGATGTCCTGGTGCCCACGATCACTGACGAGATCGACGCCGAGCTGATCGCGGAAGCCGGCGAGCAGCTGAAGATGATCGCCAACTTCGGCGCGGGCGTGGACCACATCGACGTGGACGCCGCCGTCGGGCGCGGCCTGATTGTGACCAACACCCCCGGCGTCCTGACCGAGGACACCGCCGACCTGGCCATGAGCCTGATCCTGGCCGTCAGTCGCCGCCTGGTGGAGGGCGCCAACATCGTCCAGGCGGGCGAGTTCCAGGGCTGGACGCCGACCTGGATGTGCGGGCGCAAGCTGTGGGGCAAGCGGCTAGGCATCATCGGCATGGGTCGCATCGGCCAGGCCCTGGCGCGTCGGGCCAGGGCCTTCGGCATGCAGGTCCACTATCACAATCGCAAGGCCGTCTCGGAGCGGATCGAGGAGGAGCTGGGCGCGACCTATTGGGACGATCTGGATCAGATGCTGTCTCGCATGGACCTGATCTCGCTGAACTGCCCTGCGACCAAGGAGACGCACCATCTGCTCGACGCGCGTCGGCTGGCTCTGCTCCAGCCCCACGCCATCCTGATCAACACCGCCCGCGGGGAGCTGATCGACGAACCGGCGCTGGCCGAGGCCGTGGGACGGCGCGGCATCGCGGGCGTCGGCCTGGACGTGTTCGAGAACGAGCCGGCGATCCATCCCGGTCTATTGGGCCATCCCAACGTGGTCCTGCTGCCGCATCTGGGCTCGGCGACGCTGGAGGCGCGTCAGGACATGGGCGACCGGGTCATCGCCAACATCATGACCTTCCAGAACGGCCACCGACCGCCGGATCGGGTCATCCCCGCGATGTTCTGAGCCCGCGCTCAAGCAGCGAGTGACCGCGTCGCGAGCGGTAGCGTTAAAAGAAAAAGGGACAGCCGAGCGGCTGTCCCCTCTTCATTTCAGCTCGTGAGACCGATCAGGCGCGGCGCTTGACCAGTCCGAGCAGGAACAGCAGCAAGCAGGCGCCGCCGAACGCCACGATCAGCGTCACCAGATTGAAGCCGCCGACATCCGTCCCGAACAGGTTCTGGGCGATGAAGCCGCCGATGAGGGCGCCGAGCACGCCGACGATGAGGTTGGTGATCAGGCCGTGATTGCGGCCCATGACCTTTTCGGCCAGCCAGCCGGCGACGATGCCGATGACGATCCAGCCGATGATTCCGAGTTCCATGATCTCTGTCCTTCCAAAGCCGAGGTGACGCAACAATGCGCCTGAGCCGGGGAAGGTTGCGTCAGCACGCCGCGATCACTCGACGGTGACGGATTTCGCCAGGTTCCTCGGCTGATCCACGTCCGTGCCTTTCTGGACCGCGGTGTAGTAGGCCAGCAGCTGCACAGGCACAGCATACACAAGGGCCGCGATCAGCGGATGGCAGTCGGGCGCGTGGATGCGCTGGATGCCCGCGCCGTGCGGATCGGGCGCGGTTCGGGGCGCGATCATGATGACCGGGCCGCCGCGCGCGGCGACCTCCTGCAGGTTCGACGCCGTCTTCTCGAACACGTCATCCAGCGGCGCGAGCGCGATGGTCGGCGTCTCCTCGTCGATCAGGGCGATGGGGCCGTGCTTCAGCTCCCCGGCGGCATAGCCTTCGGCGTGGATGTAGCTGATCTCCTTCAGCTTCAGCGCCCCTTCCATGGCCAGCGGGAACATGGCGCCCCGGCCCAGGAACAGGACGTCGTCGGCCTTGGACAGGTCATGGGCGACCGCGCGGATGTCGGCGTCCATCTGCAAGGCTTCCGCGATCAGGCGCGGCGCCTCGAACAGGGCCTTGACCAGCTCGCCCTCGGTCTGGCCGTTGATCCGACCGCGCGCCACGCCCGCCGCGACCGCCAGCGCCAGCAGCGCCGAGACCTGGGCGGTGAAGGCCTTGGTGGAGGCGACGCCGATCTCCGGCCCCGCATGTGTCGGCCACAGCACGTCGGCCTCGCGCGCCATGGACGAGGAGTGGACATTGACCACGGCGGCGGTTTTCAGCCCCTGACCCTTGCACCAGGTCAGGCTGGCCAGGGTGTCGGCGGTTTCGCCCGACTGGCTGACGGCGACGGCGAGCGTGCCCTGGGTCACCGCCGGCGAGCGATAGCGGAACTCCGAGGCGATCTCGACGTCGCAGGGCAGGCCGGCGAGTTTCTCGAAAGCGTAACGGCCGATCTGGCCGGCGTAGAAGGCGGTGCCGCAGGCGACGATCTGGATGCGGTCGATCTGCGCGAAATCGATGGCGCCCGCTTCCAGCGTCTGCACCTTGGCCTTGCCGGTCACCAGGTCGAGGTAGTGGGACAGGGTGTGCTGGACGCTGTCGGGCTGTTCGTGGATTTCCTTCTCCATGAAGTGGCGATAGGCGCCCTTCTCGACCATGGCGGATGAGGCGGACACCTGCACCACCGGCCGATCCACGGCCGCGCCCGAGGCGTCGAACATCCGCGCGCCCGAGCGGGACACGGCGACGAAATCGCCCTCTTCCAGATAGCTGATCTTCTGGGTGAACGGCCCGACCGCCAGCGCGTCGGAGCCCAGATACATCTCGCCCTCGCCCCAGCCGACGACCAGCGGGGACCCCTTGCGGGCGCCGAGGATCAGCTCGTCCTCGCCCTCGATCAGGACGGCGAGCGCATAGGCGCCGGTCAGCCGGTCCAGCACCGCCTTGAAGGCGTCGAGCGGAGCCTTTCCGGTCGCCAGCTCGTGGTCGAGCAGATGGGCCACGACCTCGGTGTCGGTCTGGCTCTCGAAGCTGCGGCCCTCGGCGGTCAGCTCGGCCTTCAGCTCGGCGAAGTTCTCGATGATGCCGTTGTGGACCAGGGTCACGCGCCCGGCCTTGTGCGGGTGGGCGTTCGGCGTCGTGGGCGCCCCGTGGGTGGCCCAGCGGGTGTGGCCGATGCCGATCGTCGAAGACAGGGGCTCGGCGGCCAGCACGGCCTCCAGCTCGCGGATCTTGCCTTTGGCGCGGCGGCGCTCGACCTTGCCGTCCACCAGCGCGGCGACACCGGCGGAATCATAGCCCCGGTACTCCAGCCGCTTCAGGCTGTCGATCAGGCGGGGAACCGCCGGGCCCGTGCCCGTCACGCCGATGATGCCGCACATGGATGGTGGTCTCCCGGATGCTCCCGGCCGGGTGACGGCCGCGAGGCTCTGCTCTAGGGAAGAGGTAAGGAACCGGCACCTAATAAGCCGTTTCGGAAGGTTTCCGACAGCGGGAGACGCCCATGGGCGAGCGCAAATACTTCGGCACCGACGGCATTCGCGGCCGCGCCAACTCCATGCCGATGACGGCCGAGGTGGCGCTGCGCGTCGGCCTGGCGGCGGGCAAGCTGTTCATGTCGGGCGACGACCGCCGCCACCTGGTGGTGATTGGCAAGGATACGCGCCTGTCCGGCTACATGATCGAGCCGGCGCTGGTGGCCGGCTTCGCCTCGGTCGGGATGGACGTCCTGACCTTCGGCCCGATCCCGACGCCGGGCGTGGCCATGATGACCCGGTCGATGCGCGCGGACCTGGGCGTCATGATATCGGCCTCGCACAACGACTATGCCGACAACGGCATCAAGCTGTTCGGGCCAGACGGCTACAAGCTGTCCGACGAGATCGAGCTGAAGATCGAGGCCATGATGGACGCGGGCCTCGACGAGGGCCTGGCGGCGTCCAATGCGCTGGGCCGCGTCAAGCGCATCGACGACGCCCCGCCGCGATACATCGAAATCGCCAAGGCCGCCTTCCCCCGCCACCTGTCGCTGGCGGGCCTGCGCATCGCCATCGATTGCGCCAACGGCGCCGGATACAAGGTCGCGCCGACGACGCTGTATGAACTGGGCGCAGAGGTCTGCCCTGTCGGAGTGTCTCCGAACGGCACCAACATCAACGCCGACTGCGGCTCGACCCATCCCACTTCCGTGATCCAGGCGGTCAAGGACAAGCGGGCCGACATCGGCATCGCGCTCGACGGCGACGCCGACCGGCTGATCGTCTGCGACGAGAAGGGCCAGGTCGTGGACGGCGACCAGATCATGGCCCTCATCGCCCGCGACTGGGCCCGGCGCGGGGTGCTCAAGGGCCAGGGCGTCGTGGCCACTGTCATGTCCAACCTCGGTCTGGAGCGGGCGCTGCTGGCCGAGGGCCTGAGCCTGGAGCGCACCAGGGTCGGCGACCGCTACGTCATGGAGCGGATGCGCGAGGGCGGCTTCAACCTGGGCGGCGAGCAGTCCGGCCACCTGATCCTGCATGACCACGCCACGACCGGCGACGGCCTGATGGCGGCGCTCCAGGTGCTGGCGGTCCTGGTCGAGAGCGGCCGGCCGATGAGCGAACTGGCCCGCCAGTTCGAGCCGGTGCCGCAGCTGCTGCAGAACGTGCGCTTCACCGGCGGCAAGCCGCTGGAGGACGCCAAGGTCAAGGCCGCCATCGCGGAAGGCGAGGCCACGCTGAACGGCCAGGGCCGCCTGCTGGTCCGGCCGTCCGGCACCGAAAAGCTGATCCGCGTGATGGCCGAGGGCGACGACGCCGCCCTGGTCAAGCGCGTGGTGGCCGACGTCGCGGCGGCGGTGAAGGCGGCGGGTTAGCCGAGGGCGCCTGCCACGTCTTCGATGCGCTGGCGAATGTCCGGCACAGCGATGGTCTCCCAGAACGCAGCGCGGGCAGGAGGGCCGAGGACGAACAGCGATGGGTCCGGACGGCCGTCACGGTCGAGCACCCGCCCGACTGGATCGAGGTCGAGCCCCAGCCCCAGTGGGTCCAGCCGCACCTTTCCACTGGCGATCAGCGGCGCGGTCAGCGGGTCCGTGTCTGCGGCGTGGCCTGGGCCGGTGCAGTCGATGAGCCACGGCGCCTTCAGAGATTCCGCTTCGCCGCGCCGGGTGCGCCAGTCGAGTTGGACACCGTCGTCGTCTGCGGCGATGCCCCGAACTCGGCCGGTGACGACGGCCAGGCGGCCTTCGGCTCGGAGCCGCTCCATCGCCTGACCGATCAAGGTCGCCACACGGTGGCGATGCACGTCCCAGAAGGGGCGCAGGTGGCGCACGATGCGGCGGCGCGTGGCCAGATCCGCCTCCATCCACAGATCGGCGGTGATGGGGCGCAGACCCTCCATCACCTCGCGCCAGCCGTGATTCGCCGCCAGACCTCGCGCTTCGTACAGGCGTTTCGACAGTGGCGCCGACAGCAGTGTGTCAGTCGGCTTCAGCGCGGGGTCCGGCCGTTCACCATGCGCCCTCGGCATAAGGCCGCGCCGCGACAGGGCCGTCGCCCGGCCGCGCCAGCCGCGTCCTTCGAGCATCAGCAGCATGTCGATCATGGTCAGGCCCGTGCCGACGATCAGCACGTCGTCATCAATGCCGATGCGATCCAGCGCGCCGGGAGTCCAGGGGTCGGTGATGATGCGCTCGGAGGCGCCGGCGTCGGCCGTCCGGGGCGCGGGGTTGCCGGTCGCCAGCACCACAGTGTCGGCCGCAAACCGCGTTCCGTCCGAGAGCCGGACGCCGTCCTCCTCGATGGCAGAGACCTCGCCGACGAGGCGCTGGATCAGGTTGGGGTGCGCCGTCTCGACCGTCCCCAGCCGGTCCTGCACATAGAGCCCATAGACCCGGCGCGGCGCGAAACCATCCGGATCGCCAAGGTCCGGACGCTTCGCTCGCAGCCAGTCCACGAAGTGTCCGGGCCGGTCGGCGAGCGCGCTCATGCGGGCTGAACGCACGTTCAGAAGATGACCTTCGAACGGGGTCGAATAGGCGACGCCGAGGCCGAACTGCGGCGTCCTGTTGACGACGGTCGAGGCCAGTCCCCGTTCCGCCAGACGGGCAGCCAGCATGGTGCCGGAGAAGCCTCCGCCCACGATCATTACGCCTCGGTTCTGTCCGGCCACTCGCTTCCCCGTTGCGGCGGCTTCTGGACCCGGAGGCGGGCGGCGTCAAACCGAAGCGGTCTGGCGTCTCGTGCTCGCCCAAGCTAGGCCTTGCGATCATGCGCGACCATCCCGCCACGCCGCTCGTCGGCTACCCCGATCTCGCCGAGGCGGAACGACTGGCCCGGGCCGCGGCGTTTCGAGACCAGATGGCCGCCCGGCGAACCGTACGCGACTATTCCGCCCGCCCCGTCGATCGTCGCATCGTCGAGGCCGCGCTGTCGACCGCCGGCGGCGCGCCTTCAGGGGCGAATCACCAGCCCTGGTTCTTTGTCGTCATCGAGAGCGCCGAGGCCCGCCGCCGCATCCGCGAGGCCGCCGAGGCCGAGGAACGGGAGTTCTACCAAACCAAGGCGCCGCAAGAATGGCTGGACGCGCTCGCACCGCTCGGCACCGACCCCGACAAGAGCTTCCTGGAGGTGGCGCCGGTGCTGATCGCCGTCTTCGGCCAGAGGCGCGGTGGGCCTAAACCCGGCGACGACAGGAAGAACTACTATGTCCCCGAAAGCGTCGGCATCGCCACCGGCTTCCTGATCGCGGCGCTGCATCAGGCCGGACTGGCGACCCTGACCCATACGCCCGCGCCGATGAGCTTCCTGAATGAGATCTGCGGCAGGCCCGAGAGTGAGAAGCCTTTCCTCCTGCTGGTCGCCGGGCATCCGGCCGAAAGCGCGACGGTGCCGATCGCCGCGCTCGACAAGAAGCCGCTGGACGCCATAGCCGCCTGGATTTAACCGGCGGGCAGTCTCGTTTGGAGCTCGCCTCATGAAGCGCCTCGCCCTCGCCGCCTCGATCCTTGTCCTGACGGCCGCCGCCGCGGTCGGGACGTCGACGCCCGCCGACGCCTGGGGCGCGACAGGCCACCGCCTCATCGGCGTGGCGGCCATGCGGGCCCTGACCGACGAACTGCCGGCCTTCCTGCGCGAGCCGGGCGCCATCGCCGAGGTCGGCGAGCTGTCGCGCGAGCCCGACCGGACCAAGGGCGCCGGCCAGCCCCACGACCGCGAACGCGACACCGCCCACTTCGTCGACCTGACCGATGACGGCCGGGTCATGACGGCGGCGGGCCCGACTCTGGCTGAGCTGCCGGAGCTGAAGAGCGAGTACGACGCCCTGCTGCTGGCGGCGGACATCAAGGTCAACGACGCCGGTTATCTGCCCTACGCCATCATGGACGGCTATCAGCAGCTGGCGCGCGACTTCGCCACCTGGCGCGTGCTGAACGCCGCCGAGGCGCGCGAGACCGATCCGGCCAAGCGGGCCTGGTACCGCGAGGACCGTCTGCGGCGGGAGGCCCTGATCCTGCGGGACATCGGCTATCTGTCCCACTACGTCGGCGACGGGTCGCAACCGCACCACCTGTCGATCCACTACAACGGCTGGGACCGGAACACGCCGAATCCGGAAGGCTTCACCACCTCGCGCCAGACCCACGGCGCCTTCGAGGGCGCCTTCACCCGCCGCACGGCGCGGCTGGACGCGGTCGAGGCGGCCATGCCGGAGCCGGCGCTGGACGGGTTCGAGATGCGGTCGCGCGTGGCGACCTATCTGACGGCCGGTCTCGGGCAGGTCATTCCCTTCTATCGGCTTGAGAAGGCGGGCGGCTTCGTCGACGCCGACCCGCGCGGGGCCGAGTTCGTCACGGTCCGTCTGGCGGCCGGCGCGGCGGAACTGCGTGACCTCATCACCCTGGCCTGGCGCGACGCCGGCGCCCAGTCGATCGGCTGGCCTGCCGTTCGCGTCGCCGAGGTCGAGGCCGGCACGGCCGATCCCTGGGGCGCGATGGTGGGCGAGGACTGACGGTCGCATCCGGTGGACGGTGGAATCTCCGACGGAAACCGCCTACTCCCCCGACCCATGAGCACCGCCGCCTTTCATTCCCGCGTCGCCGCCGAACTGACCGACATCGCCGACCAGGGCCTGACCAAGCCCGAGCGGGTCATCCAGTCCCGCCAGGGACCGGTCATCGAGGTCGGCGGGCGTCAGGTCCTCAACTTCTGCGCCAACAACTACCTTGGCCTCGGCGGCGATCAGCGCATCGTCGACGCCGCCCATGCGGCGACCGAACGCTGGGGCGGGGGCACGGCCTCGGTGCGCTTCATCTGCGGCACGCTGGAGATCCACAAGGAGCTGGAACGCGCCATCGCCGACTACCTCGGCTTCGAGGATTCCATCCTGTTCGCCGCCGCCTTCGACGCCAACGGCGGCCTGTTCGAACCCCTGTTCGGGGCCGAGGACGCCATCGTCTCCGACAGCCTGAACCACGCCTCGATCATCGACGGCGTCCGGCTGTGCAAGGCCAAGCGCTACCGCTACGCCACCTCCGACATGGCCGACCTCGAGGCCCAGCTGAAGCAGGCCCGGGCCGACGGCGCGCGCGACATCATCATCGCCACCGACGGCGCCTTTTCGATGGACGGCTACATCGCCAAGCTGGATGAAATCCGCACGCTGGCCGACCGCTACGACGCCCTGATCATGGTCGACGACTGCCATGCCACGGGCTTCCTCGGCCCCCAGGGTCGGGGCTCCTACGCCCACTGCGGGGTCAAGGTCGACTTCGTCACCGGCACCTTCGGCAAGGCGCTGGGCGGCGCCATGGGCGGCTTCATCTGCGCGACCAAGCCCTTGGTCGAACTGCTGAAGCAGCGGGCCCGCCCCTACCTCTTCTCCAACGCGCTCGCCCCGTCCGTCTGCGGCGCCAGCCTGGAGGCCATCCGCATCGCCCAAGGGCCCGAGGGCGACGCCCTGCGGACCCAGCTGTTCGCCAACGCCGCCCGCTTCCGCTCCGCGATGGAAGCCGCCGGTTTCAATCTCCTGCCCGGCCAGCACCCGATCATTCCGGTCATGCTGGGCGACGCCAAGCTGGCCCAGGACTTCGCCGCCCGCATGCTGGAGCTCGGAGTCTACGTCATCGGGTTCAGCTTCCCCGTCGTGCCGCGCGGCCAGGCCCGCATCCGCACCCAGATGTCGGCGGCGCACACCTTCGAACACATTGATCAAGCGGTCGCGGCGTTCACGACGGCCGGCAAGGAATTGGGAGTCATCGCATGAGCACCACCACCATGAAGGCCCTGGCCAAGATGCGGCCCGAAGTCGGCCTCGACCTGATCGAGGCGCCGGTGCCGACGCCCGGTCCCGAGGACGTCCTGATCAAGGTGCGTCGCGCCGCCGTCTGCGGCACCGACATCCACATCTGGAACTGGGACGAGTGGTCCCAGAAGAACGTGCCCGTCCCCATGATCACGGGACATGAGTTCAGTGGCGACATCGTCCAGATCGGCAAGGACGTCGACCGCCGCCTCAAGGTCGGCCAGCGCGTCTCGGTCGAGGGCCACGTCATCGACCTGAACTCCGAGGCGGCCCGCGCCGGCCACTTCCACCTCGACCCCGCCACGCGCGGCATCGGTGTGAACCGCCAGGGGGGCTTCGCCGAATATGTCGTCGCCCCGGCCTTCAACGTGATCGAGCTGCCCGAGGACGTGCCCTATGAGATCGGCTCGATCCTCGACCCCTTCGGCAACGCCGTTCATACGGCCCAGCAGTTCGACCTGCTCGGCGAGGACGTGCTGGTCACCGGCGCGGGCCCCATCGGCATGATGGCCGCCGCCGTCGCCCGTCACGCCGGGGCGCGCACCGTGGTGCTCACCGACATCAACGACTTCCGGCTGGAGCTGGCCCAGAAGGTCGCGCCGGGCGTCCGCTGCGTGAACACGACCCGCGAAGACCTGCACGACGTCATGAAGGAGCTGGGCCTCAAGGTCGGCTTCGACGTGGCGCTCGAGATGTCCGGCTCGCCCATCGCCTTCAAGCAGTGCGTCGACACCCTGATCATGGGCGGCGGTCTGGCCCTTCTCGGCATTCCGTCGAAGCCCATGGAGACCGACTGGGGCGCGATCATCCTGAAGGCCCTGACCATCAAGGGCGTCTACGGCCGCGAGATGTTCACGACCTGGCGCAAGATGCTGGGCCTGCTCAAGGCCGGCCTCGACCTGACCCCGCTCATCACCCACACCCTGCCGTACGACCGCTATGCCGAAGGCTTCGAGGCCATGCGCTCGGGCCAGTCCGGCAAGGTCGTGCTGGACTGGGACAAGGCGGCATAGGGCGCGCCCTTGACGCCATACCCGTGATCCCCGACCACCCGGGGGTCATGGGGCCCGCGACTGATTCCCGTTCGCCTGCCGCGCCGGCCGAGAGCCCGCGCGGATGAGCGCCATCGTCGACTTCCTGAAGGGCGCTGGCAATGACGGCGCGGGCCGCAACGTCTTCGAGGTCGTCGCCATGAACGACCGCCAGATCGAGGAGACGCACGACTTCATCCAGTGGCTGTTCCCGCTGGATCAGCCGTCGGGCGCCAACCGCCGCGCGCCCGTCCTGACGCCCGACGACGTCCAGGCCATTCACGCCTCGGGCCTCGCCCAGATCGCGCTCGCCGCCGGCACCGACCGGATGGCGGCCTTCTATCAGTCGAACGGCCACTGGCTGGTCCCCCAGGACCACAACCACCTGCGCATCACCCGCATCATCAAGTCCCTGCGCCTGCTGCGCGGCCCCGGCGAGGCGGCCGAGTTCCGCGACCTGATCCTCAGGCTCGACGACCGCGCCGGCCGCCCCATCAGCCCGGCCAGCCGCCAGTTCTGGGACCAGGCCTAGGCCTTCAGCACCCGGATCAGCGCCGCCTCGAACCCCTTGGCGTCCGGTCCCGGCAGCACCTCGCCGATCCGCCCGGTCTCATAGAGCTCGAACACCATCGGATGGACATAGGACGACCGGCACACCGTCGGCGTGTTGCCCAGCAGCCCGGAGACCGCCTTCACGCAAACCGTGATCTTGCGCTTGGCATCCGTCGCCGACGTCGGCGGTTCCATGTCCCGCAGCGCTCGCGCCGCCGACACCGTCCCCGCCCAGGTGCGGAAATCCTTCGCCGAGAAATCCTCCCCCATCGCCTCGCGGATATAGGCGTTCACATCGTCAGACGTGATCGGGCACAGGCTCCCATCGTCAGCGCGATACTTGAACAGCTGCTGGCCGCGCAGCTCGCGCAACGACCGCACCACGGTCGCCAGCCGCCGATCGCGGACGCTGACCCTGTGCTCGACCCCGGACTTGCCGCGAAAGGCGAAGGTCAGCCCCGCGCCGTCGACCTCCAAGTGCCGCTTGTGCAGCGTCGTCAGGCCATAGCTCCGGTTGTGCCTGGCGTACTGGGCGTTGCCCACCCGGATCAGCGTGATCTCCAGCAGACGCACCGCCGTCGCCAGCACCTTGCCCCGGCTGATTCCGCGCTTGCCCAGGTCCGCCTCGACCCGCTCGCGCAACCTCGGCAGACGCCGAGCGAAAGCCGGCATCCGCTCGAACTTTCCACCCGACCGATGCTCGGACCAGTCGTTGTGATAGCGATACTGCTTGCGCCCCTTCACGTCCCGGCCGGTCGCCTGGATGTGGCCCGTCGCCTGCGGGCAGATCCACACGTCGGTCCATGCGGGCGGGATGGCCAGCGCCCGGATGCGAGCCAGGATCTCTGCGTCCTTCACTGCCCGTCCCTCGGCGTCGCGATAGGAAAAGCCCTTGCCGGACCGAACGCGCCTCAGGCCAGGAAACTGGTCGCTGCAATAGGTCAGGCCCTGCGGGACCCCGACCTCTCGCGCGAAGGCGGCGGAGCCGTCGGCCATCAGGCGTCCTTCGCCTCCAGCCTGGCGTGAAGGCCGTCGATCCAGCTCTTGCCCGCCTCGCCGCCCCACAGCAGCCAGGCGATGTACCCCGCCGACGGCTTGTCCTTGTCGGCCCAGCCCTTGCCCTGCTTGTCCACCGAGTGGCGGGCGAAGTAGCTGTACATGGACTTGATGTCTCGCTCGCTCACGGGCTCGCGGCTCTTCAGTTGCTCGGCCCGATGGCGGCCCACGTCCGTGCCCCCGCGGCCATGCTCTTCGCGCAGCTTCAGGCCCTTTTCCGCCTCCTTCGCGACGGCGGCCGGTGGGGTCCGTTGCTTCTCGGTCAGTTCGGAGTTGGCCATGGTCAGGGAACCACGCCCGTCTGCGGCCCGACCCCGTCTTCGTCCGTATCCTCGGGCGGCAGAACGCCGTCACGCCGCGCCCGCTCTTCCAGCGTCTCGGCGTCTTCCTCCAGGTCTTCGACCTCTTCGGAACGATCAAGCGGCGTGTCGGACATCGGCGTCTCCCTGTCGCCTCTGAAAGGCTCGGACCCGCCGGCGCGTTCCACCGCCTTGACCGCGTCGTCCGGACGCGGGACCACCGCCCCATGAATTATCGCCACAGCTTCCACGCCGGGAACTTCGCCGACCTGGTCAAGCACGCCTTGGTGCTCTGGCTGCTGAGGACGCGGCAGGCGGCGGGGCCGGTCATGGTGCTCGACACCCACGCCGGGGCGGGGCTCTACGACCTGACCGGAGACGCGACCCGCTCGCGAGAAGCCAAGGCCGGCGTCGCGCGCCTGATGGCGGCCGAGGCGCGACCGCCGTTGATCGAGGCGCTGGCTTCCGAGGTCGCGGCGCTGAACCCGGACAGCCAGGTGCGCTTCTACCCCGGCTCCCCGGTCCTGATCGCCCGGGCCCTGCGAGCCGACGACCACTACGTCGGCTTCGAGCTGCGCGAGGAGGTCGCCGGCCTTCTGCGGGAAAGCCTGCGCGACTTCCCCGGCGCGCGCGGCGAGATCGGCGACGGCTACGACCTCGTCCGGGCGGAGGCCAGGCAGGCGAGAGGGGCCCTGGTCCTGATCGACCCGCCGTTCGAACGCCCCGACGACTACCTCCGCGCCGCCGAGACCGCAGGCGCCATCGTGAACGCCGACCCCGACGCGATCGTCGCCGTCTGGACCCCGCTCAAGGATCTGGAGACCTTCGACGGCTTTCTCCGCCGCCTGGCCGCCGAGACATCGGCTCCGACCCTGGTCGCCGAAGCGCGGCTGCGCTCCTTGACCGATCCGATGAAGATGAACGGATGCGCTATGGTCATCGTCAACCCGCCCGCCGGCGCCGACACGGCGGCGACCGAAATTTGCGGCTGGGTGGCCGACACCCTCGGCGCCCCCGGCGCGCGGGCCGAGGTGTGGCGCGCCTAGCCGATCACCTCGCCGGCCTCGTAGAGGTTCGGCTCGAACGTCGCGATGGCCATGATCGGCACCATGGCGGCGGCGACGGCCTCGTTGCGCGTCATGGCCTTCCAGTCCTCGACCGAGCGCCAGACGGCGTGGTTGGCCACCGTCTTGCCGTTCAGCCCCCGGTGCAGCGTCGCCGAGACGAACCCCGGCAGCCCGACCTGAGCCCGCGTCAGGGCGGCCAGCAGATCGATCAGTTCGTCCTGCTTCTCCGGCTGAACCTTGAAGACGTTGATCAGGACGACGGGAGCGTCATCGGCGTCCATGGCGAAACCCTGGCTGGCGATCGGCGAAGCGCCGACGCGGGCCCTGTAGCGCATTCCGGCATCGGGCGCCCTACATGAACGACAGTCATCCCCAGCCTCGCGGAGCCTCCATGCCGACCATCGCCGTGCTCGAGACCGGCCGCCCGCCCGCCGCGCTCCAGCCGACACACGGTGATTATCCGTCGATGTTCGCCCGACTGCTCGGCGAAGACTTCCACACCCGCCCCTTCGACGTCCAGGCCGGAGACTTGCCCGATCCGACTACCTTCGACGGCGCGATCATCACCGGCTCGGCGGCGGGCGTGTACGAGGACCACGCCTGGATCCCGCCTCTGTTGGACTGGATCCGTCGCGCACGCGGCCAAACCCGCCTGGTCGGCGTCTGCTTCGGCCATCAGGCCATGGCCCAGGCGCTGGGCGGCCGGGTGGAGAAATGCGAACGCGGCTGGGGCGTCGGCCTACACCGCTATCGCGTCGTCGAGGCCCAGCCCTGGATGACGCCGCCACTCCCCGAGATCGCCCTGTCGGCCTCGCATCAGGACCAAGTCGTCCTGAAGCCCGAGGACGCCCGCGTCACCATGGCCAGCGACTTCACCCCCGTCGCCGGCCTCGCCTGGGACGACGACGCCATCTCCTTCCAGCCCCACCCGGAGTTCAGCCGCACCTTCACCGGCGCCCTCGTCGAAGGTCGGCGTGGGAGGATCGAGGAAGCTGTGGTCGATCGGGCGGTCGGGAGCCTGGAAGCGGAGGATGATCGCCGCACAGTCGAGCAATGGATCAGACGGTTCCTGACGGCCTGACCGCCCGACCTTCTCTATGTGCGTGGTGCTGCTACGCTCGATCTTTCTAACCAAGGAGATCGCGATGAAATCTCGTCTAGCCTACACCGGCGCCGGCGTCGTCGTCTTGTCGGCGCTCGTCGCCGCCGTGTCCTCGGAGCCCACGCAGGCCCAGTCCGGCGGGCGCTGGGTGCCTGCGGGAGCCTACAACACCGACGCAGGCGGCGAGGTCTGGATGGTCAACACCGAGACAGGCGTGGCCCGGAACTGCTTCTGGCAGCAGGGCTACAACACGCCGCGGTGCGTCAACAGCATCGGCTAGGGCCACTTCACCACCGGCGGCATCGAGCTCAGGATCGACTCGACGTTGCCGCCGGTCTTCAGCCCAAAGGTCGTGCCCCGGTCGTAGAGCAGGTTGAACTCGACATAGCGGCCGCGCCGGATCAGCTGCTCCTCGCGCTCCTCGGGCGTCCAGCCCTCCGTCATGCGCCGACGCACGATGGCGGAATAGGTCTCGAGAAACGCCATGCCGACGTCGCGGGTGAAGGCGAAGTCCTTCGCATAGTCGCCGCTGTCGTGATGGTCGTAGAAGATGCCGCCGATGCCGCGCATCTCATTGCGGTGCGGCAGCATGAAGTATTCGTCGCACCACTGCTTATACTTGGCGTACCAGCTCGTATCGTGGGCGTCGCAGGGCGCGCGCATGCCGGCGTGGAAGGCGATCGTATCGGGGGCCTCCTGGGTGCGCTCGACATCCAGAACGGGCGTCAGGTCCGCCCCGCCGCCGAACCAGCTCTTCGTTGTGGCGATGAAGCGGGTGTTCATGTGCACGGCCGGCACCTTGGGGCTGACCGGATGGCAGATCAGGCTGATGCCGGTGGCGTAGAAGCGCGGGTCGTCCTCCGCCCCGGGGACGTTCTTCGCATAGTCCGCCGGAAACTCGCCGTGGACCGTCGAGACGTGGACGCCGACCTTCTCGAACAGGCGGCCGTGCATCATGCCCATGACGCCGCCGCCGCCCTCGTGCCGGCTCCAGGGCGTGCGCACGAAGCGGCCGGGATCGCCGGGGAAGAGATCGGCGGGGGCTGCGTCCTCCAGCGCCTCAAGGCCTGCATGGATGCGGTCCCTCAGGGTCTCGAACCAGGCGCGGGTCTCGACCTTCTTCTCATCGAGCGAGGGGGCTTGTGCGGCGTGGGCGTGGCTCATGGCCGTGTTGAACCACGCTTCGGACGGGCCGTCACCTCGGCCGCATGAAACCCGATCCGGTCGAGCGTCGTTCAGGCTCCGTCAGGGGGAGGGAGACGATCATGAGACCCATCCTTTCCGCCGCCCTGTCAGCCGCCGTCGCCCTGAGCGCCGCCCCGGCTCAGGCGCAGGAGCAGACGCACGCCGCCGAAGGTCCCATCCAGGTCATCCGCGCCGACGACGCCAACCTGACCTGTGTCCAGATCGGGGACGAGGCCGCCCAGCTCAGCGAGCGCATGGGCGGCGATCCCGGCGGCGGCGTCATGGGTTCGCTGGTGGGCGTGGCGAAGTCCGGCGCCGCCATGCTGATCCCCGGCGCGGGCCTGCTGTTCGCAGGGGCCGACGCCGCCACCGCAGAGCGCCGCGAACGCGAGGCCGCCGAGCGTCAGGCGGTCGAAAACCGCTGGTTCTACCTGAACGGCCTGCACGAGGGCCGGGGCTGCCGCCAGGGCGCCCAGACCACGCCCGCCGTTGGTCAACCCGCGCCGGCCGGTCAGATCACGGCTCAGCCACGCATCACCCCCGCCAGCGCGCGGGACTGAGCCGGCTTTACTCGCGCCGCCGCCTCGGCCACCGTCGGACATCGCTGTCCGGGGGAGCCGCCGTTGCGCCTGTTCCTGTTTGTTCTCGCCTGCTTCGCCTTCGCCGGGGCTGCCGCCGCCCAGACGCCCGAGGCTGAGCGGACCATCGTCTCGACCGTCGTCGCCGAGCATGACCGCCACATCGCCCTGCTCGGGCGGATCGTGAACCAGAACTCCGGCACCCTGAACGCCGAGGGCGTCCGCGCAACCGCCGAGATGGTCCGCGCCGAGCTGGAGCCGCTGGGCTTCGAGGTCCGCTGGATCGACATGAGCGCGACCGGCCGCGCCGGCCATCTGGTTGCGACCCACGAAGGCGGCGGCAAGAACGTCCTGCTGATCGGCCACCTCGACACGGTGTTCGAGCCCGACAGCCCGTTCCAGACCTTCGTCCGCGACGGCTCGCGCGCCACCGGCCCCGGGGTCGGCGACGACAAGGGCGGCGTCGTCGTCATCATCGCCGCCCTACGCGCCATGCAGGCGGCGGGCACGCTGGAGGGGTCCAACATCACCGTCTTCCTGACCGGTGACGAGGAACGGCCCGGCGCGCCGCTGGACGTCGCCCGACGCGACCTGATCGAGGCGGGTCGAGCCGCCGACTACGCGCTGGAGTTCGAGAACCTGGCCACCGAGAACGGCGCCGAGTTCGGCACCATCGCCCGGCGCAGCTCCTCCAGCTGGACCCTGACGACCGGCGGCCGTACCGGCCATTCCAGCGGCGTGTTCAACGATACGCTCGGCTACGGAGCGATCTATGAGATGGCGCGGATCCTCGACGCCTTCCGCCGCGAGCTGCCCGAGCCCAACCTGACCTACAACGTCGGCGTCATCGCCGGCGGCACCCCGGCCGAGATCGACCCCGACGGCTTCCGCGTCGAGGCCTCGGGCAAGACCAACATCGTGGCCGAGACCGCCGTCGCACGCGGCGACCTGCGCACCCTGACGCCGGACCAGGACGCCCGTGTCCGCGCCCGCATGGCCGAGATCGTCACGCAGAACCTGCCGCGCACCACCGCCGAACTGATCTTCGCCGACGACGGCTATCCGCCGATGGCCCCCACGCCCGGCAACTCGGCGCTTCTGGAGCGGCTCAATGAGGTCAACCGAGACCTCGGCCTGCCCGAGATGGCCCCCTTCGATCCCGCCCGGCGCGGGGCGGCGGACAGCGGCTTCGTCGCCGCCGACGTCGACACGCTCGGCGGCCTCGGCGTCGCAGGCGGCGGCGCCCACGCCGAGGGGGAATGGGCCGACCTCGACAGCCTGGTCCGCCAGGCCCAGCGCGCGGCGGTCCTGATCGGACGGCTCAGCCTGGGGGAGTGACGGCGGCCCGCGCAGACTGCAACACTGCTGTTTCGACCTCCGGAGGCCCTTCCATGATCCGCGCCCTGACGCTCGCCGTCTGCTCCCTCGCCCTGGCCCTCCCGGCCGCAGCCCAGGACGGCGAGGCCCGCGCCCGGCGCATCCTGGACCGGACGCCCCTGATCGACGGCCACAACGACCTGCCCTGGGCGCTGCGTCAGGGCCACGGATCGGACCCGCACGCGGTCGACCTCACGACCAATCTCGACGACACGACGCGGCTGCACACCGACATCCCGCGCTTGAGGGCCGGCGGCGTGGGCGGCCAGTTCTGGTCGGTCTATGTCCACGCCAGCCTGCCGCCGGTCGAAGCGGCCAAGACGACCTTCGAACAGATCGACGTCGTCCGCCGCATCGTCGCCGCTCACCCCGACGTCTTCGAACTGGCCACTACGGCCGACGACATCGTCCGCATCCACCGCGCCGGCCGGATCGCGTCGCTGATCGGCATCGAGGGCGGCTATTCGATCGACGACTCGCTCGGCCTCCTGCGCGAGTTCCACGAGGCGGGCGTACGCTACATGACGCTGACCCATTCGCGCACCACCACCTGGGCCGACAGCGCCACGGACGCCCCGCGCCACGGCGGCCTGTCGCCCTTCGGTGAGGCGGTGGTGCGCGAGATGAACCGTCTCGGCATGCTGGTCGACCTCAGCCATGTCTCGGAAGAGACGATGCTGGACGCCATGCGGGTGTCCGAGGCCCCGGTGATCTTCTCCCACTCCTCGGCGCGTGGGGTGACGGATCACCCCAGGAACGTGCCCGACAGCGTGCTGCGCCAGCTGCCGGAGGACGGCGGGGTGGTGATGGTCACCTTCGTCCCGGCCTTCGTCAGCGAGCCCTTCCGCGCCTGGAGCGCCGCGCGCACGGCCCAGCAGGCGCGGCTCGGCGCGCTGGAGCCGGGCGATCCGGCGGCGGTCACCGAAAGCATGCGCGCCTGGGACGCCGCCAACCCCGTGCCGGAAACCGGCATCGCCGATGTGGTCGCCCACATCCAGCACGTCCGCGACGTGGCGGGCGTCGATCATGTCGGCATCGGCGGCGACTACGACGGCGTGCCCAGCCTGCCGACGGGGCTGGAGGGCGTCGACGGCTATCCCCGCCTGCTGGCGGCCCTGATGGCGCAGGGCTGGACCGAGGCCGACATTCGAAAGCTCGCGGGCGAGAATGTACTGCGCGTCATGCGCGCCACCGAGGCCGTGGCCGCCTCACGTGCCGCCGAGCGGCCAAGCCTGGCGGCGATCGCGACGGACGACAGCCCGGACTGATCCGTCGCTCAGGCGGAGGGTTCGGCCGCGATCCGCTTGAAGATCGACAGTATCTCGGCGCGGCTGGCGCGCTCCGGCTCGCCGTCGGCGACCTGGGCTGGGGTCCACATCCATGATCGGGCCGGGTCGTGCCGCATGGCCCAGTCGGGGAAGATGCGGCCGGCGGCGGGGCCCCCCAGCAGCCGCCGGACCTCCAGGTGACGGTCGTCCTTCGCGATCCGCTCGAAGGCGGCGGTCACTGCGTCGACCGGGCCTTCCAGCAGCTGCAGATACAGGTCGTCCCGACAGATCAGCGAGCCGGTGATCCCGTCGCGTTCGTTGCAGCGCCGGGCGTCGGCCAGAATGCCGTTCAGCATGCCCTGGTCGTAGCCGAAGGGGCGCGATGCATAGACGACCTGGAACAAGGACATGGGGCCTCCGCTGACGGCGACGTTCGGTGGACGCGCACCATGGGCCGGGTTCGGCCACGGGAACAGGGGGCGTGCCGTCTCACCCGCTGGGCGGGACGAGGCCTATCGACTTCAGCACCACGGCCTGCGTGACCATGATCGCCAGCCAGCTCAGGCTGTCGGTGGTCATGGCGCCGGCCGTTCCGCCCCGCTGGGCGTGATTGACGACGGTCGCGGGCACGACGAAGCCGATCCAGATCACCACCGCGCTGCCGATCGCCATGGTCCACTCGCCGGCCTCGGACGGCGCGAGGATCAGCGCGCCCGCCAGAATGGCGCACAGCCAGGCCTGGGCCAGCACGATGGCGACGATGACGCCGGGCATCAGCGCCGGTCCTGCGCCGCCGCCCGCCATCCGCCCGAGCAGCCATCGCACCAGCAGCCCCGCCGCCAGTCCGCACCCCGTCGCCACGGCGATCGGCAGGGCGTTCATCACGATGTAGATCATGGCGATCCTCCCGGTCGGGACAGCATCACTCCCGGCGCACCGAGGCAATGCACGGTCGGCGGGATGCGACGCCCCGCCGCGACCGGCCGACAGGCCGCGCTTTCCGGACGGCGATGCGTTAGGCTCTCACCATGAGCCCCGATATGTGGATCGCCGTCGCCGTTTTCGCGGGCCTGAACCTCGCCGCCGCGACCAGCGGCGGGATGTTCAAGCCCGGCGCCTGGTACGCGGGCCTGAACAAGCCGTACTGGACCCCGCCCAACTGGGCCTTTCCGGTGGTTTGGGGCCTGCTGTTCGCGCTGAATGCCTGGGCCGGCTGGATGATCTGGGAGGCGGTCGGGGCGTCACGGCCCGACGTGCTGGCGCTCTATGTCGGATCGCTGGCGTTGAACGCGGCCTGGTCGTGGCTGTTCTTTGGGCTGAAGCGCATGGACCTCGCCCTGATCGACGTTGCGCTGCTGTGGCTTTCCCTGGTCGCCCTCATCGCCGTCTTCTGGTCCATCCGCCCTGCCGCCGCCCTGCCGGTCCTGCCCTATCTCGGCTGGGTGACCATCGCAGCGGCCCTGAACCGACGGATGATCCAGCTCAATCCTGCGGAAGCGCGCGGCTAGGCGGCGGCGACGGCGCGTCGTCCTGCAAGGCGATCCACTTCACGACCGATGTCGCTGGCGGCATGGTCCGGCGTGATCTCGATGAAGGCGACGCCGGCGCGACGGAGCGCCTCGCGCTTCACGGCGTCCCTCGCCGCCGCCGTGCCCAGATAGTGGCCGGAGCCCTGGAACTCGACGGCCGCCAGGGGCTCGCCATTCGCGGCGATCACCAGGATGTCGACCCGCTTGCTGTTGATCGCCGCATGCGCCTGTCGATCCGAGCTCCTGATGATCTCGCCCAAGCTGACTTGAGCCATCACCCGCCACGGAAGGCAGCGCGCCTTGAGCTCTCGCTCCAGCGTCAGGAAAACCCGCGCTTCGTCCGGCGACATGAGCCGCTTGGTTTCATACGCGGCGGCCATGACGACCTTGAGCTGATCGGTCGGATCATGCAGCGAAGCGGCGGGCGATCTCGCGGCCGTCACTGCCGGCTTGAGGCTTGGCGCGCGGGGGCGACCCTTCCATCGCGGGCGCGCGTTCAGCCGAGGCCCCGTCGCCCCCACGATCCAGGCCAGGAAGATCGCCCCGGCCGTGGCCAGGATCTGAAGCTCCGCCGAATTCGTCACGATCTCGAACACCGCCGTCGCCTCCCGCGCTGAGGTCGCTAGCTTGCGTCATTGCGCTTCCCGACGACTTAAGCGGTGTGGTGAACGCGGCCGACCGGTCACCATATGACCAGCCCGCTTTCGAGCGTTTATTGTCGGTTTTGGCGCAGCGCCTCGAACAGCCCGATCCCGGCGCTGACGGCGAGGTTCAGCGAGCGGGCGCCGGATTCGAGCGGGATCACGACCCGCTCGTCGGCCGCCTCATGCACGAAGTCCGGCGCGCCCGAAGGTTCCGAGCCGAACAGCAGGACATCGTCCGGCCGAAAGGCGAACTCCGTCAGCGGCGTCGCCCCCTTGGTCGTGAACAGCACCAGCCGCCCCGTCCCTCGCGCCGCCTGAAACGCCGTCCAGTCCGCATGCCGGGTCATGTGCGACAGCGGGCCGTAGTCCAGGGCCGCCCGCTTCATCGCCCGGTCGTCGAAGGCGAAGCCCGTCGGCTCGATCACGTGCAGCCCCACCCCGAAGCAGGCGGACAGGCGGATGCAGGCGCCGACGTTCTGCGGGATGGCCGGTTGAAAAAGGGCGAGACGCATTCTAAGGCCCCTCTTAAGCGCGGGATGGGGTCCTGTCGCGGTCCGGATTGAGACCGCTTCTCACGAAGCATCGAAATCTTGCGGCGATGCGCCGCAAAGCCGGGTCGGGCCTTGCATCCCAGATGGCGCTATAGGAACGCACTCGCGCGCGGGGTCCGACATGGACGCCCGCCGTCGCAGTTTTTGGAAAGGTGAGCCGTGGCCGAATCGGTCGTGAATCCAGACGGGGCGCCGGAAGGCGAAGCCACCCGCCGCGACTTCATCCACATCGCCGCGGGCGCCGCGGCCGTGGGCGCGGGGGTGATGGCGGCGTGGCCGCTGATCAACTCGATGAACCCCGCCGCCGACACGCTGGCGCTGTCGACCGTCGAGTTCGACACGTCGAAGGTCGCCGAGGGCCAGCAGATCGTCATCACCTGGCAGGGCAAGCCGGTGTTCATCCGCAACCGCACCGCCGCCGAGCTGCAGCGCGTCAACGCCGAGGGCGCCGTCGGCAGCCCGCCGGAGCCTGACAGCGCGCGGGTCAAGGAAGGGCATCAGGCCACCCTGGTCGTGCTCGGCAACTGCACCCACCTGGGCTGCATCCCCACCTTCGGCACCGGCGACTACGGCGGCTGGTTCTGCCCTTGCCACGGCTCGCACTACGACGCGTCCGGCCGCATCCGCAAAGGCCCGGCGCCCCTGAACCTGGTCGTGCCGGAGTACGAATACACCGCCGGCTCCACCATCCGGATCGGCTGAGGCAAAGAACGATGAGCGGACACGAATCCACCTACGTCCCCAAGACCGGCGTCGAGAAGTGGCTCGACACCCGTCTTCCGATCGTGCGCTTCGGCGCTGACTATCTGTCGCTGCCGACGCCCAAGAACCTGAACTACTGGTACACCTTCGGCGCCATCCTGACGCTGTGCCTGGTGGTCCAGATCGCCACCGGCATCTTCCTGGCGATGCACTATCAGCCGAACACCGAGATGGCCTTCGCCTCGGTCGAGCGCATCATGCGTGACGTGAACGGCGGCTGGCTGATCCGCTACGTCCACTCCAACGGCGCCTCGATGTTCTTCATCGCGGTCTACATCCACATGCTGCGCGGCCTCTACTACGGCTCGTACAAGGCGCCGCGCGAGATGATCTGGATCCTGGGCTGCGTGATCTTCTTCCTGATGATCGCCACGGCCTTCCTGGGCTACGTCCTGCCGTGGGGCCAGATGTCCTACTGGGGCGCCGAGGTCATCACCAACCTGATCGGGGCCATCCCCCTGATCGGCGAGCCGGTCCTGATCTGGCTGCGCGGCGGGCCGGCGATCGACAACGCCACGCTCAACCGCTTCTTCTCGCTGCACTACCTGCTGCCGTTCGTGATCTTCGGCGTGGTGGTCCTGCACCTGTGGGCGCTGCACACGGCGGGTCAGAACAACCCCGTCGGCATCCTGATCCCCAAGGACCGGGTCGCCAAGGACACCGTGCCGTTCCATCCCTACTACACGGTCAAGGACGGCTTCGCCCTGATCCTGTTCCTGATCATGTTCAGCGTCTTCGTCTTCTTCATGCCGAACGCGCTCGGTCACGCCGACAACTACATCCAGGCCAACCCGCTGCAGACCCCGCCGCATATCGTGCCGGAGTGGTACCTGTTGCCGTTCTACGCCATCCTGCGGGCCGTGCCGGACAAGTTCGGCGGCGTGGTCGCCATGTTCGCGGCCATCGGCGTGCTGTTCGTCCTGCCCTGGCTGGATACGTCCAAGGTGCGCTCCATGCGCTACCGCCCGACGGCCAAGATCTTCTATGCGATCTTCGTCGTGAACGCCTTCATCCTCGGCCTCTGCGGCGCCCAGCTGCCGGACGCCCAGGTGGTGCCGGGCATGCCGAGCTTCGTCCTCGCCGACGGCGAGCTGAACTCCTACCTGTGGCTAACGCGCCTCTCGACGCTCTACTACTTCGCCTTCTTCGTGGTGATCCTGCCGTATCTCGGCCTGAAGGAGACCCCGCTGAAGATCCCTGCGTCCATCTCTGAGCCGGTGCTGAAGGGCCCCGACGCCATGACCGCCGCTGCGCCTGCCTCCCCTGAGAAGAAGGGCTGATCCCGATGAGCCTCTCTATCAAGAAGATCGCGGCCGCCATCGCCGTCGTCGCCGCCCTGGCCGGCCCGGCCATCGCCGCCGAGGGCGGGGCCAAGCACCCGCGCCACGCCGGCTTCTCGTTCGAGGGCCCGTTCGGCGCCTTCGACCAGGCCCAGCTGCAGCGCGGCTACAAGGTCTATCGCGAGGTCTGCGCCGCCTGCCACTCGATGGACCTGCTCAGCTTCCGCACCCTGGGCGAGCGTGGCGGACCGTTCTACGACCCCGAGGCCGAGAACGCGGCGGCCAACCGCTTCGTCCGCGCCATCGCGGCCGAGGCCCAGATCGCCGACATCGACACCGAGACCGGCGAGCCGATCATGCGTCCGGGCATCCCGGCCGACCGTTTCCCCAACCCCTGGCCGAACCGGACGGCGGGCGCGGCGGCGAACGGCGGGGCCTATCCGCCCGACCTGTCGGTCATGGCCAAGGCCCGTCACGACGGCGCCAACTACATCTACTCCCTGCTCTCGGGCTACGAGGAGCCGCCGGCCGGCCTGCGCATCGCGCCGGGCCAGTACTACAACCCCTATATGCAGGGCGACATGACGCCCTTCTGGGACGGCGATCCGGAGAAGGTTCCACCGGGCGGCTTCATCGCCATGCCCCAGCCCCTGATCGACGGCCAGGTGACCTATGACGACGGCACCGAGGCGACGGTGGATCAGATGTCCAAGGACGTCGCCGCCTTCATCGCCTGGGCGTCCGAGCCCAAGGCCATGGAGCGCAAGCAGACCGGCATCGGCGTCCTGGCCTTCCTGGCCATCTTCGCCGGCCTGACCTACGCCAGCTACCGCCGCATCTGGAAGGGCGTGGCGCACTAAGGGTCCTCTCGACCGCTGACAGATCGAGCCCGGCGGACGTCGCTCCGCCGGGCTTTTTCATGTCTGATTCTACACCGTGCACCCCGGCGAAGGCCGGGGTCCAGAGGCGGCCTCGGTGTGCAGAGCAGGGCTCGATTCGTCACACCATGCTTGGTCGTCTGGATCTGCACCCCGGCCTTCGCCGGGGTGCACGGTGGAGGGAGAGGCAACAGAGGGGCACGACCAGGCGCACTTGCTTAGTTCCACAGAAAGTGCTTTGTACTGCAAAGTAATGGGAGCCCCGCCATGTCGACTGCTCGGTTCGCTGCGTCCCTCGCCGCCCTCGCCCTGATCTGCGCACCCGTGATCGCCAAGGCGCAGATGCAGAGCCCGACCGGCACGCCGGAACAGCGCGCCGCGCTGGACCGTCTGGCCTTTCTGGATGGAGAGTGGCGGGGCACGGCGACCATCAACGGCCCGCAGAGCCGCCAGACCCTGACCCAGACCGAGCGGGTCGGTCCCATGCTGGGCGGCTCCATCCGCGTCATTGAGGGGCGCGGCTATGCCGCCGACGGCTCAACGGCTTTCAACGCCATGGCCATCGTGTCCTGGGACGCCCAGCGCGGCGCCTACGGCTTTCGCAGCTACGCCCAGGGCTATCAGGGCGACTACCCGTTCGAGGTGACCGAGGACGGCTTCCGCTGGCAGACCCCGGCCGGTCCCGGCGCCACCATTCAGTACGTCGCCACGGTCCGTGACGGCCGCTGGCGCGAGGTCGGTTCCTACGTCCGCGAAGGACAGCCGCCTATGCCCTACATCGAGCTCGACCTGCGTCGCGTCGGCGACACCGACTGGCCTGCGGGCGGAGCGGTGGCGCCCGGCGAGTGATCGCGGCACACTCGCCTCATGACCCACGTCGCCAAGGATGACATGGCCCGGCGGCTCGACGCCTTCGTCGACGCCGCCTTCGCCTTCGCCGTGACCCTGCTGATCGTGGGGGGAGGGGACACGCCCGAGCGGTTCTCGGACCTGTCGGCCATGCTGCTGCGCGCCCCGGCGTTCGCCGCCGCCTTCTCCCTGATCGCCATGTTTTGGCTGGGATACCGCGACCTCGGGCGGCTGTGGCCCCATCGCGACGGCCTGTCGACCGCCCTCAGCCTGGCGATCGTCTTCGTGGTGCTGCTCTATGTCTTCCCCTTGCGTTTCATCATGGAGGCGGCGCTTCACGCTCTGTCGGGCGGGTGGCTGCCGGGCACGCAACTGGCCGAGACCCTGCAGGAGCAGAGGTATCTCTACGTGGCCTACGGAGCCGGATGCCTGGTCCTGGCCGTCCTGTACGGAACACTCTATCGCCATCATCGCGGGCAGGGCGAGCCCACGCCGGATCAGGCTCTGACCGCCGCCATCTGGATCGGCAACTGGTCCATTCTGGCTGGGGTCTCGGGCGTTTCCATGTTGCTGGCCGCGGCCGCGCCCGACGCCTACGCCAGTTGGGCGCCGGGCGTGATCTATATGGTGATCGGCCCCCTGATCGGCGTCAGCATGGCCCTGCGGTTCGGCCGGGGTTCCAGCGCCGTCGCAGTCGACACTGGCGAGGCGACCCCTTAACCTTCGGTCTCATCACAGATTTCGCCGAAGGCCCCCATGCGTTTCCTGACCGCCGTCGCCGCTCTCGCGCTCGCCCTTCCCGCCGCCGCCCAGGATTCAGGCTTCGACCCCGCCCGCCTGTCCCAGCACATCCGCATCCTGTCGGCCGACGACTATCAGGGACGCGGCATCGCCACTCCCGCCGAGGACCGCGTGATCGGCTACATGTCCGGCGCGATGGCGGCGGCGGGGCTGGAGCCCGGCGGCGAAAACGGAAGCTGGACCCAGGCCGTGACGCTGAACCGCTTCACCGCCTCCAACGTCCAGGCCAGCCTGTCGGTTGGCGACTGGACCCTGCCGCTCGTTCAGGGCGAGCAGATCGTCGCCTCGACCCGGCGTCCCGGCTCTGAGCACGTGATGCTGACCGACGCCCCGCTGGTCTTCGTCGGCTACGGCATCAAGGCCCCCGAGCGAAACTGGGACGACTTCAAGGGCCGGGACCTGTCCGGCAAGATCCTGGTCGTCCTCGTCAACGACGCCGACTTCGAGGAGCCCGCGCTCGACACCTTTGGCGGCCGGGCCATGACCTACTACGGCCGCTGGACCTACAAGTACGAGGAAGCCGCCCGGCAAGGCGCGGCCGGCGTCATCATCGTGCATGAGGACGCGCCTGCCTCCTACGGCTGGACGACGGTTCGCAACAGCTGGTCCGGACCCCAGTTCGACATCGTCCGCTCCAACGCCGATGAGCGCATCCCGGTCGAGAGCTGGATCCAGCGCGACGTGGCGGTCGAGCTGTTCCGCCGCGCGGGTCAGGACTTCGACGCGCTGAAGACCCAGGCCCGCAGCCGTGACTTCCAGCCGGTCGAACTGACCGGGGCCGAGCTCGACATCATGTTCGACGTGGCGTCGCAACAGATCGTCACCCACAACATCATCGGCCGTCTGCCGGGCACGACGCGCCCGGACGAGACCATCCTGTTCACCGGCCACTGGGACCACATCGGCGTAGGCTCGCCCGACGCCGAGGGCGACGCCATCTTCAACGGCGCCGTGGACAATGCGTCCGGCATCGCCGGCCTTTTGGAGCTCGCCCGCATCGCCGCCGCCGCGCCGCGCACCGAACGGTCGCTGGTCTTCATCGGCTTCACCGCCGAAGAGAGCGGCCTCCTGGGCTCCGAGTACTACGCCGCCAACCCCCTCTATCCGCTGGAGACTACGGTCGGCGGCTTCAACATGGACTCGGCGAACGTCTATGGCCGGACACAGCACCTCGGCGTGATCGGCTACGGTCAGTCGGCCGACTTCGACGCCCGTCTCGAGGCGGCCGCTTCTGCTCAGGGCCGGACGATCGAGCCGGATCAGTCGACCCAGGCCGGCTTCTATTTCCGCTCCGACCACTTCCCGCTCGCCAAGCGGGGCGTGCCGATGGTCTACGCCGACTCTGCCGGCCCCTTCGTCGACGAGCCGATCGCGGCCCGCACCGCCGCGCGCGACGAATACACCGCCCGCCGCTACCACCAGGCCAACGACGAATGGTCCGGCGACTGGGACTATCGCGGCCAGATCCAGGACCTGGAGGTCTACTGGTCCATCGCCCGCGACCTGGCTGACAGCGGCGACTGGCCGTCCTGGTCGGAAACCTCGGAGTTCGCCGCGGCGCGGGCGACCAGCGCTTCCGCGCGCGACTAGGCCGACATGACGAAAGTGTAATGCGCGGGGTCGCCGATCCGCGATTAGGGTCCGCCCAAACCCGGAGGACGACCCCTTGACGATGCGTGGACTGATCGGCGGCGCGGCCGCTCTGGCGATGCTGCTGGGCGCGGGCCTGGCCCAGGCGCAGGACTTCTCGGCCGAGCGGCTTTCGGACGGCATCCGCCAGATCTCGACCGATGAGTTCCAGGGCCGCTACCCCGGCACCGAGGGCGAGCGCCTGACGCTCGCCTGGCTCCAGGCGCAGTACGAGGCCATGGGCCTCCAGCCCGGCGGGCCGGACGGTCAGTGGCTGCAGGTCGTCGACCTCAAGCGGTACACCCCGGTCGAGGGCTCGGCTTCGGCCAGCTGGACGGGGCCGGACGGCACGGTTCACCCCCTGACGATCGGCCAGGACATCGTGCTGCGCTCGGTCACCAATGACGGCCGCGCCGATGTCCAGAACGCGGGCCTCGTCTTCGCCGGCTACGGCATCTACGCGCCCGAGCGGCAGTGGGACGACTACGGCGACATCGACGTGCGCGGCAAGGTCGTGCTGGTCATGGGCGGCGAGCCGACCGGGCCCGAGGTGACCGAACGCTTCAACGGCGCCTACGCCACCAACTACCAGTCCGCCGCCTACAAGGCCGACGAGGCCTTCCGTCGTGGCGCCCTCGGCGTCATCACCGTGCTGATGGTCCCGGCCAGCGACGCCGGCTGGCAGCGCGCGGCCCAGTTCAACAACCGCGAGCGCACCCAGACCCCCGGCGCCGCCGACATCGAGTTCTCCGGCGGCATCAACCAGGATGTCGCCCACGCCTGGGGCATGGCCGCCGGTCTGTCGCCCGACGTCCTGGCCAACGTCCAGACCGGCCAGTTCAAGGCCGTCGAGCTGCCGGGCGTGACCCTGTCGGTCACCAACGCCGAGACCATCCAGACCCTGCGCACCCACAACCTGCTGGCCAAGCTGGAGGGCACGACCCATCCGGACGAGGTCATCATCTACTCGGCCCACTGGGATCACGTCGGCGTGGGCGCCGACCATGTCAGCCCGGTCTCGACGACCGAGGACAACATCTACAACGGCGCCTGGGACAACGCCTCGGGCACCGTCGGCGTCGTCGAGATGGCGCGCCAGCTGGCCGCCGCACCGCGCGCCGAACGCACCTTCGTCTTCGCCCATATGGCGGCCGAGGAAATGGGGCTGCTGGGGGCCTATGCCTACACCGCCGACCCGGTCTATCCGCTGGCGACGACGGTGGCGGACATCAACATCGACATGCTGCCGCTGTCACCGCCGACCCGGGACATCGCCATCTTCGGCAAGGGCCAGAACGATCTGGAGGACCGCCTCCAGGCGCTGGCGGAACCCGAGGGCCGCTACGTCGGCGACGACGGCATGCCGGAACAGGGCTTCTACTACCGCTCCGACCACTTCCCCTTCGCCCGCGCCGGTGTTCCGGCGCTGATGACCTGGCACGGCTGGGACTGGGACGAGGGCGGCCGCGAGGCCGGCGAGGCGGCATGGCGCGCCAAGTTCGGGGCCGACTATCACCGCCCCTCCGACGAGTGGTCCGAGGACCTGGACTTCCGCTCGGCGGTCGAAAACCTGACGCTGCTCTATCGTCTGGGCCTCGACCTGGCCAACAGCGACGACTGGCCGGGCTGGAAGCCGACGTCGGAGTTCGGCGTGGTGCGCGAGCGCACGGCGAGCGCGCGTCAGTAGGACGAACGATCCCGGGCGCCGGGCGTTCAGAGGCGATGCGACACCGCCTGCATCCTCTTGTTCTCGTCGCCCTGGCGAGCCTCGGCGCATGCGGGGAGGGCGAGGTCAATCCGCCGACCCGCCCGGCGGCGCCCGTCGAGGCGGTCGATCCGGCGGCCCGTGTCGACGAACCCGAGGGGCCGACGCTGCCGGGGCGGGGTCCCGTCAGCTTCGTCGGCCGCTGGGCCGCCGACGTCTCCTGGTGCCCGAATACGGAAGGAGCCGAGCGCCCCATCGAGATCACCCCCACCCGCTTCGAGGGCTATGAGAACAGCTGCGCCATCGGCGCCGTGGACCAGGTCGCCGACGGCTATGTCGCCTTGCTCGCCTGCGTCGCCGAGGGGATGAGCAACCAGGAGCGGGTGAAATTCTCCGTCTCCGACGATGTCCTGCGCCTGACGTATCTGGATCGCGGTCAGGACGCGGTCATCCTTCGCAAGTGCACCACCCTGGCCGAGACCCCGACGCGGGACGCCGGCGCCTAGAGCTTGATCGGTTTAGGTGGACTCGCTTCGCGGGTCCGCCGAAAGCGTGAATCAAGCTCTCGCCAGAACCTGGACCCTGATTCACGGCATCGGCGGAATCGCGAAGCGATTCCACCTCAGCCGATCAGGGTCTAGATCGCACGAAAACAGCCCCGCCGGGGGCGGCGGGGCTGCGGTTCGTCGGCAGGACGGGGATCAGTCGTCGCGACGAACACCGGCGTTGGCCGAGGCGCCGAAGGACCCCGACGCGCCGTTCCGATTGGCCGAAGCCGAGCCGTTCGCGCTCGCGTCAGCGTCAACCCGAGCGCGGCGACGCGGAGCCGGCTGGTCCGACGAGGCGGGGGCGTTATCGCGACCGGCCGATCCGGACGCCGAACCCGAGCCGGCCGCCGAGCCCATCGCATCCAGTTCGCGGCCCGACAGGGCGCCGCCCAGCATGCCCGAGCCTTCGGCCTGACCCTGGCCTTCGAAGGCGCCGTTCCCGCGAGAAATCGCGCCACCGATCACGCCTCCGGCCTCGCCCTGGGCGCTGCCGGCCAGACCGCCTGCGCGGTCGCGAAGGCCGTCCACCCGGTCCCGCGTGGTCTCGACCCGGTCTCGCGCCGTATCGGCCACGCCCGAGGCGCGACCCCGAGCCCGTTCAGCGGCGGCTTCCGATCGGGCGCGCAGACGCTCGGCCCGACGCTCGGCGCGGGACAGGGCGCCGCTCGTCACGCCCGTGGCGCGGTCGCGGACGCTCGATCCGTCGATCCCGCTGGTCAGGCCGCCCGTGAGCGACCCGTTGCCGCCCAGCGAGCCGCCGAGGCCGCCGACCTGCCCGCCCAGGCTACCGCCCAGACCGCCCGTCAGGCCGCCGGAGCCGCCCAGAACCTGCGCTTCGGACGCTCCCGCTCCGGCCAGAGCCAGGCCGAAAGCGGCGGTCGCCATGATCAGATGCTTCTTCATCGTCAGTCTCCTGAAAACATCGCGGGCAAGTCGCCCTCACAGGGTCCAACGACGGGCCGGTCGGGATTCATCCCGGCGGCCGCATTTTTTGTTTGTCAGGGCCTCAGACGCCCGCGCGCCCCGACGGCTGAGGGGGCGACCCGCGCCGTCGTCCCGACCAGGCCGGCGCCATAGACGGGATCGCGGCCGCGCGCTCCGAGGTCCGTCGCCTGACCGGCCAGGGCCGTCTCTCCTCGCGTGGACAGCAGCCCCGCGACGATCGGGGCGGCGAAGGACGTCCCCCGTACGGTCGTCCAGCCGCCGCCGCTACCCGCCGCGGCCATGTCGGCGCCCGGGGCCGCGAAGTCGACGTGCGCCCCACGCGCCGCCTCGGGCAGGATCTGGTTGCGCCCGCCCACGCCCGTCACCCCCACCACCCCGGCGTAGGCGGCGGGATACAGCGGCGGCGCGGCCGGTCCGTCGTTGCCGACGGCGGCGACCACGGTCACCCCTTCGGCCTGCGCCCGCGCGACCGCCCGCTCCACCAGACCGTTGCGCGGCCCGACCAGACTGACGTTCACGACCGTCGCCCGCTGCTCGACCATCCAGGCCAGGGCCTGGGCGAGGGTCGTGGAGGCCCCGCCCGCCGCCTGGCCGCCATAGATGTCGGCGACGAGCAGGTCCGCGCCCGGCGCACCGCCCGAGAAGGCCCCGCTGCGGCCGACCATCAGCGAAGCCACGGCCGATCCGTGCGCCCCGATGCGCGCCGTTCCAGCGAAGCCTCTCTGGGTGATCCGCGATCCCGCCAGCGCCGGGTGGGACGCATCGACGCCGGTGTCGATCAGGCCGAGCCGCGCCCCGCCGCGCTGGGGCGCGCTCACGGCCGGAGCTGAAGACATCGACCCTTCGACCGCCCCGGCCGGAGCATGGACATGGTTGAAGGTGATCTCCGCTCCGGGATCCAGCGCCTGCAATCGCTCCACGGCGCGCGCCAGGGACAGCCGCCGGGGCGGGGCCAGCACCGTCGTCGCCAGGTCCAGCACCTCCAGCCGTTCTTCGCGCAGAACACGGTAGCCGCTCTCCACCGCTTCCCGCCGCGCGTCGTCGGACAGGTCGACGGCGACGATCTCTCCCGCGACAACCGGCCAGCCCAGAGGGTCCGCCTCCAGCGCCCCGCGCGACCGCCGGACCAAGCCGGTGAGCCGAGACGGCGCCTGCAGCGCCTCGTCCACCGCGCGTCCCGCCAGCCCCTCCGCTCGCCCGACATCGGGCAGGCGATCGGTCACGCCCGACGGCAGGCCCGGCAGGCGCGGCGTCGTCAGAGGCCCGATCTGGGCCGCCGTCGTCGTGGCGCAGACGAGCGCCGCCGCAAAAATCGCGACACCAACCGTCCAGCTCATTCGTCCGTTCACGTCATTGCTCCGATGCCTGCTTGCCAGAAAAGGCATCCATCCTCGATATGCTAAGGGATGAAACGTCCCGCGCCGGTCGTTTCATCCGCATGGACGAGGAACGCGCTTGGACGAATTTCAGACGGGGCTTGTGGAGCTTCTTCCGCGCCTGCGCCGATTTGCCAAAGTCCTGCGGCCCACGGATGCGGACGCGCAGGACCTGGTCCAGCAGACCGTTGAACGGGCGCTCGCGTCCCGATCCGGCTTCCGTCCGGGCACGCGACTCGACAGCTGGACCTTCACCCTCATGAGACGGATCGCCATCGACGAAGGCCGTAAGGCCCAGCGCTGGGGCCGCGTCCTGACCTCGGACGAGGAGGGCGCCGCCCGCGCGGCCGATCCCGCCCAGGCGGGGGAGGCGTTGCGCGCCGACGGCCTGGCCGCGCGCGACGCGCTGCACGCCCTTCCCGACGATCAGAGGCACGCCGTGGCCCTGGTGCTGATCGAAGGCCTGTCCTACGCCGAGGCCGCCCAGGTCTTGGGCGTGCCCGCCGGCACCCTGACCAGCCGGCTCGTGCGGGGCCGGCAGAGCCTGATCGAGACCCTCGCCGCACAGGGAGTGACGGGATGAGCCTGCCCGACGACGAAACCCTGATGCGCTGGAGCGACGGCGAACTGTCGCCCGACGCCGCCGCGCGACTGGAGGCGGCCGCCCGCACGGACCCCGCGCTCGCCGCCCGCATGGAGGCGATGAGCCGATCGCGACAGGCTTTGGCCGAGGCCTTCCCCATCGGCTTCGACCCGCGCGACGCCGATCTCGCCCGCCGCATCGCCGCCGCCGGCGCCGCCGCGCCCAGGCCCCATGCGCTCGCCGGCCTGCGCGCCCGGATCGGAGAGCTTCTGGCCCCCCGTCACGCCGTGCCGTGGGCGGCCTTCGCCACGGCGGCCTTCGTCGGCGGCCTGCTGCTGGGTCCGCTGGCGAGCCGCGACGCGGGTCTGACGCTGCGCCCGGACCGGACCGTGGCGGACGCGGGCCTCCAGCGGGTGCTGGACCGGCGCCTGGCGTCGGACGGCGCGGACGAACGGGGCCTGTCCGTCGGCCTGACGTTTCAGGATGTCGACGGCCGCTGGTGCCGGACCTTCCAGTCCGAGCGCGACGGCTGGGGCGGCTTGGCCTGCCGCGCCGACGGCGCCTGGACGGTCACCGCGCTCGCGGCGCTCGAGGCGTCGGACGGAGAGGTGCGCATGGCCTCGTCCGAGACCCCCGCCGCCGTGCTGGCCGCCGTCGATGCCTCCATCGCGGGCGAGACGGCCGATGCGCTGGCTGAGGCGCGGGCGAGGGATGCGGGCTGGCGCTAGGCCGGCGCCGACGCCTTATGGCGTTCCATGTGCGGGATGAAGTCCAGCTTGCCGATCTCGACCCCGGCGTGGCGCAGCAGGGCGTAGGCCGTGGTCACATGGAAGTAGAAGTTCGGCAGGATCCAGTCCCGGATATCCTCTTCCGCCGTCATCACGAAGCGGACGCCGTTGGGCAGGGTCAGGTCGACCGTTCCGTCCGCCGGCGCCCAGTCGTCCGGGTTCGCCTCATCGACCCGCGCGCGCACCGCCGCGATCCGCTCCCGCACCTCCGCCAGCGATCCATAGGCCGTCCGCTCCAGCGGAGCCGCCTGTCCCCCGACCTGGTTCAGCGCCAGCAGCACCTGATTGATCGCGATCCGGAACTGCAGCTCCAGCGGAAACATGTCCTCGGCCAGCTTCGCCGACAGGATCTCATCCGTCAGACCGGCGTCCTGGGCCTTGCCGACCAGATGATCCAACGTCCCCAGCATGTTCCGGAAGGTCGCGAGCGCGAAGGGGGCGTAGGACACGGTCGGGGCCTCAGCTGAACAGGAAGTTCATCACGTCGCCGTCCTTGACGACATAGCTCTTGCCCTCGGCGCGCAGCTTGCCGGCCTCGCGCGCCTTGGCCTCGCCGCGGTAGGCGACGTAGTCGTCGAACGCGATGGTCTCGGCGCGGATGAAGCCCTTCTCGAAGTCCGAGTGGATCACGCCTGCCGCCTGGGGCGCCGTCGCCCCGATCGGGATGGTCCAGGCCCGCGCCTCCTTCGGCCCCGCCGTGAAATAGCTTTGGAGCCCCAGAAGCGCGTAGGCCTCGCGGATCAGGCGGTTCAGGCCGGGTTCGGCCAGCCCCATGCTCTCCAGGAACTCCATCTGCTCGGCCTCGTCCAGAACGGCCAGCTCGGCGTCGATCTTGGCGGAGATGACGACGGTGTTCGCCCCATCGGCCTTCGCCCGCTCCGCCACCCGGTCGGACAGTTCATTGCCCTTGTCGGCCGAGGCCTCATCGACGTTGGCGACATAGAGCGCCGGCAACGCCGTCAGCAGCTGCAGCATGTCCCAGGCCTTCCTGTCCTCCTTGGACACTTCGGGCAGGGCCGTGCGCGCGGGCTTGCCGGCGTTCAGCTTGGACAGGGCCAGGTCGACCAGCTTCAGGCTCAGCTGGCTCTCCTTGTCGCCGCCCTTGGCCCGCTTCTCCATCTGGACCCGGCGACGCTCCAGGCTCTCGAGATCGGCCAGCATCAGCTCGGTCTCGATGATTTCCAGGTCCGAGATCGGATCGATGCGGTTCTCGACGTGGGTGATGTCGTCGTCGACGAAGCAGCGGGCGACGAAGGCGACAGCGTCGCAGTCGCGGATGTTGGCCAGGAACTGGTTGCCCAGCCCCTCGCCCTTGGACGCGCCGCGCACCAGCCCGGCGATGTCGACGAAGGTGATGCGCGAGGGGATGATCTCTTTCGATCCCGCGATCTCGGCCAGCACCTTCAGGCGCGGCTCGGGCACGGCGACGTCGCCGGTGTTCGGCTCGATGGTGCAGAACGGATAGTTGGCGGCCTGGGCGGCGGCCGTCTTGGTCAGGGCGTTGAACAGGGTGGACTTGCCGACGTTGGGCAGGCCGACGATCGCGACTTTCAGGGCCATGGGTCTCGGGCGCTTTCAGGGAAGGGCGAGCCTTTAGCGGGTTCGATCCGGTTTGTCAGGCTCGCCCGTCCAAGGGCCCGTCAGTGGCCGCTGTGGTCCTCGTCCACCGCCGGGGGCTGGCCTACGGACGCCGTCACCTCGACCGGGGCGGCCGTGGCGAAGGTCAGGGTCAGGGGCACGCTCTGGCCCGCGCGCAGGGGCTCGCGCACGCCCATCAGCATGATGTGGTTGCCGCCGGGCTTGAGCTCGACCGCCTCACCCGCCGGCAGCGACAGCCCCGCCTCCAGCTCGCGCATCATCATCATGTTGGATTCCATTCGGCTCTCATGGACTTGCGCCAGGGCCGCGACCGGGCTCTCGACCGACACCAGGGTGTCGTCGACCGGCGAGGTCAGGGTCATGTAGCAGCCGGTGACCTGGCGCCCGTTCGGCGTCGGGCGGCACAGGACGTCGGTCACCACGACGGCGGAGGCGGCGGCCTCGCCAGATGGCACCTTCTCGGAGGAGCGCGAGCAGGCCGAGAGGGCAAAGGCGACCACGGCGATCAGGGCGAGACGATGCATCGGTCTTCCTAAGGACAGCGGCTTCGGCGACGCCTTAACGCCGCCGACGGTATTCAGCCAGACGCTGTAGCGCGGCTATTCGCCCGCCTGGCCCTGCGCCGCCTGTCGCGGGCTGAACTTGGGCGCGGGCGCCAGGCGCAGAACCTCGGCCTGATACCGCTCGTCCTCGCCGCGCACGGCGAAGGGCAGGGCGTCGGCGCAAGCCGCCAGCAGCGCCTCCAGCCACGGCTGCTCCGCCTTGTGGAAGTCGCTCAGCACATGGGCGTGCACCAGTTCCGGCCGCCCCGGATGCCCGACGCCCATCCGCGCCCGGCGGAAGTCCGGGCCCAACTGGCTGATCAGGCTGCGCACCCCGTTCTGCCCGGCCGCCCCGCCGCCGGTCTTCATTCTGAACCGTCCCGGCGCCAGGTCGATCTCGTCATGGAAGACGATGACCCGGTCCGGCGTGACCTTGTAGAAACGCGCCGCCTCGCCGACCGCATGGCCGGAGTTGTTCATGAAGGTCTGGGGCTTCATCAGGAGGATCTTCGTCCCCTCGACCTCGCCCTCGGCGATCACCGACTGGAACTTTGCCCTCGGCTGCCCGAACCTCCACCGCCGCGCGATTTCGTCCACGGCCATGAAGCCGATGTTGTGGCGGTTCTTCTCGTATTTGGCGCCCGGATTGCCCAGGCCGGCGAGGATCAGCATGGCGATGTCCGGATATGAAAGCGGCCCCGTCCGTCGCCGGAAGGGGCCGCGTTCAACGTCAAGAAAGCGGGGATCAGTCTTCCGACTTCTCGCCTTCTTCGGCGTCGCCCTGTTCCGAGGCCGGAACCTCGTCGGCGGCGGCCTCCTCGGCGGCGGCGGCGGTTTCCTCGGCGATGGCCTCCTCGATCTCGTCGGCGGCCTTGGCGGCGGACGAGGTCTTGATCGAGGCGATCACGAAGTCACGGTCGGTGATGGTGGGCTCGACGTCGGCCGGAACCTTGACGTCCGACCAGCGGATGGTGTCGCCCAGCTTGTGGCCGGCCAGGTCGACGATCAGGTCTTCGGGGATATGGTCGGCGCGGACCAGGATCTCGACCGAGTGACGCACGATCTCCAGCGAGCCGCCCTGACGGAAGGCCTTGCACTGGTCTTCGTTGATGAAGTGGACCGGGACCTCGATCTTGATGGTCTGGTCTTCCTTCACACGCATCAGGTCGAAGTGCAGCGGACGGTCGGTGACCGGGTCGAACTGCACGTCCTTGGCGATGACCGGCTGGGTCTCCTTGCCGTACTTCAGGGTCACCAGGTGGCCCAGCAGCTTGCCGGTGTACAGGTTCTTGCGGAAGTCCTTCTCGTTGACCGAGATGGCGACCGGCGCCTTGCCGCCGCCGTACAGGATGCCCGGGACCGCGCCCGCGCGACGGGCGGCGCGCGCGCCGCCGGTGCCGACGCCTTCGCGGACGTCCACGTTCAGAATGATCTCGGCCATCTGGCTCGCCTCAATGACAAATGCGCCTGCGCCGACAGGGCGCGCACAGGCGGGGTCTTGGAACCCTCGAATTCAAGAGCGCGGGCTATTACACGCAAGCGTCGGCGCGCGCAACCGCGTAGGCGTCGGCTCAGTTCGGCTGGGCCGTCGACTGTGTGGCGGCCAGCGAGGCCGTGGTCGCTTCGGCGGCCACGGGCACGGGCGTGACCTCGGCCACGGCGGTCTCGGGCGCTAGCGTCGGCGGCGCGGCGACCACCGCCTGCTGGGTGCAGGTCGCCAGGTCGCGCACGATGTGCCGGCCGATGCAGAACATGTCCTCATAGCTGGGGCGCGACGCCGCCAGGCACTGGAACAGGTTCAGCTTGGACATATCCAGGCAGAACTGGGCGTTGGTCTCGATCGACAGGGCCTCGGTCGAGGTCCGGGCCTCGTCCCCGCCCGCGCCCAGCGCCGCCAGCGCCGCGATGGCCAGCGAGCGGACCACGGCGGGCGTATAGGGTGCCGCGCTGGCCGATCCGGTCAGGGTCAGGCCGGAGCCCGCGTTCGCGGCCGTGAACAGTCGCGCGGATTCCTCGGCCGACGGCAGCATCTGGCCCGCCGAGATGGTCTTGACGGTGTCCAGTCGGACCTCGCGGCTGGCGATCGGCTGGATGGCCCAGCGGCGACGCGGGTCGCGGCGTTCCTGAATGGTGTAGGCGTCGCCCTCCACGCCCTCGGCGATGGCGGTCAGGGTCGTGATGTCCTGGTTCAGCGTAGCCACGATCAGGCCGGCGGCGGCCTCGGCCCCCGGCAGGGTGGCGGCATACGACGGGTCGCGCGAGATGTTGGCGACCAGCTCCGCCCGCACCGCCGGATCGACGGCATAGCTGCGCACGCCTTGGACGAACTCCGGCGACTGCAGCGCCAGGATCGAGCCATAGGCGATCATGCCGCGTGACAGGGTGGCGGGGTCATAGGCCGCGCCCTTGCGCAGCGCCGCCTGAATCGATTCCGCGTCCTGGAAGCCGCCGGCCGGAATGGTGCCCACGTCCCGGATGAAGGCGACGTAGATGGAAGCCGCGTCGGCCACGCCCTGGTTCAGGGCGACCGGCGGAGGCGGGGGCGGCGGGGCCTCGACCACCACGACGGGCTCGGGCGTGGAACAGGCCGCCAGCACGGCGGCGACGGCGGCGGCGGCGATCAAGCCGCGCGATAGGCCCAGACGCATCGAAGACTTCCCCGGAACGACGGCGGCCCCTCCCCAGGGCCGGTTACTGCGGGCTCTTATAGAGCGTTCCGGATGGTTTTCCGACGGTTAATCCGGAGAGGCGAGTTCAATTCTCCGGCGCCGCGAGCCCCGAGTTCAGCCGCTGGGTCGGGCTTTGTGCGGGGGAAGGCGCCGGCGTCTGCGTCGGCGGCGGGGCGACCGTCAGCGGCGCGGGCGTGATCGGGATCGCGCTCGGCGTCGGTTGCTCGACCGTGGGCCGCGCGGGCGTCTCGGCCCGCGTCGGGGTCGGATTGCCCACGGTGATGATCCCGGCCGGAAGCGCCGTGCCGCGCGCGCACTGGCCCAGGTCCCGCACCACGTGGCGGCCCAGGCAGAACATGTCCTCATAATGGGGCCGCGACGCCGCCAGGCACTGGAACAGGTTCAGCTTGGAGCTCTCGAAGCAGTCCAGGCTCTGGCGTTCGAACATCAGGGCGTCGGTGTTGGCCCGCGCGTTCTCGCCCGCGCCGTCCAGCAGGGCCAGCGCCGCCAACGCCAGGGCGTTCTCGACCGACTGCGGATAGGGTGGGGAACGCCGACGGTCCGTGGAGGCGACGCCCAGCCCCGTCCCCGACAGGGCGGCGGCGGACAGGCGCGCGGCCTCCTCGGCGGGGGCCAGGCTCGGCCGGCTCAGGGATCGCGCCGAGGCCAGACGCGTCTCGCGATCGGCCACGTGCACGCGGGCCCAGCTGGTCCGCCCGTCGGCCTGGATCGCATAGGCGTCGTTCTCGACCGAGTCCGCCGCCTCGCGCAGGCGCCGGATGTCTTCGTCCAGGGTGGCGATGATCAGGCCGGCGGCCGCGTCGGCGCCCGGCAGGGTGGAGGCCGAGGCCGGATTGGCCACGATGCGGTCGACCATGGCGTTTCGCGTCTCCCGATCGCGGGCGAAGGTCTGCACGCCGGTGACGAATTCCGGCGACTGCATCGCCAGGATGGCGGCATAGGCGATCAGGCCGCGCGACACCTGCCGCGCGTCATAGGCCGCGCCCCGACGCAGGGCCTCCTGGATGGCTTCGGGGCTCTCGAAGCCGCCCCGAAGGGTCGCCATGTCGCGAGTATAGGCGAGGTAGACCGCCGCTTCCTGGATGACATTGCTGTTCAGCGAGATCGGCGGCCGCGCGGCCAGCGCCTGGGCCTGGATGGCGGCCAGCTCGGCCTGGGCCTCGGCGCGCCGTTCCGCCTCGCTGGCGGAGCAGCCCGCGACCAGCGCAAGAGCCAGAAAGGACGCGGCGACCCGCGTGAGGGCGGCTGAACGCATGAGACGAGCTCCCCGATTATGCTTTTCCGGCCAAGAGACGCCGGGCGCCGGGCGGATTTGAGGCGAAAGGTCCGCCTCAACGCTTCGGTCAGTCGAACAGTTTCGACACCGACTCCTCATTGGCGATGCGGCGGATGGCCTCGCCGATCAGCGGCGCGACCGGCACGGTGCGGATCTTGGCGCAGTTCGCGACTTCCATCGGCTGTTCGATGGAATCGGTGATCACCAGCTCCTTCAACGGCCCGTCGGTGACCCGCTGCACCGCCGGACCCGACAGGACCCCGTGGCTGATGTAGGCCGAGACCTGCGTCGCGCCTGCCTCCATCAGGGCCTTGGCCGCGTTCACCAGCGTGCCGCCCGAATCGACGATGTCGTCGAACAGGATGCATTCGCGTCCCGACACGTCGCCGATGATGTTCATCACCTCGCTCTCGCCCGCCCGGGGCCGACGCTTGTCGACGATGGCGAGGTCGACGTTCAGCCGCTCGGCCAGCGACCGCGCCCGCACCACACCGCCCACGTCCGGCGAGACGATCATGAGATTGCCGCGCTGATAGGTCTCCTTGATGTCCTGGGCCAGGACCGGCGTCGCCACCAGATTGTCCGTCGGAATGTCGAAGAAGCCCTGGATCTGCCCTGCGTGCAGATCCATCGTCAGCACCCGATCGGCCCCCGCCCGGGTGATCATGTTTGCCACCAGCTTGGCCGAGATCGGCGTGCGTCCGCCGGTCTTCCGGTCCTGCCGGGCATAGCCGAAATAGGGCATCACCGCCGTGATCCGCCTGGCCGACGCCCGCACCAGGGCGTCGATGCAGATCAGCAGCTCCATCAGGTTGTCGTTGGCCGGATAGGAGGTCGACTGGATGACGAAGACGTCCTCGCCCCGGACGTTCTCCTCGATGACGGCGAAGACCTCGTTGTCGGCGAAGCGCTTCACCTGGGCCTTGGTCAGCGGCATGTCGAGGTGGTCGGCGATGGCCTGGGCGAGCGTCCGGTTCGAGTTGCCAGAGAGCAGCTTCATCCGGTCATCCTTTCGCCGTCATCACGCCGCCAATGACGACGGGTCTGTCTGGCGCGCTCTTTAGCAGCCGCCGGGTTCGTCGCAACCCGTCATCGCCGGTCGCCCGGCGCATGGCGCGCGCCGAATGCCGGTGCTAGAGAACGCCGTCTCGATGTCCGGAGGCCTCGCCCATGCGCGCGGTCCCGGCGGCGCGTGAAGAGGTTTCGACTTGCCGATCTCCCTGCGGTCTTCGTCCGTCCTGGCCCTTGCGGCCGTTGCGACCCTGACGGTCTCTGCCTGCGCCGGTCGCGGCGATCGTCCTCGCCTCGTCTACGAGGAGCGGCCGGTCGAACTGCTCTACAACACCGGCTACGAGCGCCTTCAGAACCGCCGCTGGGCGGACGCGGTCGACTACTTCCAGGAGGTCGAGCGTCAGCATCCGTATTCGGAGTGGTCGCGTCGCGCGATCCTGATGCAGATCTACGCCTACTATCAGAACGGCAACTACGAGGAATCGATCGCGGCCGCCGATCGCTTCATCCAGCTGTTCCCCGGCAGCCCGTCCGCCGCCTACGCCTTCTACATGCGCGCCACCTGCCACTTCGAGCAGATCGTGGACGTGGGCCGCGACCAGGGACGGGCGGAACAGGCGCTGGTCGCCTTGCGCGACGTCGCCCGCCGCTATCCGGGCTCGTCCTACGCCACCGACGCGACGGTCAAGATCGACCTCGTCAACGACCAGCTGGCCGGCAAGGAGATGGCCATCGGCCGCTACTACCAGCGCGCCAGCCAGCCGCTCGCCGCCATCGGCCGCTATCGCACCGTGGTCGAGAACGAGTCCTTCCAGCGCACCTCTCACACCCCCGAAGCCCTGTACCGCCTCGTCGAGGTCTATCTGGGGCTCGGCCTGAAGGACGAGGCGACCCGCAACGGGGCCGTCCTGGGTTACAACTATCCCGGCAGCGTCTGGTACGCCGAGGCCTACGCCCTTCTGAGCGAAGAAGGCGCCCGCCCCGAGACCGAGCCGACGGGGCGCCGCGAGAGCTGGCTGCAGCGGATCATCCCCGGCTGACCCATTCTGGTGGGCTGCCGCTCGACGCGCGGCGTCTCGCTGCTTGAGCGCGCCTTGCAGCCGATCATTTTTGTAGCTACATAAATGATCGAGTTCGACCCGGACAAGGACGCTGCGAACATCGCCAAACACGGCGTGTCGCTGAGCGTGGCGGAACAGTTGCAGCTGGATACGGCCGTGATCGTTCCCGATCTCAGGCGCGACTACGGTGAGGATCGCTGGACGGCCTATCAGCTTATCGACGACCGCGTCTTCGTTCTGGTTTTCACGACGCGGGCGAACGTCACGCGAGCCATCAGTTTGAGGAAGGCCAATGAGCGCGAGCAAAGGTTCTTCGAAAGCCATCGGCGTCGCGGAAGCGGCGCGTAAGTTCGCTCTGGATGACGATGACGCGCCCGAGTTGACCGAGGAACTCATGGCCCAGGCCCGGCTCGGGCATGAGGTGTTTCCCGAATACATCCTCGCCCAGTTTCCGCGTTCCCCCGGCCGCCCGCGCAAGCCATCGCCCAAGGTGCAGCTGACGCTGCGCCTCGATGCCGAGATCATCGATTTCTACAAGGCGGGCGGCCCTGGCTGGCAGTCGCGCATGAACGCGGCGCTGCGCAAGGGCGCGGGGTTCGTCGACTGACCGTTCCCGCCTCGTTCCGTTTCCCGGCTAGACTGCGCCACATGCCGAATCACGCCCCGGACCGAGCGCCGTCATGCTGACCCGCCTGTCGATCCGCGACGTCGTGCTGGTCGAGGCGCTCGACCTCGACGTCGAGCCGGGCCTGACGGTCCTCACCGGCGAAACCGGCGCCGGCAAGTCGATCATCCTCGATGCGCTCGGCCTCGCGCTCGGAGGGCGAGGGGAGGCGGCGCTGGTCCGCGCCGGCGCCAAGCAGGCCGTCGCCACCGCCGTCTTCGAGGCTCCCGACGACCCCGACCTGATCGCCCTGATCGAGGACAAGGGCTTCGACGCCCAGCCGGGCGAGGCGCTGATCCTGCGCCGCGTCCTCTCCGCCGACGGCCGCAGCCGGGCTTACGTCAACGACCAGCCCGCCGGGGTCGCTGCGCTGCGCGAGATCGGCGCCCGCCTCGTCGAGGTGCACGGCCAGCACGAGACGGTCGGCTTGCTGGACTGGAAGACCCACCGCGCCCTGCTCGACGCCTACGGCGGCCTGTCGCCCCAGCTGGGCGGCGTCGCCCGGGCGCACGACACGCTCAAGGCCGCCGAGGCGAAACTCGATGCGCTCAGGGCCCAGGCCGCCGACGCCGCCGCCCGCGCCGAGGAGATCACCCAGAACCTGTCGGAACTCGACGACCTCGACCCCCGCGAGGACGAGGAGACCGAACTCGCCGGCGAACGGGCCGTCCTCGGCGCCGCCGAAAAGGCCATGGCCGACCTCGCCGACGCCCGCGCCCAGCTGGGCGGCGACAAGCTCAGCCAGCGCCTCGCGTCGGCCCTTCGCGCCGTCGAGCACGCCCGCCAGCGCGCCACCCAGGCCGGCGTGGGCGACGACCATCCAGTCCAGATCCGCCTGCTCTCGGCCGCCGAGGCCATCGATCGCACCCTGGTCGAGGCCGCCGAGGCTATCGCCGAGGTCGACGCCGCAGCCAACGCCTTCGACTTCGAGCCCGGCCGTCTGGACAAGGCCGAGGAGCGGCTGTTCGCCCTGCGCGCCGCCGCCCGCAAGCTGAACACCACCGTCCACGCCCTCCCGGCGCTGCGTGTCGCCTTGCGAGAACAGCTCCGCCTGATCGAGGACGGCGCCGAGGCCCTGACCGTCGCGGGCCGCGAGGCCGCCGCCGCGCGTGAAGCCTATGACGTCACCGCAACCCTCCTGACCTCCGCCCGCGAAGCCGCCGCCGAGCGGCTGGAACGCGCCGTCGCCGAAGAATTGGGCCCCCTCAAGCTGGAACGCGCCCGCTTCCGCGTCGCCCTGGAACCCGTGGCCGAGGGACGGCGCGGCCCGCTCGGCGTGGAGACCGCCCGCTTCGAGATCGCCACGAACGCCGGCTCGCCGTTCGGCCCGCTCGACGCCATCGCGTCTGGCGGCGAACTGGCCCGCTTCGCCCTGGCCATGAAGGCCGCGCTCGCCGGCCGCGAGGACCAGCGCCAGCCGGTCATGATCTTCGACGAGGTCGACCAGGGCGTCGGCGGCGCCGTGGCCGAAGCCGTCGGCCAGCGCCTGAAACGCCTGTCGACGGGGGCTCAGGTCCTCGTCGTCACCCACAGCCCCCAGGTCGCGGCGCGCGGCCACGCCCACTGGAAGGTCCGCAAGGCCGACGCCCACGGCCAGACCACCACCACCGTCGACGCCCTCTCCGACGCCGAGCGCCACGAGGAGATCGCCCGCATGCTGTCCGGCGCCGTCATTACCGACGAGGCGAGGGGCGCCGCGCGCGCCCTGATCGGCTAGGGCTTCAGCGCGCGCAGACCGGCGACGGCCCGCCGTCGGTCGCCACCCAGCAGGCGCGGTCGCGCGAGTTGCGGATGTAGGCCCCGCCCACGGCCGTGCGGCGATCCGGGCCGAACACCTCGAACAGATAGCCCGTGCCGTCGTCGATGATCAGACGCACGGCCACGCCCGGCCCGTCCAGCTGGAAGCTGCCGTCGCCGAACAGCGGCGTGAAGGTGCAGCGCGTCTCCGCCATCTCTCCCACGCGGCAGCGGACCTCGCGCGACCGCCCCGACCGTTCGTCCGGGGCCACCGGCACGACGGTATAGCCCCGCTGCGGACCCGCGACGGGCTCTGCAGGCGCCGCGACGGCCTGAGCCGACAGGGCGAGCGATGCGGCTGCAGCGGCCAGAACGTACTTCATTGCGAACCCCCTCATAGGCGCGGCGCGACCCCGCAAATCGACGAGATTAGCCCAGCTTGGCCATGCGTCCAGACCCCGATGCTCGCGAAGCAGCCAGGTCGCAGGCTCGCGAAAAATCTCGCCAGGCTTCGTCATCCGAACCGGGGGTTCGGTCGTAAGGGGGCGTCGGGCTGGACCGACGATTGTATCGGAGTGACCCCATGCGCCTTCTTCTGCCGCTGAGCCTCGCCGTGCTTTCCGCTACCGCCGCCCCCGCCCTGGCCCAGACCGATCCCGGTCGCTGGAGCGGATCGATCTTCGCCGGAGCGGACTTCCCGCTGGACGGCGACGTCCACGGCGGCGCCACGTCCGATGTGCCCGATCTGGGCGGCCTGAACCCCGCGCTGGCGGGCGTGTCGGCCGAGCTCCGCATCGGCGCGCGCAGCTTCGACGACATCTACGGCGAGACCACCAGCCTGGGCGGCGAGCTCGCCTACGGCCTCGGACCCAACGCCGAGCTGTTCGGCAGCTTCCGCTATCAGCAGGCAGACGAAGGCCGCGTCCAGGTCGGCGGCGCCTTCGTGCCCGCCTTGAACACCGAACTGCCGGTGTTCGGAACCTTCGGCGAGCTGCAATCCTACGCGCTGGAGGCCGGCTACCGCCGCTACTTCGGCGAGGGCGGCTTCAAGCCCTACGTCGCGGGCCGTCTCGGCGTCGTCCGCACCGACGCCATCGACGCGACGTTCGAGATCCCGGACGCCGCCATCACCATCGCCGACGCGCCCTTCTACGACGACACCACCTCGGCCAGCATCGGTGTCGACGTCGGCGTGACCTTCGCCCTGGCCGAAAGCCTCAGCCTGCGGGCCGAGACGGGCCTGCGCTACGTCACCAGCCTGGACGGCGACGACACCGCGTTGTCGACGCTCGGCCTGTCGTCCATCAACGAGGAAGGCTCGCGGCTGGAAACGCCTGTCCGCGTGGCCCTCAGCCTCCGCTTCTGACACAAGGCATGGGCGCGTCCTCCGGGGCGCGCCCATCGCCCAAGGCCCTCTCCCCTCCAGGCTGTCTTGCCGCGCATGAAGGACGACATGGTCGACGACGAAGCCCTGCATCTCGCTCCGGCGGGCGCCGGCCACCCGCGCCTGACGATGGACGATCTGCGCTGGGCCGCCCCGGAAGGCCAGCGTCACGATCCGGCCCGGCTCAGCGCCCTTCTGCAGGGGATCGCCGCCGGCGACGGCGCGGCGCTGGAGCGGCTCTATCGTCTGACCTCCAACCGCCTGCTGGCCATCGCCCAGCACTTCCTCGGCGCGGGCGACGAGGCCGAGGACGTGATCCACGACGTCTTCGTCACCGTCTGGCGCAAGGCGTCGCTCTATGACGCCGGTCGCGCCCGGCCGATGGCCTGGCTGACCTCGATCACCCGCAATCGCTGCATCGACCGGCTCAGGTCGCGTCGCCGCCGGCCCCAGGCCGATCCCGAGCGGCTGGCCGCCATCCCCGACGACACCCCCGACGCCCACGCCCGCGTCGAACAGGAGGAGGGCGGTCGCCGCCTGCTCGCCTGCATGGACCGCCTGTCGTCGGACCAGCGGCACGCCGTGCGCCGCGCCTTCTACGGCGGCCAGACCTATGAGACCGTGGCGCGAGAGCTCGACGTGGCCCTTCCCACGCTCAAGAGCCGGATTCGCCGCGCCCTGATCCTGATGCGACAGTGCCTGCAATCATGACGACGCCGCCCGAACCGCCCCCATCCGCCATCGAGGCCCATCTCGGGCTGGAGGACGCCGTGCCCGACGATCAGGCGCGCTCGACGCCGGACCCCGAGACCCTGGCCTGGGCCGATCATCTGGCCCCGCTCTACGCCGTCCTGCCCCACACCACGCCGAGCGCGGGTCTGTGGGGGCGGATCGAGCGATCGACCGTCGTCCGGGCGCGTCGCTCCTTCTTCGCGAGGCCCGTCGTCTGGCAGGCGCTGGCGGCGGTGTTCGCCGCGGTGTCCGTCGGCCTGGCCCTGCAGCTGGCGGCGGTGCGCACGCCGGAGGCCGCGCCCCCGCCCGTAGCCGCGCCGGCGGTCGCGCCGCCTCCGGTCCTGACGGCAGCCATGACCGGGTCGGCCGCCCAACCCGGCCGTCTCGCCTTCGTCATGGCGACGTCCGACGAAGGCGCCGTGATCCAGAGCTCGCCGGGGACCGCACAGCCGGTCGAGGGCCGGTCCTACAATCTCTGGCTGGTCGGGCCGGAGTATCGCGTCTTCGTCGGCCGCCTCGACCCCACGGTCCAGCACTCCGTCCCGGTGCCCGTCGCCTCGCGCGACCTGGTCCACGAAGGCGCCCGCCTCGAAGTCAGCCTCGACCCGGGCGACACGCCCCCGTTCCAACCCGGCCTGATCGTGGCGTCGGGCCAGCTGTCCGCGGTGGCGGTGAGGAGCTGAAGCGGGGAGTTGACGACCGACATCGCCGCTGTGTGAAGGACCGCCCTCGACCCACTGCAGACGTTCGTAAGCGCCTGATAGCCTGGAGTACTGGGGGCATCGATGGCGCAGCGGTACCTGAAGATTTTGCTCTCGGCCGTTGTGGGGCCGCTCGCGGGACTGTGGTTCATCAATAATCTGCTCAACTGGCAAACGGCAGTTGGCGCTGTCGGCTATGCGCTAAGTCAGCAGAACCACTCCGGGTATCCGATCCAGCTTGTCCCCGCAGTGGATAGCGTCGTCGCTGCCAGCGCCGGCCTCATCTTGATCTGCACATCGGAGGCCGCCGCAGCTGGCTTGTGTCTGTTCGGAGCTTGGCGGTTATGGCTTCGAAGACATGCCGAGGAGGCCGTGTTCTCGGCCGCCAAGCAGACAGCCGTCACCGGGGTAGGGTTCGCCGTCCTGACGTGGTTCCTCGGGTTTCAAGTGATCGGAGGCGCCGGCCTCATGATGGGGCAGGCTGAAGGTATGGACGGCGCGATGCGCGGGGCTTTCACCTTCGGCGTTTATAGCTTTCTGACACTCATCTACCTTGGTCTTCCCGACAGCGTGGCGTGAATGCAGGATTCTGAGGCGGTGCGATCTGCGGCTCTCTTGGGCGGAGCGAGGACCTTTCGGCCGCAGAAGCAGATGACATTCGAAGGGGAGGTTGACGATGATGTTGGCGCGGCGTGGCCTGGTTGCAGGATTGCCGGCAGGGCTGATCGGCGCGCTCTCCTCAGGCATAGCTAACGGAAAGACCGGACAGCCCGATCCCGATCTTTATCGCGTCGCTGATCCCGCGACGATCATGGCTGCCGCACGCGCGATCATGCAGGAAGACTGGGTCGGTGTTCTGATCACAATCGACGAGGCTGGCATGCCGCGCGCTCGCCCCGTCGGCGTCAACGACCCGACGGCCGACGGGAGTTTGTGGATCTCGACCCGCCGGGGAAGTCGCAAGACGAGGCAGATCGCGACCAACCCCAGAGCGGCCCTTCACTTCGGCTTTGACGACCTCCAGAACGGTACCGCCGGAAGCTACTATGCGAGCTTCACCGGGATTGCGTCGGTCCACACGGACGCCGGGTCCATCGCGCTAAACGGTCCGGCGGAGGAACACCGCGCGCAGTGGCCCCTCTACCCCGACGACCTCGCCTTGATCCGCTTCCAGCCGCAGCAGCTCGAGGTCTTGGGCAAGGGCATCAGACCTGATTCGCAGTACCTGCAGCCGCAAGGTGTGGAGTTGCCACAGCCTTGATGAGGTCCGCTTCCCACCCCTGGCAACGATCGCAGGTCGGACTGCAGCCTGTCTGAGCGCACCGACTATCGCCTTGCGGCTGCGGCCGCCGCCACGGCGCCGACCACGACCGCGCAGCCGATGAGCTGCCACGACGTCAGCCGCTCGCCGAGAAACAACATCGCGCCCGAAGCGCCGAACACGGGCGTGAGCGCCAGGGCGAGACCGGCGGCCGAGAGCGACAAGGTCCGCAGACCATAGAGATAGAGCCAGAAGGCGAGCGCATACTGCACAAGGCCAGAAAAGACGGCGAGGAGCCAACCGTCGGGAGGGACGAGGGAGAGGGAGACCCTTTCCCATCCGGCAAGGGTCGCCACCGTCAGAAGGACCATTGCGAACGCCAGGCCGACGCTCTGCTGCAAGGCCGCCAAGGGCAGAGGTGCAATGGTTCTCGCCAATCGGCTGGACAGAACGACGTAACTGGCTGCGAACCCTGTCGCCAAGGCGATCAGGAGGTCGCCGTGAACGGAGTTTCGGGCGCCCGGCGGGTCGACGCCGCTCACCAAGAGCATGCCAGGGACTGCGGTCATCATGGCCAGGATCGCCGCCATGCCCGGTCTTGTTCCCAGGAACGCCCAGCCGAGCAGGACGATGAACAAGGGTTCCGTCGCGGCGATCACCGACGCGTGGGACGCGCCGGTGGCAAGGAGGCCCATCGTCCCGACGGCGTAAGCGAGGCCGGGCTCCAGCAAGCCGCTGAGCGCCGCTTGGCGGTTCGCGCGGCTCAAGGGCGCGCTTTGGCCGGTCGCGACGAGCGCCGTCCACAGAGCGGCAACGCTGGCGCCGAGTTGCACGACCAGGAGCGTGAAGGGCGGCAGGTAGTTCAGGGCTCCCTTGGACATGACGGTGGCCGACCCCCAGCAGGCGGCCGACCCCACCATGGCGGCGGAAGCCAGCACAACAGCGCCTCGATTGCCGGCGCTCAGACCCGGCGCTCCGGACGCGCGAAGTCCGTTCTGCGTGGTCTGCCCATCTGCAAGGGTGGGTTCATGCTCTGGGGCCGTAACGGGACGGCCTCGTCCATACGGCGACGAACCACGAGACGGTCAGGACTCCGTCGCCTGAAGCGCCTTGCGAAAGACGATCTTATCCTCGCCGGCCTGATAAAAGTCGCGAATGCGCGCCTCCTCGTCGTAGCCGAGGCCGCGATAGAACTGCCGCGTCTTCTCGAAGTCTGGGAGACCGGAGGTCTCTACCAGCACGATGCGCTCGCCGCGCTCGGCGAGCAGGTTTTCGAGGTGCGTCATCAACGCCCTCCCGCATCCCTGGCCGTGCCGGCTCGGGTGGACGGCGATCAGAAGCGCGTTCCAAGTGCCCTGGGTCAGACGCTCGGGCGCGCAGTAGAGTACGGCGTAAACCTCGCCGCCATCCTCCACCGTCAGCCAAATTTCCTCGGAGGTTTCGCCGGACAGAAAGCCTTCGATCATCCCTTCCAGCATTTCTCCGGGAAACAGGGCCACAGCGTCGATGACCGCGGTCAAGGCGCGAAGATCGGTGGCCGCGACGGGCCTGATGTTCCACTTGTCCATTTCGATATCCCAGCGTTGAGTTATGTGCATATTGCACGTAATTTAGGCCGGTCCAATGGGAAATGCCGACGGAGACGCCAATGAGCCGGGTGCGGACAGCCAACCTCCTGGGCGCCTTGTCGACCGCCGTGTCCGAGCGCCTGGTCGCATCGGTGCGAACCCACCCCAACCAGGGCGACGCTTCGGCTGCGGCGTTGCGCCTGCTGGCCACCTACGACGGCTGCTCGAACGCGATGCTGAGCCAGGCGCTCGAACTGTCTCATTCGGCCACGGTTCGGCTGGTCGACAAGCTCGAGAAAGCCGGGCTGGTGGTCAGCCGCCAAGGCGCCGACCGACGCTCAGTCGCGCTTGCCCTCACGCCGACGGGACGCGACCGGGCGCGATCCCTTCTCGAGGCGCGCTGCCGGACCCTGGAGGACGTGGTCGAAGTTCTTTCGCCCGAGCAGAGGGAGCAGCTGGATCAGATCGCCTCCACCATCCTGCATGAGATGACCACCTCGCCGACCAGGGCGGCCCATATCTGTCGGCTTTGCGACGAGATTGCCTGCCCGCCGGCTCGCTGCCCCGTTCACCGCCGGGCTCACGAGCTGTTGGACGCATGACCGGCGCACTTCGCATGCGCTGAACCGCGCATGAAAGGGGCGTCGATGTCTCTTGAAGCCGACATTCTATTTCCCGACGAGACCTAACGGTAAGGTCCGCTAGCCACCCTAAGCGGCTGTTTGGCGGTTCCGTTTTCGGGGTGAAGTCGCCAGGTCCCTATTTGCTGGCAGCTCTCGTGAGGCACTCAACACCGACGTTGATCGGCTCTAGCTCTGACCCGGAAAAATCCCGAAACCGCCATCCGCCCCCTCCGTCCCTGACGAGGACAGCCTGTGCTCTCGGAACACATCTGTTGAGAGGTTCGCCCATGTTCACATGGAAGCCGTTGACCGGTCGCACTTCCACTCCATCGTCGTATGCGAACGCGACGGCGGAACTCGGCCCTGACCAAAAGGCCGCTGCATCAAACAAGCTTTCGAACGCCTCCTCGCCGGATCGAGCGGCTTGATCAGGCAACATACTCGCCGGTCGATCCTCCCCGATGACGCACATCAGACTCCAGTTACCCGGCTCAATCGAGGTGAATGCTATAGGCTGGTCATCCGCCAACGCCGCTGAGAATGCCTTGTCGAAAGCATGATCCGCCGCTGACATTGGCGGGGGTGCGCTGCAGGCCGAGGCTCCTGCAACCGCGAAAAAAGGGCGAGGGGGATGGCTAGACCGCCTCGGCATACTTTCATGGCAGGCGCCTCTTCGGGCTGGCGTCTACCTGCTGCCGTAGCTCAGAACCCGTGACATTGGCATTCGACGATCCCCGCAAGTCACGCGCGCTTGTCGCCGTCAGACGCCGACCCCCAGGATCCAGCCTTCTTCGCTCTCGACCTGCGCCACCAGCGTCTCATCCGTCCCCTTCGGCGGCGCGAAGGCCTTTGACAGTTCGCCGCGTTCGTCCATCAGGGCGAAGGCTTCGGCGGTGGTGCGGACCTGGGCCTGGTCCTTGAACTCGCCCTCGGCGACGGTGGTCGGCCACATCGACGGCCAGACCTCGGCGAGCAGCACCGACAACGGTTCCACGTCGGCCGCGTCCAGCGCCCGCCAGCCCGTCCCGAACGGCCACACCGCCGCCGACGGCCCCAGATGCTCCAAGAGACGCCGCACCATCGGAATGCCGACCAGGGTCTGGCCGCCGACCGCGCCTGCGCCGTGCATCTGCCAGTTCGACTTGGGCTGCAGCTTGCCCTTCCTCACCGCCAGCTCGGTCGCGCGGAACTCGGGGATGTCGCCGGTCCCCTGAGGCGGCTTGGTCGCGGTCAGCCAGCGTTGCGTCTGCTTGGCCGGCGCGCCCCACATCGGCCAGGCGTCGTCGGTCATCAGCCGGTTCATCTTGGCCGCGACCTGATAGCGATTGTTGGTGTTGTCGGGCTTGTCGACGACGTTGGACGCCACGAACTTCCACACCGCCGACCAGGCCGGCGTCTCTTTCAGGCCCAGCCGCGCGGCCGTCCCGACCGGATAGCCGAACGAGAAGTCTAACCCCAGCAGCACCCGGTCGCCCCGCTTGGCGTGGTCTGCCAGGAGGGTCTTGATCATCGCCTCGCCCTCGGCGCGCGTCGCGACATTGTGGGTCTCGGTATAGAGGCGGAAGCGCACGTCGCGCTTGGCCACGCCGATCCAGACCGAGTTCTCGCCCAGCTTCTTGCCCTCGGCGGCGGTCCAGTCGGCGATGATATAGGCGTCGAACAGGCGGGCCACGGGGGGCTCCTCGGAGGGGTGAAAGCACAGGGGAAATCGGCGCGGACGTTTAGTCGTTCCGCCGCAGCGGCGAAAGCCCCGCCTACTTCAGCAACGCCTCCAGATGGCTCAGCCAGCGCCGCCCGAGCCTCAGCGCCTCCGACGGCGACCCGGCCTGCGCGGGCGCCAGCGCGTTCCACAGCGCCAGCTCGAACTCCGGCCAGCGCGCGTCGGCGAACAGCAGCCGCAGCGTCACCTGCTCGGCGTCGGGCGCCATGACGTCCAGCGCCTTCCGGGGCTCGCCGCGCCGGATGCGCGCCACGACATGACCGTCGACGATGATCTCGCCCCCCTCGATCTCGTCGAAGCCATAGACCAGCCCGTGAGCGCCCCGATCCCACAGCGTCGCAATCTGGCCCGTGTCGAAATCCAGCCCCGCCGCCTTGCCCTCGGCCGGCGCCATGGCCTCCACCTCCGGCGCCCGCCCCAGCGACTTGAGCAACGCCCGCCGCAGCCGCCGCTCCGGCTCCATCCACCAGTTCAGGGTCAGGGCCGCCGTCGTCAGGGCCGCGGCCGCCAGCGCCACCAGCAGGATGAGGCGCAGCGCGTCATCCATCCCGGGCCTCGCCCATCAGTCGGCCAGCTCGACCACCACCGGCACATGGTCCGACGGCTTGTCCATGTCGCGCGCGTCGCGGTGGGTCTCGACGCCCACAAACCGGTCCGCCGCCTGGGGCGACAGCAGGTGGAAGTCGATGCGGATGCCGTGGTCCCTCTGCCAGGCCCCGGCCTGATAGTCCCAGAAGGTATAGGTCCCCGGCGGCTGGTTCCCCAGCTCGCCCGCCTCATACAGCCCCAGCCCCTTCAGCGCCCGGAACGCCGCCCGGCTCTCGGGCTGGAACAGGGCGTCGTTCACCCAGGCCTGCGGGTTCTTGGCGTCCTCCGGCGTGGGGATGACGTTATAGTCCCCGCAGAGGGTGAAGGCCTCTTCCTGGGCCAGCAGGTCGCGCGCATGGGCGTTCAGCCGCGCCATCCAGCGCATCTTGTAGTCGAACTTCTCCGTGCCGATCGGATTGCCGTTGGGAAGATACAGACCCCCCACCCGCACCGGCCGGGGCGCCTCGATCACCGCCTCGATGTAGCGCGCCTGATCCTCGACGCCTTCGCCCATCTCGTCCGAGCCCGGCAGCCCCCGCCGCACATCCGACACCGGCAGCTTCGAGAGCAGCGCCACGCCGTTATACGACTTCTGCCCATAGACCTCGACGTTGTAGCCCAGGCTCTCGAAGGGCTCCCGGGGGAACTTCTCGTCGACGGTCTTGATCTCCTGGAAGCAGACGACGTCGGGCTGCGCCGCCTCCAGCCACGCCAGCACGGTCGGCAGACGGGCGTTGACCGAGTTCACGTTCCAGGTGGCGATGCGCATCGTCAGGAGCGTAAGCAGCGTCGGGGGCAGGGACAAGCAGCCGTCGTTCGCCGGGCTGGCGACATCCCCGGCGGCCTGCTAACCCGCGCGCCATGAGCATTCCCCGCATCGCCTGGGCCGCCTACGGCTTCGCCCTCGTCGTCGTCATCCTGGACCAGATCACCAAGGCCCTGATCCTCGGCTCGGTCGATGTGCCGGACGCCGCCATGATCCCGCCGGGCTACGTCTTCGCCGAGATCATCCCCGGCGTGCTGTCCTTCACCATGGTGCGCAACACCGGCGTCAGCTTCGGCCTGTTCGGGGGAGGGGAGGCGCGCTGGTTCCTCAGCGTCTTCTCCATCGTCGTGGCCGGGGCCCTGGCCTGGTGGGCGATGAAGGCGAACCGCCGTCTGCTGGTCACCGCCATCGGCCTCGTCATCGGCGGGGCGATCGGCAACGTCATCGACCGCATCCGCTTCGGCTACGTCGTCGACTTCATCGACTTCTCGGCGACGGGCCTGTTCCCCTGGGTCTTCAACGTCGCCGACAGCGCCATTACCGTGGGCGTCGCCCTGCTGATTCTCGACAGCGTGATCTCCGAGCGGAAACCCGCCGTTGGCGCGGCCCCCGAAAAGGCGTAATCACCCGCTTTCTCCTCTCGACCCATGCGCAAGATCGCGCCGGAGCCGAAACCGACCATGCGTTTGCTGACCGTTTCCCTCGTCGCCGTGTCCGCCCTGACCCTGACCGCCTGCGGCAGCCTGCGCCAGTCCGTCGGCCTGACCAAGGTCGTGCCCGACGAGTTCGTGACCGTCTCGACCGCGCCGCTGACCGTGCCTCCGGAATACGGCCTTCGTCCCCCGGCGCCCGGCCAGCCGCGTCCGCAGGAGCTCGCGCCCGAGAGCGCCGCGCGCCAGATCCTGCTGGGTCAGCGCCAGTCGATCACCCGCTCGCCGGGCGAGACCGCCCTGGTCACCGCCGCCGGCGCCGACCGCGCCGATCCCCTGGCCCGCTACGTCATCGACGACGAGTTCGGCGACCTGGCGCACAAGGAACAGAGCTTCGCCGACCGCATCCTGTTCTGGCGCCGCGACGACGCCTCCACCCAGGCTCCGACCCAGACCCAGACGGCCCAGGGCGCGGTGACCATCGACGCGGCGACCGAGGCCGAACGCCTGCGCGCCCTCACCGGCGGCCAGCGGTCGATCACCATCCAGCCGCGCCGCGAGGGCGGGTTCAAGCTGCCGGGGCTGTAGTCTCGGCAATCCTCCCCCGTTGGGGGAGGTGGCTCGAAGCGTAGCGTAGAGACGGAGGGGGCCATCCCCACGTTCGGTGTTGCGGCTAACCCCCTCCACCGCTTCGCGGTCCCCCTCCTCCTACTGGGGAGGATTCTTTTTGCCCAACATCTTTGAAAAGGCCGCAGGCCTGTCCGGCGTCGAGCAGCTGAAGCTCGCCTTCCAGGGCGAGGAGCTCGCCGCGCCCATCGCCCGCACGCTCGACTACCGCCTGACCGAGGTGGAGGAAGGCCGCGTCGTCTTCGAGGGCACTCCGACCCAGGCTGTCTACAACCCCATCGGCACGGTCCACGGCGGCTGGATGGCGACCTTGCTCGACTCGGCCTGCGCCTGCGCCGTCCATTCCATGCTGAAGCCCGGCCAGGTCTATACGACGCTGGAGATCAAGACCGTCTTCCACCGCGCCCTGACCGAAGGCGTGCCGGTCCGCTGCGTCGGCACGATCCTTCAGGTCGGCCGAAAGGCGGGCTTCTCGGAAGCCCGCCTGGAAGGCCTGGACGGCAAGCTCTACGCCACCGCCACCTCGACCTGCCTGGTGATGGAACGGCCGAGCTAGGCCGCGTCGACCAGGACGATCTCCGCGTCGTTGACGGCCGTGACCGTCAGTGCGTCCTCGCCGGTGATCGCCGCCCCGTCGCGCGCGTTCAGGCGCACGCCGTTGATCTCGACCACGCCCTTGGCCGGCACCAGATAGCCCCGCCGCGCCGCGCCCAGAGGATAGGTCGCGCTCTCGCCCGCCTTCAGGGTCGCGCCCACCACCCGCGCGTCCGTGCGGATCGGAAGCGCATCGGTGTCGTCCTCAAAGCCCGAGGCCAGGACCACGAACTGCCCGGCGCGCTCGCCCTTGGGGAAGGGCTTGGCGCCCCAGCTGGGCTTTTCGCCGCGCCGGGTGGGCTCGATCCAGATCTGGAAGATGCGCGTGGTCTCGGGCTCGATGTTGTACTCGGCGTGGCGGATGCCGGTGCCCGCGCTCATCACCTGGACGTCGCCGGCCTCGGTGCGGCCCTTGTTGCCCAGGCTGTCCTCGTGGGTGATGGCCCCGTCGCGGACATAGGTGATGATCTCCATGTCCGAGTGCGGATGGGGCGGAAAGCCCGAGTTCGACGCGATCTCGTCGTCGTTCCAGACGCGCAGATTGCCCCAGCTCATGCGGTTCGGATCGTAGTAGCTGGCGAAGGAGAAGTGGTGCTTGGCCTTGAGCCAGCCGTGGTCGGCGCCGCCCAGGCTGTCGAAGGGTCTGACTTCGATCATCGTGGTCTCTCCGGCGGCGGGCCGTCCCGCCGCGTATTGCTTGAACGGGAATATAGGGCGGCCGGAGAGAACCGCAACAGTGCTGGTGCCTATAGCGCCCTATCGACCGATGTCATACGTCCCGGTGATGTCGATCCGCACGGTCAGCTGGCCCGCTGCGACCGGCGTCGACGCATCGGCCATTTCCATCCGCGCCGTGGCGAAGACCGGCATGGGCGGCTGGGGCTGGTAGCCGCCGCCTTCGTTCAGCGACCGGATCGGCCCCAGTTCGACGCCCAGCGCTTGGGCGTAGAGCCGGGCCTTGTCCTGCAGCGCGCGGACGGCCAGGACCCGGGCCTGGTCCTCGGCGGCCTTGGGGTCGCGCAGGCCGAAGCCGATGCCGTCGATCTGGTTGACGCCCGCCGCGACCACGGCGTCGGCGACGCGGCCCGTGGCGTCGATGTCCATGACCTGCACCGTCACCCGGTTCGACGCCTGATAGCCGCGCAGGCGAGGCGGCTCGTTCTGCACATAGTCGTACTGCGCCGACAGGTTCAGGCCCGAGGTCTGGATGTCGCGTTCCTCGATGCCGGCGCGACGCAGGGCCGCGAAGACCTCGGTCATGCGGCGCGCGTTGTCGGCCATCGCGGCCTGGGCGGTCGGGGCCTCGGTCACCACGCCGAAGGTGATGGTGGCCATGTCCGGCGCGACCTTGACCTCGCCGTGGGCCGACAGATTGAGCGCGGGCTGGGCGGCCATGGCGTGGACCTGCATCGGAGCGGTCGGGGCGGACTGGGCGACGGCGGCCGGAGCGGACAGGCCGATCACGGCGGTGCCCAGCATCAGGGCGGGAAGGGATTTCATAGGGGGACACAGCCTTTCGGAGACGGGATTGCGCGGACGGCCGAGTTCTCCGCCTCGACCGTGACGCGAACTTGACGGTGAACGCCTGAACGCCCGCACGGCTCCGCTTGCAGGCGCCGTTCATCGGCGTGAATTCGCCGAAAGGATGGCCGCTTTCGTCCGCGCCCTGCGCCTGCTAGGCGAAGGCCCTGCCATCGGGGGCCCGTAGCTCAATGGTTAGAGCCGACCGCTCATAACGGTCTGGTTGCAGGTTCGAGTCCTGCCGGGCCTACCATCCCGCGCATGACAAAGGCCCCGACCGTCGCCGGTCGGAGCCATTCTCTTCATCGATGTCGTCGGATCAGAAAGCGAAGCCCAGGGTCAGGCGCACCGAGTGAACGTCGAAGTCAGAGGCGCCACGGCGCTGGTCGGTGCCGTTGGCGTTGGCTTGACGGAACGGACTCGTGGCCGGACCGCCGGCGATGCGGACGGTGAAGTCCGAGTCGTCCTCGATGCTGGTGTAGAGGTACTCGACACCCAGACGCACGCGCTCCGCGACGTGGGTTTCCACCCCGCCGCCGACCTGAAAGCCAAAGTTCTCGCTGTCCTCGCTGGTCGGACTGAAGGTGTTGACCGTGTTGCTGGTGACGTATTCATTGTCGAAGGTGCCGTAGGCGACCCCGGCCGTGACGTAGGGCAGGAAGCGGCCGTAAGGCATACCGACGCGACCGCGCACAGCCTTGATCGAGGTCAGGGTGCGCTCGAACGAATACTGGGCCGGGGTGATGCTGAAGGCCGTCACCGAGTCCGATGTGTCGGAGACCGTGAACTCCCCCACGATGCCGAAAACCATCGAGCCCCTCTGCCAGTCATAGCCGGCGCGGAAGCCCAGTTCGCCCTGGGGATCGTCGTCGTCGGAGCAGCCAGCGGCGGCGTTGTTGCTGTTCGGCGAACCGCTGCAGAAACCGGGGCTGAAGGCGTTGGCGGACGGCGGCGTCGCCGTCGGCGCGGTGTTCACCGTGTCGTTGAAGTTGCCGTCCAGATTGGTGTCGAACGGCGTGGTTTCGTTGTCGTCATCGGCGACGAAGCCGTATCCGCCGGCGACGCCGATGTATCCGCCCTGCCAGTCCTGCGCGGCGGCGGGCATGGCGACGAGGGCGAGAACGGCCGCGCTCACGGCGGCGAAGGTCCTGTTCATTCTATTTTTTCCCTACCAATGGCCGGCTGAGGTCCGACCCGGCAGATACGCGTCAGCATCGCTTTGGACGCAGGCTGGACGCGGTTCTGCCACGCTCGAGGCCAGAGTGTGACTTAACGGTTACGCCACCGCTGTTCACCCTGATAGCGGCCGTCGTCGATGTAGCGCCCCTGGCTGTCGTACCAGCCATAGCCCTGCTGGAAGCGGCCATAGTTGTCCGGCGTGTAGAAATAGTCGTCGTAGGGGTCGCCGTAGGCGCCGTCCATCTCGTCCCACCAGTCGCGCGGATAGGGGGAGTATTCGCAGACCCAGCCCTGGTCGGGACGCTGGGTCCACTGGGGCTCGTAGCGGTCGCGGTAGCGGGGACGATAGGACGGGCGGCACAAGGGGCCGTCGGACCAGACGCGATTGCCCGAGGCGTCGATCTGGGCGCGGTACTCGCGGTAGAAGACGTCGAGCACGCCGACGAAGCTGTTGTTGCGCACCACCGCGCGGCCGGAAACGGCCGCCAGGCCGATGGTGCGGGCCCGGACGCGGCTGTCCAGCAGCGTCAGTTCGCCGTTGTAGAGCACCAGCCCCTTGTCGGAGCGGCAGATGCGCGAGCCCTCGATCGAGACCGAGGCCCCCTCGACCGCCACGCCCTCGGAATAGCCGCAGATGCGGCTGTTCGTGACCTCGACCCGCCCGTAGTCGCGGCGCGACCGGACCAGCAGGCCGATGGCGCGCGGCCCGAAATTGTTCGGCGTTTCGACGCCCGACAGGGTCACGGAATCGATCCGCGACGGCTCGCCCGCGCCGGGGGTGATGTCGATGCCGGACTGGGCCCCGGTCACCACCGTCTCCCAGGCATTCAGGGTCGCGCCGTCCATGACGATGGCCGGGGCGACGGTCTGGGCGTCGATGACGACGTCGCGCAGGTCGACCGTGCCGCCGTCGGCGTAGATGGCGGCCTCGTCGCCGACGTGGCGGAAGCCGACCCGGCTCATGACGATGTCGGAGCCGTAGCCGACCACGCAGGCCGCGTCCCCGCCGTTGGGCGAGGCGAGCACGATGTCGCGCAGTTCCAGCCGCACGCCTTGCGCCACGGTGATGCAGGGCACGCCGTCGGGGGCCTGGAGCGTCGGCGTCGGATTCTGGTTCCAGCGGCGCGGGTCGAAGCCGCCCTCGCCGATGATGGTCATGGGCTTGTCGACGTTGAGCCAGCCGACGCACGGCCCGCTGCGCGCCCGGATCACCAGCGTCCCGCCCGGCCGCACGCGATGCACCGCCGCCTCGACCGCGCCCGTGCCGGGATTGCCGCCGCAGTCGACCAGCACGATCTCCTCGGTCCCGGGACCATAGGGCGGCCGATAGTCGGGCCGATAGTTCGGGCGGTGCGCGCCATAGCTCCAGCGGCGATGCTGGCGCGGGCGGCTCTGGCGCGTGGGCGGATCCAGCAGCAGGCCGAAGTTGGGCCGCGTCTGGCTCTCGACCCGGGCGGCGGTCTGGGCCTGGGCCTCGGGCGCGGCGACCAGCAATCCTGCGACAAGACCGAAGGCGGAGGCGGCGAGTGCGAAGGTCTTCATCGGATCAGCCCCTCCTTAGCGGCGCTGCGAACGGGAAACCTGGGCGAGGACCGCCTGCAGGCGCGACGCCGAGGGGCCGAAGCCCGCCAGAGCCGAATCGATGCGGAGCGCCACGGCCTGGGCCTTGTCCTGGTCCGCGACCCCCGCGACGCCGAGCGCGAAATAGGTCGACATGGCGAACTTGGCCTCGGGCGAACCCTGCCGGTCGGCCTGGGAATACCAGTGGAAGGCCCGCGCATAGTCGGCCGGGACGCCGATGCCCTCGGAATACATGACCGCCAGCACCAGCTGGGCCTCCGACGACCCGTTGACCGCCGCCAGCTGGATGGCGCGAACCATCTCGATATAGCTGAGGCGCGACTCCATGGTGTGCCCGAGCATGGCCTCCAGCGTCTGGATCTGGCGGGCCGACAGGGCGTTCGGCCGCTCCGCCACCGTCTCGGTGACGCCCAGGTAGCGCAGCGCCCGGCCGACGTGGACGAAGGGCAGCTCGGTCATGCGGCCCAGCGCATACTCGTAGGCGTCGCCGCGCGGCCGGCTTTCGTCCGAGAAGGGCACGCCCGAGGCCGGGGCCTCGTTGGGATAGAACTCGTAGGGCGGCACCCACTGGCGCGCCTTGGCCTCGACGAAGGCGCCGTAGCGGGACCGGGCGGGCGTGGACCGCTCGAAGTCCTTCAGCAGAACATAGGCCCCGACGTCGCCGGTCTGCACCGCCAGATAGTTGTAGAGGTAGGCGTCCACGTCGTTACGGGGGAACAGGTTCACCGCCGAATAATAGCCGCCGCGCCGCCGCTCGCCCTGACCGCCGCCGCCGTCGCTTGTCCGCCCCCAGGCCTCGCGCGCCTCGCGATTGTCCGACGGCTCTCCGAACGGGCCATAAAGGGCGTCGTGCAGCCGGGCCAGGGTGCGGAACCCCTCCGCGTCCTGGGTCGACAGGACGTAGATCATCCGATTGCGGACCTCGGCCTGCTCCTCCATCGTCATGCGCGACAGCTGGGCGTCGAGCCTGCGATAGGCGACGTGGCGCTCCCAGGCCCGACAGTCGTCGTACCGCGACACCGGCCGCCAGCCGCCGAACCCGCCCCGGTCCACGCGGTTGATGGGGGCGAAGCCCTCGTCGTTGGCCAGCGCCAGTCCGGTCCAGACCGCGCTCTCGATCGGATCCTCGATGTTTTTGTCGGTGGCTCTCAGCGCCGCATAACGCGCCCCGAGCTCCAGCTGGGCGAAGAAGTCGCCCCGGAACGCCGCCCGGCGCAGCAGCCGCAGCCCCGCTTCCTGGGCGTTGAACTCGGCCCCGGTGACCGAGGGCGGGCGGGGACAGGCGTTGGCGGCGGCCGCCGCGTCGCCGCGCCGCCAGAAGGCCAGGTTCGGATCGCTGCAGCTGGCGACCGAGCCCGCCAGCATGGCGATGACGGCGATCGCGCCCACGGCGGCGGCCGGCCCGCGCCAGCGGCGGCGGGAACGCTCGTCAGTCGTGGCCTCGCCGTCGCGCATCCTGCACCCTCGCTCCCCGACGGCCGTCGGCCGATCCTGGCGTTAACCATTTCCCAAACCCGCGTTCGGGTCCAGTGAACTTCCGATCATGGTTAACGCCGTTCCACGACAAAGCGTTGCCGGACAATGGCGCCAATCGGGCGTGGCCAAGCTTCGTCCACAGAATTCAGCGGTTTACGCCTGCAGGGCGAATGGCGGGCTGGCTTTCGGGCGCGGCGGCGCCTATGTCGCGCGTCCGCTTTCGCCTGAGCCGTGACCTTCATGTCCTACGTCGCCCGCACCGACCGCTCCGCCGACAAGGCCGCCCGCTACGCCGAGATGGAGGCGGAGATCCTGGCCGTGCTGGACGGCGAACCGGACCGCGTGGCGCGCATGGCGACGGTGTCGTCGATGCTGGCCGACGCCTTCGAGGACTATTTCTGGACCGGCTTCTACGTCGTCGATCCGGCCAGAGAGCGCGAACTGGTCGTCGGTCCCTATCAGGGCACCCTGGGCTGCCTGCGAATCGCCTTCGGGCGCGGCGTGTGCGGAACGGCGGCGGAGACCGGCCGGACCCAGATCGTCGAGGACGTCCACGCCTTCCCCGGCCACATCGCCTGCGACGGCCGCTCCGAGAGCGAGATCGTCGTGCCCGTCTTCGACGGCGAGGGCCGGCTGATCGCCGTTTTCGACGTGGATGCGACGCGGAAGGCCGCCTTCGACGCCGTCGACGCCGAGGCGTTGGAACGGCTGCTCGGCAAGGTCTTCGCCGGCTGAGCCCTAGCCGAACACCGGCGCGCGCTTCTGGGTGAAGGCCATGAAGGCCTCCATGGCTTCCGGGCTCGACATCTGGGAGCCGAAGGCCTGGCCCTCCTCCTGCATCAGGGCCCACAGGCGTTCGGAGTCACGCATCAGCCGCTTGGTTTTCTTGATCGAGTTGGGGGCGCGCCCCGCCACCTTGGCCGCTAGCTCGGCCGCGACGGCATCGACCTGATCGGCCGGGACCGCGCGGTTGGCCAACCCCCAGGCGTGGGCGGTGCGCCCGTCGATGGGCTCGCCCAGCGCGAAGATTTCGAACGCCCTCTGATGCCCGACCACCATGGGCAGCAGGAGCGACGACGCGGCCTCGGGCGCCAAGGCCAGGTTCACGAAGGGCGCCGACAGCAGGGCGTCCTCGGCCACCACGACCATGTCGCAGTGGAGCAGCAGCGTCAGGCCGATGCCCACCGCCCGGCCGCGCACGGCCGCGACGGCCGGCTTATCCAGATGGGCGAGCGCCTTCAGAAAATGAAACACCGGCGCGTCGGTCACCTGACCGCCGCCCGACTGGCCGATGGCGATGAAGTCGGCGATGTCGTTGCCGGCGGAGAAGCTGTCGCCCTCGGCCCGGAACAGCAGCATCCGCACCGCGTCGTCGGTCCGCGCCCGCTCGGTCGCCGCCGCCAGCGCCGCGTACATGGCCTGGGTGATGGCGTTCTTCTTCTCGGGCCTGTTCAGGGTGACGGTCAGGACGCCGCCGTTCAGCTCGGTCAGGACGGGCTCGCTCATGCCTCGATCTCCTTGGGGGTGAGGGTCCACCAGTCGACGCCCTCGGCGTCGGGGGTTCGTTGGGCGCGGCCGCGCCGCTCCAGATAGTGCAGGTGCGCGATCGCCTCGCCCGTGGCCATGCCGAACAGGCCGTCGCCGACGGGCCGCGCGAATAGGGCGGGGAAGACGTCGACCGCCCGGCTGGGCGTCCGCAGCGTCCGCTCCAGGCGCTTCAACGCCACCTCATGCCCGCGCCGCAGCGCCTGGACGCGGGGCAGGACGCCGGTGAAGGGCTCCCCATGCCCCGGCAGGCAGAAGGTGTCGGCCGGCAGCGTCTGTTCCATCTTGTCCAGCGAGCGCATCCAGTCGCCCAGCGGATCGGCCATCGGCTCCGTCGGCCAGACCGAGACGTTGGACGAGATCTTCGGCAGCAGCTGGTCGCCGGAGATCAGCACCCCGTCCGACTTGCGCCACAGGCAGGCGTGCTCGGGGCTGTGGCCGTCGCCGATCAGGATGGTCCAGTCGTCCCCCCCGATGGTCAGCACATCGCCCGCGCTCAGTCGGGTGTAGCTCGGGGGCAGGGGAGCGACCCCCTTGGCGAACAGTCCGTAGGAGCCGCGCCATTTCTCGATCCGGGTGTCCTCCCAGCCCGCCGCGCGGAAGAAGCGCGCGCCGCTCTCGGGCGCCGGGCCGACATCGGCGATCAGCATGCGGGCGGTGACGTATTCCAGCCGCGTCATCAGGAAGGGCGCGTCGAACCGCTCCGCCAGCCAGCCGGCCAGGCCGATGTGGTCCGGATGCATGTGGGTGCCGATCACTCGCGTCACCGGCCGTCCGCCCAGCGGCCCCGCCAGAGCCGCCTCCCACGCCGCGATCGTGTCCGGCGTCCTCAGGCCCGTGTCCACGACGGCCCAGCCTTCGCCGTCCTCGATGGCGTAGACATTGACGTGGTTCAGCGCCATCGGCAGCGGCATGCGGAGCCACAGCACCCCCGGCGCGGCTTTGATCGCCTCTCCCGGCTCCGGGATGGCGCCCAGCGGATAGGTCAGCCCCCGTGCGGCGACCGGCTCGACGGGGATGTCCAGCGTCGGGTCGTCCAGGATGATGCCGCCGTCCGCCAAGTCCGTCTCCAATCGCAACGGGCTGACCCTAGCGGGCGTTCACCGGCGCGTCCAGTTTCCGCCGCGTCATGGTCTTGACCTCGTCCCGAGCGGTCGCCAAGGCTGACGACGAACGTCAAAGCGCCAGGAGTGCCCGTGTCCAGAACCGCCATCGTCGCCGTATCCTCGGCCGTTCTCGCCCTCAGCCCGCTGTGGGGCGGCGCGGCTGTCGCCTTCAGCGTCAACGCCGAGGCCGAGGCCGGTCAGACCCGCACCCAGCGCGCCCTCGCCCGCAACGCTCAGGACGACGACCAAGACGCCGAGGAGGGCGAGCAGACCCCGCAGACCGGCGCCAATCGCCGCAACCGCAACAGCCAGCCGGATCCGACGCCGGAGCAGATCGTGGCCGCCGCCCAGGCCATGGCGGCCACGGCTGGCGTGACCTGTCAGGTCAGCGAGGCCCTGCTGCGCGGTCAGACTCCGGATGGCGCCACCACCTACGAGGCCGCCTGCGCCACTGGCCCCGGCTACATCCTGATCGGATCGACCCCGCCCCAGGCGGTCGATTGCGTGCTTCTGTCCGGACAGGCGGACATCGAGCGGAGCCGCGACCCCGCCGCCGACGTCGGCACCCAATGCCAGATCGCCCAGAACCTGGACACCGTGCGCGTCATCAGCGTCTACGCCGCCGAGGCCGGCCTGACCTGCACGGTCGATCAGGCCGCTTCGATCGGCAAGTCGCGCGAGGACAATCTGATCTATGAGGCCGGCTGCAACGGGGCCGACGGCGCCTGGCTGGAGCGTCTGCCGACGGGGTGGAAGGTGACCGAATGCGTCCAGGTCGTCAGCCAGAACGGGACCTGCCGCTTCTCCACCGCCGAGGAGCAGGCCGCCACGCTGAAGGCCCGCTTCGCCTCGAACCCCGAGGCCGCCGCCTGCGACGTGACCCAGGCCCGCTACATGGGCGCCAACGCCAACGGCAGCTTCTTCGAGGCCAAGTGCGCGGCCGGCAACGGGATCATCGCCCGCTTCAACACCGCGTTCGCCGTCCAGCAGGTCTACCCCTGCGAGACCGCCCACCGCATCGGCGGCGGCTGCACGATGACGGTGGTTCCGCCCGCTCCGGAAACGCCGGCGGCTCCGCAGTAGGTCGGGCCTCAGACTCTCCCTCCCCCTTGTGGGGAGGGGGGTCGCGCAGCGACCGGGTGGGGGCGGCCCTGGCCTCTCACCGTGCACCCCGGCGAAGGCCGGGGTCCAGAGACGGATCCGGTGATCCGGACAGACCGCACCGTGCACCGCTCGACGCAGTGGAGTCTGTGATCTGGACCCCGGCCTTCGCCGGGGTGCTCGGGGGTTGGTGGACTGCTGTTTTTCTCAATCATCCAACGACGCTCGGAATCCGCGAGGAAAAACAACGCCCATCCAGTTTGAGAGCGTCTGAACGCGCCCGCATATCGGGGTGTGTTACCCTCCCCCTCGGTTCCGTCGCTTGGGAAGGGCGCAAGGCCTTGCGAGCTTGCTGCGGCGGGAGCGGTTGGAGCGGGAGCTCCCGAGGTCCAGCGACCGGAGATCGTCCCAAGGGGGCGTCCATCCGGCGTCCGGGCCAAGGGGGTGGTTCGCGTGTTCTTCGGAACGCGCGGCGATAAGGTCATGGGCAGAAGACCCATGGCGTTCAGGGGATCGGCTTTCGCAAGCACGCCGACCTTCCCGCCGGAGGCGTCAGTAGCGGCGAGGCTCTAACAGAGCCGTTGGTCCCCGGTCAGTCGCGTCCGAACGACGCGGGGCCGTCCGCTTCCGGTCAGACCAGCCGCGCGGAGCAGTCGTCTTTCGCCGAAACACAAACCCATACGGTCTCCGGGCGAAGGCCCGGCTGCTCCGCCCGCCCTTCCCACCCGTTCACAGCGGAAGAGCGTCGATGCATGTCCGGCATTCTCCCTCCCCGGAACGGGGAGGGCAGATCGCGAAGCGATCGGGTGAGGGCGGCCCGGCAATACAGATGCGATGCCGCCGCTCGACCCCCCGGCCGCCCCCACCCGGTCTTCGCTCCGCTTCGACCCCCCTCCCCGTGCCGGGGAGGGAGAGGGACCTCTCCGGTCTTTGACAATCAGCCCCTCTGCGCGTCCCACCAGCGAACGGCGTCCGCGTCCCGCGCCGACAGATCCGGATACTCCGCGTCCGACCCCACGTCCGGCACCCGCCGCCATGATCGGGCGCACTTGGGGTGGCTCGCTAGCGAAACCGTAGCTGCGATATCGAACAGATGATTCGGCACTCGATAAGCGGACGCCGGACCGGAGAAGTCCACAAACTCGGCAGTGCTGGTGCGAAACACCTCTGCGGCGTCGATGCCCTCGAAAGCCTGCAAGATAGGATCGATAAGGTTGCCGCGTGGCAGATAGACGACTACGTGCGCGTCGAGTGCTCCGCCAATGACCTTATCTCGGCGCGCACTCTCCAGAGCACCCGTCACGATCCCGGTGACTTCGCCGATTTGGCGCCATCTGATCGCCTCCGCCGCATTCTCCCACTCCCCCGGCGTCTCCGGGATCACCCGGGCGCAGTTCGTGCCCTTGTCCGGATACCGCGTCGTCCACGCCTCCTCCATGGTGAACGGCGTCAGCGGCGCCAGCCACGCGGTCAGCCTCAGGAAGACCTCCTGCATCACCGTCCGCGCCGCGCGCCGCCGGATCGCGTCGGGCCGGTCGCAGTACAGGCTGTCCTTGCGGATATCGAAGTACAGCGCCGACAGATCGCCCGCGCAGAACTCCAGCACCGGCCGCACCACGTCCTGGAAGCGATAGGTCTCGTAGGCCGCGCGCACGTCGCGATCCAGCTCCCACAGCCGGTGCAGGATGAACCGCTCCAGCGGCGGCATCTGGTCGTATCCGACCCGCTCCGCCTCGTCGAAATCCGACAACGCGCCCAGCAGATACCGCACGGTGTTGCGCAGCTTGCGGTACGCATCCACCGTCGTCTGCAGAATCTGCTTTCCGATCCTCTGGTCCTCGGCGTAGTCCACCAGGGCGACCCACAGGCGCAGGATGTCGGCCCCGCTCTCCTTGATTACCGTGGCCGGATCGACGGTGTTGCCCTTGGACTTGGACATCTTCTCGCCGTTCTCGTCCTGGGTGAACCCGTGGGTCAGGACGGCGCGATAGGGGGCCCGGCCCCGCGTCCCCGAGCCTTCCAGCAGGTTCGACTGGAACCAGCCGCGATGCTGGTCCGAGCCTTCCAGATACAGGTCCGCCGGCCAGTGCGACGGCCGGTCGCCGACGTAGCCTTTCGCCGGATCGCGCGGCTCCAGCGCGAACGCATGGGTGCAGCCCGAGTCAAACCAGACATCCAGGATGTCCTCGACCTTCTCGTAGCGCGCCGGATCGTGCGCCCCCAGGAACTCGGCGTCCGGCGTCTCGAACCAGGCGTCGGCCCCGCCCTTTTCGATGGCGGCGACGATGCGGGCGTCGACCTCCGGATCATGCAGCGGCTGGCCCGTGTGCCTGTCCACGAACATGGCCAGCGGCGTGCCCCAGGCCCTCTGGCGGCTGACCAGCCAGTCGGGCCGCCCCTCGACCATCGAGCGGATGCGGTTCTTGCCCACCGCCGGATGAAACGCCGTCTGGTCGATCGACGTCAGCGCCACCTCGCGCAGCGTCTCGCCCGTGCCGTGGTCCAGCGCCTGGTCCATGCGGATGAACCACTGCGGCGTATTGCGGAAGATCACTGGCGCCCGCGAGCGCCAGCTCATCGGATAGGAATGCTCCAGCCGCCCCCGCGCCAGCAGCGTCCCGGCCTCGATCAGCTTCTCGGTCACCGCAGCGTTGGCCGGGCCGAACTTGCCCAGCTTCTTGCCCTCGGTCTCCAGGATCTTCAGCCCCGCGAACAACGGCACGCCGGGATAGTAGGCCCCGTCTGGATCGACGGTGTCGGGCACCTCGTGATGCCCGTGCGCGCGCCAGACCTCATAGTCGTCCGCGCCATGCCCCGGCGCCGTGTGGACGAAGCCCGTGCCCGCATCGTCGGTGACGTGATCCCCGTCCAGCAGCGGCACGTTGAACCGGTACCCGTCGTCCAGCTCCGCCAGCGGATGGGCGCACACCAGACCCGCCGGATCGATGTCGTCGACGCGGGTGAAGGTCGCCACCTTGGCCGCCTTCATCACCTCCTCGGCCAGCTTGTCGGCCAGGATCAGCCGGTCGCCCGCCTTGGCCCAGGGCTGGAACTCCAGGCCCTGCTCGATCGACTGCACCTCGTACAGGCCATAGGCGATCTCGGGCCCGAAGCTGATCGCCCGGTTGGCCGGGATGGTCCAGGGCGTGGTCGTCCAGATCACCACGCTGGGCGTCGACTGACGGAACGCCAGCAGGTCGTCGGGATGATCGTCCGTCGCCGCGATGACCGGAAACTTGACCCAGATCGTGGGCGAGACGTGGTCGTGATACTCGATCTCGGCGTCGGCCAGCGCCGTCCGTTCGACCGGCGACCACATCACCGGCTTGGACCCGCGATACAGCTGGCCCGAGTTCTTGAACTTGTGGAACTCCTTCACGATGGCCGCTTCAGTGCCGAAATCCATCGTGGCGTAGCGGTTCTCGAAATCGCCGGTGACGCCCAGCCGCTTGAACTGCTCGGCCTGCACCCCGATCCAGCCCGCCGCATACTCCCGGCAGGCGGTCCTGAACTCCGCCTTGGAGACCTCGTCCTTCCTGCGCCCCTTGGCGCGGAACTGCTCCTCGATCTTCCACTCGATCGGCAGGCCGTGGCAGTCCCAGCCCGGCACGTAGTCGACGTCGTAGCCGAGCAGGAACCGGCTCCTGACCACGAAGTCCTTCAGCGTCTTGTTCAGCGCATGACCGATGTGGATGTCGCCGTTCGCATAAGGCGGTCCGTCGTGCAGCACATAGAGCGGCGCCTTCTGCTTCTGCCGCTCGGCCCGCAGCCGGCCATACAGATCGCCCCACTGCTCGAGGATCGTCGGCTCCTTCTGCGGCAGGCCTCCGCGCATGGGGAACGGCGTCTCGGGCAGGAAGACGGTCTCGCGGTAGTCGCGGCCTGCGGATGCGGAATCGGTCGGGGCGTCGGACATGGTCGTCTCGGAAAAGCGTCAGGGGCAGCGGCGTGGCGAAGGACCCGGTCGGCGCGGGGGCTGTTCGCCCCGACTTACGCCGCCGGGCCGGTAATCCGGATCGAGAGGATCGTGCGCCCTTGCATGGCGGCGGTCTATCAGGGCCAGGGGGCTGGGAAAAGCGGCGCGTTCGGCTATCGTCGCCTGCGACCGGCGTTCGACGAGGCACGCCGAAGAGGGGAGACCATCCATGCGCATCCTGATCTCGCTGGCCGCCGTGGCCGCCGTCGCGGCCTGCTCGCCCGCCGGGGAGGCCGAAGCCCCTGCCGCGACCGAGGCCGCCGCGCCCGCCGCCGATCCGCAAAGCCGCGACGCGGTCTACGCCGCCCAGGCCGAAAGCCCCGAAGCCTTCGTCCGCGCCATCTACGCCCGCTACACCTCAGGCGGCCCGACCGGCGAGCCGCCCGCGCCGGGCCAGGACCCCTTGTTCTCGCGCACCATGAACGCCCTGATCGGCACCGACGTCCGCGCCGCCAACGGCGAGGTCCCCACCCTCAACTACGACCCCTTCTGCGGCTGCCAGGACCAGGGCGAGTTCGTTGTCACCGCCCTCGCCGTCGCCCAGGCCGATCCGAACACGGCCGAAGCCAACGTCAGCTTCACCAACGCCGGCGACGCCAAGTCGATGAAGCTCGAACTGGTCCGCGAAGGCCCCAACTGGAAGGTCGAGGACATCGTCGACGGCACGACCTCGCTGCACGACACCCTGATGGCGGTGGCCGAACGGGCGGGGTGAGGCGAAGATCGCTTGTGACTCCTACGGGATGCGCCATATTCCAATCCAAGGAGCCGCGATGACCGACGTCACGATCTTGAAAGGCCGCAGCCGCGCCGGGCGCAAACCCGAGGGCGTCACGATCCGCCGTGTCACTGACGCGAACGGCGAGAAGGTGACGGTGCGAGCCGTGGACGCTCACAGCGCGACCTTCGGCGAGGATTTCCTCTACGTCTTCACCAAGAACGTCGAGGCGGCGCGCAAGGAGAACAAGCGCCTGTTCGGCTCGGCCGATGGCGTCAAACTCGACCGGTAAGCCCCCGGCGCTCTGGATCATCGCCGGGCCGAACGGGTCCGGCAAAAGCAGCGCATACGGGACCGCCGCGGTCGATGAGCCCGTCGGCGCCGTCTGGATCATCAACCCTGATCTTCTGGCCAAGCGCATTGGCGAGCAGGAAGGCCTCGACGGCTGGCCCGCCAATCTTGAGGCCGTGAACCGTATCGAGGCTTGGCTCTATGCGTCCATCGAAGCTCATCAGACGGTTGGCGTCGAAACCGTTCTCTCGACCGACAAATATCGTCGGCTCGTCGAGCGAGCGCGCCAGCGCGGATTCAGAATCAATCTGCTCTACGTCTATCTGGAGACGGCCGACCTCAACATCGAGCGAGTGCGCACCCGGGTCCGCAAGGGCGGTCACGCCGTCGCCGAGGACAAGATCGTCGAGCGCCGCGCTCGTTCGCTGCAGCAGCTGCCCTGGTTCATCTCCGCGGCCGATCGCGTGGAAATCTATGACAACTCCGGGGCCACGCCTCGCCTGGTGTTGTCGAAAGTCGGCGATGAGCTTCGCATCTACGACCGCATGATCCCCGAGGTGATCGACGCGGTCGACGCCCATATGCCGGGCTTCAGGACGATCTATGACGAGGCGTTCTGAGCGAGCGCCACCCGCGCCGCCTGGGCGTCCGCCTCGATCTGGACCTTCAGCGCGTCCAGCCCGTCGAAGCTCATTTCGCCGCGCAGCCTTTCGATCAGCTGGGTCTCCACGACCTGGCCGTAGAGGTCGCCCGAGAAGTCGAACAGCCAGACCTCCAGCAGGGGCTCGGGCGTCTCGAACATGGGCCGCACGCCCAGGTTGGCGACGCCGTCGATCACCCGCCCGTCCGCCAGCCGGGTGCGCGTGGCAAACACGCCATAGGCCGGGCGCATATAGTCGCCCATACGCACATTGGCGGTCGGCACCCCGATGGTCCGGCCACGCTTGTCGCCGTGGACAACCTCGCCCTCGATGGCGAAGGGTCGGCCCAGGATGCGCGTCGCCCGCGCCATGTCGCCGGCCGCCAGTGCTTCGCGCACGGCGCTGGACGACAATTTCAGGCCGCTGCGGTCATCGACCCGTTCGGTCACCGAGACCGAGAAGCCGAGCTCCCGCCCGATCCGCGTCAGGGCCTCGGGCGAGCCCGTGCGGCCCTTGCCGTAGGTGAAGTCGAAACCGACGGCCGCGTGCCTCAAACCCAGCCCACTCGCCAGCACATCGCGGGCGAAGGCCTCGTCCGACATCGCCGCCATCTCGGCGTCGAAGGGCAGAACATGCAGACGCGCTGCGCCCAAGGTCTCCAGCGCCCGCGCCATTTGGTCCGTCGTCATCAGGCGGAACGGCGCGGCCTCGGGCTGGAACCAGCGGCGGGGGTGGGGCTCGAAGGTCACGACAGCCAGCGGCGCGGACAGGCGTCCGGCCGCCTCCCGCGCAGCGCCGATCACCGCCTGATGCCCGCGATGCACGCCGTCGAAGGCGCCGATGGCGGCGGCGGCCCCGCGCTGCGCTTCGGGCAGATCGCGCCAGCCGTGGACGATCTCGATGGGCACGGCGGCCCCGCTCAGTCCTTGGCCGGACGACGGCGGCGCGGCACGCGGACGATGGCCTCGCCCTCCATGATCATGTCCTCGCCGACGTAGCCTTCGGTCCGCAGCGTCACCCGCGCCGACTCGGCGTCGACCGCCGCCACCGTGATCCGCGCCTGCACCACATCGCCGATCCGCACGGGCCGATGGAACGCCAGCGTCTGGCTCAGATAGATCGCGCCTGCGCCGGGCAGGATCGTTCCCACCACCGCCGAGCCGAAGGAGGCGCTCAGCAGTCCATGCGCGATCCGCCCGCGATAGGCGGTCTTGGACGCAAACGCCTCGTCCATATGCACGGGATTGAAGTCGTCCGACGCCTCGGCGAACTGGACGATGCGATCCTCCGTGACCGTCACCTCCTTGATCGCCACCATGCCGGGCGACAGTTCTTCCAGGATGTAGCCGCCCGAGGGGTGAGGTCCGGTGATCATCGGCCGGTGTTAGCGGCGCCGTTGCGATTTGGCGAGCCTACCAGACGAGGTCGAGCGCCGCGTATCGTGCATAGGCCGTCTCGGCCTTCAGCAAGGCGCCCGCCCGCTCGGGGTCCAGCTGGCCGTCGTCGCCGCGCGCCGCATCGCCGTGGATGCCCTGCGCGATGAACAGGCAGTCCAGCGCCTGGGCGTTCGCTCCCAGCACATCGGTCACCACCCCGTCGCCGATGCAGAGCACCCGCGACCGGTCGACCGGCCGCCCCAGCAGCCGCTCCGCCTCGGCCAGGGCCAGAGCATAGATCGGACCGTACGGCTTGCCCGCCATCGTCACCCGCCCGCCGAGCTCCTCGTAGAGGTCGGCCAGCGAGCCGCCGCAGTAAATGATCCTGTCGCCCCGCTGCACGATCCGGTCGGGGTTGGCGCAGATCAACTCAAGCCCCCGTTCGGCCGCGGGCGTCAGGCGCTCGCGATAGTCCTCAGGCGTTTCGGTCTCGTCGTCCTCGGGACCCGTGACGGAAATGAAGGCGGCGTCGTCGGCGCCTCGTGCTCGCTCCAGGCCGAGACCGTCATAGAGCGGCCAGTCCCGATCCGGGCCGATGATCCACGCCGGGCCCGGCGCCCGCTTCGCCAGCTCCGCCCGCGTCGCGTCGCCGGAGGTGACGAACGCCTGCCAGCTCTCGCGCGGCACGCCCAGCCGGTCCAGCTGCGCCACCACGTCTGAGGCCGGACGCGGCGAGTTGGAGATCAGCACCACCTGACCGCCCTGCCGGTTGAACTGGATCAGGGCGTCACAGGCCTTGGGCCAGCTCTCGCGGCCGTTGTGGATCACGCCCCAGACGTCGCACAGCATCACGTCATAGTCACCGGCGACAGCCGACAGGCGGGGCAGGGGATGGGGCAGGGTCATGCCGCGCCGTCTAGCCCGACCCTGCCCTCATTCAAAGCTCAGTCGTTGCGATGAACCACGCCCGCCCGCATGACGAAGTCCATGTCTTCCAGCACGGTCACGTCGGCCAGCGGATCGCCGTCGACGGCGACGATGTCCGCGGGCATGCCGGGCGCGATCCGGCCGGCTTCGCTGGACAGCTGAAGATGCTCGGCGGCGACGACCGTGGCCGACTGGATGGCCTCCAGAGGCGTCATGCCCGCGCGGACCAGGAGCGCGAACTCCTGGGCGTTGTCGCCGTGGGCCGAGACGCCGCTGTCGGTGCCGAAGGCGATCTGGACGCCGCCCGCATGGGCGCGCCGCGCCATGTCCAGCATCTTGGGCCCGGCCTCCAGCGCCTTGGCCGTCTGGGCGGGCGTGAAGAAGTTGCCGGGGCTCGACGCGACGCGGGCCACGAAGTCGCCGGCCAGCAGCGTCGGCACCAAATAGGCGTCGTTCTGGCGGAACAGGCGGATGGACTCGTCGTCCAGATAGGTGCCGTGCTCGATGGAGTCGCCGCCGGCGCGAAGGAAGGCGTTGACCCCGTCGCCGCCGTGGGCGTGGGCGGTCACCCGACGGCCCATGCGGTGTCCGGCCTCGACGATGGCGGCCAGTTCCCCGTCGCTGAACTGTTGCGCCAGACCCGCCGCCGTGTTCGACAGCACGCCGCCCGTCGCGGTGATTTTGATGACGTCGGCGCCGGCCCGGACCTGCGTCCGCACCGCGCGCATGCAGTCCTCCGGCCCCGAGCAGATGCTCTCCGAGGACAGCAGGTGCATGATGTCGTCGCGATAGCCGTTGATGTCGCCGTGGCCGCCGTGGATCGAGATCGAACTGCCCGAGGCGATCACGCGCGGTCCCGGCACATGGCCGGCGGCGATGCCGTCCCGCAGAGCGAACACGGCGTTGTTGTTTCCGCCCAGGTCGGCGACCGTGGTGAACCCGGCATGCAGCGTCCTGCGCGCATACAGCGCGCCCAGGATCGCCTCGTCCGCTTCGGTCTCGGTGACCTCCATCAGCCGCGCATTCGGGTTCTGCTGGCTGGTCAGATGCACGTGGCTGTCGATCAGACCGGGCAGGACGAAATGCTGGCGCAGATCGACGACATTGCCGTCTCCGACGAAGCCATCGCGGATTTCGACCACTCGCCCGCCCGTGATCACGACAGTTTTATCGCGCAGCACAACGCCGCTCTCGGGGTCCGCCAGAAGCCGCCCCGCGTGGACGAACACGGTTTCGCCGCCCGTAGAATTCGCTTGCGGTGGCGGGCTCTGTTGCGCCTGCGAAGCGCCGACGACGGCGAAACTCGCGAGCAGAGCGAGAGCAAAGGACTTCATGATCACCTCCCGATTATGGTCGGGCACCTTACTCCGCGTCGGTCTGTCGCCAAGCCTTCGCTTGATGCGGCGGGTCGATTTGTGAAACACGTCGTGACTTCGGACCAACCGCTACGAGGGCGTCGCATGCGGCTGTCGAGACGAGGCTTGATTCTGGGTGGCTCAGCCATGCTGGCCGGTTGCGCCACCGCAGCGCCGCCGCCGGCGCCGATCACGGTCGCGGAACTCCCGCCGTCTCCGCCCCATCCGACCTACACGCCTGCCGTCCAGATCACGCCGCCGCCGCTCGACCCCCAGCGTCTGGTTCGCCCGGACCTCATGAGCCGCGCGATGGCTGCGCTCGACATCCATCACGAACGCCTGCCGCTGCGGGACCGGATGTATCTCGTCGACTTCCAGAAGTTCTCCGGCGACACGCGCCTTTATGAGGTCGACCTGATCGGCGGCCGGGTCACGGCCTTCCGCACCAGCCACGGTCGGGGTTCGGACCCGGAGCATTCCGGCTTCGCCCGTCGCTTTTCCAACGAGCCGGAAAGCTACATGTCGTCGGTCGGCGCCTACGCCACCGCCGGGGCGGGCTGGGGGCCCGCGCAGGGGCCGAACGTTCTGCTGGACGGGCTGGAGTACACCAACAACCTCGCGCGCGACCGGGCGATCATCGTCCACGGGGCCGACTACGCCGAGCCGACCTTTCTGGAGCGCGAGGGCAAGCTAGGCCGCTCCTACGGCTGCTTCTCCACGGCGCACGCCGATCTGCCGATGCTGCGCGAGCGTATGGGGCAGGGCCGCCTGCTTTTCGCCTTCGCCTAAGGCCTCCGCTTAAACCGCCATTAACCACGCGGGCGGCAGTTTCTGCCTAGCGGGGATGCAGCTGAGCCCCGCCAGTATCTGGGTGGGGACGCGTGGGCGGCTTTACGGCGGCGTTGCAGAGATTCGGGATCGGTCGCCTGGCCATGGTGCTGGGCGTCGGCGCGGGCGTGACCGTGGCCCTCATCCTCTTGATGACCCGCATCGGCCAGGCGCCGGACGCGCTGCTCTATTCCAACCTCGACCTGCGCGAAGCCGGGGAGATCACCGCCTCGCTGGAACAGGCCGGCATCCCCTACGCCACGCGCGGCGACGGCTCGACAATCATGGTCAACCGCGATCAGGTCGGCGAGGCGCGCCTGATGCTGGCCGGCCGCGGCCTCGTGACCTCCGGCTCGGTCGGCTACGAGATCTTCGACACCCAGTCGGTGCTGGGCCAGACCGAGTTCCAGCAGCAGATCAACGAACAGCGCGCCCTCCAGGGCGAGCTGGCGCGCACCATCATGTCCATGCGCGGCATCTCCTCGGCGCGGGTGCAGATCGCGCTTCCGCGCCGCGAGCTGTTCCAGTCCGAGGCCGCCGAGCCCACCGCCGCCGTCGTCGTCGGCCTGGGCGGTCGCGCCCTGTCTGCGGATCAGGTCCGCGCCATCCGCAACGTCGTCGCCTCCTCGGTGCCGAACCTGAAGCCCGGCAAGGTCACCGTCGTTGACGAGACCAACCAGACGTTGGCCGCCGCCGACGACGAAGAGGGCTTCACTTCCGCCACCGCCCGCGACGCCAAGGCGACGACCGAGGCCCAGCTCCAGGCGCGCATCAAGGATCTGGTCGAGGGCGTCGTCGGTCCGGGCGCCGCCCGCGTCCAGGTCACGGCCGACATCGAGATGGCTCGCTCCACCACCCAGGAGCAACGCTACGACCCCGACGGCCAGGTGGTCCGCTCGACCTCCACCAACGGCAGCCAGTCCCAGGACACGACCGGCGTGTCGGACGGCGGTGCCACGGCCACCAACAACATCCCCGGCGGCGACGCCCCCGCCACGACCCCGCTCGGCTCGACGGAGAGCGTCAACGGCGAAACCACCAACTACGAAATCTCCAACACCACCACGACGACGGTGAAGGAGCCGGGCGAGGTCAAGAAACTGTCCGTCGCCGTCGCCGTCGACGGCGTTCTGACCCCCGCCACAGAGCCCGGCGGAGAGGCGGCCTACGCTCCGCGCTCCGCCGAGGAGATCGCCCAGATCGAGGAACTGGTGAAGGCGGCCATGGGCTTCGACGAGACGCGCGGCGATCAGGTCCGGGTGACAAACGTCCGCTTCAACCGCGACGCCCTGACCTCGGCCGGCGGCACCGACGGCGGCGATCCGCTGTTCAACTTCACCAAGAACGACATCATGCGGGGCGTGGAGCTGCTGGTGCTGCTCGTCACTGGCCTGCTGCTGATCTTCTTCGTTCTGCGTCCGTTGATGAAGTCGGCGTCTGGCGGCGGCGGCGTCCCCGCCCTGGCGGGCGCAGCGCCGGGCGGCGGTCAGGTTCCGGTGACTTCGCTCCAGACCACCGTCGTCGGCGGACCGATGGGCCAGCTGGCCGGGCCGTCGGAGATGGAGCAGCGCCTCGACATCGCCCGCATCGAGGGACAGGTGAAGGCGTCCTCGGTCAAGAAGGTCGCCGATTTCGTCGAGAAGCATCCGGATGAATCGACGTCGATCCTCCGCGCCTGGGTTCACGAAGGCTGATGACGGCGCGCATGGTCAGCAAGAAAGCCGCCGTCGACGACGCCAAGAAGCTGTCGGGGCCTGAGAAGGCGGCCGTCATCCTGCTGGCGCTCGGTGAGGACCACACCCGTCTGTGGCAGAGCCTGGACGACGATGAGATCAAGGAGATCTCCCAGGCCATGGCGGCGCTGGGCAGCGTCAGCGCCTCGGTGGTCGAGGAGCTGATGGTCGAGTTCGTGTCGGGCATGTCCGGCTCCGGCTCGGTGCTCGGCAGCTTCGAGCAGACCCAGCGGCTGCTGGCCTCCTTCATGCCGGCCGAGCGGGTCGAAGGCCTGATGGAGGAAATCCGCGGTCCCGCCGGCCGGACCATGTGGGACAAGCTCGGCAATGTGAACGAGGCGGTCCTCGCCAACTATCTGAAGAACGAATACCCCCAGACCGTCGCCGTCGTCCTGTCCAAGGTGAAGGCCGATCACGCCGCGCGCGTGCTGACCGCCCTGCCCGAGGACTTCGCCCTGGAGTGCGTCCAGCGGATGCTGCGCATGGAGCCAGTCCAGCGCGAGATCCTGGACAAGATCGAACAGACGCTGCGCACCGAGTTCATGTCGAACCTGGCGCGCACCTCCAAGCGCGACAGCCACGAGGCGATGGCCGACATCTTCAACGCCTTCGATCGCCAGACCGAGGCTCGCTTCATCGGCGCCCTGGAGGAACGCAACCGCGAATCCGCCGAACGCATCCGCGCCCTGATGTTCGTCTTCGAGGACCTGTCCAAGCTCGATCCTGGCGGGGTCCAAACCCTGCTGCGCGCCGTCGAGAAGGACCAGCTGGGGCTCGCGCTGAAGGGCGCCTCGGAAAGCCTGCGCGAGATGTTCTTCACCAACATGTCGGAGCGCGCCGCCAAGATCATGCGCGAGGACATGGAGTCGATGGGTCCGGTCCGCCTGAAGGACGTCGACACCGCCCAGATGGCCATGGTCACCGTGGCCAAGGACCTGGCCGCGCGCGGCGAGATCATGCTGGCGGGCGCGTCGGGCGACGACGAGCTGATCTACTGACATGACCCACTCCGCGCCCATCGTCAGCCGCCCCTTCGCCTTCGACACCGAGTTCGACGAGGCGGGCACGGTCGTCCGCGCCTCCACCTTCCGCCCGACCAAGCGCGCCTACATGCCGGCCGAGGTCGAAGCCCTGGTCGCCCAGGCGCGGCTGGAAGCCCGCGAGGCGGCGCTTGCCGAAGCCGACAGCATCCGCGCCATGGGTCTCGCCGCCATCGGTCAGGCGCTCGCCGACGCCATGCCCACCCTGCAACAGGTCGCCCAGGCGCATCGTGAGCAGTCCGCTGAATTGGCGCTCGCCGCCGCCCGGGTTATCGCTTCCGGGGCGTTGGAGCGGATGCCGCAGGGGCCGCTGCAATCGGCGCTTGAGACGCTCGGCCAGGAGATCGACGCCACCCCGCGTCTGGTCGTCCGCGCCTCCGGCCTCGACGACGAGGCCCGTGCCAAGATCGAGGCTGTCGCGACGGATGCCGGCTTCACCGGCGCGGTCGCCTTCCGCGACGATCCCGACCTTCCGGTCGCAGCGTTCGCGCTCGAGTGGGCCGACGGTCGCGCCGATTTCGATCCCGCCGCCGCCGCCGAACGCCTGGGCGACGCCCTTCGCTCGGCGCTGGCCGCCGAGGCCGGACACGGCGAACCCCTTTCCCCCCGGAGCAGCTTCTGATGGCCGACGACCTCGCGCTCGAAGAATTCCCCGAATCCACAGCCCTCGCCACCGTCGACGACGCCAGCGAAAAGTCCGCTGTCGATCTGGCCCCGGTGTTCGACGTGCCGGTCAACATCTCGGCCGTGCTCGGCAAGACCCACATGACGGTCGCCCAGCTGCTCAAGCTCAACCGGGGCTCGGTGCTGGAGCTGGACCGCAAGGTCGGCGAGGCCATCGACATCTTCGTCAACAACCGCCTCGTCGCGCGCGGGGAGGTCGTCGTCGTCGAGGACCGCCTGGGCGTGACCATGACGGAAATCATCAAGACCGAGGACCAGGCCGCCTAGGCCCGGTGTTCGACAGTAGGCTCTGAAGGAGAAGACCCATGCGGCTTCTGGTGGTCGGACGGCTCAGCGGACAGCTGGCGGCGGCGGTGAAGATGGCCATGGCGCACGGCGCCAAGGTCAACCACGTCGAGCGCACGGACCAGGCGACGGAACAGCTCCGGCGCGGGCAGGGGGCCGACCTCCTTATGGTCGACTACAACCTCGACATCGGGGCCCTGATCGCGGCGAACGAGGCCGAGCGCATCTTCGTCCCCGTGGTCGCCTGCGGCGTCGACAACGACGCGGACAAGGCCGCCGCCGCCATCCGGGCCGGCGCCAAGGAGTTCATCCCGCTTCCGCCCGAGGCCGATCTGATCGCGGCGGTGCTGGCGGCGGTGGCGGACGACGAGCGCCCGATGATCTCCGCCGACCCGGCCATGAAGGCGGTGACCCAGCTGGCCGACCAGGTCGCACGCTCGGAAGCCTCCATCCTGATCACCGGCGAAAGCGGCGTCGGCAAGGAGGTGATGGCGCGCTACCTGCACACCCATTCGCGCCGCGCCGACCGGCCCTTCATCAGCGTCAACTGCGCCGCCATCCCCGACAACCTGCTGGAATCCGAACTGTTCGGGCACGAGAAGGGCGCCTTCACCGGCGCGGTGGCTCGCCGCATCGGCAAGTTCGAGGAGGCCGACGGCGGCACGCTGCTGCTCGACGAAATCTCGGAGATGGACGCCCGGCTTCAGGCCAAGCTGCTGCGCGCCATCCAGGAGCGGGTCATCGACCGCGTCGGCGGCACCAAGCCGGTGCCGGTCAACATCCGCATCATCGCCACCTCCAACCGCGACCTGGCCAAGGCCGTCGCCGAAGGCACGTTCCGCGAAGACCTGCTCTACCGTCTGAACGTCGTGAACCTGCGCCTGCCCAGCTTGCGCGAACGTCCCGGCGACATCGCGGTTCTGGCCGATCACTTCGTCAAGAAATACGCCGCCGCCAACGGCGTGCCGGTGCGTCCCCTGTCCGCCGACGCCCGCCGGGCGCTGGCCGCCCACCGCTGGCCCGGCAACGTGCGCGAGCTGGAAAACGCCATGCACCGGGCGGTCCTGCTGGCCGTCGGCGCCGAGATCGACGTCGACGCCATCCGCCTCCCGGACGGTCAGCCCCTGTCGGGCGCTGTCGGAGCGTCCGTGGACGCCGGTCCGGCCGCCCGCGCGGCCCAGACGGCGGACGCGGTCTCGCGCGCCTACGTCGGCCAGACCGTCGCCCAGATGGAGAAGACCCTGATCCTCGACACCCTCGCGCACTGCCTGGGCAACCGCACCCACGCGGCCAACATCTTGGGCATCTCGATCCGAACGCTTCGCAACAAGCTCAACGAATACGCCGACGAGGGCACGCCGATCATGGCGCCCCAGACCGGCGTCGCCGGCACGGGCTACGGCGCGAGCGCGGCCTGATGGATCGCCGGACCGTCCTGGCGGCCATCGGCGGTCTCGGCCTGGTCGGCTGCGCGCGGGAAGGGGAGGCGGCCGCCGTCGCCCCATCCGCGCCCGCCGCGCCTGAATCCTTCGACCTTTCCGCCCTCGAAACCCGCGAAGGCGGCCGCCTCGGCTTCGCGGCCAAAGACATGGGCACGGGCCGCGTGCTGGCCTGGCGCGGCGAGGAGCGGTTCGTCTACTGCTCGACCTTCAAGATGTACTTGGCCGCCGCGACCCTGCTGCGCGTCCAGGCGGGGCAGGAGCGGCTGGATCGGATGATCCCGGTTACCCGCACCGACATGGTCAATCACGCCCCGATCACCGAGCCCGCCATAGGCTCCTCGCTCAGCGTCGAGGCCCTGATGAAGGGCACCGTTGAGGTCTCCGACAACCCGGCCGCCAACCTGTTGCTCAAGGCCATGGGCGGCATCGAGCCCATGCAGGCCTTCTATCGGAGCATCGGCGATGACACGACGCGCGCCGACCGTTTCGAGCCCGAGATGAACCGCCTCGACGGCGACAAGGACACCATCCTGCCGCTGCAGTCCGTCGCCAACATCCAGCGCCTGCTCATCGACGCCGACACGCCGTTGTCGACTGACCACAAGGCGCTTCTGCTGAAGTGGATGACCGATACCCCCACCGGCATGGCCCGCATCAAGGCCGGCGTTCCGGCCGGCTGGACCGTGGCGCACAAGACCGGCACCGGCGGCTATGGTCCGACCAACGACATCGGCGTCCTCTATCCGCCGTCCGGCGCGCCGGTGATCGTCGCCGCCTATTACCACGCCGCCACCGACGACCCGAAGAACGAGGCCGTGATCGCGCAGGCGACCCGTCTGGCTCTCACTGAACTCGGGCGGGCATGACCGACGCGCCCATCCTGATGAAGGACGGCCTGGCGCGCCCCTCGGGCTCGGACATCCGCGGCTGGCTGATGCGCGGCGAAGTCGGGATGGCCGTCGGCGTGATCGGCGTCATCCTGCTGCTCATCCTGCCGGTGCCGAAGTTCCTGCTGGACCTGCTGCTGGCGATCTCGCTTGTATCGTCGGTGCTGATCCTGATGACGGCGCTGATGATGAAGAAGCCGCTGGACTTCGCCATCTTCCCGACCGTCCTCTTGGTCTCGACCCTGTTCCGCCTGGGCCTGAACCTGGCCTCGACGCGCCTGGTGCTCAGCCACGGCCACGAGGGCCACGATGCGGCCGGTCAGGTCATCGCCGCCTTCGGCTCGCTGATGATGGGCGGCAGCTTCATCATCGGCGTGATCATCTTCGCCATCATCCTGGTGGTGAACTTCGTCGTCATCACCAAGGGCTCGACCCGCATCGCCGAGGTCTCGGCCCGCTTCACGCTCGATTCCATGCCGGGCAAGCAGATGGCCATCGACGCCGACCTGTCGTCGGGCCTCATCACCGAGGATCAGGCCAAGATCCGGCGCAAGGAGCTGGAGCAGGAATCGACCTTCTTCGGGGCCATGGACGGCGCCTCCAAGTTCGTGCGCGGCGACGCGGTCGCGGGCCTGGTGATCGTCTTCATCAACGTGATCGGCGGCATCCTGATCGGAACGCTCCAGCACGACCTGCCGCTGGGCGACGCGGCCAACACCTACATCCAGCTGACCATCGGCGACGGCCTGGTGACCCAGGTCCCGGCCATCATCATCTCCATCGCCGCGGGCTTCCTTGTGTCGAAGGCCGGCGTCGAGGGCTCGGCGGACAAGGCCCTGGTCAGCCAGTTGGCCACCAATCCGGTCAGCCTGGGGATGGTGGCGGGGGCCTCGGCCCTGCTGGCGGTCATCCCGGGCATGCCGATCATCCCGTTCCTGGGTCTGGCGGCTGGGGCGGGCTTCATGGCCTGGCGGCTCGGGCGAGCGAAATTGAAGCCCGCGCCCATCGAGAACGACGCCGTCAACGCCAAGCCCAAGGAGGACGTCGAGGAGCCCATCGGCACCGCCCTGACCATCGACGAGGTCAAGATCGAGCTCGGCTACTCGCTCCTCAGCCTGATCAATGACCTCGAAGGCCGCCGCCTGACCGATCAGGTCCGGGCGCTGCGCCGCGCGCTGGCCCAGGAGTTCGGCTTCGTCATGCCCAGCGTGCGCATCCTCGACAACATGCGCCTGCCGACCCAGGGCTACGCCATCCGCATCAAGGAGATGGAGGCCGGGACCGGAGAGGTGCGGCTGGGCTCGCTCATGGCCATGGACCCCGCCGGCCGCCAAGTCGAACTGCCCGGCGAGCACACGCGCGAGCCCGCCTTCGGCCTGCCCGCCACCTGGATTGACGAGAACCTGCGGGAAGAGGCCACTTTCCGGGGCTACACCATCGTCGATCCCTCGACGGTGCTGACCACCCACCTGACCGAGATCCTCAAGGAGAACATGGCCGACCTGCTCTCCTACGCCGAGGTGCAGAAGCTGCTGAAGGAGCTGGGCGCTGAGGAGAAAAAGCTGGTCGACGAACTGATCCCCTCGGTCGTCAGCGTCACCACGCTCCAGCGGGTGCTGCAGGCCCTGCTGCGCGAGAAGGTCTCGATCCGCGACCTCGGCGCCATCCTGGAAGGCCTCGCCGAAGCCGCGCCGCACTCCAGCTCGGTCACCACCCTGGTCGAGCACGTCCGCACCCGCCTGGCCCGTCAGCTGTGCTGGCAGCACAAGGCCGACGACGGGGCGCTTCCCATCGTCACCCTGTCGCCGGAATGGGAAGCCGCCTTCGCCGAGGCCCTGGTCGGTCAGGGCGAGGACAAGCAGCTGGCCATGGCGCCCAGCCGCCTGCAGGACTTCATCCGCGCCGTCCGCGACGTCTTTGAGCGCATCGCCATGTCGGGCGACCAGGCGGTTCTCCTGACCGGCCCGCAGATCCGCCCCTACGTCCGATCCATCATCGAACGCTTCCGGGGCCAGACGGTGGTGATGAGCCAGAACGAGGTCCATCCCCGCGCCCGGCTGAGGACGCTCGGCTCGGTGTGACCCTTTCGCCGGTTACGGGACCTTCATTTGACGGTGACGGTCGTGTGCCTATGGTCGAGGCGAGGCCCCTTTCGGCCGCCTGACCGGACGCTCCCCCGCCCATGAAACAATTCTTCCTGACGGTGCTCGGTGTCTTCACCGGGCTGATCCTGTTCCTGGTGGTCCTGCCGATCGTGCTGATCATCGGAGCGGCCGCCACCGCCAGCCCCGCCGCGACGCCCGCCAATTCGGTACTGGAGCTCGACCTGCGCGAAGGCCTGACCGATCAGGAGAGCGACAACCCCTTCGCGGCCTTCGGCGGCTCCGGCCTGTCGGTGATGGAAGTCGTCGACGTGCTCGCCCAGGCCGAGACCGACCGGGCCGTGAAGGTCCTGCTGATCCGCCTGCCCGAGGCCGGATTGAATCCCGCGACCGCGGATGAACTGCGCCAGGCCGTTCGCCGCTTCCGCGCGGCGGGCAAGCCTGTGATCGCCCACTCCCAAGGCTTCCTGCCGATCGGGACCGTCATTTCCAGCTATATGGTCGGTGCCTCGGCGTCCGAACTGTGGATGCAGAACACCGCCAGCTTCCAGGCGACGGGCTTCTCGGCCGACAGCGTCTTCCTGGGCCGCGCCTTCGAACGCTACGGCGTCAACGCCCAGTTCGAGCAGCGTTACGAATACAAGAACGCCGTCAACGAGTTCACCCAGTCAGACTATACTGGCCCGCACCGCGAGGCGATGACGGCCTGGATGACGTCGATCTACGACTCGGCGCTCGCCAACGCGGCGTCGGACCGCCGCGTCCAGCCGGCGGCGCTGCGCGCCACCATCGAGGCCGGGCCCTATTCCGCCCAGCAGGCCCTGTCGCTCAAGCTGATCGACAAGATCGGCCAGGTCGAGGAAGCCGAGGCTGAGGCGAAGCGCCGGGCCGGAAACGGGGCCGATATCATCGAGTTCGATGACTACGCCGAGACCAAGGGGCTTCGCGCAGGCTCGGGGCGCAACACCATCGCCATCGTCGGCGGGGAGGGCGCGATCCTGACGGGTGCGGGCGGTTCCGGCGGCTTCGGCGGCGGCAGCTCGATCTATTCGGATCGTACGGCCGAGGCCATCTACGACGCCATCGAGGACGACGCGGTCAAGGCCATCGTCTTCCGCGTCTCCTCGCCGGGCGGTTCACCCGAGGCCTCCGAGCAGATCCTGGCGGCTGTGCGCGCGGCCAAGGCGGCGGGCAAGCCGGTGGTCGTGTCGATGGGCGAATACGCCGCGTCGGGCGGCTACTGGATCAGCAGCGAGGCTAACTGGATCGTGGCCCAACCCTCGACCCTGACCGGCTCGATCGGCGTCTATGGCGGCACCTTCGTGATTTCCGAGGCGCTGGGTCGCTTCGGCGTCGATCTGCGCAGCCTGTCGGTCGGCGGGGAATACGCCGACGCCTTCTCGCCGTCCGAGACCTGGACCGAGAGCCAGCGCGCCGCCTTCTCCGCCTCGATGGACCGGACCTATGAGGAGTTCGTCCAGCGTGTCTCGACCGGCCGCCGCCTGCCCGTCGCCCGGGTGCGCGAGATCGCCCGCGGCCGCGTCTGGACCGGGGCCCAGGCCCGCGGCCTCGGCCTCGTCGACCAGCTGGGCGGCTTGGCCGAAGCCATCGCCAAGGCCAAGGAGCTGGCGGAAATCCCCGCCGACCAGTCCGTCCGGTTCAAGCGCTTCCCCACGCCCCTGTCGCCGTGGGAAGCGCTGTCCGAAGCGTTCGGCGTCCAGTCCGAGGCCGCCCGCGCCTTGGTGATGCTGGGCGGCGTCATGGCCGATCCGCAGGCGCAGAGGGTGCTCGGCGAGGTCCGCACCCAGCGCATGCGGGGCGAGGGCGCCACGGTCTTGGCCGACCAACCGCTGTGAGCCGCCCTGCGGCACACTCGCCTGTGATGCGTCCGGTCATTGACGGTTCATCCTTGTGGACCGACATTGGCATTTCAGGCGTTCATCTGGGTTATCGGATGACGTCCGGCAGGGATCAGGAATGACCAACGACCGTTTCGCCTCGCTCGGCTTTCAGCACCGCCGCCATCAGGGGCTTCTGGCCCCGATCATGTGGCTCGGCGGGGTGATAGCGACCGTGGCGGCCCTCACGGTCGGGGCGGTGCTGGCGGTCTTTACCGCCGCGGCCGTGGCGGTGATCGCGCTGTGCGCCAGCGTTCTGGTCTTCTTCGCGGGCCTGGCCATGCGGGCCCGTCGTCGCGCCTTCGTCCGTGCGCGCCGCTCCGATGACGTCATCGAGGCGGAGAAGGTCGGCGACACCTGGGTCGCCTACGGCTGGGAGCGTCACGGGCGCTGACCGTGCCCCTGACCGTCGCCGAGGCCCCCTCTCCGAACTTCGACCAGCGTCGGGGCCCGCCCGACATGCTGCTGCTCCACTACACCGGCATGCAGACCGCTGAGGCCGCCGTCGCCCGCCTGCGCGATCCCGAAGCCAAGGTTTCCGCCCACTATGTCGTAGACGAGGACGGCTCCATCCTGCGTCTGGTGCCCGAGGAACGCCGCGCGTGGCACGCGGGCAAGAGCTGGTGGAAAGGTGAGACCGACGTCAACGCCGTCTCCATCGGCATCGAGATCGTCAATCCGGGCCACGAATGGGGCTATCGCGCCTTTCCGGACGCCCAGATTGACGCCGTCATCGCCCTGATCGACGACATTCGCACCCGCTGGGCCATCGAGGACGCCCGCATCCTCGGCCACTCCGACGTGGCTCCGACCCGCAAGCAGGATCCCGGCGAGCTGTTCCCGTGGAAACGCCTCGCCGAGCATCGCCAGGGACTGTGGTTCGAACCTGCGCCTGAGCGCATCGCCGCGCTCGGCCCGCCGCTGTCGGTCGGCGACACCGGCCTCGGCGTCCATGTGCTCCAGGCCGGGCTGCATCGTCTGGGATACGAGCGCCTGCCGGACGGTGTCTATTCCGAGGAGACGCGCATCACGGTCGGGGCCTTCCAGCGTCACTGGCGGCCCTCGAAGGTCGACGGCGTCGCAGACGGAGAGACCCGCGCGACCCTCATGGGCGTGCTGCAACTGGCGACGGTCGAGACCGTCACCGGCGTGCTGAATTGACCTCACGCCTTGAAACGTCCACCTAGCGAGCGCCAGACGGCCGGGCGGTCGCCCTGCTTCGCCAAGGCTTCGCAGGGCTTGCCCTCCGAAGCGGAACGCGAAGGAGGGAGGAAAGTCCGGGCTCCACGGTGAAGAGGCGGCGGATAACTTCCGCCCGGGGCGACCCGAGGGATAGCGCCACAGAAAGCAAACTGCCCTCCGAAGCCTCGGCGACGGAGGGTGAGGGTGAAAGGGTGGGGTAAGGGCCCACCGCGTCGCTGGCGACAGGGACGGCATGGCAAGCCCCGCCTGGAGCAAGACCGAATAGGGGCGTCGCGCGGGTTCGCTCGCAGGGTTCACCGCCCGAGACGCCCGGGTAGGTCGCGAGAACCGTCCAGCAATGGCCGGTCCAGAGGAATGATCGTCGCCTGCTTCGGCAGGAACAGAACCCGGCTTACAGGCCGTCTGGCGCCTCTCTTTTTTGCGCTACCGCTCGCCGCGCGGCGTCTCGCTGCTTGAGCGCATGTCTGGGCGCTACCGCTCGCGACGCGGTCGTTCGCGGCTTGGGCGCGGCAAATCCTCCCCCCTTGGGGGAGGTGGATGCGCAGCGAAGCGAAGCAGACGGAGGGGCCCCGCTGCGCGCGCCTTCGTCTGTCCCGTCCCCCTCCGTCACTTCGCTGCGCTCCGTGCCACCTCCCCCAACGGGGGAGGATTGTGTATGCGGATCCCATGACCACCGACACTTCCGGCCTCTCCCAGCTCGGCCGCCAGATCGCCCAGCCTGACAGCCCAGAGACGGCCAAACTGGAGCGCGTCCCCAATCCCCATCCGGACACCCTCTATCTTGCCCGCTTCACCGCGCCGGAGTTCACCAGCCTGTGCCCGGTTACGGGTCAGCCGGACTTCGCGCACCTCGTCATCGACTATGCGCCGGGCGACTGGCTGGTGGAGTCCAAGTCGCTGAAACTTTACCTGACCGCCTTCCGCAACCACGGCGCCTTCCACGAGGACTGCACCGTCGCCATCGGCAAGCGCCTGGCCGAGCTCCTGTCGCCTAACTGGCTGCGCATCGGCGGCTACTGGTATCCGCGCGGCGGCATCCCCATCGATGTCTTCTGGCAGATGGGCGCGCCGCCCGAGGGTCTGTGGCTGCCCGACCAGGGCGTCCCGACCTATCGCGGACGCGGCTGATCCGACGATTTCGCAGTTTGCTCAGGCTTCGCTCATGAGCGGCGGCGGATGACGGGGCAGGATCGTTCCATGACCGCATCCCGCCTCCCACTCGAAGCCTGGGGCCGAAACTGGCTCACGGCCGCCCAGGCCTGGGCCGACCGCGCGCCCGCCAACCGCTTCGCCTTCGAGTTCCTCTGGTTCGGGCTGAAGCAGGCCTGGGCCTGCCTGTTCGGCGGGGCGATGCTGGCGCTGATCCTGGGCACCTTCCTGCTCTGGCCCGACGACAGCCCCCTCAGTCGCTACGATTTTCTCGCCGTCGGCGCGGTCGCCATTCAGATCGCCATGCTGGCGCTACGGCTCGAGACCTGGGCCGAGGCGCGGGTGATCCTGCTGTTCCACATCGCCGGCACGATCATGGAGCTGTTCAAGACGGCCCACGGGTCCTGGATCTACCCGGAGGACTCGGTCCTGCGGATCGGGGCGGTGCCGCTGTTCTCGGGCTTCATGTACGCGGCGGTCGGCTCCTACATCGCGCGCGTCCAGCGCATCTTCCACATCCGCGTGAGGGGCTATCCGCCGCTCTGGACGACCTGGGCGCTGGCGGGGGCGATCTACGTCAATTTCTTCGCCCATCACTGGCTGCCGGACATACGGCTGGCCTTGTTCGTGGCCACGGCCCTGCTGTTCGGGCGAGGATGGTTCTGGTTCACCGCCGACCGGGCGCGGCTGAAGATGCCCTTGCTGATGGGCTATGGTCTCGTGGCCCTGTTCATCTGGTTCGCGGAGAATCTGGGCACGCTCGGCCGCGCCTGGGTCTATCCGGATCAGGAGGCGGGCTGGGAGCCGGTCTCGCTGGCCAAGCTGGGCAGCTGGTATCTGTTGATGATCATCTCGGTGGTGCTGGTCTCCCTGGTCCACCGCCCGGAGGAGGAGCCTAGGGCAGTCGGGTCGTGAGAGACGCGATATCGGGCCGCTCGCGCTCCAGCAGGGGCTCGGCCGCCGTGCCGATATGGATGAAGCCGGCGATCTTTTCCGTGCCGACAACGCCGAACAGGGCGGCGGCCTCGGCATCATAGCTGTACCAGTCGGTGATCCAGCTGGAGGCGAACCCCAGCGCGCTTGCCGCGTGCTCGACGTTCATGCACACCGCGCCCGCCGACAGCACCTGCTCCCACTCCGGCTTGGATGCCGGGCGGGCGGTCGAGACGACGAGGATGGTGGTCGGAGCGGCGGTCAGCTTGGCCAGCACCGCCGTGGCCTTGGCGGGCAGGGCCTTCTCGACCGCCAGGGTCGCCAGCTTTTCGGCGATCTCGGCCCGGGTCTGGCGTCCGAGCACCACGAACCGCCAGGGCGTCAGCTTGCCGTGGTCGGGGCTGCGCGCGCCGAGCGTCAGGATCAGCTCGATCTGGGCCTCCGACGGGCCAGGCTCGACCAGGCCCTGGGCGGGGGCGGACCGCCGGACCGCAAGCCGCGCCAGGGTCTCGGGCGAAGCCGTGGGCGAGGGCAGGGGGGCACCGAGCGGGACGAACGGATGCAGGGTCATGGCGTTCAGCTAGGCGATCGATCCCTTTCGCGCCATAGGAGCCGCATGAGCGACGATCCCTTCGACGCCGACCGGCCTCGTCCCGTCTGGGACGACGGGGCCGCGCGCCCTGCCTGGATGGACCACGGCGCCGAGACGGTGTTCGACAATCCCTGGCTGCGGCTGACCCGGCACCGGGCGACCGCCCCGACGGGCGCGGCCGCCGACTACGTCGTCGCCCGCCCGAAGAACCTCGCCTGCGGCGTCCTGCCGATTCACGGCGACGGCACCGTGATCCTCGTCGGCCAGGCGCGTTTCGCCCTGATGAACTACTCATGGGAAATGCCCGAGGGCGGCGTACCCGATGGCGAGGACCCCCTCGCCGGGGTTCAGCGTGAACTCGCCGAGGAGACCGGCCTGGTCGCGCGCGGATGGCGCGAGGTGCTGCGCATGGAGCTGTCCAACTCCATCACGGACGAGCGGGCCATCGCGTGGCTGGCCTGGGACCTGACCGAAGCCGAGGCCCGGCCGGATCCGACGGAGGTCATCGCCACGGCTCGAGTGCCCTTCATGACCTTGATCGCCGAGATCGATCGCGGATCGATCCGCGACGCCTTCACCGTGGCGACGGCGCTCCGGGCCTACCATATGGCGAAGGAGGCCCTGCTGCCGGGCTGGCTGGCCCACGCCATGCTGACGCGGGTATAGTGGGGCAAATGGAGGGGCGCATGCCCAAGCTGGAAGTCGTCGCCGCCAAGTCCTCGCTGTGGCTGGAACTGCGCCACGCGGCGGAAGACGCCGCGCGCGCCGAGCCTCATCTCGGGTCGTTGTTGAACGCCGCCATCCTGTCCCATGGCGATCTTGCCGGGGCCTTGAGCTTCCAGATCGCCCGCAAGGTCGGCGACGCGGAGTTGGCCGCCATGAGCGTGCGCGAGGTCTGCCAGTCCGCCTTCGCCGCAGACCCCGCCATCGTAGCCGCCGCCGAGGCCGACCTCCAGGCCGTGGCCGAGCGCGATCCGGCGATCAAGACGCTGCTGCAGCCCTTCCTCTACTTCAAGGGCTACCAGGCGCTCCAGGCGTCCCGGGTGGCTCACTGGCTCTGGACCCAGGGCCGCGAAACCCTGGCCTTCCACTTCCAGAGCCGAATCTCCGAATTGTTTCAGATTGACATCCACCCCGCCGCCCGCATGGGCTCGGGCCTGTTCCTCGATCACGGCACGAGCATCGTCATCGGCGAGACGGCCGTGGTCGGCGACGAGGTGTCGATGCTGCATGGCGTGACGCTCGGAGGCACCGGGGCGGAGCGCGGCGACCGCCACCCAAAGATCGGCAAGGGGGTCCTGCTGGGCGCCGGGGCCAAGGTGCTCGGCAACATCGTGATCGGCGACTACGCCAAGGTGGCCTCGGGGTCGGTGGTGCTGAAGCCCGTGCCGGCGGGCTGCACGGTCGCCGGGGTGCCGGCCCGCCTGGTCAACTGCCCCACCGACGCCACCCCGGCGCGGACGATGGACCACACGCTCGCCGACATCGTCTACGACTTCGTCATCTGAAGTCGCCGCCCTCCAGATCGATGCGACCAAGCCACGCTTGACTTGCGGGCGGAGTCGGGGCCTAGGTCTTCTCGCTCTCGCGGGAGAGATCGGCTTGCTTCGGCGGGCCGGAGCCGAAGGCGCAACCGCCCCGGAAACGCTCAGGCAAAAGGACCGCGAGGACGTTCGGACGCTGGAAAGTCACCCCCTGAGGGTGCGCCGACGGAGCAAGCCGGGTCACCGGCGGAATCTCTCAGGTTTCCCAGACAGCGGGGGCGCGATGACGGCGGAGCTTTCCGCCGAGTGACGCGGCCCTCGAAAGTCTGAACGCATGACCGACGCATCCCTGAAGACTACGCCGCTGAACGCCGCGCACCGGGCGCTGGGTGCGCGCATGGTGGGCTTTGGCGGCTACGACATGCCGGTCCAGTACGAAGGCGTGCTGGCCGAGCACCGCTGGACCCGCGAGCATGCCGGCCTGTTCGACGTCTCGCACATGGGCCAGTGCAAGATCACGGGCCCGGACGCGATCGCCCAGTTCGAGCGGTTCGTGCCCGGCGACTATCAGGCGCTGAAGGCCGGCAAGCAGAAGTATTCGCTGCTGCTGAACGAGCAGGGCGGGATCATCGACGACCTGATGGCGGGCAAGCCCGATCACGACGGCCTGTTCGTCGTCGTCAACGCCGGCAACAAGGACGAGGACTTCGCTTTCTGGGCCGAGCATCTGTCGGGCGACGTCAAGCTGACGGTGCTGGACGACCGGGCCCTGATCGCCATCCAGGGGCCGGAAGCGGCCGAGGTCATGGTCGCGCACGAGCCGGTGCTGGCCGAGTTCGGCTTCATGGACACGGCCCGGCTGATGCTGTTCGGCGTCGACGCTTATGTCTCCCGCTCGGGCTACACGGGCGAGGACGGCTATGAGATCTCGGTCCCGGCGAAGGACGCCGAGCGCATCTGGACCCTGCTGCTCCAGGACGCGCGGGTGAAGCCGATCGGCCTGGGCGCACGGGACTCGCTGCGGCTGGAAGCCGGCCTGCCGCTGCACGGCCATGACATCGATCCGACGACCTCGCCGGTCGAGGGGGCGCTGACCTTCGCCCTGTCGAAGTCGAGGAAAGAGGCGGCGAACTTCAACGGCGCCGAGCGGGTGCTGAAGGAACTGGCCGAGGGCGCCGCCCGCGTCCGCGTCGGCCTGCACGTCAAGGAAGGCGCTCCGGCTCGCGAGGGCGCCGAGATCGCCGACGCGAATGGCGCGGTGATCGGCAAGGTCACCTCGGGCGGACCCTCGCCCAGCCTCGGAAAGAACATCGCCATGGGCTACGTCCCGCCGTCGCATGCGGCGCTGGGCACGGCGCTGCAGGTCATCGTGCGCGGCAAGCCGGCCGCCGCCGAGGTCGTGGCCATGCCCTTCGTCGCCCAACGCTATCACCGCAAAACCAAGAGCTGAGAGGCCGTCATGAAGTTCACCAAGGATCACGAATGGGTCCGGCTCGAGGGCGACGTCGCCACGGTCGGCATCACCAAGCACGCCGCCGACCAGCTGGGTGATGTCGTGTTCGTCGAAACGCCGGAAGCCGGCCGCGCCGTGTCGCAGAAGGATGGCTTCGCGGTCGTCGAAAGCGTCAAGGCGGCGTCGGACGTCTACGCCCCCGTCTCGGGCGAGGTCATCGAGGGCAACGACGCCCTGGCCTCGGCGCCCGAGACCGTCAACGCCGATCCCGAAGGCGCCGGCTGGTTCGCCAAGATCAAGGTCTCGAACCCCGCCGAACTGGACGGCCTGATGGACCGCGCGGCCTACTACCAGTTCCTGACGACGCTCTAGTTCTCCTCCAACGCTGGACCTCCCCGCCCATGCGCTACCTGCCCCTGACCCCCGACGACCGGTCCGCCATGCTGGCGGCGATCGGCGTCAACTCGATCGACGACCTGTTCGTAGACGTGCCGCAGTCGGCGCGGCGCGACGCCGTCGTGGACCTGCCCCGCGTCATGGGGGAGCTGGAGGTCGAGCGGGCGCTGAAAGGCCTGGCGGCCAAGAACACGGTCGCGGGCGACGTGCCCTTCTTCTGCGGGGCCGGGGCCTATCGCCACCATGTGCCGGCGACGGTGGATCACATCATCCAGCGGTCCGAGTTCCTGACCAGCTACACGCCGTATCAGCCCGAGATCGCCCAGGGCACGCTGCAGTACCTCTATGAGTTCCAGACCCAGGTCGCGAACCTGACCGGGATGGAGGTCGCCAACGCCTCGCTCTACGACGGCTCGACCGCCATGGCCGAGGGCGTGCTGATGGCCACGCGGGTCACGCGTCGGAACAAGGCGGTGATCTCCGGCGGAGTGCATCCCCACTATGTCGCCGCGACCGAGACGGTGGTCCACGCCGTCGGCGTCGAGACCGAGGTCCTGCCCGCCGCCATCGACGCCGAGGCCGACGTTATCGGCAAGATCGGGCCGGATACGGCCTGCGTGGTCGTGCAGACGCCCAACGTCTTCGGCACCGCCACCGACGTGACGAAGATCGCTGAAGCCGCCCGGGCGGCCGGGGCCCTGCTGATCGTCGTGGTCACCGAGGCCGTGTCGATGGGCCTGCTGAAATCCCCCGGCGAGATGGGCGCCGACATCGTGGCTGCCGAGGGCCAATCGATCGGCAATGCCCTGAACTATGGCGGACCCTACGTCGGCCTGTTCGCCGCGCGCGAGAAGCTGATCCGCCAGATGCCGGGCCGCCTGTGCGGCGAGACCGTGGACGCCGACGGCGAGCGGGGTTTCGTCCTGACGCTGTCGACGCGCGAGCAGCACATCCGCCGCGACAAGGCGACGTCGAACATCTGCACCAACTCCGGTCTGTGCTGCCTGGCGTTTTCGATCCACATGAGCCTGCTGGGCGAGACGGGCTTGCGGAAGCTGGCCCTGCTGAACCATGAGAAGGCCCTGGCGACCCGCGATGCGCTCGCCGCCATTCCGGGCGTGGAGGTCCTGACTCCGCGCTTCTTCAACGAGTTCGCCGTGCGCCTGCCGCGCCCCGCCGCCGAGGTGGTGGAGCGTCTGGCCGAGCACCGCGTGCTGGCCGGCGTGCCCTTCAGCCGCCTGAATCCGGGGGCGGGCATGGACGACGTCCTGCTGGTCGCGGCCACCGAGACGACGCTGGACGCCGACATTAAGATCCTGGCCGGCGTGCTGGGGAAGGTGTTGGCGGGATGATCGTCGTCCTGGTTGCCGCATTGCTGACTGTCCAGGCTGGATCGGGGCCAGCGGGAGGCGGCGTCGATAAAGCGCGGACGGACGTTTGTCTGGCTCATGGCGAGCAACTCAGTGGACTTCTCGATGCGCTAGATCGACCCGAGGACGACGTTGCGTCTTCAGTAGTTGCAGCGACGATCCAACTCGACTGCTCCATGGCCTCGACGCTGATGAGTGAGTCCGAATGGACGGCACCCTGCGGCCGTCTGCTCGCGAGCTACGCGGATGCGGCGGAGGCGGTGCGGACCATTTTTCAAGGTCAGCGTGCGCGCGATGACGTTCCGAGCCTGATCTATAGCGGATGGCAGTCTGACGCCGTGCGCTGTTACGAAATCTCCCAACTCAAGGGCGAGCAGCCATGACCACCATGAACACCGTCGGCCGCCCGACCGCTCCGGCTCCGTCTGCGCCGGACCATGACTACAAGCACCCGACCCTGACCGGCGGGCGCGGCCTGCTGCAGGACGAGCCCCTGATCTTCAAGGGCGACGGCTGGTTCAAGACCGGCGTCGATCTGGCCGAACCGAAGTCGGACGGCGGCGATCTGGGCGACCTCGTGCGGCGCGACCCGATCGGCCTGCCGGGCCTCTCGGAGCCCGAGGTCATGCGCCACTATGTGCGGCTCAGCCAGAAGAACCACGCCATCGACCTTGCGCTCTATCCGCTCGGTTCGTGCACGATGAAGCACAATCCGCGCCTGAACGAGAAGATGGCGCGCCTGCCGGGGTTCTCCGACATTCATCCGCTGCAGCCGGTCTCGACGGTGCAGGGGGCGCTCGCTTTGATGGATCAGCTGGCGCACTGGCTGAAGACCCTGACCGGCATGCCGGCGGTGGCCATGTCGCCCAAGGCGGGGGCCCACGGCGAGCTGTGCGGCCTGATGGCCATCCGCGCCGCGCACGAGGCGTCGGGCGAGCACCTGAAGCGCCGCAAGGTCCTCGTGCCGACCTCGGCCCACGGCACCAATCCGGCGACGGCCGCCTTCGTCGGCTACACCGTCGTCGAGGTGGCCCAGACGGACGACGGCCGCGTGGACGTGGCCGATCTGGCCTCCAAGCTGGGCGACGATGTGGCCGCCATCATGGTGACCAATCCCAACACCTGCGGCCTGTTCGAGCGCGACATCCTGGAGATCAGCCGCCTGACGCACGCGGCGGGGGCCTACTTCTACTGCGACGGCGCCAACTTCAACGCCATCGTCGGCCGGGTGCGGCCGGGCGATCTGGGCGTCGACGCCATGCACATCAACCTGCACAAGACCTTCTCCACCCCGCACGGCGGAGGCGGGCCGGGCGCGGGTCCGGTGGTGCTGTCCGAGGCGCTCGCGCCGTTCGCTCCGGCTCCGTGGGTCGTGGCCGACGGCGACGGCTTCAAGCTGATCGAGCGCGGCGAGGACGAGGCGGCGCAGGCGTTTGGCCGGATGTGCGCCTTCAACGGTCAGATGGGCATGTTCGTCCGCGCCCTCAGCTACATGATGAGCCACGGTTCGGACGGCCTGCGCCAGGTCGCCGAGGACGCGGTCCTGAACGCCAACTACATCAAGGCCCGGCTGTCGGACGTGATGAGCGCCGCCTTCCCGGACGGCCCCTGCATGCACGAGGCCCTGTTCGACGACGAATGGCTGAAGGGCACGGAGATCACCACGCTCGACTTCGCCAAGGCGATGATCGACGAAGGTTTCCACCCGATGACCATGTACTTCCCCCTGGTCGTGCACGGGGCCATGTTGATCGAGCCGACCGAGACGGAATCGAAGGCCGAGCTGGACCGCTTCATCAACGCGTTGCGTCTGCTGGCCCAGGCCGCCAAGGCCGGCGAGGTCGACCGCTTCAAGAACGCGCCCTTCCACGCCCCGCTGCGTCGTCTGGACGAGACCCGCGCCGCCCGCTCGCCTCGCCTGCGCTGGACCGCGCCGGAAGGGCACAACATGGCGGCGGAGTAGGGCGCTACTCGGCGGCGGCGCGACGGAGGGCCATGAAAGCCGCCTTGCCGTGGACCTCCGGGCCGCGAGCGTCGTCAGCGGCGAGCCAGGCCTCGGTCGCCATCCGAAGCACGCCGACGGCGGTGGTCGCGACCACGCGGGCCTGAAGGTCGTCGGCCGGCAAGCCCTTGCGAGCGGCGAGCGCGGTCGCCAGGCGCTGTTCGATCGCCTCGTACTTGGCGTGGTCACCGGCGCGGAGCGCGGGCGTGTCGTGGATGAGTCGGGCCAGAGCCCGGGCCTCCGGACCCTGGAAATCCTGGGCCATGTCGGTCAGGGCGTGCTCGGCCATTTCGAGCAGGGGCTCGTCGGCAGGGCGGCGCGCGATGGCCGCCTCGATCAATTCGGCGAGACCGGCCTTGGTGGAGAGGACGATGTCCTCCTTGGAGCCGAAGTAGTGGAACAGGCTGCGGCGCGAAACGCCTGCGGCGGAGGCGATGTCGTCGAGCGTCGTGGCCTCGAAGCCCTGACGCGCGAACAGGGCCAGCGCCGCCTGGTGGATGCGGGCGTGGGTGTCGGCGCGTTTTCGTTCGCGCAGGCCGGGATGTTCGGTCACGGTTTGCACCCCTTGCATATTTGCACTTGGTGCAGATATGTCTATCGACCGTTTCGACTTCGGCCTGGACACCTAGAGGACCGCTCCCATGACCTGGACCCCCCGTGACATGCCCGACCAGACCGGCCGTCTGGCTATCGTGACCGGGGCCAACAGCGGCACCGGCTACGAGACCGCGCTGGAATCGGCCCGCAGGGGAGCCGAGGTGGTCCTCGCCGTGCGCGATGTCAACCGGGGTGAGGCGGCGGCCAAGCGCATCCGGCGTGAGTCGCCCAAGGCCCGGCTGAGGGTCGAGGCGCTGGATCTGTCGAAGCAGAGATCGGTGACGGCGTTTGCGGAGCGGATGCTGGCGGACGGATCGCCGATCCATGTGCTGGTGAACAATGCGGGCATCATGGCGGTGGAGCCCCGGCAGGAGACCGAGGACGGCCACGAACTGCAGTGGGCGACGAACTATCTGGGGCATTTCGCCCTGACGGCGCGGCTGATGCCGCTGCTGAAGGCCGGCCAGGCGCGGGTGGTGCAGTTGTCCAGCATCATGCATCGGCAGGGGCGGTTGCGGTTCGACGACCTGAACTATCGGACGGGCTACAAGCCCTGGCCGGTCTATCAGCAGTCGAAGCTGGCGATGCTGATGTTCGGGCTGGAGCTGGATCGGAGGACCCGGGCGAATGGCTGGGGCCTGACCAGCGTCGTGGCGCATCCGGGGTATGCCCGGACCAGGCTAATCGGGTCGGGGCCGCTGGGGCGTCGGCCGGTCAGCCGGGCGATGATGCAGCTGGTCTATCGGCCGTTCATCGAGCCGTTAATCAGTCATTCGGCGGCGGATGGGGCCTTGCCGATCCTGATGGCGGCGACCGATCCGGCCATCCGGCCGGGGGCTTTCGTCGGGCCGCAGAAGGCCAGGGAGATGAAGGGTCCGCCGGGGCCGGCGAAGGCCGAGCCGCATGCCCTGGTCGAGGCCGACGCGGCGCGGCTGTTCGACATGACCGAGCAGGAACTGGGCGTCCGTTTCGCATAGGCGAAGCACAGACTTGTGAAGCCCGCGACATTCTGTCCGGCGGCGGACAGGTGTATGCTGCACGGCGCGTTATCGGAACGAAGCAGGCGTTGGGAGGCGCTGTCGTTATGATGTCACGCGTACAAAAGGGCATGGTCGCGGGTTTCTTCGCCACCGTCGCCGTATCGATCCTCGAAGCCGTGAACGTGCTGGCGGGTCCCTGGACCCAGCCGTTTCCGTCGGTGGTCGCCACCCTGATCGGCATGGAGGGCAATCTGGTCGTCGGCTGGATCGCCCACTTCCTGGTGGGCACCGTGGTGCTGGGCGCGCTGTTCGGCGTGCTCTGCCCGAGACTGCCGACCCAGACGCCGGAGACCAAGGGCATCGTCTTCGCCGTCCTCGCCTGGGTGGTGATGATGGCCGGAGCCGTCATGTTCGGCGATCCCCGGATGTTCAACCAGGGCGGGGGCTTCGCCGTCATCGCCTGGATGCTGGCGACGCACATCGTCTTCGGCATCGTGCTGGGCAATGTCTATGCCCGGCTGGTGGAGCGCGAAAAGCGGGCCCACCACGGCGACATGAGCGGGGCGGCCCCCGCTCACTGAGGCCCCGGAGGGGCCTGCCTGATCAGTTCAGACGGGTCCCGATCTGGGCGATCGCGGCGTCGAGCTGCGGGTCGGTCGTCGCGCCGGCCGCGCGGGCGGCGAGGATGGTCTCGGCGGCCTGGGCGGCGACGTCGGCGGCGGCGGCCTTCACCTCGGCAGCGGCCTGGGCCTCGGCCGAGGCGATGCGGCGTTCGGCCATGGCCTGGCGACGGGCAAGCGCCTCTTCCAGCTTGGCCTTGGCCTCGGCTTCCATCAGGCGGGCGTCGGCTTCGGCGGCGGCCAGCATGGCCTTGGACTGGGCTTCGGCCTCGGCCTTTTCGGCGCGGATCTGGGCCAGCAGGGCCTCGGCCTCGGCGCGCAGGCGGGCGGCCTCGTCGAGTTCGGACTGGATCTTGTTCGCCTTGGCGTCCAGCTGGCCGGCGACCAGCTTCGGCACGCCGGCGACCACCAGGATCACGAAGAACAGCAGCAGGCCGACGCCGACCCACAGTTCCGGGTTGGAGATGTTCCAGAAATAGCCTTCGAGGAAGTGGGGCATCTCAGGCGGCTCCCTTGACTGCGGCGGCGACTTCGGCGGCCGAGGCGGGCTTGCCGGTCAGGCGCTCGACGATGGCCTGGGCCGTGTCGGCGGCGATGGCGGAGACGTTGGCCATGGCGGCGTCGCGGGTCTGGGCGATGCGGGCCTCGGCGGTCTCGATCTTGGCGTTGACCTCGGCCTCTTCGGCGTGGCGGCGGGCTTCGGCCTCGGCGACGACGCGGGCCTTGGCCTCGGCGGCGACGCGGCGGCTGTCGGCGCGGGCCTGCTCGACCTCGGCCTTGGCGGCGGCGGCCTGTTCGGCGGCCTCGGCCTGGACCGAGCGGGCGGTGGCGATGGCGGTCGAGATGGTCGAGGCGCGCTCGTCCATCACCCGGCGCAGGCGCGGGGCGAAGACCTTCGAGATCAGCAGGTAGAGGACGAAGAAGAGGAACAGCAGATAGACGATCTGACCGGCCCAGACCGAGGTGTCGAACTGGGGCAGGCCGCCGGCCTCGCCGCCGCCGTGCGCGGCTTCGGTCGTGGCGTAGGTTCCGCCGTGTTCGTCGGTTTTCTCAGGAGCGGCCATGACGTCCGTCTGCGGGAAGGGGAAACAGGACGGCGGCGCTTCCTCAGGCAGAGGAAACGCCGCCGGTCTTTGATGGGCGGCGTGCGCCTTAGGCGTTCAGGATCAGGATGCCCAGAACGAAGGCCAGGATGCCCAGGGCTTCGGCCAGGGCGGCGCCGACGAACAGGTTGCCGACCTGGCTGCCGGCGGCCGACGGGTTGCGGAGCGCGCCGTTGAGGAAGTTGGCGAAGATGTTGCCCACGCCGATGGCGGAGCCGATCATGCCGAGGGTGGCCAGGCCAGCGCCGATGAACTTAGCGGCTTCAGCTTCCATGAGAGTCTAGTCCTAGTTTCAGAGGTTTGGAGGTGGGGCGGAGAGGCTGGTCGTGGCCTTAGTGGCCATGGCCCAGGTTGACCACATCATTGAGATAGATGCTGGCCAGAACGGCGAAGACGAAGGCCTGGAGGAAGGCCACGAGGAACTCGAGCGCGGTCAGGGCGACGACCATGGTCATCGACAAGGCCGCGATCGGCAGGGCGAAAAGACCCAGGCCTTCTCCGGCGAAGGCCATGGCGCCCAGGCTGACCACGAAGCCGGCGAAGATCTTCAACGCCACGTGACCGCCCAGCATATTGCCGAACAGACGCAGCGCCAGTGTCGCGGGCCGCAGCAGGAAGGACAGGAACTCGATGGCGCCGACGACCGGGCGCAGCAGGAGAGGCGCGCTCGACGGCCAGAACAGAAGGAAGAAGCCGAACCCGTGCTTCAGGATGCCGATGCCGATGACCAGAAGAATCGTCAGCAAGGCGAAGGTGATGGTGATGGCCAGCTGCGACGTCGCCGTGAAGGTGAGGAACATGCCGAGCAGGTTCATGCCCAGGATCAGCGTGAACAGGCTGAAGACGAAGGGGAAGTATTTGCGGCCCTCGTGGCCGATGATGGAGTCGGTGACGCCGTCGATCATTCCGAACAGGGTCTCGCCCGCGGCCTGGAGCCGACCGGGAACGACCTTGGCGCCGGAGGTGACGGCGGTCAGGAACAGCACGACCAGGGCGAAGGCGATGGTCATGGCGACGTGCGAGTTCGTCACCGCGATCTGCTGCACGCCGAGAACAGGCAGCGTCACCTCGCCGAACTCAAGGCCGGGGATCGGGTGCACTTCGAACTGTTCGATCGGATCGGCCAAGGCCTATCGCTCCTCATCTTCTTCGTCGTCGAAGGGAATGGACCGAGGTTCCACGCCGCTCGCCGCCGCCTGTGACATCAGCTTCTGGGCCGTCTGCCACGCCATCCACAAAGACACGGCGAAGCCCACCAGGACCCCGCCAATCACCCCCCACGGCGCCGTTCCGGCGTAGTGGTCGATCCCGAACCCAACCGCGATCCCCAGAAAGACGCCGCCCAAGAGGTTGGCGACGACCTTGTAGGCCTGACCGGCGACGGCCCGTCCGGCCGCCTCGGCTTTCGCCTCCGAGGACGTCTTGCCCTCCAGCGCGGATGCGGAGCGATTGAGGCGAGCGATCGCCTCTTCGCGCGATTCCGGTGGGGTGGACATGGGTTCTGGCGCTTCTGGCCCCGCCCGGCCGCGCAAGGTTTTGCGGGCCCCGACAGGGGTCTGAATTCGGCGCGGAACCTATAGGGAGGGGTGCTGAAGGTCAAGAAGCCGTGATGATGGTCTAAGTCTCTGTTCCGACGAGGTTTTGCGCGAGGTGCGACGTTGCGGCGGTCCGCTCTGCGAGGGTGGCGGCCTGTTTCTCCGCGAGCTCGGCCGCGAAGAGGTCATAGCGCGCCATCACCGCCGCGCGCAGGGCCTCGAGCTCGGCGCTCTCGCGCGCCGACGGGGGGCGGGCGGGACGGGCGCGGGTGGGGCGGCGAGATCGGGAGTGGGACATGGGGCTTTCCTTTTTGCATCTCGCCCCCGTCGCCGAAGGGCGATGGGGGAGAGGGGGTTGTCTCTCCCTCCCCGGAACGGGGAGGGTGGTCGGAGCGGAGCGGAGACCGGGTGGGGCGGCCGGGTGAGCCGGACTCGGACCGTTGCGTGTGCATCGCCTTGCCGCCCCCACCCGATCGCTTCGCGATCTGCCCTCCCCGTTCCGGGGAGGGAGAGTGCCGGCCACGCGTCATCGCTCTTCCGCTGTGAACGGGTGGGAAGGGCGGGCGGAGCAGCCGGGCCTTCGCCCGGAGACCGTATGGAATGTTGTTTCGGCGAAAGACGACTGCTCCGCGCGGCTGGTCTGACCGGAAGCGGACGGCCCCGCGTCGTTCGGACGCGACTGACCGGGGACCAACGGCCCTGTTAGAGCCTTGCCGCTACTGACGCCTCCGGCGGGAAGGTCGGCGGACTTGCGAAAGCCGATCCCCTGAACGCGGCGAGTCTTCTGCTCGCCGCCTTATTGGTGGGCTACCGCCCGGAACGCGGTTCCGGGCTGCTTGAGCCCGGGACCCTCGTTTTCGAACGGCATGGTCTGCCCACGCCACCCCCTTGGCCCGGACGCCGGATGAACGCTCATCACGGCCTCCGGTCGCTGGACCTCGGGAGCTCCCGCTCCAACCGCTCCCGCCGCAGCAAGCTCGCAAGGCCTTGCGCCCTTCCCAAGCGACGGAACCGAGGGGGAGGGTATCACACCCGGATATGCGGGCGCGTTCGGCGGCTCTCAAACGAGAGGGGCGTTGTTTTTCCGCGCAGAATCCCGGCGTCGTTGGATGATTGAGAAAAACAGCGCGCCCAAACTCACCGTGCACCCCGGCGAAGGCCGGGGTCCAGATCACAGACTCCGCTGCATCGAGCGGCGAACGGTGCGGTCTGTCCGGATCACCCCGTCCGCTTCTGGACCCCGGCCTTCGCCGGGGTGCACGGAGAGGGGGGCAGGATCTCGCCCACCCGGTCGCCCAGCGATCACCGCCCCGGCTCGTCTACGAGCCTTCGTCGACCTCGCGCCAGGGAGGGAGAAAAAGAAAAAGGCCGGTGTTTCCACCGGCCTTTTCGCAGATCGGATTGTCGCCTGGATCAGGCGGCGGCTTCGGCCAGCTTGGCCTTGACCTGGCGCTTGATGCGCTGGGCGGTCAGGGAGAGCTGCTCGTCCGAGGCCTTGACGATGAAGGGGTCCAGGCCGCCCTTGAAGTCGAGCGTGCGCAGCGCGGCGTTGGAGATGCGCAGCGAGAAGGTCTGGCCCAGAGCCTCGGACGTCACCTTGACCTTCTTCAGCGACGGCAGGAAGCGGCGCTTGGTCTTGATGTTCGAGTGGCTGACCGAGTGGCCGACCATCGGGCCGACGCCGGTGAGTTCGCAACGACGAGACATCGTCAGATCCTTAGAGGCAGGCGCCGCCGAACCGGGGCGCAACAAACGAAAGCGCGCGGAAGGACGCCCTCCGCGCGAGAGGGGGCCGTATAGAGGACGGGGCGTGTCTCCGTCAAGGCTCCGTCGCCGCATCGGGAACGGTTCATGCGTCGTTCAATCGCCGTGTTTCACTGGATAGACTATCCGGACGTTCCGGGGGAATGAGACGACCATGACCATGCCCAACCTTCTGATCCGCACCCTGGCCGTCGCCGCCCCGGCGCTGGCGGGCGCCGCCCTGCTGGCCGCACCGGCCTCCTCGCCCCAGGCCCAGGCCTCGGCGACCGAGGTGCTGCCGGGGTACTGGGAGTATACGACCAGCGCCGTCGGCATCCGCGACACAGAGCAGAAGTGCGTGCGGCCCAGCGAGATCAACCGCTTCTTCGGCGGGCTGTCGACGCGGCGCTGGCAGTGCACCTATCCGGTGCGCGAGGTCGGCAACGGGCGCACGCGGTTCGAGGGGACGTGCACGGACCGGCGCGGGCGCCGCGTGAACGTGAGGCTGCGCGGGACCTATGAGCCCGAGTCGTTCCGCTTCAGCGGCGGGGCCCAGCTGGCGCGCGGCACGCCGTATCTGCCGGCCAGCATCACGGCGCGCAGGCTGGCGGCGCAATGCCCGGCGAACGCGGAGTATTTCTGACGCCGTCCTTTCGCCCCGCGGGCGAGGGCGATCAGGCCGCGACCGACGTCCGGGCGAGGGCGCAGTGGCTCCAGATCTCGGACAGGGCGTCGATCAGGCGGTCGATGTCGTCGTCGGTGTGGACCGGCGAGGGGGTGATCCGCAGCCGCTCCGTGCCCTTGGGGACGGTGGGATAGTTGATGGGCTGCACATAGATGCCGTGATGCTCCATCAGCCAGTCGGAGATCATCTTGCACTTGTGCGGATCGCCGACCATCACGGGGATGATGTGGCTGTCGTTGGGCATATGCGGGATGCCCGCCAGGTCGAGCCGCCAGCGGACGCGCGACACGCGGTCCTGGTGACGGGCGCGCTCCATCTCCGATGACTTGAGGTGCCGCACGCTGGCGCAAGCGCCGGCGGCGACGGCGGGGGGCAGGGCCGTGGTGAAGATGAAGCCCGAGGCATAGCTGCGGACCCAGTCGCACAGGGCGGTGGAGGCGGCGATGTAGCCGCCCATGACGCCGAAGGCCTTGCCCAGCGTGCCCTCGATGACGGTGATGCGGTCCATCAGGCCTTCGCGCTCTGCCACGCCGGCGCCGCGCGGACCGTACAGGCCGACGCCGTGGACCTCGTCCAGATAGGTCATCGCGCCGTGGGCCTCGGACACCTCCACGATCTCGCGGATCGGGCCGATGTCGCCGTCCATGGAATAGACGCTCTCGAAGGCGACGAGCTTGGGCCGCGACGGGTCGATCGCGGACAGGAGCTGGTTCAGGTGCTCGGGGTCGTTGTGGCGAAAGATCCGGCGCTCGGCGCGGCTGTGGCGGATGCCCTCGATCATGGAGGCGTGGTTCTGGGCGTCGGACAGGACGACGCAGTTCGGCAGGCGGGCCGCCAGCGTGCCCAGCGCCGCCCAGTTGGAGACGTAGCCGGAGGTGAACAGCAGCGCCGCCTCCTTGCCGTGCAGGTCGGCGAGCTCGCGTTCCAGGAGGACATGGTGGTGGTTGGTGCCGGAGATGTTGCGCGTGCCGCCGGCGCCGGCGCCGCAGCTGTCCAGCGCCTCGTGCATGGCCTTGAGCACATGGGCGGACTGGCCCATGCCGAGATAGTCGTTGGAGCACCAGACGGTGACCTCGTCGGGGCCGTCGCCGTGCTTGACGGCGCGGGGGAAGCTGCCGCGCTTGCGCTCCAGCTCGGCGAAGACGCGGTAGTTGCCGGCGTCGCGCAGCGACTGCAGCTCGGTCTGGAAGAAGGTCTCGTAGTTCATGCCGGTCCCCCCGGTGGCGGTTCTTGTCATTGGTCGGCCTCGGCGAGGGCGACCTGGGTCGGTTTGGCGTCGCGGCCGAGCGCCCAGGCCCAAAGAGCGCTCTCGGGCGCGGGGCGGCGGCGGGTGGCCGGAAGCATGAGAAAGCTGTGTTCGAGCAGGCCGAGCGCGGCCAGCGACAGCATCAGGACATAGCCGGTGCGGGGGCCGCCGCTGCTCAAGAGCGCGGCCTCGGCCAGCAGGATGGTCACGATGATGGAGGCGGCCAGCGAGACCGGAAACAGGGCGTTGAAGCGGGCGCGGCGGAAGTAGCTGCCCAGATAGGCCAGGCCCTTGGGCAGGAGGCCGGACGGCGGATTGGGCACGCCGAGGAAGATGTTGAGCTTGGTCGACAGCCGCATGCCGAACAGCAGCAGGAAGGTCAGGGTCCCGACCTGGTTCGGCTGGCCCCAGGTCAGGGCGATGAACAGGAGCGCGGTCAGGGCGAGCGCGATCTCATGGTGGATCACGGTCTCGGTCGACACGGCGAAGCGGCGCCAGCCGGCGGCCTCGGGCGGGCAGGGCGTGCGGCGCGGGCCGGTCAGCTTGCCCATCAGAAAGCCCATCTCGTGCCAGCCCCAGACGGCGAGCGCCGAGCCGAAGGCGACGTAGGCGCCGTTCGCGCTGGTGTCGTCGGCCGACATCCACAGCCCCAGCATGGCCGCAGCGGCCACGATCGCGCCGAGCATCAGCGACACGCCGAAGCTGGCGGCGTCGCGGCGGACCAGCCACAGGATCAGCCCCGTGGAGGCCCACCACAGGCCGGCGGCGACGATGAGGGGCTGAACCGCGTCCATGACTACCAGCGCGGCTCCATGCGGACGTCGGCGGGCAGGGGATGGCGATCGACCGGCAGCAGCAGCAGGCCGAGGAAGGTCGCCCCGGCCTTCAGCGTCAGGCCGATACGCTGGAGGCCGGCGACCAGACCGCCCCGGGCCTTGGCGTCGCCCAGGGCGTCCGAGGTCTGGCGCAGCGTCTCCATGCCCTGGCGGAACTTCGGCTCATCCGTGCGCAGCGAGACCGGATAGACCTGTTTCGAGATCTCGGTGCAGATGCGGAAGACCTCATAGTCATAGTCGGTGATGTCGACGCCCAGCGCCTTGTGGAAGGCCGGCCGCATGTGGTCGCGGACGTACATGGTCGCGTAGACGCTGAGCAGGAAGAAGCGGATCCACCACACATTCCCGCCCGACAGCAGTTTCGGGTCGTTGCGCATCAGGAGCGCGAAGGCCTCGCCGTGCTTGAACTCGTCGTTGCACCACCGTTCGAACCATTTGAAGATCGGGTGGAAGCGCTTCTCCGGGTTCCGCTCGAGGTGGCGGTGGATGGCGATGTAGCGGGCGTAGCCGATCTTCTCCGACAGATAGACGGCGTAGAAGATGAACTTGGGCTTGAAGTGGGTGTACTTCTTGACCTTGGTCAGGAAGCTCAGGTCGACGCCGATCTTGGCGTCCTTGAGCGTGTCGTTGATGAAGCCGGCGTGGCGGCTCTCGTCGCGGCTCATGTATTTGAACAGGGCGCGAATGTCGGGGTTCTGAACCCGCTTGGCGATCTCGGCGTAGAGGACGCAGCCGGAGAACTCCGAGGTCAGGGACGAGACCAGGAAGTCGGTGAATTCCTTTCTCAGGTCCTCGGGCAGGTTCTCGATGATGCCGTCGAAGGCGGCGTCGCGCTTGAAGTGGTCCTTGTTCCGGTCCTCGGCGAACTCGGCCATCAGGGCGTCCCACTGGGCCCGGACGGGGGTGACGTCGATGCGGTCCAGCGCGGCGAAGTCGGTGGTGTAGAAGCGGGGGCTGAGGACCGTGTCCTCGGTCGCCAGCTTCATGGAGGAGTCGGCGTTGACCTTCTGGCGGGCGGCCTCGCGGCGGAGCGCGGTCAGGCCGGGGGTTTCCTCATACTGGTCGAAGGGGACGGCGGTCACAGGGTCCTCCGGGGCGTGAAGCTGACGTCGTAGAGCTCGCCGAACTCCACCGCCGACGTCAGGCGGGTGAAGGTGCGTTCCAGCCAGGTAGCGCGGGTCACGGTGGCGGTGCGGCGGAAGGTGCGGCGTTCGCCGAAGGCGACGTGGATCGGCTCGCCGTGCACCTGGACCGCGTCGCCGGGGCCGATGACGGGATCGCCGTCCAGCGCGACGTGGGCGCAGAGGTTCTCGTCGGAGTGCTCGACCTCGATCGTGCAGCCGGTGTCGAAACGACGGCTCATGCGGCGGTCTCCGAAGGTGGTGTCATCAGATCCAGGAAGGCCTGGCGGTTGGTGGGGCCAAAGGCGTCCAGCTTGACGATCCGGCCGGTGGCCAGGTCCTGGATCGTCACCTTGCCATCCGACCACTCGGTGACGCGGAAGGGCTGTTCGGAGCCCAGGCCCTGGGCGCGGCGGTCGCGGACCAGGCCGCGCAGCACGCCGCGGACGAAGCCGCCGGTCGCGGGCGGGATGATCCGCTCGCCGTCGTCGATGACGGTGACCAGGACCCCGCCGTCCTCCATGTCGGCAAAGCGCATGTCGGCGGCCGTCACGGGAGTGGCGTCCGAGGCCTCGGCGACGCCGGGCGAGATCAGGCCCAGCCGCGTCGCCCCGACGCCGGCCACCGTCAGCCCGACCACCAGGATGGCGGCGATCAGGGGCGCTCGGGGGAAGGGCTGTTCGTCGAGGTTGGACATGGCTGGATTCCTTGATCCTCAGGCGGCGGCGGGCTGGCCGTCGGACGGGGCGGGACGGGGCGAGCGCGCCGGCGCGCGCACCGGCTCGGCCACGAAGGGCTTGTCGGCGGCGTTGGCGGCGAGCTGGAGCTGCAGGCTCAGGCGTTCGGCGACCGAGGCGACCTCGGGCAGGGCCCGCATCATCGGCTGGGGGTTCAGGATGGTGAACGGCCGGACGTGGGGCCACAGGTGCGGATAGGCGATGCGGGCGCCGTCGGCGAGGCTGAGCGGAATGTCGCCGAAGCCCCGGGCGTCGACCTTCACCGCCGCCGCGCCGATGGTGCGGTAGGGGATGTTGAAGCACTTCGACAGGGCCACGCCGTGGCGCAGGACGAAGCGCTTGTTGGTCAGGGTATAGACCGTGGTCCGGGCGACCAGGACGGCGTATCCGACCAGCAGGCCCACGGCGACGGCGCCGACCGCGACCGTCCAGCCGACCGAGGTCAGGGTGGAGGCGAGGCCGGAGCCCTGCACCAGGCCGTTGACCAGGTTCCACCCAGCGAGGACGCCGAAGTAGATCGCCACCCAGTGGGCGCGCATGGCGGTGCGGGCCAGGACGCGCCAGTCCGGCTCGCCCTGCCACAGGATGTGCTCGCCCTCGGGGAGCCGGCCGGGAAGCCCGCGGACGGGCTCCCCTTCGTGCTCCTGGCCGACGGCGGCGGAGATGCCGGCGGGGCGGCTCACAGCCAGGGCTCCTGGCGGTCGCGCGTGGCGTAGAGGTGACCGCCGCCGTAGTAGCCGACGATCTTCTCTTCCTCGAGCAGGGTGACCTGATCGGGGCTGGCCGTGCCGGGCACATCGGCGAACTGGGCGCCGGTGATGGCGCGCACCTTGATGGCGCGGGCCGGGCCGTCGACGATGGCCATGGTCATGGGCAGCAGCACCTTGCGGGCGCCGACGGCGACCTCGAGGTAGCGGATCAGCTGCTCGGAGCGGTCCACCCAGATGTCGGAGACCTCGCCGCCCTTCTTGCCGTCGCAGCCGAGGACCGCCAGACCGCGCGGGTCGGTGTCCTCACGCGAGACGTGGAAGTCCGAGGCGACCCGGAGCGGTACGATGCGCGGCAGGCCTTCCAGCGTCAGGTCGGCGTAGTTCGGACGCTCGGCGTAGCCGCCGGGGCCGACGCCATCCAGCAGGGGATTGCCCGTGGGCTCCAGCGGCGAACCGTCGGTCGGGGCGCTGCGGCGCGCGGCGATCGGGCGGGTGTCGCGGTTCTCGGGACGCGGCAGGACGCGGGTGCCGTGGCCGTGGGGGAGAAGGAAGGTCTTGGGCTTGGCGGTGAACAAGAGGCCGCCCAGCGGCTCGTGCTGGCCGGTGACGTCGTTCTCCAGCGGATAGCCTTCGCGGCGATCCTCGCGGCGCAGGTAGACGATCAGTCCGGCGAAGAAGAGCCAGAACAGCATCAGGCAGAGTTCTGCGGCGTCGAAATCGCCGAAGAGGAAGGGACTGTTTTCCATGTCAGGCTCCTTTGCGAACCAGGATCAGGCGGGCAGATCGGCGAGGCCGAACCGTTGAGGGGTAAGCGACTGAGGCGAAGCGGCGGGCGCGTAGCGGGCGAGCGGCCCGATGGCGACCAGGGCGGCGAACAGGAGGCCGATCTCCAGGTGGTAGACGACACCGTAGGCGGTGAAGGGCTGGCTCATCGCCGGGCCGAGCAGGCCGGACGAGGACAGGGCGGAAACGAGGTCGCGCAGCGCGCCCCCGGTCAGGACGGCGACGCCGACGGCGGTGGCCTGGACCGCGCCCCAGGCGCCGAGCGCGATGCCGGAGCGGCCGTCGCGGGCGAGAGCCATCGCCGAGGTCAGGGTGCCGACGGAGAAGAGACCGCCGCCCAGCCCGATGCCGGTCACGCCGAGGCAGAACAGGGGGGCGGAGGCGAAGGGCCCGGCGCAGATGACGGCGGCGAAGGCCAGAACGCCGATGACCAGTCCGTGGCCGGCCATGCGGTGGGGCTCTCCGCCCTGGTTCAGACGACGCGCGGACCAGCCGAGACCGATCAGGGTGCCGAGCGCCCAGAGCGCGGTCAGGCCCGTGGTCTGGCCGACCGAGAGGCCGAGGATCTGGCCGCCGTAGGGTTCGAGCAGCACGTCCTGCATGGAGAAGGCGGCGGCGCCCAGGCCGGTGGCGACCAGGAGGCGGCCCGAGCGGCCGCCGGCGATGAACTGGGCCCAGCTGTCCTTGAACGGCGGGCGGGGCTGGGACGGGGCGGTCAGCGCCAGGTTCTGCGCCTCCTGCTTCCACAGGGCGGTCATGTTGAGGACGACGGCGACCATGGCCGCGCCCTGGACGACGCCGACCAGCTTCACGGCCTGGAAGTCCATGAGGATCAGGCCCATGGCGACGCCCGCGATCAGCATGCCGACCAAGAGCATGACGTAGAGCAGGGCCACCACGCGGGGCCGGGCGTGCTCCGGGGCGAGGTCGTTGGCGAGCGCGAGGCCCGCCGTCTGGGTGGTGTGGATGCCCGCGCCGGTGAGCAGGAAGGCGACCATGGCCGCGAGGTGGCCGATCCAGACCGCGCCGACCCCCTGGCCGCCCGAGATCAGCAGGGCGAAGGGCATGATGGCGAGGCCCCCGAACTGCATCAGGGTGCCGAACCAGATGTAGGGCCCGCGCCGCCAGCCGAGGTGAGAGCGGTGGGTGTCGGACCGATGGCCGATCAGGGCGCGGAAGGGCGCGAACAGGAAGGGCAGGGCGACCATGGTCGCCACCAGCACCGCCGGGACGTTCAGCTCCACGATCAGGACGCGGTTGAGCGTGCCGGTCAGCAGCACGGTGACCATGCCGACCGAGACCTGGAACAGCGACAGGCGCAGGAGGCGCGACAGCGGCAGCTCGGTCGTGGCGGCGTCGGCGAACGGCAGGCAGGCGCGCATCAGGCGCGCGAAGGCGGCCCGGTTGGCGTCTGCTCTCTGCCGCAGGTCGGTCATCGGCGCACGAGCTCCAATGCCTGGGAGGTGTAGAAACCGCCCTGGACCCGGCGGGTGCGGCCCACCGAGACGCCGGGCAGGGCCGAGAGGCGGGCGGCCAGCGCGTCCAGCTTGGCCGGAACTATGGCCGGGGCGCGGTCGGAGCTGGGGAACAGCTTGCCCATCGTCAGCATGAGCATCAGGGCGGGCGTGCGTGGGGTGACGGTGAAGACGATCGAGCCGCGCGTCCGCTTCGACAGGGCCGCCAGCCCGGCGACGATGTCGTCGGTCGGGTAGTGGATCAGGCTGTCCATCGCCACGATGTGATCGAAGTCGCCGAGGTCCGGGCTCATCATGTCGCCGGCGCGCCAGTCGATGGAGCCCGCCAGGTCGGTCGGCGCGCGCTCGCGGGCGATGTCGACCAGGCTGGCCGAGACGTCGATGGCCACGACGTTCGCGCCGCGCCGGGCGGCCTCGACGGCGAGCGCCCCGGTGCCGCAGCCGGCGTCGAGGATGCGCAGACCCGTGAGATCGGCGGGCATCCAGTCCAGCAGGACGCCGCGCATCTCGTCGCGGCCGGCCCGCACCGTGGCGCGGATCTTCGACACCGGCGCATCCGAGGTCAGCTGGGCCCAGGCGTCCAGAGCCGTGCGGTCGAAGTAGGTCTCGAGCCGGCTGCGATACTGTTCCCAGGTCGCAGAGGTGCGCGTTTCGAGGGTGGCGGTCACTGATCGAACCCCAGGAACTCGAAGATGTCGCGGTCGCGCATCGGCTCGGCCTCGATGGCCGGCATGCCGTCCCACAGCGACTGGGCGAGGCGCATGTATTCGGCCTTGGCGGCCTCCAGTTCGTCGGAGCCGTCCATCTCGAACACGACCGACTTCTTCAGGCGCGAACGGCGGATTTCGTCGAGGTCGCGGAAGTGGGCGATGCGCTTCAGGCCGATCGCGTCGTTGAAGCGGTCGATCTCGTCGGTGCCCGAGCTGCGGTTGGCGATGATGCCGCCCAGACGGACCTCGTAGTTCTTGGACTTGGCCTTGATGGCCGCGACGATGCGGTTCATCGCGAAGATGCTGTCGAAGTCGTTGGCGGTGACGACCAGCGCGCGCTCGGCGTGCTGCAAGGGCGCCGCGAACCCGCCGCAGACGACGTCGCCCAGCACGTCGAAGATCACCACGTCTGTGTCTTCCAGCAGGTGGTGTTCCTTCAGCAGCTTGACCGTCTGACCGACGACATAGCCGCCGCAGCCGGTGCCCGCCGGCGGGCCGCCCGCCTCCACACAGCGCACGCCGTTGAAGCCCTCGTAGACATAGTCCTCGGGGCGCAGCTCCTCGGAGTGGAAGTTCACCGTCTCCAGCACGTCGATGACGGTGGGGACCAGGCGCTTGGTCAGGGTGAAGGTGCTGTCGTGCTTGGGATCGCAGCCGATCTGGAGCACCCGCTTGCCCAGCAGCGAGAAGGCGGCCGACAGGTTGGAGCTGGTGGTGGACTTGCCGATGCCGCCCTTGCCATAGACGGCGAAGACCTTGGCCGTGCCGATGTTCAGGGGGGCGTCCATCTTGACCTGGACCGACCCCTCGCCGTCCGGGGGACGGCGCTTGAGGGTCTGGGGCATTTCGAGGGTCATGGTCATCGGTGTCGTCCTTAAGCCGCCGCGGCGGGCGTGAGCCCTTCGAGGCGGTCTTCGAGTTCGTCGGCGGCGTCGCGCAGGGCCTGGAGGATGGCGGCGTCGGGGGCCCAGTAGGCGCGGTCGGAGGCCTCCAGCAGCCGGTTGGCCATGCGGGCCGAGGCCTTGGGGTTCAGGCTCGCCAGCCGGTCGCGCATGGCGGCGTCGAGCACGAAGGTTTCCGAGATTTCCTGATAGACCCAGGGCTGGACGTCGCCGGTCGTGGCGGACCAGCCCAGGGTGTTCGTCACCTGGGCCTCGATGGCGCGGACGCCCTCGGAGCCATGCTTCAGCTGACCCTCGAACCAGCGGGGGTTCAGGACGCGGGTGCGGCTTTCCAGGGTGACCTGTTCGGCGAGGGTCCGGACCTTGCCTTCGCCTTGCGTCTGGTCGCCGATGTAGACGGGCGAGGCCTTGCCGCGCGCGCGTTCGGCCGACTTGGCCACGCCGCCCAGGGTGTCGACATAGTGGTCGATGGTGGTGACCCCGAGGTCGACCGAGTCGAGGTTCTGGTAGGCCAGGTCGATGCCGGCCAGCGCGCTGGTCAGGAGCGCCGGCTGTTTCATCGGCTTGCCGTCGCGGCCATAGGCGAAGCCCTTGCGGCTCTCGAAGGCGTCGGCGAGCTCGCCCTCCTCGGTCCAGGCGCCGGAGTCGATCAGACTGTTCACCGACGCGCCGTAGGCCCCCTCGGCGTTGGAGAAGACGCGGAGCGCGGCGGTTTCGAAGTCGCAGCCCAGCTTGGCCTGGTGCTCCAGGGCGCGCTTGCGCACAAAGTTCTGCTCGATGGGTTCGTCGGCGGTGGCGGCCAGCCAGGCGGCGTCGGCCAGCATCTTCATCTGCAGGGGCAGCAGGTCGCGGAAGATGCCCGAGACGGTGGCGATCACGTCGACGCGCGGACGACCCAGCTCTTCCAGCGAGACCAGTTCGGCGCCGCACAGGCGGCCGTAGCCGTCGAAGCGAGGGCGGGCGCCCATCAGGGCCATGGCCTGGGCGATCGGGCCGCCTTCGGACTTCAGATTGTCGGTGCCCCACAGGACGATGGCCATGGATTCCGGCAGGGCGCCGGTCTCCAGCCTGTGCTTGGCCAGCAGGCGGTCGGCCTGGCGGCGGCCGTCGGCGACGGCATAGGCCGAGGGGATGCGGAAGGGGTCGAAGCCGTGGATGTTGCGGCCCGTCGGCAGCATCTCGGGCGTGCGCAGCAGGTCGCCGCCCGGCGACGGCATGACGTAGCCGCCATCCAGCGCCGCGATCAGGGCCTCCATCTCGGGGTTGGTCGACAGCGAGACGTTGGTGGCGTGCAGGTGGCGGAACAGTTCGATGCCGGCGGTGTCGGACGCGAGGCCGCTGATGCCGAGCGCCGTGCGGGCGTCGGCGCCGTCCACGAGGGCCTGGACCGCGTCGCGGCCGGGCTTGGGTCCCTCGCGGGCTTCGCTGACCGCGAGCAGCAGATCGACCCGTTCGTCGGCGGTGAAGGCCTCGCCCAGGACATGCAGGCCGTTCGGGATCAGGGTCTGTTCAAGCTCCTGAAGCGTCGCGATCAGGGCGCTGACGCGGGCGCCGTCGGTCCCCTCGATCAGCTCGAGGTTCAGGCCGGCGGCGGCTTCGAAGATCATCGGGGCCAGCTGGGCGCGCTCGGCGGAGGCCTCGACCTCGGTCGCCCGCCAGCGGCCGATCAGGGCCTTGAGGTCCAGCAGACCCTTGTAGAGGCCCGCGTCGCTGACCGGCGGCGTGACGTAGCTGATCAGCGTCGCATTCGAGCGCCGCTTGGCGATCATGCCCTCGGACGGGTTGTTGGCGGCGTAGAGATAAAGGTTCGGCAGGTCGCCGATCAGGCGGTCGGGCCAGCAGGCCTCCGACAGGCCGGTCTGCTTGCCGGGCATGAACTCCAGCGCGCCGTGGGTGCCGAAGTGCAGCACGGCGTGGGCGCCGAAGTCCTCGCGAATCCAGCGGTAGAAGGCGCTGAAGGCGTGGGTGGGGGCGAAGCCGCCCTCGAACATCAGCCGCATCGGGTCGCCCTCGATGCCGAACGGCGGCTGCAGGCCGACGAAGACGTTGCCGAAGCGGGCGCCGAGTACGAACAGGTCCGAGCCGTTGGTCAGGGACTTGCCGGGGGCCGGGCCCCAGACCGCCTCGATATCCCTCAGCCAGGTCTCGCGGCGGACGTGGTCCTCGGCCGGGATGCGGACGTGGACGTTGCCGTCCGTGCCGAGGCGGGCGGCATTGCCCTCCAGCAGGATTTCGCGGAGCGCATCGACGCTCTCGGGGACCTCCACCGTGTAGCCCTCGGCGGCGAGGCGGGTCAGGGTCTTGTGCAGGCTGGCCCACACCGACATCTGGGCGGCGGTTCCGGCGGCCCCGGCGTTGGGCGGAAAGTTGAACAGCACGGCCGCGATCCTGCGATCCGCGCGGGCCGAACGGCGCAGGGCGATCATCCTGTCGACACGCTGGGCCAGGGTGGCCGCGCGCTCGGGGCAGGCGACCATCGACTTGGCGTCGGCGCCGGGGAAGGTGCAGCGACGGCGGCAGCCGGTGCAGGGCGCGCCCGATCCGTCGGTGCGTCCGCCGAACATCATGGGGGCGATGCCGCCGTCCAGCTCGGGGATGGAGACCATCATCGTGGCTTCGAGCGGCAGCAGGCCCTGGTCGCTCGCGCTCCACTGCTGGAACGACTGGAACTCCAGCGGGTGCGCCGAGATGTAGGGGACGTCGAAGCGACCCAGCGTCTGTGCGGCCGACGAGGAGTCGTTGTAGGCGGGGCCGCCGACCAGGGAGAAGCCGGTCAGGTTGACGATGGCGTCCACCGCCGGACGGCCGTCCCTCAGGAACAGCTTGTCCATCGCCGGGCGGGCGTCCAGCCCGTTGGCGAAGGCGGGGATGACCCGCACGCCGCGCGCCTCGAACGCCGCGATCACGCCGTCATAGTGGGCGGCGTCGCCGGCCAGGACGTAGGAGCGCAGGATGATCAGGCCGACCGTGCCGTTGACGCCCGCGTGGCTGGGCAGGGCGTCCGGCGTCTCGGCCATGCGGGCCGAGGCGGTCTCGCCCATGCGGGGGTGGTAGACGCCGATCTCGGGATATTCGACCGGGGCGGCGGCCTTCATCGTGCCGCGCAGGGACCGGCGCTCGCCGTCGGCGTAGCGGTCGACCAGATAGCGGATCATGGAGACCATGTTCTCGGTCGAGCCGGCGAACCAGTACTGCAGGGTCAGGAAATAGGCGCGGACGTCCTGGGCGGTGCCCGGCACGAAGGCCAGGATCTTGGGCAGGCGGCGCAGCATGGCCATCTGCTTTTCGCCGGGGACGCCGCCGGTCGCCTTGGTGTTCCCGCGCAGCTTCTTGAGCATGGCCAGCGGACCCTTGGTCGAGCCGTCCATCCTGTAGGCACCCATGCGGGTCAGCTTCACGACCTCGGCCGCCGACATCATGCAGACCATGGCGTCGCAAGTTTCGTTGCGCGCCTTCAGCGCCGGCAGGACCATCCGGACGTGGTCGTCGACGAACAGCATCGAGGCGATGACGATGTCGCCGGTGGCGATGTCCGCGAGGCAGGCGTCGAGCGCGGCCTGATCGCTGCCCCATTCCGAGGCGGCGTGCAGGGCGACGGTCAGACCGGGAACGGTGCGACGCAGTTCGGCCTCGGCCGAGGCGACGGCGCCGGCGAGGTGGTTGTCGAGCGTGACGATGACCACGCGCATCTGTGGCGTCGTGGGGCCCGCCGGGGCGCCGGGATCAGCGGCTGTAGTGCGATTTCGCATCATACAGCGTCTCCACCCCGATGGTCGCCAGGCCGTGCTCTGCGGCGAAGCGTTCTGTGTTCTTTCTGGCCTTGCCGCGCACGAAGAAAGGGATCTTCTTCAGCTCGGCCTCGGCGTCCGGCGACCAGACGATCTCGGAGGAGACCGAGGCCACCTCGGTCGAGGCGACGGCGTCGGCCGCGACCGGAACCGTCGGTTTCGCCGCGCCCGCGCCGTGACCGCCCAGATGCGAGGCGCCGGCCTCGTCGCTGAACTCGAAGTCGTCGCGGAACATGTGGAGCAGGTGCTCTTCCAGCCCCATGACCAGCGGATGCACCCAGGTGTCGAACAGGACGTTGGCGCCCTCGAACCCCATCTGGGGCGAGAAGCGGGCCGGGTGGTCCTGGACGTGGAAGGGGGCCGAGATGACGGCGCAGGGGATGCGGAGCCGCTTGGCGATGTGGCGCTCCATCTGCGAGCCCAGCACCAGTTCGGGCTGCAGCGCGGCGATGGCGTCTTCGACCTCGAGGTAGTCGTCGGTGATGAGGGCGGTCAGGCCGAGCTTCTCGGCGGCGGCGCGGACCTCACGGGCGAACTCGCGATTGTAGCAACCCATGCCGACGACCTCGAAGCCGAGTTCCTCGGACGCCACGCGGGCGGCGGCGATGACGTGGGTGGCGTCGCCGAAGACGAAGACGCGCTTGCCGGTCAGGTAGGTGGAATCGACCGAGCGCGACCACCAGGGCATCCGCGACGGAACGCCGTCCAGAACGGGCGCGGGGTCCAGGCCGGTCAGGGCGCAGACTTCCTTGATGAAGTCGATCGTCGCGCCATAGCCCAGCGGCACGGTCTTGATCGAAGGCTGGCCGCACTGCTTCTCGAGCTGCTTGGCGGCCTCTACGGCGATCTCGGGATAGAGCACGACGTTGAAGTCGGCGGCGCCCAGGCGGGCGATGTCGGCGGGCGTGGCCCCCAGCGGCGCGGTGACGTTGATCTGGACGCCCATCCGCTCCAGCAGGCGGGTGATCTCGACCACGTCGTCGCGGTGGCGGAAGCCCAGCGCCGTGGGGCCCAGGATGTTGCAGACCGGCTTGCGACCCGCCATCGGCGTGCGCTCGACGGCGGTCGTCAGGTGACGGACCAGCTGGCGGAAGGTCTCGGCGGCGCCCCAGTTCTCTTTCTTCTGGTAGCTGGGGAGTTCGAGGGGGATGACAGGGATGGGCAGGCCGATGGCCAGCGCCATGCCGGCGGGATCGTCCTGGATCAGCTCGGCGGTGCAGGAGGCGCCGACGATCATGGCCTGGGGCTCAAAGCGGGCGTGGGCGTCGATGACGGCGGTCTTGAACAGCTCGGCGGTGTCTGTGCCCAGGTCGCGCGCCTGGAAGGTCGTGTAGGTGACCGGCGGGCGGGCGCCGCGCCGCTCGATCATGGTGAACAGCAGGTCGGCGTAGGTGTCGCCCTGGGGCGCGTGCAGGACGTAGTGCAGGCCGGACATCGCGGTCGCGATCCGCATCGCGCCGACGTGGGGCGGGCCTTCATAGGTCCAGACGGTCAGCTGCATCAGACCGCCCTCCGCCGAATGGGCACGATGGCGTCCGACAGGCGGTCCTGGCGGTTCATCGGGCGGGCAAACAGCTCGGCCAGATCGGCCGCCTGGTCGAAGCCGTGGACCGGGGAGAAGACCAGCTCGATCGACCACTTGGTCGTCAGGCCTTCCATCTCCAGCGGGTTGGCGAGGCCGAGGCCGCAGACCGACAGATCGGGGCGAGCGGCGCGGCAGCGGTCCAGCTGGCGATCCACGTCCTGGCCCTCGCTGAGCACCGTCGACGACGGCAGCAGCGCCAGTTCCTTGTTCAGATGAACGCGGTGCAGATACGGCGTGCCGACTTCCAGCGGGACCATGCCGAGCTCGCGCGACAGGAACCGCGCCAGCGGCACTTCCAGCTGCGAATCCGGAAAGAAAAAGATCGACTTGCCTTCGAGCGCGGGGCGGACCTTTTCGAGCGCGCGAGCGGCGCGCTCGCGGCCGGGGGCCACGACCGAGCGGAACAGCATCTCGTCGACGCCGAAGGCCTGGGCGGCCGCGTGCAGCCAGTCGGTTGTGCCTTCCGCGCCGAAGGGGAAGAGGGCGTCCAGACGGACCGCGCCGCGATCCTCCAGGGCGCGCGCCGTGTCGCCGAGGAAGGGCTGTGCGACCAGGAAGCGGGTGTTGGGGCCGACGCTGGGCAGGTCGGCGATCTTGCGGGCGGGCAGGGAATCGACCCGCTCGATGCCCATGGCGGCGAACAGGCGGCGGAATTGGTCCTCGACCACGTCGGGCAGGGCGCCGACGATCAGCAGGGATTGCGCGGCGTCGGCCGGAGCGGCGGCCATCTGGGGCACGAGGGCGGCCAGACAGGCGTCCTCGCCCTGGGTGAAGGTCGTCTCGATCCCGCTGCCGGAATAGTTCAGGACGCGGACGTTCGGGCTGTGCTTTTCCGACAGACGGCCGGCGGCGCGGCTGAGGTCCAGTTTGATGACCTCCGACGGGCAGGAGCCGACGAGGAACAGGAGCTTGATGTCGGGGCGGCGCGCCAGCAGGCGGTCGACCACCCGGTCCAGCTCGTCATTGGTGTCGGTCAGGCCGGCGAGATCCTTCTCCTCCATGATGGCGGTGGCGAAGCGGGGCTCGGCGAAGATCATGACCCCGGCCGCCGATTGGATCAGGTGGGCGCAGGTGCGCGAGCCGACCACCAGGAAGAAGGCGTCCTGCATCTTCCGGTGCAGCCAGACGATTCCGGTCAGGCCGCAGAAGACCTCGCGTTGGCCGCGTTCGCGCAGGACCGGGGATTCGGCGCAGCCCCCCGACGCGGGGGAGCGATCGAGGAGGGCTGCAGGCGCGCTCATGCGGGCATCGCCTGCGGCGGCGATTGCGCCGTGCGGTCGCCCTCGAGCCGGGCCTGACGCAGTTTCCAGACGAACTGGAAAGCGTTGATGACGTAGGCGGCGTAGGCGGCCAGAGCGATCGCCATCTGCTCGGCCGGCGTGCCCCATCCGGCCAGCACTGCCGCCAGATAGGCGGTGTGCAGCGCCAGCACGAGCATGGAGAAGACGTCTTCCCAGAAGAAGGCCGGAGCGAAGAGGTAGCGTCCGAAGACGACCTTCTCCCACACCGCGCCGGTGACCATGATGAGGTAGAGCAGGCCGGTCTTGATCAGGATCGACACCGTCGCGGCGGCCGCGCCTTCACCTGTCCACAGATATCTGAGGACCAGGACGAAGCTGATTCCGAAGGCGATGAACTGGATGGGAGCGAGGATCCCCTGGACCAGGGTCCACGGCGTCGAGTCGCGCCGCGCGCGTTCCTCGGGCGTATAGAGGGGGCGGCTGGCCCGCATCGCGCGCAGGCTGCGCAGCGTCAGGCGGTGATCGCCGGTGTGGGCGCTCCAGGGGGCCGCCACGAAGGCGTCGAACAGCGCTCCGACCCCCCGATCCAGCAGGCTGGCGCCTCCCCCGAGGCCGGCGTCACGGCGGGGATTTTCCCCGTCCGATGGGTGGAAAGCGCTCGATGACATCGACCGACTCCGGGTCGCCCCGAGATAGGGACGATGCCGAAGGTTAGGTCCGCCGACGCACAAGTGTCAAATAGATTGGACGTAAATTAAGATTGACACTGTCGGGCATTGAACGCTTGACTCTCAAGCGAGACAGGCAGCGAATGTCTCCTGTGAGTTGAAGGACGCGATTGCGTCGATTGGCCAAAACTCTGATCCGCGCGCGATCGCGGAGGAGCGGCCAAGGATGCGAGACGACCCGGCGGGATATCCCTCTCGGCGGTCAAAACGAACGCATCGCCGGGTGGATGGGGATCACGCCTGACGTTGGACGCACTCCTGGGGAGGAGTTCGATGGCCGACACCCATCCCGCCGCCGGACCGCCGTCAGGACGACGCGCCGCCCGTCCGCCGAAGCCGGAGAGCAACGTCGTCTCGCTCGGCCTGCCGGAACGCTCGCTCCTCACCGATCCTTCGCCCGTCTCGCTGGCCCGGCTCATCGAGGGGGAGATCATCCCCCGCCTTTTGATGGCGCATCGCGACGGGACCGATCCCGACGTCATCCCCATGACGACCGGCGTGATCGCCCCGGCCGAGCTGGAGCGGTTCTCGCGCATGGTCATGACGTCGGACCTCTCGGTTCTGACCGAGCATGTCGACCTGCTGACCCGCCGCGGGGTGGGCATGCAGACGATCTACTTCGACCTGCTGTCGCCCTCGGCCAAGCGGCTGGGCGAGATGTGGGAGGCCGACGACTGCAGCTTCACCGACGTGACCATCGGCCTCTGCCGCCTGCAGCAGATCGTCTATGAGTTCGCCGATCGCATGCATGTCGAGTCCGGCGGCGGCGACGGACGCACCGCCCTGTTCGCCCTGACGCCGGGCGATCATCACTCCTTCGGCTTGGTCATGGTGGTGGAGTATTTCCGCCGCGCGGGCTGGCGCACCGTCTGCATGCCGGACGCCACGGCGGCGGACCTGACCGAGGCCGTGCGCTCGGAGTGGTTCGACCTGATCGGCTTCTCCATGGCCAACGACCGCTGGCTGGACGCGCTCACGCCCGTGATCTCGGCCGTGCGGTCCGCCTCGCTGAACGACGCGGTCAAGGTCATCGTGGGCGGTCGCGCCTTCGAGGTCGATCCGTCGCGCGTGGCCCTGGTGGGCGCTGACGAGACGGCGGGCGACGCCCGTGACGCCGTGCGTGTGGTGGACGCCCTTTTTCAGCGCCGTCAATCGGTTGCTTGAAGATGGGGCGCCGGATCGATAATGCCCCCCGATGACCGTTCAGCCGCCCTCCCCGGCAGCCATCGCGTTTCGGGAGCCTGAAGAGGCGTTCGGAGGGCTTCCCGCCGACGCGGCCGCAGGGCTGGTGGCCGCCGCCAGCGACGTGGCGCTGATCCTGGATCGGGACGGCGTGATCCGCGACGTGTCCGTGTCCAACGGCGACCTGGCCGATCACGGCATCGGCGACTGGCTGGACCGGCCATGGATCGACACCGTCACCGAGGAGAGCCGCGAGAAGATCGCGGAAATGCTCGACGCGGCCTTCAAGGGCCAGGCCTCGCGCTGGCGTCAGGTCAATCATCCGGTGGACGACGGGGCCGACATTCCGGTGCGCTACTTCGCGCTCGCGGCCGGAAACGACGGCCGGGTCATCGTCATCGGGCGGGACCTTCAGGCCTCGGCCATTCTGCAGCAGCGGCTCCTGCAGGTGCAGCAGTCCGTCGAGCGAGACTATCTGCGCCTGCGCCAGGCCGAGCAGAGGTATCGCCTGCTGTTCCAGAGCGCGTCCGAGGCCGTGCTGATCCTGGATGGCGCCAGCCGGCGCATCCGCGAGGCCAACCCCGCGGTGCAGAAGGTGACCGGCCGCGACCCGGCCGCCGTGATCGGCCAGCCGTTCAACACCCTGCTGGAACCCTCCAGCTTCGCCGACGCGGAGGAGCTGCTGTCGTCGGCCAACAGCGCGGCGTCGGGCGCCACGACCCCCGTGCGGCTGGCGGGCGGAGCGGCGTGCCTGCTGTCGGCGTCGCTCTATCGCCACGACCGGGCGGCGTCGCTGCTGGTCCGGCTGACGCCCGAGAGCCTGGCGTCGGTGGCCGATCCGAACGCGGCGCTTTCGGCGGTGCTGGCGCGGATCCCGGACGCCTTCGTGGTGACCGACACCGACCTGCGCATCCTGACCGCCAACCCGGCCTTCTTGGACCTGATCCACCTGGCCAGCCGGGAGGAGGCGACGCATCTGCCGCTCGACCGGTTCCTGGGGCGGCCGCAGATCGATTTGAAGGTCATGCTGTCCCAGCTGAAGGAGCACGGGTCGCTGCGGAACTTCGCCACCGTCATCCGCTCCGGCTACGGCGAGCCCGAGGACGTGGAGGTGACGGCGGTCGTGGTGCCCGACGACACGGCGCCGACCTATGGCTTCAGCATCAGGAACGTCTCTCGGCGCATGGCGCCGGCAGAGGCGTCGACGACCCCGGTGGGTCTGGGCGCGACGGCTCGGTCGGTCGAGCAACTGACCCAGCTGATCGGCCGGGCGCCGATGAAGGACATCGTGCGCGACTCGACCGACCTCATCGAGAAGCTGTGCATCGAGGCGGCCTTGAAGCTGACCAACGACAATCGCGCGTCGGCGGCGGACGTGCTGGGGCTGAGCCGGCAGAGTCTGTATTCGAAGCTGCGGCGCTACGGACTGGGCGATCTCGACGACTGACGGCCCAAGTCCCTTCTCCCCTTGCGGGAGAAGGTGGCCCGGAGGGCCGGATGAGGGGTGACAGGGAGCGGCCTGGATGAGGGCTCGCCAGTCTGTCACCTGGACCAACGCGCTTCACCCCTCATCCGACCTCGCTGCGCTCGGCCACCTTCTCCCGCAAGGGGAGAAGGGGAGGAGTGTGAACTGTCAATCCAGATTGACACTCCGGCCTGTCCAGACCTACCGTCCGATATGGACAGGACGCTGCCCGCGCCGTCGCCTGCCGCACCCTCGCCGGGCGCCGTGCTGGAGCTGTTCAAGCCGATCACCTGGTTCCCACCGATGTGGGCCTTCGTCTGCGGGGTGATCTCGTCGGGCGCGTCGTTCGAGGGGCGGTGGCTGTTCCTGATCGCGGGCGTGGCCCTGACCGGGCCTCTGGTCTGCGCCACCAGCCAGGCCGTCAACGACTGGTTCGACCGGCACGTCGACGCCATCAACGAGCCGCATCGGCCGATCCCGTCCGGACGCGTTCCGGGCCGCTGGGGGCTGTGGATCGCCATCGTCTGGACCGGGCTGTCGCTGGTCGTGGCCGCCCTGACCGGGCCGTGGGTGCTGGCGGCGACGACGCTGGGGCTCGCCCTGGCCTGGGCGTATTCGGCGCCGCCCCTGCGGCTGAAGGCGTCGGGCGTGGCGGGACCGCTGGCCTGCGCCTTTTCCTATGAGGGGCTGACCTGGTTTACAGGCGCGGCGGTCATGGCCGGTGCCCTGCCCAGTGTTCCCGTGCTGCTGCTCGCCGGGCTCTACAGCCTGGGGGCCTATGGCATAATGGTGCTCAACGACTTCAAGGCGGTCGAAGGCGACCGGGCGATGGGTCTGCGGTCGCTGCCCGCCGTGCTCGGCGAGGACAAGGCCGCGCGCATCGCCTGCGTGGCGATGGCGGCGCCGCAGGTGGTGGTCGTGGCCCTGCTGTTCGCCGCGTGGGACCGGCCCTGGCACGGGCTGGCGGTCACGGCGCTGCTGGCGGCCCAGATCGCCTGCATGGTCCGGCTGCTGGGGCGGCCGAAGGATCTGACGCCCTGGTACAACGCTACGGGCACCACGCTTTACGTCATCGGGATGATGGTCTCGGCCTTCGCGGTCTCGAGCCTGTCGGGAGCGAACTGATGGACGGCCAGCACCTTCGGGGCCTGTCGTGGCTGGGCATCGTCCGGCTGGGTCTGGTGCAGAGCGCCTTGGGGTCGATCGTGGTCCTGACCACCTCGACGCTGAACCGGGTGATGGCGGTGGAGCTGGCGTTGCCGGTGGCGCTGCCGGCCGCGCTGGTGGCCTGGCACTATGTGGTGCAGCTGTCGCGGCCGCGCTGGGGCCATGGCTCGGACCAGGGACGACGGCGCACGCCGTGGATCGTGGGCGGCATGGGGGTGCTGGCGCTGGGCGCACTGCTGGCCACCAACGCCACGGCCCTGATGGCCACATCGACCTGGGCGGGGATCGCCCTGGCCGTGGTGGCCTTCTCCATGATCGGGGCGGGCGTCGGCGCCGCGGGAACGTCGTTGCTGGCCCTGCTGGCGACGCGGGTCGCGCCGCAGAGGCGACCGGCGGCGGCGGCCATCACCTGGATCATGATGATCGTGGGCATCGTTCTGACCGCTGGGATCGGCGGGGGCCTCCTCGATCCCTTCTCGCTGGCGCGGCTGGCGATGGTCGCCAGCGGCGTGGCCCTGATCGCCTTCGTCGTGACGCTGGTGGCGACATGGCGGATGGAGGGGCCGGCGATCGCGCCGGTCGCGGCGGCGGAGGCGCCGACGCCGTTCACAGAGGCGTTGAGGCAGACGTTGGCGGACCCCAAGGCGCGGCTGTTCGCCGTCTTCGTGCTGGTGTCGATGGTGGCCTACAGCGCCCAGGAGCTGATCCTGGAGCCGTTCGCGGGGCTGGTCTTCGCGATGACCCCCGGCCAGTCGACGCAGATGTCGGGCGTGCAGAACGGCGGGGTGCTGCTGGGCATGGTGCTGGTCGGCGCGCTGGGCGGCTTCATCGGCGGAAAAGGGCGAGGCTGGATGCGCGGCTGGACCATCGCGGGGTGCGTCGGGTCTGCGGCGATGCTGGGGCTGCTGACGGCGGCCGCGGCGATCGGACCGAGCTGGCCGATCCTGCCGACGGTATTCGGCCTCGGCTTCTTCAACGGCATGTTCGCGGTCGCCGCCATCGGTTCGATGATGGGACTGGCCGGCGAGGGCGAAGGCCCGCGCGAGGGCATCCGCATGGGCGTCTGGGGCGCGGCGCAGGCGCTTGGCTTCGCGGCCGGCGGGTTCCTGGGCGCTGTCGGCGTCGATATCGGGCGGGGGCTGATGGGGGCCGATGCGCCCGCCTTTGGACTCGTCTTCACGCTGGAGGCGGGGCTGTTCCTGGCCTCCGCCCTCATCGCCTCACGGATCGGCGCACCGGCATCCTCCGTCGCCTCACCCGTCACGGGAGCTCGTCATGTCCAGGCCTGAACTCGGCGTTGTCGCCGAGACCTTCGATTGCGTCGTGGTCGGCGGAGGGCCGTCGGGCGCGACGGCCGCGCGGCATCTGGCCGAGCAGGGGCGCACCGTCCTGCTGCTGGACCGGCAGGGGCGCATCAAGCCGTGCGGCGGCGCCATTCCGCCCCGGCTGATCCGCGATTTCGACATTCCCGACAGCCTGATCTGCGCCCGCGCCTCCGAGGCCCGGATGATCGCGCCATCGGACAAGCGCGTGCGCATGCCGATCGAGGGCGGATACGTCGGCATGGTCAACCGCGAGACCTTCGACGAATGGCTGCGCGTCCGCGCCGAGCGGGCCGGGGCGCAGCGGCGGACGGGCATCTACACCGGCATCGAGCGCGAGGCGGACGGCTCGGCGGTGGTGCTGTATCGCGCGGCCGGAGCCGACAAGGACGCCCCGCCCATGGCCGTGCGGGCCCGCATGGTGATCGGGGCCGACGGGGCCAAGTCGTCGGTGGCGGCGCAGGAGGTGAAGGGGGCGGACAAGCAGCGCTACGTCTTCGCCTATCATGAGATCATCAAGGCCCCGTCGCGGGGCATGGCCGACTTCGAGGCCCAGCGCTGCGATGTCTGGTACCAGGGCCAGCTGTCGCCGGACTTCTACGCCTGGATCTTCCCGCACGGGGACACGGCGTCGATCGGCGTGGGCTCGATGCAGAAGGGCTTCTCGCTGCGGACCGCGACGACGGCGCTGAGGAAGCTGACGGGGCTGGACGCCTGCGAGACGGTGCGGACGGAAGGAGCCCCGATCCCGCTGAAGCCGCTGAAGCGGTGGGACAATGGGCGGGACGTGATCGTGGCGGGCGACGCGGCGGGCGTGGTCGCGCCGGCGTCGGGCGAAGGCATCTACTACGCCATGGAATGCGGACGGCTGGCGGCGGAGGCCGTGGAGGCGACGTTGGCCACCGGCGATTCGCGGGCGCTGAAGACGGCGCGGAGCCGGTTCATGAAGGCGCACGGCAAGGTCTTCATGGTGCTCGGGATCATGCAGCACTTCTGGTACCGGTCCGACAAGCGGCGCGAGCGGTTCGTCAGCATGTGCGCCGATCCGGACGTCCAGGCCCTGACCTGGCAGGCCTATATGAACAAGGAACTGGTGCGGGCGAAGCCGGCGGCGCACGCGAGGATCTTCCTCAAGGACATGGGCCACCTGCTGGGGCTGAGGCCGGCGTAGGCGTTGGTGGTGGCGGAAGGGTTCATCACGGAGAGCACGAAGGAGGCACGAAGGGCACGGAGGAACCGAGCAGGCGGTCCCCTCGGCGACCGGTCACCTGTGACACCTGGGGACTCTAAAGATCGACGCTTTGCGTCGATCGGAATGCTCATCGCGGCGCAGCCGTCGTTCATCTCCTGCGATGCGTCCTGTGATCGGTCGACGCCCTCGACGTTCGCTCGCTCTCTTCGTGTCCTTGGTGCCTCCTCCGTGCTCTCCGTGACGAACCTCTTGCCCGACGCCGGATCCGACTTCGATGTCTGAATTCTTCGCCAGCGGTCACGCGGTCGATGTCGTCCTGGCGGTGATCGCGGTCGAGGCGGCCTGGCTGGTCGGGACGCGGCGGATGAGCCCGTGGTCGGCGGTGCTGGTGCTCGGACCGGGGGTGTTCATCCTGCTGGGCGTCCGCGCGGCCCTGGTGGGGGCGGAGTGGTGGTGGGTCAGCCTGGCGCTGCTGGCGTCGTTCCCGTTGCACCTGCTCGATCTGAGGCGGCGGCTCTGAGCGTCCCTTCTCCCCTTGCGGGAGAAGGTGGCCCGCAGGGCCGGATGAGGGGTGAAAGGAAACGTGGCCGATGAGGGGCTGTCTGCTCCCCAACGCCCACCACCGAGTGTCACCCCTCATCCGACCTCGCTGTGCTCGGCCACCTTCTCCCGCAAGGGGAGAAGGGAAATTGAAAAGGCCCCGGCGTTGCCGCCGGGGCCTTCAGCCTTCGACTGGTAATCAGATCAGGACTGGGTCGCCAGGTAGGCGATCACGTCCGCGCGCTGCTGCGGGTCGCGCAGGCCGACGAAGGCCATCTTGGTGCCCGGCATGAAACCACGGGGGTTTTCCAGGTAGGTGAACAGGGTCTGGGCGTCCCACGTTGCGCCGCTGTTCTTGTTGGCGGTGGAGTAGTTGTAGCCGGGAACGGTGCCCGCGGTACGGCCGACGACGCCGTGCAGCGACGGGCCGACGCGGTTCACGCCGGGCTCGACCACGTGGCAGGTGCGGCACTGGCCGAAGATGCGCTGGCCGGCGGCCGGGTCGCCCGTCAGGCCGGCGACCTGCAAGGTCGCGCCAGCGGCGGCGGGAGCGGCCGGAGCGGCGGCGGGTTCAGCGGCCGGTGCGGGCTCCGCGGCCGGAGCCGCAGCGGGCGCCTCGGCGGCAGGGGCCTCGGCGGCCGGGGCTTCAGCCTCTTCACCGCCGCCCGAGCAGGCGGCCAGACCGAGAAGGGCGCTCGCCGCAACGACACCCGCGATACCGAAATTACGCATACCCGCAGCCTCCCTTGGCATAACGATGAGGTCGGACCTTAGACCTAGACCATTGGCTGTCAATGGAATGCCCGGGGTCGGGTTCCCGACACAGCCGCGACAAAATGTTCAGCCGTGCTCGCCGGTCAGTCGCCGCCGGAACGAGCGAAGCCAGAACCAGACGGCGGCCACCACGAAGGGGGCGACCACGCCCGTGGCGACGGTCGCGTCGAAGCCCCGGACGGACGCCTCCAGTGCCTTCAGCGGGAAGCCGAGGAGCGCGACCGCGTAGTAGGAGATGGCCACGGTCGACAGGCCCTCGACCGTCTGCTGGAGCTTCAGCTGCGCGCCCGCGCGGCGATCCATCGAGGCCAGCAGCGCCGCGCTGGTGGCCTCGGCGGCGACCTCGACCCGGGTGTTGAGCATCTGCGTCATGCGGGCGATGCGACGGATGGCGGCGCGCTGGCGCTCGGCGACGGCGTCGCAGGTGCGCATGGCGGGGTCGAGCCGGCGCTGCATGAACTCGCCAAGCGTCAGCAGGCCGTTGATGTGGGTCTCGCGCAGCATGTCGATGCGCTCGCGCACGATGCGGTGGTAGGCGGCGGCGGCGTCGAAGCGGAAGCCGGTGCGGCCGATCAGGGCCTCGGTCTCTCCGGCGAGGCCGGACAGCTCGTCCAGCAGGCGGCGGTCGGCCTCGGGGTCGCCCTCCTGGGTCAGTTTTTCGGCGAGCTCGCCCGCGCGCGATTCGATGGCGGCGAGCTCGCGGCCGGTCTGGCCGGCGACGGGGAAGGCCAGGAGCGCCATGAGGCGATAGGTCTCGACCTCCAGGAGGCTCTGGACCAGGCGGCCGGTCTGGGAGGCGTCGCCGGCGTGGGCCAGCATCAGCAGACGCGTCATGCCCCGACCGTCGGGCCGGAAGTCGGTGAAGACGATGGCGGCGTCGTCGGCGAGGCGGGAGCCGACGACCTCGACGCCGAACATGGCCGCCGCCGCCGTGGGATCGACGGCGGGCCAGACCTCGAGCCGGGTGGCGACCAGGACCTCTCCGGGGAAATCGGCCAGCCAGTCTTCCGGGACCATGTCGAAGGCGGTCTCGTCGAAGGCCGTCGTGCCCGTAGGCGTGCGAAAGGCGGTCCAGGTCGAGAGCTCGGTGTGCCGCTCCCACCGCAGGCGCCAGGAGCCGCCGTCCAGCACGGCCCAGCGGGCGGAGGGGCCGGGCTCGGGCTGGCCAAGCCGACGGCACAGGGCGGCCATGTGGGCGCGGTCGGCGGCCTCTCCGTCCTGGCCCGACAGGGTGGCGATGCGGGTGACAAGCGCCGGGCCGGTCAGGGGGGTGAAGGGCCGGGCGTGCGCCTCGGCCAGCAGGGCGTCCCGCTGGGGGTGGTAGCGCCAGCCTGTCGCGGTCGATGCGGCCATGCGGGCCCTCCGCCGGGCGAAGCGCCCAAGCCTCACGATAGGCAGAGTCCGGACCTGAACTCAAATGACGGCGCTCGGCGAGAGATGCGGCGCGTTGACCCGGAGCCGCAATGGTGTGACCGTCACTGTCCAACGGATTGGACACTCATGGGCGTCGTCTTTCCCTTCTCGGCCATCGTCGGCCAGGCGGACATGAAGCTGGCGCTGCTGCTCGCGGCGGTGGACAGGACCCTGGGCGGGGTCATGGTCTTCGGCGACCGGGGCTCGGGCAAGACCACCGCAGTGCGGGGGCTGGCGGCGCTGTTGCCGGCCTTGCCGGTGATCTCGGGATGCCGCTTCAACTGCGAGCCGGACGCGCCGTCCTCGGCTTGCGTGGGGGTGTGCCGCCACGAGGGTCCGGGCCAGACCCCGGCGCCGGTGGTCGATCTGCCGCTGGGCGCGACGGAGGACCGGGTGGTGGGGGCGCTGGACCTCGAGAAGGCGCTGACGCTGGGAGAGAAGGCGTTCGAGCCGGGGCTGTTGGCGAGGGCCAATCGCGGCTTTCTCTACATCGACGAGGTGAACCTGCTGGAGGATCATCTGGTCGACCTGCTGCTGGACGTGGCGCAGTCGGGCGAGAACGTGGTGGAGCGCGAGGGCCTGAGCGTGCGGCACCCGGCGCGGTTCGTGCTGGTGGGCTCGGGCAACCCGGAAGAGGGGGAGCTGCGGCCCCAGCTGCTGGACCGATTCGGCCTGTCGGTGGAGGTGCGGACGCCCGACACGCTGGCGGAGCGGATCGAGGTGGTGAAGCGGCGCGACGCCTTCGACCGCGATCCGGCCGGGTTCGTGAAGACCTGGAAGGCCAAGGACGCGGCGGTGCGCAAGAAGGTGGCGGCGGCGCAAGGGATGCTGGACGCCGTGAGCGTGCCGGACGCCGTGCTGGAGGCCGGGTCGCGGCTGTGCATGGCGGTGGGGGCCGACGGGTTGCGGGGCGAGCTGACGCTGCTGCGGGCGTCGCGGGCGCTGGCGGCGATGGAGGGGCGGGAGACCGTGACCGAGGCGGACCTGAGGCGGATCGCGCCGATGGCTCTGCGGCATCGGCTGCGGCGTGGGCCTCTGGACGACCAGGCGGGGACCAGCCGGATCGAGCGGGCGATCGACGACCTGCTGGCCGCATGACCTCGGATGCCTTTTCTCTTGGGGGCGTGATCCGGGCGGAAAACCGGTGACCACTTTTCCTGATCACGCCCGGCAGCAATGGGCCGACGCGATGCTGGCGGCGGCGCTGCTGGCGGTCGATCCGGAGCTGGGCGGGGCGGCGGTGCGGGCCGGGCCGGGGCCGGTGCGGGACAGCTGGCTGTCGGGGCTCAAGGCGCTGCATGCGGAGGGGACGCCGTGGAAGCGGCTGCCGCCGGGGATCGGCGATGATCGGCTGCTGGGCGGGCTGGACCTGGCGGCGGCGCTGGGGGCGGGCACGCGCGTGCTGCAGAAGGGCATTCTGGTCGAGGCGGATGGCGGGGTGCTGATCGCGCCGATGGCCGAGCGGCTGGACGGCGGGGTCGCGGCCAAGCTGGCGGCGGCGATCGACGAGGGCGCGGTGCGGATCGAGCGGGACGGGGCGTCGGAGCGGGCGGCGGCGCGTTTCGTGCTCGTGGCTCTGGACGAGGGGCTGGAGGACGAGAGACCTCCGGAGGCCCTGCTGGAGCGGTTGGCGTTCCGGATCGATCTGGATGGGGTGGGTTGGCGAGAGGCTGAGCCGATCAGCGCGACGCCGGACGATATTGCCGAGGCGAAGGCGGCGCTGGCGCGGGTCGGGGCTCCGGACGAGGCGGCGATCCATGCGGTGTGCGCGGCGTGCCAGGCGCTGGGCGTGGCGTCGCTGAGGGTGCCCAGGCTGACGCTGAGGGCGGCGGCGGGGCTGGCGGCGCTGGAAGACCGGGACGCCATCGAGGCGGAGGATCTGACGACGGCGGCGCGGCTGGTGCTGAGCCCGCGCGCGACGCGGCTGCCGCCGCAGCCGGCGCCGGAAGAGGTGGAGCCCGAGGCCGAGCCTGATCCGGCGGAAGCGGAAGGGGCGGACGAGACCGAGGCCTCGGACCGGACGCCGGAGGTGCTGGACGACCTGGTGCTGGAGGCGGCGCGGGCCGCCCTGCCGGAGGGGCTGGAGGCGCTGTGGGCGGCGTCGGGACAGACGGTCAGGGGCGCGCCGACGCGGTCGGGGCCGGCGGGGGCCAAGCTGCCGGCGGCGAAGCGTGGGCGGCGCATCGGGTCGCGGCCGGGTCGGCCGGACGGGGCGGCGGCGCTCGATCTGGTGGAGACGCTGAAGGCGGCGGCGCCGTGGCAGAGGCTGCGCGGCGGACGGCCGGGCGCGCGCGGGCCGATGCGGGTGCGGCGTGACGATTTCCGTGTGCGACGATTCGAGCAGCGGGCCGAGGCGACGGTGATCTTCGTGGTCGACGCCTCGGGGTCGGCGGCCTTGCAGCGACTGGCGGAGACAAAGGGGGCGGTCGAGCTGCTGCTGGCCGAGGCCTATGTGCGGCGCACGCAGGTGGCGCTGGTGGCGTTCAGGAAGGAGGCGGCGGAGGTGCTCTTGCCGCCGACGCGGTCGCTGGCGAGGGCGCGGCGGGAGCTGGCGGCGCTGGCGGGGGGCGGGACGACGCCGCTGGCCAGCGGGCTGGAGACGGCGGCGGCGCTGGCGGTGGGCGAGCGGGCCAAGGGGCGGACGCCCCTGCTGGTCGTGATGACCGACGGGCGGGGCAACATCGCGCTGGACGGGGCGTCTTTCCGGACGCGGGCGGAGCAGGACGCTTTGACGGCCTGCCGGCGCATTCGCGCAGCGGGGGTGTCGGCGGCGCTGATCGACGTGTCGCCCCGGCCGAGGGGCGAGGGGGCGAAGCTGGCCGAGGCGATGGGGGCGACGTTCGCGGCCCTGCCCTATGTCGAGGCCGAGCGGGTGCGCGACCTGGTCCGCTCGCTGGACGTCTGAGCCGTGGCGCTAGCGCAGATCCCTTTGTTCGCGGGTGAGGGCGCCGTCCGGGCTGTGTTCCATCGGGTGGCGATTGGCGCGTTTCCGCTTAAACAGGACGTAGCCCACCACGGCGATGGCCAGAACGGCCAGCAGCGTCATGAAGGCGAGCGAGGGGATGAGGTCGTTGGTATCCATGAGGTCGGCCTCCTTCAGGCCGGTCGGGGGGTGATCACGACCTCAACCGCGCCCGTGTCCGCATCGTTCCGAAGGCCGAGCTTGTGAGCGACCGTCCGGACTGGGCCGTGGAGGGCCGCGACTGGCCCAACCGCGAGGCGAGCCGGTTCGTCACGGCGGGCGATCTGACCTGGCATGTGCAGACGATGGGGCAGGGGCCGGTGGTCCTGCTGCTCCATGGGGCGGGTGCGGCGACGCACAGCTGGCGCGGCCTCCTGCCCCTGCTGGCGGAGCGGTTCACCGTGGTGGCCCCCGATCTGCCGGGGCACGGCTTCACCGCCATGCCGAGGGACAACCGCCAGTCGCTATGGGACATGGCGCGGCGGACGACGGCTCTGATCGAAACCATGTCGGTGCGGCCGGCTCAGGTGGTCGCCCACTCGGCGGGGGCGGCGATCGCGCTGCGGATGTCGCTGGACGGGCGGTTCGGCGAGGCGCCGATCGTGGCGATCAACGGGGCTCTGCAGCCGTTCGCGGGGCCGGTGGCGCCGCTGTTCCGGGGGCTGGCGATGGGGTTGTTCGTCAATCCGCTGGCGGTCGGCCTGTTCGCCCAGGCGGCGCGCGATCCGGCGCGGGTGGCGCGGCTGATCCGGGGGACGGGGTCGGTGATCGATGACCGGGGGGTGGAGCTCTACGGCCGCCTGCTGAGGAAGCCCGGCCATGTGGCGGGGACGCTGGGGATGATGGGAAGCTGGGACATCACCGACGTGCTGCGCAGCCTGCCGCAGCTGATCACCGAGCTGACGCTGGTGGTCGGGACGCGGGATCAGGCGGTGCCGCCTTCGGTGGCGGAAGAGGTGCGTGCATCCCTGCCCGCCTCGCGGATCGTAACTCTGGCCGGGCTGGGCCATCTGGCGCACGAGGAACGGCCCGATCTGGTCGCGGCGGTGATCGAGGAGGTCGCGGCGCGGCATGGGTTGATCGAGGAGGCGATCGCATGAGCGGAACCCAGGTGTTCATCGTCGAGAGCGTGCTGGTCTTCGGCCTGATCCTGGCCTGGGCCGTTTGGGAGCTCTATTCGACCCGGCGCTCTCTGAAGCGCGACCGCGAGGCCTCAGCGGAGCGAGCGCGGCATGCGGAAGGGCAGCATGGCGCGGACGACGGGGGATCGCAGCCGCCCCAGTGACAGGCTCTCATGCACGGCCTGGCAGGGCTCGCCGAGCAGATGGGTCGACAGGGTCGAGCGCGAATAGAAGGGCGTGTCTTCCAGCGTCTGTTCGACGTGGACCGGGCGACCGGCGTCGGCGCGGGTGTGGCGGGGCATGCGCCAGACCGTGGGGGGCAGGAGCGCGTGGGGCGGGGGCTCGACCGTCTCGGGCACGGCGTCCTTGTCGAAGCGGAGCGCGAGGCTCAGCGCCGTGCCGTCCTTGCGCTTCAGGTCATACAGGACGGCGCTGTCCTGACGCAGATGGGCGCGGGACCAGTCCCAGACCTGAAAGGCGTCCTCCATCGGCTCGGAGCCGGCGTTGGTGTCCAGATAGCCCTCGCCGGTCCAGGACAGGGACGGATCGTCCAGCGTGACCTCGACGTGGGCGCGCGGCGCGATCGGGCGCCAGACGTGGCGGCCCTCGTCGTCCAGGGGGAAGGCGATGGTGTTGATGGCGCGGGGGCGGACACGGACCGTGCCGCGCATGCGCCTGGGGATCATCGGCATGGGCGGGACCGGGGCGGCGGTCTCGTCGAAGCGGATGACCAGTTCATCGCCATCCCAGCGGACGGAGCTGGGGCCGAGCTGCAGGGTCTCGGCGTCGCGGAAGACTTGCGTGGCGGGACGCTCGGTCATGGACCACCGCTCGCAGCCGGGGCCGTAGAGGGCGACGTTGAGGGCGCAGTGGTTCTCAGGCGATCCGCGTCCCGACCAGGCGTACCAGGGCGAGAAGACGCTGCCGACGAAGGCGATGATGGTCAGGCCGAAACGGCCGTCGCCTGAGAGCGCGTCGACATACCACCAGGCGTAGCCGCCGGGGCCGACCGGCCCATCGAAGCGCGGTCCGCCATGACGGCCAGGGCGGCCTGCCGTCCCGACAGGGCCGCCATCGGGACGCCCGCCCCAGGGTGAGTCGCCCCTCCGCAGAGATAGAGTCCCGGCATCCGCGTACGGGCTCCGGGCCGTCGAAAGGCCCCGTCCCAGCCGTGACCCGCGCGGCCATAGAGGGCTCCACCCGTCCCCGGAAAGCGCTTCTCGAAGCAATCTGGCGTCGTGACCGCCATCGTCGGGAGGTGGGGGCGCAAGTCGACCCCCGAGGCTCGGATCGAGGCGAAGGCGCGCGAGCGACATGTGTCGATCTCCTCTTGCGACCAGGTGTGGACGTCGCCGTTCGGCGGCGCGTTGGTGATGGCGAAGAACCGCTCCGGCCCCTCGCACTGAGGCGGACCGTCGTCGTCGGCCCGGTCCTGGGCGCAGATGTAGACGGTGGGGATGGTGGGAGCGCGGCCCGCGTGCAGGTCGTCGAACTCGGCGACGTAGTCGGGCGAGAAGTAGAGGTTGTGGCGCACCAGCGGGATGTCGCTGGCGTCGGCCGTGAAGGCGAAGGTGACGGCCGAGAGCGACCGGGCGCGGGGCGGGGTGGCGGAGACGGCGCGGGCGGCCTCGGCTCCGAAGCGACCCTGGGCTACGGCGGACGGGTCGGCGTTGACGATGGCGGTGCGCGCCTCGATCCGTTCGCCGGAGGACAGGACGATGCCGGAGGCGCGACCGCGTTCGGTCAGGATGTCGGTGCAGGCCTCTCCGGTGCGGACGGTTCCGCCGAGCGCGCGGATCAGGTCGGTCAGGGCCTCGGGGATGCGCTGCATGCCGCCGTCGACCAGCCAGACGCCCTGCTGCTCGACATGGGCGATCAGCATGAGGGTGGCGGGTGACTTGAACGGAGAGCAGCCGGCGTAGGTGGCGTAGCGGCCGAACAGCTGGCGCAGGCGCGGGTCGCGGAAATAGCTTCCGAGCTCGGACCACAGCGAACGGTAGGGCATGATCGACCACTGATCGAGCGGGCGGTGCAGGCCGATGTCGAGCGTCAAGCCGGCGATGGTCGGCTTGGGTCGCTGGATGAACGGGCGTTCGAGCACCTGATAGATCTTCGCCGCGCGGGCGGCGAAGGCGCGGAAGCGGCGGGCCTCGTCCGCGCCGGCGAGCTCGCCGACGGCCTCGGCGGAGCGGTCGAGGTCGGCGTGGAGGTCGAAGGTCGAGCCGTCGGGCCAGCTGTGACGGGCCAGGGTTTCGGCGCGGCGGACGGTGAGATGCCGGTCCAGCGACGTGCCCGCGCGCTCGAACAGGGCGTCGAAGACCCAGCGCATGGTGAAGACGGTGGGGCCTGAGTCGACGCCTCGGCCGTCTACGATCTGTTCGGACAGCTTGCCGCCGGTCGCGGGGGCCTTCTCTACGACGGTGACGTCCAGCCCTTGGGCGCACAGATCGACTGCGGCGGCGAGGCCGCCGATGCCGGCTCCAACGATGACGACCCGGTCGCGGGACATGACCCGCCTTTCGTGTCTTGCGAGGCGAACACTAAAGGTGTCCAGTTGGATTGACACAAGTAAAATCCTCCCCCGTCGGGGGAGGTGGCTCCGGAGCGAAGCGAAGGAGACGGAGGGGGCCAGGTCCAGATTCAGGCGTGCGCGGTTGGCCCCCTCCACCGCTTCGCGGTCCCCCTCCCCCAAGCGGGGAGGATTGGTGCGGCGTGACCCATTCCCTTCGAGACCGCTGGCGCGCGTGGCGGAACGGGCTGATCGGCTCGGCGGCGTTCCAGCGATGGGCGGCGCGGTTTCCGCTGACGCAGCCGGTGGCGCACAGGCGGGCGGGGGCGCTGTTCGATCTGACGGCGGGCTTCGTCTATTCGCAGATCGCCCATGCGGCGGTGACGTCGGGGCTGCTGGAGCGGCTCGCCGAAGGGCCGATGACGACCGAGGCGATCGGGGCGGCGGTCGATCTGGACCGCGATGGGGCTCTGCGGCTGCTGCGGGCGGCGGCGGCGCTGAAGCTGGCGGAACCGGCGGGCGAGGATCGCTGGGCGCTGGGGGTCGAGGGTGCCTCCCTCCTGGGCGCGCCGGGGGTGGCGGCGATGATCCGGCACCATGCGCTGTTGTATGCCGATCTGGCCGATCCAATGGCGCTGCTGCGGCGCGGCGGCGGGGGCGGGGCGCTGGCCGCCTACTGGACCTATGCGGAAGGCGGTCCGCCGGATGCGGAACAGGCCGAGGCCTATTCGCGACTGATGAGCGACAGCCAGGCGATGGTGGCGGCCCAGGTGCTGGATGCCTATCCGATCGCCCGCCATCGGCGGTTGCTGGATGTCGGGGGCGGGGAGGGGACCTTCCTGCGGGCGGTGGCGGCGCGGGCGCCGAGCGTGGAGCGGATGCTGTTCGACCTGCCCGCGGTGGCGGAGCGGGCGCGGGCGCGGTTCGAGGCGGAGGGACTGGCGTTACAGGCGACGGGCGGGGATGTGTTCCGGGACGCCCTGCCGACCGGGGCGGACATCGTCAGCCTGATCCGGGTGCTGCACGATCACGACGACGGACCGGCGCTGGCGATTCTGGAGGCGGCGCAGGCGGCGCTGCCGCCCGGCGGCACGCTGCTGATCGGCGAGCCGATGGCGCAGGATCGGGGCGCCGAGCGGGTCGGGGACGCCTATTTCGGGATGTATCTGCTGGCCATGGGCTCGGGTCGGCCTCGCCCCGCGCGAGAAATAATCGCCATGTGCCGGGAAGCCGGATTCTCCAGCGCGCGCCGCGTTCGGACGGCCATGCCGGTGATCGCGAGCGTCGTTGTCGCGCGGAATTGACAGAACAAAGTGTAATCAAAGTTTGACAACCCTTACTGTCAATCTAAGCTGACAGTTGGGGAGGCGCCTATCTTGGCCCGCCGACCCCGAGGCGCTGAGATGGACACATTGGCCGTCGTGATGGAGGAGCCCCGCCGCCTGGCGATGCGGCGGCTCGCTCTGACTCCGGCCGGGCCTGATGATGTCGTGGTCGAGGTGGACGTCAGCGGAATCTCGACGGGGACGGAGCGTCTGCTGTGGGACGGGCGCATGCCCCACTTCCCCGGCTTGGGCTATCCGCTTGTGCCCGGATACGAATCGATCGGACGGGTGGTGGACGCCGGCGAGGCCGCGCGCGACCGCATCGGCCAGCGGGTGTTCGTGCCCGGGTCGTCGAACTTCATCGATGCGCGAGGCCTGTTCGGCGGCGCGGCGCGGACGCTGATCTCGCCGGCCGCCCGGACGGTCGCGTTGCCCGACGGGCTGGGCGACGAGGGGGTGCTGCTGTCGCTGGCAGCGACGGCCTACCACGCCATCGCGGGCGGGACGGCGCCGGACCTGATCGTCGGGCACGGGACGCTGGGGCGGCTGCTGCTGCGGATCACTCAGGCGCTGGGAGCCGAGCGGCCGACGGTCTGGGAAACCAACGCCGCCCGCCGTCACGGGGTGGCCATTCATCCCGACGCGGACGACCGGCGCGATTATCGTTCGATCTATGACGCCTCGGGCGCCGAGGACCTGATGGACTTTCTGGTCGCGCGGCTGGCGCGGGGCGGGGAGATCGTGCTGGCGGGTTTCTACGAGGCGCGGGTTTCGTTCGCCTTCCCGGCCGCCTTCATGCGCGAGGCGAAGTTCCGCATCGCGGCCGAGTTCCGGCCCGACGACGTGGCGGCCGTGACCGCCCTGATCGAGGCGGGCCGGCTGAGCCTGGAGGGCCTGATCACCCACTGCATGGCGGCGACCGAGGCCAACGCCGCCTATCCGACAGCCTTCGGCGATCCCGCCTGTCTGAAGATGATCCTCGACTGGAGGAACTGCGCATGACCGTGACGTTGATCACCCACAAGCATCTGCGCGAAGAGGCCAAGCAGGAGCCGCCGCCCGTCCACACCGGCGAGGTCACCAAGGAAACCCAGATCATCGCCATCTACGGCAAGGGCGGATCCGGCAAGTCCTTCGCGCTGTCGAACCTCAGCTACATGATGGCCCAGCAGGGCAAGCGGGTGCTGCTGATTGGCTGCGATCCCAAGTCCGACACGACGTCCTTGCTGTTCGGCGGCAAGTCCTGCCCGACCATCATCGCCACCTCCTCGGCCAAGAAGCTGACGGGGGAGGAGGTCAAGATCGAGGACGTCTGCTTCCAGCGCGACGGCGTCTTCGCCATGGAGCTGGGCGGGCCCGAGGTCGGTCGCGGCTGCGGCGGACGGGGCATCATCCACGGCTTCGAGCTGTTGGAGAAGCTGGGCTTCCACGACTGGGGCTTCGACTACGTCCTGCTCGACTTCCTGGGCGACGTGGTGTGCGGGGGCTTCGGCCTGCCGATCGCGCGCGACATGTGCCAGAAGGTCATCGTCGTCGGGTCGAACGACCTGCAGAGCCTCTACGTCGCCAACAACGTCTGCTCGGCGGTGGAGTATTTCAGGAAGCTGGGCGGCAACGTCGGCGTCGCCGGAATGATCATCAACAAGGACGACGGCACGGGCGAGGCCGCCGCCTTCGCCGACGCCGTGGGCATCCCGGTCCTGGCCTCGATCCCGGCCAATGAGGATATCCGCAGGAAGTCCGCCAACTACCAGATCATCGGCACGCCGGACGGGGAGTGGGGCGACCTGTTCGCCGGGCTGGCCCAGGCTGTGACCGACAGCCTGCCGCAGCATCCCAAGCCCCTGACGCAGGACGGTCTCCTGGGTCTGTTCAGCCCCGATCAGGTCGGCGGCGAGGTCCAGCTGGTGCCCGCCAGCCAGAGCGACATGCGCGGGGCCAACTACGTGCCCAAGGCCTCGCTCGAAGTCATCTACGACGAGGCGGTGTAGTCGATGGCCGACGGTCCCGCCCGCATGGACGCCGCCACGCCCGAGCCGGTCTCGGTGGACGGCGGCTGCCACGGCGGCAAGGCGGAGCTGCAGGCCGCGGCCGCGCGCGCGGGCAAGTCGGAGATCCTGGCCAAGTACGCGGCCGACTATCCGGTCGGGCCGCATGACCAGCCCCAAAGCATGTGCCCGGCCTTCGGGTCGTTGCGCGTGGGCCTGCGGATGCGGCGGACGGCGACGATCCTGTCGGGGTCGGCCTGCTGCGTCTACGGCCTGACCTTCACCAGCCACTTCTACGGCGCGCGCCGCTCGGTCGGATATGTGCCGTTCAACTCCGAGAGTCTGGTCACCGGCAAGCTGTTCGAAGACATCCGTGATGCCGTCCACGAGATGGCGGATCCGGCGCTCTACGACTCCATCGTGGTGACCAACCTGTGCGTGCCGACGGCGTCGGGCGTACCGCTGCAGCTGCTGCCCAAGGAGATCAACGGCGTCCGCATCGTCGGCATCGACGTGCCGGGCTTCGGCATTCCGACCCACGCCGAGGCCAAGGACGTGCTGGCGGGCGCCATGCTGAACTACGCCCGCAAGGAGGTGGAAGCCGGCCCTGTCGCGGCGCCCAAGACCCGGGCCGACAAGCCGACCGTCACCTTGCTGGGCGAGATGTTCCCGGCCGATCCCATGATCATCGGCCGGATGCTGGACCCGATGGGCCTGGCCCCCGGACCCGTGGTCCCGACCCGCGAGTGGCGCGAGCTGTACGCCGCCCTGGACTGCGCCGTCGTCGCGGCCATCCACCCCTTCTATACCGCCAGCGTGCGCGAGTTCGAGGCCGCCGGCCGCAAGGTCGTGGGTTCGGCGCCGGTCGGGCGCGACGGCACGGCCGCCTGGCTGCAGGCGATCGGCGAGGCCTGCAATGTGCCGCAGGACAAGATCGACGCGGTCAAGAACGCCATGCTCGGCGCCATCGGCGCGGCCCTGGCGGCGACGCCGATCAAGGGGCGGATCACGGTGTCGGGCTATGAAGGTTCCGAGCTGCTGGTCGCGCGCCTGCTGATCGAAAGCGGGGCCGAGGTCGACTACGTCGGCACGGCGTGTCCGCAGACGAAATGGTCCGATCCGGATCGGGAGTGGCTGGAGGCCAAGGGGGTCACGGTCAACTATCGCGCCTCGCTGGAGCAGGACCTGTCGGCGGTCGACGCGATCAAGCCGGACCTGGCCATCGGCACGACGCCGGTGGTGCAGCACGCCAAGGCGATGTCGATCCCGGCGCTGTATTTCACCAACCTGATCTCCGCGCGGCCCCTGATGGGACCGGCAGGCGCAGGGTCGCTCGCCCAGGTCATCAACGCGGCCATCGCCAACAAGGCGCGCTTCGACAAGATGAGCACCTTCTTCGACGGCGTGGGCGACGGCGACACCTCGGGCATCTGGTCCGAGACGCCGGTCGCCCGGCCCGAGTTCAAGGCCCGCTACGCCAAGCAGATGGCGGCCGCGGCGAAGGCCGAGGAGCACGTCGGGACATGACGCTGATCCTCGATCACGACCGGGCCGGGGGATACTGGGGGGCGGTCTACGCTTTCACCGCCATCAAGGGGCTGCAGGTCATCATCGACGGGCCGGTGGGGTGCGAGAACCTGCCGGTGACCTCGGTGCTGCACTACACCGACGGCCTGCCGCCGCATGAGCTGCCGATCGTCGTGACGGGGCTCGGCGAAGAGGAGCTGGGTCGCCACGGCACGGAAGGGGCGATGAAGCGGGCGTGGAAGACGCTCGACAAGGACCTGCCCTCGGTCGTCGTCACCGGCTCGATCGCCGAGATGATCGGCGGCGGCGTGACTCCGGAAGGCACGAACATCCAGCGCTTCCTGCCGCGCACCATCGATGAGGATCAGTGGCAGTCGGCCGACCGCGCCCTGACCTGGCTGTGGACGCAGTTTGGTCCCAAGAAGATGCCCCGGCCGCGCGACCGCGCCGAGGGCGACAAGCCCCGCGTCAACCTGATCGGCCCGATGTATGGCGTGTTCAACATGCCGTCGGACGTCGCCGAGATTCGGCGGCTGTGTGAGGGGGTCGGGGCCGAGGTCAACATGACCTTCCCTCTGGGCAGCCACCTGGCCGACGTGCGCAATCTGGCGGACGCCGAGGTCAACATCTGCATGTACCGCGAGTTCGGGCGTGGGCTCTGCGAGGCGCTGGAGAAGCCCTATCTGCAGGCGCCGATCGGGCTGGAGTCGACGACGCTGTTCCTGCGCCGGCTGGGCGAGCTGACGGGACTGGATCCCGAGCCCTTCATCGCGCGCGAGAAGCACACGACGATCAAGCCGCTGTGGGACCTGTGGCGTTCGGTGACCCAGGACTTCTTCGGCACGGCGTCCTTCGCCATCGTCGCCAACGAGACCTATACGCGCGGCGTCAGGAAGTTCCTGGAGGACGATCTCGGCCTGCCGTGCCAGTTCGCCATCTCGCGCGTGGCTGGAACCAAGACCGACAACGCCGCCATCCGCGACCTGGTGCGGGACACCAAGCCCCTGGTGCTATTCGGCAGCATCAATGAGCGGATTTATCTGGCCGAGGCCGGCGGTGGCGGCCACGGGCCCCAGGGCGTCTGGGTGCCGGCGAGCTTCCCCGGCGCGGCGATCCGCAGGCACACAGGCACGCCCTTCATGGGCTACGCGGGCTGCACCTTCCTGATCCAGGAGGTCTGCAACGCCCTGTTCGACGCCCTGTTCGCCATCCTGCCGCTGGCGTCCCAGCTCGACGCGGTCGAGGCCACGCCGGCGCGGCCGCATCAGGAGATCGTCTGGGAAGACGCCGCTTCGGACGAGCTCGACAAGCTCGTCGCCGCCCAGCCCGTCATCGTTCGCATTTCGGCGGCCAAGCGCCTGAGGGACGCCGCCGAGCGCGCCGCCCGCCAGGCCGGAGAGGATCGGGTCACCCTCGACCGCCTCGCCGCCGCCAACGCCATCGTCCTGAGCGGGAGGGCCGCATGAGGCGCGCTTTCCCTGTGCCTCGGACCCCTGTTCCGAAGTCCGGCTTGCCGGGCGGCGGAAACAGCCACGGGACTTCCCCGTGGCTGGGAAGAACTCCAACGAAAGGAGGAGATTATGTCTGACCACTCTGGTGGGTCCCTCACGGGTCTCACGCCGGAAGCGGCCAAAGAGTTCCACGGCCTGTTCATGACAAGCTTCATCGGCTTCACGCTTATCGCCGTGGTCGCCCATGGACTCGTCTGGGCCTGGAAACCGTGGTTGGGGGCTTAAACCTCTCCACTTTACTTGTCGTCCAGCCATTTTGACTGGGCGACGCCAACAAAGCCGGTCACCGGCTATGGAGGACTACAGTCATGTGGAGAATTTGGCTCCTTTTCGATCCCCGGAGGGCGCTCGTGGCGCTCGCCGTCTTCCTGTTCACCCTGGCTCTGCTGATCCACTTCATCCTGCTCAGCTCGCCTCGGTACAACTGGATCGACGGCGCAGAACGCGCAGCGGCGGCGGCTACGGCCACCCCCTGACGGGAACCGCGCATGCGGCGCGCGGGCGGGACCGGAGCGATCCGATCCCGTCCGTCGCGACCCCGATAATTTCGCCCAAGCCGCCAGGGAGCGGCGTGAAGGGCTGAGGAGACGGTCATGGCCTTGCTGAGTTTTGAGCGAAAATACCGCATCAGGGGCGGCACCCTGATCGGCGGTGACATGTTCGATTTCTGGGTGGGGCCGTTCTATGTCGGCTTCTTCGGCGTCACGACGGCGTTCTTCGCCTCGCTGGGGACCGCCCTCATCTTCTACGGCGCCGCGCTCGGCGACACGTGGAACCCGTGGCTGATCTCGATCAATCCGCCCGACATCTCCTACGGCCTGGCGCTGGCCCCGCTCCGCGAGGGCGGCATCTGGCAGCTGGTCACCATCTGCGCCATCGGAGCCTTCATCTCCTGGGCGCTTCGAGAGGTGGAGATCTGCCGAAAACTCGGCATCGGCCTGCACGTGCCGATCGCGTTCGGCGTGGCGATCCTGGCCTATCTGACGCTGGTGGTGTTCCGGCCGCTGCTGCTCGGCGCCTGGGGCCACGGCTTCCCGTACGGGATCTTCAGCCACCTCGATTGGGTGTCGAACGTCGGGTACCAGTACCTGAACTTCCACTACAATCCCGCCCACATGGTCGCGATCACCTTCTTCTTCACGACCACGATGGCGCTCGCCCTGCACGGCTCTCTGGTGCTGGCGGCGGCCAATCCGGGACCGGGCAAGCCCGTGCGCCAGCCGGAGCACGAGGACACCTTCTTCCGCGACTTCATCGGCTATTCGGTGGGCACGCTCGGCATCCACCGGGTCGGCCTGTTCCTGGCGCTTCAGGCCGGGATCTGGAGCGCCATCTGCATGATCATCAGCGGCCCGGTCTGGACCGCAGGCTGGCCCGAATGGTGGGACGGCTGGCGCAACCTGCCGATCTGGCAATAGGAGGGCGAGCGACATGAACGCCTATCAGAACATCTTCACCCAGGTTCAGGTCCGCGGCCACGCCGAGGCCGGAGCCCCCACCACCGACCCGGACGCCGAACGCGTCGGCACGCCCTTCTTCAGCTACTGGATCGGCAAGATCGGCAACGCCCAGATCGGACCCGTGCATCTGGGCTGGACCGGGGTCGTGTCGCTGCTGACCGGCTTCCTGGCCTTCGAGATCATCGGGCTGAACATGCTGGCCCAGGTCGACTGGAACCCGTTCCAGTTCATCCGCCAGCTGCTGTGGCTGGGCCTCTATCCGCCGCCGCCCGAGCAGGGGCTGAACATCTTCCCGCCGCTCAATCAGGGCGGTTGGTGGCTGATCGCCGGCTTCTTCCTGACGGTGTCCCTGATCAGCTGGTGCATCCGCAGCTACCAGCGGGCCAAGGCGCTGGGGCTCGGCACCCACACGACCTGGGCCTTCGCCTCGGCGATCTGGCTTTATCTCGTGCTCGGCTTCATCCGCCCGATCATGATGGGCAGCTGGTCGGAAGCCGTGCCGTTCGGCATCTTCCCGCACCTGGACTGGACCGGGGCGTTCTCGATCACCTACGGCAACCTGTTCTACAACCCGTTCCACGCCCTCTCGATCGCCTTCCTGTATGGCTCGACCCTGCTGTTCGCGATGCACGGGGCGACCATCCTGGCGACCAGCCGCTACGGCGCCGAGCGCGAGGTGGAACAGATCACCGACCGGGGCACCGCCGCCGAACGCGGCGCACTGTTCTGGCGCTGGACCATGGGCTTCAACGCCACGATGGAGTCCATCCACCGCTGGGCCTGGTGGTTCGCCGTGCTGACGACGCTGACCGGCGGCATCGGCATCCTGCTGACCGGCACAGTGGTCGACAACTGGTTCGACTGGGCCATCGCGCACGACTACGCGCGCTGATCCCTGAAGACGCCCGCCGACTCCTGCCCCTGCTCGGGGGTCGGTCGGCCAAAGGCCCCGCCGGTTCGCCGACGGGGCCTTTTCCGTTCATGATCGCCCTCAGCCCAGGTCGGCCACGGCGTAGATGGAGAAGCCTGGGCCGGTGGCGACGGGATCGACGCCGGTCGTCGCCTGGATGAACTGGCGCCGCGCCAGCTGCCGCGAGGCGCGCAAGCGGCGCTGCCAGGCAGTCTCGTCGCTTTCGAGCTGATCGAACAGGCCGTCGGAGACGGCGACATAGTCTACGTCGGAGGCGCGCAGATACGCCTTGAGGCCGCCGGGCGACGTCTCCTGTGGCCAGCCGGGCATCGGCCCGGCGGTCGCGACCTGGTCGGCCGCCAGGACGATATTGCGCTTTACGTCCAGCTGATCGGCGTGAGCCAGATGGACGGCAAGAAGGGTCGCACCCGCCGGTACCTGCTGCTGGGCCAGGCGATAGGCGGGACCCACGGAGGGATCGAGGGCCGGCTGCTGCCAGCGCAGTTTCAACGCGGCCGGAGCGACGCTTTCAAGGGTCTCGCGCGCGGGCGCAAGGGCAGCAACAGCGATGACGCCAAGACACCCGATTGCAGCGAGGCCGAGCGCGGGCCGACCGAACGTCTCCAGCCTCGACGATGTCCGGGTCGTCAGTTCAAGGCGCGAGGCCAGGGCAGCGAACACGGCGAACAGAATCGGAAAGGCATAGCGGTCCAGCGCAAGCCCCCCGGTCGCTACCGCGACGAGAAGGACGGCGGCGGTCGTGATGCCGAGGAGGACCAGGCTGCCCGGCGGCGCATGGCCGCTCTGCCGCAACCACACCCAGACAAGTCCGCCCAGGGCGAGCAAGGTCCAGGTCCAGACCGCGCGTGCGGACATGTATACGGTCTCAATCCAGGATGTCGGCGCCGCCGCGCCATCGACGTGAACGCCGCTGCCCAGGAAGGGGTAGAACAGGGTCCCAGACGCTTGCAGCGACCCGAGCATGGCCGGCGCGAGGACGACGCCTGCCAGTCCCGCGGCGACGGCAAAGCCGCGCCAGTCGCGCCGGGCGATGACCGGAAGCGCGGCGGACGCGGCCAGAAGGGCAATGAAGGGGGCGGCCGTAGGACGGAGCGTCAGGGCCACAGCGCAGAAGAAGGCGAGGGTTCTGAACCATGCCGTCTGACCACCCGGGTCGGACATGCATTTCAGCCACGCCTGCACCGCCCCGAACAGCACGGCGGCATAGAGGACGGCCGGAGCGAGATTGGCGATGGGCCTGGCCGTGACCGTCAGCCACACGAAGGCCAAGCCGAAGACGACGGCCACCGAGATCACTCGCGACATGGGCGTGGTTCTGGGGATCAGCAGGAGCCACGCGCCGATCAGTGAAAGCCCCATGCACGGCTCGTACAGCGACAGCCAGCGTGTTCCGAACACGTCGCGGATCACGGCGACGAGGCCGAACTGACCGCCGAAACCGTAGAGCCGTCGCTCGCTGAACGGCTCGGCTCCCGAGGCGCCGAGATCGGCCAGTTTCTCCGAGAACAGGAGGTAGGCCGGACCGTCGTCGTTGGCGTTGATCTCAGGCGGGATGAAGGCGAGCCCCAGGATCGGGACCGCGACAACCACGAGGGCCAGCAGCGCCGAAGGTTCGGACAGAAGGCGTGGCCGGGAGCGAACGATCGGCACGGCAGCCAAGAGTACGCCAAGTCCTACGACGACCAAGAGGATCCCTGTCGAGAACAGCCCGGCGACGTTGAGAACCAGCGTCAGCCAGACTAGCCCTCCCAGCCCCAGGAGCGGCAGGGCCGGAAGACTGTCTGTTGGCGTTAGACCGATGGTGGCTCGCAGCAGACGGCCAAGGCCTGCGCAGCCGACGACGAGCGTCAGCAGCGCCGCAAACGCCAGAATCACCATCCCGCAGTCCCCAGAAGCGATCAGCCAGCCTGACTCATGCCTGCCAGAGGGACATCTCGTTCACAACGGCGTTCTCTCGATCGCTCCGATGGGCCGTCGCCTCAGCCGTTGGCGGCAAAGCCCTTGCCGCCGTTGGAGGGGCGGCGACGGCGCGGACGGCGGCGGATTTCGCCTTCCTTCACCGGCTGGGCGGCCGGACGGGCGTCGGCCTGGGGGGCGCGGCTGCGAGCGCGGTCGGCGGCCAGGGGGTCGAAGGGCGTGGTCGGGGCGATCGAGCGGTCGCCGCCCTGGCCGCGATGGCCCTTGCGCTGGCGATGCGGCTGGCCGCCGTGGGGCGACTTGACGCCCTCGCGGCGCGGGTTGCGGGGGCCGCGCGACTGCTGCTGATTGTCGCCGCGACCGTCGTCGGGCATGGACGGCTTCTTGCCGACGCCAGCGGCCATGATGGAGGCGTCGAGACGGCCGAGCGAAGCGTCGTTGCGACGATCCACGGCCGGGATCTTCTGGCGGGTGACCTTTTCGATGTCGCGCAGCAGCTTCATCTCGTCGCCGGCGACGAAGCTGACGGCCGAGCCGTCCTTGCCCGCCCGCGCAGTGCGGCCGATGCGGTGGACGTAGGCTTCGGGCACGAAGGGCAGCTCGAAGTTCACGACGTGGGAGACGTTGTCGACGTCGATGCCGCGCGCGGCGATGTCGGTGGCGACCAGCACGCGCAGCTTGCCGGCCTTGAAGGCAGCAAGCGTGCGCTCACGCTGGGGCTGGGACTTGTTGCCGTGGATGGCCCCGGCCTGGACGCCGCCGGCCTCCAGATAGGCCGCGACCTTGTCGGCGCCGTGCTTGGTCTTGGTGAAGACCAGGCAGCGCGAATAGTTCGGATCGGAGAACATCTCGGTCAGCAGGGCGCGCTTGCGACCCTGTTCGACCCAGATGACCGACTGATTGATGCGCTCGACCGTGGTCGACTGGGGCGTGACCTGGACGCGGACGGGGTCCTTGAGCAGGTCCGAGGCCAGCTTGCCGATCTCCGTCGGCATGGTGGCCGAGAAGAACAGGTTCTGGCGACGATGCGGCAGGCGGGCGACGACCTGGCGGATCGGCTTGACGAAGCCGAGGTCCAGCATCTGGTCCGCTTCGTCCAGCACGAAGATCTCGGTGGTCGAGAGGTCCAGCGTCTTCTGCTGCATGTGATCCAGCAGACGGCCGGGCGTGGCGACCAGGACGTCTAGCCCCTGTTGCAGGGCGCGTTCCTGGGGGCCGTAGCTGACGCCCCCGAAGACGACAGCAACGCGGAAGCCGAGGTGGCGGCCATAGGCCTTGAAGCTGTCGGCGATCTGGGTGGCCAGTTCGCGCGTCGGCGACAAGATCAGGGCGCGGGTGGTGCGGGGCAGGGGCGGGGTGCGGTTCTCGGCGAGCCGATGCAGGATCGGCAGGGCGAAGGCCGCGGTCTTGCCGGTGCCGGTCTGGGCGATGCCCAGCAGGTCCTTGCCGGTCATGACCGAGGGGATGGCCTGGGCCTGGATCGGCGTGGGGGTGACGTAGCCCTCGGTGGCGAGGGCGGTCAGCAGGGCCTTGTTCAGGCCGAAGGTTTCGAAGGTGGCGCTCATGGAGCGGTCTGTCTTTCGCATGCGACGGCGCGCATCGGCCGGGCGGGAAACGCCAAAGGACCGCGCGCCGTCCGTCCCCTGCCGGTTCGACAAGGGCTTGAACGGGCGCCGCCCCGCGTGTCCGGGCAGCGAATGAAGCTCGAGGAGCCAGCGTCTTCTACAGAGCGGTCTTCGTCTTGGGTGAAGACCCACACGCGCTGGAGACGCCGGAGGCCGCAAGGGTGCGACGGCGGGCACATGGGCCTTCAATACGGTGAAGTCAAGGCGAGACCAGCGCTTGCACAGGAGCGCGTGCGCCGCTCTAGTGCGATCACGCATTGTTACGAGCCGCCTCCCCAGTCGCTCGCCGGAGACCCACGCATGACCCACATCGACCGCGCCGGCCTGTCGGTCGCCGAAGAACTGGCGATCTTCATCGAGGCGGAGGTCCTGCCGGGGCTCGGAATCGAGGCGAACGGTTTCTGGACGGGCGTGGCCGACATCTTTGCGCGGTTCACGCCGGAGAACCGGGCGCTGCTGGCGCGGCGGGACGAGCTTCAGGCCCGGATCGACGACTGGCACGCGACGCGGAAGGGACAGCCGCATGATGCGGCGGCGACCGAGCGTTTCCTGCGCGAGATCGACTACCTCGCGCCCGAGCCGGCGCCGTTCCAGGTCGGGACCGAGCGGGTGGACGACGAGCTGGCCAGACTGGCGGGGCCGCAGCTGGTGGTGCCGATCCTGAATGCGCGGTTTCTGCTGAACGCGGCGAACGCGCGGTGGGGCAGTCTGTACGACGCGCTCTATGGCACCGATGCGCTGGGCGACCTGCCGCCGCCGGGAGGATACCACGCGGAGCGCGGGGCGCGGGTCGTGGCGCGGGCGAAAGCGTTTCTGGACGAGGCCGCGCCGCTGGCGGCGGGCTCGCACGCCGAGGTCGCGGGCTGGTCGGTCGAGGCGGGACAGCTGGTTCCGGCGCTTGCCCGGCCCGAGCAGTTCGTGGGCTATCGGGGAGAGCCGACGGCCCCGACGTCGATTCTGCTGGTCAACAACGGGCTGCACATCGAGCTGGTCATCGATCGGTCAAGCCCCATTGGAGCCGCGGACCCGGCAGGACTGTCGGACGTGGTGCTGGAAAGCGCGCTCTCGACGATCTGCGATCTGGAGGACTCCGTCGCGGCGGTGGATGCGGCCGACAAGGTCGCGGCCTATCGCAACTGGCTCGGGCTGATGAAGGGCGATCTGACGGCCCGGTTCCAGAAGGGCGGACAGACGCTGGACCGCGCGCTCGAGCCGGACCGGGCCTGGACGGCGCCGCAGGGCGGGGCGGTGACGCTGAAGGGGCGGTCGCTGCTGTTCGTGAGAAACGTCGGCCACCTGATGACCAATCCGGCGATCCATCTGCCGGATCGCAGCGAGGCGCCCGAGGGCATTCTGGACGCCGTGGTGACCTCTCTGATCGCCATGTACGATCTGAAGGGGTTGGGCGCTTTCGCCAACTCGGGTGCGGGCTCGGTCTACATCGTCAAGCCGAAGATGCACGGGCCGGACGAGGCCGCCTTCACCAACCGGCTGTTCGACGCGGTCGAGGACCTGCTTGGACTGGAGCGGCACACCATCAAGGTCGGGGTGATGGATGAGGAGCGACGGACCTCGGCGAACCTGGCGGCCTGCATCCACGCGGTGAAGGACCGGATCGTCTTCATCAACACGGGCTTCCTCGACCGCACCGGCGACGAGATCCACACGGCCATGCGGGCCGGGCCAGTGGTGCGCAAGGCCGACATCAAGAGCTCCAAGTGGATCGCGGCCTATGAGGCGAGAAACGTGTCGATCGGCCTCGCGTGCGGCCTGTCGGGTCGGGCCCAGATCGGCAAAGGCATGTGGGCGGCGCCGGACCGCATGGCCGACATGCTGGAGCAGAAGATTGGCCATCCCCGGACAGGGGCGAACACCGCCTGGACGCCCAGCCCGACGGCGGCGACCCTGCACGCGCTGCATTATCACGCCGTCGATGTGTTCGCGGTCCAGAAGGAGGTGGCCCAGCGGCCGACGCCGGGGCTGGAGGAGTTGCTGACGCCGCCTCTGGCGCAGGGGGCGAACTGGTCCGAGCAGGAGGTGGCCGACGAACTCGATAACAACGCCCAGGGCATCCTCGGTTATGTCGTGCGCTGGATCGACCAGGGGGTGGGGTGTTCCAAGGTGCCGGACATTCACGACATCGGACTGATGGAGGATCGGGCGACGCTGCGGATCTCGTCCCAGCACATCGCCAACTGGCTGCTCCACGGGGTGTGCACGGCCGAGCAGGTCGATGCGGCCTTCCTGCGGATGGCGGCCAAGGTGGACGCGCAGAACGCGGGCGATCCGCTGTATCGGCCGATGGCGACAGATCCGGAGGGGTCGCTGGCCTATCAGGCGGCGCGGGCGCTGGTGTTCGAGGGCGTGGACCAGCCGAACGGCTACACCGAACCCCTGCTTCACGCGTTCAGGCTGCGGGTGAAGGGCGTCAGCTGAGGTAGTAATCCAGCCTGTCGGACCAGGTTGGATTGAGCTCCTCGATCAACCGCAGCTTCCAGGGGCGTTTCCACTCCTTGATCCTCTGTTCGCGCCGGAACGCGCCTTCGCGCGTCTCGTGCCATTCGGCCCAGACCCAGATGCCGCAGCCATAGCGACGAGTGTATGCGGACCCGACCCCTTTGCGGTGTTCGAACACGCGCCGGGACAGATCGTCGGTCGATCCGACGTAGGTCGTGCCGTTGCGCTTGTTGCCATGATGTAGACCCAGAAGCCGATCGGTCCGCCGTCGCGGCGGATGCCCGCGTAGACCTGACGCGCCACCCCATTCCTCCGTGCACCCCGGCGAAGGCCGGGGTCCAGATCACAGATTGGGTGACAGGGGATCAAGAGGCGGTCTCAGGTCCGAATGCCGAGTTTGCATCTGGACCCCGGCCTTCGCCGGGGTGCACGGTGGTGGAGGCCTAGAGATCGTCCAACTCTTGAGCGATGCTCGGCGTAGAGGATGTCATGCGCCATGCCCCGATCCGCACCGCCGCCGCGCTCGCCGGAGCCCTGCTGGTGACCGCCTGCACCCCGCCGCCGGCGGGCGCCGAGCCGCAGGGGCGCACGCTGGCCGTGGATCAGGTGGCGGGGTTCTGGGCCTTGTCGGAGAGTAACGGCGGGGTTCGGTGTCAGCTGTCGCTGTCCAATCTGATCATCGAGGGCGTGCGGCCCGTGCTGGCGGAGCGGTGCGCCGTGCCGACGCTGGCTGCTGCGAAATCGTGGCGGGCCACGGCCGGCGGATTCGAGGTGCTGAGCGTCGAGGGCGCGGTCCTGATGGCGTTCCGGCGGACCGGTGAGGACGCCTTCGAGGAGGTCGGCCGACGCTATCGCCTGACCCGCGCGCCGATATCCTGAAGCATATGTAACTTGTCGGGCGCGCTCTGACGTGACAAGTCTCCTTGACCAAGCAGGGGACTCTGAAATGCTGTCGGTGAAGAATCTGGTCCACGTGTACGGCAACGGCACGCGGGCGCTCGATGATGTGACGCTGAATGTTCCGACCGGGATGTTCGGCCTCCTGGGGCCGAACGGGGCGGGCAAGTCGACGCTGATGCGGTCGATCGCGACGCTGCAGACGCCGACCTCGGGCTCCATCGACTTCGACGGCATCGACGCCATCGCCGAGCCGGACAAGCTGCGGCGCACACTGGGTTATCTGCCGCAGGATTTCGGCGTCTATCCGCGCGTCTCGGCCTACGACATGCTGGATCACATGGCGGTGCTGAAGGGCATCGCAGGCGGCAAGGAGCGGAAGGAGACGGTCGAGACCCTGCTGAACCAGACCAACCTGTGGTCGGTGAGGAAGAAGGCGCTGGCGGGGTTCTCGGGCGGCATGCGCCAGCGGTTCGGCATCGCCCAAGCCCTGATCGGCAATCCCAAGCTGATCATCGTCGACGAGCCGACGGCGGGTCTCGACCCCGAGGAGCGCAACCGCTTCCTGAACCTCCTGGCCGAGATCGCGGACAACGTCGTCATCATCCTGTCGACCCACATCGTCGAGGACGTGGCCGACCTGTGCCCCAGGATGGCGGTGCTGGCGGGCGGCAAGATCCAGCTCGAGGGAGCGCCCGCCGAGCTGATGGAGCGGCTGAACGGTCGGGTCTGGAAGAAGACCATCGACAAGGAGGCGCTGGAGGAGCACCGCGCCAAGCATGAGGTCATCTCGACGCGCCTGTTCGCGGGCAAGACCGTGATCCACGTCCTGTCGGACCGTCGGCCCGGCGAGGGCTTCGAGCCCGTGCCCGGCGGACTGGAGGACGTCTATTTCTCGACCCTGTCGGCGTCCCGGAAAGCGGCGGCCTGAGCCATGTTCGGGAAGATCGCCGCCTTCGAATTCCGCTACCAGCTGCGCCAGCCGGCCTTCTGGGTCATCGGCATCCTGTTCGCCCTGATGAGCTTCGGGCTCGTCGCCGCGTCCGACAACATCTCGATCGGGGGCGGGGGCAATGTGAACGTCAACGCGCCCTATGCCCTGGCGCAGGCCAATACGATCTTCGCAATCTTTTTCATGCTGGCGACCACGGCCATCGTCGCCAACGTCGTGGCTCGTGACGCCACCACCGGCTTCGGGCCCATGATCCAGGCCAGCCAGGCGACCAAGTTCGATTATCTGTACGGCCGTTTCGTCGGCGCCTTCGCCGCCGTCGCCCTGTGCTTCCTCAGCGTGACGATCGGCACCATCGTCGGCACCTTCATGCCGTGGGTCGATCAGGAGACGATCGGCGCGTTCCGGCCGGGCGACTATGCCTGGTCCTATCTCGTGATGGGCCTGCCGGGGGTTTTCCTGACCTCGGCGCTGTTCTTCGCGCTGGCGACCGTGACGCGGTCGATGATGGCGACCTATGTCGGCGTGGTCGCGGTCTTCATCCTGTACATCAGCCTCACCTCGGCGCTGGCGCGGCCGGAGTTCGAGGACATCCTGGCATGGCTCGAGCCGTTCGGCGCTTCGGCCTACGGGCTGGTGACGCGCTACTGGACGCCGGTTGAGCGCAACACCCTGAACCCGGCGCTGGAGGGGGTTTTCCTCTACAACCGCCTGATCTGGACCGGTGTCGGCGTCTTCTGTCTGGCGGCGGCCTACTTCCTCTACCGACCCGCCGCGCGGGGGGCGAAGGCGTCCAAGCAGGACAAGCTGCGCAAGCTCGCCGAAAAGACGCCCGCCGCTCCGGTGCCGACGGGCGCGCTTCCGACCCCGAGCTACGGCTTCGCCTCGGGCTGGGCTCAGCTGAGCCGCCGCACCGGCTTCGAGATGGGGCTGATCTTCAAGAGCCCGGCTTTCCCAGTGTTGCTTGTGCTTGGCGCCTTCCTGGCCGTCAGCAGTCTGCTCTTCGCGGGCGAAGTCTATGGCGCGCCGGTGTTCCTCGTGACCCGTCTGGTAGTCGAGCTGTTGCAAGGCGCCTTCGGCCTCGTGGCCATGATCGTGGCGATCTACTACGCGGGCGAGCTTGTCTGGCGCGACCGCGATCGGCGAACTCACGAGATCATCGATGCGGCCCCGACGCCGGATTGGACATTCCTTGTTCCCAAGACGCTGGCCTTGGTCCTCGTTCTAGGCTCGCTTGTCGCAGTCAGCATTGTGACTGGCATGGCGGTCCAGACCTACAAGGGCGGGGTCGGCTACGAGCTCGACAAGTACGTGTTGTGGCTGCTGCTGCCCGGCACCCTGAACTTCGCCTTTCTCGCTGTGCTGGCGATCTTTGTGCAGGCTCTGTCGCCCAACAAGTTCGTCGGCTGGGCGATCATGGTGGTCTATATCGTCGCCACCATCACGCTTTCGAATCTGGGCTTCGAACACGTCTTGTATCGCTATGGCAACGGGATCCCCGTGCCCTTGTCGGACATGAACGAGGAGGGCGATTTCCGCGGCTTCTCCAACTGGACCGACGCCTACTGGACCGCCTTCGCCGTCATCCTGCTGGTCGTCGCCTACGCCCTGTGGCGACGGGGGACGGAGACCCGGCTGCTGCCGCGGCTGCGCCGCATGCCGCGCCGTCTGGCGGGTCCGGCGGGCGCGATCATGGCCGTTGCGGCCGTCGCCTTCGTCGGGCTGGGCGGCTTCATCTTCTACAACACCAACGTCCTGAACGAGTATGTGACCTCGGATCAGGAGGAGAAGCGTCAGGCCGACTACGAGAAGGCCCTGCTGCAGTTCGAGGATACGCCGCAGCCGTCCACGGTCAGCGTGACCTATGTCATGGACCTGGATCCGCACGCGCCGCGTCTGGTGACCGAGGGGACGTATGTCGTCGAGAACCGGACGGGCGCGCCTCTGACCGAGATGCACCTGCGCTGGGTGCCCGATCTGCAGGTCACCCGGATGGAGGTCGAGGGCGCGACAGTCGCCCGCGAGTGGGAGGAGTTCGACTATCGCATCTATCGCTTCGCTATGCCGATGGCGCCGGGCGAGCGCCGGACGGTGCGGTTCGAGACGGTGTTCGAGCAGCGCGGATTCAAGCATCGCGGCAACACCACGCGACTGGTCGACAACGGCACCTTCGTCTCCAACAACGAGTTCGCGCCCATCATCGGCATGAGCCGGCAAGGGCTGCTGCGGGATCGCACGACCCGTCGCAAGTACGGATTGCCCGCCGAACTGCGGCAGGCGCGTCTGGAGGACACCTCGGCGCAACGTCGCAACTATATCGGCGCGGACTGGGTGACTTCGGACATCACCATCACGACGACGGCTGACCAGACGCCGATCGCGCCGGGCTACAAGGTCTCGGACGTGACGCGGGACGGGCGGCGCACGGCGCGGTTCGTGACCGAGGCGCCGATCCTGAACTTCCTGTCGGTGCAGTCGGCGCGTTACGAGGTCGAGCGCGAGGTGCACGACGGCATCGAGCTGGCCGTCTATCACCACCCCGGCCACGAGCGGAACATCGACCGGATGTTCCAGTCGCTGAAGACCGGGCTGGACTACTTCCAGGCCAACTTCAGCCCGTATCAGTTCCGGCAGGTGCGGATCATCGAGTTCCCTGCCTACGCCAGCTTCGCCCAGGCGTTCGCCAACACGATCCCGTATTCCGAGGGACTCGGCTTCATCGCCGACTTCCGCGATCCGGAGAAGATCGACTACGTCACCTACATCACCGCCCATGAACTGGGGCACCAGTGGTGGGCGCATCAGGTGGTCAGCGCGGACTCGCAAGGGTCGACGACCCTGACCGAGACGCTGGCGCAGTACTCGGCCCTGATGGTGATGAAGGAGACCTATGGCGAGGATCAGATCCGCCGGTTCCTGAAGTTCGAGCTGGACAACTATCTGCGGTCGCGCGGCACCGAGCGGCTGGAGGAGCTGCCGCTCTATCGCGTCGAGAACCAGGGCTACATCCACTACCAGAAGGGTGGGTCGGTGATGTATCTGCTGGCCGACCAGATCGGCGAGGATCGGGTCAATGCGGCGCTGCGGACCCTGCTGCAAAGGTTCGCCTTCCAGGGTGCTCCTTATCCGCGCTCGCTGGACCTGGTGGCGGCGCTGCGGGCGCAGGCCCCCGCGGACAAGCAGGCCCTGATCACCGACCTGTTCGAGCGGATCACCCTGTATGACGTGAAGGTCAATGAGACGACGGCCACGCGCCGCTCCGACGGCCGATGGGACGTCACGGTCACCGTCGAGGCCCGGAAGCTCTACGCCAACGGCCAGGGCGAGGAGACCGAGGCGCCTCTGAACGAGACGTTCGACATTGGCCTGTTCGCGGCCGAGCCCGGCGACCGGGCGTTCGATGCGCGCGACGTGCTGCTGTTCGAGCGGCGCCCATTGCGGACGGGGGTGCAGACCTTCCGATTCACCACGGCCCAGAAGCCGGCCTTCGCGGGCGTCGATCCCTACAACAAGTGGATCGACCGCAACTCCAACGACAACGTCCAGGCGGTGGATTGACGCCGGGGCCGGGCGGGAACCAAGGGAACGATCACCCTTTGTTACAGCCCGGCCTCGCCTTCGCGCGCGCAGCACGTTAGTCAGGGCCGGACTGCGAGCGGGGTCTACCCGCCGATTCCGATCCTCAGGGGCTGACGAATGACCAAGTGGGTGTACGGCTTCGGCGGGGGCTCCGCCGACGGCGATGCGTCGATGAAGAACCTCTTGGGCGGCAAGGGCGCCAATCTGGCGGAGATGTCGTCGCTGGGCCTGCCGGTGCCGCCGGGCTTCACCATCACCACCGAGGCCTGCGTCCACTACTATTCGAACGGCCAGCAGTATCCCGACGGCCTGCGCGAGCAGGTGGCCGAGGGGCTGAAGACCGTCGAGGGGATCGTCGGCAAGACGTTCGGCGATGCGTCGAACCCTCTGCTGGTCTCGGTGCGTTCGGGCGCGCGGGCGTCGATGCCCGGCATGATGGACACGGTGCTGAACCTCGGCCTCAACGACGAGACGGTGGAGGGGCTGGCGGCCCTGTCCGGCGACCGGCGCTTCGCGCTCGACAGCTACCGCCGCTTCATCACCATGTATTCCAACGTGGTCCTGGGTCTGAGCCATGACGACTTCGAGGAGGTGCTGGACGACCACAAGGACCGGCTGGGCGTCACGGTCGACACCGATCTGAGGGCCCAGGACTGGGAGAAGGTCGTCGCCGACTACAAGGCCGTGGTCGAGCGCGAGCTGGGCCGGCCCTTCCCGCAGGATCCGCACGAGCAGCTGTGGGGCGCGGTCTCGGCCGTGTTCGCCAGCTGGATGAACGACCGGGCCAAGTTCTATCGCCGCATGCACGACATCCCCGAGAGCTGGGGCACGGCGGTCAACGTTCAGTCGATGGTGTTCGGCAACATGGGCGAGACGTCCGCGACGGGCGTGGCCTTTACCCGCAACCCCTCGACCGGCGAGGCCAAGCTGTATGGTGAGTTCCTGATCAACGCCCAGGGCGAGGACGTGGTCGCGGGCATCCGCACGCCGCAGTCCCTGACCAAGGCCGGGCGCGAGGAGATGGGCGAGACGGCTCCCTCCATGGAAGAGGCCATGCCCGAGGTCTTTGACCAGTTCGTCGAGGTGGTCGGCAAGCTGGAGCGGCACTATCGCGACATGCAGGATATCGAGTTCACGGTCGAACAGGGCCGGCTGTGGATGCTGCAGACCCGCAACGGCAAGCGGACGGCCAAGTCGGCGCTGAAGGTCGCGGTCGATCTGGCCAGCGAGGGCCTGATCACGCAGGAGGAGGCGATCAGCCGGGTCGAGCCTTCGGCGCTGGACCAGTTGCTGCATCCGACGCTCGATCCGAACGCGCCGAGGACCGTCGTGGCGGCGGGCCTGCCGGCCAGCCCTGGCGCCGCGACCGGCAAGATCGTGTTCGACGCCGACGAGGCCGAGCGGCTGAACCAGCTGGGCGACGCGGTCATCCTGGTGCGCGAGGAGACCAGCCCGGAGGACATCCACGGCATGCATGCGGCGCGGGGCATCGTCACGGCGCGCGGCGGCATGACCAGCCACGCGGCGGTGGTGGCGCGCGGCATGGGGCGGCCGTGCGTCTCGGGCGCGGGCGAAATCCACATCGACGAGAAGGCCGGAACCTTCACCGCGCGCGGGGGCACCTTCCGTGCGGGCGAGGTCATCACCATCGACGGCTCCAGGGGCGAGGTGATGGACGGGGCCGTGCCGATGATCGAGCCGGAACTGACCGGCGACTTCCAGACCCTCATGGGCTGGGCCGACGGGGTACGCCGCCTGCGGGTGCGCGCCAACGCCGAGACGCCTCTGGACGCCCGGACTGCGCGCGGCTTCGGCGCCGAGGGCATCGGCCTGTGCCGGACCGAGCACATGTTCTTCGACGACGAACGGATCGCCGCCGTCCGCGAGATGATCCTGGCCGACGACGAGGCGGGGCGCCGCGCGGCCCTGGCCAAGATCGCGCCGTTCCAGAAGGCGGATTTCGTCGAGCTGTTCACCATCATGGCCGGGCTGCCGGTCACGGTGCGGCTGCTCGATCCGCCGCTGCACGAGTTCATTCCGCACACAGAGGCCGAGATCGACGCTCTGGCGGCCTCGACCGGGCTGGACGCCGCCAAGCTGAAGAAGCGGGCGCGCGACCTGCATGAGGTGAACCCCATGTTGGGCCATCGCGGGTGCCGGTTGGGCGTGGCCTATCCCGAGATCTACGAGATGCAGGTGCGGGCGGTGCTGGATGCCGCGATCGCGGTCAAGCAGGCGTCGGGCACGGCGCCGATCCCGGAGATCATGCATCCGCTGGTCGCGCTCGGCCTGGAGATGAAGTACCTGCGCGAGCTGACCGACCGGACCGCCAGGGCCGTGTTCGAGGCGGCGGGCGACAGCGTGGAATACCTCGTCGGCACCATGATCGAGCTGCCCCGCGCGGCGCTGCGGGCCGGCGATCTGGCCGAGCACGCGGAGTTCTTCAGCTTCGGCACCAACGACCTGACGCAGACGACGTTCGGCATCAGCCGGGACGACTCTGGCCGCTTCCTCCAAGCCTATCTGGACAAGGGCATCTTCGAGACCGACCCGTTCGTCCGTCTGGACCAGGACGGCGTCGGCGACCTGATCCGCATCGCGGCGGAGCGGGGCGGGGCCGTCCGTCCCGACATCAAGATGGGCATCTGCGGCGAGCACGGCGGCGATCCGGCCTCGATCGCCTTCTGCGAGCAGGTGGGCCTCGCCTATGTCAGTTGCTCGCCCTACCGCGTGCCGATCGCGCGGCTGGCGGCGGCGCAGGCGGCGCTGAGCGACGAGCGCGAAAAGGATCGGTGATCCGTTCGATGATTGATTAGGGCAAGAAGGCGGCGAGTATAACGCCGTCTGTGCTCCTGCGCCCACAGTTACGCTTTTGAAATCGGCGGGCCTTGGAACGGCCACGCCGCGATACGACTTGAGAACTCGCTGGATGGGGCCGGGACGACCAGTCCCGCATCTAGGAGTTAAAAGAAACAATGCGTAACATTCTTCTCGCGACCGCCGCCGTGTCTTTGTTCGCTCTTCCCGCCGCGGCGCAGAGCCTGTCCCAGCCGCAATGGTACGGAACGGCCGGCTATACGGCGCTTGACGCCGAAGGGGCAGACCTGGGCGCCATCACCGGCCGGATCGGGGCCAAGGTGTCTCCGAACGTCGCCTTCGAGGGCGAAGCCTCGATCGGCGTGGTGGATGACGACGTCACCGTGGGCGGGGTGACCGGCTCGGTCGAGCAGGACTATGACGCCGCCGCCTATGTGGTGGGCGTCCTGCCCGTGTCGCCGAACTTCGAGCTGTTCGGCCGCGTCGGCTACGGCACCACCTCGATCAAGGCCGACGTCGCTGGCGTCACGGCCGAGGAGGATGGCGAGAGCGTCAACTACGGCGCCGGCGCGACCTATTCGTTCGACGGCGTCAACGGCATCCGCGCCGACTGGACTCGCCGGGACTTCACCGACGACAACGGCGGCGAGGTCGACACCTATGGCGTGAGCTACGTCCGTCGGTTCTAAAGGCTGACAGCACCGCCCCGCGCCTTGCGCGGGGCGGATCGCCTTGTCATCAGGCCGGTTCGGCGATCAGGGCCCAGCGCTTGGAGCCTTCGCCGAAGGGCCGGGCGAACCATTCCGAGTAGCGCTGGAAGGCTTCCAGGATCAGACGGCCGAGATCCGGGCTGACCGTTTCGCCGCGCTGTCTTCGGAGAGCCGCGACACAATCGATCACCGTGGTCTCATGGGCCGACCCGCCCAGGGACTTGAGCACCTGCGCGACGTCGCGCGCGAGGTCTTCGAGAAAGTTTGATCGCTTGGCTTGGCTCATCCGGACGCTCCGCCGCATCGTCTGGGAGAAACCTTGATTCCAGACTCGCCTGTCAGGCGCAAGCTAAGCCGGTGTTATGCCGCTCACTCGTCCGTGATCAGGCGCGCTTGCGGACGAACACCGTGCCCGCCGAATAGCCCGCGCCGAAGCTGCAGATCAGGCCGGTCTCGCCCGGCGCGAAGCCGTCGTGATGCAGATGGAAGGCGATGATGGAGCCGGCGGACGAGGTGTTGGCGTAGTCGTCCAGGATGATGACATTCTCGTCCTCGCTCGGGTCGCGGCCCAGCACCTTGCGGCCGATCATCTGGTTCATGTTGATGTTGGCCTGGTGCAGCCACAGGCGCTTCAGCGCGGTCGGGTCCAGGCCCAGATCGCCGGCGTGCTCGACGATCATGTCCGAGACCATCGGCACCACGTCCTTGAAGACCTTTCGGCCCTGCTGGATGAACAGCTTGTCGTCCTGCGGGCCGTCCTTGGACGCCGAGGTCGGCGGTACCGCCTGATCGGTCGGCAGGGCCCAGCGGTTCAGGAAGCCGAAGTTGTTGCGGATGTTGTTCGAGAACACCGTCTTCAGCCGCGTGCCCAGGATGTCCCAACCGCCGGGGCTGGCGGTGTCGGCGCTCTCGACGATGACGGCTGTGGCGACGTCGCCGAAGATGAAGTGGCTGTCGCGGTCCTTGAAGTTCAGATGGGCCGAGCAGACCTCGGGGTTGACCATCAGCACGGCCCTGGTCGAGCCCGAGGCGATGAAGTCCGCCGCCGTCTTGATGCCGAAGGTGGCAGAGGAGCAGGCCACGTTCATGTCGAAGCCGAAGCCCTCGATGCCCAGCGCCTGCTGGATCTCGACTGCCAGCGCCGGATAGGGGCGGGGCATGTTGGAGGCGGCGCACAAGACCGCGCCGACCTCGCTGACCGGCTTGCCCCAGGCCTCGATGGCTTGCCGGCCGGCCTTCACCGCCATCTCGGCCATGATCGACAGCTCCTCATTGGAGCGTTCGGGCAGGTTGGGGGCCATGCGGGCGGGGTCGAGGATGCCGGCCTTGTCGAGCACGAAGCGGCTCTTGATGCCCGACGCCTTCTCGATGAACTCGACCGAGGAGGGCGTCAGGGCCGCGACGTCGCCCTCGGCGATCTGCAGCGCGTGGTCGGCGTTCCAGCGCTCGGCCCAGGCGTTGTAGGCGGCGACCAGTTCGGCGTTGGAAATGGACTGCTCGGGGGTGAACAGGCCGGTGGCGGCGATGACGGCAGAAGGCAAGGTCGTGTCCCTATCGCTCGGCTCGCGGAGCCTCGCTGCTTGAGGGACGATATCCCTCTGGTTTCAGGTCTCAATAGGACGGCGGCGGACGGCGGTCGAGGCTGGCGTTGATGCCCTTCCACCAGCGGGCGATCTGGTTGGAGGGCGGGGGAGGCGCGGGCGTAGCGCGCTCGCGGGTCAGGCGCTCGACGAGGTCTTCGGCCTCGCAGGGCCAGCCCTCGGGCGAGATGTAGATCGGATACTGGATGAGGGCCGCGGCGACGAGGGCGTCGAGGCTGGCCCGGCGCGTGCGGCGCTCGAATGTCATGCGATCGGTCGTCAGGCCCCAGCCGGCGTAGAAGGGCCGGCCGTAGGTCGAGACGGCCTTGCCCCGCAGCAGGGCCTCGAAGCCGGACAGGGATGTGAGCGTCGCCAGCGTGTCGCAGGCCTCCAGGCAGTCGATGATATCGAGGTCGTCGGCGACGGCGTCCACGGCGGCCATCGCGTGGGCGTCGAGGCAGCCGGGGCGGTTGCCGCTCATGACGTCGGGGTGGTTGCGGTAGATCAGGAAGGCGTCGGGAAAGTCGGCCCGGGCGGCCTCGACGAGCCCCGAGTTGGTGCGGATGTCTCCGCAGCCTTTCAGGATCGACTTGTCGTTCTCGACCTGGCCGACGACCAGCAGCTTCATCCGGTCCGACGGCCAGTCGGGGCGCGCCGGGCCGGACGCGAGATTGTACTTCGACAGGCCGGCCTCGACGATGCGGGCGCGCAAGCTAGCGGCGCGAGCCAGCATCGTCGCGTCCTGCGCCCCGTCCTCGGTCAGCTGTTCCAGGCGGGAGGGCGCGGAGGGGTCGTAGTAGACGCCGAGATCGTCGAGCGCGACGCTGAGCGCGCCGAAGAAGTCCGAGCCCAGGCCGCGCGAGCGGATGAAGCCGTCCTCCATGCGCACCACCGGGGCCGAGGTCGCGGCGGCCGCGGCGGCGATCTCTGGGCTCTCCTTGCCGGCCCAGTAGACCAGACGGCCGCCGGTGCGCTCGGCGTGGGCGGCGGCGCGCGAGGCGCTGGCGAAGTATCTCAGGCGGGTCTTCGGCCCGTTCAGCAGGCGACGAACCTGAGGCCGCTTGGCGGGGGCGAAGCCGACGGCAGACCAGTCGCCTGCGAGGCGCTCGGCCCTGTCGCGTAAAGTCAGCAGACGATCGACCGCCGTCTCGACCTCGCAGCGTTCGCCGCTCAGGGGGTCGACGTAGCGGGGGTAGGCGATCAGGGCGGCGGCGGCCAGAGTCTCGACGTCTCGCACCACGCCACGGCGGCCGGACTGGACCTCGTCCGTCGTCAGTCCCCAGCCGGAGTAGAAGGGCGCGCCGAAGCAGCGGACGGGCAGGCCGCGTAGGAGGGCCTCGAACCCGAGAGCGGAGGTCACGCACCAGACCTGGTCGACGGCCGCCAGCAGACCCGTCGGCCGCACGTCCGTGTCGATCAGGGTGACGCCGTGCAGTTCGCTGTCCGGGATGCAGCCCTGCTTACGCCCGGCGGCGACGGCGGGGTGGCGCTTGATAATGAGTTGGGCGTCGGGGTGCTCGGCGCGGGCGGCGCTCACCATGCGGGCGAAGCTGTCGGCGTCCGCCAGACCGTAGCCGATGGAGGCGTCGCCGGCGGTCTGATCCACCAGCAGGATGCGCGGGCCGGGACGAAGGAGGGCGGCGTCGAGCGGCCCGCCCATGTTGGTCTTGGACAGGCCCGAGGCGACGATCCGATCGATCAGGCTGCGGGCTCGGTCACGCATGGCGGCGTCGCACCAGTCCTCGGCCGATTGCAGCAGCTGTTCGAGGCGGGAGGGCCGGGTGGCGTCGTAGTAGACCCCGACCTCGTCGACGATCAGGCTGAGGGTCGCCGCCCCGCTTTCACCCAGACCGATAGAGCGGAGGAAGCCGTCTTCGAGGGCGATGTAGGGGAGGTTGGCGCGCGCGGCGCGACGGCGGCCCGCTTCCGACGTCGGCTTCAGCCCCCAGCCCATGACGGCGTCCACGGCGACGGTCGGGCTGGCGTGCAGGTCGAAGTCGTCGAGGAAGGTCCGCAGGAAGGGCGTCTTCCAGATGCCGGGGGAGCAGACCCAGGCGTGGCGTTTGGTGGGGGAGGGAGGCAATCGGGACGCTTTCGCCGCGCGGTTCAGGCTGACAGCCTCTATCGGCAGGCCGCCGCGCGGTCCAGCAGGGCGCGGGCCTGATCCAGATGCAGCCGCTCGACCATGGCGGCGTTGACGCGGAGGGCGCCACGCCCTTCGGCGTCCGGCGCGGCGAAGGCGGCGACGATCGCCCGGGCTTGGGCGATCTCCTCGGCGGACGGCGAGAAGGCGGCGTGGGTGGCGTCGATCTGGTTGGGATGAATCAAGCTCTTGCCGTCGAAGCCGTAGAGGCGGCCCTGGGCGCACTCGGCGGCGAGGCCGCCGGCGTCGTCCAGGCGGTTGAAGACGCCGTCGATGGCGAAGAGGCCGTGGGCGCGCGCGGCGGCCACGGTCGCGGCCAGCCAGGGCTTCAGCGGCTCCCGGTCCGGCGACGAACCGGTCCCCAGCGTCTTGGCGAGGTCGTTGACGCCCAGCATCAGCCCGGCCAGCGGCTCTCCGGCGCCGGCGATCGACGGCAATGTCATGAGGGCCTGAGGCGTCTCGATCATCGCGATCAGGCGCGCGCCCTGCGGCATACGGGCGCCGTAGGCGTCCACGATGCTCGGGTCCTCGACCTTGGGGGCGACCACGAAGTCGAGGGGCAGGTCGGTGAGCGCGGCAAGGTCGTCCTCGCCCCAGTCCGTGCCGAGGGCGTTGACGCGGATGGCGACCGTCTTGCGAAAGCCCCCCGCGCGGACAGCGTCGACGGCGGCTTGCCTTGCCTCCGCCTTGGCCTCCGTTGCGACGGCGTCCTCGAGGTCCAGCACGACGACGTCGGCGTCCAGCGTCCGGGCCTTCTCCACGGCCCGCGCGTTGGAGGCGGGAAGGAACAGCAGGCTGCGGACCAGGTCCATCGTCAGACGCGGCCGGTCACGGGCACGAGCGCGCCGGTCATCGCGCGGCTAGCGGGCGAGGCGAGGAACAGGATGACGGCGGCGAGGTCGGACGGCGTGACCCACTTGGCCGGATCGGCGTCGGGCATGTCTTTCCTGTTCTGCGGCGTGTCGATGATCGAGGGCAGGACGGCGTTGACGGTGACCGACGTCGCCTTCAGCTCTTCGGCGAGGGCCTCGGTGAGCCGATGCACGGCGGACTTGGAGGCGGCGTAGGCGCCCATGCCCGAGGCGGCCTTCAGAGCGGCGGCCGAGCCGATGTTGACGATGCGGCCGTCGGACGAGGACTTCAGATGGGGCAGGGCGGTGCGCGAGGCGTTCAGCGCCGTCGTCAGGTTCAGCTTGAACATGCGGTCCCAGGCGGGCTGCTCGTCATCGACCGTCTGCCAGACGAAACCGCCGGCGATGTTCAGGAGGGCGTCGATCGCACCGAACCGCTCGACGATCCTGGACATGGCGGTCTCGGCGGCGCGCGGGTCCGTCAGATCGACGCCGGAGACCTCGAAGGCGCCGCCAGGCGCTGTCTGGCCTTCGGCATGGTCGATCAGGGCGACATTCAGGCCGTCCGCGAGCGCCGCCTCGACCACGGCGCGGCCCAAAACGCCGTGCCCGCCTGTCACCACCACCGTCCGTCTCGTCATCGCCTGTCTCCTGTTTGGCCCGTTCTCTGTCCGCTTCGCCGGGCGGGGGCAAGCGGCGTCACGATTTGCCGATTGATGCGCGATGTCGAAAGCCCTAGGTGCGCGCGCCATGTCCGCGTCCGCCGCCCTTGTCCCGACCGTCCGGATCGCCCCGGAAACGCCTGCCGACGCCCAGGCGGTCGAGGCGCTGGTGCTGGCCGCCTTCGGCCCCGGCCGCTTCGCCAAGACGGCCGAACGTCTGCGCGAGCGGGCGACGAAGATTGCGGGCTTCAGCGCATGGCTGGATGGACGGCTGGTGGGCTCGGTGCGGCTGTGGGCCGTGACCGTCGGCCGGACGGACGCGCTATTCCTCGGGCCTATCGCGGTGGCGCGGGACATCCGGGGCGGGGGCATCGGGGCCGATCTGGTCGCGGCCTGCGTCGCGGAAGCGCGGCGGCTGGACGTTGGGGGCGTGCTTCTGGTCGGGGATGCGCCATACTTCGCGCGGTTCGGGTTCGAGGCGGCGCCCGAGGCCGTGTTGCCGGGGCCGGCCGATCCGCGCCGGGTGCTGTGGCTGCCGATCCGCGAAGCCGCGGCCGTGGGGGCCGTGCGACCAGCCTGAACCCGCCCTTCCGTCCGGCGACGACGCGGCCTAAGTCTGAGACCATGAGCGAAGCCGAGACGAAGACAGGCATCGCCGCGGTCGCGGAGGCCGCGAAGGCGGCGCGCGGCCTGCCGCCGGTCCATCTGTGGAACCCGGCCCATTGCGGCGATATCGACATCGTCATCCGCCCCGACGGGACCTGGATGCACGAGGGCTCGCCCATCGGGCGCGCTGAGCTGGTGCGGCTGTTCTCCACCGTGCTGCGTCTCGATCCGGATGGCTATCATCTGGTCACGCCGGTCGAGAAACTGAGGATCACCGTCGAAGACCTGCCATTCCGGGCGGTCGCCATGCGGCGGGACGGCGGCACCCTGGTCTTCACGACCGACGTGGGCGACGAGGTGCGCGCGGGGGCGGACAATCCGATCACGGTAGAGACCGATCCGGCGACGGGAGAACCGGCGCCGCGCGTGCACGTGCGGCGGGGCCTGGAGGCGCGGATCGCGCGTACGGTCTTCTACGACCTGGTCGAGATGGCCGAGGAGCGAGAAGGGCGGCTGGCCGTGGCCTCGGGCGGCGTCTGGTTCCCGCTGGGGCCGCCGGGCGCGGGTCTGATATGAGTCTGGAGACGCTGAAGGAGCGGCTGGCCGAGCGGCTGCTGCCGCCGTCGGGCTGGCGGCTGGAGGGCGGGCCGGTGCGGTCGGACTTCGACCTGAACCCGGGCGCGTCAAGATGGGTCGAAGGGCCGCTGAAGCCTGCGGCGGTGCTGATCCTCGTCGTGGCAAGCGAAGAGGGCGCGCGGGTGTTGATGACCCGCCGCGCCGACAGCCTGGCGCGCCACACGGGCCAGATCGCCTTTCCGGGCGGGCGGCTCGACCCGGGTGAGACGGCGGTGGAAGCGGCGCTGCGCGAAGCCTGGGAGGAGGTGGCGCTCGACCCGGCGTCCGTCGAGGTCCTTGGGCTGTCCGACGCGTATGAGACCGGGACGGGCTATCTGGTCACGCCGGTCGTGGGTTGGCTGGAGGCGCCGCCGACCCTGACGCCGTCGCCGGCCGAGGTGGCGGAGGTGTTCGAGGCGCCCTGGGACGTCCTCATGGACCCGGCCCTGCTGAAGCGGGACCATCTGGACACGCCAGCGGGCGTCCGTCGCTGGTTTTGGTCGCTGACACACGAGGATCGCTACATCTGGGGCGTCACGGCCGGCATCGTGCGAGCTTTGAGGCTGCGTCTCTATGGCGAGGAGGGCGAACCCGCGCTGGCCACGGCCGAGGACGCGGCGTGAGCACGACTCTGGCGGGTGAGCCGTGGCTGACGGACCGCGCGACGGACCGGGTTATGGCCGCGCTGGACGCGGCGGGCGGCCCTGACTGCGCGCGCTTCGTCGGCGGCTGCGTGCGCAACAGCCTGGTCGGGAGGCCGGTCGACGACATCGACATCGCCACGCGCCTGAAGCCTGAACAGACGCTGGAGGCGCTGAAGTCGGCGGGGATCAAGACCGTACCGACGGGCCTGGCCCATGGCACGGTCACGGCGGTCGCCGACAAGAAGCCGTTCGAGATCACCACTCTGCGCCGCGATGTCGAGACCGATGGACGCCGGGCTGTCGTGGCCTTCACCGACGACTGGAGCGAGGACGCCGCGCGGCGCGACTTCCGGCTGAACGCCCTCTACGCCGATCGGGCGGGGCGCATCTTCGATCCGACGGGGGGCGGGCTGGACGACGCGCTGGCGGGACGGGTCGTCTTCGTCGGCGATCCGCACCGGAGGATCGAGGAGGACTATCTCCGCATCCTGCGCTTCTTCCGCTTCTTCGCCTGGTATGGGCGCAGCGAACCCGACGCCGCCGGACTGAAGGCTTGCGCCGAGCACGCCGAGAGCCTGTCGCGCCTGTCGGCCGAACGGGTGTCCAAGGAAGTGCTGAAGCTGCTGGCCGCGCCCGATCCGAGAACGGCCGTGGCGGCGATGCGGCGCGCAGGGGTGCTGGACCGGCTGATCCCGGCGGTGGACGACCTTGGCGCTTTCGAAGCCTTGGTCCATCTGAGCGACGATCCGGTGCTGCGCCTGTCCGCGCTTCTGCCCGATGATCCAGAAGAGGTGGCCAGGACAGCGGTCGGGCTGCGTCTGCCCAAGGCGGTGGAACATCGCCTCGCGGCGGCTGCCGAGGGCCCGCTCGACCCTCCTGAAGAGCCGGTCCTGCGAGCCCTCATCTATCGCCTGGGGGCGGAGACCGTCCGCGACCGCCTGCTGCGAGGTCAGGCCGCGACGGGCGTCCCAGCGGACGGGGCGCTGGCGTTGATCGAGCGCTGGACGCCGCCCCGGATGCCGGTCGGCGGCCGCGAGGTGGCGCGGCTGGGCGTGGCGCCGGGGCCTGAGACCGGCCGCATCCTGAAAGCCTTCGAAGACGAGTGGGTCGCCGCCGACTTCCCCAGCGATGGCCACGCGGAACGGCTCAGGCGGCTGGCGTCTCGGCGGACCTGACCAGTCGAACGACCACCGGACGATGGTCCGAGCCGGTGTGACGGGCGATGCGCCGGTCCGTCACCGCCAGGTCGGGACTGCGGTAGACCTGGTCGATGGTGATCCCCGCCTCGGCCGGCAGGAACGACGGCCAGGTGCCCGGCCAGCCCGGCGCGGCGACGAGGCCGGCCTCGAGCCGGATCATACGGCCGATGCGGGCGGAAGAGACGCTGTTGAAATCACCGGCCACCACGAGCGGCCCGTCCACGCCGTTGCGCCAGTCGATCAGGGCTTGGGCCTGGATGATCTGGGCCCATTGATACTGGAACGGCCAGGGTCGGGTCAGATGCACGCCGGCAACGGTCACCGGGCCGGAAGGCGTCCGCACCTCGGCGGCGACGCCGTAGGCGTGCTCCACATCGATGGCGCTTTGCGTGAGCGGCCATCGGCTTGCGATCAGGCCGGAGGAAGGACCCGCGCCCCCCGCAGCGCGCGGGGTCGCGACCCGGTGCGGGTAACCGGCGAGAATCCGGTCCAGTCCCGGCCGCGAAGCGTCGCCGATCTCGATCAGCACCACGACGTCGGCGTCGGCCTCGCGTACCGACCGGGCGATGGCCTCGATGTCGCCGTTTCGCACGTAGAGGTTGGCGAAATACAGGGTGAAGCCGGGGTCGTCGGTCGGCCAGCCCTTGCCTGGAGCCCATTGAGGCGATCCGGCCGTGACGACCAGAGCCAGCACCAGGCCGGTCAAGGCGGACGCGATGCGCAAGCGAAGCAGCAGGGCCGCACCGAAGAGCAGTGTCGTGGCGACCAGCGCCGGGCCGACGAACTGGGCCAGGATGTCGACCCAGCGATGGCCGTGACCGCTGAGCGACGCCACGGCGATCACAGCCGGTCCTCCGGACAGCAGCGCCAGGGCCGCCGTCAGGATCAGTCGCAGGCGCGGGCGGCTCGCAAGCGTCACGATAGTCTGCTTTCCTCGGTGAACGGGGGACGATCCTGAGGCGTTGAGCCGCCGCAAGGGAGGGCAGGGATGGCGAAACGCTCGTTCGCGGATATCGAAAAGATCTGGTCCAATGTCGAGGGCATCAAGAAGCTTTCGGACCGGGCGATCGGCCTGGGGCCGTTCGGCGTCGGGTTGGACGGTCTGCTGACCTGGATCCCGGTGGTCGGCACCGTCTATTCGGTGGGGGCTGGCGGTTGGCTGCTGATGCAGGCGGTGCGGGCCAAGGCGTCGCCGGGAACCCTTCTGAGGATGACCGGCTATCTCGGCATCGACAGCGCCACAACCGCCGTGGGCGAGGCCGTGCCCTTCGCGCCCGACGTGATCGACTTCTTCTTCCCTGGCCACCTGATGGCGGCCAAGGCGCTGCAGAAGGACATTGAGACGACGCACTGGGTGGAGGCCAGCGAGCGCGACGCCCGCGCGTCCGGCACCCACGACCGCCACGTCGCCGACATGAGAGCCGATCCGAAGAAGCGACGGATTGTCTATCTGCACGACTGACACGGGCATCGTGCTTGACGGCGACGCTTCTCCCAGCCCTAGTCTCGGCGTTGAAGTCGTTCCGAGTGGTTCATGGGCCTGATGCTGACGCGAGACGAACTGGCGCGGGCGCTTGTCCAGGCCGGTCAGGGGGACCGATCCGCCTTCCGGACGGTCTATGAGGCGACCTCGGCGAAGCTGTTTGGCGTGTGCCTGCGTATCTTGCCTGACCGCCAAACGGCCGAGGACGTCTTGCAGGACACTTACGTCACAGTCTGGAGAAAGGCCGCGAGCTTCGACTCCAGCCGCGCGAGCCCGATCACCTGGTTGGTGACGATCGCGCGAAACCGCGCCATCGACCGTCTGCGCTCGGCCGCGCCGATGCGAAACGCCGCTCCGGTCGAGGAGGCGCATGATCTGGCCGACGCGGGGCCGCTGGCGTCCGAAACGGTGGAGCAGGCCGACGAGGCGACCCGGCTGAACAGGTGCCTGGAAACGCTGGAGGACAAGGCGCGGGCGGTGATCCGCACCGCCTTCTTCGAGGGCGCGACCTACGATGAGCTGGCGAAACGCGAGAATGTGCCGCTGGGCACGATGAAGAGCTGGATACGCAGGGGGCTGCTGCGGCTTAGGAGCTGCCTCGAAGCATGACCGACGCGACCCATACCCCCGAAGACGCCCGCGCCCTGGCGGGCGAGCTGGCGCTGCGCCTGCTCTCGCCCGAGGACGAGCGGGCCGCCCGCGCGCGCGAGGCGTCCGATCCGGCCTTCGCCGCGGAGGTCGAGGCCTGGAATGCCCAATTGGCGGCCTTCGCGGCTGAAGTCAGGGCGGTGGAACCGTCGGGCGGAGTGTGGGCGCGGGTTCAAGCGGCGATCGCGCCGGTCGCCAACGACAATGGCCGGATCGGCTTCTGGCGCAGCTGGGCCATCGGTTCGACCGGGCTGCTCGCGGCCAGCCTGGTCGCGGTCGCGGTGCTGATCGCCCGCCCAGCCCCGCCGCCGGTGGTCGAACAGCCGGAGGCTTCGGCCGGTGGAGTGACCCGCGTTGCCACCCTGACACTGTCCGAGGGTGGTGGTCAGGCCATGATCCTGGCCTATGACACCGTGACCGGAAATCTGTTCATCGCTGCTGATTCCAGCATGGCGTCGGCCGAGGGCGTGCCCCACCTGTGGCTGGTCAAGCCGGAGGGCGGCGTTCAACTTGTGGGCGCGATTGCGGGTGAGGGCGTTTCGCGCCAAAGCCTGTCGGCGGCCTTGGCCAGCCAGGCGGGGACGGCCACCGCAGTCGCCATTTCGCTTGAAGCGCCTGGACATACCCCGGCGCCGGACAAGCCCGACGGGCCCGTCGTGGCGTCCGGCGAACTTCAGCAACTCTAGGCGCATCCGGGCGGTCGGCCTGGCCGTAGCTTGCTCGACCGTCGCGCATCGACGCCGCCCCCGGCGTCGGGGTCCTGACAGCCGCGCGCCGGTCCGCGGGGAGGCCTCCCAGCCCTTCCAACGGCCTCCCCGCACTCGCTGTTTTTCTCAATCATCCAACGACGCGCCGAAAAGCGTCGTGAAATCAATGTTCGTCACGATTGAGACGCAGCGAACGCGCCCGCATTCGCGGCTCACCCAGACTGGTCTCCGAACAACAACGGAGATCGTCGATGTCATCCAGCCACAGCGCCCGCCTGACCCTGCCCTATGTCGCGGCGGGCCAGCTTCAGAAACACGTCACCGTCAATGAGGCCCTCGCCCGTCTCGACGCCCTGACCCAGACGGCCGTCGTCAGCCGCACCACGACCGCCCAGCCGGCCGACGCCGACGAGGGCGACCTCTACATCCTGCCGTCTGGCGCGACCGGCCCCGTGTGGGACGACTGGAGCGCGGGCGACCTCGTCCGGGCCGAGAGCGGCGGCTGGGTGCGCGTGCCCGTGCCGGTCGGTGCGGTCGCCCTGGTGCAGGACCGCGAGGAGCTGGTCGTGCGCGAGGCCGGCGGCTGGAACCCGCTGATCCGCCGGGGCCAGCACCAGAACCTGACCCGGCTGGGCCTCAACACCGAGGCGGATGCGACCAATCCCTTCGCCGCCAAGGTCAACAAGGCGCTGTGGACCGCGCGGCCCGAAGCCGACGGCGGCGACGGCGACCTGAGGATCACCCTGAACAAGGACACGCCGGCGGACGTCCTGTCGCTGCTGTTCCAGAGCGGTTACGGCGGTCGGGCCGAGTTCGGCCTGATCGGCGAAGACGACCTTGTGCTCAAGGTTTCGGCCGACGGTGCCGCCTGGTCGGAGGCCTTCCGCATCGACGCCGATGACGGCCGGGCCTGGTTCGCGCGGGGCGCCGGCCGGGCGGAGGCCGTGCTGCTGACCGTGGGGGCCAGCTGGAGCCCGCCCGACTGGGCGCGGCTGTTGTCGATCACCGCTGTCGGCGGCGGGGGTGGTGGCGGCGCGGGTGCGTCCGGGGCAAGCGGCCTCAGGAACGGCGGCGGCGGCGGTGGTGGTGGCGGGCTGTCCAGCGCGCTGTGGCGCACGGCCGATCTGCCGGGAGCCCTGACGATCGCGATCGGCGCGGGCGGAGCGGCCGGAGCGAACGGTGGCGATACGACGATCACGTCCAGCGGCGCGACCCTGCTGACCGCGAAGGGCGGGGCGGCCGGTCAGTCCGGCGTGTCCGGCGGCGCCGGTGGATCGGGCGGCCAGGGCCTGTTCGGCGGCAACGGCGGCGGATCGACCTCGGCGTCTGCGGCAGGCGATGCAGGCGGTGCGTTCGGCGCGCCGGCCGCTTCAGGCGGCGGAGGCGCGGGCGGATCGCTGGAGGCCGGGGGCGTGGCCCATCCTGGCGGCTCGGGCGGTTCGGGCGGGCTGCTGGCCTGTCCCGCACCCGGCGGCGCGGGCGGATCGGCAGCGGCGGGCGCGACAGGAAGTGCGCCGCCCGTTCCGGTCTCGATCAGCGGCGGAGGAGGGGGCGGCGGTTCGGCCGCCAGCTCGGGCGCGGGCTTCGACGGGGGCTCCGGAGGCGCGCGCGGTGCGGGCGGTGGCGGCGGTGGAGCGGGCGTCACATCCGGAGGCGCGGGCGGCGCGGGCGCGGCCGGGGCCGTCCTGATCCTGGTGCAGGGATGAGCGCGCTCCGCCGCCGGAGGCGCGACCTCGATCCCGACGAGCGCCTGCTGGAGCCCGAGGCCTGGGAGCAGCCGCGTCGGCTGACCCGGCGCGAGGGGCTCGACCACATCGGCGCCGACTGGCGCTCCACCCGACCCGACTTTCATGCGGAGACGACCGATGACTGACCGCAATTCGATCTCCCCGCTCGCCGAGGCCCGATGGCTGTGGCGGCGGCTCTATGTCTTCCTCGTCAGCTTCGCCCTGTGGCGGCTTCTGGCCTCGGCGGTCGAACGCACCGACCCGGCCCAGCTGCCGCGCGTGGCGGCGGGGCTGATGGGGCTGATGGCTTTGACGCTGGTGCTCTACCTCGTCGCGCCTACGGCCCAGCAGTTGGTGGCCTTGCTCGCCAATCTGCGCCTGCGCCTGGCCGAGGGAGGAACGCGATGAGCTTTCGCTTCTCCACCCGCTCGCGCCAGCGGATGAAGGGCGTCCATCCGGCGCTGGTCAGCGTGATGGAGGAGGCCATTCGGCGCTCCCCCGTCGACTTCATGATCACCGAGGGCCTGAGGTCGCCGGAGCGGCAGGCGGCGCTGGTGCGCGCGGGCGCCAGCCGGACGCTGAAGTCGCGTCATCTGACCGGTCACGCGGTCGATGTCGCGGCCCTGATCGACGGCAAGGTGCGGTGGGACTGGCCGCTTTATCCGCGCATCGCCCTGGCCGTGAAGGCGGCGGCGCACGAGCGGGGCGTCGCCATCGTCTGGGGCGGAGACTGGCCCACCCTGAGGGACGGGCCGCATTTCGAGCTCGACCGGCGGGCGTTCCCATGAGCCCCGCTGCGCTGCTCCGCAGCCTGACGCCGCTGGGATGGCTGGGGATGATCCTCGCGGCTCTCGCAGTTCTCGCGGTGGCGCTTGGCGGTCTCGGCTTCCATTGGGACCCGTTCGATCTCACCCGCCGCCGCGCCGATCGGGCCGAGGCCGCCGCTGATCTGGCTCGCTCCGAGGCGGCCGCTCGATCGGCCGAGGCCGTGGGTCAGGCCGGTCAGGTCGCCCGGCTGGACGCCGCCCATACCCTCGCCCGGCGGACGGACGCCGCCACCATCCCCGTCCTTCTGGAGGCTCGAACCGCCTATGACGCCGACCTGCCGCTTTCGCCTGATCGTCTCGATCGTCTGCGCGCTCACGATGACGAGCTGTGCCGTATCGCGCCCGACCTCGGCGGTTGCTCCGCCGCGCCTGACCCTGCCCGAGATGGCCGCCCGGCCCTGTGACCTGCACCGTCTGCCCGGGGAGGCGACGCAGGCGGATCTGGAGATCGGCTATGTCATGCGCGGAGCCCAGATCGTCGCCTGCGACGCGGCTCGGCGACTCGCCGTCGAAACGCTGAAGGCCGAGCGCGAAGCGTACGCCAGGTCGAGCTCGCCCTGAAGCTCCCTTCTCCCCTTGCGGGAGAAGGTGGCCCGGAGGGCCGGATGAGGGGTGAAACTCATCGACGGGAGTGAGGAACTGCGACGGCATGTCATCTGCGACGTGTCCTTTCACCCCTCATCCGACCTCGCTGCGCTCGGCCACCTTCTCCCGCAAAGGGAGAAGGGACTATCCGGTCAGCCTCGCCAGTGCCGCCTGATAGTTCGAAATCTGGTTCGTCAGATAGGCGGGCACGGGGCCGTTGGCCGCGCTGGTCTGGGTCTCGGGGGCCAGGGCGCGATAGGCGTCGCGTATGGCCTTCAGGGCCGCCTGGATCTTCTCGCCGGCGGTCCTGATCGCGGCGGCGTCGTTCAGCGTCAGGCCGCTGGGCAGGTTCAGGCCGAAGGTGCGGACGACGTCGTCGCCTGAGGCCTGGCCGATGAAGCCGGGCGACAGGCCGAGGCCCAGCAGGGCGTCGCGGCCGGTCTCGCCGGATGTCAGCACCGCCCCGGTGACGCCGTCCCTGGCCGTGATCGACAGTCGCTGGAAGCCGCCGGTGGTGGTCGTCGTCTCTCCGTCCTTGCCGGTGACCGCGCCGCCCTCGGAGGCGACGGTGACCTTGAGCTTGCCGTTGGAGGCGATGCTGATCTTGCGAGCGAGAGTGGCCAGGGTGTCCTTGGCTTCGATCGTCACGGCCTGGGCCCGGCCGCCGTCGGCGGGCGAGACGTAGAAGCGGTCGCCGACTCTCAGAGAGGTCGCGTCGATCAGCCGCTTGGAGTCGGACTGGTCGATCTCGCCCTGGGGCAGACCCAGACGGTCCAGCACCGAGGCGCCGTTCGACGCCACCGCCAGCGTCAAAGGCTTGGCCTGATCGTTGTCGCCGGACCACTTGCGTTCGTACTCCACAGCGCCGGTCAACGGATTGATGCGGGCGAGGAAGCCCCGCGTCGGGTCCTCCGGCTTGGCCCCGACCGGCCGATCAGCGACGCCGGTGATCCAGACCTTGCCGTCATGCACCTTGACGTCGGCGGCGGTGTCCTCGCCGGCCGCACCATACCAGGTCAGGCGGTCGGAAGAATCGGCGGATAGGTCGGCGGTCAGGGCCGCGGTGAAGACATCTGACCCGCCCGAGTGCGCCCGCGTGACCGTGCCCGCTGACAGGCCGCTGTCGCGGCTCGTTCCTGTCAGAATGACCCGGCCGTTGGAGACCGAGACGCCTTCGATGGCGCCGGAGATCGCCCCGAGGTCGCGCGTGGCCGCCAGCGTCGGCACGCCCGCCGCGTCGAGCGTGAAGCGGCGCACGACCGCCCGGCCGTTCTCGATCCCTGCGGTGTAGAGATTAGTGCCGTCCACCGCGACCGCGTCCACCCCGTCGTCGGCGCTCGTGCCGAACTGGGTCTGGCCGACGCTGGAGGCGACGATGCCCGCCGTCGGATAGGGTTCGCCAGCCCTGAACGCCTGGACATAGCCGTCCCAGCCGCCGACCGCCGTCCCGCCGGTGACCGCCGACTTGGCCCGCCCGCCTATATAGACGACCCCGTTCGGACCGAAGGCCACGCTGGTCGCCTGATCCTCGGCGCGGGCGCCGCGTCGCTGGGTCCACTGCTCCTCGCCGTCGGCGTTGAAGACGGTGACGAAGCTGTCCGCGACATTGGCGACCTCGCCCGCCTTGCCCGCGTCCGTCGCCTTGGTGTTCAGCGCCCCGGTGACGGAGCCCGCGACGGCGACCTGGCCGTTGGCGTCCACCGCGATCGCATAGCCGCTGGCCGTCGATGCCGCGCCGAGGGTGCGGGTGGCGACCAGTCGCCCGGCGCTGTCGTATTTCATCAGGGCGACGTCCTGGACGCCCTTGATCGGCTGGTTCGCACCGCCCGTGGTCACGTCGGCGACCAGCCACAGCGAGCCATCCGGTCCCACGGCGCTGGCCCGGACCGCGCTGATCCCGTCCGGCAGCTTTTCCTGAGACAGGCGACCGTCGACCCACTGGGTCTCTCCCACATTGCCGCCCGTGGGCTCGGCGGCTGTTCCGCCATCGGACTGGAACTTCAGCAGCTGGTTGGCGCCGGCCGTGCCGAAGCCCTGGACGACATAGACCGCATCGGAGCGTTCGGCGGCCGTAAAGCCGATGGTCTCAGTGGAGGTTCCCCGGATGGCGAGCGCCCACTTGTCCGGCCCGGCCGGGAGGGTCACGGGCTTGCCGTTGACCTGAACGGTGCGGGCCTCGGACTTGATCTGCTCGCGGCCGAGGCGGGTCTGGAAACCGGCGGCTTCCAGCTTGCCGTTGATGTGGGTCAGGACCGCGTCCAGCGTCCGGGGCGTCGAACCCATGTCTGCCAGGTCGATGGCGATGCTGGTCGTCGTCGTGCCGAGCCCTTGCGGCACCTTCACCGTGATCGAGAAGCGCGTGTCGCCCTCGAAGGCCGCGACCGGCGTGCTCAGCGCACCCTCGTGAACCGGACCCGTGATGGAGTTGGCGCTGTCGCGCGGCACGGCGGCGCTCGTCTTGGACAGGGCCGCTGCAGTTCCTTGCACCAGCCGCATGCCCTCGAACTCGGCCTTGCCGACGTAGGCGGAGATTTCCGACAGCCCCGAGGCGAAGCGCTTCTGGATCAGGCCCAGGTCGCTGTTTCCCAGGCCCTGAACGGAGGCCCGGTTGGTGAGGGCCGACAGGGTCTCGAGACCGCGATACAGGGCGAACAGCTTGGCGTAGTCGGCCGAGGCGCCGCGCACGTCGACCGAAACCGCGCCCTCGTTGACAAACTTGCGCCCGCCCAACGCGGCCCGGACGAGCGCATCCGGGGCCGGGGCCGAGGCTTGCGCCGCCGTGGCCCACGGAGCGGTTGGTTGACGCTTTCGTGAAACAGCCGTCGTCAGAGCGGCCGAAGCCGCCGGGTCGTAGCTTTGCCCAAACAGTCCAAGCAGATAGCCGTTGTTGACGGTCACGGAATCCTCCAGCCGCAGCATCGGATATCGGACTCAACGGGCTGTTAACGTCCGCACCGGGAACGATCGTCGGAGAATCGTGTTCTGATCGCGCCAGACAGGAGGCCGATCATGCTGTTTCCGAAGTCGCTGCTGCAGTCCTTGCTCGCCCTGTACGGACTGGCCCCCAAGACCCATTCGACCCGCCGCCGCCCATCGCCGGTGCTGATCGGAAATCCGACCGCCCGCTGGCGCTGAGGCTTACTGGAACAGGGACAGGATGATCTGCGGCGCCTGGTTGGCGATCGACAGCGCCTGGGCCCCGAGCTGCTGCTGCACCTGAAGGGCCTGTAGTCGGGCGCTTTCCTTGGCCAGATCGGCGTCGACCAGATTGCCGATGCCGGCCTCCAGCGTGTCGGTCAGTTTCGACACGAAGGTCGTGTGGGCCTGGATCTGCTTGGCCTGAGCCCCGATGTCGCCCAGCGCCTTGTTCAGCGCGGTGATGGAGTCGTCCAGCTTGTTGAGAGCGGTCGTGGCCCCTGTGACGGTGAGCAGGCTGTCGGCCAGTCCGAGCGAGATGATCGAACCGCTGAGCGTCAGATCCTTGGACGACAGGGTGATGAACGAGGTCGCGTCGGCATTGGCCAGGAAGCGCAGTCCGTTTGTCAGCGAGCCGTCCAGAATATTGCCGCCGTCGAATGTGGCGTTCTCGACCGCCGAACCGATGGCGCGCAGCAGGGCCTTGAAGTCCGCGTCGAGCAGTTCGCGCGACTGGGTCTTCAGCGAGGTATCCTTGGCGGCGACGACCTTTTCCTTGAGCTGATTGAGCAAGTCCGAGATCGATTCGCCCGCCGCCAGCGCCACGTCGGCGATGGAGGTGGCGCGGTCCAGGCTCTGGCGCACCGCCGAAAGGGCGCTGGTGTCGGCCCTCTGTTGTTGGGCGATGGCCCAGATGGCGGCGTTGTCCTTGGCGCCCTGCACCTTCAGTCCGGTCGAGATCCGGTTCTGGACGCCGGTCAGGTTGTCGTTGGTTCGCGCCAGGTTCTGGAGCGCGACGGCCGCGGCGGCGTTGGTGTGGACGCTGTTGCTCATAGGTCTTCTAGCCCCGGATGTTCACGGTCAGGCTAGGCGTTAACCATGAGCGTATGGTTAACGCGGTTTTGCCGCGTCGGGCGGGCCCGCGCGGGTCAGAACTCCAGAACCGAACGCCGGATCAGGCGCTGGTGTCGATCAGGGCCCCGGCGGCGTAGCCACCGTTTTCAGACAGCCTCAGCACCTCCTCGCGGGGGAACTGGCGGACGACCTCGCCGGTCGCGCTGTCCAGGGTCTTGTAGATGTAGGTCCCGACGGTCGGGCCCTCTTCGATAATCAGCCTGTAGCGCGCGGCCTGCTCGGCCTCTTGCCGGGCTTGGCCCTCGTTGAAGTCGCCGCTCGCCGTGGGCGAGGCGGGGGCGGTGACAGGGCCGTTGACGCTCAGGATTTTTGCACTGGTCTCCATATGATTTCACGCCGGCGATGCGCCGGCGCCTCCCGCGAAGGGTCGGGCGGGACCGAAGTCCCGCCCTTCCATTTCGATTACCGGAACAGGCCCAGCAGGATCGAGGTCGAGGAGTTGGCGATCGACAGAGCCTGCACACCCAGCTGTTGCTTGGTCTGCAGCGACTGCAGTCGCGCGCTTTCCTTGGCCAGATCCGCGTCGACCAGGTTGCCCACGCCCGACTCCAGGGCGTCAGACAGCTTGCCGACGAAGGTCCGGTGCGTTTCGAGCGACTTGGCGCCGGTGCCCAGGCGAGCCAGGGAGGCCGAGACGCGGTCGATCGAGGCGTTCACCAGGCCGAGCGCCGTGGTGGCGAGCGTCGAGGTGCCGATGGTCGTCGTAGCCGCCACGGTGACGATGGTCTGGCCGAGGCGCAGGTCTTCATCATTGACGGTGATGGTCGAACCCGTGGTGTTCGCCAGGGCGCGATAGCCCAGGGTGTTCGAACCGTTCAGCAGGTTCACGCCGTTGAAGCTGGCGTTGGAGACGACCGTGGTGATCTGGTCGCGGATGGCCTTGAAGTCTTCGTTGAGCGCCGAACGGGCGGCGGTCGTCAGAGACTGGTCGGTGGCGGCGAGCGCCTTTTCCTTCAGCTGGATCAGCAGATCGGAGACGGATTCGCCGGCGGCCAGGCTGACGTCCACGGCGGAGGCACCGCGGTCCAGACTGTCCTTGACGGCGTTCAGCGCCGAGATTTCCGAACGCTGGCCCTGGGCGATGGCCCAGATGGCGCCGTTGTCCTTGGCCGAGTTGACCTTCTTGCCCGTGTTGATCCGGGACTGGACGGTGTCCAGTTCCTTGTTCGTGGCCTGAAGGTTCTGCAGGGCGATGAGGGCGCCCGAGTTCGTGTTAACGCTGTTCAGCGCCATGACGATAGTCCTTGTTTCAAGGTGACCGACCGTCGTTTTGACCGTCGGGGGCATTTTGCCCGACGATGTCATCAGCAAGGCCGGGGCCACTCGCCGCCGCCAGCGGTCGTGCCCCAAGTGACTGAAAAATCTACGTTACCTTGTCTTAACCACGTCTATGACCCGGCAGAATCTGCCGAGTGGTCCCTCTGGCGGCAGGATTTGCCGGGCGCCAGGCCGGTTGTGCCGGGTCCGGCGCGCCTAATCGGTTGACGCAGCGGCCCCCGCCGGGGTTATTGAGGCAAGACCCCCAGCCGAGCCCGCTCCATGCAACCTCCCAACGACAACCGCGTGATCCTGGCGGTCGGCGCGGGCCTGGCGATCCTCGCCGCCGTGGTGCTGGCGCTGGTCTTCATGGGCGGGGGGCAGGAGAAAGCGGCGCCCAGGGCCGAGCCGACCGAACCCGGCGCCCTGTCGGTCGATGTGGCCGACGCGCCCGATCTTCAGCCCACCCGCGAGCTTCGCTGCTTCGTCGATGGGCGGTTCGTCGGCATGGCCACCCTGGCCGATTGCGCCGAGCGAAACGGCCTGGCAACCGATGGCCTCGATGTCGGCCTGGACGCTAGCGGCAATCTGGCGGCGGCGGCCACCGCCTCCTTCGCCCCGCCGCCGACGGAACCCGCCGCAGAGGACTTCGCCGATGCTCCTCAGCCGGCCACGCCTGGGGATAGCGTCAACCCACAGCCCGCCGAGCCGCGGCCTCAGCGCGTCTCCGGCGCGCCGTGCCTGCGCTACACTGGCTCGGAATGGCGTCAGCTTTCCGGGGGCATGAGCCTGAACGAGTGCGTCCAGGCGTTGTACTCCGGCACATGCGTCGGACCGGGCGAGGCCCAGTACGGCCGCCACGGCAATCTGACCCTGCGGCTGGTCCCGCGCCGGGTCGAGCAGTCCAACGACAACATCCGTTTCCGCGTCCTGGCCGAACAGGACCGCGCCTGCCAGTTTCCGGGTCTCGGCTGATGCGTCTCCTGATCGCCTCCGCCGCCCTTCTGGCCCTGGGCGCCTGCGCCGAGCAGGTCCGTGCGCCGCGTGATCCCGGCGTCTGCTATGCGGTCACCCGCCCGGACGGCGATATCCGCTTCGGCGTCGTTGCGCGCGATCAGCCTCAGATCGAGTTCTGCGCCGCCCGTCTCGAGGAGATGCGCGTTCGCTTCCTGCGCATGGGCGGCTCGACGCGGGAGGTGACGGGCGCTTTCCAGGGGCAGTTCATCTTCGTCGACGCGCGGGGCGTCTCCTTCAGCCGCAAGCTGGACGGCAGCCGCTTCTTCGCCCTGGCGCGGACAGGCGACGGTCGTCTGGCCGTGCCGGGCGCGATCCAGCGCGACATCGACGAGCTGGGCGTCGTCACCGAAGCCGAAGCGCCGGCCTTCCCGGGCGCACCGCAGGGCTAGCCGTCAGGGCTGGAACATATGCGGAACATCTGTTAACGATTTCACCAGCGGGCCCTGCGGGCCTGAATCCTAAGCGAAAGAACGAGCGACATGGCGGGCAGCGTCAACAAGGTCATCCTGGTCGGCAATCTGGGCCGCGACCCGGAAATCCGCACCACTCCGAACGGCGACCGCATCGCCAACCTGTCGCTCGCGACGTCCGAGACCTGGCGCGACAAGTCCTCGGGCGAGCGCAAGGAAAAGACCGAGTGGCACCGGGTCGCCATCTTCAACGACAACATCGTCAAGGTCGTCGAGAACTATGTGAAGAAGGGCTCGACCATCTACGTCGAGGGCCAGCTTCAGACCCGGAAGTGGACCGACCAGCAGGGCGTGGAGAAGTACACGACCGAGGTCATCATCGGCCGTTTCAACGGAAATTTAACGCTGCTGGGCGGCCGCGGCGAGGGCGGCGGAGCCTCGCGCTCGAACGACGACGACTATTCTTCGGGCTTCTCGACCGGCGGGGCGAACAAGCCGTCCGGCCCCCGCGAGAGCTATGACCTGAACGACGACATTCCGTTCTGAGATCGAAACGCCCTGTCACCCAGTGTGACGCGCGCCGTGCCGTTGCCTGTGCCATGACCGCCCGGTGAACGCCCCCGCCGCCAAGCCGCCCAGCCCGCTGACCCTTCTGGAGATCGGGGCCATCGTCGCCATCGTGGTGATCTGGGGGGCCAACAACGCCGCCGCCAAGGTCGCGACCGAGACCCTGCCGCCCCTGCTGACCGGGGCGATCCGCTTTGCCATCGCCTCGCTGTGTCTGTTCGCCTTCGTGCGGCCGCCGTTTCCGAACTGGAAGAGCCTGCTGCTCATCGTGCTGCTGGGCGGGCCGCTGCACTATGGTCTGATCTACATCGGCTTCTGGCTGGCGGACGACGTCAGCCCGGCCTCGGTGGCCGCGCAGCTGTGGATTCCGTTCACCGCCTTGTTCGCCTTCCTGCTTCTGGGCGAGCGGCTGACGCGGTTCGCCTTGCTGGGCCTGATCGTGGCCCTGGTTGGCGTGGCCTGGATGGCGGCCGATCCTCATGCGCTGCACGACTGGTCGGCCATCCTGGTCGTCATCGCCGCCAGCGCGGCCTGGGCCATGACGACGGTGATCGCGCGCCGCACCACCTCCATCCCGCCTCTGAAGATGCAGGGACTGCTCGCTCTAACGGCGCTTCCGACGCTGGCTCTCGGCTCGGCCATCTTCGAGCGTGATCAGATCGAGGCCGTCCGCTCCGCCACGCCTCTGGTTTGGGGCACGCTCCTGTGGGCCGGCGTGCTGTCGTCAGTGGTGGCCACGACGCTGGTGTTCTGGCTTGTCCAGCGCCGCGAGGCCGGGCGGGTGACGCCCTACTTCCTGGCCACGCCGGTGGTCTCCATCGCCATCGGCTGGGGCTTCCTCGGCGATGTCCTGACGCCCCAGATCCTGTTCGGCGCCGCCCTGACGATGGGTGGCGTGGCGGTGGTGGCCCTGGCCGAGCGGGGGCTGAGGGCTGGGGCAGCGAAGGCTTAGTCGAGGCCAACGGGGTTCATCACAACGAGCACAGCGGGGTCACGGGGACACGACGCGACCGAGCGCACGGCGACCGCCCCGACCGCCGACCCCAGCACCTCGCACGGGATTAAGGGCGGCTATGCCGCCAATCCTTCCCCAGTCGGATACGGTCTTCGGAGGGACCGGTCGATAAAGGGAGCCGCGCATTCGGTCCCGTCGTGTCCGTTGTGCCTTCGCTGTGCTCGTTGTGACGAACCCCTTCGCGCCGTTTCCGCCAACACGGGTCGAAGATTCACCCCGCCGCCATCACCCCGCAGGCCACCCGCGCGCCGGCCCCGCCGATCGGCTGGCTGCTATGATCGTCCGGATTGGCGTGGATGATCAGGGCCGAGCCGTCGGCGTCCCACAGCCACTGGCCGGGACCCTCGTTGGCGATGCGGGCTCGGGTGGTGAAGACCTCGGCGTTGACGCTGCCGTCCGCGGCCGCGTGGATGTTGGGCAGGTCGCCGTCGTCGGGGCCTTCCGGGTTCAGCAGGCCGTGCGGCGCGGCGGGCTCGCCGTGGTTCACATGCGCTCCGGCCGAGGTGAAGGGCGCTGCGCACTGGCCAGTCGCGTGGATGTGCACCCCGTGCCAGCCCGGCGTCAGGCCGGTCGCCTCGATGCGGATCAACAGGCCCGTGGCGCCCTGGCGGAACTGCGCGCGGCCGATCCTCTGGCCCTCTGCATTGACCAGCGTCGCCTCGCCGAAATCGCCGGGCGTGGCGCGCGCCCCGCCGCCGTCGGAATTCATGCTGGCGCAGGCGGCGAGGGGGGCGACGGCGAGGGCGGCGGCGACGGCGATGGGGCGCATGATTTCGTCCTTGTGCGGCAGGTCCGAAGGCGGGGGAAAACGGCGTCGAAACTTTGCCTAACAGCCCCCCGGATGCTAGAAAACGCGACAGAGGATCACGTTCCGATTCCGGCTGTCTGAGCCCCGATTTCCTTGACCGACGAACCCATCGACGACGCCCTTCCGCCTGCCAGCGGAGGACCGTCCGGCCCGACCGATTCGGGCGACATCGCCATCATCACCATCGAGGACGAGCTGAAGCGTTCGTACCTCGATTACGCCATGAGCGTGATCGTGTCCCGCGCCCTGCCGGACGCGCGCGACGGCCTGAAGCCCGTCCATCGCCGCATCATCTATGCGATGCATGAGGAAGGTCGGACTTCCGACCGCAAGTATGTGAAGTCGGCGAATATCGTCGGCGACGTCATGGGCCGCTATCACCCGCACGGCGATGGCGCGATCTATGACGCCATGGTGCGCATGGCCCAGCCCTTCTCCATGGGGCTGATGCTGATCGACGGCCAGGGCAACTTCGGCTCGGTCGACGGCGATCCGCCGGCCGCCATGCGCTACACCGAAAGCCGCATGACCAAGGCCGCCGAGGCCCTGGTCGCCGACATCGACAAGGACACGGTCGACTTCCAGGAGAACTACGACGGCGCCCGGCTGGAGCCCGTCGTCCTGCCCAGCCGCATCCCGAACCTGCTGGTCAATGGCGCGGGCGGCATCGCCGTCGGCATGGCCACCAACATCCCGCCGCACAATCTGGGCGAGGTGATCGACGCGGCCGTGGCCCTGCTGGACGATCCCAACGTCTCGGACGACGCTCTGCTGGACCTGGTGCCGGGGCCGGACTTCCCCACCGGCGGCGAGATTCTGGGCCGGACAGGAGCCCGGAATGCACTGCGCGAAGGCCGGGGCTCGGTCATGGTGCGCGGCGTCGCCACCATCGAGACGATCCGCAAGGACCGCGAGGCGATCATCGTCACCGAGCTGCCCTATCAGGTGAACAAGAAGACGTTGCAGGAGCGAATTGCGGAGATGGTGCGCGAGAAGCGCATCGAGGGCATCTCCGACGTCCGCGACGAGTCCGACCGCCAGGGCATGCGCCTGGTCATCGAGCTGAAGCGCGATGCGTCCGGCGACGTCGTCCTGAACCAGCTGTGGCGCTTCTCGGCGATGCAGTCGTCGTTCGGCGTCAATATGCTGGCGCTGAACCACGGCCGGCCCGAACAGATGGGCTTGCGGAAGCTTCTGGAGCTCTTCCTGGAGTTCCGCGAGGAGGTCGTGGTCCGCCGCACCAAGTTCGAACTGGCCAAGGCGCGCGACCGCGGCCACGTCCTGGTCGGCCTGGCCGTCGCCGTCGCCAACATCGACGAGGTCATCCACATCATCCGCTCCTCGGCCGATCCCACCGAGGCGCGCGAGCGGCTGCAGGCCAAGGCCTGGCCGATCGGCGACATGATGGCCCTGGTCGAGCTGATCGCCGATCCGCGCACCGTGCTGGTCGAGGGCGACAAGATCCGCCTGACCGACGAACAGGCCCGCGCTATCCTGGCCCTGACGCTCAGCCGTCTGACGGGTCTGGGCCGGGACGACATCTTCGGCGAGGCGAGGGGTCTGGCCGACACCATCCAGGGCCACCTGACCATCCTGTCGGACCGCGCCAACATCCTGGCCATCATTCGCGAGGACCTGCTGGCGGTGAAGGCCGAGTTCGCCGTGCCGCGCCGCACCGTCATCGGCGAGGGCGACTTCGAGCTCGAGGACGAGGACCTGATCCCGCGCGAGGACATGGTGGTGACCGTGACCCACGGCGGCTACGTCAAGCGCGTGGCGCTGAACGCCTATCGGACCCAACATCGCGGCGGCAAGGGCAAGTCCGGCATGTCCATGAAGGACGAGGACGCCGTCGTCGGCGTGTTCTCGGCCTCGACCCATACGCCGGTGCTGTTCTTCGCCACCAACGGCAAGGCCTACAAGCTCAAGGTCTGGAGGCTGCCGCTCGGCGCCCCGAACTCGCGCGGCAAGGCGTTCGTTAATCTGCTGCCGATCGAGCCGGGCGACTCGATCATGAACGTCCTGCCCCTGCCCGAGGACGAAGCGACCTGGGGCGACTATGACATCATGTTCGCCACCCGCTCGGGCGACGTGCGCCGGAACAAGCTGTCAGACTTCGCCACGGTGAACCGCGCCGGCAAGATCGCGATGAAGCTGGAGGACGGCGACCACATGGTGGGCGTGGCCCTGTGCACCGCCGAGGACGACGTTCTGCTGACCACGGCGCTGGGCCGCGCCATCCGCTTCAAGGCCGACGACGTCCGCGTGTTCAAGGGCCGAGACTCGACCGGCGTGCGCGGCGTGCGATTGCAGCGCGATGACGAGGTCATCTCCATGGCGATCCTCGGCCGGGTCGACGCTACGCCCGACGAACGCGCGGCCTACGTCAAACATGCCAATGCCATGCGCAAAGCACTCCAAGGAGTCGAAGCGGAGGAGACGGGATCCGAAGCGGTTGACGAGGAGGGCGAAGAGGGTGTCACCGACACCGCCCTGTCGGTCGAGCGCATCGCCGAACTGGGTGCGGCCGAGCAGTTCATCCTGACGGTCACCGAGACCGGTTTCGGCAAGCGGTCCTCGGCCTATGAGTACCGCCGCACCGGCCGAGGCGGGCAGGGGCTGACGGCCCACGGCCTGGGCGGTCGCGCGGGCAACCGCCTCGCCGCCGCCTTCCCGGTGGAGGAGGGCGACGACCTGCTGATGGTCACCTCGGGCGGCCAAATGATCCGCACGCCGGTGGCCCAGATCCGCATCGTGGGCCGCGCGTCCCAAGGCGTGACGGTCTTCCGCACCGCCGAGGGGGAAAAGGTCGTCTCGGTCGAACGCCTGGCGGACAGCGGCGGCGACGATGCTGAGGTTGAGGGCGAGGGTGGCGAGGCGTAAGCCTCCCTCTCCCATAGGGAGAGGGCTTGAGCGCCCGAGAGCCATCAGGCGATCGGACTTGCGCGAAAGGGTGAGGGGTTCTGCCCTCACCGGTTCGCACCGTACGCCCTCACCCTTTCGGCTTGCGGATCGCTCCGCTCTCCGAGCCTCAAGCCCTCTCCCCTCGGGAGAGGGAGCATGACGCTTCTGATCGACGGCCTTTCGCCGACCGCTGACGATCTGACCTACTTCGCCACGACGAACTACGGGGCCTACACCTCGTTCCGTGTGGAGGCGGGCGGCGTGCGCGGGCTGGATCTGCATCTGGCCCGCCTGGACGCCTCCGCGACGGCTCTCTTCGGTGACACCGTTCCAGAGGACGATCTCCGCCGTTTCATGTGCGCCGCGCTGGGCGATTGGACCGACGCCTGGCTCAGGATCGGCCTCTTTTCACCCGACATTTGGGCGAGGACGCCTGATGTGATCGTGCGGCCTCGCGTGATGACGACCGTCAGTCCGCCCCCGCCGCCGCTGGCGCAGACCCTGCGACTGCAGCCCCAGCGCCACGCCCGCCTTCTACCGGAGCACAAGCACACCGCGACCATAGAGGCGATCCATGCCCGGAGGACGGCGCGGCAGGCTGGATTTGACGACGCCCTCTATGCCGACGGCGAGGGCCTGATTTCGGAAGGCAGTCTCTGGAACATCGGCTTCCTGATCGGCGACACGGTGGCGTGGCCGCAGGCCCGGATGCTGGCCGGGGTGGCTCAGGCGCTGATCCAGCAGGGGCTGGCCGGGCAGGGGATGACGGCGGAGATCCGCCCGATCCGCCTCGGGGACCTGTCCGCCTTCGACGGCGCCTTCGTCTGCAACAGCGCCACGCCGGCCTGCGCCGTCACGGCGATCGGGGACGTGGCGTTCGAGGTCGACGAAGCGAGGCTCGAGCGCCTCCGCGCCGCCTGGGCATCGGCGCCGCTTCAGCCGATCTAGGCGGCCTGCTTGATTCGGTTACCGTCGTCCAGCAGGACGACGGTGGGCGACCACTGGCGGGCTTCTTCGGCGGGCAGCTGGCCGTAGGTGACCACGATCACCTTGTCGTTCTTCTGGACCAAGCGGGCGGCCGCGCCGTTGACGCCGATCACCTTCGATCCGCGCGGGGCCTCGATGGCGTAGGTGGTGAACCGCGCGCCGTTGGTGATGTTCAGCACATCGACCTGCTCGTGCGGATAGATGCCGGCGGCGTCCAGCAGGTCGCCGTCGATGGCGATGGAGCCCTCATAGTCGAGGTCGGCCTGGGTCACCGTCGCGCGGTGCAGCTTGGCCTTCATCAGGGTGACCAGCATGGGGAGTGCGGTCCAGTCGTGACGCGGGGCGATCGGCCCCCGCTCGCAGGGCGCTGATATAGGGATTTCCCGCCCCGCCATCAATCGCGATGCTGCGGTGCGCCAAAGACGCTCTCGGGGGTGGTCAGTTCACCCGAACGAGGCCTCCCGCCGATCCGGCCATCGCCGCCGCATTGGTGGGTCTGGCGATCAGCCCCGACTGGGTCATCCAGACCTCATAGGTCCCCCCATCGACCATCGGCATATAGGCCCCCGAGCCATACAGGGTGTCGACCGCGTCGACGTAGCGGCGGTACTTGCGGGCGGTATCCCAGAGCGACAGCGACCAGGGCAGGCCGTCCGGGTCGGCGTCGCTGGAGAGCGCGTGGACGCTGCGCGCGCCGTTCCGCTCCTGGTCGATGTTCCGATAGCGGCCCGACAGGCGGTCCAGCCGATACTGGGCGTCGAGCCCAAGGACGTTGGCCCACGGCTTCCAGCGCAGGACCTGGGCCTCGACCCGCCATTCGTCGCCGTTGACCGGATAGACGGCGGTTCGCTCCGGCTGTTCGCCCTCGGCGGGCTGGGTGACGGTGACCTCGAAGTATTGCGGGGCCAGCTGGCGGGTGGCGAGCGTCGCCACGGGGCGTTCATAGGTCAGGCGCGCATAGGTCTGGGCGTTCTGGCCCAGCAGGACGGCCATCGACGCCGCGGCCAGTAGAGCGGCGCCAGCCAGGCCCCCGAAGATGCCGCTGAGGATGCGTCCCTTGAACAGGCCGATGAGGGCCAAGAGGATCCAGATGGCGCCCAGCGCCGCCACCGCCGCCGGCACGATCCACCACCACCAGACCATCGACCCCTCCCGAAACGGCACAGCTGATTAACTGAATGCCTTCACCCTGCACAGGTTGCGCCGTTTATGGCCAAGCTGGACACGCAGCAGGCGACCGTTCAATCACGCCTTCGAATGCGCGCCGCGATCCGTGATGTCCTCGCCCAGCTGAACCGGTTCGCCCGCGAGCGCACGCTCGGCCGCTCCATCGTGCTGGCGTTGGCGATCGCGCTCGGCGCGCTGCTGCTGGCCAATCTCAGCACTTTCGTGCTGGTCCAGCGGACCGCGCAATTCAATGAGAGCGTGGACGCCCAGTGGCAGACGCGGCGCTCGGGTCGCCTGCTGCTTCTGAACCTGAAAGACGCCGAGACCGCGCACCGGGGCTATTTGCTGACCGGTCAGTCGGACTTCCTGCTCAGCTATCGCGGCGCGATCGCCGCGCACGAGAGCCTGCTGGAGCAGTTCCGGACCCGCATCGCCACCGACAGCGAGGGCCAGGGCGACGCCGAGATCGTGACGCGGCTGTCCCGTGACAAGATTCTCGAGATGGAGCGGACCCTCGACCTGTTCCGCCAGGGTCGGGCGGTCGAGGCGATCCAGCTGGTCCGACAGGGCCAGGGCCTGCGGCTCATGCGCGAACTGGATGCTGCGCTGGGCGACGTCGACCAAAGGATCGGCGGCGAGCTGGCCGAGGCGACGGCGCGCTCGGAGGGGTCGGCGGCCTTCACCAGCGTGGTGAACACCCTTGCGGGGCTGCTGATCCTGGTGCTCGCCGGCATCGTCTTCCTGCTGGTCCGTCGCTACCTCGACGATGTTCGAGAGAAGCAATCCGAGTTGGATCGGGTGAACGCCGGGCTCGAGGAGACCATCCGCAACCGCACCGCCGCCCTTACTCGCGCGAACGAGGAGGTGCAGCGGTTCGCCTATATTGTCAGCCACGATCTGCGGTCTCCGCTGGTCAATGTGATGGGCTACACCGCCGAGCTGGATCAGGCCGGGCGCACGCTGGAGGGGGCGCTGTCCAGCGCCGAGGTCGAGCGGGCCGTCGACCCCGAGGTGGTGACCGCCATCCGCGAGGACATTCCCGAGGCCATCGGCTTCATCCGGGCCTCGACCGAGAAGATGGACCGGCTGATCAACGCCATCCTGAAGCTGTCGCGCGAGGGGCGCCGCAATCTGGTCCCGGAGATGCTGGACGTCACCCAGATGGTCCGCCGCATCGCCGACAGCGTCGCCCACCAGCTGGACGAGGCCCAGGCCGAACTGATCGTCGCCGACCTGCCCGAGATGGAGAACGACCGCCTGTCGATCGAGCAGATCATGGGCAATCTGATCGACAACGCCGTGAAGTATCTGGATCCCAGCCGCCCCGGCCGGATCGAGGTGCGGGGCCGCGACGTCCCCGGCGGTTGGGTCGAGTACGAGGTCGCCGACAACGGTCGCGGCATCTCCGAGAAGGACCACGAGCGCATCTTCGAACTGTTCCGCCGGTCCGGTCGTCAGGACCGTCCCGGCGAGGGGCTGGGCCTGGCCTTCGTGCGCAACAGCGTTCGGCGTCTTGGCGGCGACATCACGGTCGAATCCACGTTGGGCGAAGGCTCGACTTTCCGTGTGAAATTCCCGAAACGCCTGATCCTCGACGAGGTCGGAGAAACCCTGTGAGCACACCCGTGAAAATCCTGATGGTCGAGGACGACCACGGTCACGCCAAGCTGATCGAGAAGAACATCCGCCGGGCGAACATCTCCAACGAGATCGTCCACTTCGACGCGGGCCAGCCGGCGCTGGACTTCCTGTTCTCGGAGGAGACCCTGGCCAACGGGCCGCTGCTGATCCTGCTGGATCTGAACCTGCCCGACATGCAGGGCACCGACATCCTGGCCGAGGTGAAGCGCGACGACCGGCTGAAGCGCGCGCCGGTGGTGGTGCTGACGACCACGGACGACAAGACCGAGATCCAGCGCTGCTATGACCTGGGCTGCAACGTCTACATCACCAAGCCGGTGGACTACGAAAGCTTCGCCGCCGCCATCCGCCAGCTGGGCCTGTTCCTGTCGGTGATGCAGGCGCCGGAGATCGAATGACCGAGACCCGGCCGCCCATCCGGCTGCTCTATATCGACGACGACCGCGGCCTGTCGCGGCTCGTGCAGAAGGAGCTTGGCCGTCATGGCTATGAGGTGACGCTGGCGCCCGACGGCGACGCGGGGCTCGACCTGCTGAACGCGGGCGATTTCGACATCATCGCGCTGGATCACTACATGCCCGGCCGCGACGGGCTGGATGTGCTGCCCTGCATCCTGGACCGGCCGGCGCCGCCGCCGGTGGTCTATGTGACCGGCGCCCAGGAGGGCCGCATCGCGGTCGCGGCGCTCCGTGCCGGGGCGGCTGACTACGTCATCAAGGACGTATCGGAGGACTTCACGGCGCTGCTGCGTTCGGCGCTGGAGGACGCTCTCCTGCGTCGCCGCCTGGAGCGCGAGAACGAGGAGGCGCAGGAGCAGGTGCGGCTGGCCCGCGACCGAGCCGAGGCCATGCTGCGCGAGGTCAATCACCGGGTCGGCAACTCCTTGCAGTTGGTGTCGAGCTTCATGTCGCTGCAGCAGCGTCATCTGTCGGACGAGGGGGCCCGGGCGGCGCTGCGCGAGGCCCAGGCGCGGATCGAGGCCGTCGCCCATGTGCACCGCCGCCTCTATACGTCCGGCGACATGGAGCGGGTGGAACTGGACGCCTATCTGGAAGGGCTCTGTGACGAGCTGGGCAAGTCCGTGGGGCCGGACGGGGCTTCGCCGACGATCACGCTGAAGGCCCAGCCGATCTGGGTCTCCACCGACCAGGCCGTGTCCCTGGGCGTGGTGGTGACCGAGCTGATCACCAACGCCGTGAAATACGCCTATGCGCCGGGGCAGGGCGGGGAGATCCGCGTGATCCTGGAGCCGGATGCGGAGAGCCGCCGCGCCATTCTGACCGTCGAGGACGATGGGCCAGGCCTGGGCGAAGGCACGCCCAAGGGCACGGGGCTGGGCGGCAAGATCATCACGGCGATGGCGTCAGGGCTGCGATCCGCCATCGAGTTCGATCAGGCGCACAAGGGCGTGCGGGCGCGGCTGGCGTTCGACCTGTGACGCCGGCCCTGCAATTCGGTCGCGCCGAGGACGGCCTGAGCTACGCGATCCGGCCGGCCGCCTTCGGGCTGGTGTTCCATGACGAGAAGCTGGCCTGTGTGCGCGTGACCCGCGATGAGCCCTACTTCGACCTGCCGGGCGGTGCGGTCGACGCTGGCGAGACCGAGGAACAGGCGCTGGTGCGGGAGTTTCTGGAAGAGACCGGCATGACGGTCGAGCCGGTCGAACGGCTGGTCGAGGCGGGGCAGTTCTTTCGCAAGTCGGACGGCGAGCCGGTTAACAACGTCGGCGGGGTCTGGATCGCGCGGATGATCCGGATCGATCCGGCGCTGAAGGTTGAGGCGGATCACGAGCTGGTCTGGCTGCATCCGCGGACGGCGCTGGCGGAGCTGCGGCATGACGCCCACGCCTGGGCGGTCGCGGCCTGGCTGAGGCGCTAGGCCAAGCGCCGCCATACGGAACGGTGCCGGTCGGGATTCGCTTTTGATGCGAAGCGCCGCCGTCCCGGCTGCGCCGAAACGGGAGAGTCACATGGCTGATCATGACCGCGTCGAAGGCTCCGCCAAGCATATGGGCGGGTCAATCAAGGAAGGCGTCGGCAAGCTGACCGGCGACGAGAAGCTGAAGGCGGAGGGCCGCGCCGACAAGATGGAAGGCAAGGTCCAGAACACCGTCGGCGGGGTGAAGGACGCCCTCCGCGACGGCGACAAGCGGCACTAGGCCAGGTCGCCACGCAAAAGAGAAAGGCCGCGTCCTGAGGGGCGCGGCCTTTGTCGATTCGAAGAGGCGTTCAGCCTATTCGATGTCTTCGTTCAGCAGGCCGACCTTGAAGAAGCTGTTTTCCTGCAGGGTGTTCATCACTTCCATGAACTGGTTGTAGCGGACTTCCGGCTGGGCGCGGACGAAGACGCGCTCTTCGGTGCAGCCCCGGCCGGTCGGATTGCCGACGGCGGTGCAGACGTCGGCGGCCAGGGTCTCGATCGTCGACTGGCGGTCGGCGATGAAGATCGAGCCCGATTCCTGGATGGTGATGTAGACCGGCTCCTGCGGCTCTTCACCCGTCGGCGGCGTGGCCGGGGGCAGGTCCAGCTTGATCGACACGGTGGCGAGCGGGGCCGCCACCATGAAGATGATCAGCAGCACCAGCATGATGTCGACGAACGGCGTGACGTTGATCTCGGAATTCTGCGAGATCGTCTTCTTGCCGTCGTCCGTGCCTCCGAGCTTGGCGCCCATGTCTGGTCGTCTCCATCTGGCCCGGCGTGAACGCCCGGGCGTGTTCAAGGCTTTCGACGGTTTCTGGCGTCTGCCGCCGGGCTTGTAAAGCGGTCTTGAACCGAACGCGGTTCCCGTTCGCCCGGATTTCGCCGGACGCGCGAACCTCAGCCCTTGGCCAGCTTCAGGAACCGCTCGGTCAGGGCCGGGTCGGACTTGAAGGCGCCCGTGAAGCGGGTGGTGATGGTCGAGACGTGGCGGTGGTGTACGCCGCGGGTCGTCATGCACTGGTGCTCGGCGTCGATCAACACGGCCACGCCCGCAGGCTTCAGGTGATCCTCGATGGCGGCGGCGATCTGGTTGGTCAGGACTTCCTGGGTCTGCAGCCGCTTGGAGAAGATCTCCACCACGCGCGCGATCTTGGAGATGCCGACGACCTTCTCGGTCGGCAGATAGGCGACGTAGGCCTTGCCCAGGAACGGCGCCATGTGGTGCTCGCAGTGGCTCTCGACCTCGATGTCGCGCAGCAGGACCATGTCGTCGTAGCCCTGGACGTCCTCGAAGGTGCGGCTCAGCTCCTTGGCCGGGTCGGCGTCATAGCCCTCGAACCATTCGGCATAGGCGTCGACCACGCGTTTGGGCGTGTCCTTCAGACCCTCGCGGTCGGGATCGTCTCCGGCCCAGGCCAGCAGGGTGCGCACGGCCTTGAGGGCTTCCTCGCGGGAAGGCCGCAGCGACAGAGTATCGTTGCCGACCAGGACCGGCTTGGATGCGAAAGCGTCCATGAATGATGTTCAGCGGCCTAGTGGCGCCGGGACGATGGTCCCGGATTGACGCGCGCCGCGCTCCCTTTTCCTCTGGGCGGCTGTTCGGCGGCCCGACACGGCTATATGGGACGCCGACCCCGTCCCGCAAGAAAACCCACGGCCCCGCTTCGAAATGACGCTTTTTCTCTACGACACCCTCCGGCGCGAGAAGCGGGCGTTCCAGCCGCGCTCGGGTCGGAAGGAAATTACGGTCTACGTCTGCGGTCCGACGGTCTACGACTTTGCGCATATCGGAAACGCCCGGCCGCCGGTGGTGTTCGATGTGCTCACCCGACTGCTTCGGCGGACCTATGAGCCGCAGGGCTACAAGGTGACCTACGCCCGCAACGTCACGGACGTGGACGACAAGATCAATCAGAAGGCGGCGAAGGAGGGCGTGCCCATCGGCGAGGTCACGGCCCGCTACGAAGCCGCCTATCTGGCCGACATGGCGGCGCTGAACGTCACGCCGCCGGACATCGCGCCGCATGTGACCGAGCACATGGACGCGATCGTCAGGCAGATCGGCGCGATCATCGCGGCCGGCAGCGCCTATGCGGCCGAGGGCCATGTGCTGTTCGACGTGTCGAGCTATCCGTCCTATGGCGCGCTGTCGGGGCGGAACCTGGACGACATGATCGCGGGCGCCCGCGTCGAGGTCGCGCCCTACAAGAAGAACCCGCACGACTTCGTGCTGTGGAAGCCGTCGAAAGAGGGCGAACCAGCGTGGCCGAGCCCGTGGGGCGAAGGGCGGCCGGGATGGCACATCGAGTGCTCGGCGATGATCGAACAGGTCCTGGGCCTGCCCATCGACATCCACGGCGGCGGCATCGACCTGGTGTTTCCCCACCACGAGAACGAGATCGCGCAAGGGGTGTGCGCCCATGGGCATGCGCATGCCGACCAGGCGCATGACGAGTATGCTCGCTACTGGATGCACAACGGCTTCCTGACGGTCGATGCAGAGAAGATGTCCAAGTCGATCGGCAACGTCCTGTTGCTGCACGACCTGGTGCAGCACATGCCGGGCGAGGTGGTGCGGTGGGCGCTCCTGAGCGCCCACTACCGCCAGCCGCTGGACTGGAACCAGAGCCTGCTGGAGCAGTCGCGGAAGAACCTGGACCGGCTATACGGCGCGCTAGGGCGGGCCAAGGGCGTGGCCGCGGAGCCGGGGGGGCCGCCCGCGGAGTTCCTGGCGGCCATCGAGGACGACTTGAACACGCCGGGCGCGATCGCCAGCCTGTTTGGCCTGTCCAGCGAGATCGAGCGGGGCATGACGGCGGGGGATCATGCGGCGGTCGCGGCAGCCAAGGCGGCGCTGCTGGGCGCCGCACACATTCTGGGCGTGCTGCAGGCCGATCCGGACGCTTGGTTCTCGGGCGGGGCCGACGAGGCGATGAAGGCCGAGGTCGAGAGCCTGCTGGCCGAGCGGGTCACGGCGCGCGCCGAGAAGAACTGGGCGGAGGCCGACCGCATCCGCGACCGGCTGACGGCGCTGAACGTCGTGGTCATGGACGGACCGAACGGCGCGACCTGGCGGATGAGAGAGTAAGTCCCTTCTCCCCTTGCGGGAGAAGGTGGCCCGGAGGGCCGGATGAGGGGTGAAACTCGATGTCGACCGAGAGGAAGTGGTGACATCCTATCGGCGCCGTCGCCTTTCACCCCTCATCCGACCTCGCTGCGCTCGGCCACCTTCTCCCGCAAGGGGAGAAGGAACACGCCCTACATTCCCCGCATCAGCTCATCCGCCAGGGCCGGCGTCAGGTAGCCGTCGGGGGTGCGGCCGGTGGCCATCTGCCATTGCCGCAGCGCGCGGCGGGTGCCCGAGCCGATGACGCCGTCGATGCCGCCGACGTCGTAGCCGAGGCGGGCCAAGGCTGTCTGGGCGCCGAAGCGCTGTTCGCGCGACAGGGGGCCGTCGTCGGGCCAGGTTCCGACCAGGCCGGGGCGGCCGACCGCGCCGTCCGCCGTGAGGCCGATGGCCAGGGCATAGGTGACGGCGTTGTTGTAGCGACGGATGACGTAGTGGTTCGGCAGGGCGAGGAAGGCCGGGCCGCGCGCGCCCTGCGGCAGGAGGATGACGCCGTTCTCGGCCGCCTCGGCGGGGGTGGGCGAGGAACCGGCGGCCAGCGTCACGCCGCGCTGGGCCCAGAAGCTCCAGGGGCGGCCCTCGGCCTCGGCGAGCGCATAGTCGAAGCCCTGGGGCAGGCGGACCTCGTAACCCCAGCGTTGGTCGCGCTTCCAGCCGGCCTGGGCCAGCAGGTTGGCGGCGGAGGCCAGGGCGTCGGCGTCCGAGCCCCAGATGTCGACGCGGCCGTCGCCGTTCTGATCGACGCCGAGGCGAAGATAGTTATCGGGCATGAACTGGGTCTGGCCCATCGCCCCGGCCCAGCTGCCCAGCAGGCCGGAGCGGGCGCGGCGACCGTCGATGACGATGTCGAGCGCGTCCTTCAGCTGGGCCTCGGCCCAGTCGCGGCGGCGGCCGTCGTAGGCGAGGGTGGCCAGCGACCGGATCACGTCCTTGGCGCCCTGGATGCGGCCGAAGCTCGATTCATTGCCCCAGATGGAGACGAGGATCTCGGCCGGGACGCCGAAGCGCTGGACGACGGAAGCCGGCACGCGGTCCAGCCTCTGGCGGGCCTCGGCGATGCGCGTCGCCGAGGCGGCGGTCTGGATATAGGCCCCGGCCGGGCGGCTGAACTCGGGCTGGTTGCCGTCCAGCCGGATGACGTCGGGGTCCGGCGTCAGGCCGTCCAGCTGTCGGGCGTAGAGGTCGCGGCGCGCGCCGCCCTTGCGGTCGAGGAAGCCCTGCTTCCAGCCTTCGAACCCGGCGGCGTCGGTCGAGTAGGCGCGCTCCTGGGCCGGCGGCGCGGCCGGGGAGGGGGCGGGCGCGGGGGCCTCGGCGCGGGCCGGGACCGGCGGCGCATCCGGCAGCATCGGCGCGCAGGCCGAGACGCAGGCGATCAGGACAAGGCGGTAGTCGATGCGCATGGACAAGGCGTTTCCCGGAATCGGCGGTCCCGATCAAGTCACTGCGCGACCGGCGCCGCAATGTGGCGAGCGATCACACGATCGGGTGAAGTCTGCATGAACTCTCGCCGCCGACCCGAAGTCCCTCCTGATGCCCTTGCGACCGTTGACGCGCACGCCCCGCTTCTCTATACGCCCCGTTCCGCCGCCGGTCCGCCGACGGCTTTTCTGTTTCAGACCGCCTTTAGGACACCGACGATGAAGGTCCGCAGCTCGCTCAAGTCGCTCAAGGGTCGTCACCGCGACTGCAAGGTCGTGCGTCGCAAGGGCGTGGTCTTCGTGATCAACAAGACCGACCCGCGCTTCAAGGCGAAGCAGGGCTAAGGTTTCTTGCGCTGACGCGCGGCTCGCGGAGCCGCGCGGCTTGAGCGCAGAACGATCCACAGGCTGCGGATGCTGTCCGCAGCCTTTTTCGTGCCCGGCGTTGAGCCGGCGCCCCCCGCATGGTTAGCAGCCCCAAACCGTGAACGCGCTCAAGCAGCGAGGCTCCGCGAGCCGAGCGTTAGCGCCCTTAGGAAACAAGCATGGCCGACGACGCTTCCTTCGATGCTTCCCCCGACGTCCTGACCTCGGCGGCCCAAGGCCGTCTGCGCACCATCGTGGAGCGGCTGGAGCGGCTGGAAGAGGACAAGCAGGCCATCATGGCCGACCAGAAGGAGGTCTTCGCCGAAGCCAAGGGCGAAGGCTACGACGTCAAGACGCTGCGCAAGGTGCTGCGCATCCGCAAACAGGACCGCGCCAAGCGCCAGGAGGAGGAGGCCATCCTGGACCTCTATCTGTCCGCGCTGGGCGAAATCTGACACCCTCGGCGGCGTGAAGCGAAAGCCGCCGACCCTCAGCCCCTATGAGGCCCAGCGAAAGGCCGCCCAGCGCGCGGCCCTGAACGCGCTGAAACGCGCCAAGCGCACGGCCGAGAAGACCGGCGTGGCCCTGTCCGAGTGGGAGGGGGAGTTCCTCGATTCGGTCGGGGAGCGGGTGAAGACCTATGGCCGCGCCTTCGGCGACCCGGAGAAGGGCGCACCGGGCCAGGCGCTGTCGGCCATGCAGGGGCGCAAGCTGAAGGAGATCAGCAAGAAGGCGTCGGGGGAGGCGCCGGCGCTGCGGTGGGGACGGAAGAAAGGGATTAGGGATTAGGGATTGAAGGACGTTACAGGCAGACCGCTCGTGCGACGCCTCTAATCCCCAATCCCTATTCCCTGTTCGCCTAGAAAAGAATCTTCCTCAGGCTGACGCGCACCACCCGGCCCTCGGGGTCGAGGAAGTCGGGCTGGTAGTTCAGAGGCACGTCGCCGGTCGAGGAGGTGACCTCGGTGCGGCTGTCGAAGATGTTCTGGAACGCCAGGCTGACCCGCGTCCCGCGCAGGATGGGGAAACGCTCGACCCAGGTCGTGCGCTGGTTCAGGTCGGCGAACATGGTCAGGTTCACGGTCGTCCGGTCGCTGAAGTTCAGCGTCGAGCCGCCGACGCCGCCGTCGACCTCGGTGCCCTGGCGCCAGTTGGCGTTCATGAACGCCCCGAAGCCGTTGCGGAAGACGCCGCCCTGGACCTGGACCTCGTTTCGGGGCGTGCCGCCGTTGCCCGCTGTGGCGTCGCCGTCCAGAAGGTCCAGCACCGGCAGGCCGGGGCGAATGGTCACCTCATCGGTGAAGCGGACGGTGTGGAACACCGACAGGTTGAAGCGGCCCTGCCCCGGCTGCATGCCGCCGCCGCCACGTCCGCCGCCGCCGCCGCCGCGGAACTGGCCTACGCCGCCTCCGCCGGGGCCGCCCTGACCGCCAGGACCGCCGAAGCGCGGCCCGCCGCCTCCGCCGGGACCGCCGGCGCCAGGCGGACGTCCGCCGCCGCCGCCGAACACCATCGGGCCCAGGCCGCCGCCCGGTCCGCGCCCTGCCGCAGGGTTCGGCCGGCCGAAGGACCGCGAGAAGTTGAAGCCACTGCGGAGTTCCGAACGCTCGGTCTGGGTGAAGTTCAGCGGGCGCGAATCCAGCTCGATCAGACGACCGGAGGCGTCGCGTTCGAACCGCTCGGGCAGGGCGGCTTCCAGATCGGGCGTGATCGTCGGGAAGGCCACGATGGCGCCGTCGATGGTGGTGCGGGTGTAGTCGGAGCGGAACGTCAGGTCGTCCGTCGCCCGCCAGTTCAGCCCGACCTTCCAGACCTGGCGATTGTCGGGCGTCAGGCCGGGATTGCCGCCGGTGATGCGGTTGACCAGGACGGTCTCGCCCGTGGCGAAGTCGAAGACCGGGCTGTTCGGCGTTGAGATCGTCGGGTCGTTCAGCTGCGAGATCGAGGGGGCGCCGTCCTCGTTGGTGTAGCTGACAATGATGCCGAGGGCGTCGATGGGCGACCAGTTCAGGCCCGCGCCCCAGGTCGTCAGGCCGCCGATGTCGGAGGCCTCGTCGTAGCCGGCGTTGACGTTGACCGACAGGTCGCCGATCGCGCGCAGCACGTCGACGCCGTTCGAGATGGGGATGCTGAGGTTGGTCGAGCCATAGACCCGGTCGCGGCCGATCGACCGCTCGCTGAAGGCCCCGCCCCGAGTGCTTTCCGACGACAGCTCGCGCGTGTCGGCGCCGAACTCGAAGGTCGCGGACAGGTCCCCGGCCGGCAGGGCCAGGAGGTCGCCGTTGAACACCGCCTCGATGTTGCCGCCGCTGGATACGGAGTTGGCGGTGTCGATCAGTCGGCCGAAACGGCTCGGGTCGAGGTCGCCGAAGGGGTTGAACGCGCCCGCGTTCACCGCCGCCTGGGCCGCCGTGGCGTCCAGCCCCCGGCCGGTGGTGGTGTCGGTCTCGACCCGGTCATAGGCCCCCGACAGGCTCCAGCGCCAGTCGCCGAGGAAGCCGTCCAGCAGGACGCCCAGATTGGCGGTGTTCGTCTCATTGTCCCGCGTCACGGCGAAGGGATCGTCGATGTAGCGATTGACCGCCACGTCGCGGGTGAAGGGCGAGCCGTTCAGGCCGGCCGGGGCCGTCAGTCTGACGCCGGGCAGGCCGAGGAAGGAGAAGCTGGTCGAGCGCTCAAGGTTCAGGCTGACCGTGCCCTTGATGGTCTCGTTCAGGTCGCGCGCGAGGGAGGCGTTCAGCTGCGTCTGCTCGCCGCTCGGCAGCAGGGTGCGGGACTCGGTCAGGTCGCCGGTGCGCGGGGCGTTGGCCCCGGCCGCGAAGCCCGCCAGCGTGGGATTGGTCCCGCCCGGATTGGCGGCGACGGTCACCGTCTGGCCGGCCAGCGCCGACAGGGCCGGGTCGATCTCGTCGCCGAAGACGGGGGCAGAGACGTTGCCGATGCGGTCGAACGGCTGGCTGCCGGAATCGCGGCGGATGTCGCGCTCGGTCTCGAACAGGGCGGTGTCGCGCTCATGCTCCAGGCTGACGTTCAGCCGATTGCCGCCGATTATGGAGAAGTAGCCGCCTTCGACCTCGGTGGAGCTGCGGCCTCCCTGCGTCGGCGCACGATAGGTCAGTTCGCTGTTGGCCTGGGTGAATGTGGCCTTGAGCACGATGTTGACCACGCGCTGATCGGCGCCGAAGCCGTAGGCGAGGCCGGCTTCCTCCGGCAGGATCTCCGTGCGTTCGATGGCCTCGAACGGAATGGTGCGGATCTCCTGGAAGCCGGAGGTGCGTCGACCGTTCAGAAGGACGACCGGCCCTCCGCCGCCGCGACCGCGATTGGAGCGGGTCAGGGGCTCCAGCGCCTCCAGCAGCTCCGCCACGTTGGTCGCGCCGTAGGCGATCAGCTGGCCGGAATCGAGGGTGACCTCCGGCTCGATGTCGCCCTGGACCCGGCCCCGGGTGGCGTTGACCTGGATTTCCGGCAGGACGTAGTCGGCCTCGCCCGGTGCGGAGGCCCCCGAGGGCTGATCGTCTTCCTGATCCTCCTGAGCCACAGGTGTGGCCTGCTGGGGCTGGGCCGGAGCTGTCTGGGGCGGCGCGGTCTGAAGCGCGCCCGAGGCGAGCGCCGCGAGCAGGGCGGTGGACAGGGTCATGGGAGCTCGTCGAAGGCGGACGGGGAGGGTGGACAGAGCGTTCGACGCCCGTCCGGCGCGGACGAACGGCGAAACGCTAGTCTGGTTTCACGCGCCAGTGGTGCGGTTCCGTCGCGGCGTCAATGAGGCGATTTGTTACGGCGACGTCTCCTCCCCGTCGCGCAGCGATGGGGTATCGGCCGGATCGTATACGATCCGGTCCGATGGGATGCGAGCTCTTGCGAGCAGACGGAGGGGGCCTTTCAGCGGCGGAGACCCCTCCGTCACTCCGCTTGGCTCCGTGCCACCTCCCCATCGCCCAAGCGGCGACGGGGAGGAGACGACTCACGTCAGCCCGCTTCCTTCAGCGCGCCTTCCAGGCCCTGCTCGCGGACCTTGCGATAGAGCGTCGAGCGGCCGATGCCGAGGCGGCGCGCGATCTCCGACATGTGGCCGGCGTAGACCTCGATGGCGTGCTGGATCAGGTCGCGCTCGATGTCCTCCAGCGTGCGCAGATGGCCGCGCTCATCCAGGATCTTGATCGGCTGGTCGGGCAGGGGCGGCAGGTCCGCGTACGACGGCGTCGCGGCGACGGCGGCTGACGGCTGGGCCTCCAGCGGCATGGCGACGCCCGAGATGGCCGGGAAGTCATGGGGCTGCAGGAACGGCGCGTCGGCGAGCACGATGGCGCGATAAATGGTGTTCTCCAGCTGGCGCACATTGCCGGGCCAGTCGAAGGCGGTCAGCAGCGCCAGCGTCTCGGGCGAGGCGCCCATGATGCGCTTGCCCTCCTCGGCGTTGAACCGGGCGACGAAGTGATCGATCAGGGCCGGGATGTCGTCCCTCCGGTCGCGCAGGGCGGGGGCCTCGATCGGGAAGACGTTCAGGCGATAGAACAGGTCCTCGCGGAACGTTCCGGCCGCCACGGCTCCGGACAGATCGCGGTTGGTGGCCGAGACGATGCGGACGTCGACCTTGACCGACCGCTTGGAGCCGACGGGATCGATCTCGCCCTCCTGCAGCGCGCGCAGCAGCTTGACCTGCATGTCCAGCGGCAGCTCGCCGATCTCGTCCAGGAACAGGGTGCCGCCGTTGGCCTCGGCGAACTTGCCCAGGTGCTTGTCGTGGGCGCCGGTGAAGCTGCCCTTTTCGTGGCCGAACAGGATCGACTCGACGAGGTTGGCGGGCAGGGCCCCGCAGTTGACCGCCACGAACGGCTTGCCGGTCCGGTCTGACGCGCCGTGCAGGGCGCGGGCGATGACCTCCTTGCCGACGCCGCTCTCGCCGGTGATCAGGACGGGGATGGACGACCTGGCCGCGCGGGCGCCCAGCTGCTTGACCATCTGCATGGGGCGGCTGTCGCCCACCAGATCGGCGAAGGTGGTGCGACCCGACACATGCTTCTTGAGGCGGCCGACCTCGGCGGTCAGCTGGGTCAGCTGAAGGGCGTTTCGAATGCCGACCAGAATGCGCTCCGGGCTGGCGGGCTTGACGAAGAAGTCCTGGGCGCCGGCCTGCATGGCCTTGACCACGGTTTCGATGCCGCCATTGGCGGTCAAGACGATGACCGGAGTGGTCACGCCCGCCGTGCGGATCTCGGCCAGGCACTCCATCCCCGACATGGTCGGCATGACCAGATCGAGCAGGACCACGTCGGCCCCGCCGCCCTTGGTCAGGCGGTCGATGGCCTCGCCGCCCGATTCGGCGTGGACGACCTGATAGCCCTCGCGCTCCAGCACCGCCTGCACGAGGCGGCGCTGCGCCGGATCGTCGTCGACCACCAGAACGGTCTTGGCCATGAGTCGGACACCCCTGTCGGCGGCCGGTCCTCAGTCGCGGGACTGGCTCGTTTCGGGACGGTTTTAGGCCCGACGCGGTGAAGATCGCGTCAGCCGACGTGGTGAGCGGAGGGTTAAGCGGGGGCGTTCAGGGCCCGCTTCGCCGCCGCGATCTCCTCGGCCATGACGGCTCTCAGTCGCTCCGGGGCCAGGATCGTCACCGCGTCGCCCCAGGTGAACAGGTGCCAGGCCAGTTCGCGCATTCCCGAGGCGCGGAACCGCACGATGACGCCGCCGTCCGGCTGATCCTCCAGCGCCTGCGTCGGGTGCCAGCGCCAGCCGCGGGCCTCGGCGGCCTTCTCGCCGGGGGCGACGCGCAGGACCACGTCCTCGACCTGGTCCTGATAGATGCCGAACGACTGGCTGGCGAAGGCGGCCAGATCAAAGTCCTCGGGCGGGGGGGCCATGCCCTCCTGACGCTCCACCGCGCTCATGCGGTCCAGGCGAAAGGTCTGGATGCGGCCCGTCTCGCGGTCGGCCGCGACCAGATAGTTGGCGCGACCGAACATCAGGCCGCAGGGGGCCACGCTGCGGCGGCGCGGCTCCGCGTTCGGGCGGCTGTAAGTAAACCCCAGCGGGCTCTGCGCCAGCACCGCCGCGCGGATGGTCGCCAGCATGGCCTCGTCGGCCGTGGGGCGCGGCCCGGCCTGGACCGCGATGGTCTCGGCGCGGACCAGGGCCTCCAGATCGGGGGCCATGCGGTTGAGCGCGGTCGATCGCATCGCCGCTTTCAGCTTGCGCTCCAGGCTCTCCAGCGCGGCGGCGCGGGCGGGTTCGCCGGATGCTCGCAAGCCTTGCGCCGCCTTGGTCAGCTCCAGCATCTCGGTCGCCGTGGGCGCCTGTTCAAAGGCCGACAGCCCGCCCCGGATGCGCCAACGCTTGTGCGGCGGGTCGAACACCTCCTCCGCCGTCGGGAACAGGGCGATCACCGCATCGCGCATCCGCTCGGCCGTGCGCCGCGCGACGCCCAGCTCTCGCGCCATGTCGTCCAGCGTCAGCCCCTCGGCCGAGGCCGCCATGCGTCGGGCCAGTTCGATCAGCTGGAACGCCTTGTCGTGGCGCATCTCAGGGGCCTCATGGAAAAAAGAACGCAGGCGGAACGCGATACGTCCGTTTTTGACGTATCATGCATCCACAGTCTCCTCAACGGTACCACGCCGAACCCGGAGACAGACCCATGGCCCGCATGTTCGCCCCCCGCCCCGCTTCCGCCTTCAGCCCCGCCGCCGCCGTGGCCGCCAACCGCTACCTGATCGTGCCCTGCGAGGCCGACGGCTGCGGAGACCTGGCGGTGATCTGGGACCGGCTGGAGGAACAGGTGATCGACGTGATCGATGCGCGGGCGTCGGCCCGCTACTCCGACGAGGACGCCCTGTGGGACGAGGCGCGCGGGGGCGGCGAGGTCGAGTGGCGGATGGCGGCGTAGGCTCAAATCCTCCCCCGTAGGGGGAGGTGGATGCGCAGCGAAGCGAAGCAGACGGAGGGGGCTTGGCCCGCACTCCGCATTCGTACGGGCCCCCTCCGTCACTCCGCTACGCTCCGTGCCACCTCCCCCAACGGGGGAGGATTAGCTCAGTCCGGGTGGCGCTCCTTCAGCGTCTTCATGCTCCACTTCGCCATCTCCGCAATGACGCCAGTGTCCACATCGGCCAGCCGGTTCAGATAGATGCAGCCCTTGCCTGACTTGTGCTTGCCCAGCCGCGCCAGGAAGTCGTCCCGCGCGTCGTCATAGGCCGCCATGTAGAGCACCAGATTGGCCTTCCGCGGCGAGAACCCCACCAGCGGCGCCTCGCCGGAATGCCCGCTGTCGTAGGTGTAGCGGTACTTGCCGAACCCGATGATCGACGGCCCCCACATGACGGGCGGATGGCCGGTGGCCTCGGTCAGCAGGGCGAGGACGGCGTGGGCGTCCTCGCGCCGGCCGGGGTGATCGACGGCGTCGATAAAGGATTCGGGCGAGACGGGCGTGGGCTTGGTCTTGGCTTTATAGGCCATCGTCACAGCCCCTTCACGATCCCCTCGACCATCTTCTTGGCGTCGGCGAACAGCATCATGGTGTTGTCGCGGAAGAACAGCTCGTTCTCGACGCCGGCGTAGCCCGCCGCCATGCCGCGCTTGATGAACAGGACGGTGCCGGCCTTCTCCACGTCCAGGATCGGCATGCCGAAGATCGGGCTCTGGGGGTCGGTCTTGGCGGCCGGGTTGGTGACGTCGTTGGCGCCGATGACGAAGGCGACGTCGGCCGTGGCGAACTCGGCGTTGATGTCTTCAAGTTCGAACACCTCGTCGTAGGGCACGTTGGCCTCGGCCAGGAGCACGTTCATGTGGCCGGGCATGCGGCCGGCGACGGGGTGGATGGCGTACTTCACCTCCACGCCTTCCTCCTTCAGCTTGTCGGCCATTTCGCGGAGAGCATGCTGGGCCTGGGCCACCGCCATGCCGTAGCCGGGGACGATGATGACTTTGCTGGCGTTCTTCATGATGAAGGCGGCGTCGTCGGCCGAGCCCTGCTTGACCGACCGGGTCTCGACCTTGCCGCCCGCTCCGGCCGCCGCGTCGCCCCCGCCGAAGCCGCCCAGGATGACCGAGATGAAGCTGCGGTTCATGCCCTTGCACATGATGTAGGACAGGATCGCGCCCGAGCTGCCGACCAGGGCGCCGGTGATGATCAGGGCGATGTTCTCGAGCGTGAAGCCCAGCGCCGCCGCCGCCCAGCCGGAATAGCTGTTCAGCATCGACACCACGACCGGCATGTCGGCCCCGCCGATGGGAATGATCAGGGTCGCGCCCAGGATCAACGCAATGGCGAAGATGCCCCAGAAGGCCCAGATCGCCGTGCCGCCCGAGCCGATCATGATCCCGATCAGGAAGATCAACCCCAGCGCCAGGCCGATGTTGATCAGGTGGCGCGCGGGCAGGAGGATCGGAGCGCCCGACATATTGCCGTTCAACTTGGCGAAGGCGATCACCGAGCCGGTGAAGGTGATGGCCCCGATGGCGACGCCCAGCGCCAGCTCGACGATCGACAGCATCTTGATGCCGCCGTCCTCGGTGGCGATGCCGAAGCTCTCGGGCGCATAGACGGCCCCGACCGCGACCAGGCAGGCCGCCATGCCGACGAGCGAATGGAAGGCCGCGACCAGCTGGGGCATGTCGGTCATGGCCACCCGCCTGGCGATCAGGGCGCCGGCTCCGCCGCCCACGATCACGCCGCCCGCCAAAAGCGCCAGCGTCAGCGGATCGAGCGCCCCGGTCGTGCCCAGCGTCAGCAGGGTGATGCCGACCGCGAGCGCCATGCCGACCATGCCGAAGGTGTTGCCCTGACGGCTGGTCTCCGGGCTCGACAGGCCCCGCAGCGACAGGATGAAGAGGACGCCGGCGGCCAGATAGGCCAGGGCCGCGATGGATGCGTTCATGTGTCCTGTTCCCCCAGAAGGCGTTCGATGTCCGCGATCAGGCGCGGCATGTCCCGACGCACGACGACCACGACACGGGCGAGGTCGATGTTGGGATAGCCGTGGATGATGGTGTTGCGCATCCCGACGACGGACCGCCAAGGCAGCTCCGGGAAGGCGGACCTGGCCTCATCGGAGACCTTCGACGCTGCCTCTCCGACGATTTCGACCGCATGCCGCACTGCGAACTGAGTGCGAATGTCGAGCAAGAGCGCCTCGGCGTCGGCGGCGCCGAGCAAGTCGATCGCATGGCGCGCATACGTCGCCATGTCCGCAAGACGGTCTCTGTCCCGATCCGCGATCACAGGGGAACCAGGTCCCGTTCGACAGCCGCTCGGAATCGGGGCGGCAAGGGGTGAAGCTCGACCAGGCTGATGTCGCGTCCGAGCGCCTCGTTCAGCTCGCTCCAGACCCCGCCCATGTCGAAAAGACTCACGTCCGGTTCAATCGCACGAATGACGATGTCGACGTCGCTGTCCGATGTGGCTTCGCCACGCGCGACGGAGCCGAAGACGCCGACAATGTCGAACTTGTGAGCGCGCACGGCGTCCCGTTTGGCGCGCAACACCTCCAGCACCTCGGCAAGAACAGGCGCCGTCGGCATCAGCCCCGCTCCGCCCCCGCGCTCGCCGTTCGCCCCAGCCGCCACAGGGCGGCGGCGATGAAGAGGGGACCGAGCAGGCTCATGGCCCAGTCGAACGGCGTCATGGCCCGCTCCTGCACCACGATCCGCGCCAGGATCCCCGCGAACAGCAGGACGACGCCGCAGTCGCGCAGCCGCAGCTTCTGGATCGCGTTCTTCTCGCCCAGCCAGCTCCACAGCCACATCCCGAGGCCGATGCCCGTGGCGATCCACGAGACCGTCTGGGCCGCCGCGCCCGGGCTGGAGAAGAAGGCGTCGGCGGTCATGTCCCGGCCTTGGCCTCCGCCTTCGCCGGCCGTTCCTTCTTCTTGTACATGGCCAGCATGCGGCGGGTGACCATGAAGCCGCCGAAGATGTTGACGCTGGCGAGCGTCACGGCCGCGACGCCTGCGCCCTTGGCGATCCAGCCGCCGGAGCCGCCGGTGGTCGCCGCCGCAGCGATCAGGCCGCCGACGATGATCACCGAGGAGATGGCGTTGGTCACCGCCATCAGCGGCGTGTGCAAAGCGGGCGTCACCGACCAGACGACGTAGTAGCCGACGAAGATCGCCAGCACGAAGATCGCCAAGCGGAAGACGGTGGGGTCGACGTGTTCCATGGTCAGTTCCTGGCTTCCAGTCGTGCTTCGATGCTCAGTAAGGTCCGCAACGTGGCCCCGGCCAACAGGCCCATGATCAGCCCGCCGAGCTGGCTCTCCAGAAACATGTCCAGCATGCTGTGCGACAACTGTTCTGTCGTTGTTTCCACATAAAGGCCGACAACAAGAAGCAGGGCCATGGTGATCAAACTGCCGATCATGATGATCCACGAAAGGATGATCAGGTACCGCCTTGTCGCACCCGACATCATCCCTTCACCCCTTCATGCACCACCGCCCCACCATGGGTGACGATCGCGGCCTTCAGGATCTCGTCCTCGAGGTCCGGGGCCAGCGCGCCTTCCTTGATCAGCAACGCCGCGAACGCCACCAGGTTCTTGGCGTAGAGGCTCGACGCATCCGATGCGATCCGGCCGGGCAGGTTGGCCAGACCCACGATCGTCACCCCGTTCGGTGTCGTCACCACCTCGTTCAGCCTGGCGCCCTGCACGTTGCCGCCATTCTCTATGGCCAGGTCGACGATGACCGAGCCGGGCTTCATCGAAGCGACATGGTCGGCGGTGACCAGCACCGGCGCCGGGCGGCCGGGGATCAGGGCGGTGGTGATGACGATGTCCTGCTTGGTGATGTGGGTCGCCGTCAGGGCCGCCTGCTTGGCCTTGTATTCGTCCGACATCTCCTTGGCGTAGCCGCCGGCGGTCTGGGCGTTCTGGAACTCCTCGTCCTCGACCGCGACGAACTTGGCCCCGAGCGATTCCACCTGCTCCTTGGTGGCGGGCCGCACGTCGGTGGCGGTGACGACCGCGCCCAGACGCCGCGCGGTCGCGATGGCCTGCAGCCCGGCGACCCCCACGCCCATGACGAACACCTTGGCGGCGGCCACGGTGCCGGCCGCCGTCATCATCATGGGAAAGCCCCGACCGTAGGCGTTGGCCGCCTCGATCACCGCGCGATAGCCCGCCAGATTCGCCTGCGACGACAGGGCGTCCATGACCTGGGCCCGGGTGATGCGCGGCACGAACTCCATCGCAAACGCCGTCGCGTTGGCCTTGGCGAGCGCGGAGACCGTGTCCTTCTCGCGATAGGCGTCCAGCAGGGCGACGACGACCGCGCCCGGTTTCAGCGCCGTGATTTCCTGCTGCGTCGGCCCGCGCACCTTCAGCAGCACGTCGGCGCCCTCCAGCACCGCGCGGGTGTCGGGCTTCACCGTCGCGCCTGCGGCGGCGTAGTCGGCGTCGGGAATAGATGACCCGGCGCCTGTCCCCGCTTCGATCGAGACGGCAGCGCCTAGGCCGACGAACTTCTTGACCGTGTCCGGAGTGACGGCGCAGCGGGTTTCGCCCTGATGGCGCTCCCGGGTCACGGCGATGGTCAGTCCCACGCGAATCCCTCCGTCCCGATGGACGGACGAACGTTAGGCGCTGGGATGCGGCCGCGTCAAAGGCGCGGTCCAGCGATGGCGCTTGGTCGCAGCACGCCCGCGCTCAAGCCGCTCGGACGCCGCGCGTCGAGCGATAGCGACTTTAGTGACCAGCTTTGGGGCTCTTGAGGAAGAAGAAGCCGGCGACGGCCAGCACCACCGCGCCGATCAGGCCCGTGATGAGGCTGCCGTTCGGCATGAACCACAGCGTCAGCAGCAGCAGGATCGCCGCCACCGCCAGCGAGCCCCACTTGGTCAGGCCCATGAACAGGTCCCAGGTCGCGCGCTGCTCCTCGATGGTCATCGAACCGTGGACATAGGCCTCGGCGTCATGATCGGCGGCGTCGTGGGAGGTCTTGGGGTCGGCCATGAAATGCGGGTCCGGCGGATTAGGGTCTTTGGCGGCGTCTTATAGCGATCGGGGGCGGGGGCTCAACCCTCAGACCAGCGTCTCGAACTGATCGATCAGCCGCTCCAGCCGCCGCGTGCCGATGGTCCAGAAGGCGGGGTCGCGCGGGTCGAGCCCGAAGGGCTTGAGCGCCTCGGCGTAGGTCAAGGTCCCGCCGGCGGCCAGCAGGTCGCGATACAGCGGCGTGAACCCGGCGGGGTCCTTGGCGCGGGTCTCCATCAGCGCGGCCACAAGCAGATCGCCGAACGCATAGGCGTAGACGTAGAAGGGCGCGTGGACGAAGTGGCTGACATAGCTCCACCACGCGGCATAGCCCTCGTTCAGCGTCACCGCCGGGCCGAGCGAGGCCCCCATCTCCTCCAGGAACAGCTCGCCCAGCCGCTCGGCCGAGACCTCACCCGTCGCCCGCTCGTCGTGGAAGCGGGTCTCGAAGCGGTGGAAGGCGATCTGGCGCACCACGGTGTTCAGCCCGTCCTCGATGCGCCCGGCCAGCAAGCCCCGCTGCTCAGCCTTGGGCGCCGTCGCCAGCAGCCGGTCGAACGTCAGCCCCTCGGCGAAGATGGACGCCGTCTCCGCCAGCGTCAGCGGCGTGTCGGCCAGCAGCGTGCCCTTCTCGGCCGCCAGGGTCTGGTGCACCCCGTGGCCCAGCTCGTGCGCCAGGGTCAGGACGTCGCGCCGCTCGCCCATCCAGTTCAGGAAGACATAGGGGTGCCGGTCCGCCGTCACCGGGTGGGCATAGGCGCCCGACTGCTTGCCCGGCCGCGCCCGGCCGTCGATCCACGGCCTGTCGAAGAACCGCCCGGCCCGATCGGCGAACTCGCTGCCGAGATCGGAGAAACTCTCCAGCACGAGGTCGCGCCCCTGACCCCAGTCGAAGCCGCGCGGGGCGGTGGTCTCCAGCGGCGCGTTGCGGTCCCACTGATCCAGCTTCGCCTTGCCCAGCACCTTGGCCTTCAGCGCATAGTAGCGGTGCGACAGGCGCGGATAGGCGGCGGCGACCGCGTCGGCCATGGCGTCGACCGCCTCGCCGTCGACCTCATTGGCCAGGTGACGGCTGTCGGCGGAGCGCTTGAAGCCCCGCCAGCGGTCCTCCATCGCCTTGTCGGCGGCGACGGTGTTCAGCACCAGGGCGAGCGTGGGCACCCGCGCCGCCAGCGCCACGTTCAGCCCCTCTGCGGCGGCCCGGCGGCGGGCCTCCTTGGGATCGGACAGCTGGTTCAGCGCCTCGGCCAGGGTCAGCGTTTCCTTGCCCGCCTCGACCTTCAGGGCGGCGAGGGTCTCGTCGAACAGGCGGGGCCACTGGGCGTTGATGGGCATGCGCTCGGCGACGAAGGTCTCCAGCTCCTGCGACAGCTCGTGCGGCTTCATCGCCCGCACCCGCCGCAGCCAGGGCCGCCAGCGCGCCGCGCCGGCATGGGCCGCCAGCGCCGCCTCCAGCTCGGCCTCCTCAAGCTGATTGATCTCCAGCGTCAGCCAGACGGTCGGCGTGGCGACGGCCGTGATCTTCTCCCTCAGGTCCGCCTCGAACCCCTGCGCCGCCGCGTCGCTCCGGTCCGTCGACGCCGCCAGGAAGGCATAGGCCCCGAGCGCCCCGAGCTTTTCCGACGCCAGCTCATACAGCCCGATCGCCCGATCCAGCGTGGCGCCCAGCGACGCCGCATCCGCCCGCTCGGCGATCATCCGCCCCTGCAGCGCGTTCAGTTCGGCGACGGCCACCCGCGCCGCCTCCAGATCGCCCGTCACCTTGGCGTCATCGCGCGACGCATACAGATCAGACAGGTCCCACAGCGGGGGTTCGGACACGGGGGCTTTGAAAGGGGCGTTCATGATCCGCTTTGTGGGGACGCGCGCGGCCCGGCGCAACGTCGGAAACTCGCCAGACGACGATCCACCGCCAGCATGAGCAAAGCTTAAGGTGACGCCGGCTCAGCCCGGTCGTAGGTCCGCACGGCATCGCTGGAACGCCGTACATGAAGCTGATCCTCCTCGCTTTCGCGCTCGTCGCCGTCGCTCTCGGGGCTCCCGTCCGCGCGCAGGACGCGGACAGTCCGGAGCCCCTGGCCCGCGTTTCCGTCCTCCGCGACAGTGAGCGGTGGACCGTCGACTATGACTTCGCCGTGGACCGCCCCGCCTACGCCTTCCGAGCCTCCGCCCTGATGCGCGAAGGCCGCCGGGCGTGGCGGGCCGATCGCTGGACCGTCGAGACGCCGGGCGTCGAGCTGGTGCGCATCGGTCGCTACGACGTGCTCAGAGCGGTGGATGGACGGCCGTTGCCGCGTAGCGTCCGCATCGTCATGCGCCCTGCCGGCGGCGACCTGGAGGCGGCCTATACGCCTTCGCTGGTCTTCTCAGACGGCTCGGTCGCGCTTTACACGGAACAATTCAACCTGATTCCGCTCGACAGCGCCGAGGCCGCTCTCGACCTGCCCGCCGATCTGAATGGGGTCGAGCTGCCCGGCGGCCCGACCGAGGTCTCCTGGCGCGACGCCTCGGGCCCGTTGCTGTTCCGGGGGCAGAGACAGGATGCCGTCACGGCGACCCAGGCCGACTCCTACGTCTATTTCGGCCCGGCCGAGGCCGCCGAGGCTGAGGCGATCGCCGCCATCGTCGATCCGGCGCTCCCGGCCTGGCTGGCCGGGTCGCTGGACGATTTCACGCCCCGCGTCATGGCCCATTACGCGGACCGGCTGGGGCCCCGCGTCGGGGATCGACCGACCCTGATGGTCAGCTGGAGCGGGCCGACGGCGGGCGTCACGAGCATGGCCGGCAGCGTCCTGCCCAACCTCGTGGTCATGGACCTCGAAGGAGAGGGGGTGGTGGAGCGGTCCCCGGCCGTGTTCAACGCCGTGCGGTGGTTCATCTCCCACGAGGCCGCCCACTTCTGGCTGGGCAGCCAGGACCTCCGCCATGAGTTCGCCCGCGACGGCTGGATCACGGAAGGGGGCTCCGACCTCCTGGCCATCCGCGCCATCGCCGCGCTGGATCAGGACTACGACGCCCGAGGCGCTGTTCAGGCCCTGCTTGACGAGTGCCTCTGCCTGGCCGGCAACGGCCCAATCATTGAGGCCGGCGACCGGGGCGAGCATCGGGCCTTCTACGGCTGCGGCGCGGTCTTCGCCCTGGCGTTCGAGGGTGTCGCGCGCCGGTCGGGCGACCGTGACTGGCTGGACGTCGTGGCCCGCTTCCGCCGGACCCAGACCGACAACGTCCTGTCCCGCGAGGACTGGCTGGCGGCCCTGACCGAGGCGGCGGACGACCCCGAGCCCCGGCGCATCATCGAGCGCATGCTGGACGAGGGGTCCGCGGCGCCGCCGACCGACATCGCCGCTCTGTTCGAGCGGACCGGCGTCGCTCATCGGGTTGAGGGCGACCGGGTTCTGCTGCTCTGATCACCCTGCCCCGAACGGATAGGGGCTGACCGACTTGGACCAGTCGTCGACCTTCAGCGGGCGATCGACCGGCGGGGCGGCGCGCTGGGCGCAGGGGTGGCGGTGGCACAGGCGGCAGGCGGGGCCGATGGGGGTGACCTCCGGCGCGTCCAGGTCGAGGCCTCGGGCGTAGGCCAGGCGGCGCGCCTCCTTGAGCTCGCAGCCCAGGCCGATGGCGAGGTCGTAGCGTTCGCCCTGGCCGCCCTGCGCCTGCAGCGCGCCCTGGCGGTCGACGGTGCGGGCGAGGGTGAACCAGCGGGTTCCGTCGGGAGTCTCGATGATCTGGGTGACGAGGCGGCCGGGCGTACGGAAAGCGCTGTGCAGCCTCCAGCGGGGGCAGGCGCCGCCGAAGCGAGCGAAGGGGAAGGCGCCCGACGCATAGCGTTTGGAGACATTGCCGGCCTGATCGACGCGGATCAGGAAGAAGGGGACGCCCCGGGCGGTCGGGCGGCTGAGCGTGGTCAGGCGGTGAGCGACCTGTTCGAAGGAGACGGAGAAGCGCGCCTGCAGCCGGGCGATGTCGTAGCCGGTGGCCTCGGCCAGCCTCTGGAAGGCGGCGTAGGGCATGAGGATGGCGGCCGCGAGGGTGTTGGTCAGGCTGACCTTCAGAAGGGCGGCCGTGGCGGCGTCGGGGGCCCGGGCGGCCTCGACCATGGAGTTCAGGGCGTCCTCGTGCTCGGCGAGCGCCAGCTGGTAGACGATGGAGAAGGCGCGGCTGGACGGGTCGAGCGTCTCGGACAGCAGCAGGCGGCGGCGGTGCGGATCGAAGCGGCGGGTCCATTCGACCATGACCTCGGCCGGCATGACCTTGACCGTGAGATTGTGCCGCTGGGCGAGGCGGGCGCGGGCCAGCGCCTCGCAGCCCTCGCCGGTCATGGTGGGATCGAGCGAGGCGTGCAGCGTCTCGCCGAGGCCGTCGAGCTCGGGGAAGTAGTTGGAGCGGGCCTGGATCCAGTCGCGGACCCAGTCGGAGGGGGAGGGGCCTTCCGCCGCCGCGCCCTCGATCAGGGCGGCGCGCGCGCGGTCCCTCTGCTCGGTGAAGGCGCGGTAGAGGCGGAGCAGGGCCTCGGCGGCGCCCGGGGCCTCCTCGGTGAGGGTGAGGAGTTCGTGACGAGGGGCGTCGAGGCCCTGGAAAAGGGGGTCGGCGAGGACCTCGGAGAGGGCCTGCTCGCCCGCCGGGCCGGCCTGGCCGAGCGCGCGCAGGTCGACGTCGTAGGTGTCGGCCAGCCGCAGCAGCAGCTGGGCGGTGACGGGGCGCTGGTTGCGCTCGATGTGGTTGAGGTAGCTGGGCGAGACGCCGAGGTCCCCGGCCATGGCGGTCTGAGTCAGACCCCGCTCCCGCCGCAGGCGCTTCAGGCGGGCGCCCAGGAACAGCTTGCGGTCGGCCTCCACCCTCATGTCCCTTCTCCCCTTGCGGGAGAAGGTGGCCGAGCGCAGCGAGGTCGGATGAGGGGTGAAAGGCGATGATCCCGACGTGGGTCCGGTCGATCGTCGAACACAAGCATTACCTGTCACCCCTCATCCGGCCCTCCGGGCCACCTTCTCCCGCAAGGGGAGAAGGAAGTCATAACATGACTTATGCCGCTAGTCGTATCATGACAAACTGACACCGCATCAGGCTGTCAGCCTGTATCAAATCCGACAACCGCGTGTTCTCTAGCAGCACAGGACGACGACCGTCCCACCGCATCGATTTCGAGAGCCCGCCATGACGACCTTCGCCGATCTCGTTCCCGCCCCCGCCGGCCGCTTCGACGGCATCGAGCGCCCCTATACGCCCGAGGACGTGCTGCGCCTGCGCGGCTCGGTACCGATCACCCATACGCTCGCCGAACGCGGGGCCAACCGCCTGTGGGAGCTGCTACACTCCGAGCCCTACATCAATGCGCTCGGCGCCGTGACCGGCAACCAGGCCATGCAGATGGTCCGGGCGGGCCTGAAGGCCATCTATCTGTCGGGCTGGCAGGTCGCCGCCGACGCCAACACGGCCGGTGCCATGTATCCGGACCAGTCGCTGTATCCGGCCAACGCCGCGCCCGAGCTGTGCCGCCGCATCAACCGCACCCTGCAGCGCGCCGACCAGATCGAGCACGCCGAGGGCGGGGCCAAGCGCGACTGGTTCGTGCCGATCGTCGCCGACGCCGAGGCCGGCTTCGGCGGCCCGCTGAACAGCTTCGAGATCATGAAGGCCTTCATCGAGGCGGGCGCCGCCGGCGTCCACTTCGAGGACCAGCTGGCGTCGGAGAAGAAGTGCGGCCACCTGGGCGGCAAGGTTCTGATCCCGACCCAGGCGCATGAGCGCAACCTGATCGCCGCGCGCCTCGCCGCCGACGTCATGGGGGCGCCGACGATCACTGTCGCCCGCACCGACGCCGAGAGCGCCCAGCTGATCACCTCCGACATCGACGAGCGCGATCACCCCTTCATCGACCGCGACAACCGCACGGTCGAGGGCTTCTATCGCCTGAAGGAAGGCACGGGTCTGGAGCACTGCATCGCGCGCGGCCTGTCCTACGCCAAGATCGCCGACCTGCTGTGGTGGGAGACCTCCGACCCCGATCTGGACGATGCGAAGAAGTTCGCCGAAGCCGTGCAGAAGCAGTATCCGGGCAAGCTGATGGCCTACAACTGCTCGCCGTCGTTCAACTGGAAGGCCAAGCTGGACGACGCCACCATCGCCAAGTTCCAGCGCGAGCTGGGGGCCATGGGCTACAAGTTCCAGTTCGTGACGCTGGCCGGCTTCCACGCCCTCAACAACTCGATGTTCGAGCTGGCGGACGGCTACCGTGATCGGGGCATGGCGGCCTATTCCGAGCTCCAGCAGCGCGAGTTCGCCAACGAGGCCATCGGCTACACCGCCACGCGCCACCAGCGCGAGGTCGGCACCGGCTACTTCGACCAGGTGGCCACCGTCATCTCCAACGGCACCTCGTCCACGACGGCGCTGAAGGACTCGACTGAAACCGCGCAGTTCGCGGCCTGATCAGACTGAAAGGAAACGACCCATGGAACCGCTCAGCAGACCCCAGGCCATCATCGACTTCTGCCTGGCCCCCCTGAACCTCGAGCCCGGCGCCGAGGCCGAGCAGGAGGTTCGCCGCCGCCTGGAGCACGTCATCAAGACCTTCCAGGCCAAGGCCGCGGTGACCGCCCCGATCGCCGTCGACTTTTCCAAGATGCCCAGCCAGGTCATCAACGAAGCCGCCCACGGGTATGAGTGACGTTTTCTCCCTCCCCGGCACGGGGAGGGTGGCCGCGAAGCGGCCGGGTGGGGGCGGCCGCGCGATACACAGGCGATGATCTGCGTCTGGCTCGCCTTGCCGCCCCCACCCGGTCTCCGCTGCGCTCCGACCCCCCTCCCCCGCAGGGGGAGGGAGATTTACGCCGCTAGCGCCCGACCCTCGCCGCCGAGTTCTCCCACCAAGGCCAGGAGTTCGGCGGCGTCGAACGGCTTGGCCAGATGGCGGTCGGCGCCCGCCGCCTGACCCGCCGCGATGTGATCGGGCAGGGCGTTGGCCGTCAGCATGACGATCGGCGTCCGCTTGGCCCCCGTCGCGGCCTCATGCTTGCGCAGTTCACGCACCGCCGTCAGCCCGTCCATGACAGGCATCTGCATGTCCATCAGGATCAGGTCGAACGCCTGCGCCTTGGCCGCCTCGAGCGCCTGGGCGCCGTCCTCGACAGACGTCAGGTCCACGGCGGCGGTTCCGAGGATCAGCTCGACCACCTTGCGGTTGGTGGGGTGGTCGTCGGCGATCAGGACCCGGGTGCGCTGATCCTCTGGCTCGGCGGTCGCGGCGATGGCGATCGGTTCGACGGCCGGGGCTTCGGCCGGAATCAGCGGCAGGGTCAGGATGAAGGCTGAGCCTCCGCCGGGCTCGCTCTCGCAGTCCAGCGACCCGCCCATCATGTCGGCCAGCTGGCGGCAGATGGCGAGGCCGAGGCCCGTGCCGCCGAAGCGGCGCGTGATGGTGCCGTCGGCCTGTTCGAAGCGAGTGAACAGCCGCGCCTTGGCCGCGGCGTCGAAGCCGACGCCGGTGTCCTCGACGGTGAAGCGCAGCACCGGCTTGCCGTCGGCGTCCTGGCCCGCCGTGGCCGTCAGGCTGACGAAGCCCTGGCTGGTGAACTTGACCGCGTTGGACACCAGATTGGTCAGCACCTGCTTCAGACGCACCACATCGCCGCGCACCCAGCCGACGGCCGTCTCGTCGATCTCGACGAAGAACTGGATGCCCTTTTCGGCGGCCGGCTCGCGATAGAGCTGGGCGGCGTCGCGAATGGCGCGGGCCAGGTCGAACGGTTCGTCGGCGATTTCGAGGCGTCCGGACTCGACGCGGGCGAGGTCGAGGATGTCGCTGAGCAGGGTCTTCAGGGTGTCGCCCGACGACTGGATCAGATCCAGCATCTCGCGCTGATGGTGGTCCAGGTCCGTCTTGGCCAGCGCCTGGGTCAGGCCGATGACGCCGTTGAGCGGCGTGCGGATCTCGTGGCTCATATTGGCCAGGAACTCGGACTTGGCGCGGTTGGCTTGCTCGGCCGCGTCGCGGGCCTCGGCCAGCGCCTGGGCGTCGCGCTTGAGGTCGGTGATGTCGTTGACGACGGTGACGATGCCGCCCTGGGCCGTGCGGCGGTCCTGGACCCGGAGCCAGCGATCGCCTTCGACCCTCTGCTCGATGGTGTTGGACAGCTGGCGGCGAGTGGCCAGGCGTTCCTCAAGCCATTCGTCTTCGCGCCCGATGGCGTCGGGATAGACGCCCTGGTCCAGGCCGATCTGGACCAGCTCCCGGAAGCGCATGCCGGCGGCCATGATGTCGGTCAGCTCGCTGTTCACTTCAGCGTAGCGCGCATTCCAGATGAGCAGGCGGTCGTCGGCATCGTAGAAGCCGAGGCCGTCCGGCATGGTGTCGATCGCCTCGCGCAGCTGGCTGAGCGCGGTGTTTCGGCCCCAGAAGCCGAGCGCGGTCGCGATCCCGGCGATGGCCACGACCAGCGTCGCACCGCCCACCACCCAGATCAGGAGGCCGAACTCCGAGATGGCTGTGTCCGGGCGGACCGCCATCGGGTCGGGCACGATCTCGACCGACGACATGGAGCCGAAATGGAGCGCGCACACGCTGAGCACTGCGAAGGTCGTGTTGGCGGGAATGCGCCACCAGCCGTCCCGCCTGGCCCAGGTGGCCGTGCAGAGCGCCAGCAGGGTGCTGACGATCACGGAGGCGGCCGCGCCCTGGATGCTCCAGACCAATCCGCCACCATCGATGCGGATGGCCGACATGCCGATGAAATGCATGGCCGAGACGCTGGAGGCGGCCACGAGGGCCACCAGCGCGCGCGTGCTGCGGCGGTTGTTGTCCAGCGCCAGGGCGATGCCCAGCATCATCCCGACGATGACGATGCCGAGCGACGCCAGGGTTTCGGGGGCGGCGTAGTAGAGGCGGGCCTCGGAGGCATAACCCAGCATGGCGAGGAAGTGGGTGGCCCAGACCGCCAGGCCGCCGACCACGCCGGCGATGGCGCCGATCACGGCGCGCCGGCGCGACGCCGCCCGCCGCGCCGTTCCGATCAGGGTGATGCAGGTCGCCAGACCGGTGACGCAGACCCCGGCGGCCAGCAGCGTCAGCCGCCAGTCATGCTGGACCGTCAGGCAGTCGATAAGCCAATCCAAACGCGGCGTCCCCCGAGATTCCGGGTCAGCTTGACGCCAAGAGGTAAAAAAACCGGTCGCACCCTGTAACGGATGTAAACCGCAAGGCCGGGCCGTCATGGTCCCGCCGCGCCTTGGTGCTAGGGTCGGCCGAATCGAGAGCGCCGGGCCTGGTCCGGCCGGATGACTGATGCCTTACTCCGACAGCCCTTCGCCCGTCGCGCCCCTGCCCAGCTCCCGGCTGTGGACGGCCAGCACGACCGGCGGCGTGGCCGTGGTCATCATGCTGCTGCTGGCGGCGGCGCGGCCGGACATGGCGATGTGGCTGCTGGCGGGGGCGGCGCTGGTGGGCGTGGTGACCTGGCTCGGGAGCCGGCCGGCCCAGCCCTCGACCGTGGCGGAGGCGGGAGCTCCCGCCGTGGACGTGGCGGCCGGAGCGGAAGACGCGCGGCTGCTGGAGGCGGTGTTCGAGGCGCTGGACGATCCCATCATGATCGTCTCGGGCGGGGAGGCAGACGACATCGCGGGGCGGCGCATCGTTCTGGCGAACAGCGCGGCGCGGGACCTGTTGCGCATTCCGCGCGAGGGCGGGCTGCTGGTCTCGGCCATGCGCGATCCCGGCGTGCTGGAAGCCGTGGACGAGGCGCTGTTCGGCGGGGTCAGCCGGACGACGGACTATACGGCCGCAGGCTCTCGCGAGCGGCACTGGAAGGCCTGGGTCCGGCCTCTGGCCAGCGATCCCGGTGGACGGCCGACGGCGATCCTGGGCCTGCGTGACGAGACCGACGTGCGGCGCATGGAGCTGATGCGCGTCGACTTCCTGGCCAACGCCAGCCATGAGCTGCGCACGCCGCTGGCGTCGCTGAGCGGCTTCATCGAGACGCTGAAAGGGCATGCGCGCGACGACATGGTCGCGCGGGACCGGTTCCTGGACATCATGGCGACCCAGGCCAACCGCATGAGCCGGTTGGTCGCGGACCTCCTGTCGCTCAGCCGCATCGAGCTCAACGAGCACATTCCGCCTTCGGGTCGGGTCGATGTGGCGCGGGCCGCGTCGGACGTGGTCGATGCGGTCAGCGTGTTGTCGCAGGAGAAGGGCGTGACGGTGCTGCTGGACACGCCGCCCGGCGAGGCGCGCATCACCGGCGACCGCGACGAGATCGTCCAGGTGATCCAGAACCTGACGGACAACGCCATCAAATACTCGCCGGTCGGGGGCATGGTCGAGCTGACGATCCGGGGCGACATGGATGCGGATGCCGCCGGGGCCGCGCGGTTGCCCGGTGCGACCCGCCTGTCGCTCCTGACGCCGGATCGCGATCCCGGCGCGCGGTACGTCGCCGTGGCCGTGCGCGACCACGGCCCGGGCATGCAGCGCGAGCATCTGCCGCGCCTGACCGAGCGCTTCTATCGCGTCGAGGGCCAGAAGAGCGGCGACCGGCCCGGAACGGGGCTGGGCCTCGCCATCGTCAAGCATATCGTCAACCGGCACCGGGGCGGTCTGGTGGTCGAGAGCATCCCCGGCGAGGGGTCGGTGCTGGTGGCCTATTTCCCCCAGCCTGAAGCGGTTTCGGCTGTCGGGGAGGGGGCCTTGAACGCCGCGTGACGAGCCTGCGACAGGGCGACCGTCGCCTTTGCAGAACTGTCACGGAACCGTCCTAATCCGCTGACCATCCGAGGGCAGTTTCCGCCGCGAGACGGGCCGATGATCGGCGCGCCCTCTGATTTCGGCGCGTGTCGCTAGGGGCCTGATGATCTGGTTTCTGATTCCCGTGGTCGCCGTTCTGGCCCTGGCCGCCTATGCGGCTGGCCTGGCCGTGGCCAAGCGCCGGTTCGCCGGGGCCAAGCCGCATTCGCGGCCCCAGCAGCACGGCTACTACGCCCTGATCTGGGTGGCTGTTCCGGCGCTGGCCATCATCATCCTGGCCGGGATCTTCTCCGGGCCGGTCAGCCAGAACCTGGTGTCCGCCGGCCTGCCCGAGGCGGTGCAGGAGATGGAGCCCTTCCGCCGCGACGCCTTCCTGAACGACGCCCGCCTGCTGGGCGAGGGCCAGCGCCCGTTCCAGACCTGGGACGCGCCGTTCGATGCGCTGTTGCAGTCCGAGGCCGCGCGCTCGGCCAGCATCCAGCAGACCCTGCTGTGGGGCTCGGTCGCGGGCGCCCTGATCGCGGCGGTGCTGGGCGGCTTGCTCGCCTTTGCCCAGATCGGGCCGAACCTGCGGGCCCGGAACCGGGTGGAGGGCTGGATCGGGGCCCTGCTGTTCGCCTGTTCGGTGGTCGCCATCCTGACGACCGTCGGCATCGTCTTCTCGCTGCTGTTCGACGCCGTGCGGTTCTTCGAGCGTGTGCCGGTGGCCGAGTTCCTGTTCGGAACCCAGTGGAGCCCGCAGACCGCCATCCGCGCCGACCAGGTCGGATCGACGGGAGCGTTCGGCGCCGTGCCGCTGTTCGCCGGCACCTTCCTGATCATGCTGATCGCCATGGCGGTGGCCGCGCCGGTCGGCCTGTTCTCGGCCATCTATCTGTCGGAATACGCCGGGCCGGTGACCCGCGGCGTGGTCAAGCCGCTGCTGGAGGTGCTCGCGGGCGTTCCGACTGTGGTCTACGGCTTCTTCGCGGCCCTGACGGTTGGGCCGGCCTTCCGCGAGTTCTTCAACGGGATTGGGGCGCTCCTGGTCGGCGGGCCGCTCGACGGGCTCGGGCAGTACCTGATGCTGGTCCAGAACCAGATGGCGCTGGTGGCCGGGGCGGTCATGGGGATCATGCTGATCCCGTTCGTCAGCTCGCTGTCGGACGACATCATCAACGCCGTGCCGCAGTCCCTCAGGGACGGCTCTTACGCCATGGGCGCGACCAAGTCTGAAACCGTCAGCCGGGTGCTCCTGCCCGCCGCGCTGCCGGGCATCGCGGGCGCGCTTCTGCTGGCGGTGTCGCGCGCCATCGGCGAGACCATGATCGTGACCATGGCGGCGGGTCTGGCGGCCAATCTGACGCTCAATCCGCTCGACACCGTCACGACCGTCACCGTGCAGATCGTCACCCTGCTGACCGGCGACCAGGAGTTCGACAGCGCCAAGACGCTCGCGGCGTTTGGCCTGGGCCTGACGCTGTTCCTCGTGACCCTGCTGCTGAACATCGTCGCCCAGCGGATCGTCCAGACCTATCGGGAACAGTATGACTGACGCGACCGTCGATCCCGGCGTGGTCCGCGCGGCCCGCGCCGACGCCCTGCAGAAGGGTCTGAAGCGCCGGTATGCGCGCGAGGCGCGGTTCCGCGCCTATGGCCTCTTGGCCATCGCCGTGGCGCTGGGTTTCCTGGTGCTTCTGCTGGGCCGCATCATCGAGCAGGGCCACACGGCCTTCTACGCCAACCAGATCACCGTGCCGGTCTACATGGACCCGGCGCGCATCGACCGCGACTATCCCCAAGGCACCAACTTCCAGCTGATGGTGGCCCAGCAGCGCCTGGCGGCAATGGGCGTGCCCGACGACGCGCAAGGGACGCAGGCCAACGCCTATCGTACCCTGCTGTCGTCCGAGCTCAAGTTCCGCGCCGCCGAGCTGGTGCGCGAGGATCCGTCGGTGATCGGCCAGACGGTCCAGATCACCGCGCCGGTTTCGGACGACGCCGATCTGTATCTCAAGGGCAAGATCAAGCGGTCCGAGCCCGCCGAGCTGCGCCGCATCTCTGACCAGCAGATGGACTGGCTGGATGCGCTGAAGCGCGACGGGACCATCCGCGCGGGCTTCAACAGCCTGCTGTTCACCCAAGGAGACTCCACCGAGCCGGAGCTGGCGGGCGTGCTGGGCGCCGTCGTCGGCTCGGCGCTGATGCTGCTGGTCACGGCGCTGATCGCCATCCCTCTGGGCGTCGGCGCGGCCGTCTATCTGGAGGAGTTCGCCCGCAAGGGCCGGGTCACCGACCTGATCGAGGTCAACATCAACAACCTCGCCGCCGTGCCGTCGATCGTCTACGGCCTGCTGGGCCTTGCCCTATTCATCAACTTCGCCCACCTGCCGCGCTCGTCTCCCCTGGTCGGGGGTCTGGTGCTGGCGCTGATGGCGCTGCCGACCATCATCATCGCCACGCGGTCGTCCTTGAAGGCCGTGCCGCCTTCGATCCGCGAGGCGGCGCTCGCCATGGGGGCGTCCAAGACCCAGACGGTGTTCCACCACGTCCTGCCGCTGGCCATGCCGGGCGTGATGACGGGCACCATCATCTCCATGGCCCATGCGCTCGGCGAGACCGCGCCGCTACTGCTGATCGGCATGGTCAGCTTCGTGCCCGGCATCCCGGGCGCCATCACCGAGCCGGCGGGCGCCCTGCCGTCGCTCGTCTACATCTGGGAGAACGCCTCGGAGCTGGCCTTCCACGAGCGGACGGCCGCCGCGATCCTCGTCCTCCTCGCCTTCATGATCGTCATGAACGCCGCCGCCATCCTGCTGCGCCGGCGCTTCGAACGCCGGTGGTAAGCGCATGAAACTCCCCTTCTTCCGCAGCCCCGACGGCCGCGAGGGCGGCTCCGCAGATCCGACGGAGGCCCCGCGAATGGGCGGTCAGGTCCTGCCTGCCGCCACGGCGGAGACCGATCGCCGCGACGAGACCGTCCTGCCGCAGGGCGAGGCCGCGTCCGAGGAGTCCTTCACGCCTACCGTCACGGCCCCCAAGGCCCCGGTAGGTCCGACCAAGATCGCCGCGCGCGACATCTCGGTCTTCTACGGCGAGAAGCAGGCGCTGCACGGCATCAGCCTGGACATCCCGGACAAGACGGTCACCGCCTTCATCGGCCCGTCGGGCTGCGGCAAGTCGACCTTCCTGCGCTGCATCAACCGGATGAACGACACCATCCAGGGCGCCAAGGTGACCGGCCAGATCCTGATGGACGGCCAGGACGTCAACGCCCGCTCGGTCGATCCCGTGCTGCTGCGCGCCCAGGTCGGGATGGTGTTCCAGAAGCCGAACCCCTTCCCCAAGACCATCTATGAGAACGTCGCCTACGGCCCGCGCATCCATGGCCTGACGTCGTCAAAGTCCGAGATGGACGGCATCGTCGAGACCAGCCTGAAGCGCGCCGGCCTGTGGGACGAGGTCGCCGACCGCCTGCACACCGCCGGCACCGGCCTGTCGGGCGGCCAGCAGCAGCGTCTGGTCATCGCGCGGGCCATCGCGGTGAACCCCGAAGTCATCCTGATGGACGAGCCCTGCTCGGCGCTGGACCCGATCGCCACGGCCAAGATCGAGGAGCTGATTGACGAGCTGCGCGAACGCTACTGCATCGTCATCGTCACCCACTCCATGGCCCAGGCGGCGCGGGTCAGCCAGCGCACGGCCTTCTTCCACCTCGGCCGCCTGGTCGAGCACGGCGACACCGAGGAAATCTTCACGAATCCCCGAGAGCGGCGCACCCTCGACTACATCACGGGACGCTTCGGCTGATGAACCAGCATACGGTCAAGGCCTATGGGGACGAGCTGAACCAGCTCACGGCCGAGGTCGCCCGCATGGGCGGTCTCGCCGAGGCCCAGGTCGCCGACGCCGTCGAGAGCGTGGCCCGACGCGACATCGCGCTCGCCCGCGCCGTGGTCGAGCGCGACGGCAAGCTCGACGCCATGCACCGAGACATCGAGAAAAAGGCGATCCGACTGATCGCTCTGCGCCAGCCCGTGGCCTCGGACCTGAGGAAGACCCTGTCGGCCATGAAGCTGGCCACGGACCTGGAGCGGACCGGGGACCTGGCCAAGAACATCGCCAAGCGGGCGCTGAGCCTGGCCGAGACCGAGCCGATGCAGCCCCTGACCCGCTCCATCGAGCGGATGGGCAAGCTGGTGTCGATGCGGCTGCGCGATGTGCTGGACGCCTATACGGCCTCCGAGATCGACCGGGCCATGGCCGTCTGGGCCTCGGACGACGAGGTCGACGAGCACTACAACGCCCTGTTCCGCGAACTGCTGACCTACATGATGGGCGATCCGCGCACGATCAGCGCCTGCACCCATCTGCTGTTCATGGCCAAGAACCTTGAACGCATCGGCGACCACGCGACCAACATCGCCGAGGTCATCCACTACGAAATCACCGGCGACGAGATGACCGGCGAGCGGCCGCGCTGGCAGCCCTCGCCCGGCGACTGGGACGCCGACCTGAACGGCCCCGTGCCCCCCGCGAACTGACGCCTGCCGACCTGACGGAGTGTAAGACGTGCAGCCCTATATCCTGGTGATGGAAGACGAGGACGCGCTGGCGACGCTCCTCCAGTACAACCTCGAAAAGGAAGGCTACGACGTGGTCGTCGCCGCCGACGGCGAGGAGGGCCTGGTCCAGATCGACGAACGCCAGCCGGATCTGGTCCTGCTCGACTGGATGCTGCCCAAGGTCTCGGGCATTGAGGTCTGCCGCCGCATCCGCGGCCGGCCGGAGACGAGGAACCTGCCGATCATCATGCTGACGGCGCGGGGCGAGGAGTCGGATCGGGTGCGAGGCCTCGACACCGGCGCCGACGACTATCTGACCAAGCCGTTCTCGATGACCGAGCTGATCGCCCGCATCCGGGCGGTGCTGCGCCGCATCCGTCCGGGCTTGGCCGACGACCGCGTGGGTCACGGCGACATCATCATCGACCGCGTCGCCCACCGGGTGAAGCGCGCCGGCAAGGAGGTGCACCTCGGCCCGACGGAGTTCCGCCTGCTGGACCACTTCATGCGCCACCCGGGGCGGGTGTTCAGCCGCGAACAGCTGCTGGACGCGGTGTGGGGCTCGGACGTCTACGTCGAGGCGCGCACGGTCGACGTGCATGTTGGTCGCCTTCGGAAAGCGCTCAATGTTGACGAAAGCGCCAACCCGATCCGGACGGTGCGGTCGGCAGGGTATTCGCTGGATCTGGAGGGGTAAGGGCGACTCGCTGTTCAGCTCTTACCGGTTGTGGTAAGACTTCCGGCCATGCGCATCACCTCGAAAGGCCAGGTCACCATTCCCGTGGATATCCGCGAGCGGGCAGGCTTGCTTCCGGACACGGAAGTCGAGTTCCGCATGGAAGGCGAGGTCGTCATGCTTCGGCCGATCGTTTCGCGGCCGGACGGTGGTGAACCCGGTCAGGATTTGATCGATCACCTCGCGGGCTTCGCCGACGACATCACCATGAGCGCCGACGAGCTGATGGCCCTGACGCGAGATCGATGACGATCCTCGTCGATACCAACGTCATCATCGACCTGATCAACCCGTCCAGTCCTTGGCGCGGCTGGGCGGCGGACCAGATCCGCGCCTCGGCCCGCGCCGGGCGCGATCTCGTGATCAATCCGATCATTCTGGCGGAGGTCTCGATCCCGTTCACCAGCCGCCGGCGCGTCGATGAGGCTCTGCGACCATCCAGGTTCCTGCGGGAGGACTTGCCGTGGGCGGCGGCGTTCGCGGCCGGGAAAGCTTATCTCGCCTATCGGCAGCGAGGCGGCGAACGACGGTCGCCCCTGCCGGACTTCTACATCGGCGCCCACGCCCAGGCGCGCGGTTACAGTCTGCTGACCAGAGACGACGCGACTTACCGGACCTATTTTCCGGATATCGACATCATCGCGCCGGACAAGAGCTAGACCTATTCCGAGCCGGGGATCGGCCGCATCGGGGTCAGGTCGTTGGACCTCTGGCCCGGATTGACGGTGGTCGTCGCGCCCTGACGCATGGCCGGGTCCAGGTGCGCGCCGGCGCATCCGGCGCCGAGGTTCGAGCCGGGACAATCGCCCGGTCCGACGATGCCGACTCCACCCGCCAGCGGCGCGCGGCGGGCTTCGTACTGGGCCAGAGCCCGTGCGCCGTCGCGGGCGAACTGGGCCTCGCGGCGGGCTTCGGAGGCGTTCAGCGTGCGGGGACCGAGCGGACCGGCGCGGCCGGCGGCTTCATTGAAGCGCTCGTCGCATAGCGCCTGTTCGCCGGGGTTGAGGCGTCCGTCCATGATGCGGCAGCCGCCCGCGCCGGTGCGCATGGAGCGGGCGATCGCCGCGCCTGTGCTCTCGGGGGTGACACGCCAAGCGTCTGCGGGTGTCGGCGGCGATCCCGGCGGCGCGCCCGCCGCGATGCGGGGCGAGGGCGGGGTGGGCACGTCGTCTTCATCGTCCAGGCTGGGCCTGCGCTCGGTGTTTGTGGCGCGGGAGAGGGCGGGGGCCGTCTCGACGGTGCGCGCGAAGGTCGGCTCGCGCGCGGTTTCGCCTTCAAGGAGAGGGCGCGGCTCCATCTCGAGGAAGATCGGCGGCGGCGATGCGTCGAAGGCGGGCGCATCCGCCGTGTCGACCATGCGGAGCGCCAGCGGCGTCAGGACCAAGGCGTGAAAGGCGATGGAGCCCAGCAGGATCGCGGCCCTGCGGCGCCCCGCCGCTTCCGTCAGGCCGCTCGCCTTCGCGATACTGAACGCCGCGTGCGCCACGCACCCTCCCCGTCGGTTCGGGCAAGCTGGACAGCGACCGTGGCGGGATCAGGGCGGGTCAGTCGATCCGCGACCACGGCCCGAGGGGGCGTACGGTGGCGCAGGCGGGCGTGCCGTCCCTGCCGCGACCGGGCAGCCGCGCCTCGAGCGTCGCGCCGGGACGGAGAAGGTCGGTGGGAATGTCGTGGACGTCGATCTTGGCACGACGGCTGATGATCTGGCCCGCCGCGTCGGTCTGTCCGGCCTGACCCGCGATGGCGATGTAGACGAAGCGCCGCTCCTTGCCCTCGCGGCGGACGAACGGCCCGGCCAGCTTGCCGTCGGGGCGCAAGGTCACGGGTACGTCGAACGACAGCGGCCCGCCGCCCGAGACCCGGATGTCGACGAGCACGTTCTTGGGGTCCTGCAGGCTGTAGTGCAGCCCTTGGACCGGATTGGCGATGGTCAGGCGGAGCGTCAGGGTCTCAGTCATGGGTCACCTTGTGCGCCCCGCGATGCCAGCGGACGAAGGGCAGGGGGCGATCCGGGTTCGACAGCCGCTCCCCTACTTCGCCGAGTACGAACCGGGTGATGGCGGGCAGGTCCAGGGCGCGCGCCTCTTCGAGAGGCAGCCATGCGATCTCGTCAAGTTCGCCCGATCCGGCCGTAGGCTCGGGCGTCAGCAGCGCCTCGGCGTCGGCCAGGAAGAAGCGGGCGTCGAACCGGCGCGTCCGGCCGGGCGGCGTGATGGCGCGGGCGATATAGGTCAGGGCGGCGAGATCGGGCAGGGCGCCCGCCTGCCGGAACTCGCGCCACGGCCCGGCGACCGAGGCGGGCGGGGCCGCGCGGCCGACGATCAGGCCGGTCTCTTCGAAGGTCTCGCGCACGGCGGTCAGGCACAAGGCGCGGGCGCGGCGCGGGTCGATCTCGGCCTCCAGTCGGGCGCGTGTCGGACCGCCCGGCTCACTGGCGGCGGCGGCCGTGAAGTCGGAGCGGTCGATCCGTCCGCCGGGAAAAACCCACTTGGAAGCCATGAAGACATGGCCCGGAGCGCGACGGCCCATCAGCACCTCGGGTCGCTTGCCCCGCCGGACAAGGATCAGGGTCGCGGCGTCCTTTGGTCGTTGCCGCGCGCCGGTGCGCGCCGGTGCGTCGGCGAGGTCCTGGGCGGCGTCGAAGGGTTCGGGCGGAGGCATCGCCTCCCGATGCCACGGGCAGGCCGAAGGGGAAAGCGGAGCGGCTCAGCCGGCGTCTGCCTTCGGTCCGATGACAATGACCGCCGCGAGCGACAGCGACCAGAGGGCGAAGACGGCCAGGCTGGTCGCGGCGACGATCAGGCCGAAGCCGCCATCGGTCGCGTTCCACCAGACGGCAAGTCCCGCCATGCCGACGCCCAAGGCGGCGCTGACCTTGCCCGCGACGCCGAGCCGCCACAGTCGGGGCGCCCAGGCCGCCGCGCCCGCCGCGACCACCAGGCTGCCGAGCGAGGTCAGGCTCTGGTTCAGCGCCCACAACACCTGGCCGCCGGCGTCGTGCACGGCCGGGTCGGTCGTCTGGGCGGCGAGCCGTCCCGTCGCGAAGCCGTTGACCAGCGCCGCGCCCGCCAGGGCGAGGAAGCCCGCGCCGATCAGGATGGCGCCCGCTCGCGTCAGCAGGGCCCGCTCGCCGAGCCGATGACGCACGCCGTCCAGCCCGACCGACAAGGCGATCAGGCAGGCGATCATGGCCCCGTGGACGAGGCTGTTGCTCCAGTCGGACAGCAGATGGCCGTCCTCGCCCGCGCCCGACGCCGAGGTCGGGTGGTGCAGCATCAGGAACAGGGCCGCGAGCGTGGCGCCGGCGATCAGGACGCCGTCGTTGCGATCGTCCGGATAGGTCTTGGTGGTCATGGTTCGCCCTCCCTGGCGTTCGCCGATATGTCGCGCGATGAAAGGCGATCGGGCGACGAACGATGCGGGCGCTCCGGCCGCTACCGGACATTTCCCGCAAAATGTCCGCTTTCGAGATGGGGCCGTGGCTGGCGCGGCGGAGCCGATGGGCTAGGCTCGTCGCCATGTCGGAGGCTCACGATCTCGACCGGCGCAGCCAGAGGACGCGAAAGGCGATCTTCGAGGCCTTCACGCGGCTGATCTTCACCCGGCGATACGGGGCGATCCGGACCACCGACCTGATCGAGGAGGCGGGCGTCGGCCGGTCGACCTTCTACGAGCATTTCCGCAACAAGGACGACGTGATGGTTTGGGCCATCGACCCGGTGTTCGAGCCCCTGGCCGAGGCGGGCGCGGGCCGGGCCAGCCTGCCGCGCCTGTTGTTCGTGCTCGATCACCTGTGGGAGCGACGGGCCCTGTCCCGGGTGATGTTCGAGCCGCCGCTGGGGCCCAAGCTCCAGCGGAAGCTGGCGACGATGATCGAGGCGCGGCTGGAGACGGCGGTCGGCGACGCAGCCCCGCCAGCCTTGCGGGCCGCGGCGACGGCGGCGTCGCAGCTGGCCATGCTGCGGCTGTGGCTGACAGGTGAGGTCGCCTGCGAGCCGGCGATCCTGGCGCGTCAGCTCGACGGGCAGACCGAGCGAAAGGGCGCGTCCTGAGGTAGACGCGGTCGCCCATCGAAGCGGTTCAACCGCCCTCGACTTCGCCTTCGCCCCCGCCTTCGCCGCTCGCGATCGCCGCGATCTGGGCTTCCAGCGCCTGACGGACCTCGGGCGAGCATTCGCTGGCGGTGGAAGTCGCAGCGGCTGGCGCGGTCTCGGTGGGGGCGACGATCAGATCCTCGACCAGGCTCTCGGCGGCGGCGCGGAGCGGTGGCTCCTCGATGCCGGCGACGGCGCTCTGGGCCAGACGGGTCGCGTCCACGTCCTGCCAGCCGCAGGTCGCGGCGGCCTCGCGCAGGGTCTGGGCGGCGCGGATGCCCTGGACGATCTCGGGGTTGCTGGCCTCCAGCGCGGCGAGGGCGGCGTTGCGGCCGGCCTTTTCCAGATCGACCTCGCCGCACGCGCAGACCGCGAGCGCCGCGACCGCCGAGAGACCTACAATCCAACGCGCCATGCCGATCACTCCTTCAAAGCCTGCGCGCTGACTTAGGGCGTCAGGCCCCACGCGGGAAGCGTGACCGATCGACCTTCAGCCCCTCGACCTGGATTCAGCGCCGCTTGCCCTTTCGCACGCCCTTCAGCCCGCCGGAGGGCTTGCCACCCCCTCGGCCGTCGTTGCGAGGCTTGGGCCCTCCCGGCCGGCCCTTGCCGCGCGACGGGCGGGCGTCGCCGCCTCGGCCCCGGACGCCCAGACGCGGGGCGGGCGCGTTGGGGTCGCGCGGTTCCGGATCGCTCAGCATTTCGAAGAGCAGGCCGCCGGTGACGGGCGTCGCCTCCACCAGCTTGACCTCGACCAGGCGGCCCAGGGTGTAGCGCTGGCCCGAGCGGTCGCCGACCAGGGCGTGGGCGCGGTCGTCATGTGTGAAGTACTCATTGCCCAGCGAAGACACGGGCACCAGGCCGTCGGCGCCGGTCTCGTCCAGCCGGACGAAAAGGCCGAAGCGGGTCACGCCGGTGATGCGGCCGGTGAAGGTCGCGCCCACGCGGTCCTCCAGGAAGGCGGCGATGTAGCGGTCCATGGCGTCGCGTTCGGCGGCCATGGAGCGGCGCTCGGTCGTGGTGACCTGATCGGCGATGGCGGGCAGTTCGGCGATCTCCCGGTCCGTCAGCCCGTCCTTGCCCAGCCCCAGCGCGCGGATCAGGCCGCGATGGACGATCAGGTCGGAGTAGCGCCGGATCGGCGAGGTGAAGTGGGCGTAGCGGTCCAGATTCAGGCCGAAGTGACCGACGTTCTCCGGGCTGTAGATCGCCTGCATCTGGGTGCGCAGGACAACCTCGTTGACGACCTCGGCGTGGGGGCCGTCGCGGGTCTCGTCGAGCAGCTTGTTGAACCGCTTGGTCGTGGGCGGCTCGCCCTTGTTCCACGGCTTGCCGAGGGTGGAGAGGAAGTCGGCGAGGTTGAACACTTTCTCCTGACTGGGCGCTTCGTGGACGCGGTAGATCAGGGGCGTCTTCTTCTGCTCCAGGGTCTCGGCGGCGCAGACATTGGCCTGGATCATCATCTCCTCGATCAGGCGGTGGGCCTCCAGCGACTTGCGCGGTTCGATCGAGGCGATCTGGCCGTCGGGCGTCATGCGGATGCGGCGCTCGGCGGATTCGATCTGCAGCGGGCTGCGCTTCAGCCGGCCCTTCAGCATGGCGTGATAGGCGTTCCACAGCGGGTGGAGGATGGTTTCCAGGATCGGCCCGGTCGCGTCGTCCGTCCCGCCGCCGTTCAGCGGGCCGTCGATGGCGGCCTGCGCCTGTTCGTAGCTGAGCTTGGCGTGGCTGCGCATCAGGCCGCGGTGGAACTTGTGCGACAGCTTGCGCCCGTCCTTGTCGAACACCATCCGCACGGCCAGCGTCGCGCGGTTTTCACCTTCCTTGAGGCTGCACAGGCCGTTCGAAAGCCGCTCGGGCAGCATGGGCTCCACCCGGTCGGGGAAGTAGGTGGAGTTGCCCTTGGCTCGGGCCTCTCGGTCCAGATGGGTGTTGGGCCGGACGTAGGCGGCGACGTCGGCGATGGCGACCCAGACCACCCAGCCGCCCTCGTTCTTCGGATCGTCGTCCCGCGCCGCATAGACGGCGTCGTCGTGGTCGCGGGCGTCGGCCGGGTCGATGGTGATGAAGGGGATGTCGCGCAGATCGTCGCGGCCCTTCAGAGTCGGCAGGTCCTGATCCTCGGCCTCCTGCTCGACGGCCTCGGAGAAGCCTGTCGGGACGCCGTGGGCGTGGATGGCGATGAGGGAGGCGGCGCGCGGATCGTCCTCGCGTCCGATGGTCTCCAGGATCTTGCCGCGCTTGAAGCCGTAGCGGTGGTCGCCCTTCTCGATGGCGGCCAGCACCAGGTCGCCGTCCTTGAGGTCGGCGGCCTGGACGGCGGGGACGACCAGGACGTCCTTGGAGCGGCGGTCGACGGGCTCGACGCGGGTCTCGCGCGCGGCCTTGCGGATCACGCCCAGCACCCGGTTGGTCCCGGCGTCCAGCCGCTTGATCAGCCGGGCCTCCCAGCCGTTGGGGCCATGCTGGAACTTGACCAGCACGCGATCGCCCAGGCCGGGCGCGGGGCCGGGTTTCGACTTGTCGGGCACGAGGACGGCGCTGGGCGCATCGGCCGAGGCCTCGACGAGGCGGACGTAGAGGTCGCCATCGACGTCGCGTTCGGTCACGTCGGCGACGCCGACGGGGGGCAGGGCGCCGGCTTCGGAGAAGCCCTTGCGGCCGCGTTTGCCGAGCTTGCCGGCGGCTTCGAGGCCCCGGATCATTTCGCGCAGGCGTCGGCGATCCTCGCCTTTCAGGCCGAAGTGGCGGGCGATGTCGCCCTTCTCCGCCGAGCCGGCGTCGCGCAGGAAGGCCAGCAGCGTGGCCTCGTCCGGCAGTCCGGCGGCGGGTCGTTTGGGGGATTTGGTCATTCAGTCTTTCGGTTCGCCGGGCGCATCGGCCTCGGCGGGATTGAGATAGGGAACGCCGAGGGCGGCGGCGGCCTTCGCCATGCCGCGATCGAGCGTCAGAAGGGTCGCGCCCAGCCTGTGGGCGGCGGCGATGTGTATGGCGTCGGGTGTCCGCAGCACAACGTCACGGCGGCGGACCAGAGCCGTTGCCGCATCGATATCGGTTGATGCGATCGCCCGGCGATCGCCAGTGACAAGCGCCCAGTCGTCGAGACGAAAAAGCACTTGAGCGAGCCGGGATTGATCGATGCGGCCGATCCGGAAAAGACGCGTTACAGCGGCTGACGCCTCGGAGTGGCACAGGTCGCTGATGACAGGCAAAGAGTTTTGGTGAGCGAGTATCGCCTCAACGCCGCCCTTCGTCGGCTCGTTCGCGACGATGGCCACGATTGCGCTGGCGTCGAGATAAGGCCCGATCAATAGCCTTCGTCACGCATTTGCCGGACAAGGTCCGCCGCGGAAATGCCGAGCGGTGGAATGTCCAGAGGATTGGCCAGTAACTCCATCATCCTGGCTCGCCGTTGCTCCATCGTCATTGTCGGTCCGGACGCCTGAAGGGGCGAGGTTGCAGACAGCTCCGCGATCGGCTTTCCATGCCGCGTGATGGTGATCTTCTCGCCCTCCTGAACGCGATCGAGCAGGTGGGTGAAGTTGTTCTTGGCTTCGGCGACGCCATAGGTGGCCATGACGGCTCTCCTGTTCTGGCCATAAATATAGCCATAATTGGCGGTTCCGACAACGCTTGTCCCCCTGCCGGGCCGCCTCTAGCTTCCGGCCTCGAATCTCGGAGCCGCCATGTCCCTCGCCCCTGCGCCTACGCTGATCGCCCCGACGGGGTCGTTGCTCGACCTGATCGGCAAGACGCCGATGGTGGAGGTGACGCGGATCGACACCGGCCCGTGCCGCCTGTTCCTGAAGCTGGAAGCCCAGAACCCCGGGGGCTCGATCAAGGACCGCATCGCCCTGTCTATGATCGAGGCGGCGGAAGCCGAGGGGTGGCTGAAACCCGGGGGCACCATCGTCGAGGCGACGGCCGGAAACACAGGCCTGGCCCTGACCCTGGTCGGTCAGGCCAAGGGCTATAAGGTGTTGCTGGTCATCCCGGACAAGATGTCCAAGGAAAAAATTCAACACTTGAGGGCGATGGGGGCAGATGTCCGCCTGACCCGCTCCGACGTCGCGCATGGGCATCCAGAATACTACACCGACATGGCCGAGCGGCTGGCGCAGCAGATTCCGGGCGGCTTCTTCGTCAACCAGTTCGCGAACCATGCGAACAGCGCGGCACACGTGAAGACCACCGGCCCCGAGATCTGGGAGCAGATGGGCGGCCAGATTGACGGCTTCGTCGCCGGCATCGGCTCGGGCGGGACGATCACGGGCTGTGCGCAGTTCTTCAAGAGCCAGGGGGCGAACACCGAGATCATCCTGGCTGATCCGGTGGGGTCTGTGCTGGCCGGCATCGTCAACGACGGCGTGCCGGGGCCGGAGGGCAGCTATACGGTCGAGGGCATCGGCCAGAATTTCGTGCCCGACACGGCCGACATCACCCTGATCGACAAGGCCTATTCCATCCCCGACGCCGAGGCCGTGGCGACGGTGCGCGAGCTGCTACTGAAGGAGGGCATCCTGGCGGGGTCGTCGTCCGGCACCCTGATCGCCGCGGCTCTCCGCTGGTGCCGGGAGCAGACCGAGCCGAAACGCTGCGTGACCTTCGTCTGCGACACCGGGGCGAAGTATCTGTCCAAGGTCTACAACGACGCCTGGCTGGCCGATCAGGGGCTGGGCGAGCGGGAGCTGCACGGCGACCTGTCCGACCTCATCAGCCGCAAGTACGAGAACGGCGACGTGGTGACGGCCGGGCCGGACGACACCCTGGACACGGCCTTCAAGCGCATGCGCGGAGCCGATGTCAGCCAGCTGCCGGTCATCCAGGATGGTCGCCTCGTGGGCATCCTGGACGAGAGCGACATCGTCCACATCATGAACACCGACGAGATCACGCGGAAGGAACGCTTCGCCAAGCCGGTGTCTTCGGCCATGACGCGTGACCTCGACACGGTTCAGGTGTCCGAGCCGTTAGATGCGCTCATCCCCCTGTTCGACCGCGACCGGGTCGCCATCGTGCTGGACGGGGAAAAGTTCGTCGGCCTGATCGCGCGCGTCGACCTGATCAACCACCTGAGCCTGAACCGCTGATGGCCGGCCTCAAGAACAGCCAGGGCTTCTCCACCCGCGCCATTCATGCGGGCCAGCGTCCGGACCCGACGACCGGCGCGGTGATGACGCCGATCTACGCCACCTCGACCTACGCCCAGGAAAGTCCGGGCGTGAACCAAGGCTATGAGTACGCCCGCGGCAAGAACCCGACGCGGGAGGCGTTCGAGGCCTGCATCTGCGATCTGGAAGGCGGGGTCCAGGCGTTCGGCTTCGCCTCGGGCATGGCGGCCACGTCCACGGCGCTGGAACTTCTGGACGCCGGGTCGCACATCGTCACCGGCGACGATCTGTATGGCGGCTCGTGGCGGCTGTTCGAGCGGGTGCGGCGGCGGTCGGCGGGGCTGGATTTCAGCTATGTGGACCTGACCAACCTCGCCAATGTCGAGGCGTCAATCACGCCAAAGACTCGAATGTTGTGGGTCGAGACGCCGACCAACCCGCTGATGAAGCTGGCCGACATCGCAGCCCTCTCTCAGATCGCTCGGGCCCACAACCTGCTTCTGATCGTCGACAACACCTTCGCCACGCCGTGGAGCCAGCAGCCACTGAGCCTGGGCGCCGACATCGTCATGCACTCGGCGACCAAGTACCTGAACGGCCATTCCGACGTCATCGGGGGCGTGCTGGTGGCGAAGGACGCCGAGATCGCGGCCCAGCTGAAGTTCCTGCAGAACTCGGTCGGCGGGGTGATGGGGCCGTTCGACGCCTTCCTGGTCAACCGGGGTCTGAAGACGCTCGGCATCCGCATGAAGGCGCACAACGAGAACGCGCTGGCCGTCGCGCGCTGGCTGGAGGATCGGTCCTGCGTCAGCCGGGTGCTCTATCCCGGCCTGATCAGCCATCCGCAGCATCAACTGGCCGCGCGCCAGATGAACGGCCGCTTCGGGGGGATGGTGACCTTCTTCGTCGATGGCAACCTGTCGCGGACCAAGCAGGTGCTGGAGCGGTTCCAGGTTTTCACCCTGGCCGAGTCGCTGGGCGGCGTCGAAAGCCTGGTGAACCATCCGGCCATCATGACCCACGCCTCGGTGCCGAAGGAGCTGCGTGAGGCCGGGGGCGTGACCGACAATCTGGTCCGCCTGTCGGTGGGGGTCGAGGATCTGGACGACCTGTTGGCGGACCTGGAGCAGGCTCTGGCCTGACCCCGAAGGTGGCGGAGGAGGCGAGCCCCCTCCGCCGGGATCGGGTTACTGCGGGATCGATACCGCGTTGGTGACGTGGATGACGCCGTTCGACTGGAACACGTCGGCCTGGGTCACCGTGGCGACTCCGCCGCTCTCGTCGGTCAGGATGACCGAGCCGTCGCGGAGCGAGGCGGTCAGGGTGTCCCCCGAGACGGTGGTGATCTCGGCCGAGCCGCCGCCCGCCTCGATCAGAGCGATGACGTCGGCGGCGGCCACGCGGCCGGCAACGACGTGGGCCGTCAGGATCTTGGTCAGGGTGGCGCGGTTGGCCGGCTGGACCAGACTCTCGACCGTACCGGCGGGCAGGGCGGCGAAGGCCTCGTCGGTCGGGGCGAAGACCGTGAACGGGCCCGGGCCCGACAGGGTCTCGACCAGGCCGGCGGCGGTGACGGCGGCGACCAGCGTGGTGTGGATCGGCGAGTTGACCGCGTTCTCGACGATCGTCTTGTTCGGATACATGGCCGCGCCGCCGACGGTGACGGTCTGGCCGTGACCGCCGCCGTGATGGTCGGCGAGGGCGACGGGGGCGGCGGCGAGCAGGGCGGCGGCCGAGACGGCGCCGGCGAGGATCTTGAGCGTCATGGGAGGGTTCCTGAGCTTGCGATCGCCATGCTGCGATCCGAACAGGAACGATTCCGCTGGCCGCCTGGATGTCGTACAGCTTGCCACGCGGCGAGCCGCCGCAGGCGTCGCACCCGTCAGAAAGCGATCAAGAAGGCGGCGACGAGCGCGTCCTCATACTGCTCGCCCTGGTCGCTGATGTCGGTGCCGTGCCAGGCGAGCTCCAGCTCGACGATCTCGGTCAGTTCATAGGCCACGCCCGCGCTCCAGCCGGTGTAGTCCGGGGCGTTGTCCTGTTCGCGTCGGCCGACGGTCAGCCCGGCCTGCCAGCGGTCCGCCAGAGGAAAGCGCACGCGCGTCTCGATCCAGGTCCAGGCCTCGGTCGAGCCCAGACCGTCGGGCGAATGCTCGACGCGGAAGCGGGCGTCGGCGGCGCCGAAGTCGCGGATGACGTCGAACTGGAACTCGAAGGCGGCGTCGTCCTGGCCGGGGTCGGCATCGACCCGCCACTTGTGAGAGACCGAAGTGTCGAAGTCGAAGCCGCCGCCGGAGAACTGCCAGCCCGCCTCGACCTCGGTCTCGACCGTCGAACCGGCGGAGTCGATCGTCTCGAATTCGGCGTCGGCGTAGAAGCCGCTGGCGGCGTTGTACTGGACCTCGCCGAAGACGTAAGCGTCGCCGCCGCTTTTGGACGCGCCCTTGGAGCGGTTGTCGGTTCCGCCGCCCAGCTCGAATGTCCAGGGCGAGCCGCGCTCCGGATCATAGCGGGCGTTGTCGCGGTCCTGGGCGTAGGCCAGGCCGGGCAGGGCCAGGAGAAGGGCGGAGGCAAAGACGAGGACGCGGCACATCCGCCGCGTTTAGGCGACCCCGACCTTGTTGGCGAATTCTTCCGTCGCCTGAGCGTATTCGGAGCGGAGCCGTGCGACCAGCTCGCCCGCCGGGACGACGTCGTGGACCGCGCCCGCGCCTTGGCCGGCGGACCAGACCGTCTTCCACGCCTTGGCCTCGTCGCCCATGTCGAGCTTGTGTTCGGGCAGGGTCTTGGGGTCGATCCCGTTGGCTTGCAGCGACTTGATCATGAAGTTGGCCGGAATGCCCGAGACCGCCGGCGTGTGGACGATGTCGGTCGCGCCGGACTCGATGATCATGTCCTTGTAGGCGGCGGGCGCCATGGCTTCGGTCGTGTTGATGAAGCGCGTGCCCATGTAGGCGAAGTCGGCCCCCATCATCAGGGCGCCGGCCACGTCCTGGCCCGTCGAAAGACAGCCCGACAGGATGATGGTGCCCTCGAAGAAGGTCCGGACCTCGTTGATCAGGGCGAAGGGATTGATGATGCCCGCGTGGCCGCCCGCGCCGTTGGCGACCAGGATCAGACCGTCCACCCCGCTCTCCGCCGCCTTCCGGGCGTGGCGCACATTGGCGATGTCGTGGAACACCACGCCGCCATAGCCATGGACCGCATCGACCACGTCGCGCACGGCGCCCAGCGAGGTGATGATCAGGGGCACCTTCTCCTCAACCGAGACCATCATGTCAGCCATCAGGCGCGGATTGGTCGGGTGGACGATGTGGTTGACGCCGAAGGCGGCCGCGTCGGGCTTGAGCCTGGATTTGATATCCTGAAGCCACTCCCGATAGCCCTCGGTGGTGCGCTGGTTCAGTGACGGGAAGGTGCCGATCACCCCGGCGTTGCAGGCCTCGACCACCAGATCGGGCCCGGACACCAGGAACATGGGCGCCGCGATCACCGGCAGTTTCAGGCCTTTGGTCAGGGAGGCGGGAATGGCCATGGCGTTCGCTCCGTTTCGTTTGGCTACGCTTAACCAGCTGCCCGTAGGGAAGGCAAATCCCGCGTTGACCGCTCGTTAGGGCCTGGGGCGAAAGGGCGCCCGATGGTCCACAGGCTGTTAATACTTTCATTGTTCTGTGTATGTTCCAGTGCGACCAAGTCTAGAGACCTGCCACGTCTTGATCGTGGTTAAAAATCGTCAACTTATCCCATTGAGACCCATCTCATCCCATGCTATCCCAGTCCTGTGATTTGGGGATGCGGCGCCGGCGTTCTGGCGCGGGGATGAGTTCAGGGGCGGGCCGACGGGTCCGGGTGGGCAGGGCGTGTTTCTCTCGACCTATGAGAAGCAGCTGGACGGCAAGCGCCGTCTCCTGATCCCGCAGGAGTTCCGCACGTCTGAGAACGGCGCCGAGCACGGCGTGTTCTGCTTCTTCTCGGTCGAGTCCGACTGCCTGGAGGCCGGCGGCGACAAGCTGATGGCCGAGTACGTCGCCCTGATCGAAAGCCTGCCGTTCGGCGACGACTGGCGCACCGCTCTGGAAGAGACCGTCTACGCCGGCCAGAAGCCTCTGGCCTACGACAGCGGCGGCCGCATCACCCTGCCCGAGGGGCTCATCGAGGATGCGGGCCTGTCCGAAGACGTGGTCATCGTCGGCATGGGGCCGCGCTTCCAGATCTGGGACCGCGCCCGCTGGATGGCCCGCAAGGAAGAGCGTCGTCAGCTGGCCCGCAAGGCCATGCGCGAGCGCGGCGAGTTCGCCCGCCGTCGCCTGCCGGGGAACGACCAGTGAGCGGCCCGCACGCCCCCGTCCTTCTGGCCGAGGTGATCGAGGCCCTGGCCCCGAAACCCGGCGACGTCGTGATCGACGCCACCTTCGGGGCGGGCGGCTACACCCGCGCCATCCTGGCGACGGGGGCCGAGGTCATCGCCCTCGACCGCGACCCCACGGTCCAGCCCCACGCCGACGCCGTCGCGAACGACTTCCCCGGCAAGTTCCAGCTGGTCCGCACGCCGTTCTCGGGCCTGGCCGAGGCCTTCGCCGACAGCGGCAAGGCGCGGCTGGACGGGGCCGTGTTCGACATCGGCGTGTCGTCGATGCAGCTGGATCAGGCCGAGCGCGGCTTCTCCTTCATGCGCGACGGGCCTCTGGACATGCGCATGTCCGGCGAGGGCGAGAGCGCCGCCGACATCGTCAACACCTGGGACCACGGGCCTCTGGCTCACATCCTCAAGCTTTACGGCGAGGAGCGTCAGTCCGGCCGGATCGCCACCGCCATCCTGCGCCGCCGGGTTGCTGAGCCCTTCACCCGCACCCTGGATCTGGCCGAGGTGGTCGAGAAGGCGCTGGGCGGCCGTCGTGGAGCTCCGACCCATCCGGCGACGCGGACGTTCCAGGCGCTGCGCATCGCCGTGAACGACGAGCTGGGCGAGCTCACCGCCGGGCTGGAGGCGGCCGAGGCCACCCTGTCGCCGGGCGGGCGTCTGGCGGTCGTCACCTTCCATTCGCTGGAAGACCGGATCGTGAAGGCCTTCCTGACCGAGCGCAGCGGCAATGCGCCCGGCGGCTCGCGCCATGCGCCCGTCGCCGTCGAGACCAGGAAGCCCAGCTTCGTCCTGTCGTTCAAGGGCGCGCGCGAGGCCGGGGAGGCGGAGCTCGCCGCCAACCCCCGCGCCCGCTCGGCCCGTCTGCGCGCGGCGGTTCGCACCGAGGCTCCGGCCTGGAGGGCGGCGGCATGACCCGCAATCCCGTCCAGGCCCTGTTCGAGTGGAAGGTCCGCGGCGTCCGCTGGATCGAGATCATCCTGCTGGTCGTCGTCGCCGCCCTGATCCTCGGCGTCTATGTCGCCAAGACCGCCGCCGCGCGCGAGAGCGCCCAGATCGCCCAGCTGGAGCGCGAGATCGCCGAGACCCGCCAGCGCGTCCGCCTGCTCCGCGCCGAGGCCGCGCGCCTCGAGCAGCCCGGCCGTCTGGAGACGCTGTCGCGCACCGCGGGCCTCGCCCCCGTCGACATGGAACGCCAGGCCGACGAGAGCGCGCTCGCCACGCTCAAGCCGCAGCCGGAGCCCGTCCCGGTCTCGCCCGTCGTTGCCGACACTGAGGCTCCTGCCAACGCAGCGCCTGCCGCGTCGACGCCCGCCGCCGCTCCTCCAGAGGAGCCGGTGCAATGACGGTTCAGGATCACCGCGCCTTCCGGCCCGCGCCCGGCGCCCGCCCGGTCACCTCGGCGGTGTCGCCCTGGTTGCGCTGGCTGTCGGAAGCGATCTGGTTCGTCGAGCACGCCTTCGAGCGGGCCCGCGCCGACGCCAAGCCGGAGGAGGACACCCGCGTCCGCATCGTCGTCATCCAGGCGGTCTTCATCGCCGTCTTCGTGCTGCTGGCGGCCGGCGCGATCCGCGCGGCCCTGTTCGCGCCCCAGGGCGGCGCGGGATCGATCTCGCGGCCCGGCGCCCTGCAACGCGCCGACCTGACCGACCGCAACGGCGCGCTCCTGGCCACCAACATCACCCACTACGGCCTCTACATCGACCCGACCGAGGTCTGGGATCGCGAGGCCGCCTTCCGCCAGATCCGCCAGGCCCTGCCCGGCGTCTCGGCGCGCCGTCTGCGTCGGGTGCTGAACGGCGAGCGCCGCCTGATCGTCCAGCCCGGCCTGACCCCGGCCGAGCGTCAGGCGGTGCATGCGCTCGCTTTGGGCGGCGTCTCCTTCGAGCCCGAGGACCGCCGCGTCTATCCGCTGGGGACCTCGGCCGCCCACGTCATCGGTGCGGCCGATACGGGCGGGCAGGGCATCTCCGGCGCCGAACTGGCCTTCGACGACGCCATCCGTCAGGCGGGGGCGCAGGGCCAGGACTTCGCCCTGTCCATCGACCTGCGCGTCCAGGGCGTGCTGGAGAACGAGCTCGCGCTGGCCGCGACCGAAGCCGGGGCCCAGGGCGCCGTGGGCGTCGTCGCCGACGCCACCACGGGCGAAGTCCTGGGCATGGCCTCCTGGCCGACCTTCGATCCGAACGATCGCGGCGACGCGCCGGAGGGGGCCACCCTGAACCGCGTCACCTCGGCCCATTACGAGATGGGCTCGGTGTTCAAGACCTTCACGGTCGCCGCCGCGCTAGACACAGGCCGGGCCGACCTGGACACCATGATCGATGCGTCCGAGGCCTTCTACATCGGCAACCGGCGGATCGCGGACTTCCACGCGACCAACAAGATCCTGTCGCTGGAGGAGGTGTTCATCCACTCCTCCAACATCGGCACCTCGCGCCTGGCGGTCGAGATGGGCGCCGACACCATGCGCGACTACTTCCAGCGCCTGGGCCTGCTCGACGCCGCGCCGATCGAGCTGAAGGAAAGCGCCCGGCCGCGCCGTCCGCGCCAGTGGGACGACTCGACCCGGGCCTCGCTGTCCTTTGGCTACGGCATCATGATCACGCCGCTGCAGATGACGGCGGCGACGGCGGCGCTGGTGAACGGCGGCGTCTATCGGCCGCTCACCTTGCGTCGCGGCGGCACCGGCGACGAGGGCCGTCGCGTGGTCAGCCCCGAGACGTCGGCCGCCGTGCGCGAGCTGATGCGCGCCAATGTGCTCCGCGGTTCAGGCCGGTCGGCGAACGCGGAGGGCCTGAGGGTCGGCGGCAAGACCGGCTCGGCCAACAAGCTGGTCAACGGCCGTTACGACGCCTCGCATGGCGTCGGCTCCTTCGCCTCGGTCTTCCCGGCGGACGGGCCGGAGACGACGCGCCGCTATGTCGTCTTCGTCCTGGTCGACGAGCCGAGCCAGGGCTCGCGGCTGGGTGGGGCGGTCGCGGCTCCGGTGGTCGGCCGCGTGATCGACCGCATCGCCGGCTTCCTGGGCGTCCAGCGCCGGATCGATCCGCCCGCGCCCGTCGAGGCTGCCCCATGAGTGCGGTCCGCCTGTCCGACCTGCTGCGCCGCGACGTCCCGGCCGACCCGGAGATTACCGGCATCACCGCCGACAGCCGCAAGGTCGCCTCCGGCCATCTGTTCGTGGCCCTGCCCGGCACGGCCGCCGACGGGCGCGCCTTCATCCCGCAGGCCCTGGCTCAGGGCGCGGCCGCCGTGCTCGCGCCGCAGGACACGCCGGACGGCGTCGCGCCGCTGCTGGTCCGCTCCGGCGACGTGCGCCGCGCCTATGCGCTCGCCGCGCGCGGCTTCTACGGGGCCCAGCCGGCGACCTGCGTGGCCGTCACCGGCACCAACGGCAAGACCTCGGTCGCCGCCTTCTGCCGTCAGATCTGGGCGGCGCTCGGCCGCAAGTCCGCCAGCATGGGCACGCTCGGCGTCGTCGCCCAGTCGGGCACCGTGACCGAGGCCCTCACCCCGCCCGGACTGACCAGCCCCGACGCCGCCGACGCCGCGCGCCTGCTGGCGACGCTGGCCGAGGGCGGCGTGACCCATCTGGCGCTGGAGGCCTCGTCACACGGCATCGACCAGCGGCGCCTGGACGGGGTGACGCTGAAGGCGGCGGCTTTCACCAACCTGACCCAGGACCACCTCGACTACCACGGCACCATGGAGACCTATCGCGAGGCCAAGCTGCGGCTGTTCGAGACGCTCCTGCCACGCGGCCGCACCGCCGTGCTGAACGCCGACTCCGACTGCTATTCCGAGTTCGCCGCAGCCTCGATCATGTCCGGCCTGGGCGTCATGGGCGTGGGCGAGCGGGGCCGCGACCTCAGCCTGGTCGAACGCCGCGCCGTGCCTGAGGGTCAGCGGCTCGTGCTCGATGTCCGGGGCGAACGTCATGACGTGCTGCTGCCGCTGGCCGGGGCGTTTCAGGCCTCCAACGCGCTTGTGGCGGCCGGCCTCTGCATCGCCTCGGGCGAGGATGCGGGCGAGGTGCTGGCGGCGCTGGAGCACATCACCGGCGCGGCCGGGCGGCTACAACGCATCGCTGGACCGGGGCGGGGCGAGGCCTATGTCGACTATGCCCACACGCCTGACGGTCTGGAGACGGTGCTGAAGGCGCTGCGCCCCCACGCGACCAACCGCCTGATCGTCGTCTTCGGCGCGGGCGGCGACCGCGACCGGGGCAAGCGGCCGATCATGGGCGAGATCGCCGGGCGTCTGGCCGACATCGCCATCGTCACCGACGACAATCCCCGCTCCGAAGACCCCGAGGCCATCCGCGCCGAGGTCCGCACCGGCTGCCCCTTCGCGCTGGAGATCGGCGACCGCCGCGCCGCCATCCGCGAGGCGATTGGCATGATGAAGGACGGAGATGTGGTCGTCGTCGCCGGAAAAGGGCATGAACAGGGCCAGATCGTCGGCGGCGTGACCCACCCTTTCGACGACGCCACCGAAGTCGCCGAGGCCCTGAGACTGAATGCCTGAGACCAATCCGCCGCTCTGGACGGCGCAGGAGATCGCCCTGGCCGTCGGTGGCCGGATCGAGGGTGGCGTCTTCGACGTCACGGGCGTCACCTACAACAGCCGCGAGATCCAGCCGGGCGACCTGTTCCTGGCGCTGAGGGGCGCGCGCGACGGTCACGATTTCGCAGGGAGCGCCTTCGAGTCCGGAGCGGCCGGCGCCCTGGTCGAGCGCCCCGTCGACGGCGGTCCCTGCATCGTCGTGCCGGATACCCAAAAGGCGCTGGAGGCCCTGGGCGCCGCCGCGCGCGATCGGGCGCCCCACATCCGGCGCGGCGCCGTCACCGGCAGCGTCGGCAAGACCAGCGTCACCCAGGCCATCAAGGCCGGCCTCGATCTGGCCGGTCCGGCCCATGCCTCGATCAAGAGCTACAACAACCACATCGGCGTGCCCCTGACGCTCGCCCGCATGCCGGCCTCGGTCGAGCGGGCCGTTTTCGAGATCGGCATGAATGCGCCCGGCGAGATCGCGCCCCTGTCCCGCCAGGTCCAGCCCCACGCCGCCTGCGTCACCACCGTCGGCCCGGTCCACATCGAGGCCTTCGCCGAGGGCGAGGCGGGCGTGGCGCGCGAGAAGGCGTCGATCTTCCAGGGCTTGGGTCCCGGCGGCCTGGCCGTCGTCAACGGCGACAATCCGTGGTTCGAGACCTTGCATCAGGCCGCGCTGCACGTCGGCGCCCGCGTGGCGACCTTCGGGTCGGAGACCTTCCATGACGCCCGCCTGATCGACTTCGCCCCCTTCGACGGTGGCGCGCGGGTGACTGCGGAAGTGTGGGGTCGGACCCACGTCTTCCCGCTGCGCCAATCCGGCTTCCACTGGGGCCTGAACAGCCTCGCCGTCATCCTGATGCTGGATGCGCTGGATGTGCCGGTCGAGACAGCGCTGGCCGCGCTGGCTGAGTTCGAGCCGCTGAAGGGGCGGGGCGAGACGCGCACCGTCCACATCCCCGGCGGCGCCTTCACCCTGATCGACGAGAGCTACAACGCCAATCCGCTATCGATGAAGGCGGGCTTCCTGTCGCTGGGGGCCAAGCCGATCGCTCGGGGCGGGCGTCGCGTCGTGGTGTTGACCGACATGCTGGAGCTGGGCGACCAGTCCCGTGCGCTCCACGCCGGCCTGTCCGAGCCCATCGAGGCCGCCGCCATCGACGTGGTCCATGCCGCGGGGCCGGAGATGCGCCACCTCTACAACGCCGTCGCGCCCGAGCGGCGGGGGGTCTGGGCCCCCACGGCCGCCGATCTGGCCGACCAGGCTGAAGACCTCGTCGGACCCAACGACATCGTCATGGTGAAGGGCTCGAACGGATCGAAGGCGTCGCTTGTCGCGGCGGCGCTGCTGCGGCTAGAGCGAAACGAAGTTCCGGGGGCCTGATGTTCTACCTGCTCTACCTCTACTACGCCGACGTGGCGCAGGATTACCCCCTGCTCAACCTGATCCAGTACCAGACGGTGCGGGTCGCCTTGGCCATGGCCACGGCCATGATCGTCGCGGTGGCGATGGGCAGCCGCTTCATTTCCTGGATGCGGATCAAGCAGGGCAAGGGCCAGCCGATCCGATCCGACGGCCCGGTCACCCACCTGTCCAAGGTCGGCACCCCGACGATGGGCGGGCTGATGATCCTGGCCGGCATCGGCGTGGCGGTGTTCCTGTGGGGCGATCTGACCAACCCCTACATCTGGATCGTGTCGGGCGTGACGGCCGCCTTCGGCGTGCTCGGCTTCGTCGACGACTATGCGAAAGTCACGAAGCAGACCTCGGCCGGTCTAACGTCCAAGCAGAAGCTCGCGGCCCAGATCGCCGTGTCGGTCGTCGCGGGCATTCTCGTCGTGCTCTGGATGACGCGGTCGCCGACCTCGCCGGGGCTGGAGACCTCGATCGCCTTCCCATTCTTCAAGGACGTGCTGCTCAACATCGGCTGGTTCTACGTCGCCTTCGCCGCCTTCACGATCGTGGGCTTCTCCAACGCGGTGAACCTGACGGACGGTCTGGACGGCCTGGCCATCGTGCCGGTGATGATGTCGGCCGCAGCCTTTGGGATCATCGCCTATCTGGTCGGCAACTTCATCTTCTCGGACTATCTCGGCGTCCACCATGTGCCGGGCTCGGGCGAGCTGGCCATCTTCTGCGCCGCCATCATCGGCGGAGGCACGGGCTTTCTCTGGTACAACGCCCCGCCGGCCAAGATCTTCATGGGCGACACCGGGTCTCTGGCCCTGGGCGGCGCGCTTGGTTCCATCGCGGTCGCCACCAAGCACGAGCTGGTGCTGGGCATCGTCGGGGGCCTGTTCGTGGTCGAGGCGGCCTCGGTGATGATCCAGGTCGCCTACTTCAAGGCCACCAAGAAGCGCATCTTCCTGATGGCCCCGATCCACCACCATTTCGAGAAGATGGGCTGGCCGGAATCGACGGTGGTCATCCGCTTTTGGATCGTGGCGGCCATGCTGGCCCTGATCGGCCTGTCGACGCTGAAGCTGCGGTGATCCCGGTCCCCGGCTTCGAGGGGCGCCGCGTCGCCGTCTTCGGCCTGGGGCGCTCAGGGCTCACCGCCGCCCGCGCGCTGAAGGCCGGGGGCGCCCAGCCGGTGCTGTGGGACGACAGCGTCTCCTCGCGCATGCAGGCCGAGGCTGAAGGCTTCGCCGTCGAGGACCTGACCATCGCCGACTGGTCCGGGTTCGCGGCGATCGTTCTGTCCCCGGGCGCGCCCCTGACCCACCCCAAGCCGCACTGGACCGTGGACAGGGCCAAGGCGGCGAAGGTCCCCGTCATCGGCGACATCGAACTGTTCGCCCGGGCGCTGGCAGCCCTGCCTGAGGGCCAGCGCCCGAAGGTCGTCGCCATCACCGGCACCAACGGCAAGTCGACCACCACGGCCCTGATCGGCTGGGTGCTGAAGCAGGCCGGCCTGACCGTCCACGTCGGCGGCAACATCGGGATCGGCGTCCTGGCGCTTCCCGCTCCGACGCCGGAGGCCGTCTACGTCATCGAGGTTTCCAGCTATCAGCTCGACCTGACCACGAGCTTCGCCCCCGACGTCGCCATCCTGACCAACATCAGCCCCGACCACCTCGACCGCCACGGCGGCATGGAGGGCTACGTCGCGGCCAAGGCGCGGATTTTTGCCCATACTGCGTGTGCGATCATCGGTGTCGACGATCGATGGGGTGCAGACATCGCAAAGGAAGTCGCGGACCGGGGAATCTATACGGTGGAGGTGACGTCCGAACCGGGACGTGAACCGATCGCAGACATCGGCCATCAGACGATCGTGTACGACGCGCACGGGATCCGCATGGCGTATGGCGCGATCGACCTTGCCGAAGCCCGGTCACTTCCGGGTCGTCACAACGCTCAGAACGCGGCGTACGCCTACGCTACGGCTCGTGCGTTGGATGAAGACCCGACAGCAACCGTTGAAGGTCTGTTCTCTTTCCCCGGTCTGGCCCACCGCATGGAGACCGTAGGCCAACTCGGCGCCGTACGCTTCGTCAATGACTCCAAGGCCACCAACGCCGACGCCGCGCGTCAGGCCCTGTCCAGCTACGCATCCGTCTTCTGGATCGCCGGGGGCCGCGCCAAGGACGGGGGGATCGAGGACCTGACCGACCTCTTCCCCCGCGTCGCCCACGCCTATCTGATCGGCGAGGCGGCCGAGGATTTCGCCCGCACCCTGGCCTCGACGCCCCACACCCTCTGCCGCGACATGGCGACCGCCGTGCGTCAGGCCGCCGCCGACGCCGCCAAGGCCGCAGAAACGGAAGGGCCCCAGGTCGTCCTGCTGTCGCCCGCCTGCGCCAGCTTCGACCAGTTCCCCGATTTCGAGGCGCGGGGAGAAGCCTTCCGCGCCGCCGTTCTTAACCTCGGAGCTACGCCTTTCGTTCAGGGTTGAGAAACCATGACCGAGGCGACCGCCCCCTCCTACGTCCCGCCGTTCAGCCGCAACGACCCCAGCCCCATCGCCAAGTGGTTCTGGACGGTCGACCGGCCCCTGCTGGGCGCGGCGCTGGCGTTGATGTTCCTCGGCGTCGCCCTCAGCTTCGCCTCCTCGCCCGCCGCCATCCTGGCCGATGAATCGATCACCGACCCGTTCCACTACTCGTGGCGGATGATCGTGTTCGCCACAGGCGGCCTTGTCGGCATGCTGATGATGTCGCTGCTGTCGCCCCGCGGCGTGCGGCGCATCGCCGTGCTGGCCCTGCTGGGGGCCATCGTCATCATGGCGGCGCTTCCCTTCATCGGCGATCCGGTCAAGGGCGCGGTGCGCTGGGTCGACATCGGGCCCTTCGGCCTGCAGCCCTCGGAGTTCGCCAAGCCTGCCCTGATCGTCTTCGCCGCCTGGATGTTCTCGGAAGGCCAGAAGGGGCAGGGGGTGCCCGGCGTCTCCATCGCGTTCGGGACATACGCCGTTGTCGTGGCGCTGCTGCTGATCCAGCCCGACATCGGTCAGACGCTGCTGATCACCACCACCTTCATGGCAGTCTTCTTCATGGCCGGCGTCCCGCTGCGTTGGGTCGCGGTGCTGGGCGGGCTGGGCGCGGCGGGCATGGCCGCCATCTATCTGCTGTTCCCCCACGTCCAGTCGCGCGTGGCCAAGTTCATGTCGCCCGGCGCCGAGGACACCCACCAGATCGACCGCGCGTCCGAGGCCATCCGCGCCGGCGGCCTGGTCGGACGCGGCATCGGCGAGGGGGTGATGAAGCGCTCGGTGCCCGACCTGCACACCGACTTCATCTATTCGGTCGGCGCCGAGGAGTTCGGCCTGGTCCTCAGCCTCATCATGATCGGCCTCTACGCCTTCATCGTCGTGCGCGGCATGAGGAAGGCGCGGATGCTGAACGACCCGTTCGAGCAGACGGCGGCGGCGGGGCTGTTCATGCTGATCGGGCTCCAGGCCTGCATCAACATCGCGGTCAATCTGAACCTGATCCCGACCAAGGGCATGACGCTGCCCTTCATTAGCTACGGTGGCTCGTCGATGCTGGCGATGGGGCTGACCATGGGCTTCGCGCTCGCGCTGACGCGGCGCCGACCGGGGGCCTATGAGCCGGGCGCGAGCCTGTATCGCCCCCGCCGGATGCTGATGCCGTAGCGCACGGTTTCTCCCTCCCCGGAACGGGGAGGGCAGGCGCGTAGCGTCGGGTGGGGGCGGCCCGGCGATCCAAACTCCGCCATCGCCTGTGCATCGCCTTGCCGCCCCCACCCGGTCTCCGCTTCGCTACGACCACCCTCCCCCGCTGGGGGAGGGAGAGGTTTCGCTGCGACGTTCCCTCCGCTATCCCCCTCCCATGACCAAAGTCTGCGTCGTCGCCGCCGGAGGCACCGGGGGCCATATGTTCCCCGCCGAGGCGCTGGCCCGCGAGATGGCGGCGCGCGGCTGGCGCGTCGTGCTCGCCACCGACCGGAGGGGCGAGCAGTATGCCCACGCCTTCCCCGCAGAGGAGCGGCTGGCGCTCGACGCCGCCACCGGTTCCGGCCCGGTCGGCCTGGCCAAGGCGGGCGTCGCCATCGTGCGTGGCGTCGCCCAGGCCCAGGCGGCGTTCCGGCGACTGGACGCCAAGGTCGTCGTGGGCTTCGGCGGCTATCCTTCGGCCCCGGCGCTCGTCGCGGCCATCCTCCAGCGCCGCCCGACGGTGATCCACGAGCAGAACGCAGTGCTCGGCCGCACCAACCGCATCCTCGCGCCCTACGTCGGCGCGGTCGCCTCTTCCTTTCCCACGCTGGAGCACGCCAGCGCCTCGGTGAAGTCCCGCGCCCAGGTCGTCGGCGCCCCCGTTCGCGCCGATATCCGCGCCCTCTACGACCGGGCCTATGCCGCCTCTCACCACGGCCCGATCCGCGTCCTCGTCACCGGCGGCAGCCAGGGCGCTCGCATCCTGTCCGAGACCACGCCCCGCGCCCTGGCCCAGTTGCCCGAGGCCATCCGCGGCCGGCTGAAGGTCCAGCAGCAGTCCCGGCCGGAGACGCTGGAGGTCGCGCGCCAGATCTACCTCGACGCCGGCATCGACGCCGAGGTCGCGCCCTTCTTCCGCGACATGGCCAGCCGCCTGTCCGAGGCCCATCTGGTCATCGGCCGCGCCGGCGCCTCGACCTGCGCCGAACTGGCGGTCGCGGCCATGCCGTCCGTCCTGATCCCGCTGAAGATCGCCACCGACGACCACCAGCGCCTGAACGCCAAGCTCCTGACCGATGTCTCGGCGGCCGAGATGATCCTGGAGGACGACCTCACCGTCGACGTGCTGACCGACGCTGTCGCGGGCGTGCTGTCCCGCCCCGACCGCCTCGCCGCCATGAGTTCAGCCGCCCGCTCCGTCGCCATCCCCGACGCCGCGCGGCGCTTGGCCGATCTCGCGGAGGAGGCCTCCGGGTGACGGTCCCGGCGGGAACCGAAGACGCCGCAGATACGCTGTTCGCGGCGATGCCCCCCGAAATCACAGACCTGACGCGCCAGATCATCGCGCTCTGGCGCCGCTTCGACTGGCTGCCGGAATGGGCGGTGGTGGCCCTGGTCATGGCTGCGTTCGTCGGCGCCGGCTGGCTGGCTCATCTGGTCGTCTTCGCCCTCCTGCGTCGCGTCGTGAAGAACCGCGACCTGTTCTGGCGTGGGGTGGTCGAGCGGGCGCGCGCCAAGCTGCGGATCCTCATCATCCTGATCGCGGTCGGCGTCTCGGTGACCGTCTCGCCGCTCGACCCCGAGCCGTCCCAGACGGTGCGCGCGGTGATCCTGTTCCTGACCATCCTCGTGCTCGGCTGGATCGTCATGGGCGCGATCGAGATGTGGGCGGTCGTCTATCTGCGGAAGTTCAACTTGGAGACCGAGGACAACCTCGCGGCCCGCAAGCACGTCACCCAGACGCGAATTCTCCAGCGTGCCGCGGTGATCGTCATCGGGATCGTCACCGTGGCCCTGGCCATGATGACCATCGGCGCGGTGCGCCAGTGGGGCATCTCGCTCCTGGCCTCCGCCGGGGTCGTCGGCATCGTCGCCGGCCTGGCGCTCCAGCCGTTCCTCAAGAACCTGGTCGCCGGCATCCAGATCGCCACGGCCCAGCCCATCCGCATCGACGACGCCGTGATCGTGGAAGGGGAGTGGGGCCAGGTGGAGGAGATCACCTCCACCTACGTTGTCGTCCGGCTGTGGGACTGGCGGCGGATGATCCTGCCGCTCAGCTACTTCATCGAACAGCCGTTCCAGAACTGGACCCGCGAGACCGCCCGCCTGATCGGCACGGCCTTCCTGTATGTCGACTACGAGGCGCCGATGCACCGCTTGCGCGCCGAGCTTGAGCGCATCTGCCGCGAGAGTCCGCTGTGGGACGGCGACGTGGTCAGCCTCCAGGTCACCGAGATCACCGACCGCGTCGCCCAGGTCCGCTGCCTGGCCAGCGCCAGGAACGCCCCTACCGCCTTCGACCTCCGCTGCGAGATCCGCGAGAAGATGCTGGCCTTCATGCGGGACGAATGCCCGGAGGCGCTGCCGAGGGATCGTTTGAACATCCCTCTCCCACAGGGAGAGGGCTTGAGCGCCCGAGAGCCGTAGGCGAGCGGACTTGCGCGAAAGGGTGAGGGGTTGCCGTGCGAACCGGTGCGGTCTGATCCCCTCACCCTTTCGGCTTACTGATCGCTTCGCTCTCAGAGCCTCAAGCCCTCTCCCTATGGGAGAGGGGAACCTACGCCACCAGCTTCTCAGCCTGTTTCAGATCCACGCTGACCAGCTGGCTCACCCCCCGCTCGGGCATGGTCACGCCGTACAGCCGGTCCATCCGGCTCATGGTCACCGGGTTGTGGGTGATGACGATGAAGCGGGTGTCCGTCCGGTTCCGCATCTCGTTCAGCATGCGGCAGAAGCGATCCACATTGGCGTCGTCGAGCGGGGCGTCGACCTCGTCCAGCACGCAGACCGGGGCCGGATTGGCCAGGAAGACCGCGAAGATCAGGGCCGCCGCCGTCAGGGCCTGTTCGCCGCCTGACATCAGGCTCATGACCGACAGCCGCTTGCCGGGCGGACAGGCGTAGATCTCCAGCCCGGCCTCCAGCGGGTCGTCGGACTCGACCAGCTTCAGCTCCGCCTGGCCGCCGCCGAACAGGGCCTCGAACAGGCTCTTGAAGTTGTCGTTGATGACGTCGAAGGCGGCGGTCAGCCGCTCGCGCCCCTCGGCGTTCAGCTCGTCGATTCCGTCCCTCAGGCGGGCGATGGCGCCGGTCAGGTCCGACCGCTCCAGCCGCATGGTCTGCAGCCGCTCGCCGTACTCCTCCGCCTCGTCCTCGGCGCGCAGGTTGACCGGGCCCAGCTGCTCGCGCTCGCGCTCCAGGCCGTAGAGCAGGCTCTCGGCCCCGGCGGCGTCCGGCGGGCGGGCGATGGCGTCGTCGATCAGCTTCTGGCCCAGGGCCTCGGGCGACATCTGCGCCGTCTCGCGGACCTGGGCGTCCATCTCGGCCAGGCGTTCGGCCGCGCTCTCGGCCCGCGCCGCCAGCCCGGCCCGGGCCTCGCGCGCCTGCCCCGCCGCCGCATCCGCCGCCCGGCTGGCGCGATCGGCGTCGCCCGCTTCGCCTTCGGCCACGGCGAGCGCATCCGCCGCCGCCTTGCGCCGCGTCTCCGCCGCCGTCAGCCCGTCCATCAGCTTGGACCGCTGCGCCGCAAGAGCCTCCGGCGCCCGCTCGGCCTCGGACAGCAGGGCCGCCGTCCGGCCCGCATCCTTCTCCAGCGCCGTGATCCGCGCGGCGCTGTCCTTGGCCCGCGCCGCCCAGCCGTCGCGCTCGCGGGTGATCGCCGCCAGTCGCTGCTCGCGCCCGCTGCGCTCGCGCGCCTCCGCGTCCCGATCCGCCCGCGCCGCCGCCGACGCCGCCCGCGCCGTCTCAGCCGTCGCGCGCGCGTCCGCCAGCTCGGCCTTCAGCGCATCCAGCGTCTCGCCCGAGGCGCCTTCGGTGGCCGCCTCCGACAGCGCCGTCTCCGCCGCATCCCGTTCGGCCGACAGCCGCGTCAGGCTTTCGTCCAGCGCCTGGGCCCGGGCCTCGCGCCGCGCCTGTTCGCGGCCCAGCGCTTCGACCCGCTCGCGCGCCGTCGTCACCGCCTTGTCGGCGGCGAAGGGTTTCAGCCGCGCCGCCTTGACCTCGTCCTCCGCCGCGCGGAACGCCTCTGTCGCCGCCTTCAGCGCGCCCTGCGCCGCCTCCAGCGCCGGCTTGCCCGTATCGATCTCGGCTTCCAGCTCCGACAGCCGCGTCCGCTGCGCCAGCCGCACGGCGGCCGGGCGCGGCGCTTCCGCCCGGCTGACGAAGCCGTCCCAGCGGTAGAGGTCGCCCTCCTTCGTCACCAGCCGCGCGCCGGGCGGCAGACCCTTGGCCAAACCCGCCGCCACGGACCGATCCGCCACGCCGCATAGCGCCAGCCGCGCCGCCAGAGCCTCGGGCGCATCGACAACCTTCTGTAGCGGCTCGACCCCCGCCGGCCAGACGGGGGAGGGGACCGCCGCCCCGCCCCAGTAGGCCGCCGCCTTGGCGTCCAGCGCCGCGTCCAGATCGTCGCCCAGCGCCGCCGCCAGCGCCGCCTCGTATCCCTTGGCCGCCGAGACCTTCTCCAGCGCCGGCGGATGATCCCGTCGCGTCGTGACCAGCAGCGACGCCAGTCCCCGCGCCTCGGTCTGCAGCCGCCCCAGCCGGTCCTCGGCCGCCCGCGCGGCGGTGCGCGCCTCCTGCTCGGCCCGCGCCAGATCGCCCCGTCGCGTCTCGGCCGCCTCGACCTCGGCCCGAGCGTCCGCCAGCGCCGCCGTCGCCGCCTCCAGCGCGGCCCTGGCTTCGGTCAGCTCCGGCGTCTCCAGAGCGCCCAGCGCCTCGCGCTCGCGCCGCGCGGCCTCCAGCGCGCTCTCGGCCCGCGCCAGCCGCGCCTCGGCGTCGCGTCGCCGCGCCGTTTCCGCATTGGCCCGCGCCTCGACGGCGGCCAGGGTGCCCGCGACCCGCTCCACCTCCGCGTCCGCCGCCCGCCGCGCCTCCTCGGCCGAGGCCAGCGCCGCCTCCAGCTCCGGGCCCCGCGTCGGGGCCGCCGCGATCTCGGCGGTCAGGGCGTCGATCTCCGCCGTCAGTCGCTCCAGCTGCACGCCTGCGTCCTCGGCCATCGCCGCCTCGCGCTCGGCGTCGGCGGCGATCCGGGCCTGCTCGGCCTTCAGCCGCTCGACCTCGGCCCGCGCCGCCTGCTCGGCCATGTCCAGCCGGTCCCGCTCCAGCGAGGCGCGGTGCAGCAGGGCCGCCGCCACCGCGTCCTCCTCCCGCGCGGGTTTGAGCGCCTCCTGCGCCTTGAGCGCCTCGGTCTGCGCCCGCGCCGCCGCCGCCGTCGCCTCGCCCACGGCGCGTTCGGCCTCGGCCAGCTCCTCGGCCGCCGCTTCCGCCGCCAGTCGAGCGTCGTTCCAGCGCACGTAAAGCAGCGCCGCCTGCAAGGCCCGGATCTCGGCCGAGATCTTCTTGTACTTTTCCGCCTGCCGCGCCTCGCGCTTCAGCCGCGCCAGCGACGTCTCCAGCTCGCGGCCGATGTCGTCCAGCCGCTCCAGATTGGCCTCGGCCGCCTTGAGGCGCAGCTCCGCCTCGTGCCGCCGGGTGTGCAGCCCCGCCACGCCCCCCGCCTCTTCCAGGATGCGCCGCCGGTTCTGGGGCTTGGCGGCGATCAGCTCGCTGATCTGCCCTTGCCGCACCAGGGCGGGGGAGTTCGCGCCGGTCGAGGCGTCGGCGAACAGCAGCTGGACGTCGCGCGCCCGCACCTCCTTGCCGTTGATGCGATAGGTCGAGCCCTGGCCCCGGTCGATCCGGCGGCTGACCTCGATCACCGCCGCGTCGGTGAACGGCTGGGGCGCGCGGCGCTGCGCGTTGTCAATGGTCAGCTGGACTTCGGCGTGGTTGCGGGGCGGGCGGTCCGAGGCGCCCGCGAAGATGACGTCGTCCATGCCCTGGCCGCGCATGGCCTTGGCCGAGTTGGCCCCCATGACCCAGCGCATGGACTCCAGCACATTGGACTTGCCGCAGCCGTTCGGCCCCACGATCCCCGTCAGGCCGGGCTCGATAAAGACCTCGGCCGGATCGACGAAGGACTTGAACCCGACGAGCCGCAGCCGCTGGAACTGCATCCCGTCGTCAGCGCCCCGCCGTGGAGCGGGTGACCAGGGGCTGGATCGCGGCGGTCAGACCGGCCAGGGAGTTGTCGTCCACCATCCGCCCGTTGACGAAGAAGGTGGGCGTGCCTGGCACACCCGCGCCTTGCGCGCCCGCGACGCTGGCCCGGATGCCGCTCAGGGTGGCGGGGTCGTTGACGCAGGCCTCGATCTCGGGCTCGGACCGTCCGCTGGCGGCGATGGCCGAGGCGTACCAGTCCGCCACGCTGCCGCCCTGGAACAGGGCCGTCTGACCGTTCATCAGGCGCGAGGCGACGTCATAGAAACGCTCGGGCGCCGCGCAACGGGCGATCGCCGCCGCCTCGGCCGCCACCTGGACGGGCTGGGTGGGGAAGTCGCGCAGGATCAGCCGCACCTGGCCGGTGTCCACGAACCGCGCCTTGAACGCCGGATAGACGGTCCGATGCCAGTCGCCGCAGTGCGAGCAGGTGAAGGAGGCGTATTCGATCACCGTCACTGGCGCATCGTCGCGCCCCAGCACCCGGTCGGCCGACGTCACCGCCGGCGGCGCGGCCTGGGCGAACGCGGCCATCGGCGCCGCCGCGAGCGTCACAGCCAGTGCGAGGGCGCGGACGGCGTTCACCCGATCAGCCCTCCGCCAGGGCGGCGTCGACCGCCGCCGACAGGCCGGCCAGGGAGTTGTCCTGAACCGTCTGGCCGTTGACCATGAAGGTCGGGGTGCCGCCCACGCCGGCGTCCAGCGCGGCCTTGATGCGGGCGTCCATCGCCGCGATCGACTCCTCGTTGGTGACGCACTGCTGGAACTGCTCCTCGCTCAGGCCCACGCCGTTGGCGATGCGCAGCAGCACGGGGCGGGGACCGCCCGGGCCGAACATCTCCTGCTGGCTGGCGAGAATCTCCTCGACGACCGGGAAGTAGTTCTCCTCTCCCGCGCAGCGCGCCATCAGGAAGCCGGCGACGGCCACAGGCTCAGGCGCGGTCGGGAACTCGCGGAACACGAAGCGCACCTGGTTGGTGTCGACATACTTGGCCTTGAACTCGGGCCAGACCTGCTGCTGCCAGGCCGCGCAGGCCCCGCAGGTGACCGAGGCGTATTCCACCACCGTGACCTTGGCGCCTTCCGCCGCGCCCTTGGCCATGTCGCCCTCGGCGGCGGCTCCGGCGTTTGAACCCGAGCATCCGGCCAGCGCCGCCATGGCGGCAAGCGCTGCGCCGGTGACCGCCGCGCGGCGGCTCATGGAAGCGAACTTGAAACGACCGTCGGCGCGCATGGCGTGTCCCTTGAAGCGAGCGAATGCGGATGATCGCGCGATTCCCCGGGGTCCGCGCGAATTCCCTGTTTGTCGAGAACAGGTGCGGCGGAAAAAGGTCAAGGGGGCGTGAGCCGAATCCTACTGCCACGGACCGTGCGATCTTGCGTCGATCGACCCGCCGGGTCCGTCAGAAGCCGTCGGTTGATCGACCGCCAGTCATTCGTCATCGTCCGGCACAGATCTGCAAAGGGGAGCTGCGATCGTGAAGCGTCTGACGTCGGGTTTGAAGAACGCCGTCGCCTTCGGGGCGGTGGGGCCGGCGATCGGCGTCGTCATCTACGGGCTCTGGGGATGGGCGTTGTCCCAGGATGACGGCCCGGCGTCATTGCTAGGCATCCTCTGGCTGCTTCCGTTCGGCTACATCCTGGCGGGCATCCCCGCGGTCATCACGGGCTTCGTCATCGGCCTGCTGGTCGAGCCCGACCGGCCCTGGCTCTATGTCGTCGTCTCGGGGCTGGTCGGCGGGCTGGCCGCCGGTGGTGTGGCCTTTCTCGACGCCGCCGCGCCGTCCGTCAGCGAAGGGGTGGTCAACCTGACGCTCATCGGCGCGCTCGCCGGGGTCGGTGTCGCCGGGGCGCGACTGCTTTTCCGCAGGCTCCGCTCCCGACGGATCGCCAGCGTCGTGGCCTGAGGCCCGCCAAGACCGCCAGAGGCCAAATCGCCGACAGGCTTTGCGCTCTCAGGACCGTTCCCGTTTCGCCTGATCCGACAGCACCGCCCGGCCCAGATTCGCCAGCGCCGCCTTCAACGCGTCCGGCGCTGCTTCGACCGACTGCTTCAGCTCGGCTTCCGCCGCCGCGTCGAGCGGTTCGATGCGGCGACGCGCGCCTTTCGTCGAGGCGGCGGGGGCGGGCAGGGGCTTCACCGGGCCCTGGGCGATGCGCAGACGTTCGACAGCGCCTTCGCCGAGGAAGAGGTTCACCCTCTTCAGGATGTCGGCCGACTGGTGCTGGACCAGCAGCGCCGCCGGTCCCGCCACGCGCAGCTCCAGCGTTCCGCCCGCGCCCGCCCGCCCCTTGGTCAGTTTCTGGGGCCGGGTGACCCGGGCCAGTTGATCGCCCACGATCTCGCGCCAACGAGGCTCCAGCGCGCCCGCGCCGCGCCCGAACTTCGCGTCGAGTTCCTTGATAAACGGAGCCAGAGAACGTCCGGCCGGGGGCGCGGGGCGCGGCACGGGCCGGGTCCGTCGCCGCGACAGGATCTCGCGGGCCTCGCTTTCGGTGGGCAGATCGCGCGCCATGGAGGCACGATAGCGCATTTCTCCCTCCCCGGCACGGGGAGGGTGGTCGACGCGCAGCGGAGACCGGGTGGGGGCGGCCGATGCGATCCACTCGGCTTTCAGGGCCGCCCCCACCCCGTCGCTTGCGCGACGACCCTCCCCTGAGGGGGAGGGAGACGCTATGCCGGGCCCGATGCCTCCCACCGACGTTTCCGCCATGCGCGCCGCCCTGCTGGCCTGGTACGACGCCAACGCCCGGACCCTGCCGTGGCGCCGCCCGCCCGGCTCCCGCGCTCCCGTCGACCCCTATCGCGTCTGGTTGTCCGAGGTGATGCTGCAGCAGACGACGGTGCCGCACGCCGCGCCCTATTTCGAGCGGTTCACCGCCCGCTGGCCGACCGTCTCCGACCTCGCCGCGGCCGAGGACGGCGATCTGATGTCCGCCTGGGCGGGGCTGGGATACTACGCCCGCGCTCGGAACCTGCTGGCCTGCGCCCGGGCGGTGGCGAAGGATCACGACGGCGTCTTCCCCGATACCGAGGCGGGCCTGCTGGCCCTTCCGGGCGTGGGCGCCTATACCGCCGCCGCCGTCGCCGCGATCGCCTTCGATCGCCCCGCCAACGTCGTCGACGGCAATGTCGAGCGCGTCGTCGCTCGGCTGTTCGCCGTCGAGACGCCCATGCCCGCCGCCAAGCCGGAGCTGAAGCGGCTGGCCGGCTCGTTGGTGGCCGACCACCGCCCCGGAGATTGGGCCCAGGCCCTGATGGATCTCGGCTCGACCGTCTGTCGGCCGACGTCGCCGCTTTGCATGATGTGCCCCATCCGCGAGTATTGCGCGGCCCGCGAGACCGGACAGGCGGAACGCTACCCGATCAAGGCGAAGAAGGCCGCCAAGCCTCATCGGCAGGGGGTCGCTTGGGTGCTGCGTGACGGTCAGGGTCGCGTCGCCCTTGTCCGCCGTCCGGACAAGGGGCTGTTGGGCGGCATGCTCGGTCTGCCGACAGGCGAGTGGCTCGAGGGGTCGGCGGATGAATCGCCGCCTTCGGTCGCGAAGTGGCGCGATGCCGGCGCCGTGGAGCATGTCTTCACCCACTTCTCCCTGACGCTCGCGGTGCGGGTCGCCCGAGGCAATGGCGACTTCGTGTGGACGCCGGAGGCAGAGGCCCTCGCCGTGCTACCCACCGTCTTCCGCAAGGCCCTGGAGCGGGGCTTGGGTGCAGAAGACCCGACCTTATAGATCAGTGACCTATAGAGAGTTTTTGATGCAGTCGCGCAGAATTTGGACTCGTTGGACTCGGTCACCCGAGAGTCCAAACCGAACGCCTGCGTCCGATCCGACCTACCGCGTCGTCACGATCCGGAGCTGGCCGATTCGGTTCCTGGGCATGACCACCACCTGGTCGCCAACCCGCTCGAAGGCCAGGTCGACCGTGGCCTCGCCGACCTGAAGCCGGCTGACCGTCAGACGCTCGATCCCCGTCGGCAGACTGGGCGCGGTAAGGGTCACGGTGCGCGACAGGGCGTCGATCTCGATCCCCAGCGCCGCCTGGAGCATCAGGAACACCGACCCCGCCGCCCAGGCCTGGGGCAGGCAGGCGACCGGATAGGCGATGGGGCCCTCGCCGGGCTCGCGCTCGAAGCCGCAGAACAGCTCGGGCAGACGCATCTGGAAGCGGCTGGCCGCGCCGTAGATTTCCCCGAGGATCAGGGCCACGGCGTCCCTCTCCCCGTATCGCGCCATGCCGGCGACGCCGAGCGAGGTGTCGTGCGGCCAGACCGAGCCGTTGTGATAGCTCATCGGATTGAACCGGGCCTGCCCCCTGGCCAGCGTGCGGATGCCCCAGCCCGAGCGGAACTCCGCTCCCAGCAGCCGGCGGGTGACCGCCTCGGCGCGGGCGGGCGTCGGCAGGCCGGTGAACAGCAGGTGCCCGGCGTTGGACCCGATGGCCTCGCAAGGGTTCCCATCGCCGTCAAGCGCGATGGCGTAGAACCGCTCGTCCTCCATCCAGAACCTTTCTTCGACCAGCTGCCGGACCTCCTCGGCGCGGATGCCCCAGGCCCGGGCGCGACCGTCGGTCAGCCGCTCGCCCAGCTCCGCCATCGCCTGCCAGGCGGCGTAGGCGTAGCCCTGGACCTCCAGCAGGGCGACGGGCCCCTTGGGAAAGCGCCCGTCGGCGTGGAAGATGGAGTCCTCGCTGTCCTTCCAGCCCTGGTTAGACAGGCCGGTCTCGGCGGCCCTCTGATAGTCGATCAGCCCGTCGCCGTTGCTGTCGCCCCAGTCCCGCATCCATTCCGTGGCCGCGATCAGGTTGGGCCAGAGCTGGCGGATCAGGTCCAGATCACCGGTCCTGCCGGCGTAGGCGCCGGCCAGGGCGACGAACAGGCAGGTGGTGTCGACGCCGCCGTAGTAGAGGCCGAAGGGCACTTCGCCGAGCGCGCTCATCTCGCCGCCGCGGGTCTCGTGCATGATCTTGCCGGGCTGAGCGTCCTTGAAGGCGTCGACCTCGGTCGCCTGCCGCGACGCGAGATAGGTCAGCACGCCCTTGGCCAGTGACGGATCGAGCCACAGCATCTGCCAGGCCGTGATGATCCCGTCCCGCCCGAACGGCGTCGAGAACCAGGGCGTGCCCGCATAGGGGTAGGGGCCGGTCGGCAGGTCGGTGGTCAGGAGCGCGATGTCGGCGCGGGACTGGTCCAGCCAGGCGTTGAAGCGCGGGCTGCGCGGGCCTCGCAGCGAGGCGCCCCGCCGCCGCCTGCGACGCATGGCCAGCCGCGCGGCGACCGCGTTCTCACGCCATCGCCGGGCCTCCGGCGTCGCGCACAGGTCGGGACCGCACTCGATGTAGAGGTCCAGTTCCTTGCCCATCGGCAGGCTGAACATGAACTCCGCCCGCGACCCGGTCAGGCGGGCGGGCGGCTCCGAGAAGGACAGGCAGCTGGTTCGCGTGACATCGTCGAGCCCGGTGTAGGCGAAGGTCACCGTGCGCCCGTCGTGGGTCGGCGTCTGTGCCGCGCCGCGCTTGTCCCGCAGCGTGCCGCGCACCTGAAAAATGTCGGCGAAGTCGGCGGCGAAGTCGAAGGCGAGCGGCAGCAGCACGTCCTCGATGCCGTGGTTGACCATCCGCACCCGCTCGAACATCCGCCGGTCCCAGACGAAGCGCCGCCGCTCGATGTGCAGCACACCCGCCGGGGCCGACCGCCCGCCCATCGGCGGCAGGGGCCGGTTGGTGACGTGGGCCGTGAAGAAGACATTGTCCCGCGACACGCCCGAGCTCAGCCGCGACGGCCGCGCCAGGCCCACGGTCATGACGAAGCGGGACAGGATGCGGGTGTCCTGGTGGAACAGGCCATCCGCCCCGCCCTTCAGGTCACCCCAGTTGTCGGCCACCAGGAAGGTGTCGGCGTCCTTCAGAGCCTGGAGGGTGTCGAGCCCCCCGGTCTCGCCGGCCTCCGCCGCCGTGGTCTGAACCGAATAGCCGTCGTCCATGAAACCTCGCCCGGGTGACCGCAGGGCGGCGGTCTAGCTGTCGATTGCGAGGGGAAAATGACCCCGGCGAGGAATGGTTCAGGCGATCCTGGAAACGCCTGATCTTCCCGGAAAGCCGCTTACGCTTTTCCGGATCAGGCGATGGCGGCGAAGCTGCGGTCTTCCCTCAGGGGCACGACGACGTCCTCCAGAGCGGGTTCGGCCGGCTGGGCGAACGGCCGCTTGGCCAGCAGGTCTGCGTAGACGTCCAGATAGCGCCGCGCCATCGCCGTGGCCGAGAAGCGCAGTTCGAAGCGGGCGCGGATCGCCTCGCGGTCCAGCAGCCGGGCGCGATCCGCCGCCGCCACCGCCTGCTCCAGGGTGTCTACGAGGAAGCCGGTGGCTCCGTCCTCGATGATCTCGGGCGTGGAGCCGCAGCGGAAGGCGACCACGGGCGTGCCGCAGGCCATGGCCTCGATCATCACCAGGCCGAAGGGCTCGGGCCAGTCGATGGGGAAGAGCAGGGCCTCGGCGCCGCCCAGGAACTCCGACTTCTGGTGGTCGCCGATCTCGCCGATGAAGTCGATCAGGGGATTGCCGTCGATCATCGGCTTGATCTTGGTCTCGAAATAGGCCCGGTCGGCGGCGTCGACCTTGGCCGCGATCTTCAGGGGCTTGCCCAGCTTGGTCGCGATCTCGATGGCGCGGTCGGGCCGCTTCTCCGGCGAGATGCGGCCAAGGAAGGCGAGGTAGCCGTGCGACTTCGGCGAGAAGGCGTAGGTCTCGGCGTGCATGCCGTGGTGCACCGTCGCCTTCCAGTTGGCGAAGGCGAGCGGGCGGCGCTGATCGTCCGAGATCGACACCAGGCCGAAGTCCGACCACCGCTCGTAGATTTCCGGCAGGTCCTTCATGTCGAGCCTGCCGTGCAGCGTCGTCAGCGTCTTGTCGGCGCAGCGCTGGAAGAAGGGGAAGTGGATCATATCCGTGTGGAAGTGGATCACGTCGAACGCGTCGGCGCGGGCCAGGACTTCCGACAGCATGGTCATGTGCGCCGCAAGGTCAGACTTCAGCGGCGCGGGGTCCAGACGGATCGCCTGATCCCGGACGGCGACCAGTCGCGCCTTGGTCTGGGCCTCGGCCGAGGCGAACAGGGTCACGTCATGCCCAAGCTCGACGAGGGCGTCCGTCAGGTGGGCCACGACGCGTTCCGTGCCGCCATACAGCTTGGGCGGCACGGCTTCGTACAGAGGCGTGACCTGGGCGATCTTCATGGCGGAGGCTCCCCGCACCGGCGCAGCGCCGGGCGCGGATCAAGAACCGCCGCGGCCCCCAAAAGTTCCTTGTGTTTGTTTTCGAGGAAACAGAGGTTTCCCAACGTGATCAGAGGTTTGTACGCTTCCGATCACTGCATTCCGGCGCGGACCTCCGCCCGCAGCATGTCGATCGGCCGAAGCCCTGCGTCCGACCGAAAGCGCCAGTAGGTCCAGCCGTTGCAGGCGGGCGCGTTCTCCAGCAGGGCGCCCAGCTTGTGGATCGAGCCGGTCAGCGAACCCGAGACCAGCGACCCGTCCGCCCGCACGCGGGCCTCGCGCTCGCCCTTGGGGCAGTAGAGCACGTCGCCCGGGGCCAGCAGCCCCGCCTCGACCAGGGCTCCGAACGGCACCTTGGGCTCGGCCTTCTTGGAGCCCATGACCATCAGGTCTTCGGGCGCGGCGGGACGCACGGCCTTGATCCGCTTTTCGGCGACCCTGGCGTACTCGGGATCACGCTCGATGCCGATCCAGTGCCGACCCAGGCGCTTGGCGGCCGCGCCCGTCGTGCCCGTGCCGAAGAAGGGATCCAGCACCACGTCGCCGGGCCGCGTCGCGGCCAGCAGCACTCGGTGCAGCAAGGCCTCGGGCTTCTGGGTCGGGTGAGCCTTCTTGCCGTCCTCGCCCTTGATCCGCTCCTCGCCGGTGCACAGGGCCAGCGTCCAGTCCGAGCGCATCTGGGTGTCTTCGTTAAAGGCCTTCAGAGCGTCGTAGTTGAAGGTGTAGCGCTTCTGCTCGCGCGACTTGGCGGCCCAGATCAGGGTCTCGTGGGCGTTGGTGAAGCGCGTCCCCTTGAAGTTCGGCATGGGGTTGGACTTGCGCCAGATGATGTCGTTCAGCACCCAGTAGCCCAGGTCCTGAATCGCGGAGCCCAGGCGGAAGACGTTGTGATAGCTGCCGATCACCCAGATCGAGCCCTCGTCTTTCAGGACCCGGCGGCATTCGGCCAGCCACTCGCGGCAGAAGGCGTCGTAGGCCGCGAAGCTGGAAAACTTGTCCCAGTCGTCGTCGACCGCGTCGACCCTGGAGTTGTCGGGACGCAGCAGATCGCCGCCCAGCTGGAGATTATACGGCGGGTCGGCGAAGACCATGTCGACGGACTTGTCCGGCAGGCTCTTCAGCACTTCGATGCAGTCGCCGATGTGCAGGATGTCAGTCTTGAGATCGGTCACGAAGGCGGCCCCGGATACGCTGAAGGCCGCACGGTGAATCCTTACGGTTAAGGCCGGGTTGATCGCGGCGACCGCCAGCCGACGGATCGGAACGACGCGGGCCTGGGAGGGTTGGGGGCGGACTGTCAGCCAAGGCCCTCCATGATCCTGTTCGCCCTTCTCCAGCGCCTGTTCGCGCTGATCTCGCTCGCCATCCTCGGAACGGGAGGCTGGCTGCTGTGGTCCTGGTGGGAGGGCGAGCGGCTGGCGGATCGCCTGGACCTGCCCGAGCCCGGCGACGAGCGGCTTTACTGGGCTCTGGGCCTGCTGGCCTTTTCTCTGCTCGGACGGTTCGTCATCCTTGCCCTGCTGGGGCGACCGGGCGATCGGGTTGACGAGGGGACGGCGCCGGGCACCCATGTCATCGCGCCGGAAGGCACCCGGCTGCATCTGCGGACCAGCGGTCGGACGGACGGGCCGATCCTGCTGTTCACCCACGGCTGGGGCATGTCCTCGCGCATCTGGGGCGCGGCCGAACGGGGACTGGGCCGGGATTTCGGCATCGCCCTGTGGGATCTGCCGGGCACCGGGCGATCGCGGCGGTTGAAGGGTCGATGGTCGATCGAGGCCTTCGCCGACGCCCTGTGCGCCGTGCTGGACGCCCTGCCGCGCGACCGGCCGGTCATCCTCGTGGGACACAGCATCGGCGGCATGACGGTCCAGACCCTGTGCCTGCGCCACGCCGAGCGGCTGAACGGTCGGGTCGCCGGGATCGTGCTGCTGAACACGACCCACCGCGATCCGCTCCAGACCATGCTGTTCTCGGGCCTGTTCACGGCGCTCGAGCCCCTGATCCGGGTCGCCATGCGGATCGACGTCTTCCTGTCGCCTCTGCTCTGGCTGATGAATTGGCAGAGCTATCTCAGCGGATCGACGCACCTGGCGATGCGCATCGCCGGCTAGGGCGAGCGGCCGAGCTGGAGCGCGCTGGACCTGTCGGCGCTCTTGCCGACCCGGACCTCGCCGGCGGTGCAGGCGAGGGGCAATCTGGCGATGATGGCCTGGTCGGTGACCGAACGGCTGCCGGACATTGGCATCCCCGCCCTGGTCGAGGTCGGCGGCCGGGATGTGGTGACCAAGGATCATGCTGGCGAGACCATCGCCGGCGCCCTGCCCGACGCCGGCCTGATCCGCCTGCCCAAGGCCGGGCATATGGCGCCGTTCGAGCGGCCGGAACGGGTGCACAAGATCATCGCCGACTTCGCGCGCTCGGCGACGCGGCAGGGGCGGTATGGCGGCGCGACCGTCCTCAACCATCCACGGGTCGTGCAATCCTAGGCGACGCTTGCTAAGGCGCGACGATGATCGCGCGCCTTCGACCCGTTCCCTTCGACCTCGGCCCCGTCCACTTCGTGGGCATCGGCGGCATCGGCATGAGCGGCATCGCCGAGATCATGCTCAAGATCGGCTATTCGGTGCAGGGCTCCGACGCCAAGGCGAGCGCCAACACCGAACGGCTGGCGGCCCTGGGGGCGAAGATCTTCATCGGCCACGACGCAGCCCATGTCGGCGAGGGCGTTTCCGCCGTCGTCTACTCCACCGCCGTCAAGCCGACGAACCCGGAGATGATGGTGGCCCGCGAGCGGCGCATCCCGCTGGTGCGCCGCGCCGAGATGCTCGCCGAGTTGATGCGGTTGCAGTTCTCGATCGCGGTCGGCGGCACCCACGGCAAGACCACGACGACGTCGATGGTGGCGGCCCTGCTGGACGCGGCCGGGCTGGATCCGACCGTGGTCAACGGCGGGATCATCAACGCCTATGGCACCAACGCCAAGGTCGGCGACGGCGACTGGATCGTGGTCGAGGCGGATGAGAGCGACGGCAGCTTCCTGCGCCTGAAGTCCACCGTGGCCATCGTGACCAACATCGATCCGGAGCACCTGGATCACTACGGCGACTTCGACCGGGTGCGGCAGGCCTTCTGCGACTTCGTCGAGAACATTCCCTTCTACGGCTTCGCTGCGGTGTGCCTGGACCATCCTGAAGTTCAGCGGCTGGTCGCCTCCATCGATAACCGGCGCATCGTCACCTACGGCATGAACCCCCAGGCCATGGTCAGGGCCGACAACTGCCAGATGAGCCCGGACGGGGCCAGGTTCGATGTTCTGATCCAGGGGCGGGGGCTGGCGGCGCTGGACGAGCCGGTGCGGATCGAAAACGTCCACCTGCCCATGGCCGGCTGGCACAATGTCGCCAACGCCCTGGCCGCCATTGCTGTGGCGCGGGAGCTGGACGTGTCCGACGACGCCATTCGGGCCGGTCTCGCCGCGTTCGCGGGGGTCAAGCGGCGCTTCACCACCACGGGCGTGGTCAACGGCGTGCGCATTGTGGACGACTACGGGCATCACCCTGTCGAGATCGCCGCCGTGCTGAAGGCCGCGCGGCAGGTGGCGGAGGGCCGTGTCATCGCGGTTGTCCAGCCGCACCGTTTCACCCGCCTGCGCGACCTGATGGACGAGTTCTCGACCAGCTTCTCGGACGCCGACAGCGTCATCGTAGCCGACGTCTATGCGGCGGGCGAGCAGCCGATCGAGGGCGTGGACAAGCAGGCGCTGGTCGACGGCATTCGTCGATACGGCCACCTGCGGGTCTCGGCGCTGGAAAACGCCGCCGTCCTGCCGCGCGTCATCGCCGAGGAGGCCAAGGCGGGGGACGTGGTCGTGCTGCTGGGGGCCGGGGACATCACCGCTTGGGCCTATGCCCTGCCCGCCCAGCTGGAGGCGCTGGCTTGATCCAGGAAAACATCACCTCGCTATCTGGTTTCTGCAGCGAGATGCGGCGATTGGCGGCCACCATCCCGGTGCCGGAGGAGATCTTGCCGTATTGCGGAAGGGAAGGTCGTCAGGGGTGGAGCGTTGATATCTCGCCTGTAGGCGAGTTCGTCCTCAGCGCCTCTGAGCGAGGCGAGCCTTATGAAATCTTCCGCTCCACCGACCCACAGGCGACCATGGAGGCCACCTTCGCCGACATCACGGAGCGCCTTGCAAACGCCGAGGTCGCGTCCAGTCTCCCGCCACTCACATGGTGGAACGGCTGGGCGGTGAGGTGGTGGGGACCTCATCCGCTAAAAAGACTCAGGCAAGTCCAAAGGCGTCAGGAGGAACTGCTGTCGCTCGTCAATGAGGTCTGGCGGGACCGCGCCGCGACCAGGAACGCCCTCAAACTTCGCACGGACGTCGACTTTTGGGTCGGCTTGACATGAAGTCGTACCCTCCCGTGCGTGGCAAGCTGGTGCGCGATGAGCCGCTGGCCCCCTACACCTGGTTCCGCGTCGGCGGGGCCGCCGATGTGCTGTTCATCCCGGCTGACGCTGAGGATCTCGCCGGCTTCCTGGAGGCGCTCGATCCGACCGTTCCGGTGACGGTGCTCGGCGTCGGCTCCAACGTCATCGTGCGGGACGGGGGCGTCGAGGGGGTGGTGATCCGGCTGGCGGGTCGGCCCTTCGCCGGGATCACGACCGAGGGCGACACGATCACGGCGGGCGCGGGCGCGCTGGACGCCATGGTGGCCAAGGCCTCGGCCAGGGCGGGGATCGCGGGACTGGAGTTCTATGCCGGCATTCCGGGCACGATCGGCGGGGCGCTGGTCATGAACGCGGGCTGTTATGGGTCGGAGACCAAGGACGTTCTGGTCTCCGCCCGGGGGGTCACGCGGGCCGGGGAATTGAGGGACTATTCGCTGGAGGACTTCGGCTACTCCTATCGTCACAACAGCTACGACGAAGACATCCTCTGGACCGAGGCGACTTTTCGCGGGACGCCCGACGATCCCGACGCCGTCGCGGCCCGCATCGCCGAGATCACTGCCCGGCGCGAACAGACCCAGCCGATCCGCGAGAAGACCGGCGGCTCGACCTTCAAGAACCCGCCCGGCCATTCGTCCTGGAAGCTGGTCGACGAGGCCGGCTGGCGCGGGCGGCTGCACAGGGTCACCGGCGGCGGGGCCATGTTCAGCGAGCTGCACTCCAACTTCATGATCAACCCGGGTGAGGCGACCGCCGCCGACATCGAGGGTCTGGGCGAAACCGTCCGCGCCGATGTCCTCGCCAAGACTGGCGTCCAGCTGGACTGGGAGATCAAGCGGATCGGCCGGCCGAGCTGACGCGTCGATTGCGGGGTGCTCCGCAAGCTGATTAGCTCCGTCGCACGACAGAGTGGGGCAGGGTGATGAAGCGTATCGTGGCGGCGGTGATGGCGGGGGCGCTGGCCCTCTCGCCGATGGCGGTCCTGGCCCAGGAGTATGCGCGCTACAGCGATGCGGCGGTCACCGCCGAACTGGCCCGGATCGCCGAGGTGGACGTCAACATCCTGGTGCCGATGCGCGACGGGATCGGGCTGTCGACCAACGTCTATCGCCCGCGCGGCGCGACCGGCCCGCTGCCGACCATCCTGTGGAAGACGCCCTACAACGAGCTGGCCGCCGGCAATGTGCGGACCAGCCGCCGCGCGCTGGACTGGGTCAGCCGGGGCTATGCCTACATCGTCCAGAATGAGCGCGGGCGGTATTTCTCCGAGGGCGAGTACGAGATCCTGGGCTATCCCCAGACCGACGGCTACGACGCCCTGACCTGGATCGCGGCCCAGCCGTGGTCGAACGGCAAGGTCGGGACCTGGGGCTGTTCGTCCTCGGCCGAGTGGCAACTGGCGCTGGCGGCGCAGAACCACCCCGCCCACGCCGCAATGGTGCCCCAGGCGTCGGGGGCCGGCATCGGTCGCGTCGGACGCTTTCAGGAACAGGGCAACTGGTACACCGGCGGTGTGCCCCGCAACCTGTTCATCGTCTGGCTGTACGGGGTCGACAACCCGCAGCGCGCGCAGATCCCGTCGGGCCTCGACGCCGAGACCCGCGCCCGCCTGACGCAATACAACGACCTGCATGCCCGAAAGCCCGAGGTGAACTGGCTCCGCCAGATCCGCCACCTGCCGGTCGCCGACATCCTGAGCAATCTGGGCGAGCCCCCGGCGACGTTCGAGCAGTTCGTCGCCCGCACCCCAGCCGATCCGGCCTGGCGCGAGGGCGGCCTGTATCACGACGACATGGGCTGGGGCGTTCCGGCCCTGTGGTTCAACAGCTGGTACGATGTGTCCATCGGGCCGAACATGGAGCTGTTCAACCACGCCCGATCGACCACGGACGACCGCGAGGCGGCCGAGAACCAGTATGTGGTGGTGGGACCCAACAACCACTGCCAGTTCGCGGCGCTGGGTCCGAACTTCCGGTCCGGCGACCGGGCGCTGGGCGACGCCAGCCTGGACGCCGACGGCCTGGTCCACGCCTGGTTCGATCGCTGGCTTAAGGGCGACGAGGACCGCTTCCTCGAGAGCACGCCCCACGTCCAATACTTCAACATGGGCGAGAACCGCTGGCGGAGCGACGAGCAGTGGCCGCCCGCCTCGGCCCGGACGGTGCGGATGTATCTGCGCTCGGACGGCGCTGCCAACAGCCTGTACGGCGATGGGCGACTGAGCGTGGAGGCCCCTCCGCCCGGCGAGGCGCCGGATCGGTATCGCTACGATCCCATGAACCCGGTCCAGACCATCGGCGGGGGCGATTGCTGCAACGGCGGTCTGGTCACGGCCGGCTCCTTCGACCAGCGCCCGATCCAGGCCCGCAACGACGTGCTGGTCTATACGTCCGAACCCCTGACCGAGCCGATGCAGGTCTCCGGCTTCGTCGACGCCGTGTTGAGGGTCTCGTCCTCGGCGCCGGATACGGATTTCGCGGTCAAGCTGGTGGACGTCGCGCCCGACGGCACGGCCTATATCCTGGGCGACACGATCATCCGGGCCCGATACCGGGACGGTTTCGATCAGCCCCAATCTCTCACGCCGGGCGAGGTGGCGACGGTCCAGCCGACGCCGATCACCATCAGCAACACCTTCAAGCCCGGCCATCGCATCCGGGTCGAGGTGACGTCGTCGAACTTTCCCAAGTTCGTGCGCAACCTGAACACCGGCGGACCCAATGAGACCGAAACCCAGGGCGTGATCGCCGACAACGCCGTCCATCACGCGGGCGAGGACGCCTCCTACATTGAACTGCCCGTGGTGGACTGAGGGTGACAAATTCTCGCGTGGTAAACTCGGCGTAAACCTCGTCCGGGGGATCAAGGGGTTCGACCGCCCGTCATGAGTTCCCGCTAGAACAGCCCCCATGTCCCGACCCCTGTCAGAGCTGCACGTCGCCGTCCTGATGGGGGGGCTCTCCTCGGAGCGGGCGGTGTCGCTGTCATCGGGCAAGGGCTGCGCCGATGCGCTGGAAGGGCAGGTCGCCAAGGTCAGCCGCGTCGATGCGGGCCGCGACCTGGCGCAGGTGCTGAGCGACCTCAAACCCGACGTCGTCCTGAACGCCTTGCACGGCGAATGGGGCGAGGACGGCTGCGTCCAGGGCATCCTGGAGACGCTGCAAATCCCCTATACCCATTCCGGCGTCCTGGCCTCGGCGCTCACGATGGACAAGGATAAGACCAAGTCGATCCTGAAGGCGGCGGGCGTGGCGGTGCCGGGCGGCGGCCTGTTCGACCGGCATGAGGTGGCGCGCCGCCACGTCATCGATCCACCCTATGTCATCAAGCCCAACGCCGAGGGGTCGTCGGTCGGCGTCTATCTGGTGCGCGAGGGCGACGTACCGCAGACCGCGTCGGGGTCCAACGACTGGACCTATGGCGACCTCGTGATGGTTGAGCCCTACATTCCCGGCAAGGAGCTGGCGGTCGCCGTGATCGGCGAAGCGACCGGGCCGCGCGCCTTGACGGTGACCGACATCACCCCGGTCAAGGGCTTCTACGACTATGAGGCCAAGTACGCGCCGGGCGGATCCGTCCACAAGCTTCCGGCCGACATCCCCGCCCACGTCTTCGAGGCGGCGCTGAGGGAATCCGAGCTGGCGCATGCCGCTCTGGGGTGCCGGGGGGTCAGCCGGACCGACTTTCGTTATGACGATGTTAAGGATGTGCTCGTCCTTCTGGAGGTTAACACCCAGCCCGGCATGACGCCGACCTCTCTGGTTCCGGAGCAGGCCGCGCATCTGGGCATGAGTTATCAAGACCTGGTCCGGTGGATGGTGGAGGACGCCTCATGCCCGCGGTAGTTCGCGGCGGTCGACGCGCGCAGTCCGCGCCGGCTCCGAAACGCAGCGCGGGGGCCCGAGGGCAGGGACGCGGTCGTGCGCCCCAGAACGCCGGCGGCGTGCCGGGCAAGATGGCGGCCCTGGGTCGGCTCGACCTCAGCCCGCGCGCCGTCGTGATCTCGATCTGCGCGGGCGTGGCGGTGCTGGCCTTGGTCATGGCGACGGGATCGCGCGCCGAGCGGATCGGGCAGTCGCTGTCGAGCGGCGTCGATGGCGTGACCACGGGCCTGGGGCTGAAGCTGAATCGGGTGCACATCACGGGCGCGTCCGCCGAGGCGACGCCGGCGATCCAGCGGGCGCTCGACGTCGAGGCGGGTCAGCCGATCACAGCGTTGGATCTCAACGCGCTGAAGGCCAGCGTGGAGCGGGTCGGCTGGGTCAAGGAGGCGCGGGTGGTGCGCCTGCTGCCGGACACCCTGATCGTCGAGGTCAAGGAGCACGACCGGCTCGCCGTCTGGCAGACCGGCGGGCGCACCTACGTCATCGACAGCGAGGGTCGCGCCATTCCGGGCGCCGACGCCGGGCGCTATCCCAACCTGCCGCTGGTCGTGGGCAAGGGGGCCGATGCGGCGGCCGGGGCCCTGTTGCCGCTGCTCGCCCAGCGTCCGCGCCTGATGGGCCGGGTCGACGCCATCGTGCGGGTGGACGAGCGCCGTTGGGATTTGAGGCTCAAGGACGGCGGCATCATCCAGCTGCCGGCGCTCAATCAGGAGGCGGCGCTGATCCAGCTGGACGCGCTGGATCAGCGCGAGCGGCTGCTGGAGCTGGGCTTCGCCCGCATCGACCTTCGCACCGAGGGCCAGGTGGCCGTGCGGCCGGGCGCCTCGGCCTGAACGACAGTAGAGTAGGGGACTTCACGGGATGGCGGGCAAGAAGGTCGATCCGGCGGCGGACGCGAGCAGGCTGGCGAGCCGCGCGCCCGTGGTGGCGGCCCTGGACCTGGGCCAGTCCAAGGTCGCCTGCTTCATCATGAAGCCCGACGGCGTAAGGCACGCCGACCGAACCATCCGCGTGGCGGGCGCCAGCCACGTCCAGTCCAAGGGCGTGCGCGGCGGCTCCATCGTCAACATGGACGAGGCGGCCCAGGCCATCGGTCACGCCGTGGAGCGGGCCGAGCGCACGGCGGGCGCGCCCGTGTCCGGCGTCGTCGTCACGACCGCCATAGGCCAGATGGCCAGCCATCGGGTGCAGGCCCGGGTGTCGTTGGGGGCCCATCCCATCGGCGATGCGGACCTGGCGCGCGCCATCGGCATGGCGCTGGCGCAGATTCGCCTGCCGAACCGTCGGCCGATCCACGTCCTGCCCATCGCCTGGTCCGTGGATGGGGCGCGTGGCGTGCACGATCCGCGATCGATGCGGGGCGGATCGCTGGGGCTCGACCTGCTGGTCGTGTCGATGGCCGAGAGCGCCTTCAACGCTCTGAGCCACTGCCTGGAGCTGGCTCACCTCGACCTGCAAGGCGTGGCCGCCGCGCCGGTCGTGTCGTCCCTCGCCGCTCTGGAAGAAGACGAGATGGATCTGGGCTGCGTCTGCATCGACATGGGCGGAGGCTCGACCTCGGCCGCGGTCTGGGGCGGGCGGTCCCTGCTGCACATCGAATCGCTGAACGTCGGCGGCGATCACGTGACCGCCGACATCGCCCGGGGCCTGTCGACGTCCAAGGCGGGGGCGGAGCGGCTGAAGACGCTGCACGGCTCGGCCATGGCGGCGGCGCACGAGGACCGCGAGATGCTGGAGGCCCCGCCGCGCGGCGAGGAGCCCGGCGCCGGGCCGGTCATCGTGCCTCGGGCCATGTTGAAGACCGTCATCGCGCCCCGCGTCGAGGAGACGCTGGAGCTGCTGCGCGACCGGCTGAAGGCGGCGGGGACGGGGCTGGAGCCCGGGGTGGGCCTGGTCCTGACCGGGGGCGCGAGCCAGCTGAACGGCGTGCGGGAGCTCGCCGTGCGGGTGTTCGACCGTCCCGTGCGTCTGGGACGGCCGCAGCGGGCGCCGCACCTGGCGGATTCGGCGGCCGGCCCGGCCTTCTGCTCGGCGGCCGGGGTGTTGCTGCGCGCCGCCTACGGTCCGCGCGAGGCGGTTTCCGCTCGGAAGCTTATGTCCCGGCAGATCACGGCGGCGGATGCGCCGCGGGTCCACCGCGGCAATCTGGTGGCGCGCGCGGCAGGCTGGCTCAGGGACAACCTCTAGACCGGCTCCCCTTGGCATGGGTCGGCTGCGACCTTGCTTTGAAACAATCCCGCCCAGGCTTCTATTTTCAAGGCGACAGTGCGGTCGCAGGAAGGCCTGAGAGCTGGTGCCGGCTGGTCATGCAGGCGCCCTGCAGCCTGCCAGACGCGCCTAATGCCTAGCGCACGCCATCCCATGCCGTCGTTCGGGCCGGAGGAAGACCGAGGGGCGGCTGCGAACGATCTCGCAGAGCGGATCCAAGGACAAAGAAAAGCGCCGGCGGGGTGACCCGCCGGCGCTGAGATGATCGATCGTACAGTCTGGTTCTTAGAACCGGCCGTTGATCGTGAACAGGTAGGTCCGGCCCACCGCATCCGCGACACCGCCGAGGCCGATATCGTCGATCACCACCTGCGTATTGAGCAGGTTGTTGATCGTCAGGCGGACATCGACGTTGTCCCGCAGTTCATAGCCGATCGTGTAGTTGAACAGATCGACGCTGGGGAACTCGAAGCCGGCGGTCTGCTCGATGTAGTCCGCCGGAGACGTCAGGGCGTTGCCGACCGTCTCGCTGGTGTGGTTCCAGGTCAGGCGGTGGTTCAGGCGACCCACGCGGTGGGTGATGTCGGTCCGGAACTCCCAGTCCGCGAAGCCACCTTCACCGGCGTTCGGGTTAACCGAGCCCGCGATGGTGTCGTACTGAAGCAGGTTGTAGGCCGAGACCGACAGGAAGATGTCGCCCCAGTTCGACGCCCGCTCGCCGAACAGCTCGTCCAGTCCGAAGTTGTAGCGCACCTCGGTGGTGGCGGCGCGCAACAGCGTGGTGGAGAGGTTGAAGTTCGGGAAGAAGAAGAAGGCGCTCTGGAACGGCTGGTTGACCGTCGCGGGCGACCCGGGCTGAGCGACCGGAGCCACCGGCGTGCCAGTGAGCGGGTTGACGGTCGGGATCACGAAGTTGCCGGTGGCCGGGTCACGAACGCCGAAGATGAACTGGTCGCACGCCGGGGTTCCGGACAGCTGGGAGTTCGGGAAGGTCGGCTGGTCGAAGCAGGCGTTGACCGTGGTGGGCGGACCCGTCAGGCCGACCTGACCCGTGATCTCGGCGTCGTAGTAGTCGAACGCGATCGTCAGACGCGGGATCCAGCGCGGGGTGAAGGTGAAGCCGTAACCGATCGCCTCGGACTCTTCGTTGTTCAGGAACGGGTTGCCGGCAGTGGCGGCCGGACGCGCTCCGCCCACGCCGACGTAGTTGTCGAGGAAGGTTTGGGCGTCGGTCTGGTTCGTGGCAGCGCCCGTCAGGATAACGGCCTGACGGCAGTTGGCCCGACGGACCGCCGGGTCCGGCGCGGCGTTGATCGCGGCGGGCGTGCAGGGGATGCCGCCGCCGCCCGGGTTGGTGAAGCCGGTGCCCGGCGCGCCGTACAGCTCGATGATCGAGGCCGAACGAACCGACGTGGACTTGTTGGCGCGAAGCACCAGGTCGTCGGTCAGGCGCCAGCGCAGGCTGGCCTGATAGACCTCGTCGGTCACGCCCGGCGCGGCGGCGAAGCCGGCCGTCTGGGTCTCCTGATCACGATCCACGATACGGAAGGCGCCCGACAGTTCCAGGGCCTGGACCAGCGGCAGGGTGAAGTCCTCGCCGAAGATCGGGATCACCGCCTCGTAGCCGTACTCCAGGAAGCGGAGTTCGCCGTTGGAGAAGGCGCCGGTCGTGTTCCGCGCCGCGCCGGTGGCGAAGTCCGCACCCGGACGGAAGTCCAGGGACTCGTTGCGCCATTCAATCTGGGCGCCGGCGCTGATCCAGCCGCCGGGGAGGCGGAAGATCTCGCCACCCAGCGAGGCCGCCAGGTAGTGCTGGCGAGCTTCGTTGAACGAGCCGGTGTCAGCCCTGACGTAGTCACGCAGCTGCTGGGTGACGGTCGCGTTGTTCTCGCCGAAGGGGCTGAAGGGAACGCAGGCGGCCACCTGAGCGGCGGTCGGCACGAGGCCGAGCGTGGTGTTGATGTTCGCCAGACCCGGGTTCCGGATGGCGATGCTTTCCGGCGCGGCCAGGGTCTGCTGGCGGCAGACGGGGCCGTTCGGGCCCTGAACGACGTCGACGGCCAGCGCGAACTCGGTGTCCAGCAGGTTCTGGCCGATGTTCTCGATCGAGTTCTGACCGTAGACGTAGGAGGCGTCCCAGTAGAAGCGACGTCCCCACAGGCCGAACTCGCCGTCGAGCGAATGCGCGGTCCGGAACATCTCGACATCGTTGCCGCTGCGATAGCCGCCGTCGGTCAGATCGGCCAGGAAGCGGTTCACGAACAGGACGCGCTGGCCGCCGATGGTCGGAACGGTCAGGCCCTGAGCGGCCAGAGAGTTGATCTGGGCGCGGTTCGCCGCGCTGAAGAACGGGTTCTGGTCGATGTAAACCGGGATCGCGCGGCTGCCCGCGGTGGTCGAGCCGGTGTAGGTGTTGGCGTCCGTGCCGCCGACCGACCGGTAGGAGATGTCGGTGTACAGCGCCTCGCCGCGGTAGGTGATGGACGGCGTGATGTCCAGGCGACCGAGGATCGCGAGGCTCTGACGCTCGGTCTCCGACTGAAGGTTGCCGTAGCCCCGCGCGGTGTTGCTCGAGCCATCGCCGCCGATGCCGGTGCCGAAGGTCGCCAGCGCCGGGTCACCGTAGTTGAACGGCACCAGGGCCCCGCTGTTGTCGAACTGCAGGGGAACCGCCAGGCGCGGGAACAGGTCGCGGGTGGCCACATCGGGGTTGATGATGGTCGGGAAAGCCCCGAACGGGCTGGTCGTGGTGCCCGTCTGCGTCGCGAAGAAGCTGCCCAGGAACAGGTTGGGGTTCAGGTTCGGGTTGGCGGCGAAATACTCCTGAGGCGTCGGGCGCGCGCGTTGCAGGATGTTGAGGCCGAGCTGGTTGATCTGGGCCTGGTTCAGCCCCGTGATGTTCGTGCCCGGGGCGTACTGGGCGATCACCTGCTGGCCGGTCACGCCGGTCGGCAGCGCTGTCGGCGCGAAGAAGGAGATCTGGCCGCGAACGTTCACGCCCGACTGGGTGTAGGCCGGGTTGCCCGGAGCCGGAGAAACCAGCGCAGGCGACAGGAAGCCGTTCGGGATGAAGAAGCTGGCGCCGCCGACGCCGGTCGGCAGGGCGAAGCCCGTGCCCAGGGTGCCGCCGAAGGTTCCGTTGTTGTTGAACGCGTTCGTCGCGGTGAAGATCGTGCCCGGCTGGCGGTCTGCGGCCCCGGACCGGAACGCCGAGGGCAGGGCCCCGCCGGCCCGCAGCGTGTCGGCCAGTTGGTTTCCGGTCAGTGTGTCGTTGCGGGTGAAGCCGTTGAACGGATTGGTCTGGGCGCCGACGAAATAGAAGTCGCGGTCGCCGCCGATCGTGATCAGATCCTGCTGGAAGTAGTCGTAGGCCAGCGTGATGTTGGCGCGGTCTTCGTAGAAGTTGGTGCCCCAGGTGATGCCGGCGCGGTAGCGCTCGCCGTCACCGTAGTCGGTCACGCCGTATTGGGCGACCGCCTCGATGCCCTCGAAATCGTCCTTGAGGATGAAGTTGATGACGCCGCCGACCGCGTCGGCGCCGTAGATCGCGCCGCCCGTCAGCGGGGTGACTTCGACCGACTGAATCAGGGAGGGCGGAAGCACCGAGATGTCGACCTGGGCGCCCGTGGCGTTGTCCGGCACGAAGACGGTCGCCTGGTTGCCCGAGATGAAGCGACGGCCGTTGACCAGAGTCAGCGTCCGCTGGGTGCCGAGGTTGAACAGGTCGGCGAATGCGAAGTTGTCGCCGAACTGGGTGTTGGCGCCGCGGCTGTTGGAACCGGCGCCGACCAGCGGGATGTCCTCGATGACGTCGATCGCGTTGCCGGCGGCCGTCTGGACGAACTCTTCTTCACCCACCGTCTTGACCGGAGTGGGGGTGTCCAGGCTTTCGCGACGCAGACGCGAGCCGGTGACCACGATCTCTTCGACCTGGGTCGCTTCCTCCTGGGGCTCGGGAGCCGTCTGAGCGAAAGCCGGCATGGCGGCAAGGGTCAGAACCCCCGCCAGAATGGATGTGCCCAGAAGGGCCTTCTTAGACGACATGATGATATCACCCCTGAAAAGCGTCTGCGGAAGGCCTATGGCAGCCTTCGTCCAGCGTCGGTTACACACCAACGCACGCTGCCTGCAACACTTTCGGGCCGCAATCCTGAAACATCAGTCACGATTGTCGCAGTTAGGTCACGTTTTGGCCGCGCAACCGTCGTCCGACGAACACCGACGGGTCTGCGACGTCCCGCCGGCCAAAAAAGTGCCGCCACGCTTGGGTTTCGACCTGTCTTTCGGCCCGACTCATACTAGTTCGGTAACCTTCTCTTAACGGCGCCGGGTGATCCTTAACGCGCTCATAACCAATGCGAATCGGCGGGGACGTCGCATCGGGGCCGTTCAGGGCAGGGTCGGAACAGAAGGTCGGTTAACGGATGTCTCTCTCGCTGGTGCGGCCGCAGGCCACGGAACTGAAGCCCCGGATCGTCGTGTTCGGCGTCGGCGGCGCAGGTGGCAACGCGGTCAACAACATGATCGACGCCGGCCTGGAAGGCGTCGAGTTCGTGGTCGCCAACACCGACGCCCAGCACCTGTCCTTCGCCAAGACCGACCGCCGCATCCAGCTGGGGGAGACGATCACGCAAGGCCTGGGCGCCGGAGCCCACCCCGAGGTCGGCATGAACGCCGCCGAAGAATCCGCCGACGAGATCCACGCGCACCTGGAAGGCGCGCACATGGTCTTCATCACCGCCGGCATGGGCGGGGGCACCGGAACCGGCGCCGCGCCGATCATCGCCAAGTGCGCGCGCGACCGCGGCATCCTGACGGTCGGCGTCGTGACCAAGCCCTTCACCTTCGAGGGCCGTCACCGCATGCGTCTGGCCGACGCGGGCATCGCCGAGCTGCAGCGCTACGTCGACACCCTTATCGTCATTCCGAACCAGAACCTGTTCCGCGTCGCCAATGAGCGCACGACCTTCGCCGACGCCTTCGGCATGGCCGACCAGGTGCTGCATTCGGGCGTGCGCTCGATCACCGACCTGATGATCCTGCCGGGTCTGATCAACCTCGACTTCGCCGACGTCCGCGCCGTCATGTCCGAGATGGGCAAGGCGATGATGGGCACCGGAGAGGCCACCGGCGACGACCGCGCCCTGCTGGCCGCCCAGAACGCCATCGCCAACCCCTTGCTGGACGAGACCAGCCTGAAGGGTGCCAAGGCCGTGCTGGTGAACATCACCGGCGGCCTGGACATGACCCTGCTGGAAGTCGACGAGGCCGCCAACGCCATCTCGGCCGAGGTGGACGGCGACGCCAACATCATCTTCGGCGCGGCCTTCGATCCGGCGCTGGACGGCAAGATCCGCGTCTCGGTGGTCGCCACCGGCATGGACGAGGTCGCCACCGCCAAGATCGAGCCGGTCGCCACCCGCCAGCCGGCCTTCCACGAGCCGCGCCGCGCCGAGCCGGTCGCCCAGGCCCCGCTGCGCAGCGAGCCGGCCCGTCGCGAGGCCGCCGTCGCCGCCGCCTATCGCGCTCCCGAACCCGCCCCGATCGTTCCGACCTTCCAGGCGCCGGAACCGGTCCTGGCCCGCGCTCCCGAGCCGGTCATCCATGTCGCCGAGGACGAGCGCAGGCTGGAGCCGATCGTCGATCCTTGGGTCGAGGCGTTTGAACAGGATCACGGCCGCGTCGCCACGGCGGCGTCGGATCAGGGCGACCTCTACTTCGACGCCCCGGCCGCCCCGGCCCGCGCCGAGGAGCCGGTCTATCAGGAGCCGGATCACCGCCGCTCGGGCTGGAGCCTGTTCGGCAAGAAGCCGCGCGCCCAGACGGCTTACGCCCCGGTTCAGCCGACGCGCCAGCCGCAGGCCCAGCCGGAGCTGCGCCAGACCGCCCAGACCGCGCCTGAGGCGGCTCCGGCCGAGGACGATCTGGAAATCCCGTCGTTCCTGCGGAGGCTGGCGAACTGAGGTTTGTAGGCAGTAGGCAGTAGGAGGGGCGGTCCACGTGGGCCGCCCCTTCGGCGTCTCCGGGATGAAACGCTGCGCATCCCTACTGCCTATTGCCTACTGCCTACCGCCTCTCCCCGCGTAACAATCCGAAACCCTGATTTGGTTTTCCCTCGCGGTCGCCCCCGGTAGGCATCCAGCTTCGGTTAATGCGCGCAACAGACGCGCGGCCATCGTCGAGTGTGTCTCTTGCCTGCAAGGCCCGATCATCGCGAACGGACCCTGGTCGCCCCCGCCATTTGCGCGGGCGTGGGCGTCCACACGGGCCAGCGCGTGCGCCTGGCCATCCGGCCGGCGCCGACGGGGACGGGCATTGTCTTCATTCGTACCGACGTGACCGACCGGGACAACCGCATCCGGGTGGCGGGCGACGCGGTGGTGGACGCCCGGCTGAACACCATGATCGAGAACGACGCGGGCGTGCAGTTGTCCACGATCGAGCATCTGATGGCGGCCTTCTGCGCGCTGGGCGTCTCGAACGCGATCGTCGAGGTCGATGGGCCCGAGCTGCCGATCCTAGACGGGTCTGCGCTGCCGTTCGTCCAGCTGCTGGACCGCGCGGGCTTCCGCCGCCAGGAGGCGCCGGTGCGCTACATCGAGATCCTGGAGCCGATCCACGTCACCGACAGCGACAAGCACGCCGCGCTTCTGCCCTGTGACCGCTACGAGATGCGGTTCGAGATCGACTTCGACAATGCGGTGGTGGGCAACCAGGTCATCGACTTCGTGGTCGACGAACAGACCTTCCGCGACGAGATCATGTCCGCCCGCACCTTCGGCTTCGCCCATGAGGTGGAGGCTCTGCGTCAGGCCGGGCTGGCGCGCGGCGGTTCGCTGGAAAACGCGGTCGTCATCGACGGCGACGACATCCTGAACCCCGGCGGGCTGCGGATGGAGCGCGAGTTCGTGCGGCACAAGGCGCTGGACGCCATCGGCGACCTCTATGTGCTGGGCGCGCCGATCCTGGGCCGGTACGAGGGCTACAAGGCCGGTCACGCGGTGAACAACCGCCTGGTCCGCGCCCTGCTGGCCGCGCCGCACGCCTGGCGTGAAGTGGTGCTGGAGCCCCAGCTGGCGCGCGCCGGCTGATATCCCGCCTTCGGGCTGGTCATCCCGCACGACCTGAGTCTTGATGCCGTCCGGGCGGGGGACGTCGGCGACGTGGGCGCTGAGGACAGGCAGACAATCATTCCTGAGGTTCAGGGGCTGCGTGGCCTGTCGGCGCTCGCCGTGGTTCTGTTCCACATGGGCTGGCTGTGGTGCGGTTGGCTGGGCGTCTGGGTGTTCTTCACCGTGTCCGGCTTCGTGATCAGCCGAACCTTGCTCAAGGCCGAGACGAGCGGCGTCCCGTCGTCGCCGGGTCGCTTCTATCGAGCCCGAGCCGCGCGAATTCTGCCCCTCTATCTCGTCGCCATCCTGGTGGGCGCGACAGCCCTGTGGATGGAGGCCTGGCTGCTCGACTGGCCGCAGGCGCTTCGCTTTCTGGAGCAGATTCCCTGGTTGCTGACCGGAACGTTCAACGTCTTTCGAGCCATTCCGGGCTATGAGGAGACCCGGCTGTTCGGCCACCTGTGGAGCATCTCGGTCGAGGAGCAGTTCTATCTGCTTTATCCCCTGGCGTTCTTTGGACTGCCCCGGGTCTGGCTGGCGCGATTGCTGGTCGCGTTTCTCGCGGCCGGTCCCCTCGCGCGGCTGGGCACGCATCTTGGACTGACAAGCCTCGGCTGGTCGTCCTCGGATGTTTCGACGGCCGTGTATCAGCTGGGGTTCAATCATGTGGACGCCTTCGCCCTCGGCGGTTTGATCGCGCTCAACGAGGACCGCCTGCGCGGCCTCGCAGGCTCGCCGACGGCGCGACGCCTGGTCTGGGCGATCCCGGTCGGTCTGGCGTTGCTGGCCGCGCTCTGCATCGCCCTGCAGAACCTTCAGGATCCCGCGGCGGGGAAGGACATCTTCACGTATGCTTTCTCGGTGAAGCCGGAACGACTGAGCGGGCAGATCCTGGTCTACGCCCTCGGGACGCTGACCGCGGCCGGCGCTCTGGTCCTGATCCTCACGCGATGTCGTCTGGTCGGCCTGCTGGCGGCCGACAGCCTTGTGCGGCTGGGCTCGCTCTCGTTCGGCGTCTATGTCTGGCACTTTCCGCTGCTCTGGATCTATGCCGAGGCGGGCCATCGCAGCCTGCTGTCCGCCGGGCTGTATCTCGGGGCGACGTTGGCGGCGGCGGTGGTCAGTCGTCGCTATCTCGAGGAGCCGGCGCGCCGGTGGCTGCTCGGCCGAGGACGCGGGATTTCGCTCAGGGCAGGGCGATCGCAGACATCAGCCGTCCAAAGTCCGGTTCGCCCCTGAGGTAGGCGCGGCGGTTGGAGTAGAAGGCCGTGTCGTCCGCGCAGGTGTCGTGGCCGGTCAAGGCGGCCTCGCCGACGCCGGCTTGCTCCAGCCGCCACAGGACAAAGCCGGGCAGGTCGAAGCGGCGCTTGTCTGGCGTGGCGCCGACCGCGAAGAAGCGGTCCGAGCCGGGGTCGTGGTGTTCAAAGCGGGCCTGGAAGTCGGCGCCCACCTCATAACTCAGTTGCGCAATGCACGGACCGACGACGGCGCGGATGCGCTTCGGCTGCGCGCCAAGTGCTTCCATGGCCGCGACGGCGCTGTGGACCACGCCGCCCAGCGCGCCCTTCCACCCGGCATGCACGGCGGCGACGATGCCGGCCTCTCGTTCGGCCATCAGGACGGGCGCGCAATCGGCGGTCAGGACGGCGCAGATGACGCCGGGCGTGGCTGTGACCACGGCGTCGCCCTCGGGCCGATCGCCGCGCCAGGGACCCTCGGCGACGCGGGTGATGGAGGAATGGATCTGGTAGCAGGCGGCGAGGTCGTCGGGGGTTCCGCCCATCGCCTTGGCGACCCGGCGGCGGTTCTCAGCCACGGCCGCAGGGTCGTCGCTGGAGCCGAGGCCGGTGTTCAGGCCTTGGAACAGGCCGGTCGAAACGCCGCCCCTGCGCGTGAAAAAGCCGTGGCGGACGCCGTCGAGGAGGGCGTGCGTGATGGGTTCGGGCGCTTCCATCGTCTCGCTCATGGCTCGAATCCTGGAACATCGAAAGCGGGCGGGGAGAAGATCGCCGCCGCCTTGAACAATAGGCCCATCTGGTCGTCGGCGGTCAGCCGGCCGAGCTGGCGCTGGATGACCGGGGCTGCGTCGGGGCGCATCGACATCAACCGCTCGGCGCGCGCCTCGATCCCGAGACGGCGCAGGAAATCGCCCTGGCCGAGGCAGCCGGTGACGTCCGCCCCGGCGCGAACGGCGGCCTCCAGCACGTTGGGGAAGTCGGCCCATTGGGTCAGGTCGGCCTCGCCGGGCGTGGCGAGGGGATCGACCTTGGCGTGGCGGCGGAGCGCCTGAAGGGTGTCGCCCGGCCCGGGACGGTCGCGGCCGTAGTCGATCAGCAGGGCCGCGCCGCTGGCCTCGGAGACGAGGCGGCCGAGGTCGCGGCCGAAGGCGGCTTGCTGGTCCGAGAGCTCGATCAGGTCGCCGGGGGAGACGTCGAAGGCCGGGCGGACGAAGCCGCCGGTGATGCCGGTCAGGCCGAACAGGAGGTCGCCGTCGTCGGACACGCCGACCCGGCGTTCGGCCCAGCCGGTCTCGGTCTTCACGAACTGGCGGGCGGGCAGGCAGTCCAGCACCTCGTTGGCGACCAGGATCACGGGGGCGTCGCGTTCGACGGCCTCCAGCGATGACACCCAGCGGGGCGGGGCGTCTGTGTCGGTCAGCCGGCGGGACTGAACCTGTCGCAGGGGGCGGCTGGGTTCGATCAGGATCAGGTCCAGCGCCGAGAGGAAGTCCGGGGCGAGCCGAGCGGCGCGAAGCGCGTCGGCCATCAGGGTTCCGTCGCCCGGGCCGACCTCGACCAGCCGAATCCGTTCCGGCGCGCCGAGCCTGCGCCAGGTTTCGACGGCCCACAGGCCGATCAATTCGCCAAACATCTGGCTGACCAGGGGGGCGGTGATGAAGTCGCCGCGCGCGCCGAGCTCGGGCCGGGTGGCGTAGTAGCCGCCCTGAGGGTCATGCAGGCAGCGCGCGACATAGTCCGCGACGGTCATGGGGCCGGTCAGGGCGATCTCGCGGGCCAGCCTCTCCTTCAGAGACCCGTCCGACATGCGATCAGGTGGCGACCGGCGGGCGGCTGCGGGCGCGCCAGATCAGCCAGGCTCCGACCAGGATCATGGGGATGGACAGCAGCATGCCCATGGTGATGACGCCCTGGAGCGCGGCGGGCATGTGGCTGTCGGGCTCGCGCACGGTCTCGATCGCCGCGCGGCTGAGGCCGTAACCCACGAGGAAGATGCCGGTGACGTAACCGGGCTTGGCCAGCAGCTTCCACTTCCACACCGCCAGCCACAGGACCGTGAAGAGCACCACGCCTTCGAGCCCGGCCTCGTAAAGCTGGCTGGGGTGACGCGGCAGGTCGCCCGCGGGACAGAAGCCGTAGGTCTCGCGGATGCGGTCGTTGCAGAAGCGGATGGCCCAGGGGACGTCGGTCGTCCGGCCCCACAGCTCGCCGTTGGTGAAGTTGGCGATGCGGCCAAAGAACAGGCCGAGCGGCACGACCGGGGCGATGGCGTCCCCGATGCTGAGCAGATTGGCCTTGTTGCGGCGTCCGAAAATGACGACCGCGAGCACGACGCCGAGGAAGCCCCCGTGGAAGGACATGCCGCCGGTCCAGAGCTGAAACAGCTCCAGCCGCTCGCCCAGGCTGTCGCCGGTGAAGATCTGGCCCAGGATCGCGGGCTTGTAGAAGAGGACGTAGCCGAGCCGACCGCCCAGGATGATGCCCAGCGTGATCCAGAGCACCAGATCGTCCAACTGGGGCGTCGTCAGGGGCGGCTTGCCGGGCGACCAGATTCGCTCGGTCTTTATAATGCGCGCGGCGTAGACCCAGCCCAGCACGATGCCGGCGACATAGGCGAGCGCGTACCAGCGGATCGGAAGCGGCCCCAGCTGGATCAGGACGGGGTCGAACTCGGGGAAGATCACGCGGGCGCTCCTGCAGCGTTTCGACGCGCTCTCTAGCAAGCGTCGCGGCCGGGCGCGAGGGCGACACCATTCGGCCTCGATTGACGTTATGCAGGGGATGGCCGGGTAAGGATTGGTTCACCATATCCGGAGACCCTTCCTTAACGACGCCCGCGCCGCTCGCGGGCCGGAGCATGCGATGCAGACCCGCAATCCCTTCCTCGACGAGTTCTCCAAGCTGGGGACCAGCGCCATGGGCCTGGCCCAGGCCGCGGGCGAGGAGGCCAAGGCCGCCTTCCGCGCCCAGTCCGACCGCTTCGTGGCCGAGATGGACCTGGTCCGCCGCGACGAATTCGACGCCCTGAAGGCCGAGATCGCCGCGCTGCGCGCCGAGGTCGCGGCCCTGAAGGCGCCGGCGGCCAAGGAGGCGAACAAGCCCGAGACGGGAACGTCCACGGACGGAACTCGTCTTCCGGACGCAGCCGGTTGAGCCGAATCCGCGAACACGCCTACCGTCTTCCCATGGCGCATGAGTCGCGCCCCGCCCGCCGAGAGACCTGAGTTATCCAATGGATGCTGTCGGACACGAAGTCGACGTCCCCTACGATCCGCTGGATGTGGTCGAGCATGTGCTGAACGCGGAGAACCTGCCGTTCGACCGCACCGACGACGGGGACCTGGCGTTTGCACTGGCCGGCGACTGGAAGGACTACGAGCTGTGGTTCGCCTGGCGACCGGAAGGCGACTGTTTGCAGCTGTGCTGCGCGCTGGACCTGCGGGCGACCAAGGGGCGGCGGTCGGCAGCCTATGAGCTGGTGTCGATGGTCAATCAGCGGACCTGGATGGGCCATTTCGAGGTCTGGCCCGAGGACGGCGAGATCGTCTTCCGCCATTCCCTGGCCCTGCCGCTTGGCGAGCGCCCGACGCTGGCCCAGGCGGCGTCGATGATCGACGCGGCGATCGAGGCGGCGGACCGCTACTATCCCGCGTTCGACTTCATGATCCGGGGCAACAAGAAGCCCCAGGACGCGATCGACTCCTGTCTGTTCGAGACGGTGGGGACGGCCTGAGTTTTCCGTGCACCCCGGCGAAGGCCGGGGTCCAGATCACGGACTGGGGCTGAAGACGCCTGAGGGTGCGCTCGGTCCAGACATCGCTTGCGCCTCTGGACCCCGGCCTGCGCCGGGGTGCACGGTGAGGGGATGTCGCTCCTCCCCATCACGCTCCTCGGACACGGCCGTCTGGGTTCTGCGCTGGCCGAAGGCTGGCGGCTGACCGGTGCGGCGGCGCCGGCGATCCTCACCCGGGCCGACGAGCCGGTGTGTCCACCCGACACGCGCGCGCTGGTCATCTCGGTTAAGCCCGCCAACTGGCGCGAGGCGGTGACGCCGCTGGCCGCGTCTCTGCCGTCCGGGGCGGTCCTCGTCTCCGTGATGGCGGGGGTCCGCGCCGCCGACATCGCAGCGGTGCTGGGCCGGCCCGTGGTCCGGGTCATGCCGACGACGGCGGTGGCCCAGGCCCAGGGCGTCGCGGCGATCTGGTCGGACGACGGGGGCGCGAGAGCGGTCGCCCACGCGCTGTTCGACCCCCTCGCCGACACCGTCGATCTGGATCAGGAGGCCCTGCTCGACCCGGCGACAGCGGTGGCCGGTTCGGCGCCGGCCTTCTTCCACGCCTTCGCCGAGGTCCTCGCGCATGCGGGCGTCAAGGCCGGGCTGCCCAGGGACGCGGCCGAGCGGCTGGCGCGGGGCGCCCTGCGGTCCGCCGGAGCGGGGGCCGCGACACAGGCGTCGCTCGACGAGCTCATCGGCCGGATCGCATCGCCCGGAGGGACGACGCGCGCCGGCCTGGATGCACTGGCCCAAGCCGGGCTGCGCGATGCGGCGACGGCCGCGGTCGAGGCGGCGGTCGCCCGGGCGCGGGCCCTAGCGGGAGACCAGCCGGCCTGAGGCGATGTTCGCGGCGAGGCGGTCGTAAGCCCGCTCCGCGTCCTGCCACGTGCCGAAGCCCTGAACGTCCTGGATCGAGGTCGAGTAGCGGGAATAGCGAACCGGCAGCCGCTGGCCGTCGGCGGTGACGATCTCACCCTCGACCGTCGCACCGCCGATGGAGATGCTGTCGATCACCGACAGTCCGGGCCGATCCGCCGCCTGCTGGAAGGTCGGGCGGTTCGGTTTGAGGTCGGTAATGATGAGGTTGATCTGCGCCCCGTCCAGCGCACCCCGGCGTCCGAGTTCGCGCGATACGACCTCCTGAAGGCGTTCGAGCTGACGATCGACATCGCGCTGACCCAGGGTCTCGACTTGGTCGACCAGGTCGCCGCCGATGGTGACGTTGACGGTGGGTTGAGCGGCGGCCGGGGCGGCGAGGCCCACGGCGAGGGCGAGGGGGGCGAGAAAGGCGAAACGGCGCATGGCGACCTCCGAGGTTTCCCTGACGCTCGATAGATGCGCCTCACCGGCCTCTCGCGCTAGCCCGGCAGGCGAACCAGCGCCTTCAAACCTCCGAGATCGCTGCGGTCCAGGGTGATGTCGCCGCCGTGGCTGCGCGCCACGTCCCGGGCGATCGCCAGCCCCAGCCCCACGCCCTTGCGGTTCTGGTTGCGGCTTTCGTCCAGGCGGCTGAAGGGGCGGAAGGCCTCCTCGTGCATGTCTTCCGGGATGCCGGGGCCGTCGTCCTCGATCGCGATCTCGACGCCGCCGGAGGGCAGGGCGCGGGCGGACAGGCGGACATGCTCGCCGTGCGAGGCGGCGTTGCCCGCCAGATTGGCCAGGGCTCGCTTGAAGGCGAGGGGGCGCAAGGAGGCGCGCAAGCCTTTCGGCGCCGCGATCTCGACCTCCGCCCCGGCGCGCTTCACGTCTTCACCGGCGGTCTGGAGCAGAGACGACAGATCCACCGTCTGGGCCGCCTCACCCGCCTCGCCCCGGGCGAAAGCGAGGTATTCGTCGATCATGTGCTCCATCTCGTCGAGGTCGCGCTTCATGGCGGCCTGACGCTTGAAGGGCGGAGCCAGAGCCAGCTCGAGCCGCAGACGGGTCAGGGGCGTGCGCAGGTCGTGGCTGACCGAAGCGAGCAGCGCCGTCCTCTGGTCGATGTGGCGCTGGATGCGGTCGCGCATGTCCATGAAAGCGGCGGCGGCCTGGCGCACTTCGCGCGCGCCGCTGGGCTTGAAGCGGGTGGTGATCTCGCCGCGTCCAAAGGCCTCGGCCGCGTCGGCGAGACGTTCGATGGCCCGGACTTGGTTGCGGATGAAGAGGATGGCCACGCCCATCAGCAGGGCGGTGGCCAGCATCAGCCAGAGAACGAAGATGTGAGCCTGGGTCGCCACCGCGCGCTCTCTCGGGGCGATGATGCGCAACACGCCGTCGCGCTGCTGGACCTGGATGTCGACGTAGGCGGGGTAGCGGGTGGTGTCGAACCAGAAGGGCTGGTCAAGACGGCTGGCCAGCGCCGTCTCCAGGGTGCGATCGACGACGCCGATGGGACCACGCCGGGGCTCGGTAGGGATGGTGGCGTCGGGGCGCAGCGCGACGGACAGCTGCATGGACCGCTGGGCCTGATCGGTGATCTCGGCGAGGTTGGCGGCGGTCGGTTCGTCTCGATAGCTCTCGGCCGCCCATGCCACGTCGCCGGCCAGACCTTCGGACAGGCGCGCCGTGACGGTCTGCCAGTGCATGTCGAAGAAGGCCCAGGTCACCGCGCCCTGCATGATGAGCACCGGCAGGACGATGATCAGCAGCGAGCGTCCCCACAGCGTCGTCGGCAGGCGGCGCTTGAGGATCCGCGCGACGACGGGGAAGGGCAGCAGGCGCATGCTCAGTCCGGCGCCAGCATGTAGCCGACGCCCCGCACCGTCTGGAGGTAGCGCGGGTTCTTGGGATCGACCTCGAGCTTTCTGCGCAGGCGGGTCACCTGGACGTCTACGGCCCGGCCGGTGATGTCGGCGGTGTCCGGCGACAGGTCCATGCGCTCGACCGGCGCGTGGGCGTTGAGCGCCAGCGTCTTCAGCAACTGCGCCTCGGCCTCGGTCAGGCGCATGGGCGCGCCGTCGCGGGTCAGCTCAAGCCGTTCCAGGTCGAACATGGCCGGACCCAGCTTGATCTCGCGCGGCATGATCGGCTTGACGCCCGTGCGCCTCAGGATGGCGTCGATGCGAAGCGCCAGCTCCTTGGGCTCGAACGGCTTGGACATGTAGTCGTCGGCCCCGCGCGACAGGCCCTCGATGCGGTCGGCCGGCTCTCCGCGCGCGGTCAGCAGCAGGACCGGCGTCTTGGACAGCTGCGCCTTGTTGCGAACCCAGCTGGTCAGCTCCAGCCCGCTCTCGCCCGGCATCATGACGTCGAGCACGACCAGGTCGAACTCGATCAGCTCCATCAGGCGGCGGGCGGCGGCGGCGTGGGCGGCGCCGGTCACGCGATAGCCCTCTCGCGCCAGGAACTCCTTGAGCAGCTCGCGGATGCGGTCGTCGTCGTCGACGATCAGAAGGTGGCGGCCGACGCCCGCCCCCGCGACGGGTCCGGACCGGCCGCTCACGTCCGGGCTCCGAATCTGTGGTCGCCGATTCTCAGGGTCTTGGCGTTGACCTGAGGCGTTCGGAGGGGTCTAACCGCGAAATCTGCGCAGGAGACGTTGTTCAATGGCCTTGGTCCCTTTCGACGATCGTGACGGCTGGATCTGGATGGATGGCGAATTCGTGCCCTGGCGGGAAGCGAAAACGCACGTTCTGACCCATGCCCTCCACTACGGTTCGTCGGTGTTCGAAGGGGAGCGTATGTATGGCGGCGAAATCTTCAAGCTGACCGAGCATTCCGAGCGCCTGGTGCGGTCGGCGGAGCTCCTGGACTTCACCCTTCCGTGGTCTGTCGCCGAGATCGACGCCGCCTGCAAGGCGACGTGCGAGAAGATGGGAATGGAGGACGCCTATGTCCGCCCCGTCGCCTACCTCGGGCCGGAGCAGACCTCGGTGTCGGCGCTGAACAACAAGGCGCATCTGGCCATCGCCGTGTGGGACTGGCCCAGCTACTTCGACCCCGAGGTCAAGAAGAAGGGCATCCGCCTTGAGTGGGCCAAGTGGCGCCGGCCGGATCCGGCGACCGCGCCGACGACGGCCAAGGCGGCGGGTCTCTACATGATCTGCACCATGTCCAAGAACGCCGCCGAGAAGCGCGGCTTCTCCGACGCCATGATGCTGGACTGGCGCGGCTATGTCGCCGAGGCGACGGGGGCCAACGTCTTCTTCGTCCAGGACGGCGTGATCCATACGCCGGACGTGACCCACATCCTGAACGGCATCACGCGTCAGACGGTGATCGACATCGCCCGCGCCAAGGGCATCGAGGTGGTGGTGCGCCACATTCGGCCGGAGGAGCTGTCGACCTTCAGCGAATGTTTCCTGACGGGGTCGGCGGCCGAGGTGACGCCGGTGCAGTCGATCGGCGAATACACCTTCACGCCGGGCGACCTGAGCCTGGGCCTGATGGAGGACTACGGCAAGCTGGTGCGGCGCATCGCCTGACGTCTGGTTGAGCCGAAGGGTCCGGACTGCTATGTGTATTTTCCTGTCGGAGCATACACATGCGGACCAACGTCGAGATCGATGACAAGCTCATGGCGAAGGCCATGAAGGCGACGGGAGCGCGGACAAAGCGCGAAACGGTCGATCGCGCGCTGACACTGCTGGTGCAGATGGAGGCTCAGCAGGAGCTTCGGCGCATGCGCGGCAAGGTGACTTGGGAAGGCGATCTGGACGCGATGAGGACCGATTGATCCTCGTCGACTCCAGCGTCTGGATCGATCATTTCCGGGATCTGTCGACTCCGGCGACCGAGCGTCTCGGCGATCTGCTCAACACGGAACGGGTCTGGACTGGCGACCTCATCGTCACCGAGGTGCTGCAAGGCTTCAGCGTCGAGCGTGAGTTCCAGCATGCGCGGCGAATGCTGACGACCCTTCCGATGGTTCAGATCTCGGGGGCGGATACAGCGGTTGAGGCCGCGATGAACTATCGGCACCTGCGCGAGCGCGGCGTTACGGTCCGCAAGACCATCGACACACTGATCGCCACACGCTGCCTGGTCGATGATTGCGCACTGCTCTACAGCGACCGGGACTTCGACGGGTTCGTGCAGCACCTCGGTTTGCGCTCCGCTTTGGCCCAGCTTTCCTGACCCACCGCTTGCACGCTCATCGACCCCCGTGCAGGAAGGCGGATCGGGGAGATCGTCCTAAATCATGTTCAGCGTCCTGAACCTGCAGAGCCTGCTCGGGCTCGTTGTCATCGTCGCGGCCTGTTGGGGTCTGTCCGAGAACAAGCGGCGGTTTCCGTGGAAGCTGGCCATCGGCGCGATCGCCGTGCAGGCGGCGCTGATCCTGGCGCTGTTCGCCATTCCGGGATCGCAGGGGGTGCTTGCCGCCATTACCGGCGCGGTCGACGGATTGGCTAGAGCGACCGCGCGGGGCACGCAGTTCGTGTTCGGCTATCTGGCGGGCGGCGATCAGCCCTATGCGGTGACCAATGAGGCGGGGTTGTTCACCTTCGCCTTCAACGTCCTGCCGCTGATCCTGGTGATCTCGGCGCTGTCGGCGCTGCTGTGGCACTGGCGCATCCTGAAGTGGATCACGCTCGGCTTCGGCTTCCTGTTCCAGCGGACCATGGGGCTGGGCGGAGCGTCTGCGCTGGCGGTGGCGGCGAATATCTTCCTCGGCATGATCGAGAGCCCGATCGTCATCCGGGCCTACCTCGACAAGCTGACGCGGTCGGAAATCTTTCTGATGATGGTCGTGGGGCTGGGGACGGTCGCGGGGTCGACCATGGTGGCCTATGCGTCGATCCTGTCGGCGGTGCTGCCGAACGCGGCGGGGCATGTGCTGGTGGCGTCGATCGTCTCGGCGCCGGCGGGCATCCTGCTGGCGCGCATCATGATCCCGGAAAAGCCCGGCGAGGGAGGCGAGACCGCCGACTATGGCTCGGCGCTGAAGTACGACTCGGCCATCGACGCCATCGTGAAGGGTACGGCCGATGGGCTGATGGTGGTCCTGAACATCTCGGCGGTGCTGATCGTGTTCGTGGCGCTGGTGGCGCTGGTGAACATCATGATTGGGGGCTTCTGGCTGTTCGATGCGCCGGTGACGGTAGAGCGGCTGCTGGGCTGGCTGTTCATGCCCGTGGCCTGGCTGATCGGGGTCGATTGGTCTGAGGCCGGCCGGGCGGGGTGGCTGCTGGGGGTCAAGCTGACCCTGACGGAGTTCGTCGCCTTCATCGAGCTGGGCCGGGTGCCGTTGGAGGACATGAGCGAGCGGACGCGCATGCTGCTGACCTATGCGCTCTGCGGCTTCGCCAACATCGGCTCGGTGGGGATCACGGTGACGGGGCTGTCGGTCCTGATCCCCGAGCGGCGCGAGGAGGTGCTGGGCATGGTGTGGAAGGCGCTGTTCGCGGGCTTCCTGACCACGCTTATGACGGCGGCGGTTGTTGGGGCCATGCCCGCCTCCATATTCGCCTGAACCGGAGATCGCCCGCATGAGACTGTTCAGCAGCCACCGCGCCCCCAATCCGCGCCGCGTGCGCTGGGTCATGGCCGAGAAGGGCATCGAGGACGTCGAGATCGTCCAGGTCGACATCATGGTCGGCGACCACAAGACGCCGGAATACCGGGCCAGGGTCGGGGTGCCGCATGTCCCGGCGCTGGAGCTCGACGACGGCACGACCATCTCGGAATCGGTCGCGATCGGGCGGTATCTGGAGGCGCTGTATCCCGAGCCGAACCTGTTCGGCGTCGATGCCCGCGAACAGGCCGTCATCGAGATGTGGACCCGGCGCTGCGAGTTCTATCTCGCCAATCCCATCATGCTGAACGTGCGCCTGACCCATCCGGCGCTGGCGGCCATCGAGGCGCATCAGCAGCCCCAGGTCGCCGACTACAACCGGGTCGCGGCCGAGCGGTTCATGCGGACGCTGGACCGGCACCTCGCCGACCATGAGTGGATCGCCGAGGACCGCTTCACCATCGCCGACATCGTGGGCGCGGTGGGGCTGGATTTCGCGCGCCTCGTCAAATACCGGCCCCCGGAGGAACTGACGCATCTGAACCGCTGGCTGGACGCCTGTCGGGCGAGGCCGGCGGCGAAGGCGGGCGTGTAGGTTGAAATCTCGGGTTAGCTAAGTTAGCTTATCTGAATGGCCGTCACCGCGAACATCCATGAAGCCAAGACCACGCTGTCTAAGCTGATCGAGCGCGCGCTGGCGGGCGAGAGGGTCATCATCGCCAAGGCCGGCAAGCCGCTGGTCGAACTGAGCCCCATCAGCCAAACCGCCGCCGTTGACCGGGCGTCTGTCTTCGGGAGCATGCGCGGCAAGATCATCCTTTCGGATGACTGGGAGGAGTCGGCCTTCGACGCGGAAATGCATCGCAAATGGTACGGTGAGGACCCGCCAGAGCAGGCTCACGCGGCTGAGCCGACGCGCCCGTTCCGGCACAAGTGAAAATCCTCCTCGACGCCAACATCGTGGTTTGGCTGCTGGAGCGGCCAGAGCGCATTCGACCACCGGTCAGGGACGCGCTGCTCGATCCCGCCAATGAACTGTTCGTCAGCACGGCGTCGCTTCTCGAACTGACGGCCAAGGCGTCATCGGGCCGTCTGGATTTCGACGAGGTGTCGCTCACGAAGACGGAGCAGATCGCCAACTGGTTGAATGTCGAGGCTCGCCACGCCTGGCGGGTCCGATCCCTGCCCCACATCCACAGCGACCCCTTTGACCGAATCATCGTGGCGCAGGCGCTTGAGGAGGGCCTGACGCTGGTCACTGGCGATCGATTGCTGGCTGACTACGGGATATCGGTTCTGCTGACCTAGCCGCGCGGCGTGAACTTCCGGATCACGCCAGAAAAGGTCATCAGGGTGCGCTCGCCCGTGGTGATCTGACCCCGCACGAAGATCAGCGAGCCGCCCGCGCGGACGACCTCGCCGGTCGCCTCGATCAGTTCGCCCACGCGGGCTCCGTCGATGAAGGTCGAGTCGAGCTGCACGGTCACGCCGTTCTTGCCCTCCATCTCCTGATAGGCGGTCTGGAACAGGGCGATGTCGGCGAAGGTCATCAGGCAGCCGCCGTGCATCCGGTCGCCCGCGTTCATGTGCTTGGGCTCGGCGCGGAAGGCGCAGCGCATGCGGCCGTCGGGGTCGGGGCGGAAGTAGAAAGGGCCGACGACCTGGTCGAAGGTTCCGTGCAGGTCATAGGTCTGCCAGCCCGCGAACTCGCCTTCCGTGACCGTGACCTTGGCTACCATCTGATCCGCTTCGCCTTCTTTTCGATTCCGCGATGCAGCATATAGGCGCGATGACCGATCCAATCGAAGCGGCGATTTTCGCCAGACTGGCCGATCGCGACGCCGGCAAGTCGATCTGCCCGTCCGAAGTGGCCCGTGAACTCCAGCCCGAGCAGTGGCAGAGGATGATGCCGCGCGTGCGCTCGACCGCCGTGGGCCTGATGAGGCAGGGCCGTCTGGCCATCACAAAGAAGGGCAAGGCGGTCGATCCGAACGCCTTCAAGGGCGTGATCCGGCTGCGGCTGCCGACCGAGGCCGAGGCCGCCGCCGCGCTCGCCGCCCGACCGCCCGCGTCCGAGGACGATGACGACTGACCTCGACGCGGTCCTGGCCGACATCCGGGCCTGCCGGGCGTGCCGGGGTGAGCTGCCGCACGAGCCCCGGCCGGTGGTTCGGGTGTTTCCGGAGACGCGGCTCTTGATCTGCGGCCAGGCGCCGGGGCGTCGGGTGCACGAGAGCGGCATGCCGTTCACCGATCCGTCGGGAGACCGGCTGCGGGACTGGATGGGGATCGACGCCGAGACCTTCTACGGCGACCGGCGGATCGGCGTGGCGGCCCAGGCCTTCTGCTATCCGGGTACGGCCCCGCAAGGCGGCGACTATCCGCCGCCGCGACGGTGCGCGACGCTTTGGCGGCCGCGGTTGCTCGAGGCTCTGCCCAAGATGGAGCTGACGCTGCTGGTTGGGGGCTACAGTCAGGTCTGGGCGTTAGGCGATCGGGCCAAGGCGAACATGACCGAGACGGTGTGGGCCTGGCGAGAGTATGGGCCGTCGGTCCTGCCCGTACCGCATCCCTCGTGGCGCAACACCGCCTGGCTGAAGCGGAACCCGTGGTTCGAGGCCGAGGTCGTGCCCTGGCTGCGAGGACGGGTGCGGGAGCTGCTGGCGTGAGGCGGAGGCTGCTCGCGGCGATGCTGGCGCTGGCGCTCTCGGCCTGCGCCGCACCGTTCGTGCAGTCGCCGATGACGCCGCCGCCGGGCTTCTCTGGGCCGACCATCGAGGATCGGGCCTTCGTCGTTCAGGACGGAGCGCGACTGCCCCATCGGCTCTGGGCTCCGGGGGCCGAGCCCTGGGCCGTCGTCGTGGCCCTGCACGGGATGAACGACCATTCCGCGGCGTTTCGTCTGGCCGGGCCTTGGTGGGCGGAGAGAGGGATCGCGACCTACGCCTATGACCAGAGGGGCTTCGGTGCGGCGCCCGGTCGGGGCCTTTGGGCCGGCGAGGTTCTGATGGTCGAGGACCTGCGGACCGTCGTCGCGCTCGTCCGCGCCCGGCATCCGGACGCCCGGATCGCCGTCGTCGGCGAGAGCATGGGCGGGGCGGTGGCGATTTCGGCCTTCGCCTCGGATCGACCGCCAGTCGCGGATCAGGCCATTCTGCTGGCTCCGGCCGTCTGGGGCTGGTCGAGCCAGAGTCCGTTCAACCGCGCCAGCCTGTGGGTGACCGCGCGGCTGCTCGGCGACCGCGCGGTGGAGCCGCCGGACTGGGCGGTCAGGGACATCCGGGCGACCGACAATCTGATCGAGCTCATCGCCAACGGGAACGACCCGCGATTCATCCGGGCGACGCGGTTCGATGCGCTGTATGGGCTGGTCAACCTGATGGAGAGCGCGACCCGAAAGCTGGGGCAGGCGAGGGGGCCCGTCGCCTTGCTGTATGGCGCGAACGACCAGATCATCGAGAAGGGGCCCATGCGGCGCGCCCTGATCCGGGCGGGCGATCCTGCGAACCTGCGCACGGCCTGGTATGCGGACGGCTGGCATCTGCTGAACCGCGACCTGCAGGCGGAGGTGATCTTCCGCGACGTGGAGGCGCTGCTGCGCGATCCCGAGGGGCCGCTCCCCAGCGGCGCGCCGGAGGTCCTGCCTCAGCTGCGGCGCTAGTCGTCGGCGGGCAGCCGTTCCATCGCCCGCCAGCCGATGTCGGTGCGGTTGAAGCCGCCGGGCCAGTCGATCTTGCGGATGGCGCGATAGGCGCGCTCTCGGGCCTCAGCGATGTCGGCTCCCTCGGCGCAGATATTCAGCACCCGTCCGCCCGCCGCGATCAGATAGCCGTCCTCGTCGCGCGCCGTGCCCGCGTGGAAGACCTGGACGTGGGGGCCGAAGTCCTGGTCGGCGCCCCGGATGATGGAGCCTTCCAGCGGGCTGTCGGGATAGCCCTTGGCCGCCATGACCACGCAAACGACGGTCTCGGCCTTGAACTGGGGCTCGGGCAGGCGCGAGACGTCGCCGCGCGCGCAGGCCAGCAGATAGGGGACGATGTCGACCGCCAGCCGCATCATCAGCACCTGGCATTCCGGATCGCCGAAACGGGCGTTGAACTCCACCACCTTGGGGCCGTCCTCGGTGGCCATCAGGCCTGCGTAGAGCACCCCGCGATAGGGCATGCCCTCCAGCGCCATGGCCTTGAGCGTCGGCTGGACAATGCGGCGGTTGGCCGTCATCACCAGGTCCTCGTCGAACACGGGCGCGGGTGAATAGGCCCCCATGCCGCCCGTGTTGGGGCCCATGTCGCCGTCGTAGGCGCGCTTGTGGTCCTGGGCCCCGCCGAACAGCATCGCCTGCTTGCCGTCGCACAGGGCGAACAGCGAGCCCTCCTCGCCGGCCATGAACTCCTCGATGACGACGCGGGCCCCGGCGTCGCCGAACCGGCCGCCCAGCATGCGTTCGATCTCGGCCTCCGCGTCGCGGCGATCGGGGCTGATGGCCACGCCCTTGCCGGCCGCGAGACCATCGGCCTTGATGACGTAGGGCGGCTTGAAGACCTTCAGCGCGGCGCGGGCGTCCTTGATCCGCTCATAGACGCCATAATGGGCCGTCGGGATCTCATGGCGAGCCATAAAGGCCTTGGAGAAGGCCTTGGAGGTCTCCAGCTGCGCCGCGCGCTGCGTCGGACCGAAGCAGGGGATGCCCGCGGCGTTCAGCCGGTCGGCGAGGCCCGCCTCCAGCGCCACTTCGGGGCCGACCACGACCAGGCCGACGCCCAGTTCGCGCGCCAGCCGCGCCAGACCCTCTCCGTCGTTCGCCTTGTAGCCGGGCAGGCACTCGGCGACCTTGGCGATCCCCGGGTTGCCCGGAGCGCAATACAGGCGCTCGACCAGCGGCGACTGGCGGATTTTCCAGGCCAGGGCGTGTTCACGCCCACCCGACCCGACGAGGAGGATGTCCATGTGCGGGCAATGGCCGCGCGGGCCGGGTCGGTCAAGGGTCGAGGCCGTGCTCAGAGCATCGAGAAGACGACGTAGGCGCCGAAGGCCAGCATCATCAGCAGGCCGACGATCAGCCAGGGACCGAGGGTCGGGGTCGCGCTGCGCCGACGCAGCTCGCGCTCCCTGGGATCGTCCTCGTCGTGGGGCGGGATGTCGTCCTGGCTCATGGAGGAGATATAGGGCGAACCCGGTGGTTTCCGCACCCCTGCATCCCGTCTAGACTCGCCCAGATGACCGACGACTACGTCTTTGGAGGACCAGCCGAGGCCGAGGCGGCCCCCGCGCGCGACAACAACCCGCCGCTGTCGATCTCCGAGCTGTCGTTCGCGCTGAAGCGGACGCTTGAGGACCGTTTCGGCCATGTGCGGCTGCGCGGCGAGGTGTCCAAGGTCAATCGCCACGCCTCGGGCCACATCTATCTGACGCTGAAGGACGACAAGGCCTGCATCGACGGCGTGGTCTGGAAGGGCTCGGTGCGCGGCCTGGGCGTGCAGCCGGAGACGGGGCTGGAGGTCATCGTCACCGGAAAGATCACCTCCTATCCGGCGCGGTCGTCCTACCAGATCGTGATCGAATCCATGGAGGCGGCGGGGGCCGGCGCCCTGCTGGCCCAGTTGGAGCGGCTGAAGGCGCGGCTGGCGGGGGAGGGGCTGTTCGAGGCCGCGCGCAAACGGCCGATCCCGCTCTATCCCCGCACCATCGGGGTGATCACCAGTCCGACCGGGGCGGTGATCCGCGACATCCTGCATCGGCTGGCGGAACGCTGGCCCTGCCATGTGATCGTCTGGCCGGTGGTGGTGCAGGGCGAGGCGGCGAGCGGCCAGGTCGCGGCGGCGATCCGGGGGTTCGGCGCCCTGTCGCCCGACGGGCCGGTCCCACGCCCGGACCTGCTGATCGTCGCGCGGGGCGGGGGGTCGGTGGAGGACCTGTGGGCCTTCAACGACGAGGCCCTGGCCCGAACGGTCGCGGCGGCGGGCATTCCGATCCTCTCCGCGGTGGGGCACGAGACCGACACGACCCTGATCGATTTCGTGTCGGACCGGCGCGCGCCGACGCCGACGGGTGCGGCCGAGATGGCGACGCCGGTGCTGGCGGAGCTGCGGGCGTTTGTGACTGACCTTGAGCGGCGTCTGGATCGGGCGGGGGCGCGGCTGCTGGAGGATCGACGCGTGCGGCTGAGGGCCGTGGCGCGCGGCTTGCCGGCGCGGCCAGAGGAGCTGGTCGCCATTCCGCAGCAGCGACTGGATCATGCGGCGAGCCGGCTGCTGGCGGGTCTGCATCGCAACACGGAGGCGCATCACCGGCGGCTGGCCGGCGTGGCGGCGCGGCTCGGGCCGGGGCTGCTCCATCGGGTCTTGGAGCAGCGATCAGCCCGGCTGGACGGGCAGGGGGCGCGGCTGGCGGGAGCGCTGGCGGCCAATCGCGCCAAGCATGAGCAGCGCCTTCTGCGGGTCTCCGCGCGACTGAGCGGTGAACCGATCCGGCGACGTCTGGATCAGCGACAGGCCCGGCTGGAGGCGCTGTCGGCGCGACTGGCTCGGCCCTTGCCCTTGTCATTTGAACGGGCCGAGGCGCGGCTGGCGGCGCTGGGCCGTGCACTCGCCACGCTGGATCCGAAGCGGCCCAAACCCGGCTTCGCCCGCATCGACGACGAGACCGGGCGGATGATCACCTCGGCGGCCGAGCTTGCACCGGGGCAGGCGGTGAGCCTGGTGTTCCCGGACGGCTCGCGCGGCGCCCGGGTCGAGGGCGACGCGCCTGTTCGGCCACGCCCCGTGTCCAAGCCAAAGGCGTCGGTTCTGGATCAGGGCGACCTGTTCTGAACGGCCGTTTGCCGCTAGGCTGGCAGCTATGACCAGCGTGCCCCAACCCGCATCCCTGCACTACGGCGACGGCGAGTTCGCCGTGCTCAAGCCCGGCCCCTTCGTGCGCTGCGCGGTGACGGATCGGCCCATTCCGCTGGAGGCGCTGCGCTACTGGTCGGCCGAGCGGCAGGAGGCCTACTATGGTCCCGCCGAGGCGCTGTCGCGGATGGTCGAGAAGTGACACCGGACCGGCGCGGCCTGCTGGTCGGCGCCGCGGCGACGCTCGCCACGCCCGCATGGTCGCGCGACCCAGCCGACCTCGTCCTGTCCGGACGCATGGTTCAGGGCGGCTTCGTCATGGGCCGGACCTGGCCGCGCGCCCTGATCTTCATCGATGGAGAGGCGCTGGCGACGGCGTCCGCCGGTGGCCTGTTTGTCATCGGTTTCGACCGGGACGCCCCGACCTCGGTGATGCTGGAAGCGCGTTTGGGCGCACGGTCCGAACGCCGGACCCTGCCGATCGCTCGGGGCCAGTTTCCCTCGACCCGCATCGACGGATTGCCGCCGTCGACTGTGGAGCCCACCGATCCAGCTTTGCTGGAGCGCATCCAGCGCGAGGTGGCGATCAAGACCGAGGGCTTCGCCAGCCGCCGGGATGGTGACGACTTCCGGTCTGGGTTCGACTGGCCGCTGGCGACGTTTCGGGTGTCCAGCGAATGGGGCTCCCAGCGCGTGCTGAACGGCACGCCGGCCCGGCCGCACTACGGCATCGATCTGGCCGCCCCGCAGGGGACGCCGATCCGCGCGCCTGCGGACGGCGTGGTCACGCTGGCGCAACCGGGGATGCATTTCGAAGGCGGCCTGACCCTGATCGATCACGGCCAGGGATTGATCACCGCCTATCTGCACCAGTCGCGGATCGACGTGCTGCCGGGCCAGCGAATCAGCCGGGGGCAGATCATCGGAGTGGTGGGGATGACAGGCCGCGCGACCGGTCCGCACCTGTGCTGGCGCATGCGGTGGCGCGATCGGCAGATGAACCCGGCCCTGATGGTGGGACAATCGGCGCCTGAAACCGATTACGGATAAGGCCAAGCTTTAGAAGGACATGGACGCGACGACGTGGCGTCCCTAACCTGTCCGGTCTGACCGTCGGCGAGCGGTCGCCCTCTGCGAAGCCATGTCCTCACTGCAATCGCTCAACGTTCTGCTGGTCGACGACAACCAGCACATGCGCGCCATCACCGCCGCCATCCTGCAATCGGCGGGTGTGCGGAGCATCCGCGAGGTGTCCGACGGAGCCGCCGCGCTCGATATGGTGCGCGACTATCCCGTCGACCTGGCGATCGTCGACTTCAACATGTTCCCGCTGGACGGGGTCGAGTTCACGCGCCTGGTCCGCAACAGCCCGGACAGCGCCAATCCCTATCTGCCCATCATCATGATGACCGGCCATTCCGAGAAGAGCCGCGTCTATGAGGCGCGCGACGCAGGCGTGACCGAGTTCGTGGTGAAGCCCATCACCGCCAAGGCCGTGTTCGACCGCATCCAGGCCGTGATCATGCGCCCCCGCCCGTTCGTGAAGACCGCCGAATACTTTGGCCCGGACCGGCGGCGGGTGAATTCGCCCAACTACAAGGGGCCGTTCCGGCGTTCCACCGATCAGGCGGAGGTGGCGGTCGAAGGCGCGGCGTCGAGCGCGGCGTAGACCCGGTCGGGCCAGCGCTTGTGCACCCAGAACCACTCGACCGGGTTCTCGCGCACCCGCTCCTCGATGAAGGTGGTGATGGCCTGAACGCCGGCGCGGATGTCCGCCTGACGGTCCCCGGTCCGGGGCAGGGCGATGGGCTCGTGGGCGGTCACGCGGAAGCGCACGCCGGGCAGGCGCACCACGCTCATGGGCTGGATCACCGTGCCGAAGCGAAGCGCCAGTCGCGTCGGACCGGGGGCGGCGTTCACCGGCTGGCCGAAGAACAGGACCTCCGGACCCTCGCTGAACTTCTGATCATTCATCAGGGCCACGCTCTCGCCGCGCGCCATTCCGGCCAGCAACTCGCGCGCGCCGTCGCCGCCCTTGGGCGCGAACAGCCTGACGCCATAGCGAGCGCGGGCGGCGCGGATCTGGGCGTCGACATAGGGGTTGTTGGCGGCCCGATAGGTGACCTGGACAGATATTCCGGAGGCCACCAGAACCGCCGCCATGGTCTCGATATTGGCCATGTGGCCCGAGACGAAGACAACTGGGTTGCCAGATGCCCGGATCGCCTCCAGCCGGTCAGCCCCGACGATGTCGATGCGCCCGGACGCAGGCGTCAGGCGGTCCATGACGGCCGTCTCGGCGAAGGTGCGGCCGGTCTGTTCCCACTGGGCGACGGAGAGGCGCTGGCGCTCCGCCGGGTCCATGTCCGGGAAGGCGATGCGCAGGTTCTTCATCACCGTGCGGTGGGTACCGGTCTTCGGCCCCAGCGTCCGCAGCACCCATCCGCCGAAGTTCGACGCCGCCTCCAGCCCGATCAGGCGCATCAGGCCGATGAAGCCGGCGAACGCCGCCGCCTCCAGCCGCCAGATCAGGTGCTGGCGAAACGACACCCGGCGGGCGTCCTCACCAGGCAATGGTGATGCCGCCGTCGACGACCAGGGTCTGGCCGGTCATGTAGCTGGACGCCTTCGAAGACAGATAGACCGCCGCGCCGGCGATCTCGTCCGGCTGGCCGATGCGGCGGAGCGGGGCGGGGTCGGTGGCGACCTTCAGGATCTCCGGGTTTTCCCACAGGTACCGGGCGAAGTCGGTCTGGACGAGGCCGGGCGCGATGCAGTTGACCCGCACGTTGGACGGCCCCCACTCGACAGCGAGGTTCCTCACCAGCTGCATGTCCGCAGCCTTGGAGATGTTGTAGGCGCCGATCAGGGCGTTGCCGCGCAAACCGCCGATCGAGGACACCACCGTGATCGCCCCGTCCTTCCGCTCCAGCATCTGGGGCGCGACCATCTGGATCAGCCAGTGGTTGGAGACGACGTTGTTCTGGAGGATCTTGTCGAACTGCTCGTCGGTGATGCCCGCCATCGGCCCGGCGTAGGGGTTGGTCGCGGCGTTGCAGATCAGGATGTCGATCTTGCCGAAAGCGGCGTTGGTCTCGTCGACCAGGCGCTGCAGGTCTTCCTTCGACGCGATGTTGGCCGGGATGGCGATGGCGCGACCCTCGCCGTGTTTGGCGTTGATGGCGGCGGCGACCTCGTCGCAGGGGCCCGCCTTCCGAGACGAGATGACGACGTTGGCGCCGTGTTCGGCCAGCCGTTCGGCGATGGCCTTGCCGATGCCCTTGGAGGAGCCGGTGATGATGGCGCTCTTGCCGGTGAGGTCGAACAGTTCCATGCGTTTCCCCTGATATCGGCGTCGTTTATTCGCGCCACGCCCTAGCGGTCCGGCCCTGATAGCCTGATACTCGGCCGATTCCATCCGGGAAGTCGGACAAACCCGTTCCCATGCGTGCACTGACCAACGGCTTCCTGTTCTTCGGCTACGTCTTCCTGGCGATGACGGTCGGCACCTTCCTGTGGCGGGCGGGGCTCGGCCTCGGGCCGGGGATCGCGGCGACCGTCGGCATGCTGGGCGTGCTGGGCGCGGCCCATGCCCTGATCGCGGGCGCGGCCGAGCGTCGTCGTCTGAAAGCCGAGATCGACGCCGTGCGGGAGGCGCATCGCCTGCTGGCCGACGCCATGGAGCAGACCCAAGGGGCGCTGGGCGACCTGGCCCAGGCCATCGAAGCCGGCGCGCTCACCCGCACCGAGGAGCTGTCCGGCGAGGTCCGCATGCTGGAGGACTTGATCCAGCAGATGAGCGCCTCGATCGACGAGCGGCTGACGGTCACGCCGATGGCAGCCCCCGACAGCCCGGAAGCGCGGCGGCACCAGCAGTCGAACCTGCTGCTGAAGACCGTCCACGATGCGCTCAGCGAAAACCGCGTCGACCTGTATCTGCAGCCGGTGGTGACCCTGCCGCAGCGGCGGACGGTCTTCTACGAGAGCTTCACCCGCCTGCGCGATTCCACCGACCGGGTGATGATGCCCGCCGAATATCTGTCGATCGCCGAGGGCGAGGGGCTGGTGCCGGCCATCGACAACCTGCTGCTGTTCCGCTGCGCCCAGATCGTGCGTCGGCTGGCGCGTCAGGACCGCAAGGTCGGGGTGTTCTGCAACGTGGCCCTGTCCAGCCTGGGCGACGAGACCTTCTTCCCGCAGTTCCTGCAGTTCCTGAGCGAGAACCGCGACCTGAACCAGGCCCTGATCTTCGAGCTGGGCCAGGCGACGTTCGATGCGCGCGGCGCGGTCGAGGCGCGCAACATGGCCAAGCTGGCGGACCTGGGTTTCCGCTTCTCGCTGGACAAGGTGCAGACGCTGGACCTCGATTTCAACGACCTGCAGCGGTCGGACGTGAAGTTCATCAAGGTCGCCGCCGACCTGCTGATCGAACAGCTGCTCGACATGGACGGCGGGGCGCCGATCCCGTCGTTGCGCGACATCCAGGCTGCCGACTTCGCCCAGCTGACCCGCCGCTACGGCATCGAGGTCATCGCCGAGAAGTGCGAGAGCGAGCGCCAGATCGTCGATATCCTCGAGCTCGACGTGACCATTGCCCAGGGCCACCTGTTCGGCGAGCCGCGCGCCATCAAGGAGCAGGTGCTGGCCGAGACCGACCCGCCGGCGGACTTCGTGCGCTCGACGCTGATCAATGCGGAGCGTCGGCGGCGCTACGCCTGACTGGCCAGAAGCACCGTGAACGCCGCCTCGTCCTCGACCCTTGCCACGACCGGCCAAGCCGTAACCCGCGCCCGCCACTCGGGCGGCAGGCGCACCCAGTCCTTCTCGGTGGTGACCAGGCCCGCGCTGAACAAGGCCGCGCGGTCGGCGAGGAAGGCGAGGGCCTCGGCGTGGTAGTCGACGTGGTCCGGGAATGGCGCGAAGTCCTTCAGGTCGCAGCCGGCGGCCTTCAGCGCCCGCTCGACCTTCCACGGCTTGGCGATGCCGGCGAATCCGACCTGGGGGCCTGAGGGCGGCGGTCCTGCGGGCTCCAGCCGGGCCACGAAGACGGGCAGGGCGCCGAACAGGGCCAGCAGTTCGGGATCGGCCCCGGGCGCGTCTGCAGGCAGGAGAACGACCACCGCGTCGGCGCGCGCCAGCCCGGCCTCCAGGGGCTCGCGCATCGGCCCCGACGGAAAGACCGAGCCGTCGCCGAACGGCCACTCGTCGCCGCGCGTCTCGCCGTCCACGACGATCAGGTTGAGCGTCTTCTTCAGCGCCGGATTCTGGTGGCCGTCATCGAGCACGAGGGCCTGTGCGCCGGCCGCGACGGCCGCGCGGGCCCCCGACACGCGGTCCCGCGCGACCCACATCGGGGCCTCGCCCGCCAGCATCAGAGGTTCGTCGCCGACGTCGCTCGCCGAATGGCGGGCCGGATCGACGCGCACCGGCCCCTCCAGGCGTCCGCCGTAGCCGCGCGACAGGCCGTGGGCCTCCACGCCGGAGGCCCACAGCAGCCGCAGCACTTCGCGCGCGACCGGCGTCTTGCCCGAGCCCCCGACCGTCAGATTGCCGATGGAGATGACGGGAACGCCGATGTCCTCGCCGGGCGTCCGGGCGATCCGCCGCGCCGTCGCCGCCGCCCACAGCCAGGAGGCAGGCTTCAGCAGGGTGCGCGTCACCCGCCCGTGCCGCCCGGACCGTTCGTACCACCAGCGGGGCGTCGAGAGCTTCACCGGGCGGCCCTCGGCAACAGCGGTTGCAGCGTCTCCCACAGTCGGTCCAGACCCGCCCCGGCGTCGGCGGCGGCGCGGCGGGCGCGTTCGCCCATCGCCTTGGCGGCGGCGGGGTCGTTCAGCAGGGGGGCGACCACGGCGGGCAGGTCTCCGGGCGAAGCGACGACCGCGAGCCCGCCCGCCGTCGTCAGGGCCTCGGTCACCTCGCGCCAGTTGGCGGCGTCCGGGCCGGTGACGGCGGGCTTGCCGAGCCGCGCGGGCTCCAGCGGATTGTGCCCGCCCCAGGGCTCGCGACCGAGGAACGATCCGAACGACCCGCCCATCACGACGACGTCGGCCAGCCGCAGGAAAAGGCCGAGTTCGCCGAGCGTATCGGCGACGTAGATGTCGGTCTCGGCGTTCGGAACGGCGCCGCGCGAGCGCAGGGCGAAGCGGTAGCCGTCACGGGTTAGGGCCGTGGCGATGTCGCCGCCCCGCTCCGGATGGCGGGGGACCAGGATCAGGCACAGCCGCTCGGTCAGGTGATCCAGGGCTCGGACGATGGCGATCTCCTCGCCCTCGTGGGTCGAGGCGGCGACGACCACGGGGCGATCGCCGATGGCGGCCGACAGCGTCGTGAAAGCGCGGGCGTCATGGGGCAGGGGGCCGCCCGAGAGCTTCAGATTGACCAAGCCGTCGATCCGCCCGCCCAGCGCCTGGATGCGGTCGGCCGACACGATGTCCTGCGGCAGGATGCGGTCGAAGGCCTGGACCACGGCCCGCGCCGCGCCGGGGAAGCGCGCCCAGCCCTCAGCGGTCTTTTCGGTGATGCGGGCGCTGACGAGCGCCAGCGGCACGTCGCGCGCCCTGGCCGTCAGGATCAGATTGGGCCACAGCTCGCTCTCGACGAAGACGCCGAGCGCGGGCCGCCAGTGATCGAGGAAGGCCGCGACCGCGCCGGGGGCGTCGACCGGGGCGTATTGATGGATCACGTCCGGCGGCAGGCGCTGGGCCAGCAGCTCGGCCGAGGTAATCGTGCCGGAGGTGACCAGCACGGTCAGCTCGGGACGGCTCTTCCGGAACCGCTCGACGACCGGCAGCAACGACAGGGTCTCGCCGACGCTGACGCCGTGCAGCCAGACGACGTCGCCCGGCGGCCGCGCCACGCCCGCGACGCCCAGCCGCTCGTCCACCCGGCGCGGGTCCTCCTTGCCCTGCTTGGCCCGCGCATCGAGCAGGCGCGGGGCCAGAGGCTCCAGCATCCGCGTCAGGAGGCGGTAGGCGGTCAGGGCGAGGCTCATATCCGCTCCAGCCCCGTCAGCGCGTCGGCGCGAGCCTCCACGGCGGTCAAGCGCTCGGTCCAGCCGGCGGTGACCTCGGCGAGGTCGGCGCCCTCCGGATAGGGCTCCAGGTCGTAGACGATGGCCCCGCGCGTGAAGGGCAGGGGCAGGAGCGCGCGGTCCCAGCTGTTCAGCCGGATCGCCGGATTGCAGCTCATGCCGATGAACAGCACCGGCGCGCCGGACATGCGGGCCATCAGCGGCATGCCCTCCGCCATGACCCGCGCCGGGCCGCGCGGGCCGTCGGGCGTGATGGCGAGCGCGCCAATCCTCAACTGCTTCAGCCCGTCCCTGAGGGCGCGGGATCCACCCTTGGCTGCGTCGGCCTTATCCTTGTTGGCAGAGGAGCCGCGCACGGCGGGGAAGCCCTGCCGGGCCACCGCCTTGGCGATGAACTCGCCGTCGGCGCTGAGGGATATCAACGCCTTGGCGGGCTGAGCTCGCGTCAGGTCCCAGCAGGCGGGCGACAGGCCGATGCGGGAATGCCAGAAGGCGCAGATGACGCCGCCTTTGGCCGCCCAGACGGCCTCGGCGTGCTCGCGGCCCTCGTAGGTCCAGCGGATGGTGGCGAAGCAGAGGCGCATCCACGCCGCCAGAAGCGACGCCAGCAGGCTCTGGATGACCGGGTTCCTCAGCGGCCTCACGTCAGGCGACCGAGGCGACGGATGGCGTCCCGTCCAGCGACTGGGCCTTGGCGAGGCGGCTGTAGAGCCCGCCCCGCTTGACCAGGGCGTCGTGGCCGCCACTCTCGACGATACGGCCGCCCTCTAGCACCAGGATGCGGTCGGCATGGCGCACGGTGGACAGTCTGTGGGCGATCATCAACGTTGATCGCCCCGCCATCAGCCGCTCGAGCGCGGCTTGGACGAGCGCCTCGCTCTCGGTGTCGAGCGCCGAGGTGGCTTCGTCCAGCAGCAGGATCGGCGCGTCCTTCAGAAAGGCCCGGGCGATGGCGATGCGCTGGCGCTGGCCGCCCGACAGGCGCAGGCCCGCCTCGCCTGCGCGGGTCGCGTAGCCTTCGGGAAGTGCGGTGATGAAGTCGTGCGCGGCGGCTGCCCTGGCCGCCGCCTCGATCTTATCCTGCGTCGCGTCCGGCCGGCCATAGGCGATGTTGGCGGCGACGGTGTCGTCGAACAGGAAGGGCTCCTGCGTCACGAGGGCGATGCGGTCGCGCAGGTCGGTGAGGCTGAGTTCGCGCAGGTCGTCACCATTCAGCGTTACCGCTCCGGCGGTGACGTCATAGAAGCGCGGCAACAGGCTCAGCAGGGTCGACTTGCCACCGCCGGAAGGGCCGACGAGGGCGACGGTTTCTCCCGGCGCGACGGTGAAAGACACATCCGACAGAGTCGGCGCGGCGGCTCCATAGGCGAAGGAGACGTCTTCGAAAGCGATGGTCACTGGACCGGCAGGCAACGTCCGGGGCTTGGCCGCCTCTCGGATCTCTGGAGCGATGTCGAGCGCGGCGAACAGCCGACGCGCCGCCGTCATCCCTTCGGTCATCACGGTCTGGAGGTTCGTCACCTGCCTCAGCGACTGGCCCGCCGACATGAGTAGGCCGACATAGGCGGCGAAGGCGCCGATAGTCAGCTGGTCCTGCCGCGCCTGCCAGCCCGCATAGGCCATGATGGCCGCGACGATCAGCACGGCGACCAGGTTCGACGACGGTCCGGCGAAGGCTCTGGAGTCGGCCGACTTGATGACGTGTTTCTGGCGGCGTGCGACGACCTCGCCGACGCGGGCCTCCTCGGCCGCCTCGCGGTTCTCGATCTTGATCAGGCGGACGCCGTCCAGGTTCTCCATCAGGGCGGTCGACAGGTTCTCCGTCTCGACCATGGCGCCGGTGGTGGCCTTCCTCATCCGCTTGCCGAAGCGGCGGATGATCCAGGCGATGACGGGCGCGCCGAGGAAGACGACCAGCGTCATCCGCCAGTCCAGCCACAGCATGTAGCCCAACACGGCGACCAGGGTCAGGGCGTGCTGGGTGTAGTTGACGACCCCGTTGGTGAAGGCTTCCCGCACCAGATTGGCGTCGAACAGGACCGAGGAGACGAAGGCGCCGGAATGCTGGCTGCGCAGCCGCGCCAGGTCGGCCCGGATCATGGCCCCGAACAGCCGCACCTGGATGTCGCCGACCACGCCGTGGCCGATGCGGTTGACCAGCGCCGCCTGACCCAGCGCCGCGACCGTCGAGATCAGGCCGACGCCGACGATGATCGCCGGCACGCCCCACAAGGCGTCCTCCGGCGGGATGCGGAACAGTCCGCCCAGCACGTTGACCGGCCGGCCCAGGAACATGCCGTCTATGGCGGGCTGGAGGAGCTGCAGCACCGTCGCCGTGCTGATCCCCGCCACGGCGGCGCAGATCAGCGACAGGATCAGCGCGCCGCGGCGCCTCGACAGATAGTCCCGCCACACGCGCGCCAGCAGGCCGCGCGACGGCGCGGGCGGGGCGTCCGGGTTCGGAGCAGGCGAACTCATCCGCCGGAGGTCGGACGCTCCGCCGGTCAAGTCAAGCGAAGTCCGCCGGAGATCGCCGGTGGCGCCGGTCGGCGAGGCTCGCTATCTGCGCTCCCCATGACCAGCCGGTTCGACATGGCGACCGAGGCGGGGCGGAAGGCCGCCGAGCGCGACTATTTCTGGAACGACCACGCCTTCCTGCGACTGGCGTTCCAGAACGCCCACTGGCTGGGGCCGGATCTGGTGCGGACCAACCAGCCCTCGCCGCGGCAGCTGGAGGGCTGGGCCAGGCGGGGGATCAGGACGGTCATCAACCTGCGCGGCCAGAGGGACGAGGGCTACTACTGGCTGGAAAAGGCGGCCTGCGAGCGGCTGGGGCTGACGCTGATCGACGCCCCGCTGGACAGCCGCGATCCGCCCGGCAAGGACCGGGTGCGACGCGCGCGTGACCTGTTCGCCAGCATCGAGTACCCAGCGCTCATCCACTGCAAGTCCGGCGCGGACCGGGCGGGTCTGATGGCGGTCTTCTATCGCCACTTCCACCTCGGCGAGCCGATTTCTAAGGCGAAGCGCGAACTGTCCAAGAAGTATCTTCACAGCCGCGAGGGTCTGACCGGCGTGCTGGACCACTTCCTGGAGACCTACGTCCGCGAGGTCGAGCCGACCGGCGTCGGCTTCATGGAGTGGGTCGAGAGCGACGCCTATGACCCTCAGGCCATGCGCAAGGAATTCCGCGCCAACTGGTGGGGGACGCTGCTGACCGAGAAGCTGCTCCGGCGGGAGTAGGGCTCAGCCCCAGGGGCCGGTCGGGGTGCGCGACGGCGGCTCGTCGCGTTTGCGGGTCTCCGCGTTCTTCTCGTTGGACCAACCCCTGAACCATCGCCGGTAGCCGTCGGCGTCCCGCAGGGCGAAGACCCAGATCACCAGCGTGGCCAACAGCCCGACCAGGGCCGCGATCTGCATGCCGTCCAGAGTTGTTCCGAACAGGGTCATGCCTGACGTTCCGGCTCGCGCGCCAGTTCGTTCGCAGCCTGGGGCAGGGGCGCATGGGCGAAGGGGTCGGCGGCCTGTTCCGCGGGCGTCGGCGGCTCGCCCCAGGCGGTGTCCTGCTCCTTGCGCTGCTCATAGGGGCGTGAGGGCGTCTGGCGCGTGGCGATGGCGACGATGGCGACTCCCAGCGCCAGCAGGCTCAGCACGATCAGGGTCGGGGTCATGGGATCGCTCCTGTGCTCTGGCGGAACCTAGACGGAAACAGCGCAAACGTCGCCTTGACGGTTCCTGCCGCGACCATTGGCCCCGGAGCGGCTCAGGCGTCGCCGCGCGGGTCGATCAGCCGGTGGGCGTGAAGGATGAAGTAGCGCATGTGGGCGTTGTCGACGGTGGCTTGGGCGCGGGCCTTCCAGGCGGCTTTGGCCTCGGCGTAATTGCCGAAGGCGCCGACGAACTCGACCTTGCTGAGGTCGCGGAAGACCGGCTGGTCCAGATGGCGCAACTCGCCTCCGATCACGAGGTGCAGAAGCTGGGGATCGGCGGTGTTGGGGGCGTCGGTCATGGGAAGCGTCCGGGGGAGGGGGCGTTACTGGCGCAGCGGGATAGGCGCACGGGCGCGTCGGATCAAGGATTTGGAAGCCTCAACAGCTTGAGGCATTATGCGTTCATGTCCGACGAACCTGAGAACTTGGTGCTCGTCTACCTCCGCCGCATCGACGCCAAGGTCGACGGGCTTGATCGTCGTATCGATGATCTGACCCAGCGCATGTCCGCCGTCGAGACGGGGCTCGCTTCAGTGCGGCGCGACTTGGGCTTTCTCGCTGAGGCGGACGCCCGACTTCAGATGTCCTTCGATCGCCTTCGGGACGACGTCACCCGCATCGAACGTAGGCTTGACCTCGTCGATGAGCCGGCCGCCTAGCGAGCCAACGGGATCGACGCCGTCCGCCGGATGATCAACGGATGAAGCGCCGGGGCCGAGCAGACCAGGCTGGCCTGCCGCGGATCGGGCTGGTTGAAGCGCCAGGGACGGCCGTGGTGGTCAGAGACCCTGGCCCCGGCTTCGCCCGCGATCAGGGCGCCGGCGCAGACGTCCCAATCCCACTTTGGCGTGAGCGCGATGGCGGCGTCGAACGCGCCTGACGCCACCAGCGCCATCCGATAGGCGAGGGCGTTCCGTTTCTCGTAGCGCATCGGCGGCCAGGGCTCGGGCCAGTGCGGGCCTTCCATCAGCCGGGCGTCGGCGAGCACGGCGGCGTCGTCCAGGGTGGTTTCATCTGATGCTGTGATCGGCCGGCCGTTCAGACGCGCGCCGCCGCCGGCCGTGGCTTCATAGGTCTCGCCGGTCGCGGGCACGTGGATCACGGCAGCGACGGGCTGGCCGTCCTCGACGACGGCGATAGGCACGCACCACGAGGGCCGGCCTTTCATGAAGGCGACGGTGCCGTCGATGGGGTCGACCACGAAGATGCGTTGGCGCGTCAGGCGCTCGGGACCGTCCCGCGTCTCCTCGGAGAGCCAGCCGTAATCGGGTCGCGCGGAGAGCAACCAGTCCTTCAGCATGGCGTCGACCGCCAGGTCCGCGCTGGTCACCGGCGACCCGCCGGGTTTGGAGGTGATCTTCAGACCCTTCGACCGTTCGGCTTCGGCCAAGGCGCCGGCGGCCAGCACCGCCTCGCGGATCAAGGTCAGGTCGGCGTCGAGGCCTGTCATTTGCCCGCGATGGCGACGCCGTCGATGAGTAGCGACGGGCTGTTGGCCGAGCCGCGGAACTCCAGGTCCGAGCCGGGAACGAGCCGCAGCATGAACTCGGCCAGCTTGCCGGCGACGGTGATCTCGCTGACGGGATAGGCGATCTCGCCGTTCTCGAACCAGAAGCCGTGGACGCCCGCCGACCAGTCGCCGGTGTTGGGGTTCAGCGACGGGCCGAACATGCCGGTGACGACCAGGCCGGTTCCGGCGTCGGCCATCAGGCCCGCCTGATCTCGCTCGCCCGGCGTCAGGTGCAGGTTATGGGTCGAGACGCCCGGAGGTCCGGCGGACCCGCGCGAGGCATGACCCGTGGTCTTCAGGCCTAGCTGGGCGGCGGCGGCGCGATTGAGCAGCCAGGTCTTCAGCACGCCGTCCTCCACAATGGCGATCTCTTCGACCGGCGAGCCTTCGTCGTCGAAGGGGGTGGAGCCCAGACCCCGCACGCGGAACGGGTCGTCAATGACGCTGACGCCCCTGGCCAGCACCTGCTGGCCCATGCGCCCCATCAGAAACGAGGTGCCGCGCGCCACCGACGGCCCGGCGATGGCGCCGATCAGGGGCGACAGCACCTGGGTGGCGATCCTGCGATCGAAGATCACGGGCGCGGTGGTCGAGGCGATCTTCCGCGGTCCCAGGCGGGCGGCGGCCTTACGCCCGGCCTCGCCGCCGATGGCCTCGGGCGAGGGCAGGTCGGACAGGTGGCGGGTGGTGCGGCCCTCGCCGCCGCGCTCCATGGCTCCGTCGCGCTCGGCGATGACGCTGGCGTGGAGCGAGAAGCCGGTGGCCTCGTAGCGGCCGTCGAAGCCCTCCGACGTGACCAGACGCCAGCGGGAGGAGGAATAGCCTGCGCCCGCCCCTTCTGACCGCGCGACCTCCGGGGTGGCCAGCGCGACCGCTTCAGCTTCACGGGATACGGCTTCCAATTCGGCGGCCGACCGCTCGCTGGGATCGAACAGGTCGAGCTCGCGGAATGGCCCCGTTGCGAGCTGATCGCGCGGGGTGATGTCGTTGTAGGGATCTTCCGGCGCCAGCCGCGCCATGGCGACGGCGCGTTCGACCAGCCGTCGCCGCGTCGCGTCCGACAGGTCCGAGGCGGACACGGTCGCCTGACGCCGCCCGACGAAGACCCGCAGGCCGAGGTCGCGGCTTTCCTCGCGCTCGACGTCCTCCAGCACGCCGTTGCGAACCCCGACCGAGAGCGAGGCCCGCTCGGAGGATACGGCCTCCGCGGCGTCGGCTCCGGCCTTCAGGGCGTCTCGGACAAGATCGTGCAGAAGGTGGGCGGGCGCGGGACTGTCGGGCATGGGCCGCATATGGCCGACGCGCGCCTGTGCCGCAATCGCCGCGCGGGCCGGACGGGTGACAGCGACGCTCGCCCGCTCTACCACCCGCTCATGGCATACAGAGACCTGCGCGAGTTCATCACGGTGCTGGAGGCGCAGGGCGAGCTGGTCCGCGTGACCGAGCCCGTCTCGACCGTGCTGGAGATGACCGAGATCCAGACCCGGCTGCTTCGGAACGGCGGTCCGGCGGTGCTGTTCGAGAAGCCGGTCATGCCCGACGGTTCCATCAGCCCGATCCCGGCACTGGCCAATCTGTTCGGAACGGTGAAGCGCGTGGCCATGGGCGTCACCCTGGAGAAGAAGCAGCGCACCACGCCGGCGGAACTGCGCGAGGTCGGCGAGCTGCTGGCCTTCCTCAAGAACCCGACCCCGCCGCGCGGCTTCGGTGAGGCGATGGAGCTGCTGCCGCTCGCCCAGACCGTCATGGCCATGCGGCCCAAGGTCGTGAAGTCCGCCCCCGTGCAGGAGGTGGTGCTCAAGGGCGACCAGATCGACCTGACGTCCTTGCCCATCCAGACCTGCTGGCCCGGCGAGCCCGCCCCTCTGATTACCTGGGGCCTGGTCGTCACCAAGGGGCCGTCAGAGGACCGCGAAGACGACTTCAACCTGGGCATCTACCGCATGCAGGTGCTGGGCAAGGACCGGGCGATCATGCGCTGGCTGGCTCATCGCGGCGGAGCCCAGCACTATGCCCGACACAAGAAGAAGAAGACCGGGCCGCTGCCCTGCGCCGTCGTGCTGGGGGCCGATCCGGGGACCATCCTGGCGGCCGTGACGCCGGTGCCAGACACCCTGTCGGAATACCAGTTCGCCGGCCTGATGCGCGGCCAGAAGGCCGAGCTCGTTCCCTGCAAGACCGTGCCGCTGATGGTCCCCGCCCGCGCCGAGATCGTGCTGGAGGGCCACGTCCTGCTGGACGAGCACGCGCCCGAAGGCCCCTACGGCGACCACACCGGCTACTACAACTCGGTCGAGACCTTTCCGGTGTTCCAGGTCAGCGCCATCACCATGCGGCGCGATCCGATCTATCTGACCACCTTCACCGGCCGCCCCCCGGACGAGCCCAGCGTGCTGGGCGAGGCGCTGAACGAGGTGTTTATCCCGCTTCTGCGCGCCCAGTTCCCGGAGATCGTCGACTTCTGGCTGCCGCCCGAGGGCTGCAGCTATCGCATCGCCGTGGTGTCGATGAAGAAGGCCTATCCCGGCCACGCCAAGCGGGTGATGCTGGGCGTCTGGAGCTTCCTGCGCCAGTTCATGTACACGAAGTGGGTCATCGTCGTGGACGACGACATCGACGCCCGCGACTGGAAGGACGTCATGTGGGCCATCTCCACCAAGATGGACCCCGCCCGCGACATCACCATCATCGAAAACACGCCGATCGACTATCTGGACTTCGCCAGCCCCGAGAGCGGCCTCGGCTCCAAGATCGGCCTGGACGCGACGGACAAATGGCCGCCCGAGACCAAGCGCGAGTGGGGCGAGGTCATCCGCATGGACGAGGCGGTGGTCGAGCGGGTGTCGGAGATGTGGAGCCGCCTGGGGCTGCCGGGTGACGGTGCGCCGATCTGGAAGTAGCGTGACCGCGTGATTCACGGTCGGGGGGCCGGGTGAGCGACTTCGAGTTTTTCTTCACCCTGTTCGGCCTCGTGCTCGGCCTGTCGGTAGCCGAGGTCATCGCCGGCGTGGCTCGTCTGGTCGAGGAGCGTCGGGCGGTGCGGGTGGGTGCGCTGACGCCCCTGCTGGCCCTTTTTCTGCTGCTCGATCTCGCCGCCTTCTGGCTTTACGCCTGGCAGCAATACCGGGACGCCGAGGTCACCTATCTGGCCCTCGTCGTCGGCATCGCGATCTCCGGCTTCTACTATGTCGCCGCAAGCGTGGTCTTCCCGAAATCGTTCGCAGGCTGGAGCGATCTCGATGATCACTACCTCGAACGACGGCGGTTCGTGATCGGCGTGCTGACGGTCGCCGGAATCCTCCTTTATGACGTCGGCACACTGCTGCTCGCCCCCGATGGCCTCGCGGTCTGGAGAGCCTCGTGGCTCGACATCTCCCAGTCGTGGACGGCGATCCTCTACTATGCCGGGGTCACCGCCATCTGGTTTTCCAGCCGACGGTGGGTGAACGCCCTCGCCCTAGCGGTCATCGTGGCCCGCTATCTGGTCCTCATACTGCAAGGCGCCTGGGGCTAGGGGCATGAGCGATTTCGAGTTCTTCTTCAGCTTCTACGGCCTGCTGCTGGGCCTGTCGGTCGCCGAACTGACCGGCGGGTTCGCGCGGCTGCTGCATGAGCGGCATCGCGTGCGGTTCGGGTGGCTGACGCCGCTCTTGGCGCTGTTCGTGGCGCTCGATCTGGCGACCTTCTGGGTGCAGGCGTGGCGGTTCTTTCGGGATGCGCCGTTCAATGCGGCCCTGCTGCTGGTCGGGCTGATGATCGCGGCGACCTTCTACGTCGCGGCCAGCGTGACCTTCCCGCGCGTGACCGCAGAGGGCGTCGAAACGCGCATCGATCTGGACGAACATTTCTGGGCCCACAGGCGCGTGGTGTTCGGCTGCGTGCTCGCGGCCAATGCGATGGTGTGGACGCTGCTTGGCTTGCTGGCCCTGGCGGACCCGGCCTGGGCGGCGTTCTGGACGCCCCGCATCCTCTTCGGCGTGATCCTGTTTGGAGCTTGCACGGCGACCGCGGCCTTCGCGCCCTGGCGGCGCGTGGTCGTCGGGGCTCTGGTCGTCGTCCTGGCCTACACGCTGTGGAACATGGCGCGGGCGGGGTCGCAGCTGATCTCGGCCGGGGTCTGGCTGCCCGCCGCCTGACGCCGTAGGCCCTTGCCAGATCGAGCGCGCCGGACGACGAAGGGCCATGCGCCCCATCCTGATCCTCGCGGCCGTCGCCGCCCTCTCCAGTAGCGTGAGCCCCGCCATGTCCCAGTCGGTTTCCAACGTCGCTCCGTGGGATCAGGCCTTCCTGCCGCCCGCCCTGGCTTGGGACGGTGCTAGTCGCAGCCTGCTGGCCGACGACTCCAACCCCTGGATCACCGACTTCGAGCGCGACCCGGAGCTGAACTACAGCCCCGACTACGCCGCCACCCGCGCCTGGTTCGACCGTCTGAACGCGGCGTCCGACCTGATCCGCATCGAACAGTTCGGCGTCTCTCCGGAGGGCCGCCCGATCTACGCCGTGATCGCCAGCCGCGACGGCGCGACGCTGGATCCCGCCAAGCCCGTGCTGCTGGCCCAGGCGGGCATCCATCCGGGCGAGATCGACGGCAAGGACGCCGGGATGATGCTGCTGAGAGACATCGCCTTCGGCGACAAGGGCGGGCTGATCGACGACGTCAACCTGGTGCTGATCCCCATCCTGTCGGTCGACGGCCATGAGCGGGCCAGCGCTTACAGCCGCCCGAACCAGCGCGGGCCGCGCATCCAGGGCTGGAGGAACACCGCCACCAATCAGAACCTGAACCGCGACTTCCTCAAGCTCGACCAGCCCGAGATGCGGGCGCTCCGGGCCTTCATGAACCGCCTCGATCCGGCGCTCTATCTGGACATCCACGTCACCGACGGCCTGGACTACCAGTACGACATCACCTTCGGCTTCAACGGCGAGGACGGGGTCTATTCGCGGTCGCCGGCGATCTCGGAATGGCTGGACGACCGCTTCAAGCCGGCGATTAACGCGGCGCTGGAGGGGCAGGGGCACATCCCCGGGCCGCTGGTGTTCGGGGTGGACGGCGACAACCCGAAGGCGGGGTTGTCGGACGGCGGGCTAGGGGAGCGTTTCTCCAACGGCTGGGGCGCGGCGGCGCATGTGCCGACCGTCCTGATCGAGAACCACAGCCTGAAGCCCTACGAGCAGCGGGTGCTGGGCACCTACGTCCTGATCGAGGCCTCGCTACGCCTGCTGGCCGAGGAGGGCGCGGCCGTCCGTTCCGCCATCGCCGCCGACCGGGCGCTGAGGCCTGCCGAGATCCCCGCCAACTTCGTCCCCGATCCGACGCCGCTGGAGACCCGCGCGTTCCGGGGCGTGCTCTACGAGACCTACGAGAGCGCCGCGTCCGGCCGCACCGAGATCCGCTGGCTGGGTCGGCCCGATCCGGAACTCTGGCAGGTGCCCTATTTCGGGTCGCGGCCGTCGCTGACGCTGCGGCGACCGACCGCCTATTGGGTGCCGGCCCATCGGGCGGACCTCATCGAGCGGCTGCGGATCCACGGGCTGCAGATGGAGACGTTGGAGACGCCGAGAACCGTTTCGGTCTCCATGCTTCGTCTGGTCGATCCCGTCATCGCCACCCGCGCCAACGAGGGTCACGTCCAGATGAGCGTCCAGACGGTCGAGGCGGAGCCGCGCGACTGGACCTGGGCGCCCGGCTCCGTGCGCGTGCCGACGGACCAGCCGCTGGGGGACATCGCCGTCCTGCTGCTGGAGCCGCAATCGAACGAGAGCTTCTTCGCCTGGGGCCTCGTCCCGGAGATCCTCAGCCGCGTCGAATACATCGAGGGCTACGCCATCGCGCCGCTCGCCGAGGCCATGCTGGCCGCCGATCCGGCGCTGAAGGCCGAGTTCGAGGCGAAGCTGGCGGCGGACCCGGCCTTCGCGGCGAACGGGGATGCGCGGCTGCAGTGGTTCTATGAGCGCACGCCGTTCTATGATGACCGCTACCGACTCTATCCGGTCGGTCGGGAGGGCTGAGCATGATGATCGACGGGACCCTGAGCGGCGCCGAGGCCGCCGCGCTGTGGAGCGGGCTGCTGCTCCTTCTGCTGGTGGTCCTGTCGATGCGGGTGGCCCTGACGCGGCGGTCGCGGCGGGTGTCTCTGGGCGACGGCGGCGATCCCGATCTGGCGCGGAAGACCCGCGTCTTCGGCAATGCCGCCGAATACATCCCGGTCGGCGTCGGGGCCATGGCGATCCTGGCGACGCTCGGCATGCCGGCGGTCGGCATCCACATGGTGGGCGCGCCGCTGCTGGTCGGGCGGGTGCTGCATGCGGCGGGGCTGCGCGGCGACCGGGCCACGACGGCGCGGGTGTTCGGCATCCTGCTGACGTGGCTGTCGCTGTTCCTCGCGGCCCTGATGCTGGTGGTGCACGCCTTCATCGCCCCGCACTGAGGCTCAGTCGGGGATCAGGCTCCCGTCGCCCTTGCCGAAGCGCGACAGTCCCCGGTCCAGCGCCGTGACGACCAGACCCAACCCCAGGAAGAAGACCAGCAGGGCGCCGAAGTTCGTCATGGCTCGCATCCAGCCGAGCGCGCCGATATCGATGAACCAGTAGGGGTACCAGCCGATCATCTGGCCGTGGATCACGGTCCAGAGCCCGTAGAGCAGGGGATAGGCCAGCCACTTCACCGGATCGACCCACCTCAGCCGGCCCTTGGGCGTGAACAGCAGCCAGTCCAGCACGAAGGCGATCGGCATGACGGTGTGCAGGATCTGGTCGACGACCAGTTGCGGCCCTTGTGGGTTCCAAGTGCCCGCCAGGAGCGCGTGGTACACGAGCCCGACGACCGCGATATACATGGCCACCGCCGCCCGCACGCCCTCGCTGGAGGTCCAGCGGCCCAGCCGGCTGTCGGGCGCGACCGCCGGCGCCGTCAGGGCCAGCGCCGCCAGGATGTTCGTCAGGATGGTGAAGTAGCTGAAGAAGACCACGGTGCTGCCCAGCACCGACCGAGTCCCGCCCTCGATCATCAAGCCGTACTGGGCGATCAGCCCGCCCCAGCCGATCAGGGCGAACAGGATGCGCCACAGCCTCGCCGCTCGCTGTCCCATGCCCGCCTCCGCCTCCGAGCGAAGCTTATTCCGGATCCCAAACGAAGTCCCTGTCGATCCAGTCGCCCAGCCGGCCGTCCGGACGGGCCCGACCGTGGATGCGCTGCATCTCGTCGTCAGAGAGCTCGAAGTCCCAGATGTCGAAGTTCTCGGCGGCCCGCTCGGGCTTCACCGTGCGCGGAATGGCGATGACGTCCTGCTGGATCAGCCAGCGCAGCGTCACCTGACCGGGCGTCTTGCCGTGGGCGGCCGCGATCTCGCCGATCACGGGATCGTCGGCGATCTGGCCCTGGGCCAGCGGCGACCAGGCGGTGATCGACGAGCCCAGTTCCTCGGCCGTCGACCGCAGCGTCTTGAGCGACAGATAGGGGTGGTACTCGACCTGATTGGTGATGATCCGGGCCTTGGACGCCGCCTGGGCCTGGCGGAACTGGGCGGACGGATAGTTGGACACGCCGATCGAGCGGGTCAGGCCCCGGTCCTTGGCCTCATTGAGCGCGGCGATGGTGTCGGGGATCGACGGCGTCACCTTGGGCCAGTGGAGCAGGAGCAGGTCGGGCGTGAAGCCCAGGCTGTTCGCCGACTCTTCCGCCTGGGCCAGCAGGGCGTCGCGCTCGAAATGGGCGACCCAGATCTTGGTTGTCAGCCAGATCTGGTCGCGCGGCACGCCGGAATCGCGGATGCCGTCGCCGACCGCCGCCTCGTTCTTGTAGATCCAGGCCGTGTCGATGTGGCGATAGCCGATCCTCAGCGCCTCGGCGACCATGCGGCGCGCGTCCGCCGGCTCCAGCTGCCAGGTGCCGAAGCCGAGCAGGGGAATGGTCAGGCCGTCGACGGTGATCACAGCTTGGTCGGTCATGGAGGGCTCCGGCGTCGTTCGGGGAAGAGGCCGGATATAGGCCGGGCCGCGAGCCCCGCCAGTCAGTCGGCCGTGAGCCAGTCAGCGATTTCGTCCCAGACCGGTTCCATGCCGCGCCGGAACATGCCTTCGTGACCCACGCGGGCGACGCCGTAGTCGGCGGGCCGACGCACGACCAGCTCGGACGGCGCGTTCGGATAGACCTTCAGCATGTCCGGCCCCGTGCGGGTGTTGGCGATGGGATCGTCGGTGAAGATCCAGGACCGGATCGGCGCGGTCACCTCGGCAAAGCGGTTGGGCTGGAGCTCGGTCAGAAGTCGCTCGCCGAAATAGCGCGGATCGTGACACCACTTGCGCCACGGCAGGAAGACGCCGCGCGGCAGGTCGGCGCCCCGCCACAGGCTCCCGCCCTTGATGTAGCCGTGTCGCGCCAGGCTGAAGGGGCCATATCCCCACCAGAAGAACAACTCGACCGGATTGTAGCTGAGCGGGTGCTTGCGCCAGTAGCCCGAGCCGACGGCGACGAAGGCGTGACGCTTGATCTTCGCGTGGTTCGGCATGAAGCCCGCGAAATGCCCGCCGACGCTGTGGCCGACATGGGTGACGGGCAGGCCGGGGGCCTCGGCGATCAGCGCCTCGAGCGCGGCGGGCATGTCCAGCCGACCCCAGTCCTCATAGGTCATCCGCATCGCCGCCAGATCATCCGGCCGCGAGCCCCCGATGCCGCGCATGTCGTGTGTCAGGACCGCCGCGCCGCGCCCGGCCAGATGCCGCGCGAACCGCTCGTAGAACCCCTTGGGAAATCCGGTGCCGGACGTCACCAGAACCGCATGGCGGGGCTCCGGAGCCGAGATCAGCCGCATCGACAGGGCATAGCCGTCGGCGGCGGGCGCCGTCAGGTCGCGGAGGATGAGATCGGGGCGCGCCATGGGAGGTCCGTCCTGTTTGGAAACGAACCTGACACGGTGACGCTGGGGAAGGTCAAGAGGGCGGGATCAGTCCCCGATGGGCAGGCGGAAACGCAGGCCCTGACGCTCGGACGAAGCGCTGGCCGGGCGGCATTCGGTGACGAAGGCGACCGCGCCGCCCTCGCGCCGGGGTCGGCTCTCGCAGACCTGGTCCTGAACCGTGTTGGCGGATGCGACGCGGCGCTCGGGCTCACGGCATTCGACGGGGAAGGAGCCGTCCGCGCTGGGCGTGGCCTGGCACGGCGTCGGCGCATCCGCAGGCCGCAAGCCGCCGGGCAGCCGATCGCCAAGCGCCAGCGACAGGTCGGCCCGCACGCGCGACTGACAGGCGGCCATGGGCTCATCGCCGCGTACCAACGGACTGCATTGCGACCGCTCCCAGCCGAACGGATCCGCGAGCGCCCAGGCGGGCAGGTCCGGAGCGTCGGTGACCTTCACGGCCTCGACAGGCTCCGCCACCGGAGTCTCCCAGACCACCGCACCGGGCGTCTGCTGAAGCGCGAGAAGCAGGGCGAAGACGGTCGACATGGCTCGATCCTCCGGCGTGCGGTCACCCTCGCATGAAACGCCGGTTTCCGCGACCGGCAATCCGCCTCAGCGGGTCAGGGCGCGCATCGCCTTGTCGAGCCCGTCCAGGGTCAGGGGATACATGCGCTCGTCCATGATCTCGCGCAGCAGGCCGACCGAGGCTGTATAGCTCCAGTACCGCTCCGCCACCGGGTTCAGCCACACCGACTTGTCCCACTGGAGCCGCGCGCGGCGCATCCAGACGGCCCCGGCCTCCTCGTTCCAGTGCTCGACCGAACCGCCCGGCATGGTGACCTCATAGGGGCTCATGGTCGCGTCGCCGACGAAGATGGCGCGCCAGTCACCGTTGTACTTGTGCAGCAGGTCCCAGGTCGGGATGCGCTCCGTGTGGCGCCGGCGGTTGTCCTTCCAGACGCCCTCGTAGAGGCAGTTGTGGAAGTAGAAGAACTCCAGATTCTTGAACTCGGTGCGCGCTGCGCTGAATAGCTCCTCGCAGAGCTTGATGTGGCCGTCCATCGAGCCGCCGACATCGAGGAACAGCAGCACCTTGATGGTGTTGCGCCGCTCCGGCCGCATCTGGATGTCCAGCCAGCCCTGGCGCGCCGTGCCGTCGATGGTGCCGTCGATGTCCAGTTCCTCGGCCGCGCCTTCGCGGGCGAAGCGGCGCAGGCGGCGCAGCGCCACCTTGATGTTGCGGGTGCCGAGTTCGACCGTGTCGTCCAGGTTCCGGTACTCGCGCTTCTCCCAGACCTTGACCGCGCGGCCCTGACGGCCCGGCCCTCCGATGCGCACGCCCTCGGGATTGTAGCCGCCGTGGCCGAAGGGGCTGGTCCCGCCGGTGCCGATCCATTTGGACCCGCCTTCGTGACGCTTCTGCTGCTCCTCCATCCGCTGCTTCAGCGTTTCCATCAGCTTTTCGAAACCGCCGAGCGCCTCGATCTCGGCCTTCTCCTCGTCGGTCAGGAACTTCTCGTTGAGCAGCCGCAGCCAGTCCTCGGGCACGTCCAGCGTCGGTTCGTCGCCCGCGCCGAGGGTCTCGATGCCCTTGAACACCTGACCGAACACTTGATCGAAGCGGTCGTAGTGCTTCTCGTCCTTGACCAGCACCGCGCGCGACAGGTGGTAGAAGTCCTCGACCCGGCCCCCGGCCACGTCCCGATCCATGGCCTCCATCAGGTGGAGCCATTCCTTCATCGAGACGGGGACGCGCGCGTCCTTCAGGGCGGTGAAGAAGGGGAGGAGCATGGGTTGGACCGTGTGCCCGGATCAGCCGCGACGCAAGATGAACTCGTCGTCGCGCCAGGCGCCGACGGGGTATTGATATTCGCCCGCTTTCTCGAAGCCGTGAGCGGCGTAGAGCCGCTGGGCCTTCAGGTTGCCGCTCCAGACGCCGATCCACAGGGGGCCGTCGGTGTTCGTCTCCATCCAGTCCAGCGACAGCGCGAGCAGCTTCGTGCCGAGGCCGAGGCCCTGCGCCGCCCTGGCGACATAGAGGCGGCGCAGTTCCGCATGACTGGAGCGGGCTTCGGGGTGGGGCAAGGTGTTCGGGCCGGCGTTGGCGAAGGCCAGCAGCGCGCCCTCCCGCTCGGCGATCCACCAGGCCGCGCCCGGCTCGACCAGTTTGGCGGCGGTGGCCGCGGGGCTGAAGCTGGCGTCGAGAAAAGCGGTCAGGTCATCTTCGGGATAGGGGATGCCGAAGCCGGTCACGAAGGTGTCGATAAAGGTCTGGCGTCCGAGCGCGCCGAGCGACTCGGCGTCGGCGGGGGAGGGGGCGCGGATGACGACGTCGCTCATGCGGCGCGATTAGGGGCTGATCCGGCTGGCGACAAGCGGGGCGAGTCCGCCTAGCATCCGCCGCGATGTCCGTCGCCCTGTTCACCCACCCCGACATGGCCGAGCACGCCCCCGGCGTCGGCCACCCTGAGCGGCCGGAGCGCCTGGCCGCCGTGCTGGCCGCGCTCGACGACGCAGGTTTGTCGCGGGACCGTCGCGCCGCCACGGAGGCCGAGGTCGCTGATCTGGAACGCGTGCACCCCGCCGACTACGTCGCCCGCATCCTCGACGCTTCGCCGAAAACCGGATTGGCGCAACTTGACGCCGACACCATCCTGTCCCCCGGCAGCGTCCGCGCGGCCCGGTTGGCGGCGGGGGCCGTCGTTGACGCCGTCAAAGCCGTGTCCGCCGGAGAGACCACCCGCGCCTTCGCCGCCGTGCGTCCACCCGGCCACCATGCCGAGCCGGACCGGGCCATGGGGTTCTGCCTGTTCTCCTCCGTCGCGGTCGCCGCGCGGGTGGCCCAGTCGCTCGGGATGCCGCGGGTCGCCGTGGTCGATTTCGACGTTCACCACGGCAACGGAACCCAGGCGGCGTTCGAGACCGACCCGTCGCTCTTCTTCGCCTCCATCCATCAGATGCCGCTCTATCCTGGCACGGGCGCGGCGCATGAGACCGGCGTCGGCAATGTCGTCAACGCGCCGGTCGAGCCCCATGCCGCGCGCGAATCATGGCGGGCCACCTTCGCGGGCGGTCTGATGCCCGCGCTGGACGCTTTTGAACCCGACCTGATCCTGATCTCGGCCGGTTTCGACGCCCATCGGCGCGACCCGCTCGCCCACCAGAGCCTTGAGGCCGAGGATTTCGCCTGGGCGACGCGGGCGGTGCTGGAGGTCGCGCGGCGGCGATGCGGGGGCAAGGTTGTGTCCTCGCTGGAGGGCGGTTACGACCTCGAGGGGCTCGGCCGGTCGGCTGCCGCCCATGTGCGAGCTTTGGGGGAGGACTGAGGAACGCCAGGCGACACCGCCGCACCCCTCGCATCATGAGCCCCGACTCCCTCCAGATGGATCGCATCGAACTGGCCGTTCCCGAGCCGGTCACTCCGCGCGCGTCCGACGCAATCGGCCGGGTCGGCTCGATCACCCTGGCCCGCCACGGCGAGCCGGCCCTGTCGCGCAAATGCTACCTGACGTCGGACCAGTACCGTGAGTGGTGGGCCAAGTATGAGCAGGGCGGCCTGCTCGCCGGCCAGACGCCGCCGCCGGAGTTGCTGGCGACCGCCCAGGGCGCCGGCGTCATCTTCGCCTCGACCCGCCAGCGCGCCCAGGAAACCGCCGTCGCCGTCTCGAACGGCCGCGCGGTGGTGTCGGATGTCCTGTTCATCGAGGCGCCGTTGCCGCCGCCGCGTTTTCCCAGCTGGTTCAAGCTGCCGCCCAAGTACTGGGGCGGCGTCGCCCGCTTCTGGTGGCACGCCTTCGACCACCACGACGGTCAGGAGACGCGCCGCGAGGCCGAAGCCCGCGCCGAACGCGCCGCCCAGCTGCTGATCGCCCGCGCCGAGGCCGGAGAGGACGTGCTGGTCCTGGCCCACGGCTACTTCAACCACATGGTCGGGCGGCGTCTAAAGGCCGACGGTTGGAAGCTCGTGCACAACCAGGGCTTCAAATACTGGAGCCAGCGGCGCTACGAGCGGGCTCAATGAAGTGGCAGGAGCGGGAGAAGCGGCGGGAACTGGCTCGGACGCGTCTCTTCGTTAAGTTTCTGACGACCTACGGCTACGGATGTCTAGCCGCCGGGACGAGCTTCGCCTTGTTGGAAGGCGCCTTCGTGATCGAGCGGCTCAACGTCCCGCTCTTCATGGCGGGGCTGGCGATTCATGCCCTCGCGATCTATGTTACGCCTGAAGGAGACGCAGATGCAGATCAATCCTGACGGCATCCTCGCTGCCGGTTACATGTTCGCCGCCGGCGGTCTTCTGCTCGGCTTTTTCGCCGTTCTGCAAAAGCGCAAGCTCGACAAGATCACCGCCGAGCTCGACGCAGCCGAAGAGGCCGAACGTCTGAAGAAGGCGCCCTGACGCTTCCCCGTTGAAGCGAAAGCGAGGCCCCTCTAGGGTCGGCTCTGATGTCAGACGCTTCCGCCGTTCCCGCCGACCTTTCCTTCGAAGACGCCCTGTCGCGGCTCGAGACCATCGTCTCGCGTCTGGAGTCGGGCCAGGCGCCGCTGGAGGAGTCGATCACCCTCTATGAGGAGGGCGCGCGGTTGAAGGCGCATTGCGAGGCTCGCCTGAAGGCCGCTCAGCTCCGGGTCGACAAGATCGTGGTCGGGGCGGACGGCGCCGCCAAGGGCCTCGAACCGGCCGAGTTCAACTGATGGTCGCCGTCGCCGAACGCATCACCTTCGACGACTTCATGAAGGTCGATGTGCGCGTGGGCGAGGTCGTCCGTGCCGAGCCGTTCCCGGAAGCCCGAAAGCCCGCCTACAAGCTGACCATCGACTTCGGCCCGGACGTGGGCGTCAAACGGTCCTCGGCCCAGATCACCCGCCACTACACCACCGATGAACTGGCAGGCCGCAAGGTCGCCGCCGTGGTCAACTTCCCGCCGCGTCAGATCGGGCCCTTCATGTCCGAGGTCCTGACGCTGGGCTTTCCGGACAAGGATGGCGAAGTGGTTCTGGTGGGCGTGGATCGAGACGTGCCGAACGGGGGGAGACTGTTCTGATGAGGCTGGCCGCCAACGCCCCTGTACAGAGCGTCGCCGAGCGGGTGGCCGAGGTCGCCGATATGGTGACCGTCGCGCTCGACGAACTGCTGCCCCGCGCCGACGGCCCGGAATCGCGCCTGACCGAGGCCATGCGTTATGCGGCGCTGGGGCCCGGCAAGCGCTTACGGCCCTACTTCGCGATGGAGGCGTCGCGGCTGTTCGACATCGAGGAACGGCCGGTGCTGCGTGCCGCCTGCGCCCTGGAGTGCGTGCACGCCTACAGCCTGGTTCATGACGACCTGCCGTGCATGGACGACGACGACATGCGCCGGGGCCGCCCGACGCTGCACCGCGCCTACGACGAGGCGACCGCCGTGCTGGCCGGCGACGCGCTCCAGACCGCGGCCTTCGACATCATCCTGCACCGCGACACCCATGAGGACGCGGAAGTCCGGTGCGCGCTCGCGGCCCGGCTGTCGCTAGCTTCCGGTGCGCGCGGCATGGCGGGCGGCCAGATGATCGACCTGCTGGGCGTCCGCGACGACCTCGGCGGCGTCGCCAGGATGCAGAGACTGAAGACCGGCGCCCTGTTCACCTACGCCTTCGAGATCCCGCTGATCGTGGCCAAGGCCGAGGAGCGGCATCAGCAGGCCCTGATGAACTTCGCCCACGACATCGGCCTGGCCTATCAGATCGTCGACGACCTGCTGGACTTCGAGGGCGACGAGGCGGAACTGGGCAAGGCCGCCCAGAAGGACGCGGCCCAGGGCAAGACCAATTTCGTGACGCTGCTGGGCGTCGATCAGGCGCGGCATCGCGTCGCGCACCTCGCCGATCAGGCCCGCGCGCATCTGGACGTGTTCGGCATCGACGCCGAAAACCTCAAGGCGAGCGTGGACTTCGTGCTAAACCGTCGGTCCTGACAGGGAGGACGCCGGCTCGTCGAAGTCGGCGCCATCGACAAGAAACCAAAGGCTCCGCCGTCCCGATGACCGACACGCCGCTTCTCGACAAGGTCCAGTATCCCGCCGACACGCGCGGCTTCGACATCGCCCAGCTGAAGCAGCTGGCCGACGAGCTGAGGGCCGAAACCATCGACGCCGTCTCCGTCACCGGCGGGCATCTGGGGGCCGGTCTGGGCGTGGTCGAGCTGACCGTCGCACTGCACCACGTCTACAATACACCGGAAGACATCCTGATCTGGGACGTCGGGCACCAGTGCTATCCGCACAAGATCCTGACGGGTCGCCGCGACCGCATCCGCACCCTGCGCCAGGGCGGCGGTCTGTCGGGCTTCACCAAGCGGGCCGAGAGCGAATACGACCCCTTCGGCGCGGCCCATGCCTCCACTTCGATTTCGGCTGCGCTCGGCTTCGCGGCCGCGCGGGACCAGCAGAAGAAGAAAAACAAGGTCGTGGCCGTCATCGGCGACGGCTCCATGTCCGCCGGCATGGCCTATGAGGCGATGAACAACGCCGCCGAGACCACCGGCCAGCTGACCGTCATCCTCAACGACAACGACATGTCGATCGCCCCGCCGGTGGGCGGCATGAGCGCCTATCTGGCCAAGCAGGTCTCGGGCGGCGCCTATCAGAACTTCCGCCAGTTCGGAAAGAAGGTCGCCGAGCACATGCCGCGCCCCTTCCGCGAGGCGGCGAGGAAGGCCGAGGAATACGCCCGGGGCATGGTCACGGGCGGCACCTTCTTCGAGGAACTGGGCTTCTACTACATCGGGCCGGTCGACGGTCACGACCTGGACAACCTGGTGCCCATCCTCCGGAACGCCGCCAACATCACCGACCGCCCGGTGGTGGTCCACGTCGTGACCCAGAAGGGCAAGGGCTATGCGCCGGCCGAGAGCAGCGCCGACAAGCTGCACGCCGTGGTCAAGTTCGACGTGGTTTCGGGCAAGCAGAACAAGGCCGTCTCCAACGCGCCCAGCTACACCAAGGTGTTCGGCACCGAGCTGATCAAGCGGGCCGAGCGCGATTCCAAGATCGTCGCCATCACCGCCGCCATGCCGTCCGGCACCGGGCTGGACCTGTTCGGCCAGGCCTTCCCCAGCCGCACCTACGACGTCGGCATCGCCGAGCAGCACGCCGTGACCTTCGCCGCCGGCCTGGCGGCGGATGGCATGAAGCCCTTCTGCGCCATCTATTCGACCTTCCTCCAGCGCGGCTACGACCAGGTCGTCCATGACGTGGCGATCCAGTCCCTGCCGGTGCGCTTCGCCATGGACCGGGCGGGTCTGGTGGGCGCGGACGGGTGCACCCACGCGGGGTCGTTCGACATCGGCTACATGGGCGCGCTGCCCGGCATGGTGCTGATGGCCGCCGCCGATGAGGCGGAACTGGCCGCCATGATCGCCACGGCCTGCGAGATCGACGACCGTCCGTCGGCCTTCCGCTACCCGCGCGGCGACGGCGTGGGCGTGGAGATCCCCGAGCTGGCCGCCCCGCTGGAGATCGGCAAGGGCCGCATCGTCAGGGAAGGCACAGCCGTCGCCCTGCTGAGCTTCGGCACCCGTCTGCAGGAGACGCTGAAGGCGGCCGAGCTGCTGGCCGCGCGCGGGGTTTCGGCCACGGTCGCCGACGCCCGCTTCGCCAAGCCGCTGGACCATGACCTGATCACCCGACTGGCGCGCGAGCACGAGGCTCTGGTGACCATCGAGGAAGGCGCCATGGGCGGCTTCGGCGCCTTCGTGCTCCAGTTCCTGGCGTCCGAGGGCGCGCTGGACGCGGGGCTCAAGGTCCGCACCATGCACCTGCCGGACGTCTTCCAGGATCAGGACGCGCCTGTTGCCCAGTACGCCGAGGCCGGCCTGAACGCCGAGCACATCGCGGCCACCGCCCTCAAGGCGCTGGGCGTCGAGCAGGCGAGGGGCGCCGCGCGCGCCTGAGCTCTCGAATGACGCTCCACGCCCCCTACGATCCGGCCAACGTCTTCGCCAAGATCCTGCGCGGCGAGATGCCGGCGGTGAAGGTGTTCGAGGACGACGCCGTCCTGGCCCTCATGGACGTCTTTCCCCAGTCCGAGGGGCACGTCCTGATCATCTCCAAGACCTCGACCGCTCGCACCCTGCTGGAGGTCGAGCCCGAGGTGCTGAGCCGTCTCGTCGCCGCGACGCAGAGGGTGGCCAAGGCCGTGGTCACGGCGCTCGGCTGCGACGGCGTGTCGATCATGCAGTTCAACGGCGAGGCAGGCGGCCAGACCGTCTTCCACCTGCATTTCCACGTCATCCCGCGCTGGGCCGACCGGCCCTTGAAGGGCCACGGTCAGGGCGGCATGGCGGACACCGATCAGCTGAAGGCGACAGCGGCGAAGATCAGCGCCGCTCTGGCCTGAGGTCAGTTCATCCGCGCCAGAGCCTGCCCGACCGGCAGGATGTCGAGACCCGCCGCCTTGGCCAGACGGATCACCCGGTCCAGATCGTCGGGCGTGCAGCCGTACGGTGTCGGCCCGTCCATCACGTCGTGGCCATAGGCGATCAGCCAGCCTCGCCTGTTCGCCGTCTCGGCCATCAACGCCTCCAAATCGTAGCCTGGCAGCCGACGGCTCTCGAGCCCGATGGCCTGCGCCGCCGCTGCGTCCGCCCGGTCGGCGTTGACCCCGTCGCGCACGCCGCGCGCCAGCTTGAATCGCTCCGCCGCGACCGCCTTCGCGGTCAGGGAGACGTCGCCATAGGGCCAGGCGAAGGTCGTCATCACATGGCCGTCCAGCCGCTCGGCGACCCAATAGGCGTTGCGGTCCAGATCGGCGGCGTAGGCGCCGGGCGTGGCGCGCAGCGCGCTCAGGTGGCTGAAGGTGTGGCAGCCAACCTCGTGGCCCGCCTCGAACAGGGCCTGGAGGTGCGCCGTCGTGAACTGGGGCAGGCCCAGGTTCTCGCCGCTCTCCAGCCCGCCGCAGACGTAGTAGGTCGCCTTGACGCCATGCTCGGCGAGGATGGGCCCGGCCTCGGTCCAGGCGGTCTTGGGGATGTCGTCGAACGACAGGCTGAAGACGCCGCGCTCCGGCGCGACGCGCATGGGCCTCTGATCCAGCCAGCGGCCGGCCCGGCGGCGCATCTTGTCGACGAAGGCGGACATGGGATCACCCTAGCGGCCGAGCCTTAAGGCCGCTTCAACGCCCGCCCGGCCACAACGGCCCCCGCTCCGAACTTGGCCCGCAAGGCGTCGATGGTGGTTTCCGTCTTCAGCGCCTTGGTCTCGGCCGAGGCGAACAGGCCCTCCGGCGCGTCCTCGGCGTCGTGGATGTCGGCCATGCCGATGCCGATGAGGCGATAGGGGCGGCCCAGCTCCGGCTTGAGCAGTTCGCGGCCCACGGCGAACAGGGCGCGCGCGGTCTGCACCGGCTCGGGCAGGGTCTTTCGCCGCGTCACGATCTTGAAGTCCGTGCGCCGCAGCTTCAGCACGATCACCCGGCTGGCCACGCCGTCGCGCCGGGCCTTAGACGCCACCTTCTCGCACAGCGGCCACAGCTCGGCCTCCAGGTCTTCGGCCGTCGTCAGGTCGGTGTTGAAGGTGTTCTCCGCGCTCATGCCGCGCCGGTCGTGCTCGGGGTTCACCGAGCGGGCGTCGCGGGCGTGGCTGAGGTCGTGAAGCCGCAGGCCCGTCTCGCCGTAGCGCCTGACCAGATCGCGCACGTCCGCCGCCGCCAGGTCGCCGACCGTGGCGTAGCCATCCGAGACAAGGGTCTTGCCGAACACCGGTCCCACGCCGGGAAGCACCCGCACCGACTTGGGGGCCAGCAGGGCCTGGGCGTTCGCCGCCCCGATGACCGAGAAGCCGCGCGGCTTGTCCAGTTCCGAAGCGATCTTGGCGAGGAAGCGGTTGGGAGCCAGGCCGATCGACACCGTCAGCCCGGATTCGGCCTCGATGCGCTTCTGCAGGCGGATGAGCTGCAACGCCGGCGGGCCGCCGTTCAACCGCTCGGTGCCCGACAGGTCGATCCAGGCCTCGTCCAGCGACAGGGTCTGCACGAGCGGCGTCAGCTCGCGCACCATGGCGAAGATGCGACGCGACTCCTCAGTGTACTTGGCGAAGTCCGGCTTGACGACGACCGCGTCCGGGCAGGCCTTCAGCGCCTTGAACATCGGCATGGCCGAGCCGACGCCGTACAGGCGCGCGATGTAGCAGGCGGTGGTCACCACGCCGCGCACGCCGCCGCCGACGATCACCGGCTTGTCGCGCAGCTCCGGCCGGTCGCGCTTCTCGACCGAGGCGTAGAAGGCGTCGCAGTCCAGGTGGGCGATCGACAGCTGGTCCAGTTCCGGGTCCGAGGCCACGCGCGGCGACCCACAGGCCGGGCAGCGCGTGACCGCGTCCGCTCCGGTCCACAGGCACTCGCGACAGATGGAGCGTATGGCCAAGCTTGGTTTTCCGACTTCACGCCAACTTAAGACTGGATCGGCATGATCCAAACCGAAGACGGCCAATCGCGCCGCGCGTCGAACACCGGGTGGTGATGTCCAAGAAAGTCCTCATCGTCGAGGATAACGAGCTGAACATGAAGCTCTTTCATGATCTGCTCGATTCCCAGGGCTATCAGACGCTGCAGACCCGCGAGGGTTTGCAGGCGATGGCTCTGGCGCGTCAGCACATGCCCGACCTGATCCTGATGGACATCCAGCTGCCCGAGATCAGCGGCCTGGAAGTCACCAAGTGGCTGAAGGACGACGAGGAGCTCGCCCACATCCCGGTCATCGCCGTGACTGCCTTCGCCATGAAGGGCGACGAGGAGCGCATCCGCCAGGGCGGCTGCGAGGCCTATATCTCCAAGCCCATTTCGGTGATGCACTTCCTGGACACGGTGAAGAAGCACCTGAACCAGCCCGAGCCGGTGGGCTGAGCCGATGGTCGCGCGCGTTCTGGTGGTCGATGACGTGGACGCCAATGTCCGTCTGCTCGAAGCCAAGCTGACGATCGAATACTACGACGTCCTGACCGCGACGGACGGGCCGACGGCGATCCGCGTCGCGGCGGAGGAACGGCCCGACATCATCCTGCTGGACGTCATGATGCCCGGGATGGACGGGTTCGAAACCTGCCGCCGCATCAAGGCCGATCCGGCTTCGTCCCACATCCCGGTCGTGCTGGTGACCGCGCTCGACGGCCGCGAGGACCGGATCAAGGGACTGGACGCCGGCGCCGACGACTTCGTGACCAAGCCGATCGATGATGTGGTCCTGTTCGCCCGGGTCAAGTCGCTGACGCGGCTGAAGCTGATCATGGACGAGCTGCGCGAGCGCGAGGAATCCAGCCGCCGCATGGGCGTCAACGCGGACAACGCCGGCCGTCTGAAGGGCTCGGGCGGCCGCATCCTGATCGTCGACGACAATGCGCGTCAGGCCGAGAAGATGGTCGAGGTGCTGGCCAAGGAGCATCGCCCCACGGTGGAGACCGACCCCATCGCGGGCCTCGCCGCCGCCAAGGGGCCGAACGACCTGCTGATCGTCAACGTCGCGGCGTCGGAGTTCGACGGCCTGCGCCTGGTGGCCCAGGTGCGGTCAAGCGAGAGCACGCGCCATCTGCCAATTCTGGCGGTCGTCGATCCGGCGGACCGGCCGCGTCTGGTCAAGGCGCTGGATCTGGGCGTCACCGACCTGCTGACCAAGCCGGTCGATGCGGAGGAACTCGCGGCTCGCGCTCGCACCCAGGTCCGACGCAAGCGCTACACCGACTTCCTGCGCGAAAAGCTGGACTACAGCCTGGAGATGGCTGTCACCGACGCCCTGACGGGGCTGCATAACCGCCGCTACATGGCCGGCCAGCTGCAGGGCTTCGTCAGCCGCTCGGCCCTGGGCGGAGAGCCGGTGTCGGTGCTGGTGCTCGACATCGACCACTTCAAGGCGGTCAACGACGGCTTCGGCCATGACGCCGGGGACGAGGTGCTGCGTGAGTTCGCTGTGCGCCTGGCCACCAATGTCCGCGCCGTCGACCTGCCGTGTCGCCTGGGCGGCGAGGAGTTTGTCGTGGTCATGCCGGGCACCGACATGGAGGACGCCCGCCGCATCGCCGAGCGCATCCGCCGCGATGTGGGCTCCACGCCATTCCGCGTCATGGGCGGACGCGAGCTGCTGAACGTCACCATCTCGATTGGCGTGGCGGCCTGCACAGGCGCAGGCGACACGCCCGAAGCCCTGCTCAAGCGCGCCGACGAAGGCGTGTACGAAGCTAAGGCCGCCGGCCGCGACCGCGTCGTCGTCCGCGCCGCCTGAGCCCTATCCGCCGACGGCCACGGTCCGGAACTGCTCGGCCGGGTCCCGGTCGATCAGGTTGATCAGCACGCCGTCCGGGTCGCGTAGGCAGACTTCCATCTGGCTGCGATGCGGCATGACGAAGGTGATCGGGTCCGGCGACCACGTCGCGCCCGCATCGCGCGCCGCTTTCAGCACCTCCATGAAGGGCTGGGCGTAGAAGACCAGCGCCGTCTCGCCCAGCCGCGGCGGACCGGCTGGGGCGGGGAGGGCCTCAGGGCGCGGCGTCAGCTCGAACAGACCGATCATGCCGAAGTTGGCCGCGTCCACGCCACGCTTCAGGATGCGGCACCGCAGGGTCGATCCTGCCGGGACCTGAAGCGCGCCCTGCGACGACTCTGGATCGAGGTCGCCCTCGAAATAGACGGCGTCGAGGCCGAGCGCCCGATAGAAGGCGGTCGATCGCTCCAGGTCCGAACAGAACACCGCCGAACGAATCAGGCTGGAGACCGGCATCTCAGGCGTCGGCCTTGGACACTTCGACGGCGACCTCTTCGGAGGCCAGGTCGTCCTTGGTCTGCATCGCCTCCGCCTCCTGCTGGAGGGTGCGCAGGACGCGGGTCAGATACTCCTGCATCCACAGGCCGCGCTCGGCCGCCTCGTCCTTGGTCGGTTCGAACCGCTCGATCTCGGAGCGCGCGACGATCCCCTTGGCCTCCAGCAGGCGTTCCACCGTGTCCAGTCGCTCGCGCGTGACGGCCAGCTCCTGCACCGTCGCCATCAGGATGTTCAGCACCCGCTCGACCTCGGGATCCATGAAGTAGGGCCGCTTGCCCGCCGGCTTGGCGGACGACAGGGCGAGTGCGAGGTCGAGGCTCACTTCCGTGCCCCGATCACGTGCCAGGCGGCCTTGCGCCCATAGTCCTCGCCCTCGTCCTCAGCGGCGTCGGGGAAGACGTCCTTGTCGACCACGGCCGTGACGCCGCCGTGGATCAGCCGGTCCCTCTCGAAGCCCGCCTCGACCAGGAAGCCGTCGATGTCGAGCTCGTGCATCGTGCTCCAGAAGGGCTCGTTGTTGTAGAAGGCGTCCCAGTCGCGCATGGCCTGTTCGAACAGGGGCATGTCTGCGGCGTACTGCGGCTGTTCGACGTGCAGAACGATCCCGCCGGGCGACAGCACGCGGAAGGTCTCCGCGAAGATCGCCTTCATCGAGGTCAGCGACAGCTCGTGCAGCGTCATGGTCGTCTGCACCCAGTCGAACGACCCGTCGGCCCACCGCGACAGGTCCGAGCCGTCGCCCTGAACGAAGCGGACATTCTCCACGCCCATCGTCTTCGCCCGCGCCGCGCCGTAGCGGAGCATGGGCGCGCCGACGTCCAGCGCGATGACCTCCGCGTCCGGAAACGCCTGGGCGATGGGCAACACGTTCTGACCCAGGTTGGCCCCGATATCGAGGATGCGGCGCGGCTCGAAGTCCGGCAGGTTCTTGCGGACCCACTTCACCACAGCATGGCCGCCGCCGTCGGAAAACCGCCCCAGCGCCCCGCCGGTCGTCGCGAAGATGCCGCTGTCGTAATTGGCCGCCCCCGAGACGTCGCCGGGGAAGACCTCGCGGTGATAGCTGCCCGGCATGCAGTGGTGATCCACCGCCGAGACATAGCGCGGGATCGGCAGGGCCGGGTCCAGCTCCAGCCGGTCGCCCGAAGCCGTCAGGGCGTCGACCTTGGCCGACAGGGTCTCGGCCTGGCGCAGTGCGATCCAGCGACCGGCCTGCTGGCGCTGCTCCATCGTCGCCCGGCGCAGCGCCGACCAGGCCTGATAGTAGGGGTCCTGCAGCAAGGCCTTGCGAACTTCATGCCGGTCCTTCGGCGCGCGGCCTTCCCGGGCTTCGAAGCCGGGGCCGGCGTGACGCTCCCAGGCCGTCTTCACCGCCGGCATGACCTTGGTCGACAGGTGCCGGTTCATGTGGGCGAGGAAGTTGAAGCGGGCGATCTCGTCGTGGCTGGTCTCGGGAAAGACGCCGTGGCGACCGACCACACGGTAGTCCGGCGGACCGGAATAGGACTGGGCGGGTCCTGCGTTCTTCAGATCGGGAGAACCATCCATCATCGACCTCCGGGGCTTGCCGCGCGCAAATGATATAGGATTATATCATTTACCCGTCGAGGGTTCCTCCAGCTTCCAGGATGACGCACATGGCCGCCACCCGAATCTTCGCCCTGTTCAACCTGAAGCCGGGCCAGGACCCCGCGGCCTACGAGGCCTGGGCCAAGGCGACCGACATACCGGCCGTGCGCGCCATGAGCTCGGTCGACGACTTCCAGGTGCACAAGGTCGATGGGTTGCTGGGTTCCGATGCCGCGCCGCCCTACGCCTACATCGAGACCATCGACGTCAACGACATGGGCCGCTTCTTCGAGGAGGTGTCGCTACCGGGCGCCCAGAAGATCGCAGGCGAGTTCCAGTCGATGGTCGACGTGACCTTCCTCGTCACCAAGGCGCTCTGATGGGGCGCTTCGACGGCAGGGTGGCGGTGGTCACGGGCTCGGGCCGCCGCAAGGGACTCGGCGAGGCCATCGCGAAGAAGCTGGCCGGGGAGGGGGCGCGGGTCGTCATCTCCGACATCGGCACCTCGAAGGACGCGGCCACGCCCGGCGCCATGATCGGCGCGACCGAAGAGATGGCGGCCATCGCGGCGGAGCTGCCGGGTGCCTCGACCTGCGTCTGCGACGTGCGCGATCCGGCCCAGGTGCGCGCGCTCGCGGCCCATGCGGTGGAAACCCACGGCGGGCTCGACATCTGGGTCAACAATGCCGGCATCGGCTACATCATGAAGCCCCTGATGGAGGTGACGCCCGACGACTGGCGCGCCGTCATCGACGTCAATCTGTCGGGCTGCTTCTACGGCATCCAGGCGGCGGCGGAGGTGATGATCGCGCAGGGTCGCGGAGGCCGCATCGTCAACATCGCCTCCCAGGCCGCCAAGTCGGGCTTTCCGCATGCGCAGGCCTACACCGCCTCCAAGCATGGTCTGGTCGGCCTGACGCGCTCGGCGGCGATCGAGCTCGGCCCGCACGGTATCACGCTGAACAACGTCTGCCCCAACCACGTCACCACCGGCCTGGGCGCCTGGCAGAACGAGTATTTCGCCAAGGTGGTCGGGGCCGCCTCGGTCGACGATTACCTGAAGGCCATGGCCAACCGCATCCCGCTGCGCCGCCCCGGCCTGCCCGAGGACACCGCTGACGCGGTCGCCTTTCTCTGTTCGGACGACGCGAAATACATCACCGCCGAGAGCCTGAACGTCTCCGGCGGCGAGGAGCCGCACTAGGTGTCAGCAGGGCAGGACGCGAACGTGACCGAGGGCGGCGTAGGCTTCGATAGCGGCGTCGCGCGTGACCAGCGTGGCGTTGAGGCGACGCGCCGTGGCGATCATGATCCGGTCGGCAGGGTCCTTGTGAACCGGGTCGGGCAAGGTCTGGGAGTCGATCAACAGGTCCGTATCGAGGGGGGCCAAACGGGCCTCCGTCAAATCTATCAGACGCCGAAGCCATCCTCTGGGATCATCCACGTCGTTGACACGTCCTCGTCCGGACAGGTTTGCGATCTCCCAGGCCACAAAAGGCGAAATCCATACTCGCCCGGCCGCCACGGCCTCTTCGACCGCTTCCGAGGCTTCCCTCCGCATCCTGACGCCTGTGCTGATCCAAATGCAGGCGCAGGTGTCCAGGAGCAGCGAACCTGCGATGGTCGTCATCGCCCGGGATCACCGAGTGGATTGTCGTTCCAGTCGTCCCAGTCGGGGGACGGCTCGGTCACGTCCACGCCTTCGGGAATGGAGATCGTCCCCTTCATGGCCTCCGCGATGTCCGCCAATGTGATCCGCTTCTTCGGCGCCACCGGGCCGCTCAGCTCGGCGGTCAGGCGGGCCACGACCTTTCCTCGCTTGGTCAGGCGGACCTCTGTCAGCCGGCCCTTGGCGACGTCATCAATGAGGCCGAGGCTCTTCGCCTTGAACTCGGTCACTCCGATCTCTCGGGATTTGTCGGCGAGCCGTCCTGCATCGTCGGCCATGAAGGCCTCCTTCTCAACTGGACCAGTTATACTGGACCACTTCGCAGTTTTCAACGAGACCGCCTATGCCCGCGCCTGCTGACTTCACCTGGCCCGGCGGCCATCGCCTGGCGCTCTCCATCGTCGTCAATGTCGAGGAGGGGGCCGAGCAGAACATCCGCGACGGCGACAAGGGACCGGAACCGGTCGACGAACTGTCGGCCGTCCCCAAGCGGCCGATGCGGATGCACGGCAATGAGTCCAACTACCAGTACGGCATCAAGGCCGGTGCGCCGCGGATCCTGAAACTGCTGGACGAACACCGGATCGAGGCGACCTGGACCGCGGCGGCGCTGGCGCTGGAGCGGGCGCCCGAGCTGGCGGCGAAGATCGCGGCGCGCGGCGACGAAGTCTGCTGCCACGGCTGGCGCTGGGCGCACCAGTTCTGGATGGACGAGGACAAGGAGCGGGATTTCATCCGCAAGGGCTGGCAGTCCATCGGGCGCACGACCGGCAAACGCCCGACCGGCTGGCTCAGCCGCTATCTGCACACCGAGGCGACCCGACGGCTGCTGGTCGAGGAGGGGTTCGCCTATCACATGGACGACTATTCCGACGACTTCCCCTTCTGGGACGTGGTCGAAACGGCGGATGGCAAGAAGCCAATCGTCATCCTGCCCTATGCGCTGGATTCCAACGACATGAAGTTCTGGCTGGCCCCGGCGCTGACGGCGCGGGACTGGCTGCAGTACGCCACCGACACCTTCGACCAGATGCACGCCGAGGCGATGGACGGCGAGACCAAGATGATGAGCCTGGGTCTGCACCTGAGGATCATCGGCCGGCCCGGTCGCATCGGGGCGTTCCGGGGCTTTCTGGAGCACATCGCCGGCAAGCCCGGCGTCTGGGTGACTAGCCGGGCCAGGATCGCCGAGGCCTTCGCCGCCGCCGTGCCGCCGCCCGCCGCATGATCGAGCTCTGGTCCGTCCCGACCGCGAATGGCCAGAAGGTCCACATCGCGCTGGAGGAGGCGGGGCTGCCCTACCGGGCGACCATGGTCGACCTGACCAAGGGCGAGCATCGCACGCCGGAGTTCCTGGCGCTCAATCCCTTCGGCAAGGCGCCGGTGATGCGCGATCCGGACGGGCCGGGCGGCCGGCCCCTGGTGCTGGCCGAGACGCTCGCCATCGCCTGGTACGCGGCCGGGAAGGGGGCGAATGGTCTGATCTCCGACGACCCCGCCGTGCGCGCCGAGCAGATGATGTGGGCCGCCGCCATCTCCTCCTCGGTCGCCATGCCCTTCGCCATGCAGTTCTTCGCCACCCAGCTGGCCCCGACGCCCGACCCCTGGCTGATCGAGACCATGACCGGGGGCGCGCGGCGGTCGCTGGACGTGTTCGAGACGCGGCTGGCGGACCGAGACTGGGTCTGCGGCGGGGCGTTCAGCGTCGTGGACTGCCTCCTGTTTCCGGTCGTCGCGACGTCTGCGAAGCGGCTGGAGGGCTGGCTGGAAGCCTACCCCGCGCTGAGGCGCTGGCATGACAGGGTCGCGGAACGACCGGGTGTACGGCGAGGGATGTGGGTCGGTCAGTAGCTGACGCGCTCGATCCAGACGACATCCCGCGACTCGATCACCGAGTAGAGCAAGATCCATTTGCGGTAGACGGCTTTTCGCAGCCGTTTGTCCTCGGACCAAGCCGGATAGCGGTTCGGGAAAAGATCGAGCGACGCCGCGAAATCGAAGATCCCTCGCTCGAACTTCAGCGCCGCCGCGATGTCGTAGCGGGCGATGCCGACCGCAATGGTCTCGATGTCCTCGATCGCGGAATCGCTAAACGCGACCCTCATCGCACCGCGAGGATTTTCGCGCGCACCCGCTCTCTCGCTTCCTCCAACGGGGTTTCACCTCCTCGCTCTCGCGCCTCCGCGATGAGGCGACGAACTTCATCATCCGAAATCTCTCGCGCCGTTTCCTCGTCCTCCAGCAGACGGAGCGCCGCGCGCACCACCTCGCTGGCGTTATTGTAGCGGCCGGACCGAACGCGACGGTCAATCAGTTCGTCGAAATGCTCACCCAGAGCGAAGCTGCGAGGCATGATGATCTCCTTCGCTCGAAAAGATAACTGTTATCTAGTGAAGCGCAAGCGCCGTTGACGATCGGCAGAGTGGCGAGTTAAATGTCCGGACATTTGGTCCGAGGCGTCATGGCCTATCGCTCCCTTCTGTTCGTGCCCGGTTCGCGGCCCGACCGCTTCGACAAGGCGGCCGGGGCGGGGGCGGAGGCCGTCTGCATCGACCTGGAGGACGCCGTGCCGCCCGATGGCAAGGAGGCGGCGCGGGTCGCGGCTGTCGCGGCGCTGGATGGCCGGTTCGGTCTCCGGGTCAACGCCGTGGGCACGACCGAGGGCGAGGCGGACCTCACCGCGCTGAGCGGGGCCAATCTCGTCTTCGTCATGATCCCCAAGGCCGTCTCCGCCGCCGACGTCGCCGTCGTGCGTGCTGCGACCGACGCCCCTCTGTGGCCCATCGTCGAGAGCGCCGAGGGGCTGCACGCCGCCTGGGAGATCGCCGCCGCGCCCCGCGTCGCGGGCGTCCTGTTCGGCGGCGCGGACTACGCCGCCGACCTGGGGTGCACCATGGAGTGGGAGCCGCTGTTCCACGCCCGGGGCGTGCTGGCCGCCGCCTGCGCCCGGGCGGGGGTCGAGTTGCTGGACGTGCCCCATCTCGACATTACGGACGAGGCCGACCTGATCGCCTCGACCCGCCGTATCAAGGCCATGGGCTTCACCGGCCGGGCCTGCATCCACCCCGCCCAGATCGGTCCCGTGCACGCCGTCTTCACCCCGACGGAGGCCGAGATCGCCCGCGCGCGGCGCGTGCTCGACGCCTTCGAGGCGGCCGGGGGCGGAGCCGCCCTGCTGGACGGCAAGCTGATCGAGAAACCCCTGATCCGCGCCGCCCGGCGCACGCTCGAACACGTCGGAGACGCCTGAATGGTGCAGCAATTCAAAGAGGTTGGCCCCCAACGCTACCGCGAGACCTTCGGTCGCTACTTCGAGGATTTCATCGTGGGCGATGTCTATGAGCACCGCCCCGGCAAGACGGTGACGGAGTACGACAACCACCTGTTCACGCTGATGACGATGAACACCCACCCGATGCATTTCGACGCCGAGTTCGCCAAGGCCTCGGAGTTCAAGCGGAACATCGTGGTCAGCCCCTACACCCTCGCTCTGCTCATCGGCATGAGCGTCACGGACTGCAGCCAGAAGGCCATCGCCAACCTGGGCATGGACGAGGTCAAGTTCACCGCCCCCGTCTTCGCCGGCGACACCATCTATGGCGAGAGCGAGGTGCTGGCGAAGCGCGAGAGCCAGTCGCGGCCGGGCCAGGGTATCGTCACCATCCGCACCATCGGCCTGAATCAGGACGGCGTTCAGGTCTGCACCTTCGTGCGCAACATGTTGATCCCGGCGCGTGGGAACGCGGTCGAGGATCGGGTCGGAAACTACTGAAATGACAGCGGTCCCGGCCCTGTCGGACGGCGACGACGCGGCCATCCGCGCGCGGCTGGACGCCTATGCCGCCGCTTGGTCGGTGATGACCGCCGAGGCGCTGGAGCCGCATTGGGATGTGACCGCCGAGCCCCTCTACATCGCCGCGAAGATCGATGAGCCGATGCAAAGCTGGCCCGCCGTGCGCGCCTACTGGACGCACAACGAGGGCGTCCACGACCGCGTGTCGCTGAGTTTCTCCGACATCCGCACGCACCCGCTGACCGATGAGCTGGCCCAGGCGGCCCTGCACATGGCCTGGGACATCGCCTTCCGATCGGGGGCCAGCCGGGCCATTGGCGGGTCCAACCGGGTCGTGGCGACCCTGCGAAAACGAGACGGCGACTGGCGTCTGACCGGCTGGGTCGAGGCCCCGCTCGCGCCCATCCTCTACATGCGGCGGCTCTATGAGGCCGCCGTCACGCCCGGCTTCACCGACGGGCTGAACCTTCAAGGAGCTCAATGATGGCCGACGGTTCCCCCCACATCTCCGACGCCGACGAACGCGCCATCCTGGACGCCATCGACAAGTGGATCGAGCAGAAGGTCCGCCCCGTCGCCATGGAGCTGGAGCACGGCGACATCTGGCCGGCTGACCTCGTGGACGACATGGCCGAGCTGGGCCTGTTCGGGGCCATCATCGATCCGGAGTACGGCGGGCTCGGCCTGTCGGCGACGACCTATTCGCGCATCGTCATGCGCATCGCCGAGGAGTGGATGAGCCTGACCGGCATCTTCAACTCCCACCTGATGATGGCGACCGTCGTCCAGCGCTTCGGCACGCAGAAGCAGAAGGACTACTGGCTGCCGAAGTTCGTTACCGGGGAGATGCGCGGCGGCCTGGGCCTGACCGAGCCGGACGCCGGCACGGACCTTCAGGCCATCCGCACCGTCGCCACCCGCGACGGGTCCGACTATGTCGTGACCGGGACTAAGACCTGGATCTCCAACGCCATCATGGGCCACTGCTGCGCCCTTCTGGTGAAGACCGACCCGGAGGCCCAGCCGCGCTACAAGGGCATGTCGATGCTGATCGTGTCCAAGATCGACCCGGAAACCAAGGCTCCGCTGCCGGGCATCTCGAACGGCAAGAAGCTGGAGAAGCTGGGCTACAAGGGCATCGATTCCGGCGAGTTCATTTTCGACGGCTATCGCTGCGACGCCGAGCTCAGCCTGGTCGGCGGCGAGGAGGGGCAGGGCTTCTTCATGGCGACCGGCGGGCTGGAGATCGGCCGCGTCAACATCGCTGCCCGCTCGGTCGGCATCGCCAAGCGGGCGCTGCGCGAAAGCGTCGCCTACGCGCAGACGCGCAAGACCATGGGCAAGCCCATCGCCGAGCACCAGGCGATCCAGCTCAAGCTCGGCGACATGGCGGCCCGGACTCGCGCCGCCGAACTGCTGGTCGAGGACGCGGCTCGGGCCTTCGACGCCGGCGGGCGGATCGACATGGAGGCGGGCATGGCGAAATACTTCGCCTCCGAGACGGCGGTCGAGGTGGCCACCGAGGCCATGCGCATCCACGGCGGCTATGGCTACTCCAAGGAATACGTCATCGAGCGGCTGTACCGCGACGCGCCCCTGATGTGCATCGGCGAGGGAACCAACGAGATGCAGCGCATCATCATCGCCAAGCAGCTGGTGGCGAGGAACAAGGTGTGAGGGCGCGCGCAGACCTTCTCCCTCCCCGTTCGGGGAGGGTCGTCGCGAAGCGACGGGGTGGGGGCGGCCGGGTGATCGAAAGGCGATCGTCGGAGTCTAGCTCGCCTTGCCGCCCCCACCCGGTCTTCGCTTCGCTTCGACCACCCTCCCCGTTCCGGGGAGGGAGAAGCTCATGACCCGCCCCCTATCCGGCGTCCGCATCCTGGCGGTCGAGCAGTACGGGGCCGGCCCCTACGGCACCATGCTGATGGCCGAGCTGGGGGCCGAGGTCATCAAGATCGAGGCGCCGTCCATGGGCGGGGACGTGTCGCGGCAGACCGGGCCGTACTTCCTCGGCGAAGGCGACAGCCAGTTCTTTCAGACCTTCTCCCGCTCCAAGTCGTCGGTGGCGCTGGAAATCAAGACGCCGGAAGGCCGCGCCGACTTCGAGCGGCTGGTGCTGTCGGCCGATGCCGTGGTCAACAATCTGCGCGGCGATCAGCCGGCCAAGATGCGGATCGACTATCCGAGCCTGAAGGCGGTCAAGCCGTCCATCGTCTGCGCCCACCTGTCGGCCTATGGGCGGAACAACAGCCGCGAGGCCTGGCCCGGCTATGACTACCTCATGCAGGCCGAGGCCGGGTTCATGAGCCTGACCGGAGAGCCGGACGCGCCGCCCACGCGCTTCGGCCTGTCAATGGTTGATTTCATGACGGGGACCATGTGGGCCATGGCGACCGTCAGCGCCATCCTGAAGGCGCGCGAGACCGGCGTCGGCTGCGACGTGGACGTCAGCCTGTTCGACGTGGCGCTCCATCAGCTCAGCTATCCTGCGGTCTGGGCCATGAACGAGGGCCACGACGTCGGGCGACTACCCCGCGGCGCCCATCCGTCGATCGCCCCGTCGCAGCTGGTGAAGACGAAGGACGGCTGGGGCCTTTTGATGTGCCAGACACCGAGATTCTGGGACCGCTTCTGCGAACTGGCCGGCGCGGCCCATCTGAAGACCGATGCACGGTTCGCCGACATCCCGTCCCGTCGCGCCAACTTGGCGGCTCTGAGCGACGCCGTGGACGCCGTCACCTCGACCCGCACGACCGACGACTGGCTGAGCCTGCTCGGCGGCGAGGTGCCCTTCGCCCCGGTGCGCGACGTCGCCGAGGCGCTCGCCAATCCCTTCGTCGCCGAAGTCGGCATGCGCGACATCGTCGATCACCCCGACCGCGACGGCGGCCTTCACATGCTGGCCAGCCCGGTGAAGATCGACGGCGAGCGCGCCCCTGGCGTGCGGGCGCCCAAGCTGGGCGAGCAGACGGCGAAGGTGCTGGACCGGTGAAGCTCGAAGGCGTCAAGGTTCTCGACCTCAGCCTCTTCCTGCCTGGGCCGATGCTGACCCTGATGATGGCCGACCACGGGGCCGAGGTGATCAAGGTCGAACCGGCCGGGGAGGGCGAACCCACCCGCCACGTCGGCTATCGCAAAGGCGGCGAGAGCGTCTGGTTCAGGAACACCCATCGCGGCAAGCGCTCCATCCAACTGAACCTGAAGGACCCCGCGGATCATGCTGTTTTCATGAGCCTCGCCGCCGAGGCCGATGTGGTGGTCGAGGCCTTCCGGCCGGGCGTGGCGAAGCGGCTGGGCGTCGACTACGACGCGGTCCGGGCGGTCAATCGGGGCGTGGTCTATTGCGCCATTTCGGCCTTCGGTCAGGACGGGCCGTACCGCGACCGGCCCGCGCACGACGTGGCGGTCCAGGCGCTGGCGGGAGTCGTGTCGCTGAACGAGGGTCAGGACGGCCTGCCGGCCATGCCGGCCATGCCGGTGGCCGATGCGCTGGCGTCGCTGACGGCCCTGTCCGGCGTGCTGATGGCGCTGCTGCGAAAGCGCGAGACGGGGCAGGGCGACTACCTCGACGTAGCCATGTTCGACAGCGTCCTGGCCTGGACGCCCAACGTGACTGGCAAGATCTTCGCGACCGGAGAGGCCCACGTCGTCAAGGACGAACGCTCCTGGGGCGGCAACGCCATGTACGGCCTGTACCGCACCGCCGACGACCGCTGGCTGGCGCTGGGCGGGGCCGAGGTGAAGTTCGCGCGGAACCTGCTGACGCCGCTCGGGCGCGAGGACCTGATCCCCTACGCCGAGCTTCCACCGGGCCCGGGGCAGGAGCCGCTACGGGCGTTCCTGCGTGGGGCGTTCGCCGCGCGGACCCTGGCGGAGTGGGAGGCCTGGTTCGCCGACAACGACGTCTGCTGGGCTCCGGTCCGCACCCTGAAAGACGCCTTCGACGACCCGGCGCTTCAGACGCGAGGCATGCTGGCCCGCGACGCTGACGGCAACGATATCGTGGGAACGCCGATCCGGTTTCGCGGGGAGCCGGCGGTCATCGATCCCACCGTGCCAAGGCTGGACGAGCATGGGACGGAGATAAGGTCACAGCTCAAATCCTCACCCATTGGGGGAGGTGGCGCGTAGCGAAGCGGAGCGACGGAGGGGGCTCACCGCAGGCTCGGCTTGCGCGGCGGGCCCCCTCCGTCTGCTCGCAAGTGCTCGCATCCACCTCCCCCAACGGGGGAGGATCGCGCCTACCCCTCCCGCCGGTACGTCATCGCATAGACGAAGCGCCCGCCCGGATGAACCGAGTCCGAGGCCAGGATCAGCGCCCCGTCGTCCCCGTGATAGCGCCGCAGGGTTCGCAGAGCCGCCCCGCCCGCCTCAGCCTTCAGCGCCTTGGCGTCCGTCGCCGACAGCAGCTCCGCCGTGATCTCCTGATCGATCCGGCCGGCCGCGACGCCGAACCGCTCGTCCAGCAAGGCATGCACGCTGCGCCCTTCGCCGAGATCGCCCGCCACGCCCGTGAACGGCTGGGGCACATAAATCCGAGACAGGGCGAGCGGCAGGGCCTCGGCGATCCGCAATCCATCGATAATCAGCCACACGCGTTCGACATCGCCGCCGATCCGCACAGCCTCGTCCGCCGTAAGCCGGCGCTCCCTCTGCGCCAGCACCTTCAGCTTGGCGGTCTGGGCGTACTGCAGCAGGTCCTCGACCCCGCCCAGCGGCTGAACATAGGCCGAGGGACTGGCCGCCGCGATCACCGTCGTGCCGGCCCCGCGTCGGCGCGCGATCAGCCCGGCCTCGGTCAGCAGGCGGATGGCGTCCCGCGCCGTATGTCGCGACACCCCGTGGGTCTCCGCCAGCTCCAGTTCCGGCGGCAGCTGGGACCCGACCGCATAGTCCCCGCGCGCGATAGCGGCGCGGAGGGTCTCGGCGAGCTGGCGATAGCGGGGCGCGGCCATGGCTCTCCCTACATCGCCCGGCGCATGGCGGACCAGTCGTCGGCCAATCGGTCGCGGTGCGCGGGCGAGGCGACAGCGATCAAGGCTTGGGCCCGCGCGTCGATCGACAAGCCGCGCAGGTCGGCGACGCCGTGCTCGGTCACCACCACGACCGGATCGCCGCGCCCGACGCTGGGCGGGCATGACAGTCGCGGCGTGATGCGGCTGAGCGTATGGCCCTTCGCCGAGGCGGGCAGGGCGACCACAGGCACGCCCCCGTCCGACGCCCAAGCCCCGCGCAGGAAGTCGATCAAGCCGCCCGCGCCCGAGACCTGCCGGCCGTCCATCCACTCCGCGTTGACCTGGCCGAACAGATCGACCTCGATGGCCGAGTTGACGGCGACGAAGCGCGGAATGGCCGCGAGCGTCGAGATGGCGTGGGTCTCCCCGACCGGCCGGAACCGCAGGCGCGGGTCGTCGGCCACGCGGGCGTAGAGCGCAGGGGACCCCAAGGCCACGCCGGTAGTCACCGCGCCCACCGCATCCCGGTCCAGCAGCGCGATCAGCGGCTCGGTGACCATGCCGGAGTGGACCCGCAGGCCTCGCCGGCCGCCGAGCGCCGCCAGCGTCGCCACCCCGATCTTGCCGAGCCCCGTCTGCACGGTCGCGCCATCGGGGATGAGATCGGCGACGCGGGCGGCGATGGCGGCGCTGACCGGATCGATCGCGCCCGCGCCATAGCCCGGCAGGGGCGGGTCGACCTCCACCACGACATCGAAGGCGTCGAGCGGCGCCGACGGTCCGTCGCGCACGGCGGGCATCCCGGCGTGGATGAGGCCGATGCGGAACCGCGTCCGCTCGAACACCGCCGGGCTGAAGTCGGCCGCGACGCTCAGGCTGCATCGGCCATCCACTCCCGGCGGCGCGACGGTGAAGACGCCGGCGTCGAACGCCCGCTCCGACAGCCTCCGCCACACCTGGGTGTAGGTCAGGGGCGAGAACGCCAGCCGCCCGGCCGCGAAACTGTCCTGCCACTCCGGCGCCAGGAAGATCGCCTCAGCCCGGGCCTCGTCATGCAGGCCCGCCCAGTCGGTGCGGTTCACGCCAGGGATCCACACGCCTTCGAAGGTCAGGCCCGCCGCCGCCTCGGGCCGCCGGGCCAGCGCATCCGCGAACGCCAGCGGCTCGCCCGCGCAGCCGGGGATGAAGACACGGCCGCCCTCCGGCATCGCCGCCTTGAGCGCGTCGATCACGGCGTCCATCGTCACGGTTGTCGGCATGGGCAGGGGGCGCGCTCCGGCTTGACCGGCGAGGGCCGGGGACGCGATAACAGCATATGTCCGGACATTTGTCCTCCATCACCGAACGGCTGGCGGAGCTGCTGGCCCGGCCGGTCTCGGCCGAGGACCGGGCGCGGGCGCGTCTGCACCTGCTGGACTGGGTCGGCTGCGCGGTCGCGGGCGCGAAGGATGCGGACGTCGCGCGCGTCGCGGCGCTGGCGGCGACGGAGGGGCAGGGGGGCTGTCGCATCGTCGGCGGCGGTCGCAGCGGACCCCAGGCGGCGGCGCTCGCCAACGGCCCGGCCGGTGCGGTCCTGGAGATGGACGACGTCGACCGCCGCGCCCTGCTGCACCCTGGCCCCGTGGTCATGCCTGCAGTCTTGGCGCTGGCCGAGCATCTGGATGTCACCGACGGCGAGGCCCTGCTGGATGCGATCGTGCGCGGCTATGAGGCCATGATCCGCATCGGCCGGGCGGCGGGCCCGTCGCACTATCGCTTCTTTCATCCGACCGGCACGCTCGGCGGCTTCGGCGCGGCGGCGGCGGGGGCGAGCCTGATGGGGCTGGACGGCGAACGGACGGCCTGGGCGCTGGGCCTCGCGGGCCAGCAAGGCGCGGGGCTCTGGCGCGCGCGGCACGAGCCCGGCTCCGTCAAGGCGCTGCACGACGGCCGGGCGGCGGCGAACGGGGTCGCGTCCGCGCTGCTCGCCCGCGACGGCTTCCGGGGGCCGCTGAAAGTGCTGGAGGGCGAGCAGGGCCTGTTCCCCGCCATGGCCCCGGACGCCGATCCGGAGGCCGTGCTGGCCTCCGCCGGGGGCTGGCTCATTCATGAGGTCAGCTTCAAGCCCCACGCCGCCTGCCGCCACGCCCACCCCGCCATCGACGCCGCCCTGGTCCTTCGCGCGCGGATCGACGGCCTGCCGGAGGCGGTGCGGGTCGAGACCTATCGCGACAGCGTCCTCTTCTGCGACAAGCCGACGCCGACGACCGTCCCCGAGGCCAAGTTCTCGCTCCAGCACAGCGTGGCCGTCGCCCTGATCCACGGCGACGCGGGCCTCGAGCGGTTCGAGCCCGCCGCCCTGACCGATCCGGAGATCGCCGCGATGCGCGCCCGCGTCTCGGTCGCCGTCGCCGACGACCTGACCGCCGCCTATCCGGCCCGCTTCGGCGCCCGCCTGATCGCGACCGTCGGAGGCGTGGAACACCGGATCGAGGCGCTCGACGCGCTGGGCGATCCCGAGAACCCCCTGTCGCCCGAGGCCGTGCGCGACAAGGCCCGCGCCCTCATGGCCTCGGGCGGCATGAGCCCCGACGCGGCCGAGGCGCTGATCGCCGCCGTCGAGGGGCTGGGCGTCACGACCACCGTCGCCGACCTGTCCACCGCCCTGCCGGGGAGGGACGCATGACCCTGTCCCGCACCCTCGCCGAACGCGCCCTGGCCCTGACCTGGGCCGACATCGACGCCCCGGCGCGCGAGGCCGCCAAGACCTTCCTGCACGACACCCTGTGCGTCGGCGCGGCCGGAGCCCGCGCGCCGCTCGCCGACAACGTGCTCGCCGCCGCCCGGCGCTGGGGCGACGGCAGCGCCTGCGGCGTGCTTGGCCGGCCGGGCGTCCGCCTGCCCCAGCCCTCAGCCGCCTTCGTCAACGCCTTCCAAATCCACGCCCAGGAGTTCGACTGCGTCCACGAACCGGCCGTGGTCCATCCGATGGCCACGGTCGGAGCGGTGATCCTTTCGGAGGTTGACCGGGCTTCAACGGACAACGATCCCTATACCGGAGAGGCCCTACTGACCGCCCTCGTCGCCGGGGTCGAGGTCGCCGCTTCGCTGGGTCTCGCCGCCGCCACGCCGCTGAAGTTCTTCCGTCCCGCGACGGCGGGAATCTTCGGCTGCGTCGCCGCCCTGATCTCTCTGCGCCGTCTGTCCGCCGACCAAGGCGTCTACGCCTTCGGGTACGCCCTGGCCTTCGCCTCGGGCACCATGCAGGCCCACGCCGAGGGCAAGCCGGCCCTGCCGATCCAGATCGCCAACGCCGCCCGCGCCGCCGTCATGGCGGCCGACCTCGCCGAGGCCGGCCTGCCCGGACCCGAGGCGTCGCTGGAGGGTCCCTTCGGCTACCTGACCCTGTTCGAGACCGCCCATGACGCCGCGCCTCTGACCGATCCCGCCCCCGGCTTCCGCATCGCCGAGGTCAGCTGGAAGCCCTTCCCGACCGGCCGCGCAGCCCACGGCGGCATCGTCGCCCTCCAGACCCTGATGGCCCAGCGCGGCCTGACCGCCGGCGAGGTCGCCGAAGCCGTCTATCGCGCCCCGCCCCTGATCCATCGCCTGGTCGGCCGCCGTCCGACCGCCGACATGGCCCCGGCCTGGGCGCGGCTCTGCCTTCCGTGGCTGGGCGCCGTCGTGCTGACGCGCGGCACGATCGGCCTCGCCGATTTCACGCCCGAGCGCCTGTCCGACCCGGCTCTTCTTAGCCTCGCCGAGCGCATTCGGGTCGAGGCCGATGACAACCCCGACCCCGCCGCCTTCACGCCGGCGACCCTGACCGTGACCACCATCAACGGCCGCACGCTCAGCCACACCGTCACCGCGCAGCTCGGCTCGCCCGCCCAGCCCCTGACATGTGAGCAGCATCTGGCCAAACAGGCCGCCTGCCTCGACTTCGCGGGCCTGGGCGCCCACGCGGAACCTCTAGCGGCGCTCATGGCTGGTTTTGAACATCTGGACGACGCGGTTCAGCCCCTCGACTGGCTCGGCGCGTCCTATCGAGGACCCTTGGGATGACCGACACCCACCGCACCTACTGGGACGAGATCGACTTCGCCGCCATCGCCCGCGACCATCCCATCGGCGACGCCTTCACCCGGCTGGTCACCTCGATCAGCCGCGACGAGCTCCGCGCCCGGCAGGAGGCGCTCTTCGCCCGCTGCGTCGCCCGCGCCTGGAAGACCACCTTCTACCGCCGCCTGTGGGGCTCGGCCGGCATCGCGGAAGGCGACATCCGGGGCCTCGACGACCTGCCGAACCTGCCCAGCTTCGACAAGTCCGACATCATGAAGTCGCTGGAGATCGCCCCGCCTTTCGGCGACTTCGCCGGCTTCGACTCCTACCCCGACGACCAGCGCCCGCCCGTCATCTTCCACACCACCTCGGGCACGACCGGAAAGCCTCAGGTCCTGCTGTTTGGCCCCAAAAGCCGCGAGGTGCAGAACCTGCTGCTGGCCCGCCTTTACCGCTGGCAGGGGCTGCGCTCGGGCGACGTGGTCCACTCCGTCTACGGCCACGGCATGATCAACGGCGGCCACTATGTGCGCGAGGCCGTGACCCACTGGACCAGCGCCGTCTTCATGTCGGCGGGCACAGGCGTGGAGACCCGCTCGGCCCAGCAGGTCGAGCTGATGAAGACCTTCGGCGCCACCGCCATCGTCGGCTTCGCCGACTACATCAAGCGCCTGGCCGAGGTGGCGCGGGAAGCCGGCCTCACACCCGGCGTCGACATCCCCGTGCGCATGATCTCGGGCCACATGGGCCGCGAGGACAAGCAGGCCCTGTCCGACGCCTGGGGCGGGGCCGAATGCTTCGACTGGTACGGCGTCGGCGACACCGGCTGCATCGCCGGCGAAGGCCCCGACCGCGACGGCCTCTACGTCATGGAGGACGCCCAGTATCTGGAGGTCTGCGACATCGACACCGGCAAGCCGGTCACGGACGGCCAGCCCGGCGATATGGTTGTCACCTGCCTCTACAAGGACGACCTCTATCCGATCATCCGCTTCAACACCCACGACGTGACCGAGGTCATCACCCGGCCGTCGTCCATCGGGGCCAGCTTCCAGCGGATCGAGGGCTTCCTGGGTCGCTCCGACAACATGGTGAAGGTGCGCGGCATCAACATCTTCCCCCAGGCCATCGGCCCCATGCTGGACGAGGCTCCGGAGTTCCTGAAGGAGTTCGTCTGCAAAACCCGCCGCGACGCCGCCGGGCGCGATGCGTTCGTGGTGGTGGCAGAGGCCTCGGCCCCCGGCGATCCGGCGCTGGCGGGCCGCTTCCGCGAGATCCTGAAGCGCAAGATCGGCATCGAGGTCGAGGTCGAACTGGTCGGCCGAGGTGAGACGGCGGCTCTGACCCAGGTCGAGGTGCGCCAGAAGCCCATCCGCCTGATCGACGAGCGGTTCTGATGATCGGCCCGTTCGAGCCGGAGGTCGCGGCGGGCGTCGCGGGCCTCGCCGCCGCCTATGCCGAGGGCTCGGCCCGGCCGGACGCGGTGCTGGCGACCTATCTGGCCCGGATCGAGCGCCTGAACCCCGCGATTCACGCCTTCATCGATCTGGACTTCGAGGGGGCGCGCGACGCGGCCAGGGCCTCGGCCCATCGCTGGGCGTCCGGCATGGCGCTGTCGCCGCTGGACGGCTGCGTCGTGGGGGTGAAGGCCAACATCGCCGTCGCCGGCCTGCCCTGGACGGCGGGCATCGGCGCCTACCGCGACCGCATCGCCGATCGCGACGCCGCCTGCGTGGCGCGGCTCCGGGCGGCGGGCGCGATCATCCTCGGCACGCTGAACATGGAGGAGGGGGCGCTCGGGGCCGTCACGGACAATCCGTGGTTTGGGCGCACGCAGAATCCCTGGCGCGAGGGCTATACGGCCGGCGGCTCGTCCGGCGGCTCAGGCGCGGCGGTTGCGGCGGGCCTGTGCGCGACGGCGCTGGGCACCGACACCATGGGCTCGGTCCGCATCCCCTCGGCCTACTGCGGCGTCTTCGGCATCAAGCCCCGCTATGGCGCCATCCCGGAGGAGGGGGTCACGCCGCTCTCGCCCAGCCTCGACCACGTCGGCGTCCATGCCCGCTCGGCCGAGGACTGCGCCGTGGTTCTCACCCAGATCGCCAAGCCCGACCCGGCGTCGCCAAACGGCCCGCTGGCGGTGCTCGACGTCACAGGCCGCGCGTCCCTGTCCGAGGATGTCCGCGCCGCCTTCCTCGCGATCGTCACCACCGCCGAAGCCCAGGGCCTGCTGGAGGGCTCGGTCCCCCTCCACATTGACCTCGGCCGCCTGCGTCGCCGGGGCCTGTTGATCTCCGAGGTCGAGGGCATGGCCGAACACGCCGCCATGCTGGAAGCGCGCCCCGACGGCTTCTCCGAGACCTTTGCCGGCATGCTCCGCTGGGGCGCGTCCCAACCGCCCGAAAAGCTCGCCGAGACCCGCGCCGAAGTCGCGGCGGCTAAGGAACGTATGGAGGCCTTGATCGGCGACCGCGTCGGCCTCCTGTGCCCCACGACCGGCGGTCCGGCCTTCCGCTTCGGCGCCCCCATCCCGGCGGACCAGGCCGACATCACCTGCCTCGCCAACATGGCGGGCTTGCCCGCCGCGGCCTTTCCGATGGGACTGTCCAGCGACGGCCTGCCTCTGTCCGCCCAGATCATCGGGCGGGACAGCCAGGCGATCCTGGAATTGGCCGGCAAGCTCGCCACACCTCTATCCCTCTCCCAGAGGGAGAGGACGTGAGCGCACGACGCGCAGCGTCGTCCTTGCGCGAAAGGGTGAGGGGTTAAGGTGTGGGTCGGTGAGAGGGAAACCCCTCACCCTTTCGGCTCAGCGGATCGCTTCGCTCTCCGAGCCTCAAGCCCTCTCCTTCTGGGAGAGGGACCGACTAGCGAAACGGAAACACCGGCTTCCGCTTCCCCAGGAACGCATCCCGCCCCTCGCGGAAGTCCCCGCCCTCGACCGCCTCGATCAGCCAGCGCGCCGTCTCGGCCGTGTCCGCCGTCCCCCCGTCCGCGATCAGCCCGACGATGGCCTTGGCCCGTCGCGCGGTCCACTGGCTCGCCGCCGCGATCTGTCCGGTCTTCTCAGCCACCGCCGCCTCCAGGGCGTCCGGCGTATGCAGCCCATCCACCAGCCCGATGCTCAGCGCTTCCTCCGCCCCGATCAGCCGTCCGGTGAACAGGATGTCCTTGGCCTTCGACAGCCCCACCGCCTGCACCAGCCGCCGCGTATCCGGCAGCGAATACACCAGCCCCAGCTTCCCGGGCGTCAGCGCCAGCCGCGCATCCGTCGCCGCGATCCGCAGATCGCAGCAGAGCGCCAGACCCAGGCCGCCGCCGACGCACGCCCCCTCGATCATCGCCACGGTCGGCTTCTCGAACGTCGCCAGCGCCTCCATCGCCGCGCCGACCCGGTCGAAGTAGGCGCGGGTGCTGTCCGGCGTTGCATAGACGGTCTCGAACTCGCCGATGTCGGCGCCGGCCGCGAAGGTCCCGCCCGCCCCGCGCACGACCAACACCTTGGCCGCTGGGTCCGCCGCGATCCGCGCCAAAAGGCCGGGCAGGGCGGTCCACATGGCGAGCGTCAGGGCGTTCTTCTTCTCGGGCCGGTTCAGGGTCAGGGTCGCCACATCGCCCGCGACCTCGACCTTCAGCGTGTCATCCATATGCCCGTCCGCCTTCTAGTGAGCGCCCGATTCACGGCCATTCGGCCGATCAGGCGCATTGGGACTTTCCCGCCCAAATGATCTAAGTCTATACCATTTGCCAAGGGCGGATCGCGCCGCCCCATCGAGGGAGCGAACGATGAGCGGAATCCGCGAAGGCATGCCGGTTCTGGCCCGCCACGCCGGCGAATGGGAAGGCGAATACATTCACGTCGATCCCGACAACAACCTCATCGACCGCCACCGCTCCCACCTCCAGTGCAAATTCCCCGACGACGGCCCCTACGCCTACTATCAGATCAACACCTACATCTGGGACGATGGCCGAAAGGAAGAGATCCACTTCCCCGCCACCTATCGCGACGGCCAGATCTGGTGGGACACCGACCGCATCGACGGCCGCGCCTGGGAGATCGATCCTCGCACCGTCTGCCTGACCTGGACGCGCAAGGACATGCCGGGGGCCTATCTCTACGAGATGATCCAGCTCTCGGAGGACGGCAACGACCGCGCCCGCACCTGGCACTGGTTCGAAAACGACAAGCTGTTCAAGCGCACCTGCATCACCGAGCGCCGGGTGAAGTGAACCCGCTGCATGAGCACATGCCGGCGCTGGTCCGCCACGCCGGCGTCTGGGAGGGGACCTATCGGACGGTCACGACGGACGGCGTCGAGGTCGACCGCCACGCCTCGCGGATCGAGGTCTCCTTCCCGGACGACGGCGCTTTCGCCTACGTCCAGAAGAACCGCTTCACCTGGCCCGACGGCCGGGTGGTGGAGGCCGAGCATCCCGGCGTCTATCGCGACGGCCGGCTGTGGTGGGACACCGGCCTGATCCAGGGCTCGGCCTGGCAGGGCGACGACCGCACCTGCACCCTGACCTGGGAGCGGACCGACGCTCCGGGCGCCCATCTGTACGAGCTGATCGTGCTCGCCCCGGACGGCCGGACCCGCGCCCGAACCTGGCACTGGTTCCGCGACGGGGAGTGCTACCAACGGACCCTGATCGACGAGGCAAAGGTCGCTTAGCGCGAATAATTGCCTTGCAGTTTCCGCAGATTGTGAAGGCCACGGCTGCAGCGGCGAGCGGAAGTCGCATCAGAAGCGGGCGCTCAGGGTGACGCCGTAGCTGGCCCCGGGTGACGCCGTGACGGCGAAGGCGCGAGGCCGGTCGCCAGAGGGCGTCAGCGGAGCGGGGAAGTCGACGAAGCGCAACACGCCCTGAGGCGTATCGTCGTCGGTCACGTTCCGACCCCAGACAACCAGTCGCAGGTTGTCATTCTGGAAGCCGAACTGCAGATCCAGCCGCGTCGCGGCCGGGATGGTGATGTTGTTGTGCACCTGTTCGAAGAACTCGCCGCGATAGCTGACATCGGCCGAGGCGAAAGGCGACCAGCCGCTGGTCATGGCGTCGCCGTCCCAGCGAACGCCCGCGCTGGCCAGATGCTCGGACACCAGCGGCGGACGCTTGCCGACAATGGAGCCCGCCGTGCGGCATCCCGGCAGATCGAGGTTGATGGCCGTGCCCGTCTTGCAGGCCGCCCCCAGGATCAGCACCGCCTGGTCGCCATCCACGCCCTCGGTGATCTCGGCGTCGAGGTAGGAGTAGGTGAAGCGCGCCGAGAGGTTGTCGGTCAGGGAGTAGGCTCCTTCCAGTTCCAACCCCTTGAACTCCGACTCGCCGATGTTGGCGCGGAAGCTTTGCACCACCGTCAGCGCCTGGAAGGTGTTGGTCAGGACCTGATCTTCGTAGACGTTGTAGAACAGCGAAGCGTTCAGATAGTCGAAGCCGAACAGGCGGGTCTTGGCGCCGATTTCGTAGTTGGTCAGGGTCTCTTCATCAAAGGTCGTGACGGGCACCGCCGGGTCGTTGAAGCCGCCCGGCGAGTTGCCTTGCGCGTATTGGGCGTAAAGCGTCAGGTCCGACGACGGCTCCCATGTCAGGGTGACGCGGGGCAGGGTGTTGTCGAACTGCGCCGTCCGGGTCAGGGCCGTGCCGACCAGGGCGTTGGGGTTCGGATTGCGGAGCGTGGCCAGATACGCCGGCGTGAAATAGGTCGAGGCCGTGTAGGGCTGGTTGGTCGAGGTGACCTCGTCCTCCTGATAGCGCAGCTCCAGCGCAAGGGTCAGGGCGTCCGACAGGGCCAGGTCCAGACCGCCGAAGATGGCGCGGGTCTCGACCTCGTTGATCGCGCCGAGCGTATCCAGTCCGACTTCCGTCGCTTCCAGAAACTCCGGCGAGGGCGTGTTCTCGTCATTGGCTGAATAGACGCCGATGTTCCACGTCAGGAAGCCGCCCCCGGGGCTGGACAGCCGCAGCTCGTGCGTCTGGGTTTCGCGGTTGGAGCTGGACGTGTCGTTGAACGGCGAGCGTCCGCACAGGCGGTTGGCGATCGGCACGAACGGGCAACCGGCGCCGATCAGGAAGAAGTCCCGGTTGTCGTAGGACTGATCGTAGCCCGAGGCCTCATAGACATCGTTGACCCCGCCCAGGTACGACAGAACATAGCCGGATCCGGCGATGTTCCAGTTGGCGTCGGCGATGAAGCGTTCGGCCTCGCGCTTCAGGCCCGGCAACAGTATGCGGTCGGTGTTCAGGGCGAACTGCGTCGGCGTGGGGATCTCGCCGCAATAGTAGCTGCGCGTCGACTGGAAGCAGTTGTTGAAGGTCGAGGGCTGAAGCGCCACAGCGAAGTGACTGTCGCGATCCTCGGAGCGGAAGTAGCGGATCGAGGCGTCGAAATCCCGATGCGGGTTGAAAAACAGCCCGCCGTGGAGCCCCTGCGAACTCTGACTGCCGAGATCCTCACCAAGGCCAGCCTGGTTGCTATACTGGCCGTCAACATCGGTCTGCGTCATACCCAGCATGACGCCGACGCCGTCCAGGAGCGGTCCGGAGATGACCCCCGACACCGCCAGGCGATTGTCGGACCCGACCGTGTAGCTGACCCGACCGCTCCAGTCGTCAGCAGGCCGGCGGGTGACGACATTGATGGCTCCGGACAAGGTGCCGCGACCGAACACCGCCGATTGCGGCCCCCGGATGACCTCGACGCGCTGGGCGGTGTCGAGATCGAGCGTGGTGAAGTCGCCGAACCACGGAACGCCGTCCAGGAAGATGCCGACCTTGCCGTCGGAGATCAGGATATTGGAAGCGCCCCGAATGACCGGACGGTCGCCGTCCCGCCCGAAGGCTTGCTGCAGCTGAACGCCGGGCGTGTAGCGAGCGACGTCTGCCAAATCCTCGAGTTGACGGTTCCCGATGGTTTCTTCCGTGAACGCCGAGACCGCGATCGGCACGTCCTGAAGCGACTCTTCCCGGCGGCGGGCTGTGACGACGATGTCCTCGACGCTCGAGGCCTCGGGATCGTCGGCTTGCTGGGCGAAGGCCGCCGGGGCCGAGGTGAGCAGGGCGGCGAACGCCGTGCCCGCGAGGATCAACGATCGGGTCCGCGCGGCACGCATGGGATACGACATCAAACCAGCCCCTCCGATTGGCCAAATGATATACTTATAGATCATTTGACTATGGACGGAGTCCGCCGGGCGTCAACGCTGTAATGTAACGGCCTCAAGCTTTGCCGTTCTGCGTCATCAAACCGTAACCGTCAGGACACGGTGTCGCACCCTAGATGACGCCCGCGTCCGCCAGCTTGTCGATCACGGCCCTCTGCCGCTGGGCGTAGAAGGCGGGCGTGGGCACGGTCACGCCGCCTGAGCCGTCCAGCAGGGTGTTTCTCGGCTGGATGTCGACGCCCGCATAGGCCTGGCTCCAGAGATGCATGGGCTGGCGCGACAGGATGTTGGGCATGCCGGGACGGCGGCGGTAGCGGCGCAGGTCGCCGACGTCGATCTCGGCGTATCCGGCCATGCTCTCGCCGTAGCCCGCTTCGGCCAGCACAAGGCCCCGGAAGTCGATCACCTTGGACGAGGCGTCGGTCGAGGCCTTGGGGATGGCGATGCCCTCGATGCCGGCCGAGTTGGCGCTTACGATGTAGGCGAGGTTCTCGATGGCCCGGGCCTGTTTGGCGATATTCTTGGGGGTGGGCAGGGCCGCCGCGATCTCGCTGGAGGAATGGACGAAGACCTCGGCCCCGCGCACGGCGTGGGCGCGCGCGATCTCGGGATAGAGGATCTCCTCCGAGGCGATGGCGGCGAGCCGGCCGATCTCGGTGTCGGCCACCGGGAACACGCCATCCAGACCATAGCGGGCGATGTAGTGGTCCCAGACGTCATAGGGGCTGGGTCCGAACAGAGTCACCAGCCGGCGGTAGCGCAGGACGACCTCTCCGGCCGGGGCGATGACGAAGCTGCACTGGAAATACAGCCCCGGGAAATGCTCGTCGGTCTCATAGGCATTGCCCGCCAGGAAGACGTCGTGGGCGCGCGCGACCTCGCCGAGCGCGCGGTACTCGGCGCCGCCGGGTTCAAGGCAGGCCTTCGCCGCCCAGACGGCGGTGGGCTCGCCCATGGGAAAGCCGGTCAGGAAGTACTCCGGCAGGACGACCAGCCGTACATCCGGACCGATGAAGCGTTTGGAGGCTCCGATCTGCCCGCCGATCCGTCGAATGGTCTCGGCCATGCGGGGGCGGGCGGCCCGGGCGTCGGCGTCTCCGTTGACGGCGAAGCAGGTCGTCTGCAAGGCGAGGGCGATGTAGGGCGAAGGGTCGGACATTGCGCGCTCCGGGCGGATCGTCCTATGCCTAGCGCGGAGTGAGTTGGTATAGGAATAGGTCATTTGGCCGACGGCGCATCGGACATCCAGGCGGATGACGCGGGACTGCTGAACGGCGCCCTGCCGACGCCCCTGTATCATCAGGTCTATCTGGTGCTGCGTGAGCGCATCCAGTCGGGGGTCTATGCCGATGGCGAAACCCTGCCAGGGGAGCAGGAATTGGCCCGCGCCTTCGACGTGTCGCGGATCACCGTGAAGCGGGCGCTGAACGAGCTGGCGGCCAACAACCTGGTGTCCCGGCACAGGGGGCGGGGAACGATCGTCTCGACCGGCGGAGTGATCCCGCTGGTGTCGGGGTCGTTCGAGACGCTGATCTCTTCGCTGAAGTCGATGGGCCTGACGACCGAGGTCGAACTGCTGGAGGTCGCCGACGAGCCTGCCGACGCTCTCGTCGCCGCGCGACTGAAGCTGGAGCCGGGGGCGACGGTTCAGAGGGCCGTGCGTCTGCGCAAGCTGCAAGGCGAGCCGTTTTCCTATCTGACGACCTATGTGCCGGCCGATATCGCGGCGCGCTATTCCATCGACGAGTTGCGCTCGACGCCTCTGCTGACCCTGTTGGAAAGGGCCGGGGCCGGGGCCGTGGAGGCCGAGCAGTGGATCACGGCGGCGGCGGCTTCACCGACCGTTTCGGCCTGTCTGGACGTGCCGTCGGGCGCGCCGGTGCTGAAGATCGAGCGCGTCATGACCGGCGCCGACGCCCGGCCGGTGCAGATGATCGTCGGCCATTACCGGCCCGACCGGTTCCAGTATCACATGACATCCCAGCGCCAGGGGACCGAGGGCTGGACTTGACGCCCCTTTGAGCTTGCCAACCGGGCCGCGACCAAATGATATAGACTTATATCATTTGCGGATGACGCCTTGGCCGACGCGCTTCTCCTCCTGCTGCACGTCCTGATCCTGGTCTATTGGCTGGGGGGCGATCTCGGTGCGTTCATCGCGTCCTTCCTGATCGCCAACCCGACGAAGGATCGTGCGGCGCGCCTGGGGGCGGCGGGAATGCTCGGCGACGTCGACATGGCGCCGCGGACAGCGTTGATCTTGGCGTTTCCGACGGGGTTCACGCTGGCGGTCACGCGGGGCTGGCTGGCGGTCGATCCGCTCTGGATCACCGTGGCTTGGATCGCGGGGCTGATCTGGCTGTTGATCGCCTGGCGCATCCACCTCAGCCACGCAGGACCGGCGTCGGGCCTGCGACGGTTCGACCTTGGCCTTCGCTGGATCGCTGCGGTGGCGCTTGGCGCGGGCGGAATAGCTGGGCTGGCGGGCGCGACCGACTGGCCGCTGTTCCTGAACTTGAAGCTGCTGATCCTCGCGGGTTGCGTGCTGACCGGCCTGCTGGTGCGCCGCCTGACCGCCGATCTCGGCCCGGCGCTCGGCGCGCTCGCGGCGGGTCAGGCGGACGCGGACGCCCGCATCGCCCGGTCGCTCGCCGTGACCCGGCCCGCCGTGCTCTTCATCTGGCTGCTGCTTCTCGCGGCGGCCCTTCTCGGTCTGTGGAAGCCCCAATGAGCCCTGCCGACGACCTGTCCCGCGCCTCGCCCGCCGACGCCCTGAAGGGCGCGCTGGGTCCCGACGTCGTCTCGACGGATCCGGCGCTGCTGGAGCTCTTCGGCCAGGATATCTGGAAGGTCGGGCGGCGCCCCGTCGCCATCCTCCGCCCCGTCGACACCGACGGGCTGGCCAGAGCGTTGGCCGAGACGGCGCGGCTGAACTTGCCGGTCGCCCCGCGCGGCGGCGGCATGAGCTACACCGGCGGCTACGCGTCCGACGCCGGTCCGGTTGCCCTCATCGACCTGTCGCGCATGGACCGGGTTCTGTCCGTCGACGCCGACGCCATGACCGTCACCGTCGAAGCCGGCTGCACCTGGAAGACGCTGTGGGAGGCGCTGAAGCCCAAGGGCCTGCGCACGCCTTTCTGGGGGCCGCTGTCGGGCGTGTCGTCCACCATCGGCGGGGGCCTGTCCCAGCTCAACGCCGTGTTCGGCGCGGGCCACTGGGGCACGACGTCGGAGAGCGTGGTCGGTCTGACGGTGGCGCTGGCTGACGGGCGGCTGGTCTCGACCGGCGCGCGGCGGAAGGCCGATGGGCGGGCCTTCTACCGACACTACGGGCCGGATCTGACGGGCCTGTTCTGCGGGGACTGCGGGGCGCTGGGCGTCAAGGCCGAGATCACGCTGAGGCTCATACGAGCGCCGGCGCATGAGGCTCACGGCTCCTTCGCCTTCGACACGGTGGATCACGCGCTGGCGGCCACGGCCGAGATTAGCCGCGCGGGCGTGGCGGCCGACATGTTCGGCTTCGACCCGGCGCTATCGGCCATGCGGCTGAAGCGGGCGTCGCTCGTTCAGGGGGTCAAGGCGCTCGGCGCCATGGCGACATCGGGTGGGCTGAAAGGCGTGGCGGCGGCGGCCCGCACGGCCGTCGCCGGTCGCGGCTTCCTCGGCGCGGACGACTGGTCGATCCACCTGACGGCCGAGGCCCGCTCCGCCGCCGGGGCCGACGCTGATCTCGCCGAAGCGCGCCGCATCTGCCTGGGCGTCGGCGGGCGCGAGGTGGAAGCGTCGATCCCGCGCGTGGTTCGGGCCAGCCCCTTCACCCCGCTGAACAATGTGCTCGGTCCTGACGGCGAGCGGTGGGTGCCGGTCCACGGCCTGGTCGCCTTGCAGGATGGACCTGCGGCCTACCGCGCCATCATGGACCGGTTCGAGGCGCTGAGGCCTCGGTTCGAGGCGGGCAAGGTGCAGACCGGCATGATGCTGACCGCCCTGTCCACCAATGCGCTGTTGATCGAGCCCGTCTTCGTCTGGCCCGAGGAGCGCCGCGCCCTGCACGAGGCGACGGTGGAGCCCCACGTGCTGTCCAAGCTCCCGCGCCACAGCGAGAACCCCAAGGTCACCGCCCTGATCGCCGAGGCCCGCGCGGCCGCCATCGACGCCTTCACCGAGATCGGCGCCGCCCACTTCCAGATCGGCCGCACCTATCCCTGGCTCGACAGCCTGGACGAAGGCGCGCGTCGCCTGATCCAGGCGATCAAGGCCGAGCTCGATCCGACCCACCGCATGAACCCCGGCGTGCTGGGTCTATGAGGGAGTTCACCGCCCGCAATCCGAGGACCGGCATCCATGACTGGCGCGGTCAGGCGCTCGACCCCGTCGAGGTGGCGGAAGTCGCCGCCCGCCTGCGCGCCGCCCAAGCCGCGTGGGAGGGCAGGGGGGCGGGGTCCCGGCTGGAGGTCTTGCGCGCCTTTGGCCAGTGCCTGCGCCGGCACGCCGAGCCGATCGGACAGGCTCTGGAGACCGACACCGGCCGCCGCCGCATCGCCCGGCTGGAGATCGACAGCGTCGTCGCCTCCATCGAGGCCTGGTCCCGCGTCATCGCCGCCGACGCAGAGCCGCAGTGGGTCCAAGGCCGAGGCCTCCCCTCCGTGCGCCACACCGTCGCCTGGAAGGCCTACCCGTTGGTCGGCGTGGTCAGCCCGTGGAACTTCCCCCTGCTGCTCGGGATGATCGACGCGGTCCCAGCGTTGCTGGCCGGATGCGCCGTGCTGGTGAAGCCATCGGAGGTCACGCCCCGCTTCATCGCCCCCGTCATGGCGGCGGTGGCTGAGGTTCCGGCGCTGGCCGCCGTCTTCGCCATCGTCCCGGGAGACGGCGCGACGGGTCAGGCCGTGGTCGATGTCGCCGACTGCGTCTGTTTCACCGGCTCGGTCGCGACCGGCCGCAAGGTCGCCGTCCAGGCCGCCCACCGCCTGATCCCCGCCTATCTGGAGCTCGGCGGCAAGGACCCCCTGATCGTGCTGGAGGGTGCCGACCTCGAGGCCGCCACCGATGCGGCCCTGCGTGGCTCCGTCCTCTCCACCGGCCAGGCCTGCCAGTCGATCGAGCGCATCTATGTCGCGCGGCCCATCCACGACGCCTTCCTGACCCGTCTCGTCGAGAAGGCCCACGCCGCCCGCCTGAACTGGCCCGACATCACCGCCGGAGAGATCGGCCCCATCATCTTCGACCGGCAGGCCGACATCCTGGCCGCCCAGATCGCTGATGCCCGCGGGAAGGGCGCCCGCGTCCTGACCGGCGGCGAGATCGAGACCCATGGCGGCGGCCGCTGGCTGCGGCCCACCGTCCTGTCCGGCGTCACCCCCGACATGGCCGTCCTGCGCGACGAGACCTTCGGGCCGATCCTGCCGGTCGTCGCCTTCGACAGCATCGACGAGGCCGTCGCCCTGGCCAACGACGGCGAGTACGGCCTGTCCGGAGCCGTCTTCGCCGCCACGCTGGAGGAGGCCGAGGCCGTTGGCCGGCGGCTGGAGGCGGGGGCCATCAGCCTGAACGACGCGGCCCTGACATCGATCTTCTACGAGGCCGCCAAACAGGGCTTCAAGGCCTCGGGCCTCGGTCCGTCCCGCATGGGCGAGGACGGCTATCGCCGCTTCCTGCGTCGCCAGGCGCTGATCGCCAACACCGCCCGGCCCCTGCCGCTGGCGGCCTTTTCCGAAGAGGGTTCGACGTGAAGCACCGCTCCATCACCGGCACTATTCTCTACACGTCCAAGAAGCCCGAGCGCCTGGACCAGCCGCGCGGCATCGAGCACTTCCGCTTCACCCACCACACCGACGGCAAGGTCACGCTGCGGGCGCACTGCGAGATCGAGGAGCCGCACCCGACCGTGCTGCGCGACATCGTCTATTCGCTGGACGAGCATAAGCGGCCGATGGACTGCCATGTCCGGCTGACGGTCGACGACCGCTTCATGGGCTCGGGCTGGTTCCGCTTCACCGAGCACGCGGTCGAGTGCGAAAGCTACGGACCCGCCATCGGCCGTCTGTCTCAGCGCGTGCCGTTGAACGGCCCGATCGACGGCATGGGCACCCATCCGGTCGTGGCCGACGGCTATCTGCTGGCGCTGTCGGACTGGACGGACGGCGAGAAGCGCAAGCTGCGCGTCATGCTGCCCAGCCCGGACCATCGCGGAGCGACGCCGCCGATGATCTCGGAGGCCAACATCGACGTGATCTTCCTGGGCCGCGAGACGCTGACGGTGAAGGCCGGGACGTTCGCCGCAAAGCACTTCCAGTTCGTCGATGACGGCACGGCCGGCATGTCCAGCCAGCACCCGCCCTATGACGTCTGGATCACCGACGACGCCGACGGGATCATGCTCCAGGGCGGGGTCGGCGGCTATATGCAGACCTGGTATGAGCTGATCGCGCTGGAGCGTTAGCCGACCTTCACCCGCACCGCCGCCTCGGGCAGGTCCTCGCCGAACGCGCGCTGATAGAACTCCGCGATCGTCGGCCGCTCCAGCTCGTCGCACTTGTTCAGGAACGTCAGGCGGAAGCTCAGCCCGAGATCGCCGCCGAAGATCTGTGCGTTCTGCGCCCAGGTGATGACCGTTCGGGGGCTCATGACCGTCGAAATGTCGCCGTTCATAAAGGCGTTCCGCGTCATGTCGGCGACGCGCACCATCGCCGCGATCTTGCGCCGGCCCTCGGCGTCGGTCCACTCGGGCACCTTGGCGGCGACGATCTCGGCTTCCACGTCATGGTCGAGGTAGTTCAGCGTGGTCACGATCGACCAGCGGTCCATCTGTCCCTGATTGATCTGCTGGGTGCCGTGGTACAGGCCGCTGGTGTCGCCCAGGCCGATGGTGTTTGTGGTGGCAAACAGCCGGAACCACTTGTTGGGCCGGATCACCCGGTTCTGATCCAGCAGGGTCAGTCGCCCTTGCGCCTCAAGCACGCGCTGGATCACGAACATCACGTCGGGGCGGCCGGCGTCGTATTCGTCGAACACCAGGGCGATCGGCCGCTGGATGGCCCAGGGCAGCATGCCCTCGCGGAACTCGGTGACCTGTTTGCCGTCCTTCAGGACGATGGCGTCCTTGCCGACCAGATCGATACGGCTGACGTGGCTGTCCAGGTTCACCCGAACCAGGGGCCAGTTCAGGCGCGCCGCGACCTGTTCGATGTGCGTCGACTTGCCGGTTCCATGATAGCCCTGGACCATCACCCGGCGGTCGTGGGCGAAGCCGGCGCAGATGGCCAGCGTCGTCTGCGGATCGAAGCGATAGGCGGGATCGACCTCGGGCACATGGCTGTCGCCCGGATCGAAGCAGGGCACGGTCATGTCGGAATCGACGCCGAACGCCTCGCGCACCGAGACCTTGCGGTGGGGTTCGAACGTCAGGAGCGGATCGGGCGAAGCGTCGAGCGGAGAGGGAGCCATTTCGCCCGTTTAGAGGCGCCGCGCGCGCGGCTCAACACGCGCGCGGTCCTCCAGGTGCGGTTATTCCGCCGACAGGTCGACGTCGACGTTGCCGCGCGTGGCGTTGGAGTAGGGGCAGACCTGATGCGCCTTGGCGATCAGGGCGTCGATGGTGGCCTTGTCCAGCCCATGATCGGTGACCTTCAGGTCGACGGAGATGTTGTAGCCCTCGCCCCGGTCGTTCTTGCCGAAGCCGATGCCGGAGTGGACCTTGGTGTCCGGCCCGACCGGCGTTCCGGCCTGCTGGCTGACCAGGCGCAGGGCCCCGAGGTAGCAGGCGGCGTAGCCCACGGCGAACAGCTGTTCCGGATTGGTGCCCGGACCGTCGTCGCCGCCCATGGCCTTGGGCACGGACAGGCTGACGTCGATCTTGCCGTCGTCGGTGTGCGAGCGGCCGCCGGCGCGGCCTCCGCCCGAGGCGACCGCGTGGGCCTTGTAGAGAACGTCCATGGCAGGCTCCTGTGAAGGTGGGAGCCGTATCTAGTGCGTCGCGGCTCCGACGCGAGGGCCTAGTTCGCCATCCCCGCCTTCTTCAGCGTCTTGTAGGCCTTGATGACGCGCTGAAGCTTGGCCTCGGCGCCCCGGTCCCCCTGGTTCAGGTCGGGATGGAAGCGTTTCAGCAGCTCGTGATAACGCGCCTTGACCGCCGCCTTGTCGGTGCGGGCGTCCAGATCGAGGTCCGCCAGCGCCTGCCGTTCCAGCTTGCCCAACCGCAGGCCTTCCTCCTCGGCGGCCGACTGTTCGCGCACGCGGCGTCCGAACAGGCCGAAGCTGTCGTGCCAGCCCCCGGTCCCGCCGGTGTTGGCCGTGCCCATCTTGGCGGCGAAGGCGGCGGCTTCGCGTGAGAACTTCCCGGCCTTCATCTCCCAGGTCGGACGCCCGCCGGTCATGGCCTCGCGCTCCTGGGCGGCGCGGATCTGACCCTCGGTCATGCCGGCGTAGAAGTTCCAGCCCTTGTTGTACTCGCCCGCGTGAGGCTGACAGAAATCATAGAACTCGTTCAGGCGCTCGCGCGACTTGGGCGCCTTGGCGGTGGCGGCGCGGGTGCAGTCCGGCCATTGGCACGGCTTCTCGCCCGGCTTCAGGCGCAGGACGTCGGCCTCCGCTTCCTCCTCCTCGGGGCGCGGCGGCTTGACCCGCATGTCCTTGAAGCGGGGTTTGTACTGGAACGAAGCAGGCATCGACCCCAGTGTAGGGTCGAATTGGACGCCATCAAGGAACCGACCATGGCCGAAGGCCCGATCGCGACGATTATCCGGGAAAAATTGACGGCGGCGCTCGCGCCCACCCGGTTGGAGATCGAGGACGACAGCGCACGGCACGCCGGGCACCACCACGAGGGGGGCATGGACGCCAAACCGGGAGGTGAGAGCCACTTCAACCTGACGGTGGTGTCCGCGGCGTTCGAGGGACAGAGCCGCGTCGGTCGCCAGCGCACCGTCAACACCCTGCTGGCCGAGGAACTGGCGGGTCCGGTTCACGCCTTGTCGATCCGCGCCATGACGCCAGCCGAGGCCGTGGACTGACGAAAACGTCGTTCACCCCGTCTTAGAAGGTTCGCCCTAACGTCGCATTCGGGACTGTTTGCACGATGGGGTAGGGATGGTTGGGTCCGAGGAGATCGGCAAGAGCCTCGGCGCCGGACAAGGCGCTGCGGGCGAAGCCGCCCAGGCCCTGACGGCCATTCTGCAGACGCAGTATCTGCGCTACCTGATCATCGCCAGCTGGGCCCTGGGCCTGCTCGCCACCGTCGGCTGGCTCGAGGCCGGCGTCTGGTTCTGCGGCACGGTCGCGGCGGGCGCCGTGCGCGGCTCCTTCGAGCGTCGCATGGCCGATAAGGTGACCGCCGGCTGGGGCCTCGTGTTCCCGGCCATCGCGACCGTGACAACCGCCGCCTGGGCCTCGGCCCCGCTGCTGGCGTGGTTCTCGGGGCACGTCTTCGGACATTCGCTCGCCGTCGCCCTGCTGATCGGCGGCTATGTGCTCGTCTTCTCCCAGCTTCGCAGCTCGCCCAAGCAGGCTATCGTCATCTCGTCGCCCTACTCGCTGGCGGCTCTGGTCATTCTGGCGAGCGCCTGGGGAACTCCGAACTTCTGGCCGTTCCTGGCCATCATGCCGTTCACGGCGGCCGGCCTGTTCGTGCTCGTCACCATGACCATGCTGCGCGAAGAGCGCATACGGGCGTTCCAGGAGCATCAGGCCCATCTGATCGAGGAGCTTCAGGCCGCCCGCGACAAGGCCGACGCCGCCAACCAGGCCAAGTCGAGCTTCCTGGGCGTCATCTCGCACGAGCTGCGCACGCCCATGAACGGCGTGCTGGGCGCCGCCCAGCTGCTGAGCGCCACCCGGCTCGAAGCGACCCAGCGCGAGTATCTGTCGATCATCCGGAACTCGGGCGACAACCTGCTCAGCCTGCTGAACGACATCCTCGACATGACCAAGATCGAGGCGGGGAAGATGACCTTCGAGGTCATCGACATCAACATGGAGGACCTGCACCGCCGCGTGACCGGCCCCTTCGTCGCCCAGGCCGAGGCCAAGGGCCTGGAGTTCCGCTCGACGTTCGAGGGCGAACCGCCCGCGGTGGTGCGCGGCGATCCCCTGCGGGTCTGTCAGGTGATCCAGAACCTGCTGTCGAACGCCGTGAAGTTCACCGAGGCCGGCGCGGTCGAATACGTCGTGCGCACGCGCCGCATCAGCGATCGCCGCTGCGCCTTCGAGTTCGCCGTCACCGACAGCGGCGCCGGCATTGCGCCGGAGGACCTGGAGCGGCTGTTCCAGCCCTTCACCCAGGCCGACGTGTCCTCGACGCGCAAGTTCGGCGGCACCGGGCTGGGCCTGACGATCGCTCGGCGCATGGCCAACATCATGGGCGGCGACATTACCGTGACCTCCACGGTCGGCGTTGGTTCGACCTTCACCCTGTCGGTCGAGGCCGAGGTGGTCGAATGGAAGCCGATCCAGGCCATCGAGGCGGTCGACGCCGACGGCGACCAAGGCGAAAGCTTGTCGGTCCTGGTCGTCGAGGACCACCCGGTCAACCGCATGATCCTGGAGGCCTGGCTGACCTCGGCGGGACACACGACGACCGCCGCCGAGAACGGGCAGATCGCGGTCGATCTGGCCGCCGATCAGGGCTTCGACCTGATCATCATGGATGTGAACATGCCGGTGATGGACGGCCTCAGCGCGACCCGCCTTATCCGTCAGGCTGGGGCCAACCGGGACACCCCCGTGGCCGTCCTGTCGGCGTCCGCCCGGCACGAGGATCACGAGGCGGGCCTGCAGGCCGGGGCCGACGCCTACCTGAACAAGCCCATCGATTTCGCCGCCCTCGCTGGACTGATCCAGACGGTGGGATCGGGTCGGGACGCCGTGCGCAAGACGGCGGAATGCGACGAGAAGCGGGCGGCGGCCTGAACGTGGCCTGACGTCCCCCGTTCAGACCGGGCTCAAACGCGGGAACCTAGGGTGGGTGCAGGTCGGTAGTTCCCGACACGCCCCAGGAGTATCCGCCGTGAAGAAGATCATCACCACCAGCCTGGCCGCCCTGATCGCCGCCGGCTCCATGGCCACGGCGTCCGCCGCTGACGCGCAATCGCGCTATGACCGCGACGATCGCGGCCGCTGGGAGCAGCGTCAGGACCGCCGCGAAGATAGACGTGACGACCGTCGCGAGGCCCGTGAAGACCGCCGCGAATGGCGTGAGGACCGTCGCGAATGGCGTCAGGACCGCCGTGACGATCGCCGCGAGTACCGTCAGCAGGCCCGCGCCTACGAGCGGTGGCAGCGGGCGGAGCGCCGCTACAACGCCGGTCGCTACTACGCCCCGCGCGGCTACCAGTATCGCCAGTGGAGCTATGGCCAGCGCATCCCCAGCGCCTACGTCAACGGTTATGTCATTCGTGACTACAACCGCTACGGCCTGCGCCAGCCGCCCTACGGCTATCAGTACGTCCGCAGCGGCAACGATGTGGTCCTCGCCGCCGTCGCCAGCGGCCTGATCACCGCCGTCATCGCGGGCCTGTTCAACTAGGTGGACCTGTCGCTCGGCGCGCGGCGCCTCGCTGCTTGAGGCCGTTTCGCCGAGAACCGACGACGCCCTGGAGGGAGACCTCCGGGGCGTTTTCGCGTTTGGACCGGTCCGTGCCTAGATGAGGTCCGATGCGCGCCTTCGCCGAACTGCTGGACCGCCTGGCCCTGACGAGCTCCAGGAACGCCAAGCTCGTTCTGCTGCGCGATTATCTGCGGGCGACGCCCGACCCGGATCGAGGCTGGGCGCTGGCGGCCTTGACCGGAGACCTGACCTTCGACGCCGCCAAGCCCGCGATGATCCGCAAGGCCGTGGAGGCGCGGGTCGATCCGGTTCTGTTCGGCTGGTCCTACGACTACGTCGGCGACCTGGCCGAGACGGCGGCCCTGATCTGGCCGGCCGATCCGGACTACCGCCCCAACCGGGAGCCCGAACTCGGCGAGGTGGTCGAGGCGTTGAGGACCGCGAAACGGTCTGAGGTCCAGGGCCTGATCGAAGGCTGGCTGGACGCGCTGCAGCCCAAGGGCCGGTGGGCGCTGCTCAAGCTCGTCACCGGGGCGCTCCGGGTCGGGCTTTCGGCGCGGCTGGCCAAGACGGCGACGGCGATGGTGCGGCCCGACGTCGTGTCGGACGCACCGGACCCCGAGGGCGGGGAGACGACGACCGTGCTGGAGTCCGTCGACGTGTCCGAGATCGAGGAGGTCTGGCACGCCGTCGAGCCGCCCTATGTCGGCCTGTTCGCCTGGCTGGAGGGCCGGGCGGAGCGGCCCAGCCCCGATGCGCCCGGACGCTTCCGTCCGGTCATGCTGGCTGTCGCCATCGACGAGGCGGTGGATTTCCGGAAGCTGGACCCCGCCGACTACGCCGCCGAGTGGAAGTGGGACGGCATCCGGGTGCAGGCGGTCAGGGAGGGCGGGGTGACGCGGCTCTACTCCCGCACGGGCGACGAGATCGCCACGGCCTTCCCCGACGTGGTGGCCGCCCTGACGTTCGAGGGGGCGATCGACGGAGAACTGGTCGTCATGCGCGACCGCCAGATCGCGCCCTTCGGCGACCTGCAGCAGCGGCTGAACCGCAAGACGGTCGACGCCAAGGCCATGGCCGCCTATCCGGCCGCCATCGTGGCCTATGACGCCCTGGCGCTGGCGGGCGAGGATCTGCGGCCCCTGCCGCTGCGCGAGCGGCGGGCGCGGCTGGAGGCCATGGTGGCGGATCATGGCGGCCAGCGGCTGAGCCTGTCGCCGGTCGTGGCCTATGCCGACTGGACTGAACTCGGGCGTTTGCGCGCCGATCCGCCCGTGGGGGCGGCGGCCGAGGGGTTGATGCTCAAGCGCTGGGACAGTCCCTATCTGGCCGGGCGGCCCAAGGGGCCGTGGTTCAAGTGGAAGCGCGATCCGCACACCCTCGACGCCGTCCTGATGTACGCCCAGCGCGGGCACGGCAAGCGATCGAGCTTCTATTCCGACTACACCTTTGGCGTCTGGACTCCCGAGGGCACGCTGACGCCCGTCGGCAAGGCCTATTTCGGCTTCACCGACGAGGAGCTGAAACAGCTCGACAAGTTCGTGCGCGACCACACCGTCGAACGCTTCGGCCCGGTGCGGTCGGTGCGGGCGGAGCGCGACTTCGGCCTGGTGCTGGAGATCGCCTTCGAAGGCCTGAACCGTTCGCCGCGACACAAGTCGGGCGTCGCCATGCGCTTTCCGCGCGTCAGCCGCATCCGCTGGGACAAGCCGGCGCGCGAGGCCGCCACGCTCGATGAGGTCATGGACCTGCTCGACGCCATCGAGGGCGGCGGCGGGCGGCTCGCCATCTCGGTCTGACCTGCGGAAATTGGCGCGGAAGGGTTCCATTCCGGACCTGCGGCGTTAGACCCACCCGCATGACCGCATCAGAAACCGCCTTGGCCTCGCTCGTCGCGTCCGGCGAGCAGGCTGTCGCCGTCGATACGGCCATGATCGCCAAGCTGACGCAGATCGCGGGCGACTTCGCCGTCAACCTGGCTTTGGCGCTGATCATCCTCGTGGCGACGATCTTCGCTGCGAAGTGGGCGGCGCGCGCCACACGCAAGGGACTGAGCCGTGTCAGGGGCTTTCGCCACGATCCCACGGTCCTGAGCTTCGCCGTCCAAGTCGTGCGGGTCCTCGTCTATCTGATCGGCCTGATCGCTGTGCTGCAGCGCCTGGGCGTGCAGACCACGTCCATCATCGCAGTTCTGGGCGCGGCTTCCCTGGCGGTGGGCCTGGCCTTGCAGGGCACGCTGTCGAACGTGGCGGCGGGCGTGATGCTCTTGATCCTGCGGCCCTATCGGGTCGGCGACCTGGTGAACATCGGCGGCAACGTCGGCAGGGTGCAGCGTCTGGACCTGTTCTTCACCCAGTTGGCCGACGTGAACAACGTCAAGATCATGTGTCCGAACGGCAAGGTGTTCGGCGACTTCATCCTGAATCTGTCGGGCCAGGGGACCCGCCGCATCGAACTCAAGATCGGCGTGGGCTATGGCTCGGACCTGACGCGGGCGCGAGAGGTGCTGGTGGCGGCCGCAGCGGCCGATCCTCACGTGATCGCCGATCCTGCGCCTTGGGCCGGCGTCACCGGCATGCTGGACAGCGCCATCGAGATCACCCTGACGGCCTGGGTCAGTTCGGATGCCTACTGGCAGACCCGCGCGGACGTCTTCCAGGCGGCCAAGGAGGCCCTGGACGCGGCCGACATCGAAATCCCATTCCCGCACCAGGTGGCCGTTCCCTATGGCGACGACGACCTGGTCATGCCGATCACCGCTGAGGGCGTGGGGCTCAGGCGCGGTCGCGACGATCCGCGTAGCGCAGGCTTCGGACCTGGACGCGACCCCGACGAGAATGAGGCCTGACATGCGCTACGACTTCGGTTCCGACAACACCGCCGGCGTGGCGCCCGCCGCGCTCAAGGGCCTGATCGACGCCAACGCCGGATACGCGCGGGCTTATGGCACCGACGAGATCACCGCCCGCGCCGCCGACCAGATCCGGCAGCGGCTGGACGCCGACGCCGAGATCCGCTTTGTCTTCTCCGGCACTGCGGCCAACGCCATCGCCTTGTCCATGCTGGCCTGGCCGCATGAGGCCGTGCTGGCCCACCACGCCGCCCATGTCTGCACCGACGAGACGGGCGCGCCGGGTTTCTTCGGCCAGGGCGTCGGCCTGATCGGCCTGCCGGGCTTTTCGGGCAAGATCGACCAGAAGGCCCTGCTGGCTGCGCTCGAAGAGCCCGAGGTCGGCCACCGCCAGCCGCCGGCCGCGCTCAGCCTGACCCAGTCGACCGAGTACGGCACGGTCTACACCGAGGAGGAACTGCGCCACCTGATCGAGCCGGTGAAGGCCAGGGGATACGGCGTGCATCTGGACGGAGCGCGGCTGGCCAATGCGGCGGCGGCGGGGTTCGACCTGACGCAAATCCCCCGACTGGGCGTCGATGTCCTGGTGTTCGGCGGGGCCAAGGCCGGCGGCCTGTGCACCGAGGCCATCGTCATGTTCGACAAGTCGCTGGCCCGCCGGATCGACAACCGGCTGAAACAGGCGGGGCAGCAGGCCTCAAAGGCCCGCTATCTGGCCGCGCCGCTGCTGGGGATGCTGGAGAGCGGCGACTGGGAGGGCGGGGCCGCCCACGCCAATCTCATGGCCCAGCGGCTGGCGGCGGGGATCGCCACCCGCACGCCGTTCGCCCTGGCCCATCCGGTCGAGGCCAACGCCGTCTTCGTGCGCATGCCGGCCAAGGCGCACCAGGCGCTGAACGCCGCCGGCTGGGCCTGCTACCGCTTCGACGATGGTTCGGTGCGGTTCGTCTGCTCCTGGGCGACGCAGGAAGCGGCGGTGGACGAACTGCTGGACGCGATCGCGGCTCTGAACTGACGCCTTTCGCAACCGGGCGACGCGGACCATATGCGGGACATGGCGAGAGGCGAACGGGCGGGCAGACGAAGCGGGTCGATGGAGGCGAAGGCGCAAGGCGCAGGCGCCGTTGCCGAACCCCCCGTTGATCCCAAGACCCTCCCGGCGCTCATGGACCTGGCGCGGCTGGTGGGCCGGTCGCAGGCGCCGCAGCTCAGGCTCCGTCTGATCATCGCCGTGCTTCTGACTATCGCGGGCAAGGCGCTCGGCGTGCTGGCGCCGCTGGTGCTGGGCGCGGCGGTCAATCACCTGGCGGCGGACCAGCCGGCGAGCGTCGCGGTCGGCCTCGGCTTCGCGGGCTTCGCCATTGGTTGGGCGATCGTGCGATTCCTGTCCACCGCCGCGCCCCAGCTGTCGGACGTGGTCTTCGCGCCGGTGCGTCAGGCGGCGCAGCGGCGCGCGGCGGCGGAGACCTTCGCCCATGCGCTCAGCCTGTCGCTAGATTTCCATCAGACCAAGCGCTCCGGCGCCCTGTCGCGGACAGTGGACCGGGGTTCTCGCGCGGTCGACTTCCTGTTGCGCCTCCTGGCCTTCAATCTCGTCCCGACGGGGCTGGAGCTGGTGCTGGCGGCGGGGGTGCTTGGCGGGGCCTACGACTGGCGGTTCGCGGCCGTCGCGGTGGTCGTGGTCGTGGTCTACGCCGTCTTCACCTTCGCCATCTCCAACTGGCGGATCGAGCATCGACGCACGATGAACACCGCCGACACCGAAGCGGCGGGTCAGGCGGTCGACGCCCTGCTGAACTATGAGACGGTGAAATCCTTCGGCGCAGAGAGCCGCGCGGCCGAGGGCTACGACCGGGCGCTGGGCGTCTATGGGGCGGCGGCGCTCAAGGCCAACAGTTCGCTCGCCCTTCTGAACGCCGTGCAGGCCCTGATCATGAACGTCGGCCTCGGCGTCATGGCGGTCATGGCGGGGTTCGAGGCCGCGGCGGGGCGCATGGGGCCCGGCGACGTGACGGCGGCGGTTTTGATCCTGATCTCCCTCTATGCGCCGCTGAACATCCTGGGCTTCGCCTATCGGGAAATCCGCCAGTCCTTTATCGACATGGAGGAGATGCTGAAGGTCACGCGCCAGCAACCCCTGGTCGCCGATGCGCCCGACGCGCCGCCTCTGCCCCGGTCGCCGGATCGGGGAGGGGCCTCGCTGGCGTTCGAGGACGTCTCCTATCGCCACGATGCGCGGTCCAGCGGTCTGGAGGATGTCTCCTTCGTCGTGCCGCCGGGCACGACGACCGCCCTGGTCGGCCCCTCGGGCTCGGGCAAGTCCACCATCGTCAAGCTGGCCCTGCGTCTGATCGACCCGCAGAACGGGCGAGTCCTGATCGAGGGCGTCGACGCCCGTGATGTCACCCAGGCCTCGCTGCGCCAGGCCGTGGCTCTGGTTCCGCAGGACGTGGCCCTGTTCAACGACTCGATCCGGGTCAACATCGCCTTCGCCCGACCGGACGCGGATGAGGCGGCGGTGTGGGCGGCGGCGGAAGCGGCGGAGCTGGCGGACTTCATCCGGGGCCTGCCGGACGGCATGAACACCAAGGTCGGCGAGCGCGGCCTGAAGCTGTCAGGCGGCGAGCGCCAGAGGGTCGGCATCGCCCGCGCCCTGCTGGCCGATCCCTCGATCCTGATCCTGGATGAGGCCACCAGCGCTCTGGACAGCCGCACCGAGGCCGCCATTCAGAAGACGCTGCGAAAGGCGCGGGCGGGCCGCACCACCCTGGTCGTCGCCCACCGCCTGTCGACGATCGCCGACGCCGACCAGATCCTGGTCTTGAAGGCCGGGCGGATCATCGAGCGTGGCGCGCACCACGAGCTGGTCGCCCGGGTCGGCGGCGAGTACGCGGCGCTGTGGCGTAAGCAGACGCGCGGCGCCCGCGCGAACGCGGACGCCATGGTCGTCTGATCCTGGAAGAAAAAGCGCCGGCCCCGGGGGAGGTGCGGGGGGAGTGGGCTCGCCCCGGGGCCGGTCTGACCCGACGTCAGCTGGCGCGGCGAACGCGCCGGGGCTGGGCGATGGTCGGGCAGTTGATGACGACGCCTAGCGGCCTGACGCCGGCGACGAAGGGATTGCCCGGCCCCTCGGGCGCGACCGGAGCGGTGGCCACGTCGCCTGCGGCGACGAGCCGTTCCAGGTCCTGGATCGAGGTGATGCGGCGCACGCGGTTGGCGGCGATCGCCTGATCGGTCCAGACCACGACGTGGGCGTCCCACATCGGGCTGTAGTTGTTGTCCAGCGACGGATTGTCGTTGTCCGGGTCCAGCGGGAAGACGTTGATCGGATCGATCCCGCCGTTCGCGATCGAGGTGGCGAAGCCCTGGTTCTGACCCGTCGCCGGATCCAGGATCCCGTTCACCACCGGCGAGAAGCCCAGCAGCGCCGAGGGACGATCCGGCGTCGACTGGCCAAACGCCGGCGTGTTGCCGATGCGCGGCGCGAAGACGCCCTTCTCGATCACCGCCGGGACATCGGCCGAAACGTCGGTCACCAGGTGGTAGTAGTACTGCTCACCGCCCTGGAAGCCGTCCAGCAGCTGAAGCACGACCGTGCCGCGGCGTTCGTCGAGGCTGTTGGCGCGGTCATGACGGCCGGTGGCGTTGCCGACGATCTGCATGTTCAGCACGACGCCCGACGGCATGACGACCATGGACGACCATTCGGCGTCGGCGACGGCGCCCGGCACGGCGCGGGCCGGCGGGAAGGGGTAGGGCGAGCCAGGAACCAGCTCGTAGTTCGGCGAGAAGTCGACCGAGCCCCGGAAGCGGACGACGCCGTCCTGAATCGTCACGCGCTGCTCGCCCGGCGTGCCCGCGGCGTGGCGCAGCTTGGGCGAATAGTTCACGCCCAGCCGGTTGGCGGTCTCGAAGTCCGAGGCCTCGGTGATGATGTAGTGGACGGCCTCGCCGCGCGGGCCCAGGCCCTTGAACAGCGGCAGGGTCACGGTGGCGGCGCCGTAGGTGAAGTCGACGGCCAGGGCGTTCCGCATGAAGACGTTGTCGTCCTCCGAGAAGCGCACGGCCGTCGACGGCGAATAGGAGGGACGGCCGTAGTCGCGGGCGGAGCGGGCCAAAAGCGCGTCGGCCTCGGCGAGCGCGGCACGATTGCCCTGGACCAGCGGCGCTGCGGCGCCGGCGAGGATCGGAGCCTCTGCGGCGGAGGCGGGGGTGTTGGCGCCTGCGGCCAGAACGGCCAGGGCCATGACGATGGCGGTTTGTTTCACGGTGTAGCCCCTTCGGTGCGCCCCGGCGGGGCGTGGATGCGGCCGAACGGAGGACCGCCAGCCACAGGGAGCGTCGCCCGGCGGGCCGCCGCAGTCTTTTTCCGGGATGCGGGAGCTTTGTCTGGGATTGCTGTCAGGCGGCGCGCGCGGCCCGCCAGGCACCCGGCGTGCTGCCGGTCAACCGGCGGAAGGCGGTGGTGAAATGGGCCTGGTCGGCGAAGCCGCAGGCGTGAGCCACGGCGGCGATGCGCGAGCCGGGCTGGAGCAGCAGCCGCATGGAGCGCTCGATCCGGCGGCGCTGAACGAAGCGGACCGGGCTGATCCCGTGACGGGCCCTGAAGGCGCGGGTGAAGTGGAACGGCGACAGGCAGGCCACCGCCGCGAGATCGGTGAGGGTGATCTCCTGATGCAGATGGGCTTCGATGAAATCGATGACGCGGGTGAAGCGCAGGTCTGTCGGAGGAGCAGGCGCGGCCCCTTCGGAACGGTGGGCGTCGGCCGCCGAGAGCAGGGCCGACAACAGCGCCAGGGCCACGCTGTCGACGAACAGTCCGTCGGCCCGCTCGGCCTCCGTCCAGGCGCGACCCGCCAGCAGCGGGAACATCGGATCCTGGAACGGGCGCTCGTAGACGGGTGCCAGCCGCTCCACCAACGCCGGGCTTTCCACTGCCGCAGCCAGCCGCTGGGCGGGAGCCGCGACGATGATGAGCTCGCTCGGGCCGTCGATCTGGTAGTCGATGTCGGTCAGGGGCGGCGCCGCGACGGTATGGGGTCGATCCGTCGGAATATCGATCCAGCCGTCGCCGAGATTATATCGCGCCGGCGCGCGGGCCACGCGGCGACGGATGCCGATCAGCAGGTCGGGCGTGGCCCGGTCGGTCAGGCCGTGGCCGTCCTGGCGCACATGCAGCAACTGGACGCCGAGCGAGCCGGCGGCCCGCGCCTCGTGCTGGAAGCCGGAGTAGCCGGATCGGCGGTAGAAGTCGGTGTATGATGGATGCTCGGCGCGGGCGCGGCCCCACCGCTTCGGCATCCCGGTTGTATCGCCGTCATACAGCACGCATCGATCCCCCGTTCAGGAGACGCTTCGCGAACTGTCCAGGTTGCAGTCGGCTCCGAACCCGGACGATCAGACTGCGCGTCCGATGGCGTAGAACCGCTCCGACCGCCGGGCGCGCAGCTCGGCGGGCGAGAGGGGCAGAAGCGCCTGCAGCTCTTCCCAGACCGCATCGCCCACGGCCTGGATGGCTCCGTCGCGGTCGGCGTGGGCGCCGCCGACGGGCTCGGGGATGACCCGGTCTACGATCTTCATGGTCATCAGATCCGGCCCGGTGATCTTCATGGCCATGGCGGCGTCCTTGGCCCGCGCCCCGTCGCGCCACAGGATGCCGGCGGCGCCCTCGGGAGAGATCACCGAATAGATGGAGTGCTCCAGCATCAGCACCCGGTTTGCAGCGGCGAGCGCGATCGCCCCGCCCGAGCCGCCTTCGCCCGTGACGGTGGCGATCATCGGCGTGCCCAGCACCAGACCGCGTTCGGTCGAGCGCGCGATGGCCTCGGCCTGGCCACGCTCTTCGGCGCCCAAGCCCGGATAGGCGCCGGCGGTGTCGACGAAGGTCAGGACCGGCAGGCCGAAGCGGTCGGCCATGTCCATCAGGCGTACCGCCTTGCGATAGCCCTCGGGCCGGGCCATGCCGAAGTTGTGGGTCAGGCGGGTGGCGGTGTCGTGGCCCTTCTCGTGGCCCATGACGACGACGGCCTGGCCCCGGAAGCGAGCGAGGCCGCCGAGGATCGCCTGGTCGTCGCCGAACTGGCGGTCGCCGCGCAGCTCGGTGAAATCGGTGAACAGGCCGGCCAGGTAATCGACGAAATGCGGGCGCTGGGGATGGCGGGCGACCTGGGTCTTCTTCCACGGGTCGAGCTCTGCGTAGGTCTTCTTGCGGAGCTGGTCGGCCTTCTTCTTCAAGCCTTCGATCTCGGCCTCGAACGAGCCGGAGGTGGCCGACAGCAGGCCCAGCTCCTCGATCTTGGCTTCCAGATCGGCGATCGGCTTTTCGAAGTCGAGGTAGTGAGCGGCCATGGGGCGTCCGGATGGGGCGGGCGAAGCGGCCCGGTCACAAGGCGGCGGAACCTAGTCGCGGCGGCGACGGGGGGCAAGCGCCCTGCTAGACCGCCTTCGGCGCGCTCATCTTCGACACCCGGGGCGCGAATGTCACAGCGCCGGTCGCCGAGACGGTGAAACGATAGGCCTCGTTCACCCCCGCCTTGCCGGAGTGGGTGAAGGCCAGCACGCGCTCGCCGTCGGTGCGAACATGGACGATGCCGAAGTTGGTGCGCTCGAACGCGAAGAACGTGCGGCCGCCCCGGGTGGCGTTCCCGCGCGCCTTGAAGAAGGCGACCAGCTCCGTGCAGAAGATGACGGCGGGCGAGGACCGAGACGCCTTGCCGAGCGCCGCTATCAGGGTGGCGCGGGGATGGATGTGCTCCTTGGTCTCGTTCTCGTCGCCGGACGAGATCATCGACACCACCGGCCCGACCTCGTGCAGGAAGGCCAGGTCGAAGTCGTGCGAGCCGTGGTGCGGCGTCTTGAAGATCTCGGCGCGCAAGGAGGCGTTGGGCAGGGCCTCGCGCAGCATCTGCATGGCCTCCTGGTTCATGTCGCCGGTGAACAGGAAGCGCACGTTGCCGTAGCGCAGCCGGAAGGCGATCGAATGGCCGTTGATGGTGTGCGACACCGACATGGAGGAGGACGGCCGCCGATCCGGGTCGCCCAGCTCGACGTTGGCGTCGTTCGGCGGGGCGCCGAGGCCGAGCAGGGCGGGCTGTCCGCCCACGTCCCTGGTGATCGGCCCGAGGATTTCGACGTCGAGATTGGGTTCGGCCAGGAAGTCGAAGGCGGTCGTTGTGTGCTGATCGACGCGGGTCATCTGGATGGACGCGCCCGGCTGGACGGCGGCGAGCCGAGCATTCCAGGCCTCGAGCGTGCGTTTCCAGCGCAGGAAGGGCGCGTTCATCTGGCCGTCGGGCACGGCCAGCAGATCGTCGTGCAGATCGACGCACCAGGTTCGTCCGTCGGCCTTGACGGTGGGGCCGAGGCGATCCTTTTCCGGCGCCGATGACCCGCGCTTGACCAGGCCGTTGTGGAAGACGCGGCGGGTGGTGGCGAACAGGCGCTTTCGGGTCTCGGAATGGGTCTCGGACCTGAGGATCTCGTTCAGGCCGTCGAAGTGGTCGGCGTCGCCGTGGGTCACCAGGATGGCGTCGAAGATGACCGGCTGGGCCGCGCTGGAGCCCCGGAAGCGGGCGGCGACGTGGCGGGCGAACAGCTGGTTGTCGCCGCCGTCGATCAGGACCCGCTTGCCGCCCGGCGTTTCCAGCACCAGGCCGTCGCCCTGCTGCACGTCGACCATCGACAGGCGCAGGATCGGCGTGTCGCGCAGTTTCGCCTCGCCCTTGATGCGGCCTTCGGCGGGCGCGCCGTTCCGGGTGAAGCCGATCTTTCGCGTCGTTCCGCCCGCGGGCTCAAGGGGTTCGACAGCGTCGCCCCAGTACAGCTGGAAGGGCTTGGCCTCGCCATCGATGCGGACATCGATGATGTCGTCGTCGAGAAAGTGGGTCATGCGGCGGCTCCGTGGACGGGTCCGGGAACGCTGAACTTCGGCGACCTTGGGCGTTGTCGGCGACACTCTCGTGTCAGTCGTCCCTCGCCAGGGGGTGATGGGCGGCGACCACCTGACTGAGGCGGTCCGTGGCGACGTGGGTGTAGATCTGGGTCGTGGCGATATCGGCGTGGCCGAGCAGGGTCTGGACGACGCGCAGATCGGCCCCGCCCTCCAGCAGGTGGGTCGCGAAGGCATGGCGCAGGACGTGCGGACTGACCCGCGACGGGTCGATGCCGGCGTCGATCGCCGCCTGATCCAGCAACTGGGCGAAGCGGCGGGGCGTCAGGTGGCCGGAGGCGCCGCTGGACGGAAACAGCCACGGGCTGTCGGGCGCCTTCTCAGGCCGCGCGGCGTCGCGGGTGGTCAGCCAGACCTTGATCGCCGCGCGCGCCGAGGCGTTCAGGGGGGCCAGCCGCTCCTTCCCGCCCTTGCCGCGCACGATCAGATAGGCCGGGTCGCGCCGCACCGCCTCGACGCGGAGCGCCAGCAGTTCGGACACGCGCAGGCCCGAGGCGTAGGCCAGCTCGACCAACGCGATGAGGCGCAGGCCCGCCGCTCCATCGCGGGCGGCGGCGGCCGTCAGCAGGCGCTCCACCTCGTCGCGAGACAGGGTCTTGGGCAGCGGGCGGCCCTGCCTGGGCGCATCCAGACGGCGGGAGGGATCATCGCTCCGCCATCCTTCGCCGAGGCAGAAGCGATAGAACTGGCGCACGGCCGAGCGCCGGCGCGCGGCGGTCGCGGCCGACAGGCCCCGCGTCGACAGGCCCGCGAACCACGCCTCCACCGCCTCTGCATCCGCTCCCATCAGACCTTGAGACAATCCTGCCTCGGCGTCGGCGAGATCGCGGGCATAGGCGGAGAGCGTATGGGGCGAGGCGTCGCGCTCGACCGCCATCATCTCCAGAAAGGCTTCGACCTGGGGCGTGGTCATGCCGGGCCTGGTCCCGGGCGCGGCGCGGGGCGCTGGCCTGCGGCGGCGCTTGGTGTAGAGACTGAAGCCGACATGTCGCCCGCTCTTCTTCCTCCGCGAGGCCGCCGATGAGCGGTCCGGCCGCTCCCCCGGCCGCGTCCGCGATTCCCCGGCCGACCCGCACCATAGCCCTGGTCGGCTTGATGGGCGTTGGCAAATCGACCGTGGGTCGGCGCCTGGCGCAGCGAGTCGATCTCCCCTTCATCGACGGCGACGAGGCGATCGAGACGGCGGCGCGGATGACCGTGTCGGACATCTTCGGCCAGCTGGGCGAGGCGGAGTTCCGGGCCGGCGAGGCACGAGTCATGCGCCGCCTGCTGGACGGCCCGCCGATCGTTCTGGCCACCGGCGGCGGCGCGGTTCTGAACCCCGGCACGCGCGCCTTGATGAAGGAGCGGGCGACGACGGTCTGGCTCAGGGCGGAACTGCCGGTCATTGCCGCCCGGGTGCAGCGGCGCGACACCCGCCCCCTTCTGCGCGGCAAGGACCCTTTGGAGGCGCTCAGCGCCATGGCCGAGGTGCGCTACCCCATCTACGCCGAAGCCGCCGACGTGACCGTCGACGTAGGGTCGGGCGCTCACGCCCAGGCCGTCGAGGCGATCCTGAAGGCGCTCGTGGCGCACTGGGCGGGCGAGGGCGCGGCATGACGATCATTCCTGTCACCGGCGGTGGGTTCGCCCCCTACGACGTGGTGGTCGGCCGCGGGCGGCTGGCGGAGGCGGGCGGACGGATCGCGCCGTTCGCGCGGGGCCGAACCGCCATTGTGACCGACGAGACCGTGGCGGGACTGCACGGCGCCGCCTTGCGCGCGTCGCTTGAGGGGGCGGGCCTGCGCAGCGAGATCGTCGCCGTGCCGCCCGGCGAGGCGTCCAAATCCTTCGGCGAGTTGGAACGGTTAATGGATCGGCTGCTGGTACTGGGGCTGGACCGCAAGGATGTGATTGTGGCTCTGGGTGGCGGCGTTGTGGGCGACCTCGCCGGGCTGGCGGCGGCGCTCTACATGCGCGGCATCGACTTCGTTCAGGTTCCGACGACGCTGCTGGCCCAGGTGGACTCGTCGGTGGGCGGCAAGACCGCCATCGACACGCCCCGCGGCAAGAACCTTGTCGGCGCCTTTCACCAGCCGCGGCTGGTGCTGGCCGACATCGACGTGCTGTCGACCCTGCCGGAGCGGCAGGTGCGGTCCGGCTGGGCGGAAGTGATCAAGCACGGCCTGATCTGCGACGCGGTCTTCTTCGACTGGCTGGCCGGGGAAGGGGCGGGCGGCGCGCAGGGCGATCCGGCCGCGCTGGAACGCGCCGTGGTTCGCTCGGTCGAAATCAAGTCCGCCATCGTCGGCGAAGACGAGAAGGAGGCGGGCCGTCGCGCCCTCCTGAACCTCGGCCACACCTTCGGCCACGCGATCGAGGCCGAGCTCGGCTTCGAGGAGGCCGCGCTGGCTCATGGCGAGGCGGTGGCGCTGGGCTGCTGCATGGCCTTCCGCTACTCGGCGCGAAAGGGGCTGTGCTCGGCGGAAGACGCCCGCCGGGTCGAGACGGTCATCGCGGACGCCGGACTGCCGACGCGGCTGGATCAGGCGGGAGCCTTCGCATCGGACGCGCTCCTCGCGCGCATGGCGGGGGACAAGAAGGCGGAGAGCGGAGCCCTGACGCTGATCCTCGCGCGCGGCATCGGACAGGCCTTCGTGTCCAGGACGGAGCCGCCCGACGCTCTCCAGGCCTTCCTGAAGGAGGAGGGTGCGGCCTGAGGGGCATCCTGCCGGGCGCCGTCGCCAGCGGAGAGCGGCGGCTCGCCCACTTCTCCCGTGCACCCCGGCGAAGGCGGGGGTCCAGAGGCGGACGCGGTGATCCGGAGATACCGCACCGGCATCTGGCGAACCCACTTCCGGCGACCCGTCCCCCCCTTACCGTGCACCCCGGCGAAGGCCGGGGTCCAGAAGCGCACGGGGTGATCCGGACAGACCGCACCGTGCGCCGTTGATGCAGCGGAGTCTCTGATCTGGACCCCGGCCTTCGCCGGGGTGCACGGTGAGGGGTGGACTGCTGTTTTTCTCAATCATCCAACGAAGCCGGGATTTCGGCAGCAAAAACAATGCCCGTCGCATCTGAGAGCGTCTGAACGCGCCCGCATATCCGGGTGTGTTACCCTCGCCCTCGGTTCCGTCGCTTGGGAAGGGCGCAAGGCCTTGCGAGCTTGCTGCGGCGGGAGCGGTTGGAGCGGGAGCTCCCGAGGTTCAACGACCGGAGACGCCCAGGGGCGCTCATCCGGCGTCCCGGGCCAAGGGGGGCAGCGTGGGCAAACGACGCCGTTCGGAATGAGGGTCCCGGGCTCAAGCAGCGAGGGACCGCGTCCCGAGCGGTAGCCCACCAAAAAGGTCATGGGCAGAAGACCGGGCGCGTTCAGGGGATCGGCTTTCGCAAGCACGCCGACCTTCCCGCCGGAGGCGTCAGTAGCGGCAAGGCTCTAACAGGGCCGTTGGTCCCCGGGCAGTCGCGCGGGAACGACGCGGGGCCGTCCGCTTCCGATCAGACCAGCCGCGCGGAGCAGAAGACGCGAAGCCGAAACTACACACTCACGGTAACCGGGCCTCGCACCCAAGCTCCGCCCGCCCTTCCCACCCGTTCACAGCGGAAGAGCGTGGACGCATGCCCGATCCAGACGAAAGGCCCACGGAGCTCCGGTTAGTCGACGCGGGTCCAGCCCAACGGCCGCAGGACCTCCATCGGTCGGAACTGGGCCTTGTAGTCCATCTTGGGCGAGCCCTCGACCCAGTAGCCGAGGTAGACGAACGGCAGGCGCACGGCCTGGGCCTGCCGCACATGATCCAGAATGGCGAAGACGCCAAGCGACCGTTTCTCGATATCCGGATCAAAGAAGGAATAGACCATCGACAGGCCGTCGGTGAGCAGGTCGGTCAGGGTCACGGCCACCAGGTCGCCAGGACCGCCGTCCAGCGACGGCAGCCGGTATTCGATCAGGTGGGTCCGCACCGCCGTGTCCTCGACCATGGCGATGTAGTCCAGCCAGGTCATGTCGGTCATGCCGCCGCCCGGATGGCGGGTCGACAGATACCGCTTCAGCAAGGCGAACTGCTCCTGCGTCGCCTCGGCCTCGACCAGGTCGCGCGACAGGTCGGCGTTCCTAGCCAGCACCTTCTTCTGGGTGCGCGACAGCCGTACGTCTTCGACCGGCAGGCGAACCGAGACACAGGCGTCGCAGCCTTCGCAGGCCGGGCGATAGGCGATGTTCTGGCTGCGCCGGAACCCGGCGTGCGTCAGCTCGTCATTGACGTGGGCGCCATTCGAGAAGGGCAGGTTGGCGAACACCTTCCGCTCGGTCATGCCGGACAGATAGGGGCAGGGGGCGACCGCCGTCATGAAGAAGCGAAGCTGGCGTGTCGGTACGTGTTGCGTCACGTCAGAACGTCCGCATCCGATCTCGTCGCCAGTATGGCAAGCCAAGGCTCATGGGCTGATTTGGCGTCAATCCGCCCTGCGCCGCAAGATGGTTCGCGCGGCGCATGACCATCACAGGCTGGTGTCCCGGGGCAGGACCGGCGCCTCGCGCAGCAGGACGATGGCGATCCGGCGGTTCCCGGCCAGCGACGGATCGTCCGGGTAAAGCGGATCGGAGCCGGCCTTGCCCGCGACCGAATACACCCGATCCGGATCGATGCCGGCGCTCTGCAGGATCTGGCGCGAGGCGTCGGCGCGCTGGGCCGACAAAGGCCAGTCGCCGGGGCTGGAGGCGCGACCCGAACCCGCCACGGCCGAGGTGTGGCCGGAGATCGAAATGCGATTGGGCAGGCGGTTGATGACGGTCGAGATGGCTCTGAGCAAAACCTGGGCCCGGGCGTTCGGGCGGGCCGAATTCTGTTCGAACATCGAGCGGCCCTCCTGATCGACCAGCTGGATGCGCAGGCCCTCGGGCGTCTGGTCGATGATGAGCTGCTTGGACAGTTCCGCCAGTTCCGGGAGGCGCTGCATGGCCTGGCGCAGCGATTCGGCGGCGGAGGCGAACTCGGCGGCTTCGCGGGCGGCGATCTCCTCGCGCAGCTCCTCCTCGGAAGCGGCGGCCAGGTTGGCGTTGGCGCCGGCTTCCTCGGGCGCATCTTGCGGCGCCTCGGGAGCCAGCTGTTCCAGGACGTTGATCGAGCCCGAGCCCTTCGACCCGTCCTCGCCCAGCGAGGTCCCGCCCAGAATGCCGCCGGAGCCGGAGGTGGTCTGGCTGACGCTGGCGGGGGCGAAGTATTCGGCGATGCCGCGCTTCTGCTCCGGGTCGGTGGTGTTGATCAGCCACATCAGCAGGAAGAAGGCCATCATGGCCGTGACGAAGTCGGCGTAGGCCACCTTCCACGCGCCACCGTGGTGGCCGCCGCCGACCACTTTCTTGACCTTCTTGATGAGGATCGGACGATCGCTCAACGACGACATGGACGGCACCCCGGACGTGGATGCCCGACATTTGCGTCAACAGGGTTAAGGCGACCTTTCAGTCGGGCCGGTTGCCAGCGGCGTCGCCACCCCCTAGACCCGCCGCCGATGCGGATGTGGCGGAACTGGTAGACGCACTGGATTTAGGTTCCAGCGCCGCGAGGCGTGGAGGTTCGAGTCCTCTCATCCGCACCATCCTGCTCTGCCTCTCGGGCTTCGCAGGACGGAGTTCTGTGAAGCCCGAGGGGCGAAGCAGGATGCCCTGCGAAGCCTCGGCGAAGCAGGGTTGTCGAAAGTCAGCTCCGGCCTTGGCAGCCCACAAGAAAGGCCCGGGATCGCTCCCGGGCCTTTCTGTTTTCAGGCTGATCCGGAGATCAGTCTTTCTGGTTGTCGACACCGGAGCCGAGCGCCTGTTCGGGCGTGGACATGGTCGTTTCCTCGGTGATGTCGATGCCCTTGGCGAGCTTCGAGTGCCAGAAGCCGTAGATGGCGTAGATCACCGCGCCGACGGCCGCATAGGCGCCGAGGATGGTCAGCGGCAGCGGATTGCCGTTCTGGAAGTTCTGGATCATCGGCAGGAAGTTGAAACCCGCCAGGCAGAGGCAGGCGATGATGCCGGCCACCGCCGTTGCGATGCCTCCCGGAACCCGGAACGGGCGCTCCATCTCCGGGTGCCGGATGCGCAGGAAGATCACGCTGAGGCACACGATCGAGAAGGCGACCGCCGTGCCCAGGGACACCAGATCCCCGAGGATCGAGATCGGCAGGAACGAGGCCGCGATCGCGATCAGGATGCCCAGCAGGATGGTGCCGATCCACGGCGTCCGGAAGCTCGGGTGGATCACAGCGAACGCCCGAGGCAGCAGGCCGTCGCGCGCCATGGTGTAGAAGATGCGCGTCTGGCCGTAGCACAGCACCAGCATCACCGACGACAGGCCAGTGATCGCGCCGATCTTGATCAGGAAGGCGATCAGGTTCAGCTGACCTTCAGGGGCGGCCGCCAGCGGGATGTCGGCCCACTCCAGTCCCATGCGGTCGATGGCCACAGCCACCGGCGCCGGGCTGGCCAACTCCAGGTAGGGCACCACGCCGGTCATGACGGCCGCGACCGCCATATAGATCAGGGTGCAGACGAACAGGGCGCCCAGGATGCCCACGGGCACGTCCTTGGACGGATTCTTGGCCTCGGCGGCGGCGGTCGAGACGGCCTCGAAGCCGACGTAGGCGAAGAAGATGATCGCCGCGCCACGGAAGATGCCGCCGGCGCCGAACTGGTCCCACGTGCCGCCTTCCGGCGTCGGCGGGATGAAGGGCGTCCAGTTGGCCGGGTTCACATAGCTGATGCCCACCGCGATGAAGGTCAGCAGCACCACGATTTTGATCATCACGATGATGTTGTTGATGCTGGCGCTCTCGGACACGCCGAGCACCAGCAGGGCGCAGACGGCAGCGATCCCGATCGCGGCGACCAGATTGAAGGTCCCGGTCAGCGGGAAGGAGTTTCCGCCTTCTCCGACGACGGCCTGGACAAGCGGCGTGGCCCACTGCGGGCCTTCACCGCCCGGATAGGCGATGGTCGGGAACAGACTGCCGGATATGCCGAAGTCCGTCAGGATGGAGACGACATAGCCGGACCAGCCCACGGCCACGGTCGAGGCCGCGACGCCGTACTCCAGCACCAGCAGCCAGCCCATGATCCAGGCGAAGACCTCGCCCAGCGTGCCATAGGCGTAGGTGTAGGCCGAGCCGGACACCGGCATGGTCGAGGCCAGTTCCGCATAGCAGAGGCCCGCCAACGCGCAGGCGACGCCCGCGACGACGAAGCTGAGCATGATGGCCGGGCCGGCGTGGGTCGCCGCGACCTGCCCCGTCAGCACGAAGATGCCGGCGCCGATGATGGCCCCGATGCCGAGGCTCATCAGATTGATCGGACCCAGGGACCGCTTCAGCTCGCTCTTGGCGGCCTCTTTCTGGATCTGGGCTACGGATTTGCGGAGGAACAGGCGGTTCCCCCTGGGCCTAAGGCCTTCTGCGGACATGAAGCGTCTCGCCCCCTACTAAACGGCGCATCCTCCCCGGATGGCCTTCCGGCGCGGACGCTAGCGAGCCAAGCCCCCACTGGCAACGCGGTTTCCGATCCGTGAACGCGCCACGACGCTTTCGTGAATGCGGCCGTTGCGGCTAGAGCGCAGGCATGCTGCCCATTCACGCCGTGCTGGACGACCTGAAGGCCGCCATTGCCGCCCATCCGGCAGTGGTGCTGGCCGCGCCGCCCGGGGCGGGCAAGACGACGGTCGTGCCCCTGGCGCTGCTGGACGCCGACTGGCGCGGCGATGGGCGCATCCTGGTGCTGGAGCCCCGGCGGCTGGCGGCGCGGGCGGCGGCCGAGCGCATGGCGGCGACCTTGGGTCAGGCTCCCGGCGAGACGGTGGGCTATCGGACCCGGCTGCAGAGCCGCATCGGCCCGAGAACGCGCATCGAGGTCGTCACCGAGGGCGTCTTCACCCGGATGATCCTGGACGACCCCGCTCTCGAAGGCGTCGCCGCCGTCCTGTTCGACGAGTTCCACGAGAGGAGTCTGGACGCCGACCTCGGCCTCGCGCTCGCGCGCGACAGCCAGGGCGTCCTGCGTGACGACCTCAAACTGATCGTCATGTCGGCGACGCTCGACATCGCGGGCGTGTCGAAGCTGCTGGGCGGGGCGCCGGTGGTGGAAGCGCAAGGGCGCGTCCACCCGGTCGAGACGATCTACCTGGGCCGCGATCCGGCCGAACGCATCGAGGAGGCGACAGCGCGGGCCTGCCTGAAGGCGCTCGGCGAACAATCGGGCTCAATCCTCGCCTTTCTGCCCGGTCAGGGTGAAATCCACCGGGTGGCCGCTCTGGTCCGCGAGCGGCTGCGGCTGGGAGATGTCGATATCGCGCCCCTGTACGGCGCGCTCGACAAGGCCGAACAGGACCGGGCGATCGCTCCCCCGCCGTCGGGACGTCGCAAGCTGGTGCTGGCCACCTCGGTCGCCGAGACCAGTCTGACGATTGAGGGCGTTCGCGTCGTCATCGATTGCGGCCTGTCGCGCGTGCCCCGCTTCGAGCCGTCCAGCGGCCTGACCCGGCTGGCCACCGTTCGTGTGAGCCGCTCTTCTGCCGAACAACGAGGGGGACGCGCGGGCCGGACGGAACACGGCGTTTGCTACCGGCTCTGGGACGAGGAGACGACGCGCGGTCTGGTCGCCCATCAGCGGCCGGAAATCCTGGAGGCCGATCTCACCGGGCTTGCGCTCGATCTCGCCCGCTGGGGGGCTCGGTCGGCGGACGGCCTCGCCCTTCTGGATCCGCCCCCGGCGGGAGCGATCGCGGAGGCGCGCGCGGTGCTGACACGCCTCGGCGCCCTGGACGACCAGGGCGGTCTGACGGCGCATGGACGCCGCCTCGCCGGTTTGCCGCTCGCGCCTCGCCTGGCCCACCTGGTCGCCGAGGCGGCCGATGCGGGCGATCCGCCCCTGGGCGCTCGAATCGCGGCGGTGCTCAGCGAGCCGGGGCTTGGCGGCCGTGACGTCGATCTGCGCGACCGCCTGAAGGGGTTCGATCGTGACCGCTCGCCCCGGGCGAACGATGCGCGCAGGCTGGCTGAACGTTGGGCGCGAATGGCTGGAGGGCGGGTGGCGTCCGACGCCGCGGTCGATCCCGGCGCCTTGGTCGCGGCCGCCTTTCCGGAGCGGGTGGCCAAGGCGAGGGGCAAGCCTGGCGAGCTGTTGCTGGCGGCCGGGCGCGGGGCGTTCCTCGACCCTTACGAACCCTTGGCGGGCGAGACCTGGCTGGCCGTGGCCGACCTCGGCGGCGGAGAGGCGAAGGACCGAATCCGTCTCGCCGCGCCGCTCGACCCGGCGATTCTGGAGGACCGGGTGACCGTCGAAGACCGGCTGGTCCGCGAGCCCTCCGGACGACCGGTCATCCGCCGTGTCCGACGTCTGGGCGCCATCGTCGTCGACGAGCGGACCGTGGGCGCGCCCGACCGCGCCACGATCACGGCCGCGCTCCGTCAGGAGATCGAACGCGACGGCCTGGCGGGCCTGACCTGGGGGGAGCGATCGGCGGCCCTGCGCGCGAGGCTGGCCTTCCTGCACGGGCTAGACCCGGACTGGCCCGAGGTGTCCGATGCGGCGCTGGCGGCGTCTGCCGAGACGTGGCTCTGGCCCCTGCTCGATACGGTCCAGTCGCTGGACGCCTTGTCCGATACGGCGCTGGAGACCGGTCTGAAATCACTGGTCCCCTGGGATCGTCAGCGGGCGCTGGACGATCTGGCCCCCGCCCGTCTGACGACCCCGCTCGGTTCTGCGGCCATCGACTATGCCGGCGAGGGTGGGCCCCGCGTCGAGATCCGTGTGCAGGAACTGTTCGGCGTGACGCGTCACCCGACCGTCGCCGGCGGCCGCGTGCCCCTGACGCTGGCGCTGCTGTCGCCCGCCCGCCGTCCGATCCAGGTCACCGCCGACCTTCCGGGCTTCTGGAAGGGCTCCTGGGCCGCCGTGCGCGCCGAGATGCGGGGCCGCTATCCGCGACACCCCTGGCCGGAAAACCCCGCCGAAGCCGAAGCCACCACGCGAGCCAAACCGCGAAAACCTTAGAGGCTGTCCGTCACGGCATAGGCCATGATCCCCGTGGCGACGGCCAGGTTCAGGCTGTCCGCACGGCCCCGCATGGGGATCTTCACATTGACGTCGCAGGCGGCGGCCAGGGCGTCCGTCAGACCCGCCTGTTCATTGCCCATCAGGATCAGGCTGGGACGCGAATAGACGGCCTCGCGATAGCCGACTGTCGCATCCAGACGGGTTCCCACGACCGACCCGGGCCAACCTTCGCGCCAGGCCAGGAAAGCCTCTGGCGTCGCGCGGGTGATCGAAACAGCGAAGACCGATCCCATCGTCGCCCGCACCGCCTCCACGGAAAAGGGATCGACGCAGTCTCCGATCAGGATGACCCCGCCACAGCCCGCGCTGTCGGCCGTGCGGATGATCGTGCCCAGGTTGCCGGGGTCGCGCACCTGCTCCAGGGCGATCCAGCAGGGTGCGGCCTCGGGCTTCAGGCTTTCCAACGGCGCAAACGCCTGCTCGAACACGCCCAGCACCGTCTGCGGGTTCTCCTTGCGGCTGATCTTCTCCAGAATCGGATGGGTCACGGTGACGACCTCGCCGCCTGCTCGGACCGTCTCGGTCTTTGCGCGCTCCAGCAAGGGGTGAGCGCGCGCCTCCAGGCCGATGAGCAGCATCTTCGGCGCCCGGCCCTGATCCAGCGCCTCGCCGATGAACTTCAGGCCTTCAGCCAGAAACAGGCCCGTCGCCTCTCGCTCCTTGCGCATGTGCAGAGCGCGCACGGCCTTGACCGTGTCGTTGGTGAGGGAGGTGATCAGCCGGGCGTCGCTCATGCCGTCCAGCGCGCGAAGAAGCTCAGCCCGATGGCGCGGGCGTCGGAGCCGTCCTCGGAGAGCGCCAGTTCGCCCCAATCGATGCGGCCGGAGCGGGATTGCGTCGCCTCTGCCATCAGATGGGCCAGTGACAGGCCGGAAATGCGGGCGGCATAGGCGTTCAGCAGCAGGAAGTCGGCGTCGTCGGCCAGCAGCGCGGCGCAATCCCTGAGCAGGCCCGGCAGGTCCTCGAACAGCCGCCAGACCTCGCCCGTCGGGCCCCGGCCGTATTTGGGCGGGTCGAGGATGATCCCCTGATACTTCGAACCCCGCCGAACCTCGCGCGCGACGTACTTGCGCGCGTCCTCGACGATCCAGCGGATGGGCCGGTCGGCCAGGCCGGACAGTTCGGCGTTCTCGCGCGCCCAGGCCACCGATTTCTTCGAGGCATCGACATGGGTCACCTCGGCCCCGGCTGCGGCGCAGGCCAGCGACGCCACGCCGGTATAGCCGAACAGGTTCAGCACCTTCGGCCGGTTCTGGCGCCGGATGCGGCCGTCCAGCCAGTCCCAGTTGGCCGCCTGTTCAGGGAAGAAGGCCAGATGCCGGAACGGCGTGAAGCGGCCCGTGAAACGCACGTCGCGCCAGGCCAGAGGGAAGGTGTCCAGCGCGCGACCGGCGAACCGCCAGCGTCCGGCTTCGTCCTCATCGTCCGGGTCAAAGACCGCATCGGCTGCGTCGAAGGCCGCCGGATCGCGCGGGGCCCACCAGCACTGCGGCTCGGGCCTGACGACCGTATGGCGTCCGTATCGTTCCAGCTTGCGCCCGCCTCCGCTGTCCAGCAGGGCATAGTCTGGCCAGGCGTGGGTCAGCAGGGTCTCGGGCGTGGTCGACAGCACGGGCGGCATCGGCGAGGCCATAGGCCGTCAGGCGGCCTCGCGTCCAGCCGCCCCCTCATCCTGGCGCGGCGGCTCGACGAAATGGGCGGTCTTGTCCCAGGCGAAGGGCTCGCTGACCAGCCGCCACACCGCATGAACGAAAGCCAGGCTCAGCAGCGACCAATAGGCCGGAGCCGAGACCAGATCGGTGAGAGTGTAGTCCATGCCCGCCCGTCTACAGCCGATCGCGGCGCTGACCCAGGCTGCGAGCGCCCCGATGCCCAGGACGCTGACAGCGAAGACCGGCGTCTCGGGCGGCAGGTCCGCCGCCATGGCAATCAGCAGGTTGGCCAGAAGCCAGGCCAAGGACGGCGCATGGACGGCCGCCGACGCGATGGCGGTTCCCAACGTCATGGCGAGGGCTGCGCCGCCTCGCCAGCCGAGGCCGCCGAGGTCCCGCGTGTGCACGCCCCAGGTCTGCATGAAGCCCTTCAGCCACCGGGTGCGCTGGGGCAGCCAATGCTGAAGATCCCCCGGAGGCGGCTCGTGGGTGGGGCGGGTCAGCACGTCCAGCCGGCCGCCGGCGCGCCATATCCTGAAGCCGATGTCGGCGTCCTCGGTCACATTGTGGGCGTCCCATCCGCCGATGGCGCGAAGCGCGGCGACCCGGAAGTGATTGCTGGTGCCGCCGAGAGGGAAGGGCAGGCCGAGCCGCGCCAGGCCCGGCAGGGTGACTTCGAACAGCGAGGCGTATTCGATAGCGAACTGACGATCGAGGAAGATGCTGTCGCTCAACAGAGGCGAACGGATGCGCAGAGGCGCCTGGAGCGCCCATACCTTCGGCAAGTCCTCGAACGCAGCCGCGGCCTCTTGAAGCTGCAGCGGGTCAGGATCGTCTTCAGCATCGTAGACCGTCAGTAGTTCTCCGGTCGCCGCAGCGAGGCCGACGTTCAGGGCCCTGGGTTTGGTCTGGGGCTTGCCGGCGGGAACCACCAGCACCTTCAGCCAGGGCGGCAGCGGAAGCTCATCGATGGCGGCGCGGGTCTCGTGATCGCAGGCCTCAAGGAGCAGGAAGCCTTCTAACCGGTCTTGCGAATAGTCGATCCGAGCCAGTCGCTCAACCAGTTGTCCCACGACCTCGGCTTCCTGGAACAAGGCGACAAGAATGGTGTATCGCGGCAACGCCTTCGTCGGTCGGGGACATGGGGCGGGGCGGACGGTGCCGAGCAGCAGCAGGGCGCGCCAGCCGGCCGTGATCAGGAACGCCACCTGGACCAGAAGGACGATCAGGCCGAGCGTGAACTCCGCCTCCATCATCAGGCCGAGCGTGAGCGCCAACGCCAGGGCCGAGATTGCGATCGCCTGGGTCCATGACGGGGTCAGCCGCGCCGCGTACTCTCGAAACGCCGCGGGTGCGCCAAGCCGCGCCTGATACTGCCCCTCCACGCGCCCTCGCTACCGTCCCGTCCCTGGCCCGGCAAGAGCTTGGCTTCGTCCATCCAAGGGCGGTATGGACGCTTCTTCCCGCGCTTCGGCGCAGATCTGCGTGGAGGCGGCGGCTTGTCCGTATCCCCGACCATTCGTGAAATGCCCGCCCGGTCCACCCGCAAACCCAAGGGAGAGGGCCATGCGCGCCGGGCCGAGATCCTGGCGGCGGCCGAGCGGATCTTCGTGGAGGTCGGCTACGAAGGCGCGACCATCCGCAAGATCGCCGATGAGGTGGGACTCTCGTCCACGGCGCTTTACATGCACTTCTCCGAGAAGAGCGAAATCCTCCATGAAATCTGCCGAGGCGCGTTCCAGACTCTGCAGGAGAGAAACGCGGCCGTTATCGCGGCCGACGCCGCGCCTGCGGTCCGTCTCAGAAGGCTGATCGAGGCTTATGTCGACTTCGGTTTCGCCAATCCCAACGCCTACCGGCTGATCTATCTGACGCGGCCCGCCGAGGCTCGAGAGGGCGCGGATACGATCGCCCAAGGCCTCGGCTCGGAACTCTACCGCTCGTTCGAAGCCGTCGTCGCCGCGGTCGAGGCGGAGGGGCGGCTGAACGGCGAGGTGAGAGCTGTCGCTCAGGCGCTTTGGGCGGCGGCGCACGGCGTCATCTCCCTGATGATCACCAAGCCTTATTTCGACTGGGTGGACCGCGAGACGCTTGTGCGGACGCAGTTGGACTGCCTGTTCCAGGGCTTCATTCGACGCTGAGCCGAGCCGGCCTCAGGGGCCGTAGGGGCGGGGCCCGTTCGAGCCCCGGGCGATGTCCTGCGATGTCGTCAGGGGCGCTGACCCGCCGTTCAGGCGGGCCTTGTAGACCGCCATGTTCTCCATGACCCGCATCATGTAGTTGCGCGTCTCGGTGAAGGGGGCGCACTCGATGAAGTCGACGGGGTCGATCCCGCCGCCGGCCGCTCCACCGCGCGGGTCGCCACAGCGGGCCGTCCACTGGGGCGGACGGGCCGGACCGGCGTTGTAGCCGACCGTCGTCAGCAGCATGGAGCCCGAGAACTGGTTCATCAGCTCGCCGAGGTGATAGCTGCCCAGCGTCATGTTGTAGTCCGGATCCCACAACCGCTCGGCCGAGTAGGGCATGCCCAGGCGGCGGGCGACGCCGGACGCCGTCGACGGCAGGAACTGCATCATTCCGCGCGCGTCGGCCGACGAGCGGGCGCGGGGGTCAAAGCTCGACTCCTGGCGGGTGATGGCCAAGGTGAAGGGCAGGGGGGCCGCGCCGGGCACCTCGGGCGGGATGCGGATGGGATACTGACGCTCGGGCAACAGGAAGCCGCGCTGGCTGGCGGCGCGCCCGACCATCATGGCTGCGAAGCCGTCGCCATAGCCGCGCGTCATGTCCATCAGGAGCGCCAGATCGGTCGCGCCGGGCAGGACGTCGTCGGCCTGGTAGGCGAAGACGCGATAGAGGCTCATCTCGCCCGTCTCGCCCAGGATGCGGGCGGCGCGGACCAGTTCATGAGCCTCAAAGCGGGCGCGGTCGGCGTCGGTGATCACGGGATCGGCGGGCAGCGTCAGGGTGGTGATCCCGGCCTTCTCGGCGGCCAGCTGGCCGTAGAAGGTCTGGATGTGGCGACCACCGGCCGAATAATAGTTCTGGGCCGAGGCGCGGTCGCCCTGCGCTTCGGCGGCGCGGCCGAGCCAGTAGAGGGCTCGCCCCTGCGTGATCGGGGTCTGGGAGGACTGGCGCAGCGTCTCGAAATGGCCTGCCGCGCGGGCGGGATCATTCAGCTTGGTCAGGGCGACCCAGCCGGCGAAGAACTCGGCATCCACCTTGCGTTCGCCGCCGGGGAAGCCGTGACCGGCCATGGCGTCATAGGCGGCGCGCCACTCGCGACGTTCCAGCGCGTCGAGGAAGTAGTTGCGGCGCTCGGACCACAGGCTGTCCTGACCTTCCTGATGCGAGGGAGCGGCGGGCAGATTGGCCAGAACGGCGAAGCCTTCGGACTGGCGATTGGCGGCGCGCAGGATGCGGGCGCGTTCGAAGGCGATGACGGGGTCGGCGGCCTGCGACGGCGAGAGGTAGGCCAGGGCTCCCTCGGCGCTGTAGGCGGAGCGCAACGACAGCGCGGCGTTGGCGATGGCCTGTCGCTCGGGCGAGGCGAGGGCGACCATGGCTCGGGTGGCCGGACCATGCGGTCCCAGCAGCAGCATGTTCAGCCGGGCGTCGTGGTCGGCCTGGGTCAGCCAGGCGCCCCAGCGGCCGAGGATGCGAGTCTGGGCGGCGGCGTCGAAGCTGCGGGTGCGCCACCATTCGCCGATCAGGGCGCGGGCTTCGGCGGAGCGGCCGCGCTGCTCATAAGCATCGGCCAAGGCGATGGCGCCTTCGACCGTGACGGGACGGCGCTCGCCGAAGAAGGCCAGGGCCGCGTCGGGACCAGCGGCGGCGCGATCCAGGGCGCGTTCACCGGCGGAGAGGCGGGCTTCCTCGCGCGGCCAGCCGTTCATGGCGCGGATGTCCTCGGACAGCTCGGCGTAGGAAAGTTGCTCGCCGGAGGTGTCGATAAGGGCCCATTCGACCAGCTTCCTCGCCGTCGGATCGCCGATGGAGGCCACGGCGTTCCGCGTGCCCACCACGTCGCGGGCGCGGGCGGCGGCAAGACCCTGGCGGAACTGGGCCGTATCGGCTTCGTTCAGCACGCGCGGCTGATAGCCAGCCGTCGGAGAGCCTGTGGCGACCTGCTGATAGGGCGTGCCCTGGCGGTTCAGGTCTGCCGTCGTCTGGGGAAACGGCGAGAGCGCGGCGAGGAGGGCCGCAAGACTGGTCGCTAGCATGAAGTGTCCGATCCCCATTCGTGACGGTTGCGGGTTCGACCCCGGCAACCTACCCTCTCGCGCTCTTCAGGCGGCGACTGCCGCCCATCCCCCACGCAAGGCCTGACTGTTCCAATGACCGCCCCCTTGTTCAAGGGCGTGATCACCGCCCTGATCACACCTCTTCGTGACGGAAACGTGGACGAGGCCGCGTTCGAAGCCTTGCTGGAACGCCAGATCGCGGCCGGGGTTCACGGCGTCGTGCCGATGGGGACCACCGGGGAGAGCGCTTCCCTGACGCCGGACGAGCACCGCCGGGTGGTTGAGTTGTGCGTCCGTGTCGCAGCGGGACGTGTTCGCGTGATCGCGGGCTGCGGCGCCTCGGCGACGGACAAGGCCATCGATCTGGTGCGCCACGCCAAGACCGTCGGAGCGGACGGGGCCTTGGTGGTGACACCCTACTACAATCGGCCGTCGCAGGCGGGGCTGAAGGCGCACTTCGAGGCGATCGCGCAGGCCGTCCAGCTGCCCGTGCTGCTCTACAACGTGCCGAGCCGGTCGGGCGTGGATCTGGCGGACCAGACCGTCGCCGAGCTGGCGGCGCATCCGAACATCGTCGGCATCAAGGACGCGACGGGCGACCTGGGCCGCGTCAGCTGGATGCGGGCCAACATCGGCGGCCAGTTCGACCTGATCTCGGGCGATGACGCCAGCTTCCTCGGCTATGTCGCGCATGGCGGCGTCGGCGTGATCTCCGTGACATCGAACGTTGCGCCCGAAGCGATGGTGGCGCTCTGGAACGCGCTTCAGGCAGGTGATCTGGCGCTGGCGAGGTCGTGGCAGAATCGCCTGATCGGATTGCATCGCGGTCTGTTCGCGGATTCGTCGCCGTCGCCCGCCAAGTACGCCCTGTCCAGGCTCGGCCTGTGCGAGGAGGAGGTGCGGCTGCCGCTTGTTCCGATCCGCGATGAGGTCAAGCCCGTGATCGACGCGGCGATGGCGGCGGCGGGGCTGTAATGGCCCCGCAGAAGGAAAAGGCCCCCATCACGACGGCCAAGGTGATCGCCGAGAACCGGCGCGCGCGCTTCGACTACTTCCTGGAGGACAACCTCGAGGCCGGGATCCAGCTGCTGGGCACCGAGATCAAGGCCCTGCGGGACGGCCGGGCCAACATCGCCGAGAGCTATGCGGCGGTGGAGGGGCGCGAGATCGTTCTGATCAACGCCGACATCCCGCCCTACAAACAGGCCAACCGCTTCAACCACGAGCCGCGTCGACCGCGGAAGCTGCTGCTGCATCGCAAGCAGATCGACCGCCTGATCGGCGCGGTCCAGAAGGACGGCCAGACGATCATCCCGGTGAAGCTGTACCTGAACGCCGATGGCAAGGCGAAGCTGGAGATCGCCTTGGCCAAGGGCAAGAAGCTGCACGACAAGCGCGAGGCCACCGCCGAACGCGACTGGCAGAGGGACAAGGCCCGGTTGATGCGCGACAAGGGCTGAGCCGCGCGATTTTCATACGCTCGAAAATGCGTGCGAACCGTCTGAAAGGTGCGAAATACACGCCGGGCGTGTAGCCGCTCATCGCCTTGGCTGGTTTCAGAATGTCAAAGACCGCTGGAGAAGCAGTCTAAGCGATGCCTGCGTCAGTTCTGGACGGAGGCGCTCGTCACATCCGGGCGAGCGGCTGGGCGTCGATCACGTTGGGCAGGCTGGGCGAGGCCATCGGGCCGCCGTAGAGGCCGAGCGACGGGCGGAAGAGGCCTTCCAGCGCCATGATGGCCAAGGTCAGCACCCCGGCGGTGACGAGAACGATCAAAGCGACCCGACGCTCTTGAGCGGTGAACAGAGACGGTTTCTTACGCATGGCAGCCCCTCCCGGCTGAACCCATCAAACGCAAGCGTGGCGGGGACGTTCCGCTTGGGTTCCCATAGCACGAAGTCTGTTCGATTCGTGTGTCCGGCGAACAACAGTCGCGTGAGGCGCGGGGTTAGCGCGCGTTCACCGTGTGCCGTCGATCAGGGCTCTCGCGCGCTGGAAGATCGCCGCGAACATCTGGGGCGTCAGGCGGCCGGTGTTCGTGTTGAGCCGGGAGCAGTGGTAGCTGTTGAGCAGGGTGTAGGGGCCGACATGAGCTTCTACCCCGTGACCGCGAGGCACCGCTGAAACACGAAATCCAAGAGCCTTCAGGACGTTATCGCGTGAAATGTCGCCGAGCGTGACGATGACCTTGAGGCGAGCAAGAGATGAGAGGCGGTCTGCGAGGAAGGGACGACAGGTCGCCTTTTCCGCTGTGGTGGGAATGTTGGCCGGCGGGGCGCAGCGGACGGCGTTGGTGATCATGCAGTCGATCAGCGTCAGGCCGTCGTCGGGGCGGGCTTCGTAGCGGCCTCGCGCGAAGCCGGTCTTGAGCAGGGTCTCGTAGAGGATCACGCCCGCGCCATCGCCGGTGAAGGGGCGGCCGGTGCGGTTGGCGCCGGTGCGGCCCGGCGCGAGGCCGACGACCAGCAGGCGAGCGTCCGGGTCGCCGAAGGACGGGGCGGGGCCGTTCCACCAGTCCGGATGCCGGGCCGCATTCTCGGCGCGATAGGCGACGAGGCGGGGGCAGAGCGGGCAGTCGCGGGGCGGTTCGGGGGTCACGCGCGCTCTCCGCGCGGGCGGCCGTAGTCCACGAGCAGGTCGGCCAGCTCCACAAAGGCGTCGGCCTGGCGGCGCAGTTCGTCGGCGATCTGGGGCGGCTGGGACTTCATGGTGGAGACCACGGTGACGCGCACGCCCTTGGCCTGAACCGCCTGGACCAGGCGGCGGAAGTCGCCGTCGCCGGAGAACAGGATGGCGTGGTCGATGCGGGGCGCGAGCTCCAGCATGTCGACCGCGATCTCTATGTCCATATTGCCCTTCATCCGGCTGTGGCCCTGGGCGTCGGTGAAGCGCTTGACCGGCTTGGTCACGACCGAGAAGCCGTTGTAGCCCAGCCAGTCGACCAGGGGCCGAACGGCGGAGAACTCTTCGCCCTCGATCACCGCCGTGTAATAGTGGGCGCGAACCAGGACGGCCTTTTCCCGGAACCCCTCGAGCATCCGCTTGAAGTCGAGGTCGGCGTTCAGGGCCTTGGTCGCCGAATGAAGATTGGCCCCGTCGATGAACAGGGCGAGGCGATCGGTCGGATAAAGCGTCATGAGTATTCCGTCGGCTGAAATGGGCGCCCCGGTCTCCGTCGAAATGGACGAGGACCTCGATCTGGACGCCGCCGTCTTCGTCGCGCTCGGCTGCAATGACAAGGGGGTGTGGGCCGACTGCGTCGAGGCGCTGGAGGCGGGGCTGGCGCGGTTCCGGGCGGAGGGGATCGACGTTGTGGCGCGTTCGTCGTGGTGGCGGTCGCAGGCCTGGCCCGATCCGAGCGATCCGCCGTTCCTCAACGGGGTGGCGCGGGTGCGGACAGCGCTCGACCCCCACGGGCTGATGGCGGCGCTGGGGCGGATCGAGGAGGCGATGGGGCGCAGGCGGGGACCCAGGAACGCGCCGCGGACGCTGGATCTGGACCTGATCGCCTATGGGCGGGAGACGGGGGACTGCGAGGGGCTGATCCTGCCGCATCCCCGGGCGGCGGAGCGGCTGTTCGTCATGGGGCCGCTGGCGGAGATCGTGCCGGGGTGGCGGCATCCGGTGAGCGGGGACACGGCGGAGGCGCTGGCGGAGGCGGCGACGGTGGGGGTGGATGCGAGGCCTGTCGAGTGAAAGTCCTGCCACTAAGGTTGCGGCTCTTGGGGCATGACCTCTGGATGGGACGATGGGCGTTGCTCATCGCCGCGCTTATCGCCGTCTGCTTCGTCGGCGTTCTTGCTTGGATCGCGTCATCCCCGGAACAGTATGATCCGTTCGGCAGGGGATTGAACGGCGATCCTGACAGCTTTTGCAGGCACGTCCCCAAGGGCGGCGAGGTTTGCGCCCCGGCTACTCCCGCCATAAAGGCGTACCGAGCGGAGCAGCAGCGACGCCGGGATGGCTCTCAAGCCTAACGCGCCCCAAAACCGCCCATTCGGCACGCCACAGTGGCGTTGCACAAACGCCTCCCTATCTGTATGCAGCGCGGTTCTCCCCGCCCCGAAGGACTCCCATGGCTCGCGTCACCGTCGAAGACTGCATCGAGAAGGTCCCGAACCGCTTCGGCCTGGTTCTGCTGGCCGGCAACCGCGCCCGCGCCATCGCCAACGGCGCGCCGCTGACGCTCGATCGCGACAACGACAAGAACCCCGTCGTGGCTCTGCGCGAGATCGCCGAAGAGACGATCAAGCCCGAGGACCTGACCGAGACGGTCGTGGTGGCCCTGCAGCGCGTCGACGAACGCACCGAGGCCGAGGACGAGGCCGAGGTCGCCGGCCTGCTGGCGGAACCGCAGCACATGAACATGGCCGAGGCCGAGCTGATCCGCGCGCTGCAGAGCGATCGCGACGGCGGACAGGAGGAGCGGTACTGACGGCAGACCCCGCCAACGGTATCACCATCCTCCCGGCGCGGGCCGGAAAGTCCCCGCCGCAAACGACCATTGCCAACGACATCGCGCCCGCTGCGCCCCCGGCCGCCGCTCCCGCCCCGGAGAAGCGCGCGCCGGTCCTGCGCCAGTTCGAGCTGATCGAGGCCGTCAAGGCCTATGACCCCACCGCCGACGAGGCCCTGCTGAACCGGGCCTACGTCTATGCGATGAAGATGCACGGCTCGCAGCTGCGGGCCTCGGGCGACCCCTATTTCGCCCATCCCATCCAGGTCGCGGGCATCCTGACCGACTATCGGCTGGACACCGCCACCATCGTCACGGCCCTGCTGCACGACGTGGTCGAGGACACCTCGGCGACGCGCGACGACATCGCCCGCATGTTCGGGGAAGAGGTCGCCGTCCTGGTCGAAGGCGTGACCAAGCTGAGCCGGCTGGAGCTCCAGGCCGAGCACACGCGTCAGGCCGAGAACCTGCGGAAGTTCATCCTGGCCATCAGCCGGGACGTGCGGGTGCTCCTGGTCAAGCTGGCCGACCGGCTCCACAACATGCGCACCCTCCAATACGTCAAGCCGGAGAAGCGCGAGCGCATCTCCAGAGAGACGCTGGAGGTCTATGCGCCGCTGGGGCGCTCGATCGGCATCCACCGGATCGCGTCGGAGCTGGAGGAACTGGCCTTCGAGCACCTGAACCCGACGGCGCGCACCGCGATCGAGCGGCGGCTGGAGGCGCTGAAGCTCGAGCACGGCAAGGCGACCGACAAGGTGGCCGTGGAGATCCAGCAGGTCCTGTCCGAGGCCGGCATCCGGGCGCGGGTCTATGGCCGGCAGAAGACGCCCTATTCGATCTGGAGGAAGCTGCAGCGGAAGTCGGTGGGCTTTTCCTCGCTGTCGGACATCTACGGCTTCCGCGTGCTGGTCGAGGCCGAGGACGACTGCTACCGCGCGCTGGGGGTCATCCACCGCGCCTGGCCGATGGTGCCCGAGCGGTTCAAGGACTTCATCTCCACGCCCAAGTCCAACAACTATCGCAGCCTGCACACGACCGTGGTGGGGCCGGGCGGCCTGCGCATCGAGATGCAGATCCGCACCGAGGCCATGGACCGCGTGGCCGAGGACGGGGTGGCCGCGCACTGGGCCTACAAGAACAAGTCCTACGGCTTCGACCAGGAGGCGATGGAGCGGGAAGGGGGCCGCGATCCCCTGCAGAACCTGCGCCACCTGGTGCAGGTGATCGAGCACGGCGAGGGCGGCGAGGACTGGGTCGAGCACGCCAAGCTCGAGATGTATCTGGATCAGGTCTTCGTCTTCACGCCGAAGGGCGCGCTGATCACCCTGCCGCAGGGGGGGATGCCGCTGGACTTCGCCTATGCCGTCCACACCGAGGTCGGCGACACGGCCGTGGGGGTGAAGATCAACGGCGAGCTGAAGCCCATGCGCACGCGGCTGCAGAACGGCGACGTGGTCGAGATCATCCGCGGCAAGAAGCGCGAGGCGCCGGCGGACTGGCGCAGCCTGACGGTGACGGGCCGCGCGCGCTCCGCGATCCGGCGCCATATCCGGCATGTGGAGCGCGACGAGTTCCTGAAGCTGGGCCGCACCACGCTGGAGGCGACCCTGACGCGGGCGGGCAAGAGCTTGGCGGATGTGACGCTGAAGCCGGCGCTGGAGACCCTGGCGCTCGCCTCCGAGGACGACCTGTTCGACGCCATCGGGCGGGGGCGGCTGCCGGTCAACAAGGTGGCCGAGACCCTGTTCCCGGCGCTGAAGGGCACGCTGGCGACCGGAACCGAGCGCAAGAAGATCGCCGATGATCAGGCGCGGCTGTTCGTGCGGGGCGGGGGACTGACGCCGGGCGTCTCGATCCATTTCGGCGAGTGCTGCACCCCGGTGCCGGGCGACCGCATCGTCGGCATCCTGGAGCCCGAGAAGGGGCTGACCGTCCACGTCATCGACTGCCAGCGCCTGGCCGACTTCGCCGACGACGACAGCGTCTGGAACGACCTGCAATGGACGCCGGAGGCCGAGAAGGGGACCGTCGGCATGGCCCGGTTCCGCGCCACAATCAAGAACGCGCCGGGCGTGCTGGGTCAGGTGGCGACGGTGATCGGCGAGGCGGGCGGCAACATCCTGAACCTGAAGATGGCGCACCGTCAGCAGGACTTCTTCGACGTCGATCTGGACGTGGAGGTGTCGGACGCCAAGCATGCCACGACGATCATGGCGGCGCTGAGGGCGAACCCGAGCGTGGATACGGTGGAGCGGTCGCGGGGGTAGGAGCTCGCTCTGAGCCGCACACTGGCCGGGGCGGGCCGTAACCGGATCCCGGACGATGTCGTAGCAGACCGAAACTCAGCCGGCCTTGCCGCGCGATTTCGAGGGCCAGCATGCTCAAAACGCTTCTTCCGCTCGCCGGCGCGATCCTGGCCGCCTCGTTGGTCGGTTCGGCGTCGGCGAGCGATTTCAACCGGTGCGCCGACGCCGGCACGCTGCCGGAGTTGACCGGCTCGCTCTGCGCCATCGCCTCTGCGCCCCTTGATCATCAGCGGATTGATGACGCACGAACCGTCGATCTCTTTGTCCGAAAATTCCCGGCCGATGGTCCGCCCAGAGGCAGCGTCTGGCTGATCGCAGGGGGGCCTGGCGAGTCCGGAGCGTCCTTCTATCCGCTGCTTCCTAGGCTTCGCACGGCATTCCCGGGGTTCGACCTGTTGATCCCCGACCATCGTGGCACCGGCTATTCTTCGAAGCTGTGCCCCCTGGAGGAGGCTCCCGACAGCGCGGAGGGGATCGCGCTGGGCGGTTCGGAGTGGGCGGGCTGCATCGCCTCGGTCTATCAGGACGCCGATCGCGCCAGTGCCTTCACCATTACGAATGCCGCCCGCGATCTGGCCGGGCTGATCGAGGCCGGTCGGCAGGACGGGCCGGTCTATGTCTACGCCGTGTCCTACGGCACCCAGATGGTGCTGCGCATGATGCAGGCGGCGCCGCTGGACCTGGATGGTCTCATCCTCGACAGCCTCGTGCCGCCCGAGACGACCGATCAGTGGGACCTGAGCCATCGGACACAGATCACCGACGCGGCCGGACGCGCTGTTCTCGGCGAGCAGGATCAACAGTCCTATCGGAGCCTGATCGAGGCCGCGGAAGGCTCGCCGCCCTGGCTGGAGCGCATCCCTGGCCGAAACATCAAGGCCTTCATGGGAGGCCTCCTAGACTTCCCATCCCTGCGGTCAAAGATTCCGGAGCTGTCCAAACAACTCGCCGACAACGAGACGACCCTGCTCGATGCGGTTCTGGGCGAGCTCAGGGCGATCGGCGAGCCTTTCAGCCGCTACCCCCAGTCCCCGTCGTCCCTGCCGCTCGTCATGGCGATCAGCGGGTCTGAGAACAACGCCCGGCCTGATCTGAAGGCAGAGACCGTCGCCGCGGAGGCAGAAGCGGCATGGTTCACCAGTCCCTTGCCGGGGTATCTGATCGACAATCCCTTTCCGCTCTACGCCCGTGATGCCCTGTTCGGTGGAGAGCCGGTCCGCCTGCCGCGGACCTTGGTCCTGCACGGCACGCTGGACCCCAAGACCCCCTACGTTGGCGCTGTCCGCCGGATCGCCGATCTCGGTCCCGGCGCCGACGTGACCCTGGTCACGGTGACCCAAGCCCCGCATTTCATCCTCCTGACCGCGCCACAGTGTTTCGAGGGTGCCGTTACGTTGTTTCTCAACGGCCAGAACATCGGCAGCCCCTGTTCTCTGTAGGGCTTGACCGGAACAAACTGCCAACATAGAACATTCCCGGAACATTCAATCTGGGGATAAGGCGATGACCAAGGTCGTTCGAGAGACGCTGTCGCTTGCATCGTGCGGCGGCTTTGTCTGGATGGTGTGGCAGGTCGCCCTGCTGGCGCGATGAGTCGCTTCCGGCCTGCCCAAGAGGATCAGGCCATCACCGCGCAAGGCTCAGCACAGGGTTTCGTCCACCTCCGGGTCCGCTCGGCCTATTCGCTGCTGGAAGGGGCGATCAAGGCGGGCAAGGTGGGCAAGCTGGCGGCCGATCACGGCATGCCGGCGGTGGGCGTGGCCGACCGGGCCAACCTGTTCGGGGCGCTGGAGTTCTCCGAAGCCGCCAAGGGGGCGGGGGTGCAGCCGCTGATCGGATGCGCGCTTCCGGTCACCGGCATCGGCGGGCGGCGGGCCGAGCGGTGGGCCAGGGTCCCGACGATCGTCCTGATCTGCCAGTCAGAGACCGGCTGGAGGAACCTGTCGGCCCTGTCGTCCATGGCCTATCTGGACGCGGCGAAGGACGACGCCGTCGAGGGCGAGCCCTGCGTCGCTTGGGCCGAGGTGGCGGCGCGATCCGAAGGCCTGATCCTGCTGTCCGGCGGTCCCGACGGGCCGATCGATCCCCTGTTCGTCCAGTCCAAGGGGCGGGACGCAGAGGCGGCGCTGGCCGAGATGGCGCGGGTGTTCGGCGACCGCTTCTACGTCGAGCTGCAACGCCATGGCCTGGTGGACGAGGCGACCGCGGAGCGGGGGCTGGTCGAGTGGGCCTATGCCCATGACGCGGCGCTGGTCGCCACCAATGACGTCCACTACGCCAAGCGGGAGCAGGCGAAGAGCCACGATGCGCTCCTGTGCATCGCCGACGGCGCCTTCACCGGTCAGGAAGATCGGCGGCGGATCACCGACCAGCACTACTTCCGCACGGCCGCGGAGATGCGGACCCTGTTCGCCGACCTGCCCGAGGCCTGCGACTCGACCATCGAGATCGCCCGGCGCTGCGCCTTCCTGGTCAAGACCCATGCGCCGATCCTGCCGCGCTTCGACACGGGCGCGGGCCGCACCGAGCCGGAGGAGCTGGCGCACCAGGCGCGCGAGGGGCTGAAGGAGCGGCTGAAGCAGGTCACGCCCGCCGCGCCCGAGGAGGAGTACTGGAAGCGGCTGGACTGGGAGGTCCAGATCATCACCCAGATGGGGTTCCCCGGCTACTTCCTGATCGTGTCGGACTTCATCAAGTGGGCCAAGGCGCACGCCATTCCGGTGGGGCCGGGCCGAGGGTCGGGCGCGGGGTCTCTGGTGGCCTGGGCGCTGACGATCACGGATCTGGATCCCTTGCGGTTCGGCCTGCTGTTCGAGCGGTTCCTGAACCCCGAGCGGGTCTCCATGCCCGACTTCGACATCGACTTCTGCCAGGAGCGGCGCGAGGAGGTGATCGGATACGTCCAGGAGCGGTACGGCCGCGACCGTGTGGCCCAGATCATCACCTTCGGCACTCTGCAGGCGCGCGCGGTGCTGAGGGACGTCGGGCGGGTGCTGCAGATGCCGCTGGGCCAGGTCGATCGCCTGGCCAAGATGGTGCCGAACAATCCGGCCAACCCGACGACGCTCGCCCAGGCCATCGAGATCGAGCCGCGCCTGAGGGAGGCCCGCGACGCCGAGGCCTCGGTGCGGACGCTGCTCGAGACGGCGCTGGAGCTGGAGGGGCTGTATCGTAACGCCTCGACCCACGCGGCCGGCATCGTCATCGGCGACCGGCCGCTGGTGGAGCTGACGCCGCTCTATCAGGACCCGCGTTCGGACATTCCGGCGACCCAGTTCAACATGAAGTGGGTTGAGCCGGCCGGGCTGGTGAAGTTCGACTTCCTGGGGCTGAAGACGCTGACGGTGCTGGACCGGGCGCACGGATACCTGTCGCGGCGGGGCGCGGCGGTGGATTTCAATCTGCTCGCGCTGGATGACACGCGCACCTATGAGCTGATGGCGTCGGGCCAGACGGTCGGGGTGTTCCAGCTGGAATCCCAGGGCATGCGCGACACCCTGAGGAAGATGCGCTGCGGCTCCATCGAGGAGATCACGGCCCTGATCTCGCTCTATCGGCCCGGGCCGATGGAGATGATCGACACCTACATCGACCGCAAATTCGGCCGCGCCGAGGTCGACTACCTGCATCCCAGCCTGACCGAGGTTCTGACCGAGACCTATGGGGTCATCATCTACCAGGAGCAGGTGATGAAGATCGCCCAGGTCCTGGCGGGCTACTCGCTGGGCGAGGCCGACCTTCTGCGGCGCGCCATGGGCAAGAAGAAGAAGGAGGAGATGGATTTCCAGCGGGCGCGCTTCATCAAGGGCGCGGCCGAGAAAGGGGTCTCCGAGCAGCAATCCGGCGGCATCTTCGACCTGGTGGCCAAGTTCGCGGGCTATGGCTTCAACAAGTCCCACGCCGCCGCCTACGCCCTGATCAGCTATCAGACGGGCTGGCTGAAGGCGAACCACCCGGTGGAGTTCTTCGCCGCCTCGATGAGCCTGGACTTGTCCAACACCGACAAGCTGGCGGTCTTCTATCAGGATGCGAGGAAGTTCGGCGTGCCAGTGCGGGCGCCCGACGTGAACACCTCCTCCGCCGACTTCGACGTGAGCTGGGAAGGCGAGGAAGGCGCGGTGCTGTATGCGCTGGGGGCCATCCGCAACGTCGGCCTGGAGGCCATGAAGCATGTGGCCGAGGTACGGGAGCAGGGCGGGCGGTTCGCCGACATCTTCGACTTCCTGGAGCGGGTCGATCCGCGCGCGGTGAACAAGCGGGCGCTGGAAGGGCTGGCCAAGGCCGGCGCCTTCGACAGCATCCACCCGAACCGACGCCAGCTGTTCGAACAGGCCGATGTGCTGATGGCCTATTGCCAGAGCGTGGCGGCCGAGCGGGCGTCGTCGCAGGTGTCGCTGTTCGGAGCGGATCAGGCGAGCGCGGCGCGACCGCGTTTGAAGCCGGTCGAGCCGTGGGTGGGGCCGGAGCGGCTGGACCACGAGCTGTCGGCGGTGGGCTTCTACCTGTCCGGCCACCCTCTGGAGGACATGGAAGGGGCGCTGCGGAGGAAGCGGGTGACCTTCGTCGCCGAGGCGGTGCAGCGGGCCGAGCAGGGCCACGACGCCTTCATGATGGCGGGCGTGCTGCGGCGTCGTCAGGAACGGGCCAGCGCCAAGACCGGCGAGAAGTTCGCCTTCTGCGCCTTCTCCGATCCGACCGGAGAGTTCGAATGCCTGGTCGGGGCCGAGCTGCTGCGCGGCAGCCGCGACCTGCTGGAGGTGGGTTCGGCTCTGATGGTGCGGGTCCGGGCCAAGTCGGCGGACGGCGAAGTCCGCTTCTTCGCCGACGAGATCAAGCGGCTGGACACGGTGGTGGACGACGCCATCCAGGGCCTGAGGGTCCATGTGTCGGCGCGCGGCACGGACGCGGCGGCGCTCCAGGCACGGCTGTCTCGGGCCGAGGCGAAGGGGAAGGGCGGGGAGATCACGCTCGTGACCTCCGTCGTCGCCGGGGACAGCCAGCGGGAGATCGAGATGCGGCTGCCGGGTCGCTATCGCTTGGACGGGGCGCTGAGGGGGGCGCTGAAGTCGGCGCCGGGCGTGCTCATGCTGGAGGACGCCTGAGCTGCGGCGAAGCTTGAGCGGCGCGCTTCAAGCTATTGCAAAGCTGGAACTTCACGGGGCGCGGTTGGTTTGCCTTCCACCACAACGGAAGGAAAGTTCCATGCATCGCATTCTTTTGATCGGCACCGCCTCAGCCGCTCTGCTCGGGGCCTGCAGCCAGACCGATGACGCCGGCGAACAGGCCGAATCCGCCGTCAACGCGACCCAGGACGCGGTCGGCGCCGCGGTGGGCCAGACCTCGGCGGCGACGCTGGGGGCCAATACGGTCGGCGGTTTCGTCAGCAGCCTGGCCATCTCGGACATGTACGAGCTGGCGGGCGCCGAGCTGGCGAACACCAAGGGCCAGAGCGACGGGGTCAAGGAACTGGCGCGGATGATCCGCACGGACCACACCGCCTCGTCCGAGCGGCTGAAGACCCTGGCCGCGACCGAGGCCCAGGGCGAGACCCTGCCGACCGAGATGGACGAGCGCCGCCAGGGCCTGATCGACAATCTGGAAGCCGCCGCGCCGGCGGACTTCGACCGGGTCTATCTGACCCAGCAGGTCGCGGCCCACAACGAGGCCCTGACCCTGTTGAACGGTTTCGCCGACAACACGGAAGCGCCCCAGCTGGCGGCTTTCGCACGGGAGCTGACGCCAAAGATCACCATGCACCGCGACCGCGCGCAGCAGCTGCTGGACGCGATGTAGGCCTGACGTCGCCTCACATTTTGCGAAGGGCGGTCCGGTGGGCCGCCTTTCCGCGTTTATGGCGCGACTTGCATTTCGGGAACTCGCGGTCTATCTGGCCCGCGCACTTCACACGCGTGGCGTGGCGCGTCCGGGGAGACATCCCGGGCGCTCCGTTCCGAGGGACCCAGATCCTTTAAGCGCCCGCGGCGGATCAATCGGATAAAGGACTGACACAGATGGCTCTGCCTGAATTCTCCATGCGCACCCTGCTCGAAGCCGGCGCGCACTTCGGCCACCAGACGCACCGCTGGAACCCGAAGATGGAGCGTTACATCTTCGGATCGCGCTCGAACATCCACATCATCGACCTCTCGCAGACCATGCCGCTGCTGCACCAGGCCCTGGTCGCCGTGCGCGACGTGGCCGCCAAGGGCGGTCGCGTGCTGTTCGTCGGCACCAAGCGCCAGGCCGCCGAGCCGGTCGCCGAGGCCGCCAAGCGCTGCGCCCAGTACTACATGAACAACCGCTGGCTGGGCGGCACGCTCACCAACTGGAAGACCGTGTCGGGCTCGATCGCCCGTCTGCGCGAGCTGGAAGGCATTCTGGAGCGCGGCGGCGAAGGCCGGGTCAAGAAGGAACTGGTCAACCTGGCGCGCGAGAAGGACAAGCTGGAGCTGTCGCTCGGCGGCATCCGCGACATGGGCTCGATCCCCGACATCATGTTCGTGATCGACACCAACAAGGAAGCGATCGCGATCCAGGAAGCCCGCAAGCTGAACATCCCGATCATCGCCATCCTGGACACCAACTGCGATCCGGACGGCATCACCTATCCGATCCCGGGCAACGATGACGCCGCGCGCGCCATCCAGACCTACTGCGACCTGATCGCCGACGCGGTGCTGGACGGCTTGGCCGCCGGCGCCTCGGCGCAGGGCATCGACCTGGGCGCCTCGGTGAACCCGGAAGAGCCGATGCTGCGAGAGGCCTCGGCCCCGGTCGCCGCCAACGCCGCTCCGGAAGGCGCGGAAGCCGTGGCCGAAGAGATGCTGGCCGCCTCGGGCGAAGAGGCTCCGGCCGCTTCGGAAGAGGCCCCGGCCGCCGAAGAAACGACCAACGCCTGATCGGATCGGTCCGGCGAACCGGACCGTCCGCAAACTGACATGCGGCCGGGGTAACTCCCCGGCCGTTCCCGCATACGAAGACACCTAGGAGAGCCGATATGGCCGAGATCACCGCCGCCCTCGTCATGGAACTGCGCGCCAAGTCCGGCGTGGGCATGATGGACTGCAAGAAGGCGCTGCAGGAAACCAACGGCGACATCAACGCCGCCATCGACTGGCTGCGCGCCAAGGGCCTGTCCAAGGCCGCCAAGAAGGCCGACCGCGTGGCCGCCGAAGGCCTGGTCGCCGTGGCGTCCAAGGAAGACGGTAAGGGCGAAGTCGGCGCCGCCATCGAGTTCAACGCCGAGACGGACTTCGTGGCGCGTAACGAGCTGTTCCAGAACGCGGCCAAGCAATTCGCCCAGCTGGGTCTGGACCACCACTCCATCGAGGCCCTGCACGGCGCCGAGCTGGAGAACGGCAAGACCGTTCAGGACGAAGTCACCCAGATGATCGCCACGATCGGCGAGAACATGCAGCTGCGCCGCGCCGCCCGCCTGTCGGTCGACGAGGGCGTGGTCGCCTCCTACGTCCACAACGCCGTGTCGCCGGGCGTCGGCCGCATCGGTGTGCTGGTCGCCCTGCACGGCGGCGGCGACAAGGAGAAGCTGCGCGAGCTGGGCCGCAAGATCGCCATGCACGTGGCGGCGACCGCCCCGCTGTCGCTGAACACCGACGATCTGGACCCGGCCGCGGTCGAAAAGGAGCGTCAGGTCCTGACCGAGAAGGCCAAGGAAGAAGGCCGTCCGGAGAACATGATCGCCAAGATCGTGGAAGGCCAGATCAACAAGTTCCAGAAGGACGTGGTGCTGACCAAGCAGCCGTTCGTCATGAACCCCGACGTGACCATCGAGCAGCTGGTCGCCGACACGGGCAAGGAACTGGGCGCGCCCGGCCTGCACCTGGCCGGCTTCGTCCGCCTGGCGCTGGGCGAGGGCGTGGAGAAGGTCGAAGGGCCGGACTTCGCCTCGGAAGTCGCCTCGATGATGCAGCCGCAAGCCTGAAACACGGCTTGACGTGAGACCTGGGGCGCGGTCGGCTTGGACGCCGGTCGCGCCCTTCGTCTATGATGACCCGCCGATTCCCGACGAACCGAGACGACCGATGACCGACGCCCCCACGCCTGCGCGCTACAACAAGGTGCTGCTGAAGGTCTCGGGCGAGGTCCTGATGGGTGATCAGGGCTATGGCATCGACATGAACACGGTCGACACCGTGGCCGCCGCGATCGCGCGGGTCGTGCGGTCGGGCGTGCAGGTGTGCCTGGTGATCGGCGGCGGCAACATCTTCCGCGGCCTGTCGACGGCGGCGGCGGGGATGGAGCGGGCCAGCGCCGACTACATGGGCATGTTGGCGACCGTGATGAACGCTCTGGCCATGCAGAACGCGCTGGAGAAGATCGGCGTCGACACCCGGGTGCAGAGCGCCATCCCCATGGCCGCGATCGCCGAGCCCTATATCCGCAGGCGGGCGGTGCGGCATCTGGAAAAGGGCCGCGTGGTGATCTTCGCCGCCGGGACCGGCAACCCGTACTTCACCACCGATACGGCCGCCGCGCTGCGGGCCGCCGAGATGAACTGCGACGCCTTGCTGAAGGGGACGTCGGTGGACGGCGTCTATTCGGCCGATCCGAAGAAGGACAAGTCGGCGACGCGGTACGACACCCTGACCTATCAGGACGTGCTGAGCCGCGACCTGCGGGTCATGGACGCCTCGGCCATCGCGCTCATGCGCGAGAGCAAGATTCCGATCGTAGTCTTTTCGATCCGCGAGGAAGATAGTCTGCGCAAGGTGCTGAACGGCGAGGGGACCTTCACCGTGATCGGCGATGCGCCCAAGGCCGCAGCCTGATACAGCCATAAGAAACGTACGGAGAGCGACGCCATGGCCAAGCCCGATCTGAAGACCTATCGCGACCGCATGGACAAGGCGGTGAGCGCCCTCAAGGAGGAGTTCGCGGGCCTGCGGACCGGCCGGGCCAATGCGGGTCTGCTGGAGCCCGTGCGGGTCGAGGCCTACGGCTCGACCTCGCCGCTGACGGCGGTGGCGGCGATCAGCGTGCCGGAACCGCGCATGATCTCGGTCAGCGTCTGGGACAAGAGCATGGTGGGTGCGGTGGAGAAGGCCATCCGCAACGCCAACCTGGGCCTGAACCCGATCGTGGACGGAACGATGCTGCGCATCCCGGTCCCGCCGCTCACGGAGGAGCGTCGCAAGGACCTGGTGAAGCTGGCCGGCAAGTATTCCGAACAGCAGAAGATCGCCGTCCGCAACGTGCGCCGCGACGCCAACGACGACCTGAAGAAGGCCGAGAAGGCGGGCGAGATCAGCCAGGACGAACAGAAGAAGATGGAAACCGAGGTCCAGAAGGACACCGATGCGGCCATCAAACGTATCGACGAAGCCTTGAAGACCAAGGAAGCTGAGATCATGCAGGTCTGAGCGGGGGCTCAGGATCGCGAGAGGACGGTACGAGCGGATGACGGCCCATCCCGGCGCCTTGGCGGACCCCGAAGCGGGGCCGCGCCACGTCGCCCTGATCATGGACGGAAACGGGCGCTGGGCGGAAAGCCGGGGTCTGCCTCGGGCCATGGGTCATCGCGAAGGCGTCCAGGCGCTGAAGCGGACGGTGCAGGCGGCGCCGGATTTCGGCATCGAATGCCTGACGGTGTTCGGATTTTCGACAGAGAACTGGCGCAGGCCCGCCGAAGAGGTCTCGGACCTGATGGGGCTGGTGCGGTCCTATGTGGCCTCGGACCTGAACCGGCTGGAGCGTGAAGGCGTGAAGGTGCGGGTGCTGGGCCGCCGGACGGGCCTGCCCGCCGACATCGCCGCCATCGTCGAGCGGGCCGAGCGGACGACGGCGCACAACAGCCGCTTCCTGCTGCAGGTGGCGTTCAACTACGGCGGCCGGGCCGATATCGTCGACGCGGCGCAGAAGTATGTGGATCAGCTGCTGGCCGGGCAGGCAACGGGGCCGCTAGACGAAGGGTCTCTGGGCGCGGGGCTGTCGACGGCGGGCGGTCCGCCAGTCGATCTGATCGTGCGGACCTCGGGCGAGCAGAGGTTGTCGAACTTCCTCCTGTGGGAAGCGGCCTATGCCGAGTTGGTCTATCAGAATGTGCTTTGGCCCGATTACGGGCCGGAGGCGCTCGGCGACGCGGTGCGGCAGTTCCGCCAGAGGGACCGAAGGTTCGGGGCCATCGCTGCGCGTCCGGTGCTCGCGGCCGGCTGATGGTCTCGCTGAAGAACCTGGGCATCCGGGCGGCGTCGGCCCTGGTTTTGGCGCCGCTGGCCGTGCTGGCCATCTGGGCCGGCAGCCTGTGGTTCCTGGCGATCATCCTGGCGGCCGTGGTGCTGCTGTCGCGCGAATGGGCGGCGATGAGCGCGCCGAGGCGACGAGGCCCGATCGCGGCGGGCGTGGCCCTGGCCATCGTGGCGGCGACGGTGACGGCGCATACGGGCGCGATGTCGGCGGCGCTGGTGGTTCTGGTGTTCGGGGCGGCGGCGGTGGCGATCTATGCCCGGCGGCTGGGCTATGAGGGTGTCGATGCGGCCTATGGGGTGCTCTACCTCGGCTGGCCCGCTGTCCTGCTGATCTGGCTGAGGGATGGGGATTCCGGTGTCGGACTGAGCTGGACCATCATGGTGTTCGTGGTGGCCTGGTCGGCGGACGTGATGGCGTTCCTGGTTGGCAGCGTGCTGGGCGGGCCGAAGCTGTGGCCGCGGTATTCGCCCAACAAGACCTGGTCGGGCTTCGTCGGAGGCCTGGTCGCGGGCTCGGCGGCCGGGTGGCTGGTGGCGAGCTTTCTACCGATGGGCCTGCCCGATCCGACCTGGGGACTCGCGCTCGGGCTTGCCGGCGCGCTCGCGACCATGGCGGGTGACCTGTGGGAGTCGGCTCTGAAGCGACGGTTCGGCGTGAAGGACGCGGGCGGCCTCATCCCGGGTCACGGCGGGTTGCTGGACCGGGTGGACGGGCTGATGTTCGCTGCGGTGGTGATGGCGGCGGGACGGCTGGGAGCCTTGATGCTGGACGGACGGCCATGATCGAGCGGCGCGTCACGGTTCTCGGGTCGACGGGGTCGGTGGGTACATCGACGCTGGACCTGATGGAGCACGCCGAGGTGGCGGGGACTGGCCGGTTCGAGGTCGTCGCCGTGACCGGTGGGGCGAACATCGCCAGGCTGGCCGAGCAGGCGCGGCGCTGGCGGCCGGCCGTGGCGGTGACGGCGGACGAGACGCGACTGGACGAGCTGAAGGTCGCGCTGGCGGGGACCGGCGTCGAGGCGGCGGCGGGCGAGGCGGCGATCACGGAAGCCGCGACGCGACCGACCGATCTGGTCATGGCGTCGATCGTCGGCGCGGCTGGACTGAAGTCGGCCTGGGCGGCGGCGGCGACGGGGGCGACCCTGGCCTTGGCCAACAAGGAGAGCCTGGTGTGCTGCGGGGCCAGCCTGATCGAGCGTGTGACGGCCGCGGGCGGACGGCTGATCCCCGTCGATTCCGAGCACTCGGCGATCTTTCAGGTGTTTCCGGCCGACGCGCCCGAGCAGGTGGCCAAGCTGGTCCTGACGGCGTCCGGCGGGCCGTTCCGGCAGACCTCGCGCGAGGCGATGGCGGCGATGACGCCGGAGCAGGCCGTGGCCCATCCTAACTGGAGCATGGGAGCCAAGATCAGCGTCGACAGCGCCACCATGGCCAACAAGGGCCTGGAGATGATCGAGGCCGCCTATCTGTTCGGCATGCCGGCCGCGAAGATCGACGTGGTGGTGCATCCGGAATCGATCATCCACAGCCTGGTCGAATACGTCGACGGCTCAACGCTCGCCCAGATGGGCCCGCCGGACATGAAGACGCCGATCGCCTGCGCGCTGGCCTATCCCGACCGCATGGCCTGGCCGGCGCCCAAGCTGGATCTGGCGGCCTTGGGGCGGCTGACGTTCGAGGCGCCCGATCCGGTGCGGTTCCCGGCGCTGCGGCTGGCGCGCGAGGCGCTGGAGGCCGGGCGGGGCGCGCCCACGGTGTTCAATGCGGCCAATGAGGTGGCGGCGCTCGCGTTTCTTGACCGTCGTCTGGGCTTTCTCAATATTGCCACGGTCGTCGCCGAGACCTTGGATCGGATGACGGCGACGGGGGCGGTTTCTCAGGCTGGCGACGGCTGCGAGGGGGCTCTGGCGCTGGACGCCGAGGCCCGGCGCGTCGCGTCAGGCTTCGTCCAGGCTCTGGCCCTCGCCGCCTAGGCGAGGGTCGAACGGTAACGGAGACGCGGACACCGCATGCTGGACGCCCTGACCTCGGTCCTGATGTACGTCGTGCCATTTCTCCTGGTGCTGACGGTCATCGTCACCATCCATGAGCTGGGCCATTTCTGGGTCGCGCGAGCCTTCGGCGTGAAGGTCGACCGCTTCGCCATCGGTTTCGGCAAGGCGATCTTCAGCCGGACCGACAAACACGGCATCGAATGGCGGGTCGGCTGGATGCCGCTGGGCGGCTACGTCAAGTTCTCGGGCGACATGGACGCGTCGAGCGTGCCTGACAGCCGGGGGCTGGATGCGCTGAAGGCCGACATCCAGCGTACGGAAGGGGCAGGGGCCGAACGGGACTATTTCCACTTCAAGCCGGTCTGGCAGCGCATGCTGATCGTGGCGGCGGGGCCGTTCGCCAATTTCGTGCTGGCCATCACCATCTTCGCCATTCTGTTCTCGATCGTCGGCGTCGAGCTGCGCCCGGCGCGGGTGGCCCAGGTCACGCCGGGTTCTCCGGCGGCGGAAGCGGGCTTCCTGCCGGGCGATCTGATCACCGGACTGGACGGTCGCGCCATCGAGGACGCGGGCGAAGTGACCCGCAAGGTCAGCCTGTCCAGCGGCGACGCCGTCCGCTTCACCGTCGAACGCCAGGGTCGCGAGATCGAGCTGATCGCCACGCCCGAGCGCGTGGTGCAGGACGACCCCATCGCCGGACGCGTGGCGGTCGGACGGATCGGTCTGGCGCTGGCGTCCACCCGGGCCGAGGCGCGGCAGGTCCGCTACAATCCCATCGAAGCGGTGGGGCAGGGGTTCCGCGAGACCGGCGACATCCTGGGCACCACCCTGACCTACCTCGGCCGCATCTTCACCGGGCGGGAGAGCGGCGACCAGCTGAGCGGGCCGCTGGGCATTGCCAAGGCGTCGGGCGCCCTGACCAATGCGGCGGTGGCGGCCAATCCGGATCCGGTGGCGACCACGATCAACCTGCTTCTGACGCTCACCAGCTTCGCCGCCATACTTTCGATCGGAATCGGCTTTCTAAACCTGCTGCCCATCCCGGTCCTGGATGGCGGCCACCTGGTCTTCTACGCCTATGAGGCTGTGGCCAAGAAACCAGTCGCGGCCGCGGTTCAGGAGGCGGGGTACCGGGTCGGTCTTGCTTTGCTGGCGGGATTGATGTTGTTCGCGACCTGGAACGACCTGCAGAAGCTGAACCTGTTCAACATCCTCGGCGGGCTCGCAAGTTGAGCCGACGCCAGCCCCCGATGGTTTCCCGAATGATCCTGACCGAATCCCGCGACGCGAAGACCCCGGCTCGCAATCTGCGCCGGCTCTGTGCCGCGACGGCCAGCCTCCTTGCCCTGACGGCGGCCTCGCCTGTGCTGGCCCAGACGGCGCCCGCGCCGGACGTCCAGCCCGGTCAGATCGCGCAGCCGGCGGCCCCGGCCCCCGAGACGGGCGTGGTCAATCGCATTCTGGTGCGCGGCAACCAGCGCATCGATCAGACCACCGTCCTGTCCTATCTGCCGATCCAGCCCGGCGACACCATCGACCCGGTCACCCTGGACGTCGCCATCCGCACCCTGACGCGGACCCAGCTGTTCGCCGACGTCCAGATCGGGCTTCAGGCCAACGGCGATCTGATCGTCGAGATCGTCGAGAACCCGATCATCAATCAGGTCGTCTTCGAGGGGAACAGCGCGATCAACGAGGAGAAGCTCCTCGAGGAAGTCACCATCGCGCCGCGCGGCATCTATACCCGGGCCCGGGTCCAGGAGGACGTCGGCTCGATCATCGAGCTGTATCGTCTGTCCGGCCGCATCTCGGCGACGGTGACGCCGAAGCTTGTGCAGCTGGACCAGAACCGCGTCGACGTGGTCTTCGAGATCGACGAGGGCCCCGAGACGGGCGTCCGCTCCATCACCTTCCTGGGCAATCAGGCCTTCTCGGACAGCGAGCTGCGCGAGGTCATGGTGACCAAGCAGTCGCAGTGGTGGCGGCTGTTCACGCGGAACGACAATTACGATCCGAACCGTCTCGATTATGACCGGGAGCAGCTGCGCAGCTTCTACACCAATCGCGGCTACTACGACTTCCGCATCGTCTCGGCGGTGGCGGAGCTCGCGCCCGACGACAGCGCCTTCGGGATCACCCTGACGGTCGACGAGGGTCCGCGCTACAGCTTCGGCGAAATCAACGTCGTCACCGAGAACGACCGGCTCAACACCGATCTGCTCGAGGCCCTGCTGCCCATCCGCACGGGCGACCTCTACGAGAGCGACAAGATCGAGAGCGCCGTCGACGCCCTGACCTTCGCCGCGGGCTCGGCGGGCTACGCCTTCGTCGACATCAACCCCACCTACAGGCCGAACCGCGAGACCAACACGGTCGACGTGACCTTCAACGTCGCCGAGGGCCAAAGGGTCTACGTCGAGCGGATCAACGTCGTCGGCAACACCCGCACGATCGACCCGGTGATCCGCCGTGAGCTTCTGCTGACCGAGGGCGACGCCTTCAACCGCGCCCTGCTGGAACGGTCGCGCAATAATCTGAGGGCGCTCGGCTTCTTCAAGGAAGTCGAGATCGAGGAGACCGAGGGGTCGGCCCCGGACCGGTCGGTCGTCAACGTCACGGTCGAGGAGCAGCCGACCGGGGAGCTGTCGGTCGGCGCCGGCTTCAGCTCGGTCGACAGCTTCGTGGTCAACCTGGGCATATCGGAGCGGAACTTCCGCGGCCGGGGTCAGAACCTGGTCGCCCGGGTCGAGTGGGGCAGCCTGCGCCAGCAGATCGATTTCCGCTTCACCGAGCCCCGCTTCCTGGGCCGCGACATCGGGGCGGGCTTCGATCTGTTCCACTCCCGCTACGACTTCCAGGACGAATCCTCGTTCGACTATCGCTCGACCGGCGCTGGTCTGCGTCTGACCTATCCGCTGAACGGCTACAGCCGTCTGTCGACCCGCTACTTCATCAAGGACGACGAGATCATCGTTCCGCAGGGTTATTGCAGCGCGCTCGGCGCCGGCTCTCGCGCCCTGTGCGAGCAGGTCGGGGCGTCGCTGAACTCCTCGGTCGGTTACACCCTGCTCGTCGACCGTCGGAATGATCCGATCCGCGCGACGCGCGGCTGGACCGGCTCGCTCCGTCAGGACTTCGCCGGGCTGGGCGGCGACGTGAACTATATCAAGACCGAAGTCGAGGCGACCGCCTACTACGGCATCACGCCCAGCTGGATCGTTTCGGTCAACGGCTCGATGGGCTACGTCAGCGGCTGGAGCGGCGACGCGGTCCGGATCAACGACCGCTTCTTCAAGGGCGGCAACTCCTTCCGCGGCTTCGAGAACGCCGGTATGGGACCGCGCGATCTCCGCACCAACGACGCGCTCGGCGGTAACTTCTACGCCGTGGCCAGCGCCGAACTCACCCTGCCCAACGGCTTGCCGGAGGAGTATGGCATCCGCACCTCGCTGTTCGCCGACGTCGGGACGTTGGGGGTTCTCGATGATCGCTACACCCTCAACAGCGACGGCCTGGTCGATACCTCGATCGCCGACGACCTGTCGCTGCGCGCCTCGGCCGGTCTCAGCGTGCACTGGCGTTCGCCGATGGGCCCGATCCGTTTCGACTTCAGCAAGATCCTCAGCCGAGAGGACTATGATCGCACCGAGACCTTCCGCTTCTCGACATCCACTCAATTCTGATCAGGGGCCGCTCCGGCCCTGCAAAGGTAAAGCATGAAACTTCTCGCCATCGGGGCCGCCGCCCTCGCTTCGCTCGTCGCCACCACCGCCGTCGCCCAGAGCCAGGGTCCCGCGAACCCCGGTCCGGCCATTCCCGGCGTCTGCATCTATTTCAACCAGCGCCTGCTGGCTCAGTCGACAGTCGGCCAGTCGGTCCAGACCCGCATGGAACAGCTGACCCAGGAAGTTCAGGGCGAACTGGGTCCGTACGCCCAGACCATCCAGTCGGAAATCCAACGTCTGCAGACCGGTGGCGCCGCAGTCACCGACGCCGACCGTCAGGCGCTCCAGACCCGCATCCAGGAAGCCCAGCAGCTGGAGCAGACCCGTGAGGCCGAGCTGCGTTATACCCTGGCGGAACAGCGCCGCCTGATCTCCGAAGCGGTCGAACCGATCCTGATCGCCGTCTATCAGGAGCGCGGTTGCGGCATCCTGCTCGATCGCGAAAGCGTGTTCATCGCCAACCCGGCGATGGAGATCACCGACGCGGTCATCCAGCGACTGAACGCCCAACTGCCCTCGCTCAGCTTCAACCGCCTGCCGATCCCGGCGCAAGCGGCGCAGTAAGCCGGATGGGCGGTCAGCCCGATCCCCGCTTCTTTCACACGCTGAGCCCGCTCGGCGTCGCCGACCTCGCGGCCCTGACGGGCGGCGAGGTCGTTCGCGATTCCGGAGCCGTCGTCGCGCGTGTGGCGCCCCTGGCGATGGCTGGACCGGACGCTGTCGGGTTCCTTGGGGACCGCAAGTTCCTTGAGGCGCTGAAGGCCACTTCGGCCGGCTGCGTGATCGTGCCGGCCGCTGCGGTCGAGGCGGCTCCGGCTGGGGCTTCAGTGATCGTCTCGCGCACGCCCCAGGCCGCGTGGGCTGCGGCTTCGGAGGCGCTGCACCAGCCGGTGCGGTTCAGTCCGTCGACGCTGAAGGACGCCAGTGAGGACGACACCGTCGAATTCGAGCCCGGCGTCATCGTCGGCCTCGGCGCGCGCATCGGGCGGGGCACGCGGATCGGGGCCAACACCGTCATCGGGCCGGGCGTGCAGATCGGTCGCGACTGCGTCATCGGCCCCAATGTCAGCCTGCGCTTCGCCCTGGTCGGCGACCGCGTGAAGATCTATGCGGGCGCCAGCATCGGCGAGGCTGGCTTCGGCGCGGCCGGCGGGGCGACCGGGCCGGTGGACGTGCCACAGCTGGGGCGGGTCATTCTGCAGGACGGCGTGACGGTCGGCGCGAATACCTGCATCGACCGGGGGGCCTACGACGACACCGTGATCGGCGAGAATACGAAGATCGATAATTTGGTCATGATCGCCCACAACTGCTTGATCGGGCGGAATTGTCTGATCGCCGGGCATGTCGGGATTTCAGGGTCCAGCGTCGTGGGCGACGGCGTCATCTTCGGCGGCAAGGCGGGGATCGGCGATCACATCACCATCGGCGAGGGCGCGCGGGTGGCGGCGGGCGCGGGCGTGCTGGCCGACATTCCGGCGGGCGAAACCTGGTCCGGCTATCCGGCGAAACCGATCCGCCAGTTCTTGCGCGAGACTGTCTGGGTCTCCAGACAGGCGGGGCGAAAGGGAGCCCGGACGGATGACTGACGACGGCGGCAAGATCGATTACGCCGAGGTGATGCGGCGGCTGCCCCACCGCTATCCCTTCCTGCTGGTCGACAAGGCCGAGGACTTCGTGCCGGCGACCTCGATCACCGGCATCAAGAACGTTAGCCACAACGAGCCGTTCTTTCCGGGGCATTTCCCCATCGATCCGGTCATGCCCGGCGTCCTGATCGTCGAGGCGATGGCCCAGACGGGCGCGCTGCTGATGTCCAAGAGCCTCGACGTGAACGTGGCCGACAAGGTCATCATGTTCATGTCGATCGATGGCGTTCGTTTCAGAAAACCTGCGCGGCCGGGCGATCAGCTGCGCATGCATGTCGTCGTGACGCGCGCGCGCGGCGACGCCTACAAGTTCCGGGGCGAGACCTTCATCGACGGCAAGCTGGCGGCCGAGGCCGAGTTCATGGCCATGGCCGTGACGGTCGAGCAGCCGGTCGCATGAGCCGCATCCATCCGACGGCGATCGTGGACGGCTCGGCCGCGTTGGCCGACGACGTCGTGATCGGGCCGTGGTGCACCGTCGGGCCGGGCGTGACCCTGTCCGAGGGTGTGCATCTGGTCAGCCACGTCGTCATCCAGCAGGACACGAGCGTGGGGGCGCGGACGGTGATCCATCCCTTCGCCGTGATCGGGGGCGACCCCCAGCACAACGGCTACAGGGGCGAGCCGGTGCGCCTGGAGATCGGGTCGGACAATTCGATCCGCGAGCACGCGACCTTCAACCGGGGCACGCCGCAGGGATCGGGCGTCACAAGGGTGGGTTCGAACGGCCTGTTCATGACGGGGGCGCACGTCGGGCATGACGCCGTGGTCGGCGACAACGTCGTGATGGCCAATCAGGCGACGCTGGGCGGGCACGCGCGGATCGGCGACCGTGTGTTCCTGGGCGGTCTGTGCGCCGTGCATCAGAACGGCCGGGTGGGGCAGGGGGCGATCGTCGGCGGCCTGGCGGCGGTGACGCGGGACGTGATCCCCTATGGCTCGGCCTGGGGTAACCACGCGCGGCTGCACGGGCTGAACCTGATCGGGCTGAAGCGGAAGGGGTACGGCAAGGACGCCGTGCGGCGGCTGCTGGCGGCGTTCCGCGACCTGTTCGAGGGAGAGGGCGTGTTCGCCGACCGCCTCACGCGGGTCGAGGCGGATTACGCCGACCTGCCGGAGATCATGGAGATCGTGGCGTTCATCCGGGAGGACGCCAAGCGGCCCCTGTGCCTGCCGGGCGAGTGACCCATGGCGTCACCAAACACGTCAAAATTTCTGATCAACTTCGCTAATCGTAACGCCAATCTCGTCAAGGGCGTCTGGTCGTGAGCGGGGGCAAGCTCGGGCTGATCGCGGGCGGTGGGGCGCTGCCGCTGGCCATCGCGGCGCGGTGCGAGGCCGAGGGGCGGCCGGTGTTCGTGGTGAGGCTGTCGGGGTTCGCCGACGCTCATCTGGTCCGCTATCCGGGCGTCGAGGCGGGCATGGCCGAGATCGGCAAGGTGCTGTCGGCCCTGAAGAAGGCGGGGTGCGCGGCGGTGTGCTTCGCGGGCACGGTGAACCGGCCGGACTTCAGGAGCCTGAAGCCTGATCTGAAGGGCGCGACGGTCCTTCCGGGCATCATCGCGGCAGCGACGAAGGGCGACGATGCCCTGTTGCGAAAGATTCTGTCGGTGTTTGAGGCCGAGGGCTACGCCATCGAGGGGGCGGACGACATCCTGGGCGGAGAGACTCTTCCCGCCGGGGCGCTGGGGCGGGTGACGCCCACGGAGGCGCAGCTGGCGGACCTGAGGAAGGCGCTGCACGTCGCGGAAAAGGCAGGGGAACTGGATATCGGTCAGGGGGCGGTGGTGTGCGACGGCCTGGTGCTGGCGGTGGAGGCGCAGGAGGGGACCGACGCCATGCTGGCCCGCGTCGCCGGCCTGCCGGCCGATTTGCGCGGCGCGGCGGGTTCGCTGAAGGGCGCGCTCGGCAAGGCGCCCAAGCCGATCCAGGACCTGCGGGTCGACATGCCGGTGATGGGGGCGCGGACGGTCGAGATGGCGCACGCCGCCGGGCTGGCGGGCGTCGGCGGGGTCGCGGATCGGCTGATCCTGATCGACCGGGCGGCGATCATCGCGGCGGCGGACCGGCTGGGCCTGTTCGTCTGGGGCGAAAGCCGATGAAGATCATGCTGGTCGCGGCCGAGGCGTCGGGCGACGCGCTCGGGGCCGGGCTGGCGAAGGCGTTGCGCGCCCGGCGGCCGGACCTCGAACTGGTCGGCGTGGGCGGGCCGAAGATGGCGGCGGAGGGCATCGTCAGTCCCTTCGACATCGCCGAGCTGTCGATCCTGGGCTGGATCGAGGGCCTGCGCGCCTATGGCCGGGTCAAGGCGCGGGTCGCCGACACGGTTGCGTTTGCCGTGCGCGAGCGGCCGGACGCGGTCGTGCTGATCGACAGCTGGGGCTTCACCATCCGGGTGGCCAAGGCGATCCGGGCGGCGCTGCCGGACGTGCGGCTCATCAAGTATGTCGGGCCGCAGGTCTGGGCCTCTCGGCCGGGGCGGGCCAGGACCCTGGCGGGGGCGGTCGATCATCTGCTGGCGCTCTATGCCTTCGACGCGCCCTGGTTCGAGAAGGAGGGGCTGCCGACGACGGTCGTCGGTTCCCAGGCCCTGCACGTCGACATGGGCGGCGCCGATCCTGAGGCCTTCCGGGCCGCGCGGGGCATCGCGGCGGACGCGCCCCTGCTGCTGGTCCTGCCCGGCAGCCGGCCGAGCGAAATCCGGCTGATGACGCCCGTCTATGAGGCGGCCGTCGCGCGGCTGAAGGCCGAGCGGCCGGGGCTGGAGGTGGCCGTCGTCGCGGCAGGCACGGTGGCCGAGGACGTCGCCGCCCGCGTCGCCGCCTGGCCGTTCCGGGCGCATCTGGTCAGCGAGGCCGACAAGTACTCGGCCATGAAGGCGGCGACGGTGGCGCTGGCGACATCCGGCACCGTCTCGACCGAACTGGCGCTCGCGGGCGCGCCGATGGTCATCGGCTACCGCTTCCAGCCGCTCAGCTATGCGATCATGAAGCCTTTCTTCACCGGCAAATACGCGACCCTGTTCAACCACGCGGCCGACGCCGAGATCGCCCGGGAGCTGATCCAGAAGGACGCGACGCCGGGAGGGTTCGCCGCTGAGGTCGGGCGGCTGCTGGACGATCCGGCGGCGCGGGCCGATCAGGCGGCGCGCCAGACGGCGGCGCTGGACCTCATGGGACGCGAGGGACGTGACCCGTCAGAGATCGCGGCGGAGGCGGTGCTGGCGGTCGTGACTGCCGGTTCCCGCGCCTAGCGCAGGGGTGCCTTCCGACCCGTGCGGACATTGCACTGGCATTCTCAGTAGTTGGAGCGCGTCAGCTCACAGCCTAGTTCGGCCTCTAAATCTCCCTCGGAAGCCAGCCGTTCGTTGTGCTGTTTGACCGCATCAAACATGGTTCGGTTCACGACGATTGAATCTCCGTCCATGATGGCTCGCACGAAGCCAGTCTCGGATGCCTGCGGGCAATCAAAGCCAGGTGTGGTCCATCCCCATCCCTCGGTTGTCCCAACGAGAAATCCGATGGGTCGATCCCGCCAAGTGCCGTCCAAGGCAGCGTCCAACATCTCAATGTTGCGAAGTGACGCCACGCCAGCAATCTCAGGGTCTTGAGCTCCATCATAGGTCGGAATGCTGAGTGCTGACCTCGGGGCAGCAAGCGGCACAGCACTTCCAATCAGCAATGCTGACGTCCCGGTGATGAGAAGCGATCGGCGCATAGATTGCCCTACCATGCTTCGACGCACGTCCGCTTTCCACCCATACCGGTCACTCGGCACGACCGCTTGTGGGCCAAGCCCTTGAAGGCCTCGCGTGTCAGATAGGCGGACCTTGGCCCAGGCTCGGGCGGTGGACAGCCGGAAAGGGTTAATATACCCCTGATCAGGCGAATTTCCGACGTCCCTTCCAGGTTCGCCTGACAGGGGAAATTTGAAATCTCGCAAGGACTCGAGAGGGGAGCTGAGGGAATGGATCCGATCACGTCGATCGTGGCCTCCATGCTGATCTCGGGCGCTGCTGCGTCGGACGGTCACGGATGCTCCGAGCGCCCGCATGGCTCGCATGACGAATGCGCCTGCACCGGCGTCGTCGACTTCTACGGTCCCTGGACCGGCGGCGGATATACGCCGCCCGGCGGCTGGCCGCCGCCCATCAACGTTCCGGCCGGTCCGGCCATCCACGTCTCGTCACCCGGCTATCGGGTGATCGGCCGTCCGGTGCACGTCGCCGGCCCGGTCGTCCACATCCAGGGCCCGCCGGTCTATGTGGACGCCCCGCCGATCCGCATCGCGCCCGCCCAGATCTATGTCCAGCGTCCCGAGGTCCATGTGCGGCCGTCGGAGATCATGGTCGAGCCGCCGCAGGTTTATTTCTCGGACTGCGAGGACGGCACGGTCTGCACGCCGGTCGAGGGCCACGGTGGCCGTTCGGGTGGTGGACACGCGCCGAGGTACGAGGCGCCTCCGGCGCTGACGGGAGACTCCGCCGTGCTGTCGTCGCGGGTGACGCCGCCCGCCCCGCCTGCTCCGCCGCTCGTTCCGGTCTATCCGCCCAGACAGGATCGCAACTGACGGTGGCGGCCCAGGTCCACGCACGGACACCAGCGCCGCCGGGCATTCTCACCGCCGGCAGCCGCAGGCCCCGGCGCTGGCTCGGCGTCGTTGGACTGGCTCTCGGCCTCGTCTTGGCCCCCTCTTTCCCGGCCGCCGCGCCGCATCAACCGACGCCGGTCCAGGCGGACGCCCTCGACCCAGGGGCCTCGCCCGCCGTTCAGCGGCTGAAGTCCTGGGTTCTTCAGACCGGCGACAATCAGGGCCTGCCCTTCGTCCTGATCGACAAGGTCAACGCCCAGGTCTTCGCCTTCGATCGAGACGGCAGTCTGCTGGGGGCCACGCCGGTCCTTCTGGGGCTGGCGCGAGGCGATGTCGCGCCGTCCGACATTGGCGATCGCCCGCTGTCCGCCATCGGGCCGGAGGATCGCATCACGCCGTCGGGGCGGTATCTGGCCGCGACGGGCGAAAACCTGACCGGGGCCAGCGTGCTCTGGATCGATTATGACGGTGCGCTCTCGCTGCATCCGGTCCGGGGCCGGCCGGCCGATCGGCGTCTGCAGCGTCTGGCCACGCCGACGCCCGAGGACAACCGGATCTCCTACGGGTGCGTGAACGTCCCGGCCGCCTTCTATGAGGACGTCATTGCGCCGACCTTCAGAGGGACAGTGGGCGTCGTCTACATCCTGCCCGAGGACCGCGCGATGGCGGAGGTCTTCCCCGGGGTCTGACGGACATCGGGACCCTCTCCCTCCGGGAGAGGGAGGTTATCCCCGCGACTGGATCGGCACGTAGTCGCGCTCGGTCGGGCCGGTGTACAGCTGACGCGGGCGGCCGATCTTTTGCGACGGGTCGGCCATCATCTCCTGCCACTGGGCGATCCAGCCGACGGTCCGGGCCAGCGAGAACAGCACGGTGAACATCGAGGTCGGGAAGCCCATCGCCGAGAGGGTGATGCCCGAATAGAAGTCCACGTTCGGGAACAGCTTGCGCTCGATGAAGTACTCGTCGTTCAGGGCGATCTTCTCCAGCTCCTTGGCGACCTGGAACAGGGGATCGTTGGGGTCGCCGACGGCGGCCAGCACCTCGTCGGCGCTCTCCTTCATGACGCGGGCGCGGGGGTCGTAGTTCTTGTAGACCCGATGGCCGAAGCCCATCAGCTTGTATTTCTTGGCCTTCACGCCCTCGATGAACTCCGGAATCTTCTCCGGCGTACCGATCTCTTTCAGCATGTTCAGCGCCTCCTCGTTGGCGCCCCCGTGCGAGGGGCCCCACAGGCAGGCGATGCCGGCGGCGATGCAGGCGAACGGGTTGGCGCCCGACGAACCGGCCAGACGCACCGTGGAGGTCGAGGCGTTCTGCTCGTGGTCGGCGTGCAGGATGAAGATGCGGTCCATGGCCTTGGCCAGGATCGGGTTGACCTCATAGTCCTCGGCCGGGACGGCGAAGCACATGCGCAGGAAGTTCTCGGCGTAGGTCAGCTCGTTCCTCGGCGTCACGAAAGGCTGGCCGATGTGGTACTTGTAGGCGCGGGCCGCGATGGTAGGCATCTTGGCGATCAGGCGGATGGCCGAGATCTCGCGCTGGCGGGCGTCGTGGATGTCCAGGCTGTCGTGGTAGAAGGCCGACAGCGCCCCGACCGCTCCGACCATGATCGCCATCGGGTGGGCGTCACGACGGAAACCGTCGAAGAAGCGGTCGAACTGGGCGTGCAGCATGGTGTGGCGCGTGACCACGGTCTCGAACGCCTCGTATTGCGACGCCGTCGGCAGCTCGCCGTGCAGCAGCAGGTGACAGACCTCCAGGAAGGTCGACTTCGACGCGAGCTGGTCGATCGGATAGCCGCGATGCAGAAGGGTGCCGGCGTCGCCGTCGATGAAGGTGAGCGCGCTCTCGCAGGCGGCGGTCGAGGTGAAGCCCGGGTCGAAGGTGAAGGCGTCGGTCGCGCCGTACAGCTTCCTGATGTCGATGACGTTCGGGCCGGTCGAGCCCGCTAGCACCGGCATCTCGACGGTCTTGCCTTCGTAGGTCAGGGTCGCCGTACCGGCGGGTTTGGACACGTCGCTCATCAGCGGCCCCTTCGTTCTGGACTGTGTGCGGCCGGCGGGAGGAGCCAGGCCGTTAGGTTAGGCACGTTCACTTAGTCTGTTGCAGCGCGTCATCCAAGCGCCCCAGAGCCTCTTCGCGCCCAAGGGCGGAAAGGATGCGGGCGATGTCGGGCGAGACGAGGCCGCCGGTCAGGGCCGCGCGCATCGGCGGGCCGATCTTGCCGAAGCCGACGCCCTCTTCCTCGGCGAAGGCCTTGAGCTCGGCTTCGAGCGCGAAGACGTCCCAGGACTGGAAGAGCTCCAGCCGCGCGCGGAGCCGGGCGATGCGGTCGGCGGTCTCTCCCGACAGCAGGGCGCGCGCCTTGTCGTCGAGCGCCAGCGGGCGTCGCGCCAGCACGAAGCCAGTCTGGTCGGCGAGCTCGATCAGGGTCTTCGCCCGGTCCTTGACGAAGGGCATGGCGGCCTGGAGGCGGGCCTCGTCGCCTTCATTGAGCGCGCGACCGGCGGCGAGGTGGGCGTCCAGCGTCAGCTTGGCCAGGCGGTCGTCGGCCGCGAGGCGCAGCCAGTGGGCGTTGACGTGGCCCAGCTTGTCGAAGTCGAGCCGCGCCGGGGCCTTGCCGATGGCGTCGAGGTCGAACCAGCTCTGCGCCTGTTCGTCGGAGAACAGCTCGTCGTCGCCATGGGCCCAGCCGAGACGGGCCAAGTAGTTGCGCATGGCCTCGGGCAGATAGCCCATCTCGGCGTATTCGTGGACGGCCTGGGCGCCGTGGCGCTTGGACAGCTTCGCTCCGTCCGGCCCGTGGATCAGGGGGATGTGGGCGAACGTCGGGCGCGGCCAGCCGAGCGCGTCGTAGATCAGGCTCTGGCGCGCGGCGTTGTTCAGATGGTCGTCGCCCCGGATGACGTGGGTCACGCCCATGTCGTGGTCGTCGACGACGACGGCGAGGTTGTACGTCGGGGCCCCGTCCGAGCGCAGGATGACGAGGTCATCGAGCGCGGAGGTCTCCCAGCGCACGGTCCCTTGCACCGCGTCCTCGACGACGACAGCGGCATCCAGCGGACGGCGGAAACGGACCGTGTGGGGTTTGGCCAGGTCGTCAACCGTCGGCTCGCGGTCGCGCCAGGGGGAGACGAAGTCGCGGCCCTCGGCCTTGGCGGCGTCACGCAGGGCGCCGGTTTCCTCGGCCGACAGGAGGTCGCGATAGGCGTGGCCGGTTTCCAGCAGCTGGTTCACGACCTCGCGGTGGCGGTCGGCGCGGGCGAACTGGAAGACGGGCTCCTCGTCGGCGAACAGCTCCAGCCAGGACAGGCCGTCGAAGATGGCTTTCACCGCGTCGTCGGTGGAGCGTTCGCGGTCGGTGTCCTCCACGCGGATCAGGAACTTGCCGCCCCGGCCCTTCGCGTAGAGGTAGTTGAACAACGCCGTTCTTGCGCCTCCTATGTGGAGGTAGCCGGTCGGCGAGGGGGCGAAGCGGGTGACGACGGGGGTCGAGGAGGCTGCGGGCATGGGGGAGGGGTCCGGTCGGGCCGCCCTTATAGCGCCGGACGCCGCCAAGCCTAGTCTGTCGCAACGTGTGGCGAACTGGCTGAGAGCCGAGGCGGCCGCGCAGAGCCTGCGCTGGCGGCTGTGGGCGCCGGTGGCGTTCGGCGGCGGGGCGGCGATCTACTTCGCGCTGAAGAGCGAGCCGCCGTTGTGGCCACTGGTGCTGGCGGCCGCCGTGGCGGCCGGGGGCTGGCTGGCGGCGCGGCGGCTCGGCGCGGGACGGGCGGTGACCCTGCCGTTGATGCTGCTGGCGTGTCTGGCTCTGGGGCTGGCGGTGGCCAAGGTCCGGACCGAGCGGGTGACGGCGCCGATCGCTCCGGCGCTGGCCGAGCCGACGGTGGTCGAGGGCTGGGTGCTGGATGTCGACAGCCCGGGCGACCGGGGCCACCGGGTGGTGCTGGCGCCGGTGCGGATCCGGGGCTTTGCGCCGGAGGACACGCCGATCCGGCTGAGAGCGACCGTGCGGGGCGCGCCGCCGAGGCCCGGCGAGGCGATCCGGCTGTTCGCCATTCTCAATCCGCCGCCGCCGCCGGCCAGTCCGGGAGCCTATGACTTTGGGCGCAACGCCTTCTTCCTGGGCATGGGCGGGACGGCGTTCGGGCTGGGGGAGACGCGGTCGGCGGAGCTGCCCGAGCCGCCGGAGGGGCTGAAGCGGACGATGGCGATCAATGCGGCGCGGTTCGCTCTCGCTGAACGGATCGTGGCGCGGCTGGGCGAGCGGACGGGCGGGATCGCGGCGGCGATGGTCACGGGGCACGAGACCTGGATCGCGCGAGAGGATCTGGACGCCATGCGCGACAGCGGCCTGGCGCACATCCTGTCGATTTCGGGCCTGCACATGGCGATCGTGGGCGGGTTCGTCTTCTTCGGGGTGCGGCTGGGGGTGGCGGCCTGGCCCTGGCTGGCGTTGCGGGTCAACGGCAAGAAGATCGCGGCGGTCGCGGGGCTGGTCGCCGTTTGGAGCTATCTGGTGGTGTCCGGCGCGCCGCCGCCGGCGCAGAGGGCGGCGATCACGGCGTCGGTGGCGTTCGCCGCGATCCTGCTGGATCGGCCGGCGATCACCATGCACGCGCTGGCGGTCGCGGCCATGATCGTGCTGCTGATCCAGCCCGAGGCGATCGTGACGCCGGGGTTCCAAATGTCGTTCGCGGCGACGGCGGCGCTGGTGGCGCTGGCGGAGAGCTGGCCGCCTCGGCCTCGGGACATGGGCGTGCCGTGGCCCATCGCCGTGGTGCAGAACGTGCGGCACTGGCTGGTCGTGGCGGTGGTGGCCAGTCTGGTGGCGGGGCTCGCGACGGGGCCGTTCGCCATCCAGCATTTCAATCGGGCGGCGGTGTTCGGGCTGGTGGCCAATCTGGCGACGTCGCCGATCGCGGACTTCGTGATGATGCCGATGCTGGCGCTGGGGGCGGCGCTGGAGCCGCTGGGGCTGGGCGCGCCGTTCCTGTGGGTGGCGGGCAAGGGCGTGGATGCGATGCTGGCCGTCGGGCACTGGACCGCGGGGCTGCCCGGCGCGGTGGTGACGGTGGCGAGCGCGCCGGACTTCGTGCTGCCGATCGCGTTCCTGGGCGTGCTGTTCCTGTGCCTGTGGAAGGGGCGGCTGCGGTGGCTGGGCCTGCCGTTCGCCTGCGCGGTGCTGCTTTGGCCGAGGGTGGAGACGCCGACGCTGTGGATCGGCGATGCGGGCACGAACGCGGCCTGGAGCGAGGGCGGGCGGGCCGTGGTGGTGCGGCCGGGGGTCAGGGAGTTCGCCGCGGACCTGTGGTCACGGCGGCGGGGGCTGGAGCTGACGCCGAGGCCGGAGGACGGTTGGGCCTGTCAGCGGACGGTGTGCGCGCCCACGGACGGGGCGGCGCCGGTCGCGCTGTGGTGGGGAAAGCGGGAACCTGATGCGGTTCAGCTGGATGGACTGTGTCGGGCGGCGGAGGTGGTGAGCGTGCGGGCCGTCGTCAACGCCTTGCCGCCGGCTTGCTCGGAACGGCTGGTGCTGGATGGCGTCGACTTTGCGCGGGGCGGGGCGGTCGAGCTGTGGCGCGGCGAGGACGGCTGGCGGGCGCTGTGGACGGCGGACGTGCGAGGCGACCGGCCGTGGAGCCGGATCGGCGATCCGGACGTCAGTGATAGCGGCGGATGAGGCCGACCAGCTTGCCTTGCACCTCGACCTGGTCGGGGCCGAAGATGCGGGTTTCGTAGTTGCGGTTGGCGGGCTCGAGCGCGATGGAGCCGCCCTTCTTGCGCAGGCGCTTGAGCGTCGCCTCCTCGCCTTCGACGAGGGCGACGACGATCTCGCCGGAGGAGGCGGTGTCGGACTTCCTGATGACGACCAGGTCGCCATCGAGGATGCCCGCCTCGATCATCGAATCGCCCTCGATCTCGAGCATGTAGTGCTCGCCCGCGCCGAGCATGGCCTCGGGCACCGAATAGCGGCCGTTGTCGCCCTGGAGCGCGGCGATGGGGGCGCCGGCGGCGATCTTGCCGACCAGGACCAGTTCGCGGGTGTCGTTGGCGGCTTCGACCGGCTGGCTGCGGCCGCCGCCCTCGATGACCGCGGGCGTGAAGCCGGCCCGGCCGCGGGGCGCTCCGGCCGTGGCCTGTTCCGGCAGCTTCATGACCTCCAGCGCGCGGGCGCGGTGGGCGAGGCGGCGGATGAAGCCGCGTTCCTCCAGCGCCGTGATCAGGCGGTGGATGCCCGACTTGGACGCCAGATCCAGCGCCTCCTTCATCTCGTCGAAGGAGGGCGAGACGCCCGTCTCCTTGATGCGTTCGTGGATGAACATCAGGAGTTCGTGCTGTTTGCGCGTGAGCATCGGACGTCGCCTTCAGAACAAGTCGTGAACCGTTGGCGATGTTCTGTAAGTGTTCTTGGTGAATGTCAACTTAACGGGAGATCGGCTCCAGCAGAGCCCGCGTCGCCTCTTCGACATCGGCCTGACGCATCAGGCTTTCGCCGACCAGGATCGCCCCCGCGCCCGCCTCGGCGACGGCGGAAACGTCGGCGGGGGTGAAGATGCCGCTCTCGGCGACCAGCAGGGCGTTGGGCGGGGCCAGGGGTGCCATGCGAGCCGTGGTGGCGAGGTCGACCTCAAAGGTGCGCAGCGACCGGTTGTTGACGCCGATCAGCTCGCCGCCCAGCGAGGCGGCGCGGGCCATTTCGGCCTCGTCGTGGGTCTCGATGAGGGCGTCCATGCCGAATCGGCGGGCCTCGGCCAGAAGGTCCGCCGCCAGCGAATCATCGACCATCGACAGGATGATCAGGATGCAGTCCGCGCCGAGCGTCCGGCTCTCGGCGACCTGCCAGGGGTCGACGAGGAAGTCCTTCCTCAGGCAGGGCAGGGCGACGGCGGCGCGGGCGGCGACCAGAAAGCCGTCGTCGCCCTGAAAGCTCGGCCCGTCGGTCAGGATCGACAGGCAGGCGGCCCCGCCGGCCTCATAGGCGCGGGCGAGCGCGGGCGGGTCGAAGTCGGCGCGGATCAGGCCCTTGGAGGGGCTGGCCTTCTTGACCTCGGCGATCAGGGCGGGACGGCCGGGCCCGGCCTTCTTGCGCAGGGCGGCGGTGAAGCCGCGCGGCATTCCGGCGACGAGGGCGAGCGATTCGATCTCGGCGAAGGGGCGCTCGCGTTTGCGGGCGGCGACGTCCTCGCGCTTGTAGGCGGCGATGCGCTCGAGGATGTCGGTCATGCCTCGGGCGCCTCGGCGGGAGCGGAGGTGATGCGGGCGAGCGTCTCCAGCGACCGGGCGGCCGAGCCGTCGTCGATGGCGCGGGCGGCGAGGACCACGCCCTCCTTCAGATCGGCGGCGCGGTCGGCGACGACCAGGGCGGCGGCGGCGTTCAGCAGGACGACGTCGCGATAGGGGCCGGGGGCCCCGGCGAGCAGAGCGCGCAGGGCCGCAGCGTTCTCCTCGGCGTCGCCGCCCCGCAGTTCGGCGAGGGCCGCGCGGGGCAGGCCGGCGTCCTCGGGCGTGATCTGGAAGCGGCGGACGGCCCCGTCCTTCCACTCGGCGACGTCGGTGGGGCCGGTGGTGGTGAGCTCGTCCAGACCCTGGCCGTGGACGGTCCAGGCGCGGACGGCGCCCAGGCGGCCCAGGACCTCGACGAGGGGTTCCAGCAGGCGGGGGTCGTAGACGCCCATGACCTGGCGGCGGGCGCCGGCGGGGTTGGACAGGGGGCCCAGCAGGTTGAAGACGGTGCGGAAGCCGATCTCGGCCCGGATCGGCGTCACGTGGCGCATGGCCCCGTGATAGGCGGGGGCGAAGAGGAAGCAGATGCCGGCTTCGTCCAGCGCCTGTTTCTGGCGTTCGGCCGGGGCCATCAGGTCGACGCCGAGCGCGGCGAGCACGTCCGACGATCCGGATTTGGAGCTGAGCGCGCGGTTGCCGTGCTTGGCGACCTTGAGGCCGGCGCCCGCGAGCACCAGCGCGGCGGCGGTCGAGATGTTGAAGGTGTGGGCGCCGTCGCCGCCGGTGCCGCAGGTGTCGATGACGTCGAAGGGCGTCTCGAACGGGGCGGCGGCAGAGCGCATGGCGCGGGCGAAGGCTGTGATCTCCGGCACGGTCTCGCCCCGGATGCGCAGGGCCGTGACGGCGGCGGCCACCTGGGCCGGGGTCGGCTCGCCGCGCAGGCAGGCGGCGAAGAAGTCGTGGCCTTCCGCCTCGGTCAGGACCTGGCCGTCGACCAGCTTGGCCAGCAGGGGTTTGATCGTATCGGACATCAGACCACCGCGAGGCGGCGGACGTTGGCCAGGTCCAGGAAGTTGGCGATCAGGTCGTGGCCGTGCTCGGTGGCGATGGATTCCGGGTGGAACTGGACGCCGTGGATGGGCCGTTCGTGGTGCTGGACGCCCATGATCTCGCCGTCTTCGGTCCAGGCAGTGACGTCGAGCGTATTGGGCAGGGTCGCGCGGCTGACCGCCAGGCTGTGATAGCGGGTGGCGGTGAAGGGGCTGGGCAGGCCCTTGAAGAGGCCCCGGCCGTCGTGGGTGATGGGCGAGGTCTTGCCGTGCATCAGGGTCCTGGCGCGGATGACGTCGCCGCCGAAGGCCTGGCCGATGGCCTGGTGGCCCAGGCAGACGCCGAGGATCGGCATGTCGTCGGGAGCGGTGGTGATGAGCGGCAGGCAGATGCCGGCCTGATCCGGGGCGCAGGGGCCGGGGGACAGGAGGATGGCCTCGGGCTTCAGCGCCCAGGCCTGATCGACTGTCAGGTCGTCGTTGCGGATGACATGCGTCTCCGCGCCCAGCTCCGCGAGGTAGTGGACGAGGTTGTAGGTGAAGCTGTCGTAGTTATCGACGACGAGGATCATGAGCCGCTTCTAGGGGCTGGCTTGGCCGTCGCCAAGCGAGGAGGCGCGGCAACTCTTGGTTAACCGAATGGGCGTGAGGTCGCACATGAACCGAGGGAGCGCCCGCCATGGCCGATGCGATGACCCAGATCCAGGCCGCGCGGGGCGTGCTGGTCGCGCCGGCGAGGAAGGCCGGGGCGCTGGGCCTGCTCGGCGCGACGGCTCTGGCGGCGACGGCGGCGGTGTTGCTGGCGGGGGTCATGGTCCTGGGGCCGGGCGTGGTGATCGAGGATCCGACGGTCGCGGTCGTCGATCCCGCTGGATGACAGGCGCGCCTCATCGCTCTTCCGCTGTGAACGGGTGGGAAGGGCGGGCGGAGCAGCCGGACCTTCGCCCGGAGACCGTATGAGAATGTGTTTCGGCGAACGCTGACTGCTCCGCGCGGCTGGTCTGATCGGAAGCGGACGGCCCCGCGTCGTTCCCGCGCGACTGCCCGGGGAGCAACGGCCCTGTTAGAGCCTTGCCGCTACTGACGCCTCCGGCGGGAAGGTCGGCGTGCTTGCGAAAGCCGATCCCCTGAACGCGCCCGGTCTTCTGCCCATGACCTTATTGGTGGGCTACCGCCCGGAACGCGGTTCCGGGCTGCTTGAGCCCGGGACCCTCGTTTTCGAACGGCGTGTTTGCCCACGCCACCCCCTTGGCCCGGGACGCCGGATGAGCGCCCCTGGGCGTCTCCGGTCGCTGGACCTCGGGAGCTCCCGCTCCAACCGCTTCCGCCGCAGCAAGCTCGCAAGGCCTTGCGCCCTTCCCAAGCGACGGAACCGAGGGGGAGGGTATCACATGCGGATATGAGGGGGCGTTCAGAGCGCCTCAAACGAGAGGCGTGCTGTTTTTGCTCGCGAAATCCGGGCGTCGTTGGATGATTGAGAAAAACAGCGCGTCTCCCTGTTCCGCTTGGAGAGGGATTGTGCAGGCATCCCTACCGGTTCGGTTCGCCGGTCGCGGGGTCGGTCGCGGTTTCACCGGAGTTGGACGAGCCGTTCGAGCCCGCCGGCTCCTGGGCCGGGCGCGGGGGGCGGCCGTCGCCGGCGGGCTTTTCCTCCTCGTAGTCGGACGAGTAGCCGGGGTCGCGGACGGGGTCGGTCATGGAGGGCTCCTTACGCAAACGGCAACGCCCGGGAGGTCGGACGGCTCCCGGCCAACCTTTCGTTCACCACGCCTCTGAACCGTGCCGAAATGGCGCCCGTGGCAGGGTCGCTGCCGGAACGCGTCTTGCTGAAGGACGCGCGATGGGGATGCGCATGGCCGGATCGCTACAGATCGAGATCGTCACGATCGACCAGCTGACGCTGGCTGACCGGGTGCTGTGGCGGGCCATGACGGACGCCAATCCGGACCTGGCCAGTCCCTATTTCCGCTATGAGTTCACCGAGATCGCGGGGCGCATCAGCCCGGACGCGGCGGTCGCCATCCTGAGCCGGAACGGACGCACCGTGGGCTATTTCCCGCATCAGCGACGCGGGGCGGCGATCCAGCCGCTGGGCGCGCCGATGAACGACTATCACGGCGTCATCGCCATGCCGGGCGAGGCGCCGCCGCTGGAGACGGTCGCGGCCCTCTTGGGCGCGCCGCGTCTGAACGTCTCGGCGTGGGTGGGGCCGTCGGGCGTGGGCGAGCCGCGCGAGACCCTGATGACCATCACGCCGGAGGAGGGTTACGACGCCTGGTACGCCGAGCGTCGCCAGACGTGGGGCAAGTACTTCAAGGACAAGGAGCGGGCGCGGCGCAGCCTGGAGGCCGAGCAGGGACCGATCCGGGTCGAGCGCGGCCTGACCGATCCGGCGCTGCTGGATCATCTGATCGGGCTCAAGCGCGACCAGTACGCCCGAACGGGGCGGCACGACATCTTCGCCTGCGGCTGGACGCGGGATCTGCTGCACGCCCTGATGAAGGATCACCGCGACGACTTCGGCGCGTCGATGGCGGCGCTGTGGACCGGGGACCGGGTCGCGGCGATCGAGTATTCGCTGCACGCGGGCGACCGCTATCACTTCTGGTTCCCGGCCTATGAGCCGGCGGTCGCGCGGTGCTCGCCGGGCATCCTGCTGACGCTCGACACCATGAAGCTGGGCTGCGCGGACGGGTTCCGCGTGTTCGACTTCGGCTTCGGCGGCGAGGGCTACAAGAAGTATTTCTGCAACGCGTCCCAGGGCGTGCGCGAGGCGGTGGTGCTGAAGCCCGGGCTGGGCGCGGCCCTGTCGGACGCGGCCGTCGGCCTGCTGAACGGGGCGGCGGGCGGACGAGCCGAGCGGCTGAGGACCAGCGTGCGCCGGCGCTGGGCCGCCATCGAAGCCTGCGAGACCACGCCCGCCAACCGCCTGATGGGCGCCGTCGCCGCCGCCGGCGTCGCCATGAAGAAGGCGACCGGACGACAGGCCTCCGTTTGAACAGGATGACCATGCTGCAGACCGCTCGCCGCACCCGCTATCCCGGTCCGATCGCCGAAGCCGCCAAGCACCCGCATGGGTTGGTGGAGCAGGGCTTCGCGTCCGACGAGGCGCTGGCGGAGATCCTGCACCGCTATCCGGCCGATCTGATCGACATCAATCTGTACGACTACGACGCCGAGGGGCAGGTCTCGCTGCGCACCGGCGACAAGGGCGATCTGACGGGCGATCAGCTGCTGGCGGCCATCCAGGGCGGTCGGCTGTGGGTCAATCTGCGGAACGCCGAGGCCGGCTGCCCCGAGCTGTGGGCGGCGGCGATGGGCGAGTTCCGGCGCATCCAGGCGACCTATCCCGGCATGCGGGCGGTGACCAATGCGGGCCAGCTGATCATCTCCTCGCCGGTGGCCAAGGTGCCCTATCACTTCGACGCGGCGGGGGTGGTGCTGTTCCACCTGCGCGGCCGCAAGCGCATCTTCGTCTATCCGGGCGACGAGGCGCATCTGCCGGAAGTGAACATGGAGCAGGTGGTCGCGCGCCAGACGACCGAGGAACTGCCCTACACCCTGGCGTTCGAGCAGGACGCCCAGGTGTTCGATCTGGAGCCGGGCGAGGCCCTGACCTGGCCGCTCTATGCGCCGCACCGGGTCGAGAACCTGGACAAGTTCTGCGTCAGCCTGTCGATGGATTTCCAGACCTGGCCGTCGCGGTTCCGCAACGGCGCGCTGTACACCAACGCCGTGATCCGCAGCCGGGGCGGAAGGCCGCGCTTCACCGAGACCATGACGACGCCCGAGCTGGCGGCGCGCTGGGCGGCGTCGCTGGCGCTGAAGCGCGTCGGGGGGCTGAAGAGCCGGATCGCCCACTTCGAGCGGGACTTCACGCCGGACGCGCAAGCCCAGGACGGGGCGGGGGCGATCCGGGCCTGATCGGGTTCGTCGGAAAAGCGCCGCTTGCGTCAAGGTTCCTTGTCATGTAAAGGACGGTTGTCTTTTGCAGGGAGGGCCCAATGGCCAGCGTGATCACCGGAATGAACCCCACGGCGCCGCTTCGGACGGAAGCCGAGGCCGAAGCCGCCGCCAAGGCGAGCGCGATCTCGATCTTTATCGGCGTGATCGTGGCGCTGATCAGCGTGGGCTGGTCCTTCGCCAATCCGCAGGCGATGCAGGACGCGGTCGCCTCGGCCGCCGGCGGAGGCGAGGTGAACGCCGAGGCCGCCGCGATGGGGGCGCAGTTCGCTCTGTACCTGACCGGCGGCCTGGCCGTGGTTCAGCTGATCTTCGGCATCGTGCAATGGCGCAATCCGGGGAAGTGGATCGCCATCCTGTTCCTGGTGCTGCTGGCCTACGGCATCCTGTCGACGGCGGCGACGCCGCTGCTGGCGGGCATGGTGCCCAATGCGCCGGTGATCCCGACCTGGCAGATCGCCTTGTCGCTGGTGATCATGGTGATCCAGGTGGTGCTGCACATCGCCGGCCTGCGCGGCATCAACAAGCTGGACAAGCTCCAGATGGACGCGGCGCGCTAGTCCGCGTCGCGGTTGGGGCGTCGGTCGGGGCGGCCCGTGCCGGGGACGCGCGACTGACGCCGCCAGCGGATCGACAGGCTGGCCTCGCCCTGACCCCCGAACTGGCTGGTGATCGCCAGGTTGCGGCGCACCTGCCACTCGACGTTGACCGCAGCCCCGCCCTCGCCGCCGCCGATGATCTCCAGATAGACGTCGTCGGTGATGTAGCGGCCGCCCGCGACCGTCAGGGCCGAGGCTTCGCCGCCGAAGGACAGGCGGTCCAGACCGGCCAGCTCGCGCAGGTTGCCGATCACGTCGAAGCCGCCGCCGCCCGCGAGCGAGGCGACGCCGGCCGCCAGCTGGGCCGCCTCGAAGGGCGACAGTTGTGACGCCGAGCGGCCGAACAGGACCTGGGACAGGATCTCGTCCTGCGGCAGCTGGGGCGTCGAGGTCAGCTCGATCTCGGGCCGGGCGGCCGTTCCGGTGACCCGGATCGTGGCCGTCAGGGCGGGGTCCTCGCGCACCGCCGTCAGGTCCAGACGGATCAGCGACGGATTGGTCGACAGCGACACCGAGCCCCGCTCGTCGAAGACGAAGCGCTTGCCGGCGAAGTCGTAGTCGCCACGGACGATGCGGGCCGTGCCGGTCAGCTGGGGCTGGCCGACGGTGCCCTGGACGCGGGCGTTGACGTTCAGGAGCACGTTCAGGCCGCGCCCTTCGACGGTGACCTCGCCGCCGCGCGAGCGCAGGCGGATGTCCAGACCGATCTGGGGGCCGCGCGAGGCGGTGGCGTCCTCCTCCTCGACGGGGTCGCCGCCGGGGCGGTTGATCTCGACGACGTCCATGCGGACGATGCCGCGCGAACCCGGCGGATTGGCCTCGATCCGGGCTTCGTCAACGTTGATTTCGCCCGACAGGGTGATGTTGCCGTCGGCGGCGCGGACCACGGTCAGTGGGCCCGACGCGCGCGCCTCGGCGATGTCGTTGTCGATGATGCGGAAGCGGGTGAGCGCCAGCTCGAAGTTGGAGCCGGAGCCTTCGCGCAGGCCGATGCGGCCGTCGCCCGACACCGTGCCGCCCGAGCCGTCGGTGGCGGTGAAGGTCTGGATCAGGGCGGTGGCGTCGTCGAAGCGGGCCGCCAGCGTCACGTCGTTCAGCGTCAGGCCCGACCCGTTGTCGCGGAAGCGGCCCTGGGCCAGCGCCAGGTTGCCGTTGATGAGAGGCGCGGCCAGGGTGCCGCCGAGCATGGCGGAGGCGTCGACCTGGCCGGCCAGGGAGCGTTCGCCGCCGAAGAAGACGTCCCAGATCGGCTGGATCTGGCCGTCGATGTCGACCTCGCCCGACATCGGCCGCGTGCGGGCGATGGCGAGGCGCAGGGGCGCGGCGGAGGCCTCGACCGGCAAGGTCACGTCGGCGGTGGCGGTGACGGCGTTTGTTCCGGACGCATTGGCCTGGAGCCGCAGGGTGTCGTTCACGAGCGTGGCGACGACGGCGCCGTCGACGCTGAGGCCGCGCGGGGCGTCGATGCTACGAAGACCGGCGAGCCGAACGTTGGCCGAGCCGGAGAGGTCGTCGTCCGTCCCGCGCAGGGAGACGCGGCCAGTGACGCTGCCGCGCAGGTCGGGCGCGATGGAGCCCAGTTCGACGCTGGTCAGGTCGGCCTGGATGACGGCGGCGTCGGCGTCCTGGCGCAGCTCGCCCAGCAGCACGCCGCCGCCGATGGCGAGATCGACCCGGGCGACGCGGCCGTCGCCGGCGAGCGCGATGACGGCGGGATTGCGGGTGGCGAAGGCGACCTCGCGCACGCGACCGTCGCCGGTCAGGGTGACGCTGGTCGCATCGCCCTGGCGTGAGAAGACGCCCGAGCCGTCGAAGGCGACCGGGGTGGCCCCGCCCACGTCGGCGACCAGGGTGAAGGGCAGGCGTTCCAGCGTGCCGCGACCGTTCAGCTCCAGGGTTCGGATGGTGTAGCCCGAGCCGGCGAAGCGAACGTTGCGGCCGGTGACGTCGAGGATGGCGGTCTCCGATCCTGCGCCCTCGGTCAGGCGCACGCGGCCGTCGGCGGTCCCGGCGGCGAGGAAGGCGCCGGGGCGGGCGGTGAAGGTCATGTCGGCGCTGGAGGGCGTGTTATTGGCCAGGGCGATGGAGCCCTGGGCCGTGACGCCGCCGGCGTTCAGGTCGACGTCGGACAGGCGGATGCGATTGCCGCCGAGGAAGAAGTTTCCCGACGCCCGAGCGGGGCCGTAGTTCGATCCGGCCGTCAGCATGACGCGGCCGTCGGAGGCGTCGGCGCCCCGGCGGAAGCTGAGGATCAGGTCCGCGTCAGTCAGGCGCAGGGCGCCCGCCGCGATGCTGCCGAAACGGGCGGTCAGGTCGGCGCGGGGCTGGGCGAGCGTGCCGGTGAGGGCGCCCTGTCCGGTCATGGCGCCGTCGATGGCGACGGGGCCGACGCCGAAGGGGCCGCGGGCGTTCCAGTTCAGGGCGAGGCGCAGGCGACCCTGGAGCTCGATCAGGCCGCGCGCCGAGGCCGTGCCGGCAGACCCGGTCAGATTGGCGCGCTCGACGGCGATGCGGCCGTCGTCGAGGCCGCCGGCGAACTGAAGCCGGGGCGCGGCGCCGAGCAGGCGGTCGAGTTCCTCCAGCCCGGTCGCCAAACGGGTTCCGCGTCCGTCGAAGATCAGGGTCCAGGGCGCGCCGGAGCGGGCGGACGCCGCGGTGATCGGGCCGCCGAAGGCGCCGCGCGCGCCCCGGCGGATGCGGCCGACGTCGGTGACGCGGGCGTCGCCCCGGAAACTGAGGCCGCCGAGCAGGTTCCTCTGGCCGGCGCCGGTCAGGGTCAGGGCCTGGCCGCGGGCGTCGATGCGCTGGAGCAGGAGGGCGCCGTCGGCCAGGCGGGCGGCTTCGAACTGCACGCGCGGCGAGGCCCCGAGCAGGGCCCCCACGATGCCGGCGCTGCGTCCTCCGGCGGCGGTCAGGTCGCCCGCGATCTCATAGCGGCGCGCGTCGGCGGAGACCGACAGGGGGCCGGAGATGACAGCGGCAGCGTAGCTGGCTAGCGTGGCCTGCTCCAGCCGGACGGCCCCGTCGAGCGCCCAGCGCTGGGCGTCTCCCGTGAAGACGCCTTCGTAGCGGGCGGGGCCGCCGGTTGGGGTGCCCGTCAGACGGGTCAGCGATTGGGTGGAGACGGCGAGCATTACGCCCTCGTCCAGGACGCTGCGGTCGGTGAGATCGACCCGGCCCCGGGCGCTGGACTGAAGGTTCTCGGAGATCAGGCGCCAGGCGACGCCGTGGATCGTGGCGTTGTCGCCCTCGGGCACGGAGGCGAAGCCGAAGCGGGCCGTGCGGCCGATGCGGCGGACGAAGGGATCGAGCAGGTCCGATCCGCTGAAGTCGAAATAGCCCGAGATGCGCGACCCGGACGCGCCGTAACGGCCCCGGATGGTCAGGGGCGTGAAGTCGCCGGTGCGCACCGTGGCGCTGACCGCCTCGCCGTTGACGACGGCCGAGGCGTAGAAGGGCTGGTCGGGCGAATAGCCGAGCGACCCGGCCAGCGGGCCGCCGTTGGCCTCGTTGGCGCGCAGGTTCAGCCGCAGGTCTTCGGGGCCGTCGCCGATCGTGCCGACGAGGCGCAGATAGTCGCCCGGCCGGTTCAGGCTGACCGCGTTGATGGTGGCGGACTTGTTTCCGCGACGCGGTGCGTTCGCCTCGCCGTTCAGGCGCCAGCGGCCGTACTCCTTGGAGAAGCCTTCCAGCAGTTCGACGTTGGCCTGGAAGCGGTCGATGTCGATGTCGAGCGGGAGGGGCCGGGGCGGGCGGCCGTCGGGCGGCTCGACCTGGGGGCGGCGCAGCAGCTGGATCTGGTCCGCGGTGATCTCGGTGGCGTGGAAGCGGCGCGTGACGAGCGGCCAGTAGGACCAGTCGACACGGACGTTGCGGGCGTCCAGCCACACCCCTTGGGCGTCCGTCACGGTCACGCGGCGGATGGTGAAGTCGTCGAAGAGGTCGCCCGACAGGCCCTCGACGTTGATGGCGCCGTAGCGGCCGATCTTCTTGCCGGCGACGAAGCTGGTGACCAGCTCGCGGCCCGGACCGGAGACCAGATACATCCGCCCGCCGATGGCCAGGATCAGGGCGAGCGCCAGAAGGCCCACAACCGCCATGCCGCCGAAGAAGGCCAGGGCCTGCAGCCGGGTGCGGCGGCGCTTCTCGGCCTTCGCCGGTGTTTCGGGGGCCGGGGCCTCGGGTTCAGGCGTGTCGGGCGCGTCGGTCAAAACGCCTGACCGATGCTGACGTAGATCTGGAAGTCGGCGTCGCCCTCGCGCTTGTCGAGCGGGAAGGCGATGTCGGCCCGGATCGGCCCGAAGGAGAGGTTGTAGCGGGCGCCGACGCCCACGGCGTAGCGCAGGTTGGAGAAGTCGGGCGCCTCGTCGAAGCCGACCGCGCCCGCGTCGACGAAGGCGACGGCGCCAAAGTTGCGGCCCAGGTCGCGGCGGATCTCGGCGGAAACCTCGAACAGGCTGAGGCCGCCGCGCGGGGTGTTGTCGGGCAGGCGAGGGGCGACGCCCTGGTATTCATAGCCCCGAACCGAGCCGCCGCCGCCCGAGTAGAACAACCGGTCGGCCGGAATGGTCAGTTCGTCGCCGCCGAGGATGGAGCCTAGTCGGATGCGGCCGGCCGCGACCGTCCGGGCCTCGTCCTGAAGCGGGATGTAGCCGGTCAGCTGGGCCTCGGCGCGGAGGAACAGCAGCGAGTCCTCGCCGGTCACGGCGGTGGGCTGGACGTTCAGCGTGGCGCGCCAGCCGGTCGTCGGGTTCAGCGGGTCGTTTGACTGATCCAGATAGGCCGAGCCGCGCGCGGTCAGGATGGCGAGGTCGCGGGTGATGGCGAGCGGCGCCTGGGTGATCGGGTCGAACCGGCTTTCGTCGTACTGACCCGCGTCGAGGCCCGCGCCGTAGCTGAACCAGGAGGTCTTGCCGATCCTCTGGCGGATGTCCGCCGAGAGAACGCCGGCGGTCCGGCGGTAGGCGTCGGTGTCCTCGTTGACGACGGCGGCGCCCAGGGCGAGCGTCTGACCGGGGCGGCGCCAGTGCGGCAGGGACAGGTCCGCGCCGAGCCGGCTGTCGATGTCGGCCAGGCGAAGCTGGAACCGCAGGGTGTCCGCGCGGCCGAACCGGTTGTAGTAGGTCCACAGACCCTCGACGCCCGAGCCGTCGGCGGTCGAGAACGTCGCCCCGGCCTCCAGGATGCGGCGCGGGCGATCGGTCAGGGTGACCACGACCGGACGCGTCCCGTCGGGAAGGACCTGATCCGGCGGCGTCAGGGCGACGTTGACGCCGTCGTAGACGCCTGTCTCCAGCAGACGGCGCTCGAGCTCCGCCACCTGCTCAGGATCATAGCGGTCGCCGACGCGCCAGGGCGCGAGCGCCGCGACCCAGGCGGGGTTGGTCGGGCCGGCCGTTTCGACCCGCACCCCGTCCAGCCGGACGAGCTGGCCAGACGCGATGCGATAGGTCGGGGCGACGGTGAAGGCGGCGTGGTCGACGACGACGCGGCGGGGCTGGACGGCGGCGTCCGGATAGCCCTGCTCGGTCAGGCTGGCGATGATCCGGCCCTCGGCGGCGATGACGTCGGCGGCGCGGCCGGGCTCGCCGGGCTCCAGATCGAGCTCCGCGCGGGCGGTCTGGATGACATCGGGCGTCGGCTCGGGCGCGACCCACTGGATGACGGGCTCGGCGAGTTCGAAGCGGCGGCCAGGCTGGACGGAGACGATGGCGACCGGCGTCTCCTCGCCCTCGACGATGTCTTCCAGGATGGGCTGGTAGTAGCCCTCGGACCGCAGCAGGGCCTCGGCGGACTCCAGGGCGGCCCGGGCGCGGCGTCGCGCCTCGAAGCGGTTGGACGGCGGGCCGTCGACCTCGCCGATGGCCTGGCGGAGCTGGGCGCGGAGGTCGTCGGGCAGGTCGCCCCGGATCTCGGCCCTCGGATCGGCCTGGGCGACGCCCGCGCACATGCCGGCCGCCAGAACCGCTCCGGCCAGGACGCTCAACTGACGGCGGGGTGAGAGCAAGCGCGAGGCCTCGGAGCGGGATGGAACTCGGCGGGTGGCCGAGGGGGCGTTTCCGCAACCAGCCAAACGCGACAGCCTTATGGCGGGGCCTAGTAGAACAGGGTCTCGCTTTCGGGCTGGACCGATTCTTCGGACGAGGGATTGGCGGGCGGCAGTTGGCCGTTGTCGAGCGGGGGCGGCTGATCCGTGGGCGCGGTCGTGTCGGCCGCCGGCACGCCCGAATCCTCAGCGGACGGCGCGGTTTCGGCCTCGATCGGCGGGGCCAGTTCGGCTTCGCGCGGGGCGGGCTCCTCGCAGCCCGACAGCCCCAGAGCCAGGACCGAACCCGTGAGCAAAATCAGACGCTTCATGGAACCTTCTTCCCCCGATGTCGTGCGCACCAACGCGCCGCGTGGACGCCCGTTCCATAGCTTGGCGGGACGGCCGCGTCACGGGGTCGCGCGTCTCAACCGTTCCTTTGCACCTTGGTCGTAACGTCGACGTCATGGGAGAGGGCGCGAGCATTTCCGCGAACGGCTGGGCCTGGGTCGCCCAGGTCCGTTACCGCGAGCTGAAGACCCGGATGGGCCTGGCCGCCTTCATCGCCCTGACCGCGTGGTTCCTCGCGCAGGGCGTCGGACCCTTCGTCTGGCTTGCGGCCGTCGGGGTCACCCAGCTGATCGACTGGCTGGCGTTCCGGCCGCTGCGGCGCGACCCCGAGATGCCGCTCTCGACGGCCTACAAGATCGGGCTGTGCGTGACGGCGTCGGTGAACGTCGTCGTCTACTCCAGCATGGCCGCCTATCTGTGGTTCAACGGGGGCGACGCGGGCAAGCTGTTCGCCCTGGTGCAGGTCGCGGGCGGCCTGCTGCACGTCAGCCTGCACATGCACCAGGTGCGGGCGCTGCTGTTCTCGGCGGTGATTCCGCACGGACTGTATTTCCTCGGCCTGCCGGTCGTGGAGGCCGTGATCTATCGGCATCCGCAGGACCTGCTGATCACCATCGGCGGGATGCTCTACATGATGCACCTGGTCGTGGCCGTGCGGCAGAGCCTGGCGACCACCAAGGCGTTGCAGGCCGCCAACGACGAAGCTCAGGCTCAGCGCAAGAAGGCCGAGGTGGCCAGCGCGGCCAAGTCGGACTTCCTGGCGGTGGTGAGCCATGAGATCCGCACGCCGATGAACGCGGTGATCTCGGCGGCCAATCTGCTGCGGCGGACGCGGCTGGACCGCGAGCAGCGCGAACATGTGTCCATGCTGCTGGACGCCGGGGACGTGCTGGTCGGGCTGCTGAACGACGTGCTGGACTTCTCCAAGATCGAGGCCGGCAAGATGCAGCTGGAATCCTCGGAGATGGACCTGCGCGACAAGCTCGCGTCTCTCGGTCGGCTGTGGCAGCCGAAGGCCGAGGCCAACGGGGTGCGACTGGCCATCCGGATCGCGCCGGATGTGCCGGACTGCGTGCGGACCGATCCGCTGCGGTTCCAGCAGATGCTGTTCAACCTGTTGTCCAACGCCGTGAAGTTCACCGAGGACGGCTCGATCACCGTCTCCGTGGACTGGCGCGAGGCGGACCGGCGGCTGATCGTGGCGGTGGCAGACACCGGCTGCGGCATCGCGCCGGACCGGCTGGCCAACATCTTCGACAGCTTCGAACAGGCCGACGCGGGGACGACGCGGAAGTATGGCGGCACGGGTCTGGGGCTGGCGATCAGCCGCCGTCTGGCCGAGATCATGGGCGGCAGGCTGACCGCCGAGAGCGTGGTCGGCGAGGGCTCGACCTTCACGCTCAGCCTCCCGGTCGAGCCGGTGGAAAAGACAGAACACGCGCCGGAGCGGGCGGCGGCGGACGAGAGCGTTCTGGCGGGCCGGGTGATCCTGGCCGCGGACGATCACGCGGTGAACCGGCGCATCCTGTCGCTGCTGCTGGAGCCGCACGGATGCCAGCTGGTGCTGGTCGAGAACGGGGCCGAGGCGGTGGAGGCGGCGAGGGCGCAGGCGTTCGACGCCATCCTGATGGACATGCAGATGCCGGTGATGGACGGGCTGACGGCCACGGCGCGCATCCGCGCGGAAGGGATGAACCGCAAGACGCCGGTGATCGCCCTGACCGCCAACGCCATGGACGTGCACCGCGCGGCCTGGGACGCGGAAGGGGTGCACGCCTTCCTGACCAAGCCGATCGACCCGGCGCTGCTGGCCGCGACGCTGGCCGAGGCCTGCGCCGAGACGGTCGAGGCGCGCGAGGCCGCGGTCGCCTAAGACCAGCGGGCGAGGGCGGAGGCCAGGGTTTCCGTCGAGGCGGGCTGCGGCGTCTGGACCGCGCCGTCGAACCGAGGAGCGGGCGAGGGCTGGATCGGGTGGCCCGACAGCGTCTGCCGCGCGGCGTTGTGGGGGTGGTCGGCGGCTTCGGCGAAGGTCAGGACGGGGGTGACGCAGGCCTCAGATCCCTCGAAATGGGCGGCCCAGTCGTCGCGGGCGCGGCCGGCGAAGATCTCGGCGAAGCGGGCGTGGAGCGCGGGCCAGCCGCTCGGCGGAAACTGCGGGGCCTCGGCCGGATCAAGGCCGAGCCCGGCCAGCAGGGCGGCGTAGAAGCGGGGCTCCAGCGCGCCCACGGCGACGAACTGTCCGTCGGCGCAGGCGTAGCAGCGATAGAAGGGCGCGCCGCCGTCGAGCAGGTTGGCCCCGCGCTCGGCCGACCACAGGCCGCTGGCGGACAGGGCGTGGAACAGGCTGGAGAGGAGCGACGTCCCGTCGGTCATGGCGGCGTCGACGACGCGGCCCTGTCCGGTCTGGCGCGCCTCGATGACGCCCGCGAGCACGCCGGTGACCAGCAGCATGGCCCCGCCGCCATAGTCGCCGACGAGGTTAAGCGGGGGGCGGGGCGGGCGGTCGGGTTCGCCCATGGCGTGGAGCGCGCCGGTCAGGGCGATGTAGTTGATGTCGTGGCCGACGCTGTTTGCCAGCGGCCCGGTCTGGCCCCAGCCGGTGATGCGGCCAAAGACGAGCCTCGGGTTGCGGGCCTGGCAGGCCTCCGGGCCGAGACCGAGTCGTTCCAGCACGCCGGGGCGGAAGCCTTCGACGACGGCGTCGGCGCTGGCGATCAGGTCGAGGACGGCCGCCCGATCCTCGGGCGATTTCAGATCGACGGGCACGGCGGCGCGGCCGCGATGAAGCACCGCCCCGCCGACGTCGCCGAAAGCCGAAGCGCCGTCCGCGCGGGTCAGGCGCAGCACCTCGGCGCCGAGGTCGGCCAGCATCATGCCGGCGAGGGTGACCGGCCCCAAGCCGTCGAACTCGATGATGCGGACCCCCGCCAGAGGCGTCATGCGCGGCTTTCCTTTCGTCCCGGTCTTGACCCGGCGCCCGTCATGAACCAGAAGGCGCAACCGCGAAACGGCCAGCCCGTTTCCGCGCCGCGATGTGCGTCCTTAGCTCAGTTGGTTAGAGCATCTGACTTTTAATCAGAGGGTCCTCGGTTCGAGCCCGAGAGGACGTACCATTGCTTTTGGCGCTAACGCTCGCGACGCGATCGCTCGCTGCTTGAGCGCGGGCTCGGTTCGCTCCTAAGGTGAGGTTATCACGCCAAGGGGGATCGCCATGAAGTTTGTCGTCGCCGCTGTTTCCGCGTTTGCTTTGGCCGCCTGCCAGCAACCGGCCGAGCCCGCCGACGCCCCGGGCGCGACCGCGGCGGCCGATCCGCAGCCGTCGGAGATGATGCAGCAGACTTTCTCGGGCTGCGAATGGGGCAAGGTGGAAGGCTCGGGTCTGGCGGTGTGGAGCTACGCCTGTCCGGCCGATTTCGGGAACGTGAGGCTGGTGGCCGATCCGGCGCTGCCGGGGTTCTCGCTGGAGGGGACGCAGGACGGGGTGACGTCGAGGAGCCCGGCGATCATCGTGTTTGAGAAGGCGACCGGCGACGACGTCTCGGCCATCGTCGAGCAGGTGCGGGCCAAGTCGCCGGGGCCGGATACGGCGACCTGCGCGCTGGAGCAGATCGAGGGCGAGAGCATGCTGCCCAACGGCTGGGCCTTCGTGCCGACGGGCGAGGCCAAGGCGCGCTGGGAGGCCGCGGTCGGTGGCGATGAGCTGGGCGATGCGCCGGAACAGGGTCCTTGCGGGCCGCTGGGGCCGCAGATCGTGGGCGACCGGGCCTTCGTCGTTGTGCCGGGCGATGCGACCAAGGTGGCCTTCATCGAGTTCGGTTCGGAGATCCAGATCTTCGATCCGGCGACGCTGCGCGCCGGGGGCTGATCGGGCGTGAGGGTCGTCGGCGTCCTCGCCTGCATGCTTCTTGTCGGCGGCTGTTCGGCGGCGCGGCAGGTCGGCGAGGGCTTCGGCGATGCGGCGACCCAGCCGCTGGTCGATCTCAACGTGCGGAGGGACCAGATCCCGACGGTGCTGCTGCAGGCCCAGGCCAATCCCTACGACCGGCGCAACCTGAACCAGTGCACGACGATCCGGGCCGAGGTTCTGCGACTCGACGAGGCGCTGGGGCCGGACCGGGACGAGCCGCCCGCGCCCGACAATCCGACCCTGAACGAGCAGGCGCAGGATGCGCTGGCGGAAGCCGCCTTGGACGCCATTCGGGACGCGACGACGGACTTCATTCCTTATCGCAGCTGGGTGCGGCGTCTGTCGGGGGCGCAGGCGCGGTCGCGGGCGGTGCAGGACGCGGTCGAGGCCGGGCGGCTGAGGCGGGCCTACTTGAAGGGGCTGGGCATGAGGGCCAACTGCGCGCCGCCGGCTTCGCCGGCGTGGTTCCGGCCGACGGGCGGATCGCGGCGGTAGGGGCGGAAAGGGGTTTATCACGGAGAGCACGGAGGGCTCACAAAGGACACGGAGGGACCGAGCAGGCGAATAGAGCGCCGACCGCCCACTTCAGACAACATGCCTCAGAAGCGGGGACGCTTCGCGTCGATCACTTCAGCGGCGCAAGCCGCACTCAATGAAGCCATGTATCCGGTGACCGGTCGGCGACCTGACCGTTCGCTCGGTCTCTCCGTGTCCTTTGTGAACCCTCCGTGTTCTCCGTGATGAACCTCTTGCGGTCGATGGATCGCCCCGACCTCAGTTGGACTGATGCCGCCCGTGGAAGTCGCGGCGGAAGGCCTCGAACCGGCCCGCCGCGATAGCGTCGCGCATGGCGGCCGCCAGGGCCTGGAAGAAGGCGATGTTGTGCCAGCTGAGCAGGGTCTTGCCGAGGATTTCGTCGGCGCGGATCAGGTGGTGGAGATAGGCCTTGGAATACGACGATGAGGCCGGGCAGGGGATCGCAGGGTCCAGCGGGTCCTGATCCTCGGCGAAGCGGGCGTTCTTCAGATTGACGGGGCCGTCCCAGGTCCAGGCCTGGCCGTGGCGGCCGGCGCGGGTCGGGAGCACGCAGTCGAACATGTCGACGCCACGCCAGACCGCCTCGACCAGATCGATCGGCTTGCCGACGCCCATCAGGTAGCGGGGCCGGTCGGCGGGCAGCATGGCGGGGGCGAAGTCCAGGGTCTCGCACATGGCCTGGTGGCCCTCGCCGACGGCGAGGCCGCCGATGGCGTAGCCGTCGAAGCCGATCTCGATCAGGCGGTCGGCGGATTCGCGGCGGAGGCCCTCATAGGTCGAGCCCTGCTGGATGCCAAACAGGGCCTGCGTCTCGCGCGCGCCGAAGGCGGCCTTTGATCGGGCGGCCCAGCGGGCGGACAGTTCCATGGCGGCGCGGGCGCGGGGCCCTTCGGCCGGCCAGGACACGCATTCGTCCAACTGCATGACGATGTCGGAGCCCAGCCGGTCGGCCTGGATCTCGATGGAGCGTTCGGGCGACAGGACGTGTTTCGATCCGTCGATGTGGCTGGAGAAGGTGACGGCGTCTTCCTTGACCTTGGAGATGCCGGCCAGGGACATGACCTGGAAGCCGCCGGAATCGGTCAGGATGGGCTTGGTCCAACCCATGAAGCGGTGCAGCCCGCCCAGCCGCTCCATCCGCTCGGGGCCGGGGCGCAGCATCAGGTGATAGGTGTTGCCCAGGATGATGTCGGCGCCGGTCGAGGCGACCTGATCGACCGTCATCGCCTTGACCGTGGCGGCGGTGCCCACGGGCATGAAGGCGGGCGTGCGGATGTCGCCGCGGGCGGTGCGCAGCGTCCCGGTCCGGGCGCGGCCGTCGGTGGCCGCGATGTCGAAGGCGAACGGCATCCGGCGCCGGGGCTAGACCAGCTGGCCGCAGACGAAGGCGGTCTCTCCGGCCTCGAGCAGGGCGGCGAGGACATCCTCGGCGTTCTCGGGCGCTACGATCAGGATGAAGCCGACGCCGCAGTTGAAGGTGCGGCGCATCTCGTGGTCGCTGATCCCGCCGGTCTCGGCCAGCCAGCGGAACACGGGCGGCATCGGCCAGGCGTCCCAGTCGAAGGACGCCGTCAGGTGATCGGCCAGGCAGCGGGGCGGGTTCTCGATCAGGCCGCCGCCGGTGATGTGGGCCGCGCCCTTGATATTGCCGGCCTTCATCAGGGGCAGGACCGACTTCACATAGATGCGGGTCGGCTCCATCAGGGCCTGGGCCAGCGACCGGTCGGTCGCGAAGGGGGCGTCGTCGCCCCAGGACAGGCCCGAGCGCTCCACCACCTTGCGGATCAGGGAGTAGCCGTTGGAGTGCGGGCCGGAGGAGGCCAGGCCGATGATGAGGTCGCCGGTGTTCTGGAGATCGAGCCGGGGGAGCGCATGGCCGCGTTCGAGCGCGCCGAGCGAAAAACCCGCGAGGTCATAGTCGCCGCCCGAATACATGCCGGGCATCTCGGCCGTCTCGCCGCCGACCAAGGCGCAGCCGGCCTGGCGGCAGCCCTCGGCGATGCCGGAGACGACGCGCCGCGCGGCGTCGATCTCGAGCTTGCCGGTGGCGTAGTAGTCGAGGAACAGCAGAGGCTCCGCTCCTTGCGCCAGCAGATCGTTGACGCACATGGCGACCAGGTCGATGCCGACGCCGTCGTGGCGGCCGGTCTCGATGGCGATCTTCAGCTTGGTGCCCACGCCGTCGGTGGTGGTGACGATCAGGGGATCGACGAATCCCGCCGCCTTCAGGTCGAACAGGGCCCCGAACCCGCCCAGCGATGGCTCCGAACCGGGCCGCGCGGTGGACTTCGCCAGCGGCTTGATGTGCTCCACCAGCATGTCGCCGGCGTCGATGTCGACGCCCGCATCGGCATAGGTCAGCCCGTTCTGGAGGGAATCAGAGGTGTCGCTCATCGCTCACGGGCCTGAAAACGGTGCGGAAAAAAGGCCGGGGCTCTTGCCACGACGCGGTCGCGGGGGGCTATAGCATTTCAATGACGCCGATCACCACCAATGACGCGCTGGCCCAGTTCTGTTCGGCGGTTCGCAATGCTCCCTTCATCGCGGTCGACACCGAGTTCATGCGGGAGACGACCTATTGGCCCAAGCTGTGCCTGATCCAGGCGGCGACGGCCGAGCATGAGGCGATCATCGATCCCCAGGCCGAGGGGCTGGACCTGGAGCCGTTCCTGGACATCCTGCGCGATCCGGCGATCGTGAAGGTGTTCCACGCCGCGCGGCAGGACACGGAAATCTTCGTCAAGCTGGGGGCCATGCCGGTGCCCATGTTCGACACCCAGGTGGCGGCGATGGCGGCGGGCTTCGGCGATCAGGTCGCCTATGATTCGCTGGTCCGGCAGATGCTGAAGATCGACCTGGACAAGGGCAGCCGCTTCACCGACTGGTCGCGCCGGCCGCTGTCGGACGCGCAACTGCACTATGCGATGGGCGACGTGACCCATCTGGCGGCGCTGTATCCGAAACTGCGGGACCGGCTGAAGAAGGACGGGCGGCTGGACTGGGTCATGTCGGAGATGGAGGATCTGGTCGATCCGGAGCTCTACGACACCGATCCGGAAAAGGCCTGGAAGCGGCTGAAGCCCAAGAAGTATTCGGCGAAGTACCTGGCGGCGTTCAAGGCGACGGCGGTGTGGCGCGAGCGGGCGGCGCAGGAGCGCGACCAGCCGCGCGGCCGCATCCTGAAGGACGAGGCGATCGACGAGATCGCGACGCAGGCGCCGACCGACGTCGAGGCGTTCAACCGGCTGCGCTCGGTGCCCAAGGGGTTCGGCGGGTCGCGGCTGGGGCTGGAGCTGATCGAGGAGCTGAAGCGGGTGCTGGCCGATCCGGAGGCCCATGCGCCGAAGATGGACCGGCCCGCGCACAACCAGCCGGCCCCGCCGAGCGTGGTGGAGCTGCTGAAGGTGCTGCTGAAGGCCAAGAGCGACAACGCCGGCGTGGCGTCGAAGCTGATCGCCAACGTCGCCGATCTGGAGAAGATCGCCCTGTCGGACAGCGCCGACGTGGAGGCGCTGAAGGGCTGGCGGCGGCAGCTGTTCGGTGAGGACGCGCTGAAGCTCAAGAAGGGCGAGATCGCTCTGGTCCTGAACGGGCCCCGCGTCGAGGTGGTCGAGATCGAGTAGGCCGGTCCGGTTCTAGATCTCGAGCTTCAGCCCCAACACCTCCGCGAGCGCCTTGGCCCGACGCTTGGTCTGTTCGCCCAGCAGCACGTCCGCATAGCCCGGCGTCGCCGTGAGCCTCAGCGTCCCGTCCCTGACGGCGACCGAGGCATTGGCCAGGAGCTGGGGCGAACGGCCAGACAGGTCGCAGCCCAGCCGCAGCGCCAGGCCCATGGCGCGGGCGGCGAGGCGAGCGTCTTCCGGCAGGAGGCGCTCGATCAGGTCCGGCGCCGGCGTGGAGGCGCCGCCGCCGTAGCGGGCGTTCAGCGCCGCCGCCAGCCAGGCGCGTTCGGCGTGCGTCTGGCCGGGGATCGGGGCGCGCAGGACCTGATCGAACACGAGGTCGACGCGGTGGTCGGGGTGCAGGCGAGCGCCGAGGTCGGCCAGCCGACAGGCGGCGGCGGCCAGCACCGGGTCGCGGTCGGGGCCGAAGCTGACCGGCAGGGCGGCGATGACGTCGGCGAGCCAGGCTTCCAGCGCAGCGGGCAGGCCAGGAGAGATGCCCTGGCGTGCGCCAAGCGCCGCGCAGCCGGCGATCAGGGGGTCGTCGGGCGTCTCGTCGCGGTCGAGGGTTTCGTAGAGGAGACCTTCGCGGAGGCCCCAGGCGGAAAAGACGACCGTCTTCAGGCTCAGCGCCTCGATCAGGCCATCGAGGACCAGGGCGGCATAGGGCAGGGTCTCGGCGCGGCGCTTGGAGACGCCGGGCAGGCGGTCCAGCGAGGCGCGCGACTGCTGGGCCACGAAGCGGGCCACGCCGCGCGCGTCGGCGGCCGTCATGGCGTACTGATGCACGATGCGCAGGGGGTAGCCGCTCATCTCCATGTGGAGCTGGGCCAGCGAGCGCCAGCCGCCGCCGACGGCGTGCAGTTCCGGCGTCGAGAACCGGCCCGACACCGGCTTGAGCCGGTCGGCGATCCGGGCGCGCAGCCTTTCGGCGTCGAAGCCCTTGGGATCGGCCAGGCTGAAGGGGCCGAGCGGCAGGGTGACACCCGGCTCGGGGCGGTCCAGGCCGATGCGGATCAGCTCCAGGCTCGATCCGCCCATATCGGCGGCGAGGCCCTGGGCGCGGGGATCGCCGGCGGTGACGCCCAGGGCGGCGTAGTGGGCTTCTTCTTCGCCCGTCAGGACGCGGACCTTCAAGCCCGTCTCGGCGGCGACGCGGTCGCAGAAGGACGGGCCGTCCTCGGCCTCGCGCACGGCGGCGGTGGCGGCGACGAAGACGTAGGCCGGCTTGACCCCGTCCAGCACGGCGGCGAAGCGGCGCAGCGCCGTCATGGCCAGAGCCACGCCCGGCTCCGACAGGCGGCCGGTGGCGGGCAGGTCGCGGCCCAGGCCCGCCTGGACCTTCTCGTTGAACACCGTCCAGATGGCGCGGCCTTCCAGCCGGTAGAGGACCATGCGGACCGAGTTGGAGCCGATGTCGATGACCGCCGCCTCGCGCGGCGCCGCGTAGGGCTCGCTCACGAGACGCTCTTCGACATCGCCGATCCCAACCGCCGTGCACCCCGGCGAAGGCCGGGGTCCAGATTGCGGGTGAGGACGGCTGGGATAACGCACCGGGGCCTTTGATCCGACGCCGGAGTTTTCCATCTGGACCCCGGCCTTCGCCGGGGTGCACGGGAGATGATGTGAGAGGTCACTTTTTGGGCCGGTCGTAGCGGAGGCGGCCGGGCAGGGTTTTCACGCCGCGACCGCGCCCGGACAGGCTGGGGTTGGTCATGAAGTACTGGTGGGCCGAGAAGGGCCGCGCGCCCTCGGCGCAGGCGACGCGGGTGTAGGCGCCGTCGGGTCCCAGGATCCAGCTCTGGGCGTCGTCCTTCAGGTTGGCCACCATGATCTGGTCCAGCACCTGGTCGTGGACGGTGGCGTTGGTGACCGGCGTCATGACCTCGACGCGGCGGTTCAGGTTGCGGGTCATCCAGTCGGCCGAGGAGATGTAGACCTTGGCCCGGTCGTGCGGCAGGTCGCGGCCGTTGGCGAAGCAAATGATGCGGCTGTGTTCGAGGAAGCGGCCCACGATGGACTTGACCCGGATGTTTTCCGACAGGCCCGGAACGCCCGGACGCAGGCAACAGATGCCCCGCACCACCAGTTCGATGCGCACGCCCCACTGGCTGGCGCGATACAGGGCGTCGATGATCTCCGGATCGACCAGCGCATTCAGCTTGACCCAGATGGCGGCGGGCTTGCCCTTGGCGGCGGCCTGCATCTCCTTGCCGATGAGGTCGATCAGCGTTGACTTCATGTTCAGCGGCGAGACGACCAGGGCCTCCAGGTCCTCGGGCTGGGCGTACCCGGTGATGTAGTTGAAGACCCGCGACGCATCGCGCGCCAGCACGGGGTCGCAGCTGAACAGGCTGAGATCGGTGTAAACCCGGGCCGTGATCGGGTGATAGTTGCCGGTCCCGAAATGGCAGTAGGTCTTCAGCCCGTCGCCTTCGCGGCGCACGACGACGCTGAGCTTGGCGTGGGTCTTGTACTCGACGAAGCCGAAGACGACGTGGACGCCCGCCCGCTCCATGGCCCGGGCCCAGCGCAGGTTGGCCTCCTCGTCGAAGCGGGCCTTGATCTCGACGAGCGCCACGACGTTCTTGCCGTTCTCGGCAGCCTCGATCAGGGCGGCGACGATCGGGCTGTCCTTGGACGTCCTGTACAGCGTCTGCTTGATGGCGATGACGTTGGGGTCGCGGGCGGCCTGGCGCAGGAACTGGACCACCACGTCGAAGCTCTCGAACGGGTGGTGGATCAGGATGTCCTTCTCGCGCACGGCGGCGAAGACATCGCCGCCCTGGTCGCGGACGCGCTCCGGGTAGCGGGGCTCGTAACCGGGGAACTTGAGATCGGGATGGCCCGGCGGGATCAGCTCTGACAACTGGGCCAGGCCGAGCATGCCGTCCACCAGAACGACGTCCTGAGGCGCTGCATCCAGCTCGCCGACGATGAAGTCGCGCAGGTCGTCCGGCATGGACGCCTCGATCTTGACCCGGACGACCGAGCCCAGGCGGCGCTGTTTCAGGGCCTCCTCGAACTCCATGACCAGGTCCTCGGCCTCTTCCTCGATCTCGATGTCCGAATCGCGGATCAGACGCAGCACGCCCTTTTCCAGCACCTCGTGGCCGGGGAAGAGGTGCTCGATGAAGAGGAGGAGCACCGTCTCCAGCGTGACGAACCGCCGCCGCCCCTTCACCGACCGGCCGTCGCCGGGCAGCTCCCAGAAGCGGCGCACCTGGGTCGGGACGGGCACCAGGGCGTAGAGGGTCTTGTTATCGCGGGCCCGGCGCAGCTTCAGCGCCAGCGAGAAGCCCAGGTTCGGCAGGAAAGGAAAGGGGTGGGCCGGGTCGATGGCCAGCGGCGTCAGCACGGCGAACAGCTGACTGAGGAACTCCGGCTCCAGCCGGTCGCGGTCGGTCTTGGTGATCTTGGCGGAGCGGACAACCTCGATGCCGGCGGCGGTCAGCTCGTTCCGGAGCTGGCGCCAGCGCTTCTGCTGCTCGGCCATCAGCTCGCCAGCGGCGACGTTGACGCGCTCCAGCTGCTCGGCGGCGGTCAGGCCGTCGGCGGACAGGGTCCGCACCCGCTCGCGCACCTGACCCTTCAGACCCGCGACCCGGGTCATGAAGAACTCATCGAGGTTGTTCGCCGAGATCGACAGGAACCGCAGGCGTTCCAGCAGCGGGTGGGCCGGGTTGGCGGCCTCCTCGAGCACACGGGCGTTGAACTTCAGCCAGCTGATCTCGCGGTTGAAGAACCGCTCGGGCGACGCCAGAAGCGCCTCGTCCAGATGCAGCTGGGGCGCGCGAGAGGATGGGACCTCCTCTCCGGTCGTCGTGTCGGCGATGGCGGTGTCGCTCATGCGGCTGCTTCTGAGGGCGAAACGTGACGGTCGCAAGCGGGGGTGGCGATCACAGGCTGTCGACCAGTTCCTCGATCACGTCGCGGCGGCGGTCGATGAGGGTCAGCAGCAGGCGATTTGCGCGTTCCGGGGGTTTACGCCCCTGTTCCCAGTCCCGCACGGCGCCGGCCGAGAAGCCGTAGCGGGCGGCGAACTTGACCTGGCTGAGACCCGTCTTGGCGCGGATGGCGCGCACATCGACGTTGGGGACTTCGCGGTGGTGCAGGACGTAGGTCGCGGGATCGGCCGTTCCCTCGATGATGGCTTTGGCCTCGGCAAGGCCCTGCATGATCCGGTTGTAGTCTTCGTCGCCGACTTCGATCATCGGCCGGGGCCCGGGGCGCTGCATGGGGCTATCCACCTTTCCTTATGGTCCGGGATACGGACTTCATGTTCTCGAGAGCGGCGTGACTGAAGTTCGCCTGATTGGACTTCGACAGAACGCCGACCAGCACAGCGGGTGCATCCGTCGACACGAATACGGTGATGATCCGATAGCCAACGGATTTGCCGCCGCCGGAACGAGGCACCCGGACCTTGTAGAGACCAGCGCCCAGCGACTCTCCGCCGGTGGGATTGGCCGCGACAATGTCGATCGCATGATCGATCTCCGCCTGGGACATCCCTACCGCCTTGGCCTGAACCGTGAAGGCGGTGGTCTGAGCGACGGTGATCAGCATTCGTCATAGAATATACGGCCCGGCCGTATTAATTCAAGGCTCAGTCGGCGGCTCTTCGAACAGATCGGCGCTGGCCCCCAGCACCTGGCGGGCGAGCGCACGGGTGACGGGCCGGTGTTCGGCGTCGAGGCGCTCGACGATGGCGGCGGCGGCTGCGGCCGAGCGGTCGATGCGCAGCACCAGATAGTCGATGACGCCATCGCCCGGCGTGATGCTGCGCTCGGCGAAGCGGGCGGCGAGGATGGCCGACAGGACCGCGTCGTCCGGGGCCTCCATGGCGAGGACGCGGACGGCGTCGAGGCGGCTCCTGAGGTCGGGCACGTCCACATGCCAGCGGCGAGGTGAGGGGCGGGAGACCATCAGAAGGGTTCCGCCGTCCTGCTGGGCCAGGTTGATGAGGTGGAACAGGGTCTCGTCGTCGGCGTCCTGGGCAATATCGAGCAGGACCGGGCGGCCCTCCAGCTCTAGCGGGTCGGCCAGGGCCGCCTCCGAGCCGTTCAGTGGGACCGCGCCGACGCGCTCGGCCCAGAGGGCGGCCAGATGGCTCTTGCCGCAGCCGGCGGGGCCGCACAGAGCCATGACCCGCCCGGTCTCGTTGGGCCAGGCGGCCAGCGCGTCATAGGCGAAGGCGTTCGACCCCGACCGCACGAAGGCGGCGGCAGTCGGGGCCACATCCCGGGTGAGCGGGAGGCGCAGCTGGTCTGACGAGGATCGCCGGGCGGACATGCCGGCCAGCATAGCAGATCGGCGTGACTGTCCGGACACGGTTCCAATTGTCATGGTGGACAGACGGTCAGGCCTGTGGATGCGACAATCCTCCCCCGTTGGGGGAGGGGAGGGGGACCGCGAAGCGGTGGAGGGGGCTCGCAACCAATGACGAAGTGCGCGGTTAGCCCCCTCCGTCTCCTCCGCTACGCTTCGGATCCACCTCCCCCAACGGGGGAGGATTGGCGAATCCTTGACTTTCGGGGGTTCCGATGCGCCTTACGCCGCTTCTCCCTTCCGCTGTCCGACAGCCGTTTCACAGACGATTTCCCCATGCACGCCTATCGCTCCCACACCTGCGGCGCCCTCCGGTCGACGGACGCGGGGCAGAATGTGCGGCTGTCGGGCTGGGTGCATCGCAAGCGCGATCATGGCGGGCTCCTGTTCATCGACCTGCGCGACCACTACGGCCTGACGCAGCTGGTGCTCCACCCCGAAACGCCGGGCTTCGAGATCGTCGAGCGCGTGCGGGCCGAGAGCGTGATCCGCGTCGACGGCGAGGTCGTCCTGCGCGAAGCGGGAACCGTCAACGCCAACCTGCCGACGGGCGAGATCGAGGTGCGGGTCAAGGCGGTCGAGGTGCTGTCCGAAGCCGCCGAACTGCCGCTGCCGGTCTTCGGCGAGCCGGAGTATCCGGAGGAAATCCGGCTGAAGCACCGCTATCTCGACCTGCGCCGCGAGACGCTGCACAAGAACATCGTGCTGAGATCGAAGGTGATTTCTTCGATCCGCCGGCGGATGGTCGATCAGGGCTTCCTGGAGTATCAGACGCCGATCCTGACGGCGTCGTCGCCGGAGGGCGCGCGGGACTTTCTGGTGCCCAGCCGCCTGCACCCCGGCAAGTTCTATGCGCTGCCGCAGGCGCCCCAGCAGTTCAAGCAGCTGCTGATGGTCTCGGGCTTCGACCGCTACTTCCAGATCGCGCCCTGCTTTCGCGACGAGGACCTGCGCGCCGACCGGTCGCTGGAGTTCTACCAGCTCGACGTCGAGATGAGCTTCGTCACGCAAGAGGATGTTTTCGCGGCGATCGAGCCCGTCATGCACGGCGTGTTCGAGGAGTTCGCCGACGGCAAAGCGGTCGATCCTTATCCGTTCGTGCGCATTCCCTACCGCGAGGCCATCGCCAAATACGGCACCGACAAGCCGGACCTGCGCAACCCGATCGAGATGCAGGATGTGTCCGAGCACTTCCGCGACGGCGGGTTCGGCCTGTTCAACAAGATCCTGGCCGCCGACGCCAAGAACCGCATTTGGGCGATACCAGCACCAGGTGGAGGCTCACGCGCCTTTTGCGACAGGATGAATTCGTGGGCCCAGGGCGAGGGTCAGCCCGGGCTGGGTTACGTCTTCTTCAAGAACCAGCCGCTGCCCGATGAAGCGTTTGATGACCTCTCGCATCCGATGCGCAGAATGGCTGACCAACAGCTGCACGATGTTATGGTACCGATTGCAGCGGCCAACCCATCGAACCCGCTGTTTATGCGGCTTTCCGCCAATGAGTACATTGGCGGCTCCGGCCCTATTGCGAGCAATCTGGGACCTGAAGCGGTCGAGAAGCTCCGGAAGCAGCTTGGACTGACCACGGGCGATGCCTGCTTCTTCGTTGCCGGCGATCCGGCCGTGTTCCACAAGTTCGCGGGCAACGCCCGGACCAAGCTGGGTCAGGACCTGGGCCTGATCGCCGACGACGCCTTCCGCTTCTGCTGGATCGTCGACTTCCCGATGTTCGAGTGGTCGGAAGAAGAGAAGAAGGTCGACTTCAGCCACAACCCCTTCTCCATGCCGCAGGGCGAGCTGGAGGCGCTGACCACCAGGGACCCGCTGGACGTCCTGGCCTATCAGTACGACATCGTCTGCAACGGCTATGAGCTGTGCTCGGGCGCGATCCGGAACCACAAGGCCGAGATCATGCTGAAGGCCTTCGAGATCGCGGGCTATGACGCCTCGGTGGTCGAGGCGCAGTTCGGCGGCATGCTGAACGCCTTCCGCTATGGCGCGCCGCCGCACGGGGGCCTGGCGCCGGGCATCGACCGCATCGTCATGCTGCTGGCCGGCCAGACGGCGATCCGCGAGGTCATCGCCTTCCCGCTGAACCAGCAGGGCGAGGATTTGCTGATGAACGCGCCGACGGAGGCGCAGGAGCGTCAGCTGAAGGACGTGCACATCCGCACGGCCCTGCCGATCAAGGTTTGAGCACGCCATACGACCAGGGCCCCGACGAGGTTCGGCGCAGCCGACCGACAGAGTCACGCCTGCCTAAAGGCTTGCGCCGAGCACAACTAAAGATACTAAAGAACTCGCTGAGCTGATGTTTGGGGGGCTTCCGGGTGAGATTGTTTTTGTTGACGGTGTTGGCTGGTTCGCTTCTGGCAGCGTGTGGACCGACGTCATCCCCAGAAGAAACAGAAAGAGCCATCGCGGAGTCCGAGAGGCTGCTCGCCGAGCTAGAAGAGCAGTATCCAAGCACCCGGACCGATCTGACGTGGGAGTACGAGACGCAGACTGATCCGATGACCGACAGAGTTACAAGGATCGCTTGCATCGACTCGCGGAACCCACTGGTTCTGTCGGCACCTTACGAGCCCACAAGACTGCGACTATGCCTTCGAGATCATCCTCAACACGGACGGGATGCTTACGTTCACATGTTGAAGCGCGGTCAGTTCCTTTATCGCTCCTACGACACCGGAACCGTGAAGGTAAGGTTTGACTCTGGACCGGTCGAGAATTTTTCGGCTGTCGGTGCGGCAGACGGGTCGTCTGAAGTCTTCTTTATCCAGAATAGGGATCGCTTCGAGCGACGAGTTGCGAGTGCTGATGTAGTGATCATCCAGCCTGAGGTTTATCAGGCGGGTAGCCAAGCAATCTATTTCGATATCAAGGGCTTTTCGTGGCCGACCGAACAGGGGTCCTAATGTTCAATCTGACCGGCAAGACCGCGCTTGTGACCGGCGCGACCGGCGGCATCGGCGGGGCCGTGGCGCGGGCGCTGCACGCCCAGGGCGCGACCGTCGTCCTGTCCGGGACGCGCGAGGCGGTGCTGGCGGACCTTGCTGGCGAGCTGGGCGAGCGGGCGTTCGCGGCGGCGGCGAACCTGTCGGACGCCGAGTCGGTCGACGGCCTGGTCGGGCGGGCCGAGGAGGTGGCGGGCGCGCCGCTCGATATCCTGGTGGCCAACGCGGGCATCACCAAGGACGGCCTGTTGATGCGGATGAAGGACGAGGATTTCCAGTCGGTCATCCAGATCAATCTGGAGAGCTACTTCCGCCTGGCTCGCGCCGCCGTGAAAGGCATGATGAAGCGCCGCTCGGGCCGGATCATCGGCGTGACCTCGGTGGTCGGGGTGACCGGCAACCCCGGCCAGACCAACTATTCGGCGTCCAAGGCCGGGATGATCGGCTTTTCCAAGTCGCTGGCCCAGGAGGTCGGCAGCCGGGGGATCACGGTCAATTGCATCGCGCCGGGTTTCATCGCCTCGCCCATGACCGATGTGCTGAACGACCAGCAGCGCGAGGCCATCCTGGGCCGCATCCCGGCCGGACGCTTGGGCACGGGGGACGAGATCGCGGCGGCGGCCGTCTATCTGTCGTCGGACGAGGCGGCCTACGTCACGGGACAGACGCTGCACGTCAACGGCGGCATGGCGATGGTGTGATCGGTCACGCAGCCGGGCTCAAGCAGCGCGACCGCGCGGTAGCCCGACAACAGAATGTTACAGCCTATTTCCACCCGCCGGGGGTGTGCTAAAGGGCTCGGCAACCGGCTGGGCCAGCGAGCGTCGCCCCTTGCACAGACGGAGCCGTCGTCCTACGGCGGAGACGAGACAAACGCCGCGCATGCGGCCCTAGAAGGCAGAGACACCCATGTCCGACACCCTGGAACGCGTCCGCAAGATCGTGATCGACCACCTGGACGCCGATCCGGACAAGGTCACCGAGAAGGCCAGCTTCATCGACGACCTCGGCGCCGACTCGCTCGACAACGTCGAACTGGTCATGGCCTTCGAGGAAGAGTTCGACATCGAGATCCCCGACGACGCCGCCGAGCACATCCAGACCGTCGGCGACGCGGTGAAGTTCATCGACGAGAAGACCGCGGGCTGATCCCGCCGTCCCATCGGCATCCAATGGCCGCCCGGCGCTCCTAGCGGAGAGGCCCGGCGGCCATTACTGTTTTGAGCCACGGATTCTAAGGACTTGGAGCGCCACATGCGCCGCGTCGTCGTCACCGGTCTCGGCCTCGTCACCCCGCTCGGCAATGGCGTCGAGCACAGCTGGAAGGGCATCGTCGAGGGCCGCTCGGGCATCCGGCCGATCACCACCTTCGACACCGAGGGCTATGCCTGCACCATCGCGGGCGAGGTGCCGTCGGTGGACGGGCGCGGCGGCGGGGCTCCCGGCCAGCCGGGCGTGTTCGATCCCGACGCCATCATGTCGCCGAAGGAGCGCAAGCGCGTCGACGACTTCATCCTGTACGGCATCGCCGCGGCCGACGAAGCGTTGGCCGACGCGGGCTGGAAGCCGGAAAGCGACGAGGACCGCGAGCGCACGGGCGTGATGATGGGCGCCGGCATCGGCGGTCTGGGGCCCATCGCGGAGAACTCGCTGATCCTGCAGGAGAGTGGACCGCGCCGGATCAGCCCGTTCTTCATTCCCTCGGCCCTGATCAACCTCGCCAGCGGCCAGATTTCGATCCGGCACGGGCTGAAGGGGCCGAACCACGCGGTGGTCACGGCCTGCGCGTCGGGCGTCCACGCCATCGGCGACGCCGCGCGGATGATCGCGCTGGACGACGCCGACGTCATGGTGGCGGGCGGGGCGGAGGCCTCGATCGTGCCGCTGGGGATCGCGGGCTTCCTGGCCTGCAAGGCGCTGTGCACCGTCTATAACGACACGCCGGACAAGGCCTCGCGGCCCTATGACCGGGGCCACGCGGGCTTCGTCATGGGCGAGGGCGCGGGCGTGCTGATCCTCGAGGAATACGAGCACGCCAAGGCGCGCGGGGCGAAGATCTACGCCGAGGTGATCGGCTACGGCATGTCGGGCGACGCCTATCACATCACCGCTCCGTCCGAGGACGGCGACGGCGCCTATCGCGCCATGAAGGCGGCGGTGAAGCGGGCGGGCATCGACGTCACCGACATCGACTACGTCAACGCCCACGGCACCTCGACCATGGCCGACTGGATCGAGCTGAGGGCCGTCGAGCGACTGATGGGCAACCACTCCGGCCACGTCGCCATGTCCTCGACCAAGTCCATGACCGGGCATCTGCTGGGCGCGGCGGGGGCCATCGAGGCGGTGTTCAGCGTCCTGGCGATCCGCGACCAGATCGCGCCGCCGACGATCAACCTGGACGACCCGGAACACGAAACCGCCATCGACCTCGTGCCACACAAGGGCAAGCCCATGGAGATCGACGTGGCCATGTCCAACAGCTTCGGCTTCGGCGGCACCAACGCCTCCATCCTGTTCCGCAAGGTCGCCTGATGGTGTTCGGGGGGACGCCGGGCCAGAAAAGACCCGGCCTGATCGCGGCGCTGCTGGCGGCCTCGGCCACGGTCAGCCTGTTCCTGATCGCGGGCCTGGCCTGGGCCTGGAGCGTCTACTATTCGCCCGGCCCGCCGGCCCAGAACGACGAATCGACCATCGTGACCCTGCCTAGCGGCTCCGGCGTCTCGGCCATCGCCGCGCGGTTGAAGAACGCGGGCGTGATTCGGTCGGTGGACATGTTCAAGGCGGCGGCGACCCTGACGGGGGCCGATCGGCGGCTGCGGGCGGGCGAGTATGAGGTGCCCAGCCGGGCGTCCCTCAAGACGGTGCTGAACCTGCTGACCGAGGGCCGGGTGGTCCGCCACTTCGTGACCATTCCCGAGGGCTGGTCCTCGGCCCAGGCGGTCGACATCCTGATGGCCGAGCCGGTTCTGACCGGGACTATCGACGACATCCCCGAGGAAGGCTCGCTGTGGGCCGAGACCTATGAGGTCACGCGCGGCGAGAGCCGCCAGGCCGTGATCGCCCGCATGCAGCGCGCGGCCGAGGAGAACCTGGGCGAGCTGTGGGCGCGGCGCAGCCCCAACACCGTGGTCCGCACGCCCGAGGAGGCCGTGATCCTGGCCTCCATCGTCGAGAAGGAGACCGGCGTGGCGGCGGAACGCCCGCGCGTGGCGGCGGTGTTCTCGAACCGCATCCGGCAGGGCATGCGGCTGGAGAGCGATCCGACCATCATCTACGGCATCACCAAGGGACGGCCGCTTGGACGCGGCATCCGGCGCTCGGAGCTGGAGCGGGATACGGGCTACAACACCTATCTGATCGACGGCCTGCCGCCGACGCCGATCGCCAATCCGGGGCGGCAGTCGCTGGAGGCGGTGCTCAATCCTCCGTCTACGGACGACCTGTTCTTCGTGGCCGACGGGACGGGCGGACACGCCTTCGCCCGGACCTATGAGGAGCATCTGAGGAACGTCGCCCGCTGGCGCGCCATCGAGGCCCAGCGCGCCGGAGAGCCCGCCGAGGTCGTCCCGCCCGATGCGCGTCCGGCGCCGGAAGCGCCCGCCGGTGTGGCGGCGACGCCCGCCCCGACCGGCGACGCCGTGATCACCATGCAGCCGCCGGGGACCTTGCGTCCGGCGACGCCCGCGCGCACGACGGTGCCCGCCGCCAACACGCCCCAGAGCTAGAATGTCCAACGACCGCACGCCGCGCCGAGGCGTCCTCCTGATCGTCGCCAGCCCGTCGGGCGCCGGCAAGACCAGCCTGTGCCGCCGCCTGATGGCCGACCACGGCGGGCTGGAGCTGTCGGTGTCCATGACCACGCGCGGCATCCGGCCGGGCGAGGTGGCGGGCCGCGACTATCACTTCGTCGACCACGCCGAGTTCCAGAAGGGGATCGACGCCGACGCCTTCCTGGAATGGGCGGACGTGCACGGCAACCGCTATGGCAGCCCGCGCGAGCCGGTCGAGCGTGCCCTGTCGGAGGGCCGGGACGTGCTGTTCGACATCGACTGGCAGGGCGCGCGCCAGATCGCCGAGAAGTGTCCCGAGGACGCCGTGCGAGTCTTCATCCTGCCGCCCAGCCTGGCGGAACTCCGTCGCCGCCTGGTGACCCGATCCCAGGACGCCGATGACGTCATCGAACGGCGCATCCAGAACGCCAAGGGCGAGATCGAGCACTGCGCCGAGTTCGACTATGTCTTCGTCAACGACGATTTCGATCGGTCGTACGCCGAGTTGGCGCACATCTACCACGCCGAGCGCAGCCGCCGGTTCCGGAACACCTGGGTCGAGTGTTATCGCGAAGGTCTGCTGGCCGAGGTGGTCTAGCCGATCTGCCGTTCCACCGACGTCGCGCCGGACGAGGGATCGCCGGTGGGCAGGCGAGGGGCCGCCCCTGCCAGGGGCTCGCGCTCCAGCTCGGCGATCAATGTCTCCATCTCGGCGATCTCGCGGACCTGGGCGGCGATGATCTCGTCGGCCAATGCGCGGACCCGCGGATCGCGGATCTGCGCCCGGCGCGAGGTCATGACGGCGATCGAATGATGGGGGATCATCGCTTTCATGTAGGATACGTCGTCGACCGTCCGCTGGCTGCGCACCAGGACCAGAGAGCCGGCGAACACGACCGCCGCACCGGTCAGGATGGCGAGATTGGCTCGCCGGTTCGGGTACATCGAAAACATGTAACCCATCATGATCAGGGCCATCACAGCCCCCATGAGCAGCGCCATCCAGGCCCGCGTCTGGCTGAACCACACATGGTCCAGCGAATAGGTGTTCAGATACATCAGCCCGAACATCACCACGGTCGAGGTGGCGATCATCAGGGCGAAACGGGGATAGGTCATGGGGTCCTCGCGCGCTGCGACCCCATGGCCAACGCCCTGCCGGCGGAATGGATCAGGCGGGCTGACGCGCTCCCGCGAACCAGGGCTCCATTCGCCGCAGAGCCTCCTCGATCTCGGGCGTCGAGACGGCGAAGCTGAAGCGCATGAAGCGGTGGCCTTCGACGGGGTCGAAGTCGACGCCGGGGGCGGTGGCGACGCCGGTGTCCTTCAGCAGGCGCTCGCAGAAGGCGACGCTGTCTTCCGTCAGGTGGCCGATGTCGGCCCAGATGTAGAAGGCGCCGTCGGGCGGGGCGATGGTCTTCAGGCCCAGGCGGGGCAGGACCTCCAGCATCAGGGCGCGGTTTCGGCGATAGACCTCCAGATGGCCTTCCAGCACCTGGTGCTCGTCCATGGCGATCAGGCCGGCGTGCTGGCTGAGCGACGGCGGGGTCAGGAACAGGTTGCCGATATAGGCCTTTGCCGCCTCGATGTGGTTGGGCGGGACCAGCAGCCAGCCGAGGCGCCAGCCGGCCATGCTCCAGTATTTGCTGAAGCTGTTGATCACCATCGCCTCGGGCTCGAAGCGGAGCATGGTCGGCTGGGGGCCGACGTAGCTGAGGCCGTGGTAGATTTCGTCGGAGATGATCTGGACGCCGCGCCGGCGGCAGACCTCGGCGATCCGGGCCAGTTCGGCCTCGGCGATCACCGAGCCGGTGGGATTGGCGGGGCTGGCGACGATGACGCCGGCGGGCGCGGGGTCCAGAGCCTCGAGGGCGGCCGCTGTGAGCTGATAGTGCTCGGCGGGGCCGCAGGCGATCTCGACCGCCTGCATGTTCAGCCCCTTCACGACGTTGCGGTAGGCGACATAGCCGGGTCGCGCAATGGCGATGCGGTCGCCGGGCTGGAAGCGTGACGAGAGCGCCAGCACCAGGGCGGGGGAGGCGCCGCAGGTCAGCAGCAGCCGGTCGGGCGTCACCGCGACGCCGTAGCGGTCCCGATAGAGCTGCGCGATGCGGGCCTTGAGTGGTGCGCTTTCCCAATAGCCCATGCCGTCGGCGTCGAGCACGCGGTGAGCCTCCGCGATCGCGCGCGGCGGGGCGCCCGTGGAGGGCTGGCCGAACTCCATGTGGATCACGCTGCGCCCCTCGGCCTTGAGGGCGTGGGCGAGGCGGCTGATGACGATGGCGCGGAACGGCTCGATGGCGGCGGTGCTCATTGCGCGTGTGTCTAGCGGGAGGCGGGCTGGAAGACGAGGGACGCGCTGGCTATCGTCGCATGATGCGGTTGATTTTCATCTACGGCACCGCTGCGGCGGGCAAGTTCACCGTGGGCCGCGAGCTTTCGCGTCTGACCGGCGTGGCCTTGTTCCACAATCATCTGATCGTCGATGCGGTCGCCTCGGTCTTCCCGTTCGGAACCGAACCGTTCGTCCGACTGCGCGAGCGCTTCTGGCTCCAGACATTCACCGAAGCGGCGCAAGCCGGACGATCGCTGATCTTTACGTTTCAGCCCGAGCCGACGGTCCAGCCCGGCTTTGTCGACCGTGTTCGGCAGGCTGTTGAGGGGTTCGCCGGCTCGATGTTGCTCGTCGCGCTCGACGTGTCGCCAGAAGAACAGGAGCGGCGGATCGACAGCGCCAGCCGGTTCCAGTTCGGCAAGCTCGTGTCCAGGGATCTCCTCCGCGAGCTCCGCGACGGGTTCGACGCGAGCATGGCGACGATGCCTCGGGCTGACCTTCGGATCGACACCGAGGTTTGTGACCCGCAAGGGGCGGCCGCCCGCATTCGCGCGCTTATCGAAAACCACGACTGCGCCGGCAGCACCAGACAATCTCGGGCCTAAACCGTCAGGCAGCGGTCGCCGAGGCCCGAGTGTACTGGTTGAACCACTCCAGTGTCCGGGTCCAGGCCTGGGCGGCCGTGGTCGGGTTGTAGCGTTCCGGCGTCGCGTCGTTGAAGAAGCCGTGGACCGAGTCGGGCCACAGATGGCCTTCGTGGGTGATGCCGTGCCGTTCCAGCTCGGCGATCTGGGCGGGGAAGCCTTCGGCCAGACGCCCGTCCAGCGCGCCGTGGTGGATCAGGATCGCGGCCTTGATGGCGGGCACCAGCTCGGACGGGGTGGCCCCGCCGTAGAAGGGAGCCGCGGCGGCGAGCTCCTCGCCCATCATGCCGGCCAGAAGGTTGGACGCGGCGCCGCCGTAGCAGAAGCCGGTCGCGGCGAGCTTGCCGTTGCCGTCCTCGCGGGTCCGAAGCCAGCGGGCGGCGGCCAGCAGGTCCTGGGTCATCTTGGCCCGGTCCAGCGACGCGAACAGCTGGCCGCCGCGATAGTCGTCGCCCGGATAACCGCCGACGCTGGTCAGGGTGTCGGGGGCGAAGGCGTTGAAGTTGGCGAGCGCGAAGCGGCGGGCCACGTCCTCCGTATGCGGATTGAGGCCCCGATTTTCGTGGATGACGATTACGCCCGGCAACCTGGCGGGGGTGGCGCTGCGCGAATCGGCGCTGAACGGGCGGACGAAATAGCCGCGGATCTCGCCGTGGCCGTCGGGCGAGGGGACGGTGACGTAGTCGGCGCGGATCCGCTCGTCGTCCTTGGCGATTTGCTGGCCCAGCGCATAGTTCGGCATCAGGGCCTCGATGATCGCCGCGGCGGTCAGGCCGGCGGCGGCGTAGCGGCTGACGCCCGTCGTGAAGGCCCGCCGATCGATCTCGCCGTGGATGAAGCGGGTGTAGAGGTCGACCGCTTCGGCCGGAATCTTCTTCTTGTCGCCCACGGCGGCCTCCCTTGATCCTTGAGCCTCTCTCCCGGAGGCGGCGACACTGTGGATCAGCATCGGCGGCGACGCCACAGGCTCAGGCGCCGCAGGCCTCGGCCAGGCGCAGGAAGCCGGTGATGTCGATGGTCTCGGCGCGGGCGTCCGGATCGACGCCGGCGGCCTGACACAGGGCGGCTCCGCCCAGCGGCTTGAGGCTCGAGCGCAGCATCTTGCGGCGCTGGCCGAAGGCACCGCCCGTGACCCGCTCCAGCCGCTTCAGCAGGTCCGGCGCGGGGCGGTCAGGACGCGGGACGAGATGCACGACCGCAGAGGCGACCTTGGGCGGAGGCGTGAAGGCGGCGGCGGGCAGGTGCATGACGATCTTCGCCGTGGCTGTCGCCTGGGCGATGACGGCGAGGCGGCCGTAGTCGTCGTCGCCGGGCTGGGCGACGATGCGCTCGGCGACCTCCTTCTGGAACATCAGGGTCAGGGCGTGGGGCGTCCAAGGCCCCGTCAGCCACTTGATCAGCAACGGCGTGCCGACGTTGTAGGGCAGGTTGGAAACGAGGTGCGCCGGGCCGTCGACGAGGTCGGCTTCGCGAACCCTCAGCGCATCGCCCTCGACGACGGTCAGGCGACCGGAGCCGTCGTCGAGTCCTGACAGCAGGGGCAGGAAGCGCGGGTCTTTCTCGACGAGCACCAGCCGCGACAAATCACTTTCCAGCAGCGCCCGGGTCAGGCCGCCGGGGCCTGGGCCGACCTCGATGACGGCGCGGCCCTCGAAGGGGCCGGCGAAGCGGACGATCTTTCGAGTCACGTTCAGGTCCAGCAGGAAGTGCTGGCCGAAGCTCTTCTTGGCCAGCAGGCCGTGGGCTTCGAGGGATTGGCGCAAGGAGGGCAGGTCGGTCACCCGCCGCTGTTAGACCCTGGCGCGCGCCGCCGCCATCTCCGCCGCTAGACGGATCGCGGCGATCAGGCTGTCGGGACGAGCCACGCCCTTGCCGGTGATCTCGAAGCCCGTGCCGTGGTCGGGCGATGTGCGGACGATGGGCAGGCCGAGCGTGGCGTTGACCCCGCCCCAGAAGTCCAGCGTCTTCACCGGGATCAGGGCCTGGTCGTGATACAGGCAGACAGCGGCGTCGTAGGTCGCGCGCGCCTCGTCGTGGAACAGGGTGTCGGCGGGCAAGGGGTCGGTGATGGCGATGCCCTCGGCGCGCAGGTCTTCGGCGGAGGGCTTCAGAATTTCGATTTCCTGCAGGCCCAAGGAGCCGCTCTCGCCCGCATGCGGGTTGAGGGCGGCGAGGGCCAGTCGTGGGCGGGCGATGCCGAAGTCGCGGCGCATGGATTCGTGAACGACGCGAGCGGTGCGTTTCACCCGCTCGGCCGTGACCATCTCCGGCACCTGATCCAGAGGCAGGTGGATGGTGACGAGACAGGCCCGCAGGTCCCTGGCCGTCAGCATCATGACGGGGCCGCGCGTGCCGTCGAAGGGCGCGTCGGCGGTCAGCTCGGCGATGAACTCGGTGTGGCCGGGAAAGCGGAAGCCGGCGGCGTAGAGCGGAGCCTTGGCGATGGGGGCGGTGACGAGGCCGGACGCTTCGCCCGCGAGGCACAGATTGACGGTGCGCTCGATCCAGTCGGCGACAACCCCGGCGTTGCGGACGTCCGGCGCCCCGGCGGTCACTGGAGCGGGCGCGGGGTGATGCAGGACGGGCAGGGCGGTCGCGCAGGCCGAGAGCGCCTCGGCCGGGTCGTGAATCTCGACGACCGGGCCGCCTTGCGCCGTCAGCAGCCGAGCGTCGCCCAGGACGAAGAAGGGCGTTCCGCCCTTCAATACCGCCCAGGCCTTGGCCACGACTTCCGGTCCGATCCCGGCGGGCTCGCCGAGCGACACGACCAGGGGCGGCCGGGCCAAGGGCCTACTTGACCTCGATCAGGGCGTCGGCGCGCAGGTCACGGATGTAGCGGCGCGCCAGCATGGCGAGGTTCTGGTTCCGCAGCCGGTTCTCGACGTCCGCATAGGACGGCACCTCGGGTCCACCCACCCGCCGACCGCACACGGCGACGAGGTGCAGCCCCAGGGGGGTGCGGATCGGCTCCGAGATCGAGCCGACTTCGCCCGCGCGGGCCACCTGCTGGAACTGAGGCGCCAGGTTGGCGACGTCGCTCTCTCCCAGGTCCGAGCCCAGGAGACCGGCCTCGGACGACGTGCGCTGAAGCAGGTTATCGCAGGTCAGTTGCGGACGCAGCGCGGTCAGACGCGCGGCGGCGGCGGAGACCTCGGCCTCGCCGGCGGTCTCGGGCAGTTCGATCATGGCCTGTTTCAGGGTCACCAGGCTGGTGGCCGCGCCGGAGCGCTTGTCGCGCATGTAGATGATGTAGACGCCGCCCTCGACGGGGATCGGGCGCGACAGTTGGCCGACCTGGAGCGAATCCATCGCCGTCTGAAGCGCGGGCTGGACCGTGCCCTGGACGATCCAGCCGGCGTCGCCGCCGCGCGTGGCGGTCGGCGCGGCCGAGAACTGCCGGGCCACGGCCTGGAACGGCGCGCCCTGGATCATCTGGGCGACCAGCTGCTCGGCGCCGTTCAAAGCGGCCTGCTGACCGCCGACGCGGGCGGCTTCGATGTAGATTTCGCCGATCAGGTACTGGGGCCGGGACGCGGCCTCGGTCGCCTGACGCAAGGCTTGCTCCACCTGGGCGCGGCTGACGCGGGCGCGTGAGTTGAATCGGCCTCCGACGAGTTGGCGCCAGCCGATCTCGGTCCGCAGCTGCTGGCGGAACTGATCGGGCCGGATGCCGCCCTGAGCCAGGAAGGCCACATACTGGTCGGGGGTGACGCCCGCATCCTGGGCCATGGCGGCGATTTCCTGATTGATCTCCTCGTCGGTGATGATCAGGGACTCGAACTTGGCGATCTCCTGGGCCTGGAGACGCTCCTCGATCAGGGCCTGCAGCGCCTGTTGCTGGATCGCGGGCAGGTTTTCCTCGGTGGGCTCGACCTGGCTCATGGCGATGACCGTGAGCATCCGCTGACGCAGGTCGAAGCCGGTGATGATCTGGTCGTTGACCGTGGCGACGATGCCGTCGGCCAGCCGGAACTCCGGCTGAGGCGCGCTGGGCGCCGCCTGCTGCGCGCCCGGGGTCAGGGCGCCGGCTGCGGCCCCGGAGGAAGGGGCGGTCTGGGCGATCGCGGAACCCGCGACCAGCGCGGCCATAGCGACAGCGGTCGAAATACGCATCAAACCCATGATCAGTCCTGGTTCCCTCGAAGCCTTGCGGGCCGGTTCTTCACCGGGCGGGCGCATGCCTTCACGCCTCATGCCTAACGCAGGCCGTTCGATCCATACCCTGACCCTCCAAAAGTGGCGAGGTTTAGACGGAAGAAGACGCCCTCGGACGGTCCGGTGGGTCTCACGCGAGTGTTATCCCGGCGATAGCCCACCTCGATGCGGAAGCAATCGTCGTCGAACAGCAGGCCCACTTCCGATCGGGTGATCAGGTCGCGCTCGAGATCGGCGATGCCCGCAACGGTCACGCCCCAGTTGCCGTAGACGAACTGCTGGCCCGCCAGCTGAACGAACTCGTAGTTCCGGTTCAGCGGCCCGTCCACGGGGTTGGAGCGATCCAGGATGTAGCTGACGGTCGCCAGGTTGCGACGACCCCAGCGCCCGTCGACGGCGGCCTCGGCGCGGCGCAGGTCGCCGGAGCCGTCGACCGTGGCGTGGCCCCAGCCCCGGATGCGGTCCGAGGGCCTGAACTCGGCCTGGACGACCCAGTCGGAGGTCTGCGACGCGAGGCCGGTGGGGTCATACAGGCGCGTCGGGTCGTCGGGGATGGGCACGCGGAAGCCGTCCTGCTCGGCGTCCCGCATGCTGCGGCCGACGAACAGGCTGGCGCTGCGCTCCTGATCCCAGCGCAGCGTGGTGCGAACCCCGGCGGTCAGGCGCAGTCCGCCCTCCAGCAGATCGTATCCGGGGAAGCGATCGACGCGGAACAGGGAGGATTCGTCGAGTTCGATCGTCTCGGCGTCCTCGTTGGGAATGCGGGGATCCAGGTCCGGGTCGGTGGAAAGCGACAGCTGGCCCATCGGCTCGACGATCAGGTCGGCGCCGTCGGCGAGGCGCCGGATCAGGGGGTAGCTGACGTCGACGCCCACGGTGGCCCGTTCGCGCGTGATCGTCTCGTTCTCCAGCCCGAGGACCGGCGGCAGGTCGTCCACCGAATAGACGTCCACCCGGCCGTCGAAGAAGGCCTCGTAGCGGACGCCGGCCGGGGCGATGACGGCGCGGCGCCAGTCGACCTGTCCGGTCACGCGACGACTGTCGACGCCGGGGAGGCCAAGGGTGGAGCCCGTGGGAATGACTTCGGGGCGCAACACGGGGCTGCCGAAGTAACGCTCGCGATAGAGCGACACGGCCGAGCCGCGCAGGCGCAGACGGCCGCCCAGGATCGCGGCTTCCGGCTCCCACCGGGCGTCGATGAGAGGCGCGACGATCGGCAGGGTGTCGTCGTCCTCGAAGACGTTCAGCGCTGGCGTTACAGGGTCGAAGCGGGCGACGCGCAGGGATTGGACGGTGAAGGCCGCGACCGACAGGTAGGATCGCGTGGTCTGGCGCTCGGCGTAGATCTGGCTGATCAGGCGGCGCTGGTCGCCGTAGTAGAGACCGTTGTCCTGGTAGGGATCCTGGATGTCGTAGCGGTCGAACAGGGTCTTGTCCGAGGTGCGCTCGGCCGTGAAGCCCCAGCGCCAGGGACCGACCGGATCGAAACGGCCGTGACCCAGGAAATAGCTGCGGGCCGTGCGGTCGTCGAAGTCGACGTTGGATTCCGCGCGGCCGTCGCCATCCAGGTCGAAGTCGCCGAAGTTCCGCGCGTATGTGGCTCCGCCGCGCAGGACGACGGTGCCGTCCGTGAACCGCCTGCGCCACTGCAGGTTCAGGAAGGGCAGGACGCGGGTGTTGAACTGGGGGCTGATCAGCCAGTCCTCGGACGGCGAGACCACGACCAGGTAGGGCGTCTCGACCGACAGGCCGCGCCCGTCGTCGTAGTTGATTGTGGGCACCAGAAAGCCCGACGCCCGCTCCACTGTCGGGTCGGGATGGGCGAAGGCCGGCAACCACAGGACAGGCACGCCACCGACCTTGAACACGGCGTTGCGGTACAGGATCGCTCGCAGCGCCTCGTCCTGGACGACCTTTTCGGCCTGGATGGAGAGGCTGGGCTCCTTCGAGTTTCCGCTCTCGTCGCAGATGGGGCAGGGGGTGAAGAGGGCGTAGTTCAGTTCGTTGACGTTCTCGCTGCGCCGCACCGCGGTCGCGGCCATGAGGCTGGCGCCGCTGGCCAGGCGGGTAGCGAAATCGACGGCGACGCCGGCGCGAAGATCCTCATCGAGCTCAAGATGGCTGGCGAAGACGCGATTGCCCTCGGGATCGGTCAGCTCGACCTCGCCGTCGGCCGTGCCGATGCCCCGTGCGATGTCGAAGGTGATCGAACGGCCGATCAGGGTGTGATCCTGGTAGCGGGCGAAGACCCGCTCACGCTCGCCGGTGGCCGAGATGACGTCGCCGACGCGGCCGGCGCTGTCGGCTTCGATGTAGAGGGCGCCGGGCGTCAGGCCGCCGGTCTCGGGCTGGATGTCGGGCTGTCTCGGCGTCGCGGTCTGGGCGACGGCGAGGCCGGGCAGGCAGGCGACGATCGCCGCCCCGGCCAGAAGGCGGAGGCGCAAAGCCTGGGTCATCGGGACGAAAGCGCCGGGCCGCATGTCGATGAAGAACCGCTCCTGATGGCCCCCGCCGGGCGTGGGCTTAGCCGTCTTCGGTATAGAACAGCAAGGTGAAGGCGGCGAGCGCCGTCAACACGGCCGGGAGCCAGGCGGCGACCAGGGGAGGCACGACCTCCGCCGAGCCCATCGCCGCCGAGAACTGGTTCAGGAAGAAGAAGGCGAAGCCCAGCACCACGGCCGACACCGCCATCCGCGCCAGGTCGCCCAGACGCATCAGCCGCAGCGAGAAGGCCGCCGCCAGGATGGTCATGGCCGCGAACGTCAGGGGCGTGGACAGGAGCTGCTGGAACCGGAGCTGATAGGCGGTCGAGGAGAAGCCCGCGTCCTCGATTCGCCGGATCTGGCCAGGCAGGGACCAGAAGGGGGTGGACTGGGGCCGGGCGAATCGTTCGAATGCCTCCTCGTCGGCGAGCGCCGAGGGCAGGTCGAGCGTGGCGTAGCGCATGGCGCGCTGGCCGGTCTGGGCGCCGACCGCGTCGTAGAGGCGCCAGCGACCCGCCGACAGGCTGGCGGCCTCGGCGTCGATCCGCTCGGTGAAGGCGCGGCGACCGTTCGGGTCGGTGGTGTAGATGAAGAAGGTCACGTCCAGCAGCCGGGCGTTGGCGCGGTCCTGGCGGCCGGCACGAATGACCATCTGGCGGGGACCGTCGCCTTCGCGCAACCAGATCGCCTCCTGCTCCTCGCCGCTGACGACCGAGCCGGAAATGCGCTGGCGCTCGCGCTGGAATACGCCGTCGCCGGACGCCGCGAGCGGTCCGATGACGGTGACCGTCAGGACGCCGAACGCCAGCGCCGCGCCCGCCGCGGGAAGAACGAAGCGCCAGGCCGAGACGCCCGCGGCCCGCATGGCGATCAGCTCGGACCGGCGATTCAGGCTGACGAAGGCGGAAAGCGTGCCGAACAGGAAGACGAAGGGCAGGAGCTGGACGATCACCGCCGGGCTCTTGACCAGCATCAGGCCGAAGATGCGCAGGGCCGAGAGGTCGGTGTCGGAGCCCAGGCCGCGCGAAATCTCGACGAAGTCGATCAGCATGACGAGCGCGGAGATGACACCGAGCGCCACCGCCAGCGACCGCGCCAGCTGGACCAGCACATACCGCTCGATTCGGCCGAGACGCAGCCCGCTCAGCACATGGCGCGGCGCAGCGGAGACGGAGCCCAGCGCCGTCATGCAAACCGCGCCTTCAGCGCGGACAGCGACCATGCGCTAACCCGCCGGGGCTTCAACGCGCGGAACAGCAGGCGCAGCGACACCGCCGTCGCGGCGATGGGCAGGAGGTACTGGAAGACGTTGAGCCAGCCGTTCCAGGCGCTGGCGGCCACCACGGCGTAGCCGACGATGCGGACCAGAAGGAAGGCTGCGGACGCCTTGGCGATGCGTCCCGAATAGCCTGTGCGGCTGAAGGCGCCGCCAAGGATCGCCGTCAGGGCCATGGCCATGGCCATCAGGGCGTAAAGGGGCGACGAGAGCCGGGCGTGCCCCTCCGCCATCAGCTCCCCGCGCGAGCCGGCGGTTTCGAGAAGCCGGGGCGACGGATTGAAGAGCTCGTCGAGGTAAAGGTCCGACGGCTTGTAGCGGACGGTCTCGGTATCGGTGACGTATTGGCCGAGCGGGAAGACGTAGCCGTCGAACGACAGCTGCTGCAGCACCCCCGCCGAGCTGTACTGCTGCCATGAGCCCGCCTGCATGGTCAGCACCGGCTGGCCGTCGACGCGGCCGAAGCGGGCCTCCGACGCATCCCAGGTCGTGACCTCGTCGCCGTCCTCGATGTGGATGAAGAGGTTCTTAAGCAGGCCGTTCTGCTCGATCTCCTGAACATAGACGGTCAGGCCGTTCGGGCCGCGGACGAACCGGCCCTCCTCGACCAGCAGGGCGGCGAGGTCGGTGCGGATTTCGAAGGTCTGGTCGCGCTGCTCCCGCTGGGCCCAGGGCTGGACCAGGACGTTGGTCAGCAGCATGACGGCGGCCACGATCAACGCGAGGCGAGCGCCGGGTTCGATCATGCGCCAGCGGGTCATCCCCGAGGCGTAGGCGGCCGTCAGTTCCTGCTCGCGCTGCAGCCGTGTCAGGGCGATGAGGGCGCCCACGAACAGGCCGATCGGCAGGATGACGGCGACGAGCTGAGGCACGGCGAGGAGGGTCAGCTTCAGCATGATCCACACGCTTTGGCCGCGCTCGACGATGACCTCCAGTTGATCCAGGCTCTGGCTCAGGATGCCGATTCCAGCGAGCGACGCGCAGGCCCCGATAACGGGCAGGGCGATCTGTCGAAAAAGGTAGCGCTGAATCAGGGTCATGCGGGCGATGTGGATCACCCGGTTGCGGGCGCGGACGTTGCGGCGCATCTAATACACGCGCTGGCGAGCCGCCGACAATGGCGGCTATAGTCAAGCTTCACAGTATCAACGACCGGGCCTGAACCCGGCTGGAGTGTGTCTTGCCCCTCACGATCGATTTCGTCGCCGACGCCCGCCGCGCGGGCGCTCTCGCCATTCTCGTCCATGACGGCCGTGCGCTTGCCGGCGCGGGCGCCGACCACGACGCCGCCGCGTCGGGTGTCCTGACCAAGGCGATGGGGGCCAGCCGGTTCACCGGCGGCGCCAACTCCACGACGCTGGTGGCCGCTCCGGCAGGTCTGGACGCTGATCTGGTGGTCCTGAGCGGGGCGGGCGACGCGGCCAAGTTCGACGACCTGGCGCTGGAGACGGCGGTGGGCGCGGCCTATCACGCCGTCAAGCTGTCGGGGCTGGAGGCGCTGACGATCGACCTGTCGCACCTGTCGGCCGAACAGGCGGCTCGCGCCGCCTTCGCTGTGCGCCTGGCCGCCTATCGCTTCGACAAGTACCGGACCAAAGAGAAGCCGGAGAAGATTCCGTCGATCAAGGCGGTCCACATCGTCACCAAGGACGCCAAGGCCGCCGCCGCCGCGTTCGAGCCCCTGAACGCCGTCGCCGACGCCGTCTACTTCTCGCGCGACCTCGTCGCCGAGCCGGCCAACGTCCTCTATCCCGAAGAGTTCGCCCGCCGCGTCAAGGCGCTGGAGTCGCTCAGCCTCAAGGTCGAGATCCTGGGCGAGGAGGAGATGCGCAAGCTGGGCATGAACGTCCTCTTGGGCGTCGGCCAGGGCTCGGTGCGCGAGAGCCAGCTGGCGGTCATCCAGTGGAACGGCGGCAATCCCGGCGATCAGCCCATCGCCTTCGTCGGCAAGGGCGTCTGCTTCGACACCGGCGGCATCTCGATCAAGCCGGCCCAGGGCATGGAGGACATGATCTGGGACATGGGCGGCGCGGCCGCCGTCGCCGGCCTGATGCACGCCCTGGCGGGCCGCAAGGCCAAGGTCAACGCCGTGGGCGTTCTGGGCCTGGTCGAGAACATGCCCGACGGCAACGCCCAGCGTCCCGGGGACATCGTCAAGTCCATGTCGGGCCAGACGGTCGAGGTCATCAACACCGACGCCGAGGGCCGCCTCGTGCTGGCCGACGCCCTCTGGTACACTCAGGACCGTTTCAAGCCCAAGTTCATGGTCGATCTCGCCACCCTGACGGGCGCCATGATCATCTCGCTCGGCCTGGACTACGCGGGCGTATTCTCGAACGACGACGACCTGGCCAACGCCATCCTGGCCGCCAGCCCGAAGGTGGGCGAGAACGTCTGGCGCATGCCTATGCCGCCTCAGTACGACAAGATCATGGACAGCGTGAACGCCGACGTGAAGAACTCGGCCGGGCGCGACGGGGGCTCGATCACCGCCGCCCTGTTCCTGCAGCGCTTCGTCAACGGCCTGCCCTGGGCGCACATCGACATCGCCCCGACCGCCTGGGTCAACAAGTCGACGCGGCCGACCGTGCCGGACGGTCCGGTGGGCTGGGGCGTGCGCCTGCTCGACCGCATGGTGGCCGACACTTACGAGAGCTGATCCCGCCATGGCCGAGGCGTCCGGCGAGGTCTGGTTCTATCACCTGGAGCGGTCGACGCTGGACCAGGTGCTGCCCGAACTGCTGGACCGAACGCTTCAGCGCGGCTGGCGCGCGCGGGTGCGCGTCGCCGATGACGACCAGCGCCGCGAGATCGACGAGCGGCTGTGGACCTGGCGCGAGGACAGCTTCCTGGCCCACGGCCTCGCCGACGAGCCGCACGCGGAGCGCCAGCCCATCCTGCTGACGGGAGACGATGCGAACCTTAACGGTTCTCAGGCGCTGTTCATCGTGGATCAGTCAGACATGAGCCTGACAGAGGAGTTCGAGCGATGCTTCATCATCTTCGACGGCCGGGACGAGGCCGCCCTGACCACGGCGCGGGCGCGCTGGAAGGCGCTGAAGGACCAGGGGGCGAACCTGGCCTACTGGAAGCAGTCGGACGAGGGGCGCTGGGAAAAGGCGGCCTGATCGCCGCCCTTTTCCTGACAGCCTGCTCCTCGACCCCGCCGGAGGCGACGGCACCGGCGGTGGTCGAGCGGGCCGAAGAGAACCAGCCGGTCGGCAGCCGGATGCCGGATGCGGACGACGACCTCTGCAAGGCGCGAGACTTCCAGTACCTGATCGGGCGTCACCGAAACGAAATCCCGGTTCCGGTGGAGGTGGTCAACCGCCGCGTCACCTGCACCACATGCCCGGTGACGATGGACTTCTCGGCCTATCGGCTGAACATCTTCTACAACACCGAAACCGAGATCGTGGAGCAGGTGCGATGCGGATGATCCTCAGCTTGAGCGCAGTCGCCGCCCTCACGGCATGCGCGGCCACGCCGGAACCGACGTCGCCCGGCGCGGGGCCCGGCCGGTGCGACGCCGCGGCCGCCCAGTCGCTGGTCGGCACGCATGTCGGGGCGGTGACCTTTCCGGCCGACGCCAATGTCCGGATCGTCTGCACGACCTGCCCGACCACGCGCGACTATCGGCCGGATCGGCTGAACGTCCGCTTCGACGAGGCCACCGGGATCATCCGCACCGTCGACTGCGGCTGATCCCGGCGATCAGTCTGGCTACCAGCGCCAGGCGTCGAAGATGACCTCGATGATGTAGCCGTCGTAGCTGTCGACCAGATAGATGTGGTTGTCGACGGACACCCACTGGGTCCCCGGCGGCGGGAAGCCGAGACCGAACGTGCGCCAGTCGTTCAGGCGATAGCGCCAGAAGATCGACGGCAGGTAGTCGCCGACGTACCACCGCTGGCCCCAGTAGTTTCTCGGCACGGAGTAGTAGCCGTAGCCCGGCGCGAAATAGAAGCCGTAACGGAAGCCGCTGTAGCCCCGGAAGCCGCGGTCGTTCCGCCACCAGTCGTAGCCCCGGTTGCGATGCCAGTCGCGACGCCAGTGATCCTGATTCCAGCGGTTGCGGAAGCCGTCGTAGTCGCGGTGACGGTCCGGCCCGCGGTTCCAGTTGCCGCCGCGATCACGGTCCCAGCCCCGACCGTCCCGGTCCCGGCCGTTGACGATGCCGTCGCCGTCTCGATCCCAGTCGCGACCATTGGGAACGCCGTCGCGGTCGCGATCGCGATAGCGCGGGTCGGTCCGACCATCGCCGTTACGGTCCCTGTCACGGCCGTTCGGGACGCCGTCACGGTCGCGATCCCGATAGCGAGGATCGGTCTGGCCGTCGCCGTTGCGATCCCGGTCCCAGCCGTTCGGGACGCCATCGCCGTCCCGGTCGCGGTAGCGGCGATCCGTCTGCCCGTCGCCGTTGCGATCGCGATCCCGGCCGTTTGGGACGCCGTCGCCGTCGCGATCCCGGCGTCGACCCTCGCGGTTCCACTGGCCGTCGCCAGACGGGCCGGGAGGGGTGACCTGGGGCCGGGACGGCGACGTCCGGCCCTCCGAGCGGCGGGCGCGGTCTTCCCCGCCCATGACCCGGTCCCGGATCCAGTTGTTGTCGCCGCCCCGGCGTCCCTCGCCGCCGCCTCTGCGCTCCTGCCCGTCGTCGCGGCCGCCCCGGCCGCCGCGTTCGCCTCGACCGCCGCCTTCGCCGCGGTCCTGAACCTGATTGACGGTGGGAGGCGGCGCGCTCGGAGGCTCGGCCGCGGCCTCGGCGTTCAAGACAAGCTCCTGGGCGCTCGCCAGGGTCGGCAGGCCGGCCGGCAGGGCCAGGGCGGCCAGGGCGGCGAAGGCCGTCAGCGTCGATTTCATGGAAGTCTTCCCCGCACGCCGGTCTTCGGCGGCTCGACCGCACGCTCGCGCCCGGCGCATGAACGCTGGCTGAACGGCTTGCGGACCCCGCATGGGCCGCCCAGATCAGCCCGGAAAGCGCAGCAGGAGCCATTATGACCGCCCCGATCGAACTCTGGTACTGGCCGACGCCGAACGGCTGGAAGGTCTCCATCGCGCTGGAGGAGATTGGCCTGCCCTATGAGCTGAAGCCGGTGAACATCGGCCGGGGCGAGCAGTTCACGCCGGAGTTCCAGTCGATCAGCCCCAACGGCCGCATGCCCGCCATCGTCGATCCAGACGGTCCCGGCGGCCAGCCGCTGTCGATCTTCGAGAGCGGGGCGATCCTGCAGTATCTCGGGAACAAGTCGGGCCGCTTCTATCCGACCGGGGTGCGCGCCCGCGCCGAGGTGGATCAATGGCTGTTCTGGCAGGTCGGCGGCCTGGGGCCGATGGCGGGCCAGACGCACCATTTCCGCCAGTACGCGCCCGCCCTGATCAAGGATCAGCGCCAGATCGCCTATGGCGTACGCCGCTATACCGATGAGACCAACCGGCTCTACGGCGTGCTCGATCGGCGTCTCGCGGATCGCGATTTCCTGGCAGACGACTATTCGATCGCCGACATGGCGGCGTGGCCGTGGATTCTGCCCGAGCATCAGGGGCAGGACCTGGCGGACTTCCCAAATCTGAAAGCCTGGGTCGAGCGCGTTGGCGCGCGTCCGGCGGTGCAGAAGGGCAGGGCGGTGGGCGATGAGCTGCGCAGCAACCTGGCGGCTTCCGGCAAGGCGGCGGAGGAGGCCCGGAAGCTCCTGTTCGGGCAGCGCGCGCGGAAATCCTGAATCAGGCGTTTACAGTGTATTTCGCAGTCCTGAATCGCCTGCGGAGTATTCATTTCGCCTTTACTGAAAAGACTTTGCGCCGGCTGTCGCTGTTAACTTTAACTTCAAACCGGCGGTATTTGATCGCGTATCAGAGAGGCAGACCAGAAGGGTCGGCCATCGCAAAGGATACGACGATGAACGCGCACGAAACCGCGCCGGAAGCGATCAACGAAGTGGAGGCCGCGCCGCTGCCTCTGCCCACGCCCGACATGGACGGCGACGCCCTGTTCCGGCTGGGGATGATGTATTCCTCAGGTTCGGGCGGATGCCCGATGGACCGGGTCTCGGCCCACATGATCTTCAACCTGGCGGCCATGAAGGGCTCGATCGAAGCCCGGGTCTATCGCCGCGAGATGTCCGAAGAGATGGAACGTGACGAGATCGCCGAGGCCCAGCGCGCAGCCCGTCGCTACATCGACGCGGGCGTGGTCAGGCTGGCGGCCTGACCCAAACCGCCATTCGCGCTCAAGCAGCGAGGCTCTGCGAGCCCCGCTTCAGCGCATTAGGCCGGGCTCAAGTAGCGAGCGACCGCGTCGCGAGCGGTAGCCCACTAAAATGACTGATACTGCCCGTTGATCGAGTAGTTGAACCCGATCGGCAAGGCGTTCCGGATCTGGGTGAAGAAGTTGGCCAGCTCGCCCAGCGTCGAGCGCGGCACATAGAGGATGTCCCCGCGGCGCAGCGCCACGACCTCGCCGCGACGGGGCCTCAGGTCGATGACTCGCATCATGCGAACGCCGCCCGGGCCGCGCCGGATCAGCGCCACCTCCTGCGGCCTGGCCGTAGCCAGGAAATCGCCCGCCTGAACGATGGCCTGATACGCATCGGTGTCGCCCGTCATAGCGATGACGCCGGGGGTGCGGACCTCTCCGGCCACCCAAACCTGAATCGGCCCGGCCTGCTTCAGCGTGATCTCCACCACGGGCCGCACCAGCTGCGAGGCGTAGGCCTCGCTCAGCGTGTATTCCAGCTCCGCCAGCGTCCGGTCCGCCGCCATGGCCTGGCCGATCAGGGGCAGGGCGATGCGGCCGTCCGGCCCGACCCTCAGCGACCGGTTCAGCTCCGTCGCGGTCGGCAGGGCGACGTCGATCTCATCGCCCGGATAGAGGACGTATTCCGGCTCGGCGTCGGTCCAGTCGGCGAAGGCGATGTCGGAGAAGCCGCCGCGCTGCACGCGGTTCGTCGGCCGGCCCTGGCCCGAGGCGCAAGCACCGGTCGAGGCCACGACCGCCGCGCCCAGAACACCCCACAGAATCCGCCGCCGATCCATCATGAGCGCGAGGCTCGTCGAACATGGGTAATCAGTGGTTAACGCCGACCGGCGAAGGATCGGGGACGTTCACGATTCCCCGGAACTCCGTCCGCCCATGCGTTCCACGGCCACCGCCTATGTCTCGGCCCGCCCGCGCTACGGGTTCGGCGATGTCGTCGGCCTGCTGTTCCGCGAGCTGTGGGTCATGGTTCTGGTGTTTCTGGTGGTGCTGGCGATCGGCGCGGCCGCCGTCCTGACGCTCAAGAAGACCTATACCGCCGGGGCCAGCCTGTTCGTCGGAGCGGGCCAGGAATACGTCTATCAGCCCCGCGTCGGCGGCATGCAGGACCGCCAGTCCCAGCCGCCGGCGCCGGGCGAGGTCGCCCAGACGGAAGCCAACATCATCGGCAGCCGCGAGGTGAAGCTGAGAGCCGTGCGCGCGCTGGGGCTGCCGTTCTTTCAGAAGCCCGGCCGCGTCTCGACCGATCCGGTGGAGAAGCAGGAAGGCGACGCCATCAAGTTCATCAACGACAACCTGTCGATCTCCACGACGCCGCAGGGCTCGACGATTGGACTGGGCTTCGAGAGTGACAGCGCCGAGAAGTCGGCGCGGGTGCTGAACGCCATCATCGACCAGTATCTGATCTACCGCCGCGAGGTGTTCCAGGACCGCTCGACCTCGGCCATCGCCAGCCAGCGCCGCGCCTTCGAGGACGAGCTCGCCGACGTCGATCGCGCTTATGAGACCTTCCTGGCGTCCAACGAGATCGGCGATTTCGCCGCGACCAAGACGGCGCTGGCGGCGGTCTATCAATCGACCCTGACCGAGAAACTGTCGGTCGAGAACCAATTGAACCAGGCCGCCCGGCGGCTGGTCACCATCGAGGCCCAGCTGGCGCGCGTGCCGGCCGAGATCGCGCTGCAGCAGGATCTCAACGTCTCGGCCCAGGACCAGATCCTGACGCTGCGAACCGAGCGCGAGCAGCTGCTGGCGCGCTATCAGCCCGACAGTCAGCCCGTGCGCGACATCGAGGCCCGGATCGCCCAGCTGCAGGAATACGTCGCCTCGGGCACGACCGTCGGCGCCAAGGAAGTGCGCCTGGGACCCAACCCGATCTGGACGGAGCTGGAGACCACCCGCATCACCACCCAGGCCGAGCGCGACAGCCTGACCGCCCGTCTGTCGTCGGTGAACCGGCAGCTGGCGGACATTCTTGATCGTCAGGCCCGCCTGACCCGGCAGGAGTCGGAAAATGCGACGCTGGCCTCCAACCGCGACGTCCTGACCGCCTCGATCCGCGAGTTCCAGCAGCGCGAGACCCAGAGCCGCGCCGACAATGGCCTGGTCCGCGCCGGGGCCGACAATGTGCGGGTCATTGAACGCGCCGCCGCGCCGACGCGGGGTACCAGCCTGAAGGCGCCCCTGCTGGCGCTGGTCATTCTGTTCGCCGGCTTCACCGCCCTGTGCGTAGGGCTGCTGCGGGTCTTCACGCGACGGGGTCTGTCGACGCCGGGGATGGTTGGCCGCACGCTGGAGATGCCGGTGCTCGCCGTCGCGCCGGTCAAGGCCGGATGACGTGTTAGCCTTCGCCGGTTCAGTCAGCGCGTAACCGATTCGATGGTCGACCTCACGAGCGAAATGGCCGGCCTCTGGGCGGCTCTCGGACCGGCCCCCGCCCATCGCGGACGGGTCGTCCAGATCGCCTGCGCCACGACCGGGGAGGGGGCCTCCACCGTCGCGCGCGAGTTCGCCCGGCTGGCAGCCGTGCGGGCCAGAAAGCCCGTTTGGCTGATTGACGCCGATCTCGCCCAGCCCGGCCAGCAGGAGGCCGTGGCCGGAGAGCCCGAACGCTTTGGCCGACTAGGTGCGCCGGCCGCTTCCTCGCCGAACGGCGCGAGCTTCTTCGCCGTGACCCCGCCGGTGGTCGGCCGCGACCGCAAGCCCATCGCTCACGCCCGTCTGATGACGGCGCGGCCGTGCCTGGGGGGACGGCTGTGGATCACCCGTTTTCGCGCCGAGCTGCTGCGCTCGGGGCAGAGAGCCGAGCCGCTGGCCGATCCCCGCTACTGGGACGCGATGCGAAAGTTCGCCGACACAGTGGTCATCGACGCGCCCGCGGCCGATCGATCGGACGCAGCGATCACGCTGGCGCCCTTCGTCGATGCGACGGTGCTGGTGGTGGCGACCGAGGCGACCTCGGCGGCAGAGCCGGTGATCCTGAGAGACGAGATCGAGGCCGTGGGCGGCCGCATCGCGGGCGTGGTGGTGAACCGCTCGACCTACACCCCGCCGCCCTTCCTCAGGCGGCTGACGGGCTGACGGCGTCCAGCCGGCGCAGTTCGCGCGCGCCGTAGAGTTGGGGCTCGAAGCCCCTCATCCAGAAGACTTTCCCGAGGCCACGCGCGGTGCGGTCCATCATGTCCGCGCGGCGGGGATGGGCGATGAGCGTCAGCGCCACGGACGCCGCACCCCAGACGACCGTCTGTGCCGCGCCGATCAGCATCCAGCGGAAGACACCCGGCCAGTCGCGGGCCTTGGCGGCGGTCTGGCTGGGTCCCTGGCCATAGGCGAAGGCGCGCGACAGGGCGTAGTGCATCGTCGCCCGATGCGGCGGTGCGAACTCCTCGACCCAGGCGTCGTGGGCCCAGCCGAAGCGACCGCCGCGCGCCTGAAGCGCCGCGAACAGGGCGTCGTCCTCGCCGCCGGTCTGGTCGGCGGAGGCGTCGAACGGGGCAGGGCCGGGCAGCGCCGTCGCCCGCACCATCAGTGAGTTTCCACAGCCATATCCATGATCGATCACGCCTGTGGACACCGGTCCCTCGCGCCCGAAGAAGCGCTGGAGGTAGGCTGCGGCCCAGCCGCTTTCGTCCGGAATGCGGCCGACGATCGGGCCGAAGACGGCGTCGGCGCCCGTGGCCTCTTGCGCGCGCAGCAGGGCCGCCAGCCAGCCGCGCGAGGCGGCTTCGTCGTCGTCTATGAAGGCGATCAGAGGCGCGTCCGTCTCCGCCAAACCCGAGTTGCGCGCCGTCGCCACGCCGGGGCGCGGCTCATGACGATAGGCGAGGGGGAAGGGGCATTCCGGCCGCACCGTGTCGACGGTCGCCCGCGCCGTCCCCGCCGGGTCGTTGTCGACGATGACGATGCTGACCGGGCGACCGTTCAGGCCCTCCTGCGCGAACACGGACCTTAGCGCGCGGGCCAGGCTCTCCGGCCGGCGCATCGTCGGGATCAGGACGCAGACCGCCTGCATCACACCGCCTCCGCATAGAGGGCGGCGCGGTACAGCCGCAACGAGAAAGCCCGCGCCCTTGTCGGAGCCCAGGCTGCGAGCGCCACCTGCTTGATCAGGGGGCGCACCTGCCGCAGCGCCGGGAAGCGTTTCAGGGCCTTGGCCACGCGATAGCTGGGATAGGCGCTGACGATGTCCGGATGGCGGGCGACCACGCGGGCGAAGTTCCCGGCGGACTGTTCGTACTTTCCGGCCAGCTGCTCGACCGTATCGAGGCCCATGTGCGTCGCGGGATTGTCGACGTGCAGCACCGGCCAGCGGCGCGAGACTCGCATGGCCCACTCCACGTCCTCCCAGCCCCAACCGGTAAAGGCGCCGTCGAAGGCCTCCGCCTCGAACACGTCGCGGCGGACCAGCAGGTTGGAGGTATAGACGTACTTCTCCGGAGCCTTGGCCCGCTCGGCGGCCTCGACGCATTCGCCGCGCGTCGCCATGGCGCGATGCACCGAGAAGCGGGGCTCGTCGGGCGCCTGGAGCAGGGAGAAGCCGCCGAAGGCTACGGCGGGGGCCCGCTGGCGGACCAGCTCGGCCCAGGTCTGAAGGAAGCGGTCGCTGTCGGGCCGCATGTCGCTGTCGAGAAACAGCAGCGACGCGCCGCGCGCGGCTCCCGCCAGCCGGTTGCGGCCCTTGGAGCGGCCCTCATTGGCCAGCAGGGTGATGAGGCGCACGGGCAGGGTCATCGTCTCGACCTGAGCCGTCAGCCGGGAGGTCAGGGCGGCGTCGCCGGTGCCGTCGTCCATGACCACGATCTCGACCGCGCCGTTCAGCCCCTCGGCTTCGCGGTCCAGCAGGTCCAGCAGCCCGGACGGGTCGTCGCGCAGAAAGGGGATCAGCACCGACAGCATCGGCCGGGCCTTGGCCCATCGGGCGTTCTGGCTCGTGGGGGAGCCGCTCATGCCGCCGCTCTTCGTGCGAGGCGAGAGCCGATCAACCGGCCAGCCAGATCACGCACGCCCGCTGCGTTCAGCGCCCAGGCCGCGCCGCCGTAGACGAAGGCTCCGACCGCCGCCTTGGCAATAAGTTCAACGATGCCGCCCCAAGCCGGGACGAGAAGCACCGCCCCAGTCATGGCCAAGCAGGCGAGGGCGCAGCGGCCCAGCGTGTCCCACGGAATGGGCATGGCCACGCCGATCCGGCGGCCCATGGCGATCGAGGCCAGAACGCCGATGCCGAAGCTGATCGTCGTGGCGATCGCGGCGCCCATGACGCCCAGGCTCGGCACCAGCGCGAGGTTGAGCATCACGTTCGACGCCGCCGGGATGCAGAGCGTCAGCAGCAGCCGGTCGGTGCGCCGTCCGAGGACGAAGCTCTGGCTCAGATAGTAGGACGTGATGCCGGACAGCAGTGCCGACACCGCGATCAGCGGGGTCACCGACGCTGCCGCGACCCGCAGGTCCTCCCCGATCATCACGTCCGCCAGCGGCCGCGCGACCAGGGCCAGTCCGACGGCGGCGGGCAGGCCGATCAGGATGAAGGTCGAGGCCTGTTCTCGGGCGGCGGCCATGAAGCCTTCGCGGCTGGACCGCTCCCAGGCCATGATGAGGGCCGGCGTGCCTGCCGCGCCCAGCCAGATGAACAGCACATCCAGCGTCCGGCTCGCGAGGCTGTAGCCCGCGTGATAGGCGCCGACCGCCGCCGGGCCTTGGAACAGCTCCAGCAGAAAGCGGTCGGTCGAGGCCATGACCAGCGTCAGGCTGAGCCCCGCCGCGATGGGATAGCCGTAGCGGGCGTAGGACCAGAGCCGGTCGCGCCAGACCACGCCGCCCTTCGCGCGACGCAACTCGCCGGGCAGGACGAACGGCAGGGTCAGCAGCGGCGCGAGCAGCAGGCCGATGAAGGGCGAGGCCGATCCCAGCCCGGCCAGCGCGGCGGCCACGCCGAAGCCGAAGCCGCCCAGGCTGACGAAGATGTCCATGGTCGCGGATTTGCGGACCTCTCCGGCCGCGCGGAACCTTTCCTGCGCCAGCTTGGACAGGCAGCGGATCGGAATGCCGGCGAGCGCGATGCCGATGGTCAGCTTCATGCCGGGACCGATCGGCGCGAGCCATAGCAAGAGCGCCATCAGCGGTAGGACGGCGGCCGTGACCACGGCGGCGGTGCGATAGAGCGTCAGGAAGTGGTCGGCGAGCGACTGGCCCTTCTCGGCCGCCCAGAAGCGCGCCATCGCCGCCTCCAGCCAGCTGAAGGTCGCGACGTGGAACAGGGTCATCACCGAAAAGGCGATGGCGTAGCGGCCGAAATCCTCGGGCGTTAGCAGCCGCGTGAAGACGACGATGGAGCCGAAGCCGACCAGCCCCTGGACGATGTTGGCGGGCAGATAGCCCCAGACCCCGCGCCAGAACATCACGGCGCTCCCGTCACCGCTGGGCCGCCCGATCGCCGAGCAGCACGGGCACGGTGACCAGCATGATCCAGAGGTCGAGCCACAGCGACTGGCGCTCGATGTATTCGATGTCCAGCCGAACGCGCGTGCGGACCTCGGCGGCGGTGTGCAGCGGCCCGCGCGAACCCTTGATGGCGGCCCAGCCGGTCATGCCGGGCTTCATGCGGTGGCGATGGGCGTATTCGGCGACCAGGCGGGCGCTCTCGACCTGGCCGGTCTTCATGCCGATGGCGTGCGGGCGCGGGCCGACCAGCGACATCTCGCCCCGTAGCACGTTGAACAGCTGGGGCAGTTCGTCGAGGCTGGTCTTGCGGATGAAGCGGCCCACGCGGGTCACCCGGTCGTCGTCGGCGGTGACTTGGCGGCTGGCGGTGGCGTCGGCGGCCTCGTGGCGCATGGATCGGAACTTCCAGACCACGATTTCCTCGTGATTGAAGCCGTGGCGACGCTGGCGGAAGAAGATAGGGCCCGGGCTGTCGAGCCGGATGGCGAGCGCCGTGAGCGCGATGACTGGCGACAGCAGGACCAGGGCGACCGTGCCGATCGCCAGGTCCTGGATGCGCTTGTTGAAAGCCCGGCGGTCGTCGTCGACGGGGCCGTCCAGCGAGGCGAGGGGGGCGCGGGCCAGTCGGTCCAGCGCCGCGCCGCGTTCCGAGGCGTCGACCGGATCGACGAGCAGGGTTACTTCGTTGGGCAAGGTCGACAGCCGCGCCGTCAGCTCGCGCACCCTCGCCTCGGCCTTCGGGTCGAGCGCCAGGACGATCTTGTCGACATAGGGCGTCATGCGGTGGGTCATCAGCGCCTCTGCGTCGCCGAGCACGGGCACCCCAGCCACGCTGTCCGGCGACCGGGCCAGGCGGTCGTCGAAGACGCCCAGAACATTGATGTCGCGGCGCTGAAGGGCGTCACGAATAAGCCGCTCGGCGTGACGGGTCGCGCCGACCAGCACGATGTTTGGCGTCAAGGCCCCCTTCGCGCGCCAACCGGCGACCGTGAGGCTCCAGGCCAGATGCGAGCCGTAGAGCGCCACGGCGACGAAGGCGGTCCAGAGGATCGTCGTCGAAACGCCCGACCGCCCGGACGACAACATCGTCTCGAGAAGCATGGCCGTCAGGCCGCCAGCGACCGCGACGCCCGTGACCGCCGCGAGGTGCAGCGGCAGCCCCTGCCCCCGTTCGAACCGATACAGGCTCAGCGAGCGCAGGGCCTCGAGCACGAACAGGGCGCCGATGGCCAGCGGGAGCAGGTCGCTGAGCGGCGACGCCATGAGCCCGCCGGGTGACGACAGAACCAGCGCCGCCAAGGTGATCGCACCGACGATCGCCACATCGACCGTCCGGAACCAGTGGACCGCCAGCCGGGAGGCGTGCCTCTGTCGCGCGTTCAGCCAGACCTCGGGGCGGAACGGTCCTCGGCGCGCCTTGCCGTCGGATTCGGGCGTCAGCGTCCGCGCCGCCAGCGCCTGGAGCGCGGAGGCGTCCAGCCGGGTGTCCGCGCCGCGCGTCAGGTCGAGGGCCGTGGTCATGGCCCCAGCATGCACAGGCCCCGTGGATGTCGCGTTAACGGCTGCGGCCGAGATGCGACGGTTCGACGACGAAAGGCGGCTTGGCCCCGCGCTCCGACCGTGGTCAAAAGACGGCGAGGGGTCGTCGACCCACCGACCGGGAGAGTTGTCTTTGCAGAAGTTCGCGCCGTCCGTCCGTCATCGTCTGGGGGCCTCGGCCGCCGCCGCCGTCCTGTTGTTCGCCTCGGGAGCCCTGGCCCAGCAGGCGCCCATCGTCCAGCCCGGCGCGCCCGGCCAGGCCAGCCGCACGCTGCAGGGCTCCGAGGCGTCGCGCATCGCCGATAACCGCTATTCCGACGACGATGTGAAGTTCATGCAGGACATGATCCTGCATCACAGCCAGGCCGTGGAAATGGCGAACCTGGTGCAGGAGCGCACCAACACCCAGGCCATCCGCGACATCGCCGGGCGCATCAACGCCTCCCAGGCCGACGAGATCGAGTTCATGCGCGGATGGTTGACCGAACGTGGCGAAGCCGCTCCGAACCCGTCGGCGAGCATGGACCACGCGAACCACGCGGGCATGGATCACTCCGCCCATGCGGGTCATGCCCAGATGGCCGGCATGGCCACGCCGGCCCAGCTGGCGGCGCTGCGGGCGGCGTCGGGCGCCGAGTTCGACCGGCAGTTCCTGAACCTGATGATCGCCCACCACGAAGGCGCCGTGACCATGGTGTCGGAGCTGCTGGCGCGTCCGGGCTCGGCCTACGACCCCGTGCTGTTCCGCTTCGTCAACGACATCACCAGCGAGCAGACGGCGGAGATCAATCGCATGTCGCTGCTCCTGCGCGAGCAGGTCGGCGATCCGCGCAGCACGCTCGCGGCCGGCTTCCGTGACGCCGGTCAGGCCGCGTCCAACCTAACGCTGGTGGCCAGCCTGCCCAAGCCGACGGGCTTCTTCGACCCGGCGAACCCCGAGGGTCTGCCGCCGCCGATCCCTGCGCGCAACGATTCCGACGAGACCCCGGCGTCGCCGTCGGGCCAGTTCGGCAGCCGCGGGCCCTTCCTCAGCTTCGCCAACACCGACATGGCTTTCTCGGGTGATCTGCTGGCGGTCGGCAACTACCACGGCTTCAACCTGTATCGGATCAGCGAAACCTCGCCGGAGCCCCAGCTGATCAGCTCGGTCGTCTGCCCCGGCGGTCAGGGCGACGTCTCGATCCACGGCGACCTGCTGCTGATGTCGGTCGAGTCCAACACCGGCCGCGTCGACTGCGGCCGTGAGGGCGTGGGAGACGGCCCGCAGGCGGATCGCTTCCGTGGGCTGCGCATCTTCGACATCTCGGATCTGACCAATCCCGTCCAGGTCGGTCAGGTTCAGACCTGCCGCGGCTCGCACACCCATTCGATCGTGTCGGCCGACGCGCGCCGTCTGATCGTCTACAACTCCGGCACCGCCGGCGTGCGGGACGAGCGCGAGTTGGCCGGCTGCGTCGTCGGCCTGCCGGGCGACGACAACACCGCCCTGTTCAGCATCGATGTGATCGAGATTCCGCTGGCCGATCCGTCGCGCGCCCGCATCATCGACAGCCCGCGCGTCTTCGCAGACGAGGCGACGGGCGCTGTCGCGGGCTTGTGGCGCGGCGGCGACCATGGCGAGGGCACCCAGACGACCAGCGTCACCAACCAGTGCCACGACATCACCCTGTTCCCGGACGCCAACCTCGCGGGCGGCGCCTGCTCGGGTAACGGCATTCTGATGGACATCTCCAACCCGGCCGCCCCGCGCCGGATCGCGGCGGTGAACGATCCGGGCTTCGCCTATTGGCACTCGGCCACGTTCAACAATGACGGCACCAAGGTGGTGTTCACCGACGAGTGGGGCGGGGGCGGGCGTCCGCGTTGCCGCGTCCAGGACCCCCAGACCTGGGGCGCCAACGCCATCTACGACATCGTCGACAACCAGCTGGTCTTCCGCAGCTACTACAAGCTGCCGGCGCCCCAGACGGCGCGCGAGAACTGCGTGGCCCACAACGGCTCGCTGATCCCCGTGCCCGGACGCGATCTGTTCGTGCAAGCCTGGTATCAGGGCGGCCTGTCGATCAGCGACTTCACCGACTCGGCCAATCCGCGCGAGATCGCCTACTTCGACCGGGGCCCGCTCAGCGAGCAGCACGACATCCTGGGCGGTTTCTGGTCGGTCTACTGGTACGACGGCCGCATCTACGGCACCGAGATCGCGCGCGGTCTCGACGTGCTGGAGCTGACGCCCAGCGAGCACCTGACCGCCAATGAGATCGCGGCGGCCCGCATGGCCCAGCAGGGCGAGACCGTGAACCCGCAGCAGCAGTTCCGCGTCACCTGGCCGGCCCACCCGGTCGTGGCGCACGCCTATCTGGACCAGCTGGCCCGTGACGGCGGTCTGTCGGCGGAAGCCATCGGCCAGGTTCGCTCCGTGCTGGAGGCCGCTTCGCCGGTGGTCGAGGCCGGCGGTCGCGACGGCGGCGTGGCTCAGCAGCTGCGGGCGGCTGCGGGCGGCATCACCGCCTCGGGCAATGACCATACGGCGCGCCGCCTGCGCGGCCTGACCGAGACGCTGAACGGCATCGCCGGGCGCATCGGCTAGGATCTGGAGAGCGGCCCGCGGTGTTCCATCGCGGGCCGCCCCCTTGATCGCTGTTGCGAGTGGCTCGCAGGTTCACTATAGCGGGCGCAACAGCAACGTCGCCCTGCGCGGCCCCAGCCCCGGACCTCTTCTCATGACCCTTCGTCGAACCCTCGTGCTGGCGGTCGCCGGCGTCCTCGCGCTCGCAGCCTGCGGCCAGCAGACCGAGACGAAGACGGATGGGGCCGGGGCGGGTGTCGTCAACGTCTACACGGCGCGTCACTACGACGTGGACCTGCAGCTCTATGAGCGTTTCACGGCCGAGACCGGCATCCGGGTCAACCGGATCGAGGGCAACGCCGATCAGCTGATCGCCCGCATGCAGGCCGAGGGCGAGGCCAGCCCCGCTGACGTGGTCATCATGTCCGACGCCGGCGCCCTTTGGCGCGTGCAGAACGCCGGCCTGTTCCAGGCGGTGGACAGCGACGCGTTGAGCGCCGCCATCCCGGCCAATCTGCGCGATCCCGAGGGCCGCTGGTTCGGCTTCACCCGGCGCGCCCGTGTCGTGGCCTACGATCCGGCCAAGGTTCGGCCGGAAGAGGTCGACACCTATGAGGAGATCGCCTCGCCCCGTTTCCGGGGTCGGCTGTGCGTCCGCTCGGCCGACAATGCCTACAACCTCTCGCTGGTCGGGGCGCTGATCGAGGCCTGGGGGCCGGAGAAGACGGCCGAATGGGCGCGGGGCGTCGCCGCCAACATGGCCCGCCCGCCGGAAGGCGGCGACCGCGATCAGATCCGCGCCGTCGGGGCCGGGGTCTGCGAGATCGCCCTGACCAACACCTACTATTACGTCCTGCTGGGCCAGGGCGAGAACGCGGCCGACCGCGATCTCGTCGCGCGGCTCAAGCTGGCCTTCCCGTCGCTTGACGGGCAGGGGACGCACGTCAACGTCTCGGGCGGCGGCGTCGCCGCCGGGGCTCCGAATCGGGACAACGCCGTCCGCCTGATCGAATTCCTGGCGTCGCCCGAGGCCCAGACGCTCGTCGCCGGCGCGAACGGCGAGTATCCGGCCAGCCCCTCGGTTCCTGCGCCGTCGCCGGTCGACGCCATCGCCGACTTCACCGCCCATCCCATGTCGGTCGCCGCCTATGGCCCGCGCACGGCCCAGGCGCTGGAGATCATGACGGCGGCGGGTTGGCGCTGACGCAAGCCATCCGACCTGCGAGCGGGCGGGGGCTTCAGCTTCCGTCCGTCGTGACGATCGCGGCGGGCTTCGCAGCCCTTGTAGTGCTCGCGCCGCTCATCGGCGTGCTGGCGGTCGCGTTTCGAGGGCCTTGGGCCGGCCTCCCGGTCGGAACGCTTGTCGACTACGCCATCGCCTCGGCCATGCTTGCCGCCGGCGTCGGCGTGATCGCGGGTGTGATTGGGACCGGCGCCGCCTGGCTGGTGGTCCGCTGCAGATTTCCGGGCAGCCGGGCCTTCTCCTGGCTGCTCGTTCTGCCGCTCGCCGCCCCCACCTTCGCCCTGGCCTATGGCTACGCCGATCTGCTGGACGTCGCGGGACCGGTGCGCACCTGGCTGAGGCTGGTCCACGGCATCGAGATTCCGGGCACGGTGCGCAGTCTTCCGGGCGCGATCGTGATTCTGTCCCTGGCCTTCTACCCCTACGTCTACCTCGCCATGCGCGAGGCGCTGTTGAACCGGTCGGCGACCGCTCTGGAAGCCGCCCGGACGCTGGGCGCGGGACCGTTGGAGACGTTCTGGCGCGTGACCTTGCCAATGGCGCGGCCGGCCCTGGCCGCCGGTCTCGCCCTGACCCTGATGGAGACGCTGGCGGACTACGGGGCCGTCAGCTTCCTCAGCGTCCAGACGCTGACCACGGGCGTCGTGCGTGCCTGGTCCATCAACGGCTCGCCGGCCTCGGCCGCCCTTCTGGGACTGCCGCTGATGGCGACCGCCGCTGCCTTGCTCGTCCTTGAACGCTCCAGTCGGGCCGCCCGTGGCTACGGGGTCGAGCGGGCAGGGTGGCGAGCCATCCCGCCCCGGCGCCTTCGCGGGTGGAGCGCGGCATGCGCCACAGCGATATGTCTTCTGCTGCTAGTCGTCGCCTTCGTGCTGCCGCTCGGCTGGCTCGCGTGGAACGGTCTGAAGGTCACCCCCGAATGGCCGCGGCTCGTCGCAGCTGGGGCGAGGGTCGGGGGTCTGGGTGGCGCGGCGGCCCTGCTCGCCGTTCTTCTGGCTCTTGGCCTTGCGATCGCCGGCCGCCGTCACCCGTTGCTGACGCGACTGGCGGGACTGGGCTACGCGACGCCCGGAGCCGTCATGGCCATCGGCCTGCTGCTTCCCGCCGGGCTGTTATGGCGCGCGTTTCCCGGCATGGCCTGGATGACGACCGTGGGGGTCTTCCTGCTGGTCTACGCCTATGCCGCGCGGCTGATGGCGGCGGCGCTGGAGCCCATCGGGTCGGCGCTGAGCCGCATCCGGCCGGCGATGGGAGACGCCGCCAGGGTGCTCGGCCGCACGCCCCTCGGCGCGGCCCTCGCCGTGCATGTCCCGCTGGCAAGCGGGGGGTTGCTGACGGGGGCCCTGATCGTGTTCATCGACGTGGTGAAGGAACTCCCGGCCACCCTCATCCTGCGCCCGTTCAACTTCGACACCCTTGCCGTCCTGGCCGACGCCTACGCTCGTGACGAGCGGATCGGTCAGGCGGCCTGGCCGTCGCTGATGATCGTCGCCGTGGCCGTGCCCGCCTGTCTGTGGCTGACGCGCCGCATCTCGCTGGCTCGGCCAGGGATGGAGCCGGCCGATGGCTGATCCGGTTCTGCAGCTGGAAGGCGTCGGCTTCGCCTATGGCGCGCGCTGCGTCCTGTCCGGCGTCGATCTCTCGGTCGACCCCGGCGAGTGCGTGGCGATCCTCGGACCCTCCGGCAGCGGCAAGAGCAGCCTGCTCAGGCTCATCGCCGGCCTGGAGCGGCCCGCCGAGGGGACTATCACGCTGGGGGGCCGCCGGGTCGCCGATCCGCGCGCATCGACGCCCCCGGAGACGCGGGGGCTGGGACTGGTGTTCCAGGACGACGCCCTGTTCCCCCATCTGACCGTCGTGGACAACGTCGCCTTCGGGTTGCGTGGTATCGCCCGAAAGGATCGCACGGCCCAGGCCTTGGAAGCGCTGGGCCGCTTCGGCCTGGCCGACCGGGGGAAGGACTGGCCGCACCGTCTGTCGGGCGGGGAGCAGCAGCGCGTCGCCGTCGCCCGCGCCCTCGCGCCTCGACCGCCGCTGGTGCTGATGGACGAACCCTTCTCCCGCCTCGACGCCGATTTGCGCCGCAAGGTGCGCGACGACGTCATGGGCGTTCTGCGCGAGGCGGGCGTGGCCGTCGTGCTGGTCACGCATGACGCGGACGAGGCCATGTCCTGCGCCGATCGTCTCGTCTTGATGGCGGAGGGGCGCGTGCTTCAGGTCGGTCGACCTGAGGATTGCTACCGCAGCCCCGCCTCGGCCCAGGCCGGTCGGCTGCTCGGCCCCCTCAACGCCGTCGCGGCGACCGTGACGGGCGGCGGGGCGCTGAGCGCGTTGGGGCGTTTTCCGGCGGGGGACCTTCCTGACGGGGCGGCGGATGTTCTGATCCGCCCGGAAGACCTCGTGCTGGATCCTGCAGGCGTCGAGGTGGAATGCCTGGAGACGACGTTCCAGGGATCGACCGTCCGGGTGCGGCTGATCCTGGACGGACGGACGCTGGAACTGACGTGTCCCGCCCATCAGGCGCCGGCTCCCGGACGTTTGCGGATCGGCTTGAGGGCGGACGCTGCGCCGAGTCTGACGGCCTCGATCTGAATAGCGGCGCAGAGGCGGGATACTGGCGGAGACGGAGGGATTCGAACCCTCGGTACCGGTTACCCGGTACGACGATTTAGCAAACCGTTGCCTTCAGCCACTCGGCCACGTCTCCGGCAGGAGGCGTCGATAGCGGAGGCCGGGCGGCGGCGCAATCGGGTCGTCGCCAACTTTCCCCGACGTGATCTTGTGGGCCGGAGCGGGGAGGGCTACCCCTTCGCCTCCACCGCTTCCAGGGAGAGCGACATGGCCGATCTGAACCAGGTCACCGAACACATCCGCGGCGCCGTCGGCGACAACTCCGGTCTGGGCAAGACCGTGAAGCTCGACCTCGGCGACGCCGGCAAGATCTTCATCGACGGCGCGTCGGTGCCGAACACCGTCACCAACGAGGACAAGCCCGCCGACGCCACGGTGTCGATGAACTGGGATGACTTCATGGCCCTGTCGAACGGCCAGCTTGATCCCATGATGGCCTTCATGCAGGGCAAGCTGAAGATCGCCGGCGACATGATGATCGCCCAGAAGCTGGCGCCGCTGCTGAAGCGGTAAGGCACGACCTCTCCCTCCCCCGGCGGGGGAGGGCAGATCGCGAAGCGATCGGGTGGGGGCGGCAAGGCGTTTCAGGCGCCGTCGGAGCATGGTTTGCCGGGCCGCCCCCACCCGGTCTCCGCTACGCTCCGACCACCCTCCCCGTGCCGGGGAGGGAGAGGAGCACGACATGCACTTCCAGCACTCGGATCGCGGCTTGCATTGGCAGGAGCGGGTCACCCGGTTCCTCGAGGACAAGGTCCTGCCGCGCGCGGCGGACTATCATGCCGAGGTCCACGCCGATCCGAACCGCCAGCCTCCGACCATGGAGGCGCTGAAAGCCGAGGCGCGCGAGGCCGGTTTGTGGAACATGTTCCTGCCCGGCGATCACGGCGCGGGGCTGACGAACCTGGAATACGCGCCGCTGGCCGAAGCCATGGGCAAGGCGGGTCTCTGGACGCCCGAGGTGTTCAACTGCAACGCGCCCGACACCGGCAATATGGAAGTGCTCCATATGTACGGGAACGCCGAGCAGCAGGCGCGCTGGCTCAAGCCCCTGATGGCCGGCCAGATCCGCTCGGCCTTCCTGATGACCGAGCCGGAGGTGGCCTCGTCCGACGCGACCAACATCCAGACCCGGATCGAGCGCGACGGCGACCACTATGTCATCAACGGGCGCAAGTGGTGGTCGACGAACATGGCGCACCCGAACGTCGCCATCACCATCGTCATGGGCAAGACCGACACCGGCGCGGCCACCCACGCCCAGCAGTCCCAGATCCTGGTGCCTGTCGACACGCCGGGCTTCCGCGTCGAGCGGATGCTCAGCGTCTTCGGCTATGACGAGAAGCCCATCGGCCACGCCGAGGTGGTGCTGGAGAACGTCCGCGTCCCGGTCGAGAACCTGATCGCGGGCGAGGGGCGGGGCTTCGAGATCGCCCAGGGCCGTTTGGGGCCGGGCCGCATCCACCACTGCATGCGCGTGATCGGCTGCGCCGAGCGGGCGCTGGAGCTGATGTGCCAGAGGCTGCTGAGCCGGACGGCGTTCCGCAAGCAGATCGCCGAGCACTCGGTGTGGGAGCAACGCGTGGCCGAGGCGCGGACCAACATCGAGATGTGCCGCCTGATGGTGCTGAAAGCCGCCTGGATGATCGATCAGGCGGGGGCCAAGAACGCCAAGTCCGAGATCGCCCAGATCAAGGTGGCGGCGCCGCGCATGGCGCTGAAGGTCATCGACGACGCCATCCAGGCCTTCGGCGGGGCGGGCGTTTCGGGCGACACGCCGCTGGCCGAGCTCTATGCGACGGTGCGGACGCTGCGCATCGCGGATGGGCCGGACGAGGTGCACAATCGCACCATCGCGCGGCTGGAATACGCCAAGCACGGCGGCAAGCCGGTCCGCTGACCGGCTGCTGCCAAGGCGTGTCAGCAGTCGCGCGCGAAGGTCGCATCCGGGCAACGAAACCTTGACCGGCGTGTTAGCGTAGTCCGGCTCGCAGCCAAGCTGGACGTCTTCACGGAGCCGCCGACGATGAACGCGACCGCGCGAACCCCGGCGGCGGACGCCGACCTTCTGGCCCGCTATCGGGCGGTGCGCGCCGCCATGCCCGCGCTCGCGGCCGGGCTGTCGGCCGAGGACCTCGCCGCCCAGGCCATGGCGGACGCCAGCCCGGGCAAATGGCATCTGGCGCATACGAGCTGGTTCTTCGAGGCGATGATCCTGGCGGCCGAGGACGGCTATCCGCCAGTCGATCCGCGCCTGCAGACCCTGTTCAACTCCTACTATGAGAGCCTGGGCCAGCGGGTGGAGCGGCATGAGCGGGGGCTGCTGACGCGGCCGTCGCTGGACGAGGTCCTGGCCTATCGCGCCGAGATCGACCGCCGCATGGAGGCCCGGATCGGGCAGGGGTTCGGCTCCGATCTGGAGCGCTACTTGTTCGTGCTGGGCCTGCATCACGATCAGCAGCATCAGGAGCTGTTCCTGATGGATCTGCTGGCGCTCATGGCCCGCTCGCCGCTGGACCCCGCCGCCTACGCCGAGGAGCCGCGGCCTGCGGGTCCGCGTCAGCCGGCGAGGGGAGGGGCCACCCGCTTCGAGGGCGGCCTGGTCGAGATCGGCCACGGCGGAGACGGCTTCGCCTTCGACAACGAGGGGCCGCGCCACAAGGTCTGGCTGGAGCCCTTCCACCTCGACCACGACCTGGTCACGAACGAGCAGTGGATCGCGTTTATCGCCGACGGCGGCTATCGGCGGCCCGAGCTGTGGCTGGCCGACGGCTGGGCCACGGTGAAGGCCGAGGGCTGGACCGCGCCGCTCTACTGGCGCGAGGACGAAGACGGCTGGACGAAGATGAGCCTGACGGGCCGCGTCGCGGTCGATCCGGATGCGCCGGTGCGCCACATCAGCGCCTGGGAGGCCGAGGCCTTCGCCGCCTGGGCCGGCAAGCGCCTGCCGACCGAGGCCGAGTGGGAGAGCGCGGTCGCCACCGCCCCGGCCGTCTTCTCCAACCTGTTCAACGAGGTGTGGCAGCACACGTCGTCGGCCTATGCGCCCTATCCGGGCTTCAAGCCCACCGAAGGCACGGCGTCGGAGTACAACGGCAAGTTCATGGCCAATCAGAGGGTCATGCGCGGCGGGTCGTTCGCCACGCCGTCGGGCCATGCGCGTCGGACCTATCGCAACTTCTTCTATCCGCATCAGCGTTGGGCGTTCCTCGGCCTCCGCCTCGCCTCAGACGCCCCTGTCATGTCGAAACCCCGCATCGAATCCGTCGAGACCGCCCGCTTCCGGGCCGAGCTGATCGCGGGCCTGTCGCGGCCGCAGAAGGCGGTGTCGCCCAAGTGGTTCTACGACGCGGCCGGGTCGGAGCTGTTCGAGGAGATCACGCGCCTGCCGGAGTACTATCCGACCCGGCAGGAGGCGGACCTGCTGCGGGAGATGGCGGGTGAGCTGACGGCCGGGTTCGGGGATAACGCCGTCCTGGTGGAATTCGGGTCGGGGGCCAGCGAGAAGACCCGCATCCTGCTGGACGCCGCGCCGACGCTCGGCGCCTATGTGCCGATCGACATCAGTCCCGATGCGCTGAACGCGGCGGCCGCCTCGATCGCGGAGGCCTATCCCCATCTGCAGGTTGCGCCGATGGTGGGCGATTTCCTGAATCTCGCGCCGCTGCCGGAACTCGGTCGCGGTCGGCGGATCGGCTTCTTCCCCGGATCGACCATCGGCAATCTGGAGCCGGACCAGGCCGTGGCCTTCCTGGCTAACGCGCGCGAACGGCTGGGGCCGAACGCCCTGTTCGTTCTCGGCGTCGATCTGGTGAAGGACGAGGCGACGCTGGTTGCGGCCTACGACGACGCCCAGGGCGTGACCGCCACCTTCAACAAGAACCTGCTGGTCCGGGCCAATCGCGAGCTCGGCGCCGACTTCGACCTCGACTCCTTCGCCCATGAGGCGCGGTGGAACGCCGAGGCGTCGCGGATAGAAATGCACCTGCGCGCCGAACGCGACATGGCCGTCCACCTTGGTGGGGAGACCTTCAACTTCCTGGCGCGAGAGACCATCCACACGGAGAGTTCGCGCAAGTTCACCGAGGCCGCCGTCGGTGCGCTGGCTGAGGCCGCGGGGTGGCGGTTGATGGTCTTCCGAAACAGTCCCGCGCCCTCCGTCGCGCTTGCGATCCTGGCGACGACCTGAGCCGTGAGCAGGGCTGGTTGTGCGCGGCCGCCGGCGACTCAGGCCATCAGGTTCAATCCACGCGAGGCCATGTTTCCCAGGTTCGGGAAGATGAGGTCGAGGTCCGATTCCGACACGCCAAGCCAGCGTCCGAAGGTCGCGCCGTACTGATCCACCGAGGTGGTCGGGATCAGATGGGACCGGGTCATGTCGGGGTTGCGGAACGCGCCCTGATCGATGCCCAGGGTCGGATACTGACCGTAGATGTCGCCGCCGCGCACCGAGCCGCCCATCACGAGATGATGCCCGCCCCAGGCGTGATCGGTGCCGTCGCCGTTGGTGTTGAACGTTCGCGAGAAGTCCGACGCGGTGAAAGTGGTCACCGCGCCGCGCATGTTGACCCCGCCGATATCGGCCAGCACCCAGTCGAAGAAGGCGAGCGCATGGGCGACCTTCGCCAGATTGTTCGCCTGGACGGCGTTTTGGGCGTCATGGGTGTCCCAGCCGCCCAGGCTGACGAAGAAGACCTGTCGTCGGATGCCCAGCGCCGGAGCCGCCGCGATCATGCGCGCCACGGTCTGGAGCTGCACCGCCAGGCTGTTGGTCTCGGCCGCGCCGGTGATTGGGTTTCGATACGCCGGGGCCGGGATGATGCTGGTCACGGCCGAGCCGGTGAAGGCCGTGTTCAGGGTCGTGGCGGCATTGATCGATCGGTCCGTCGTCGTGGCGTAGTCGGCGGCGAAGAGACTGGCCTGGGTCGTGTCGCGCAGCGTGTCCCGGACCCGGCTGGGCACCGTCTGGGAGCCGAACAGGCTGCTGCCCGACTGTCCGGTGATGACCACCGCGGGCTGTGAGCCGGTGTTCATCTGATACTGGACGATGCTCTGGCCGGAGAGAAAGACCGCGTTGCCGGCGGTCGAGACCGCTGTGAACAGCGAGGAGCTTCCGTTCTCTCCCGCGAGGAGATCGCCGAACCGTCCGCCCCAGCCCACCCTCGCCCCCTCCGTGCGGCCGGCTTGCCAGGTTGACTGCTGGTCGTTGTGGGAGAACAGATTGGCGGGAAAGGGCGCCGAGCGCGCCTCGTACTGCGCCTTGGTGATGGGCTGAACCAGCGTCCCGACGTTGGCCACCACGGCGAGGCGGTTGGCGTCGAACAAATCCTTCACCGGCTGCATCAGAGGGTGCAGACCGAAGGTGCGGACCGAGGCGTTGGTCCCGGCGGGGATGGGGTTCAGGCTGCGCGGCACGATCGGCAGGACGCCGCCCCAAGCTTCCGGATTCGCCGCCGTCGCCACGCGGCCCGTTACCGGATTGACCTGGCCGACCGGCGTCGGGGCCGTGCCCACGGGCATGAGGGCGATCGGGTCGGTTCCGGTGTTGCGGGTGGCGAAGTAGCGGCCCCAGCTGTCGTCGTCGGTCGCCAGAACCATGTTGTGGCTGTCGTTGCCTCCAAACAGGAAGACGCAGACCAGCGCCTTGTAGTCCGGCGCGCTCTGGCTGACCGCGGCGCCGGCGGCGGCAAGTTGCGCGGCGAAAGGGGCGGCGGCCCCCAGCATCGAGAGACCGCCGCCGATGTGGAGCAGTTGGCGACGCGTGTAGCGACCGTGGCTCATGTCCCCCGCCTCACCGCTGGACCAGGTATTCGGGCGACACCATCGTCATATAGACCGCCAGACGCGACCGGTTGAGCCGGGCGGTGTCGATCGCCGCCTGGTTCGAGCCGGTGGCCGCCGGGATGGTGACGCCGTTCACACTCTCGACGATCCGGGCCCGCAGCGCCGATGACATCCGGCCGTTCAGCAACATCCGGTTCATGCGGTCGGTGAGGGCGTTGGCGTCGTGGGCGATGGCGACCTCGCGCGCGTAGTTCGAGCGCACGTCGGAGCCTGTCCCGATGCCGTTGCCGATCGCGGCCTGCATGGTGTTGGCGTAGCCGGCGACCGTGACCTCGCTGACGATCTGGAACTCGGGAACGGTCAGATTCTGGGCCCCGGCGCGGGTGTTCGGCGGCACATAGCCGGGTCGGTAGAAGTTGAAGACCGAGGGAGCCGCCAAGGTCGACTGACCCAGCGAGGTCGCCGCGCTGGTCGAGTTGAGAAGGTAATTGCCGCTGACCGACGTGGCCCCGAACGCCCTCATCCAGTTGGTCATGCGCACGATCGGCTCGCGCACCTTGCCGTAGGACGGAGTGTCAGCCAGGCCCGCGTCGCGCGCCTCCTGGTCCAGCAGGATTCTCCGCACGACGGCCCCCAGATCGCCCCGGACGCCCGAACCGTTGTTGTTCCAGACGGCCGAGCATCGCCCGACATAGCCGGGCGTCGGGTTGGAGGTGACCAGCCGCTGGATCAGCTGACGGCACATGAAGGGCGCGACGTTCGGATGGGCGGCGATGACGTCCAGCGCCGTCCGGAGCTCCGCCATCGCATCGGTGGAGCCGGCCGGGATGGTCGCGCCCAGGAAGGTCTTGGCCGACGTCGAGTGAAAAGCCGGGTAGGCGATCATCGGCCGGACGTAGGAGTCTCCGGTTCGCCCACCCCCTCGAAAGGTGGAGTTGGTGGGTGTGGCGGCGTACCAGCTCAGGCCGGTCAGCACCTTGGCCAGGTTCGAGATGTCGGTGGGCGTGTAGGTCGGTATGGGCTGGCCGTCTCCGCCGAGCCGGATCGTGCCGTCGGGGTTCAGTTCGTGCACGCCGATGGACATCAGCTGCATGATCTCGCGGGCAAAATTCTCGTCTGGCAGCCGTCCGGTCGCGGCGTCCTCCTTCTGGTTGGCGATGTGCGTCAGGTAGACGCCCATCATCGGGTGCAGCGCCACCTGCTCCAGCAGGGTTCGATAGTTGCCGAAGGCGTTGTCGCCGAGCATGTCATAGTAGGACGCCGCGCCCCGCACATCGATGCTGCCGTCCGATAGCGAAATGACGAAGATCTGCGAGAGTGCGAACTTCATCCGCTCTCTCAGTTGCGCCGGGCTGTTGGCCGCATAGAGCCAGAAGCTCTCGTAGAAGTGATTGGCGCTCGGGTTCGCCGTCGGATTGGTCAGGCGGATCTGGGCGATCCGGTTGTCGACGTAGAGCAGATGCGACGAGGATCGCGCCGCCAACTGGCCGTCGAGCCAGGCGGCGTAGCCCTTGCTCAGGACGATCTCGATGTCGCCGTCCGTCGGACCGAAGGTGGCTTGGGTCAGCAGTCGGGAGGCGTCGGCGGCGGATGTGGGGCCTTCAACACTGGGCGTCGTTCGTTCAGGACCGAGCGCATCGGCCAGTTGGCGGATCGATGGCTCGCCGCACCCGGCGAGCAGCAGGGACGCGGCGATCAGAGCAGCACCCGTGCGTCGTAATCGCCCCACGTCACCCTCCCCCGGCCTGGTGGACCGACCTCGCCCATGTTGCACGGTCAGGATGAAGAGATTCCGTCGCGGTGTGGTGAGCGGCGCATACACCTTGCGCGCAATGGCGGGGCTGGCCAAGCCGCCGTGGTCGGCATTAGACATCGGACGGGTCGATCGAGGGCTATCCACATGATTTTGCGTGTTCTGGCGTCCGTCGCCGTTCTCATGGCGGCAGCGCCGAGCTTCGGACAGACGACGGACCCGACGCCTTCGGCCGCTGCACCGGCGGAAACCGGCACGGCGAGCGACACGCCCGAGTGGGACGTCCAGAACCCGCCCGGCCCGGCCTCGGATGTCCAGATCGATGTCACCGAGGGCACCTGGATGGCGCTGGACGTCAGCCCGGACGGGCGCGAGATCGTGTTCGACCTGCTGGGCGACATCTACGTCATGCCGATCGAGGGCGGCGAGGCCCGCGCCATCGCCTCGGGCGTCGCCTGGGACATGCAGCCCAAGTTCTCGCCGGACGGGACGAAGATCGCCTTCACCTCGGACCGGGGCGGCGGCGACAACATCTGGATCATGAACCGCGACGGCTCGAACCCGACGCAGGTGTCGGACGAAAGCTTCCGGCTGGTCAACTCGCCCGAATGGACGCCGGACGGCGAGTTCATCGTGGGGCGTAAGCACTTCACCTCGTCCCGTTCCCTGGGAGCGGGCGAGATGTGGATGTGGCACCGCTCGGGCGGGGGCGGCGTGCAGCTGACCGAGCGCCGGACCCAGCAGAAGGACACCGGCGAACCCGCCTTCTCGCCCGACGGCCGCTACCTCTACTTCTCCGACGACGCCACGCCGGGACCGACGTTCGAGTATTCCAAGGACGTCAACGGCGAGATCTACGTCATCCAGCGCCTGGACCGAGAGACCGGCGAGATCGAGGAGTATCTCTCCGGTCCCGGGGGCTCGATCCGCCCGACGCCGTCGCCGGACGGCCGTTCGCTCGCCTTCATTCGGCGCGTCCGCTACCAGTCGACCCTGTTCGTCATGGACATCGACAGCGGCCGCGAGGTCCCGATCTACAACGGGCTCGACCGCGACCTGCAGGAGACCTGGGCCGTCCACGGCGTCTATCCGGCCTTCAGCTGGACGCCGGACAACCGCGCCATCGTCGTCTGGGCCGGCGGAAAGATCCGCCGCATCGACGTGGCCACCGGTGTGGCGACCGACATCCCGTTCCGCGTCAACGACACCCGCCGCATGCAGGAGGCCGTGCGCTTCCCGGTCGAGGTCGCGCCAGATCAGTTCGACGTCCGCATGATCCGCTGGGCCCAGACGTCGCCCGACGGCTCTCGCGTCGTGTTCGAGGCGCTGGGGAACCTGTGGGTTCGCGACTTGCCGGAGGGGACGCCGCGTCGCCTGACGCGCCAGTCCGACCACTTCGAGCTCTATCCCAGCTGGTCGCGCGACGGCCGCTCCATCGTCTACACGACCTGGGACGATCAGGAGTTGGGCGCGGTCCGCGTCGTCCCGGCCTCGGGCGGGGAGGGGCGCGTCGTCACCCGCCGGCCCGGCCACTATGTCGAGCCGGTCTTCTCGCCGGACGGCCGCACCATCGTCTTCCGCAAGACCTCGGACGGCTTCCTGACCTCCGGTCTCTACGGCCGCGACACGGGTCTCTATCGCGTGGCGGCCTCGGGCGGCGACGCCACCCTGATCACCGACGAGGGCCGTGCTCCCCAGTTCGGCGCCAGCGGCGATCGCGTCTTTTTCACGGGTCGTCAGGAGACCAACGCCGCGCTGAAGTCTGTCGATCTGAACGGCGGCGACGAGCGCGTCCATCTGGTCAGCGAATGGGCCGCGGACTTCTCCATCTCTCCCGACGAGCGTTGGGTGGCCTGGAACGAGCGGTTCAACGCCTTCGTCGCGCCCTTCGCCCGCACCGGTCGCCCGGTGACCCTGTCGGCCGACGGCAAGGCGCTGCCGCAGACCCGCTTCACCCGGGACGCCGGGGACTGGATCCACTGGTCGCGCGACTCGAGCCGCCTGAACTGGGCGCTGGGTCCACAGCTGTTCAGCCGCGACCTGAACCAGGGCTTCGCCTTCGTCGAAGGCGCGCCCGCCGACCTGCCGGATCCGCCCGAGACCGGCATCAACATCGCCTTCACCCAGGCCGCCGACCGCCCCGACGGCCAGCTGGCGCTCGTCGGCGCCCGCATCGTCACCATGGACGGCGAGCGGGTCATCGAGGACGGCGTGATCGTCACCGACGGCAATCGCATCGCCGCCGTCGGCCCGCGCTCGGAGGTCCAGATTCCCGCCGGCGCCGAGGTCGTGGACGTCACCGGCAAGACCATCATCCCCGGCCTCATCGACGCCCACTGGCACGGCTCCATGGGCTCGGACGAGATCATCCCCGAGCAGAGCTGGGTCAACTACGCCGCGCTCGCCTTCGGCGTGACGACGATCCACGATCCGTCCAACGACACGTCCGAGATCTTCGCCCATTCCGAGCTGGCCCGCGCCGGCCGGGTGGTGGGGCCGCGCATCTTCTCGACGGGGACGATCCTCTACGGCGCCAACACGCCCTTCACGGCGGTGGTCAACGACCTGGACGACGCCCTGTCGACGCTGCGTCGAATGCAGGCGGTCGGGGCGTGGAGCGTCAAGAGCTACAACCAGCCTCGCCGCGACCAGCGCCAGCAGATCATCGAGGCGGCGCGCCAGCTGGGCATGAACGTCGTGCCGGAGGGCGGCTCCCTCTATCAGCACAACATGACGATGATCGTGGACGGCCACACCACGATCGAGCACTCCATCCCGCTGGCCAATCTCTACGACGACGTCCACGACCTGTGGCGCCAGTCCGAGACCGCCTACAACCCGACCCTCGTCGTGGCCTATGGCGGCAGCTTCGGGGAGAACTACTGGTACCAGGAGAGCCCGGTCTGGGATCACCCGATCCTGACCCAGTATGTGCCGCGCCGCATCCTCGACGCCCGCGCCCGCCGCCCGGTGACCCTGCCCGAAGACGAGTGGAACCACATCAACATCGCTCGCGAGGCGGTGCGCCTGAACGACCTCGGCATCGACGTCGCCATCGGCGCCCACGGCCAGCGCGAGGGGCTCGCCGCCCACTGGGAGATGTGGATGCTGCAACAGGGCGGAGCCACGCCGATGCAGGCGCTCCGCGCGGGCACAATCGGCGGGGCGAGGGCGCTTGGGCTGGACCGCGACATCGGCTCGCTCCAGGTCGGCAAGCTGGCCGATCTGGTGGTGCTGGACGCCAATCCGCTGGAGAACATCCGCAACACCACCTCCATCCGCTACACCCTGGCCAACGGCCGTCTCTACGACGACCGGATGAACGAGGTCGGTCTGCGCCAACGCCCGCGCGCGCCCTTCTGGTTCGAGCGCGAGGGCGACGAGGGCTTTGTTCCCGGGTCGACACATGCCGAGACGGACGGCCACGGGCACGGCGACTGAGGCTTTTGCGGCCGGACGCCGGGTGATGTAGGGAAGGGGCGAACCCGCTCCTTCCCATCCCCTTGTCCATGCGCGCGGCCGTCTGGCCGACCGCAGGCCCGTCATGACCGAAACCTCGCCCGCCCAGACCTCCGCCCTCGTCCTGTTCTCCGGCGGACAGGACAGCGCCACCTGCCTCGCCTGGGCGCTGGAGCGATACGCGCGCGTCGAGACTGTCGGCTTCGACTACGGCCAGCGCCATGCGGTCGAGATGGCGGCGCGGCTGCGTGTGCGCGACGGGATGGCAACGGCGCTGCCGGCGTTCGCCGACCGTCTCGGTCCCGACCACGTCGTCGACCTGACCGGCTTCGGGGCCATCGGCGAGACGGCGTTGACCACCGACCGCGCCATCGAGATCGGCGCGCGCGGCCTGCCGACCACCTTCGTTCCCGGCCGCAATCTGGTGTTCCTCAGCGTGGCGGCGGCGTTGGCCGACCGGCGCGGGCTGGACGTCCTGGTCGGCGGCATGTGCGAGACCGACTTCTCCGGCTACCCCGACTGTCGCCGCGACACCATCGAGGCCATGAGCCGGGCCCTGACGCTCGGCCTCGACAAGCCCGTGCCGATCGAGACGCCGCTGATGGCGCTCACGAAGGCCGAGACCTGGGCGCTCGCCGACCGCATCGGCGGGGCGGCCCTGGTCGATCTGATCGTCGAGGAGAGCCACACCTGCTATCGCGGCGACCGCACGCACCGGCATGCCTGGGGCTACGGCTGCGGCGAGTGCCCGGCCTGCGAGCTGCGCGCCGCCGGCTGGGCGGAATGGACAGCCGGCCGATGACCTATTCGGTCAAGGAGACCTTCCTGACGATCCAGGGGGAGGGCGGCCAGGCTGGCCGTCCCGCCGTCTTCTTGCGCTTCTCCGGCTGCAATCTCTGGAGCGGGCGCGAGCAGGATCGCGCGAGCGCCGTCTGCACCTTCTGCGACACGGACTTCGTGGGGACGGACGGCGACGGCGGCGGCAAGTTCGCCGATGCCGACGCCCTGGCCGACCACGTGGCGTCCTTCTGGATCGGCCGCGACGGAGACCCCCGCCTCGTGGTCTGCACGGGCGGAGAGCCGCTGCTTCAGCTGGACGACGCCCTGATCGCGACGCTCAAGGCGCGCGGCTTCGAGATCGCCGTCGAAACCAATGGCACGATTGCGGCGCCAGAGGGCGTCGACTGGATCTGCGTCAGTCCCAAGGCGGCCGCGCCGGTGGTCCAGACGACCGGGCAGGAGCTGAAGCTCGTCTATCCGCAGCCGCTCGCCATGCCTGACCGGTTCGAGGGCCTCGCCTTCGACCGCCTCTGGCTCCAGCCGATGGATGGCCCCGATCAGGCGGCCAACACCGCCGCCGCGATCGACTATTGCCTCGCCCATCCGAAGTGGCGGCTCAGCGTCCAGACCCACAAATACATCGGCGTGCGGTGATGCGGGTGCGGCCCTATGCGCCTGGCGACGCAGAGGCGATGGCGGCGCTGTATCAGAGGTCCGTGCGCGCGCTGGGGCCTTCCGACTACGCGCCCAAGCAGGTCGAGGCCTGGGCCGGCGCCGGCCCGTCGGCCCTACGGTTCGCCGAGCGCATGGAAGACGGCCGCTGGGCCTTCGTCGCCGATCGGGCAGATGGCGAGCTGTTGGGGTTCATCGATCTGGAAGCCGACGGCCACATCGATTTCCTCTACGTCGCGCCGGAGGCCAAAGGTCGTGGTGTCGCGGATCGGTTGCTGGATGCGGTGGAGCAGGTCGCTCGCTCAGCCGAGGTCCAGCGTCTCTATTCGGAGGCCAGCGAGGCGGCGCGGCGCTTCTTCGTCCGGCGCGGGTTCGTCGTCCTGCGTCGGCGGGACTTCGAGGTCGGCGGCGTGCCGATCCACAACTACGCAGTCGAGAAGCGTCTCTAGCAGGGACGGCCTTGGCGTTGGCGTTCCTCGCAACGACGCTGCTCGCGTTCGTATTCGCGCTGTTCGCGCTCGCGGCGGGCGCGCGTCTCCTCGTCCGAGGTGGTGACCGCGTCGACGCCCGCGCCGACGACCGCTCCGGTCGCCTTGGCCGCTCCGCCCACGACGGCTCCGGCCGTGCCCACGACGGCCCCGACCAGGCACCCCTGGAGCATCAGCGATCCCGCCAGAACGGCGGACAGGGCGGCGGTGCGTCGCAGAGCTTGGGTCATGGTCCGCATGTGGCACGGTCTTGGTGAACCAAAGATGACCTAATCTTCACGCCTCTGCGGCCGGGATCGTCGTAACGTCGCTCGATGAGGTGGAGGGGCGAATGAAGGCGATACGCCTGGGCGTGCTGGTCCTGCTGACAGTGGCGGCGACCTTCGCCCTGCACGAGCTGGCTCACGGTCTGACTGGGGCCGCGCTCGGCTACGAGATGTTCGTGCGGGCGAACAGTTCCGGCCTGGCGGGCGGCGGCGCCTATGACAGCGACCTGCACCGCGATCTGGTCGCCGCCGCGGGACCGCTGGTGACTCTCTTTCAGGGGCTGGTCGCCGCCTTGTGGATCCGCACGCGGCCCGGCCTGATCGCCCTCAGCGTCGTCCTGTCGGCGCTGTTCATGAGGGTCCTGGCCGCCTTCGCGAGTCTCGGAAATCCAAACGATGAGGCGCGCCTCGGCCTCTCCTGGGGCGTGGGGCCCTGGGCCATCCACGCCCTGGTCATCCTGATCCTGCTCGGGCTGACCGTCTGGAGCGTGCGCCGTGTTCGACCGCGCCTCGCGCCGCTGATCGGTCTGCTGGTCCTGATCCAGATCGGCGTGGCGGCCGTTGTCCTCGGAGAGCGCCTGCTTCCCACGCTCACCCTTTGACCGTGTCAGCCGACCTGCGCGCGGTGCCTCAGCATCGCATCGGCCAGCACACAGGCGGCCATGGCCTCGACCACCGGCACGCCGCGCAGGGCCACGCAGGGGTCATGCCGGCCCTTGGTGCGCAACTCGGTTTCGGTCCCATCGCGCGTCACTGAGCGGCGCGGCGTCAGGATCGACGATGTCGGCTTGAACGCCACCCGCGCCGTGATCTCCTGGCCGGTGGAGATGCCGCCCAGGATGCCGCCCGCATGGTTGGACAGGTATTCGATCCCCCCGTCCGGTCCCAGCCGCATCTCGTCGGCGTTGGCCTCTCCGGACAGCTCCGCCGCGCCGAAGCCCGCCCCGATCTCCACGCCCTTGACGGCGTTGATGCTCATCAGGGCGGCGGCCAGTTCGGCGTCCAGCTTGCCATAGAGCGGCGCGCCCCAGCCTGCGGGCACGCCGGAGACTTCAAGCGCCACCACGGCGCCGATCGACGATCCGGCTTTGCGGACCTCGTCCAGATACGCCTCCCACGCCGGAACCACCTCGGCCGAGGCGGCGAACAGCGGGTTGTCGTAGACCGCGCCGAAATCCACCGCCTCCGCCGCGATCCGCTGCGGCCCCAGCTGGACGACACCCGCGCGGATGACCACGCCGTCGCCCAGCACCTTGCGCGCCACCGCGCCCGCAGCGACCCGGCTGGCGGTCTCGCGCGCCGAGGAGCGGCCGCCGCCGCGATGGTCCCGCACGCCGTACTTGGTCTGATAGGTGACGTCGGCGTGGCCGGGGCGGTAGGCGCGCGCGATCTCTCCGTAGTCCTTGGACCGAGCGTCCTCGTTCTCGATCTGGATGGCGATGGGCGTGCCGGTCGTCACGGGCCCCGCGCCGTCGTCGAACACGCCGGACAGGATGCGGGCGGTGTCGCTCTCTTTCCTCTGGGTGACGAAGCGGCTGCCGCCGGGCTTCCGGCGATCCAGCCACGGCTGCAGATCGGCTTCGGTCAGAGGGATCAGCGGCGGGCACCCGTCCACCACGCAGCCGATCGCCGGCCCGTGGCTCTCGCCCCAGGTCGTCACGCGAAACAGATGGCCGAAGGTGTTGTGGGACATGACCCGCGACGCTTAGGCCGCCAGCCGGTCCGGCGTCCAGACGCGGGTGAACCGGGCCAGCAGATCCTCGGCCGCTGACGGCACGTCGTCGGCGGGCGTCAGGTGGACGAACAGATGCCCTTGGGGCCGCCGGCCGCGCGCGGGCAGGCCCAGCCCGCGCAGCCTCAGCCGCACCGGATCAATCAGGCCGGCTGTGACCCATGCCGCGTGCGAACCCGCATGGGTTTCGATCTCGATCCGCCCGCCATCGGTCAGAAGGCGACGCGGCGTGTCCCAGGTCATGTGCAGATCGTCGCCGACCACCGTCAGACCGCCGCTGGACCGGATCAGAACGGGCAGATGCAGGTCTCCGCCATCGTCGGCGGCGCCTCTCAGGCGCAGATGCTCGCCTGATCGCATCCCCGCCGGGGCGCGGACACGCAGCGTCCGCCCGCCAAGACGGACGTCGGCGACTCCACCTTCCAGCGCCTGACGCGGCGTCAGGCCAATGACGGGCAGGGCGGCCGGGCGCTGACGAGGGGCTGCGAGGGCAGCGCGGACGCCACCCCGCGACTGGATCAGACGGTGGGCCGCGATGACCCGACGGAACCGCTCATCATCGCCGCCCGGCTGATCGGGCCGAGCCGACTTCACCGCCAGGCGGAAGGCCCGCACGACCGCCGCCTGATCCGTCGGCCCGTGGAGGCCCAGGACGGCGAAGGCTTCGGTCAGGGAGGGGCCGGAGGCGGACATGCGACGAATAGGCCGCCATCATGGTCAAGGCGGGGTTAACCGTGCGGGCCGCCGCTCCCCTTGCTATAGCGCCGCCATGACCAGCCCCGTGATCCCGCCCAGCCCCACCCGCGAGGAATACGCCCGCGACTATGCCGCAGCGCTGGCGGCCAACGGTGACGAGACCATCTTCGATCGCGCCGAGCCCATCGGCCTGATCATCGACTGGCTGGCCGACGCCCGGGCGCATGAGCCGAACGACCCCAACGCCATGGCCCTGTCGACCGTCGATGCCGACGGCGCGCCGGACAGTCGCATGGTGCTGCTGAAGGACATCGACGCGCGCGGCCTGACCTTCTACTCCAACGCCGAGAGCGCCAAGGGCCTGCAACTGTCAGGCAACCCGCATGTGGCGCTGCTGTTCCACTGGAAGACGCTGCGTCGACAGGTACGCGTGCGCGGAACCGTCCAGCCCGTGTCCGTCGAGGAGGCCGACGCCTATTTCGCCAGCCGTGCTCGGGAAAGCCGCATCGGCGCCTGGGCTTCGGACCAGTCCCGACCCCTGCCGGATCGCGCCATGCTGGAAGCGGCGGTCGCCCGCGAGACCGAACGTTTCGAGGGCGTTGAACCGCCCCGACCGCCCCACTGGACCGGCTGGCGCGTCGTCCCGCGTTCGGTGGAGTTCTGGCGCGACCGACCCTATCGGCTGCACGACCGGCTGAGGTTCGACCGCTCAGGCGACGCCTGGACGAAGACGCGGCTCCAGCCCTGAGGCGTCAGGTCCCGTAGCGCGCCAGAAACGTCTCGACGGCGTCGGACGCGATCTTCTCGGGCGATCGTTCCGCCTGGACCTCGTCGCCGGTCACCAGGGGCATGAAGAAGACCGGGTGTTCGACCATCCCCATCAGCTGGCCCGCCGCCCAGGACGCCTTGTCGAACCGGATCTCTCCACGGTCCGCCAGCGTCTGCAAGGCCTGGATCAGGGGCCGCCCGAAATCGCTGCGCCCCTTGTCGAAGAACCGCAGGGCGACGTCCCGGAACCGCGGCCGCTCGGCCATGACCAGCCGGAACACCGCGCGCACAAACGGATCGCCCATGAAGCGGGCGTAGGTCAGGGCGAAGCCGGTCAGCATCTCGCGCGCTGGCCCGTCACTCAGACGCACGCACTCCATCTGCCGTGAGAAATCCTCTGTGGCGTCCTCGATCACCGCCCCGAACAGATGCTCCTTGGACGGGAAGTAGGCATAGAGAGTGGCGGTAGAAACGCAGGCCGCCCGCGCGATGGGCTCGATCCGGGTCGAGGCATAGCCCTGGCTCATGAAGAACCGTCGGGCCTCCCGCACGATCGTGTCCCGTCGCTTGTCCTGGCCGGGTTTCAGGTCGGGCAGAATGCCGGTCGCGTGCGAGTCCATCGTCATCACGCCTAAACCAATCCGCATGCAACCGGAATAAGGACGAACACCGTTACGGTTCTGAATTCATCAGCTTGCTGAGCAACGGATGCGCGAGCAAGGGCGCGGCCAGCCTCACGACGGCCTGAGGATCCTCGAGCCTCACCGCCGCCGTGGCGTCGGCCACGATAAAGTCGGCCCGGGTGCGCGACGGTTCCGTCAGCCGCTCGTGTCCCGGCCGCACGGTCTTCAGATACTGGTCGATGACCGAGCCCGCCGTGCGGCCTCTCTCGGCCTGGTCTCGCAGCAGGCGGCGGATGAAGCGGATGTCGGCGGGCGTGTCCACGAACACCCGGATGTCGAACAGCTCCGCCAGCCAGGGCGTGCACAGCAGGTGCGTGCCTTCCACGATAACGACCGGAGCCGCTCGCACAGGCTCTCCGCCCGGTTCTCGCCCGTGGGTGATGAAGGAATAGATCGGGGCCACGATGTCCCGCCCGGCCTTGAGCGCGCCGAGATCGGCCTCCAGCCGCTCGTGATCGCGCGCCGCGACATCGTCGAAGTCGAAGGTCGCGGCGTCGAAGCCGGGCAGGGAGGCCGCGTCCCGATAGTAGGAATCCTCGCGCAGCAGCACCGCCTGACCGGCCGGCAGCACGGCCGCCACGGTCTCGGCCAGCGTCGACTTGCCCGAGCCCGAGCCTCCGGTGATGGCGATGAGGATGGTCATGGCGGGGCTCTAGCCGCCCCGCTGCATCAGCGGAAGAAGCAGGTTTCGCCCGCGTAGAGGGATTCCACCGTGCCCGTTCCGTCGGCGGCCGTCAGGAACCCGCCGAGGTCGCCCGCCGTGAACTCGACCCCCAGCGTCGAGTCCGTCTGGATTTCGACGGTGCGGGCGGCGCTCAGATCGGCGCGGCTCGTGCCCACGCCGACGCCGTCCGCCGTCGTCAGCCCCGCCTCGCGCAGGAACCAGCCCCTGAACTCGCCATTCTGGAACAGCAGCTGCAGGCCGTTGGCGTATTGCGCGAACTGGACGGGTCCCTGACCGCACTCCTCGTTGGTGGACTGTTCCGGAGCCGGACCGCCCACGGCGATGTTTACGGCGGTGATGACGGACTCCTGCGGAGTGCCGAAGGGCAGGGCGCGCGCCGCGCCTGAGGCGTCGAACACCCGCAGCCCTTCACCTTCGATGGCCAGACCGCCGGTCTGTTGCGCGGCTGCGGCCGGCGCCGCGGCCTCGGATGGCGCTCCGGCGGGAGCGGCCGTCTCCGCGGCCGGCTCGATGGACCGATCACAGGCGGCCAGGGCGGTGACGACGGTCAGGGCGAGGGCGGTCCGGGCGATCAGGCGCATGGTCTTGTTTTCCTTGTTTCGGGTCCGACGCCGGGGAGAGAAGGCCAAAACGCACGCAGAGGCAACGGCGAAGCTGCGTTTAGCGCGCCAAGATGACCTAGCGTCACGTTGCTTGCCGGTGATCACCTCGGCTAGGTTGGCTCCAAGCCTCGGCTTCAGCAGAGGCATTTTCCGAGGGAACGTGATGCTGGGTTTGATGCAGGACTGGCCGCTGACGGTCGACCGGATTCTGGACCACTCCAAGAACTGGCACCCCCGCCGCGAGGTGGTGACCCGCTCCGTCGAGGGGCCGATCGTCCGCTCCACCTATGGCGAGATCCACGGCCGGGCCAAGCGGGTCTCGAACATGCTCAAGGGCTGGGGCGTTAAGGTCGGCGATCGTGTCGCCACCTTGGCCTGGAACACGGGCCGCCACATCGAGGCCTGGTACGGCATCATGGGCATTGGCGCGGTCTGCCACACCCTGAACCCGCGCCTGTTCCCGGAACAGCTGATCTACATCATCAACCACGCCGAAGACCGCATCATCTTCGTCGACCTGACCTTCATCCCCTTGCTGGAGGCGATCCTGCCGCACTGCCCGACGGTGGAGCGGGTCGTGGTCATGACCGACCACATCACCATGCCGGCGACCAAGCTGCCCAAGGCCGAATGCTACGAGGCGGTGCTAGAGGGAGTCTCCGAGGACTGCGAATGGGGCGGCTTCGACGAGAAGACCGCCTGCGGTCTCTGCTACACCTCCGGAACGACGGGGAACCCGAAGGGCGTCCTCTATTCCCACCGGTCGAACTTCATCCACACTCTGCTGGGCATGCAGTCGACGGTGCTGGGGCCATCGCCCAAGGAAGTGATCCTGCCCGTCGTGCCGATGTTCCACGCCAACGCCTGGGGCATCGCCTTCGCCGGCCCGGCCGCCGGGGCCAAGCTGGTCATGCCGGGCGCAAAGATGGACGGCGCGGCGATCTATGAGCTGATCGTCTCGGAGGGCGTCACCTTCTCGGCCGCCGTGCCGACCGTCTGGCAGGGGCTGCTGGCGCACCTGCGCGAGCACAAGCTGCAGATCCCGACCGTCAAGAAGGTCCTGATCGGCGGCTCGGCCGTGCCTGAGAGCCTCATCCGCGCCTTCAACGACGAGTTCGGCATCGAGGTCCTGCAGGGCTGGGGCATGACCGAGACCTCGCCCATCGGCACCCTGTCCAACCTGACGCCGGAACTGGCCGCCCTGCCGTACGACGAGGGGATGAAGTGGCGGGTGAAGCAGGGCATGCCGCCCTTGGGCGTCGAGCTGAAGCTCAAGAACTACGCCGGTCAGGAGATGCCGCAGGACGGGCACACCTACGGTCGCCTCATGGTGCGCGGCCCCACCATCGCGGGCGCCTACTTCAAGGGCGAGGGCGGCGAGATCCTCGACAACGAGAGCTACTTCGACACCGGCGACGTCGCCACCATCGACGAGCACGGCTTCATGCAGATCACCGACCGCGCCAAGGACGTGATCAAGTCGGGCGGCGAATGGATCAGCTCCATCGAGATCGAGAACATCGCCGTCGGCCACCCCAAGGCCGAACTCGCCGCCGTCATCGGCGCGGCCCACCCCAAGTGGGACGAACGGCCCGTTCTGGTGGTCAAGCTCAAGCCGGGCGAAAGCCAGGACAAGCAGGAGCACCTGGACTTCCTGCAGGGCAAGATCGCCAAGTGGTGGATGCCCGACGACGTGGTCTTCGTGGATGACATCCCGCTGGGCGCGACCGGCAAGATCGACAAGAAGCTGCTGCGCGAGCGCATGAAGGACTACCGCCTGCCGACGGCCGCCCCGACCGAGACGGTCTGACCCAATGGCCCAGGCTCCGCGCGCGGTCCGCTGGGCGCGGGTTCTGCTGGCCCTGACGCTGCTCAGCCCCGCCGTGGCCTTCGTCGCCGTCGCCGGGATCAAGCTGGGCGTCTGGGACTGGACGGTCGGCTATTCGCTTCTCGCCATGCGCGTCGGCCTCGCCTTCGCCGCGCTGGGCGTCGTCGCGGCGCTTGGCGGCGTCGTCATGGCGCTGGGTGAGAGGAAGGCCTGGCCCTTCGCCCTGATCGGCCTCGTCGCCGGCGCCGCCACGGCGACGATCTATGGATTGCATATCGCCTCCCACGGCCTGCCGGCGGCCGGACCCGCGCTTCTTGCGGACGTCACCACCAACCCGTCCGAGCCGCCGGTCTTCTCCGGGACCCTCGCGGATCAGCGCAGCGCCGCGAACGCCCCAACCCTGATCAACGGCGCGTTCGGACCCTGCGAGGCCGCAACCGTTCCCACCCAGGTCGCCCCCAGCGTCGCCGCCTACGCCCTTCAGCAGGCGGGTTTCACAGTTCTGGGTTCTGGCGTCGGTCGCGCCGACGGCACGCGCACAGGTTTCTGGTTCGGCTTTCAGCACGACGCGGTCATCCGCATCCGGCCCGGCCAGACCGACGTCCGCGTCGCCGCCCGCGAGGCGCGCCCGGACGGCGGCGAGGCCTGTCGGTTGCTGCAGACGATCGTGTCGAACCTTCAGGCCCCGACGTAGGTCGCGGACAGCGTCGCCTCGCCGTCCGCGCTCGCCCGACCCTCCTTCACCAGCTTGATCAGGTGCGCCCATACCGACAGGCTCGCCGCCGGCCACAGCCTCTGATCGACGGCGGCGTAGAGCGTCGGGACCATCTCCGCGATCGTCCGGTCCCCCGCCGCCAGCCGCGCCAGGACCTGGGCCTCGCGTTCGAGCCGGTGGGTCTTGTAGGCCGCCAGAAACGCGGCGGGCTGCGTCACCGGCGCTCCGTGCGTCGGCCACAGGGTCTCGAACTCCGCCGCGATCACCACGTCCAAACTGGTTATGTAATCCGCCATGTCGCCGTCGGGCGGCGCGACCACCGTCGTCGACCAGCCCATGACGTGGTCGCCGCAGAAGAGGGCGTTCTCCTCTTCCAGCGCGAAGGCCATGTGGTTCGACGCATGGCCCGGCGTGGCCAGAGCGGTCATCGTCCAGCCGTCGCCTTCGATCCGCTCACCGCCCGTCAGCACGACGCCCGGCGCGAAGGTTTCGTCGTCGTCTTCGTCCAATCCGCCCGAGGCATGGGTCTGACGCTCCGGCGGTTGCATGGCCAGGATGGGCGAGCCGGTTCGATCGGCGAAGGGCCGGGCGAGGGGCGCGTGGTCGCGGTGGGTGTGGGTCACCAGCACATGGGTCACCCGCCGGCCCTCGACCGCCGCCAGCAGGGCGTCCAGATGCGCCTCGTCCATCGGCCCCGGATCGATCACCGCGACGCCTGAACCAGGCGCATCACGTCCCACAATATAGGTCCCGGTCCCGGTGAAGGTGAACGGCCCCGGATTGTTCGCGATGACCCGCTGGATCAGCGGCGAGACCTGATCCCGACGGCCGTATGCGAAGTCGGACTCTCTGACGAAGGGAATCATCCCGGCTCCTGCTCGCGCGGCGCGGTCCTTGCCTTAACGGATCGTAACCGTTCCGGAGTGTCCAAAATGGCCCGCGCCATCGCCTATTCTGTCTCAAATCGGCTCCAGCCCGTCGCGGCGGCGATCCTGTGTCTCATGGCGGCGCAGCTGGTGCTGCACTCCTGCGGCGACCCTGAGCCGGTCCCCTTCGCCGCGCGCGTCGCCGTCGAACGCTAGAGCGGCAGGCGGCTGAGGTCGTAGCCGGCGCGGGCCCCGACCTCGCGCAGGCCGTCCGCGTCCGCGCCCGTCCGTCGCATCGCCAGAGCCCAGGTGACCGTTGATCGGGTGCCCGACCGGCAGAACATCAATACGGGCTCGCCCTTGGCCAGCACCTCGCCCACCGCTTCAATGGCCGCCTCGTCCGGAAAGCCCACGACCGGCGCATGGACGAAGGCGACGCCCGCCGCTTGGGCCGCGCGAGCCACCTCCGCCGCCGTGGGCTGGCCGGGCTCCTCGCCGTTGGGACGGTTCGACACCACCGTGGTGACGCCCAGCGCCGCCGCCTCGGCGATGTCGGACAGGGCGATCTGGGGCGCGACCAGCACGGTGTCGCTCAAGCGTCGGAAATCGGCCACAGGCGCCTCCTCGGTTTCAGATTTTCCAGCTAACACGCCGCCACGGAAAAACCATTGCCACGCTGCAGGCGTTACGCTCGCTCCCAACGTCGAAACAGCCCACGGATTCTCGATGCGTCTTCTGACCGCCGCCGCTCTCGCCGCCCTTGTCCTGACCGCTCCCTCGGCCTTCGCCCAGGATCAGGACGGACCGATCGCCACCGCGACCGAGGCGACGGAGTCCGTCGAGGCGAGGAACGCCCGCGAGGCCATCGCCTATGAGACGCCCCTGCCGCGCGGCGCGCCGGAACAGGACTATCCCCTGGTGGCCTGGTGCGCAGCCTTGGTGGAGGGCCACATCGCGCTGGGCCGCACCCTGACCGGCGCCGACGACCTGGACCGCGAGATCATGCGACTGGGCGCGCTGGAGGCGACGGATTTCCGCGAGGCCCTTCGCGCCGGCGCGGCGCGTCAGACGCCAGCCGTCCGCGCGGCCGCCGAGGCCGCCCAAGCCGAGGCCCAGGCGCGCTGGACGCCCCTGATGGCGCTCGAGGAAGAGGCCGCCCGCAGCCAAGCCTTCGGCCTGTTCTTCGGCCTGCCCGGCCGGTGCGAACACGCCGCGCGTCGCATCCGCGAGAACATCACCGCGCCGCCGGTGACGCTGGAGCAGGCGGGTCTGGATGAGATGGGGCAGCCGGTCGCGCAGTAGGCGCTCGCGCGGCCGCCTCTCGGCCGGCGGTCTTCTCCAGCTGTTTCGCCAACATGATTGAGACGTCATCCGCGCCCTCAACGCGCAAGTGACTGGACGCGCCTTCAAATCAGGCCATCATTCCCTATCTGATCCATCGACTCCCCGACGGACCGAGAATGGCGACCAGAAGACCAGGCGAACAAGGCGGAGGCGGCATCGGCGCCGCCACCGTCACCGAAACGAAGCCCAGGCTTCAGAAGCCCTCGCTCTATCGGGTGCTGATCCTCAACGACGACTACACCCCCATGGAATTCGTCGTCTATGTGCTGGAGCGGTTCTTCCAGAAGAGCCGCGAGGACGCGACCCGCATCATGCTGCATGTGCACCAGCATGGCGTCGGGGTCTGCGGCGTCTACACCTACGAAGTGGCCGAAACCAAGGTCGCCCAGGTGGTCGAGACGGCGCGCCGCCACCAGCACCCCCTGCAATGCACGATGGAAAAGGACTGAGAGGAACCTCCCAATGCCCTCGTTTTCGCGTCCTCTCGAAGAGACCCTGCACCGCGCCGTGGCCTATGCCAACGAGCGTCGTCATGAGTACGCCACCCTCGAACACCTGCTGCTGGCTCTGGTCGACGACCCGGACGCCTCGGCGGTGATGAAGGCCTGCAACGTCGATCTGACGGCGTTGAAGACGGCCCTGACCCTCTATGTCGACACCGACCTGGCCGCGCTTGCGACCTCGGACGGCGAAGACGCCAAGCCGACCGCCGGCTTCCAGCGCGTGATCCAGCGCGCGGTGATCCACGTCCAAAGCTCGGGACGGGAAGAGGTCTCGGGCGCCAATGTGCTCGTCGCCATCTTCTCGGAGCGCGAGAGCCACGCCGCCTACTTCCTGCAGGAGCAGGACATGACCCGCTACGACGCGGTCAACTTCATCGCCCACGGCATCGCCAAGAAGGCGGGGCAGGGCGAGACCCGTCCCGCCAAGGCCGCCGGCCAGTCGCCGGAGGAGGCGGAGGACGCCGCCGCCGTCAAGTCGGGCGGAGAGGCCCTGGAGGCCTACTGCGTCGACCTCAACGAGAAGTCGAGGAACGGCAAGGTCGACCCCCTGATCGGCCGGCTGGCCGAGGTCGAGCGCTCGATCCAGATCCTGTGCCGCCGCACCAAGAACAACCCGCTGCTGGTCGGCGAGCCCGGCGTCGGCAAGACCGCCATCGCCGAAGGCCTGGCCCGCAAGATCGTCAACGGCGAGGTGCCGGACGTGCTCAAGGGCGCGACCATCTACTCGCTCGACATGGGCGCGCTTCTGGCCGGCACCCGCTATCGCGGCGACTTCGAGGAGCGGCTGAAGCAGGTCGTCAAGGAACTCGAGAACCACGACGACGCCATCCTGTTCATCGACGAGATCCACACGGTGATCGGCGCCGGCGCCACCTCGGGCGGGGCGATGGACGCGTCCAATCTGCTCAAGCCTGCGCTCGCGTCCGGCAGCCTGCGCTGCATGGGCTCGACGACCTACAAGGAGTACCGCCAGCACTTCGAGAAGGACCGCGCCCTGGTGCGTCGCTTCCAGAAGATCGACGTCAACGAGCCGACGGTCGAGGACACGGTGAAGATCCTGCGGGGCCTCAAGAGCTCCTACGAGACCCACCACAAGCTGCGCTACACCGACGCGGCCATCCGCTCGGCCGTCGAGCTGTCGGCGCGCTACATGACCGACCGCAAACTGCCGGACAAGGCCATCGACGTCATCGACGAGGCGGGCGCGTCCCAGATGCTGCTGGCCGAATCCAAGCGGAAGAAGGTCATCGGCCAGAAGGAAGTCGAGGCCGTCATCGCCAAGATGGCCCGCATCCCGCCGAAGTCGGTCTCCAAGTCCGACACCGAGAGCCTCAAGGCGCTCAAGGACGACCTCAACCGCGCCGTCTTCGGTCAGGACGCGGCGATCGAGCAGGTCTCCTCGGCCATGAAGCTGGCCCGCGCGGGCCTGCGCGATCCGCAAAAGCCCATCGGCGCCTTCTTGTTCTCCGGCCCCACCGGCGTCGGCAAGACCGAGGTGGCCAAGCAGCTGGCGGCGACGCTCGGCATCGAGATGCTGCGCTTCGACATGTCGGAGTACATGGAGCGGCACACCGTCAGCCGCCTGATCGGCGCCCCTCCGGGCTATGTCGGCCATGACCAGGGCGGGCTTCTGACGGATGCGGTGGATCAGCATCCGCATGCCGTGGTTCTGCTCGACGAGATCGAGAAGGCGCACCCGGACGTCTACAACATCCTGCTCCAGGTCATGGACAACGGGATGCTGACCGACGCCGTCGGAAAGAAGGTCGATTTCAGGAACACCGTCCTGATCATGACCACCAACGCCGGCGCCGCCGACAACGCCCGGGCCTCCATCGGCTTCGGTCGCGGCAAGGTCGAGGGCGAGGACGACAAGGCCATCCAGCGCCTGTTCGCGCCCGAGTTCAGGAACCGTCTGGACGCCATCGTCGCCTTCAAGGCGCTGGATTCCGAGACCATCCGCCAGGTGGTGACCAAGTTTGTGCTGCAGCTGGAAGCCCAGCTGGCGGATCGCAACATCACCATCGAACTGACCGACGACGCGGCCGACTGGCTGGCCAAGAACGGCTTCGACGAACTGTACGGCGCGCGTCCGTTAGCTCGCGTCATCCAGGAGAACATCAAGAAGCCGCTGGCCGACGACATCCTGTTCGGCCGCCTGACCCGCGGTGGTCATGTCAAGGTCGAGCTGAAGGACGGCAAGATCGTCTTCGACATCACCGCGGCGTCGGGCGCTCCGGCCAAGGAAACCGTGGACGGCGAGGCGGTCTGAGGACGAAGGGCAGGCTGGTCAGGCGTCGGCGATCTCGCTCGCCGTCGCGGACCAGCCGCCGCTTTCGGCCAGCCTGGCCAGCATCCGCCGCACGGCGCCCATTCGGAACGGCTGACCGGCGACGTAGCTCGTCAGGGTGAAGCCCAGCACCCGACGGTCATCGCCGCCGGCGTCCGCCCTCAGATAGGCGGCCGCCTCCAGCACCTGATCGGCCCAGGCGTCCTCGGCCTGCCGCCGATCGATCAGCAGGGTCCGGTCATCGAGCTCGTTCATCAGCGGCACGGCGTGGACGACGCCGGCGTCCGTGGTCATGGCCACCGGAACCTCGTCCTGCTCCCAGTCCAGGCAGACGTCGAACCCCGCCTCGGCGATCAGGGACAGGGTGCGGAAGGACTGCTGGCGCGCCGGGCTCATCCAAGTGCGGGGCGTCAGGCCCGCGCGGTCGAAGGCGTCGCGGGTGCGGGCGACCAGGGCGCGCTCCTCGTCCTCGGACAGGCCGGAGTGGTGGATCGCATCGGTCGACCAGCCGTGGGCGGCGATCTCGTGCCCGTTCTCCAGCGCCGCCTTGACCAGGGGACGATATCGCTTAAGCGCGATCCCGTTCACCGGCACCGTCGCCTTCAGCCCGGCCTCCTTCAGCGCCCGCAGCAGACGATAGGCCCCAACCCGGGGGCCGTAATCTCGCGTCGTGTAGTGCCTCAGATCAGGCCACGGGGTCTGCATGGCGCCGGGGTGTTTGAACGGCTTTCCCGACGGATCGAGCATGTGCCACTCGACCGGCAGGACGATCATCACCGCCAAGCCCCGGTCGCCCGGCCAGCGCCCCTTGGGCCGCGCCGTCGCCGGCAGCCAGTCGTAGAGCGACTGGTCTATGCCGCGCCGCCGATGCGGATAGATCAGGTGCTCCTCAGGCAGCGGCATCGTCGAACCCATAGCCGCCGGTCGCCAGGCCGCGTCGCTGGATGTCCGCCACCGTCTGGTCCCAGCAGTGCTCGCGATAGAAGGCGGCGATCTCCGATCCCGTCGCGAACCAGACCTCGTCGCGGTGTCCCACGATGTGCTCCAGCGCGCTTTCGAAGGCCCGAATCCGGTTGGGCTGGCTGACTAGATAGGCGTGCAGCGGAATGCACATGACCGTGCCCGACTCTCGCCCTTCGGCTAGCAGCTGGTCGAAGTGCCGCTTCAGGATGTCGGCATAGCGCCACGGATCGAGCCCCATCACCGAATAGCCGATGACGTCGTTGACCTCGAGCGAATAGGGCATGGACACCAGCCGCCCGGTTCGGGTCTTCAGCGGCTGGGGCTGGTCGTCCTGGAACAGGTCGCAGGAGTACCAGAAGTCATGCTCGGCGATCAGGTCCAGCGTCCGCGCCGTATGGGTCAGGGCGGGCGCCAGATAGCCCCGGATGCGCTGGCCAGTCGCCGCCTCGACCGAGCGGATGGAGTCCTCCAGCACCGCCCGCTCCTGGGCCTCGTTCATGCCGTAGGAGTAGCGGGTGTTGTAGATGCCGTGGCTGAAGAACTCCCAGCCGCGCGCGTTCGCCGCCTCGATGATCTCGGGGTGGTGGTCGATCAGCCCGATCGAGAGGGACACCGACCCGCGCAAGCCGTGCCGGTCCAGCAGGTCCTGCAGCCGCCAGTGCCCCACCCGGTTGCCCCAGTCCCTCTGCGAATATCCGACCACGTCCGGCGCCGGGCGCGGCCAACCCGGTCGCGACGGATTCACCGGCGGATCGAACTCGTAGAATTCGATGTTGGGCGCGATCCAGAAGGCCAGAGCCTTGCCGCCGGGCCAGACGATCTTGGGCCGATCCCGATAGGGCCAGTGGTCGTAGAGGTTGGGGTCGGACCGGTTCACTCGGCCGCTTCCTGCCGCTCCGGCTCATAGCGGTCGCCCAGCGCCAGCATCTCTTCCAGTCCGATGCGGGCGTTGACCCCGGCCAGATCCGTCATCCTGTCCTTGTAGCCGACGGTGGACCCCTCCGTCTTCAGGGCGCGCAGGAAGCTCTCGGCCGCCGGGATCAGGGCGCGCACGAGGGCGCCCGGGCTGATGACCAGACGGAAGCCGATCTCGCCCAGGGCATCGCGGGTCAGGATCGGCGTCTTTCCACCCTCGACCATGTTCGCCATGGCGGGTGTGCGGCCCAGCGTCGCCACGATGCGCTTCATCTGGTCCAGATCGCGGGGCGCCTCGACGAAGACCACGTCGGCCCCGGCTTCTGCATAGGCCACGGCGCGCTCCAGGGCGGGTTCGAAGCCCTCGACCGCGATGGCGTCGGTGCGGGCGATGATCAGGGTCTCATCCGAGCGCCGGGCGTCCAGCGCCGCGTGGACCTTGCCGACCATGTCCTCGACCGGGGCCACGCCCTTGCCGGCCAGATGGCCGCAGCGCTTGGGAAAGGTCTGGTCCTCCAGCTGGATGGCGCGGGCGCCGTTCCGCTCGAACACTCGCACGGTCCGGGCCACGTTCAGGGCGTTGCCGAAGCCGGTGTCGGCGTCGACGATCAGGGGGATGCTGACGCGCTCGCAGATGCGGGCCACCACGTCGGCGACGTGGTCGAAGCTGACCAGCCCCAGGTCGGGTCGGCCCAGCTGGGTGTAGGCGATCGACGCGCCCGACAGATAGACGGCCTCGAACCCCGCCTGTTCGATCAGCAGGGCCGACAGGGCGTCGAAGGCGCCGGGGGCATGGACCGGCGCGCCGGGCTGGGTCAGGCGGGCTTTCAGGCTCACGCGGCGGCTCCGGTCTCGGGATGGGCGGAACGCTTCAGGTGGGCGATCAGCCCTCCGTCGCGCATCATCGCCGTCAGATGGTCGGGGAAGGGGGCGAAGGCATAGGCCCGCCCCTGCGTCTCATTGGTCAGGCGCCCGGCCTCCAGGTCCAGGTTCAGGCGGTCGCCTGCGGCGATCTGGTCGGCCTCGGGCAAGGTCACGGCGGGCAGGCCCAGGTTGATGGCGTTCCTCCAGAAGATCCGGGCGAAGGACCGGGCGATCACCGCCCTTACGCCCAGCCGCTTCAGCGATACCGCCGCCTGTTCCCGCGACGACCCCAGGCCGAAGTTCAGGCCCGCCACCACGAAATCGCCGGGCCGCACCGATCCGGCGAAGGTCGGATCGACCGCCTCCAGGCAATGGGCGGCGAGCGCGTCGGGGTCGAGCTTCATCAGATGGCCGGGGGCCAGCAGGTCGGTGTCGATCTGATCGCCGAAGACGAAGGCGCGGCCGCTGTCAGGCAGGGTCATGTTCATGAGCCCTTCCCCCGCCTGCGGGGGAAAGCGGCAAGCCGTCGAGCGGAGCGAGACGCTTTGCCGATGGGGGTAATCCACAAAAGCAAGACTTCCCCCATCGGCGGCGCGAGGCTTCGCCTCGACGCGCCGCTTTCCCCCACTGCGTGGGGGAAGCGCTGAAGGCTCGCGCCGATCCCCGTCATGCCGCCGCCCTCCGCTGGCCGAGGTAGGCCCGTGGGTCGACGATCCGGCCCGCGATGGCGGCCGCCGCCACGCTGTAGGGCGACCCCAGATAGACCTCGGCCCCCGCATGGCCCATCCGGCCCTTGAAGTTGCGGTTCGTGGTCGAGATGCAGACCTCGCCGTCCGCCAGCAGACCCGCCCCCATGCCCGCGCAGGCCCCGCAGCCGGATGGCATCAGGGTCGCCCCCGCCGCCATCAGGGTCGCCAGCGTCCCGTCCCGCGCCGCCGCCTCCGTCACCCGCGACGAGGCCGGAGCGACGAGCAGCCGGACGCCCGGAGCGACGCGCTGGCCCGCCAGCACGCGGGCGGCCATGCGCAGATCCTCCAGCTTGGCCCCCACGCAGGCGCCGACGTAGGCCTGGTCGATCCGGCGGCCCTCGGCCCCGGCCACCGCCACGCTGTTTGCGGGCGAGTGGGGCAGGGCGATCATGGGCTCGAGCGCGCCCGCGTCGAAGCGGTGCACGGCCTCGTAGCCCGCGTCCGGATCCGAGGCCCAGGCCCCCGCCGCGGCCTCGTCCTCGACCGGCGCTCCGGCGTCTCTCAGCCAGGCGAAGGTGGTCGCGTCGGGCGCCACGACGCCGGTCTCGGCCCCCAGTTCGGCGGCCATGTTGGTCAGGACCAGCCGCTCGGGCATCGACATGGCCTCGACCGTCGGACCGGCGAACTCCACCGCGCGGAAGGCGTTGTCCATGCCCAGTTCGCGGCACAGGAACAGCATCATGTCCTTGGCCGTGACGCCGTCCCTCAGGGCGCCCCGCCATTCGACCCGGATCGTCGCCGGAACCTGCAGCCAGGTGCGGCCTGTCGCCGCGATGGCCGCCATGTCCGTCGCCCCATAGCCCGCCGCATAGGCCCCGAAGGCCCCTGCCATCGGCGTATGGCTGTCGCCGCCCGCGACCAGCATGCCGGGGCGGACCAGTCCCCGCTCGGCCAGCAGCATGTGGCCGATACCCTCCATGTCGTAGAACCGGCCGACGCCATGCTCGGCCGCGAACCGGCGTGTCAGGCTCAGGATCGCCGCGCTCTCTGGGTCGACGGCGGGGACGTAATGGTCCGACGCGATCACGACCTTGGACGGGTCCCACAGCCCGCGCCCCAGCTCGGCCAGCATGGGCGCCCAGCGGCGGGGACCGGAGCTGTCATGGGCGAAGCACAGATCCACCTCGGCCGTGACCAGATCGCCCGCGCGCGCGTCCGCGCGGCCCGAAGCCTTCGCCGCGACCTTCTCGACGAGCGTTCGACCCTTTATGGCGTTGGCCCCGGCCATCCGAATCCCGTAGCGGCGCGGGTGGACCGCGCAAAAGATATAATCTTATATCATTTGCTCTCGTGGACTTGCCAAGGCAATTCCGCCGACGAAACGACGAAGGACCGACCCCATGGCCGACGGCAGCCCCGCACCGACCCAGACCTATCGCTGGGACGACCCGTTCGATCTGGACGGCCGTCTGACCGACGACGAGCGGATGATCCGCGACGCGGCCCGGTCCTACGCCCGGGACCGCCTGCTGCCGCGCGTGGTCGAGGCCTTCCGCGACGAGGTGTTCGATCGCACGATCATGACCGAGCTTGGCGAGATGGGCTTCCTCGGCGCCATGCTGCCGGAGCAGTACGGCGGGGCCGGCGCCAGCCACGTCGCCTACGGCCTGATCGCGCGCGAGATCGAGGCGATCGACAGCGGCTATCGCTCGGCCATGAGCGTGCAGTCGTCGCTGGCCATGTATCCGATCTACGCCTTCGGCTCGGAGGAGCAGCGCATGCGCTTCCTGCCCCTGATGGCGGCGGGCGAGCTGGTCGGCTGTTTCGGCCTGACCGAGGCCGACGGTGGCTCCGACCCCGCCTCGATGAAGACGAAGGCGGTCAAGGTCGAGGGCGGCTATCGCCTGAACGGCGGCAAGTACTGGATCACCAATTCGCCGATCTCGGACCTCGCCATCGTCTGGGCCAAGCTGGATGACGTGATCCGGGGCTTCATCGTCGAGCGCGGGTTTGAAGGTTTCACCACGGGCAAGATCGGCGACAAGCTGTCGCTCCGCGCCTCCATCACCGGCGACATCGGGCTGAACGACGTCTTCGTGCCGGAGGAAAACCTGCTGCCGGGCGTGAAGGGCCTGCGCGGCCCGTTCTCCTGCCTGAACAAGGCCCGCTACGGCATCGCCTGGGGAGCCATGGGCGCCGCCGAGTTCTGCCTGCACGCCACGCGCGACTACGTCGCCGAGCGCATGCTGTTCGGGCGGCCCCTGTCGTCGCGCCAGCTGGTGCAGAAGAAGCTGGCCGACATGTCGACCGAGATCGCGCTCGGTTTCGAGGGGGCCTATGCGCTCGGCCGCCTGCTCGACACCGGCGCGTTCGTGCCCGAGGCCATCTCGATGATGAAGCGCAACAACTGCGGCAAGGCTCTCGCCATCGCGCGCGAGGCCCGCGACATGCACGGCGGCGCCGGCATCACCGGCGAACTCCACGTCATGCGCCACGCCATGAACCTGGAGACGGTGAACACCTACGAAGGCGCCCACGACGTCCACGCCCTGATCCTGGGCCGGGCGATCACGGGCGAGAGCGCGTTCTGATCGGGCTCAGACCCTGCGGATGTCGCCGGGATAGCCGTCCAGCAGGCGGTCGGTGGTCAGCAGGGTCAGGCCTTCGCTCAGCGCTTGGGATACCAGCAGGCGATCGAAGGGGTCGTGATGGATCAGCGGCAGGTGCTCGACGCCCAGAGCGTGCTCGCCGGTGACCGTGACTTCTATGAGACCGACTGCCTTCATTCGTGCCCGCATCCGTTGCGGATCAACGTCGAAGTCGGGTCTACGAAGAGCCCGCTTGATGGCGACTTCCCAAAGGTTGATCACGCTGAACAGGATGTCGTTTTCCGGGTCGGCGAGAAGGGTCTGCGCTGCCTTGGACAGCTTCTCAGGCTCCGCCGCCGACCAGAGTGCGATCTGGGTGTCGAGCAGAATCCTCAAGGCTCGTAGGTGCCGTTGAACATGGCCTCGATTTCCGCGCGACCCATCTCGTTGAAGTCGTCGGGAACGCTGAACTCACCCTTCATGAAGCCCAGGCGGCGTTTGGCGGCGGCGACGCGATCCAGCGGTGGACCCAGGTCAAGCGGAACGATCATCGCCACAGGCTTTCCCGCACGGGCGATCACGATGGATTCTCCGTTCTCAGCGCGCTCGACGAGCCCGGAGAAGTGGGTCTTTGCAGCGTGTATATTGAGGGTTTCCATGCGCCGAACGTAGTGGACTAATCCGAATTAGTCCACTTCACCCGAACTCCACCAGCACGTCATCCGCCGCCACCGGGTCTCCCGCCTTCGCCGCCACGGTCTTCACCACGCCGTCGCGTTCGGCCTTGAGGATGTTCTGCATCTTCATGGCTTCGATGATGGCGACGGTCTCGCCGGCCTTGACCTCCTGGCCGGGCTCGACCGCGATGGAGACGACCAGGCCGGGCATGGGCGACTGGATCAGCTTGGAGGTGTCGGCGGCGGCCTTCTCGGGCAGGCGGGCGAAGAGCTCGGCCTTACGCGGAGTGAAGACGCGGACGCGGGCCCTGGCGGCGCCGGACCGCACGGTCCAACCGTCGGAGGTGCGCGCGACCTCGGCGGTGAAGGGCTGGTCGTCCAGCACCGCCCGGAACTGGGCCATGCCCGGCCGCCAGTCGATGTCGGACAGGCGCAGCGCGCGGTCCTCTCCGGCGAGGTCCAGCGTCAGCACCTCGTCCTCGTCGTAGCCGAGCGAGACGCCGTGGGCGTCGCGGTCCACGAGCACGATCCAGTCGGTCCGGTCGGACGGGTCGCCGGACTGTTCGGCGGCGATCTCGTTCATGGCGCAGGCGGCGGCGATCATGACGTCCAGCCTCCGACGATCCGGCGCCGCGCCTTTGAAGCCATCGGGGAACTCGTCCTTGATGTAGCTGGTCGACAGCGCGCCCGAACGGAACCGTTCCTGGTCCATAACGGCCGCGAGGAACGGCACATTGTGCCCGACGCCCGCCAGATGGGTGTCTTCCAGCGCGCGGCGCATGCCGTCCACCGCCGCGATCCGGGTCGGGGCCCAGGTGTTCAGCTTGGCGATCATGGGGTCGTAGAACATCGAGATCTCGTCGCCCTCGCGGACGCCGGAGTCGTTCCTGACCACATAGCCGTCCTGCTCGCCTTCCTCCGGCTGCTCGTAGCGAACCAGACGTCCGATGGAGGGCAGGAAGCCGCGATAAGGGTCCTCGGCGTAGATGCGGCTCTCGATGGCCCAGCCGTTGATGGCCAGCTGGTCTTGGGTGAAGGGCAGTCGCTCGCCCGCCGCCGAGCGGATCATCTGTTCGACCAGATCGACGCCGGTGATCAGCTCCGTCACCGGGTGTTCGACCTGCAGCCGGGTGTTCATCTCCAGGAAGAAGAAGCTGCGGTCCTGGCCCGCCACGAACTCCACCGTCCCGGCCGAGTCGTAGTTCACGGCCCGCGCCAGGGCCACGGCCTGGGCCCCCATCGCCTCGCGCGTCGCCTCATCGAGAAGCGGGGAGGGGGCCTCCTCGATGACCTTCTGATTGCGCCGCTGGATGGAGCATTCGCGGTCGAACAGGTGGACGATGTTGCCGTGCTTGTCGCCCAGCACCTGGATCTCGATGTGGCGCGGGTCGACGATGAACTTTTCCAGGAAGACGCGGTCGTCGCCGAATGCCGTCTGGGCCTCGGCCTTCACGGCGGCGAAGCCCTCGGCCATGTCGGCGTCGGAGTGGGCGACGCGGATGCCCTTGCCGCCGCCGCCGGCCGAGGCCTTGATCATCACCGGATAGCCGATGCCGCGCGCGATCTCGACCGCCTGTTCCGGCGTGTCGATCAGGCCCATGTGACCGGGCACGGTCGAGACCCCAGCCTCGGCCGCGAATTTCTTCGACGTGATCTTGTCGCCCATCGCTTCGATGGCGCCGGGGTTCGGACCGATGAAGGCGATGCCCTCGGCCTCCAGCCGCCGGGCGAAGACGGGGTTCTCCGACAGGAAGCCGAAGCCGGGGTGGACGGCCTGGGCGCCCGAGCGGCGCACCGCGTCGACGATCTTGTCCTGGACAAGATAGCTTTCGGCGGCGGGTGACGGGCCGATGTGGATGGCTTCGTCGGCCATCTCCACCGCCATGGAGCCCGCATCGGCGTCGGAGTGGACGACCACGGTGGCTATGCCCAGCCTCCGGGCGGTCTTGATGATGCGGACGGCGATCTCGCCCCGGTTCGCGATCAGGATCTTGTCGAACATGGCCCGGTTCGTAGGCGGTGGCGCGCCGTCGGTCCATACCCGCGCAGGCGAGGAGAAAGTGAACGCCGCCGCCATTCGCCGTTCAGGCGAAGCGTCACACGATCGCCGTTCCGGGTTGGCAAGTTGGGCTTCAATCGGCTTTAACCCTCGCCGACCCTCGATCAGCCGCCTGGAGTTCCCCTGATGAACCGCTTCCTGACCGCCGTCTCGGCCGTCGCCGTCATGATCTCGGCCACCGCCGCCTCCGCTCAGGACTTCCGCGCCCTGGCCCGGACCGATCTCCAGGCCGCTCACGACGAGCTTCGCGCCAATCACCCGGCCGCGGTCATTCCCGGCGCGGCCGGCGACACCTTCCGCAGCTGGATCGACGCCGGTCTGGCCGACGCGCAAGGGCGGGTGGGGCAGGTGAACTCGGGCGACGCCCACGCCTACCTGATGCGCTACTACGGCGCGGGCTTCCGCGATTCGAACATCGCCATCCGCCCCACCTTCGAAGGCCTTGGACCTTACTTCGGCATCAGCTGGCCGGGCGTGGCTACCGGCTGGAGGAACGGTCGCTATGAGGTCACCTACGTCAAGCCTGGTGTGCGCAACGCGCCGCGCGTCGGCGACGTGGTGGTCAGCTGCAATCTGACGCCGATCGAGGAGTATGCCCGGGCCAAGCTGGACCTGTGGGAGGCCGACCTGAACACCGAGGCGGGCCGTGTCCGGTCGGCCCCCTATCTGCTGTGGAACCGCAACAATCCGTTCGTCTCGGGCCTGCCCTCGACCTGCGATTTCCAGCGAGGCCGTGGACGCCCGCGCGCCGTCGATCTCCGCCCGGTGCCGCTCGTCGCCGGCGACCTCGAGGCCGCTTATCGCGCCACCGTCTTCATGCCCCCGGCCACGCCGCTGAGTATCGAAACCGTCGACGGTCGTCCGTGGGTCCACGTCCACTCCTTCGCCGACAGCGCGGGCTGGGACGCCTTCAACAGCCTGGTCGAATCGCAAGCCGCCGCCCTGCGCGGACCCCAGGGCTTCGTGCTGGACCTTCGCGCTGCGGCCGGCTCTTCGGCCTACACCTCGACCGCGCGGGGCTATGGCCTGGCCAACCGCATCTGGACGCCGGAGTTCACCGTCAGCCGCCAGCCGGCCGCCGGCGAGATCACCTACCGCGCCACGCCGGGCAACCGGCAATGGTACGCCGACACGCTCGGCCGCATGCAGGCCGATCCGCGCTTCGTTCAGGAATCGCCGGCGGTGATCGAGCAGACGCAGGAGATCGTGGCCGCATTCGACGCTGCGCTCGCCGCGGGCCAGCAGACCTTCACCCTGCCGGGCCGCGCCGCCGTGGCCGACACGGGCGCCGCCAACCCGGTGCAGGGTCCGGTGGTCGTGCTGGTCGACGCCGGCTGCTCGGGCGGCTGCCTGGATACGCTGGACCTGCTGACGCGCCTGCCGAACGTCCGCATCGCCGGTTCGACCACGGCGACCGATTCGATCTTCATCGAGCCGACCGTCGAGCGCCTGCCGTCGAACTATTCGGACCTCAGCTACGGCCACAAGGCCTGGACCAGCCGCCAGCGCGGCAACAACCAGCCCTTCACCCCGGCGCAGGGCCTGACCTACACGGGCAACCCGGCCGACGAGACCGCCGTGCGGGCCTGGGTCGCCACGCTGTTCGCGGGCTGATCCCGGTCAAACAATCCAGGAGGGGCCGGGCGGGGGAGACCTCGCCCGGCCCTTTTTGCGTCCGGGACGCCTTCCGGGGCCGCTGGCAGCCGGAGGTGCGACGCAGGTTGGACGACGGCGACGTCTTCAACGGCCGGTTAGTGGACGCTAGGCGGGAACATCTCTGCTTGCTTCTTCGCCCACTTCCGCATCCAACCGGCCAGGCAGATGCAGACAACCGAGAAGATCGCGACGCCTGCACTTAGACCGGCGTCGCCTCGGCGGCCTTCTATACCCCAAAGTACCGCCGCCACTGTCGTGAACAGGGCGATCAGCGTCCCGATGATTTGGACTAGGCGTGAGGTGATGGAGTGGATGCTATACACCTGAGCAACCAAGCTTGTTCGTCGCACGTCCGCAATGGGTCGAGAGCGGGCGTACCACAAATCCCGGCATCCGTCCTGCCGGCACCCAGTTTGCCCCGGTCTTGGAAGCCCGGCGCTCCGCCCCCATCTCCCGACCATGACCGAGACCACCGAAGCCCGCCCCGTCCGCTCCGCCGCCGGCTATGACCTGACGCCGCCCTCGGAGGGCCAGCGCGTCGCGCTGGAGGCCGACCTCAGTGCCGAGGAGAAGCGCGTCCTCCTCTCCCACGGCACTGAGGCGCCGTTCTGCGGGGTGCTGCTGGGCGAGAAGCGGCCCGGCGTCTACGCCTGCCGCCAGTGCGGCCTGCCGCTGTTCCGCGCGGGCACCAAGTTCGAGAGCGGCACCGGCTGGCCCAGCTTCAACCAGCCGGTCAGCGAGGATCACGTCCGCGCCATCACCGACCGGTCCTACGGCATGGTCCGCACCGAGACCGTCTGCGCCCGCTGCGGCGGGCATCAGGGCCACGTCTTCCCGGACGGTCCGCCCCCTACCGGGCTGCGCTACTGCATCAACTCCGTGGCGTTGCAGTTCGTGCCGGAGGGAAGCCCGCTGCCGGATCCCCTGGGCCGGGGCGACGGGGTCGCGTGACGGCGCGGCAAAGAGACTGTCGCTCTCCTGCCGCATTCGCGGTTAGGATCGATCCCAGTCCGGAGTTCCGCCCATGCTGATCGTCCTCGGTCTCGCCGCCGCTCTCACCATCAGTGACCCCGACGGCGTCGTGGCCACGGCGCCTGCCGGAGCGGGCGCGGTTCCCGTTGACGCCGAGGCTCCGGCGAGCGACGCGCCGCTGGACGGCCAGGCGGCCGCCATCACGCCGCACAATCTGACGACCCAGCAGCAGATCGACCGCTGGCTGTCCGCCCGCGATCCCGCAGCGGAGCCCTTCGCCGATGACGGAGGTCCCGTCGACGATCGCCGCATGCACGGCTTCGTCAGCGGCACGATCGGCACCAACGACTTCAGCCAGGTCGCCGTGGGCGTTTCCATCCCCGTCGGCGAGACGGGGCGCGTGGATCTCGCCTACAGCCGGACCCGCAACGGCTGGTACGGCTACGGTCCTTACGATGGATATGGCTACGGCTACGGGGACTTCGACGGGCCTTACCCCTTTTCGGGCTACGGCGGCCCGTTCCGGCAGCCGTGGCGGAGCGCGCCGTTGACCGGTTCCGCCGACGTCAAGCGACGCGGCGGCCAGTCGCTCAGCCTGTCCTATCAATCCGACGACGACGACGACCGGCCTCGGCGCCCGTTCGATCGCTGGTGAGACGACGAAAAAGGCCCGGTCTGTCGACCGGGCCTTTCGCTTTGGATGGTGCCGCCGGGCAGGATTGAACTGCCGACCTCAGCCTTACCAAGGATGCGCTCTACCACTGAGCTACGGCGGCGAAATCTGAGGAAGCGGCCGTATAGCCATTGAACCCGCAGGGGGGAAGCCCCTTGCCCGGAAAGATTTCGCGGGCTCTCTTGGGCGCATGACCGAACCGCCCGAAACGCCCGCCGCCGAACCGACGCCGTCGCCCAAGCCCAAGACGGCCGAGCAGCAGGCCAAGGCGGATCGCGCCGCGCGGCTGGCCAAGGCCTTGCGCGACAACCTGCGGCGTCGAAAAGTCCCGAAGCCGCCCCGCGTCGGCAACTGACCGGGCGCTGACGGAAGCGTCACCGAACGTGACCGTGCGCGGCCCTTTCGCACTGCGGCACGGTCGCGCTAGATATCCGGCTCGCCGGGACGGTCGATCCTTGCGGCTTCAAGGACGACATGGACAGCATCACGGTTCACGGCAACGGCCCACTTCACGGGGACATCCCGGTCTCGGGGGCGAAGAACTCGGCCATCAAGCTGATGGCGGCGGCGATCCTGACCGACCAGCCACTGCGCCTGACCAATATGCCGCGGCTGGCCGACACGCGCTTTCTGGGCAAGCTGCTGCGGTCCTTCGGCGTCGAGGTGAACGAGAGCGGAGAGGGGGCGGATCAACAGACGCTGTTCCACGCCGCCGAACTGACCTCGACCTTCGCGCCGTATGATCTGGTCCGGCAGATGCGGGCGAGTTTCAACGTGCTGGGGCCGCTGCTGGCGCGGACGGGGCATGCCAAGGTGTCGCTGCCGGGCGGCTGCACCATCGGGGCGCGGCCGGTCGACCTGCACATCGACGCCCTGACGCGGCTGGGCGCCGCCATCGAGCTGGAGGAGGGCTACGTCTCCGCCACGGCGCCCAAGGGCCTGCGCGGGGCCGAGATCGAGTTCCCCTTCGTCTCGGTCGGGGCGACGGAGCACACCCTGATGGCGGCGGTCCTGGCGGAAGGCACGACGGTGCTGAAACGCGCGGCGCGGGAGCCGGAGATTGGCGACCTGGCGCGCTGCCTGGTCATGATGGGCGCCCGGATCGAGGGCATCGACACCGACACCCTGACCATCCAAGGCGTGACGTCGCTGAACGGCGGCGAGTGGTCGGTGATCCCCGACCGGATCGAGATGGGCTCCTACGCCTGCGCCGCCGCCATGGCGGGGGGTGAGGTGCGCCTGACCCGCTCGCGGCCCGAGCTGATCCAGGCCCTGAGCGACAAGCTGATCGAGGCGGGCGTCGAGGTCGAACCCACCGCCGACGGCGTGATCGTGCGGCGCGACCCTGCCCGGCGGCTGAAGGCCGTGAACGTCGCCACCGAGGTCTATCCGGGCTTCGCCACCGACCTCCAGGCCCAGTTCATGACCCTGATGACGACTGCCGAGGGCGTCAGCGTCATTCACGAGAACATCTTCGAGAACCGCTTCATGCATGCGCCGGAGCTCGGCCGCTTGGGCGCCGACATCTCGGTCCACGCGGGCGAGGCGCATGTCACGGGAGTCGAGAAGCTGAAGGGCGCGCCGGTCATGGCGACCGATCTGCGCGCGTCCGTCAGCCTGGTCATCGCGGGCCTGGTCGCCGAGGGCGACACGACCATCGGCCGCGTCTATCATCTGGATCGCGGGTTCGAGCGTTTGGAGGAGAAGCTCGGGGCCTGCGGCGCCGACATCCGCCGGGTGAAGGGCCCGCCCGTCGAAGGACCGGACGATGAGCACTGACGATCTGGCGACCCGCCCGATCACGGCCGAGGAAGGCGAGGCGATCCGCACGGCGTCGGGTGGATCCAGCGCGCCCCTGCGCCTGCTGGCCGAGGACGGCGAGGATCTGGCCATCATCTCGGCCGCCTTGCAGGACGCCATCCTGCGCCCGGCCGACATCGTCTGGGAGAAGGGCGCGCGTCGCCTGACGATCGAGCTCAGCCGCTTCTGCTGGGAATGCGGCGGCACGTGGGTGCGGGCGGCCATGCAGTTCGGCGACGTCGAGGCGGTCAAGAGCCGGGGTCTGCCGCGCATGCCCGACGCCCCACTGGAGCTTCTCGCCATCCACTTCGTCGAGGGCGAGCCGCCGGGCGGCAAGGTCATCCTGATGTTCGCCGGCGGTGGCGACCTGCGCGTCGACGTCGAGTGCCTGGACGCCGTCGTGGCCGACCTGTCCGAGCGCTGGCAGGCGCGCGTCGCGCCAACCCACCTCGACGGCGAGACGGCATGACGGATCAGCGCCTGGCCTCGGTCGAGCTGGACGAGGCGACCCTGCCGTCCGCCACGGCCGAGATCGAGCACGAACGCCGGGTCGCCATCTTCGACCTCGTCGAGAAGAACGCCTTCGCGCCGGAGGGCGCCGACGCCGGCCCCTACGGTCTGAAACTGTCGCTTCAGGACAACCGCCTGGTGTTCGACATCACCGGCGTCGATTTTGCTCGCACCTACGCCCTGTCCCTGACGCCACTGAAGCAGGTTCTGCGGGACTATCTGCTGATCTGCGACAGCTACTACGAAGCCCTGCGCGGCTCCTCGCCCAGCCAGATCGAGGCCGTCGACATGGGTCGGCGGGGTCTGCACAACGAAGGCGCCGAGCTGCTCAAGGCCCGTCTTGAGGGCAAGGTCGGCATCGACCACGAGACGGCGCGGCGGCTCTTCACTCTGGTCTGCGCCCTCTATCGCCGCGGCTGAACTCGACTAACCCGCCAAAATCGTGCATGAGGCCGCCTCCTTACGGCTCGCGTCCCCGCCCGGCGCGAGCTTCGATTCGTATTCACGGGGCGTGGGAGGCCGCATGGCCAAGGAAGAACTGCTCGAGTTTCCCGGCACGGTGTCGGAACTGCTGCCGAACGCGACGTTCCGGGTGACGCTCGAGAACGACCACGAAATCATCGCCCACACGGCGGGCAAGATGCGCAAGAACCGCATCCGCGTCCTGGCCGGCGACAAGGTCCTGGTCGAGATGACGCCCTATGACCTGACCAAGGGCCGCATCACCTATCGCTTCAAGTAAGGGCGCGCGCATGCCGCGCCCGCCCCTGGTGCTGGCTTCGGCCAGCCCGCGCCGCATCGATCTGCTGGCGCTGATCGGGATCGTTCCCGACCACATCGACCCCGCCGACATCGACGAGATGCCTCTGAAGGCCGAGGAGCCGCCGCGCCTAGCCGTGCGTCTTGCCCGGGCGAAGGCCGAGGCCGTCCACGCCCGTCACACCGATGCCGTGGTCCTCTCGGCCGACACCGTCGTCGCCGTCGGTCGTCGTCTGCTGGAGAAGCCCGCCGACGAAGCCGAAGCCGAACGTTTCCTGCGCCTTCTTTCGGGCCGCAACCATCGTGTCTTCACCGCCGTGGCCTGTGCGACCGCCGCCCGCACGACCCACCGCCTGGTCGAAACCCGCGTGACCTTCAAACGCCTGTCGGACGCCGAGATCGCGGCTTACGTCGCCGCCGGCGACTGGCGCGGCAAGGCGGGCGGCTACGGCATTCAGGGGCCGGCCGCCGCCTTCGTCACCCGCCTCGTCGGCAGCCATCCGGCCGTCATGGGCCTGCCCCTGCCTGAAACGGTCAACCTGCTGACCGGCGCGGGCTGGCGCCGATGAGCGTGGAGGTCTTCCTCGACGACACGCCCGGCGAGACGCGGGGGATCATCGTCCGGGACGGCCGCTTCGAGCATCTGATCATCCAGCGCGAGGACGATCCACCCCAGAACCGCCTGGGGGCCCGCTGCGTCGGACGGGTGATCGAGGCCCAGCCCGGCCTTGCCGCCGCTTTCGTCGACCTGGGCGCGCCCGGCCCCGCCGCCTTCCTGCCGCTCGACCAGGGCCGACCGCCGCGCGAGGGCGAGCATCTGGAGGTCGAGGTCACGGCCGAGCCGCGCGAGCGCAAGGGGCCGACGGTCCGCCGAATCGGCCCCGCCGAGGGACCGCCGCGCCTGCTCCGGCCCGGTCCGGACGTGGCGGTCGAGCTCGCGCGCCTCGCGCCGGGCGTTCCGGTCCAGACGGGTGTCCGCGCCCTCCACGCCTCCCGCGATGCGGAGGAGGAGGCGATGGGGCTGGGGGGCGTCTTCCCCGAGATCGGTCTCGATCTGGCCGTCCAGCGCACCCGGGCCCTCATCGCCGTCGACATCGACCACGCTCCGCTGGCCGGCCTTGACGCCAGGAGGGGCCGCGACCGCGCCAATCTCGAGGGTCTCCGCCACGCCGCACGCCTGATCCGGCTGAAGAGCTGGGGCGGCCTGGTCGCCGTGGATCTGGTCGGAACCCGTCTGAACGCCGAGGCGACGGTCGCCGCCGCCCGCGCCGCCTTCGATGCGCCCGAGGCGGTCTTCGGTCCGCTCAACCGTTTCGGGGTGCTGCAACTGTCGCTGCCGTGGCGACGGACCCCGATAGAGGAGCGCCTGCGGGGCCGGGCCGCCGGTCAGGTCCTGCTCACGGCCGCGATCGACACGGTCCGGCGCCTTCGCCTGCGCGCGCTCCAGGACACCGCCACCCCGCGCGTCGCCGCGCGTTGTCATCCGGACGAGGCCGCCGTCGCGGCACCTCTGGCCGCCCGGCTCGGACCCCGCGTCGCTGTGATCGCCGACCCGGCGGTCCGCATCGGCCAGGCTGACATCGAGGAATCCTGACCGTGTCCCTGTGCCCCATCTGCCGCAAGAACCCGACCCTTCCGGACTACAAGCCCTTCTGCTCCCGCCGCTGCGCCGATGTCGATCTGCAGCGCTGGCTGACCGGCGCCTACGTCATGCCCGTCGACGACGAGGACGAGACCCCGTCCGGGAGCGAAAGCACCGGCGAGCACGGAGATTGAGCTGATTTTCCCTCCTCGGCGCGGGGAGTGGTCGCGCAGCGACCGCTTTGGGGCGGCTCCTCCTTCCCCCCGTGCACCCCGGCGAAGGCCGGGGTCCAGGAGCGGACGGGGTGATCCGGACAGACCGCACCGTTCGCCGCTCGATGCAGCGGAGTCTGTGATCTGGACCCCGGCCTTCGCCGGGGTGCACGGTGAGTTTGGGCGCGCTGTTTTTCTCAATCATCCGACGACGCCGGGATTCTGCGCGGAAAAACGCCCCTCTCGATTGAGGCCCGCCGACCGCGCCCGCATATCCGGGTGTGTTACCCTCCCCCTCGGTTCCGTCGCTTGGGAAGGGCGCAAGGCCTTGCGAGCTTGCTGCGGCGGGAGCGGTTGGAGCGGGAGCTCCCGAGGTCCAGCGACCGGAGACGCCCAGGGGCGCT